>Ga0206106_100011_pt1 | contig 759401 bp, 734 predicted proteins | sample 1B1ome_FD_148677 | JGI IMG/M metagenome (GOLD analysis project Ga0206106, IMG submission 148677) | Enriched microbial communities from leaf-cutter ant dump, University of Wisconsin, Madison, United States - 1B110A | ecosystem: Environmental > Terrestrial > Nest > Insects nest > Nest dump... | reverse complement strand
ATCGGGATGCTTGGACTGGTGCGTCCAGTCGTCGAAACTGTCGGTGATCGTCAGCCAGTCATAATCTTCCATGTAGCTCTCGCCCAGGGCGGCCACGCTGCCCGCGGCGCTGAGGCTGAAGCCATGCCCCAGATTGAGATCGGCGCCGCCGCGCAGCACGGGCGCGCGGCTCTGCCAGATGAGCTGGCTGAGCACCCGGTCGCCATTGAACACATATTCGTCCGCCTGCAGGAAAAGGACGCCGACGCTGCCACGCAGGCGCAGCGTCGCGTCCGGCAGCACCGGCGCCGGGGCCTCGGCATAAAACAGCCCGCCGGGCTGGAAGCCCACCGGGCCGGCATAAGGCTGGTAGCCAGTGCCCGGATCGCCCGCCAGCGCCGGCATCGCCAGCATGCCGGCCAGAATGACGCCCGGAACGGTACTTATACGCATCGGATTTCTCCTTTTGCCCGCCACCTTGCCTTGCGGCGGTTAAGAGCGGGTTTACCATGTGCGTTGACACTATGGTCATGACCGACAGCGCCTTTGCCACCGATGAGACCGTCCGCGCCCGGATCGCCGCCTGGCAGCGCGAGCTGGGCGCCGTTCGCCGGCTGGCGCCGAAAACGCTGGAGGCCTATGGCCGCGACCTTAGCCAGTTCATGGCGTTCCTCGCCACGCATCTGGGCGGACCGGTGACGCTTGCGGGCCTGCGGGAGCTGCGCGCCGCCGATATTCGCGCCTTCATGGCGAGGCGCCGCGCCGAAAGCCTGGGCTCGCGCTCGCTGGCGCGCGTGCTTTCGGCGCTGAAGAGCTTTTTCGCCTATCTCGAACGCGAGGGCGTGCTCACCACCGAGGCGCTCAACATCGTGCGCACGCCGAAAATCCCGCGCACCCTGCCCAAGGCGCTGAGCGTCGGGGAGGCCAGAAGCACCATCGAGGCCGCCGGTGCCGACGAGGAGCGCCCCTGGGTGGCGGCGCGCGACACGGCTGTCATTGCCCTTTGCTACGGCGCCGGGCTGCGCATCGCCGAAGCCCTGGCGCTGACCCGCGCTGACCTCGAGGCCGAGGTGCTGCGCGTCACCGGCAAGGGCGGCAAGACGCGCCTCGTGCCACTGCTGGCCTCGGTGCGGCAGGCTATCGAGGCGTATCTGGCGCTCTGCCCCTTCGGCCTCGCCCTTGACGAGCCGCTGTTTCGCGGCGTGCGCGGTGGCGTACTGGCGCCCCGGCTCGTCCAGTTGCGCATGGAACAAGTACGCGGCGCGCTGGGGCTGCCGCCCTCGGCCTCGCCGCACGCCCTGCGCCACTCCTTCGCCACGCACCTGCTGGGCCAGGGCGGCGATCTGCGCGCCATCCAGGAACTGCTCGGCCACGCCAGCCTTTCCACCACCCAGATCTATACCGCCCTCGACAGCCAGCAGCTGCTGGAAAGCTATTCCCGGGCCCATCCACGCGGCTGACCGGCCCCGCCGCCGTCGCAAAGCCGGACGGGACGCGCAAAGACGCTTTTTGTCGGCGCCGCGCCACGATATGGTGAGGGGACAAGGGTCCGGGGAGGAGGGCTGCATCGTCTACCGCGCCAAAGAGCCGAGCGACACCCCTGTCGAGGGGTAGCGCCGCGCCCCGCGCGGGTTCATGCAGGTCTGCAAGCCGACGCTACAAAGCCGACGATATCAACGCTGCGAGGTTTCTCCCATGAGGCTGCATCCGCTCTCCGTCGCCGCCGCCAGCCTGGCGCTGGGCCTGATCATGGCCCTGCCGGCGCTCGCCCAGGTCAATTCCCAGAACATCGATTTCGGTGACGATTCGGGGGAGTGGACGCATGACGGGGAATGCGACGACCCGCGCTTCAGCGGGCCCGGCACGGCCGAGGAGCTGGTGGAGGCCGACCGGCTGCACGACGCCACCGATTGTCGCGCCGCCTTCGAAGCCGGCACCGTGACGCTGAGCGAAGCGGCTGCCGACAACGCGGCGCCGCCCGCGGCCACCGCCGCCATCGATTTTGGCGATGATACCAGCACCTGGGCCAATGACGGCGAGTGCGACGATCCACGCTTTACCGGCGCCGGGGCGGCCAGCGAACTGCTCGATGAGGACCGGCTGCGCGACGCCACCGATTGCCGCACCGCCTTCGAGGCCGGCACCGTCACCCTGGCCGCAGAGGGGGCCGGCGGCAACGGCGCCCATGCCACCGCGCTCGACCGCCTCGCCGCCCGGCTCGATTTCGGCGACGATTCGGGCGAGTGGACGCATGACGGGGAATGCGACGACCCCGATTTCTTCGGACCGGGCGTGGCCGGGGAAACCTCGCTCGACAACCGCCTGCGCGACGCCAGCGACTGCCGTGCCGCCTTCCTTGCCGGCACCGCCAGCTTCGGCAACGCCACGGCCGACACGGCCGCTGCCGGCTTCGACTATGGCGACGACAGCTCGCAATGGGCCAATGACGGCCAGTGCGACGACCCGCGCTTCGAGGGTCCCGGCATGGACAAGAAGCTCAATTTTGACGACGCGCGCGCCGACGCCAGCGACTGCCGCGCGCTGGAAGCCAGCGGTGAGGTGAGCATCATCGCGGTCTTTGCCCCGGCCTATGCCGAGGGCGCGCCTTACGACAGCAGCGGCGTCGATTTTGGCGACAATTCTTCCGACTACGCCGATAACGGCCAGTGCGACGACCCGCGCTTCGAAGGCCCGGGCAGCGACAGCGTGCTGCTCGAAAGCGATCGCAACGCCGACGCCAACGACTGCCGCACCCTGTTCGAAGCCGGCCAAATCGCCCTGCGCAGCCGGTAGCGCCGTTCACATCGACGCTCTGTGCCGCCCCGCTCCCACCCGGTCATTCCCACGAAAGTGGGGATGACGGCATGAGGGTGCCAAAATCGCCAAGGCTGCCCACGGGCGTGACCCGTGGGCCGGCCGGAGAGCCTCCGAAACTGCAGCGTTTGCGGTAGATGGCCCGCGGATCATGTCCGCGGGCAGCGTCGGTGGGAGAGGCAATTATGTGGCCATACACCGCCACAGCCCCGCCTCTGCACCCGCCTTGCCCCGGTGTTTTTCAAAACCACCGGGGCTGCCCACGGGCCCGACCCGTGGGCCGGTCGGAGAGCCCCCAACTATGTAGTGTTTGCGGTAAACGGCCCGCGGATCACCTCCGCGGGCAGCGTCGGTGGAGGAGACGAATCTCCCCCAGCCTCAGGCGGCTTTGCGTTCCACCATCATTTTCTTGATCTGGGCGATGGCCTTGGCCGGGTTGAGCCCCTTCGGGCAGGCCTTGGCGCAGTTCATGATGGTGTGGCAGCGATAGAGCTTGAAGGGGTCTTCCAGATTGTCCAGCCGCTCATTAGTGCTTTCGTCGCGGCTGTCGATGAGCCAGCGATAGGCTTGGAGCAGCGCCGCCGGTCCGAGGTATTTTTCCCCGTTCCACCAATAGCTCGGGCACGAAGTGGAGCAGCAGGCGCACAGGATGCACTCGTAGAGCCCGTCGAGCTTGGCGCGGTCCTCGATCGACTGCGTCCACTCTTTTTCCGGCGTCGGCGAGGTGGTCTTGAGCCAGGGCTCGATGGCCCGATGCTGCGCGTAGAAGGTGGAAAGGTCCGGCACCAGGTCCTTGACCACCGGCATATGCGGCAGCGGGTAGATCTTGATCGGGCCGTGACTCTCGTCCATGCCCTTGGTGCAGGCCAATGTATTGAGCCCGTTGATGTTCATCGAGCACGAGCCGCAAATCCCCTCGCGGCAGGACCGCCTGAGGGTGAGCGTGGGGTCGACGCTGTTCTTGATGTAGAGCAGCCCGTCCAGGATCATCGGCCCGCAATGGTCGAGGTCGACGAAATAGGTGTCGATCCGCGGATTGTCCGCCTTGTCCGGGTCGTAGCGATAGATGTGGAATTCCCTGAGGCGCGACGCCCCTTCCGGCTTCGGCCAGGTTTTGCCCTTTTGCGGTTGATCGGCCTTGCGCAACGTCAGTTCGGCCATTTTCCTAGCTTTTCCTTTTTCAACATCGGGACCTGGGTCCCAAGGCAATGCGGCGGGCGCACCCGTCAGTAATTCGGCTTGCACACCCGGTTCGATCTGGCGACGTAGCTGTTATAGGCGTCGTAGTCGCTGGCGGCGGGCGAGGACGTGCCCTTCATCGAAGCGATGACGACGCCCATGAACCGTTCGTCGATGAGGTCCATGGCCGCGTCGGCCTTGCAGCCGCACAGGCTCGCGTCCTGGGCGATGCCCATGCAGACCCGGTAGAATTCGTCCTTCTGCGCGGCGCTGGGCGCGGCAGCGAAGGCGGGCGCCGTCAGCAGCAGCAGGGCGGCAACCGTCAGGAGCTTGCGCATCAATACACCCTCGCCTTGGGAGCGATCTTCTTGAGATCGATGCCGCCTTCGCTTTCGGGCGTCAGCGGATCGACGATGACCGGACGATAGGAGAGGTCCACGACGCCGGTGTCGACATCGATGCGGCTCAGCGTGTGCTTGCGCCAATTCTCGTCGTCGCGCTTGGGGAAATCCTCATGCGCGTGGGCGCCACGGCTTTCGTGCCGCGCCTCGGCCGAGACCACCGTGCTGAGGGCGCACACCATGAGGTTTTCCAGCTCCAGCGTTTCCACCAGGTCGGTGTTCCAGATCAGCGAGCGGTCGGTAACCTTGATATCGGGCAGGCGCCGGTAAATTTCGCTCATCGCCTCGACGCCGATCTTGAGCGTTTCGGCGGTGCGGAACACCGCGGCATCGGCCTGCATGGTGCGCTGCATCTCGTCGCGCAGCCGCGCGGTCGGCTGGCCGCCATCGGCGTGGCGCAACCGGTCGAAGCGGGCAAGAATCTTGTCGTCCTCGGCCTTGTTGATGCCCGGCACCGGCGCGTTCCTGTCCAGCACCTGGCCGGCGCGCAGCGCGGCGGCGCGCCCGAAGACCACGAGGTCGGTGAGCGAATTGGAGCCCAGCCGGTTGGCGCCGTGCACCGAGGCGCAGGCCGCCTCGCCCACCGCCATCAGGCCCGGCACGATGCGGGTGGGATCGTCCGGCGTGGGGTTGAGCACCTCGCCGTGATAATTGGCGGGGATGCCGCCCATATTGTAGTGCACCGTGGGCAGCACCGGGATCGGCTCGCGCGTCAGGTCGACGCCAGCGAAGATGCGGGCGCTTTCGGTGATGCCGGGCAGCCGCTCGTGCAGCACTTTCGGATCGAGATGGTCGAGGTGCAGGTAGATGTGGTCCTTTTTCGGCCCCACGCCCCGCCCCTCGCGGATTTCCAGCGTCATGCAGCGGCTGACCACGTCGCGGCTGGCCAGATCCTTGGCGTTGGGCGCGTAGCGCTCCATGAAGCGCTCGCCTTCCGAATTGGTCAGATAACCGCCTTCGCCCCGCGCCCCCTCGGTGATGAGCACGCCGGCGCCATAGATGCCGGTGGGATGGAACTGCACGAATTCCATGTCCTGCAGCGGCAGCCCGGCCCGCGCCACCATGCCGTTGCCGTCGCCGGTGCAGGTATGGGCCGAGGTGGCCGAGAAATAGGCGCGGCCATAGCCGCCCGTCGCCAGCACCACCAGCTTGGCGCGGAAGCGGTGCAGCGTGCCGTCGTCGAGCTTCCAGGCGATGACGCCCTGGCAGGCCCCGTCCGCCCCCATGATGAGGTCGAGCGCGAAATATTCGACGAAGAACTGCGCGTCGTTCTTGACCGACTGGCCGTAGAGCGTGTGCAGGATCGCATGCCCCGTGCGGTCGGCGGCGGCGCAGGTGCGCTGCACCGGCGGACCGTCGCCGAATTCGGTCATGTGCCCGCCGAAGGGCCGCTGGTAGATCTTGCCGTCCTGGGTACGCGAAAACGGCACGCCGTAATGCTCGAGCTCGTAGATCGCCGCCGGCGCCTCGCGCGCCAGATATTCCATGGCGTCGTTGTCGCCCAGCCAGTCCGAGCCCTTGACGGTGTCGTACATGTGCCACTGCCAGCTGTCGGGGCCCATGTTCTGCAGCGAGGCGGCGATGCCGCCCTGCGCCGCCACCGTGTGCGAGCGGGTGGGAAACACCTTGGTGACGCAGGCGGTGTTGAACCCCTGCTCGGCCATGCCCAGCGTGGCCCGCAGGCCCGCGCCGCCGGCGCCGACCACCACCACGTCGAATTCGTGGTCGATCAGTTCGTAATTAGCCATGGAAAATCAGCCCCAGAAGACGAGCTTGAGCACGGCGCCGGCCCCGGCCAGCGCCACGACAAGACAGAACAGCGTGTTGAGCAGCATCAGCAGGCGGTACATCCGCCCCGCCACGTAATCCTCGAGCGTGTCGCGCATGCCGTTGCGCATGTGCACGGCGGCGACGCAGATGAGGATGGCGAGGGGAATGCCGACCACGCCATTGCCCAGCACCGCCACCATGTCGACGCGGTCCTGGCCGGCCAGGGTCACCACAACATAGAGCAGCAGCCCGAGGAACACGATGTTGATCGCCCCGGTCACCCGCTGGGTGATGAAATGCCGGGTCGAGGCCGGGGCGTTGCCGTAGCGGCTGCGCGGATTGGCGATGACGTCCTGGGTAATCACGGTTTCACGCATGGCTCAGCCCACCCACACGAAGACAGTCCAGATCAGCAGGGTAAGGAGCACCGAGCCGATGATGGTCGCCCAGGCGAGGGCCTCGCGCCGGCCCGGCCCCATCATCACCGTGGTGTCCCACACGAAATGCCGCAGCCCGCCCAGCATGTGGTGGCAGAGGCTCCAGGTGAAGCCGAACAGCACCAGCTGGCCGAACCAGCTGCCATAGATGAAGTTGACGGCGGTGAGCGCGCCCTGCCCGCTGGCCGCCGCCACCAGCCAGATCGCCAGCAGTGCCATGCCGGCGTAATTGGCGATGCCGGTGGCCCGGTGGAAGATGGACATCGTCATGGTGATGGTCCACCGGTAGATCTGCAGGTGCGGGGAAATCGGTCTGGCGCGCGCCGTCATGGACATTCTGGGCCTTTGTCTGTTGCGGCACCATGCCGCGTCCAGTTTGGAATGGTTCGAGTTTTCTAGTCCCCCTTGGCCGGCAAATCAAAGCCCGATCCGGGCTTTGGCGGCAAGTTTCGGCGCAAGCCGCACTTTGTTCGCTTATCGCACAACATTGTTCGGGGAGCGGACGGGTATTTTGACGCGAGGCGGGGGCAGCCGCAGATGAATTATGCGCCAGCGCGTCGACGCCCCGATCGACATTGGGGCCATCGTCTATGCCTTTTGCATAAAGGCACGTTGACACCACCGACACCGCGGCTTTCGTCTATGGCCATGCAAAGGATACCCCGACACTTCCAACCAGCACCAGGCTGCCCACGGGCCTGACCCGTGGGCCGGCTGGAGCGCCATTGCCGCGGCGGCGCTTGTCGGGAACGGCCCGCGGATCAGGTCCGCGGGCAGCATCGGTGGGAAAGGCAGCCCCGTGGGCAGGCCGGGAGCCGCTGACACCTGCAGGCAACAGCCCTTGCATCGAGCCGCCGGGGCTTCCGCCAGCGCCTGCATTGGGCTATGCGCAACCGCCGACAGGAATGGCGGAGGCCCCATGACGGATCGCGTCACGCTGATCGAGAAGAAAATCCTGGCCCGCGACTGGGGCGAACTGAGCCGCACGACGCTGGACTACCGGCGCTCCGACGGCACCGTGCAGCGCCTGGCCCGCGAGGTCTACGACCACGGCAACGCCGCCGCCATGCTGCTGGTCGATCCGGCGCGCCAGACGGTGCTGCTGGTGCGCCAGTTCCGCTATCCCGTGCTGGCCAATGGCGACCCGGCTTTCCTCCTCGAAGCCAGTGCCGGCCTGCTCGACGGCGACGAGCCGCTGGCCTGCGCCGCCCGCGAGGCGCTGGAAGAGACCGGCCACGCCCCGCGCGCCATCCGCAAGGTCTGCGACATCTATCCCAGCCCCGGCTCCCTCAAGGAAAAGGTCAGCCTGTTCATCGGCGAATACGACGCCACCACGCGCCGCTCGGCCGGCGGCGGCCTGTCGCAGGAGGGCGAGGACATCGAACTGGTGGAACTGCCGCTCGCCGACGCCCTCGCCCTGATCGGCAGTGGCGGCATCACCGACGCCAAGACCATCGTGCTGCTCCAGCACCTGGCCTTGCAGGGTTTTGGCGCGGCCGCTCAATAGTCGCCGAGCCGTTTGTCCGGATCGTAGGGCTGGTCGCGCACCACCTTCGTCACCGCCTGACCGCAGCGCATTTTCTTGCTGACCGCATCGAAGCCATAGGCCGGACTGCCATGCAGTTCCCAGCCCTCGCTGAGCGCTTTTGTCACCTTGTGGCAGAACGTCGAATCGTCCTCGCCGGAGAGGAAACGGTAGATGCGCATGCGAAAATTCCTTGCACTGACGGCTCGAACGCCGCAATTGAACGGTGTCCGTCAATATAGCTAATCGAGATATCATGCACCGGTTTCCCCAGCATCTCCTCGAAGGCCACGCGACTTTCATGTCCGGGCGTTACGAAAGCGAGCGGGAGCGCATCCACGATCTTGCCGAGGTGGGCCAAAGCCCCTCCACCCTGGTGATCGCCTGCTGCGACAGCCGCGCCTCGCCGGAAATGATCTTCGATGCCGGGCCCGGCGAGATGTTCGTGGTGCGCAACGTCGCCAATCTGGTGCCGCCTTACGAACCGGGCGGGGGCCAGCACGGCACCTCGGCCGCCATCGAATTCGCCATCCGGGCGCTCGACATTCCCAATGTCGTCATCATGGGGCACGGCCGCTGCGGCGGCATCCACGCCGCGCTCTCGCCCGACGCCGAACCGCTCGATGCCGGCGACTTCATCGGCAAATGGATGAGCCTGCTGGGTTCGCTCCCCGAGCAATTGGGGCATAACGAGCTGATGACCTCGGCCGAGCGCCATACCGCGCTCGAGCGCATCTCCATCCGCAACTCGATCCGCAACCTACGCTCCTTCCCCTATGTCGCCGAGCTGGAAGCGGCCGGCAAGCTCGACATCCACGGCGCCTGGTTCGATATTTCGACCGGCGAGCTCTGGGTCATGGACGAAAGAGGCGACTTCATCCGCCCCAATCTCTAGCAGCGCCTCCCTTCGACTGCGCCGCCACGGGCCCGGTGTCTCGCCAGAGACGCCGGGTTATTTATCGGCGCGATCGCCCGCCGCGTTGCTGTGCGACGCGGCCGAAAAACCCCGATCCTGCGAAACGCAATACCCCGCGACTTGCCTTACGGCCGGCTTTCTCCATTCCGCCGCAAAGTTGCACTTCGATCGCCGCAATCGTGAACAGCAGGTCGGGCCGACGCCGCCAGAAAGGGGAAATCCTTACCGGCAATACTTGCCCAACCCTTGCTTTCCAAGCCCTTGGGGCGCCCCAAAAATGCCCCGACATTTGCCCCATCGCGCCCTTTACCGTTCAATCGGCCACCACAAATCTTTGTGAGCATGGCGCTTACGGGTCGCTCATACGATCCGTCGGCATCGGGTTTCCGCCCTGCCGCCTGCTTTCAACCACATGGAGCAAAAGCCATGAAGAAGATCGTTCTGTCCTCTCTCGTCCTGCTCGGCCTTTCCACCGCCGCCATGGCGCAGGCCGCGACCGATTTCACGACAGTGGACACCGATGCGAGCGGTGCCGTCTCGCTGGCCGAGGCGCAGATCGCCTGGCCGGATCTCACCGAGGAGGCCTTCGCGGCGGCCGATCTGGACGGCAATGGCGAACTTTCGGCCGATGAGTATGCGACGCTGCTCGATAGCGTGGGCGCTTCGACGGAAAGCGAATCCGCGAACTGACCGCCGGTCTGCCCCACCCGGGGCAACCCAGCCAGCCACCCCGCAAGGGGTGGCTGCGGCTTTTTCAACCTTCCGATCCCCGTTTTTTTGGAGATTTTCCCATGCGCAAGACAGCCCTGGCGCTGCTCGCCCTGGCGTTGGTCACGCCCGCGGCCCTGGCCCAGACGCCCCTCACCTTCACCCAGGTCGATACCGATGGCGATGGCCTCTTGAGCTTTGCCGAGCTCAAGGCCGTCTGGCCCGACCTCACCCAGGAAGAATTCGACGCCGCCGACAGCGACGGCAAGGGCGGCCTGACCCCCGACGAGGTGGATGGCCTGCAACCCGCCACCCTGCCCGCGCCCGCCGGCCAATAGCGTTTTTTTTCGCCTCGAACGAAAAGGGCCGCCCTCGGGCGGCCCTTTCCTTATGAAGTCGAGGCAATTGGGCCGTCAGGCCGCCAGCCGGCTGGCCAGGCCCTTTTCGACCAACGTTTCGGCGATCTGCACGGTATTGAGCGCCGCGCCCTTGCGCAGATTGTCGGAAACCACCCACAGCGCCAGGCCGTTTTCCACCGTCACGTCCTCGCGGATGCGCGACACGAACGTGTCGTATTCGCCCACGCTCTCCACCGGCGTGGCGTAGCCGCCCGCCTCGCGCTTGTCGATCACCGTGATCCCCGGCGCCTCGCGCAGCACCTCGCGCGCCTCGTCGGCCGTGATCGGCTTTTCAAATTCGAGATTGACCGCCTCGGAATGACCGACAAAAACCGGCACGCGCACCGCCGTGCACGTCACCTTGATGCGGGGGTCGAGGATTTTCTTGGTTTCGGCCAGCACCTTCCACTCTTCCTTGGTGTAGCCGTCCTCCATGAACACGTCGATATGCGGGATGACGTTGAAGGCGATCTGCTTGGAGAACTGCTGCGGGCTGGGGCTGTCGTTGACGAAAATGCCCTTGGTCTGGTTCCACAATTCGTCCACCCCGGCCTTGCCGGCGCCGGACACCGACTGATAGGTCGAGACCACCGCGCGCTTGATGGTCGCCGCGTCGTGCAGGGGCTTCAACGCCACCACCAATTGGGCGGTCGAGCAATTGGGATTGGCGATGATGTTGCCGCGCCGGGGATTGGCCAGCCAGGCGTCGAGCACGTGGCCGTTCACTTCCGGCACCACCAGCGGCACGTCCGAATGATAGCGCCAATAGGAGGAGTTATCGATGGCGATGGCGCCGGCCGCCGCGATGCGGGGCGCCCATTCCTTCGACACCGACCCGCCCGCCGACAGGATGGCGAAATCCACGCGCGAGAAATCGAAATGCTGCAGGTCGTGCGCCTTCAATATCTTGTCGCCATAGGAGATTTCCTTGCCGATCGAGCGTGAGGAGGCCAGCGCCACCACCTCGTCGGCCGGAAACTGGCGTTCGGCCAGGATATTGAGAACTTCGCGGCCCACATTGCCCGTGGCCCCGATGACAGCGACGCGATAACCCATTTTGGAACTCCGGTCCCTTACCATTTCCGCCCCCGCGCGGCGCCCGGGAGGCGACGCGGCCGATGCCGTTTGGCGCCTCTCCCCGGCGGGAAGCGGCCCGGGGACAAGCGTCAGGCGGTTTTGGTGGTTTTGCCCATGGCGGACGCGCTCCCGGAGGTAAACCGGGCGAGGGCGGTAGCGGCGATGCGGCCGGGCCTGCGCATGAGAGCAAAGCTTCCAGTTGAAAAAGCAGGAGTTCTCATACTCTCATATAGGAAAGAGTCAATGCCGTCGCGCCGCCGCCGCCCGGCGCTTTGACCTTGCGCCGCGCCCGCCTTTCGGAAAAGAGGAGGGCGGAAGGCGGCGCCCCGCCCGCTGAAAGGATGGACATGCCCGATTTCGACGTCATCGTGCTGGGAGCCGGGGCCGCGGGCATGCTGGCCGGCATCGAGGCCGGGCGGCGCGGCCGCCGCGTCCTCGTGGTCGACCACGCGCGCGATCCGGGCGAGAAAATCCGCATTTCCGGCGGCGGCCGCTGCAATTTCACCAATATCAACGCCACTGCGGCGCTGGCGCGCGAGCGCTTTCTGGGCGCCAATCCGCGCTTCGCCCTCTCGGCGCTGTCGCGCTTCACCCCCGACATGTTCATCGAGCGGGTGAAGAGGCACGGCATCGCCTTTCACGAAAAGACCCTGGGCCAGCTGTTCTGCGACGGTCCGGCCACCCAGATCGTCACCATGCTGACCCAGGATTTGCGCGCCGCCGGCGCCAGCATCTGGACCGGCCGCACCGTCGGCGCCATCGCCCGCACGCCGACGGGTTTCGACGTGACGGTGGGCGACGGCCGGGTGAGCACCCAAAACCTCGTCGTCGCCACCGGCGGCAAATCCATCCCCAAAATGGGCGCCACGGGCCTTGCCTACGATATCGCCCGCCAGTTCGGCCTCGGCGTTACCGAGACGCGCCCGGCTCTGGTGCCGCTCACCTTCGAGCCCACGGCGCTGGAAGCCTTGCGGCCCCTCGCCGGCGTTGCCACCGACGCCGTCATCAGCCACGGCAAGACCCGCTTCGCCGAGGCCCTGCTCTTTACCCATCGCGGCCTTTCCGGCCCGGCGATCCTGCAGATTTCCTCCTATTGGCGCGAAGGCGACGCCATCGACGTCGACCTCCTGCCGGGCCGCGACGCGCTCGAGCTGTTCCGCGCCGCCCGGCGCGATACGCCCCGACTGCACCTGCAGACCGTGCTGGCCGCGCCCCTGCCCAGGCGCCTCGCCCAGCTCATGGCCGAACTGATCGGGCAACCGGGCATGGTGGGCGACCTTTCCGACAAGAAACTCGCCGCCGCCGCCGAACAGGTCAATCGCTGGCGCCTCAAGCCCGTCAGCTCCGAGGGCTACCGTACCGCCGAGGTGACGCTGGGCGGCGTCGACACCGCCGGGCTTGACGCAAAAACCATGATGGCCCGCACCGTGCCCGGGCTGTTTTTTGTCGGCGAGGCGGTCGACGTCACCGGCTGGCTGGGCGGCTACAATTTTCAGTGGGCCTGGGCCTCGGGCTGGGCCGCCGGCCAGAGCGCCTGAAGCAAGCTAGAATTTCCAGCCCAGCCTGAGGCCGAAATTGGAGAGCCCGTCATTGCTGGCGCAATAGTCGTTATTCGAGGTGTGCTCGTAGGTTAGCGTCGCCGTGGCATGCTCGCCGAGCCGTGCGCCGACGCCCCAGCGCTGGTAGAAATTGACGCGGCAGCCGAAATTCTTGCGCCCCGGTGCCGCCCCGCTCAGCGCCCCGTCATGGATCGCCGCGCCCAGCGCCGCCTCCAGATAAAGCGGCGTCTCGAAGACCGGCAGCTGCCAGGTAAGCCCGGCATGGGCGAGACTGTCCCGCCCATTGAGATTGAGGCTCGCCCCGATCTCGGGCCGCGGCGCGCCGATCCAGCGGAAGGCGTCGATATCGGGGGAAGTGAACAGGACGTCGAAGCTCAAGTCCTCGATTTTATTGAGCTTCCACTCCTGCACCAGGAAGGGTAGCGCGGCGTGGTGCACGTCGTGCGCCTGCAGCCCGATGCGCAATTCATCCACCACCCCGGCCAGCGGCCGGGGGTCGAGCAGGTCCTGCGCCAGCGCCGGAGCACTAGCGAGGCCCATCAGGGCCACGAGGGCGATGCCGCCCGCTTTCATCATCGCGCCGCTCCTAAAAACCGGCGCTATATGGGCCATTGCCGGGCCGCCGAGTCAATCACCCGGCCGCAAAAGCCTTGCCGCATGGTGAAAGCGCAACAGCCCCGTCCCGGCGCCCAAAAGGCTAGCGGAGGGTTAGCCTTTTGCACCGCAACCCGGCCCCGAAAGCGCATATCGGTGCGCACGGGAGGAAAGAAAAGCCCGGCCCGGGCTTGACGCGCGCACCCATCATCGTGATCTACCGATGAAACACCCAATTGGAGGCCCGGCCATGCCCGCCGATTTCACCCTTTCGCTCCAGGACCTCGCCCCCATCGCCCAGGGCACCTCGACGGCGGAGGCCATGGCGGAAACCGTTAGCCTCGCGCGCGAGGCCGACCGACTGGGCTATACGCGGCTCTGGTACGCCGAACACCACGGCATGCCCTCCATCGCCTCGTCGGTGCCCGAAATCCTCATTACCAGCGCCGCCGCCGCCACGCGGCATTTGCGGGTCGGGGCCGGCGGGGTGATGCTGCTCAATCACGCGCCGCTGCGCATCGTCGAGGCCTACCGCACGCTGGCCGCGCTCTATCCGGACCGCATCGACCTGGGGATCGGCCGCGCCCCGGGCGGCGACGGCTATGCCATGCGGGCGCTGCGCAGCGGCGGCGGCGAGGAATTTTCCGCCTACCTGGCCGAATTGATGGCGTTCGACGAAGAGGGCTTTCCGCCCGAGCATCCCTTTGCCCGCGTACCGGTGTCGCCCGGCGGCATCGACTTGCCGCCCAAATGGCTGCTCGGCTCGTCCGGCGCCAGCGCCGAGGCGGCCGGGCAGCTGGGTTTCGGCTATGCCTTTGCCGCCCACTTCTCCCATACCCCCGCCGCGCCGGCCTTTGCCGCCTATCGCGCGGCGTTTCGGCCCAGCGCCGATTTCCCGGCGCCGCGCACCATTTTGTGCCTCTCCGCCCTCTGTGCCCCGAGCGCGGAAGAGGCGGAATTCCTCGCCACCTCGCAGGCGGTGAGCTGGGCGCTGTTCGTCACCGGCGAGCAGCGCCACCTGATGCCGCCCGAGGAGGCGGTAGCGCGGCAATTGACGCCGCAGCAGCAACAGGTCGTCGCCCAGCAATCGAGCCTCTGGCTGGTGGGCGACCCCGAGCGCCTCGCCGAGACCATTGCGCAAAAGGCCCGGGAAGCGGGCGCCGACGAAGTGATGCTGACCACCACCATGCATTCCTACGCCCTGCGCCGGCGCTCCTTCGGCCTCCTCGCCAGCGCCCTCGGCATTTCCCCCCGCAGCGCCTGACGCACCGGGAGACGCCACCACCCTGCTCCGGCGCTGCCCGCGGACCCGATCCGCGGGCCACTCTCAGCGCGCACCAAGGCGGGCATTTTGCCCTCCTATCGAGCCGCGTTGCAGTCGCCCTCCCACCGGGTCATTCCCGCGCCAGCGGGAACCTCCGTTTGAGCCTTGAAGGGGTAAGAGAGGTCCCCGCTGGCGCGGAGAAGATAGCGGGGTGAAAGGGGTGTGGCCGGCCAACCACCCCCCGCGCGTTAACGTCTCCTTGGGCGGCAGCCGGCTAGCATCGGGCGTCTGCAGCTTCGGGGTTTCATGAGCGCCGCCGTTTTCGTCCTGGCCATCAACCTCTTCGTGGCGGGTCTTTTCGCCACCGCCTTCGGCATCGTCGCGGCGACCGTGCGCTCGGCGACGGGTGCCCGCTGGCTGGCAGCCGGCTATGGGCTGGGCATCCTCGATATCGCGCTCGAATTCATGCTGCCCGCCCAGGCCGATCCGGCGCCGGCCGGCATCGCCATCTTCGTGTGCTTCCTGCTCGCCCTCAGCTGCTGGATGGTGGGGCTGGCGCGCCATTATCGCGTCGCGCTGCCCTATAAGAGCCTGGGCGCCATCCTGCTGGTCAGCCTGGTCGGCATCTTTTTCATCATCGACATGCCGCGCACCTCCCTGCTGCGCGCCGGCCTCTACCAGCTGCCCTATTTCGCGCTGCACCTCGTAGGGGTGCATATCGTGCACCGCGCCGGCCGCCGCCAGGCGCTCGACCGCGGGCTGGCCGCGCTGCTGCTGCTCTCGGGCCTGCAATATCCGCTCAAGCCGGCGCTGGCGGCCTGGATCGGCTCGGGCAGCAGTCCGCAGGCCTATATCGGCAGCACCTATGCGGCGGTTTCCCAGAGCCTGGGGGCGATATCGCTCATCGCCCTGGGGCTGACCATCCTGCTCGTCATCATGCGCGATCTTTATGCCGAAACCACCGCCCGCGCCGAAACCGACACCCTGTCGGGCCTGCTCAACCGGCGCGGCTTCGAGGACCGGGCCGAAAAGGCGCTGCAACGGGCGCAGCGCGCCGGCCTGCCGGCGGTGCTGGTCACCGCCGACCTCGATCACTTCAAGCGCATCAACGACAGTTATGGCCACGCGGTGGGCGACGAGGTGATCCGCACCTTTGCCCGCATCCTGCGCGAAAGCGCCGACGACAATGCCATTGTCGGCCGGCTGGGCGGCGAGGAATTCGCCACCTGTCTCTGCGGCGCCAATCTGGCGACCGGCCGGCTCTACGCCGAAACCGTGCGCGCCGCCTTTGCCAGCCTTTCCTTTGCGGCACTGGGCGTCAGCCATCCGATCAGCGGCTCGTTCGGCGTTGCCGCGCAGGCGCCGGGCGCCAGCCTGTCCGAATTGTTCCGGCACGCCGACACGGCGCTCTACCGCGCCAAATCGGCCGGGCGCAACCGCGTGGCGACGGCCCCGCCCGATCCGGCGGGCCCCGCGACGGCGCCCGCCCGGCGCAAACTCAGTTAAGAAAAACTCAGTTGAGCTTGCCGCGCGCCACCAGTTCGTAGCGGCCGGTAGGATCGACGCTGAGGGCCAGCTGCTGGCGGTCGAGCTCGGCCAGCCAGGCGGTCCACGAGCACGGGCTCAAGCCGCCATCGACGCGGCTTTCCTCGCGTCGCGCGAAATGCAGCCGCAACTGCGCCCGTTCCTCGCCGAACCGGTCGCGTACCTTGGCGATCGCCGGCGTGCCGCGCCGGTCGGTCACCCAGTTCCTGATGTCCCGATGCCGGGTCAACGTATGGTTCTCGTTCATCTTGGCCTCTTCACCCCATGCCCAGGCCTAACGGCCCGGCCCCCGCCCGGTTCCCGGCACCGCCGATCAACTTTCCGTTGCCGCCACAGCCGGCGCCATTCCGGCAAATCGTCCCACCACAAACCCCTTGCGCGGCAAGGCCAATCAGGTCATATACGCCCCCGGAGCGGGGCTGTAGCTCAGTTGGGAGAGCGCATCGTTCGCAATGATGAGGTCAGGGGTTCGATTCCCCTCAGCTCCACCATTTCCCCTTTCTTCCGGGTGTGACGGCGCTGCGGCTTGGCGGCTTGCCTGCGGGTCGCGCCTGCAGGCAGCGGCGGTGGGAAATTTCGGGCCGGGGCACCGAGCACCACCAGCGAAAAAATCAGGTCGGGTTTTCCAGGCGGCCGGCGGCGCGGGCGAAACCTTCGGCGATGGCGATCTTCATGGCCTGGCGGGCTTTGTCGGGGGCGCGGGCGGCGATGGCCGTGGCGATGGCGCGGTGCACGGCGACGGTCTGGGCCAGCGCTTCGGGTTCGTTGACCGGCGAGGAAATGGTGAAGGCCGCCGTCAGCGCCATTTCCACCAGCGCGCTGATCGACGCCATGAAGGGATTGCCCGAAGCCGCCGCCACCGCCTTGTGGAATTCGAGGTCGTGGCGGGCGAAATCGGCCGGCGTCGCCGCCGCCGCCATGCGCTCCACCGCTTCGGCCAGGCCCGCCGCCTGCTCGGGGCTGGCCCGTTCGGCCGCCAGCGCCGCCGCCTCGATCTCGATGCCGATGCGCACTTCGGCAAGGCTGCGCAAAAAGCCGACATCGGGGCCCATCTCGAAATGCCAGGCCAGCACGTCGGCGTCGAACAGGTTCCAGCGCTCGCGCGGCAGCACCCGTGTGCCGATGCGCGCCCGCGCCTCGATCATGCCCTTGGCCGCCAGCGTCTTCAGCGCCTCGCGCAGCACCGTGCGCGACACCCCGAAGCGCTCGAGCAATTCGCCGTCCGCCGGCAGGATGGCGCCTTCGGGATGCACGCCCGAGACGATGGCGAAGCCCAGCTCCCACAACACGTCCGAATGCAGGTTGCGCGCCAGGCTGCGGCCCGAAAGCGCGGCGATGAGGTCGCCCGAGTGACGCGCCCTGCCGTCCGACCTGTCCATGCCGCCTCGCCTCAGTGAAACCCTTGCGCCGGACCTAACCACAGGCGCAATTGTATGACAATAACGCCGCGATCACGGCTGGACAGCCTGCCGGCGCCGCGCCACTGTGCGCGCAAAACCGTTCGGATTCGCCGTTTCAAGGATTTTCGCCATGCCCAGCCGCCATCTCGACGCCGTGCTTGCCCAGGTCGATGCCGGGCTGGACCAGAGCCTCGAGCGGCTGTTCGCGCTGTTGCGCATCAAGTCGATCTCCACCGACCCGGCCTATGCCGACGAGTGCCGCAAGGCCGCCGACTGGCTCGCCGAGGAGCTGGGCGGGCTGGGCTTTGCCGCGGCGGCCCGCCCCACCCCCGGCCACCCGGTGGTGGTAGCGCACGGCCCCGAGCAGCCCGGGCCGCACGTGCTGTTTTACGCCCATTACGACGTGCAGCCGGTCGACCCGCTCGACTTGTGGGACGCCGACCCGTTCGAGCCGCGCATCGTCGAGCGCGCCGGCCGCCAGGTGATCGCGGCGCGCGGCGCTTCCGACGACAAGGGGCAGATGCTGACCTTCATCGAGGCCTGCCGCGCCTGGAAGGCCGCGACCGGCGCGCTGCCGCTGCGCGTCTCGCTGATGCTGGAGGGCGAGGAAGAGTCGGGGGGCAAGAACCTGCCGCCCTTCATGCGCGCCAACGCCGCCGAGCTTAAGGCCGATATCGCGCTGGTCTGCGACACCGACATGTGGGACCGCGCCACCCCCTCGATCACCACCATGCTGCGCGGGCTGGTGGCCGACGAAGTGGAGATCAGCGCCGCCGACAAGGATCTGCATTCGGGCATGTTCGGCAATGCCGCCCGCAACCCCAACCAGGTGCTGGCCGAGATCATCGCCAGCCTGCGCGCCCCCGACGGCACGGTGACGCTGCCCGGCTTTTACGACGACGTGGCCGAGATCAGCCCGGAACTGCGAGCCCAGTGGCAGGGCCTCGGCTTCGACGAACAGGCGTTCCTCGGCGCGGTGGGGCTCGATACGCCGGCCGGGGAACAGGGCCGCAGCGTGCTCGAAATGCTGTGGGCCCGCCCGACCTGCGAAATCAACGGCATGAGCGGCGGCTATACCGGCGATGGCTTCAAGACCGTCATCCCGGCCAGGGCCAGCGCGAAAATTTCCTTCCGCCTCGTCTCGGGCATGGACCCGGCGAAAATCCGCGCCGCCTTCCGCGCCCATGTGGAAAGCCTGCTGCCGCCCGACTGCACGGTAAAATTTACCCCCCATGGCGGCTCGCCGGCCATCACCGTGCCCGCCGACGGGCCGCTGCTGCGCCGGGCGCTCGCCGGGCTGTCGGCCGAATGGGGCAAGCCGGCGGTGATCACCGGCTCGGGCGGCTCCATTCCGGTGGCCGGCGACTTCAAGACCATTCTGGGACTCGACACGCTGCTCATCGGCTTTGCCCATGTCGACGACCAGATCCACTCGCCCAACGAGAAATACGACCTCGACAGCTTCCACCGCGGCATCCGCTCCTGGGTGCGGGTGCTGGCAGCGCTCGCCGAATAGGCGGCGCGGCGGGGCATAGAGCGTTTTACGGTTGTATTGGCGCTCTTTGTGACCGTCTCCTCACCGGGTCATTCCCGCGCATGCGGGAATCTCGGTTACTTTTCCAGACCAACAGAGGTCCCCGCATGCGCGGGGATGACCACGTTGTGGCAGGGGTTTCAGGCCTCCACCGCGACGTCGAGCGCCAGTTCCACCATGTCGCGCAGCGAGGTCTGGCGGTCCTGGGCGCTGATTTCCTCGTGGGTAACGAGGCAATCGGTCATGGTGCAGATGGCCAGCGCCCGCACGCCGAAGCGCGCCGCCAGCGTGTAGAGCGCCGCCGCCTCCATCTCGACGCCGATGACGCCATGCGCCGGCAGGGCATCGTAACCGGCAAAGCCGTTGTCGTGATAAAACACGTCCGAGGACAGCATGTTGCCCGCGTGGTAGCGCAGGCCTTTCGCCTCGGCCTTGTCGGCGGCGGCGCGCAACAGGCCGAAATCGGCGATGGGGGCGAAGTTGTAGGGGCCGAAGCGGCCGCGCACGAGCCCCGAATCGGTGCTGGCGCCCTGGGCCAGCACCACGTCGCGCACCTTGACCGCCGCGTTGAGCCCGCCGCAGGTGCCCACCCGCAGCAGCGTCTTGACGCCGTAGACATTGATGAGCTCGTGCACATAGATGGCCAGCGACGGCTGGCCCATGCCCGAGGCCTGCACCGATACCGGCCTGCCCTTCCAGCGACCGGTGAACCCCAGGCAATTGCGCACCGCATTGACCTGGCGCGGCGCCTCGAAAAACGTCTCGGCGATCCATTGCGCGCGCAGCGGGTCGCCGGGCAGCAGCACCGCTTCGGCGTAGTCGCCCGGGCGGGCGTGATTGTGCGGCGTGGTCATCCGGGGCTCCTTTTTTGTCCGTTTGGTCAAATCAATGCCATTCCCCTCGCGCAAAGACAATGCGGGCGGGCGGCGGCAAGGACGCTTGACCTTGAGGCCGCCGGGCGCCATTACCGCTGGCACAGCCGAGGAGACGCGCAGCATGGCCAGGATTTTCATCGATGGGGAAGCGGGCACCACCGGCCTGCAGATCCGCGAGCGGCTCGCCGGCCGCCGCGACCTCGAGCTGCTCGCCATCGCCCCGGAAAAGCGCAAGGACCAGGCCGAGCGGCAGCGCCTGCTCAACGCCGCCGACATCGCCATTCTGTGCCTGCCCGACGAGGCGGCGCGCGAGAGCGTGCGCCTCATCGACAACGAGACGACGCGCGTCATCGACGCCTCCAGCGCCCACCGCACCGCCGAGGGCTGGACCTATGGCTTTGCCGAGATGGACGCCGGCCAGGGCGAGGCCATCGCCAGGGCGCGCTTCGTCGCCAATCCCGGCTGCTGGCCGCAGGGGCTCATCGCCGCGCTGCGCCCGCTCGTCGCCGCGCGGCTGCTGCCGGCCGACTATCCGGTGACCTATCACGGCATTTCCGGCTATTCGGGCGGCGGCCGGCAGATGATCGAGGAATACGAGGCTGCGGGCGCCACCCCCAGCCATTTCCTGCCCTATGGCCTCACCTTCTCGCACAAGCACCTGCCCGAAATGGCGTTCTATGCCGGGCTGGAGCGGGCGCCGCTGTTCGAGCCGGTGGTGGGCGATTTCGCCCAGGGCATGACCACCTCGATCCCGCTGCAGCTCGATCTCGTCGCCGACACCCCGACGGGCCGCGACCTGCACGCGGTCCTCGACGCCCATTACCGCGCCATTGCCGGCGGCTTCGTGCGCGTCGCCCCCTACGATCCGGCCATCGCCCGCACCGCGGCGCTCGACCCGCAAACCCATAACGGCAGCAACGCCATGACCCTGCACGTCTTTGCCAATGACGACCGCGCCCAGGCGATCATCGTCGCGGTCTACGACAATCTGGGCAAGGGCGCCTCGGGCGCGGCGGTGCAGAACCTCAACCTGATGCTGGGCGTCGAGCCGCGCGAAAGCCTCGCGGGCTAGACGCTTCGGCCCTTGTCCGGCTTGACCGCACGGCCGGTTTTGCGCCATGACGCTAGGCAATAGCGAGGTCCCCACCGCCATGGAAAAATTTACTACCCTGACCGGGGTCGCGGCGCCCCTGCCGATCATCAATGTCGACACCGACATGATCATCCCCAAGCAGTATCTCAAGACCATCAAGCGCACCGGGCTCGGCACCGCGCTGTTCTCGGAGATGCGCTACAACGAGGACGGCTCGGAAAACCCCGATTTCGTGCTCAACAAGCCCGCCTATCGCGACGCCAAAATCGTCGTCGCCGGCGACAATTTCGGCTGCGGCTCCAGCCGCGAGCACGCCCCCTGGGCGCTGCTCGACTTCGGCATACGCTGCGTCATCTCCACCAGCTTCGCCGATATCTTCTACAATAACTGCTTCAAGAACGGCATCCTGCCCATCGTGGTGACGCCCGAGCAGCTCAAGCTGCTGCTCGACGACGCCGAGCGCGGCTCCAACGCCACCCTGACCGTCGATCTCGAGGCGCAGACCATTCGCGGCCCCGATGGTGGGGAGCTCCATTTCGACATCGACCCGGCGCGCAAGCACGTGCTGCTCGAAGGCCTCGACGACATCGCCGGCACGCTGCGCTCCGACCCCTCCATCGCCGCCTTCGAGGGCAAGATGGCCGAAAGCCGGCCGTGGCTCTAGCCCGCCCGGCCGCCGCATGCGGGCGCTGACCGGCAAGCAGCTTGCCCTCATCGCCCATGCGGCGCTCGTCATCGGGGCGCTGTTTTTCCTCGTGCCGGTCCTGACGCAATGGGACCGGCGCGCCGGCTATCTCTTCTCGCTGACCTTTTACTGGCTGAGCTTCTGCCTGCCGGTGATCGGGCTGCACGCCCTGCCGGGCAATGACGGGCGGCTGTTCTCGGAAAAGCTGCGCTGGCGCGACTGGTGGTTGCTTGCTCTGCTGCTGGTGCAGGTCGCGCTGATCGCCGCCATCGCCTTCGCGCCCAACACCACCATCCTGACCATTGGCGGTATGTGGCTGGCCATTCTCATCGCCACGATCAACGGGCCGCTCGAAGAAATGGCCTGGCGCGGCGGCTTCCTCGCCACTTTCCGCGCCCGCCCGCGGCTGGGGCTATGGCTGGGCTGGGCCCTGTTCACCCTCTGGCACGTGCCGCTGGCGCTGAGCCGGGGCATCGTCTTCGATGGCGGTGCCGCCGCGCTGATCGGCGGCGCCGGCCTGCTGGGCCTGTTCTGGAGTTGGGTCGCCTGGCGGACCGGTTCGGTGTTTTATGTGAGCATCGCCCACATCCTCACCAATCTGTTCACCTTCTGGGTGCTGTTCGACCGCAATCTTTTTGCCGCCTGAAACCTACCAGAAATAGTCCACCACGGTCAGCGTCCGCGCCGTGTCGCCGTCGAGCCATTCGATGACGCCGTCCCGGTGCATGCCGATCAGCGCCGCCCCGACGGCGCCCAGGATCGGCACGTTGCCGCGCTCGCCCAGCGGCCGATTGGGATAGCTCAGCCGGCCCAGCCGCGCCCGCGGCTCGTCGTCGAGCCGGAACAGCACCCGCTGGCCCATGGAGACGCCGGCCGGGTCCCACGGCGCGCACAGTTCCGCCCGCTGCAGTTCGCGTTCGAGATAGGCGGCGACATAAGGCTGGACCGCGACGCTGCGCTCTGCCAGCTGCAGCACGCGGCTGTAGTCGTCGCTATTGATGCTTATGGCAGGGAGCGGCAGCGACCAAAGCACAAAAAACGCCTGAAACACCGAGGATCGGGCAGCGATATTCGGGATGCGGCGCTGCCGCGTCAATAAGCGGGAAGAATATTTTCCAGGCAATATGCGTCAGCTTTATTGACCTAAGGCGGTCAGGCGTGGCAGGTAAGTGCCGCATTTTTATGCGCTCCGCCCATTTCCCGTCCATGAGGGTCACCATGTCCGACGACACCCTGCTCGACCGCGCCCTGCTTCGTCTCGAAGAGGCTGCTCATCACCTGCAAATCGATCAGGACGTGACCGAGAAACTCAAATACCCGCGAGAGACCACCAAGACGCGATTGATGATCCGCATGGACGACGGCTCGCGCAAGTCGTTCCTGGCCTGGCGCTGCCGCTACGACGACACGCGCGGCCCCACCAAGGGCGGCATCCGCTTCCACCCCGACAGCAATGTCGAGGAAGTCGAGACACTGGCCTTCTGGATGACCTTCAAATGCGCCGTGATGAACCTGCCCTATGGCGGGGGCAAGGGCGCCATCCGCGTCGATCCGCACCAGCTCTCGCGCAGCGAACTCGAACGCCTCAGCCGCGCCTATGTGCAGGCCTTCGCCAACATCATCGGCCCCGACCGCGACATTCCCGCGCCGGACGTCTACACCAACGCCATGATCATGGGCTGGATGGCCGACGAATATAACCAGATCACCGGCAACGTCTCGCCCGCCGTCATCACCGGCAAGCCCATTGCCCTGGGCGGCTCGCTGGGCCGCAACGACGCCACCGCGCGCGGCGCCTTCTACCTGGTGCGGCACCTGGCCAACGAGCTGGGGCTGGACAAGGACCACACCGTCGCCATCCAGGGCTTTGGCAATGCCGGCCAGTTCTACGCCCGGCTGACGGCCGCCGACAACAATACGGTGGTCGCCGTTTCCGACTCGGCCGGCGCCATCTACCGCCCCGGCGGGCTCGACGTCGAACGGCTGATCGAGGGCAAGAGCAAGGGCCGCCACGTTCCCGAAATGGCCGCCGAGCTGGGGGCCAACGTCATCGCCGCCGACGAATTGCTGGGGGTCGAGGCCGACCTGCTGGTGCCCGCCGCGCTCGAGGACATGATCACCACGGCCAATGCCGGCGCCATCAAGGCCAAGGTGCTGCTCGAGCTGGCCAACGGCCCGGTCACCCCGGACGCCGACAAGATCCTCAACGACAAGGGCGTCGTGGTGCTGCCCGACATCCTGGCCAATGCCGGCGGCGTCACCGTCTCCTATTTCGAGTGGGTGCAGAACCGCCAGGGTTATTACTGGGACCTCGAGGAAATCCACGCCCGCCTCAAGCGGATGATGGAACGCGAGGGCCGCGCCATCTGGGACATCGCCTGCGAACGCCGCGTCTCGGCCCGCTCGGCCGCCTATATCCACGCGCTGGGGCGCCTGGCCACCGCCATCGAGGCACACGGCACCCAGTCCTTCTTCGCCGGCTGACAGCGCCGGCCGCTGCAAGACATTCCGAGGCCGGGCCGCGCGCCCGGCCTTTTTCATGGCCGGGGCACCGATTCCGGCCACCCGATCCTTGCATAAGGGCGACAAAAACCGCTAAGTGCCCACCAAGGTGTACCCACCAGTACGGCAAGGAGCTTCCCGACATGGCCACCCATTCCCTTTTCCTGTTGCCCGGCGACGGCATCGGCACCGAAATCATGGCCGAGGTCGAAAAGCTCATTGCCTGGACCAATGCGGAAGGGCTCACCGATTTTTCCACCGACCGGGGCCTCGCCGGCGGGTCGGCCTATGACCGGCACGGCGTCGCCATTACCGACGCGGACGTGGCCAAGGCCAAGCAGGCCGACGCGGTGATCTTCGGGGCGGTGGGCGGCCCCAAATGGGACGACGTGCCGTTCGAGCAGCGTCCCGAGGCGGCGCTGCTGCGGCTGCGCCAGGAACTGGCGGTGTTCGCCAATCTGCGGCCGGCCATCTGCTACCCGGCGCTGGCCGACGCCTCCTCGCTGAAACGCGAACTGGTGGAAGGGCTCGACATCCTCATCGTGCGCGAACTGACCGGCGGCGTTTATTTCGGCGCCCCCAAGGAGATCACCGATCTGCCCAATGGGCAAAAACGCGCCGTCGACACCCAGGTCTATGAAACCTACGAGATCGATCGCATCGCCCGCGTCGCCTTCGACCTGGCGCGCACCCGCCGCGGGCTGGTGCACTCGGCCGACAAGAAGAACGTCATGAAGTCCGGCATCCTCTGGGACGAGGTGGTCAAGGGCGTCGCCAGGGACTATCCCGACGTGGCGCTGCACCATATCCTGGCCGACAACGCCGCCATGCAATTGGTGCGCGCGCCCAAGCAGTTCGACGTCATGGTCACCGACAATCTCTTCGGCGACGTGCTCTCGGACGTCGCGGCCATGCTGACCGGCTCGCTGGGCATGCTGCCCTCCGCCTCGCTCGGCGCCCCCGACCCGGCCACCGGCAAGCGCAAGGCCTTTTACGAGCCCGTGCACGGCTCGGCCCCCGACATCGCCGGCCAGGGCATCGCCAACCCCATCGCCATGATCGCCAGCTTCGCCATGGCGCTGCGCTATTCCTTCGGCCAGCTCGAACTGGCCGACCGGGTGGAAGCGGCCATCGCCGCCGTGCTCGGGGACGGCCTGCGCACCGGCGACATCGCCCAGGACAACCGCAAGACCGTCGGCACCGAAGCCATGGGCGCCGCGATCCTCGCCAAGCTCAAGGCTTAGCGCCGTCCCGCCGGGGCTGCCCGCGGACCCGATCCGCGGGCCGCTTCCAACGCGCACCGCAGTTTCAGGGGCGCCCCAGCCGGCCCACGGGTCACGCCCGTGGGCAGCGCCGGGGGGTTTGGCGACCGAAACTTCCCTTGCTTTCCCGGGGTGACGACAGCGCGGTTTTCAGCGACTGCTTTCGAGCTTTTCCGCCAGCCAGGTCTTGATCAGCGACTGATACGGCACATCGCGCTTATTGGCGGCGACCTTGATGTCCTCGAGCAGGCCGAGGGGCAGGCGCAGGGAAATGGACGTCGAGCTGGGCTTGAGATTGGGCAGGGTGACGCGCTCGGCCTGGCTCCAATCGATGTAATCGGTCGTATCGTGGCTTTGCCAGAACGCCCGCTCCTCGGCTTCGTTCGCGAATTTGGGAATTGGCTTAAGCGTCTTGCTCATAGCGCATCCTTTCCTTTCGGCTCATCTGCCGCGCCGAAATGACCCGCACCCTGGTTCCGTTCTCGCGCAGCGTGAATGTTATCTGCAAAAACCGCCGGCCATTGGTTCGGCCCAGCGCATGGAACCGTGTTTCATCGGCGCTGTGCTTGGCGTCGGTAAACACGAGCAGGGGCTGGTTGAAAAACACCTGCTCCGCTTCGGCCCCGGAGACACCGTGCTTATCGGCGCTTTTGTGCGCGTTGCCGTCGTCCCAGTCAAAGCCTTCGATGCGGCGCCAATCGATCATCGCTGTATATTGTCATGATATACATTAAAGGCAAGCGCAACGAAAAAACCCCGGTGGCGACACCGGGGTTTTTGTCATCGGGACGGCGCCGAAAATTATTCGGCGGCGGCGTCTTCCGCGGCGGGGGCGGTGGCCTCGTTGACGGCGGCGGCCTTGGCGGCCTTTTCCTCGGCGCGCTCCTTGGCCTTGTCGCCGGGGACGCCCTTATTGGGGTTGTTGCGGCTCGGGCGCTTGGAGATGCCGGCCGCGTCGAGGAAGCGCAGCACCCGGTCGGTGGGCAGCGCGCCATTGGCCAGCCAGTGCTGCACGCGCTCGGCGTTCAGCACCACGCGGTTTTCCGCGTCCTTGCCCAGGAGCGGGTTATAGGTGCCCAGCCGCTCGATGAAGCGCCCGTCGCGCGGCGAGCGCACGTCGGCGACGACGATGTGATAGAAGGGGCGCTTCTTGGTGCCGCCCCGGGAAAGACGAAGCTTGAGAGCCATTGTGGTTGTCCTGTCTTGTTGAGTCTGGTGAGTACTGAAAATTATTTCTTGCGCCCGAGCCCCGGCAGGCCGGGGAAGCGGGGAGCGCCACCGCCCAAGCCGGGCAGGCCCGGGCCGCCGGCGGCTTTGAGCAGCGCATTGACGTCGCTGGGGAGGGCCTTCTGGCCGGCGGGCGCCGCTCCCGCCTCCGCCTGCAACTGCGCCGGATCGATACCGGCCTGGCGCGCCATCTGCTCGAGCTGCTTGGGGTCGAGCTTCGACATGTCGGGCATGCCCCCCAGCATGCCGCCCATCTTGCCGCCGAACATGCCACCCAGGGCGCCCATGCCGCCCTTCGAGACCTTTTTCATCATGTCCGCCATCTGGCGGTGCTGCTTGGCGAGCTTGTTGATGTCCGAGACTTCCACCCCTGCCCCGGCGGCGATGCGCTTGCGGCGCGAGGCGTTGAGCAGGTCGGGATTGGCCCGCTCCTTGCGGGTCATGGAATTGATGATGGCGATCTGCCGGTCGAAGACCTTTTCGTCGATATTGGCGCCGGCCATGGCCTTCTTGAGCTGGCCCGCCCCCGGCAGGAGGCCCATCAGCCCCCCCATGCCGCCCATCTTCTTCATCTGCTGCAGCTGGCTGCGCAGATCCTCGAAGTCGAAGGCGCCCTTCTTGAGCTTCTTGGCCATTCTGGCGGCGTCTTCGGCCGACACCGTCTCGGCGGCCTTCTCGACCAGCGAGACGATATCGCCCATGCCCAGGATCCGGTCGGCGATGCGGGCGGGATGGAAATCCTCCAGCGCCTCCATCTTCTCGCCGACGCCGATCAGCTTGATCGGCTTGCCGGTCGCCGCGCGCATGGACAGCGCCGCGCCGCCGCGTCCGTCGCCGTCGACACGGGTCATGACGATGCCGGTGACGTCGAGCCGCCCGTCGAAGCTGCGCGCCACGTTGATGGCGTCCTGGCCGGTCAGCGCGTCGACCACCAGCAGGATTTCGTGCGGCCGCGCAATCTCCTTGATGGCGACGGTTTCGGCCATCAGCTCGTCGTCGATATGGGTGCGGCCGGCGGTATCGAGCACCAGCACGTCATAGCCGCCCAGCCGGCCCTCGCGCTCGGCCCGGCGGGCGATCTCGACCGGGGTTTCGCCCGCCACGATGGGGAGCGTATCGACGCCCACCTGCTCGCCCAGCACCCGCAGCTGCTCCATCGCCGCCGGGCGGCGCGTATCGAGCGAGGCCAGCAGCACCTTCTTGCGCTGCCTGTCCTTGAGGCGCCTCGCGATCTTGGCGCTGGTCGTGGTCTTGCCCGAGCCCTGCAGGCCCACCATCAGCAGCGTCACCGGCGCCGGCGCGTTGAGGTCGATGCTGACCGCCTCGGAGCCCAGCACCGCCACCAGCTCGTCATGGACGATCTTGACCACCTGCTGGCCCGGCGTCACCGAGCGGGTGACCTCGGCGCCCACGGCGCGCTCGCGCACCTGCTCGACAAAGGCGCGCACCACTTCGAGCGAGACGTCCGCCTCGATCAGCGCCCGGCGGATTTCGCGCGACGCCGCATCGACATCGGCGGCGCTCAGCGCCCCGCGGCCGCGCAACCCATCGAAAATCTTGCCAAGCCGGTCGCTTAAGCTCTCAAACATCGTGCTTCCTTTTCGCTCGCAGGCCGATCCCGCAAGAGATAGGGCGCCTCGGGCCAAACGCCAAACCCACCCGCGGGCGCAACGCGCTGGCGGGTGTTGGCCTCCGGGATCGGTTTATGCCACAAGGGGTCCCGGTCGGCCGGTCAGGAGCAAAAAGCCTGATGAACGCGCTGCCTCTAAGCGAGATCGGCCCCCGAGTCAACGAAAAGCGCCGCCGCGCCACGCCGTCACTGGCAATTTTGTGCCGCTTCCGCCATATACGGCAGCAGGCCCGCCGGCGCGCGGGCCGGTCGCGCCCCTCGGGCGCTCCGAGTGAAAGACCGCCATGAACGACGTCCCCTTTTTCAAGATGAACGGGCTGGGCAACAAGATCATCGTCGCGGATCTGCGCGGCCGCACCCAGCGGGTGACGCCGGAGGCGGCCATCGCGCTTGCCGCCTGGCCCGAGACGCGCTTCGACCAGATCATGGCCATCCACGACCCCCGCACCCCGGGCACCGCCAGCTATATCGAGATCGTCAACGCCGATGGCAGCCGCGCCCAGGCCTGCGGCAACGGCATGCGCTGCGTGGTGCTCGCCTTGACGGCCGAAGGCGGCCCGCAACGCTTCACCTTCGAGACGCCGGCGGGCCTGCTGTTCGGCGAGACCGCCGCGGACGGCAATATCACCGTCGACATGGGCACCCCGAAATTCGCCTGGTACGACATTCCCCTCAACGAGGAATTCGCCGATACCCGCGCCATCGAATTGCAGATCGGCCCCATCGACGCACCGGTGCTGCATTCTCCTTCGGTGGTTTCGATGGGCAATCCGCACGCCACCTTCTGGGTGAAGGACGACGTGTGGTCCTACGCGCTCGACCGCTTCGGGCCGCTGCTTGAAAACCATCCGCTGTTTCCCGAGCGCTGCAACATCTCCATCGCCCGGGTGCTGCAGCCCGACCACGTGATCCTGAGGACCTGGGAGCGCGGCGCCGGCCTCACCGAGGCCTGCGGCTCGGCCGCCTGCGCGGCGCTGGTCAACGGCGCCCGCACCCGCCGCACCGCCCGCCAGGCCACCATTACCGTGCCCGGCGGCGACCTCGTGGTCGCCTGGCAGCCCGACGACCACGTGACCCTGACCGGCCCGGCCCAGTTCGAGTGGCGCGGCCGGCTCGACCCGGCGACCGGCGCCTGGGCGCGCAGCGAGGCCGCCTGATGGCCGTCGAGACGATCACGTTCGGGTGCCGCCTCAACGCCTATGAAGGCGCGGTGATGCAGGCCGAGGCGGAAAAGGCGGGGCTCGACAACGCCATCATCATCAATACCTGCGCCGTCACCGCCGAGGCGGTGCGCCAGGCCAAGCAGGCGGTGCGCAAGGCGCGCCGCGAGCACCCCGACGCCCGCATCATCGTCACCGGTTGCGCCGCCCAGACCGAGGCGCGCACTTTTGGCGACATGGCGGAGGTCGACCTCGTCATCGGCAACGAAGACAAGCTCAAGGCGGAAAGCTACCAACCCCTGCTGTTCGGCGCCCCGCTCAACGACAAGGTGCAGGTCAACGACATCATGAGCGTGCGCGAGACCGCCGGGCACCTCATCGAGGGCATGGACGGGCGCACCCGGGCGTTCGTGCAGGTACAGAACGGGTGCGATCATCGCTGCACCTTCTGCATCATCCCCTTCGGCCGCGGCCCCTCGCGCTCGGTGCCCATGGGGCTGGTGGTCGAGCAGATCCGGAAGCTGGTCGGCAACAGCTATCGCGAGGTGGTGCTGACCGGCGTCGACATCACCTCCTACGGCCCCGACCTGCCGGGCGCGCCCAGCCTCGGCAAGCTGACCCAGGCGATTTTGAAACACGTGCCCGACCTGCCGCGCCTCAGGATTTCCTCGATCGACTGCATCGAGGCCGACCCGGCGCTCTACGAGGCGATGGCCGAAAAGCGGCTGATGCCGCATCTGCACCTGTCGCTGCAATCGGGGGACGACCTGATCCTGAAACGCATGAAGCGCCGCCACCTGCGCGCCGACGCGCTAGCGGTGATCGAAAAGCTGCGCGCCGTGCGGCCCGATATCGTCTTCGGCGCCGACATCATCGCCGGCTTTCCCACCGAGAGCGACGCCATGTTCGAGCGCTCGGTTTCCTTCATTGCCGAAGCCGGGCTGACCTATATCCACGCCTTTCCCTATTCGCCGCGCGCCGGCACCCCGGCGGCGCGCATGCCGCAGGTCGACCGCGGCATTGCCCGGCGCCGTGCCGCGCGGCTGCGGGCGGCGGGCGAGCGGCAAGTCGCGCAATTGTGCCAAAGCCGGCTCGGCGCGGTCGAACACGTGCTGGTCGAGCATGACGGGCTGGGCCGCACCGAACAATTCGTGCCCGTGCACGTGCCGGGCGCCGCCGCCGGCGACCTCCTCAGCGTCCGCATCACCGGCACGAGGCCGGACGGGCTGACGGGCGAGGTCCTGCACGAGGCGGCGGCATGAACGGCGAGGCAACAGGATTTTCATGACCGACAAGAAACCCGGCTTTTTCCAGCGCCTTTTCGGCACCAACCCGCCGCCGAGCCCCGCGCCGCCCGAAACCCGGCCCGCCGCGGCCCCGGTCGAGCCGGCCCCGCCGGTGCCGCCCCCAGCGCCCGCCCCCGAAAAGCCCGCCGGCGACACCGGCCATCCGCCGCCGCCACCGGGGCCGCCGGAAACCACGCCCTCCTATATCGAAAGCGTCGAGGACCAGTTCGTCACTCCGCCCGAGACGGTCGCCGCACCGGCCCGGCCGCAGCCGCAGGGCGGCTGGTTGCAGCGCCTCGCTTCCGGGCTCAAGCGCTCCTCGGACACGCTGTCCAGTTCGATCGGCGCGGTCTTTACCAGGCGCCGGCTCGACGCGGCCACGCTCGACGAGCTCGAAGACGTGCTGATCCAGGCCGATCTCGGCCTCGAGACGGCCACGGCCATCACCGAGACGCTGCGCCGCGACCGCTTCGACAAGGACGTGTCGGGCGAAGAGGTGCGCGCTGTGCTCGCCGCCGAGGTGGAAAAGGCGCTCGCCCCCGTCGCCCTGCCGCTGGTGGTCGACGCGGCCAAAAAGCCCTTCGTCATCCTGATGATCGGGGTCAACGGCTCGGGCAAGACCACCACCATCGGCAAGCTGGCGCAGAAATTCGCCGCCGAGGGCCGCTCGGTGATGCTGGCCGCCGGCGACACCTTCCGCGCCGCCGCCATCGAGCAATTGCAGGTCTGGGGCCAGCGCACCGGCGCCCCGGTCGTCGCCCGCCCCGCCGGCGCCGACGCCTCGGGTCTCGCCTTCGACGCCGTTACCCAGGCGCAGGCCGAAGGGCGCGACGTGCTGATCATCGATACCGCCGGGCGGTTGCAGAACCGCGACGAGCTGATGCACGAGCTGGAAAAGATCATCCGCGTCATCAGCAAGGTCGACCCCACGGCGCCGCACGCCACCCTGCTGACGCTCGACGCCACCACCGGGCAGAACGCCCTGCGGCAGGTGGAAATCTTCGGCCAGCGTGCCGGCGTCACCGGCCTCGTCATGACCAAGCTCGACGGCACCGCCCGCGGCGGCATCCTCGTGGCCATCGCCCGCAAATTCGGCCTGCCAGTGCACTTCATCGGCGTCGGCGAGGGCGTCGAGGACCTCGAACCCTTCGCCGCCGACGATTTCGCCCGTGCCATCGCCGGGCAGCACTAGCGCGGTTTTGCCGCCCCGCCCCCGGGGGCGGTGCCGACAGCCGCAATATGACCACGCTTGGCGCCTATTGCGCCTTGCATCGCGGGGGCGACGCCATCACATTGGCGCATACGCGAGACGGAACCGGACGAGATGACCGACAAGGCCGAACCCGAACTTCACTGGGACGAACTGCGCCCCCAACTCACCAAGCTGGCGCTGGAACTGGGGCCGCTGGTGCTGTTCTTCATCGTCAACGGCCGGGCCGACATCTTCGTCGCCACCGCCTGGTTCATGGCGGCCATGGTGGTGTCGCTGCTGCTGAGCTGGCTGATCCTCAAGCGCGTCGCCGTCATGCCGCTGGTGACGGGCGCGGTGGTGCTGGTCTTTGGCGGGCTGACGCTGTGGCTGCAGGACGACACCTTCATCAAGATGAAGCCCACCATCACCAACCTGCTGTTCGGCGGCACGCTGCTGGGCGGGCTGGTCTTCGGCCAGTCGCTGCTGCGCTACGTCTTCGGCGACGTCTACAAGCTCAAACCCGAGGGCTGGTGGCGGCTGACGCTCAACTGGGGCGTCTTCTTCTTCGTCCTCGCCGTGCTCAACGAAGTGGTGTGGCGCAATTTCTCCACCGATCTGTGGGTCGCCTTCAAGGTCTGGGGCATCATGCCGCTGACCGTGGTCTTCTCGCTCACCCAGGTGCCGCTGCTCAACAAATACGCCCCGGCGCCCGAACCCGCCGAAACCGACCCCGTCGCCGCCGAAAGCTGACGCCTTTCACGTTAGTAGCGCAGCGCCCGGCGCCCCTTCCCCCACAGAGTCATTCCCGCGAAAGCGGGAACCTCCGTTACCCCTGCTGACATCAAACCGAGGTCCCCGCTTTCGCGGGGATGACGGTGTAGGGGCAAGGATTTTGCGCCTCAATTCAGACGCCGCCGGCCGCCCGCGGATCAGGGTCCGCGGGCAGCGTCGGTGGGGAAGGCATCCCGGTAGACCCGGGGGTGCCGCCTACAGCCCGCCCATCCGGCAAAGCAGCTTCCATTCGGCCGGGCTGACCTTGGAGACCGAGAGGCGCGAGAGTTTCACCAGTTCCATCCCGGCCAGCTCGGGCGTGGCCTTGATTTCGGCCAGCGTCACCGGGCGGGGCAGGGGTTTGACCGCCGCGACGTCGACGCATTCCCACACCACCTCACCTTTGGCGTTGCGCTCGGCGGTGCTGTCGGGATGGGCGGGCGCCACGATGCGCATGATGCCCGCAATCTCCTTGCCGATATTGGAGTGGTAGAAGAACGCTTCGTCCCCCACCGCCATGGCCTTCATGTTGTTGCGCGCCGCGTAATTGCGCACCTCGGTCCATTCCTCGGTCTCGCCCCGCGCGGTCTTGGCCACGAGATCGTCGAAGGAAAAGACGTCCGGCTCGGACTTCATCAGCCAATAGGCCATTTTTGCTAAAACTCCGCGCCGCTGGTATTGATGGCCAGCCGCCAGCGCTTCACCTCGTAGCTCGAAAACACCCCGGCCGCGACGAAGGGGTCGGCCGCCGCCATGCCCTGCGCCGCTTCGAGGCTTTCGGCCTCGAACACCACCAGCGAGCCTTCCGGCTGCTCGTCGGCATCGAGCAGCGCCCCGGCAAAGACCAGGCTCTTGCCCAGGCTGTTGAGGTGGTCGAGATGCACCGGGCGGGTATCGAGCCGCAGCTGCTGCGACCCGGGGGCGTCCGTGGCGATCATGGCATAGAGCATTTTCAGTGTTCCCTTCTGAGCGGGCGGGACATCAGCCCCGCGACAATGGCGGCGATTTCGGCGCGGCCCGCGACCACCGCGTCCACCGCGTCGATGAGCGGCGCCTCGACCTTGAGGCTGCGCGCCAGCGCCGCGGCGACCGGCGCCGTGGCGACGCCCTCGGCCAGCGCGGCGCCCGAAGCAAGGATCGCCGGCGTCTCGCGCCCGGCCCCCAGGGCCATGCCGAACTGGTAATTGCGCGACTGCACCGAGGTGCAGGTCAGCGTCAGGTCCCCCAGGCCCGCCAGCCCGGTCAGCGTATGGGCCGAGCCGCCCATGGCCGTCACCAGGCGGGTCATTTCCGCAAAGCCGCGGGCGATCAGCGCGGCGCGGGCCGAGGCCCCCAATTGCGCGCCCTCCACCGCCCCGCAGGCCAGCGCATAGACGTTCTTGAGCGCCCCGGCGATCTCCACCCCGATCCGGTCATCGGCGGCATAGGGCCGGAAGCTGGGACCGGCCAGCGCCGCCGCCACCGCCGAGGTTGCATTGGCTTCGTCGCCCGCCAGCGTCACCGCCGTGGGGCGGCCCGCCGCCAGATCGCTGGCAAAGCTGGGGCCGGAAAGCACGTAAGGAATGGCCTCGGGCGCCATGTCGGCGAGGATTTCGCTCTGCCGCGCCAGCGTGCCGGTTTCCAGCCCCTTGGCCGAGAGCACCACCGGCCGCCCCGCCAGCAGCGCCGGGTCGAGCCCGCCCAGCAGCGTGCGCGTCGCCTGCGCCGGCACCGCCAGGATAACGATATCGGCCGGCTCGGGCCGGCTCACCGCCCGGATCCCCTCATGCAGGACCTGGCCCGGCAGGACCTTGGTATTGACGTGCTGCGTGTTGACGGCGGCCACCTGCGCCGCGTCGCGCATGAAAAGGGTCACCCGGCGCCCGGCCAGCGCCGCCGCCTGCGCCAGCGCCGTGCCCCAGGCGCCGCCCCCCCAAACCGCGACGCGCTCAAGCGGCATGGTCGGCCAGCCTCATGCCGGGGTCGTCGAGCGGCCAGCGCGGCCGCGCCAGCGCGTCGAGCCCGTCCCTCGCCCCCAGCGCCAGCCGCTCGGCACCGGCCCAGGCCACCATGGCGCCATTGTCGGTGCAAAGCCCGATGGGCGGCACGACGAGCCGCGCCCCCGCTTCGGCGGCCACCGCCGCCAGCGCCGCCGCAAGGGCGCGATTGGCCGCGACGCCACCCGCCACCACCAGTTGCGGCGCCATTTCAGGCAATTCGGTCCGCCAGCGCGCCAGCGCCTGCCGGGCCCGGGTCGCGACGATCTCGACCACGGCGGCCTGGAAGCCGGCGGCGATATCGGCCACGTCGCTCTCGCCCAGCGGCGCCAGCGCTTCGGCCTTGAGGCGCACCGCCGTCTTCAGCCCGGAAAAGGAAAAATCCAGCCGCGCCTCGCGCAGCAGCGGCCGGGGGAATTTATGGCGCTCGGGGTCGCCGCGCCGCGCCATGGCCTCCACCGCCGGCCCGCCCGGCGGCCCGAGGCTAAGGAGCTTGGCCACCTTGTCGAAGGCCTCGCCCAGCGCGTCGTCTATGGTGCCGCCCCAGCGCTGGTAATCGCCCACGCCGCGCACCAGCACGAACTGGCTGTGGCCCCCCGAGACCAGCAGCATGAGATAGGGGAAGCGCACCCCATCGGTCAGCCGCGCCGTCAGCGCGTGAGCTTCGAGATGATTGACGGCGATGAGCGGCTTGCCCAGCGCCGCGGCCAGCGCCTTGCCGGTGATCAGCCCTACCAGCACGCCGCCGATCAGCCCCGGCCCGGCCGTCGCCGCGATACCATCGAGCTCATCAAAGCCCAGCCCCGCCTCGTCCATCGCCTGGGCGATGATGTGGTCGAGCCATTCGACATGCGCCCGCGCCGCCAGCTCGGGCACCACCCCGCCAAAGGCGGCGTGCTCGTCGAACTGGCTGCGCACCACGTTGGAACGAATCGTGCCCCGGCCCGCTTCATCCCGCACCACCACGGCGGCGGCGGTTTCGTCGCAGCTTGTTTCGATACCCAGAAGAATGGCTGGCGCTTGCCCGGTCACGACGAACTGGTCTACTCCCATGAGCGAGCCCATCGCCTACACCAGGACGCCCCCATTATGCAATTGCCAACCCCCTTCGCCCGGATCGGAACGCGCGGCAGTCCGCTGGCCCTGGCGCAGGCGCAACTGGTGCGCGACCGGCTCGCCGCCCGGCACGGCGTGCCACCCGACAGCATCGCCATCACCGTCATTTCGACGCATGGCGACCGTAGCCAGGCCGAAAATACCACGCTCTCCACCATTGGCGGCAAGGGGGTCTTCACCAAGGAGATCGACGAAGCGCTGCTGGGCGGACACATCGATATTGGCGTGCATTCGAGCAAGGACGTGGCCACCGGCCTCTCGCCCGGCATGGCGCTGGCCGCCTTTCTCGAACGCGAGGACGTGCGCGACGCCTTCATCTCGGTGAGCGTCAAGGGTATCGACAACCTGCCGCAGGGGGCGCGGCTGGGCACGTCGTCCATCCGCCGCGCCGCCCAGGCGAGGCGCCTGCGGCCCGACCTCACCATCGTGCCGTTTCGCGGCAATGTGCATACGCGGCTGCAAAAGCTGCTCGACGGGGTGGCCGACGCGACGCTCCTGGCGCTGGCCGGCCTCAACCGGCTGGGCGAGGCGCACCGCGCCACCGCCATCCTCGACCCGGAAGCTTTCATGCCGGCCCCGGCGCAGGGCGCCATCGGCCTCGCCATCCGCGCCGACGACAGCCGCTTCGCCGATATCGTCGCGCCGCTCGACCACGCGCCGACCCACGCCACCATCGCCGCCGAGCGCGCCATGCTCGCCGTGCTCGACGGCTCCTGCCGCACCCCGGTGGGCGCCCTCAGCACCCATGCCGACGGGCGGCTTGGCCTCAAGGGCGAAATCCTCAGCCTCGACGGCCAGCGCTGCTTCCGCGCATCCGGAGAGGGGCAAGACCCCGTCCAGCTGGGCCGGAAGGTGGGCCAAGCCCTGCTCGACCAGGCCGGCCCCGACTGGCTGGCGCAATGGGCGCTTTCCTGATGCGCATGCTGGTGACGCGCCCCGAGCCGGACGCGCAGGCGACGCGCGAGCGCCTGATGGCGCTCGATATCGAGGCCGTCGCCGCCCCGGTGATGACCCGCCAGACGCTGGCGGCGCGCCTGCCGCCGCCCGACGGCTTTGCCGCCCTGGCCGTCACCAGCACCAATGCGCTGCGGGCGCTGGCCGATCTCGGGGCGCTCGCCGCCCTGCGTCCCTTGCCGCTGTTTGCCGTGGGCGACCGTACCGCGCACGAAGCGCGGCTGCTCGGCTTTGCCAGCGTCACCGCCGCCGAAGGGACCTTGCAGAGCCTCGTGGCGCGCATCGCGCTAGCCCAGCTCGACGGCCCCGTGCTCTACCCGGCCGGCCGGCACCAGAGCGGCGATATGGCGCACGCTTTGGCGCCGCACGGCCTCATGACCGTCATGGTCGAAATCTATGAGATGGTGGCTGAAACGGCCCTGCCGGCGGCGGCGATGGCGCAGTTGCAGGCCGGGACGCTGGGCGCCGTGCTGCTCTATTCGCGCCGTACGGCGGAGATTTTCTGCACGCTGGCCGCCGGCCTGCCGCCGCAGCGGCGGCGCGCCCTGGCCATGCTGTGCCTCTCGGAAAACGTCGCCGCGCCGCCGCTGGCCCACCGCTTCAGCCGCGTGCTGCTGGCCGACCACCCCAGCGAAGAGGCGATGCTGGCACTGGCGCTGGCTTTTGCCCGCGAGCAAACTGCGTCATGATCGGGGCAAACGAAGAGGCAGGCACATGGCTGACGACAAGAACAGGGAAACGCCCGCCGCCGCGTCCAAGCCGGCCGAGACGAAGCCGGCCGATAGCAAGCCGGCTCGCCCCGGCGCGGTGCGCCCCCCGGTGCTCGAAGGCACGGCGCGCCCGGCCGCCGCCGCCACCAAGCCCACCGCCGAAAAACCGACGCCGGAAAAACCCGCCGCCAGCAAGCCGGCCGCCCCCGCCGACAAACCGGCTGCCGCCCCGGCAGCGGCGCCCCCGGCGCCGGGCGGCGGCACGCGCGCCTGGCTGGCGGGCCTCGGCGGCGGCCTTGTCGGGCTGGGCGCCGCCTATGGCCTCGCCTGGTTCGGCCTCTGGCCCACCCCAAACGCTGCCCCGCCGCAGCCGGACCCGCGCATCGCCCCGCTGGCGCTGGCCGTGCCGCAGCTGGAGACAAATACCGAGACGCTGACGACCGAGCTGGCCGGCCTCGGCACCAGGCTGGCCGCCCTCGAGGCGCAGCCGGCGCCGGACGGGGCCGCCACCCCGGCAGCCATCACCGAGCAGCTGGCCAATCTCAGCCAGCGCCTCGCAGCGCTGGAAACCGCGCCTGCCGCTGCGCCCGCGGAGCCGGCCGACGCAACGGCGCTCACCGCCGATCTCGACGCCCTGCGCCAACAGGCGGCCGCCCTTGCCGGCCGGCTCGACGCCAGCGAGGCAACGCTTGCCGGGTTCGGGCGCGAGCTGGCCGCCCGCAGCACGGCGGAGGACGCCACGGCGCGCCTGCCGCTCATCGTCTCGGGGCTGGAGAGCGCCTTTGCCACCGGCCGCCCCTTTGCCAGCGAGCTGGCGGCGCTGCGCCGCGCCCTGCCCGAGGCCGGTGTCCCCGAAGCGCTGGCCGCCCGCGCCGAGACCGGCCTGCCGCGCCCCGACGCCGTGGCCGAGCGTTTCGCCGCCCTGCTGCCCGCCATGCTGGCCGGCCGTCCGGCCGCCGCCGATGCGAGCTGGCAGGACGCCACCGCCGACTGGTTCCGCGGCCTCCTGGCGCTGCGGCCGGCCGGGCCGGTGCCCGGCGACAGCCCCGACGCCATCATGGCCCGCCTCGAGGCGGCGCTGGCGCAACGCGATTTCGCCGCCGCCCGCGCCGAGCTGGCGTCCCTGCCCGCCCCGATGCAGCAGGCGGCCGGGCCCGTGGCGGTCGATATCGCCGCCCTCGCCGGGGCCGAAGACTTCCTCGCCGGGCTGCGCGCCACGGCGCTGGGCACGGGAGACGGCGCATGATCCGGCTGGCCTCCTGGATCGTTGCGAGCCTCCTTATCGCCGCGCTCGCGGCCTGGGTCATCGCCCTGCCCGGCACGCTGACGCTGGAAGTGGCCGGCTATCGCATGCAGCCCCGGCTGGGCACCGCCATCGTGCTGCTGCTGCTGGCGGCGGCGCTGGTCATCCTGGTCTGGGCGGTGCTGCGGCGGCTGCTGGCGGCACCGCGCATCCTGGCCCGCCGCCGCGCCGCGCGCCGCCGCGAACAGGGCGTCGAGGCGCTGTCGGACGCCGTCATCGCGCTGCAATCGGGCGATCCGGCCCGCGCGCGCCTCATGGCGCGCGAGGCGCAGGCGCGCCTCAGCGACAGCGCCGCCGCCCGCCTCATCGAGGCCCGCGCCGATCTGGCGCTGGGCGACATGCCGGCGGCGCGCGAGCATTACCGCGCCCTCATCGCCAGCGAGAAAACCGCCATCGCTGCCCTCACCGGCCTTTACGACCAGGCCCGGGCGCAGCGCCGCCCCGAAGCCGCGCTCACCTTTGCGCGCAAGGCCCTCACCCTGTCGCCCGATTCGGGCTGGGCCGCCGAAGCCGTGTTCGACGATCTGGTGCGGCACGGCCAGTGGGCCGAGGCCGTCGCCATGGTCAATGGCGAGCCGGCCGCCAGCCGCGAGCAGAAGGCCCGCAAGCGCCGCCGCCAGGCCGTCATCGAAACCGCCCGCGCCCGCGAGGCCGAAACCAGCCACCCCAACGCCGCGCTCGACCACGCGCTGACCGCGCTCAAGCTGCTGCCCGATTTCGTGCCGGCGGCGCTCATCGCGGCGCGCATCTACAGCGACCGGGGCGAAACCCGCCGCGCGCAGAGCCTGCTGCGGCGCATCTGGCGCGCCACCGGCCATCCCGATGCAGCGACGCTCTACGCCCACGCCCAGCCCGGCGCCTCGGCGGTGGAGCGCCTCAAGCGCCTCCACGATCTGGTGGCCCTGCCGCCACAGCACCGCGCCGCCGCCATGGTGCTGGCCCGCGCCGCCATCGACGCCTATGACTGGCCGCTGGCGCGCACGGCGCTCGAGCCCTTTGCCGGCGCCGACGCCACCCAGGGCGTCGCCAGCCTGATGGCCGAAATCGAGGAAGGCCAGAGCGGCGACCAGGGCAAGGCCCGCGAATGGCTGGCCCGCGCCGTGCGCGCGCCGCGCGATCCCGCCTGGACCGCCGACGGCATCGTCAGCGACGCCTGGGAACCGCTCTCGCCCGTCACCGGGCGGCTCGACGCCTTCGAGTGGAAAGTGCCGGTGACCACCAGCCCGTCGCGGTCCGCTCCGCCGGCCGAAATCCCCCCGGCCCTGGTCTCCCCGCCGCCGGCCGCCGAAACCGTCTTGCCCCTTGCGCCCGCCGCCAACCCCCAGTAAAAGACCGCCGATCCCCGGGCCCCGCCCGGCACGCCGCTTTAGCTCAGTTGGTAGAGCACATCATTCGTAATGATGGGGTCGTCAGTTCGAGTCTGACAAGCGGCACCAGTTTTTCCCCTTTCCCGATGACGCCCTGCTGCCGCGACAGCCGGAGCGCCCGAAAGCAGGCGCCGCGCCTCATTCCCGCAGCGGCTCGGGCAGGGTTTGCCAGGCGCGGATCAGGGTGCCGATCGAGCGGGCCTCCATCTTGCGCATGACGTTGCTGCGGTGCAGCTTCACCGTCACTTCGCTGATGCCCAGGTCGAAGGCGATCTGCTTGTTGAGCCGGCCCCGCACCACCTGCACGAACACTTCGCGCTCGCGCGGCGTCAGCCGGCCGAGGCGTTCGGCATTGGCGCGCGAGACCCGGGCCGCTTCGCGCCGCGCCGCGTCCTCGGCGATGGCGGCGCCCACCGCGTCGAGCAGGGTCTGGTCGCGCACCGGCTTGGTGAGGAAATCCACGGCGCCTGCCTTCATCGCCTGCACCGACATCGGGATGTCGCCATGCCCGGTGAGAAAGACGATGGGCTTTGCTTCGCCCTCCCGGCGCAGCCGCTCCTGCAGGTCGAGGCCGCTGGCGCCGGGCATGCGCACGTCGAGGATGAGGCAACCGGGCCGGGCTAGCAGCCCCGAGGCCAGCAATTGCGCGGTGGAGGCAAAACCCGCCGAATCGATGCCGGCCGAGGCCAGCAATTCGCCAATGGCTTCGCGCAGCGCCTCATCGTCATCGACGATGAGCACGAGGGGCGCGGCGCTTTCCTGCCGCTCCCGCGGCGGCGCGGCGCTGGCGATACTGTGGGAACCGGCGCTCATGTCTTGTCCTCCTCCTCGTTCGTGGCGATAGCCGCTTCGATGGCGCCCAGCAGCGCGATGGCGTCGAACGGCTTGCGGAAAAAGCCCCGCGCCCGCGCCAGCCGCGGATCGCCGGCAAAGCCGTCGCGCCCCGAAATGAAAAACACCGGCAGTTCCGGCCGCGCCGCCGCCACGCGGCGCTGCAGCGCGAAGCCGTCGAGCCCCGGCATGCCGATATCGGTCACCAGCACCTGCAGATCCGCCAGCCCCGCCGCCAGCAGGCCGGCCGCCGAGGCAAAACCGCGCGCTTCGTAGCCCGCCGATTCGAGCAGTTCGACCAGCGATTCCACGATCCGGCGATCGTCGTCGACGATGGCGGCAACGGGTTTTCCGGCAAGAGGCCCGGACACGGCGCTCATGGCGCGGCCTCCAAAATGGGCAGCGTGAAGACGAGGCGCGCGCCGCCGCCCTCATGCGCCTCGGCCCAGAGCCGGCCGCCATGCGCCTCGACGATCGAGCGGCAGATGGCCAGCCCCATGCCCATGCCCGCCACCTTGGTGGAAAAGAACGGCTCGAAAATCCGCTCCGGCGCGGCAATGCCGCTCCCCCGGTCCAGCACTTCGGTGCGCACCGTGGTGCCGGCGCGGCGGATGCGGACGCGCAGGTCGCGGGGGCCGGCGACGCCCTCCATGGCTTCCATGCCGTTGCGCATGAGATTGACCAGCACCTGCTGCACCTGCACCCGGTCGATGACCAGCGGCGGCAGCGCCGCGCCGCCCTCCAGCACGAGGCGCACGCCGCGGCGCGCCGCCTCCTCGGCGATCAGCGCCCGCGCCTCGGCCACGAGGGCGCGATAGGGCGTGCTTTCCCGCTGGCCGTCCCCCTGCTGGAAGAGGGCGCGGATATGGCCCACCACGTCGGCCGCCGCATTGGCATCGCGCACGATCCGCTCGACCACGACCGCCGCGCGCTCGAGATTGGGCGGCACGGCGGCCAGCCAGCGCTGCGCCGCCTGCGAATTGGCGACGATGGCGGCCAACGGCTGGTTGACCTCGTGGGCGATCGAGGCGGACAGCTCGGCCAGGCTCGCCGCCTGCCCGGCCCGGGCCAGCCGCTCCTGGGCCGTGCTCAGCGCTTCCTCCGCCCTGACCTGCTCGTCGATGTCGATGCAGATGCCGTTCCACTGCACGATGTCGCCATTGCCGTTGCGCATGGCCGCCGCCCGGGTCTGCACCCAGCGATAGACGCCGTCCGCCCGGCGCAGCCGGTGGCGCCGCGAATAGAGCTCTCCCGAACCCAGGCACCGGCGATAATGCGCCTGCACTTCGGGCAGGTCGTCGGGGTGGATGATCGTTGCCAGCGTCGGGCCGAGCGGCGCGGGGCCCAGTTGCTCGCCCTCCTCCACCGACAGGCCAATGAAGCGCCGCAGGGTTTCGCTGCGGAAGGTCGGCCGCCCATCGGGCCGGGCGCAATAGACCATGGCGGGCAGCGTCTCGATGAGCTGGCGCAGCCTGTTCTCACTGTCGCGCAGCGCCGCCTCGGTCTTCTTGTAGACGTCGATATCGAGGCCGACGCCATACCAGCCGGTGATGTGACCATCGGCGGCGCGCGTCGGCCGGATGGTGAAGCGGTGCCAGACATAGGCGCCCGTGGCGCGCAGCACCCGGTATTCGAAATTGAAGGGCTCGCCCGTACGCAGGCAGTGACGCAACTGCGTGGCGGCCGCCTCGTAATCGTCCGGGTGCACCCCCAGCTTCCAGCCCAGATTGCCGCCCTCGATGAAGGATGGGCCGTCCAGCCGGCGGTTGAGATCGTCCAGCGTCATGGCGATGGAGGTCTGCGCCACCGGGGTGGCATAGGTGAAGTGGCCGGTCGCGTCGAAGGCGAAGGCGGCGCCGTGCATGGCCTCGATGACCTTAGCCGCCTCTACCGCCGCGGCGGTTTCGCCCAGCGCGGCCGCCTCGGTCCACCGCTCGCCCGGCTCCTGCACCAGCGGCGCCACCGGCACGGCCGCGCCATAGGCGGGCTCGGCGCGAAACGGCGCGGCGCGATAGCGGCCATCGGCCTGGCGCTGCCGGCAGGTGATGATCTGCGGCACGCCGCTGCGAAAGGCCCGGGCCATGGCCAGTTCGGCCGCCTGCCGGTCCCTGGGGTGCACCAGGGCCAGCTCGTCCCGGCCGCCGGCGCCGGAAGCGGGCGGCGCGCCCTGCTGCGGATTTTTCATCGATAGACCGGGACGCTCATGTCCCCTCCAATCGTGCTGCTACCCCACCATAGCGCCGCGGCGCCGGGCACCATAGCTGTGCCAACGGATAGGGTCGGCGCGGCGCCCCCCCTCCCCCGGGCGTAGCGCCCCCTACCTTCCGGCCTGGCCGGCCGCGGCGAGCGCACAATATCGGCACCAATCCGGGCGGCGGACAATCAAAACCGCCATACGGAGGTTCAATCATGCAACTTTACTATAGTCCCCTCGCCTGTAGCCTCGCCGATCACATCGCCCTGCTCGAAGCAGACGTGGCGTTCGAGCCCGTCCGCGTCGATCTCAGAACCCGAAAAGTCGTCTCGGGCGGCGCGCTGGCGGCGATTTCGGCCAAGGCCTATGTGCCGGTGCTGGTGCTCGACGACGGCGCGGTGCTGACGGAAAATATCGCCATCCTCGACTGGATCGCGACGACCCGGCCGGCGCTGGGCCTCGCCGGTCCGCTGGGGCGCACGCGGCTCCTCGAGGCGCTGGCCTATATCGCCACCGAGATCCATCGCAGCTTCAAGCCGTTCTGGCATGACGCCGGCGTGGCAGAACGACAGAAGGCCGCTGCCGCCATCGCCGGGCAGCTGCACTTTCTCGCCGACAGCCTGCAGGGCCGCTATCTTTTCGGCGCCGCGCCGGGCGTCGCCGATTGCTATCTGTTCGTCATGCTGCTCTGGGCGGCCCGCTTCACGCTCGACGTGCCCCCGCCGCTAGAGGCGCTGCGCGACGCGCTGGCGGCCCGGCCGGCGGCGCAGCGGGCGCTGCATACGGAGGGCCTGCTGTGATGGACGGACCCGACACCCTGACCAATACCCCGGCCGCGACGCGCCAGCCCAAGGGCGACCACAACCGCCGGCTGTCGCTGGGCCTCAGCGCCCCGGTCTTTGCCGCCGAAGCCGGCCTGCGGCTCGACACCCTCAAATCTTATGAAAATACCGGGCCCGGCCAGCAATTCGACGCGCGCGTCGCCCGGCGCGTCGGGGTGACGCTGGAGCGGCTCGAAGCCGTGCTGCCCAACGCCCAGACCGGCCGGCGCCGCATCGCGCCCGGCGTGCGGCCGGCAACCCTCGGGCAGCAGCCGCGCCCCCTGCTCGAAGAAGAAAGCGGCTGGCTCGACCAGCCGCGCTACGGCCCGGGCGCCGGCGCGTAGGAAACGCCAATGACGAGGGCCGGCCGCCAGAAGCGACCGGCCCTTGCTTTGCGGCACCCGCGCTTATTCGGCCGCGGCGGCCTCTTCGATCAGCGCCGAGACCTCTTCCGGGTGCGACAGCATCAAGGCGTGCGAGCCACCCTCGATCGCCACCGCCTTCACCACCGCGGCGCGCTCGGCCATGAAGGCCTGCACCTGGGCCGGGATGTTGTAGTCGGCGCTGCCGTAAATGCTGAAGGACGGCAGCTGCTTCCACGGCGCCGCCGTGATCGGCTCGGCCAGCGCCGATTGCGTGACCGGCCGCTGCGTCGCCGCCATCACCGCGGTCAGCTCGGGCGGCACATCGGCGGCGAACTGCGTGTGGAACTTTTCCGGCACGATGGTGAGATCGACGTCGCCATCGGGCAGCGGCACCGGTTGCAGCGCCTCGCCCAGCGTGCTGCCGGGGTAGAGGGTCGAGAGCGAAAACGCCGATTCGTCCACCTCCGGAATGAAGGCGGCGACATAGACCAGCGCCTTTACCTTGGCATTGCCCTCGGCCGCCTCGGTGATGACCAGCCCGCCATAGGAATGGCCGACCAGCACCACCTCGCCGGGAATGGTCTTGAGCAGCGCCGCGAGCGCCGCCGCGTCGCCGGCGACGCTGCGCAGCGGATTGGCCGCCGCGATCGTGCGGTAGCCGTCCTGGTTGAGCCGGGTGATGACGCCGCCCCAGCCGGAGGCGTCGGCAAAGGCGCCGTGGACGAAGACGATGGTGGGCCGGGGCGCTTCCTGCGCCAGGGTACCGGTCGAAGCACCGATGGCGGCGAAGAGCGCGATGGCGCCGAGCATGTTCTGCATTTGGGTTCTCCATTGCGGCCGGAATGGCCGTTTCCCCAGCATGCCGGCCGGGCCCGGCGGCGCCATCGTCCGGGCGGCGAGGCCGGGCGCGCCGCAAGGCCGGCCGCCCCCCGCGCACCGACGCTGTCGGCCAGGCCCCGGGGCGGACCGCCCCTCGACGAGCGGCATAGCCAGCCTCTCCCCCGGCATGATGGCCCGGCCCGGCCCGCTGCCCGCAGATGGAGGGGAGCGGCAACCGCTCGATCCCACCCCCTTTTGCAAGGAGCCGATATGTCCACCCCCATCCTTCCCCAGCTCGAGCCGGCCACCCAGGCCTTTCTCGACAGCCTCGCCGGCGCGCCGCCGATCCAGACGCTGACCCCCGCCGCGGCGCGGCAGGTGCTCGCCCAGGCCCAGCAGGCGCCGGTGCCGGCCCTGCCCGAGGTCGACGTCAAGGACGTCACCCTGCCGGTCGGCCCCACCGGCCAGACCGCCATCCGCGTCCTGCGGCCCGCCGGCGCCGCGGCCGCCGCGCCCTGCATCGTCTACATGCATGGCGGCGGCTGGGTGCTCGGCGACCGGCAGACCCATGACCGGCTGCTGCGCGAGCTGGCGGTGGGCAGCGGCGCCGTCGTGGTCTTCGTCGACTACGAGCGCGCCCCCGAGGCCCGCTACCCGGTGGCGCTCGAACAGGGCTACGCCGTCGCCCGGCACATCGCCGATAATGCCGAGCGGCTGCGGCTCGATCCGGGCCGCATCGCCATCGCCGGCGACAGCGTCGGGGGCAACATGGCCACCGTCATCGCGCTCCTGGCCCAGGAGCGGCAGGGGCCGGCGTTCAAGGCGCAGCTGCTCTTCTACCCGGTCACCGACGCCGCCATGGCGACGCCCTCCTATGCAGACTTCGCCGACGGCCCCTGGCTGACCCGGGCCGCCATGGCCTGGTATTGGGACCAGTACCTGCCCGACAGGGCGCAGCGCGCCGACCCGCATGTCTCGCCACTCAACGCCGCGCCGGGGGCGCTGGCCGGCCTGCCGCCGACGCTGCTGATCGTCGACGAGAACGACGTGCTGCGCGACGAGGGCGAAGCCTATGGGCGGCGGCTGGCCGCTGCCGGCGTGCGCGTCACCAGCGTGCGCTACAACAGCACCATCCACGATTTCGTCATGCTCAACGCCCTCGCCATGACGCCGGCGGCGCGCGGCGCCATCGGCCAGGCCTGCGTCTACCTGCGCAACGCCTTCGCCACCGCCTGACCACCGCAGCGGGGCGGCCGGCCGCGAGGCGCCGCCCCTCCCAAGCAAGACAAGCAAACCCCAAACCCAAGGAGATCATCATGAAAATCGTCGTTATCGGCGGCAGCGGCCTCATCGGCTCCAAACTCGTCGGCCGGCTGCGCCAGGGCGGCCACGCCGTCATCGCGGCCTCGCCCTCGTCGGGCGTCAATACGGTGAGCGGCGACGGCCTCCCCGAAGCGCTGGAAGGCGCCGCCGTAGTCGTCGACGTCGCCAATTCCCCCTCGTTCGAGGCGGCGGCGGCCTGGGACTTCTTCTCCCGCTCGGGCAGCAATCTGCTGGCCGCCGAAACCGCCGCCGGCGTCGCCCATCACGTGGCGCTGTCGGTGGTCGGCACCGAGCGCTTGCAGGCCAGCGGCTATTTCCGCGCCAAGCTGCTGCAGGAGGACCTCATCGAGCGCTCCGGGCTCGCCTACACCATCCTGCGCGCCACCCAGTTCTTCGAGTTCATGGGCGGCATCGCCCAGGCCGGCAGCAGCGACGGCGTGGTACGCCTGCCGGCGGCGCTGACCCAGCCGGTCGCCGCCGACGACGTCGCCGAAACGCTGGCGACGCTGTGCCTGCGGCCGCCCGCCAACGGCATCGTCGAGCTGGCCGGCCCCGAGCCGTTCCGCCTCGGCGAGGTGGTCGGGCGCATCCTCGCCACCCGCCACGACGAGCGCCTCGTGGTCAGCGATCCCGCCGCCGATTATTTCGGCGTCCGGCTCGAGGAACGCACCCTCGTGCCGGCCGGCCGGCCGCTCGTCGCCCCGACCTCGCTCGAGGCCTGGCTGGCCCGGACGACAGGCTGAGGGAGCGCTCCGATGCTGGTGGACCACCTCGCCCCGGCGACGCGCCGGCGCTACCGCACCATCGACGGGCGGCATTCGGTGCAGCACGCCGCCCGCGCCTTCGCCGACCCCGAGATCGGCCTGCTCGTCGTCTGCGGCGGCGACGGGCAGTTGCAGGGCGTGGTCAGCAAGTCCGACCTCGTCGGCCATCTGGCGCGGGCCGGCGCCGCCAACACCGCCATCGAGCGCGTCATGACCCGCGCCGTCGCCACCATTGCCGGGGAGGCGGACCTGGCCGCCACCTGGGCGCTGATGGCGGCGCGCCGCTTGCAGAACCTGCCGGTGCTGGCCGCCGACCGCCGCCCGGTGGGCACGCTGGACGCGCGCGACGCCCTGCAGGCCCTGCTCGAAGCCGAGCGGCAGCAGGAAGAACAGCTGGTGCGCTATATCGACGGCGTCGGCTATCGCTGAACGGCGGGCCGGCGCCGCCGCGCTTGACGGCTTGTTTAGTCTTTGTGTGGTTTGCTCGCCGCCGGAGAAAATGGCGGGGGGACAGCCACATGCTGACGCGACGGGGATTTTGTGGCGGGCTGCTGACCGCGCTGGCGGGCTCGACGGCGGCGCTGGCGCAGGGCGACGCCTGCGCGGTGTTCACGCCGCCGCGCCAGCACGCCCTCTCGCCCGAGGCGGCGCTGGCGCTGCTGCGGGCCGGCAATGAGCGCTTCCTGAGCGGCCAGACCGTCAATTGCGACCTCATCGGGCAGGTGCGGGAGACCGCGACGCAGCAATCGCCCTTCGCCGCCATTGTCGGCTGCATCGATTCCCGCGTGCCGCCCGAACTGGTGTTCGACCAGCGCATCGGCGACATTTTCTGCGCCCGGGTGGCCGGCAATTTCGCCAATGTCGATATCCTGGGAAGCCTCGAATACGCCACCGAGGTGGCCGGCGCCCGGGCCATCGTCGTGCTCGGCCACACCGGCTGCGGCGCCATCAAGAGCGCGGTGGACGGCGTCGAGCTGGGCCATATCACCGCGCTGCTCGAAAATCTCGACCCAGCGCTGGCGACGCTGGAGGCGGCCGATGGCCCGCGCCAGTCGCAAAATGGCGCGCTGGTGCAGAAAGTGGCCGACGCCAATGCCCGCCTCACCGCCCAAAGCCTGGTCCAGCGCAGCCCCATCCTGGAACGCCGCGTCGCCGCGGGCGAACTGGTCGTCGCGGCGGCCATGCACGACATCGCCACCGGCGCCGTCGCCTGGCTGGCCTGAGCCCGCGCCGCGGCGGGCGGGGTCTTACGGCGCCGGGCTCACCACCTGCAGGCGATGCGCCTGCCGGGCGGAGGGGGAAATGCCGACCACGCCACTATGGCCGGGCGCGAACAGCGCGTCGCGCTCTTCCGGCGTCGAATCGAAAAACGGATAGCGCGTCACCACCCGCGGATACATGACCGGGATATAGGAGGCGTAAAGGCAGACCGGGAAGGTCAGCTCGCCCCAGAACCCCTCGCCCGCCAATTGCTCCGAGCCGAAGACGCGGCGATAGAAGGCGGCGTGCTCGGGCCGCACCGAGGAGATGCAGTAGCTGGCGTTGAAATGCTTGCTGGCCATCACCGCCGTGCGCAGCGTCAGATAGGGGATGGCCGGAAATTCCAGCGACGCCTCGTGGTCGGCGGTAAAGCGGCTGGGGTCGACATAGACCTGCCCCTTGGCCACCATGCCGCCCAGAATGTCGGGCCAGATGGCGGCGCTGGGCGAGGTGGCGTCCGCCGGGCCGGCAATGTGCAGGCGGATGGAGCTGACCAGCCGGTCATCGATATAGACGCCGAAGCAGTAGCAGTTCTCCGCCTCGTCATAGGCGTCGCGCGTCACCTGCTGGGAATTGGTGGGAATGAATTCTTCCCGCCGATACGCCTCGTAGCGCAGCCGGTAGACCGGATCGAGCTGCTCCTCGACCGAAACCCGGCGATAACGCACGCGCTCGAGCAGGTCGAACAGGCTGGTGGCAAAACGCGAAGGCACGCTGGAAACCGATTGGGACGCCGCACTCATCTACCAATTCCCCGGAAACTGGCGCCATCTTAACCTTTCATTAGGGATACCCGCATTGGGAAAAATACCGTGCTGGCGGCGACATAGCGCGTCGGTTCAGCGATTTATTATGGTTATCAAAACGTTAACGCGCGTTAACCACGTTGGCGTTTTATCGCCGGCAGGCTCGCCGTGCCGCCATTGAGGCGGGTGATGAGCTCGGCGATGTCGCGCGCCGGCAGCGGCCGGCTGAACAGATAGCCCTGCACCTGCTGGATGCCGGTATAATCGAGCATGGCGTCGAGCTGGGCTTCGGTTTCCACCCCTTCGGCCACCACCACCAGATCGAGGTCGCGGCCCAGCCGGGCGACGTTGGCCAGCAGGCTCAGCGCCCGCGGGCTGGCGGCGATATCGGCCACGAAGGAGCGGTCGATCTTGAGCTTGGTGAACGGCAGGGCGTTGAGATAGCTCAGCGACGAATAGCCGGTGCCGAAATCGTCGAGCGCGATGGCGATGCCGCGCTCGGCCAGGCTCCTGAGCACGTTCTGGGCCAGCTCGCGCTCCTCGATCACCGCCGTTTCGGTCACCTCGATTTCCAGCCGGTGCGGCGGCAGCCGGCTCTGCTCCAGCGCCGCATCGATCACCGCCGGCAGGTCGAGCCCGCGGAAATCGCGCGCCGAGACATTGACCGCCACGGCGATGTCCCCGGCCCAGCGGCTGCATTCGCTGGCCGCCCGCTGCACCATCCAGGAGGTGATTTCCGAGATCAGCCCGATTTCCTCGGCCAAAGGGATGAAGGTGGCGGGCGCCACCGGCCCCAGTTCCGGATGCGTCCAGCGCGCCAGCGCCTCGCACGAGACCACCCGGCGGCTGGCGATGTCGAGCAGCGGCTGGAAGGCCAGCGACAGCTGGCCGGCGGCCACCGCCTCGCGCAGATCGGCCTTGAGGCGCTGCCGGTAATGATAGTCGATATCCATTTGCGCGTGGAAAATCTGGCTGCGGCCCTTGCCGGCGCCCTTGGCGGTATAAAGCGCCAGGTCCGCCTTGGTCATCAGCTCGTTGAGCTCGTCCTGGCTGGTCGGGCTGGTGACGATGCCGATGCTGATCTGCACGGTGAGGCTGACGCCCTCGAGCGCGAACGGCGCGTCGAACGCTTCGAGCACCCGCTGCGCATCGGCCTGGGCCCGGCCGGCGCTGTCGGGGGCGAGGGCGATGAACTCGTCGCCCCCCAGCCGGGCGAGGATGGTGCCGGCCGGCAGCGCCTGGCGCAGCCGCGCCGCCGCCTGGCGCAGCAGCGTATCGCCCACCGCGTGGCCGTGGCTGTCGTTGACGTGCTTGAACTCGTCGATATCGAAGATCATCAGCGCGCTGGCCCGGCCCGCCTCGCGCCGTAGCGCCAGCTCCTCCAGCGCCAGCTCGCTGAAATAGCTGCGATTGGGCAGCTCGGTCAGCATGTCGTGCTGGGCCATGAAGTTGATGCGCTCCTCGGCCGCGATACGCTCGCTGATATTTTCGAACAGCAGCACGCAGCGCGCCCCGCGCGAGCTGACGGTCACCTCGTAATAGCGGTTGGGGGCGATCGAGAGCAGCACCTTGCCCGAATCGCGGCGCCCGATCATGTCGCTCAGCCGGTCGATGGCGGTATGCGGCACCCGCCCCGAAGCGGCCAGCGCCACCAGCGCGCTGCCGAAGGGCTGGCCCATGAGCTGCGGGATGCCGAGCAGCGCGAAAGTGCGCAGCGCCCGCTCATTGGCCACGGTGACGATGCCGCTCTCGTCGAGCATACAGAGGCCATGTTCGAGCGTGGTGAGGGCGATGTCGAGCTCGGCGGCCAGCCGCGAGGCCTCGACCCGGTCGTGCACCGCCGAAAGCAGGATGCTGCGGATATCGCCGGCCAGCTTGCGAAAGCTCGACAGCATGATGCCCAGCAGCGCCGCCAGCACGAAGTGGTAGATATCGCCGTGCAGGGCATAGCCGGCCGAAAGCGGCACGATGACCAGCACCATCTGGATGGTCACCAGCCGGTCGAGCCCGAAATTGCGCGCGCACACCCCCACCAGCATGGCGATGGAGATCGAGGCGCTGGCCAGCTCGGCCAGCGGGTCCTTGACGATGGCCATGGAGACGAAGCACCACAGCCCGTAGACCAGCGCCAGGCAGCCGCCCGACACCACGGCGCGGTTTTCCCAGTATTCGGCGGCGGCCGCGTCCTCGGCGCCGATATCGGCGCGCCAGAAGGCCCGCATGTCGGCATAGCGCACGAGGCCGAAGACCAGGAGGGCCGCGGTGACGAGATAGAGCGCCAGCGATTGCGTCTTGAAGGCGGTAATGCCGGCCATCAGCACGCTGGCGAACGTGCCGGCCAGCATCGCCCGCTCGTCGCCATAGACCGAGCGGATGATGGACACATAGTCCAGGGCGGGCATGGTTTTTCGAGCCGAGGTCAGCACGGATTTTTTCCCATCGTCGGCGCATTGGAGGCCAGAGCCCTTAATAGGCCCTTGCCGGCCCGGCCGTGGCGAGGCAGCGCGGCGCCTCTTTCTGGGGGAAAGCTGAATGGGAGGTTAACGGGGGAGCGGTCGGCGTCCGCATGCATTATCTTCGTTGGACCCGAGGCAAGCACGATTGGAGGATTTGGACGATGAGCGAAAAACTGACGCCGGCGGCATTGGCGGCGGCGCTGCCCGGGTTGCCGCACTGGCAACACGACGCGGCGGCGGCCACCCTGACGCGCGCCTTCCGCTTCCGGGATTTTTCCGAAGCCTTCGGCTTCATGGCGCGCGTGGCGCTGCTCGCCGAACGGGCGGGCCACCACCCCGACTGGTCCAACAGCTACAACCGGGTGAGCATTAGCCTCTCCACCCACGACGCCGGCGGCCTCACCCAGAAGGATATCGAGCTGGCCCGCGCCATCGACGCGCTGCAAGCCTGAAAGCGACCGCCCCGGCTTGATCCCGCGGGAGATAGCGGGCTTCCCACCGGCCGGCTTGAGGGGGAGTTGGAAAAACCTACACGTCCGGCAGGCGGCCTCAATGGAAATTGCGGCCCCCGGGCAGCGCCGCATAGGCCTGCCGGCGGGCGCTGGCCAGCGCTTCGCGGCTGAGGCCCGCCGTGCCGTCGCCGCCCTGCGCCAGCTCGAGCAGCGGCGCGGTGAGGTCCGTCATGGTTTCGGCGATGACGTGCACCACCTCCCGTTCGGCCTGCACTCTGCCGGTCACCACCAGCAGGCGGCTCGTCAGCACGGTCTTGCGGTAGGCGCCAAAAATCTTCGGCCAGATCACCACATTGGCGACGCCGGTTTCGTCCTCCAGCGTGGCGAAGATGACGCCGCCAGCGGTGCCCGGGCGCTGCCGCACCAGCACCAGCCCGGCCACCGTGCAGCGCCGGCCATTGGCGATAGCGGCCAATTGGCCCGCCGGCGTTATCCCCCGCGCCGCCAGCAGCGGCCGCAGGAACTGCACCGGATGGCCCTTGAGCGACAGCGACAGGGCGGCATAATCGTGCATCACCTCCTCGCCCGGCGTCAGCAGGGGCAGCTCCCCGGCCTCGGCCGGCGGCGCCTCGGCCGGCGGCCCCGCCGCGGCGAACAGCGGCAGGGTCTCGGCCCCATGCGTGCCCACCAGCCCCTTGACCGCCCACAACGCCGCGCGCCGCCCCAGGCCCAGCGAGGCGAAGGCGTCGGCCCGCGCCAGCCTTTCCAGGCTGGCGATGGGAAGGCCCGTGCGCAGCCACAGATCGCGCACCGACCCATAGCCCGCTCCCCGGGCCGCGACGATGCGCTCGATATCGGCGGCGGCCAGCCCCTCGACCCGCTCCAGCCCCAGGCGCACGGCGTGGGTCGACCAGATCTGCGCCGCCATCTGCCGGTGCCGGGGCCAGACATGCGCCGCCGGCACGCGCTCGTCGTCGGCCTCGAGGCTGGACGCGGCAAGGGACGCGTTGATATCGGCCGGCCGCACCGCGATGCCGTGCTCGCGCGCGTCGCGCACCAACTGGCCGGGCGCATAAAACCCCATGGGCTGGGAATTGAGCAGCGCGCACAAGAAGACGTCCGGATAGTGGCATTTGAGCCAGCACGAGGCATAGACCAGCAGCGCGAAGCTGGCGGCGTGGCTTTCGGGAAAGCCGTATTCGGCGAACCCTTCGATTTGCGAGAAGCAGCGCTCGGCAAAGGCGCGGTCATAGCGTTTTTGCGGATGGTTCAGCATACCCTCGATGAAGCGCCGGCGGAAAATGCCGATCTGGCCGGTGCGCCGCCAGGCGGCCATGGCACGGCGCAGCTGGTCGGCCTCGCCCGGCGAGAACCCCGCCCCGATAATGGCCATCTGCATGGCCTGCTCCTGGAACAGGGGAATGCCCAGCGTCCGCTCCAGCACCTGGTCGAGCGGATCGGCCGGGTCGGGCGCCCAGGGCTCGCTGCCGTCCCGGCGCTTCAGGTAAGGGTGCACCATGCCGCCCTGGATGGGGCCGGGCCGCACGATGGCGACCTCGATGACCAGATCGTAGAAGCGGGTGGGCCGGAGGCGCGGCAGCATGCTCATCTGCGCCCGGCTCTCGATCTGGAAGACGCCGATCGTGTCGGCGCGATGCGTCATCTCGTAGACGGGCCGGGCCTTTTCCGGGTCTTCATATTCCTCGTTCTGCAACTGGGCCAGTTCCACCGTCCGGCCGTAATGGGTCGCCAGCAGCCCGAAGGCGCGCCGGAGGCAGGTGAGCATGCCCAGCGCCAGCACGTCGACCTTGAGGATGCCCAGCGCGTCGATATCGTCCTTGTTCCACTCGATGATGGCGCGGCTGTCCATGGCCGAGGGGCCGATCGGCACCAGGCTTTCCAGCGAATCGCGGGTGATGACGAAGCCCCCCACATGCTGGGACAGGTGCCGGGGAAAGCCGCGCAGCACCTTGACCACCTCGAACAGCTGCACGAACACCGGATCGTCGGGATTGAGCCCCAGCGCCGCGAGATCGCCCAGGTCGAGCTGGCTGCCCCAGCCCCAATGCAGCTGGTTGAGCGCCGCGATGGTATCGTCCGACACCCCGAAGGCCCGCGCCGCCTCGCGGATGGCGCTGCGCGAGCGGTAGCAGATGACATTGGCGGTGAGCCCGGTGCGCCGCCCGCCATATTTGGCATAGACATACTGCATCACCTCCTCGCGCCGCTCGTGCTCGAAATCGACGTCGATATCGGGCGGCTCGTCCCGCTCGGTGGAAATGAAGCGCCCGAACACCAGATTGGCCTTGCGCGGGTCCACCTCGGTGATGCCGAGACAGAAGCAGACGGCGGAATTGGCGGCCGAGCCGCGCCCCTGACACAGAATGCCGCGCTCGTGGCGGGCATAGCGCACGATGTCGTGCACGGTCAGGAAATAGGCGGCATAGCGCTTATAGGCGATGAGGCAGAGCTCGCGCCACAAGGCCGCCTTGATCGCGTCGGGCGCGCCTTCGGGAAAGCGCCGCGCCGCCCCCTCCCAGGTCAGCCGCTCCAGCGTCTGCTGCGCCGTTTCGCCATTGCCCACCGTTTCTTCCGGATAATTGTAGCGCAGCTGTTCGAGGCTGAAGCCGATCCGCCCGGCGAAAACCCCGGTCTGGGCGATGGCGTCGGGGTGCTCGGCGAACAGCCGGGCCATCGCCGCCGCCGGCTTCAGGTAGCGCTCGGCATTGGCGCTGAGGCGCAGGCCGGCCGCCTCCAGGGTGACGTGCTCGCGGATGCAGGTCAGCACGTCGAGCAGCACGCGCCGCGCCGGCGCGTGATAAAACACCTCGTTGCTGGCGAGCATCCGGGCGCCGTGCCGCCCGGCCAGCGCCGCGACGCGGTTGAGCCGCGCCCGGTCGCGGCCGTCGAAGCGCGGCACCCCCGCCACCCAGACCCGGCCGGGCGCCGCCCGCGCCAGCCGGTCGAGGGTTTTTTCATTCGCCCCCCAATCCGCTTCGTCGGGCAGGAGGATGAAGAGCTGCCCCGGCGAAAAATCCGCTGCCGGCCCCTGTTCGGGTCCCGGCCCCGGCCCGCCGGTGCCGAACAGATCGTCGAAGAAAAGCTGCGGCCGGCCCTTCTGCCCGCGCCGGTTGCCCCGCGTCAGCAGCTGGCACAGCCGCCCATAAGCCGCCCGGTCGCTGGGATAGGCGACGATGTCGGGCGTGCCGTCGGCAAAGCCGAGCCGCACCCCCACCAGATAGCGAAACCCCGGCCGCACCGCCTGGCCGTTGCGCGCCGCCACATGGCCCCGCACCACGCCGGCAAAGCTGTTGCGGTCGCATAGGCCCAGCCCCGCAAACCCCGCTTCCATGGCGGCCCCGACCAGCTCCTCCGGATGCGAGCCGCTGCGCAGGAAGGAAAAATTGCTCGCCGCGATCAATTCGACAAAGGCCGGCGGCGCGGGCGGCGGCCCCGCTTTCGGCGCCCCGGCGGGGCGGGGGAGGCGAACGAGCGCGCTCATGCAAACAGCCCATGCACATACCAGGCCGGCGGCACCGCCCCGCCGTAAAACCCCTGGCGAAACACCCAGAAGCGCCGCCCCGCCTCGTCCTCGACGATATAATAGTCGCGCGTTTCGGCCGCCGCATCAAAGAGCGGCAGGGCGGGCGGCGGCGCGGGCGCCGGCGGGCGGCCGTCCAGTCCCGGCCCGGGTGTGTGCGCCGCCGGCGCCAGCGCCAGCCGCTCGCGATGCCGCCACCATTCGGCGCCCAGCCGCTCCGGCCCGGCCGCCCGCACCAGCCGGCAGGCCGCGCCGCGCCAGTGCATCGAGGCGGGCAGCCCGTCGGGCACTTCGGCATTGATCGCCACCTTCTCGGGCCGCGGCAGCAGCCGCAGCGGGCGCTCGAACGCCGCCACCGGCGCAGTCTCCGGCGTTTCCTCCCGCGGCCGCGTCGCGGCCGGCAGCAGCAGCGCGGCGCGCTCGGGCAGATGGCTGGCCTGCGCCACGCTCGCCAGCACCGCCTGTGGCCCCAGCCGGCTGGTCAGCCGGTCGGTGAGGCGGTCGACCGCCGCCAGCCCGTCCTCCAGGGCAAAGGCGCCGAGCTGGCTGGCGTCGAGCCGTTCCGTGGCGGTGGCGACAAGATGCACCACGTCGATGCCGAAGCCGGCGTCGTAATCGTCCCCGAGGCGCGCCGCGCGGTGCGCGAAAAGGCTGGCGATATGGGCCGGGTCGCGCGTCGGCCTCGCCGCGTTGAGCGCCAGCGTCAGCACCTGATGGTCGACCCGATAGAGCAGCAGCTCGAAGCGCTGCGCCCCCAGCCCCGCCGCTTCGAGCCGGGCGGCCAGCCGCGTCGCCAGTTCCCGCACCGTCGCCAGCACGTCCTCGAGCCGCGCGATGGGCTCGGCAAAACGCTGCTCGGCCCGGTGCTCGGCGGGCGGCTGGCGCGGCACGAAGCGCTCCTCCAGCCCGCCATAGGCCTGGTCGAGCCGCGTCAGCAGGGAAGCGCCGAACCGCGCCTGCAAGGGTTGGCGCGGTCGTTCCCGCAACTGCGCCAGGGTGCGCAGCCCCATCTGGTGCAACCCGGCCACCTGCGCTTCGCCCAGCCGCAGCGCCGCCGGCGGCAGGGGATCGAGCGCGCTTGGCAGTGCCGCCGCCGCCACGATCCGGCTGCGGGAAAAATGGCTCACCGCCCAGGCCGCCCCAATGCTGGGGGCGACGGCACCGGCCACCGTATAGCCCGCCGCCCGCAGCCGGGCGAGCAGTTGGCGCAGCATGGCCGCCTCGCCGCCGAACAGATGCGCCACCCCGGTAATGTCGAGCGCCAGGTCGCCGAAGGCGGCGACGTCGTCGAGCACCGCCACCAGCGGGCTGGCATTGGCGTGCCAGTCGGCCAGCGCGCCGAAGGCGGCGGCCAGCCGCTCCGGCTCGATTTCGCGCAGCACCAGGTCCGGCCGGATGGCCCGCGCCTCGGCCACCCGCAGCCCCGGCCGAAAGCCGTCCGCCGCCAGCGCCGGGTCGAGCGCCACGAGGCGCAGCCCGCCCTTGACGCGCGCATACAGCGCCAGCGGCGCCTGTTGCAGTTCCGGCTCAGCCCGCTTGAGATATTGCGTCGCCCAATACGGCAGGAACAGCACCAGGAAGCGGCGCGCCCGGCTGTCCCGGCCGGGCTCGAACAGGCTGGCCGGTGCGGGCCGGCAGGGTGGTAAAGCCATTTTTCGTCCACTCCAGCAGAAATTCGGTACCGGCCGGGCCCAGCTGGCCTTTTTCCAGCACGAGCCGCCAGCGGGCCGGGCCGGGCGCCTCGGGGTCGTAGGGGCGTCGGCCGCTCGGCGCCGGCGTCAGCCGCCAGCGCAGTTGCGCGGCGCTGGCCTGCCGCCGCGCCCCGTGCCGCAGCAGGAACAGCGCGGTATGGCTCATCGCCGCCCTGAGGCTGAGGCGCCGGCTGGCGGTGAAATCGAGCAGCCGCGGATTGCCGCCGACCTCGGCGAGCAGCCCCGCCACCGCGCGGCAGGCAAGGATCTGCTCGGCCGCCCATAAAAATTCCGTCATGTCGGCCACGCGCACCAGCAGCAGCCGGGCCGGCTCGACCCCGAACCAGCCCAGCCCCGGCCCGTAGGGCACCCCCAGCAGCGGCGCCTCGGCGGCGAGTTGCAGGTGAAACAGCGTATTGCGGCGCGCCGTCACGAGGCCCCGCGCCTGCCCCAGCGCAAAGCCGAAAGCGGCCGCCCCGTCGCGCGGCGCGGCGACAAGGATTTCCTGCACCACGCCCCCCGGCACTTGCGGAAACGCCGCCGCCCCGACACCCGTCCCGGCCCCGGTACGCGGCGGCGCGCGCCGTTCCAGCAAGGCCGGCTTGCGCTCGATGGCGGCAATGCTGTCGCGCAGCGCCGCGAGGCGCTGCTGGCGGGAAAGGCTCTGCATGGCGGGGCCGCAAACCTGAACAAAACCAGAACATCTAGACTCCGAACGCGCCGCGAGTCGAGTCCCTTTTTGCCGGCCCGCCGGTGTGGCCCGGCTGCATCAGCCCGGGTCAAGACCGCGTGAGCGGGGGCCCCGGCCCATTGAGCCCGCCGCCGGAATGGCTAAGTGTGGCTGTCGCTGCCAGACGGCGCGCCCTTGTCCCGACGCTCCCGCCGATGGAGGCAGACCCAGATGTTCGAGGCCCTTACCCGCCTGTTCGCCCAGCCCGGGCCGCCCCAGACAAACGACCCGAAACTGGCGGTCGCCGCCCTGCTGGTGCATCTGGCGGCGGTGGACGGCGCCATGCAGGACAGCGAGCGCCAGGCCATAAGGGACGCCCTGCGCACCCATTACGGGCTCGACGCGGCCGGCGTTGAGCAGCTGTTGCGCGACGCCGCCCGCCGCGACGCCGAGGCGGTGGATTTTTACCATTTCACCACCGGCCTCACCCGGCTCGACATGGCCGACCGCATCGAGATCATCCGCATGATGTGGACCGTGGTCTTCGCCGACCGCCACAATCACGAGCTCGAGGACAACATGGTGTGGCGCATCGCCGAACTGATCGGCGTCTCGGGACGCGACCGCACCATTTTGCGCAACCAGGTGCGCCAGGCCACCACCGCAGCCGACGCCGCCCCCGACCCCTAACGGCGGTTTTTTCGCTTCCCACCCACCAAGGCTGCCCACGGGCGTGACCCGTGGGCCGGCCGGTGCGCCCCTGAAACTGCGGTGCGCGTTGGAAGCGGCCCGCGGATCGGGTCCGTGGGCAGCCTCGGCGCGGGAGGTAAGCGGGCGGCGACAGAGTTTGCTTTGCACGCGTTGCAGCAGAGGCGTCAGGTTTGCCGCCACCGCCCCCCGGCGCCCTGCCGGCGTCCGCCGGTTTTGTGGCTTGCCTTGGCGCGGCGTTCTGGGGCAGAACGCCCCCATTCCGCCCCATCCCTTAGCGAGACACAGCCCCATCATGAATATCGACGCCATCCCCACGGGCAGCAACCCGCCCGAAGAGCTCAACGTCATCATCGAAGTGCCGCTGGGGGGCGAGCCGATCAAGTATGAAATCGACAAGGCCTCGGGCGCCCTGTTCGTCGACCGCTTCCTCTATACGCCGATGCGCTATCCCGGCAATTACGGCTTCGCGCCCCATACGCTGTGCGGCGACGGCGACCCGCTCGACGTCATCATGATGAATTCGCGCCCCCTGCTGCCCGGCGCCGTGGTGCGGGCGCGGCCGGTGGGCGTGCTGTTCATGGAGGACGATGGCGGCCAGGACGAGAAGATCATGGCCGTGCCGGTCTCCAAGCTCACCCGCATGTACGACCACGTGCACGACGTCAGCGACCTGCCCGACATCCAGGTCGAGCGGGTCAAGCACTTCTTCGCCCATTACAAGGATCTCGAGCCGGGCAAATGGGCCCGCATCGACCGCGTCGGCGGCGTCGCCGAAGCGCACAAGGTGATCCGCGACGCCATCGACCTGGCGAAAAAGCAGGGCTGAACGAGCCTTAAACAAACAGGCCCGGGATTGCGCCCGGGCCTGCCTGCGATCGAGCCGGACGGGTTCCGGTCAGCCGCCCATGCGCGCCAGCACGGCCAGCAGCAACAGGGCGACGATATTGGTGATCTTGATCATCGGGTTGACCGCCGGGCCGGCGGTGTCCTTGTAGGGATCGCCGACAGTGTCGCCGGTGACGGAGGCCTTGTGCGCCTCCGAGCCCTTGAGGTGTTTGACGCCGTGGCTGTCGGTAAAACCGTCCTCGAAGCTCTTCTTGGCGTTGTCCCAGGCGCCGCCGCCCGCCGTCATCGAGATGGCGACGAACAGCCCGGTGACGATGACGCCCATCAGCATGGCGCCCAGCGACGAGAAGGCGTTGGCCGGGCCGGCGATCCACAGGATGACGACATAGACCACGATGGGGCTGAGCACCGGCAGGAGGCTGGGCACGATCATTTCCTTGATCGCCGCCTTGGTCAGCATGTCCACCGCCCGCGCGTAGTCGGGCTTCGAGGTGCCGGCCATGATGCCCGGATCGGCCTTGAACTGGCGGCGCACTTCCACCACCACCGCCTGGGCGGCGCGGCCCACGGCGGTCATCGACATGCCGCCGAAGAGGAACGGCAGCAGCCCGCCGAACAGCAGCCCCACCACCACATAGGGGTTGGCGAGATCGAAGCTTACCGCCAGATCGGCGAAATAGTGCTTGAGGTCTTCGGTATAGGCCGCGAACAGCACCAGCGCGCCGAGGCCCGCCGACCCGATGGCGTAGCCCTTGGTGACGGCCTTGGTGGTGTTGCCCACCGCGTCGAGCGCGTCGGTATTGTGGCGCACGCTCTCGTCGAGCCCCGCCATTTCGGCGATGCCCCCGGCATTGTCGGTCACCGGGCCGAAGGCGTCGAGCGCCACGATGATGCCGGCCAGCGCCAGCATGGTCGCCACCGCCACGGCGATGCCGAACAGCCCCGCCAGCGAATAGGTGACGATGATGCCGGCGATGATGACCAGCGCCGGCAGCGCCGTCGATTCGAGCGATACCGCCAGGCCCTGGATGACGTTGGTGCCGTGGCCGGTGACCGAGGCTTCGGCGATGGAATTGACCGGCCGGCGGTTGGTGCCGGTGTAGTATTCGGTGATGACGATGATGAGCCCGGTAATGATGAGCCCGGTGACGCCGCACCAGAACAGGCTCCAGGGAGTGAAGCTCTTGTCGGCGGTGTCGATGAGAACGTTCATGTCGCCGAACAGCAGCCACAGCACCGGCAGCAGCGCCACCAGCGACAGCACGCCCGAGGCGACGACGCCCTTGTAGAGCGCGCCCATGATGTTGTTGCTCGGCCCGAGCTTGACGAAATAGGTGCCGATGATCGAGGTGACGACGCACGCCCCGCCGATGGCCAGCGGCAGCACCATGCCGATGAGCTTGAACGCGTCGGGCAGGATGATGGCGGCCAGCACCATGGTGGCGACGATGGTCACCACATAGGTTTCGAACAGGTCCGCCGCCATGCCGGCGCAGTCCCCGACATTGTCGCCCACATTGTCGGCGATGGTGGCCGGGTTGCGCGGGTCGTCCTCGGGAATGCCCGCCTCGACCTTGCCCACCATGTCGCCGCCCACGTCGGCGCCCTTGGTGAAGATGCCGCCGCCGAGCCGCGCGAAGATGGAGATGAGCGAGGCGCCAAAGCCCAGCGCCACCAGCGAATCGATGACGTCGCGGTCGTTGAAGGCGAAGCCGACGAACTGGGTGAGGACGATGAAGTAGAGCGTGACGCCGAGCAGCCCGAGCCCGGCGACGAGCAGGCCGGTGACCGCGCCCGACTTGAACGCCAGGTCCAGCCCCTTGCCCAGCGAGCCGGCGGCGGCCTGCGCCACCCGCACATTGGCCCGCACCGACACGTTCATGCCGATGAAGCCCGCCGCCCCCGAGAGCACCGCCCCGATAAGGAAGCCGATGGCCGCATAGACGCCCAGCAGCAGCCAGGCGGCAATCAGGATGACCACGCCGACGAGGGCGATGGTGGTGTATTGCCGCTTGAGATAGGCTTCGGCGCCTTCGCGCACCGCCGCCGAGATTTCCTGCATGCGCGCCGTGCCCGCGTCGGCCCTAAGCAGGCTCTGCGTGGTGACCACGCCATAGATGATAGATAGGCCGCCGCAGACGACGATCAGCCAAAGTGCCAGATCCATTGGAAACGTCCCTCGAAGTTTGTCTCGGGGACCCCGTGCCGGGCCGGCCGGATATTGCTCCGGCGCGCCCGCCCTCCAGGCCCCCTCCGGGAACCGAGATTAGCCGGAATCGGCCGTTAAGCAATGGATTTTGCGATTTGATTCGGCGCGCCCGCCGCCAGCGGCGCTGCTGCCGCTCAGGCAGGCCCGTCGGCGGGGGCGAGCAACGCCGCGCGCCGCGCCAGTTCGTCCGCCTCCCCCGCCACCGCCAGCGTCTTGAGGCGCGCCGTCGCACCGCTGGTGAGGACAATAGCCGATTTCGGCACGCCGAGCGCCCTGGCGACAAGGGCGATGACCGCCGCATTGGCCTTGCCCCGGTCGGGCACCGCCCTGACGCGCAGCCGCAGGGCCACGCTGCCGTCGTCGCGCCTTTCGACCCCCTCGATGGCGTCGCGCCCGGCATTGGGGGTGACGCGCACGACCAGCGCCAGCCCTGCCGGCCCGGGCCGGTACCAGCCGGGCAAGCCTAGTAGAGCGCCAGCATGCGCGGCAGATCGTTGGCGATGAACGACTGCAGGAAGAAGATGATGACGAAGACGATGATCGGCGACAGGTCGAGCCCGCCCATGGGTGGGATCACCCGGCGGATGGGCGCCAGGATCGGCTCGGTGATGGAATTGACCACCCGCCAGACCGTCGCCACGAACTCGTTGCGCGTATTGATGACGTTGAACGAGATCAGCCAGCTCATGATGATCATGATGAGGAACACCCACCAGACCAGCGAGAGGATGATGGAAAGGGTCTGCAGAACGGCGATCATGGCGTGGTTTTCGTCTTTCCGGCGCTGGAGCGGTTCCAGGAGTGGCGGGACACCGCCCCGGGTCGCGGCGGCGACCCTATTTAGGGCGCGCCGTGCCGGGCAACAAGCCCCCGAACCCCTGACGGTTCGGGCCCCGCGGCGGAAAACGCCGCAGCGGGGCCCGAATGACTGACATCCGGTACGCAAAACACCTTGCCGGACATTTTCTCCATTGCACGAACCGTGCCAGTCCGGCGCCGCCCGCAAAACCGGGGCCGGAGATTAAGCTTTTGTAAAAATTCGCACATTGCCTGCCGCAGGCGCGATGCAGAATGCGAGAGCGCGTCGCAGATTGCGAGTTTTCAGCGGGCCGGCCGCGCCGGCTTCCAGGTGACGACGCGAAAGACATAGGCCAGCACCACCAGCGCCAGCACGATATAGCTCAGCGGATCGAGCACCTGTTCCACCCGCTCGTAATGCTCGTGCAGCACATAGCCCGCCAGTGTGAGAATGGTGTTCCACACCAGCGCCCCGGTGCCCGAGGCCAGCAGGAACACCGGCAATGGCATGCGCGCCAGCCCCGCCGGCACCGAGATCAGCGTGCGGATGATCGGCAGCAGCCGCCCGAACAGCACGATGAACGGCCCGAAACGCTGGAAGAAGCGCAGGGCCACGTCGATCTCGCTCGCGTTGAGCGTCAGCAACCGGCCATAGCGGTCGGCCAGCGCCCGCACCCGGTCGAGCCCGAACAGCCGGCCGGCGAAATACCACGGCAGCATGCCCACCACCGCCCCGAGCGTCGCCGCCACGAGGACGCCAACAAGCTCCAGCTGCCCATTGGCGGCGGCAAAGCCGGCAAACGGAATGATGAGTTCGGACGGAATGGGCGGAAAGATCGATTCGGCCAGCATGACGAGGAAGATGCCGGCATAGCCCCATTCGCTGATGGTCTGGACGATCCAGTCGGTCACGCAATTTCCTCTCGCATCGTGCCTCTGCCCCCCGGCTCTATCGCCCCCCGGGCCGTCAACCCAGCGGCGCTGCCCCCGGGCCCGACCCGTGGGCCGGCCGGGGAACCACAAGGCTTAGGTGCCGGTGGCGACCGGCCCCCGGATCACGTCCGGGGGCAGCGCCGGTGCCCGGCGAGCAATTTTTCGCCGGGCAAGCAGATGGAATCACCCCGCCTTGGCGGCGCGGCTCTGCTTCTTGCGCTCGTTGGGGTCGAGCCAGATCTTGCGTAGGCGGATGGATTTGGGCGTCACCTCGACATATTCGTCCTCGGCGATATAGCCCAGCGACTGCTCCAGCGTCAGCTTCTTGGGCGGGGTGAGGCGCACCGCCTCGTCCTTGGAGGTGGTGCGGATATTGGTGAGCTGCTTGCCCTTGAGCACGTTGACCTCGAGATCGTTCTCGCGCGAGTGCTCGCCCACGATCATGCCTTCATAGACGTCGGTGCCCGGGTCGATCATCATCGCCCCGCGATCCTCGAGGTTCCACAGCGCATAGGCCACCGCCTGTCCGGTGCCGTTGGAGATGAGCACGCCCGTGCGCCGCCCCGGCAGGTCGCCCTTATAGGGCACGAAGGCGTGGAACAACCGGTTGAAGATGGCGGTGCCGCGGGTATCCGAGAGCAGTTCGGGCTGGTAGCCGATCAGCGCCCGCGTCGGCACCACCAGCTTGACGCGGGTGCGGCCGGTGCCCGAGGGGCGCATGTCGGTCAGTTCGCCGCGCCGCTCGGTCAGCTTCTGCACCACCGTGCCGGTGAACTCGTCATCGACGTCGATGATGACTTCCTCGACCGGCTCCATGCGCTGGCCTGCCTCCTCGGTGAACAGCACGCGCGGCCGGCCGATGGTCAACTCAAAACCTTCGCGGCGCATGTTCTCGATCAGCACCGCCAGTTGCAGCTCGCCGCGCCCCGCCACGTCGAAACTGTCGCCGTCGGCGCCGGGGGTGACGCGGATGGCGACATTGCCCTCGGCCTCGCGCAGCAGCCGCTCGCGGATGACGCGGGACTGCACCTTGTCGCCCTCGCGCCCGGCCAGCGGCCCGTCATTGATGCGGAAGGTGACCGACAGGGTCGGCGGGTCGATCGGCCGCGCCGCCAGCGGCTCGCTGACGCTGGGGGCGCAGATGGTGTCGGCGACGGTCGAGGTTTCGAGCCCGGCAATGGCGACGATGTCGCCCGCCTCGCCCACCTCGATGGGCGCCCGTTCCAGCCCGCGAAACGCCAGCACTTTCGAGACGCGTCCCTTTTCCACTTCCTTGCCCTCGCGGTTGAGGGTGTGGATCGGGTCGGACGCCTTGACGCTGCCGGCGGTGATGCGGCCGGTCAGGATGCGCCCGAGGAACGGATTGCGCTCGATGGTGGTGACCAGCATGCGGAAGGCCCCTGCCTCGACCGCCGGCGCCGGCACATGCGCGACGATCTTGTCGAGCAGCGGCTCGAAACTTTCCTTGGGGCCGGCCGGGTCGAACGCCATCCAGCCCTGCTTGGCCGAGCCGTAGACCACCGGGAAGTCGAGCTGCTCGGAGCTGGCGTCGAGCGCCACGAACAGGTCGAACACCTCGTCGAGCACTTCCGAATGCCGCTCGTCGGCCTTGTCGATCTTGTTGATGGCCACGATGGGCCGCAGCCCCCGCGCCAGGGCTTTCGAGAGCACGAACTTGGTCTGCGGCATCGGCCCCTCGGCCGCGTCCACCAGGATGACGACGCCGTCGACCATGGAGAGGATGCGTTCCACCTCGCCGCCGAAATCGGCGTGGCCGGGCGTATCCACGATATTGATGCGGGTGCCCTTCCAGACGATGGAGGTCACCTTGGCGAGGATGGTGATGCCGCGTTCGCGCTCGATGTCGTTGCTGTCCATGACGCGTTCCTCGACGCGCTCGTTCTCGCGAAAGGCGCCGGACTGGCGCAGCAGCACGTCGATGAGGGTGGTCTTGCCATGGTCGACATGGGCGATGATGGCGATATTGCGCAGGGCCATGAGGGGTCCGCCTTAGACTGGCACGATCCGCAGAACCGTCCCACGGGAGAGGACCTCGGGTGGGCGGACAAGGGCAAACCATGCGGTATGAATGCGCCAGGGCCGAAAAGAGGGGCGGCCCGGCAGGTCGCGCGCTCCATAGCGCAAGGCGGCGCTTTTCACAAGTTTGTTGTCCGCAAGGAGCCGTTTATCCGTTGCCGGCCACCCGGTCCGGGCCCGCGGGCCCGGGCATTTCACCTTGGTAGGGCAGCGCCTTGCCGGCGCCCGGACCACCGGCGCTGCCCCCGGGCGAAGACCCGGGGGCCCTATCCCCGATCAACCGGCCCTTGCGGCTGCCGCACCGGCCCCCGGACCGCATCCGGGGGCAGCCCGGTGGTCGCGGCAGCGGCGAGAAAACCGCCGATTCCGCCCGGTGATGAAGCGCCCTAGCAAAGTGTTAACCATAACCGGCCGATCCTCGCCCCAAACCGAACGAAGGGGGAAAAAGCATGGCCGGGCGCGTTCTTGTGGCGATTGCCCTTATCGGCGGCCTCGGCGGCCTCGGCGGCCTTTATGGGCCCGCCCTCGCGGCCGACGCCGGCTGGGGCGGCCCGGCGGATTTTCGGCCCGCCTATGGCGCGACGGCCGACACCGACTGGAGCGGTCCTTATCTGGGCGCGCAGCTCGGCCATGGCTGGGGCGGCAGCGGCAATGACTGGTCCATCCCGGGGATTTACGAGTGGACCCCGGACGGCGATACCGAGGCCGCCAGCCTGACGGGCGGGCTTTATGCCGGCTACCAGCAGCAGCTCGGCTCCGCCGTCTTCGGCGTCGAGGCCGATTTCAGCCTGGCGCGCTTTCGCGGCGACGATTCCAGCTTTGCCGGGCGGGTGAACGGCATGGCCATCGACGGCGTTGCCAGCCTGCGCGGCCGCCTCGGCTGGGCCACGGGCGGCCTCCTGCTCTACAGCACGGCGGGCCTCGCCGTCGCCGATTTCACCAAGACCGACGCGGGCGCCGCCGCGGCCACGCCGCAACTGGCCCGGGGCTGGGCCGCCGGCGGCGGCGTCGAGCTGGCGCTGGCCGACCAATGGCGCCTGCGCGCCGAATATCTGCATCTCGGCTTCGGCACGATCGAAACGCCGCTGGAAGTGGGCGGCGGCGGTTATCGCCACCGCGCCAACGCGCCGCACTTCGACCTCATCCGCACCGGCATCGGCTACGCCTTCTAGCTTGGTTACGAGGCGCGCTTGCGCACCTGGCGCTTGCCGGCTTCCGAATGCAGCAGATTGGCCAGCGCCGCCGGTTGCAGGGGCGGCGAGAACAGGAAGCCCTGCACCTCCGAGACGCCCTGCTCGCGCACCATGGCCAATTGCTCCTCGGTCTCCACCCCTTCGGCGGTGGTCGACATGCCCAGCGACTGGCCCAGCCCGATCACCGCCCGGATGATGGCCTGGCTGTCGGCGCGCGTCGTCAAATCGCGCATGAAGGAGCGGTCGATCTTGATCTTGTCGAAGGGGAAGGAGCGCAGGTAGCTCAGCGACGAATAGCCGGTGCCGAAATCGTCCATCGAGATGCGCACCCCCATGGCGCGCAATTCGTGCAGCGCCTCGATGGTGGATTCGCTGTCGGTGAGCAGCAGCGATTCGGTGATTTCCAGCTCCAGCCGCACCGGCGGCAGCTTGGCCTCGAACAGCGCCGACTTGACCTGCGCCACCAGATCCTTCTGCCGGAACTGCACCGGCGAGAGGTTGACCGCCACCCGCACCTCGCCCGGCCAGCCGGCGGCGGCCCGGCAGGCCTCGTTGAGCACCCAGACGCCGATGGGCACGATAAGCCCGGTTTCCTCGGCCACCGGCACGAACTCCACCGGCGAGATGGTGCGGTCGTCGTGGTCCCAGCGCAGCAGCGCCTCGACGCACGCCACCCGGTTTTCCTTGATGTCGAGCAGTGGCTGGAACATCAGCCGCAATTCGTTGCGCTGCAGCGCCAGCCGCAGCCCCGCCTCGATAGAGCGGCGCTGCTGCAGGTCGGCATCCATGCCCGTCTCGAAGAAATGATAGGTCGAGCGCCCCTCGCTCTTGGCCTTGTAGAGCGCCAGGTCCGCATTGTTGACCAGCTGGTCGGTGGTGGTGCCGTCCACCGGCCCCACGGCGATGCCGACGCTGGCGCCGATCTCGATCTGCTGGCCGCCGATATTCATCGGCGCGCTCATCGCCTTGATGATGCGGTCGGCGACCCGGGCGGCGGTGTCGCCGCTCTCGATGGGCCGCAGCAGGATGGCGAATTCGTCGCCGCCCAGCCGCGCCAGCAGGTCCGTCTCGCGCGTCGTCCCCCACAGCCGCACCGCCGCCTGCTTGATGACCTCGTCGCCCACCGCGTGCCCGAGCGTATCGTTGACCGCCTTGAAATGGTCGAGGTCGACATAGAGCACCGCCGCCATTTCGCCGCGCTGCAACGCGGCCTCGGCCTTGGCCATCTGGTCGAGGAATTCGATGCGGTTGGGCAGGTCGGTCAGCGCGTCGTGCCGCGCCAGATGGCGGATGCGCGCCTCGTTCTGCTTCTGCTCGGTGATGTCCTCATGCGTCGACACCCAGCCGCCATCCTTCATCGGATGGTGCTGCATCATGATGGTGCGGCCGTTGAGTTCGTGGATGTTCTTGCCGTATTCGCGCCGCCCGATGAGGTCGCGCCGCCAGGCGATATATTCCTCGCGCGTGCCGCCGCCGCTCATGCCCATGTCGAACAGGTGCGACAGGATGGCCTGGAGCTGCGTGCCCGGGCGCAGCAGGTGCGTGGGCAGGTTGTAGATGCGCGCATAAGGTTCGTTGCAGATGACCAGCCGCCCCCGCGCGTCCATCATGCAGAGCCCGATCGAGATATTGTTGACCGCCGCGTCGAGCCGGATGTTCTGCCGCTCCAGCGCCAGCTTGCGCTTGCGCTGGCTTTCCGAGCGGGCGATCTCGTCGGTGATATCCTCATGCGTCACCACCCAGCCCAGATTGGGCGAATAGATATGGGCGGTCTCGATGGTGCGCCCGCCATTCACCACTTCCCGGCTCTTGGCGCGCTGGCCGGCGCGGTTACCCAAGAGTTCGCTCGAATAGGTCTCGTAGAACGCCTCGGGGCTCTGGTCGGGATGGTTGCCCAGCCGCGAGGACAGGTGCACCACGTCCTCCAGCGTCATGCCGCGGTGGATGGCGTCCTGGGAAAAGCCGTAGAAATCGCGGTAATGCTTGTTCCACATCAACAGGCGGAACTGCGGCGACCAGACGCAGAACCCGTAGGGAATGTTCTCGAGCGCCGCATCGAGCAGCAGCGCCTCGGCCACTTCTCCCACCGATCCGCCCTTGTCCGCCGGCATCGAACCCCCTCGCCCTCATCCACGGCTGGCGCGAAGGCTAATCGCGGCCGCTTAACGGGGGCTTAAATGGATCGCTCCCAATCGCGCTCCCGCCCCAGCGCCCGGGCAATCTGCCGTGCCCCCGCCTCCGGCGACAGCACGCCCATGTCGAGGCGCAGATGATAGTCCTGGTTCGCGTGCACCGCCTGCTGCCAGCGCCGCACCGGGGCCGGCACGCCCGGCCCGACGAGGTAGAAGCCGCCCTGCGGATCGGCGCGGCGCCGCTCCATGATGCGGGGCAGCGCGCAGTCCACCCCGACCAGCAGCAGCGGCAGATCGCCCAGTGCCGTCCGCATCAGCGCCACCGGGTCGAGCGCGCCGGCATAGTCCCGGTGCAGCCCCAGATCCGCGACCACGTCGAACCCCTGCCGCGCCAGCGCCGCAAGGCCGGCAAAGAGCGCCGCGTAGAGCCGGGCCACCACCGGCTCGAGCGCGGGCCGCTCGCCCCCGGGCCGAAGGCCGATGCCGGGCAACAGCGCCGGCGGCAGCGCGGCATTGAGCGCATCGACGCCCCAATGCACCCACTGGCCGGGCACCTGCGCCTGGACGGCGCGGGCGAGGCTCGACTTGCCGGCCCGCGGCGCGCCGTTGAGGATGACGATCTGGCCGGCTGTCAGCCCCGCGCTCCCTTGTTGCGCGCCGCCCAGGTCTTGAGCCTGAGGCCGTTGAGGCGGATGAAGCCGGCCGCGTCCTTGTGGTCATAGGCCACCGCGCCTTCCTCGAAGGTCACGAGGTCTTCCGAATAAAGGCTGTAGGGCGAGGTGCGCGCCACCACATTGGCCGAGCCCTTGTAGAGCTTGACCGTCACCTCGCCGGCAACGAATTCCTGGCTCTTGTCGATCAGCGCCTGCAGCATCTCGCGCTCGGGTGAATACCACAGGCCGTTATAGATGAGCTCGGCATATTTGGGCATCAGCTCGTCCTTCAGGTGAGCCGCACCCCGGTCGAGCGTGATCGATTCGATGCCGCGATGCGCGTGCCAGAGCACGGTGCCGCCCGGCGTTTCGTAGACGCCGCGTGACTTCATCCCCACAAAGCGGTTCTCCACCAGGTCGAGCCGGCCCACGCCATGCTTGCCGCCCAGCTGGTTGAGCTTTTCCAGCAGCGCCGCCGGCGACAGCTTTTCGCCGTTGACCGACACCGCATCGCCCTTCTCGAAGCCGATCTTCACATATTCCGGCGTATCGGGCGCCTGTTCCGGGTCGACGGTGCGCTGGTAGACATAGTCGGGCGCTTCCAGCGCCGGGTCTTCGAGCACCTTGCCCTCCGAGGAGGTGTGCAGCAGGTTGGCGTCCACCGAGAACGGCGCCTCGCCACGCTTGTCCTTGGGCACCGGGATCTGGTTCTTCTCGGCATAGTCGATCAGCGCCGTGCGGCTCAGCAGATCCCATTCGCGCCACGGCGCGATCACCCGGATGGCCGGATCGAGCGCATTGGCGGCCAGTTCGAACCGCACCTGGTCGTTGCCCTTGCCGGTGGCGCCGTGGGCGATGGCGTCGGCCCCGGTCTCCTGCGCGATCTCGACCAGGCGCTTGGCGATCAGCGGCCGCGCGATGGAGGTGCCCAGCAGATAAAGCCCCTCATACATCGCATTGGCGCGGAACATCGGGAAGACGAAGTCACGCACGAATTCCTCGCGCAGGTCCTCGATGCGGATGTCCTTGATGCCGAACATCTCGGCCTTCCGGCGGGCCGGCTCCAGCTCCTCGCCCTGCCCCAGATCGGCGGTGAAGGTCACCACCTCGCAGTTGTAGGTTTCCTGCAGCCATTTGAGGATGATGGACGTGTCGAGCCCGCCCGAATAGGCCAGCACGACTTTTCTGATGTCATTCGCCATTGTCTTATAATCTCGGTGGTGGTGGCCGGAACGGCCCGGAAATCGGCCGCACCCTAGTCAGGACAGCGCTTTGGTGCAATTGTCGCCGCGCAAGATTCTTGAGCGCCCCATGCCCCCTTTCGTTCCCGACCTCCCCGTCATCCTCGGCTTCGCGCTGGCCTCGCTGGTGCTGGCGATCACCCCCGGCCCCGACATGGCGCTGTTCGTCTCGCGCACCATGAACTGGGGCCGCCGCCACGGCTTTGCCACCATCGCCGGCGCCCTCACCGGCATCGCGGTGCACACCACGCTGGTCGCCTTCGGCATTTCGATGCTGATCGTCGCCGCCCCGGCGGCCTTCTGGGTGCTCAAGCTGGTGGGGGCGCTCTATCTCGTCTGGCTCGCCATCCAGGCCGTGCGCGAGGGCGGCGGCATCCTGGTCACCCGCGCCGCCGGCCGGCAGCCGAACTGGCGCCAGAGCTATCTGGCGGGGCTGGGTATCAACCTCACCAATCCCAAGGTGGCGCTGTTCTTCGTCACCTTCCTGCCGCAGTTCGTCTCGGCCGCCGATCCGGCGGCGCCGGGCAAGCTGCTGTTCCTGGGCGTCGAATTCGTCATCGTCTCGCTGCCCGTGGTCATCGCCGTGGTGCTGTTCGCCGAATGGCTGACCCGCACCCTCAGGCAAAAACAATGGGTGGGCAAGGCGCTCAACTGGAGCTTTGCCGCCGTCTTCATGGCCTTTGCCGCCACCATCCTGCTGGCCGAAGGCAGGAAATAGGCGATGAATTACCGCCACGCCTTCCACGCCGGCAATTTCGCCGATGTGGTCAAGCACGTCACCCTCACCCGCATCCTTGCCTATCTCAGGCGCAAGGACGCCCCCTTCCGCGTCATCGACACCCATGCCGGGGTGGGGCTTTACGATCTGGCCGGCGACGCCGCCGGGCGCACCGGCGAATGGCGCGAGGGCATCGCCCGGCTCATGGCGCGCGGCCTGCCGCCGCCGGCCGCCGCGCTCGTCGCCCCCTATCTTGCGGCGGTAGCGGCACAGAACCCCGATGGCGCGCTGCGCTATTATCCCGGCTCGCCCTTCATCGCCCGCCACCTGCTGCGCCCGCAGGACCGGCTGATGGCGCTGGAACTGCACCCCGCCGACGCCGAGGCGCTGCGGCAGAATTTCGCCGGCGACATCCAGACCCGGGTAACGCATCTGGACGGCTGGGCGGCGCTGGGCACCCACCTGCCGCCCCGCGAAAAGCGCGGCCTGGTGCTGGTCGATCCGCCCTTCGAACTGGAGGGCGAATTTGCCCGCATGACGCAAAACCTGACCAAGGCCCACAAACGCTGGCCCGGCGGCATCTACGCCTTCTGGTATCCGCTCAAGCAACCCGAGGCCGTCGAAGCCTACACCAAGGCGCTGAGGGCCACCGGCATTGCAAAAATCCTGCGGCTCGAGCTCACCATCCGTCCGCCCTCGACCCCGCCAAGGCTGCATGGCAGCGGCATGATTATCGTCAATCCGCCCTATGTGCTGGAAGACGAAATGCGCCTGCTGCTGCCAACGCTGGCCGAACTTTTAAGCGACGACGGCCGCGGCCGCTGGAAGATGGAGTGGTTGGCGGGGGAGTAGCGCACGCTCCCGGCGTGACCACCCACGTCGGGGTGCCCGCGGCCTCGGCAATGTCGCGTCTTCCAGCAGAACCGGCGGCTCCTTTGCTCCCCTCCCCCTTGAGGGGAGGGGTTGGGGGAGGGGGTCTCGGAGGCTGGGTGAGGAGTGAAAGTTCACGAACCGCAACACCCCCTCCCCGGCCCTCCCCTCAAGGGGGAGGGAGCGCCGATCGATACCGCCGTTGGAGCCCCTGCCCGCCCGCCCCCACCGGCGCTACCCGCGGACCCGATCCGCGGGCCGCTCACCGCAAGCACCGCCGCTTCAGGCACCTCCGACCGGCCCGCGGGTCACGCCCGTTGGCAGCCTCGGCAGTTTGGAAAAACCCGGGCCAGACGGCAGCACCGGGACGAAAAGGCGCCCCTCACCCCAGCCGCTCGAAAAACCGCAGGAGATAGCCGTCGGGATCCATGACGCAGAACTGGCGCTGCGTCAGCGCGCCCGTCGCGATACGGTAGGTTTTGGTCTCCACCGGCTGGAACAGCGCTACCCCCGCCGCCGCCAGCCGCTGGACGATCGGCTCGATGGCCCCCACTTCGATCTGGAAATTGACGCCCCGCCCGAACGGCGCCTGCAGCGGCCCGGTCAGCCAGTCCCGGCCCGCGCCCAATTGATCGAGCATCACTTCGGCCGCGCCCAGCGCCAGATAGGCAAACCCTTCCTCCTGCCGCTCGTAGCGCAGCGAAAAGCCGAGAAGCGTGCAGTAAAAGTGCCGGCTGGCGGCGATGTCGGTGACCGAAAGCTCGGGGACCAGCGCCGCCATCACGAGGCCAGCAGCGCCTCGCGGTCCCGTCGGCTCAGCCGCTCGCTTTCGCTTTTCAGCTGCCCGCAGGCGGCGAAGATGTCGCGGCCGCGCGGCGTGCGCACCGGCGAGGCGTAGCCGGCGCGGTTGACGATATCGGCAAAACGCTCGATGCGCGACGAGGGCGAGGTGCCGTAATTGGCGCCCGGCCAGGGATTGAACGGGATGAGGTTGATCTTTGCCGGAATGCCGGCCAGGAGCCGCACCAGTTCGCGCGCCTCGGCATCCGAATCGTTGATCCCGTCCAGCATCACATATTCGAAGGTGATGCGCCGTGCATTGGAGAGCCCCGGATAATTGCGGCACGCCTCGAGCAGGTCCCGCAGCGGCCACTTCTTGTTGATCGGCACCAGCACGTCGCGCAATTCGTCGCGCACCGCGTGCAGCGAAATGGCCAGCATCACCTCGATCTCGCGCCCGGTCGGCTCGATATAGGGCACGACGCCGGAGGTGGAGAGGGTAATGCGGCGCTTCGAGATGGACATGCCGTCGCCGGCCGAGGCGATGAGCAGCGCCTGCTTGACGTTCTCGTAATTGTAGAGCGGCTCGCCCATGCCCATCATCACGATATTGGTGATGGCGCGGGTTTCCCCGCCCGGCACGAGGCCGCCGTCATCGGGGCGCTGGCCGCCGGGGAAATCGCCGAGCCGCTCGCGCGCCATGAGGATTTGCCCGAGGATTTCGCCGGCCGTCAGGTTGCGCACCAGCTTTTGCGTGCCGGTATGGCAGAACGAGCAGGTGAGCGTGCACCCCACCTGCGAGGAGACGCACAGCGTCCCCCGGTCGCTTTCCGGGATATAGACCGTTTCCACCTCGACCGGCGGCATGTTGGGGTTCTGCGGGTCGCGGAAACGGAACAGCCATTTGCGCGTGCCGTCCACCGAGACCTGCTCGGTGACGATTTCCGGGCGGTCGAGATTGAAGGTCGCGCCCAGCTTTTCCCGCACCGGCTTGGCGATATTGGTCATGCGCTCGAAGCTGGTGACGCCGTTGACATAGAGCCAGTTCCACAGCTGGCTGGCGCGCATCCGCGCTTCCTTTTCCGCCACCACGCCGTGTTCGACCAGCGTCGCCGCCAGTTGCGGCTTGCCGAGGCCGATCAGCGCCGGCCGGGTGGCCGGGGCGGGACGGGGCGCGGTCATATGGTCGAGATCGAGCGCAAAGCGCATGGCAGGCACCTGGGGCGGGGCGGCGTCGGGGAGATGCGCGGCTTTACCACAGGCGCGGGCAAAGCGCAAAGCCCGCCTCCGCCGCCGCCCGCCGCCTCAGCACTCGGCGCCGCTGGCCTGCTGCGCGGCGGTGGCACCCGAGAGCGAATAGCTCTGTTTGATCGGGCTGCCATCGGCGGCGATGCCCTCGACGGTGAGCGTCGAGCCGGCGCGGATGGCGGCGGCGAGATTGGCGGCCTGGCTGGCGTCGTCGAGCCAGGCGGCATCCCCCTGGGTGAAGAGGGTAAAGGGCGTGCCGTCGACGCTGACGCTGGCCATCGAGCCGGTCTGGAAAGTGTAGCCGGCCACCACGTTGAACTCGTTGACCACGTCCTCGCCCGGCCGGTTGGTGACGTAGAGATAGGCTTCAGCGTAGCCGGCCGGGGTCGGCTCGGTGCTCTTGGGCTTGCTCATGGCAAAGCAGATGGTGCCGCCCCCGTCATCGGCGGCATAGGCCGACCAGTCGCGGAAATCGCCCAGCACCCGTGCCGACTGCGCCTGGGCGGGCAGGGCCGCGCCAAGCAGCAGGACCAGGGAGACTGCGATTTTAGGCAAACGGGTCATGAGGGGCGGCACTCTAGTGGGTCGGATGAGGGGCGCGGGGGGCCGCGCCCAGTTATGGCCTTTGACGCGCAGCGGGCAAGCCCTACTTGCAGGCGGCGTCGATGGCGTTCATCGCCGCCGTGGCGCCGGACAGCGAATAGGTGTCGACCGTATTGGTGCCGCGCTGGCTGGTGCCGCGCACCACCATCTGGTTGCCGGCCTTGAAGGCGGTGACGAACCCGGCCTCGTCGCCCGAGGAGGCGAGCCAGGCGGCCGAGCCTTCCGCCACCATCGGATAGGAGCGCCCGTCCACCGCTGCCGACGCCTTGGCGTCGCTGCTGTTGAACGGATAGCCGATCAGCGTCTGCACCTCGTTCTTGGTGCCCAGCGCCTTGCGGTGGATGATCATGAAATGCACGGGATCGCGATTGACCCCGCTCGGCTCGCTCTTTTGCGGTTGCGCCGAAATATAGCAGATCAGCCCGCTGGCATCGTTGGCCGTCCACGCCGTCCAGGCATTGAACGTGCCCAGCTCGGTGGCCTGCTGCGCCTGTGCGGTCGGCGCCAGAGCCATGAGCGCACCCACCGCGAGCCCGATTGCAAGGCCACCGGTTTTCCTTCTCATCGCCAAATTTCCTTTTTGTCTTGCTGCCGTTCGTCGTGGTGCTGCCCGCCCAGCTTGCCGCGAACATGGTTACCAAGCCGTCAAATCCGCTTCCCCTCCGCGGCATTTGCCTCAAATGAAAGGTAAAGGCGGCGGCAATTTGGCACTTTTCCCACCATTGCGCCCGATTTGCCCTGCAACGGTTAACAGTCCGCTAACGCCGGCACCGCCTTCTTGCCGGGGTGGTTCACGCGGCGAGCGGGTAGCTCTGTTCCACCACATAGGGCCCGCCGCCCACCGAATCGCGGCTGGAAAACAGCACGAACCGCCCCGCCGTGAAGGCCAGCGGCTCGAACCGTCCGGCCTCGGCGATGAACCGCGCCACCTCGGGCGCGGCCGCGCCCTTGAGCCGGGCCAGCGTCACGTGCGGCACGAATTTGCGCCCGTCCGGCGGCAGCCCGATGCGCTGCAGCACCCGCTCATGCGCCGCCTGCAGGCGCCCCAGCGCCGCGGACGGCTCGACCCCGGCGAACAGCGTCCGCGGCTTGTCGCCGCCGAACGTGCCCAGATGGGTGAGGCGGATGGGAAAGCGCTCGGCATGGGCCAGCCGGTCCAGCCCGTTGGCCACCTCGTCGGCGAGCTGCCCGTCGACATCGCCGATGAACCTCAAGGTGATGTGATAATTGTCCGGGTCGACCCAGCGGGCCCCCATCAGCCCGCCGCGCTTGAGCGAGAGCAGAAAGCCGATATCGGCCGGAACTTCGAGGCCGGTGAAAAGCCGGGGCATAAAGGTCCTCCCAGGCCGGGTGAGGCCGATTCGCCCCCGCGAGCCTAACATAATCGCCCCAACCCGCCAGACCCGGTGTCGCAGCCGCCGGTTTTGCCTTGTAAACCCGAAACTCCCTCTCCATATTGTGCACCAAGTGGCAACGCCAATTGCCCCCGGCGGTACGTTAAGGCCGCGTCTCTATTGGGAAAGGGAACCTGATAATGGCTGAATATGACCGTCAGACCCTCGGTGCGCGGGCCGGCTCGGCCTTGGCCATCGACGAAGGTTTGCGCAGCTACATGCTGCGCGTCTACAACTATATGGGCCTCGGGCTCGTGGTGACCGGGCTGGTCGCCTATTTCACCAGCCAGTGGGCCATGGCCAGCCAGGCCAATGCCGAACTGCTCTATGCCAGCCCGCTGGCCTGGGTCGTCATGCTCTCGCCGCTGGCCTTCGTGCTGGTGCTGAGCTTCGGCATCAACAAGCTCTCCACCCCGGCCGCTCAGGCCATCTTCTGGGCCTTCGCCGCCGTGATGGGCCTCTCCTTGTCCTCGATCTTCCTGGTCTATACCGGGGCCTCGATCGCCAAGGTGTTCTTCATCACCGCCGCCACCTTCGGTGCCATGAGCCTTTACGGCTACACCACCAAGCGCGACCTCACCGGCATGGGCAACTTCCTGATGATGGGCCTTATCGGCATCATCATCGCCATGGTGGTCAACATCTTCATGGCCTCGTCCATGCTGGACTTCGCCATCTCGGTACTGGGCGTGCTGATCTTCGTCGGGCTAACCGCCTACGACACCCAGAAGATCAAGGAGAGCTACTCGGCCAGCTACGGCGCCGACGTATTGGCCAAGAACGCCATCATGGGCGCGCTGAGCCTCTATCTCGACTTCATCAACCTCTTCCTCATGCTGCTGCGCCTGTTCGGCAATCGCGACTAGCAGCGCACGATTTGGTTGGACGAAAACCCGGGCCGCGGCTTACAACAGCCGCGGTCCTTTTTTTGCGCCACACCCATGACCGAAGCCCTGCTGCGCCCCTTCGCCTGGTCCGACGTGCCCGCCATCACGGCGATCTATCGCCATTATGTCGAAACCAGCGCCATCACCTTCGATACCGACGCCCCCGACGAGGCCGGGATCGCCGAAAAATATGCCGGCCTCGTGCGGCTCGGCCACCCGCTGATCGTTGCCGAGCAGGCCGGCCGGGTGCTGGGCTACGCCTATGCCTCGTTCTACCGGCCCCGTCCGGCCTATCGCTTCACCGCCGAGGATTCCATCTATCTCGACCCGGCGGCCACCGGGCACGGCCTCGGCACGCGGCTGCTGATCGAATTGCTCGCCCGCTCCAAAACCTTCGGCTTCCGGCAGATGCTGGCGGTCATCACCGCCGACACCGCCAATTCGATCCGCCTGCATGAAAAATTCGGCTTCGCGCGCGTCGGCTACTACACCGGCGTGGGCTACAAGTTCGACCGCTGGCATGACGTCGTGCACCTGCAAAAAGCGCTTTGACCTAGTGACCCTCCTGACCCTGATGGTCGGCCTGCCCGGCTCCGGCAAGACCACGAGAGCCAAGGCGCTGGCGGTTGAAACCGGCGCCTTGCGGCTCACCCCCGACGACTGGCAGACGCGCCTGTTCGACGACGACATGCATCATCCCGAACATGATCGCCGCCATGGTACGGTGGAGGCCATCATGTGGGAAATTGCCGCCCATCTCCTGGCAGAGGGTAGTGATGTCATCCTCGATTTCGGCTTCTGGTCGCGGGCGGAGCGGATCGATTTCGCGGCGCGGGCCGCAGCTTTGGGCGCGGCATGCCGGATCGACTACGAACCGATTGCCCTGGACGAGCTCGAACGCCGCATCCTGGCGCGTAATCAGGAGACCGGCGGGCATTTCGTGATCCCGCCCGCTGTCCTGCAGCAATGGGCCGATCTGTTCGAGGCGCCCGATACCCGCGAATTATCCGGCGATTTCAGCCCGTAAGGTTTTTGCGCATCGGGTAGCCGTTGACCTTGCGCCCCTGCGCTTGCGGCCCATCGGCAATCCAGCCGGCCGTTTCATAGAAACGGCGGGCCGTTGCGGTGGCTTCCAGCCGGCCCTCGACGAAACCCAACGCCACAAGCTCGGCTTCCAGCCCCACCAGCATGGCCTTGCTCACGCCGCTGAACCGCGCCGCGGGCGCCACGTAATTAAGGGCGATTTCTCCGGCTCGGGTCACGGCGCCGACAGCGATCACCGCGTCGTCCCGCTCGGCCACCAGCAGCACCATGTCCGGATTGGCCAGCATGGCGGCAACGCCAGCCACGCTCTTGTTGCGCGTCCATGCCGCCAGCTTTTCGGGATCGTTGCCGTGATCGGCGGCGCAGAGTTCGGTGATCGAGGCGATCAGCACCCGGCTCATGGCCTCGATATCCGCCGGCCGCGCCGGGCGGACGAAAAGGCTCACCCCACCACCACCAGGTCCGGATCGATCACGCGCAGCACCTGGGCCAGGTCGTGGCCGCGCCTGAGGATACGCCCCTGCTGGTTGGAAACCATGTACTGGCCCTGCTTGTGGCGCAGCTTCGGGTTCTTCTCGACCACGAAGAGCGGCCGTTCGGAGACGCGGGCATAGATGGAAAACAGCGCCCGTTCCTTGAGGAAATCCATGGCGTAGTCGCGCCATTCGCCCGCTGCTACCTTGCGGCCGTAGGTGGACAGGATCAGCGCCAGCTCGCGCCGGTCGAAGGCGACGATAGCGGGGGCGGAACGGCTGGCGGCGGCCTGCGGCTCACCCACATGCACCAGTGCCAAATTGCGCCGCAAATCGTCCGGAGATCCCTGCACGCCGCCTCAACGCCCCGTCGCGATAGTGTCATGATCGGCCCATTTGCCGCCCTTGGCAAGGGCACAAAATACCCCAATTCAGCCACGATTTGTCCTTTCGGGTGCCCCATTGGCCCGGCATCGTTCACCCATTGCCTCCAGTGGCCGGCGGCGGGCGACCGAGCCCCCAACCCAAGTGTCCCGCCGCCGGCCAATTCGATTGTCGACCGAAGTCAGTCGGCCCGCTCCCGCCCCCGGAGCGGGCCGCTTTTTTTGTCGGCAGCGGTCCGGGCGTTTCATCACCGGCTTTTTCCTACCCATTTGTGCCGCTGCGGCGGGGATTCCAAAAAGTAACGAAGGTTCCCGCTGGCGCAGGAATGACTCGGATGGCGAAGGCTGCAAGGCGCCGCGAACGAATGAGACGCGCTAAGGCGTAAACGTCGCCGCGCCCAGGATGAGGCCGGGCAGGCCGTTGCGTTCCTGCTGGATGAGCACGGCGAGCCCGCCATGGCCCTGCCCCATGACTTCGGCGAGCGGCAGCTTGAAGCGCGCGCCGGTGTCCGCTTCCCACAGGCCGAGAATCTGCCTTCCGGTCACCACCTGGGTATAGACCATGGACTTGCCGGCATTCTCGCCCTCGTCGATGGCCACGTCGGCGCGATCGAGAAAGGTGACCAGCCACACCGTGGCGTCGCCCAGATCGGCCTTGCCGGGAATGTCGACCTCCAGCATGCCGCCGTCGCGCCGCAGGGCCACCGGCAGCGGCAGGCTGGCCCCGTCGATGGCCCGCCGCACCTCGTCGCGGCGCGAGCCCACCACGCCCTTGGCGCCGTTGACCACCATTTGCGGGGTATAGATGCGCGACGACCCCCAGCTCTTGGCATAGGCGCGCTGACGATCGGAAAAGGCCTGGTCGCCGAACGTGTCCTGCCAGCCGATATAGTCCCAATAATCGACGTGATAGGCCAGCGCCACCACATCGCCGCGCTCGGCGAGGCTGGTGAGCAGCGCATCGGCCGGTGGGCACTGGGCGCAGCCCTGGCTGGTGAACAGTTCCACCACGGCGCGCGGCGGCACCGGCACGCTGTCCGCCCGGGCGGCGGGCGCGGCGAAGGCAAGAATGGCGAGGCCCAGAACCAGGCCGGGAGCACGTTTTGCAGGCATGGGCACGGTTGTAAGCCGCCCCTCATGGCCCTGCCTAGTCAAAAGCGGGTGAAAAACGGCGTTGCTGCTTGTCGCAGCGCAAAAAAGACGGCGGCCCCGGGGGGACCGCCGTCGCCGGTGCGTCGATGTGAACAGCGCTTACGCCGCCACGAGGCTGCGCAGCACATAGTGCAGGATGCCGCCATGGCGGAAATAATCGAGCTCGTTGGCGGTGTCGATGCGGCAGCGGGTTTCGATGGTGAGCACCTCGCCGTTCGGCCGGGTGATCTTGACGTCGACCAGCGCGCGCGGCTCGATGGCCCCGACCCCGACGATATCGATGCGCTCCGACCCGTCGAGCCCCAGGCTCTGCCAGCTTTCGCCGTCCTTGAACTGCAGCGGGATGACGCCCATGCCCACCAGGTTGGAGCGGTGGATGCGCTCAAAACTCTGCGCGATGACCGCCTTGACGCCGAGCAGATTGGTGCCCTTGGCCGCCCAGTCGCGGCTGGAGCCGGTGCCGTATTCCTTGCCGGCGAACACCACCAGCGGCGTCCCCTGGGCCTGATAGGCCATGGCCGCGTCGTAGATCGGCATCTGGCTGCCGTCCGGGCCCTTGGTGAAGCCGCCCTCGACCCCGTCCAGCATCTGGTTCTTGATGCGGATATTGGCGAAGGTGCCCCGCATCATGATCTCGTGATTGCCGCGCCGCGAGCCGTAGGAGTTGAAATCCTTGGGCGCCACCTGCCGGTCGATGAGATATTTGCCGGCCGGGGTGGCCGCCTTGAACGAGCCGGCCGGCGAGATGTGGTCGGTGGTGATCGAATCGAGGAACAGCGCCAGCACCCGGGCCGACACCACGTCGGTGACCGGCTTGGGCTCGATGGTCAGGTCCTCGAAATAGGGTGGGTTCTGCACATAGGTGGAGCTGGAGTTCCAGCCATAGGTTTCCCCGCCTTCCACGGCGATGGCCTGCCAGTGCTTGTCGCCCTTGAAGACGTCGGAATAACGGGTGCGGAACATTTCGGCGGTGACGTGCCGGCGCACGATCTCGGCGACCTCGTGATTGGTCGGCCAGATATCCTTCAAATAGACCGGCTGGCCGTCTTTGGAGGTGCCCAGCGGCTCGCTGGTGACGTCGACATTGAGCGAACCGGCCAGCGCATAGGCCACCACCAGCGGCGGCGAGGCCAGGTAGTTGGCGCGCACGTCCGGATTGACGCGGCCCTCGAAATTGCGGTTGCCCGACAGCACCGAGCAGGCCACCAGCTTGTTCTCGTTGATGCAGTCGGAAATCGCCTGCGGCAGCGGCCCGGAATTGCCGATGCAGGTGGTGCAACCATAACCCACCAGATTGAAGCCGATGGCGTCGAGATCGTCCTGCAGGCCGGCGGCGGTGAGATAGTCGGTGACCACCTGCGAGCCCGGCGCCAGCGAGGTTTTCACCCACGGCTTGCGGGTGAGCCCCAGCGCCCGCGCCTTGCGCGCCACCAGCCCCGCCGCCACCAGCACCGAGGGATTGGAGGTATTGGTGCACGAGGTGATCGCGGCGATGACCACGTGGCCGTCCTTGATGCGGTAGTCGGCGCCGTTGACTGGGAAGGCGGCCTCCTCGGGCACGTCGTCGACCCCGGTGGCGCCTTCATCGATGAAGCGCGACTCCTGCTTGTCCTTGGGCAGGCGGGTGCGCTCGATGCGGCCGCCCGACAGTTCGGGCAGCACCTCGGCGAAAGCCGTGGCGGCGTCCTTGAGCGCCACGCGGTCCTGCGGGCGCTTGGGGCCGGACATCGAGGGCACGACCGTGGACAGGTCGAGCTCCAGCGTATCGGTGAACACCGGGTCGGGCGTGTCGGTGGTGCGGAACATGCCCTGGGCCTTCGAATAGGCCTCCACCAGCGCCACCCGCTCGGGGTCGCGCCCGGTGGTGGTGAGATATTTGAGCGTATCGGCATCGACCGGGAAATAGCCGCAGGTGGCGCCGTATTCGGGCGCCATATTGCCGATGGTCGCCTGGTCCTCGAGGCTGAGATAGTCGAGGCCGGGGCCGTAAAACTCCACGAACTTGCCCACCACGCCCTTCTTGCGCAGCATTTCGGTGACGGTGAGCACGAGGTCGGTGGCGGTGATGCCCTCGTTGATCTTGCCCACGAGCTTGAAGCCGACCACTTCCGGGATCAGCATGGTGATGGGCTGGCCCAGCATGGCCGCCTCGGCCTCGATGCCGCCCACGCCCCAGCCGAGCACGGCCAGGCCATTGACCATGGTGGTGTGCGAATCGGTGCCCACCAGCGTGTCGGGATAGGCGACGGTCTCGCCGTTCTCCTCGCGCGTCCACACGGTCTGGGCCAGATATTCGAGATTGACCTGGTGGCAGATGCCGGTGCCGGGCGGCACGACGCGGAAATTGTCGAAGGCCGACTGGCCCCAGCGCAGAAATTCGTAGCGCTCGCCATTGCGCTCATATTCGAGCTCGACATTCTGCGCGAAGGAGAGGGGCGAGCCGAAGCTGTCCACCATCACCGAGTGGTCGATGACCAGGTCCACCGGCACCAGCGGATTGATCTTTTGCGGGTCGGCGCCGAGCTTGGCGGTGGCGTCGCGCATGGCCGCCAGGTCCACCACGGCGGGCACGCCGGTGAAATCCTGCATCAGCACCCGCGCCGGGCGGTACTGGATCTCATATTCGCTGGTGCGGGTCTTGAGCCACTCGGCGACGGCCAGGATATCCGCCTTCTTGACGGTGCGGCCATCCTCGAAGCGCAACAGGTTCTCGAGCACAACCTTCATCGAGCCGGGCAGCTTCGAGACGCCCGCCAGGCCGTTTTTTTCGGCTGCGGCGATGGAATAATAGGTATAGGTCCGGTCGCCCACGGTCAGGGTCGACTTGGATTTGAAGCTGTCTATCGAGGTCACGATGCTCTCCCCTTGTGCTGCGCGCATGACTTCCGGGCGCTTGGGGACCACCGGAAAGGCCGCGTTCTCTGGAATGACTCCAACCTGTGACGGTTATAGTCAATCGCAAAAGCCCTTGCCAGTCTCGCCCCGTCTTCAATACGAGATGGGGCCATGACGCAACGGCAAGTCTTTCCCCCCTTTGGCCTTCGCGCCCGCGCCCTGCGCTGCGGCCGGGGCGGCATGCCGATCGGCCCGGCGCTCGATTTTCAACGCGCCGCCGGCACCGGCCTCGTGCTGACCGGCCCCAACGGGGTGGGCAAGTCCACCCTGCTGTTGACGCTGGCCGGCCTGCTGCCGCCGCTCGGCGGCACGCTGGAGCTGAGCGGCACCGACCCCGAAGCTGGCCCTTCCGTGCATTATTGCGCCCATCGCAATGCCGTGCGCGCCCGGCTGCGCGTGGCGGAAACCTTGTCCTTCTGGCGGGCGCTCAACGGCGCCACCGGCCTTGACGTCGCCGCGGCGCTTAACCGCGTGGGACTGGCGCAGCTGGCCCGGCTCGACGCCGGCTATCTCTCGGCCGGCCAGCAAAGGCGGCTGGCGCTGGCGCGGCTGCTGGTCTCGGCCCGGCCCGTCTGGCTGCTCGACGAACCCACCGCGGCGCTCGACGCGGCCGGGCACCGGCTGGTGGCGACGCTTCTGGTCGAACATCTGGCGGCGGGCGGCATCGCCATCGTCGCCACCCACGACGCCCTCGCCGTGCCGGGCCTCGACACCCTGGCGCTGGAGCCGGCGCCATGAGCGGTTTTTTGGCCACGCTGCGGCGGGAGTTGCGCCTGGCGCTGGGCGGCAGCGGCGACATCCTCACCCTGGTGCTGTTCTTCGTCATCGTCGGCGCGATAACGCCCTTCGCCATCGGTCCCAACCCGGCGCTGCTGGCCCGGCTCGCGCCGGGCATCGTCTGGATCGCGGCGTTCCTCGCCATGCTGCTGGGGCTGGACCGCCTGTTCCGGGACGACCGTGACGACGGCACGCTGGCGCTCTACCGGCTCGCCGAGACGTCCCTGGCCGGCATCGTTGCCGCAAAAGTGATCGCCCACTGGCTGACCGCCGCTCTTCCGCTGGTACTGGCCACACCGCTCCTGGCGCTGCTGCTCGCCATGGACGGGCCGACCTTCTGGCGCACCGTACTGTCGCTGCTGCTCGGCACCCCGGCGCTGGCGGCGTTCGGGACCATCGGCGCCGCCATAACCATGACGACGCGGCGCGCGGCGCTGCTCGCCCCCATCCTCATCGCCCCGCTCAGCGTGCCGGTGCTGATCTTCGGCGTCGGCGCCATCACGCCGCTGGGCGGGCCGGACCAGGCCGGCGCCGCCCTGCTCTTTCTTGCGGCACTCAGTCTCATGGCGCTCGCCCTCTCTCCCTTTGCCGCCGCCCTTGCGATAGACTGGTCGGAAGAGTAGAGCGCCCCGCATGAGTATCGACACCGCACCCAAGATGACCTGGTGGAACCGGCTGGCCCATCCCGGCCAGTTCGTGGCCTGGACGCGGCCGCTGCTCTGGCCGCTCGCCATCCTCACCATCGCGCTCTTCGCGCTGGGGCTGTGGTTCGCCTTCTTCAACTCTCCCGCCGACTACCAGATGGGCGACACGGTGCGGATCATGTATGTGCACGTGCCCACCGCCTGGCTGAGCCAGTTCGTCTACGCCACCATGGCGCTTTCGGCGCTGGGCACGCTGGTCTGGCGCCACCCCATGGCGGACGTGTCGATGAAGGCGGCGGCGCCGCTGGGCGCGGCCTTCACCGCCATGGCGCTCTATACCGGCTCGCTCTGGGGCCGCCCCACCTGGGGCACGTTCTGGGAATGGGACGGACGCATGACCTCGACCCTGGTGCTGCTGTTCATCTATCTAGGAATCGTGGCGCTGTGGCGCGCCTTCGACGACCAGCTGCGCGCCGCCCGCGTGGTGGCGATCTTCACGCTGGTGGGGGCGGTCAACATTCCCATCATCAAGTTCTCGGTCGACTGGTGGAGCACGCTGCACCAGCCGGCCAGCGTCTTCACGCCCGAAGGCCCGAAAATGCCGCTTTCCATCCTGATGCCGCTCCTGGTGATGTTCTTCGCCTTCACCTTCCTGTTCGCCACCCTGCAGCTGCTGGCCATGCATACCGAGGTAAGGCGCCGCCGCATCGCCACGCTGGAGCGCCGGCTGGCGCAGGGAGCCGGCCGGTGATCGGGCTCGGGGCACACGCCGAATTCATCGTCGCCGCCTATGCCGGCGTCTTTGCCGGCCTGGCCCTGCTCGTCGGCTGGACGCTGGGCGCCGCCTATCTCACCCGCCGCCGCCTCGACAGCCTGGGCGAGCGGGAGCGGGATCGGAGCGCGCGGCCCTGATGCGATACCTGCTGTTTGCCCTGCCGCTCCTTGCCCTCGTGGCGCTGGTGGCGGTCTTTGCCACGTCCATGAACCGCGATCCGGGCCTCGTGCGCTCGGTGCTGATCGACAAGCCGGCGCCGACGGTGACGCTGGCCGCCGTCGAGGGGCTGGGCGTGCCGGGCTTTGCCACCGCCGACCTCAAGGGCGCGCCCACCATCGTCAACGTCTTTGCCTCCTGGTGCATCCCCTGCCGCGCCGAGCATCCGCTGCTCGAAGCGCTGAAGGCCGAAACCGGCGTCAGGCTCTTCGGCATCAACCAGGCCGACGCGCCGGAAAATGCCCGGGCCTTTCTCACGGAGCTGGGCAATCCCTATGACGCGGTGGGTGCCGACCGCGACCGCCGCGCCTCCATCGAATGGGGGGTATACGGGGTGCCCGAGACGTTCATCGTCGACGCCGCCGGCGTCATCGTCTTCAAGCATGTCGGCCCGCTGACGGTGCAATCGCTGGAAGCCGAAGTGCTGCCGGCCCTCGCTAGGGCCGGCTCCTGAGCCATTCAGCTTCCGTTCAGCCTTGTTGGGGCAGATTGCGCCCATCGCGGCAGGAAAAAGACTTTATGGTATTGCGTCTGTTACACGAACTCATCCGGGACGAAGCGGGCATTTCCGCCGTCGAATACGGTCTCATCGCCGCCATCATCACCGTGGCCACCACTTTCGCGGTCTCCGCCGCCGGCTTCAGCATCGCCGATATTCTCGGCTGAACGCGCCCCCAGCGGGAAAAGCCGGCCGCCGGCTCAGAAATCGGCGGTGAGCCCCTTGATCTCCCAGTCGCCATAGCGCCCCGGCTCCAGCCCACCGCGGCCGCCCCGCTCCGGGGGCGCCGCCGCCGTCGCCGCGTCGATGGCCGCTCGCCGCGCCTCGGCCTCGGCCAGCGCCCGCTGCGCCGCCGGCGCCAGCGTCCTGGGCTCGGCAGCAGCCGGCTCTTTCGTGTTTTCGTCGCGCATCGCTTGCATTCCTCGAAGGTCATCGTGCCGGCCCGCTTGCGCGGAACCCGCCGGCACCCAACATAGTTGGTCGAAACCGACAACCCAAGGGGTTTGCCAATGTTCAATACGCTGCGCACCTTCGTCCTGCTGGCCGGCATGACGGCCCTGTTCATGGCGGTGGGCTATTTTCTCGGCGGCACCGCCGGCATGCTGATCGCCCTCGCCTTTGCCGCAGCCAGCAACGTCTTTGCCTGGTGGAATTCCGACCAGCTGGTGCTGCGCATGCAGAACGCCGTGCCGGTGGAGCGCAGCCGCGCCCCCGAATTGCACGACATGGTGGATATCCTCGCGCAGCGCGCCGGCATCCCTACCCCAAAGGTCTACGTGATCGAGACCGAGCAGCCCAACGCCTTCGCCACCGGCCGCGATCCCCAGAATGCCGCCGTGGCCGTCTCCTCGGGGCTGTTGCGCACGCTCGAGACGCGCGAGGTCGCCGGCGTCGTCGCGCACGAGCTGGCCCATATCAAGAACCGCGACACGCTGACCATGACCATCACCGCGACCCTGGCCGGCGCCATTTCGGCGCTGGCCCAGTTCGGGCTGTTCTTCGGCGGCGGCAATAACCGCAACAACCCGCTGGGCGGCATCGGCGCGCTGCTGATGGTGTTTCTCGCGCCGGTCGCCGCCATGCTGGTGCAGATGGCGGTGAGCCGTACCCGCGAATACGAGGCCGACCGCGAGGGCGCCGCCATTTCCGGCGATCCGCTGGCGCTGGCCTCGGCCCTGGGCAAGATCGCCGGCCGCGCCGGCCGCCCGGTCAATGTCGCGGCCGAGCGCAACCCGGCCATGGCCCATATGTATATCGTCAACCCGCTCTCGGGCGCCCGCATGGACAATCTTTTTTCTACCCATCCGGACACCGCCAACCGCATCGAGGCGCTGCGCCGGCTTGCCGCCGACCCGCAGGTGAACGATAAGGGCTCCTGGCCCACGCCCCGCCCCGGCCCCGCGGCCACGAGGGGCGGCGACTGGCGGGTGCCGGCGGTATCGCGCGACAGCGACCGCCCGGCGCGCGGCCCGTGGGGATAGCGAGAGCCTGCGCGAGAACCGGTCCGCCGGCGTTCGCCACCGAACAGTTGACGAGGCGGACGGCGTGACGAGAAAACCGGATCCGGCGGGACTGCAACTCCGTCTCATCGCCGCCCAGCGGCTGCGCGCCGTATTGGGCGGCGCGCATTTTGCCGCCCTGACACCCGAGGAGCTGCCGGACGGGCGCGACCGCGCCCTGGCCAACCGGCTGGTGACCACGGCGCTGCGCCGCCACGGCCAGCTCGACGTCATGCTGGGCCAATTGCTGGAAAAGGGCCTGCCGCCGCGCGCGGGCAGCTTCGAGGCACTGTTGCGCCTGGCGCTGGCGCAACTGGTCTTCTTGCCGGAAATGGGCGCCCATAGCGCCCTCTTTCTCGCCGTCGAAGCGCTGAAGCGCGACGCCAAGGCGCGGCACCTCACTGGCCTCATGAACGCGGTGCTGCGCAAGGCGCAGGCCAATTCCGCCTGCTATGGCCTGCTCGACGACGCCCTGCTGCTGCCCGCGGCGGTGCGCACGGCCTGGACCGCCAGTTATGGCGAGGCGGCGGTGGCGCAATTTGCCGAAGCGCTGCTGGCGGGCGCGCCGCTCGACCTGACGCTGCGCGATCCCGATCCCGATCCCGATCTCGTCGCGGCCCTCGGCGCCGTGCCGGTCATGGCCGACACCATCCGGCTCGAAGCGCGCGATCGCCCCGTGGAGGCCCTGCCCGGCTATGCGGAGGGCCGCTGGTGGGTGCAGGACGCCGCGGCCGCCATCCCCGCCCGGCTGCTCGCCTTGCCGGCCGGCAGCGCCGTGCTCGACCTGTGCGCCGCGCCGGGCGGCAAGACCGCGCAGCTTCTCAAGGCCGGCTATGCGGTGACCGCGCTCGACAACGACGCCGCGCGGCTGGCCCGCCTAAAGACCAATATGGCGCGGCTCGGCTACGCCCCGCACAGCATTGCCGCCGACGCCGCAACCTACGCCCCCGCCACGCCGTTCGACGGCATCGTGCTCGACGCCCCCTGCTCGGCCGCCGGCACCTTCCGCCGCCACCCGGAAGTGCTGTGGCACCGCTCGGAAAGCGGCATCGCCGACCGGGTGCGGCTGCAGCGGACGCTGCTGGCCAATGCCTGCCGCTGCCTTGCCGTAGGCGGCACGCTCATCTATTGCGTCTGTTCGCTGGAAGCGGCCGAAGGTAAAGCGCAGGTCGACTGGGCCCTCGAGGCCCTGCCGGACCTCGCCCTGCTGCCGGTCGCCGCGACGGAACTGCCGGGCCTGGCCGCCGCTATCGGCCCCACGGGGCTGGTGCGGACCCACCCGGCCATGGCGCCGGGCGGCCACGCCGGCGGCATGGACGGGTTCTTCGTAGCGCGTTTCCGGCGGACGCGCTAAGGCAGGGGGGAAGCGGCTCCCCCGCAATATTTCGGTTCGGCCCGCCCCCGAGGCAGGCGCCGGCAAGGATGGACAAGTGAACGTAATCGGCAGCGCCAGGCCAGCCCATCCGGCCCCGCGCCCGGAACGGCCGTCATGAGCGGCCCGATGACCCACGCGCTCGGGCGGACGGCGCTGGAGCTGGCCGACCGGCTGGTGACCATGCCCCTGCTGCGCTGGACCTGGCGCGGCCAGGGCGAGGGCATCTATACCGGAGAATTGCCCGATTTCCGCCCCACCGACCCCGAGGCCGTGCGCGAGATGATGGCCGGCCGCTACCTGCTCGCCTCCAAGCTGGTCGAGACCGGCGGCGTCTCGCCTTTCGGCATCGACGTCGACCATCCCGACTGGTGGAACAACCTGCAGGCCTTTTCCTGGCTGCGGCATTTCCGCGACCTGCGCGACGCCGGCGAAAAGCAGTTCGCCCGCACCCTGGTGCTCGACTGGATCGGCCGCGAAGGCCAGTTCGACCGCGACAGCTGGGCGCCGACGCTGACGGCGCTGCGCGTGCTCAACTGGCTGCGGCACCTGCCGCTGCTGTTCGACGGCGCCACGCCCGAACAGGCCCGCACCATCCAGCACAGCCTGGGCACCCAGATCCAGAGCCTCCGGGTCCGCATCGGCCTTGCCCCCGATCCCCTCGACCGGCTGTTCGCGGCCATCGGCCTGTTCGGCGCGGCGCTGGCGCAACGCGACGATCAACCGGGGATGGATGCGGCGGTGGCCCGGCTCGACGCCCTGCTCGCGGCCCAGCTCGACGCCGACGGGTTGCACCTGTCGCGCAATCCGCGCCTGCAACTCACCCTGCTCACGGAACTGGCGAGCCTGCGCCGCGCCGCCGGGCGCCACACCAGCCCGGTCATGGCCGAATTGGCCAACCGCATCGACCGCATGCACGAAGCCCTCGACGCGCTGACGCTGACGAGCGGCGAACTGGCCTATTTCAACGGTTGCGGCCAGGTGCCGCACGATATTCTCGTGGCGGTGCAGGCGCACGCGCCCAGCGCCTCGCGGCGCTCCCGGCTGCTGGGCGGCTACGGCATCCTGCGCGATGGCGACGCCGTGCTGATCGGCGATAGCGGCCTGCGCCCGCCCGCCGGGTTCGACGCCGAGGCGCATGCCGGGGCGCTGGCCTTCGAATTCGCCCATGGCAGCGAGCTCATCGTCGGCTCCTGCGGCCCGGCGCCGGCCGACCTGCCCGAAAGCCGCGCCCTGTTCCGCCAGGGGATCGCCCATTCCGCCCCCACCATCGACGCCGAGGACGCCGTCGCGCCGTCCCGGGGCGTTTTCGCCGACGGCACGCCGGCGCCCGCCATGACGCTCGATACCGCGGAGCACATGCTGGTGATGACCACTTCGGGCTATGCCGGCCGTTTCGGCGCCGCGATCGAGCGGCGGCTGACGCTGCTGGCCGGCGGCACCACGCTGGTGGGCCAGGATCGCATCATCGCCGACGGCACCCCGGAGGGGCACCTGGCCATCCGCTTTCATCTCGCCCCCGGCATCCGGGTGCGGCGCAGCGGCGGCGAGGGCATCGTCCGGCTCACCCTGCCGGATGGGCAGCTCTGGAGCTTCCTCTGGGAGGGCGCGAGCCTGCGCGAGGACGACAGCGTGCGCCAATCCGCCTATCTCGGCTTCAACCGCACGCGCCAGCTAGTGCTCGAAGCCGAGGTCGCGCCGGGCCGCGAAATCGCCTGGATCTTTACCCGCGACCAGGACTGACCGGCCCGGCCCTTTTTCCGTTTCGGCGGCAGCGGCCACGGTTTTGCTGCTCCAGGCGATTGGCCTTGGCGCCGAATGGTGCTAGCGAGCCCGCGACACTCCTTCATCACTGACGGCGAGATGCACTCCATGAGCAAGACGGTAAAAGTCGGGCGGGCCCTGCTTTCTGTATTCGACAAATCGGGCATGGAGGCGTTCGCCCGCGGGCTCTCCGAGGCGGGTGTCGAGCTCGTCTCGACCGGGGGCACCCACAAGCTCATCAGCGAAGCGGGCCTCCCCGTGCGCGAAATCGCCGAATTGACCGGCTTTCCCGAAATGATGGACGGCCGCGTCAAGACGCTGCACCCGAAAGTGCATGGGGGGCTGCTCGCCGTGCGCGACAACCCCGCCCATGCCAGGGCCATGGACGATCACGCCATCGGGCCCATCGACCTCGTCGCGGTCAATCTCTACCCTTTTGAAAAAACCGTCGCCTCCGGCGCCAGCTACGACGAAATCATCGAAAATATCGATATTGGCGGCCCCGCCATGGTGCGCTCGGCCGCCAAGAACCACGCTTACGTCACCGTGGTCGTCGACCCCGCCGATTATCCGGCGGTGCTCGAGGCCATCGGCAATGGCGGCGTGCCCTATGCGATGCGCCAGAAGCTGGCCGCGAAGGCCTATGCCCGCACCGCCGCCTATGACAGCGCCATCGCCGCCTGGTTCGCCCGCGAGATCGATTTTCCCGAAATCGACTATCGCAGCTTTGCCGGCACGCTGCGCGAAGTTATGCGCTACGGCGAGAACCCGCACCAATGGGCCGCCTTCTACACCACCGGCGAAGCCCGGCCCGGCGTCGCCACGGCCCGCCAGGTACAGGGCAAGACGCTTTCCTACAACAATATCAACGATACCGACGCCGCCTTCGAGCTGGTATCCGAGTTCGACCCCGCAACGGCGGCGGCCGTGGCCATCGTCAAGCACGCCAATCCCTGCGGCGTGGCGCTCGCCGATGACCTTGCCAGCGCCTATCGCCTGGCCCTGCGCACCGACCCGGTCTCGGCCTTTGGCGGCATCGTCGCCTGCAACCGCCCGCTCGACGCCGAAACCGCCACGGAAATCGTCAAGCTCTTCACCGAAGTGATCGTCGCGCCCGACGCCAGCGCCGAGGCCCAGGCCATCATCGCCGCCAAGAAGAACCTGCGGCTGCTGCTGACCGGCGGCCTCGCCGACCCCAAGGCAGCGGGGCTCACCGTCAAATCGGTGGCAGGGGGCCTGCTGGTGCAGGGCCGCGACAACCGCAATGTCGACGATTGCACGCTTACGGTCGCCACCAAACGGCAGCCGACCGCCCAGGAATTGGCCGACATGCAGCTGGCGGCCAAGGTGGCCAAGCACGTCAAGTCCAACGCCATCGTCTATGTGCGCGACGGCGCCACCGTTGGCATCGGCGCCGGGCAGATGAGTCGAGTGGATTCCTCGCTCACCGGCCACCGCAAGTCGATCGAGGCGGCCCGCGCCGCCGGCCTCGAGGGCGCCCTGACGCAGGGCTCGGTGGCAGCCTCCGACGCCTTCTTCCCCTTCCCCGACGGGCTCGAGGCGCTGGTGGCGGCGGGCGCCACGGCGGTGATCCAGCCGGGCGGCTCGGTCAATGACCCCAAAGTGATCGAAGCCGCCGACAAGGCCGGCATCGCCATGGTGATGACCGGCATGCGGCACTTCCGCCACTAGGAAAGGCCGGGTTTTTCGCCGGGCGGCGCCGGCTGCCGGGGGCCGGTGAACCGTACCGGTGAGTACGGTTATGCTTGACCCCTGGCCCGGCTTGGGATTAGAACCACTCCAAACTCCTTTGTTCCTGCCCCTTTTCGGAAAATCGACATGGCCAAGGCTCGCACGCTCTACGACAAGATCTGGGACGACCATCTGGTCCAGAACAACGAGGACGGCACGAGCCTTATCTATATCGACCGGCACCTGGTGCACGAGGTGACCAGCCCGCAGGCCTTCGAGGGCCTCAGGATGAACGGACGCCAGGTGCGCCATCCCGAGCGGACGCTGGCCGTGGTGGACCACAACGTGCCCACCACCGACCGCTCGCTGCCCAATCCCGACCCCGAAAGCGCCGTCCAGATCGCCACCCTGGCCGAGAACACCCGGGATTTCGGCATCGAATATTACGACCCCTTCGACAAGCGCCAGGGCATCGTCCATATCGTGGGCCCCGAGCAGGGTTTCACCCTGCCGGGCATGACCATCGTGTGCGGCGACAGCCACACCTCCACCCATGGCGCCTTCGGCGCCCTGGCCCACGGCATCGGCACCTCGGAAGTCGAGCACGTACTGGCGACGCAGACGCTGATCCAGCAGAAGGCCAAGAACATGCTGGTGCGCGTCGACGGGCAATTGCCCCCCGGCGTCACCGCCAAGGACATCATCCTCGCCATTATCGGGGAGATCGGCACGGCCGGCGGCACCGGCCACGTCATCGAATTCGCCGGCGAGGCCATCCGCTCGCTGTCCATGGAAGGCCGCATGACGGTCTGCAACATGACCATCGAGGGTGGCGCCCGCGCCGGCCTCATCGCGCCCGACGACAAGACCTTCGCCTATGTCCAGGGCCGCCCCCGCGCCCCCACCGGCAAGGCCTGGGACATGGCGCTCGACTATTGGAAAAATCTCTATTCCGACGAAGGCGCGCATTTCGACAAGGTCGTGGTGCTCGACGCCGCCCGCCTGCCGCCCATCGTCTCCTGGGGCTCCTCGCCCGAGGACGTCATCTCGGTGCAGGGCAGCGTGCCCAACCCGGACGATATCGCCGACGAGACCAAGCGCGCCAGCAAGTGGCGGGCGCTCGACTATATGGGCCTCACGCCCGGCACGAAGATGACCGACATCAAGCTCGACCGCGTCTTCATCGGCTCGTGTACCAATGGCCGCATCGAGGATCTGCGCGCCGCCGCCGCCATTGTCGGGGAGCGCAAGGTCGCCAGCCACGTCAACGCCATGGTGGTGCCCGGTTCGGGCCTCGTCAAGGCGCAGGCCGAGGCCGAGGGGCTCGACCGCATGTTCAAGAATGCCGGCTTCGAATGGCGCGAGCCGGGTTGCTCGATGTGCCTCGCCATGAACCCGGACAAGCTGGCGCCGGGCGAGCGCTGTGCCTCGACCTCCAACCGCAATTTCGAGGGCCGCCAGGGGTTCAAGGGCCGCACGCACCTGGTCTCCCCCGCCATGGCCGCCGCCGCCGCCATCGCCGGCCACTTCGTCGATATCCGCGAGTGGCAGTAAAGCATCCCGACTGGTCGGGCGCCTACGCCCCGACCCTCGACGATATCGAAGCCCTGGCCAGCGCGGCGCTCGCCGCGCTGCCCGAGCCCTTCAAGGCCTTGGCGGCCGACGTCACCTGCTCGGTGGCGGAATTTGCCGAGGACGAGGTGCTCGAGCATTTCGACATGGAAAGCCCGTTCGAGCTGATGGGGCTGTTTACCGGCGTCGGCCGCACCGAGGACGGCGCCCTGCCCTTTACCGGCCAATTGCCCAATACGGTCTTTCTCTACCGCCGCGCCATTCTCGACTACTGGGCCGAAAACGACACCGACACGCTGGGCGAGATCGTCACCCACGTGCTGGTGCACGAACTGGGCCACCATTTCGGCTTTTCCGACGCCGACATGGAAGCCATCGAGGCGGCCGCGGACGCCGAGGACGGATTTTAAGGCATTTTACGTTTGCAGGGCAGCGCCTTGCGGCTCTTTCACCGGCTCATTCCCCGCGCCCCCGGATCGCATCCGGGGGCAGCCCGGCGATCGCGGCAGGGGCGCCAGCGCTCAATCCTTGCCGAATCCATCGACGACGATGCTGGCCGGCTTTTTCGCCGCCTCTGTGGTTTCACCCTGGCCGTCGCGCGCCACGAATTCGAATTCGGCTTCGTTGCCCCCGGCGGGATCGTCCGAAACCTTGAGGGCCAGCCCGCCCTCTTCCAGCGCCGCGAACCATTCCTGCCAGCTCACCAGGTGAAAGCCGCCCACCCGGTCGGGGCCTTCATTGCCATCGGCGTTGAGCGCGTGCTGGCCGAAGGTGAGTTGCAGGATGGTGCGGTTGCCCGTGCCGTCGGGCACATCCATCAGGACGGGGTTGCCGCCCCGCGCGGTCGCCCATTCGCGAATGGCTTGCCGGTCGGTGAGAATCTGGGACATCGAAACGCCTCCATCGTTGCGTCACTTGAAAAATCGCCCGGCACGCGCAAGGTTCCCCTACCACAAGCTTTGGAGCGTCCCATGCCGCCTGCCAGACCCTTTGCCGCCCTCATGCTCCTGGCGCTGCTGTCGGCGCCGCTCGACGCCCTGGCCTGTGAGGTCCCGGCCGGCAGCGCCATTACCGCCGACGACACGGCGCGCCTTGCCGATGCCGACACCACCCGCCTCCGCGCCATGGGCGAAGCCCTCATGGGCGACAGCGCCGCCGACCGGGCCGCCCTCTCCGCCCTCTTCGCGCCGGGCGGCGAAGCCCTCGCCGCCGTTCCGGACGGCAAATATCGCTGCCGCACCCTCAAGCTGGGCGGGCTCCTGCCGCTCACCGTCTACGACTATTTCGAATGCAGCATTTCCGGCGACGGCACGGTGATCGAAAAGCTCAGCGGCTCGCAGCGCTTCAAGGGCACGCTGAGCCAGACCGATACCGGGCTCACCTATATCGGCGCCCTACATTATGGCGACGAAGCGCCGAAGGCCTACGGGGCCGAGGAGGAACGCAACCAGGTCGGGTGCCTTTACAAGGTCACAGGCATGGCGCCGCTTTATCGCCTCGAACTGCCCGAGCCGCATTTCGAATCCCTGCTGGACGTCATCGAACTGGTCGGCAAGCGCTAGGCGCCCCGCCCCTTTTCCTCGGCCGGCCCGGCCTGCTAAGGAACGCCCAGGAGAAGAGCAGCAGATGACCACCCCAGCCAACCACATCCTGATGGGCAAGATCGGCGCCGCCCACGGCATCAGGGGCGAGGTGCGCCTCACCTCGCACACGGCCGAGCCGGCGACCATCGCCAGCTACGGCCCGCTGGCAACCGACCGGCCGGGCCTCACCCTCGTCATCGAGGCGGTGCGCGCCAGCGGCAACGGGCTGGTCGCGCGCCTTGCCGGCATCGCCGACCGTTCTGCGGCCGAAGCCCTCAACGGCGTCTCGCTGTTCGTCGAGCGCGCTCGCCTGCCCCCCACCGACGACGAAGACGATTTCTACCACGCCGACCTCATCGGGCTCGACGCGCGGCTGGAAAGCGGCGTCAGCATCGGCCGGGTGGTCGCCCTGCCCAATTATGGCGCCGGCGACCTGCTGGAAGTGCGCGACCCCCGCTCGGGCGACAGCTTTCTCTATCCCTTTACCCGCGCGGTCGTGCCTGCGGTGCGGATCGATGAGGGCTATCTGGTGATCGCCCCGCCGCGCGACGCCGAGCCGGGCGAGGAAGACCCAGATTGAGCTTTTCCGCCGACATCGTCACGCTTTTCCCCGAGCTTTTCCCCGGTCCGCTGGGCGCCTCGGTGCTCGGGCGCGGCCTTGCCGACGGCCTCTGGCAGCTGCGCGCCACGCAATTGCGCGATTTCGCCACCGACCGGCACCGAACCGTCGACGATACGCCCGCCGGCGGCGGCGCCGGCATGGTGCTGAAACCCGATATCCTGGCGCGGGCCATCGACGCCGTTTCTCCCGCCGGCGACCCGCGCCCGCGCCTGCTGATGTCGCCGCGCGGCCGGCCGCTCACCCAGGCCCGCGCCCGGGCGCTTGCCGCCGGCCCCGGCGCCGTCATCGTCTGCGGCCGCTTCGAGGGCGTCGACCAGCGCGTCATCGAGGCCCGCAACCTCGAGGAAATCTCCATCGGCGACTATGTGCTGGCCGGCGGCGAAGTGGCCGCCATGGTGCTGCTCGAAGCGGTGGTGCGGCTGCTTCCCAGCGTCCTTGGCGCGCCCGAAAGCCGCGACGAGGAGAGCTTCGAGAACGGCCTGCTCGAATATCCGCACTATACCAGGCCGCAGCTTTTCGAGGGGCGCGACATCCCCCCCGTGCTGATCTCGGGCGATCACGGCCGCATCGCCCGCTGGCGCCACGACGCGGCGCTGGCCCTGACCCGCCGCCGCCGGCCGGACCTGTTGCCGCCCGACGACGGCTGAACCGGCCGCTTGAGGCTGGACTCGGCGGCCATTTTCCCCTATGAGCCGCCCAGCACGCCGCTGGCCACGGAGCCGGGACGCGCCCAACAACAAGAAGACTTCCCTTCCGTCAAAACCAAGACCGGACGACGGGGTTCGCAAAGGACCCGCTCAGGAGTCGCCCCTGTGAAAAGATTCAGAACGGATCAGCCATGACCAATATCATCCAGCAGCTCGAAGCCGAGCAGGTTGCCGAACTCGCCGCCAAGCGGGACATCCCCGAATTCACCCATGGCGACACCGTCAAGGTGTGGGTGAAAATCCGCGAAGGCGACAAGGAACGCGTGCAGGCCTATGAAGGCGTCGTCATCGCCCGCTCCGGCGGCGGCCTCATGGAAAACTTCACCGTCCGCAAGATTTCCTACGGTGAAGGCGTCGAACGCGTCTTCCCCATCTACTCGCCCAATATCGCCTCGATCGAAGTGATCAAGCGCGGCAAGGTGCGGCGCGCCAAGCTCTATTACCTGCGCGACCGGCGCGGCAAGTCGGCGCGTATCTTCGAATCGACCAATGCCCGCACCCGCAAGATCGAGGCCGGCGAGCGTGAAGCCGCCCACGCCGCCCGTGAGGCGCGCGAGGCTGAAAAGATCGCCGCCGCCGAGGCTTTTGCCGCCGAACAGGCCGCCAAGGAAGCCGAGGCCGCTGCCGCGGCGGCTGCCGAGCAGCAGGCTGCCGCTCCTGAAGGCGAAGCCAAGAGCGAATAAGCGTTTCGCTGCGAACGACTGAAAAGCCCGGCCTTAGTGCCGGGCTTTTTGTTGCTAGAGAATCCATGCAAAAAATGGCGGAACCCCCAGTTACGGGGCCTGCCTGTTAGTAGACCACTAGATGTTGCGTTTTTGTTCGATTCTTCGTTGACGGCGCGCCGGAATCGCCCCACGTTTTGAGATGACAGTGAAATGGAAAAGGCCGCCGAGGCTACCAACCTTTCCGACGACCTTCACCATTTTCACCTGCAAACACCGCCAAGCGCAGTGTCCGAACGTGATTTGCGGGAGTGATTCTCCCTCCGAAATGTTCGTAGGTCAAGCTTGGCATCATCAACTTATGGAGCCAAAAATGGCACCCAGAACTTTTCCTTCTTATAAAATCTACCGTGATAACCGTGGTGAGTACCGTTGGACCTATGAAGCCAGCAACGGCAGAACCATTGCTGTGAGCAGCGAAGGCTATGTGACAAAACCCGACTGTATGAATGGTATTAATTTGATGAAGTCGTCTTACGCTAGCCCTGTTTTCGATAACACTGCGGCCTACGTTTAATCGGTAGAATCGGCTTTACCTGACGGACGGTTTAAGGTTTATCTGCAGCCGTCCGTCATTCTTGCGACTATATCATGACCCTTTCCGTCGTCACCTGGAACATCAATTCGGTGCGCCTGCGCATCGGCCTGGTGCTGGATTTCCTCCGGCAATACCAGCCCGACGTGCTGATGCTGCAGGAAATCAAATGCACCAACGACCAGTTCCCCGGTAATGCCTTTGTCGAGGCCGGCTATCCGCACCTGGCCGTGCACGGCCAGAAGGGCTATCACGGCGTCGCCATCGTCTCGAAATTCCCGCTGACCGACATTTCGAGCCGCGTCTTCTGCGAGATTCCCGAATCCCGGCACGTCTCGGCGCTGGTGGATATCGGCTACGGCCCGATCACCCTGCACAATTTCTACATTCCCGCCGGCGGCGACGAGCCCGACCCGGCGATCAACCCCAAATTCAAGCACAAGCTGGCCTTTCTCGAGGAATTGCGCAGTTGGTTCGCCGAGCCGCCGTTCCAGCGCGGCCAGCTCATCGCCGGCGATTTCAACATCGCCCCGCACGAGAACGACGTGTGGAGCCACAAGCAATTGCTCAAGGTGGTCAGCCACACCCCGGTCGAGACCGAGGCACTCGATGCGCTGCTGTCGGGCGGTCATGGCTGGGTGGACCTAGTGCGCAAGCACGTGCCCTACGACCAGAAGCTTTACAGCTGGTGGAGCTATCGCGGCCTCGACTGGGAGAAATCGGATCGCGGCCGGCGGCTCGACCATATCTGGTCCACCGCCGACATCGCCGAACGCTCGACCGGCGCCGAGATCATCAAGCCGGCGCGCGGCTGGACCGACAAGCCGTCCGACCACGTGCCGGTGATCGCGCGGTTCGGGCGCCCCTGAGCGGCGGAACCGCCGCTTTCAGCTTTCCTTCATGCTGCGGCGCAGCGGTTGCAGCGCACCGAGGTAACTGCCCAGATCGTCGCCGATCCGCGCCGCCGCCCGCTGTGCCAGGCTCGGATCCTGCCGCACCAGCTTGAGGAAGGCGGCACGCGGCACGAACAGCATCTCGCAATCGGTGACCGCGGTGAAAGTCACCGGACGGGGCTTGTCCAGAATGAGCGCCATGAGCGAAATGACGCTCCCCGGCTCGCTCAGCGCATAGGGCCGGCCCGCTTCCGCCCCTTCGCGCCGCGCCCGAACGGTACCCTCGATCAGCACATGGGCGCCCTGCGGCACCGTGCCGGCCTTGTAGATGACGGCGTCGGCGTCGAAATGCCGCCGGTCGCTGGCGAAGCCGAGCAACTGGCGTTGGTTCTCGTCGCAAATCTCGAAAAAATCGGCCCGGGCGAGCACCCCGGCCGCATCGTCCATTCTCATGCTGCCCCGACCCGGATGCGCAGAAAGCGCCGTCCGCGGCACGGCGAACGGCATGGGCTCCAGCTATAAGTCAGTTCGCCCGCCGAATGAACCTCTTTCGTTCCGTCACGGCACGAGGCGATAGCCGCCGTCCTCGGTGACCAGCAGCCGCGCATTGGAGGGGTCGCGCTCGATCTTCTGGCGCAGCCGGTAGATATGGGTTTCGAGCGTATGGGTGGTGACGCGGTTATTGTAGCCCCAGACCTCCTTGAGCAGCACGTCGCGCGTGATGGTGCGCGGCCCCTGCCGATAGAGATATTTGAGGATCGAGGTTTCCTTGTCGGTGAGCCGCACCTTGCTGCCGTCGGTGTTTTCCAGCGTCTTGGCGGCCGGCTGGAAGCTGTAGGGGCCGATGGTGAACACCACGTCCTCGCTCTGGTCGTGCTGGCGCAGCGCCGCCTGGATGCGCGCCACCAGCACCGGGAAGCGGAAGGGTTTGGTGAGATAGTCATTGGCCCCGGCCTCGAGCCCCCTGATCTCGTCGGCGTCGGTATCGTGCCCGGTCAGCATCAGCACCGGGCTGCGATAGCCCTCCTGGCGCATCAGCCGCACGGCCTCGCGCCCGTCCATGTCCGGCAGGCCGACATCGAGAATGGTGAGGGCCACGTTGTGCTCGCGCACGGCCTTGAGCGCGTCATTGGCCGACCCGGCCTCGAGCACGTCGAAACCCGGCTGGTCGCGCAGCTGCTCCACCAGTGTCTGGCGCAGGTCCGCATCGTCGTCCACCACCAGGATCCGTCGCTTATTCATCGTGTTCTCCGGGTCTGTCGCGCGCGGGCCGACCAAGTCACAATATTGCGACCGGTTTTTGGCCGACCAATCACATCGGCGTTATACAATTGTCAGCAACGCGAATGCCTTAGGGAAAGTTGCAGCCGCCCATGCGCGACACGAAGCAACCGGCTAGTCCCGCGCCCCGAACAGCGCCGAGCCGACGCGCACATGGGTGGCGCCCATGGCGATGGCGGTCTCGAAATCGCCACTCATGCCCATGGAGAGCCGCTCCACTCCCGCCGCCCGGCCGAGCAGCGCCAATTGCGCGAAATATGGCCCCGGGGGCTGCCCGTCGGGCGGAATGCACATCAGCCCCACGATATCGAGGCCGTGCACCTCGCGGCAGCGGGCGACGAAATCCACCGCGTCGGCCACCGCCACGCCAGCCTTTTGCGCCTCGCCGCCGATATTGACCTGCACGAAGCAGGGCAGGCGCTTGCCGGCGCGCGCCATCTCGGCGGCAAGAACCCCCGCCAGCCGTTCGCGGTCCACCGTCTCGATCACGTCGAACAGCGCCACGGCCTCGCGCGCCTTGTTGGTTTGCAGCGGCCCGATGAGGTGCAGCTCGATATCGGGATAGGCGTCTCGCAGGGCGGGCCACTTTTCCTTGGTTTCCTGCACCCGGTTTTCGCCGAAGACGCGCTGCCCCGCCTCGAGAAAAGGCTCGATCGCCACGGCCGCAAAGGTCTTGGATACCGCGACAAGCGTCACCGCTGCCGGCGGCGGCCCGAACCGCCGGCGCGCCGTCTCCATCCGGCTTTCGATCCGCTCGAGCGCCATTTGCGCCGCAGCGACGCTTCCCACCATGCGGCGGCCCCGTTTCTGTTGACCTGACAAGGGATTTCTGATGATGGTCCGGGTAACCAAAACCGACCGAAAAGGCAAGTTGCGTCGTCCTTGGCGCGCCGCCTGCCCCAATCTTGCAAGGACGATAGATCGTGAGCGGTGAACGCTACAACCCGCGTGAAAGCGAACCGAAATGGCAGCAGGTCTGGGAGGACGCCAGGACTTTCGTCACCGCCAATGACGATCCGCGCGACCCCTATTACGTCCTCGAAATGTTCCCCTACCCCTCGGGCCGCATCCATATGGGCCACGTGCGCAACTATGCCATGGGCGACGTGGTGGCGCGCTATCACCGCGCCCGCGGCAAGAACGTGCTGCACCCCATGGGCTGGGACGCCTTCGGCCTGCCGGCCGAGAACGCCGCCATCGAACGCAAGACCCATCCGGGCACCTGGACCTACCAGAACATCGAGGCGATGAAGGCCCAGCTCAAATCCATGGGCCTCTCCATCGACTGGACGCGCGAGATCGCCACCTGCGACCCGGCCTATTACCGGCACCAGCAGGCTATGTTCCTCGACATGCTCGAGGCCGGCCTCGTCACCCGCAAGAGCTCCAAGGTCAATTGGGACCCGGTCGACATGACGGTGCTGGCCAACGAGCAGGTGATCGATGGCCGTGGCTGGCGCTCCGGCGCCGTGGTCGAGCAGCGTGAGCTGACCCAGTGGTTCTTCAGGATTTCCGATTTCGCCGAAGAATTGCTGACGGCGCTCGACCAGCTCGACGGCTGGCCCGAAAAGGTGCGCACCATGCAGCGCAACTGGATCGGCCGCTCCGAGGGGCTGCGCCTGCTGTTCGCGCTGCAACCGGATGCCCGCACCGCGCAGACCAGCATCGAGGTGTTCACCACCCGCCCCGACACCATTTTCGGCGCTTCCTTTGTCGGCCTCTCGCCCGACCATCCGCTGACCACGGAACTGGCCGCCGCCAACCCGGCGCTGGCCGCCTTCATCGCCGAGTGCCATCGCCACGGCACCGCCACCGAAACGCTGGAAAAGGCGGAAAAGCAGGGTTTTGATACCGGCCTGCGGGTGCAGCACCCGGTCATCGACGGGGAAACCCTGCCCGTCTATGTGGCCAATTTCATCCTCATGGATTACGGCAGCGGCGCCATTTTCGGCTGCCCGGCGCACGACCAGCGCGACCTGGATTTCGCCCGCAAATACGGCCTCGCGGTCAAGCCCGTGGTGCTGCCGCCCGACGCCGACGCGGCCAGCTTCGCCATTGGCGACGAAGCCTATGTCGAGGCGGGCAGCATCTTCAATTCCGGCTTCCTCGACGGCCTCGGCATCGACGCCGCAAAGACGGCGATCGCCGCATATTTCGGCGCTCGGAGCATCGATGGCCAGCCGCAGGGCCGGGTGGAAGTCAACTACCGGCTGCGCGACTGGGGCATTTCGCGCCAGCGCTACTGGGGCTGCCCCATTCCGGTCGTGCATTGCGAAACCTGCGGCACCATCCCCGTGCCCCGCAAGGATTTGCCGGTGCGCCTGCCCGAGGACGTCAGCTTCGATAAGCCCGGCAATGCGCTGGAGCACCATCCCACCTGGAAGCACGTCGCCTGCCCGCAATGCGGCGGTCCGGCCCGGCGTGAAACCGATACCATGGACACCTTCGTCGACAGTTCCTGGTACTATACGCGCTTTACCGCGCCGCACGCCGAGACGCCCACCATTCCCGCGGTGGCCGATCGCTGGCTGCCGGTGGACCAGTATATCGGCGGCATCGAGCACGCCATTCTGCACCTGCTCTATTCGCGCTTCTTCACCCGCGCCATGCGTGCCACCGGCCATGTCGGGCTCGACGAACCGTTCAAGGGGCTGTTCACCCAGGGCATGGTGACGCACGAAACCTATAAGACCACGAGCGGCGCCTGGGTGCCGCCGACCGAAGTCGTGCTCGAAACCGATGGCGATGGCCGCACGGCCCGCCACGCCACCTCCGGCGCGCCCATCGTCATCGGCTCGGTCGAAAAGATGAGCAAATCCAAGAAGAACGTGGTCGACCCGGACGAAATCGTCGCCAGCTACGGCGCCGATACCGCCCGCTGGTTCATGCTCTCGGATTCGCCGCCCGAACGCGACGTGCAATGGACCGAAGCCGGCGTCGAAGGCGCCAGCCGCTTCCAGCAGCGCGTCTGGCGGCTGGTCAGCGACATGGTCGATATTGCCGAACAATCACCTGAAACTGTTGCGCAGGACGCCGGTAATGCACTGGCGCTGCGCAAGGCGACGCACCGCGCCGTCGCCGGCGTGGCCCAGAACATCGAGGCCCTGCACTTCAACCGCGCCGTGGCGCAGATTTACGAACTGACCAATATTTTGGCTAAGGCGCGGGAAAATCTGGCGGGCCCCGAAACGGCCGCGGCACTGCGCGAAGGCGTTGAAAAGCTGGTGCAATTGCTGGGGCCAATGATGCCTCACCTGGCTGAAAGCTGCTGGGAAGTGCTGGGGCGCGAGGGCCTCGTCGCCGATACCGCCTGGCCGGCGGTCGATCCCGCCCTCCTGGTGGACGACGAAATTACCCTCCCCATCCAGATCAACGGTAAGCGGCGCGCCGAGATCGCGGTGCCGCGCGGCGCCCCGGCGGCGGATGTCGAGGCGAAGGTGCTGGCGCTCGACCCGGTGCGCAAGGCCCTTGAGGGCAAGGCGCCGAAAAAGATCGTCGTCGTGCCCGACCGCATCGTCAATGTCGTCGTCTGAGCCATGACCGCCCTCAAGGCCCACGAGGTCGCCCGCTTTCTGGCGCGCCCCGATCTCGACGAAGGAATTTTCCTCGTCTATGGGCCCGATGGCGGGCTGGTGCGCGAGACCGGTCAGCGCCTGATCCGCCATTTGAGCGGCGAGGACCCCGGCTCGGCCAATATCACCGTCTTCGACGGCCCGGAACTGGCGGCCGACCCGTCGCAACTGCTGGTCGAGGCCCGTTCGGCATCGCTGTTCGGCGGTAAGCGCATTATTCGCGTCCGCAGCGCCGGCAAGGCCCTGGTGGTGCCGCTAACCGAATTGCGCGACGATCCCGCCGGCACCGCCATCGTGCTGGAAGCCGACAACCTGCCGCCCCGCGACGCCCTGCGCGCCCTGGTCGAAGCCGCAAAACTGGGCCGCGCCCTGCCCTGCTACCCCGATAGCGACGAAACCCTTGCCGCGCTGATGCGCGACACCTTCAACAAGGCCGGCATTCGCATCGACAGCGACGTGGTGCCGACCCTGCGCGACATTCTGGGCAACGACCGGGAAATCACCCGCCGCGAGCTGGAAAAGCTGGTGCTCTACGCCGCCACCAGCAAGGTTTTGACGCGCGAGGACGTACTGCTCCTCTGCGCCGATAACGGTGCCCTCGCCATCGACGCCATTCTCGACGCCACCGGCGGCGGGCACGCCGAAAGGCTGGAAATGGCCCTCAGCCGGGCCCTGGCGGCCGCCATCAACCCGCAGCAATTGCTCGCCATGCTGACCAATCATTTCGCCAGCCTGCGGCGCTGGCGCACCGAGGTCGACGCCGGCAAATCCCCTCGCGCCGTGCTCGACGGGCTGCGGCCCAAGCCGCATTTTTCTCGCCTTAGCGCCCTGGAGCAGCAATTGCGGCTCTGGACCGATCCAGCGCTGGCGGCGGCGGCCGACCGGCTGCTCAAGGCCGTAGCCGAAACCCGCCGGCGGCCGGCTTTGGCCGAAGCCGTGCTGCGCCGCACCACCCTGGCCCTTTGCCTCGTCGCCGCCCAGCACTGAGGCGTTTCACGTGAAACGCCGGCCGCAGCATTTTTTCATTTGGCTGGCAGCGGTGACCTTTAGCGGTTCATTGCCGCGCGGAATCGCCGGTTTCCTCCTTCCCACCGCAACCACCGAGGCTGCCCCGGACCTGATCCGAGGGTCGGCGCGGGAGCCACAACGGGCGGTTAATCGGGGATAGGGGCCCACGGGTCTTCGCCCGGAGGCAGCGCCAGTGGATTTTGGCACTATCGATCAAACTTGAGATGTTTCATCGAGCGGCTGAATCGACGCCCTAAATCCCTACAAACGCGCTGTCATCCCCGCGTTAGCTTAACATAAAAGCATGACGCAGGGTTTCGCCAGCGCGGAGGAACGCGCTAATGCGACCCCATCAGGCGCCGGCAAAGCTCGTCCAGCTGCTCCAGGGTCTTGTAGCGGATTTCCATCCGGCCGCCGCGCTCCGAATGGCTGAGGCCGACCGACAGGCCGAGCGCATCGGCCAGCCGCCGCTCCAGCGCCACCGTATCCGCGTCCCGCCCGGCGCCGGCATCCGTCTTGCGCCGGGGGGCCGGCGCCTCGCGCTGCTGGCTGAGGGCTTCCGCTTCGCGCACGGAAAGCCCCTTGTCAACGATCTGCCGCGCCAGCGCCCCGGGATCTTCCACGGTGATCAGCGTACGTGCGTGCCCGGCGGTCAGCGTGCCGCTCGCCACCATGGCGCGCACCTCGTCCGGCAGGCGCAACAGTCGCATGGTATTGGCGACATGCGAGCGCGACTTGCCGATGACCTGGGCCAGGTCCTGCTGGGTATAGTCGAACTGCTCGATGAGCTGGCCATAGCCCATGGCCTCTTCCAGCGGGTTGAGATCGGCGCGCTGCACGTTCTCGATAATGGCCAGCTCGAGCGCTTCCTTGTCGCCCACCTCGCGCACGATCACCGGCACGTCGTGCAGGCCGGCCTGCTGCGCCGCGCGCCAGCGTCGCTCGCCGGCGATCAGCTCGAAAATATCGGGATCGTCCGTGGGCCGCACGAGCAGCGGCGACATGATGCCCTTCTCGCGGATGGAATTGGCCAGCTCCTCCAATTGCTCGGGATCGAAGCTGCGGCGGGGATTGGCCCGATTGGCGATGATGAAGTCGACCGGCAGCCGCTTGCTGCCGCCCGCCGATTCGGTCACGCGCGCGCCTTCCATGGTCGCCATGTCGCCGATCAACGCCGCGAGGCCCCGCCCCAATCTGGTTGGTTTATCGGTCATCGCAAGGCTCCTAGGCTGCGTTGAGCCGCCGTTCGCGGCGAATCACTTCGGTGGCGAGGCGCAGATAGGCCTGGCTGCCGGCACATTTGAGATCATAGAGCAGCGCCGGCTTGCCATAGGACGGCGCCTCGCTCAGCCGCACATTGCGCGGGATGACCGTGTCGTAGACCAGATCGCCCATTTCGCTGCGCACATCGTTGAGCACCTGCTCGCTGAGATTGTTGCGGCGGTCGAACATGGTCATCACCACGCCCTGGATGGAGAGGCGCGGGTTGAGAGTCGAGCGGATCTGCTCGATGGTCTGCAAGAGCTGGCTCAACCCCTCCAACGCGAAGAACTCGCACTGCAACGGCACCAGCACCGCGTCGGCGGCCACCAGCGAGTTGACCGTCAGCAGGTTGAGCGAGGGCGGGCAATCGATGAGGATATAGCTTACCGGCCGATCATTGATCGTCAGATTATCCAATTGCTTGAAGGCGTTACGCAATTTGAAGGCACGGTCGGCGTGGTCGGCGATGGTCAGCTCGACGCCGAGCAAATCCATGGTGGAGGGGACGATGGCGACATTGGGAACGCTGGTCATGATGGCGGCGCTGGCAACGCTCGCCTCCCCGACCAGTACGTCATAGGCCGAAACGCTGCGGTCGCTGCGCGAAATACCCAGCCCGGTCGAGGCATTGCCCTGCGGGTCGAGGTCGACGATCAGTACGCGCTCGCCGATGGCCGCCAGTGCCGTCGCCAAATTGATCGCCGTGGTCGTCTTGCCCACGCCGCCTTTCTGATTGGCCAATGTGAGAATCCGGGGTGCCAAATCGGCCTCCACTCTTGCCGCTAATGCACTGATTTGGCGCGAAGATTGCTGATGGTCAACAGGACGCCCCGCGGATCGGTGTCACTTGCCGTTCTTAGCACGTCGAAATCCCAATGGGCACCCGCTTCGGCGAGCTCTTCAACATGTTCCCGCCCCTTGTGTAGGATGGCACGCGTTTCCGGGCCGAAAAACGGCGCCGCCCAGGCACAAAGCTGCGGCAGCGGCGCCAGGGCCCGCGAGGTGATCACCGCAGGAAAGCCGGTTACCGCCGCGTCGAGCGCGCCGGCGCGGCCGCCGATGACCTCGACGGCCAGCCCCAGCTCGCGCGCCACCGTGCGCAAAAAGCTCACCTTGCGCGCCGTGGGCTCAACCAGGACAAAGCGCCGCGCCGACCCCTTGGCCGCGATGGCCAGCGGTAGTGCGGGAAAGCCACCACCGCTTCCCAAGTCGAGAATCAGCTGGTCTGCCGGCGTCAACAGCTTCAGGACCTGCAGGCTATCGGCGAAATGCCGCTCCCACACCTGCTCGAGTGTTTCACGTGAAACAAGATTCTGTACCGATTGCCACTTGCGCAACAGATTGGCATAGGATTCCAAATCCGCCGCCACTGCCTCTAGATCGCGGTGGAAATGGAACGCATAGGGCGCAATCGCCTCGACAGCCGCCATATCACCCCGCCTTGCGCATATCCCCGTGCCGCAACAGCGACAGCAGCAGCGTGATCGCCGCCGGCGTCACCCCATCCACCGCCTGCGCCTGTGCGATAGTCTGTGGCCGCACGGCGTCGAGCTTCTGCCGCAGTTCCAGCGAAAGACCGGTGATCGCCGTATAATCGAAATCATCCGGAATCAACCGCCGCTCATCGCGGCGCATTTCTTCAATATCGCGCTTCTGCCGATCCAGATAGACGGCATATTGCGCGTCGATGGCCAATTGCGCCAGCGTCTCGGTCGGCACGCTGGCAATCTCGGGCCACAGCCGCAAGATGTCCGGCGGCGACACGGCGGGATAGGAAAGCAGCTCGAAGGCACTGCGCCGCCGCCCATCCTCATTGACGCCGATCCCCGCCCGCCGCGCCTCGGTTGGCGACGCCGTCATCCGGTCGAGCACCGCGCGGCCTTCAATCAGCCGATCGCGCTTCTGGGCGAACAAAGCCGCCCGCTCTGCCCCGACCAGGCCGGTTTCGATCCCCAGCGGCGTCAGGCGCTGGTCGGCATTGTCGGCCCGCAAATGCAGCCGGAACTCCGCCCGCGAGGTGAACATGCGGTAAGGCTCGGCGACGCCCCGCGTCACCAGATCGTCGATCATCACCCCGAGATAGCTTTCGGTGCGCGACAGCACGATGGGCGCCAGCCCCGTGGTGGCGCGCGCGGCATTGGCGCCCGCCAAGAGGCCCTGCGCCGCTGCCTCCTCGTAGCCGGTGGTGCCGTTGATCTGGCCGGCGAGATACAGACCGGGCTGTCGCTTCACTTCCAGGCTCGGCCGCAGTTCGCGCGGATCGACGTGATCATATTCAATGGCATAGCCGGGGCGGATAATGCGCACATTTTCCAGCCCCGGCATGGTGTGCAAAAAGGCTTCCTGCACCTCTGCCGGCAGCGAACTGGAGACGCCATTGGGATAGACGGTGCTGTCGTCGAGCCCTTCCGGCTCGAGAAAAATCTGGTGGCTGTCGCGATCCGCAAAGCGCACGATCTTGTCTTCGATGGACGGACAATAGCGTGGCCCGCGCGACTGAATGCGCCCCGAATACATGGCTGAACGGTGCAGATTGGCTTCGATGATCCGGTGCGTCTCCGCCGTGGTGCGCGTCACGTGGCAGGCGATCTGCGGCGTCGCGATGGCGTCGGTCAGCACCGAAAACGGTTCGGGCGGCGTATCGCCCCATTGTTCCTCCAGCCCGGCATAGGCGATGGTCGTGCCATCCAGCCGCGCCGGCGTGCCCGTTTTCAACCGTCCCAGTCGCAGCCCCAGTGCTTCGAGCCGCGTCGAAAGACCCAGCACAGGCTTTTCCCCGACCCGGCCGGCGGGAATGGTCTCTTCACCGCGGTGGATGAGGCCGCGGAGGAACGTGCCAGTGGTCAGCACCACTGCTTTGGTGCTGAGGCGGCGTCCGTCGAGCAGCACCACGCCGCTGACGACGCCATTGGTTACCTCGATATCGTCGACCTCGCCCTCGATCACGTCGAGCCCGGGCTGCGCCGCGATAGCGGCTTGCATGGCGGTTTTATAGAGCTTGCGGTCGGCCTGCGCCCGCGGTCCGCGCACCGCCGGGCCCTTGCGGCGATTGAGCACGCGAAACTGGATGCCGGCGACGTCGGCAACGCGCGCCATCAGCCCGTCGAGGGCGTCGATTTCCCGCACCAGATGGCCCTTGCCCAGCCCCCCAATGGCCGGATTGCAGCTCATCTCGCCGATAGTGGCGAAGCGATGCGTCACCAGTGCCGTCGGGGCGCCGAGGCGCGCGGCGGCGGCGGCGGCCTCGGTGCCCGCATGCCCTCCCCCCACAACGATGACGGCGTAGTCACTCATGATCCGGTCCTGTTATTTTCCTGATTGTTTCACGTGAATCGCGTCCGGTCGGGGCGGTCGTTGTTTCACGTGAATCATTTGCCGATACAGAAATTGGCGAACAGCCGATCCAGCACGCGCTCCGGATCGAGCCGGCCCAGCAACCGTTCCAGCGCGGCCGACGCCACCCGCAGGTTTTCCGCCGCCAGCTCCCAATTGTCCAGCCCCTTTGCCGCCACCTGCAATGCCGCGACGGCCTCCTCCAGCCCCTGCCGGTCACGCTCGTGGCTGACCAGTGCTGGCTCCCCGCCGGCCAGTGCCGCACCAATGCCGCCGAGCCGCGCCATCAGTTCATGCAGCCCCGCGCCGCTCACTGCCGAGACCGCCAAGGCGTTCGCGTCCCCCGCGAGATCGAGGTCCGCCTTCGTCCGCACGGTGATCACCTGGCCTGTCACCTGCGGCGGCGCCAGCTGTGGCACGTCCGGCGCTTGCAGCCAGACAACGATATCGGCCGCTGCTATGGCCGCATAGGCGCGGCGAACGCCTTCCGCCTCGGCAAGGCTCTCGGTCTCCCGCAAACCGGCCAGATCGAGCAGGATGAACAATTGCCCGTCGATATCGAGGGGCACTTCGCGCACGTCCCGCGTCGTTCCCGCCTCGGTGGAGACGATGGCAACGTCCGACCGCGACAACGCATTGAGGAGGCTGGATTTACCGGCATTGGGCGGCCCGGCCAACGCCACGCGAATACCCTCGCGCACGATGCGGCCGCTGTTTATCGAGCCCAGCGCCGTTTCCAGACCCAAACGCAGCCCTGCGAGTTTATCGTGAAAGGCGGCGGGCAAAACCTCGTCCACGTCGCTCTCGTCGGAAAAGTCGAGCCGCGCTTCGAGCTCAGCGCGCAGATCAAGCAGATCCTCGCGCCAGCCATCGACGGCGGCGCTCAGCCGGCCGTCATAGCGCGCCAGCGCCTGCTGACGCTGCTTTTCCGTCTCGGCGGCCAGAAGGTCGCCCAACCCCTCCACCGCCAGGAGGTCGAGCTTGCCGTTTTCGAAGGCCCGGCGGGTGAATTCGCCCGGCTCGGCCAGCCGCAGACCCTGTTCGCGCAATTGCGCCAGGATAGCCTTCACCCCTGCCGGCGAGCCGTGCACCTGCAATTCAGCGCAATCCTCGCCGGTAAAGCTGTGGGGCGCCGGAAAGAACGCGACGAGGCCCCGGTCCAGCTGGCGCGTCGCGCCGATGGGCCGCAGCACCAGTCGGCGCGGCGGCGGCAGATCACCAGCCATGGCCAGCAGTGCGGTCGGTACCAATGGGCCGGACAGGCGGATGACGGCGACGCCGGCAGGCAGGGCGCCGCTCGAAAGGGCCATTATGGTGTCGCCGCCGACCATGTTCCGCGCCCGACCCGACGGTCAGGTGTTCATGGAATCGAAGAAATCGGAATTGGTTTTGGTCTGCCGCACCTTGTCCATCAGGAATTCCATGGCGTCGATCGTGCCCATGGGATTGAGGATGCGGCGCAGCACATACATCTTTTTCAGAATATCAGGCTCGACCAGCAGTTCTTCCTTGCGCGTGCCCGACTTGGTGATATCGATGGCCGGGAAGACGCGCTTGTCGGCAACCTTGCGGTCCAGCACGATTTCCGAATTGCCGGTGCCCTTGAACTCCTCGAAAATCACCTCGTCCATGCGGCTGCCGGTATCGATCAGCGCTGTGGAGATGATGGTGAGCGAGCCGCCGCCTTCGATATTACGCGCCGCGCCGAAGAAGCGCTTGGGCCGCTGCAGGGCATTGGCGTCGACGCCGCCGGTGAGCACCTTGCCCGAGCTCGGCACCACGGTGTTGTAGGCGCGGCCCAGCCGGGTGATAGAGTCTAGCAGGATGACCACGTCGCGCTTGTGTTCCACCAGGCGCTTGGCCTTCTCGATGACCATCTCGGTCACCTGCACGTGCCGGCTGGCCGGCTCGTCGAAGGTGGACGAGATCACCTCGCCGCGCACCGAGCGCTGCATGTCGGTCACTTCCTCCGGCCGCTCGTCGATGAGCAGCACGATGAGGTAGCATTCCGGGTGGTTGGTCGCGATCGATTGTGCAATATTCTGCAACAATACGGTTTTACCGGTACGGGGCGGCGCAACGATCAGCGCGCGCTGTCCCTTGCCCAACGGCGTCACCAGGTCGAGGATACGGGCCGAGCGGTCCTTGATGGTGGGGTCGGACAGTTCCATGCGCAGCCGCTCTTCGGGATAGAGCGGCGTCAGATTGTCGAAATTGACCTTGTGGCGAACCGCCTCCGGATCCTCGAAATTGATGGTGGAGACTTTCAGCAGCGCGAAATAGCGCTCGCCTTCCTTGGGCGAGCGGATTTCCCCTTCCACCGTGTCACCGGTCCGAAGCCCGAAGCGCCGGATCTGGCTGGGGCTGACATAGATATCGTCTGGCCCCGGCAAGTAGTTCGCATCGGGCGAGCGCAGGAAGCCAAAGCCATCGGGCAGGACCTCGACGACCCCTTCCCCCACGATATTGATGTCCTGCGCCGCGAGCTCCTTGAGAATCGCGAACATCAATTCCTGTTTGCGCATGGTGGAGGCGTTTTCGACCTCCATCTCTTCGGCAAAAGCCAACAACTCGGCCGGTGACTTGGCCTTAAGCTCACTGAGCTTGATATTCTGCATGGATGCAATGGGCCCTTTGAGGGGATTCGGGAAGGTCTGAAGGAGGGGAGCGAGGCACCGCACGGCGACCGGGGTGGTCACGTATAAGGGGGTCGGCCTCGACGTCATGTAACGCGTTCGCGGCCCCGTTTCAAGAATTAAACCGCGATCGCCGCCGCCGATTCACGTGAAACCAGAGGGTGCCACGCTGGAAAAACCGGCTCTGCAGCGCTCCTCCGTCCTCAGAACGGCTTGACGATGACCATTATGACGATGCCGATCATCAACACGGTGGGAACCTCGTTGAGCAGGCGGAAATAACGCTGCGGCCGGTCATTGGCGTCGCGCGCGAAAGCCTTGAGATGCTGGCCGTAGAGCCCGTGCAGACCCGAAAGCGCCAGCACCAGCCCCGCCTTGACCCACGGCCATACCGAGCCCCAGTCAACCACGCCGGAAAACACCATCCACAGCCCGAACACCCAGCTGGCGATCAGCGCCGGCGTGATGATGCCGCGATAGAGCCGCCGCTCCATCACCTTGAAAGTCTCGGCCTGCACCGAGCCGGTCTCGGCGGCGGTATGATAGACGAAAAGCCGCGGCAGATAGAGCATGCCGGCCATCCAGGCGATAACCGAAATGACGTGCAAGGCCTTAACCCATTCGAGCATAAGCCGCTCCTAGCCGCGCTTGACCAGTTCCACCAACCGCTCGACATGGGCGATGGGCGTTTCGGGCACGATGCCATGCCCGAGATTGAAGATATGCGGGCGTTCCGCAAAAGCGCTGAGGATTTCCTCTACGCGCTTTTCCATGGCCGCGCCACCAACCACCAGCCGCAGCGGATCGAGATTGCCCTGTACCGGAAACATCGCCGGCAGGATGGTCCCTGGAAAATCCAGCGGCGTGGCGTAGTCCAGCCCCAGCGTATTGACGCCGGTGTTGCCGGCATAGGCCGCGAGATTGCCCGCCGCGCCGCGCGGAAACCCGATAATGGGAGCACCGGGAACGCGCTGGCGCAGGCCCTCAACGATCCGTCGGTTGGGCTCGATCACCTGCTGCCTGAACGCCGCATCGTCCAGATTAAGCGCCCAGCTTTCGAAAAGCTGCACCACGTCGACGCCCGCCGCGAACTGCGCCGCCAGATAATCGATGCTGGTCTCCACCAGAATATCCAGCAGCCGCGAAAAAGCCTCGGGCTGCTCGAGGGCAAAACGTCGCGCCGGCCACTGGTCGGGCGTTCCCCGGCCCCCCAGCATATAGGTCGCCACCGTCCAGGGAGAGCCGCAAAAGCCAATCAGCGTCTTGCCCGGTGCGAGACCGTGCTTGACCCGGGCGATCGTTTCCATGACCGGTTGCAGATGGCTCCTGGCCCGCTCGGGATCCAGCCGCTCGATGGCAGCGGCGTCCAGCGGCGTCAGCAGCGGGCCCTCACCTACCTCGAAGCGAACGGCCTGGCCCAGCGCATCGGGGACCACCAGAATATCGGAAAACAGGATCGCCGCGTCGAGATCGAAGCGCCGCAAGGGCTGCAAGGTGACCTCCGCAGCCAATTCCGGCGTGTAGCATAGGTCAAGAAAATCCCCAGCCTGCTGGCGCACTTGCCGGTATTCGGGCAGGTAACGGCCCGCCTGGCGCATGATCCAGATCGGGGGGCGGGGCTGGCGTTCGCCCAGCACCGTGGCAAGGAGTGGTTTGTGGGGCACCGGGCTCATCGGGCGCACCCCTTCAAAACCTCAAAAGAGAATCTCTTACTTAGCTTTATCTGTTTCATAGCGGTGTTTTGCTGCAATTCCGCGCCGTCCACAATCGGGGCGCCCGAGACACTTGCGCGCAGCCCGAAGGTTAACCGAGTGTTAACATCTGTCGCCGCCGTCGGCGGCCGGGCGTGCCGCAAAGGTTAACGGAGCGTTAATGCCGGGCTTTGCCGAGTCAAGCGTCGCTCCACTGCCTGTGCATAGAGAGAGGAAAGCCGGTCCGCCGGCCGCGACACTTATCCCCAGAGCTTTCCCCCGCCTCGCTCTACCGGCGGCGAAGCGAGCCTGTTAATCTTTCGTTTACCAAGTCGAACAACTTTGCCGCCCCACCCAAGTTGTGCGCCCTTCCCGCCGGGCGGCCCTTGAGCGGGGGATGACAGTGTGGAAAAACTCGCAGCCATGTTGATCCTCGCCTCCGCCAGCCCGACCCGCAAAGCCTTGCTCGAACAGGCCGGGCTGCACTTTTCTGCCGAGCCCGCGGCGCTCGACGAGCGCCTGTTGGAAACCGAGGCGCTGGCCGCCGGCGCCGATGCCCGCGACGTCGCATCGCTACTCGCCCGGCGCAAGGCCGAGGCGGTCTCGGCCAACCATCCCGGCGCCCTGGTCATCGGCGCCGACCAGACGCTGGCGCTCGGGGCCGAGCTTTTGCACAAGCCGTCCGGCCGGGACGACGCCACCCGCCAGCTTGATCGGCTCGCGGGCAAGACCCATCGGCTGCACGCCGCCGTCAGCCTCGTCAGGGACGGCACGCTGCTCTGGTCGGACATGCAGACCGCCGAACTCTCCATGCGCGATTTTTCGCCGGCGGAGCGCAACCTTGTGCTCGAGCTCGAAGGGGAAGCGGTGTTCCGCTCGGTCGGCGGCTACCGACTGGAAGGCCCCTCCATCCGGCTGTTCGAAACCGTGGCGGGCGACTATTTCACCATTCTGGGCCTGCCGCTCTTGCCTTTGCTGGCGGCCCTGCGCGAACTGGCGCCCGAACTCTTGTAAGTGCAGGTCTCCCCTTGTCCATCCGCGCCTTCGTCATTGGCCACCCCATTGCCCATTCCCGCTCGCCGCTGATCCATGGCGCCTGGCTGGCCGAGCACGGTATCGATGGCAGCTACGAGCCCATCGAGGTGACGCCGGCGGCGCTGCCGGCCTTTTTCGCGCGGCTGAGAGCGGGAGAATTTGCCGGCGGCAACGTCACCATTCCGCACAAGGAAGCTGTTTTTGCCCTCTGCGACAGCGTCGATCCACTGGCCCGCACCATCGGCGCGGTCAATACGCTGGTGGTCGAGAATGGCCATATCAGCGGCAGCAATACCGATTATCTCGGTTTTCTCGGCAATCTGGACGCCGGGGCGCCCGGCTGGTCCGACGGGCTCGACGCGGCGCTGGTGCTGGGCGCTGGCGGCGCCGCCCGCGCCGTGCTGGTGGCGCTGGCCCGGCGCGGCGTACCGGTGATCCTGGTCAACCGCACCCGGGAAAACGCCGACCGGCTGGCCGCCGAGGTCGAGGGTGATATCAGCGTCGCGCCGCTCGAAGCGCTCAACGAGGTCGCCCCCCACGCCGGCCTCGTGGTCAACACCACCTCGGTGGGCATGCACGGCACGCGCTTTGAAAATTTCGACCTCGCAAGACTGCGGCCCGATACGCTGGTCACCGATATCGTCTACGTGCCGCTCGAAACCCCGCTGCTGCGCGACGCTGCGGCGCGCGGCCTCAGGGTGGTCGACGGGCTGGGCATGCTGCTGCACCAGGCGGTGCCCGGCTTTGCTGCCTGGTTCGGTGTCACCCCCACCGTCACCCCGCAATTGCGGGCGCGGATCGTCGCGACCCTCGCGCCCTAGCCATGTGGAAAATCGGCGTCACCGGCTCCATCGCCACCGGCAAGTCCACCCTGCTCGAAGCCTTCGAGCGCCAGGGCATTCCGACCTTTTCGGCCGACCAGGCGGTCGCTGAACTCTATGCCGGCGCAGCCGTGGCCCCGGTGGAAAAGCTGTTTCCCGGCGTGGCCCGCGCCGGCGTCATCGACCGGGCCGAACTGGCGGCGCGCCTCGCCGCCGATCCGGGCGGCTTTGCCCGGCTCGAAGCCGTCGTGCACCCGCTGGTGCGCCAGCGGATCGCCGATTTCCTCGCCCGATGCACGGCCGCAGGACATTTCGCGGCGGCGGTCGAAGTGCCGCTGCTGTTCGAAAGCGGGCACGATTACGGTTTTGACGCCATCGCCGTCACCCATGTCGATCCGGCGATCCAGCGCCAGCGCCTGATGGCGCGGCCGGGCATGACCGTGGAAAAGCGCGACAGCCTGCTTGCCCGACAATGGCCGCAGGCTGAAAAGATGGCACGGGCCACCTATCTCTTCGATACCGGCCGGCCGCGCCAGGAGATCGAGGCCCGCGTGGCGGCGCTGGTCGCCGGCATCCGCGCCACAGGGGGAAAGCCATGATCCGCGAAATCGTCCTCGACACCGAAACCACGGGCCTGTCGCCCGCCGGCGGCGACCGGCTGGTGGAAATCGGCTGCGTCGAATTGATCAACCATATCCCCAGTGGCCAGCACCACCACATCTACATCAATCCCGAACGCGCCATGCCGGAAGAGGCGTTCAAGGTGCACGGGCTCGGCGACGATTTTCTGGCCGACAAGCCGGTGTTCAAGACGGTGGCCGGCGCCTTTCTCGATTTCATCGGCACGGGCACGCTGATCATCCACAACGCGCCCTTCGACATGGGTTTTCTCAACGCCGAGCTGGAATGGGCCGGCCTGCCGCCGCTGACCAATGCGGTGATCGATACCGTGATGCTGGCGCGCCAGAAGCATCCGGGCGCGCGGGTGAGCCTCGATGCGCTCTGCAAGCATTACGGCATCGACAACGCCCGCCGCACCCTGCACGGCGCGCTGCTCGACAGTGAAATCCTCGCCGAAGTCTATCTCGAACTGATCGGCGGCAAGCAGGTAAGCCTGGCGCTGGCCGCCGAATTCGGCACCGCCGAGACCGGCGCCGGCGCCCCCCGGCTTCCCGCCCCGCCGCGCCCCGCCGCCCTCCCCACCCGCATCAGTGCCGCCGAGGCCGCCGCCCACACGCGCTTCGTCGAAAAGCTGGGCGACACTGCCATCTGGGCGCAATATGGGGAAGAAACGGCGGGCTGAACCGCGGTTTTGGGGACCGACGCGGGGGGTTTTGCGGGCATTCGGGGCTGCGGTCGGGCGATGGTGACCACCCTCACCCACCGGGTCATTCCCGCGAAAGCGGGAACCTCCGTTGTCCCTTTTCAACCAAACAGAGGTCCCCGCTTTCGCGGGGATGACGAAGAGGGGCGAGGGTTAGCGTGCTTTCTCGCTCCGGCCACCGGCGCTGCCCGTGCCCTGATCTGCGGGCTACCTACCGCAGGCGCCGTGGTTGCAAGGGAGCCGGCCCACGGGTCAGGCCCGTGGGTAGCGTCGGTGTTTTGGAAAGCATTGGGTTAGAGCTGCGGATTCTGCTGTAGACAGCGCTACTCCAGTGGACTGGCATGAAAATCGCGCCGGCCAAGAAAAAAGCCCCGGGCGCTGCCGGGGCTTTTTATCATTTCATCCGCCTCAGTTGGGCTTGCCGGCCTCGGCGGGGGCGGCGTTGGCTTGTTGCTGGGCAGCGAGCTTGGCGAGGTTCTGTCGGTAGATGGCGGCGAAATCGACCGGCTCCATCATCAGCGGCGGGAAGCCGCCCTGCTGGGTGACGCTGGCCAGCACCTGCCGCGCGAAGGGGAAGATGAGGCGCGGGCACTCGATCATCAGGAGGCCCGACAATTGCGCCTCGGGAATGTTGCGCAGGCGGAACAGCCCGCCATAGACCAGCTCGACATTGAACAGCAGGGTTTCTTCGCGGTTGGCCTTGGCGTTGAGCGTCAGCTCGACCGCGTAGACTTCCTCGTTCTGCTTCTTGACGCCGACCGAGATGGAGACGTTGAAGGCCGGATTGCTCGGCCCGCCCAGCAGCGTCCCCGGGGCTCCCGGATTTTCAAAGGAAAGATCGCGGATATACTGGCCCACCATGTTCATGCTGGGGGGGTTGCCGGACTGCTGGGGGGCGCCCTCGCCCTGGGTCTCGTCGGCCATCGTCATGTCCCTGTTGTCTCTGAAAAGGTCTGTTGCCTTGGCCGGCTGGCTAGCATCTTTGCCCCTTTGCCACAAGCCGCGCGGCCGCTATTGCCGGTCGCGCCGCCAGTCGCCGCCGTCAATATCGGGGTCGTCGGTGCGCCCGAGGAGCGGCGCTTCCGCCTCGGCGTGGCGCCGATAGGTGGTGGTGGTCTCCACCACGCGCACCCGCCCCGCCAGGGCGCGGAAAATCCAGCCCCGCACCGGCGGCAGCAACAGGGCAAGGGCGGCGATATCGCTCAAAAACCCCGGCACGATCAGCAGCAGCGCCGCGAGGCCGATCAGCATGGTCTCGAAGAGGGCGCGGCCGGGAATGGCGCCGGCATCGACGCTGTTGCGCAGGCGCATGATGACGCCCAGCCCCTGCTGGCGCAGCAGCAGGCCGCCCAACAAGGCGGCGGCGACGATGAGCCCCAGCGTGGGCAAGACGCCGATGGCCCGCCCCACCACGATGAAGAGGGCGATCTCGACCAGGGGCAGGAGGATGAAGCTGAGGGCGATCAATCGGGCCACTATGCGCCGCTCCTTGGGGCGGAAAAGCGATCGGGCGCGGCAAAAATGCCTCTCGCCCCATCGTGAACTGGTTTTGAGTTCAAGTCTTGCCTATATATAGGCAGGCTTTGGCGCAGAACGAGCGTCAGGGAACGATTTCCCGCCGCATCCTGAGGCAAGGTAACCGGATTTATGGACGATTTTCTCGATCTGCCTACCCTTATCGCCATCGCCGTGGCGGTTTTCGTGCTGTTTCGGCTGCGTTCGGTGCTGGGCACGCGAACCGGCAATGAGCGGCCGCCGGTGGATCGCAGCCGCTCCAGCACGCTCGACAAGACGGGCGGCCAGGACAATGTGACGCCGCTGCGCCCGCGCCCCGCCGAGCAGCCCGATCTCGACGCCGAGCGCCGCAGCCGCAAGCTCGAGGCGGAAATCGATCAGGCCGCCGCCGGCAACGAGGCGCTGGCCACCGGCCTGCGCGCCGTGGCCGAGGCCGACCCGGGCTTTACCCCGAAATATTTCCTCGACGGCGCCAAGCAGGCCTATGAGATGATCGTCACCGCCTTTGCCCAGGGCGACCGCCAGACCCTGCGCAACCTCCTCGAAAAAGAAGTGTTCGACGGCTTCCAGAAAGCCATCGCCGAGCGCGAGGCGGCGGCGCGGACGGTGGATTTCACCTTTGTGGGCCTGCCGAAAATCGCCATCGTGCAGGCCGATTACGACAAGAAGACCGTTTCGGTGGTGGTGGATTTCCACGCCGAGGTGGTGTCGGCCACGCGCGACAAGGACGGCAATCTGGTCGAGGGCAATGCCGACCAAGTGCAGATCATCGCCGACGAGTGGACCTTTGCCCGCAATCCCAAATCGCGCGATCCCAACTGGAAGGTCGTGGGCACCAGCCAGCTCGACTGAGAACGACCCGGGCGGACGGCGCTTCCATGGCCAAGCGTGATCCCCGGCGGCTGCCGCCCGATTTTCACCTCTGGACCGCCGTTGCCGCCACGGTCGAGCCGCTGGCCCGGCGGCGCCTGCTGCAACTCGGGCAGGGACCGCTGCCGCTGCCGGCGCCCGAAACCCCGCCTTCCCCCACCCCGCCCGCTCTGCGGCCGCTGGGCGAAGGCCGGCCGTTCCTCCCCGCCTATCAGGCGCCGGCGCCGCAGGCGGCCGGGCCGGGCCGCGCCGTCGATCCGGCCGTTCACAGGAAATTGCGGCGCGGCCGGCTCGAGATCGACGGCCGCATCGACCTGCACGGCATGACCCAGGCCGAGGCGCGCGAGGCCCTGCACCGCTATCTCAGCAGTCGCGCGGCGCGCGGCGACCGCACCATATTGGTGATCACCGGCAAGGGGGCGCGCAGCGAGGCCGATTATGTGGCGGCCATGACCGAGCGCGGTATCCTGCGCACCATGCTGCCCATCTGGCTCAGCGAGCCGGGGCTGGCGCCGCTGGTGTCGGGCTGGAGCCCGGCGGCCCGCGGCCATGGCGGGGAGGGGGCGTGGTATGTCCGCCTCAGGCGCCCGTGACGCCGCTGGGGGCCAAGCTGCGGGCCATGCGCGAGGCGCGCGGCATTTCCCTGAAAGAGATGGCGAGCGCCCTCAACGTGTCGAGCGCGTATCTGTCGGCGCTGGAGCACGGGCGGCGCGGCCAGCCCACCAGCTTTCTCCTCCATCGCATCATTGCGTTTTTCAACGTCATCTGGGACGAGGCCGAGGAATTGCAGCGCCTGGCCGAGCTTTCCGACCCCAAGGTCGCCATCGATACCGGCGGGTTGGCGCCCGAAGCCACCGAGCTGGCCAACCGGCTGCGCGACAATATCGCCCGGCTCGACCCCGAGGATCTGCGCTTCCTGCGCGACGAACTGGTCAAGCGCGCCGGGCCAAAGCGGCGCTGAACCCCCTCTGCCTCCCCTTTTGCGGGGGAGGCAGAAGCGGTGGGGCCGGGCTTTTAGAGTACGAACTTACTTAAGTCCGTGTCGCCGGCCAGCACGCCGACCTTGTCGCGCACGAAGGCGGCGTCGATGCTGACGTGCTCGCCGCTGCGGTCGGGCGCCTCGTAGGAGATATCCTCCACCAGCCGCTCCATCACCGTCTGCAGGCGCCGCGCGCCGATGTTCTCGACGCTGGAATTGACCTTGACGGCGGCGTCGGCGATCGCCTCGATGGCATCCGGCGTCACGGTGAGGGTGACCCCCTCGGTCTGCATCAGCGCGATATACTGCTTGATGAGGCTGGCCTCGGTATCGTTGAGGATGCGGATGAAATCCTCGCGGCTCAGCGCCTTCAATTCGACGCGGATCGGCAGCCGCCCCTGCAATTCGGGCAACAGGTCGCTGGGCTTGGAGACGTGGAAAGCGCCCGAGGCGATGAAGAGGATATGGTCGGTCTTGACCGGCCCGTATTTGGTCGAGACCGTCGTGCCCTCGATGAGCGGCAACAGGTCGCGCTGCACGCCCTCGCGCGACGGCCCGCCAACGACGCCCCCGCCCTCGCGCGCCGCCACCTTGTCGATCTCGTCGATGAAGACGATGCCGTGGTTCTCCACCAGCTCGATGGCCTCGGCCTTCAACTGATCCTGGTCGAGCAGCTTGTCGGCCTCCTCGGCGATCAGCGGCTCATAGGCGTCCTTGACCCTGATCTTGCGCTTGACGCCGCGCCCGCCCATGGCCTGCTTGAACATGTCGGAAAGGTTGATCATGCCGATGCCGCCGCCCTGCATGCCGGGGAAATCCAGCCCCTGCGGCATGGCGGGCGTCATCTCGAGTTCGATTTCCTTGTCGTCGAGCTCGTTGTTGCGCAGCTTGTTGCGGAAGCTGTCGCGGGTCGAGGGCGTGGCGGAGGTCCCCACCAGCGCGTCCAGCACCCGCTCCTCGGCATTGTGGTGCGCCTGTGCCTCGACGTCGCGGCGGCGCTTGTCGCGCAGCACGGTGATGCCGGCCTCCACCAGGTCGCGCACGATCTGCTCGACGTCGCGCCCCACATAGCCCACCTCGGTGAACTTGGTGGCTTCCACCTTGACGAAGGGCGCTTGCGCCAGCCGCGCCAGGCGGCGGGAAATCTCGGTCTTGCCGACGCCGGTGGGCCCGATCATCAGGATATTTTTCGGCGTCACCTCGCGCCGCAGATCGGGCGGCAATTGCTGGCGCCGCCAGCGGTTGCGCAGCGCCACGGCCACGGCGCGCTTGGCGTCGGCCTGGCCCACGATATGGCGGTCGAGCTCGGAAACGATCTCGCGCGGGGAAAAATTGGTCTCACTCATCTTCAGTCTCCAGGTGCCTTGTCGAGAAAGCGCACCATCAGGTGTTCGTCGCAGAAGCGACCGTTCACGAACAGATATCGCGGCTCGGTGCCGTAGACGCGAAAGCCGAGGCTTTCATAAAGGCGGATGGCCGGAACATTCTCCGACCAGACGCCCAGGTGGATCTGCCGCACTTCGCCGCTGGCATGGGCGACGACGCGCTCGCAAAGGGCGCGCGCCATGCCGGTGCCGCGGGCGTCGGGCCGGACATAGACCTGCAGCAGCCAGCCCCGATGCCGCTCCTTGGCGCCGGCATTGCGCAGATAGGCGGCGATGCCGCCCAGCGTGCCGTCCGGCGCCGGCGCCCCGAAGACGGTCAGCGCGCCCAGCAGTTGCTCGATCGCCGCCGGCGTCTGCGCGGCAAAGCTCGCCGCATCCGACAGAAATGCCTCCGGATGGCCGAGCAGCGCCTCGTGGCGGATGGCCCGATAAGCGGCCGCGTCGGCCTTTTCGAGGCGGCGGATGGCGTGGCTCACGCGCCCAGCTCGATGGTTTCGAGCGTCACCTGGCCATTGGTATAGACGCAGATCTCTTCCGCGATCTTCATGGCGCGGCGGGCGATGTCCTCGGCGTCGAGCTCGGTCGCCTGGTGCAGGGCCAGCGCCGCCGAATGCGCGTAATTGCCGCCCGAGCCGATGGCGATGACGCCATGGTCCGGCGTCAGCACGTCGCCATTGCCGGTCAGCACCAGCGTATCGGTCTTGTCGGCCACGATCATCATGGCTTCCAGCTTGCGCAGATAGCGGTCGGTGCGCCAGTCCTTGGCCAGCTCCACCGCGGCGCGCATCAGCTGGTCGGGATATTGCTCGAGCTTGGTTTCGAGCCGCTCGAACAGGGTGAAGGCGTCGGCGGTCGAGCCGGCAAAGCCGCCGATCACCTTGCCGTCGGCCAGCCGGCGCACCTTCTTGGCCGTATGCTTCATCACCGTCTGGCCCATGGAGACCTGGCCGTCGCCGGCCACCACCACCTTGTTGCCCTTGCGCACGGAAACGATGGTCGTCCCGTGCCAGCCGGGGAAATTGTTGTCACTCATCTGGGGGATTACTCCGAACTGTTGCGTGATATTTAGGGGTCGCGGCGCCGATTGCAACCGACGGTGCGGCAGCCCGCGCTTCACGCGGCGCCGCCGATCTGCTAGGGAGCGCCTCAGTTTCGGAGAAGCCCATGCGCACCGCGAAAATCGCCCGCCAGACCAACGAGACCAAGATCAGCGTCGCCATCGACCTCGACGGCAGCGGCCGGCACGCCATCGATACCGGCGTGGGCTTTTTCGACCACATGCTGGACCAGCTGGCCCGGCACGCCCTCATCGACATGGATATCGCCTGCGAGGGCGACCGCCACATCGATTTCCACCACACGGTGGAGGACGTCGGCATCGCGCTCGGCCAGGCGATCCGCACCGCCCTCGGCGACAAGAAGGGCATTACCCGCTACGCTTCGTCGGACCTGCCGATGGACGGCACGCTGACGCGCGCCGCGCTCGACGTCTCCGGCCGCGCCTTCCTCGTCTTCCGGGCGCAGTTCAGCCAGTCCAAGATCGGCGAGATCGATACCGAGCTGTTCCGCGAATTCTTCCAGGCGCTGGCCATCAATGCCGGCATCACGCTGCACATCGAAAATTTCTATTTCGACAACAACCATCACCTGGCCGAATCCATGTTCAAGGCGGTGGCGCGGGCCCTGCGCGAGGCGGTGGCGATCGACCCGCGCCAGGCCGACCGGGTGCCCTCCACCAAGGGCGTGCTCTAGCGCGGCGCGCGCGCTCTTCCCCCGCCTGTCGTTTTGCCCTAAGGGGACCCCATCCAGCCCATGGAGCGGCCCTTGACCCTCTACGCCATCTATCGGTCCGAAAGCGCGCTGCTGCCCGAAGCGGTGGCGGAGAAATTTTCCTGGTTCGCGGCGCTGCTGCCGCCGCTGCATGCGCTCCGCCATCGCCTCTGGGACCAGCTGGCGCTGTTCGTCGTCGCGCTTGTCGCCCTCGTCGTCGTTGCGCGCCTCGCTGGCGGCGAGGCGGCGTGGCTCTGCTATCTGGTGACGGCGCTGGCGTTCGGCTTTGCCGCGCCGGGGGCGCGCGGCCGTGCCTGGCGGCGCCGCCATTACTACCCGGCCGGCCATCGCGTCGCCGCCGATGCCGACCTGGCGCGCCTCGCGGCGCTGGAGGCGCGCTGATGCAGACCATCGCCATCATCGACTACGGAGCGGGCAATCTGCGCTCAGCCGCCAAGGCGTTCGAGCGCGTTGCCGCCGAACGCGGCAAGGGCGACGCCGTCATCGTCACCGCCGACCCGGAGGCGGTGCGCCGGGCCGACCGCATCATGCTGCCCGGCGTCGGCGCCTTTGCCGAGTGCAAGGCCGGGCTCGACGCCGTGCCCGGCATGGTCGAAGTTCTGGCCGAAAAGGTCATCCGGGGCGGCGTGCCGTTTCTGGGCGTCTGCGTCGGCATGCAATTGCTGGCCGATGAGGGCCGCGAAAAGACCGTGACGCCCGGGCTCGGCTGGATCGCCGGCGCGGTGGAAGCCATCACCCCCGCCGACCCGGCGCTCAAGATCCCGCATATGGGCTGGAACACCATCGCCATTGAACGGCCGCACCGGCTGTTGGCCGGCATCGACACCGGCCCGGCCGGGCTGCACGCCTATTTCGTCCACTCCTACCAGTTCAAGGTCAAGCGGCCCGCCGATCTCGTCGCCACCACCGATTACGGCGGCAAGCTGACCGCCTGCATCGGCCGCGACAATATTTTCGGCACCCAGTTCCACCCCGAAAAAAGCCAGGTGCTGGGCTTGGCGCTGATCGGCAATTTTCTGGAGTGGGCGCCATGATCCTGTTTCCCGCCATCGACCTCAAGGACGGCCAGTGCGTGCGCCTCAAGCTGGGCGACATGAACGCGGCGACGGTCTTCAACGACGATCCGGCCGCGCAGGCCCGGAGCTTCGAGGCGCAGGGGTTTCAATATCTGCACGTGGTCGACCTCAACGGCGCCTTTGCCGGCCGGAGCGTCAACGGTGCGGCGGTGGACGCCATCCTGCAGGCGGTGGATTTCCCGGTGCAACTGGGCGGCGGCATCCGCACGCTGGCCGATATCGAAGCCTGGCTGGCCAAGGGCCTCACCCGCGTCATCCTCGGCACGGTGGCGGTGCGCGACCCGGCGCTGGTGCGGGAAGCGGCGCAGAAATGGCCCGGCAAGGTGGCGGTGGGCATCGACGCACGCGCCGGCATGGTGGCGGTGGAAGGCTGGGCCGAAACCTCGGAACTGAGCGTCGTCGAACTGGCGAGGCGCTTCGAAGGCGCCGGCGTGGCGGCGATCATCTATACCGATATCGACCGCGACGGGGTGCTGGCCGGCATCAACTGGCCGGCGACATTGCAGCTGGCGCAGGCGACGGCCATCCCCGTCATCGCCTCGGGGGGGCTGGCCTCCATGGCCGATATCGAGGTCATGACGCGGCCCGAATACCAGGTGCTGGAAGGGGCCATTTCCGGGCGCGCGCTCTATGACGGCCGCATCGATCCGGCCGCGGCGCTGGCGCGGCTCCAGGCGGCCGCATGAGCGAGAAGGGCCCGGCAAGATTTCCCTGGTGGGCCTATTGGCTGTTTCTCATCGCGATCCTGGTGTTCGCGCTCTGGCCGGTGGCCAGCGTCTGGCTCACCTATACCCTGGCCGATGCCCATGGCTGCGCGGTCAACGAGGCCTATGCGCAGCCCTGCATGATCATGGGCAGCGACTGGGGCGGGCTGCTCTACGGCATGGGGGTGGTCGGCTGGTTCATGCTCGCCACCGTACCGCTGGGTGGCGGCGCCCTGCTGGTCTGGCTGGCCAGCCTCATCATCCATCGCATCGCCTTCGTGCAGATGCAGAAAGTCAGGCGGCCATGAGCCGGCCAGGCTCCCTCTCGCAAAAATTTGAAGGATTCCGGCCTTGAGCCTCAAGACCCGCATCATTCCCTGCCTCGACGTGGCCGGTGGCCGCGTCGTCAAGGGCGTCAATTTCGTCGATCTGGTGGACGCCGGCGACCCGGTCGAGGCGGCCCGCGCCTATGACGCGGCGGGGGCGGACGAGCTGACCTTTCTCGACATCACCGCGAGCCATGAGGGCCGCGACACCATTTTCGACGTGGTGGCGCGCACCGCCGAGCACTGCTTCATGCCGGTGACGGTGGGTGGTGGCGTGCGCTCCATCGAGGACATCAGAAGGCTGCTGCTGGCCGGCGCCGACAAGGTGGCGATCAATTCGGCCGCCGTCGGCGACCCCGATTTCATCGCCCGCGCCGCCGACAAGTTCGGCAACCAATGCATCGTGGTGGCGCTCGACGCCCGGCAGCGGCTCGATGCACGGGTCGGCGGCGACAATCGCAGCGAGTGGGAAATCTTCACCCATGGCGGCCGCCGCGCCACCGGCATCGACGCGGTGGAATTCGCGGCGGGCATGGTCGAGCGCGGCGCCGGCGAATTGCTGGTGACCTCCATGGACCGCGACGGCACCAAGGCGGGGTTCGACCTCAAGCTCACCCGCGCCATCGCCGACAGCGTCGACGTGCCGGTGATCGCCTCGGGGGGCGTCGGCACCCTGCAGCATCTGGTGGACGGGGTGCTCGAAGGCCACGCCAGCGCCGTGCTGGCCGCCTCCATCTTCCATTTCGGCACCTTCAGCATTCCCGAGGCCAAAAGCTACATGGCCGCGCACGGCATCGCCATGCGCCTCGACCGGGCGGCTTAAGTAGGGATTGCCGATAAAGGCCCGCCGCTCTAGAGGGTCGTTGCCGCAGGCGCGGCAAGCAAATGCGGCCATGACGCCGGGAGCGGCGTGGCGCGGCGGGGAGAAGCAAAAAGCATGAACCTTGAAGAACTGGAACGGCGCATTGGTTTGCGCGCCGCCGCCGCGCCGGCGGAAAGCTATACCGCGCAGCTGATCGCCCGGGGCATCGACAAGGCGGCCCAGAAGCTGGGCGAGGAAGCCACCGAGGCGGTGATCGCCGCCGTCACCGGCAACGGCCCCGAACTGGTCAAGGAAAGCGCCGACCTGCTCTACCACCTGCTGGTGGTTCTCAAGGCCGCCGATATTCCCCTGGCTGCCGTCATGGCCGAGCTCGAGGCGCGCACCGCCCAGTCGGGGCTGGCCGAAAAGGCCAGCCGCCGGGAGCCCGGCGCATGAACGGCCAGCCCCTGCCGCTCGACCCCTATCGGCGGTTCACCAAGGCGGAATGGAGCCGGCTGCGCGACGGCCAGCCCATGACGCTCAACGCCGCCGATATCGAGCGCCTGCGCGCGCTGACCGACCCGATCTCGCTGGGCGAGGCCGAGGAAGTCTACCTGCCGCTGTCGCGTCTCCTCTCCTACTATGTCGAGGCGGTGCAGGGCCTGCACCGGGTGTCGACGCGTTTTCTCAACGCGCCGGACGACAAGGTGCCCTTCATCATCGGCGTCGCCGGCTCGGTGGCGGTGGGCAAGTCGACCACGGCGCGCATCCTGCAGGCGCTGCTGGCGCGCTGGCCCTCCAGCCCGCGCGTCGACCTCGTCACCACCGACGGCTTCCTTCTGCCCAACAAGACGCTGGAGGCGCGCGGCCTCATGCAGCGCAAGGGCTTCCCCGAAAGCTACGACCGGCCGCGCTTCGTCAATTTCCTCGCCGATATCAAGTCGGGCAAGCCGCACGTCGCCGGGCCGGTCTATTCGCACCTCGTCTATGACGTGGTGCAGGGCGAGGAAGTGGTGATCGACCGCCCCGACATCCTCATCGTCGAGGGGCTCAACATCCTGCAGCCGGGCGAATTGCCGCGCGACGGCAACCCGATCCTCTTCGCCTCCGACTTCATCGATTTTTCCATCTATATCGACGCCGATGTCGAGGATTTGCGCGACTGGTACCTGACGCGCTTCTTTCGCCTGCGCGAGACCGCCTTCCGCGACCCCTCCTCCTATTTCCGCCGTTTTTCGCAGATGAGCGAGGCCGAGGCCGGGGCGTTCGGCGCCATGGTTTGGGAAACCATCAACCTGCCCAACCTGCTGGAAAACGTGCTGCCCACCCGCGGCCGCGCCGACCTGGTGCTGAAAAAGGGCGGCGACCACCGCGTCGAGGAAGTGCGCCTGCGGCGGGTGTGAGGCTTCAATAGGTTCCCGGTTGCGGCTGGCTCAGCACGATGAGATTGCCGTCCGGGTCGCGCAGCTTGGCGGTCTTGAAGAAATCGCCGATGGCCTTGGCGACCGGCTTGATGCCGTGCGTCTCGAGCCGCTCCAGCTCCTCGCCGATATCGTCGACGATGAGCAGCACCACGCCGGCGCCGGCCCGGTCGGCGTCGCTCATCACGTGCACCCAGCCGCCGCCGGGCAGCTTCCATTCGGCCACGTCCGCCATCGGCCGCGCATCGGCGGGCCGGCCGAACAGATATTCATACCAGGCGAGGGAATTGGCCACGTCCTCGACGGCAAGGCCGGCCAGCACATTGGTGAGGGTCATGGGCGGGGCGTTCTCCGGGCTCGGGTGGGGGGCGCCGGTCCGCGAACGGGCGACGCACCGCGCCATCCTAGCACAGCCGGACGCATCCCGGCAGCACGGTTGGCGCGCCCCCGCCGCGCTGCTATAGGCGAAGGCACGAACCGGGGAGCCAGAGGCGCATGACGCAGTTGAGGATCATCGTGGCGGGCGCGGGCGGCCGCATGGGCGCCGCCATCATCAGGGCGGTCGCCGCCCATGACAGGCTGGTTCTGGCGGGCGCCCTCGACCGGCCGGGCGCCGCCGCGCTCGGCAAGGACGCCGGCACGCTGGCCGGCCTCGAAGCGCTGGGCGTTATCGTCACCGACGATGTTGCCGCCCTGTTGCCGGCGGCCGACGCCATCATCGATTTCACCGCCCCGGCGGCCAGCGTGGCGCTGGCCCGGCGGGCGGCTACGCGGGGGCTGGTCCATATCATCGGCACCACCGGCTTTGCCCCGGCCGACGACGCGGCCATCGCCGAGGCCGCCGCGGCGGGCGCCCGCATCGTCAAGTCGGGCAATTTCTCGCTGGGGGTCAACCTGCTGGCCGGCCTCGTGCGCCAGGCCGCGGCGGCGCTGGCCGACTACGACATCGAGGTGCTGGAAATGCACCACGCCCGCAAGGTCGATGCCCCTTCGGGCACGGCGTTGCTGCTGGGCGAGGCCGCCGCCGCCGGGCGCGACGTGGCGCTCGACGCGCACGCCGTGCGGGTGCGCGACGGCCATACCGGGCCGCGCCCGGCTGACAGCATCGGCTTTGCCACGCTGCGCGGCGGCACGGTGGTGGGCGACCATACGGTGATCCTGGCCGGCCCGGCCGAACGGCTCGAACTCACCCATCGCGCCGAGGACCGCGCCATCTTCGCCAATGGCGCCCTGCGCGCCGCGCTCTGGGCTGCCGATCGGGCGCCCGGGCTCTATTCGATGGCCGACGTGCTCGGCCTCGCCCCCTGATTGTTTGCACAAGGACACAAAGACATGACCGGCACGCTGATCCTGGTCCGCCACGGCCAGAGCGAATGGAACCTCAAGAACCTCTTTACCGGCTGGCGCAACCCCGACCTCACCGAGCAGGGCATCGCGGAAGCCCGCGCCACCGGCAAGGCCCTCAAGGCCAAGGGCATCGTGCCCGATTTCTACTACACCTCGGCGCTCAGGCGGGCCCAGCACACGCTCGACCTGATGCTCGAGGAAATGGGCATCGACAATGTCACCATCATCCGCAACGTCGCCCTCAACGAGCGCGACTACGGCGACCTTTCCGGCCTCAACAAGGACGACGCGCGCCGCAAATGGGGCGAGGAGCAGGTGCATGTCTGGCGCCGTTCCTTCGACGTGCCGCCGCCGGGCGGCGAAAGTCTCAAGGACACGGCGGCGCGCACCCTGCCCTATTACCGGAGCGATATCCTGCCCCACCTCAAGGAGGGCAAGACGGTGCTGGTGGCCGCGCACGGCAATTCGCTGCGCGCCCTGGTCATGGCGATCGAAGGGCTGAGCCCGGAGGAAATCCTCGCCCGCGAGATCGCTACCGGTGAGCCGACCACCTACCGCATCGGCCCGGACGGACAACTGGTCGAGCGGCTGGTGCTGTAGCGCGATTCACGTGAAACGCGGGCGGCGTTCAGACGGGGCTCAGGGCGTCGCCGCGGCGACGCCCGCCTCCCAGCCCAGGATGGCGCGCTTGCGCGGCACGCCCCAATGGTAGCCGGTGAGCGCTCCCGACGTGCCCACCACCCGGTGGCAGGGCACGACGAAGCTGATGGGGTTCTTGCCTACCGCCGCGCCCACCGCCCGCGCCGCCGCCGGTCGGCCGATATGGCTGGCCACCTCGGCATAGGTGGTGGCCTTACCGCAGGGAATGCGCAGCAGCGTCTCCCACACCTTGACCTCGAAATCGGTGCCGATCAGCACCACCCGTACCGGCCGCTCCGGCGACCACCGGGCGGGATCGAAGATCTGCGCCACCAGCGGCGCGATCCGCGCGTCATCGTGGGAAAACCGCGCATTGGGCCAGCGATTGGCGAGATCGGTGAAGGCGGCCTCGACGCTCAGCTGCCGGTCGGCGAAGCCCAGCCCGGAAATGCCGTATTCGGTCGCCGTCACCACGGCGGTGCCGAAGGGCGAGGGCGCCGCCCCCCAGATCATGTCGATGCCGGCGCCGCCGGCCCGGAAGGCGCCGGGCGGCATGGCTTCGTAGCTGACGAAAAGATCGTGCAGCCGCGAGGTGGACGAGAGCCCCACCTCGAACGTGGTGTCGAGCACGCTGGTCTTGTCGCGCAGCAGGCTCTTGGCGTGGTCGAGCGCCACCGCCTGCGCGAAGCTTTTGGGGCTGAGGCCGCACCAGCGCCGGAAGAGATCGGTCAATTGCCGCTCGCTGAGGCCCAGCGAGCGCGCAAAACGCTTGAGATCGACGGTGTCGGGGCCGTTCTCGCTGAGATAGCGGATAGCGGCCTGGATGGTGTCGTAGTCGCTGGCCGGCGTCAGGCTGGATAGATCGTTCATGGCCGGATCCTCGGATCGAAAAAGCGACCTGTCTTGTAGGATGGCGGGGTGCGCCGCGCGACCCGGTTTTGACGTCAGCCGGCCTGCCGCGCCTGCCGCAGGGCGCGGCCGAACGCCTTGGCGAAGCTCGCCTTGTCGTCGGGGCTGAGAAAGGCGCCCAGCTCCAGTTCCTCGGGGCCGCGGCGCAGGAAGATCGCGGTGGTGCGCTCGTTCTCGTCGCGCTCCAGCCGGAGGCGCACGGCGCGCGGCTCGAAGCGGCGCAGCACCCGCGTCTGGCCGGCGGCGCTGGTGGCGATTTCTAGCTGGTCGGGCCACAGCGTCACCTGTTGCCGCGTCCGGCCGCGCCGCGCCTGGCGGATGCCGAAGGCCATCAGCCCGCCCCCGGCCAGCGCATAGGCGATGAGCCCGGGCGCCAGCACTTCCGGCGCGGCAACGAGGAAGGGGCCGCCGATCACGCCGGCAAGGCCAAGGCCCACCCAGCCGCCGGCGGTTCGAAAGGAACGGTCGGGCCGCAGGGTGGCGGCAAACAGCGGCGTGGTCGTAGTGGCTTGCATCGGCATGGCTATCTCTCCCACAACTATTGCAGAGATTCGGGACCGAGAGAATGGCAGCGAGCAAAAAAGTGAAAAAACTCGGCAAGGCCGACGCCGAGGCCATTTTCGAGCGCTTTGCCCAGATCGAGCCCGAACCCAAGGGCGAACTCGACTACACCAACGCCTTCACCCTCCTGGTGGCCGTGGTGCTCTCGGCCCAGGCTACCGATGTGGGGGTCAACAAGGCAACGCGACATTTGTTCCAGGCGGCGCCCAGCCCCGCCGCCATGGTGGCGCTGGGGGTGGAGGGCATCGAAAGCCATATCCGCAGCATCGGGCTCTACCGCAACAAGGCCAAAAACGTCTTCGCGCTGTCCCAGCAGCTCATCGACAAACACGGCGGCGCGGTGCCGGACGAGCGCGCCGCGCTCGAAGCGCTGCCCGGCGTCGGGCGCAAGACCGCCAATGTGGTGCTCAATATCTGGTTTAGGCAGCCCACCATCGCGGTGGATACGCATCTTTTTCGTGTCGGCAACCGCACCGGGCTGGCCCCGGGCAAGACGCCGCTGGCGGTGGAACGGGCGCTGCATCGCGTGGTGCCCGAGCGCTTCATGCTGCACGCCCATCACTGGCTCATCCTGCACGGGCGCTATATCTGCAAGGCCCGAAAACCCGAATGCTGGCGCTGCCCCATCGCCCAATGGTGCCTCTACGAACCCAAAACCCCGGCGCCGAGGGCCTGAGAGTATAGCACGGTGCATTCCCGGCGTTTTCCCGAACGATCGGGCTGCCCACGGGCGTGACCCGTAGGCCGGCTGGGGAGCCCTTGCTGCTGTGGTGCTTGCTGGGAATGGCCCGCGGATCAGGTCCGCGGGCAGCCCGGTGGGGGAAGGGAACTGCGATGCGCAGGAACGTTTTCCGGAGCGCCCGGCCGACCACCTCACCCGCCATAGCCCAGTGCCATGGCGGCGGCGAATAGCGGGATCAACAGGAAGATACCGGCTTCCAGATGGAGGAAGCGCCGGCTGGCGGCCAGTTCATGTGCCGGCGGGGCATAGCCGGGCGTGGCGCGCGCTGCCCTGGCCCAGCGCCTGATGGCGAGGGTCGGCTGGATCGAGAGCAGCCCAACCGCGATAAAGGCGGCCATCTTGCCCCAGAAGGCGTGGTTGGCGAGGTAGTAGTCGGGGCCCAGTACCCAGACGCGGATGACCCCGACGATACTGACCAGCAGCGCCAGCCCGCCATAGGCGGCGTCGAGGCGCAGCAGTTGGGCCAGCCGTGCCGGCTCAAGGCCGGGGCGCAGCAGCACCAGCTCGGCCGCCAGCACGCCGGCCAGCGCGAAAACCGCCAGGTGATGGCCCCCGGCCAGGATCAGGGTCCAGTCCATTGCTTCATCCACCCGCCAATGTTAACGATGCACACATAGTCATCACATCATGTAAGCAATGTCAACATCGAGTAATTCGCCCTATCATCACGGCAATCTGCGCCAGGCGCTGCTGGAGGCGGCGCTGCGCATCCTGGAGCAGCAGGGCGAGGCCGGGCTCGGCCTGCGCGACCTGGCGCGGGCGGTGGGTGTGTCGCCGGCGGCGCCCTACCGCCATTTCGACAACCGCGCCGCTTTGCTCGAAGCACTGGCCGTCACCGGCTTCCAGCGCTTTGCCGCGCGCATGGAGGCGGTCGCCGCCACCGCCCCGGAGGCGCCGCTCGAGGCGATGGGCAAGACCTATGTGATCTTTGCCCTGCAGAACGCCAATCTCTTCCGCCTGATGTTTTCCCCGCAACTGCAAAAGGACGGGCGCCCGGGCCTGCGCATGGCCGCCGACGCCGCCTTCGCGACGCTGCGCCGTGTGGTGGACGGCGATGCGGCGACCGGGCGCATCCGGGCGCTGGCTGCCTGGGCCAGGGTGCACGGCCTTGCCGTGCTGCTGCTCGACGGGCAGATCGCCATCCGTGCCGGCGAGGATACCGAGGCGCTGATCGCCGAGATCGTCGGCAGCCTCTGATGCGGCCGCCAGGCGTTGCCCTCCTCTGCCCCATGGGCTAAACCGGCCCACGGCCTTTCCGACATTCCTTTCCGCGGACCCCGTATCCCCCATGACCCAGACCCGCTTCGACGTGCTGACCATCGGCAACGCGATCGTCGACATCATCGCCCCGGTCGAGCCCGGCTTCATCGAGCGCGAAGGCATGCAGGAAGGGATCATGCACCTCATCGATACCGACCGGGCCGAGGATCTGTACGCCAGAATGCCGGCGGGCCGGCAGCAGATTTCGGGCGGCTCGGCCGCCAATACCGCCGCCGGCGTCGCCTCGCTGGGCGGCCGCGCCGCCTTCGTGGGCAAGGTGGCCGACGACCCGCTGGGGGACGTGTTTGCCGCCGATCTCGACGCCATCGGCGTGCATTACCATACCGAGCGCCTCTCGGGCGGTGCGCTGACGGCCCGCTCGATGATCTTCGTCTCGGCCGATGGCGAGCGCACCATGAACACCTATCTGGGCGCCTGCCACGAACTGACCGAGCGCGACATCGACCCCGAGACCATCGGCAGTGCCGCCATCACCTATATGGAAGGCTTTCTCTGGGATCCGGTGGAAGCGAAGAAGGCCTTCGTGCTGGCCGCCCATTACGCCCACCGCAACGAGCGCGCCGCCGCCTTCACCCTGTCGGACCCGTTCTGCGTCGACCGCTTCCGCGACGAATTCCTCGACCTCATCCGGTCCAAGACCATCGACTACGTCTTTGCCAATGTGAACGAGCTCAAATCCCTCTACCAGACCGAGGATCTGGGCGCGGCGGTGCGCGAAATCGCCAAGGATGCGGAAGTGGCCGCCATCACCATGGGCGCCGACGGCGCCATGGCGGTGGTCAATGGCGAGGTGATTTCGGTGCCCGCCTTCCCGGTCGAGCGCGTCGTCGACGCGACCGGCGCCGGTGACCTCTTCGCCGCCGGCTTCCTGCTCGGCCTGGCGCGCGGCCAGACCCTCGACGCCGCGCTCAAGACCGGGTGCCTTGCCGCCAGCGAGGTGATTTCCCATATCGGCGCCCGCCCGCAACTCGACCTGTCGGCCCTGACGCGCCGGCACGGCCTGGCGGGCTGAGCGCCGCAGGTCCTGATTAACGCTGAAGGGTAGCCAGCCGCCGCAGCGCCCGTGGCGCTATGGCGTCAAGGGCCGCGACGGGATGCCAGCGCGCCTCGTGCACTTCCTCCATCTGCGGGCGCAGCGGCGCCGCCGGATCGGCGATAAACAGGTATTGCAGGTCGTGATGCACATGCGGCGGCTCGCCCCGGGCCGCCTTGCCGGCGACGTCATGGCTGTCGATGACGAAAGGCAGCTCCCCTTCCTCGTGCCAGGGATGCAGCGCAAGGCCGGTCAGACCGGTCTCCTCCATCGCCTCGCGCGCCGCCGAGGCCACCAGGCTCGCATCCTGCTCGTAATGCCCGCCCGGCTGCAGCCAGCGCCCGATACTCACATGGTCGATGAGCAGCACCCGGGCCTGATCGGGTGACAGCACGAAGGCGCTGGTGGTGACGTGGCCCGGCCAGGTCGTGCGCGCGTCCAGCCGATGGCCTTCGCCGATCTGCCAGCGCAGCAGGGAGAGAAATTCGCCCGGCTCGGCGACCCGTGCCAGATAGCGCTCGACCAGGCCGCCCAGCCGCTCGAGGAACGGCTCAGGCAAGCCGCGTGCCGCCATTGGCCATTTCCTCGAGAATGGCGGCGGCCGCCGCCGCCGGGTCGGGCGCCTCGATGATCGGGCGCGCCACCACCAGATGGCTGGCGCCGGCCGCCAGCGCCTCGGCCGGGCGCATCACCCGCTTCTGGTCGCCCCGGGCGGCGCCGGCCGGGCGGATGCCGGGCGTGACGATGGCCATGTCGGGGCCGATAATGGCGCGCACCATGGCCGCTTCGCGCGGCGAGACGACGACGCCACGAATGCCGACGGCCCGTGCCTGCTCGGCCCGCAGCGCCACCAGCCCCGCGGCGTCGCGGTCATAACCGGCCTCGTGCACATCGCTGTCGTCCATCGAGGTGAGGACGGTGACCCCCAGCACGCCGAGGCCCGAGCCGGCCGCCGCCCGTTGCGCCGCCCGCATGGTCTTGGGATAGGCGTGCACGGTGAGCAGGGTCGCGCCGGTCTCGGCGATGGCGGCGACGCCCTTTTCGATCGTGTTGTCGATGTCGAGCAGTTTGAGGTCGAAAAACACTTTCTTGCCGGCGGCGAGCAGCGCCTTGCCCAGCGCGTAGCCGTCGGCGCCGTAAAAGCACTGATAGCCGATCTTGTAGAAATCGACCCTGTCGCCCAGCGCCGTCACGATCGCTTCGGCGCGGGCGCGCGACGAAACGTCCAGGCCCACGATCAACTGGCCGGTCATGCTCTTTCTCCCGCTGTCAGATTTCCGGCCGGCGCCAGAGCATTTCACCGTTTCAATGAAACGGTGAAATCGCTCTAATTCTTTGCTTTGTCGCGTTTCCGAACCGCAAAACCGTCGCCACTTTTGCTGGAAACGCTCTAGAGCAATTCGCCCCGCCGGGCAAGTTTTGGAAAATCAGCCGCGGCTGAAATGGGTGAGTTCGTGCACCATCTGCTCCACCTTGCGGGTGATGGCGGGCTCCGTGGGATCGCCGTTTTCGTCGAACGCCGTCTCGGCCGGGCCGATGCCGAGCAGCGTCGGGACCACGAGCGTGCCTACCTTGCTCAGCGAATCGCGCAGATGGCTGAGCGACCAGATGGTGCCGTATTTGCCCGAGCTGACCCCGCCAATGCCGAATATGGCGTGGCGGAACGGGCTGGGGCGCTGGCGGCTGATCCAGGTGATGGTGTTGACCAGCAGCGGCGGCACCCCGCCATTATATTCGGGGCTGGCGATGAAGACGATGTCGTGCTGGCGCCACAATTCGGCCAGCTGCACCGCCGCCTCCGGCACCCCGTCAGGCTCGAGGTCCTCGTTGAAGATCGGCATGGGAAAATCGCTGAGGTCGAGCGAACTCACCGCCACCCCGGCGGCGGCCAGCTGGCGATCCATATGGCGTTGCAGCACGCGGTTATACGACCCCTGGCGGATGGACCCGGAGAGGGTGAGCGCCGTCTTCATGGCATTTCCTTATTGTAGAGTGCGCGGCGATCGTCGAAACCAGCCGCCGCCATTCGTCCTTGTGGCAAGCATTGGCCCAATCCCGGGCCGCTGCCAACCTATCTTGCTATCGCCGCCGACAGAAAAGGAGCCGTTCATGTCGACCCCGATGATTTTCATCAATCTCCCCGTCCGCGACCTTGCCGCTTCCATGGCCTATTACAAGGCGCTGGGCTTTGCCCACAATCCCGATTTCACCGACGAAACCGCCGCCTGCATCGTCGTTAGCGAGACGATTTTCGTCATGCTGCTGACGCATGCCAAATTTGCGGAATTCTCCGCCAATCCCATCACCGATGCCCGCCAGCAGACCGCGGCGCTCTATGCGCTCTCCTGCGCGGACCGCGACGCGGTCGACGCCATCGCCGCCAAAGGCCTCGGTGCCGGCGGCCACGAAACCCGCGCGGTGCAGGATCTGGGCTTCATGTATTCGCGCGCCATCGCCGATGTCGACGGCCATGTCTGGGAATATTTCCATATGGACATGAACGCCGTGCCGGCGGCCTGAGGCAGGCGGCAGCGCTGCGGGCCGGGCTCAGCCCGGCCGCAGCCAGCCGCGCAGCAGGCGGAAATACTGCTCGCGCCGGTAGCGGTAGAAATGCGCATTGGTCATCAGATGCCGGTAAGTCCGCTTGAAGGCCACTCGCGCCCATGGCCACCAGGGACGGCTGTCGGAGGAATAGTGCAGGATATGCGGGTCGAACGCCTCATGCGCCGGCTCGGGGTTCTGCAGGTTCCAGCGCGGATCGAGTTCGAGGAAGCGCCCGCGCAGCACGTAGTTGAGAATATCCTGGTCGTAGTAGAATTGCGCCAGCTCCGCTGCCGGCACCCCCGCCAGCCCGGCGGCGAAATCGATGCGGCGGTAGCGTTCGAGATCGATCAGCATCACCCCGGAATTGAAATAGGGCTCGGCCATGGAAAAGCTCGACCGCGCCCTGAGGTCGGTGCCGGCGAGGCAGTGCATGCGGTCCGGCTGCAGGACGGCGGCGATCACCCGGTCCTGCATGTCGATGGCGAACAGCGTCTCGATCGGGCTGCGCACGAAGGTGTCGGCATCGAGATAAAGCACCCGCCCGATTTCGGGCGGCAGCAATTCCCCCAGGAACAGCCGCGCATAGACGATCGGTGTGAACCGCTGCATGCGGATCGGCGGAAACGCCGCGATCCGCGCGTTGAGCGCCTCGATCTGGTCGATATCGATCAGCTCGAGCTGGGCGCCGTAATCGCTGGCGATGGAGTGAATGACGGCGCGGTTGCGCGGCCTGAGGCCCGAATGAAAGACGTGGAAGCGCAGCTTTTCGGGGGCGGCGCTGGTGAGGCAGACCGAGCGCATGCTGGCATAGGCCGGACCCCAGAAATTGTCGTCGAAGGTCAGCACGATATCGAGCACGTTTCCACCCTTTGTGCTGCCGGCCCGGCCGTCATCCGGCCATGGGTCTTGCGGGCTTGAGGCGTCGCCCTACCCGCCACTCGGCCGTAGGCCTCATGGCCTTGAGGCGGGAAATCGCTCCACTGGAGCGATTTCACTTCCGCCTCAAGCCTCGAACATTTTCTTGAGCTTGTCGAAAAAGCCGCCCGAGGTGGGGCTGGTTTCGGCGGTTTCGAGGCGCGCGAATTCTTCCAGCAATTCGCGCTGCCGCCGCGACAGGTTCTGCGGCGTCTCGATGTCGAGCTGCACATAGAGGTCGCCCACATCTTTCGAGCGCAGCACCGGCATGCCCTTGCCCTTGAGCCGCACGCGCTGGCCCGGCTGCGTGCCGGTGGCCACCTTGACCTTGGCCCTGGTGCCATCGAGCGTCGGCACCTCGAATTCGCCGCCCAGCGCGGCGGTGCTCATGGCGATGGGCACGCGCGCGTAAAGATCGGCGCCGTCGCGCTGGAACAAGGGGTGCGGCTTGATGGAAATGAAGATGTAGAGGTCGCCCGGCGGCCCGCCGCGCAGCCCCGCCTCGCCCTCATTGGCGAGGCGAATGCGCGTGCCGTCCTCGATGCCCTTGGGAATGTCCACCGACAGCTTGCGGTTCTGCTGCCGCCGGCCTTGGCCGCCGCAATCGGTGCAGGGCTGGTCCATCATCACCCCGCGCCCCTGGCACACCGGGCAGGTGCGCTCGATGGTGAAAAAGCCCTGCGCCGCGCGAATCTTGCCGTGGCCGCCGCATTGCCGGCAGGCATGCGTGCCGGTGCCCGGCTTGGCACCCGACCCCTCGCAGGTGTCGCAGGTGGTGAGGGTGGGTACGTCGATCTCGACGGTGCGCCCCTCGAAGCTTTCTTCGAGGCTGATCTCGAGATTGTAGCGCAGGTCGGAGCCGCGCAGGCGCGCCGCGCCACCCCCGCTGCCGCGCCGGCCGCCACCCATGAAGTCGCCGAAGATATCCTCGAAAATGTCGGACATGGAGGAAGCGAATTCCGGGCCGAAGCCGGCCGGCCCGCGCCCGCCACCATTTTCGAAGGCCGCATGGCCGAACCGGTCGTAGGCGGCGCGCTTCTGCGGGTCCTTGAGGGTGTCGTAGGCCTCGCTGATTTCCTTGAAGCGCCCCTCCGCCTCGCTATTGCCCGGGTTGCGGTCCGGGTGAAACTGCATGGCAAGCTTGCGATATGCGCTTTTGAGGGCCGCGTCGTCGGCGCCTTTCTGGCAGCCGAGAACTTCGTAGAAGTCACGTTTGGCCAAAGTGAACTCTCTTGCTGGACCGCGCCGGAAAATGCTCGTCGCGCTGGGCTGGAATAACAAAAGCCGGCCATGCCGGCGCCTTTCCTGCGCATATGGGCAGGCTGCCGCGTCTTAGCAAGGGCGGGCGGGGGGATCAACGTCCGATCCGCCCGACCCCCGCCCGCACCTGGATTCACGTGAAACTTTCCGGCGGCGGCTGCGCCGCAAAATCCTTCCGGTGGAAGGATTTTAGCCGGAAAGGCCATGAGAGCTACGCTCGAATGGCACCGGTGCTGCCCCGGGCACGCCGATAAAAGGAGCGCTGCTTGCCAGCTTCTTCCGGTGAAAAGAGAGATAACGGAGGTTCCCGCTGGCGCGGGAATGACCCGGGTAGTGGGCGGCGGCTGCGCCGCAAAATCCTTCCGGTGGAAGGATTTTAGCCGGAAAGGCCATGAGAGCTACGCTCGAATGGCACCGGTGCTATCCCGGGCACGCCGATAAAAGGAGCGCCGCTCGCCAGCTTCTTCCGGTGAAAAGAGATAACGGAGGTTCCCGCTGGCGCAGGAATGACCCGGGTGGTGGGCGGCGGCTGCGCCGCAAATCCTTCCGGTGGGGGGCGGCACTTTCGCCCGCCATTCGAGCGCAGCTCTCATGGCCTTCTTGCCTTAAATCGCTCCGCTGGAGCGATTTACCCGCGCCTGGCGCGGGACGGCAAGAAGCCCCGGCGTTGCCGCCGGGGCTTCTTGGTATTCATGCCGGGGACGAAACTTACGCGGAGCGCTGGTCGTCGTCGCCGTCGACCTCTTCGAAGTCGGCATCGACCACGTCGTCCTCGCCGTCCTCGGCGGTGCCGTTGGCCTTGGCCTCGGCCTCTTCCTGGCTGGCCTTGTACATGGCCTCGCCCAGCTTCATCGAGGCTTCGGCCAGCGTCGCGGTCTTTTCCTTGATGGCCTCGCCGTCATCGCCTTCGAGCACGCCCTTGAGGTCGGTGATCGCCGTCTCGATGGCCGCCTTGTCCTCGGCGCTCACCTTGTCGCCATAGTCCTTGAGCGACTTTTCGGTGGAGTGGATCAGCGATTCGCCCTGGTTCCTGGCTTCGACCGCCTCGCGCTTCTTCTTGTCGGCCTCGGCATTGGCCTCGGCGTCCTTGACCATCTTCTCGATATCGGCGTCGCTGAGCCCGCCCGAAGCCTGGATGCGGATCTGCTGCTCCTTGCCGGTGCCCTTGTCCTTGGCCGAGACGTTGACGATGCCGTTGGCGTCGATGTCGAAGGTGACCTCGATCTGCGGCACGCCGCGCGGCGCCGGCGGGATGCCCGCCAGGTCGAAATTGCCCAGCAGCTTGTTGTCCGCCGCCATTTCGCGCTCGCCCTGGAAGACCCGGATGGTCACTGCCGACTGGTTGTCCTCGGCGGTGGAGAATACCTGGCTCTTCTTGGTCGGGATGGTGGTGTTGCGGTCGATGAGGCGGGTGAACACGCCCCCCAGCGTCTCGATGCCGAGGCTGAGCGGGGTCACGTCGAGCAGCAGCACGTCCTTGACGTCGCCCTGCAGCACGCCGCCCTGGATGGCGGCGCCCATGGCCACCACCTCGTCGGGGTTGACGCCCTTGTGCGGCTCCTTGCCGAACAGCTGCTTGACCGCTTCCTGCACCTTGGGCATGCGGGTCATGCCGCCCACCAGCACCACTTCGTCGATCTGGCTGGCCGACAGGCCGGCATCCTTCATCGCCTTGCGGCACGGCTCGATGGTGCGGTTGATGAGGTCTTCCACCAGCGTTTCGAGCTTGGAGCGGCTGAGCTTGAGCGTCAGGTGCTTGGGACCCGAGGCGTCGGCGGTGATGAAAGGCAGGTTGATTTCGGTCTGCGTCGCGCTCGAGAGCTCGATCTTGGCCTTTTCCGCCGCTTCCTTCAGCCGCTGCAGGGCCAGCTTGTCGGACCTGAGGTCGATGCCCTGCTCGCGCTTGAACTCGTCGGCCAGATAATCGACCAGCCGCATGTCGAAATCTTCACCGCCCAGGAACGTGTCGCCATTGGTCGACTTCACCTCGAACACGCCGTCCCCGATCTCGAGGATGGAAATATCGAACGTGCCGCCGCCCAGGTCGTAGACCGCGATGGTGCCGGTATTCTTCTTGTCGAGGCCATAGGCCAGCGCCGCCGCCGTCGGCTCGTTGATGATGCGCAGCACGTCGAGGCCGGCGATCTTGCCCGCGTCCTTGGTGGCCTGGCGCTGCGAATCGTTGAAATAGGCCGGCACGGTGATGACGGCCTGCGTCACCGTCTCCCCGAGATAGCTCTCGGCGGTTTCCTTCATCTTCTGCAGGATCATGGCCGAAATCTGCGAGGGCGAATATTTTTCGCCCGAGGCTTCGACCCAGGCATCGCCATTGTCGGCCTTGACGATGTGGAAGGGCACGAGGCCCTTGTCCTTTTCCACCGTCTGGTCGTCATAGCGGCGCCCGATGAGGCGCTTGACCGCGAACAGCGTGTTTTCCGGATTGGTCACCGCCTGGCGCTTGGCCGGCTGGCCCACGAGGCGCTCCCCATCCTTGGAGAACGCGACCATGGAGGGCGTGGTGCGCGCGCCTTCCGCATTTTCGATGACCTTGGGCGTGCTGCCGTCCATGACGGCGACGCAGCTATTGGTCGTGCCCAGGTCGATACCGATGACTTTAGCCATTATTCTAGCCTCTCTTTCAGCGAACCCGCCGTGAAGCCCTCTCGGAGAAAGCAGCCTCTTGGCCCCTTGGCTGAGGCCGGGTCCCTCTTAAGGTTTGATTGCCGCCCATTGCTGGGCTTCGCTGGGGTATATAGGGGGGTGCCCGCGGGGCTTCAAGCACGCAGTCTCGCAATGGCGGCACTTGTCGGCGGGGCCATGGGGCGCGCAAAAATATCGGCCATTCCGCCGCGCCGGTAAATTGATTAGGAAGGCGCCATGATCGCGCCCGGCACCGTGCTTTTAGACGATAATCTCTCCGCCTCCAGGCGGAACCGGCTTTTTACCGGGCCGCGCGACATCCTCGTCGCCTATGACGCCGCCGGCGCCCGCGCGGCGCTGGCGCGGCTGGCGGCGGCGACCGAGGCGGGACTCTGGGCCGCCGGCTATCTCGCTTACGAACTGGGGTATCTGTTCGAGGAGCGCCTCGCCCCGCTGCTGCCGCCGCGGACGGCCACCCCCCTCCTCTGGCTGGGGCTTTATGACGCGCCCAGCCAGCCGGATGCCGCCGCCATCGATGCCCTGCTGGGCCCGGCACCGGGCGCGGCGCTCGACATCGTGCCCGAACTTGCTGAAGCGGCCTATGGCCGGGCCTTTGCGCAGGTCGAGGAGCTGATCGCGGCGGGCGACGTCTACCAGGTCAACCTCACCATGAAGGCGCGCTTTCGCCTCGCGGGCAGCGCCTCCGGCCTCTACCGGCGGCTGGCGGCCAGCCAGAAGGTGGCCTATGGCGCCTTCATCCATGCCGGCGACCATGTCGTGCTGTCGCGCTCGCCGGAATTGTTCGTCGCGGCGGCGGACGGGTGGTTGCGCGCCCGGCCGATGAAGGGCACGGCGCCGCGCGGCCGCAGTTTCGTCGAGGACGAGGCCGCCCGCGCCGCCCTTGCCGCCGACGCCAAGAATCGCGCCGAAAACCTGATGATCGTCGACCTGCTGCGCAACGATCTGGGGCGTATCGCGGCAACCGGCAGCGTCAGGGTGACCGACCTTTTCTCCGTCGAGACCTATCCCAGCCTGCACACCATGACCTCGGGCATCGAGGCGCGGCAGAAGCCGGGCATCGGCATCGAGGCGCTGCTGGAAAACCTCTTTCCCTGCGGCTCGATCACCGGCGCGCCGAAACTGCGGGCCATGGAAATCATCGAGGCGGTGGAAGCCGGGCCGCGCGGCCTTTATACCGGGGCCATCGGCTATGTCGCGCCGGGCGGCGAGAGCTGCTTCAGCGTCGCCATCCGCACCGCCGTCATCGACGCTGCCGGCCGGGGCGAGATCGGCATTGGCGGCGGTATCGTCGCCGACAGCCGGGCGGCGGCCGAATATCGGGAGGCTTTGCTCAAAATGGCGTTCCTGGCCGATCCGGCCCCGCCCGTCACCCTCATCGAAACGCTGAAATGGACGCCGCAAACCGGCTTCGTGCTGCTCGACCGGCATCTCGACCGGCTGCTGGCCTCGGCCCGCTATTTCGCCCTTCGGGCCGAGCGGCCGGCCCTCGCCCGGCTGCTGGCCGGCGCGGCAGAAGATTGGCACGGCCCCATGCGGGTGCGTCTCACTTTGGGCGAAGCCGGCCCCGAATTGACCGCCGTACCGCTGCCGCCGAACCCGGAAAATTTCCGTTTTGCCCTCGCCGGTGAGCGGCTCGATTCGACCTCCATCTGGCTGGCCCACAAGACCACCAACCGCGCCTTTTACGATACGCCGCGGCAGACGGCGCAGGCGGCGCTGGGGGTCGACGAAGTGGTGTTCTTGAACGAGCGCGGCGAAGTGACCGAGGGCTCCTTCACCAATCTTTTCATCGAACGCGGCGGCCAGCTCTTCACCCCGGCGCTGGCGTCGGGCCTCCTGCCCGGCACCTTGCGGGCCGAGCTGCTGGCGCGGGACGAAGCGCGCGAAGCGGTGCTGACCCTTGCCGATCTCGACGCCGCCGAGGCAATCTTCCTGGGCAATTCCGTGCGCGGCCTCCTCCGCGCCCAATGGGTAAGGGACCAACCATGATCGCCATCCAGCCCGACGACGTGCTCGTCGTCGTCGATATGCAATATGATTTCCTGCCCGGCGGGAGCCTCGCCGTGGCCGGCGGCGACGAGATCGTGCCGCTGATCAACGCCCTGGCCAGGAAATTCACCCATGTGGTGCTGACCCAGGACTGGCACCCGAAGGACCATGTTTCCTTTGCCAGCCAGCACCAGGGCAAGGCGCCGTTCGAGACCGTCGAGCTTGCCTACGGCACCCAGGTGCTCTGGCCCGACCATTGTGTCTGGCAGAGCCATGGCGCCGAGCTGAGCGCCGGGCTCGATATTCCGCAGGCCCAGCTCATCATCCGCAAGGGGTTTAACCGCAGCATCGATTCCTACTCCGCCTTCCAGGAGGCGGACCGCAAGACGCTGACGGGCCTCGCCGGCTATCTCAACGAGCGCGATCTCGGGCGGCTCTACGTGGTGGGCCTCGCCACCGATTTCTGCGTCGCCTGGACCGCGCTCGATGGCGTCGCCGGGGGTTTTGACGTCAGCGTCATCGAGGACGCCACCCGCGCCATCGACACCAACGGCTCGCTGGAAAAAGCCTGGGCCGACTTGGCCGAAGCCGGGGTGGAACGGGTCCTGAGCCGGGACATCCTTGGCTGACCGGACGGTGCCTGCGGGCAGCAGGCGCCCCGATTGGGGCTATTTCGGGGTTCGCGTCAGCTTGTCTCAAAGCGCAAGGCTTTTCGCCCCCTCCCCCTTGAGGGGAGGGCCGGGGTGGGGGTGGTTCGGTTAATCCCTGATGGACCCCCTCCCTCAATCCCTCCCCTCAAGGAGGAGGGAGGCGCAGGGGTCGCCGAATTCCGGGCCGAAACGCCCGCATTCCCAACCCCCACCATGAAAAACTGCCGGCAGCGCGCCGATCAGGCGCTCTTGTCCACGCCGGCGCTGTCTTCTTCCGGCGCGGCCGCGCCGCCCTTGGCGACGCCCACCATGGAAGGCCGCAGCACGCGGTCGCCGATGATGAAGCCTTCCTGCACCACCTGCACCACCGTGCCTTCGGGCACGTTGGGATTGGGTACCTCGAACATGGCCTGATGCTGGTGGGGGTCGAATTTCTGCCCCGCCGCCTCGATCTGCTTGACGCCGTGCTTGGCCAGCAGCCGCTGCATCTCGCGCTCGGCCAGCTCGATCCCCTCGATGAGGCTCTTGAGCGTGCCGTCGGCGCTGTCGCGCGTTTCGGCCGGCAGCACCAGCAGCGCCCGGTTGAGCGCGTCGGTGGCGCTCAGCATGTCGCGGGCAAAGCCGGCAATGGCGTAGGAGCGCGTATCGCTGACGTCGCGCTCGGTGCGCTTGCGCAGGTTTTCCATTTCCGCCGCGCTGCGCAGCACCCGGTCGCGCAGCTCGGCATTTTCAGCCCGCAATGCCTCGATGGGATCGACTTCCGGCGTTTCGGTCTCGGGGGTTTCGACTTCCGGCGCGTCGCCCTGGGCGGCGTTTTCGTCGCTCATTTCGTCTTCATCCGTATATTGGTTGGCGGGTTCTGCCCCCGCATATCGGCCAAGCCCGTGGCAAATTCAAGCGGCCCGGCGCCGCGGTCGCGCTTATTTGCCGCCCCGTGGCCGCGCCATCATCGTCGAGATGACCTGCGCGGTATAGTCGACCACCGGCACGATGCGCGCATAGTTGAGCCGCGTCGGGCCGATGACGCCCAGCACGCCCACGATGCGGTCGTTGCCGTCCTTGTAGGGGCTGAGGATCACCGAGGAGCCCGAGAGGGAAAACAGCTTGTTCTCCGACCCGATGAAGATGCGCACCCCTTGCGCCTTCTCGGTGTCGCCCAGGAGTTCGAGCAGCCCGTCCTTGCTTTCGAGCGCGTCGAAAAGCTGGCGCATGCGCACCAGCTCGTCGCTGGCCATGGTCTCGTTGATGAGGTTGGAGCGGCCGCGCACGATGACCGTGGGCGCCGCCATCGGCCCCTCCTCGACCAGCGTGGCGATGCCGGCATCGACCAGTTTCTGCGTCAATTCGTCGAGCTCCGCCCGCTCTTCGGCGCGGCGCGCGTCGAGCACGGCGCGGGCTTCCGCCAGCGTCCGCCCCACCACGTAATTGGCGAGGTAATTGCTCGCCTGCTGCAGGGCGCTGGCGGTAAAGCCCGGCGGCAGCTCCATCACCCGGTTTTCCACCTGCCCGTCCTCGCCCACCAATATCGCCATGGCCCGGCTGGCATCGAGCCGCACAAACTCGATGTGCTTGAGCACCATGTCTGCCTTGGTGGCGATGACGAGGCCCGCCCCGTGGCTGAGGCCCGAGAGCAGCGTGCTGGCCTCGGTCAGCAGCTCCTCGACCTGGCCACGGCCGGTACCTTCCATGTGGCGGGCGATGCGGCTGCGTTCGTCTTCGTCCACCACCCCGGTTTCGAGCATGGTATCGACGAAGAACCGCAGCCCCTGCTGCGTTGGCGCGCGACCGGCCGAGGTATGGGGCGCGGCGATGAGCCCCAGCGCCTCGAGGTCGGCCATGACGTTGCGCACCGAGGCGGGCGACAGTTCCAGCTGGATGAGGCGGCTGAGGTCGCGCGAGCCCACCGGCATGCCCGTATCGATATAGCGCTCGACCAGCCGCCGGAAGATTTCCTGGCTGCGCTGGTTGAGGGCGGAAAGAAAATCCTCGGGCGGTCTGTCCATGGTCCTTGATTAAAATCGTCGGCTTTAACCCTGCTCTTTCATTTAAGGGCAATGGCAGCCGCCGCCAAGCACCCGGCGCTTGTGGCGGCGCCCGAGGAAGGTTAAGAGGCGGTTAATTTCGCTTTACCCGGCAACCGGAGCAACGATGCCCTCACCCAACCGGCCTTCCGGACGCGCGCCCGAGCAGATGCGGGCCGTGACCATCGAGCGCAACGTGGCCATGAAGGCGGAGGGCTCGTGTCTCGTCGCCTTCGGTAACACGAAAGTGCTGTGCACCGCCTCGGTCGAGACCAGCCTGCCCGGCTGGCTGCGCGGCAAGGGCCAGGGCTGGGTCACCGCCGAATACGGCATGCTGCCCCGCTCCACCGGCACCCGCACCCGCCGCGAGGCCGCCGCCGGCAAGCAATCGGGCCGCACCCAGGAAATCCAGCGCCTCATCGGCCGCTCGCTGCGCGCCGTGACCGATCTCGAAGCGCTGGGCGAAGTGCAGGTGACGCTCGACTGCGACGTGCTGGAGGCCGATGGCGGCACCCGCACCGCCGCGATCACCGGCGCCTATGTAGCGCTGGCCGACGCCGTCAAATGGCTCGAGGCGCGCCAGCTCACCAAGGGACAGGTGCTGCGCGACAGCGTCGCCGCCATTTCCTGCGGCATCTATCGCGGCGTGCCGGTCTGCGACCTCGATTATCTCGAGGATGTCGAGGCCGAAACCGACGCCAATTTCGTCATGACCGGGGCGGGAAAATTCGTCGAAATCCAGGGCACGGCCGAGGGCGCCCCCTTCGACCGGGCGGAACTGGAAAGCCTGATGACCCTGGCGGGCAGCGCCATCGGCGCGTTGACCGGCCTGCAACGGGCGGCGCTTTCGGCATGAGCATCGCGCGCCTCAAACCCGGCGACCGCCTGGTCATCGCCACCCATAATGGCGGCAAGCTGCGCGAATTCCGCGAGCTGTTCGAGCCGTTCGGGCTGGAACTGGTCTCGGCCGGCGAACTGGGCCTGCCCGAGCCGGAGGAGACCGGCACCACCTTTGCGCAGAACGCGCGGCTGAAGGCGCACGCGGCGGCCCAAGGCAGCGGCATGCTGGCGCTGTCCGACGATTCGGGGCTCTGCGTCGACGCGCTGGGCGGCGATCCGGGCGTCTATACCGCCGACTGGGCCGGCGTGCCGCGCGACTTCAACCGGGCCATGAAGCGGGTGGAGGACGCCTTGCAGGCGGCCGGCGCCAGCTCCCCCGGGCAGCGCCGCGCCTCCTTCAACGCCACGCTCTGCCTCGCGCATCCCGATGGCCGCGACAAGCTCTATGTGGGGCGCTGCGAGGGCACGCTGGTGTGGCCGCCGCGCGGCGACCAGGGCCATGGCTACGACCCCATGTTCATGCCGGACGGCTACGACATCACCTTTGGGGAAATGCCCGCCGCGGCCAAGCATTCCTGGGCACCCGGCCAGACCGGGCTCAGCCATCGCGCCCGCGCTTTCGCCCTCTTCGTGGAGAACCAGATTGAGCGGGCCTGATGCCAACGATCTCTTCGGCGTCTATATCCATTGGCCCTTCTGCGCGGCCAAGTGCCCCTATTGCGACTTCAATTCCCACGTCCATCACGGCCCCTTCGACGAGGACGCCTTCGTCGAGGGTTATCGGCGCGAAATCGCCCATATGGCGGCCCTGGCGCCGGACCGGCTGGTGCGCTCGATCTTTTTCGGCGGCGGCACGCCGTCGCTGATGAGCCCGAAAGCCGTCGGCGCCATTCTCGACGCGGTCGCGGGCGCCTGGCCGATCGATACCCAGGCCGAGATCACGCTGGAAGCCAATCCCACCAGCGTCGAGACCGAGCGCTTCCGCGGCTTTCGCGCCGCCGGCGTCAACCGGGTATCGCTGGGCGTGCAATCGCTGCGGCCCGGGCCGCTGGCCGAACTGGGGCGGCGCCACAGCGTCGAGGAGGCGGTGGCCGCGGTGCGCATCGCCCAGGCTATCTTCGAGCGCTCCAGCTTCGACCTCATCTATGCCCGCCCCAGGCAGACGCTGGAGGATTGGGAGGACGAGCTCAAGGAAGCGCTGTGGCTGGCCCGCGGCCATATCAGCCTCTACCAGCTCACCATCGAGCACGGCACGCGCTACTACGACCTGTTCAATGCCGGCAAGCTCAAAATGCCGGACGAGGACCTGGCCGCCGATTTCTACGAGCTGACGCAGGACCTGACCGCCGAAGCCGGCATGCCGGCCTACGAGATTTCCAACCACGCCGTGCCAGGCCAGGAAAGCCGCCACAACATGCTCTACTGGCGCTACGGCGAATATGCCGGCATCGGCCCGGGGGCGCATGGCCGGCTGCTGCTCAACCACCAGCGCCACGCCACAGTGACCGAAAAGCTGCCCTTCGACTGGCTCGACCGGGTCAAGGCGCAGGGCCACGGCATGACCACGGACGACGTGCTGACCTGGGAAGAGCAGGGCGACGAATTCCTGGTCATGGGCCTGCGGCTCAAGGAAGGCATTTCCCCGTCCCGCTTCATGGCTCTTTCCGGCCGCGGCATCGCCGAAAAACAGGTCGAGGCGCTGAAAGGCTACGGCTTCGTCGAAACCCTGCCCAACGGCAATATCCGTGTCACCGACAAGGGTTTTCCGGTGCTCGACGCTGTGGTGGCCGACCTCGCGGCGTAACTGCCTCCTCCAGCGGGGCTGCCCGCGGACTTGATCCGCGGGCCCCTCACCACAAACGCCGACGCGACGATGACTCTCCAACCGGCCCACGGGTCACGCCCGTGGGCAGCCCCGGTGGCTCTGGAAAATACCCGTTCCGTGAAATGGCCTACAGCCGTGGCCCTTCCACCGTCGCGGCGCTATTGCCGCTGATACGCTTGATCGCCAGCGCGTAATCGCTGCGCCCGTCGGCGCGAAAACGGAACAGCCCGTCGCGGCCGTTGAAACCGGCCGGATTGGTGAGCGTGGCCGGATTATAGGGCGGGCTGGCCAGCGACAGCGTGTTCACATTGGCCAGAATCGTCGCCGTATAGGCGATGGTGGCCATTTGCGGCGGCCGCGCCCCGAACCGCGCCTGGTAGGCGGGCGCGATGGCGTTGAGCCCGCTCTCGTCCACCGCCGGAAAGATGGCGCCCTGCAGGGTCGGCTGGGTGAAAAGCGTGCCGTGCTCGGCCCAGTCGGCCGAGCCGACCAGTTGCACCGCCGCCCCGTCGACGCCGGCCGCCGCCAGTGCTGCGCCGAAGGCCGGGGCGCTGGCCGGATCGGGGAGGAACAGCGCATCGATGAGGCCCCGTTCGATCAGCGGCTTCGCCTGCGCCACGATGGACGCCGCCTCGCTGGGGGACGAGAAGGTATAGACCGCCTGCGGGTTGAAGCCGGTGGCGATGGCCTGCTGGCGAAAGGCCGTGGCCATGGCCTCGCCATAGGGCGTGGCGGGGAAGACGCCGGCCGGGCCGCGCCGGCCCTGCGCCATGAGATAGCTCAATGCCCGCTGCATCTGCTGCTCGGGCAACAGCGCCAGCACATAGACGCCGTTGCCGGCATGAGCGGCATTGTTGGAAAAGCCGATCAGTGGCACGCCCGCCGCGCGGGCCACGGCGCCGGCGGCACCGAGCTGCTCGCTGGTCAGCGGCCCCAGGATCAGCCTGGCGCCGTCGCTGATGGCGGCCGTGGCGGCGCGGCTGGCGCCGGCGGCCGTATCGCCGGTATCGCGCAGCGCGATGGTGATGTTTTCCCCGATATTGGGGTTGGTATTGATGAAATCGATGGCCAGCCGGCTGGCATTGGCCAGCACCGTGCCGGCGGCGCTGAGCGTCGGCTCGCCCGAGAGCGGCAAGAGGAGCGCCACGGTGACCGGGCCGCGCCCGAAGCGCTCCGCCGGCGCGCTGGGGGTGCTGCTGACTGCCGTGTTGGCGCCGCTGCCGCCAAAGGGCAGGCTCAGCGTGCGCGAGCCGAATTGCAGCTCGCCCGGCGTGCACGAGGCGAGCAGCAGCGCTGCCGCCGCCAGCGCCGCGAGACGTCCTGTTCCTGTTGCGCTGCCGCTAAATCCCTTCACGCCCCCGGCCCGACATGGTCAACTGGTCTATCCAAGCTGGCGCGATATGGTTAACCAAGTCTTGCCCGCCTTTGCCGAAAGTTGCCGATGAGCGCCCCGCCAAAAGACTATTTTCTCGCCGGCCACCGTTTCACGGCGCCGGAACTGGCGCCCGGCCTTTATGTCGTCGCCACCCCGATCGGCAATCTGCGCGATATCACCCTGCGCGCGCTCGAAACCCTCGCCGCGGCCGAAACGGTGCTCTGCGAGGATACGCGCACCTCGGCAAAGCTGCTCGACCATTATGGCATCAAGGCGCGGCGCCAGGCGCTGCACGAGCATAACGAGCGCGAGCGGGCCGACGATATCGTGGCGCGCATCGCCGCCGGCGCCGCCATCGCGCTGATTTCCGATGCTGGCACGCCGCTGCTTTCCGATCCCGGCTTTCCGCTGATTCGCGCCCTGGCCGCGGCCGACTTGCCGGTCTTTCCCATTCCCGGCGCCTCGGCGCTGCTCTCGGCGCTGGTGGTGGCGGGCCTGCCCACCGACGCCTTTGCCTTTCATGGTTTCCTGCCGCCCAAGGCGGGTGCCCGCGCCCATGCACTGGCGCGCCTGAAGGATTCACGTGAAACGCTGGTGTTTTACGAGTCGCCGCGCCGCCTCGCGGCAACGCTGGGCGCCATGGCCGAGATTTTCGGCGACCGCCCGGCGGCGGTGGCGCTGGAGCTGACCAAGCGCTTCGAGCGCACCCGGCGCGGGACACTCGGGGCGCTGGCGGCACACTTTGCCGACGAAGCCACCAGGGGCGAAGCGGTCGTCGTGGTGGCCGGCGCGCCCGAGCCCAGCATTGCCGCGGCCGACTGGCAGGCGGCGCTCGAGGAAGCTCTGGCCGGCCAGCCGCTGCGCACCGCGGTCGACGAAATCGCCGCGCGCTTCGGCCTCAAGCGCAAGGAGGTCTATGATGCGGCGCTCGCCCGCAAGGCCCGGCCCTGACCGGCGCGCCGCCGAGCGCCACGGCCAGCGCGGCGAGGCGCTGGCGGCGCTCTTCCTGCAAGCCAAGCTCTACCGGCTGCTTGCCCGCCGCTTCCGGACGCCGGTGGGCGAGATCGACATCGTGGCCGAACGTGGCGGCGTGCTGGTCTTCGTCGAGGTCAAGGCGCGCGGCCACAAAACCTCGGAAGCCGCGGCGCTCGGGGCGGTCAACCGGCGCCGCATCGCCCGGGCCGCGCAATTCTGGCTGGCCCGCCACCCCGCCGATGCCGGCCGCGATTGCCGCTTCGACGTGATTTTCCTTGCGCCCGGCCGCTGGCCGCGCCATCTCATCAACGCCTTTCAAGCTCCCTGAGGAAAGCCATGAGCCTCAAAGTCGCGGTCCAGATGGACCACGTATCGACCATCAACCCGCTGGGCGACTCGACCTTCGCCATGCTGCTCGAAGCGCAGGCGCGCGGCCATGCGCTGCTCCATTATACGCCCGACAGCCTCGCCCTGCGGGGCCGCACGCTGAGCGCCCTGTGCCAGCCGCTCACCGTAACCGATGCGGAAAAGGGCCGGCACTTCACCCTCGGGGAGGCGGCGCGCGTCGATCTGGGCACCCAGGACGTGGTGCTGATGCGCCAGGACCCGCCCTTCGACATGAACTACATCACCATCACCCATCTGCTCGAGCACCTGCCCCCGAGTACCCTGGTGGTGAACCCGGCCGCCACCGTGCGCAACGCGCCGGAAAAGCTGCTGGTGCTGGAATTTCCCGAGCTGATGCCGCCCACTCTGGTGACGCGCGACCGGGCGGAAATCCACGCCTTCCGCAAGGAGCACGGCAATATCATCGTCAAGCCCCTCTACGGCAATGGCGGGGCCGGCGTGTTCTTCATCCAGGAAGGCGACCACAACCTCATCAGCCTGCTCGAGCTGTTCGAGAGCAATTACCGCGAACCCTTCATGATCCAGAAATACCTGCCCGACGTCCGGCAGGGCGACAAGCGGATCATCATCATCGACGGCGAGCCGGTGGCCGGGCTCAACCGCATCCCGGCAGAGGGCGAGGCGCGCTCCAACCTGCATGTCGGCGGGCGGCCCGAATTGTCGGCGCTGACGCCGCGCGAGCGCGAGATCTGCGCCGCCATCGCCCCGGCGCTCAAGGCGCGGGACATGATCTTCGTCGGCATCGACGTCATCGGCGACTATCTCACCGAGATCAACGTCACCTCCCCCACCGGCATTCGCGAGATCAAGCGCTTCGGCGGCCCCGACATCGCGGTGCTGATCTGGGACGCGATCGAAAGCCGCCGCCGGTAATGGAACTCCTCGCGGCCGCTTTCTTCGTCGGCCTGGGCGTCGCCAGCCTGTGGCAGGCGGCGCGCGATCCGCGCATCGATCGGGCCTTCTGGATCGACAGCCTGCGAGTGATCCTGGGCTATGGGCTCTTTGTCGCGGCGGGTCTGGCACTGCTCGTGCTGTTGGGGCTCGGCGGCGACGGCTGGCATCAGGCGGCGCTCTGGGCCTATCTGCTGGGCTGGTTCGGCCTGGCGTGGCTGTGGCTGATCCGGCTGTTGCCGCGCCTGCGCGCCCTGCCGCTCCGGGCCGGCTGGCATTGGGGGCCGCTCGACTGGATTTTGCTGGCGCTGGCGGCGGGCGGCGCTACGATGGCCTGGCTGACGCGGGGACCGCTGTGACGATCCCGTACCCGCCGCGGGGGGACCCAGGATGAACACATTTCTCGTCGCCTTCGCCACCCTCTTCGCCACGGTCGGCGTGGCCGATATCGCCTTCATCTTCGCCGCCCTCACCAAGGACAACACCCCGGCCCAGCGGCGGGTGATGGCGACGCGCGGCGTCTTGGTGGCGCTGGCGATCCTGTTGTTCTTCGCGCTATTGGGCAGTGCCATCCTCGACGTCTTCGGCATCACCATCCCCGCCCTGCGCACCGCCGGCGGCGTGCTGCTGCTGCTCATCGCCATCGACATGGTGTTCGCCCGCCACTCGGGCGGCACCGGCACCACCGATGAAGAAGAGAACGAGGCCAAGCACTCGCCCGATATTTCCATCTTCCCGCTGGCCATGCCGCTGCTCGCCGGGCCCGGCGCCATCAGCGCCGTGATCCTGCTCAGTACCGGCGCCCACAGCGATCTCGAGTTCTGGCTGGTGCTGGCCGCCATCGTCGTCATCCTCGCGCTGGCCTGGCTGACCCTGCTCATCGCCATTCCCATCCAGCGGCTACTCGGGCTCACCGGGCTCTCCGTGGTGTCGCGCGTCGTGGGCATCCTGCTGGCGGCGCTGGCGGTGCAGTTCGTCTTCGACGGCATCAAGGCCAGCGGCCTGCTGGGCGGGGTCTAAAAGCCCTCTGACGGCGCGGCGTCCGGCGCCGTTTCGCTGGCCGGGTCGATGCCCACGCCGAAGGCGTCGGCCCGGCCGATAGGGGCGCTGACCAGCGCCTCGAGGGCAAAGCCGGGCGTCGCGTCCGGCGGGCCGCCGGCGGCGACCAGATCGGTGGCGCGCTCGGGCGCGCGGCTGAGCGGCAGCACCGCCCCCGCCACTTCCAGCAGCCGAATCTGCCCCTGTCCCTGATAGGGCGGGCGCAGCATGGCGGCCGCATCGGTGCCCAGCAGCGGATCGGCCACCGCCAGCGTCACCGTGCCGCCGCGATAGAAGGTGCGGATGGACTGGCTGATATAGAAGGCCAGCTTGTCGGCGCCGGCGCGGGAAAAGTGGATGCCGTCATCCTTGCGCATATTGGCGTTCTGCCCGTTGACGTCCGGCCCATAGGCCGAATACTGCCCGTCCTCGCCCGCGAAACGGTCGTAGATATCGAGAAATTCCGCCCCGCCCGAAAAGGCCGCGAGCCGGTGCAGCGCGCTGATCTGGGTCATGGCGGCGGAATATTCACTGCGCGACATCGGCGGCAGGCCGATCCAGATGGCCGGCTTGCGGGCGGCACGCAACTGCCCGAGGAAGCGGTTGAGCCGCTCCTGGTAGGCGGTTTTCCAGCCGTCGCTGAGTGGCGGATAGGTCTGGCCGTTGGCCTTGAGCTCCTGCCGGTCGTTGACGCCGATGATGATTACCGCCACATCGAAGCTGTCGGTCGCGACCTGCTCGCCAATGGCCTTGTTCCAGTCGAAATAATCGTCGCGCACGAAGCCCGACGAGCCGACCCCCTGCCCGATCACCACCAGATTGGGGTCCTCGGCATAGAAGCGCTCCAGCGCCTTGGCGAGGTCCACCGCCAGCGAATCGCCAAAGACCGCCAGCCGCGTCGCCCCTTGCGCCTTCTCGATGGTCGGCGCCGGCGGCGGCAGCGCCGCCTGCGGCGCCGGGGTGCGTCGCGGCTGCGTCTGCTGCACCGGCGCGGCCGGCTTGGGCTCTTCGCCGAACAACAGGTCGAACAGCGTCCGGCGCTTTTGCTGCTGGGCCACCTCGAACCGCTCGCCCGCCTGCGCCAGCACGGGCGCGGTCTCGACGGTCGCGAAAAGCGCGATCAGCACGATGAGGATGAGCCGCTTCATGAACGCTCCGGCACGCCGCAAATGCCAAGCTTTTACCAGTTGCGCCGGCGTAAGGCCACGGCCTCGCCGCGCCGTTATCGCAGCGCCGCGGCCAGTTCGTCATAGCTGGCGCGGGTGATGAAGCCGTCGGCCACCCGGCCCTGCTGCGCCTGGAAGCGCGCATAGGCGGCCTGCGACACCGGCCCGATGCGCCCGTCCACCGCCCCGTCATAAAAGCCCAGCCGCTGCAGCGCCTGCTGGATGAACTGCCGTTGCGCCAGGTCGGGAAAAAGCGTGCGGCGCGGCCAGGGCGTGACGAAGGCGCCGCCGCCTTTCAGCCGGTCGGTGAGATGGGCTACGGCCAGCGCGTAGCTGTCGGAAAAATTGTAGCCCTTGAGCACCAGATAATTGCCGGTCATCAGGAATTTCGGGCCCTTGGCGCCGGCCGGGACGTAGAGAAACACCGGCAGCTCGGGATCGGCGAAGGCGCGGCCGGCGACGCGCGCCACGCCGCGGTCGGCGAAAAAGCGGATGGGCCGCAATTGCGTGCGCTCGGCAAGGAGATAGTCGAAGCCGGCGGGCACCTCGACCTCGAAACCCCAATCCACGCCGGGCCGGTAGCCCAGGTGCCGCAGATAGACGGCGCTGGTCGCCAGCGCGTCGGCCAGCGAGGCGTGCAGGTCCACCTTGCCGTCGCCGTCGCCATCGGTGCCATGCGCCAGCACATTGCTCGGATTGACCTGCAAATGCCCGATGGCGCCGGCCCATGAGCCGAGCGGCGACACGCCGCCATGGCTTTGGGTGAGGCGCAGCGCGGCGATGAGGTCGGCCTTGTCCTCGGCAAAGCGCGAGCGGTGCTGCCAGGCGACGGTGGCGAGCGAGCGCACGATGGGCCGGATCAGGTTCGGGTTGGCGAGCACGGCGCCGTAATCGGTCTCGATGCCCCAGATGGCGGCCAGCAGATAGGGATCGACGCCGGTGCGCTCGCCGATGGCGGCAAACAGCGCCTCGTGGCGCGCCAACGCCGCCCGCCCCCGCTCGATGCGGCCGGCCGATACGCGCCCGTCGAGATAATCCCAGACCGGGGTGGTGAATTCGGGCTGCGTCTCGACCAGGTCCGGCACGCGCGGGTCGGGCGTCAGGCCCGCCATGGCTGCGTCATAGCTCGCCGCAGTGACGCCGGCGGCCAGCGCCTCGGTGCGCAGGCCGCGCACGAACTGCTCGAAACTTTGCTGCGGCGCCGCGAGGGCGGCGAGGCAGGAGATCAGCCAGAACAGTCCGATCCAGCCGCGCATGACGTCACCGGTTGCGGGTCATCAGGTGCCGCTCCCACGCATAGGCCGTGGCGACGATTTCCCGCAGATCGTCGTGCCGGGGCGTCCAGCCCAGCGTGGCGCGCACCTTTTCGCCCGTCGCGGTAATCGAGGCCGGATCGCCCGGCCGGCGCGGCCCCTCGTCGGCCCTTATATCGACGCCGGTCACCGCGCGCACCGTCTCCACCACCTCGCGCACCGAATAGCCCTTGCCGTAGGCGCAGTTGAGCGTGGTGCTCTCCCCGCCCTGGCGCAGATGTTCGAGCAGCAGGCCATGGGCGGCGATGAGGTCGGTGACGTGGATGTAGTCGCGGATGCAGGTGCCGTCCGGCGTGTCGTAATCGGTGCCGAAAATGTCCATCTTGGCGCGCTGGCCCAGCGCCACCTGGCAGGCGACCTTGATGAGGTGGGTGGCCTCGGGCGTCGACTGGCCGGCCCGGCCGCCCGGATCGGCGCCCGCGACGTTGAAATAACGCAGCACGCCATAGGTCAGGGGATGGGCGGCGGCGGTGTCGGCCAGCATCCATTCGGTCATCAGCTTGGAGCGGCCATAGGGCGAGAGCGGGTTGAGCGGGGTTTCCTCGACCACCGGCGCAAGGCCGGTCATGCCGTAGACGGCCGCCGTCGAGGAAAAGATGAAATGCTTTACCCCGCCGCGCACCGCCGCTTCGATGAGGTTGCGCGAGGCGGCGGTGTTGTTGGCGTAGTATTTGAGCGGATTGGCCACCGATTCGGGCACCACGATGGAGCCGGCGAAGTGCACGATCTCGCTAATGCCGTATTTGCCGATAAGCTGGAGCACCAGTTCGGTATCGGCGGCGCTGCCCGCTTCGAAGCGGGCGCGGCCGTCGACGGCCCAGTCGAAGCCGGTGACCAGATTGTCGAGCACCACGACGTCTTCGCCCCGGTCCGCCAGCGCCAACACCATATGGCTGCCGATATAGCCCGCCCCTCCGGTAACCAAGACCGCCATTGCCGCTGACTCCCTTTGCTAAGCCGCTATTTTCGCACAGTATTGTGTGGCAAGTGTTGCACTAGCCTTACGCCGTCCACCCGTAAACGTTCAACGGAGTTTATCCAGTGTCCCAGCGCGTCCGTACCGCCGTCTTCCCCGTGGCCGGCTTGGGAACCCGTTTCCTGCCCGCGACCAAGGCGATGCCCAAGGAAATGCTGACGGTGGTGGACCGGCCGCTGATCCAGTACGCGGTCGACGAGGCGCGCGAGGCCGGCATCGAGCATTTCGTCTTCGTCACCGGCCGCAACAAGGGCGTCATCGAGGACCATTTCGACCGGCAGTTCGAGCTTGAAACGACGCTCGAGGCGCGCGGCAAGACCGAGGCGCTGAAGGAATTGCGCAAGGATTTGCCCTCGGCTGGCCGCACCAGCTTCACCCGGCAGCAGGAGCCGCTGGGGCTGGGCCACGCGGTCTGGTGCGCCCGCGACATCGTCGGCGACCGCCCCTTCGCCTTGCTGCTGCCCGACATGCTGTTCAAGGGCACGCCGGGCGTCCTCAAGCAGATGATGGATGCCTATGAGACCACCGGCGGCAACGTCATCGCCGTCGAGGAAGTGCCGCCCGCCGACGTTTCCGCCTATGGCGTGGTCGCGCGCGGCGACGGCCCCGATACCGGCTTTGCGGTGACCGGCATGGTGGAAAAGCCGCAGCCCGCCGACGCGCCCTCCAACCTCATCATTTCGGGCCGCTATATCCTGCAGCCGGAAATTTTTGCGTTGCTGGCCCATCAGGAGCGCGGCGCCGGCGGGGAAATCCAGCTGACCGACGCCATGCAGACGCTGATGGACGGGCAGCGCTTCACCGGCGTCAAATATCGGGGCCAGAGTTTCGATTGCGGCTCCAAGATCGGCTTCCTCACCGCCAATGTCGTCTATGCGCTCGACCGCGAGGACATCCGTCCCGGCTTCGTCGCCCAATTGCGCACGCTCGACCTCGAGGATCGGCTGTAAGGGGAGCGCCCTCCGCTTGCATCAACGCGATAACTCCTTGCCACCACGCTGTCTTCCCCGCGCCAGCGGGGACCTCTGTTTGATCCTGAAGGGGTAACGGAGGTTCCCGCTTCCGCGGGAATGACCCGGCCGGAGGAACGGCCCGGTTCAGCGCCGCAGCGTGATGCCGACGCTGATCGTGTGGCTGTCCAGCGTGCCGCTGCTGGAATTGTCGCGGTGGCCGTAGTCGTAATCGGCGGAAAGTTCGGTGTGGCGGTTGACCCGGTAATCGGCGCCGGCGCCGAGGCCATAGCGGGTTTCGGTCTCCGGGCCGCCCACCTGCCGGCTGGCCGTCCAGTCGGCCGAGGCCCGCAGCCGCAGCCAGGAATTGACATCGTAGTCGACGCCCGCCTCGGCGCTGTGCTCGATTTTCGCGGTGCCCGCCCCGTCGCTTCCCGGCGGCGCGATGGCGCTCGCCAGCCCCGCCGTCAGCGCCAGCGTGCTGGTGGGCCGGAAGGTGACGCTGGCGTCGTAAAGCTGCGTCGTGACCCTGTCGAGCCCGGCGGCATCGAACTGCCGCTCGCCGACGCCTACCGAGACGCTGGCCGACAGCACGTCGTTCCAGTTGCCGCTGACGCCGGCGCGCACTGTCCGGTCGGTGGCGTCCAGACGCTGGCCGAGACGGGTATTGGGGTGGTCGAACATCTCCCGCCCGAGGCCGGCTTCGCCGAAAACCTCGAAGATCGGCGTCATCTGGTAGCCCAGCCTGAGGCGCGCCGCGGTGCTCCAGTGGTCCTGGTCGGCATTGCTGGTGGTGCCCGTGTCGGCGCGCACCGAATCGCCATAAAGCCGGCGCGCCAGGCTGCCCTCGGCGCCGAGCTTGAACTGGCCGAAGCGACGCTCGACGCCAAGCTCCAGCGTGCCGGCGCTTTCGCCGGCCGGTTGCAGCAGCAGCGGGTCGAGGCCGGGCGTGCCCGGCAGCGTGCGGGCGTGCTCGAGCGCCGCCCGGCCGGTGAGCGTCGTCAGCCGGTCGAGGGCCAGGCGCCCGTCGACGGCGAAAGCGGCGCTGCCCAGCGCGAGTTCGTTGCTGCCGTCCACCCGGGCGATGGCGGCGCTGCCCTCGAAGGCCAGCGTGCCGCGCCGGCCTTCGTAGGTGCCGCTGGCCTGCGGCGTCAGCGTGGTGACGAAACTGTCCCCGGTCGTGGCGTGGGTGAAACTGCCGCGCAGCCCGACCGACCAGTCGATATCGAGGGGATTGTGGCCCGGCTCGCCCGGCACGGCGAAATCCGGCGGCACCGGTGCGGCCGGATAGATGCCGGGGCGCAGCCGTTCAGTGTCGGCAAAGTCGCCGCCGCCATCGAGCGGTCCGGCAAGGCCCGGTCGTGCGCCGGCCACAGCGAGACCGACAATCGCCAGCATTGCAAAGATCTGCCGCGAGGCCACGCTGCGCTCCGTTCCCCCGGGCCCGGCGCGAAATGCCGGTCCGGGCCGTCGCCCCGCATCCTTTCAGCTTATGGTTAACGAAGCCTTGCGCCGGCCGCTCAGGGCGGGTCGACCGCCTCGACGCGCAGCACCGGGCCTGCCGCCCCGACGATGCGGACGCGCCGGCCCGCCGGCAGGTCAGGGCCGGCAATGCGCCAGGTGGTGTCGCCCAGCGCCAGCCGGCCGAAGCCGCCGGAAATCGGCTGCTCGAGCACCGCTTCCTGGCCAACGAAACTTTCGGCGCGGCGGTTGAGATAGGGCCGGTCGCTGGGTTTGGTGCGGCTGCGCGGCAGCCGCAGCCAGACCAGGATGCTGACCAGCGACAGCACCCCGAAGATCAGCCATTGCGCCGTCCAGTCGAGCGGCTGCACCAGCGTGATGAGCCCGGTGAGGATGCCGGAAATTCCCATCCACAGCAGGAAGCCGCCCGGCAGCACCAGTTCGAGCCCCAGCATGATGAGGCCGGCGACGATCCAGGCCCAGCCGGCATTGGCGGCGATGATCCCGACCAGCGTCATGGCGGCGTCAGCCCTGCTCGGGGGCGCCGGGCCCCGTCGCCGGCGGCCGGGCGCTGCGCAGCGGGGCGGCCGGGCGGTTGTCGCCGAACGCCTCGCGGGCGATCTCGGCGATGCCGCCAATGGCGCCGATGACGTTGGACGCCTCGACCGGCAGCATCAGCAGCTTCTGGTTGGGCGAGGTGGCGAGGCTTTCCAGCGCCTTGATGTAGTTGTTGGCGACGAAATAGTTGATGGCCTGCACATTGCCCGCGGCGATGGCGTCCGACACCAGTTGCGTCGCCTTGGCCTCGGCCTCGGCGGCCCGCTCGCGCGCTTCGGCGTCGCGGAAGGCGGCCTCGCGCCGGCCCTCGGCTTCCAGCACCTGCGCCTGCTTTTCGCCCTCGGCCTTGAGGATGGCCGCCTGTCGCCGTCCCTCGGCCTCGAGGATGGTGGCGCGCTTCTCGCGCTCGGCCTTCATCTGCCGGCCCATCGATTCGACCAGATCCTTGGGCGGGTCGATATCCTTGATCTCGATGCGGGTGATTTTGACGCCCCAGGGCGCGACGGCGGTATCGACCACCCGCAGCACCCGGTCGTTGATCTCGTCGCGATGGCTGAGCAGTTCGTCGAGGTCCATCGAGCCCATGACCGAGCGGATATTGGTCATGGTGAGGTTGAGCACGGCGTGCTCCAGATGCGCCACCTCGTAGGCGGCCGCCGCCGCGTCGAGGATCTGGTAGAAGGTGACGCCATTGGCCGTCACCGTGGCGTTGTCGCGGGTGATGACTTCCTGGTGCGGCACGTCCAGCACCTGCTCCATCACGTTGAGCTTCTTGCCCACCGTATCGAGGAAGGGCACGATGAGGTTGAGGCCGGGCTTGAGGGTACGCGTATAGCGGCCGAACCGCTCGACGGTGTAATTATAGCCCTGCGGTACGGTCTTGGCGCCGGCGAACAGCACCATCACCAGCAGGATGCCCAGCACGAGGAGGCTGAGCCCGAGGCCGTCCAGCACGAAGCCGTCGAAGATTTCCATGGCGCCGATTCTCCCGTCAGCCGTGATCCCGGCCGAACCTTACCGTATCGGCGCGGCTGCTGGATACCCGCTTTAGGGGGGCCGCGTGGCCGACCGCTACTTGGCCGACCGCTATTTGGCCGGCTGGCAGCGGCCGCTCGCCTGCAGCGCGGCGACGGCGCGCGGGTCGCACCCGGTGAACAGGAACATCAGCCAGTCCTCCTGGCTGCCGTAAAAGACGTTGCGGTCCACCTCGCCCTTGACGCCGGGCACCACGCCGGTCTGGGTATACTGCCAGAAGGTCCAGGGCCGGTTGGCGTAGCGCTGGTGCGGCTCGGCGGCGGTCGAGCGCAGCCAGAACGCGTTGGGGAAATATTCCCCCTCCAGAATGTCGCGGTGGAAGGTCATGTCGGTATAGATGATCGGCAGCTTGCCGGTGTGGCGCTCCATCACGTCCAGCATCAGCCGGATCTTTTCCAGCGCGTCGGCGCGGCTGGGCTTGGTCTTGCAGCTCGAATGATTGTTCCATTCGAGGTCGAGCACCGGCGGCAGGGCGCTGGGGTCGTAGGGCACGTTCTTGACGAACCAGTCGGCCTGCTCGGCCGCCAGCGAGCACCAGGTCATGAAGTGATAGACGCCGCGCGGCATGCCGGCGCTGCGCGCCCGCTCCCAGTTGACGCGGAAATTGGGGTCGACATAGTCCTTGCCCTCGGTCGCCTTCATGAAGACGAAATGCGTGCCCCCGGCCCGCGCCCGGGCGAAATCCACATTCTCCTGATAGCGCGCCACGTCGATGCCCTGGATGGGCATGCCGCGCGCCCGGTCCACCCCGGCATGCGGGCGGTTGTCGCCGGGAATGGCGCCATAGAGCCCGCCGCCGCTGGCACAGGCGGCCAGCGCCACCATGGTGGCGCCCAGCACCAGATGGCGGGCAAAACTGCGGGCGGAGCGGATAATCCGGGCGGCGGCCATGGGTCGAAAACACTCGGGCAACGGAAACGACTGAACGATTTGATTCAACATGGCCGGGTTAATGGAGGCTTGCGTTAACCCCTATGGCAGCGGGCATGGTTAACGCGCCGCTTTCCGTTCGCTGTCCGTTCTTGTGGCGGCCGCTGCGCTCTGCTAGCCTTGCGCCCGGGTTCGGGGGTTGGCGGGGAAATGGTCACGCGCGTTGCGACAGTCGCGTTTCAGGGCATCGAGGCGGTGCCGGTGGACGTGCAGGTGCAGATCGCCCCGGGCCTGCCCAATTTCATCCTGGTGGGCCTGCCCGACAAGGCAGTGCGCGAAAGCGGCGAGCGGGTGCGCGCCGCGCTGGTCGCCTCCGGGCTCGGGCTGCCGCCCAGGCGCATTACCATCAACCTCGCCCCCGCCGACCTGCCCAAGGAGGGCAGCCATTACGACCTGCCCATCGCCCTGGCGCTGATGGCGGCGCTCGGCGCCATTCCGCAGGACGCGCTCGACGGTTTCCTGGCGCTGGGCGAGCTGGGGCTCGACGGGCGGCTGGCGCATGTGGGGGGTATCCTGCCCGCCGCCATCGCCGCCGGCGGCCGGCAATTGGGGCTCATCTGCCCGGCCGCCTCCGGGCCGGAAGCGGCCTGGGCCGGCGACGATATCGACATCGTCGCGGCGGACAGCCTGCTGGCGCTGGTCAATCATCTCACCGGCCAGCAATTGCAGGCCCGGCCGCAGGTGCGTCGGCCGCCCGGCCCCGAAGCGGGGCTGCCCGACCTCGCCGATGTGCGCGGCCAGGCGGTGGCCCGCCGGGCCCTCGAAGTGGCGGCCGCTGGCGGCCACAACCTTCTTATGATCGGCCCGCCGGGGGCGGGAAAGTCGATGCTGGCGGCGCGCCTGCCTTCCATCCTGCCGCCGCTCAGCCCGCGCGAACTGCTCGACGTTTCCATGATCCAGTCGATCGCCGGCGAACTGGTGGGGGGCGTGCTCTCCGATCGCCGCCCCTTCCGGGCGCCGCACCATTCCGCCTCCATGGCGGCGCTGGTGGGCGGCGGGCTCAAGGTGCGGCCGGGGGAAGCGAGCCTGGCGCATAACGGCGTGCTGTTTCTCGACGAATTGCCCGAATTCTCGCCCGGCGTGCTCGACAGCCTGCGCCAGCCACTCGAAAGCGGCGAGACGGTGATCGCCCGCGCCAATGCGCGGGTCACCTATCCCAGCCGCTTCCAGCTCGTCGCCGCCATGAACCCGTGCAAATGCGGCCTTGCCGGCACGCCCGGCCACACCTGCAAGCGCGGCCCGGCCTGCGCCGCCGACTATCAGGCGCGCGTCTCCGGGCCGTTTCTCGACCGCATCGATATCCGCGTCGACGTGCCGGCCGTCTCGGCCGCCGAGATGATCGGGCCGGCCGGCGTGGCCGAGGCGTCCGCCGTGGTGGCCGGGCGGGTCGCGGCGGCCCGTGAGCGTCAGCGCCGGCGCTACGCCGCCGCCGGCCACCCTGAGACGCTGACCAATGCCGCCGCCAGCGCCACGCTGATCGAAAAACTGGTCGATCCGGACGCCGACAGCCAGAAGCTGCTGCTCGATGCGGCGGCGCGCTTCACTCTCTCGGCGCGGGCCTACCACCGCGTGCTGCGGGTGGCGCGCACCCTGGCCGATTTGGGCGGCGTCGAGCGGGTCGGCCGCCCCCATATCGCCGAAGCGCTGAGCTACCGGCTCAATTTCGGCGCCGCCTGAGCGGCGAGGAGGACCCACGGATGAGACACCGCATCTCGGCCGGCGTGCTGGCGCTGCATGAGGGCAGGATCCTCCTCGTGCGCCATTACCGCCCCGGCGTCCACGATTTCTGGGCTGGCCCCGGCGGCGGCGCGGAAGGTGCCGAAGAGCTGCACGAGGCGGCCGAACGCGAGGCCTTCGAGGAAGCCGGTATCCGCGTCAGGACGCGCGCCATGGCCTATATCGACGAGTTGGTGGACGATTGGGGCCGCATCGTCAAATTCTGGTTCCTCGCCGATTACCGGGCCGGCGCGATCGACGTCTCCGCCAATCCCGCCGCCGACGAGGCCATCAGCGAAGCCGGCTGGTTTTCGCGCGCCGCGCTGCCCGCCGGCCACGTCTTTCCCGAAGTACTGCGCCACCGCTTCTGGTCGGACCTCGAAACGGGGTTCCCCCACCCCATCAAGCTGCCGCTGCGCCATTCGGTATTTTGAATGTCGGGCGGAAAGTCTGTGGAAAACTGTTTCACGTGAATCCCACCCGCTCAGCCGGGGCGTCGATAGCCGCCCGGCACACCCTGCGGTGAGAGCACGATCTGCCACAGATTGATCTGCCGGGCCCGGAACAGCGCGGCAAAGACCGAGAGGTAGAACCGCCACATGCGGCGGAAGCGCGCGTCGTAGCGGTCCGCGAGAGTGGGCCAGGCGGCGTCGAAATTGGCGCGCCAGGCGAGCAGCGTGTGGTCGTAGTCGGCACCGAAATTGTGCCAGTCCTCCATCACGAATTGTCCCTCCAGCGCCGCGCCGATCTGCGCGATGGAGGGCAGCATGCCATTGGGAAAGATGTATTTTTCCGCCCAGGGATCGCCGTGGGTGGACGAGTGGTTGCCGCCGATCGAATGCAGCAGGAAAAGCCCGTCGGGTTCGAGCAGCTGGCGCGCCTTGCTGATGAAGCCGCGATAATTCTTGTAGCCGACATGCTCGAACATGCCCACCGAGACCACGCGGTCGAACTGCCCCTCCAGCGCCGCGTAATCCATCAGCCGCGTTTCGACGGGCAGCCCCTGCGTGCGCGCATTGGCCAGCGCCGCCTGCTCCTTGCTGACGGTGACGCCCAGCCCGGAAATGCCGTAGCGCTCGGCAGCGAATTGCAGGAAGCCGCCCCAGCCCGAGCCGATATCGAGTACGCGCATGCCCTTTTGCAGCCCGATCTTGCGGCAGATGAGGTCGAGCTTGGCCTCCTGCGCGGCGTCCAGCGTCGTGGCCTCGGCCCAGTAACCGCAGGAATAGACCATGCGGCGGTCCAGCATGGCGGCGTAGAGATCGTTGCCGATATCGTAGTGTTTCTCGCCCACTTCGCGGGCCCGCAGGCGCTGGAAATTAAAGAGCCGCCCGCGCAGGACGCTCCAGAGAAGCGGCAGGCTGCGCGGAAAGGCGTCCCCGACACGGGCCGTGGCGAGCTTGAAGAGGAAGGCGTCGAGCGGCTCGGCCTCCCACCAGCCGTCCATATAGCTTTCCCCCAGCCCCAGCGTGCCTTCGCGCAGCACCCGCTCATAGAGGCGCTCGTCGCGTACCGTGACATCGTCCGGCGCGGGACCGACGCTGATGCCGGCCCGCGAGAGCTGTTCGAGCACGAACCGTTTGGCAGACGACGTCATGGCCGGCACGGGAATTTTATGGGCAATGGGCGCAGTTTAACCCCATCGCCCGGCGCCGATCAAGCGCCTGCCGGCGCGATGATTCACGTGGAACAGCGCCGGTTCAGTCCTCGTCCCGTTCGGCCTGCTCGCGGACCCAGGCGGCGCGCCAGTCGCGCTCCAGTGCTGCCCGGCGCCGGCCATAGCGCTCGGCGGTCACCACCAGGCTGACGATGCGGTCGGTGCGGAAATTGCGGAAATCCTGGCGCAGCAGGCACCAGGCCGCAATCGTCTGTTTTCCCTCGTAAAATGCCAGCCCTACCGGCCAGATGGTGCGCTGGCTGGGGCGGCCTTCGGCGTCTTCATAGGCGATGGCGACGGCGCGCTCCTGGCGCATGGCGAGGCGGATATCGCCCAGCACCGGCAGCGGCTGGCGGCGGCCGCGCATGGCGACCGGCCAGAGCGCGGTGTCGCTGATGCGGTCGCGCAGATCCTCGGGCGAGGCGGTGGCGATCTTGGCCAGCGCATTGCGCGCCGCCGCCCCTAAGCCATCGTCCGGCTGGCTCTCCACCCAGCGGGCGCCGAGCACCAGCGCCTCCAGCTCCTCGGCGCTAAACATAAGCGGCGGCAGGAAAAATCCGGGTTTCAGCATATAGCCGATCCCCGCTTCCCCGTCGATCGGCGCCCCCAGATCCATGAGCGTGCGGATGTCGCGATAAAGCGTGCGCACCGAGACGCCTTGCTCCTCGGCGAGGGCCGCCGCGGTGACGGGCAGGCGGTGCCGCCGCAGCGCGTCCATGATGGCAAAGAGACGCTGCGTCTTGTCCATGCCCGTCTCTCCATGGGTTTCCTCCCCTGCTGTGCCAGGGGGAAGAATAGGTGGTGCCGATGCCAGGATTTGTCAGCGCATTGTCAGCATGTGCCACCGCATCGCGGCCGAATTGGTGACAAAAAGGCGAAAATCCGGGTTTTCAGGCGATTTCGAACTCCGACCAGTGGCTGTAGGGGCGATCCGGCGCGTAGATGATGTTGGGAAAATGCGGATTGTGCACCGCGTCGGCGAACGCCTGGTCCTCGAGGCAGAAGCCGGAATATTTGCCGTAGCGCCGCCCCCCGAGGCCGGGCACCGGCACGTCGGTCCAGACGCCATTGTAGACCTGCACGCCCGGCCGGTCGCTCCAGAGTTTCAGGGTCAGGTCCCGCTCAGGGGCGACCACGGTGGCGATGGGGTCGGCGTGGCGGCGGCCGCAATCGAGCACCATGCCGATATCGTAGTCGAGCGGTGCGCCGCTGGCGTCGCGCATGGAACGCGGCTGGCGCAGGTCGTAGAGGGTGCCGCGCGAGGGCAGGATGGCCCCGGTCGGCGCCAGATCGGCCCCCAATTGGGTATAGGCGCTGGAATTGACCGCGATGGTGTGGTCGAGCACGGTTTCCGTGCTGCCGAGGTTGAAATACTGGTGCTGCACCAGGCTGATCGGCGTCGGCCGGTCGGTGGTGGCGCTGAGCTCGAGCCGCAACCGGTTGCCGGACAGCGTATAGGTGGCCGAGAAATTGACATTGCCCGGGTAGCCCATGGCGCCATCGGGCGAGAACAGGGTGAAGCGCACCGCGTTGTTGGCGCTGTCGGCCTGCCCGCTCCATACCTGCCGCCCCAGTCCCTCGGCGCCACCATGCAGCTGCAAATCGCCCTCATTGGCGTCCAGCTGGTAGGTGACGCCGTTGAGCGCAAAGCTTGCTTTGCTGATGCGGTTGGCGACGCGCCCGGCCAGCGCGCCGAAATGCGGGCTGTGGAGCGGATAGGCTTCGAAGTCGTCGAAGCCGAGGACGACCGAGCGCGGGCCGCCTTTTACCGGTACGCGCCAGTCGCGCACCGCCACGCCGTAGCCGATGATGTCGACTTCGACGCCGCTGTCGCTGACCAGCCGGAACTGATCGACCCGCTGCCCGCGGTGCTCGCCAAAGGTTGAAACCGCGATCGCCATTTTTTCGTGTCCCCCGCAAAAGTCCCGGCGCGGAGCCATAGCCCCATTGCCCCGAGCCTGCAACGGCGCACTTGACGTTTGCCGCCGCGCCGAGAAGCATGCGAGCCATCGTCGACCAGCACGCCATCGGGGACCGCGCTTGACAGAACCAACCATGAGACGCCGGGTGACGGTGCACGATGTGGCCCGCGCCGCCGGCGTTTCCCTCGCCACGGTGGACCGCGTGCTCAATGGCCGCCCCGGCGTGCGGCCGGCCACCGCCGAAAAAGTGGAACAGGCCATCGCCGCCATCGGCTTTTCGCGCGATCTCAACGCCTCGCTGATGGCGCGGGCCCGCGACCTGGGGCTGGTATTCTTCATCCCCGACGGCAACAACGAATTCATGGACAGCCTGGCCGCGGCGGTGGCGCGCCGCGCCGCCCAGGCGCCGGCCGACCGGCTGTCGCTGCAGACGCGGCGCCTCAAGGCGTTCGATGCCACGGCGCTGGCGCGCGGGCTCGACGGGCTCGACGCGCGGGACTGCGACTGCGCCGTCATCGTCGCCAGCCAGGACCGCGCCGTCATCGCCGCCGTCGAGGCGGCCAGCCGGCGCGGCATCGCCGTCCTGACGCTGGTTTCGGACCTGCCCGCCTCGGCGCGCCGGCATTTCATCGGCATCGACAACGTCGCGGCCGGCCGCACCGCCGCCTCGCTGCTGGGGCGGTTCCTGCCGCAGGGCGGCAAGGTGGCGGTCATCGCCGGCTCGCTGCACCTGCGCGACCACCTCGACCGGCTGGACGGGTTCCGCGCCGCGCTGGCCGCCGAATTCGGCGCGGTGCGTCTCGTCGGCCCCGAGGAAGGGCAGGACGAAAGCGCCGCGACCGCCCGCCTCGTCGCGCGGCTCTTAGCCGAGCACCCGGACCTTGCGGGGCTCTACAATCTGGGGGCGGGCAATGCCGGGCTGGTCGCGGCGCTGGAAAATTCCGGCCAGGCCGGGCGGCTGCGCGTCGTCGCGCATGAATTGACCGCCTCGACCCGCGCCGGGCTCGAAAGCGGCGCCGTCGACGTGGTGCTCGACCAGAACCCCGATGGCGAGATTCGCGAGGCCATCCGCGCCGCCCGGGCACTGGTGCTGGGGGCGGTGCGCGAGGCCCAGACCGACCCCATTGAAATTGGGATTTTCCTGCGCGACAATCTGCGCTAGGAAACGCCGAGCCCCGACATCGGCGAGCCGCGCCACGCGGTGGGAGGAAAAGAGATGCTTTGCTGGCCCCCACATGAGGTACGTGCCTCATGACCTATCTCGGTATCGATATCGGCACCTCGGGCGTCAAGGCGCTGCTGATCGACGACGAGGGCAAGGTGCTGGGCGACGCCGCGGCGCCGGCGGCCGAGCCGCTGCGACCGCACCCCGGCTGGTCCGAGCAGGACCCGGCGGACTGGTGGCGCGCCACGCTGGCCGCCGTCGACAAGCTGCACCAGGCGCTGCCGCGCGAAGTGGCGGCGGTCAAGGGGATTGGGCTTTCCGGCCATATGCACGGCGCCACGCTGCTGGGCGAGAACGATGCGGTGCTGCGGCCCTGCATCCTGTGGAATGACGGGCGGGCAGCGGCCGAATGCGCCGAAATGGAAGCGGCGCTCCCCGAATTGCGCGCCCTTGCCGGCAATATCGCCATGCCCGGCTTCACCGCCCCGAAAATCGCCTGGGTGCGCAAGCACGAGCCCGATATCTACCGAAAAATCCGGAAAGTGCTGCTGCCCAAGGCCTATGTGCGGCTGCTGCTGACCGGCGACTACGTCGAGGACATGTCGGACGCGGCCGGCACGCTGTGGCTCGACGTGGCGCGGCGCGACTGGTCGGACACGCTGTTGGCCGTCACCGGCCTTACCCGCGAGCACATGCCGCGCCTCGTCGAGGGCTCGGCGCCGGCGGCGCGCCTCAAGCCGGAATTTGCCGCCCGCTGGGGCATGACGGGTCCGGTGACCGTGGCCGGCGGCGCCGGCGACAATGCCGCTGCCGCCTGCGGCATCGGCGCCATCCGCCCCGGCGAAGGGTTCGTGTCGCTGGGCACGTCGGGCGTGCTGTTCGTCTCCAACGAGAAATTCCGCCCCAATACCGCCGGGGCGGTGCACGCCTTCTGCCACGCCATTCCCGATACCTGGCACCAGATGGGCGTCATCCTCTCGGCCACCGACAGCCTCAACTGGCTGGCGCGCATCACCGGGCAGCAGCAGGCGGCGCTGGCCGGCGCGGCCGAAGCCGGGTTCAGGGGGCCGGGCGAAACCATTTTCCTGCCCTATCTGTCCGGCGAGCGCACCCCGCACAACAATGCCGGCGCCCGCGGCGCTTTCGTCGGGCTCAGCCAGTCCACCGACGCCGCGCAACTGGCGCAGGCGGTGATGGAAGGCGTCGCCTTCGCCATGCGCGACTGCCAGCGCGTGCTGGCCGATGCCGGCACCCGCATCAACCGGCTGATCGCCGTGGGCGGCGGCAGCAAATCGGCGCTGTGGCTCAAGCTGCTGGCCACCAATCTCGACATGGAAATCGCCCTGCCCGCCGATGGCGATTTCGGCGGTGCGCTGGGCTCGGCCCGGCTGGGCCTTTGCGCCGCCACCGGCGCGGCGCCCGCCGACGTCATGGCCATGCCGCCGATCCAGACCACTATCGCGCCCGACCGGAGCCTGTCGGCCGCCTATACCGAGCACTATGCGCGCTATCGCGCCCTTTACCCTGCCATCGAGGAGGCACGTTCGTGACCGATTTTTTCAAGGGGCTGAACCCGGTCAAGTATGAAGGCCCGGAAAGCCGCAATCCGCTGGCCTACCGCCACTACAACAAGGACGAGATCGTCGCCGGCAAGCGGATGGAAGACCATATCCGCCCGGCCGTCGCCTATTGGCATACTTTTGCCCAGGAAGGCGGCGACCCGTTCGGCGGCCGCACCTTCGACCGGCCCTGGTACGACAAGGGCATGGAAGGCGCGAGGCTCAAGGCGGACGTTGCCTTCGAGTTCTTCGACCTGCTCGACGTGCCGTTCTTCTGCTTCCATGACGTCGATATCGCCCCCGAGGGCGCGACCCTGGCCGAAAGCAACCGCAATGTGCGCGAAATCGGCGACATCTTCCAAAAGAAGCTGGAAACGAGCCGCACCCGGCTGCTCTGGGGCACGGCGAACCTGTTCACCAATCGCCGCTACATGGCGGGCGCCGCCACCAATCCCGACCCGGAAGTGTTCGCCTACGCCGCCGGCCAGGTGAAGAACGTGCTGGAGCTGACGCACGAGCTGGGCGGCGAGAACTACGTGCTCTGGGGCGGCCGCGAAGGCTATGAGACGCTGCTCAACACCAAAGTGGGCCAGGAAGCCGACCAGATGGCGCGCTTCCTCTCGCTGGTCATCGAGCACGCCAAGAAGATCGGCTTTGCCGGGCAGATCCTCATCGAGCCCAAGCCGCAGGAGCCCTCCAAGCACCAATACGACTACGACGTCGCCACGGTTTACGGCTTTTTGCAGCGCTACGGCCTCGAAAAGGAAGTGAAGTGCAATATCGAGGTCGGGCACGCCTTCCTCGCCGGGCACTCCTTCGAGCACGAGCTGGCCACGGCCTCCTCGCTGGGCATGCTGGGCTCGGTCGACGCCAACCGCAACGACCTGCAATCGGGCTGGGATACCGACCAGTTCCCCAACAACCCCGGCGAGATGGCACTGGCCTTCTACTACATCCTCAAGCAGGGGGGCCTGGGCAGGGGCGGCTTCAACTTTGACGCAAAGGTGCGCCGCCAGTCGCTCGACCCGGCCGATCTGCTGCACGGCCATGTCGGCGGACTCGACACGCTGGCGAGGGGATTGAAGGGCGCCGCGGCGCTGATCGCCGATGGCGAGTTCGACCGGCTGCTCGACCAGCGCTATGCCGGCTGGGACGCCGGGCTGGGCAAGGATATCCTCGGCGGCAAGCTGAGCCTTGCCGATATCGCGGCCAAGGTCGCGGCGGACAATATCAACCCGCAGCCGCGCTCCGGCCGCCAGGAATATCTGGAAAACCTGGTCAACCGCTTCGTGTGAAGCCAAGAACCGAACCCCTCTTCCCCTCTCCCCTTGTGGGAGAGGGTGCCCGAAGGGTGGGTGAGGGGTTTCTTCAACCTTTCGCAAACCCCTCATCCGGCGCTGCGCGCCACCTTCTCCCACAGGGGGAGAAGGAAGACGGTGGCGGGGGAGGAGCCAAAATGCCCCAGCTGACCAATCCCATCCTGCCCGGCTTCAACCCGGACCCTTCCATCCTGCGCGTCGGGACGGACTACTACATCGCCACCTCCACCTTCGAGTGGTTTCCGGGCGTGCAGATCCATCATTCGACCGATCTGGCCAACTGGACGCTGGTGACGCGGCCGCTCAACCGCAAGAGCCAGCTCGACATGCGCGGCGACCCCGACAGTTGCGGCGTCTGGGCGCCCTGCCTCACCCATGACGGGGAAAAATTCTGGCTGGTCTATACCGACGTCAAGCGCAAGGACGGCTCGTTCAAGGACGCGCACAACTACATCGTCTGGGCCGACAGGATCGAGGGGCCGTGGTCCGATCCCGTCTACGCCAATTCCTCGGGCTTCGATCCGAGCCTGTTCCACGACGATGACGGCAGGAAATGGTTCGTCAACATGCTGTGGGACCACCGGACGCGGCCGCTGCTGTTCGCCGGCATCGCCCTGCAGCAATTCGACCCCGACGCGGGCCGGCTGGTGGGACCGATCCGGAACATCTATCAGGGCACCGACCTCAAGCTGGTGGAAGGCCCGCATCTTTATAAGCGCAATGGCTGGTACTACCTGCTGACCGCCGAGGGCGGCACCGCCTACGACCACGCCTGCACCTTCGCGCGCTCGCGCCAGTTGGAAGGGCCCTACGAGACCCACCCGCAAAAACATATTCTGACGGCCAAGGACGCGCCGCTGGCGCCGCTGCAACGGGCCGGGCACGGCGACCTGGTGGAAACACCGGACGGCCGGACCTATCTGGTGCACCTGGCCGGCCGCCCCATCACCCAGGAGCGGCGCTGCGTGCTGGGCCGCGAAACCGCCATCCAGGAAGCCTATTGGGGCGAGGACGACTGGCTCTACGTCAAGAACGGCCCGGTGCCCTCGCTGCATGTGGACGTGCCCGGCACGCGCGACGAGGCCGCCTACTGGCAGGAAAAGCGCTATACGTTCGAGGCCGGCCTCGACCCGGATTTCCAATGGCTGCGCACGCCCGAGACGGCGCGGATCTTTTCCACCGATGGCGGCAAGCTGCAGCTGTTCGGGCGGGAATCGATCGGCTCCTGGTTCGAGCAGGCGCTGGTGGCGCGGCGGCAGACGCATTTTTCCTACGACGCCGAGACGCTGGTCGAATTCTCGCCGCTCGACGAGCGGCAGATGGCCGGGCTCACCGCCTATTACAGCCGCTACAATTTCTTCTACCTGGCGGTCACCGCCCACGCCGACGGCGCGCGCGAGCTGCTGATCCTCGCCTCGGAAATGAGCTGGCCGGACGGCCGGCTGAATTTTCCCGCCGCGCCGGTCAGCATCCCCAATGCGGGCAAGGTGCGGCTGGCGCTTTCCATCCGCGGCCGGGCGCTGCAATTTTTCTACGCGCTCGAAGGCGAGGAATTGCAGCCCATCGGCCCGGTGCTCGACGCCTCGCTGCTCTCGGACGAATGCGGCGGCCACCAGGCCCATGGCAGCTTCACCGGCGCCTTTGTCGGGGTGGCGGCCAACGATCTCAACGGCACCGCCCGCCCGGCCACTTTCGATTACTTGCTTTATCGGCCGCAACACGATCCCCTGGATCGCTACGAGCCCGAAATACTGGCCTAGGCGTTTTTCATCCTAAGAACCGGGCGCGGCGGAGCATGACTTGCCTCTGCCGCGCCTTGTCATTTCCGGGTTGACGGGAGATGGTGCCGCCAACCGAAAATTGGAGGTTTTCATGAAGCTTGAATCGATCGCGCTGCATCACGGCTACGAATCCGAACCGACCACGAAAGCGGCGGTGGTGCCCATCTACCAGACCACGTCCTATACGTTCGACGATACCCAGCACGGCGCCGATCTGTTCGACCTCAAGGTGGCGGGCAATATCTATACCCGCATCATGAACCCCACCACCGCCGTGCTCGAGGCGCGCGTCGCCGAGATGGAAGGCGGCATCGCCGGGCTGGCGCTGGCCTCGGGCATGTCGGCCATCACCTACGCCATCCAGACCATCGCCCAGGCCGGCGACAATATCGTGGCCGTCTCCCAGCTCTATGGCGGCACCTATAATTTGTTCGTCCACACCTTCCCGCGCCAGGGCATCGAGACCCGGCTGGTGGTGCACGACGATTTCGACGGTTTCGAAAAGGCCATCGACGAGAACACCAAGGCGGTGTTCCTCGAATCCATCGGCAACCCGGCCGGCAATGTCGTCGATATCGAGCGCATCGCCCAGATCGCCCACCGCCACGGCGTGCCGGTGATCGTCGACAACACGGTGGCCACCCCCTACCTCACCCGGCCCATCGATTTCGGCGCCGACATCGTGGTGCACGCGCTCACCAAATATATCGGCGGCCACGGCAATTCGATCGGCGGCATCATCGTCGATTCGGGCAAGTTCGACTGGAAGGCGCACGCCAAGCGCTTCCCCATGCTCAACGAGCCCGACCCCTCCTATCACGGCGTCGTCTATACCGAGGCGCTGGGGCCGGCCGCCTATATCGGGCGCGCCCGCGTGGTGCCGCTGCGCAATACCGGCGCGGCGCTCTCGCCCTTCAACGCCTTCCTCATCCTGCAGGGCCTCGAAACGCTGGGCCTGCGGATGGAGCGGCACTGCGAGAACACCGCCAAGGTGGCGCAATATCTCAAGGACCACCCCAAGGTGGCCTGGGTCAATTACGCCTCCCTGCCCTCCAGCCCCTATTACGAGACGGCCAGGAAAATCTCCAAGGGTTCGGGCTCGGGCATCCTCTCCTTCGGCATCAAGGGCGGCAAGGAGGCGGGCGGGCGCTTCATCGACGCGTTGCAGATGATCCTCAGGCTGGTCAATATCGGCGACGCCAAGTCGCTGGCCTGCCACCCGGCCACCACCACGCACCGCCAGCTCTCGCCCGAGGAATTGAAGAAGGCCGGCGTTTCCGAGGATTTGGTGCGCCTCTCCATCGGCATCGAGCATATCGACGACATCATCGCCGACATCTCCCAGGCGCTCGACAAGGCCTGATCACTTTTTGCCGAGCCGGGGGCGACAGCCCCCGGCGCGCGGCTTAGACTTCTTCCTTTCTGGCGGTCGCAGGTGCTGCGTCTCGTGCCGGCCCGGCGGCCCTTTTTTTTAAAGGAGGAGGCCCGAACATGGCCCGCATGCACATCATGGCCGGCGCCGGCGACAAGCTGGACCTGCCGGAAATCCGCACCATCGGCCTTGCCGACCTCGGTCGCGCCCTGCGGCGCGGCGCCGGGGATTTCTGGGCCCGCCCCAGCCATTACGTGCTGCTGGCGCTGATCTATCCCCTCATGGGCATCGTGCTCACCATCTGGATGAACGGTTTCCAGACCTGGCCGCTGCTCTATCCGCTGATCGGCGGCTTCGCCCTGCTGGGGCCGGTGGCGGCGCTGCCGCTCTACGAAGTCTCCCGCCGCCGCGAACGGGGCGAGGAGCCGGGCTGGGCCGAGGCCATGGGCGTGCTGCGCTCGCCCGCCATGGGGTCGATCCTCGCCGTGGGGGCGATGCTCTTCGTGCTCTTCACCCTCTGGCTCAGCAGCGCCCAGGCGCTCTACGAAAGCCTGTTCGGCGCCGCCCCGCCCCGCACGTTGCTGGCGCTGGCCCGCCAGGTGTTCACCGAACCGGGTGGCCTGACCCTCCTCGTCGTCGGCACCGGGCTGGGCGCGCTGTTCGCGCTCCTCGTGCTGGCCAGCTCGGCCATCGCCTTCCCGCTGCTGCTGGAGCGCGACGTGGGCGCCTATGTAGCGGTGGAAACCTCGCTGCGCGCCTTCTGGCACAATCCCCTGCCGCTGCTCGCCTGGGGCGCCATGGTGGCCGCCGGGCTGACGCTGGGGGCGCTGACGCTGTTCGTCGGCCTCGCGGTCATCCTGCCCATTTTCGGCCACGCCACCTGGCACCTCTACCGGGCGCTCGTGGCCGAGGCCTCGCTGATCCGCACCCCGACCCGCTGAGTCGGCCAGCAAAGCGGGCAAACTGCGCGGCGGCCGGTTGGAATCGGCCGCCGAACCGCCTAAGGTCGGCGCTGATTTTTCAGCCCTATCCGACCCCTCGCCCATGGATCAGACCCAATTCGAGTCCGCTCCCGGCTCGCCCCCGCAGGGGCTGACGCCGATGATGGCGCAGTATTTCGAGATCAAGGCGGTCAATCCCGGCTATCTGCTGTTCTATCGCATGGGCGATTTCTACGAGCTGTTCTTCGAGGACGCCGAGATCGCCAGCGCCGCGCTCGGCATCGTGCTCACCAAGCGCGGCAAGCATCTGGGCGAGGACATCGCCATGTGCGGCGTGCCCATCCACGCCGCCAACGACTATCTCAACAAGCTCATCAAGCTGGGACACCGCGTCGCCATCTGCGAGCAGCTGGAGGACCCGGCCGAGGCCAGGAAGCGCGGCGCCAAATCGGTGGTGCGGCGCGACGTGGTGCGGCTCGTCACCCCCGGTACGCTGACCGAGGACGACCACCTCGATGCCCGCGCCGCCAACTATCTGGCCTCCCTTGCCATGCTGCGGCACGGCGAAGCCGATTTCGCCCTCGCCTGGGCCGATATCTCCACCGGCGAGACCTTTGTCGCCGACGTGCCGGCCGGCCAGCTGGCGGACGAACTGGCGCGCATCGCCCCGGCCGAACTGCTGCTGACCGAGGCGGCGCGCGAGGCTTTGGCCGAGCGCCAGCTGTTCGCCCCCGCCTGGGCCGCCATCGCCACGCCGCAGCCCCCCGACGCCGCCGACAGCGAAGCGGCGCTGCCCCTGCTGCGGCAGGCTTTCCCCGGCGAATTGTTCGACCCCACCGTTCTTTCCCGCGCCGGCCGCGCGGCGCTGGGCATGCTGGTGCGCTATATCGGGCAGAGCCAGAAGGGCCGCACCGCGCCCCTGCGCCCGCCCCTTCTCGACGCGGCCGACCGCACCATGAGCATCGACGCGGCGACGCGTCTCAGCCTCGAACTGCAGCAGACCCAGCGCGGCGAGGCGCGCGGCTCGCTGCGCCACTGCATCGACCTCACCGTCACCGCGCCCGGCGCGCGCCTCCTGGCGGCGCGGCTGGCCGCCCCCCTGCGCGACGCCGGCGCCATCAATGCCCGGCTCGACGCGGTGACGCGGCTGGTCGAGGACACGCTGCTGCGCGAGCGCCTCCGGCGCGCCCTCAGGGCGGTGCCCGATCTGGCGCGTGCCCTCGCGCGTCTCGCCCTCGAACGGGGCGGGCCGCGCGATCTGGCCGCGATCGGCAAGGCGGTGGCGGCGGCGCTCGAGCTGGGCGAGGCGCTCGCGACCCAGCCCGACCTGCCGGCCGAACTGCAGGCCCTCGCTACGGCGTTGGGGGCGGCGCCGCGCCCGCTGGCGGCCGAGCTGGCGCTGGCGCTCGACGACGAGCTGCCGCTGCTGTTTCGCGACGGCGGCTTCGTGCGCCCCGCCTATGACGCGCGGCTCGACGAGGAACGGGCGCTGGGGCACGAGACCCGCTCGGTGGTCGCCGCCCTGCAGGCGCGGCTCGTCGACGAGACCGAACTGCGCGCGCTCAAGATCAGGCATAATGGCGTCTTGGGATTTTTCGTCGAGGTGCCGGCCGCCCACGGCCAGAAACTGCTCGAGCCGCCGCACCGCGACAGCTTCATCCACCGCCAGACGCTGGCCAACGCCATGCGCTTTACCACCACCGAGCTGGCCGAGCTCGAAGGGCGCATCGCCAAGGCGCAGGACGCGGCGCTGGCCATCGAGCTGGCGATCTTTTCCCGGCTGCGCGCCGCCGTGCTGGCCGAGACCGCGCGCTTGCAGGCGCTGGCCGATGCGCTCGCCGCGCTCGACGTCGCCGCCGCGCTGGCCGAGGTGGCCGCGACGCGCGGCTATTGCCGGCCGCAGGTCGACGACAGCCTCGCCTTCGCCATCGTCGGCGGCCGCCACCCGGTGGTGGAAGCCATGGCGGCGGCCGAGGGCCGCAGCTTCGTTGCCAACGACGCCGACCTCACCGGCGACGAGGCCAGCGGCGGCGGGCGGCTGTGGCTGGTCACCGGCCCGAACATGGGCGGCAAGTCGACCTTTCTGCGCCAGAACGCGCTCATCGCCATCCTGGCGCAGATGGGCGCCTATGTGCCCGCCGGCAGCGCCCATATCGGCGTCGTCGACAAGCTGTTCTCGCGCGTCGGCGCCGCCGACGACATCGCCCATGGCCGCTCCACCTTCATGGTCGAAATGGTCGAGACCGCCGCCATCCTCAACCGCGCCACGCGCCGCTCGCTGGTGGTGCTGGACGAGATCGGGCGCGGCACCGCCACCTTCGACGGGCTCTCCATCGCCTGGGCCGCCGTCGAGGCGCTGCACGAGACCACCGGCTGCCGGGCGCTGTTCGCCACCCATTTCCACGAGCTGACCAGCCTTGCCAAGACGCTGTCGCGCGTCGCCAACGTCACCATGAAGGTGCGCGAATGGGAGGGCGAGGTGGTGTTCCTGCACGAGGTGGGGCCGGGCGCCGCCGACCGCTCCTACGGCATCCAGGTGGCGCGGCTGGCCGGCCTGCCCGAGCCGGTCATCGCCCGCGCCCGGCAGGTGCTCGACGTGCTCGAGCAGCGCTCCGCCGGCACGGCCTCTTCCAGCCAGAAGGCCAGCGTGCTAGACGATCTGCCGCTCTTTGCGCACCGGCCCGCCCCGGCGCCCCGCGGCGAGGACCCCGTGCTGGCCGCGCTCGACGCCGCCCGTCCCGACGAGATGACCCCCTTAGAGGCCATAGAGACCCTCTATAGATTGAAGAAAATCCGCGATGACGCCCGTCGAGACTGAGGCCCGGCCCAAAGAGCCGCTTTTCGTGCTCAAGGCCGCCGCGACCCTGCTGGCCGAGTTCGACGCCGCCATCGGTGCAACACCGGCCAAGGCGCCCGCCGCGCGCGCCACCGTGCTGGCGCTGATCCGCCAGACGCTGGCCGAGGCGCGCGCCGGCGCCGAGGCCGAACTGCTGGCGACCGGCAAGGGCACGCGCTGCGCCCAGAACCTGTCGGCGGCACAGGACGAGATCATCGCCGCCATCTACCGCTTCGCCACCACCAGGGTCTATCCGGTCGACAACCCTTCCGGGGCCGAGGCCATCGCGCTCTCGGCGGTGGGCGGCTATGGCAGGGACACGCTGGCGCCGGGTTCGGACATCGATCTCTTATTCATCCTGCCCTACAAGCAGACCCCCTGGGGCGAGCAGGTCACCGAATATATCCTCTACATGCTCTGGGATTTGGGGCAGAAGGTGGGCCACGCCGTGCGCTCGGTGGACGAGTGCATCCGCATGGCGCGCGCCGACATGACGGTGCGCACCGCGACGCTCGAAGCGCGCTTCCTCAGCGGCGACCGGGGGCTTTACGACCAGCTTACGCAGCGCTTCGAAACCGAGATCATGCCGGGGACCGGCCCCGAATTCATCGCCGCCAAGATGGCCGAGCGCGACGAGCGCCACCGGCAGATGGGCAATACCCGCTACGTGGTCGAGCCCAATGTCAAGGACGGCAAGGGGGGGCTGCGCGACCTCAACACGCTGTTCTGGATCGGCAAGTATTTCTTTTCCGTGCGCACCAGCCACGAACTGGTGGGCAAGGGCGTGCTCACCGCCGCCGAATACCGGCTGTTCTCGCGCGCCGAGGATTTTCTGTGGGCGGTACGCTGCCACCTGCACTTCCTCACCGGCCGCGCCGACGAGAAGCTGACCTTCGACCTGCAACCGGCGCTGGCGCACCGCCTCGGCTACGCCGAGCGCCTGGGCATGCTGGGGGTCGAGCGCTTCATGAAGCGCTATTTCCTCGTCGCCAAGGACGTGGGCGACCTCACCCGCATCATCTCCGCCAGCCTCGAACTGCACCACGCCAAGGACATGGACCGCCTCGGCGGCGTGCCGACGCCCCTGCGCAAGGGCCGCTCGCGCCTCAAGGGCGAGACCGATTTCGTGCTCGATACCGGCCGGCTCAATATCGCCGACCCCGACATCTTCGAAAAGGACAAGGCCAACCTCATCCGCATGTTCCTCGTGGCGGGGCGCGAAAAGCTGCTGCTGCACCCCGACGCGGTCAAGCACACGCGCCACTCGCTGCGGCTGATCGACAACGGGCTGCGCGCCGACCCGCGCGCCAATGGCTATTTCCTCACCATTCTTACCAGCCCGCTTTACGTCGAGCGCATCTTGCGCGCCATGAACGAAAGCGGCGTGCTGGGGCGCTTCGTGCCTGATTTCGGCAAGATCGTGGCGCTGATGCAGTTCAATATGTACCACCACTATACGGTGGACGAGCACCTGATCCGCGCCATCGGCGTCATGGCCGAGATCGCCAATGGCGGGCTGCGCGACGAACTGCCGCTCACCCACGAACTGCTGCCGCAGCTCAACGATACGCGTCTCATCTACGTGGCGCTGTTCCTGCATGACATCGCCAAGGGCCGGCCCGAGGATCATTCGGTCGCCGGCGCCCGCATCGCGCGCAAACTCTGTCCCCGCTTCGGCCTCAACCCGGCCGAGACCGACACCGTCGCCTGGCTGGTGCAATACCACCTGCTGATGAGCGAGATCGCCCAGGCTCGCGATATCCAGGACCCGGAAACCGCCCGCGCCTTTGCCGAGCTGGTGCAATCGCCGCAGCGCCTGGCGTTGCTGATGATCCTCACCGCCTGCGATATCCGCGCCGTCGGGCCCGGCGTCTGGACCGGCTGGAAGGGTTCGCTGCTGCGGGCGCTCTATTTCGCCACCGAGCCGCTGCTTTCGGGCGGCCACAGCCAGGTCAGCCAGTCCGAGCGCGTCGGCCAGGCCCGCGCCGCGCTGGCGCGGACGCTCGACTGGCCGGCCGCCGAGATTGAAACCTACGCGGCGCGCCACTACGCTCATTACTGGCTGCGCGCCGAGCCGGAACTGCAGATCGAGCACGCCCGCATGATCCGCCAGGCCGACGCGGCCGGCCAGCCCTTTGCCGGCTCCATCCGGGTGCGCGCCTTCGAGGGCATCACCGAGGTGAGTTTCTATACCCCCGACCATCCGCGCCTGCTCTCGCTCATCGCCGGCGCCTGCACCATGCAGGACGCCTCCATCATCGGCGCGCAGATTTTTTCCACCCGCGACGGCCGCGCCATCGACACGTTTCGCCTCAAACGCTCCTTCACCGCCGACGAGGACGAGAAGGTGCGCGCCACCCGCATCATCGACACGGTGCGCCAATTGCTGGCCGGCCAGCGCCAGGTGCTGATCGACTTAGGCAAGGTGTCGCGCCACAACCGGCGTTTGAGGCCCTTCGCCGTGCCGGCCGAAGTGGCGGTCTCCAACGCCATTTCGGCAAAATTCACCGTCATCGAGGTGTCCGGGCTCGACCGCATCGGCCTGCTCTACGCGCTGACCCGGGAAATCGCCGATCTCAGCCTCACCATCGCCTCCGCCCATATCGGCACCTATGGCGAAAAGGCGGTGGACGTCTTCTACGTCACTGACCTGACGGGCCAGAAGATCCAGCTCAAGGCGCGGCAGAAACGCATCCACGACGCGCTGATGGGCGTGTTCGAGCGGCCCGCCGAGGACAAGAGACCGGCCAATGGCTAGCCGGGAGCGGGCGCGGCGCCCGGTGGCCCGATGAGCCTTTTCCGCAATTTCGTCTCGGTCGGCGCCTGGACGCTGCTGAGCCGGGTGGCCGGCTTTGCGCGCGACGCGCTGATGGCGGCGGTGCTGGGCACCGGGCCGGCCGCCGACGCCTTTTTCGCCGCCTTCCGCTTTCCCAACCTGTTCCGGCGGCTGTTTGCCGAAGGGGCCTTCAACACCGCCTTCGTGCCGCTGTTTTCCGGGGCGCTGGAAACCCAGGGCGCCGACGGGGCGCGGCTCCTGGCCGCCCGCATCATGAGCTGGCTGGTGACCATGCTGGTGCTGGTGACGCTGCTGGCGGAACTGTTCATGCCCCAGATCATGCTCGCCTTCGTGCCCGGCTTCGTCGACGACCGGGAAAAATTCGAGCTGACCGTGCTGTTGACGCGCCTCATGTTCCCCTATCTCGCCTGCATGTCGCTGATGGCCGCCTATGGCGCCATCCTCAACACGCTGGGGCGCTTCACCGCCGCCGCCTTCGCGCCGGTGCTGCTCAACCTCGTCAATATCGCCGCGCTTATTCCGCTCGCCACCTTCTGGGTCCAGGAGCCGGAACGCGCCACCATCTGGGTGGCGCTCGCCACCCTGGCCGGCGGCATCGCCCAGGCCTGGCTGCTCTACGTCGCCATCGGCCGCGCCGGCTTCCGCCCGGCGCTGCGCCTGCCGCGGCTCGACCCGGAGGTGCGGCGCTTCTGGATCCTCGCCCTGCCGGCGATCCTCGCCGGTGGCATCACCCAGATCAACACCTTCGTGGGCACCATCATCGCCTCGGGCGCCGACCGCGCCATTTCGGTGCTCTCCTACGCCGACCGGCTCTACCAATTGCCGCTCAGCATCATCGGCATCGCCATCGGCACGGTGCTGCTGCCCGAATTGTCGCGGCACCTGACCGGCGGGCGCGAGGCCGAGGCGCGCGCCAGCCAGGATCTGGCGCTGTTCGTCGCCATGCTGCTGGCCATGCCCGCCGCCGCCGCCCTCATCGCCCTCGCCCACCCCATCGTGCGGGTATTGTTCGAGCGCGGCGCCTTCGACGCCCTCGCCACCGCCCAGACCGCCGAGGCGCTCATCGCCTTTGCCGCCGGCATCCCCGCCTATGTGCTGATCCGGGTGTTGCAGCCGGGCTTTTTCGCGCGCGAGGACACGCTGACCCCGACTTTGTTCGCCGGGGTCAGCGTGGCCGTCAACATCGCCATTTCGCTGTGGCTGTTCGGCACGCTCCTGCATGTGGGCATCGCCCTCGCCACCGCCGTCGCCGCCTGGGTCAACGTCCTTCTGCTGGCCTTCACGCTGGCGCGGCGCGGGCTCTTCGTGCTCACCCCGGCCCAATGGCGCGGCCAGACGGCCATCGCCGGTATCAGCCTTATCATGGGCGCGGCGCTCTTTATGCTGGCGCGGGCCGGTGCCGGCCACCTGGCGAGCGGCGTGCCGCTCTGGCACCAGGCGGGGGTGCTGTTCGTCCTTGTCGGCTTCGGCGCCACCGCCTATTTCACCCTCGTGCACATCACCGGCATCCAGCGGCTCGGCCCGCTGCTGCGGCGCCTGCGCCGGCGCGGTTGACGGGCCGCGGCGGACCCGGCGCGGCGATTGCCCGGTTTTCATCCGGCGCCGCCCCGTATAGAACGGGGCCAGTTGAACCATCCAGTTGAGCGGCATATCGGCAATGGCTTTCACCCCCCGCGTCTTTTCGGGCATCCAGCCTTCGGGCGACCTGCATCTGGGCAATTATCTCGGCGCCATCCGCCGTTTCGTGCCGTTGCAGGATTCGCACGAGACCATCTATTGCGTGGTCGACATGCACGCCATCACCGTCTGGCAGGAGCCCGAGGCGCTGCGCCGCGCCACCCGCGAAGTGGCCGCCGCCTTCATCGCCGCCGGCATCGACCCGAAAAAATCCATCATCTTCAACCAGTCGCACGTGGTCCAGCACGCCGAGCTGGCCTGGGTCTTCAACTGCATCGCGCGCATGGGCTGGATGGCGCGCATGACCCAGTTCAAGGACAAGGCCGGCAAGAACAGCGAGAACGTCTCGCTCGGCCTCTTCGCCTATCCCTCGCTGATGGCCGCCGATATCCTGCTCTACAAGGCCACGCACGTGCCGGTGGGCGACGACCAGAAGCAGCATCTGGAGCTGACGCGCGACATCGCCATAAAATTCAACAACGACTACGCCGCCTCGATCGCCGCGGCGGGCCTGGGCACCGGCGAGGAGGGCGCGTTCTTCCCGGTGACCGAACCGCTGATCGCAGGCCCCGCCACCCGCATCATGAGCCTGCGCGACGGCACGAAGAAGATGAGCAAGTCCGACCCGTCCGAGCAGTCGCGCATCTCGCTGCTCGACGACGCCGACGCCATCGCCAGAAAGATCAAGCGGGCCACCACCGACCCGGCCGAACTGCCGCACACGCTGGAGGGGCTGGCCGGCCGGCCGGAAGCGGATAATCTGGTGGGCATCTACGCGGCGCTGTCCGACCGCGACAAGCAGGCGGTGCTCGACGAATTCGGCGGCCAGGGCTGGGGCCGCTTCAAGCCGGCGCTGGCCGAGCTCGCCGTATCGGTGCTGGCGCCGATGGCGGGCGAGATGCGCCGCCTGCTCGACGATCCGGCCACCATCGACGCGGTGCTGCGCGACGGCGCCGGCCGCGCCGGGGCGATCGCCGAAAAGACGATGGTGGCGGTACGCAACATCGTCGGCTTCATTCGCTGACCGCATCGGGGGTGCCCATGGTTTCCGGCGTCGAATACAAACGAAAATTCCTCGTCGTCATCGACGAGACCGAAGAATGCGAGCGCGCCCTCACTTTTGCGGCCTGGCGCGTCAAGCGCACCGGCGGCACGGTGGTGCTGATGAGCGTGGTGCCCAGCCCCGAATTCATCGGCCTCGGGGTCGAGGACGTGCTGCGGGCCGAGGCGGTGGAGGAGGCCGAGCGCAATCTCGACGCCTATCTCGCCCGCCTCAAGGAAATCGGCGACGTTCGCACCGAATCGGTGATCCGCGAGGGCAGCGCCCCCGAACAGATCGAAAGAGTGATCGACAAGGACCACGACATCGCCATCCTGGTGCTGGCGGCCTCCAAATCGGGCGAAGGCCCCGGCCCGCTGGTCACCCATTTCGCCGGTCGCGCCCATCTCCTCCCCATCCCGCTGACCGTCGTCCCCGGCCATATGAGCGAAGAAGAGGTCATCGCGATCTGCTGAGCGTCCCGCAGGGCAAATCGCTCCGGTGGAGCGATTTGAGCGAAGCAGGCCATGAGAGCTACGCTCGAATGGCTACGATTTTACCATTCAAGCCGGCCCCTTACTTCCCAAAACCCGCGATTTTTTTGTGTCCCGCCGCAAGAAAAGAGCATCCGGGCCGAGCGAGCGCATAGGGCCGGAGCCGCGGCACCCCCTCCCCAACCCTCCCCTCAAGGGTGATTATGTAGTTGACGCACCCAATGTTTTCTTCTTCCCCTTGGCCTTCTTTTCCGCGACAATCTCATCAATGATGGTAAATGGCTCATCGTGGAATGGGGCCTGAAGCGGCCACGTGACGTTGACTGAGGTGGCCAGCAGGTATTTGCGTTGTTCCTCAGTGTACTTCTTGCTGGTGCTGTGCGGCAGGTCGGAATTCTTGATGAAGCCGAACCTCCATTTCTGACCGAATTCAAAGAGATTTACAGCGAGGATGTCGAATCCTCCCGGCACGAGACAGGCGGTCTTTACAATGTCGCCGTTCGGTAGCTTGGTTGGCTTGCTGTCGCTGGCATCGACCTGCACCTTGCCTTCATAGCGCTGGATAGCTTGCCGGACTGAATTGCTTTGTAGAGACTTGATCTCAACAGACAATTGTACGCCTTGGTAGGTGAACCAAAAGTCACCGCGTCGGGTTCGGTCGTGATCGTCGTACCTTGTCCAATGATGGATTCGAGCGTCCGAAAACCACATCTGGCTTAATCGGTACTCTGCCACAAATCCCATCAGCATGCCACGCATGCTAGGTCGATGAGATAGTATGTCGTTCAGTTCAGCGGGGCTTAGCCCCCAATCTTCGACCACTCCCATTGGCCGGCCCCCGTGCCTTGCGTTTCTTCGTCTTTACGAACACGAGGAAGTACGAGTGATTCTTCCTTGCGTGCTGCTGGCTTAGCACGCGACTAACGGCCGGTCGATTCGAGCGCACCACGACAAACAGGTCTTTGGCATAGAAGCCGAATTTGGCATACTCATTGACCAATTCGATATGTGTAAGCCACTGGCGATTGGCGCTCACTTCGTCCTGACACTTGACGATAAAGACGCCCTCTTCCCGGAGTACCCGGTAAGCTTCTTTCCCTGCCTTGAAGTACAGGTCGAGAACTGCGGCATGGTACTTAGGGCCGGTGGCCGTAGCCTCGCTGTTGGAATAGCTGCTCCTGAATGCGCCATACGTACCGTTGCCGGCCAACTGGGATTCATCACGCCGGAAAAGACCTTCCATGTACGGCGGATCGAGAACGACGCAATCGATCGCCCCGTCTTCATAGGGAAGGTCGCGGCAATCCGTGCCAGTTTGGATATCGGTAGCGAGAAGCTTGTAGCTGCGCTTAGGCACCTTCTTCCAGAAGACGCCCTTGCCCCATGTGACATCGGCCACAGTCGAGCCGACTGGAACGTGAAGATCAAGTATCTGCGGGAAAAGTTCGGCGTTCCCCGTCATGTGAGCGCTGAGCAGCACGTCGCTAGACGCTTCGCCGTCCGGCCGCTTCCTAGGGGGTCGCACGACTGGTTGTTCCTCTACTGCCCATCCAAGATCGCTCACTAGTCATCCCCCAAATGCAGATTGTTGCAGCCGATCGCCGCCAGACACTGGATCATGAAGACCGCAGTGAAAGTGCCCCGAGACAGCTTGTTGGAAATGTTTCGTTCGGTGTCACTTACACCAATCGTCGCAAGCCGGGTGGCGAGGTCCCCGTAGCTCAGGTTCCGCTTCTTGAGCTCCGCCTTAAGCAGCCCCTTTACGCGTACCTTCCAGTCAACGGCTCTGGCCCTCGGCATTGGCGATCGCTCGATTCAATGACAGAATCATCATAAACGATGATAGAGTCATCATCAAGCGCGAGACGCTACTTCTTTACAGGCTTTGTGGTTGGCTTGCTAGGAGGCTTGGCAATCTTGCGCAAGGCGCGATCGAAGACGCTTTCGCTATTGTCGGTTTCCACCTGTTTGGCGGTTTCCTTGAACTTGTCGATTTGTCTTTTGTCTTTTGTCACGGCCAATCCTATTATTGATTCATGCTCGACAGATACGTTTTCGCGGACGAAGCTGGTTGCTTCACGTTCAACCGCAACCAGAACGTAAGCCGTTACTTCATCATCTGCACGGTCACGATGAAAACCCTAGAGGTTGGCGACGCACTTCGCCAGCTTCGCCATGACTTGGTTTGGGACGGCGTAGAGGTGGGGGACTTCTTCCACGCCACCGAGGATACCCAGGCGGTGCGCGATAGGGTCTTTGAGGTCTTGCTGAAGCACGATTTTCAGGTGCAGGCGACAATTTGCGAGAAGGCCAAAGCTCAGCCGCAGGTCGTGGTGTCGAAAGCTCGGTTCTACAAGTATCCGTGGTTCTACCAGTTCAAGCATGGGCTGGCTCCACACTTGGTTCCCGATATGCGGCTCCTGATCACCGCCGCTTCCATCGGCACAAAGCGCGAGAAGGCCACATTCGTTGGCAGCCTCTCAGACGTTATGGCACAGACCGTTTCCAAGATTCCGTGGGCGGTGGATTTCAGGCCATCCCACTGTGATCCTTGCCTTCAGGTGGCCGACTACTGCGCGTGGGCGATTCAGCGAAAGTGGGAAAGGAATGATCTGCGATCCTTCGACTTGATAAAGGGACGCATCACCTATGAGTACGAGCTGTGGAAGCGCGGCACTAAGCTCTACTATTGAAGGTGCGCGGCCCGCCATATCGGCAATCTTGGCTATCTGTGAAGCGCCCGGGGGCTCTTATCACCAAGCAAAGACCGCGCCTATCTACATAGGCTTTTCGGCCGAATCCGTCAAGAGTCTCAATCACTTGGTGCGTCTTGCGCGTCTTATTGGAAACAATTCCAACTGCTTAGGCGGCTTTCTTGCCTTCGGCTTAGATCGTAGCAGGCCCCTGATAGGTGAGACGCTTGCCCTTAGCGCCAGTCAGCGCGCGCAACGCGCGTTCCTGATCCTCGACGCCAAGCGCCGATCGGTTGGAATAGCGGAAGTCGAATTCCACGAGATAGCGATGCAGGTGCTTCTCGCTAACATGGTGAAACGTGCCGAGGATGCCACGCTTCAGGATGCTGAAATAGCCCTCAACGGTGTTGCTGTAGGCGTCGCCGCGAACGTATTCGTCCTTGCCATGGTCAACCATTTCGTGACGGGCGAATTCCTTGCCCAGGTGCAGGTAGCCGCCGTGAGTGTCGGTCATAAGAGTCGACTTCCGGTCTGCTTTGTCCAGAACACGCCGAAGGGTCTTGCCGGTGACGTTGGCAATGTGGTGCGACCGGGCGCGGCCGTTGCGTTCTACGAGAGTATGGACGATCGACTTGCCGACGCCACCAATGGCCTTAGGGTCGCGCTTGCCAACGTGCTTGTTCTTCTCACGACCGCCGATAAACGTGGTGTCAGCCTCAAGGGTCTGGCCTTCGCCGCCCATCGGGCCAGCTGTGCCATCGATCATCGCTTCGCGGATGCGGTGGGCAAGGAACCAAGCCGTCTTGTAGGTGATTTCCAGAGTCCGGTGCAGCTGGTGGGCGCTGATACCCTTCTTGCTGCTGCAAACGAGGTGGATGGCCTGCAACCACTTGTGGAGCGGCAGGTGGCTATCTTCAAAGATCGTGCCCACGCGAACCGTGAACTGCTTCCGGCACTGGCCGCATTTCTTGAGACCGTGGCGAACCTTTCCGGTCTTACCCTTCACGTCCTTAAGCGCGTAGATGCGGTCCATGCCGCCGCAATGCGGACAGGTCGGGCCATCAGCCCATAGGATTGCCTCAACATGAGCAAAGGCAGCAGCTTCATCGTGAAAGTAGGTGGCGCTTAGAACAGACATAACCGTAACTCCTTGACTCTCTTATAAGAGTCATGGCTGGGTGTGTCAAGTGTATAATTCCCCCCTCAAGGGGGAGGGAGCCAGAGCATTTCCCGCTTGTGTTGCAGCGCCTTGCGACTCTTTCATCGGTATTCCCGCGCTAGTGGAGATGACAGCATGGGAATACCCAACACCCCCGCCGCTGCCCCCGGGCGAAGGCCCGGGGGCCCCTATCCCCGATCAACCGGCATTGTGGCTCCCGCACCGGCCCCCGGATCAGGTCCGGGGCAGCCCGGTGGTCGTGGCGGCGGCGAGCAAGTCCCCCGATCCCGCTTAGGGGTAAAACGCTCCAGCTCGTGACGCTCCCTCTCCCTACCGCCCTCGACAGCGCCTCCCAATCTGAATATTCTTGTCATGTTATGCGCGGGGCGCAGGGGCCGCCTGCGCCATCGTGCCGGCCGCTGCCGCAGAATGCCCTTGCATCCGGCGGGCAAAAGCTTATTTTAGAAGCATTCTAATCGTTCCTGGCGCCGCGGAGATCCCATGTTCATCCAGACCGAAGCCACGCCCAATCCGGCGACGTTGAAATTCCTGCCCGGCCGCGACGTCATCGCCGGCGAGCCGCGCGATTTCCGCTCGCCCGAGGACGCGGCGGTGTCGCCGCTGGCGACGGGCCTGTTCGCCATTTCCGGGGTGAGCGGGGTTTTCCTGGGCGCCGACTTCATCTCGGTGACCAAGGACGACACCAACTGGGCCCATATCAAGCCGGCCATTCTCGGCGTCATCATGGACCACTTCCTCTCCGGCAAGCCGGTGATCGCCGAGGGCGCCGCCGACGAGGCGCTCTACGAAGCCGAGGAATTCTTCGACGCGGACGACAAGGAAGTGGTGGAGGTGATCAAGGAATTGCTGGCCACCCGCGTCCGCCCGGCCGTCGCCATGGATGGCGGCGACATCACCTTCCGCGGTTTCCGCGGGGGCACGGTATTCCTGCACATGCAGGGTGCCTGCTCGGGCTGCCCCTCCTCGACCGCGACGCTCAAGAGCGGCATTGAAAACCTGCTCCGCCACTTCGTCCCCGGCGTCGAATCCGTGCAGCAGGTCTGACCGCCCCACCCGTTAAGCAGCAAGCCAGAGGCCCGGTGCAGCAAGCATCGGGCCTTTGTCTTTGGGCGCTGGGCGGTGACCCCTGAAAACGCCGGCCTTCAGGCGGTTGGCGGCAGCCATTTCTTTTCGATCAGGCAGGCCATCGTATAGGCGGGGTCGTAGACATTGCCTACCTCGTAGCGCACCACCTGGCCCATGAGGTGGCTGGCGGCGACGCTGGAAAGGCCGTAGCCGGTCGTCAGCCAGTCGAACATTTCGGTGGTGGCGTGCTGCAGGGCCTGGTCGAGCGGTCGCGCATTGCCCAGGGTGAAGATGAAGCGCTCGTTCTCGCCGCGTGGCCAGGCCTGCCGCGCCTGCTTGACGACGCTAAGGCGGAATTCGACCTCCATGGCCGTTTCGACGCCGGTGCCGACGATTTCGCCGTCGCCCTGGATGGCGTGGCAATCGCCCAGAAAGAACAGCGCGCCCGGCACGGCGACGGGAAAGGTGAGGCGGGCGCCGGGCCGGCAGCCGCGATAGTCCATATTGCCGCCATGCGGGCCGCTGGTGGCGGTGGAAATGGCTTCGCCGCCGGCCGGGGCGACGCCGAAACAGCCGATCATCGGCTCGAAGGGCAGCAGCAGTTGTTCCAGCCCGGGCACCTTCTCGGCCAGCCGCACCGTGCCGGCCGCCGCGTCGATGAGCCAGTCGGCCTTGTCGCGCGCCGGCAGGTCGCGGACGCGTTCCGGGTCGACGACAGTGCCGGCCAGCGCCGCCCGCGTCCAGCCGGTGGCGCGGATCGGCGCGAGGCGCAGGATATCGACGGCGAGCGCGTCGCCGGGCGCGGCGCCCTCGACGAAAATCGGGCCGTTCATGGGATTGCCGCCGCGGGCGCGCAGCATGCCGTTTTCATCGGCGCCGGCGGCGTCCAGCGTGCGGGTGACGATAACGTCGCCGCTGGCGACGCGCAGCGCCGGCGGCAGGCTGCCGATGACGCTGTGCCAGTGATCGGGAACGAAGACGTGCCGGGCCATCAGGGCGCGGCCCGGGTGGCGTCATGGCCCGACTGGTCGGTCAGCGCCAGGATTTCCACCGGCTCGTTGTCGCGCTGGCGGCGGATGCGCAGCCGCTTGATGCGGCGGCTGTCGGCGGCCAGCACCTCGAACTCGTAGCCGGCAATGCCGTTGACGCGCTCGCCGCGCTTGGGCACGTGGCCGGCCATGTCGAACACCAGCCCGCCAATGGTCTCCACCTCGTCGGCGTAGTCGCCGGGCTCGAAATCGGGGCCCAGCATGGCCTGCACCTCGTCCAGCTCGGCCCGGGCATTGGCGACGTAAAGGTCCGGCCCCACCTGGCGGATCATCGCCTCGTCGGCTTCGTCGTGCTCGTCCTCGATCTCGCCCACCACCGCCTCGAGCAGGTCCTCGATGGTGACGAGGCCGTCGGTGCCACCATATTCGTCGACCACGATGGCCATATGGGTGCGGCTGGCGCGCATGGATTGCAGCAGGTCGGCCGCCGGCATGAAGCTGGGCACGAACATGGCCGGGCGGGTGATGCCCAGCCGGCCGATCTTCTGGCGCAGCGAGGCCGAGACGAATTTCACCGGCACGTCCTTTTCCGGGTCGGCCACCGGCTCGGTGATGCGCGCCAGCGCGTCCTTGATGTGGATGAAGCCCAGGATCCGGTCGAGGCTGTCCTCGTAGACGGGCAGGCGCGAATGCCCCACCTGCCGGAATTTGGCCAAGAGCGTCCCCAGATTGATATCGGCTTCCACCGCCTGGATATCGGAGCGCTCCACCATGACGTCGTCGATGGAGACGTCGGACAGTTTCAGCACGTTCTGCAGGATGACGCGCTCGCTCTCGGTGAAGGCGGCGCCCTCGCCGCCATCGGTCTCGTCCAGCGCCTCCTGCAGGTCGTCGCGCAGGGACACCGGCTTCAGGGCCACGAGGCCCTTGAGGCGGTGCCACAGGCTCGGCCCCCGCGGCTGGGCGGGGGCGGGACTAGAGGGAGGTTCGGGATTATCGGGCACCCGGGGGCCCCTGTTGTCGCTGTCGCTCATCGTAAAGTGCCGCGAGGCGGCTCGATCGTCCTTCTTGCTGGGCGGAAAATGCGCGGCCGCGGCGTCCGGTTGCAACCCGGCCCGCCGTCAGTCCTCCGCATAGGGATCCTCGATCCCCAGCCCGGCCAATATCTGGGTTTCCAGACCCTCCATTTGAAGGGCCTCGGGCTCCTGCACGTGATCATAGCCCAAAATGTGAAGAAAGCCATGCACCATAAGGTGGGTGAAATGGTCCTCGAGGCGCTTGCCCTGCTCGGTCGCCTCGCGCTCCAGCGTCTCGCGCGCCAGGCTGATATCGCCCAAAAGGCCGACGACCGGCGCGAAGGGCTCGAGCTGGGGAAAGCTCAGCACGTTGGTGGCCGCGTCCTTGCCGCGCCACTGCGCGTTGAGGGCGCGCTGCTCGGCGTCGTCGGTGAGCAGCACCGAAATCTCGGCCGCTCCGGCAAGCCGGGGCTTGGCGGCGGCGAAGGCGGCCAGAATGGCGCGCTCGGCCAGGGCGTCGAACGTTTCCGGCCAGCCCGGCGCGTTGCGGATGACGGCGATTTCGAGCGGCAGCGGGCTCAGCGCGCGGCCTCCCGTGCGTCCCGGGCGACCTGTTCCTTCTCGGCCAGCCGCCGCGCCGTATCCCGCTCATAGGCCTTGACGATGCGCCCCACCAGCGCGTGGCGCACCACGTCCGCCTCGTTGAAGCGCGACACGTGCACCCCCTCGATGCCGTCGAGCAGCTTGACCGCCTCGATGAGGCCGGAGCGTTCGCCGCGCGGCAGGTCGACCTGGGTGGGGTCGCCCGTGACGATCATCTTGGAATTTTCCCCGAGGCGCGTGAGGAACATCTTCATCTGCATGGAAGTGGTGTTCTGCGCCTCGTCGAGGATGACCACGGCGTTGGAGAGCGTGCGGCCGCGCATGAAGGCGAGCGGCGCCACCTCGATGATGCCCGAGGCGATGCAGCGCTCGACGTTTTCCGGCTTCAGCATGTCGTAGAGCGCGTCGTAGAGCGGCCGCAGATAGGGGTCGACCTTTTCCTTCATGTCGCCGGGCAGGAACCCCAGCCGCTCGCCCGCCTCGACGGCCGGGCGCGACAGGATGATGCGGTTGATGTCGCCGCGTTCCAGCAGCGAGGCGGCGTGGGCGACGGCCAGATAGGTCTTGCCGGTGCCGGCCGGGCCGATGCCGAACACCAGCTCGGCCCGCTCCATGGCGCGCATATAGGCGTCCTGCGCCGGGGTGCGGGCCAGAATGGTGGATTTGCGCGTGGCGATCTGGGCCATGCGCACCCGGCCCTTCTTTTCCAGCGTCGGCAGGGTGAGCTGGCTATCCTCGGTCTCGACCATGCGGATGACGGCATCGACATCGGCGATATCGACGCTGCGGCCCTCCTCGAGGCTGGCATAGAGCGATTCGAGCACCCGCCGCGCCTGGTCGACGCCGCTGGCCGGGCCCTTGACCAGCACATGATTGCCGCGCGGCGCCGCGATGACGCCGAGGCGCTGCTCGACCAGAGCCAGGTTCTGGTCGAAATCGCCGTAGAGCTGGGCAGCCAGGCGATTGTCTTCAAAAGCGAGTTCGAGTTGCGAGGCGAGGGCGTTGTCGGCGGTGGGTGGCAAATGCCTGCTCAAAAACTGTCGGCTCCTGGAAGGGGCGCCACGGACCGCGGCACCCGGTACGACAACGACGCTAGGCCGATTTGGCTGCCATGTCTGTAGATAATTTGTGACACTTCGCCCCGGCGCCAAAGGCGCGAAATCGCTCCGGTGGAGCGATTTCAGGGGCGAAGGCCATGAGAGCTACGCTCGAATGGCAACGGCAATCGAGCAATGACCTCGTGACCCGACCGCTTCACCCCGCTGCATCGGCGAAGAATAACGGAGGTTCCCGCTTTCGCGGGAATGACCCGGTGGCGGGAGGAGGGGGCGCAGAGCGCCAATGCAGAGATAATGGTAACGGCGCCGCCGTCGCCTAAGCCGCCACGGCGCGGGCCAGCCGGCCTTCGAGCGAATTGCTGCTGACGCCGACGATCTCGACCGGGTGGATGGCGCCGATGAGCTCGGGCCCGCCATCGAGGTGCACGGCCTGCAGATAGGGCGAGCGGCCGCCCACCTGCCCCGGCATGCGGCCCGGGCGCTCGACCAGCACCGGCAGCACGCGCCCCACCATGGAGGCGTTGAACGCCTGCATCTGGCTGGTGACGAGGGCTTGCAGGCGATGCAGCCGCTCGGTCTTCAGCGCCTCCGGCAGCTGCTCCTCGAGGCTGGCGCCAGGCGTGCCGGGGCGGGGCGAATATTTAAACGAGAAGGCCGAGGCGTAGCCCACCGTGCGGATGATGCTCAGCGTATTCTCGAAATCGGCGTCGCTCTCGCCGGGAAAGCCGACGATGAAATCGCCCGAGAGCGCCATGTCCGGCCGCGCCTGCTTGATCTTGTCGATCAGCGCCAGATAGTCGGCCCGCGTATGCTTGCGGTTCATGGCCTTCAGCATGCGGTCCGAGCCCGACTGCACCGGCAGGTGCAGATAGGGCATCAGCAGGTCGAGGTCGCGATGCGCCGCGATGAGCGCCTCGTCCATGTCGCGCGGATGGCTGGTGGTGTAGCGCAGCCGTTCGAGCCCGTCGATTTCGGCCAAAAGGAACGCCAATTCGCCCAGGCCCACGGCGCGCCCGGCCGCGTCCACGCCGTGATAGGCGTTGACGTTTTGTCCCAAGAGGGTGATTTCCTTGACCCCGGCCTCGACCAGCCGCCGCGCCTCGGCCAGCACCTGCGCCACCGGGCGCGACATTTCGGCGCCGCGCGTATAGGGCACCACGCAGAACGAGCAGAACTTGTCGCAGCCTTCCTGCACGGTGAGAAAGGCGGTAAGGCCGCGCGCCAGCGTCACTTCCTTGCGTGCCGGCGGCAATTTGGCGAACTTGTCTTCCTCGGGAAAGTCGGTATCGACCACGGCGCGCTTCAACTCGGGCGGCAGGTGGCGGCGGCCCTCTGCCCGCGCCAGCATGTCGGGCAGGCGGTGATAGGCCTGCGGCCCGAACACCAGATCGACCACCGGCGCGCGCCGGGCGATCTCCTCGCCCTCGGCCTGCGCCACGCAGCCGGCCACCCCGATCATCAGGTCGCCGCCGGCGGCGCGCTTTTCCCCCTGCAACTGCTTGAGCCGGCCCAGTTCGGAAAATACCTTTTCGGCGGCCTTCTCGCGGATATGGCAGGTATTGAGCAGCACCAGGTCGGCCTCGGCGATGTCCGCGGTCGGCTGGTAGCCGTGCGGGGCCAGCGCGTCGGCCATGCGGTCGCTGTCATAGACGTTCATCTGGCAGCCATAGGTCTTGATGAAGAGCCGCCTGGTGGGGGCCGTGCCGGGCGAAGTCTGGGAATGGGTTTCGGTATCGGTCATGGGGCGTTCTATTAGCAAACGGGCAAGCGTGATGCCATGGCCTGCAACTCCCGGCCACGCCGCGTGTTGTACGCGTGATAAGCGTTCGAGGAAAGGACGCCGCCTGCCGCAGCCCGCTTCCCCAGGGGGCCGATGCGGCCCACCCTTTCGGGGCGCGGCGCGGACGGGCAATATTGAACCGGCGGCCGTGCTGCGTTAAGCACCGCAGGGTCTGGAGGTAGGGGCAATGGCGGACAACACCGCCGAAAACACCGGCGCGGCAGCGCTTCCGCGTCGGGCAGGCGCGGAGCAGGCTGCTCCGCGGCCGGTGGCGCTTTACCTTTTCGCGCTGGTTCTTGCCATCCTGTTGCCGGCCCTCGCGGTGGCGCTGGTGCTGCTCAACCGCTCCAACGACACGCAGCAGGACGTGGTGCGGGCGCTGACCAATGCCACGGTGCAGGCGATCGGCCAGTCGGTGGACCGGGAAATCTCCAGCATGGCGACGACGCTGCGCGTGCTCTCCACCACCCAGGCGCTGCAGGACGGCAATCTCGAGGTTTTCCATACCCGCGCCCTGCAGGCGCTGGCCGGCACCGCCGCCTATCTGGTGGCCACCGACGAGGATTTGCGGCAATTGCTCAATACCCGCGTCACCTACGGCACGCCGCTCGAAGTGGTGTCCGACCGGGAGACGCCGACGGCGGCGCTGGAGCGGGGCGCGGTCACCACGTCCGGGCTGTTCTACGGGCGCACGGCGCAGGCGCAGGTGTTCACCGTCTGGCTGCCGGTCGACAATGTCGCGCCGGTGCGGCTGCTCGGGCTTACCCAGAATGCCCGCAACCTGGTGCCGGCGCTGCAATCGCGGCAATTGCCCGATGGCTGGCACGCGGCGCTGGTGGATCGCGGCGGCGTCATCATCGCCGCCACGCCCGAAACCGAGCTCCGCTCCGGCGCACCGCTGCCGCTGCGCCAGGACCTTGCCCTGTCCTCGCCCGACAGCTGGGCGCAGGAGGAATTCGGCGGCGACCGCGTGGTGACCGCCGAATGGCGCTCCGGCCTCACCGGCTGGCGCCTCATCGCCTGGGCCCCCGCCGCGCAGGTGCAGCGGCCGCTCGAGGATTCGCTGCTGCAACTGGCCGCCTGGGGGCTGGTGATCGCCGTCGCCGCTTCCGCCGTCGCCTTTCTCATCGCCCAGCGCATCGGCCGCTCGGTGCAGGGCCTGCGGCGCGACGCCCAGCGGCTGGGCCAGGGGGAGGCGGTGGTGCCGCGCTCCTATCCGGTCTCGGAGATCGCCGATATTTCGCGGGCCCTGGCCGAAGCGTCCGAGCAACGCCTCACCGCCGAGCGCGATATCCGTTTCCTCATGCGCGAACTGGCGCATCGCTCCAAGAACCAGATGGCGGTCATCGCCGCCATGGCCAAGCAGACGGCGCGCGGCGCCGTCGACGTGCCCACCTATGTCGCGGCGCTGGAGCGCCGCATCATGGGGCTGGCGCGCTCCACCGACCTGCTGCTGGCGCATGGCCGGGCCGGCGTGTCGCTGCGCGAGCTGGTCGACCTGCAACTGGCGCCGTTCCTGCCCATGCCGGCCGACCGGGTCAGCATCACCGGCACCGATATCCGCATCAACCCGCAGGGCGCGCAAATCCTCGGCATGGCGCTGCACGAGCTGGCGACCAACGCCATGCGCTTCGGCGCCTTCGCCGATCCGGGGGGGCGCCTGGCCCTCGCCTGGCGGGTGGAGGACGAGACGCTGCGCCTCAGCTGGCGGGAAACGCTGGCGGCGGCGCTCCCCGAAAGCGGCCCGGCGGGCTTTGGCACCATGGTGCTGCGCGCCATGGTCGGGGGCGCGCTCGAGGCCCGGGTCGACCCGGTGTGGCACGCCGACGGGGTGGAGTGGAATTTCGCCATTCCGCTGGCGGCGCTCGACCCGACCTTTGCCGCGCCGCGCCCCGACGAGACGCCGGGGCAATAAATTCTGGCGTTATCGGCCGCTTTGCACTATGAGGACCGCAGCCCGCCCCGGGGCCGGCCTTTGCCAAGGCCCGGGACGGATATCATGGCCCCACCTGGACGACATCCCGGCTGGGGCGGCCCATCCTCTTTTGAAAGGATAATCCGATGTCGATTACTGCGGAACGCAAGACCCAGCTCATCCAGGAATACGCCACCAAGGCCAACGATACCGGTTCGCCGGAGGTCCAGGTCGCGATCCTGTCCGAGCGCATTGCCAACCTCACCGAGCATTTCAAGGGCCACAACAAGGACAACCATTCCCGCCGTGGCCTGCTGAAGCTGGTTTCGACGCGCCGGCGCCTGCTCGACTACCTCAAGAAGGTGGACGAGAGCCGCTACCGGACGCTGATCGAAAAGCTCGGCCTGCGTCGCTGACGCCACGATTTCCGGCGCGGGAGCCAGGTGGCTTCCGCGCCGGTCGCCTTCCCTGACCGGAAGGCAGCTTGCCGGAGCCGCTGCCGTTCATGGCGCCTCCGAGCCTAGGCCGGCGGTGCCGGAGCATGGCAGGATTATCGGCCTCTTCCGCCGTGGAGAGGCTCATCGTCTTGTCCATGTTCTGTCCCGCCATAACGGAACCCGTGCCGATTTCGGCCCGCGCGCACATGGGGTGCGTCCCGGCCAGCGGCACCCCGGCTGAGTTCGCGGGTCTCCGCCTTGCCCCCGCGTTCCCGCTCATCCGGTTCAATGGAAAGACCAGATCCGATGTCGCTCAATTTCGATTATCACAAGGTCGAGCTCAACTGGGGCGGCCAGCCCCTGACGCTCGAAACCGGCAAGATGGCCCGCCAGGCCGATGGCGCCGTGTTCGCCACGCTGGGTGAAACCGTGGTGCTGGCCACCGTGGTCAGCGCCAAGTCGCCCAAGGCCGGCCAGGACTTCTTCCCCCTGACCGTCAACTACCAGGAAAAATACTTCGCCGCGGGCAAGATTCCCGGCGGCTATTTCAAGCGCGAAGGCCGTCCCACCGAGGCGGAAACGCTGACCAGCCGCCTCATCGACCGGCCGATCCGGCCGCTGTTTCCCGACGGCTACAAGAACGAGACCCAGGTCATCGTCACCGTGCTCCAGCACGACATGGAGAACAATCCCGACGTGCTCGCCATGGTCGCCGCCTCGGCGGCGCTGACCATTTCGGGCGTGCCCTTCATGGGGCCGATCGGGGCGGCGCGCGTCGGCTATATCGACGGGCAATACGTGCTCAACCCCACCATCGACCGGCGCAGCGACAGCAAGCTCGACCTGGTGATGGCGGGCACCGCCGACGCCGTGCTGATGGTCGAATCGGAAGCCCAGGAGCTGTCCGAGGAGGTGATGCTGGGCGCCGTCATGTTCGGCCATGCCGAAGGCAAGAAGGTCATCGACGCCATCATCCAGCTGGCTGAGCTGGCCGCCAAGGAACCGCGCGACTTTGCCGCGCCGGACTATTCGGCGCTGGAAAGCGAAGTGCTGGCGCTGGCCGAGGCCGATCTGCGCGCCGCCTACCAGATCACCGACAAGCAGGCCCGCTACGCGGCGGTCGACGCCGCCAACGCCAAGGTCAAGGACGCCTTTGCCGCCAAGATCGAAGCGGGCGACGTTTCCAAGGAAGCGCTGGGCGAGGTGGTGCACAACCTGCAGGCCAAGATCGTGCGCTGGAACATCCTCGACACCGGCACCCGCATCGACGGGCGCGATCTGCGGACCGTGCGGCCGATCCTGGCCGAGGTCGGCGTGCTGCCGCGCACCCACGGCTCGGCGGTGTTCACCCGCGGCGAGACCCAGGCGCTGGTGGTGGCCACGCTCGGCACCGCCGACGACGAGCAGTATATCGACTCGCTCGAGGGCACCTATAAGCAAAACTTCCTGCTGCACTACAATTTCCCGCCCTATTCGGTGGGCGAGGCCGGCCGCATGGGCTCGCCCGGCCGCCGCGAGATCGGCCACGGCAAGCTCGCCTGGCGCGCCATCAACCCCATTCGCCCCTCCATCGAGGAATTCCCCTATACGATCCGCGTGGTCTCCGAGATCACCGAATCCAACGGCTCCTCCTCCATGGCGACCGTCTGCGGCACCTCGCTGGCGCTGATGGATGCCGGCGTGCCGATGAAAAAGCCGGTGGCGGGCATCGCCATGGGCCTCATCCTCGAAGGCGACAAGTTCGCCGTGCTCTCGGACATCCTGGGTGACGAGGATCACCTCGGCGACATGGACTTCAAGGTCGCCGGCACCGCCGACGGCGTCACCTCGCTGCAGATGGACATCAAGATCGCCGGCATCACCGAGGAGATCATGCAGGTCGCCCTGGCGCAGGCCCGCGACGGCCGCACCCATATCCTGGGCGAGATGGCCAAGGCGATCACCGAGAGCCGCGGCGAGGTGGGCGAGTTCGCCCCGCGCATCGAGACCCTCAAGATCCCCACCGACAAGATCCGCGACGTGATCGGCACCGGCGGCAAGATCATCCGCGAGATCGTGGAAAAGACCGGCGCCAAGATCAATATCGAGGATGACGGCACGGTGAAGGTCTCGTCCTCGGACGGCAGCCAGATCGAGGCGGCCATCAAGTGGATCCGCTCGATCACCGACGAGCCGGAAGTGGGCCATATCTACCAGGGCACCGTGGTCAAGACCGCCGATTTCGGCGCCTTCGTCAACTTCTTCGGCGCCAAGGACGGGCTGGTCCATATTTCCCAGCTGGCCGACCAGCGCGTCGCCAAGACCACCGACGTGGTCAAGGAAGGCGACAAGGTGTGGGTAAAGCTGCTCGGCTTCGACGAGCGCGGCAAGGTGCGCCTCTCCATGAAGGTCGTCGACCAGGAGAGCGGCAAGGAAATCGCCCGGGAAAGCGCCGCCGAATAGGCGCTTCCACGCAAGGAATGAAGAAGGGCCGGGCCATGGCGCCCGGCCCTTTCGTCTCTGCCGCCCCGCCTGGCGCAGCAAGTGTGGCTTTGCGGCAACGCCGGCGGCTTCCATCAAATTGTGGCGAGGAACTGCCCCATTCGTGCCACGTTAAGGGTGAGAAGCGTTAACTCTGGCAACGGACCGATTTTTTCTGCGTCGGCTCGCTTGTTTCCATCTGCGATACCGAGGTTTGTGTTGATTTCCCGTCGCCTGTTTCTGCTCGGCCTTTCCGCCGCTGCGCTCTCCGCATGTTCAACCACCCGCCGGCCGGTGCAGCAGGAGCCGGTGATCGATCCCTATTACCTGCGCATGTACGGGCCCATTTATGGCGAGCAGTTCCCCATTGCCGCCATGGATCTGCGGCGCGTCGACCCGCGCTGGTGGCGCCAGGAAGTGCCCGACCCGACCGGCGAGAAGCCCGGCACGCTGGTGGTCGACACGCCCAGCCACTACCTCTATCTGGTGCTGGAGGGGGGCCGCGCCCTGCGCTACGGCATCGGCGTGGGCAAGGACGAGGCGCTGGTGTTCCGCGGCAACGCCTATATCGGCCGCAAGGCCGAGTGGCCGCGCTGGACCCCCACCCGCTCGATGATCCAGCGCGAGCCGGACCGCTACGGCCCCTATGCCGGCGGCATGCCGGGCGGCCCGGAGAACCCGCTGGGCCCGCGCGCGCTCTATCTCTACCGCGACGGCCGCGACACGCTGTTCCGCCTGCACGGCACCACCGAGCCCTACACCATCGGCACCAATGTCTCCTCGGGCTGCATCCGCCTGATGAACCAGGATATTCTCGACCTCTACGCCCGCGTGCCCAGCGGCACCAGGGTGGTGGTCTACAACTGACGTCTTTCCCCCGTTCGCCGGCGGCTTTTCACCGTAGTCACCACCGCTGGCAAACCCAAGGCCCGCTCCTCCTCCGAGCGGGCCTTTTCTTTTGCCCACCGCAGCCTTCAGACCGGCGCCAGCAGGCTCCTTGCCGTATCGCCTATGCTTGCCCGGAGGGGTCGGGGGACCCATTGCAGCTCCCGCCGCGCCCTGGCGGCACTGAGCGTCGGTACGGCTGCAAGCAGCGGCACGGCCTGGCGCGCCTGCGCATTGATCAGACCGGCAAGACGCAGCATCCATCCCGGCATTTCCCGCAGGCTCACCTTGCCGGCGGCCGCGCCCAACTCGTCGCGCAGCATGCCGGCAATCTCCCGCAGCGACAGGGTTTCGCCCGCTGCGATATAGCGCTTCCCCTCGGCTTCCCCGGCAAAGAGGGCGCTGACATGCAGCGCGGCCAGGTCGCGCACGTCCACCATTTGCAGCCGGATGGGCGGCAGGGCGGCCATCCGGCCGTCCAGCATGCCGGCGATCAGCGCCAGCCAGCCGCTTCTGTCCGGGCCCAGCGCCGGCCCGATGATGGCCCCGGGCAGGATGGTGGTGAGGGCCAGGCCGTGCTCCCGGGCCAGTTGCCAGGCGGCGTGCTCGGCCAGGGTCTTGGCCCGGCCATAGACAGTGAGCCGGCGATTGGCGCTATCGCTCCAGTCGTCTTCGCTGACCACGCCCGCGGCGACACGGCGGCGCGGATAGAGTGCGGCAAGGCCCGACGAGGTGAGCACGATCCGCCGCGCCCCGGCCGCGGCACTTGCCTTTACGACAAGGCGCGTGCCCTCGATCGCGGTTTCCGCGACGGCCTTGCCCTGCATCGGCGTGGCCAGGTGCAGGACGCGATCGACGCCCTCCAGCGCGTGGCGCCAATGGGCCGGTATCCCGAGGTCGGCTTCGACGGTCTCGAAATGCGCCAGGGCGGCGCCGGCGGCCCCGAGGATCATCCGCAGATGCGCCGCCTTGTCGCTGGAGCGCACGCTCGCCCGCACCGCGTGACCGCCAGCCAGAAGCTGCAGGATGGTGTGTCGGGCAAGAAAGCCCGTGCCGCCGGTCACCAGAACCGGCTTCTCGTCTGCTTCGTTCATTTCTATGGTCTCCAATAGAGACCAGGTATATATAAAGGACCGGTAGCAGCTGTAAGGAGGCACTTTCTTGAGACTGGGAAACCTTGATATCCCCAGGGAAACCTGCCGTCTCGTCGGCGATATCCTCGGCCATGTGGGCGATAAATGGTCGGTGCTGGTCATCGTGCTGCTGCGCGAGCGAGCCATGCGCTATTCCGAGCTGGAACGCGAGATCGGGACGATCTCCAAAAAGATGCTGACCAGGACCCTGCGTCATCTCGAGCGCGATGGCTTTTTGACCCGGGCCATCATGCCCACCATGCCGCCCCGGGTCGATTACGCCCTCACCGCGCTGGGTCGGGAGGTCATGGACCCGTTGGACGGGCTGGCCCGCTGGGCCCTCGACAATCGTGGCAGGGTGGTGGCCGCGCGCGCTGCCTATGATGCGGATCGGCAGCCCGGCTTTTCACAATAAGAGGCGATTCCCCAACGGTCGCGGTGCGGTTCGATCGCCCCGATACGAAAAAGCCGCCCGCGCAGAACGCGGGCGGCCTATTTTTTCATGAGGCGGTCGACTACAGCGTGCGCTGCACCGTCTCGACGCGGAAGCATTCGATGACGTCGCCGGCACGGATGTCGTCGTAGTTCTCGAACGCCATGCCGCATTCCTGGCCCGCCGCCACTTCCTTGACCTCGTCCTTGAAGCGCTTCAGCGTCTTGAGCTTGCCTTCGTGGATGACCACGTCGTCGCGCAGCAGGCGCACGCCGGCGCCGCGCTCCACGATGCCCTCGGTAACCCGGCAGCCGGCGACCTTGCCCACCTTGGTGATCTGGAACACTTCCAGGATCTCGGCGTAGCCGATGAAGGTCTCGCGCCGCTCGGGGGCGAGCAGGCCGCTCATGGCGCCCTTCACGTCCTCGATGAGGTCGTAGATGATGTTGTAGTAGCGGATCTCGATGCCGTCGCGGCTGGCCAGGTCGCTGGCCTGCTTGTTGGCGCGCACGTTGAAGCCGATGATGATGGCGTCCGAGGCCGAGGCCAGGGTGACATCCGACTCGGTGATGCCGCCGACGCCCGAATAGAGGATCTGCGCGGAAACCTCGTCGGTCGAGAGCTTGTTGAGGCTGGCCACGATGGCTTCCACCGAGCCCTGCACGTCGCCCTTGATGACCAGCGGGAACTTGGCGATGCCCGAGGCCTTGAGCTGGTTCATCATCTGCTCGAGGCTGGTGGCGCCGCCCCCGGCGGTCTTCTCGCGGATGGTGCGGGTGCGGTATTCGGTGACCTCGCGGGCCCGCGCTTCGCTCTCGACCACCGCGAAGCGGTCGCCGGCGCTCGGCACGCCATTAAAGCCCAGCACCTCGACCGGCACCGACGGCCCGGCTTCGCGCACCTGCTCGCCCTTGTCGTTGATGAGGGCGCGGACGCGGGCAAATTCGGTGCCCGCCACCACGATGTCGCCGACCTTGAGCGTGCCGCGCTGCACCAGCACGGTAGCCACGGCGCCGCGTCCCTTGTCGAGCTTGGCTTCGATGACGAGGCCTTCGGCGCGCCCGTCATGCGGCGCCTTGAGTTCCAGCACCTCGGCCTGCAGCAGGATGGTTTCGAGCAGCTTGTCGATGCCGGCGCCGGTCTTGGCCGCCACTTCCACGTCCAGCACGTCGCCGCCCATGGATTCGACGAACACCTCGTGCTGCAGCAGTTCGGTGCGCACCCGCGTCGGGTTGGCCTCGGGCTTGTCCATCTTGGTGATGGCCACGATGATGGGAACGCCGGCCGCCTTGGCGTGCTTGATCGATTCCACCGTCTGGGGCATGACGCCGTCGTCGGACGCCACCACCAGCACGGCGATGTCGGTCGCCTGGGCGCCGCGGGCGCGCATGGCGGTGAACGCCTCGTGCCCCGGCGTATCGAGGAAGGTGATGCGGCTGCCGTTCTTTTCCACCTGATAGGCGCCGATATGCTGGGTGATGCCGCCGGCCTCGCCCGAAACCACATTGGCTTCACGGATGGCGTCGAGCAGCGAGGTCTTGCCGTGGTCGACATGGCCCATGATGGTGACGACCGGGGCGCGCGCCGCCAGGTCCTCGGCCTTGTCGTCCGAGGGCAGGTCGAACAGGCCCTCCTCGACGTCCGCTTCCGAGACGCGCTTGACCGTATGGCCCAGTTCGATGGCGATCAGTTCGGCCGTGTCGGCGTCGATGATGTCGTTGATCTTCATCATCTGGCCCTGCGCCATCAGCACCTTGATGACGTCGACGGCCCGCTCGGCCATGCGGTTGGCCAGTTCCTGCACCGTGATCGCCTCGGGGATGGTCACCTCGCGGCTGAGCTTGGGCTGGTTGGCCTGCACCGAGCGGCCCATCTTCTTGTCGCGGCGGCGGCGCATGGCGGCCAGCGACGGGCCGCGATCGCGGTCGCTCTCGGTGGTGGCGCTGGCAACGGTCAGCCGGCCGCGCGAGGAGCCGTCGTCGGCGCGGCGCGACGGGCGCTCGGGCTGGGCGCGGCTGGCGCGGCGGGCATTTTCAAGCTCGGCTTCGCTGGTCGGGCGGTGCTGCGGCGCGCTGGTCCGGGTGCGGCGGCCATCGGCCTCGCTCGGCGGGGCCGGCGGCACGTTGCCGATCGGGGCCATGCCGCCGCCGGGGCGGCGCTCGGCGCCCGGCCGGGCGGTGGCGGGGCGACGCTCGCCCTGCGGCCGTGCCCCCCGCTCGCCCTCGCCGGGGCGCGCGGCCGGCCGCTCGCTGCGCGGCGGGCGCGGCGGATGGCCGGGACGGCCCGAAACGACGCGGACGCTGGAGGGGCCGGGATTGCGCTGGCTGGCCGGCACGAAGGGCTCGGCCCCGGCCGCCTCGGCGGGCGCGGCAGGGCTCTCGGCCACCGGCTCGGCCGGGCTGGCCTCGGCTTCCACCTCGGCCTGGCGGCGTTCGGCCTGCTGCCGTTCGGCTTCCTCGCGGATCTGCCGGCGGCGATTGTCTTCCTCGATGCGGCGGGCCTCCTCGGCCGCGAAGCGCTCGCGGTCCTCGGCCTGCCGGGCACCGGCCAGCGCCAGCGCCTGGCGCCGGGCCTCGGCCTCGGCGGCGCTGAGCCCGAGCGGCGCCCGGTTCTGCTGGCCGGGGCGACCCTGGCCGGGCCGGCCCTGCCCGCCGGCGGCGCCGGGGCGCCCGCCAAAGCCGGCACCGGCATTGGGCTTGGGCACCACGCGGGTGCGTTTTTCCACGACCACGGTCGAGCGTGACGGGCCGCGCGAGAAGCCGGGGCGATTGCCCAGGCCGGCGCCGCCCTTGAGGGTCAGCGTTTTCTTGGCGCCGGTATCGTCAGGACGCTTGTCGTCGTTATCAGCCATACTACCTATCGTCTTTCGTCGTGTTCCGCGGACAAAAGCTCTCCGTTTACCGCCGCGCGGTCGGAGTCTTCATCCATGGCCTGGGCGGTGTAGCGGGCCAGCCTGCTGGCCTTGTCCACCGCCGATTGGGCTGCCGCCCCCGTCGTCAGGGCTGCATGTATCACATTTTCGAGCCCGAGTGCCAAACCCATTTGCGCACTCGAGAGCGATTCGAAGTGCGGCACATCGGCCCCGGTCAAACCCGCTTCGCGGCGGGCGTGGTTGAGGGCCCGCAAGGCCCCCAGCATCTTGTTGCGGCCATCGGCCGCCGCGTCGCTGGCGGTGAGCAGCGCCACCACCTCACCGCCCTCGATGGCGCTGCGCACCCGGGTGGCGCCCCAGACGAACTGTCCCGCCTTGCGCGCCATGCCCAGCGCCGCCAGCAGGCGCTGTTCCAGCCGCAGCCGCGCCAGCGCCGGCAGATCCTCCGGCACCGCGACCGGGGCCTTGAGGCTGCGCGCAAACGCCTTCCTGCGCACCGCCTCGGCCACCGCCGCTTCGGAGAGGCTGATCCAGACGCCGCGCCCCTCGGCCCGGGCGTCGACATCCGGCACAATGGCGCCGTCGGGCCCGAGCACGAAACGCAACAGCGCCTCCACCGGTTTTTCGACCCGGGTGAGGGCACAGGTTCTGGTCATGTCCGCGCGCCGGGCCAAGGCAGGGTGCCCTTGGAGGGGAAAGCGGTCCTTAGACCGCCTCCTCCTCGGCATAGTCCGCGTCGTCCGCCTCGGCGACCAGGTCTTCGGCGCTGATCCAGCCGGCCTTGACGCGCGCCTGCAGGATCATGTCCTCGGCTTCTTCGCGGGAAATGGGGAAGTCCTTGAAACTGCCCTCGTAGCGCTTGGTCTCTCCGTCCTTGCGTTCGGTCCAGCCCACCAGATCGTCGGCGGCGCAGCCGGCGAAGTCTTCCACCGTCTTGATGTCGTCATGGCCCAGCGCCACCAGCATGGCGGCGTTGAGGCCGGCGATCTCGTAAAGCTCGTCGGCGACGCCCAGCCCCTTGCGCTCCTCGTCGAACTTGCGGTCGATCTCGGCCAGATATTCGGCGGCGCGGTTCTGGATTTCGGCGGCGGTCTCCTCGTCGAAGCCGTCGATGGAGGCGATTTCGTTGCCGTCGATATAGGCCAGCTCCTCGACCGAGGAGAAGCCTTCCGAGGCCAGCAGCTGGGCCACCATCTCGTCGACGTTGAGCGCGTGCATGAACAGGCCCGAGCGTTCGGTGAATTCCTTCTGCCGGCGCTCGCTCTCTTCCTGCTCGGTCAGGATGTCGATGTCCCAGCCGATGAGCTGGCTGGCGAGGCGCACGTTCTGGCCGCGCCGGCCGATGGCGAGCGAGAGCTGCTCGTCGGGCACCACCACCTCGATGCGCTCGGCCTGCTCGTCCAGCACCACCTTGGCGACGTCCGCCGGCTGCAGCGCCGAAACCACCAGGTCCGCGATATTGTCGGTCCAGGGGATGATGTCGATCTTCTCGCCCTGCAGCTCGGCCACCACCGCCTGCACGCGCGAGCCGCGCATGCCCACGCACGCGCCGACCGGGTCGATGGAGCTGTCATTGGAGGTGACGGCGATCTTGGCGCGTGAGCCCGGGTCGCGGGCGATGGAGCGGATGGTGATGACGCCATCGTAGATTTCCGGCACTTCCTGCATGAACAGCTTGGCCATGAACTGGGGATGGGTGCGCGACAGGAAAATCTGCGGCCCGCGCTGCTCGCGGCGCACGTCGTAGATATAGGCGCGCACCCGGTCGCCGTAGCGGAAGAGCTCGCGCGGGATCAGCTCGTCGCGGCGGATGATGGCTTCGCCCCGGCCCAGGTCGACGATGACGTTGCCGTATTCGACGCGCTTGACCGTGCCGTTGACGATCTCGCCGATGCGGCCCGAATATTCCTCGTACATGCGGTCGCGCTCGGCGTCGCGCACCTTCTGCACGATCACCTGCTTGGCCGACTGGGCGGCGATGCGCCCGAATTCCATGGGCGGCAGCGGCTCGGTGAGGAAATCGCCCACCTTGGCCTGCGGCGTCTTGGCCTGCGCCAGCTTGAGGCTCACCTGGCGCGACGGCTCCTCGACCTCGTCGACGATTTCCAGCAGCCGCCACATGCGGGTTTCGCCCGAGCGCGGATTGATCTCGACCTTGATTTCGGTCTCGGCGCCGTAGCGGCCCTTGGCCGCCTTTTCCATGGCGTCCTGCATCGCCTCGATCACCACCATGCGGTCGATGGATTTTTCGCGGGCAACGGCGTCGGCAATCTGCAACAGCTCCAGACGGTTTGCGCTAACGGCCATTTATTTCGTCTCCTCGGGGAGGGTTTCGTCGTCATTGTCGGCGGCGGCGTATTCGACCGTCTCGGTCTCGTCGTCGTCGATAGGGTGCAGCGCCTGGTCGGCGCGGGCCAGGTCCATCAGCCGGTCGCTCATCACCAGCTTGGCCTCGGCGATGGCGCCAAGCGCCAGTTCGTGCTCGGGGTCGGTGCCGCCGGGCGCGTCGGGCAGGGCGATGGTGACGCTGGTTTCCCCCACCGCCGCGATGGTGCCGCGAAAGCGCTTGCGGCCATTGATCATGTCGGCCAACTCCACCTTGGCCTCGTGCCCCAGATAGCGCTCGAAATCGCGCCGCCGTACCAGCGGCCGGTCGATGCCGGGCGAGGACACCTCCAGGTGGTATTCGCGGTCGATCGGGTCTTCCACGTCGAGCACCGGCGACAGGTCCTTCGACAGCGTCTCGCAGTCGTTGATGGTGAAGCGCCCGTTCTCGTCCTCGGCCATGATCTGCAGGGTGCAGCCGTTTTCCGGCGTCACCTTCACCCGCACCAGCGCAAAGCCCAGCCCGTTGGCCACCGGCTCGACGATGGCGGCGATGCGGGTCTCGAGGCCCGTTTCCCTGATATAGCGCTTTTCGGTCAGATCGAAAGCCATGGCCGTCCGGATAACAAAAAAGAGCGGGGCCGGTCAGGGCACCCACTCTCACGATGAGAGCATTGATGTTGCCCCCATATAGACCTCCCGGGCCGCCATGGCAAGGGCGCCCCGCCCGCTGGTCGGCGCCGTCTCGGCCCCGGCCGCAAATCGCCTCGCCGCCTTGGGCGCGCCGCGCTATTTTTCCCAGGTGACGTTGTCGACGCTGGCGCCCAGCTGCTCGAGCAGGCCGCGCAGGTCCGCGACCATGGCGTCCGGGCCGCAGAGGTAGAAATTCTGCCCGAAATCCTTGACGTGCCGGCGCAGGAAATCGGCGTCGATCCGCTCTTGCAGCAGGCTCGAGCGGGGATCGTCGGTGACGGTCCAGAGAATATCGAGCCCGTCCATGGCCTCGAATTCCTCGCGCAGGATGATGTCCTTTTCGGTGCGGTTGGAAACGATCAGCCGGTTGCCGGCGATTTTTCCGGTGGCGTTGAGATGGCGCAGAATGGCGATGAACGGCGTCACCCCGGCGCCCCCGGCGATGAAGGTGCCCGGCCCCCGGTACTGGATGGTGCCCCAGACGTCGCGCAGCAGCAGCCGGTCGCCGGCGCCCAGCGACCACAGCTGGTTGGTGACCCCGTTATGGTCGAAATAGCTCTTGATGGTGAATTCGAGCGTTTCCGCCTCGGGCAGGCAGGTGAAGGTGAAGGGGCGCTTCTTGTCCTGCCAGCCGTCGCGGTCGATGCTGACCTCGGTCGCCTGCCCGGGGGTGAAGCGATAGCCCTTCGGGCGCTCCAGCCGGTAGTGCCGGACATTGTGGGTGACCGGGATGGTATCGAGGATGGTGACGCTGATCGACATGGCAGGCTCCCTGGTTCCACCGAAAGGCGCGGGGGGTCGGCAAGGTTCCCCGAGGCGGTGGCGGCAAGGAAATATAGTATCTTTGAGGAAACCCGGTTCCGTGCCGACGCCCAGATTTCCTCGTCAAAACTATCGTATCGCCTCGGCCGCTTTCAAGGGCAAAAAACCCGAAAAACCCGGCTTGCGATGGGGCCGCAAGGTGTCGATCTGGGCTGTGTTCGACTGTGAAAGGAACACCCCATGAGTAAGAATACCGCAACCCGGAACACCATCGTCGCCCTCGTGGCCGCCGCGTCCCTGGGCAGCATCGCGCTGCCGGCGCTGGCCGCTCCGGCCCCCGAGCCGGAAGCGCCGCTCGAGACGGCGACCGTCGAGAGCACGTCCGATTTCGACGCCGACCGCACCCTGACCCTCTTGCAGCAGGAAGGGGTTCGCGCCACCGCCGTCGAAAAGTGGCGCGGGCTGGTACGGGCCTTCGTGATCGACGAGAACGGCCAGCAGGCCATGCGTTATTTCGACCCCGATACGCTGGCGCCGGTCCTGCTCTGACCGCCCGCCCCGGCGCCGCCGCCCTGGCGGCGGCACCCCGGGGCCCGGCCGCCGCCGGTGTCAGCCGGCTGCATCGAACCGGTGCCGCGCCGCCGCCACCGCCTGGTGGTTGCGCAGCGCGAAGCGGTGCCAGCTTTCCGCCAGCTCCAGCAATTCGCGCCCCAGTTCGGTGAGGCTGTAGTCGACGCGCGGCGGAATGGTCGCATAGGCGTCGCGGGTGACGAAGCCGTTGCGCTCCAGCTCCCGCAGCGTCGCGGCCAGCGATTTCTGCGGCACGCCCCCCAGGCTGCGCCGCAACTCGTTGAACCGCTGCGTGCCGTCGCGCAGCTGCACCACCACCAGCAGCGTCCACTTGCCCGGCCGCAACAGCGGCTCCACGCCCTCAAAGCTCGGATCGGCGGCCTGGGTCATGGTTCTCGGCTCATGGTTGTTCTCCGCATGCTTGCGCCCTCGATATGGGGCAGAAGCCGCCGATATCCAGCCTCAAAATCGCTCAAACCGCCGCGGCGTGGCGCGTGAAGGTGAAATAAAAGCTGAGCGTCCGGCCTTCGCGCCGGGCTTTCTGCTCGTAGCGCGTCGGCTGCCAGCCGGGATAGGGAAGGTGCCAGCTGCCCGGCGCTGCCGGCGCAAAGGCAAAGGCATCCGAGCGCAGGATGTGGGCCAGCGTCCAATCGGCGTAATCCTCGATATCGGTGGCGAACAGGAACTGCCCGCCCGGCCGGATGACCCGTGCCAGCGCCGCCAGCGTCGTCGGCGAGACGAAGCGCCGCTTGTGGTGCCGCGTCTTGGGCCAGGGATCGGGATAGAGCAGATAGACCGCGTCCACCGACGCATCGGGCAGCGCCAGCAGCAATTTCAGCGCGTCGTCGGTAAAGAGCCGCACATTGGCGAGGTGTTGCGCGTCGATGGCCTGCACCATCTTGCCGATGCCGCCGGAAAACACCTCGCAGCCGATAAAGCCGGTCCGCGGCGCGGCCGCCGCCTGGCGCGCCAGATGCTCGCCCCCGCCATAGCCGATCTCGATGACGAGGCGTTCGGCCGCGGGAAACAGCGCCCGGGGATCGATGCGCGCTGCGGGCGGGATTTCAAGGCGCGGCAGCAGCGCCGCCAGCAGCGCCTTCTGCCCGCCATGCAGGCTCTTGCCGGCGCGCCGCCCGAAAAAGGCACGCGGCGCCCCGGCGCGGGTCTTGGGGAGTTCGTGATCCGACATCGTCATCCGGGTTAAAAAAGGGCCGGCTTCGCTGTTGCGGAAAAGTAGCCCCCGGTCAACCGGCTTGTCGGCGTCAGGCCAGCGCTGCCTTGAGGGCTTTGACGAGGTCGGTCTTCTCCCAGGAGAAGCTGCCGTCGCGGCCGGCCTTGCGGCCGAAATGGCCGTAGGCGGCGGTCTTGGCGTAGATGGGCTTGTTGAGGTCGAGATGGGTGCGGATGCCGCGCGGCGTCAGGTCCATCACCTCGCCCAGCGCCGCTTCGAGCCGGGTCTCGTCGACCTTGCCGGTGCCGTGCAGGTCGACATAGATCGAGAGCGGCTTGGCCACGCCGATGGCGTAGCTCAGCTGGATGGTGGCCCGGTCGGCCAGCCCCGCCGCCACCACGTTCTTGGCCAGGTACCGCGCCGCATAGGCGGCCGAGCGGTCGACCTTGGTGGGGTCCTTGCCCGAAAAGGCGCCGCCGCCATGCGGGGCCGCGCCGCCATAGGTGTCGACGATGATCTTGCGGCCGGTAAGGCCCGCATCGCCGTCGGGGCCGCCGACCACGAATTTGCCGGTGGGATTGACGTGCCACACCGTCTCGGCGCTGATCCAGCCTTCGGGCAGCGCCTGGCGGATATAGGGCTCGACGATGGCCCGCACGTCCTCGGAGGTGAGCGTGTCGTCGAGGTGCTGCGTCGAGAGCACGATCTGGGTCACCCCGACCGGCTTGCCGTTCTCGTAGCGCACCGTCACCTGGCTCTTGGCGTCGGGGCCCAGCGCCGCCGCCGGCCCGGTGCCGGCCTTGCGGGCGGCGGTGAGGGTTTCGAGGATCTTGTGGGCGTAATAGATCGGCGCGGGCAGCAATTCCGGGGTTTCGCGCGCCGCATAGCCGAACATGATGCCCTGGTCGCCCGCGCCCACGTCCTTGTTGCCGTTTTCGTCGACGCCCTGGGCGATGTCGGCCGACTGGCCGTGCACCAGCACGTCGATGCGGCAGGTCTTCCAGTGGAAGCCCGACTGCTCGTAGCCGATGGCGCGGATGGCGCGCCGCGCCGCCGAGCGGAAGCGGGCGGGGTTGATCTGCGGATGGCCGGCGGCGTCCAGCATCACCTGGCCCGTCTTGTCCTTCTTGAGCAGCGTCTCGGGCACCCGCACCTCGCCCGCGATAACCACGCGATTGGTGGTCGCCAGCGTCTCGACCGCGATGCGCACCTGCGAGGGGTCCATGCCCGCCTTGCGGGCTTCCCGAAACACCATGTCCACGATTTCGTCGGAAATCCGGTCGCAGACCTTGTCGGGATGGCCTTCGGAAACCGATTCGGAAGTGAACAGATAGGAGGAACGACCCACGCCAGAAATCCTCTTCAAACGCCAAAGCAGCGCCCGGGCGGGCGCCGAACCAGCGCGGTTTTGACACCGGTGGCCGGCGCGGTCAAGGCGGACATAAAGAAAGCTTGATATGTCGCAAGTAGCTTGCGGAGCATATCTTGCCGGGGCTTTGCCTTCCCATCGCCGCGCGCCTGTGCCAAACAGGGCGCCGAACAGCTTTTCCGGAACCAGACGACCATGGCCATTCGAGTGCATCGCGGCGACCTGCCCAACCTCTCCAATTACGGCCGCGAGGTGGCAATCGATACCGAGACCATGGGCCTCGACCCGCACCGCGACCGGCTCTGCGTGGTGCAGCTTTCCCCCGGCGACGGCAGCGCCGACGTGGTGCAGATCCCCCAGGACGCCAGCAGCGCCCCCAATCTCGTCAAGCTCCTCAGCGACCCCGGCGTCACCAAGATCTTCCACTATGCGCGCTTCGACGTGGCGGTGTTGCAGCACCGCTTCGGCGTCGTCACCGGGCCGGTCTATTGCACGAAGATCGCCTCGCGCCTGGTGCGCACCTATACCGACCGGCACGGGCTCAAGGATTTGGTGCGCGAGCTGCTCAACGTCGACATGTCCAAGCAGCAGCAAAGCTCGGACTGGGGCCACGAAAAGCTCACCGACGCGCAGCTCGACTACGCTGCCTCGGATGTGCTCTATCTGCACGACCTCAAGCGCCATCTCGACCGCATGCTGGCGCGCGAGAACCGCACCGAGCTGGCCGCCGCGTGCTTCGATTTCCTCAAGACCCGCTGCGCGCTCGACCTTCTGGGCTGGGACGAAACCGATATCTTTGCCCATAGCTGAGCGGCGGGAGGCGCTGCCGCGATGACGGCTCCGGCCAGCGACCGCCAGGCGATCTACCGCCGGCTCGCCCGGCGCAACCGCCTCGTGGGGGTGTTGCGTCTGGCGCTGCCGGCGCTGGGCCTCGTGCTGCTCGCGGCGCTTTCGGCACAGATCTATCTCTCCAGCCTGGGCGCCCGCTTCGGCATCGGCCAGCTGACGGTGACACCCGAGACCATCGCGGTCGACGCGCCCGAATATACCGGCCTGCTCGAGGACGGCTCCAGCTATCGCGTCTGGGCCGCGCGGGCCCGCGCCGCCACCGCCCGCACCGAGCTCATCGATTTGGCCGAAGCGGCCCTCGAAGTGACGCGGCCCGACGGGCTGCGCACCAATATCGAGGCGGCCCGCGCCCAGCTCGATACCCTGCACCAGCAGGTGTTCGTGCCCGGCGTGGCGGCCATCGAGGATTCCGCGGGGACGGTGGGGACGCTGGCCGATTCGGTCTTCGACTGGTCGGCGCAGGTGCTGACCACCTCGGGGCCGGTGGCCATCGACTATGCCGACGGCGCCACCGTGCGCGCGGAAGGCCTGGTCTACGATGCGAAAGCCACGGTCTGGACATTTTCCCGCGCTCTGGTCACCCTGCCCGATACGCCGGGAGCGACGACCCCATCCCCCGACACGCCCGGAGACCCCGCCCGATGACGCGCGCCATCCTCGCCCTGCTGCTGCTTGCGAGCCTTGCGGCGCCGGCTCTGGCGCAGCAGCGCGTCGAGATCGCCGCCGATCTTTTCACCGTCGAGGAAGCCAGCCACGAGGCGATCTTTACCGGCAACGTGCTGGTCGAGCACCCCAGCGTCACCGTCTGGGCCGACCGGGTGGTGGCCACCTATGGCGAGGGCGGCACCACCGACATCAGGACCTTCGTCGCCACCGGCCATGTGCGGCTCAAGACCACCGAGCAGACGGCGACGGGCGAGCGCGCCGTCTTTACCCCCGCCGACCAGCTGTTGCGCCTCACCGGCAACGTGACCGTCACCAATGCTGGCGGCACGGTCGACGCCGGCGAACTGGTGGTGAACCTCAAGACCAACGTCTCCACCTTCACCGGCGGCAGCGGCGGCCGGGTCACCGGCGTCTTCACCTCGCAATGAGCGACCCGGCCGCGCCCCGCCCCCGCATCGACCAGACCGGCTGGCTCGTCGCCCATTCGCTGGCTAAGCGGTTCGGCAAGCGCAGCGTGGTGCACGACGTGTCGCTGGCGGTGCGGCGCGGCGAGGCGGTGGGCCTGCTCGGGCCCAACGGCGCCGGCAAGACCACGGTCTTCACCATGATCATGGGGCTGGTGCGGCCCGATGCGGGAAAAATCCTGCTCGACGGGCAGCCGATCACCCACCTGCCGCTGTTCCAGCGCGGCCGGCTGGGCATCGGCTACCTGCCGCAGGAGCCGTCGATCTTCCGCGGCCTGACCGTCGCGGGCAACATCATGGCGGTGCTGGAAAACCATGTGCGCGACCGGGCCGAGCGGCGGCGGCGGCTGGCGGCGCTGCTCGAGGAATTTTCCATCGCCCACCTGGCAAAGGCCAATGCGCTGGCGCTCTCGGGCGGCGAGCGCCGCCGCGTCGAGATCGCCCGGGCGCTGGCCGCCGACCCGATCTTCATGCTGCTCGACGAGCCCTTTGCCGGCGTCGACCCCATCGCCGTGGCCGAGGTCAAGGGCCTGGTGCGGCAATTGACGCAGCGCGGCATCGGCGTGCTGGTCACCGACCACGCGGTGCGCGAGACGCTGGGGCTGGTGGACCGCGCCTATCTCATCCATGGCGGCAAGGTGATGATCCAGGGCAAGCCCGAAACCATCACCGCCGACCCTGAGGCGCGCCGCGTCTATCTGGGCGACAGCTTTTCCATCTGAGGCTTTTCCGGCAATTGGCACGAAACTTGCCGAGCCGGGCGAATTTTGCCATCCTCGCCGCCAACGCGGCCCTTGCCGCCGCTTCCCGCCACCCAAGGGCACGATTTCATGGCGCTTTCCCCGCGGCTGGAGTTCCGCCAGGCCCAGACCCTGACGCTGACGCCGCAGCTCATGCAGTCGATCCGGCTGCTGCAATTGAGCCATCTCGAGCTCAACGCCTTCGTCGACGCCGAGCTGCTGGCCAATCCGCTGCTGGAGCGCGAGGAGCGCGAGGACGCGGCGCCCGAGCCGGCCGAACCGCCGGCCGATAGCGGCGCCTATGACGATGTCGTCACCGCGGCGGAACAGATCCGCAGCGCCGACCAGATCGCCGATGGCTACGATACCTCGCTGGACAACGTCTTTCCCGACCGGCCGCGCCAGGAGTTGGGCCCGGAGCCCGGCCGCGTCCTCGGGCCCGACCGCGATGGCCGTTTCGAGGGCGGCGAGGCGCCGGACCTCGACCAGTTCGTGGCGGCGCGGCCGCTGCTGGCCGAGCAGCTGGAAGCCCAGGCCCAGCTGCTGCTGCGCACCCCGGGGGACCGCCTCATCGCCCGCTACCTGATCGACGGGCTGGACGAGGCCGGCTATCTCACCGTCGCGCCGGACGCCGTGGCGGCGCTGCTGGGCGCCGAGCCGGCCGATGTCGAGGCGGTGCTGCTGGCCTTGCAGGGGTGCGAACCGGTGGGCGTCTTTGCCCGGGACCTGGCCGAATGCCTCGCCATCCAGTTGCGCGAGCGCGACCGGCTCGACCCGCTGATGCAGCGCCTCCTTGCGCACCTGCCGCTGCTGGCGGCGCACGACATACCCGCTCTGCTCAAGGCGGTGGGGTGCGATCGCGAGGACCTGGCCGACATGCTGGCCGAGCTGCGCCAGCTCGATCCGCGGCCCGGCCTCGCCTTCGACAGTTTTCCGGTGGAAGCCATCGTGCCCGACGTCTTCGTGCGCGCCGGCCCGGACGGCGCCTGGCAGGTCGAGCTCAACAGCGAGGTGCTGCCCCGCGTGCTGGTCAACCGCAGCTATTACGCCCGCGTGGCCAAGCGGGCGCGCGGCCCGGCCGAAAAGACCTTTCTCAGCGATTGCCTCGCCAATGCCAGCTGGCTGACGCGCAGCCTCGACCAGCGCGCCCAGACCATCACCAGGGTCGCCGCCGAGATCGTGCGCCAGCAGGACGGCTTCCTCGTCCACGGCATCGCCCATTTGCGGCCGATGACCCTCAAAATGGTCGCCGACGCCATCGACATGCACGAATCCACCGTCAGCCGCGTCACCACCAGCAAGTACATGGCGACGCCGCGCGGCCTGTTCGAGATGAAATATTTTTTCACCACCGCCATCGCCGCGGCTGATGGCGGCGGCGAGCACTCGGCCGAGGCGGTGCGCCACCGCATCCGGCAGCTCATCGAGGCCGAGCCGGCCGACGCCATCCTCTCGGACGACACCATCGCCGAGACGCTGCGCGCCGAACAGGGGATCGATGTGGCCCGCCGCACCGTCGCCAAATACCGCGAGGGCATGCACATCCCCTCCTCGGTCATCCGCCGGCGGCAGAAAAAAGAGCTGCTGCGGCTGGGCTGAGCCCCGCGGCGGCCGGCACGGGGGAAGTTTCCACAAGCTTGTCGGGCCGGCAAATCAGCCGGGCGCAAGGCTATGGCGGCGGCGCGGCGCTGTCATCCCCCCAAAGCCCGGCCCTGGCGCGGACATGCGGATAGACACCCCCGTGGGCCGGGGCTAGCATCCTTGTTGCTGCCACCCCACATCTGGTGGGCAGCAGGCGTGATCCCGTGGAGCCGGGAAGCGGCTTTGGGGTTTCGCGTCGGGCCAACGACCGAAAGGAAAAAGCCATGACCTTACGCGTTTCGGGAAAGAACATGGATGTCGGCGATGCCCTGCGGGGCAAGGCGGAGGACCACTTCGCCAGCGTTGTCGCGAAATATTTCGACGGCGGCTACGATGGCCATCTTACCCTGACACCGGATGGCATTGGTTATCGCGCCGACTGCATGGTGCATCTCGATTCGGGCGCCAGCCTGCAGGCCAGCGCCAAGGCCGGCGACGCCATCGCCGCCTTCGAGGCCATGGCGCTCAATATCGAAAAACGCCTGCGCCGCTACAGCCGCAAGCTCAAGAGCCGGCGCAAGGCCGGCCCCGCCGCCGCCGATGGCGGCATGGCCCAGGTCACGGTGTTCGGCGCCCCCGGCGACGAGCTGGAGGAACTGGCCGAGGACTACGCGCCCCCGGTGGTCGCCGAGACCACGCAGAGCCTCCGGGTGCTGAGCGTCGAGGAGGCCGTGATGGAGCTGGATTTTTCCGGTAGCCAGGTCGTGATGTTCCGCCACGCTGGACATGGCGGCCTGAATGTGGTCTATCGCCGCCCGGACGGCAATATAGGCTGGATCGATCCCGCCCTGGGTGCCAATTGAATGCACCGCGCCGCACTCGAGATGAGTAGATCCTAAGGCAGAGTAATGGAATTGGCCGATATCCTGGCGGAGCGCGCCGTGCTCTACTGCACGGACGTTACCAATAAACGTCAGCTCTTTGAAATACTTGCCGAAAAAGCAGCGGAACTGACCGGTTACCCCAGTCACGACATCCTGGCGGCCCTCACCGGCCGCGAGGAGCTTGGCTCGACGGGCCTCGGGAACGGCATCGCCATTCCCCACGGCAAGTTGCAGGGCCTCAAGGACGTCACCGCGGTTTTCGTGCGGCTGGCCACGCCGATCGAATTCGACGCGGTGGACGACCAGCCGGTCGACCTGGTGATGATGCTGCTCGCGCCGGTCGGCGCGGGCGCCGATCACCTCAAGGCGCTGTCGCGCGTGGCCCGCCTGCTGCGCACCGAGACGGTGGTGGACGAATTGCGGGGGCTGACCGATCCGGCCCGCCTGCGCGCGGTGCTGACCGCCCCGCTCGAATCCACCTACGCCGCCTGAGGCACTATCCCCCAATTGCAAAACCCCCGGAAGCCGATGCTTCCGGGGGTTTTGGCAGGTGAAGGGGATGAAAGGCTCAGTGCAGGGTCGCGAGCCCCAGGCTCTGCTCGCCCAGCCATTCGGCCACCGCCTCCTCGCTGTCGGCGATCATCAGCGGCGTGCCGTCGGCGGACATCACCAATTGGTACTGCGTGCCGGCCTCGAAGGCGGCGTTGTGGATCATGCCCGACAATTGCTGGCCGGATACGGGTTTGACATAGGCCACGGCGTCGCCGCCCAGCGCCGCGAACTGGGCGCGGGTCAGCAGTTTCAACGGGTGCACGGCGTCGGCCGGGACTTCGGAATTGCGTTTTTCCATCATTTTTAAGGCCCTTTCCCTTCCTCAAGCTGAGCGAATGTCGATACGACGGGCGATCCTGGCGGCTTTCGGCCGCTCCAGGGTTATAACGAGCATACCATGCCCCAGCGTTGCATCTTTCACCGTCATGCCGTCGGCCAGCAGGAAAGTGCGCTGGAACTGGCGGGCCGCGATGCCGCGATGCAGATAGTGCCGGTCCGGCTCGTCCTGCTGCTTGCCGCGCACCGATAGCTGGTTGTCCTCGACCACCACCTCCAGTTCGGGGGCGGCAAAGCCGGCCACGGCGATGGAGATGTGGAACGCTTCGCCGCCATCCTCGGCCTGGCGCCGCTCGATATTGTAGGGCGGGTAGCCGTCCGCGGCGCGGGAAAGCCGGTCGATGCGCTCCTCGAAATTGTCGAAGCCGAGGAGGAAGGGTGCCGAAAACACCGAGATACGCGACATGGTTTCGTCCTTGAGCGAGCAAGCAACGTCTGGCGCCCCGACCCGGGAGAGTGGCATCGCGGGCGCGAACCAGATATGGGTCAGGCCCTGTTCGCGTTCAAGTGCGCCGGGAGGCGCCGCCATGCCCGAGATCGTCGCGGTCATCACGCCCGCCTTTCGCGCCGCCGCCACGCTGCCCGATACCGTGCGCAGCGTGCTGGCCCAGACCTACCCGCATTGGCAGCACTGGATCGTCGCCGACGACGGCGCCGACTATGCCGGGCTGCTCGCCGCGGCGGGGCTGGCCGATCCGCGCCAGGTGTTCCTGTCGAGCGGTGGGGTCGGGCGCGGCGCCTCGCACGCCCGCAACGCGGCGCTGGAGCGCCTCGAAGCGCCCCATGCCGCCATTCTCGACGCCGACGACCGATTAAAGCCCGAGAAGCTGGAGCGCGCCGTGGCGGCGCTGGCCGGCGGCCACGGCATCGTCTCCAGCGCCCTCGACGTCATGGATATGGGCTTTGCGCATCTGCGCCATGTCGGCGCCGGCCCCGACCGCGAACTGACGCCCGGCGCGCACAAATGGGTGAACCTCTCCATGGATTCGATGCTCGTCTGGGACCGCCGCCGCGGCGACGGGCGCTACGATCCGACGCTGAGCAACATGACGGACCTCGAATTCCTGCTCCAGCTCTACCGCACCGTTCCCACCTCGTGGCATCTGGGCACGCCGCTGCACGATTATATCAAGCGCGACGGCTCGATGAGCAACGGCAAGGCCGTGGCGGCGGGCATGATCGCCTCCAAGAGCGAAATCCTGCGCCGGCTCGAAGCCGGCCATTACGGCCTTCCTGCCGCGGCGGTGGAGGGGCTCGTCGCTTTCCTGCGCGTCTCGCTCGCCGCCGAGGCCGCCTATGGCGCGGCGCTGGCGGCGCGGCCTGGCCTATTGTTTGAAGATCATCTCGAGCCGCTGCTGGCGGCGGCGCGCCGCGGCTGACACCGCGGCCCTTGCCAGGGACGGGGATTTCGGCCTATAGAGCGCCATCCTCCGGACCGCCCGGCCGAAAGGCATGCCGTGGCGGTCTTTGAACGCGATAGGCCCAAAAACCTGTCCACGCATACCAAGGACCCGCAAAATGCCCAAGATGAAGACCAAGTCCGGCGCCAAGAAGCGGTTCAGCTTCACCGCCACGGGCAAGGTGAAGGCCGGCGTCGCCGGCAAGCGCCACCGCCTGATCAGCCACAACGCTAAGTACATCCGCACCAACCGCGGCACCAAGATCCTCGCCAAGGGCGATGAAGGTCTGGTGAAGTGGTACATGCCGTACAACCGCTAACGCTGAAGGGACACTGACACATGGCACGCGTCAAGAGAGGCGTTACCGCCCACGCTCGTCACAAGAAGGTCTTGAAGGCCGCCGAAGGTTATTACGGCCGCCGCAAGTCCACTATCCGCATCGCCAAGCAGGCGGTGGAAAAGGCCGCGCAGTACGCCTATCGCGACCGGCGCGTCAAGAAGCGCAATTTCCGCGCCCTGTGGATCCAGCGCATCAACGCCGCGGTGCGCGCGCACGGTCTCACCTATGGCCGATTTATCGACGGCCTCAGCAAGGCTGAAATCGCCGTCGACCGCAAGGTGCTGAGCGATCTGGCGATCACCCAGCCCGAGGCGTTCGCCGCGCTGGTGGTCAAGGCCAAGGCCGCGCTGGCCTACCTGGAAGGGATGGAAGACACCACCCACGCCCGGGTCACCGCCTAAGCCGCCGCAGTCCTGCTGAGGTCGAAAACCGCGCCTTGCGCCGCCCCCCCGAGGGGCCGGCGCAAGGCGTTTTGCTTTGCGCCCCGCCCGGGATGGGCAAAATCCCGCCAAAATGCTCTAAGTCTTTGCCTTGTCGCGTTTCCGAACCGCAAAACCGTCGTCCCTTTTGCTGGAAACGCCCTAACCGCGCCAGCCCGTCCGAGTTGAGAATGTCATGTCGCTAGCCGCCCAGATCGAAACCCTTCGCACCGACCTTGCCGCCGCCATCGCCGGGGCCGCCAATCCGGGGGCGCTCGACGCCGTCCGCGTCGCCGCCCTGGGCAAGAAGGGCTCGGTTTCGGCCCTCCTGGCGACGCTGGGCGGCATGGCGCCCGCCGAGCGCCAGACCGCCGGCCCCGCCATCAACGGCCTCAAGGCGGAAATCGCCGCGCTGATCGAAGCGCGCAGCGCCGAACTGGAGGCCGCGGCGCTCGCCGCCCGGCTGGCGGCCGAAACGCTGGACGTCACACTGCCGCTGCCGCCGGCCCCCACCGCGCGGGGCCGCATCCACCCGATTTCGCAGACCATCGACGAGATCACCGCCATTTTCTCGGATATGGGCTTTTCCATCGCCGAAGGGCCCGATATCGAGACCGACTATTTCAATTTCACCGCACTCAACTTCCCCGAAGGCCATCCGGCGCGGGAAATGCACGACACCTTCTTCATGCGGCCCTCGCCCGACGGGGTAAAGAAGGTGCTGCGCACCCATACCTCGCCGGTGCAGATGCGCGTCATGCAGCGGACCAATGAAAAGCCGGCCGCCGCCTGGCTGACCCCGCCGATGGACCCGCCGATCCGCGTAGTCATGCCCGGCCGCACCTATCGCAACGATTCGGACCAGACCCACACCCCGATGTTCCACCAGGTGGAGGGGCTGGTCATCGACAAGCAGAGCCATATCGGCCAGCTGCGCTGGGTGCTGGAGGAATTCCTCAAGGCGTTTTTCGAGGTCCCCAGCGTTACCCTGAGGTTCCGCCCCAGCTTCTTCCCCTTCACCGAGCCGAGCATGGAGGTGGACGTGCAATGCGACCGCTCCGGCGCCGAGGTGAAGATCGGCGAGGGCAGCGACTGGCTGGAAATCCTCGGCTGCGGCATGGTGCATCCCAACGTCATCCGCAATGCCGGGCTCGATCCGGACGTCTACCAGGGCTTCGCCTGGGGCATCGGCATCGACCGCATCGCCATGCTCAAATACGGCATGCCGGATTTGCGCGCCTTCTTCGACGCCGACCAGCGCTGGATCGAGCATTACGGTTTTAGGCCGCTCGACCTGCCGACGCTGTTCGGGGGGCTGTCGAGCTGAGCGCCAGCCATTTCTCGCCGCCTCACCGGATCATTCCCGCGACAGCGGGAATCCCCGTTGTGGGATGTTGACGGATAAACAGAGGTCCCCGCTGTCGCGGGGATGACACAGGGAAGGTGAACGGGGTGTCGTCCACAACGGACAACGGCAAACAGATCAGGTTCAGCTTCGGCGATTCGCCCGAGCTGGCCGATCGCCTGCTCGCCCTGGTGCTGGCGGGGAAAAAGACCGCCACCTGCGGCGCCTTGCGCGATTTCGGGCCGGATGAACCTATGCCCGAAATCGGGCGCCGCGACATCGTGCTCAATGGCGCCGGCGAGGAAGCCTGCGTCATCGAAACGCTTTCGGTCGAAACGCTTAGCTTTGACGCCATTCCCGCCAGCTTCACCGACCGCGAGGGCGAAGGCCCCTACGCCGAATGGCGCGCCGGGCACGAAGCCTATTTCGCCCGCAATGGCGGCTTTGCCCCCGACATGGCGGTGGTCTGCGAAACTTTTCGGCTGGTCAGCGTGCTGCCGGCCGGCCGCGCGCTCTACGACAAGGTGGCAAAGCCCATCTTCGTCGTCACCGATATCGAGAGCGACGGCCCGACGCCGCTGCACAATTCCATGCTGAGTTTTGCCTCGGTCGCCATCGCCGCCGACGGCACGCGCCACGGCGAATTCGAGGCGGTGCTGGCGCCGCGCCCCGACCGCAGCCGCAACGAAACCACCATGGCCTGGTGGGCCACCCAACCCGAGGCCTGGCAGGCGGCGACCACAGGGGCGGAAGACCCCGCCGTGGTGATGCCGCGCTTTGCCGACTGGGTGGAGCGCCTGCCCGGCCACGCCGTTTTCGTCGCCGCGCCGCTGGCCTTCGACGGGCTGTGGATGGATCACTACCTCGATATCTATGCCGGCACGCGCGTGCTCTCCGGCCCGTTCCGGGGGCGGCAGATCTTTCGCGGCGGCGGCGTCTGCCTTTATACCATGGCCGGCACGCTGCGCGGCGCGCCCTATCTCGACTGGGGCATGAGCAGACTGCCCGCCGAGTTCTACGGCCACATCGCCCATACCCACCGGGCCATCGACGATGCCCGCGGCTTTGCCAACGTGCTGGTCAACCTGTTCAAACTCTCTTCTGCCCTGCCGCCCATCACCGGCAGCGCCAGCGACTTCCGATAAGGCTCAAAAGATGAAATTCACGCTCGACTGGCTCAAGGAACATCTCGACACCGACGCCTCGGCCGCGGCGATCGGCAAGACCCTCACCATGATCGGCCTCGAGGTGGAGGGCATCGAAAGCCAGGGCCGGCACCTGGAAAAATTCGTCGTCGCCCAGGTGGTGGAGGCAAAGCCCCACCCCAATTCCGACCACCTCAAGCTGTGCAGGGTCGACGCCGGCACCGGCAGCCTGATCGACGTGGTGTGCGGCGCCCCCAATGCCGCGACCGGCATGAAATCGGTGTTCGCCTTTCCGGGCACCTGGATCCCGGGCAAGGATTTCGAGTTGAAGGCCGGCGTCGTCATTCGCGGCGCGCCGTCCAACGGCATGCTGTGCTCGGCCGCCGAGCTGGAACTGTCCAACGACCATGACGGCATCATCGAGCTGCCCGCCGACGCGCCGGTGGGCGCGCGCTATGTCGACTATGCCGGGCTCGACGGCGTGGTCTTCGATATCGCCATCACCCCCAACCGGGGCGACGCCACCGGCGTCTACGGCGTGGCGCGCGACCTGGCCGCCTACGGCCTCGGCACGCTCAAGCCCACCGACATGACGCCCGTGCCCTCGCAGGGGCCGAGCCCCATTCCGCCGCTGCCGCAGCGCTTTGCCGCCGGCGAGCCGAAAGCCATCCGCAAGTTCGCCGGCCGCTATATCGGCAAGGTGCGGAACGGCCCCTCGCCCGCCTGGCTGCAACAGCGCCTGCGCGCCGTGGGGCTGCGCCCCATCAACGCCATCGTCGACATCACCAATCTCGTCTCGCTGGGCTGGGGGCGGCCCCTGCACGCCTATGACGCTGACAGGATCGAGGGCGAGATCGTGCTGCGCAATGCGCGCGGCGAGGATTTCGACGCGCTCGACAACAAGCTCTACCGGCTCGACGAGACCATGACGGTCATCGCCGACGATGCCGGCCCGCTTTGCCTCGGCGGCGTCATGGGCGGCATCCGCTCCGGCGTCACCGAGGCGACGGTCAACGTCTTCATGGAATGCGCCTCCTGGGACCCCGACCTCATCGCCCAGACCGGCCGCAAGACCGGCATCGTCTCGGATGCGCGCTACCGGCTCGAACGTTCGGTCGATCCTGCGCTGACCGAACCGGGGCTGGAGCTGGCCACCCGGCTGGTGCTCGAATTGTGCGGGGGCGAGCCGATGGCGCCGGCCATTTCCGGCGAGGACGTCTTTCCCGACACGGTGATCGAGTTCCCGCTGGCCGAGGTGCGGCGCCTCACCGGCCTCGACGTGACGCCCGAGCGCATCGAAGCCATCCTCGCGGCGCTGGGCTTTGCCATGAGCGGCGAGGGCCCGGTGCGCCCGGTCAGGGTGCCCAGCTGGCGCCCCGACGTGACGCAGAAGGCCGATCTGGTCGAGGAAGTGATGCGCATGGTGGGCGTCGACAACGTGCCGGTCGAGCCGCTGCCGCGCCTTCATCACGTGGCGCCGCGCATCCTCACCCCGATCCAGAACCGCCGCCGCATCGCCCGCCGGGCGCTGGCGGCGCGCGGGCTCGACGAGGCGGTGACCTGGAGCTTCATTTCCCACGCCGACGCCAGCCGCTTCGGCGGCGGCACCCCGGAACGGCAATTGGCCAACGCCATCGCCTCGGACATGACCGACATGCGCCCCTCACTGCTGCCCGGCCTCATCGCCGGCGCGCGGCGCAACGCCAATCGCGGCTTCGCCGATCTGGCGCTGTTCGAAGTGGGGCAGGTGTTCCTGTCCGACCAGCCGGCGGGCCAGCACACCTATGCCTCGGGCCTGCGCACCGGCACCGCCACCCTTGCGGGCGCCGGCCGGCACTGGTCGGGCAAGACGAGGGCGGTGTCCGTCTGGGACGCCAAGGCGGACCTTGGTGCCGTGCTCGACGCGCTGGGGGTCGATATCGACAAGGCCCAGGTGCTGCCCGAGGCGGCGTCCTGGAGCCATCCGGGGCGCGGCGGCCGCGTGGCGCTGGGGCCCAGGCTGACGCTGGGCTGGTTCGGCGAACTGCACCCGGCGCTGGCGGCCGAACTCGATATCGAGGGCCCGGTCTCTGCCTTCGAGCTCGACCTCGACGCGCTGCCCGAGCCGCGCCGCAAGCCGACCCGCACCAAGCCGGCGCTGGAGCTGTCGCCGTTCCAGCCGGTGTCGCGCGATTTCGCCTTCGTCATGGACCGCACCGTACCCGCCGCCACCGTCATCCGGGCGGCGCGCGGCGCCGACAAGACGCTGATCGCCGCGGTCGGCATTTTCGACGTCTTCGAGGGGACGCCGCTGGCGCAGGACCGTAAATCGGTGGCCATCGAGGTGACGCTGCAGCCGCGCGAGCATACCCTCACCGACGAGGAGATCGACCGGGTTTCGGCGGCGATCGTTGCGGCGGTGAGCAAGGCCACCGGCGGCCAGTTGCGGCAATAGCGCCGCCCGGCCCGCATTCCCCCTTGAGCCGAGGGTGGGGACGGGAGTAGCTGTCTTTGTCCCCCCGCAGGGTTCGCATGCCGGCTACTCCCCACCCGGGGAGGGCCGCCATGCGCCCGCAGCATCGAGTTCGTCCATGTCCCGCACCGACGCCATCCTGGCCCGCCTCAGCCGGCTCCACCCCAAGCTGATCGATCTCAGCCTCGAGCGCATGCTGCCGCTGCTTGAGCGGCTGGGCAATCCGCAGGACCGGCTGCCCCCGGTGATCCACGTCGCCGGCACCAATGCCAAGGGCTCGACCATCGCCTATCTGCGCGCTTTTCTCGAAGCGGCGGGCCAGCGCGTGCACGTCTATAATTCACCGCACCTGGTGCGCTTCAATGAGCGCATCCGCCTCGCCGGCCGCTATGTCGGCACCCGCCGCCTCAACGCGGCGCTGGAGGCGGTGGAGCGCGTCAACAATGGCGACCCCATCACCTTTTTCGAGGTCACCACCGTCACCGCCTTCTGCCTGTTTGCCGAAATTCCGGCCGATTACCTGCTGCTCGAAACCGGCATGGGCGGCACCTATGACACCACCAATGTGGTCAAGCAGCCGCTGGGCACCATCATCACCCCGATCGACTACGACCATCAGGGCTTTCTCGGCGATACGCTGGCCGAGATCGCCGGCAACAAGGCCGGCATCCTGAAGCGCGGCGCCCGCGCGGTGATGGGCCTGCAACGGCCCGAAGCGCGGCAGGTGCTGGAACGCGCCGCGGCGCGGCTCGGGGTCGCGCCTATCTGGCAGGGCGAGGATTTTCACGGCGCCGAGGAAGACGGGCGCCTCGTCTTCCAGGACGCCGATGGCCTCCTGGATCTGCCGCCGCCGGCGCTGATCGGGCCGCATCAGATCGACAACGCGGCGCTGGCCATCGCCGCGACGCGCCATTTCGGCCTGCCGGTCGAGCCTGCTGCCCTCGCCACCGGCCTGCGCCAGGTGGGTTGGCCGGCGCGCATGCAGCCGCTGCGCCACGGCAAGCTGCGCGACCTGCTGCCCGCCGGGCACGAACTCTGGCTCGATGGCGGCCACAACGCGCATGGCGTTGCCGCTCTGGCGCGCACCGTGGCGGCCATGCCGCCGCGGCCGCTGGTGCTGATCATGGGCATGATGAATACACGGGCGCCCGAAACCGTTTTGGAGCCGTTCCGGGCGCTGGCGCCCGAAACCGTCCTCACCCTCACCATTCCGGGCGAGAAAAATGCCCGCAAGGCCGCCGAGATCGCGGCGCGGGCCCGCGCCGCCGGTTTCCCCGCCCGCCCGATGCGCGGCATCGTCCCGGCGCTGGCCGCCGCCGCCGCAATCGAGGGGGCGCGCGTCCTCATCTGCGGTTCGCTCTATCTGGCCGGCGATATCCTCGCCCGCAACGGTACCCTGCCCGATTAGCTCAATATCGGCCCTGGTCGCTGCCGCAGAACGGGTCGACGGGGCTACTGCCGGCAAAGGGCTGCCGGCCCAGCAGGCATTCCAGCACCGCCGCCTGCATGTCCTCGTTCGAGCCATAGGCGTTGACATAGCTGGGCACGCGCGGCGCGTCGTAGAGATAATAGGGATAGCCCAGCGATACCATCAGCGTCGGCACGTCGTGCCAGTAGCGCTTCATCGCCCCGAACACCGAGCCCGTCAGCTCCTTCCAGTTGAGGAAGATGCGCTGCCGCGTCAGCAGGGTCTCTTCGGCCAGCAGATAGAGCATGAGGTCGAAGTCGCGCGGCTCGACCGCCATGCCTTCTGCATATTCGGTGACCTCGAACCTCTCCTGGCGCAACCGCTCCGGCAGCGATAGCGGCAGCGGCGCCGGGGCGAAGGGCTGCACCGCGCCGGTCGAGAACACCAGCACGCGGCGGTGCTTTGCCGGCGACAGCGGCAATAGCCCTGCCACGTCCTTGACCAGGGTGGGCACCCGCGCGTTGACTTCGCGCGCGGTCGCGCGGCTCTCGGCGCTGGCCAGCACCGTGCGGGCCGCTTCAAGGTCCGGCTGTGGCCGTTCGCTTCGATGCAGGCCCAGCCGCGCCTTGAGCGCCAGCACCCGCGTCACCGCTTCGTCCACCCGTTCCTGGCTGAGGCGCCCATCGGCCACGGCTTTCACCAGATACATGAGGTCGGCATTGGCGTCGTCGGAGAACAGGATGACATCGCACCCGGCGATGATGCATTGCGGCACCGTTTCCTCGCGCCGGCCCCAGTCGCCGAACCCCGCCATCGGCGTGGCGTCCGAGACGATAAGCCCATTAAAGCCCAGCCTGTCGCGCAGCAGGTGCTGGTTGAGCAGCGGCGACAGCGAGGCCGGTCGGAACGCCTCGGCGGCGGCCGCCGCCGGATCGAGTTCGCGCACGAAGGCGGGAAAGGCGATATGGGCCGACATGACGCTGAGCACGCCCGCCTCGATGGCGGCGCGATAGAGCCGGCCGAAGCTGTTTTCCCACGCGGCCAGCGACAGCGGATTGATCGTCGTCACCAGATGCTGGTCGCGGTCATCGTACCCCTCGCCCGGCCAGTGCTTGACCGTGGCGGCGACGCCCTCGGCCTGGAAGGCCGCGATCTGCGCCAGCGCCTGGCGCTCGATGCGGTCGACGTCCGCGCCGTAGGAGCGCGTGCCGACGATGGCGCTGCGCCAGGCGGCGTTGATGTCGATGACCGGCGTAAAGCTCCAGTTGAGCCCCACCGCCCGCGCCTCGCGCGCCATGATGGTGGAGATGGCGGTCGTCGCCGCCACGTCGTCCACCGCCGCCAGCCCCAGCGGGTTGGGCACTTGCGTGCCGAAGGGCAGACTCATGCGGCTGCCCTCGAGATCGGCGCTCACCAGCATCGGCACCGGCCCGACGCCGTCGAACTGGCGCGCGAGGCCGATTTCGGCTTCGAGGTCGGGGCTGTAGAGGCGGGTGACGCCGCCCGGCCTGAAGGCGCGCAGCGTTTCCAGCGCCGCCTCGGGCGCCTCGCGCGACAACAGCACGAAGAGCTGCGCCAGTTTGTCGCGCGGGCTGAGGCTCTCGCGGGTCTCGCTCACCCAGGCGATGGCGGCGGCGTCGAGATGGAAAGGGGCGGCGGAAAGGTCGATTTCAGCCAAGCGGGAACTCCTCACGCGGGGGTCGTCACAGCAGTCGTCCGTGCTTGGCTTAGCAGCAGCGGCGCCCCGCCCACAAGCCGCCCGCACCCCCCAAAAAGCAGATCACCGCCGGATCGCTCCGGCGGTGAGGGAAAAACCCGGCTTGGGCAAGCGCTTCAGGCGTGCCCTTCGAGCCACTTGCTGAGGCCGGCCTTGGGGGTGCCGGCGCCGATCTTGATATCGACGGCTTCCCCGCCCTTGAACAGGATCATGGTGGGGATCGAGCGCACGCCGTATTTGGTCATGGTCGAGGGGTTTTCGTCGACATTGAGCTTGACGATCTTCACCTTGCCGTCGAGCTCGCTGGACAATTCCTCGAGGACGGGGGCGATCGCCCGGCAGGGCCCGCACCATTCCGCCCAGAAATCCACCAGAACCGGTTCCTTGGCGTTAAGGACTTCCTCGCCGAACGTGGCGTCGGAAACTTGCTTGGTCATAACGTTGTGCCTCTCGTTGAAGCGCGTGCCGGCGCGGGGTCCTGCCCGCAGCGGCACGCGCGATGCGCCTTCCTAAAAAGCGGTGGCGTGTTTGCCCCCAAAGCTGGGGAGAGTCCAGCCCCGTGACAAGCCCCGTCACCTTATGGTGAACCCGGCCCGCGCCTCGGCGAGTCGTTCGGGCGGCAAATTCATCAATGATTCCCTGCTCGTCCACAAAATCGCCGCCTCAACCGCCCGGCCGGGGAACAGCTGGCCTGCAACCAGCGCATATAGCCCCAATTGCGTCAGATAGCGTCCCGGCACCGCCTCGGCCCGGTCGGGCACCACGGCGTCGGACTTGTAGTCGACCACCAATAGGCGCGTCTCGTCAACCACCAGCCGGTCGATACGCCCCGAAAGCCGCACCGCTTCGCCCTCCCGCATGGCGTCGACCAGGAACGGCACCTCGGCCCGGCTGCCGGGGCCGAAAAGCGGCGCCAGTTCCGGCCGCGTCAGGATGGCAATCGCCTTGGCCGCCAGCCGCCCATGCGCGGCGCCGGCCTCGGGCAGCAGCGTTTCGAGCGCCCGGGGCGCCACCTCTGCCCAGGCGTCGCGCTCGACCTTGCCCAGATGCTGGAGCAGCGCGTGGAGCGCCAGCCCCTCGCGGCGCGCCGCCTCGGCGTCGCGTACCTGCTCGGCGAGGCTGCGCAGCAGGGTTTCGGGGCCCGCCCCGTCGCCCGCCCCGGAGGGCGAGACGATGGCGGGGCGCGGCTGTTCCGGCACTTTTGCCAGCGCCAGCGGCATGATCGGGCGCGGCGCGGGCCGCGGCGCGGGCGCTGCCGCAGCGGCCGCGACCACCGCCGGATAGACCAGCGCGATTTCCGCGCCCGCCGCGTCGGTCACCGCCTCGGCCTCGGGCCGCAGCGCTGTCTCGATGGCGTCGTACCAGCTACCGTCCTTGCTGCCGGTGCGCGTCAGCATGCCGGTCACGTAGAGCTCGTCCTCGGCCCGGGTCATGGCGACGTAGAGGCGGCGCCAGTATTCCTGCGCCTCCACGGCGTCGATCGCGGTCTTGATGGCCAGCGTCGCCGCCACGTGCTGGTCGGTGCGCGCGGCGTGGATGAGCAGCGGCCCCGGCGCCTCGGGCACCACATAGACCGGCTTGCCGGTCTGCTGCGGGCCGGGCTTGGAGGCGGCGTCGGCCAGGATGACGATGGGCGCTTCCAGCCCCTTGGCGCCGTGCACCGTCATCACCCGCACGCCGCCGCCGCCCTCGGCCAGTTCGCGCTTGATGGTCACCTGCCGGCGCCGCATCTCGGCGGCAAAGCCCTGCAGGGACGGCTGCGCGCCCTGCTCGTGCGCCAGCGCCAGCTCCAGCAATTCGGAGAGCACTTCGTCTACTTCCGGCCCCAGCCGGGCGTGAAAGCGCCGCAGCCCGCCCTCGGCATAGAGCACGCCGGCGAGAAATTCGTAGGGCCGCTCGAAATCGAGCTGCGCCCGCCAGCGCCCCAGCCGCGCCGCCGCCTCTTTCGCCTCGGGGCGGGGGGAGGCCAGCAGCGCCCCCCAGAGGCTCTGCCGCCCGCGCCCGGCGGCGATGGCAAAGAGAGCTTCTTCCGTCACGTCGAACAGCGGCGAGCGCAGCAGCGCCGCCAGTTGCAGGCTGTCGGCGGGGTTGAGCAGCACGTCGATCAGCGCCAGGAGGTCGAGCACCGCGATATGGCCGGTGACGGCCAGCCGGTCGGCGCCCGGGGTCGGCAGGCCCTCCAGCCGCAGCGCCCGGATAATCTCCTGGAACAGCGCGCCGCGCGATTGCACCAGCACCAGCACGTCGTCGGCGGTGACTGCCCGCTGCCGCTGGCCCAGCTGCCGCCCGCTGCCGATCCAGTCCTTGATGGCGCGGGCGAGGCGCAGCGCCACCTGCCGCGCCGCGCTCTGTTCGGCGTCGAGCGGCTGGCGCGGCCAGCCCGTCGCCGCGCCGGCGGCCGCTTCGGCCTCGGCGATAGGCGGCCACAGCGTCACCGTGCCGCCTTGCTGGGTGCGGGCCGCCTCGTGCCCCACCCGTTCTTCGGACAGCAGCGCCAGCCGGATGTCCTCGCGCGCGCACACCTTGTCCACCGCCGCCAGGATGCCGGGCAGGGTGCGGAAGCTGGTATGGAGCTTGACCGCCTCGAAATGCCGATGCGCCTGGCGGGCGCGGCGGTCGAAATCGCGGCCCGTCTGGCCGAACAGCACCGGCTCGGCGCCCTGGAAGGAATAGATGGACTGCTTCTGGTCGCCCACCGCGAACAGCGAGCGCGGCCGCTCGACGGCGCCGGCCCCGGCGAAAAATTCCGCCGCCAGGGCCTTTACCACCCGCCATTGGCGCGCATTGGTATCCTGGCTTTCGTCGACGAGGATATGGTCGATCCCGGCGTCGAGCTTGTAGCGCACCCAGGGGCCCATCGCCGCGTCGGCCAGCAAATCGCCCAGCTTTTCCACCAGATCGTCGAAGTCGAGCAGCGACTGGCGGCGCTTGGCCCGTTCGTAGCGCGCGTGGATCGCCGCCACCACGTCGAGCACCGCCGTGCTGCGCTCGACCAGCTGCGCGGCGACGAGCGCCGCGTCCAGCGCCACGAGGCGCTCCTGCTCGGCGAGCAGCAGGGCGTGGGACTCGGGAAACGCCGCCTGCTCGGCCTTGCTGAGGAGGCTGGCACGCGGCCCCTTGGCCGTCATGAAGGCCGCCCGCAGCCCGGCGCGGTCGGGCGCGTCCGGATCGAGCCGCGCCAGCAGATCGACGCAGCGCCGGTTGCCCGCCGCATTGCCGCCGCAGCGCGCGACGATGGCGCGCAGCGTATCCGGCGCCAGCAGCGTCTCGGCCGTCATCGCCGCTTCGAGCGCCGCAACCGGTTGCAGGGCGCCCCCGACCAGCGCCGCCAGCCGCGCCGTGGCGCCGGCCCGGTCGGCCAGCACCGGTTGCAGCCGCGCCCCTTCGAGCAGCGCCGCATTGATCGCCTTGCCGATGGCCTCGTCGCCCATGAGGGCAAACAGGGTCTCGACCGCGGCGCTGTTGGCGCCGCCCCGCAACCCCTCGGCCAGCACCGCCTCGCGCGCCGCCAGAATCATGCCGTCGCGCTGCTCGTCCTCGATGACGGCGAAGTCGAACGGCACGCCCGCTTCGATAGGAAAGCGGTGCAGCACCGCCTCGCAAAAGGCATGGATGGTGAGGATGCGCAGGCCCCCCGGCGTTTCCAGCGCCTTGGCAAAGAGCGTGCGCGCCGTGGCCAGCAGCTCGGGCGGCACCGGCGCGCCGGTGAGCGCGGCGAGCCGGTCGCGCAGCGCCCCGTCCCCGGCCAGCGCCCATTGCGCCAGCTGGGCGCCGACGCGCTGGCGCATCTCGGCCGCCGCCGCCTTGGTATAGGTGAGGCAGAGGATCGATTGCGGCGCCACCCCGGCCAGCAGCAGGCGCAGCACCCGCTGGGTGAGCACGAAAGTCTTGCCCGAGCCGGCATTGGCCTCCACCCAGATGGAATGGGCCGGATGGCTCGCCTTGGCCTGGGTGGCGCTGGCGTGGGGCGGAATGGCGAGCGGCCCGCGTTCCGCGCTCATGCCTCTTCCTCCGCGCCATCCACCGCCGTCCATTCGGCGACGCGCGCCAGATGGTCGTAGGCGCCGGCAAAGCGCTGGCCCCGCAGCGGCAGCAGCCGCGCCGGCATCGGCACCGCGCTGAGGAGGAAATAGGCGACATGCCCCTGCAGGCGCCGCCCGACCTCCTCGGCCGCCTGCATCAGCTCGAGGCCCTCGGGCACGGCGTAGGGGCGGGGGCGGAAGGCGTCCGGCCCCAGCGCGATCTTGACATAGGTGAGGGCGCTCGCCGGCGCGGCGGCGATATCGGTCATGCCGCCGGCCGCCGCGATCAGCGCTTCGAGCGGCAGCTGCGGCGCCTCGAAGGCGCGCATGAGCGCGGGCAGCGGCGGCGCACCGGTCTTGAAATCGAGGATTTCGAGGCTGCCATCGACCAGCTCATCCACCCGGTCGGCGCGCCCCTCGACGAGGATCGGCTCGTCCAGCGCCAGCGTCCAGCGCCCCTCCACCTCGGCATGGCGCCGGCGCACCGTCGGCCCGCGCGCCGTTTCGAAGGCGAGGAACTGCTCGGCGGCCGTGGCGAAGCGCTTGAGCCAGATATCCTTGCGCTCGCCCAGAATTTCGAGCGCCGCGAACTCGGCCGCCGCGATGGCCATCAGCCGCGCCATGGCCTCGGGCGATGCCGGGTCGTGGCCTTCATTGACGAAGCGGGCGAAAATGGCGTGCACGACGGTGCCGCGCTCGCGCGCGTCGGGCTCCTCCCCCAGCGGATCGAGCGGCCGCAGCCCCAGCACATATTTGGCGTAAAGATCGTAGGGCGAGCGCATCAGCGTCTCAGCCTCGGTGACCGAGAGGCGCCGCGGCCGCAGGCCTACCGGCGGGTTGGGGGCGGGGCGGGGGGCGCTTTCCACCCGCGGCACCGCGTCGAGCCGCTGCGCCTCCTCCAGCCAGGCGGCGCCCCGCTCGCGCAGCGCCGTTGCCATGGTCTCGCCGGCAAAGGCGTCGAGCCGTTGCAGCAGCCGCGAGGGCAAGGCCGGGCTGGCGCCGATCCGCCGTGCATAGGCCAGCACCACACGGCCATTGCCCATGGCCTGGGCGAAATCGTGCGCCGCGAGGCCCTGCTGCCGCTCCGGCGGCTCCAGCCCGGCCGCGAGGCGCATGCCGCGGCTGAGCCAGGGGCCGGGATCGGCCGGAGCCGGCCATTTGTCCTCGTTGAGCGCCCCCAGGATCATCACGTCCGGGCTCATCAGCCGCGCTTCGAGCTGGCCCCAGATGGCGATGTCGGCCCGCCGCTCGATGCGGTTGCGCACGGTAAAACCGTGCATCAGCGCGCCCAGCACCGCGTCGAGCCCGACCGGCCCGAACCGGTGCCCCGCCGGCCCGAGCGCCGCCATCTCGCCGGCCCAGGCGAGAAATTCGTCGCGGCCGCGCAGCGGCGCGCCGGCGCTGAGCGCCGTGACGGCCGTTGCGAGCGCCCCGGCCAGCGCCGCGCCGTCCATCTCGGCGCCCGCCAGCAGCGCGACGAGCCCGGCCGTGGCGGCGGCCAGATCGTCGAAAAGCCCGCCGATCGCGGCGCCGGTCTCGGCGTCGAGCCGCCGCGCCGGGCGCAGCATCGTGCCCGCCAGATTGGCCGCGAGGGCGGCGCGCAGCCCGTCGAGCCCCGGCCCGACGCGCTGGCCGCGCAGCAGCCCCAGCTCGATGGCGTCGGCGAGGGCGGCGACGGCCGACCGCTCGCGGCCGCAGAGCGTGGCGCGGTTGCGCAGCAGCGCCATCACGTCCACTGCCGCGCAGCGCCCCACCGCCAAGGCGAGCACCTGCCGCGCCAGCCGCCCGGCCGGCGACTGGAACAGCGGCGCGCCCGCCGCGTCGTCGACGAAAATGTCGAAGCGCGCCAGCTCGGCCGCGATGCGCCGCGCCAGATTGCGGTCGGGGGTGACGATGCCGACGCTCTGGCTCGCCGCCAGCGCCGCCCGGGCGGCCAGCGCGATGGCGCGCGCCTCCTCGTCCTCGGTGCGGGCGGCGATGACGCTGACCCCGGCCAGCGCCGCTGCGAGCCGCTCGGGCGCGAAAGGCTGCCCGGCCCAGAGCGCCGTATCGGCGGTCGGCGCCAGCGCCAGGTGCACCAGTTCGGTGCGCGGCTGTTTCGTCTCTCCCAGATCCACCACCGCCGCCGGACTGCTGCCAAGAAGCCGCAGCAGCTGCGCCAGCCCGTATTGCGGATGGCCGTGCGGGTTGTGGCGGGCGTCGAGCAGCGCCGCGTGCGTCTCGGCGCTTATGCCGGTATCGAGCCCGGGCAGCACCAGCGCGCCGCGCGGCAGCCGGGCAATGGCCAGCAGCAGCCGCGCCGTGGCCGGGATCGAGCCGGTCGAGCCCGCCGCGATCACCGGCCGCTCGCCGAACAGCACCGGCGCCGCGGCGCTCTGCCGGTCGAGCCGCAGGCGCCGCAATACCGCCGCGTCGGCGCGGCCGGAACCGAGCAACTGCGGCCAGTTGGCCAGCGCGATATCGAGAAAGGCCAGCGTCTGCTGCCAGTAATTGCCCAGCTCCGGTCCCATGGCGGCGCCCAGCGCCCGGATATCGGCGGCGCTGCGTTCCTCGGTCGCCAGATCGTCGATCAGCTGCCCCAGCGCTTCGGCCATGGCAAAGATTTCGGCGGCGGTGGGCGGGGTGGAAAAGGCCTGCCGGCCGGCTTCGCTGCGGGCCCAGCCGGCCACCAGGTGCGACAGCGTCAGGCGCCGTTCCAGCCGCCCGGCCGGCTGCGGCAGGGCCGGCGCGTCGAAGGGCGGCAGGAAAGGTTCCTCGTCCTCCGCGTCGCCGCCAAAAGTGCGGATATCGGGCAACAGGCCGGTAAAGCCGGGATGGCGGGAAAACGCCTCGGCCAGCGCCTGCCGCGCCCGCTGCGTCGGCACGACGATGGTCATGTCGGTCAGCCAGAACGGCCCCTGGCGCGGCCAGTCGGCCACCAGCGTCCCATCCATCACCGCCGCCACGAGGCGCGGCAGGAACGGCTGATCCGGGGGGATGGAAAAGAGCTTCATGCCCCGAGCCGCCTTTCGGTCTCGGCCAGCGCCGCCGGGTCGCCGACATGGAACCAGGGGGCGTCGAGCACCACGCCGTGCAGTGCCTCGCGCGCCTGCGCCCGCTCCAGCACCAGGGTGAGCGGGAAGGCGCCATCGGGGGTGTCGTCGAACCAGTGCTTTTCCAGCAGCGCCACGCCGGCATAGATCACCGGCGCGCCATAATCGGGTGTCACCTCGCCGCTGGGCGCGAGGCAGAAATCGTGGCTGCGGGCAAAGCCGGTGGCCCGCGCCGGCGGCACGCAGAGCAGCGTGATCGTGCCCCGCCGGTGCCGGGCGAGGAGGCGCGCCAGCGGCCGGTCGGTGCCCGGCAGCCAGAAGGCGTCGGTGTTCATCAGGAGGAACGGGTCGGCATGCAGCATGGGCAGGGCCTGCTTCACGCCGCCGCCGGTATCGAGCAGGCTCGCCTCGCGGCTCACCTTGAGAAGCCCGCCGAAATGGGCCAGCAGCTGGTCGGCGCGATAGTGGGCATTGGCAACAAAGCGCGTCGCGCCCTCCGCCTGCGCGGCGGCCATCACCCGCTCGATCAGCGGCACGCCGCCCACCGGAACGAGCGGCTTGGGCAGGGTGTCGGTGAGGGGCGCCAGACGCCGCCCCAGCCCGGCGGCGAGCAGCATGACGTCAGGGAATCGCGCGGGGCTCTGCATGGCCGCGATATGAGCGGGGCCGGCCCGGCTTGTCCAGTTTTCCGCGCGCTGCTGCTAGAATTCGGACCAGTCCGCGTCGGCCTTGACCGCCGCGTTGCCGCGCCGGAGATAGGTGTTGGCCACGGCCTTGAGCTTGTCCTGCATGCCGCGCACGCCGGCGGGTGCCGGGCGCGGCGGCTCGGCCCGGGCCGGCGCCGGCGGTGCTACGGCCGCCTGTTCGCCGACGGTGAAAATGTCGACGATGCGGTCGAGCTCGCTCGCCTGCGCCTCGGTCTGCTCGATGGCGGCGTTGGTTTCTTCCACCAGCGCGGCGTTGTGCTGGGTCATCTCGTCCATGGTGCGCACGGCGACATTGACTTCCTCGATGGCGGACGCTTGTTCGCGGCTGTCATGGGCGATGGCTTCGAGCGCCGCGCTGTTGCTGCGAATGGCCTCGAGCATGCTGTGCAGCTTGCCGGCGGCGTCGGCGACCAGCCGCGTGCCGCCCTTGACCTCGCCGGCGCTCTGCTCGATCAGCGCCTTGACGTCGGCCGAGGCGCTGGCGGCCGATTGCGCCAGCCGCCGCACTTCCACCGCCACCACGGCAAAACCCTTGCCGGCGTCGCCGGCACGCGCTGCTTCCACCGAAGCGTTCAAGGCCAGCAGATTGGTCTGGAAGGCGATGTCGTCGATGAGCCCGATAATGTTGGAAATCTTGCCCGAGGAGGCGGTGATGCGCTCCATCGCCTCGGTCGCCTTGCCCATCACCGCGCCGCCTTCCTCGGCGGCGCGCGATACGGCCAGCGCCTCGCGGCTGGCCTCCTCGGCGCGGCCGGCATTGTCGAGCACCGTGCCGGCCAATTGCTCCATCGCCGCCGAGGTTTCCTCGATGGTGGCGGCCTGCTTGGTGGTGCGCTCGGAGAGATCGTTGGCGCCCGACAGGATTTCCCCGGTCGCCAGCTTCAGCGCGCCCGAGGTGGCGCGCAGATTGCCCACGATGCCGCCCAGCTTTTCGGCCACCGCATTGGTGTCGGCCTTGAGATGGGCGAAGGCGCCGTGATAATCGCCCTCGACCCGCCGGGTCAGGTCGGCCTCGGCCAGCGCCGAAAGCACCGCGCCGGTCTCGCCCAGCCCCCGCTCCACCGTCTCCACCAGCCGGTTGACCGAGCCGGCCAGCCCGTTGAGTTCGGCGTCGGAGAACTGCGCCTCGACGCGCTTGGAAAAATCGCCCGCCACGGCCGCGTCGACCACGTCGCCGAAGGCGCGCTGCAGCGTCGTCATCATGCGGGCGCGCGCCTCCTGGCTGGCCAGGGCCTGCGCCGCTTCCGCCTCGGTCAGCTGGTGCACGCGCCGCCCGTTCTCGCGGAACACTTCCACGGCCCGCGCCATGGCGCCCAGTTCGTCGGCGCGGGCACCGCCCGGCACGTCGAGCTCGAGATTGCCCTCGGCGAGCTGCTGCATGGTGCCGGTCAGCCGGGTGATCGGCCGCGTAATGGTGCGCGAGAACATGAGGCCCGCCGCCGCCACCACCGCCAGCAGCCCCGCCCCGATCAGCAGCATCATGTTGCGCATATTGGCGACCGGCGCCAGCACCTCGTCCGTCGCCATCACCGCCACGGCGGCCCAGGGCTCGCCATGGGTGGCGATGGGCGCGGCGGCCACCAGCATGGCGCGGGCGCGATAGGCGGTGGTCTCGCCATTGGCCGGGGTGCCGGCCAGCGCCTCGTCCAGCACCGGCGCGGCAAAGGCGGTCGCCAGCGCGTCGTTGCCCTCGGTGAAGATGGAATCCGAGCGCAACAGCCCGTCCGGGCCCACCACCAGCACTTCGCCGCTGGCGCCCAGTCCGGTGCGGCTGCCGATCACCGCGTCGAGCCGTTCTGAGGGCAGCTGGATGGCGAGCACCCCCACCATGCGGCCCTGCGCGTTGAACACCGGCTTGGCAAAGAAGCTGGCCGGCTGCTCCCCGGCGGCGGCATAGGGAGCGAAATCGGTGAAGGCGATGGCACTGGGGTCTTCGAGGCCCGCCGCCTCGCGGAAGGCTTGCCCGAGGCCACTATCGGCCAGCGGGCCGCCCGCGGCGAAGCTGGTGCCGAAATCGGCCTGCTTGTTGACCGAATAGATCAGCACGCCCTTGGGGTCGAAAAGATAGAGGTCGCGATAGCCGCGCGCCGCGATCTGGTCGCGGAACCCCTTGTGGAACCGCGTATGGGTGACGTCATAGCTGCCGGTGGTGCCCAGCGTTTCCAGCGCCGACAGGTCGGTCTTGTCGGGATTGCCGTCCACATAGAGCTGGCGCACTTCGGCGCTGGGGTCAGTCTTGAACTGCAGCCAGGCGCCGCCGAAATCGCGCAGCGCCTGCACCGTGGCCTCGGAACGCGAGGTGGCCACCAGATCGTCCTCGACGGCGCTGAGATAGGTGGATACCGCCGCCGCCCGCTCGCTGGCCAGCGTCACCAGATTGGTTTCGGCCGAATGGCGCAGCGCCTCCGAGCCGATCATGTAGCTGGCCACCCCCACCCCGACGCTGACGAGGAGAGCCGAACCCAAAAGGGCCAGCGGCAGTTTGCGCGCGATGGGCAGGGAAAAACCGGGCATGGACGACCCCTTCTGGTGGCAGGCGCCGGCCGCCGGGAGCGAATCACCGGCGCCGATCGGCCACGAGTTTAGGGGGCGGCGGTTTAAACGCTGGTAAAGAGCCTATTCGGCATGCGCCGCCACGGCGGGCAGATCCGCCTCGTCGCCCTCGCCTTCGGCGGCCAGCGCCGCGTCGCGCAGGCTGGCCTGGGCGGTGATGGCGCGGGTGCCGCCGGCGGCCAGCGCGTCGTTGGGCGGCGCCTTGGTGAGGATGGCGGCCAGCGAGCCGATGGTGGAGCGCAGATTGTGCCGGTGCACCACCATGTCCACCATGCCGTGCTCGTAGAGATATTCCGAGCGCTGGAACCCCTTGGGCAGCTTTTCGCGGATGGTCTGCTCGATGACGCGTTGCCCGGCAAAGCCGATCAGCGCCCCCGGCTCGGCGATATGCACGTCCCCCAGCATGGCGTAGGAGGCGGTGACGCCGCCGGTGGTGGGGTTGGTCAGCACCACGAAGAAGGGCAGCCCCGCCTCGCGCAGCCGCAGCACCGCCACGGTGGTGCGCGGCATCTGCATCAGCCCCAGCACCCCTTCCTGCATGCGCGCGCCGCCCGAGGCGACGAAGAGGATGAACGGCGTCTTGCGCTCGACCGCGGTTTCGAGCCCGGTGATGATGCCCTGCCCCGCCGCCATGCCCAGCGAACCGGCGAGGAAGTCGAAATCCTGCACCGCCACGGTGACGTCGCGCTCATAGAGCTTGCCGGTGGCCACCAGCACGCTGTCCTCGTAGCCGGTCTTGGCCCGGTTGTCGCGCAGCTGGTCGCTATAGCGCTTCTGGGCGCGGAATTTCAGTGGATCGGCCGGCGCCGGCGGCACCGGCACCAGCGTATAGTCGCCCCCGTCGAGGAAATGCGCCAGCCGGTCGGCCGCCTTGATCTTCATGTGGTGGCCCGAATTGGGCACCACCCACTGATTGGCCTCGAGGTCGCGGTAAAACACCATCTCGCCCGATTCCGGGTCTTTCACCCAGAGGTTTTCCGGCGTTTCGCGCTTGTTGGCCAGCAGCGAGCGGATTTTCGGGCGGACGAAATTGTCGATCCAGTTCATGGCACGCCTTTCGGGTGATCTGACGATCACCTAGTCGTCAATTATGGCATTTCTTATCAGCAGCGGCCGGCCGGCGCAAAAGGGCTTACCCCCGCGCCTGCCGCACGCCGCGCGCCAGTTCCGCGACGATGCCGCGCACCGCCTCGACGGTTCTTTCCGTCGCCTTGCCGTTTTCCAGCGAGCGCGCCACGGCGTCGACCAGCACCGAGCCGGCCACGATGCCGTCGGCGTGCCGGCCGATCTCGGCGGCGTCCTCGGCGCTCTTGATGCCGAAACCCACCGCCACCGGCAGGTCGGTATGGGCCTTGATGCGCTCCACCGCTTCCCCGACCGCGGCGCGCGACTTGATCGCCGCGCCGGTCACCCCGGTCATCGAGACGTAGTAGACGAAGCCGGAGGTGTTGTGCAGCACCGCCGGCAGGCGCTGCGCGTCGGTGGTGGGGGTGGTGAGGCGGATGAAATTGAGCCCCGCCGCCAGTGTCGGCAGGCAGAGTTCGGCGTCTTCCTCGGCCGGCAGGTCCACCACGATCAGCCCGTCGACCCCGGCCGCGCCGGCATCGGCGAGAAAGCGCTCGATGCCGTAGCTGTAGATCGGGTTGTAGTAGCCCATCAGCACGATGGGCGTCTCGGCGTCCCGTTGGCGGAAGCGGGCCACCATGGCGAGCACGCCGGCCAGCGTCTGCCCGGCCTTGAGCGCGCGCTGCCCGCCGAGCTGGATGGCGAGGCCATCGGCCATGGGGTCGGAAAACGGCATACCCAGCTCGATGATGTCGGCCCCGGCCTGCGGCAGGGCGTCGAGAATGGCCTGGCCGGTCTCGGGGTCGGGGTCGCCCGCCATGACGAAGGTGACGAGGGCGGGCCGGTTCGCCGCCCGGGTCCGGGCGAAACACGTATCGATACGGGTGGTCATGCTTGCAGGAGCCCCAGATAGTTGCCGACGCTTTCCACGTCCTTGTCGCCGCGCCCGGAAAGGCACAGCACCACCGACTGGTCGGCGCGCATTTTCGGTGCCAGCTTCATCACCTGCGCCAGCCCATGCGCCGATTCGAGCGCCGGGATGATGCCTTCGGTGCGGGCGAGCAGCTGGAACGCCGCCAGCGCTTCCCGGTCGGTTATCGGCACATAGGTGACGCGCCCGCTATCGTGCAGGAAGGCGTGCTCGGGGCCGACGCCCGGATAGTCGAGCCCGGCCGAGATGGAGTGGCCTTCCAGGATCTGCCCGTCATCGTCCTGCAGCAGATAGGTGCGGTTGCCGTGCAGCACGCCGGGGCGGCCGCCGGTCATCGAGGCGGCGTGGCCGTTCTCGACGTCGAGCCCGTGCCCGCCCGCCTCGGCGCCGTAGAGCGCCACCTCGCGGTCGTCGAGAAAGGCGTGGAAGGTGCCGATGGCGTTCGAGCCGCCGCCCACGCAGGCGACCACGGCGTCGGGCAGCCGGCCTTCGGCGGCGTGGAACTGCTCCTTGAGCTCGGTGCCGATCACGCTCTGGAAGTCGCGCACCATTTCCGGATAGGGGTGCGGGCCGGCGGCGGTGCCGATGAGGTAATAGGTGCTCTCGACATTGGTCACCCAGTCGCGCAGCGCCTCGTTCATGGCGTCCTTGAGCGTGCCGGCGCCGGCCGTCACCGGCCGCACCTCGGCGCCCAGCATCTGCATGCGCAACACGTTGGGCGCCTGCCGCTCCACGTCGGTGGCGCCCATGAACACGGTGCAGGGCAACTCGAACTTGGCGCACACCGTGGCGGTGGCGACGCCGTGCTGGCCGGCGCCGGTCTCGGCGATCACCCGGGTCTTGCCCATGCGCCGGGCCAGCAGAATCTGCCCCAGGCAATTGTTGATCTTGTGGCTGCCGGTATGGTTGAGCTCCTCGCGCTTCAGCCACACTTTGGCGCCGCCCAGCTGCCGGGTCAGCCGCTCGGCGAAATAGAGCGGGCTGGGGCGGCCGGTATAGTGGACCGCCAGGTCCTCGAGCTCGGCCTGGTAGGCGGGGTCGGCCTTGGCGGCGCGGTATTGCCGCTCCAGCTCCAGGATCAGCGGCATCAGCGTTTCGGCGACGAACCGACCGCCGTAAATGCCGAAGCGGCCGTGCTCGTCCGGGCCGTTGCGCAGGGAATTGATGCCGTCCATGGCGTCCTCTCGGCGCCGGCCGACAAAGCCCGGCGGCGCTGTTGCTAGGGGGCCGAGCGGGCGTTGCGAATGAACGCTTCGATCAGCTTGCTGTCCTTGACGCCCGGCGCGCTTTCCAGCCCCGAGGAGGCGTCCACCCCATGGGGGCGCACCGTTCTTATCGCCTCGGCGACATTGTCCGGCGTCAGCCCCCCCGAAAGCATGAAGGGGATGGACGGGTCAAGGGCTTCGAGCAGGCGCCAGTCGAAGCTTTCCCCCAGCCCGCCCGGCCGGTCCGAGCCCTTGGGCGGCTTGGCGTCGAGCAGGATGCGGTCCGCCACCTCGACGAAAGCGGCCACCTGGGCGACGTCCTCGGGCGAGCCGATGGGCAGCGCCTTGATGATCTCGACGCCGGCCCCGGCGCGGATCGCTTCCACCCGGTGCGGCGTTTCCGGGCCATGGAGCTGGATCCAGTCCGGCCCCAGCGCGGCGATTTCAGCCACGCAGGAATTGTCCGGATTGACCAGCAGCACGCAGCTTTCCACCTTGCCCCGCGCGGCCGAGATCAGCCCGGCCAGCGCTTCGAGCGGCACGTGGCGCGGCGAGCGCGGAAAATGCACGAAGCCGACGATGTCGGCGCCCGCCGCGATGGCGGCCTCCAGGATGGCATGGCTTCTGATGCCACAGATCTTGACGATCGAAGGATCGGTCATCGGAAAATCGGCTCAACGGGACGGAAGCTGCAACAGGGGCTCGACGGCGCCGTCCATTCACCGCAGCTCCAGGAAATCGTCGAATTCGGCGGCCGGGCCGCTGCCCTGGCCGTGCTGGCGGCGCAGCGTTTCCAGCTCGCTGCCCAGCGCCTGGGCCTCCTTGCGCCAATGGCGCTCGCGCCGCCGGTGCGGCCCCTGCGCGAACCAGGTGGCGATGCCGCCCAGCAGCACCCCGACCAGCAGCACCACGTAAAGCACCACGAAGAGCGGAATGCCGTAGCCGGCCAGGTCGCTGGGCGCGGCGTCGATGAAGGGGTTGAGGTTGACGCTCACCAATTGCCGGTTCGCCAGGGCAAAGGCGATCAACAGCGCGCAGAGCGGCACCAGAACCAGCCAGCCGACGATTTTATTGACCATGGGGCGTTTCCGCCGGGGTCTTGCCCCGTCCCTGTCGTTGGGCCGCCTGCGCCGGCCTTACGAGCGGTTGAGCCGCTCGCGGATTTCCTTGCCGGCCTTGAACTGCGGCACATATTTCTCGCCGACCTCGACCTGCTCGCCGGTGCGCGGGTTGCGGCCCACCCGGGCCGGGCGGTTCTTGACGGAAAAGGCGCCGAAGCCGCGCAGTTCCACCCGGTCGCCCCGCGCCATCGCGTCGCCGATCTCGTCGAGAATGGCATTGACGATGTTTTCGATGTCCCGCTGGAACAGATGCGGGTTTTCGGCGGCGAGCTTCTCGACGAGTTCGGACTTAATCATCAAAGGCTCCGTTACACGCCCTCATCGACTTCAAGGGGTTTTTTCAACCTGCCAAAGCGAGACCAAACCGTCAAGCATCACAGGGCCTTCCGCCGGCAGCCCCAGCGCCGACCGGGCGGTGCCACCCAACAGCTCGGCGAGCCAGTCGAACTGGCCCTGCCGCGGCGGCCAGACCGACACCACCGGCATGTCCTCGGCCAGGCCCTGTTCCGCCGCCAGCCAGGCCATGGCCTCGTGCTCGCCGCCGATGGCGTCGATGAGCCCGGTCTCGATCCCCTGCCGCCCGGTCATGATGCGCCCATCGGCCAGCGTCAGCACGCGGGCCCGCTCGAGCCCGCGACGTTCCGCCACAATCTCCACGAACCAGGCAAAGCTGTCCTCGACCAGTTCGCCGATGGAGGCGCGCACCTCCCCCTCCAGCGGCTCGTCGTAGTCGGGTTCGGCCTTGAGCGGCCCCGAGGCCACCTTGTCGAGGTCGATGCCGATGGTGTCGAGCAGCTTGCCGGCATTGATGTGCTGGTAGAGCACGCCGATGGAGCCGACGATGGAGAGGCGCCGGGCAAAGATGCGGTCGGTGCCGATGGCGGTCATGTAGGCGGCCGAGGCGCCCAGCTCGCGGATCACCGACACGGTGGGCTTGGCCGCGGCCAGCCGCCGCAGCCCTTCGTAGAGCTCCTCGCCGCCCGCCGTGGTGCCGCCGGGCGAATTGATCGCCACGATGACGGCCTTGACGCTGTCGTCCTCGACCAGCCGTTCGATGAGCGCCATGCGCCGCGCATCGGTGGCGATGGTGCCCTCGATGGTGAGGCGCGCCACGCTCTCGCCCGGCGGCCGGTCAAGGAGCGCGAACCGCCCCACCAGCGCCAGCACGGCGACCAGGGCCAGCCCCAGCGCCACGAGGCGCCAGCGCCCGCGCGAGCGGCGATAGCGATCGCTGGCCAGCGCTTCATGGGCATCGGCGGGCGGCATCGGGCCGGGCTCGGTCACGTCGAAGGGCTCCCTGAAAACTTGGGTCCAGATCGTTGTTCCGGTGCGTTTCCGCAGCGCAGAACCGTTGCCGATCTTGCTCGAAACGCTCCTAGGAGGTACGCGCCCGCGGCGGCGCTGGCAAGCGTCGGGCCGCTCAGGCCAGCGGCTTGCGCATGAATTGCGCGTCGGCGCCGTAGCCCGTCAGCTTGTCGGCCAGCGCCGCCCCGACCTCGGGCACGAAGCCGTGGCGGCCCCAGAAGCCGGCCGAGCCGTTTACCGCGACGAGGCTCATGCCGGCAAAGCCCCGGGCCCGGGCGTGCTTTTCCAGCGCCGCGACGATCGTGCCGGCCGCGCCGATGCCGCGCACCAGCGGCAGCAGCGCCAGGTCGTGCAGATAATAGCTGTCGGCCGCTTCCGGCAGCGCACCGAGGAGGCGATTGAGCGCCGGCGCTTCCCCGCGCGGCCAGGGATGGCTCAGCACGTAGCCCGCCGCCGCTTCCCCCACTTCCAGCACGTAGCAGCCATGGGGATAGAGCGCCTGCCGCTCGGCCAGCACCGCCTCGGCTTCGAAAAAGCCCGGATGCACGCGGTTGGCGATGGCAAAGACCTTGGCCGGATCGTAGCCGGTCATGGCGCGCCAGGCGACATTGTCGAGCATTGTGCGGCTCCCGCCGGTAGAAAACAAAAGGGGCCCGCATCGCACGATGCGAACCCCCCGATTGGCAAACGGCGCGGGCCGCTTACTTCTGTTCGCGATCCTTGAGCGCGGCGCCCAGGATATCGCCCAGCGAAGCACCCGAATCGGACGAACCGTACTGCGCCACCGCTTCCTTCTCCTCGGCGATTTCGAGCGCCTTGATGGAGAGCTGGATGCGGCCGGTCTTGCGGTCGTACTGGGTGACGCGGGCATCGACCTTGTCGCCCTTGGCGAAGCGCTCGGGGCGCTGGTCGTTGCGGTCGCGCGACAGGTCCGAGCGGCGGATGAAGGCGGTGACGTCGCTGTCGGCGATGCGCACCTCGATGCCGCCGTCATTGACTTCCACGACTTCGGTGGTCACCACGGCGTTCTTGCGCAGGCCCGAACCGTCGCTCGAGCCGGTATCGGCCAGGTCATCGGCAGCCAGCTGCTTGATGCCGAGGCTGATGCGCTCCTTCTCGACATCGACGTCGAGCACCTTGGCCTTGACGATATCGCCGCGATTGTAGTCGTCGAGCGCGATTTCGCCCGACTTCTGCCAGTCGAGATCGGACAGGTGCACCATGCCGTCCACATCGCCTTCGAGCCCGATAAAGAGGCCGAACTCGGTCTTGTTCTTGACCTCGCCCTCGATGGTCGCGCCGATCGGGAACCTTTCGGCAAAGGCTTCCCACGGGTTCTGCAGGGTCTGCTTGAGCCCGAGCGAGATGCGGCGCTTCTCCGGATCGACTTCCAGCACCACCACGTCCACTTCCTGGCTGGTCGAGACGATCTTGCCCGGGTGCACGTTCTTCTTGGTCCAGCTCATCTCCGAGACGTGGATCAGGCCTTCGATGCCCGGCTCCAGCTCGACGAAGGCACCATAGTCGGTGATGTTGGTGACGCGGCCGGTGAACTTGGCGCCCACCGGGTACTTCGCCTCGATGCCTTCCCACGGATCGGCCTGCAGCTGCTTCATGCCGAGGCTGATGCGGTGGCTCTCGTGGTTGATGCGGATGATCTGCACCTTGATGGTCTCACCGATGGTGAGCACTTCGGACGGGTGGTTGACCCGGCGCCAGGCAATGTCGGTGACGTGCAAGAGGCCATCGATGCCGCCCAGGTCGACGAACGCCCCGTAATCGGTGATGTTCTTGACCACGCCGTCCACGACCTGGCCCTCTTCGAGCTGCTGCACGATTTCCGAGCGCTGCTCGGCCCGCGATTCTTCGAGGATCGCCCGGCGCGAGACGACGATATTGCCGCGTCGCTTGTCCATCTTGAGGATCTGGAAGGGCTGCGGCACGTTCATCAGCGGCGCGATGTCGCGGATCGGGCGGATGTCGACCTGCGAACGGGGCAGGAAGGCCACGGCGCCTTCCAGGTCGACGGTGAAGCCGCCCTTGACCTGGTTGAAGATGACGCCTTCGACGCGCTCATTGGCGTTGTACTTTTCTTCGAGCTTGACCCAGCTCTCTTCGCGGCGGGCCTTCTCGCGGCTCAGCACCGCCTCGCCCATGGCGTTCTCGACGCGGTCGACATAGACCTCGACTTCCGAGCCCACGGTGATGGTGCCGTCGCGGCCGGCCTGGCCGAATTCCTTGAGCGCCACGCGCCCCTCGGTCTTGAGACCGACATCGACGATGGCCAGGTCCTTCTCGATGGCGACGACCTTGCCCTTGACGACAGTGCCCTCAAGGGGCTCGTTGTCGACAAAGGAGTCGAGCAGCATCGATTCAAAATCTTCTTTCGTCACAGTTTGCTGTGCCAAATTTTCTCTCCAGGGCGCCGGTCGTTTGCAGGTTGCCGATCCGGTCTCGGGACGGGTCCGCTTCGGCAGCAATGCCAAAGCCGGCGCACGGAGCACCAATCACCGGGACGGGACGATTTGTTGTAGTCTGGTCCGCGCCAACGCTGGGACTGATCGCTGCGATATTGGCCCCAAGGAGGAAATTAGGAGGACGCCTGTCCCCCTGCCTTGAGCGCCATGACCTGCTCGACGATCGCGATGGCAGCACGGAGTGCCGCCTCTATATCCAGTTGCGTCGTATCGAGCAAGTGCGCGTCGGCCGCTTTGTAAAAGCCCCCGTGGGGGTTGAGCCGGTCGCGCGCGTCCCGTTCCTCGATCTGGTGGTAGAGCGCGTAGCGGTCGACCGCTTGCCCCCGCGCCTCCAGTTGCCGCGCCCGGCGCTCCATGCGCGCCTTGCTGTCGGCCTGGATGAACAGCTTGACGTCCGCGTCCGGGCAGATGGTGGTGCCGATGTCGCGCCCGTCTAGCACCGCCCCGCCGGGCTGGGTGGCAAAGCTGCGCTGCGCCTCGAACAGCGCCTGGCGCACCGGCCCGATCACCGCCACCTTGCTGGCCAGCACCCCGGCGCGGGCCGAGGTCAGCGTCGCGATGTCGCCCAGTTGCGCTGCGTCGAGCGCCCGCGCTGCGGCGATGGCCCGCGCTTCGAAGGCCGGGCTGTCCTCGGCGTCGGCCACCGCCTGGCCCACGGCGCGGTAGAGCAGGCCGGTATCGAGATGGGGCAGGCGGTAATGCCGGGCCAGCCCGGAAGCCAGCGTGCCCTTGCCCGAGGCGGCGGGTCCGTCGACGGCGATGAGCATGGCGCGATCCTTTCGGCAGGGGCTGGCCTGGGCGGCTCTCCAGCCGATAGCGGCGTCGGCGCCGCCCCGCAAGAGGCCGGGCCGGGCGGCGGGTTTTTCGGCCCGTCGCGGGCGGGCGCATTTTGCGTTTGACAGGGCCCCGCTTTGCCCATAACCGGACTGACCGGATTGGCGCGGCAAGAGCCGTTGGCGTCCGGCACCTTCCCTTTCGACGAGGCACGATATGGCCAACCCCGAACGCGGTACCAAGCGGACCGACCCCGATACGGGCAAAAAGTTCTACGATCTCAATATGGACCCGGTGGTTTCGCCCTATACCGGCAAGTCCTATCCGCGCTCCTATTTCGAGCAGCTGCCCGGCAAGGCGGCCACTGCCACCGCCCGCAAGGTCGACGACGAGGATGAGACCGAGGAAGAGATCGAGGACAATGCCGGTCCCGAGATCGTCAGCCTCGAGGATGCCGACGCCGAGGAAGCCGGCGGCGAGGACATTCCCGACGTCGAGGATGTCGAGGTCGACGAGGACCTGGGCGACGACGAGGAAGACGTTTTCCTCGAGGACGAGGACGACGAGGACGGCGAACTCGGCTTCGACGTCGGCGACGACGAAGACCGCTGATTTCGTTACGATTTTCCGCCGGACGAGGAATTTGTCCGGCGGGGCTGAAAAGTGTCATTTAGGCACTTGCGCCGGGCGGCACGATCCACTAGGTTCCGCCTCGCTTCGGACGGCCTTCGCCCGTCCGGACCCATTGGGGCCATAGCTCAGCTGGGAGAGCGCTTGCATGGCATGCAAGAGGTCAGCGGTTCGATCCCGCTTGGCTCCACCAATTCCTTTTTCGCCGCCACCGTTTCGTTCCTGCTGCGCCGCGCGCCCGGCGCGGTTGTCAGGCCGGGTGAGGGGGGTATAGTGGCCGCCGGTTCCTGCGTGATGCGGGGCTGGCCAGCGCTGTTTCGCCCATGACCGCTTTTTGATGCTCCGTCCCGACTGGATAGCCCTGCGCCGCTGGGGAGGCCGCCGGCTCGATGCCATTTCCACGGGCGGCTGGCTGCTCGGGCTGCTACTGTTTTCCCTCTCGCTCACCCCCTCGCTGATCCCGCGACATTTTGCCGTGCAGGGCATTTTGTGCGGCTGCGCCTTTGCCGCCGGCTACGGCATCGGCGTCTTTCTCGAATGGCTGTGGAATTTCCTCGAACTGCGCTGGCCCAACCCCCGCGTGGCGCGCTGGGCCGGGCGGCTCTGCGCCAGCTTCTGCCTGGTGCTGGCCATCAGCTTCCTGTGGATGTCCACCGGCTGGCAGAATTCCATCCGCGCCGGCATGGGCGTCGCGCCGGTGGAGGCGCGCCAGCCCTGGTTCGTCGCTGCCATCGCGCTGGGGCCGGCGACACTGCTCATCGGCCTCGGCACGCTCATCGTGCACGGCGTGCGCGCCGTGTCGGGCCGGCTCGCCCGCCGCCTGCCGCCGCGCGTGGCGCTGCTCGGTGCCATGGTGCTGGTGGGCCTGGCCACCGCCACGGTCGGCGACGGCGTGGTGGCGCGCGGCCTGTTGTTCGCCGCCGACCGCTTCTATGGCAATCTCGACCGCCTGGCCGGCATCTACGCCGCCCCGCCCAGCGAGCCGCTGCGCTCGGGCAGCGCCGCCTCGCGCGTGCCCTGGGACACGATCGGGCTCGACGCGCGCATCTATGTGCAATCCGGCCCCACCGCCGCCGAGATCGAAGCGCTGACCGGCGCGCCGGCGATAACGCCGCTGCGCGTCTATGTGGGGCTGCGCGCCGCCGAAACGCCCGAGGCGCGCGCCGCGCTGGCGCTGGCGGAAATGGACCGCATCGGCGCCTTCGAGCGCTCGGTGCTGGTGCTGATCATGCCGGTGGGTACCGGCTGGGTGGAGCCGGCCGCCATCGACACGCTCGAAATGCTGCACCATGGCGACGTGGCGAGCGTCGCCGTGCAATATTCCTACCTCACCAGCTGGCTGTCGCTGGTCTCCGAGCCCGATGTCGGGGTGGAGACGGGGCGGGCGCTGTTCAACGCCGTCTACCAGCGCTGGAGGGCCATGCCCGCGGCCAGCCGGCCGCGCCTCTACCTGCATGGCCTCAGCCTCGGCGCCTATTCGTCGGCCGCCTCCACCTCGCTCTACGACGTGCTCAGCGATCCCTTCGACGGGGCGCTGTGGGTGGGGCCGCCCTTTGCCAGTGCCGCCTGGCGCACCGCCACCGCCAACCGCAATCCCGGCTCGCCGCTCTGGCAGCCCGCGATCGGCGACGGCTCGGCGCTGCGCTTTGCCAATCGCGGCGCGCAATTGCTGGCCGGCGGCGCCTGGGGGCCGATGCGCATCGCCTTTTTGCAATATCCGTCCGACCCCATCGTCTTTTTCGAGCCCGCCATGCTCTATCGCGAGCCGGCCTGGCTGGCCGGGCCGCGCGCCCCCTCCGTCTCGCCGCTGCTCAACTGGTATCCGGTGGTGACGTTCCTGCAGGTGGCGCTCGACATGGCGCTGGCCCAGACCGCGCCCATCGGCTTCGGGCACAATTACGCGCCGCAGGATTATTTCGACGCCTGGGTCGCCGTCACCGATCCGCCCGGCTGGAGCGCGGGGGCGCTGGAGGCTTTGCGCGAAAAACTCACCCGCCACGGCGACCGCCACCTGCTCGACGGCGGCTGGTTCCGCGCTTCGCTCTGACGGGCAAAAGGGCTGGCGCGGCGCTCTCCCGGGTGCCAACAATGGAGCGCGGCGCCTCCGATGGTGCCGGCACGGGAAAGGATCCGGGCATGACCCCCGCCTTCATCGCCTGCGCGACGATCACCGCGATCAGCGCTTTCATCAGCCTCGGCTTTTCCATCGCCGCCATCCGCCGCCAGACGGGCGAGGCGCGCACCACCGCCTGGTACGCCACGGTGCGCAGCGCCGCCCTGGCGGCGGTGAGCGTCGTGCCATTCCTCACCGGCGCGACGCCGTGGCTGCTGGCGGCGGCCAGCGCCATGGTCATCGTGCAGGCCGGCGACGCGCTGATCGGCGTCAGCCTCAGGAATGCGCTCGAAACCTATGGACCGGCCGGCACCGCGCTGGTCAACCTGGCGGCGCTGCTCTGGCTGCTGCAAGCGGCGGGCTGAGACCGGCCCGAACGGCCTGGGCCGCGGCCGGCTTTCCAAAGACCGGTCGGGCACGCTACAAACCCTGCCGCGCAGCGAGGACAGCCATGGCCATTTATACCGACATCGCCCGCCGGGTTTACAACCACACCTGGAAGCTCGACCCGATCGTGCGTAGCCTGCTCGATACGGATTTCTACAAGCTGCTGATGCTGCAGATGATCTGGGGCCTCTACCCGAAGGTGGAGGCCACCTTCTCGCTCATCAACCGCACCACCGCGGTGCGGCTGGCCGAGGAGATCGACATCGACGAATTGCGCGCCCAGCTCGACCATTGCCGCACGCTGCAACTCTCCAAGAAGGAGAAGATCTGGCTGGCCGGTAACACTTTTTACGGCTCCAAGCAGATTTTCCAGCCCGGCTTCCTGCGCTGGCTGGAAAATTTCCAGCTCCCCGAATACCGGCTCGAGCAGCGCGACGGCCAGTTCGTGCTGGAATTTCCCGGCCTCTGGGTCGAAACCTCGATGTGGGAAATCCCGGCGCTCGCCATCATCAACGAATTGCGCTCCCGCGCCGCCATGAAGCGCTACGGCCCCTTCACGCTCGACGTGCTCTATGCCCGCGCCAAGGCCCGCATGTGGGAAAAGGTCGAGCGCCTCAAAAAGCTCCCCGAGCTCACCATTTCCGATTTCGGCACGCGCCGGCGCCATTCCTTCCTCTGGCAGCGCTGGTGCGTCGAGGCGCTGAAAGAAGGGATCGGGGAGAACTTCACCGGCACTTCCAACGTGCTCCTCGCCATGGACAACGACCTCGAGGCGCTGGGCACCAATGCCCACGAACTGCCCATGGTGCTGGCGGCGCTGGCCCGCTCCGACGAGGAACTGCGCGAGGCGCCCTATCGCGTCCTGCAGGACTGGAAGAGCTATTACGGGGGGAACCTGCTCATCGTGCTGCCCGACGCCTTCGGCACCGACGCCTTCTTGCGCGACGCGCCCGACTGGGTGGCGGACTGGACCGGCTTCCGCCCCGACAGCGCCCCGGCGGTCGAGGGGGGCGAAAAGATCATCGATTTCTGGGAAGCGCGCGGCCGCGACCCGCGCGACAAGCTGCTGATCTTTTCGGACGGGCTCGACGTCGACATGATCGAGGAAGCCTATCTGCATTTCGACGGCCGGGTACGCATGAGCTTTGGCTGGGGCACCAACCTCACCAATGATTTCGTCGATTGCGCCCCCGACCCCAATCCGGGCCTCAAGCCCATTTCGATCGTCGCCAAGGTCAGTTCCGCCAACGGCCACCCGGCCGTCAAGCTGTCGGACAATCCTGCCAAGGCCACCGGCGATCCAGCCGAAATCGAGCGCTATCTGCGCGTCTTCGGCGATGCCGGCCGGGTGGAGCACGCCGTAACCGTGTAGCCCTCCCCCCGCGGCCGCCTGCGACAAAACGGCAACAAATCGTCCGACCCGCATCGCTTGTGGAGAACGCGAGCGCCGCCGGCGGCGTTAACGCGTCATGAACCGACGCTGGCCAGTGTCCCCCCCGGGGGCTCCCCGGAGCCGAATATGAGTCTTGAACTGATCGATATCGCGCTGGCCGAGCGCCACCCGCATCCGTCCCTGCCCAACCGCGTCAACGCCAGGGTGCGCGCCGTGCTGGTCGAAACCATCGACGGGCGCGAGCAGCGCCACGACCTGGTGGTGCCCGCCTGGATCGACCGGCGCGAGGGGATGAGCGAGGAAGACGTCGACCTGGCGCTGCTGGTCAAGGCCGCCGATATCGTCGGGCGCCTCAAATCCCGGCTGGCGCCGCCGCCGTCCGACGGCGGCCCGCCCGAAAGCGCCTGAACGCCCGCCCCTACGGGCCCGGCTCGCCCGGCCGCGTCACGCGGTGCCGCCACGCCGCGGCCGTGGCGAAATGGCGGGCCATGGCGTCGAGTTTTCGGGCATAGCGGCGGCGTTCGTCGCGCACGAACCAGATCAGGGTGGCGATGACGATCGCCCAGACGGCGATGAGTTCCCAGGCCATTGCTGCCTCCGCTTGCCGCAGCACCATAGCGCCGGCGCACCGCGCGCCGAAGCGGCTTCCGGCCTCAACCTTAATGCGTAAGCATGCTGGAGCGTTTCCAGTCTTAATCGGCGGGCAGGGCCAGCGGCGTCGGGGCGCCGCCGCGATTGAGCGCCACCAGCGTGGCGCGCACCTGCGCTTCGGCCGCCCGGGTCACCGCCTTGCGGTTGTCGCCGGCATTGAGCGGCATGGGCGTGCCGAAGGCCACGGTGACGTCCTTGACCGGCCCGCCCAGAATCTCGGCGATGTTCTGGCGCACCGATTTGGCCTTGATCCAGGCGATCAGCGAGCGCTCGTTGCGGCTCACCGGCAGGCCCTGCAATTTCGTATAGGCGATGGTGACCGGCTGGATGGCGACGTCCGTGGCGCCCGCCGCCTGCATGGCGTGCTGGGCCGCCCCCACCAGCGCCGAGCGGAAGGGCAGCACGTGGGTGCCGATATCGGACTGCCCCTCGGCAAACAGCAGCACCGCGTTGCCGCCCGCCATGTGCCGGCCCATTTCCCGGGCCGTGCGCCCGGCATCGGCGCGCCGCGTGCGGTCGACATAGATGGTCTTTTGCAGCCCCGCCATGAAGCCCACGAAAAACCATTTTCCCACTTCCTGCTTGGCCACGAACGTCACGTCCGCCACCGCGCCGATGGCGATGATGTCGGTCCAGGAAATATGGTTCGAGACCAGCAGCGTCGGTCGGCCGCGCGCCGGCGTGCCGATAAGGGTGACGCGCAGCCCCACGAAGGTGCAGCCCAGCCGGTGGAAGAGGCGCGGCAGCACGTTCCAGAACGGCAGGCGCAGCGCCACGATCAGCGCCTGCAGCGGCACGGCGACGACAAGAAAGGGCACGAGGACGAAGAAGAAGAACAGCGCGCGCAGGATCATTTGTCGTCGTCGTCCGTGCCGTCCGCCGCGTCGCCCGCCGGCACGGCATAAAGCTCCAGCCGGTGATCGACCAGCCGGTAGCCCAGCCGCTTGGCGATGCGCTCCTGGATGGCTTCGATTTCGGCGTTGCGGAATTCGATCACCTTGCCGCTGCGGATATCGATGAGGTGGTCGTGGTGCTCGTCCGGGATCGGCTCGAACCGCGCCCGCCCGTCCTTGAAGTCGTGCTTGGTGACCAGCCCGGCTTCCTCGAACAGGTTGACGGTGCGGTAGACGGTCGAGAGCGAGATGCGCGCATCCACCGCGGCGGCGCGGCGATGCAGTTCCTCGACGTCCGGATGGTCGGCGCTGTCCTGGATGACCCGGGCGATGACGCGGCGCTGGTCGGTCATGCGCATGCCGCGCGCCACGCACGCTTCCTCGAGCGTCGGGTCGGACGGATTCTTGTTCAAGCCATCGCTCCCTGCCTCGCTGCCTTGCCGCACGGGTTATCCAAGATCGCGCGCCATGACAAGCGCGGTCGCCGCCTGCCCGTCGGGACGGGCATAATAGCCCTGCCGGGCCGCCAGCGGCACGAAGCCCAGCCCCTTGTAGAGCCTTACCGCCGCCTGGTTCTGTTCGTCCACCTCGAGGAACAGCTTGCGGGCCGGGCTCATCAGCAGGTCCGCCAGCAGCGCCTGCATCAGCGCCCGCCCCACGCCCTTGCCGCGCCATTTCGGCTCCACCGCGATGGTCAGCAGCTCCGCCTCGTCCACCACCAGCCGGACCAGCGCGAACCCGGCAATGCGGCGCTGCGCGTCGCAGGCAATATAGGCCGATATGGCCTTGTCGGCAAAGAAGCGGGCAAAATCCTGGCTCGGCCAGCCGCGATAAAAGCTCGCCGCGTGCAGGCGCGCCAGCGCCTCTTCATCCCCCGGCGCCGCCGGCTCGATATGCAGCTTTCCGGGCGCCAGCCACAGCTTGTCCATCGTCTTCAGGCCCGCCTCGGAATGCGCGCCGCGTCCTGCGGCTTGGCGTCGGCGCCGCGGATATAGGCGGCGTGCGGCGGATAGGCCTGCGGCGCGGCGCCGGCGGCAAAGCGCGCCAGCAGCGCCGGATCGAGAAACGGCGAGGTGATGGTTTCCCCTGTTGCCTGCTGCCGCGCTTCGCCCATGGGCAGGAGCCGCGCCGCGCCGGCCGGCACGCCCGGCGCCGCAAAATGCTGGATATAGGCTTCCTCGCGCCGCGCATCGAGCAGCACTGTCAGCGGCCCGCCGGCGCCGCCCAGCGACAGCGCCACGAGGCTTGGAATGCCCAGCACCGGCAGGCGCCGCGCCAGCCCCAGCCCGCGCGCTGCCGCGAGCCCGATCCGCAAGCCCGTGAACGAGCCCGGTCCGGTGGTGGCGGCGATCCGCTGCACATCGGCATAGCCCAGCCCGTGGCGCGCCAGCAGCGTCTCGATCCGGGCAAAGAGGATTTCCGCGTGCCCCCGGGCGATATCCTCGACCAGCCCGTCGGTGCGGCCCCCGCCCAGCACCAGCCCCAGATTGAGGCGCGGGGCGGCGGTGTCGATGGCAAGGGTGATGGGCAGGTCGGTCATGCGGGCTCCGGCCCGGCGGGCTCGAAAACGCGGTTCGTCAAAGACTTGCAGCATTTCGCCGTTTCACGGGAAAGGCGAAATGCTCTAGCGCTCAATATCGTGCGAGTCCACCGCCTTGACGCCCGCCACCGGCCCGGCGACGTTGCGGCATGCCGTTTGATTCGACCCGCATCGCCCGATGACCTGGCTGGCCGAAACCGCCATGCTCAGCCATGGCTGGCGCCGCTTCGTGCTGCTGCTGGCGGCCGGGGCGCTGGCCGGCCTCTCGGTGCCGCCGTTTTTCGTGCTGCCGGCGCTGTTCCTTACCCTGCCCGTCTGGGTCTGGGCGCTCGACGGGGCCGAGCCGCGGCGCGGCTGGCGGGTGCTGTTCGGGCCGGCCTTCACCATCGGTTTTGCCTTCGGCTGGGGCTATTTCATCGTCGCCTTCCACTGGCTGGGCGCCGCCTTCTTCGTCGATGGCGGCTGGGTGCTGGCCGCCATGCCGCCCGCCATCCTGGCGCTGGCCGCGCTCATCGCCGTCTTCTGGGGCCTTGCCAGCGCCCTCGCGCATCTCACCTGGAGCCACGGCCCCTGGCGCATCGTCGCCCTCGCCACCTGGCTGGCCATCGCCGAATTCGCCCGCGGCCATCTGTTCACCGGCTTTCCCTTCGACCTGCTGGGCTACGCGCTCACTGGCACCGACGAGATGATGCAGCTCGCCTCGGTCATCGGCGTTTACGGCCTCAGCTTTCTCGCGCCGCTCCTCGCCATGACGCCGGCACTGATCTGGCCGGCCGACGAGCGGCCCTGGAGCCGGCGCCTCGCGCCGTTCTTCCTGGCGCTGCTGCTGATCGCCGCCCAGCTCGGCTATGGCTGGAACCGGCTCGCCGGCATCACCGCCACCGAGCGCACCGATATCGCCCTGCGGCTGGTGCAGCCACTGGTCTACGAGCACGCCGATTTCGGCAATGTCGACCCGGTGGCGCTCATCGACCGGTTGCTCATGCTCTCGGACATGCGCATGAACCCGGCCGACAAGGGGCTGGCCGACATCACCCATCTGGTGTGGCCCGAATCGAGCCTGCCGTTCTTTCTGTCCACCTATCCCGAGGCGCTGGCGCGGATCGCCCGGCTGCTGCCCGAGGGCACGCTGCTGCTGGCCGGCGCGCCGCGCCGCCCCTTCGCGCCCGAGGCCGGCGCCGCGCCGCCGCCGCCCTACAATGCCGTGCTGGCCATCGACAGCGACGGCGAGGTCATCGCCAGCTACGACAAGGCCCATCTCGTGCCGTTCGGCGAATTCCTGCCCTTTGCCGATATTCTGGGACGCTTCGGTATCAAGCAGTTCGTGCCCGGGGCCGAGGGCTGGTCGCATGGCGATGCGCGCCGCCGGCTGCTCAGCCTCCCCAATATGCCGGCGCCGCTGGTGCTGATCTGCTACGAAATCCTGTTCTCGGGCGATCTGGGCGAGGTGGCGGGCGCGCAGTTCCTGCTCAACGTCACCAACGACGCCTGGTTCGATGGCTCCATCGGCCCGGCCCAGCACGCCCATCACGCGCGGCTGCGCGCCGTCGAGGAGGGCATGAGCCTGGTGCGTGCCGCCAATACCGGCCTCACCTTCGCCACCGACCCGCTGGGCCGCATCACCGCGCAACTGGTGCCCGGGCAGATGGCGGTGCTCGATACGCGCCCGCACCAGCGGCTGGCGACGACCGTGTTCCAGCAGCTGCGCCACTGGCCGCTGCTCATCGCCATCGTCGCCGGGCTGCTCATCAGCCTGGTTTCCGCCCGCCACCGCCGGCGGCGCGCCCCGGAATGAAAAACGCCGACCGTCCGGTTAGGGACGATCGGCGTTTTACGAAACTGGTGCCCAGAAGAAGACTCGAACTTCCACGCCTTGCGGCACACGGACCTGAACCGTGCGCGTCTACCAATTCCGCCATCTGGGCGACGGGCGTGTGTCTAGGGCGCCGCCCCCCGCTTGTCAATGCGTCTCGGCCGCAAATCAGAAGTTTGCCCCGTCCCAGTGGTGGATGGCGTTGCGGTCGACCGGCGGCGCATCCTCGAGGCAGTTGACGTTGATCATCACCGTTTCGGCGCCCTTGCCGTCGACGCCGCGCGCGAACGATTCGACCCCGCAGGTCTTGCAGAAGAGATGCTCGATCCTTTCGGTGTTGAAGCGGTAGGGGGTGAGCGCATCGGCGCCCGCCTGCAGGGTGAAGTCGGCCGCCGGCACCGCCTGCAACACCCAGCCCAGCCGCCGGCAGCGCGAGCAGTTGCAGTCGCCCATGCCCGACAGGTCGGTATGGGCGGTATAGCGCACGGCGCCGCAATGGCACTGGCCGTGATAGTCGCGGGCTGCGGTCATGGGGGGCCTCCTGTTTTCAAAGGAGAACGAAAAAAGAACATCTTTGCCGCCGAGTCAATCCCCGGCGGGCGACCCCGGGCGCGGCATGGCTCGACAGCGGGGCGGCGCTTGCGCTAGAAGCGGCATGCCCGTCCCGCCGCATCTGGAGCCTCGCCATGGATCGCTTTGCCCCCACGCTCGTCACCGTCTTCGGTGGCTCGGGATTTGTCGGCACGCAATTGGTGCAATTGCTGGCCCGGGAAGGCTATCGCGTGCGGGTGGCGGTGCGCCGGCCCGACCTCGCCGGCCCGGTGCGCATGTTCGGCAGCGTCGGCCAGGTGCTGCCGGTGCAGGCCAATCTGCGCGACGCCGCTTCGGTCGAGCGCGCCGTCAAGGGCGCGCAGATCGTCATCAACCTCGTGGGCATCGGCTTCCAGAAGGGCAAGCAGAGTTTCAAGGCGATCCATGTCGAGGGTTCGGCCAATGTCGCCCGCGCCGCCCGCGCGGCCGGAGCCCACACGCTGGTGCAGATGTCGGCGCTGGGCGTCGATGCGGCCGCCGCCGTCAGTACCTGGGCCAGGAGCCGGCTCGACGCCGAGGCCGCCGTGCTGGCCGCCTTCCCCCAGGCCGTCATCATGCGCCCGTCGCTGATTTTCGGGCAGGATGACGGCTTCTTCAATCTCATGGGCGCGCTGGCGCGGCTGCTGCCGGTCATGCCGCTCATCCACGGCCAGACGCGCTTCCAGCCGGTCTATGTCGGCGACGTGGCCGATGCCCTGCTGCTGGCGGCGCAGGGCAAGCTCAAATCCGGCCGCGTCTACGAGCTGGGCGGCCCCGATATCGAGACCCATCGCGAGCTGCTCGAACGCATCCTGCGCGAGGCGGGGCGCGCGCGCCCGCTGCTGCCCTGCCCGCCCGGCCTTGCCCGGTTCGGTGCGACGCTGCTCGGCCTGCTGCCCTTCAAGCCGCTGCTCACCGCCGACCAGGTGGCGCTGCTCGGCGTCGACAACGTGGTCTCCGCCGCCGCGCTCAAGGAAAAGCGCACGCTCCCCGGCCTCGGCATCACCCCGGTCGCCATGGCCACGGTGCTGCCCACCTATATGTGGCGCTTCCGCAAGAACGGCCAGTTCGACCGCGACAGCGTCGCCGCCTGAACCATCAGCCCAAATAAAAAAAGCCCCCGGATGGGGGCTTTTTCGTCGGTAAATCGCTTGCGACCGGCTCAGGCGACGGCGGCGGTGGCTTCCACGTCGGGCAGGCCGAGGCGGCGGCGGATGGAGCGCTGTTTGCGCGCCAGGTCGGCGATGGTGTGGCTGGCCAGCACGTCGAAAAACGCTCCCAGCGCCTCGCGCAGCGCGCCGTTGAGGTCGCATTCCCCGATCAGCGGGCAATCGGCATTGTCCTCGAAGCATTCGGCCAGGGCAAAGCTCTCCTCGGTGAGGCGAATCGTGTCGAGCAGGGTGATCTGCTCGGCCGGGCGCCCCAGCTTGACGCCGCCATGCCGGCCGCGCACCGTCTGCAACAGGCCGTTCTCGACCAGCGGCTTGATCAGCTTGAACAGGAACAGCTCGGAAATGCCGTAGGCGCGGGCGATTTCGGCCACCCGGCTCAGATTGGGCTCGTTGACGGCGCAGTATACCAGGGTACGAACGGCATAGTTGGATTGGCGAGTCAGTCTCACGAGCAGAACCTTTCAGCTGGGACAGGGTGCCCCGTCCGAGGGCGCGTTTCCCTCTTAACGTGCCCGCTAGCTTATAACCATTCTAAAAAATGTCAATTAATCCTGAAAGCCTATATCAGGTTTGTCGGCGGGCGCTGGACAGGGCTTTAAGTTCCTCGTATGAACTTATTATCGGGAGGAACAGCAGGTGACCAGAACCGTCACACGAGCCATGCTCACCGCCTCGGCGGCCGCCACCACCGGCTGCGCCAGGGCCGATATCGGGCAGGTGGGCGAGCGCATGTTCGCGCTGATCGGGGAGGCGCTGATGGCGGGCGAGACCGTCAAGCTTTCCGGCTTCGCGTCCCTGCAGGTGCGGACCCGGGCCGAGCGCACCGGGCGCAACCCGCGCACCGGCGAGGAACACCCCATTCCGGCGCGCCGCGCCGTGGTGCTGACCCCCAGCGCCCGGCTGCGCGAGGCGCTCGACGCGCACTGAGCCCCGCTTACCCGGCGCCGACGGTTCCGCCGACGCCGGTGGAGAAGGCAGTCCCGGCCCGCAGCCTCAGTCCTCGAGGAAATAGGTGATGGTGGTCACCACGCGGACCTTCTTGTCGATCTGCTTTTCGGGGCGGTCATTGGGGATTTCCACCGCCGGCAGGATTTCGAAGACCCCCTGATTGGCCGTCTGGATGGCGCCGACCCGGGCGCCCGATTCGGTGGCGAACTGCCCGGCGGTCTCGCGCGCCCGCTGCGTCGCCTCGGTCAGCATCTCGCTCTTGAGGTCATTGATGCCGGTAAAGACGAAGGAGGCGCCGGCGCTGTAGGCGTCGGCCGAGAACACCACGCCCTGGCGCAACAGATCGGCGACCGAGCGGGTGGCGTCGGCCAGCTCCTCCACCCGGTCGGTGGTGACCAGCATGTCCTCGGTGAGCACGAAGCGGTAGTCGTCGGGCGTCGAGCCAGCGTTGTAGCCGGCCGCCCGGTCCTCCACCAGCACGTTCTGCACCTGCACCGCCGCGTCGGTGAAATCGCGCGCGGCGAGAAAATTCCGCACCGCGGCCTCGGCGTCCTCGAGGCTTGCCCGCGCCGCTTCCAGCGTCGGGCCGGTGGCGACGAACCGGATGGGCCAGAACCCCAGATCGGCCTTGACGGCGCGCTCGGAGAGACCCTTGACCGTCACCACGCGCAGTGGCGCGCGGCTCTCGACCAGCGATACGCCGACGAACCAGCCGGCCAGCGCAATGCCCACGGCAACCAGCAGCGCGGCAACGACAGAAGCGATTTTCATGGGTGCGTCCTTTTTCCAACGAGGCGGCTTTGAGGCAAGCGCTGCAACACGGCGCCAGCATGGCGTAGCGGCGACTGGCTGAACGGCGCCTGAACGGCGGGCGCGCCGGCGCCTTACCCCTCGCCTTCGAGCCCCTCGGTATCCTCGTCGAAACCGTTATTGACCAGCTCGACGATCGCCTCCAGCGCCTCGCGCGCCTGCTTGCCGGTGGCCTGCACCAGCACGGTGGAGCCGGGGCCGGCACCCAGCATCATCAGCCCCATGATGGAATTGCCGGCGACCGACTGGCCGTCCTTGACCACGTGGATGCTGGCGTCGAAGCACTCGGCCGTGCGCACGAAACGGGCCGAGGCGCGCGCATGCAGCCCCTTGCGGTTGCGGATGACCAGTTGCTGGGCCAGCGCCCGGCCGGCATTGGCGGCGCCGTCCATGCCCTCAGGCGCCTCCCAGGATGGAATTGGCCACGGTGATGTATTTGCGGCCCGCTTCCTGCGCCAGCGCCACGGCCTCGGCCATGCCCATCTCGCCGCGCACGCGGCCCAGCTTGACCAGCATGGGCAGGTTGACCCCGGCGATCACCTCCACCTGGCGGTTCTGCATCACCGAAATGGCGAGGTTGGACGGGGTGCCGCCGAACATGTCGGTGAGCACGATCACCCCCTGGCCGTTCTCGGCCCGGTCGATGGCCTTGAGAATGTCCTCGCGCCGGCTTTCGGCATGGTCTTCCGGCCCGATGGCGACGGTTTCGACATATTCCTGCGGCCCCACCACATGTTCCATCGCCGCCTTGAATTCGTCGGCCAGCGCGCCATGGGTCACCAGAACCAGTCCGATCATGCACAATCCCCAGATGACCGCCGCGCCGGAGCACGGCTGCTCTTGAGTCCATGGTCCCGCCGCCGGGGGCGTGCCGGCAGCGGGGCAGGGACCAGTCTTGTCTCGGCGGCAGGCGGTTGCAAGGGGTAATTTGTCACGGCGCGGCGGCTTTGGCGCTTGCGCGCACCGCTTCGACCACCAGCAGCTCCTGGTGGCCTAGCCCGATCAGCCCGGCGCGCGGCACCGGGGCGCGGGCCAGCACGCGCCCCATCAGCTCGGTCTGCAATTCCTCTTCCTCCACCATGCGCGCATAGTCGGGCACGAGGTCGATCACCACGTGCAGCCGCGCCCGGGTCTTGTGCGGGCGGCTGACGATGCCGCGCCCGCGCAGTTCGATCAGCCCCGCCAGTTGCGGCGGCGCCAGCATGGTGAGGCCTTCCGCGTCGGCCTCGATGTCCACCCGGTCGTCGGCCACGAGGAAGGCGGGCTGGTCCCGCGCCTCCCAGCGGTCGAGCAGCGCCATGGCCAGCACCGACTTGCCGGCGCCCGAGGGCCCCCGCAGCAGCACCCCCCTGTCGCCCAGCACGAGGCCGGTCCCGTGAATATTCCTCGGCTTGTTCATGGCCGCAGTCTATTTTCGCGGGCGCGGCAACACAATTGTAAAAACCGCGCCCGAGCGGTCGGTGCGGTTGCGCGCCCGGATGCTGCCCTTGTGCGCCTCGACGATCTGCCGCGAGATGGACAGGCCCAGCCCCGAATGGTTGCCGAAACTCTCGGTTTCCGGCCGGTCGGTATAAAAGCGCTGGAAGATGCGCCCCACATCGCCCGGAATGCCGGGGCCCTCGTCGCTCACCGTCACGGTGACGGCCTCGGCGTCGGTCGCCAGCGCCACCTCCACCACGCCGCCGGGCGGGGAGAAGGACACGGCATTGTCGATGAGATTGGCAAAAACCTGCGCCAGCCGGCTTTCATGGCCGTTGACCAGCGCCGGCGCCCGGCCGCTCCGGCGGCCCATCCGTACCGTCACCTCGCGGCCGGCGGCCGCATCGGTCTGGATGGCGACCATCGCCTCGGCCAGCTTTTCCACATCCACCTCGTCGGCGCTTTCGCGCGCCAGTTCGGCGTCGAGCCGGCTGGCGCTCGAAATATCGGTGATCAGCCGGTCGAGGCGCCGCACGTCGTGCTGGATGATATTGGTCAGCCGCTCCCGGTCCTCGGCCTTCTTGGCCAGCGGCAGCGTCTCCACCGCCGAACGCAGCGAGGTCAGCGGGTTCTTCAATTCGTGCGCCACGTCGGCGGCGAAGCGCTCGATGGCTTCGATGCGGTTGTAGAGCGCGTCGGTCATGCGCCGCAGCGCCCCCGACAGGTGCCCGATCTCGTCCGGCCGGTCGGTGAGGTCGGGGATCTCGGCACGCGCATTGCCCGCCGTCTGCACCCGCTCGGCCGCCGCCGACAGCCGCCGCATCGGCCCGGCAATGGTGCCGGCCAGCAGCAGCGACAGGGCGATCTGCACCCCCGCTGCGATGAGCGCGATGCGCAGGATGCTCCAGCGCTCCTGCGCCACCACCGCGTCGATGTCGCCCGGCGCCGTCGACAGCAGGATCACCCCGACAATGGCCCGCAGGCGCTGCACCGGCACCGCTACCGACACCACCAGCCGCGCCTGCCCGTCGACGCGCACGAAATCGGCCGGTGCCCCCTGCAGCGCCGAGGCGACTTCCGGGTAGCGCGTGCCCTCGTCGGCGCCATATTCCTGGTAGGTGGGGTAATTATTGCCCGGCGCCCAGGAGATCAGCGCGTTCCACCAGTCGATGAGAAAGAAGCTGCCGCCCTTATTGGTGTCGATGGCCTGGCGCAGCACTTCGCCGCGCGCATAGAGATTGTCGCTGTCCAGGATCAGCAGGCCCTGCTGGTCGTAGATGCGCGCGCGCGTCCGCGTCGGGGTGATGAGGTTGCGCAGCAGCGGCGCCACCCGTTCGGGATTGATGGGAAATTCCAGCGTCGGGTCGAAATAGGACAGCGGCGAAAAGCTGCCGTCGCGCTGCAATTCCAGCAGCCGGTCGGGATTGACCTGGATGACGTCGCTGTCGACCGTGGCCGAGGCGGCGATGGCGGCGGCGATGATTTCGCCCTGCACCCGCAGCGACTGCACGCGCGCGTCGATGAGGCCGGCCCGCCACTGGTTGAGATAGAGGATGCCCACCACCAGCACCATGAGCCCGGCCAGGTTGAGCACGATGATGCGGCGGGTAAGGCTGGAAAAGATGGTGAAGTCGAAAAACCGCCGCACCCCGCCGGCCGCCTTGGCCAGCGGCCGCGTCACGAGGCGCCAGAGGCGCTGCCGCCTTTTCTGGGCGGGCGAGGGCTCGGGGCCGGACGCCGCCAGCCTGTCGTCCTGGGCGTGCGGCACCGGGTCGGGGGCGAGCGCGGTCACCTCTTGCCTTATTGCTCCTTGAAGCGGTAGCCGACGCCGTAAAGCGTCTCGATCATCTCGAACTCGTCGTCCACCGCCTTGAATTTCTTGCGCAGCCGCTTGATGTGGCTGTCGATGGTGCGGTCGTCGACATAGACTTGGTCGTCATAGGCCGCGTCCATCAGCGCATTGCGCGACTTGACCACGCCCGGGCGCAGCGCCAGCGCCTGCAGGATGAGGAATTCGGTGACGGTGAGGGTCACCCGCTGCCCTTTCCAGGTGCAGGTGTGGCGCTCCTCGTCCATCACCAGATTGCCGCGCTCGATCAGCGCCTTGCCCGGCAGCGCCTCGCCCGCCACCCCGCCGCTCGAGGCGGCGTCGCGCGGCGCGGAGCGCCTGAGGATGGCCTTGACGCGCTCGACCAGCAGGCGCTGGCTGAACGGCTTGGTGATGAAATCGTCGGCGCCCATCTTGAGCCCGAACAATTCGTCGATCTCCTCGTCCTTGGAGGTGAGGAAGATCACCGGCACGTCCGATTTCTGCCGCAGCCGGCGCAGCAGTTCCATGCCGTCCATGCGCGGCATCTTGATGTCGAGAATGGCCAGGTCCGGCCGGTCGGTGGTCAGTCCCTCGAGGCCCGAGGCCCCGTCGGTATAGGTGGCCACCTGGTAACCTTCCGCTTCCAGCGTCAGCGACACGGAAGTGAGAATATTGCGGTCGTCGTCCACGAGGGCGATCTTTGGCATGCTCTGCCTTTCTTCTTGCGGCGCGAAACCGGCTTGGTCGATATGCCGTTGCAAGCGACAATTATGCACTAAATAAGGCGCAACCGGCCCGGGCGCTAGCCCCGCCCCCCAATCCGCCCCCGCGGCGCGGCCCGCCCTCATTGCCCTCTCCCCCCTGCAACTTCCGTCTTACGACCCTTTGCGGGATGGCAGGCGCCGCCGCGGCGCCTCTATTTTCCCGCCGAGGTCGCCCCCTTTTCCTGTTGCGGGGGCAAAATTGCTGGAGAGTGCACATGACCGCGTTCGATCACGCAAGTCTCAGGGCCGGAATTGTCGCGGGCGCGGCGTCCTATTGCGACAACGCCATCGCCCCGGCCCTGGTTGCCCGCGCGCTGGGGCAGGGGGGCGCCCGCCTTTCCGCCCATGGCGCGCTGTCGGTCGAAACCGGCACCTTTACCGGCCGCTCGCCCCGCGACAAGTTCATCGTCCGCGACGGGCTGACCGAGAACACCGTCTGGTGGGACAATGCCGGCGCCATGCCGCCGGCCCGCTTCGAGGCGTTGCTGGCCGATGTCGTCGCGCATCTGGGCGGGCAGGAAATCTTTGGCCAGGACCTGCTGGCCGGCGCCGATCCGCGCCACCAATACGCCGTCACCGTGCTGACCCCCAGCGCCTGGCACGCGCTCTTCATCCGCAATCTGCTGATCCGCCGCGGCGAGGGTATCCCGGCCGCGCCCGACGCCGAGCCGGTCACCATCCTGCACGCGCCGCATTTCGCCGCCGACCCGGCCCGGCACGGCAGCCGCGGCGACACGGTGATCGCGCTCGACATGCGCCGCAACCTCGTCGTCATCGCCGGCACCCTTTATGCGGGGGAGATCAAGAAGGCGGTGTTCTCGCTGTTCAACTTCCACGCCCCGCGCCGCGACGTGCTGCCCATGCACTGCTCGGCCAATCTGGGGCCGGCGGGCGAGGCGGCCCTGTTCTTCGGTCTCTCGGGTACCGGCAAGACCACGCTTTCCACCGACCCCGACCGGCCGCTCATCGGCGACGACGAGCACGGCTGGAGCGCCGAGGGCGTCTTCAACCTCGAAGGCGGGTGCTATGCCAAGACGGTCAACCTTTCGGCCGAGGCGGAGCCGGCGATCTTCGCCGCCACGCGCCGCTTTGGCACGGTGCTCGAAAATGTCGTGCTCGATGCTGACAATGTGCCAGCATTCAGTGACATTTCCCGTACCGAAAACACCCGGGCCGCCTATCCCATCGACGCGCTGCCCGCCATCGCCAAAGGCAGCGTCGGGGGGACGCCCAGGACCGTGGTCTTCCTCACCGCCGACGCGTTCGGCGTGCTGCCGCCGCTGGCCCGGCTGACGCCCGAGCAGGCGGTCTACCATTTCCTCTCGGGCTATACCGCCAAGGTCGCGGGCACCGAGCGCGGCGTCACCGAGCCGCAGGCCACCTTCTCGGCCTGCTTCGGCGCCCCCTTCATGCCGCTGCACCCCACCGTCTATGGCGACATGCTGGCCGAACGCCTGCGCCAGAGCGGCGCCCAGGCCTGGCTGCTCAATACCGGCTGGACCGGCGGCGGCTACGGGGTGGGCCGGCGCATCGACATCGCCTCGACCCGGCGGCTGCTCAGCGCCGCGCTCGATGGCGCCCTCGACCATGCCGAGATGCGCCTCGACCCGCTGTTCGGCTTTGCCGTGCCGCTGGCGGTGCCGGGCGTCGACGAGCGCCTGCTCGACCCGCGCCGCACCTGGGCCGACCCGGCGGCCTACGACGCCCAGGCGGCGCGGCTGGTGACGCTGTTCCGCGACAATTTCGACAAGTTCGGCCCCGACGCGGATGCCCTCGCCGGCCCGCGCCCGGCCAGCGCGGCGGCGTAGGCCGCCCGGCGACATCGTAAGGAAAAGCTCAGTTCGGCGCGTAGAAGATATGCGCGCCGACCTCGGCCACCTGCTGGTAGGTATAGGCCCAGGAAGGGCGGACGGCGGTGGTGTGGTAGTAGAGCGCCGAATCAGGAATGGCGCCGATCCGCGCGCCCGTGGCGTATTCGGCATAGACCTTTTCGGCCAGCGCCACCGAGCGTGCCCAGGCCTGCCGTTCGGTCGGCGTATCGCTGCGCCCGTCGCAGGCGAAGGTGAACTGGCAGCGGTGATAGCCCTTGTCGGCGTTCTGGTAGACGACGCCGCAGAGCGAAGAGGGAAAGCGCGCCGAGCGGGCGCGGTTGACGATGATATTGGCCACGGCGATCTGGCCGGAGGCGCTTTCGCCCCGCGCCTCGTGATAGATCGCCTGCGCCAGGCATTCGCGCTCGGCCTGGGCGGTCCGGACGCGCTGCGCGGTCGGCACGTAGCCGTCCTCTACATAGCTGGCCAGTAATTGCGCCGTGACGCTGGGGGTGGGTTCCACCGGCGCGTCGGTGAAGCTGGCGATGGCCGACAGCGCGTTATTGCCGCCGCCCAGCGAGCCACGGGCGATATAGCCCATCAACAGGTCGGCGGTCAGCTCGCGCTGCGGCAGGGCGGCGTCGACATCGACGGCGCGCAGCGCCTGCTGGCGCTTGACGTAGTTTTCCAGCAGCGCCGGGGTGAGGTGCTGCCGACCCGGCTCGGGCGGCAGCAGCGTCGGGCCCATGGCCGGCTGCGTACGGATTTCGGCAAGCGTTTGGGGTATGCTGAGGGGGATGACGCTATCGGGGCCATTGGCCCGCGCCGGCGAGAAGGTCACGAACAGAACCAGGGCGGCAGCACCCAGCGCCAGCGCGTGCGCCGTGGCACGCCTTGCTCTGCCCCGCCAGCTGCTGATCAATACCTCGTCCTTGCCCCTGAACCCGTCCGGCCCTATCCGGCGGGTCTTCGTATGGGGGCGTGCATCGGGCACACCCCGCTTCCGGCCGGCACCCTAGCCAAGCCGGACGAACTATGGAAGCCGAAATTTACGGCTGGTTAACCATAGTCCTTAGTAGATTAAAGTAGGGTTAATCGACCGGGCGGCGAAAGAAAACCCATGTTTGCCATGGGTTTGAGACATGCTGAACGGCGCCTTGCGGCAAAGGCTAAAGCTTTATCGATTGACGCGCATGGTTAACGCTTTTTTCGCCGGCGTGCCCGCAAAGCCGCATCAGCCGCGCGGAAAGGCGGCCTCGTGCACCCGCACCAGGCTCTCCAGCACGGCGATGCCCAGCGCCTGGATCTCGGCGCTGGGCCGCACCAGATCGGGCACCATGACGGTCTGCATGCCGGCCGCGTGGGCCGCCCGCACGCCCGAATGGCTGTCTTCGAGCGCGAGGCACCGGCTCGGCTCGATCCCCAGCCGCCGCGCCGCGGTGAGGTAGGGCTCCGGGTGCGGCTTGGGATGGACCACGTCGTCGCGCGTCACCACCGTTTCGAAGAAGTCGTAGAGCCCGGCGGCGCTGAGATGATGCCGGGCATGCGGGTTGCGCGAGGAGGTGGCGACCGCCGCCGGAATGCCGCGCGCCCGCAAATCGGTCACCAGCTCGCGCGCCCCCGGCTTGACCGGCACGCCCTGATGGCTGCGCTGCACCATGCTGGCCCGGCATTTCTCGTCGAACAGCGCATAGGGGAAGCTCACCCCATAGGCTTCGAGCAGCAGGCGGTTGGTGGTTTCGTGGCTCGAGCCCACCATGGCGTGGTGCACGGCGTCGGTCATCTCGAAGCCCAGCTCGGCGGAGACCTCGAAGACGATGGTCCGGAACACCGCCTCGGTGTCGAGCAGGGTGCCGTCCATGTCGAAGATGACGGCCTCGAAGGGAGCCAGGGAAATCGTGTCGCGCAGCATGGTCATTGCCAAGCCTATAGGCCGATTTGCCCCTTCCTGCCAGCCGCCCGGGCGCAGACCCGCCCTGCACCAATCGCCGGCGCCGCCGTCATGCAAGAGCGATTCCGCTCGCCGCGGAAAGGCGCTAGGCTCGGCGCATGGTCGATTTTTTCCCCGAACGCCGGCACGATGCCCTGGGCCCCGCCTTTTTCGACGCCGTCGCGCCGGCCCGTTTCCCCGAAGCCATCCTGCGCCATGTCGACCGGCGCTGGGCCGCAAGGCTTGGGCTCGACGCGCTGGGCGAGGCGCAATGGCTGGCCCATTTCGCCCGCTTCGAGCCCTTTGCCGGCTCGCTGCCCGAACCGCTGGCGCTGCGCTATCACGGCCACCAGTTCCGCACCTACAACCCCGATCTCGGCGACGGGCGCGGCTTTCTCTTTGCCCAGTGCCGCGATCCGGTGGATGGGCGCCTGCTCGATTTCGGCACCAAGGGCTCGGGCACCACGCCCTGGTCGCGCGGCGGCGACGGGCGCCTCACCCTCAAGGGCGGCGTGCGCGAGGTGCTGGCCAGCGAAATGCTCGAAGCGCTGGGCGTCTATACCTCGAAAAGCCTGGCGCTGGTCGAGACCGGCGAAGCGCTGCTGCGTCAGGACGAGCCCTCGCCCACCCGTTCGGCGGTGCTGACGCGGCTGAGCCACAGCCATATCCGCATCGGCAGCTTCCAGCGCCCCGTCTTCCTGCGCGACGAGGCCGGCCTGGCGCGGCTGCTCGATTATTGCATCGACACCTATTTTCCCGCCCTCGCCGCCGCCCCCGACCGGGCCGCGGCCTTCCTCGCGCGCGTGGTGGCCAATGTCGCCCGGCTCGGGGCGCAATGGATCGCCGCCGGCTTTGTTCATGGCGTGCTCAATACCGACAATATCAACATCAATGGCGAGAGCTTCGACTACGGTCCCTGGCGCTTCCTGCCGCATTACGACCCGGCCTTCACCGCCGCCTATTTCGACGAGACGGGGCTTTATGCCTTCGGCCGCCAGCCCGACGCGCTGGCCTGGAACCTGACGCAACTGGCCCAGTGCCTCGTGCCGCTCTCCAGCGTCGAAGCGCTGGAGCGCGCCCTCAACGGCTTCTGGCCGGCCTTCCACGCCGAACTGCCCCGGCAGGTGCTGCGCCGCCTCGGGCTCGAACCGCTGGACGCGGAGCGCAACACCGCTTTCGTCGTGGCGCTCTTCGGCTTCCTGGGGACGAGCCGCGCGCCCTACGAGCAGTTCTTCTTCGATTGGCGCGGCGGCGCCCGCAGCGCCGCGCGGGCGGCCGCCAGCCCCGCGGCCGGGTTTTATGCCGACGCCGCCTTCCGCCCCGTCGCCGATGCGCTCGAAGCCTTCGCGCCGGCGGCGGACGTCAATCTCGAGCATCCCTATTTCGCCCGCCCGCAGCCGCGCACCATGCTGATCGAGGAGGTGGAAGCCATCTGGGCGCCCATCGCCGAGGCCGACGATTGGCAGCCCTTTGCAAACGCCCTTTCGCAAATCGCCCAGATGCGCGATGCCTATGGCATAAAGCCCTAGAAAAAGACTCAAGGAGGAAACCATGCCCCTATACGCGCTCGACGGCGTGGCGCCGCAGATCGACCCAGCAGTGGGCTGGATCGCCCCCACCGCCATGCTTATCGGCGACATCACCGTCGCTGCTGAGGCCGGTATCTGGTTCGGCGTGGTGGCGCGCGGCGACATCGAGCGCATCGCCATCGGCGCGCGCTCCAATGTGCAGGAAAACTGCGTGCTCCACACCGACAAGGGCTTTCCCCTCAGCATCGGCAGCAATGTCACGGTGGGGCACGGCGCCATCATCCATGGCTGCACTATCGGCGACAATTCGCTGATCGGCATGGGCGCCACCGTGCTCAACGGCGCCCGCATCGGGAAAAACTGCCTCATCGGCGCCAATGCCCTCGTCACCGAGAACAAGGTGATCCCAGACAACTGTCTCGTCATGGGCGCCCCCGGCAAGGTGGTGCGCGAGATCGACGCCGCCGGCATCGCGGCGCTCGCCGCTTCCGCCGAGCGCTACGTCGCCAATGCGCGCCGCTTTGCCGCCGGCCTGCGGCGGGTCGACGCCGAGGGGCGCGATTTCGAGCCCGCCTGAGCGCTGTCATCGAACCGACACGCAAGCTTCATGCGCGCGTCAACCGCCGCCTCTAGAGGCAGGGCCGCAAGCCGCTCCACCACCCAGGTGACGGCGGCCTGCGCGACCGGGCCCCGGCTTGGCGGCTTTTGCTCGTGGCGCAGCACGCGCCGCGGCACCCGTCTCCGTAACGCCCGGACGCTTCACCTCGAAACGGTCTGGCTGGCGCCGGACGGCAGCATGCCGGCCGGGCCAAAGGGAGACGATCATGCACAAATTCACCGGCGCGGCCGGGCTCGCCGCCTTCACGCTGCTGCTTTCCACCTCGGTTGCCCTGGCGCAGACCGAGATCACCTGGTGGCACTCCATGGGGGGTGAACTGGGTGAGAGGCTCGAAGCCATCGCCGCCGATTTCAACGCCAGCCAGGCCGACTACAAGGTCGTGCCCTCCTATCGCGGCGAATACGAGGAATCGATGGTCAACACCATCGCCGCCTTCCGCGCCGGCGAGCAGCCCCATATCGTGCAGGTCTACGAAGTGGGCACCGGCACCATGATGGCCGCCAAGGGCGCCGTCTATCCGATCTACCAGCTGATGGCCGACCACGGCTCCAATTTCGACCCCAGCGCCTATCTGCCGGTGGTGACGGGCTATTATACCGACACCGAGGGCAACATGCTCTCCATGCCGTTCAATTCCTCGACCCCGATCCTTTATTACAACAAGACCGCCTTCGAGAAGGCCGGGCTCGATCCCGACGTCGCGCCGGCCACCTGGGAAGACATCGAAGCCTTCTCCACCCAGCTCATCGAGGCCGGTGCCGCCCAGTGCGGCGTGGCCATCACCTATACCGCCACCTGGATCGGCACCGAGAATTTCTCGGCCCTGCACGACATTCCCTACGGCACGCTGGAAAACGGCTTCGGCGGCCTCGGCACCGAGCTGACCTTCAACAGCCCGCTGCATGTGCGGCTGTGGGAAAAGCTCAAGCAGTGGCAGGATAGCGGCGTCTTCGCCTATGGCGGCCCGGCCGGCGGCGCCGACAACGCCCCGCGCTTCTATTCGGGCGAATGCGCCATTTACCTGGCCTCCTCCGCCTCGCGCGCCGGCGTGCTCGCCAACGCCAGGGATTTCGAGGTCGGCTTCGGCATGCTGCCGGTCTTCGCCGACGTCGAAGCCGCGCCGCAGAACTCGATCATCGGCGGGGCGACCCTGTGGGTGCTGAACGGCCATGAAGACGCTGAATACCAGGGCGTCGCCGAATTCCTCACCTATCTGTCCTCGGCCGAGGTGCAGGCCGCCTGGCACCAGGCCACCGGCTACCTACCGGTCACCAACGCCGCTTACGAGCTGAGCCGCGAGCAGGGCTATTACGACGCCAATCCGGGCGCCGACATCGCCATCCAGCAGATCAACCTCAACCCGCCGACCGCCAATTCCAAGGGCGTGCGCTTCGGCAACATGCCGCAGATCCGCACCGTCGCCGACGAGGAATTGCAGGCCCTGCTGGACGGCTCCAAGACCGCCCAGGAAGCGCTCGACTCGGCTGTCGCCCGCGGCAACGACATCCTGCGCGAATTCGAAGCCGCCAACCAGTAAGCGGCCCCATCCCGGGAAGGCCGGCCCATGCGGCCGGCCTTCCTCCTGTTTTCGCGGATCCGGCGGACGATGGAAGCAAAGCGCACGACCTTTCCCAACCGGGCCCTGCCTTACCTGCTGGTGGCGCCCCAGTTGCTCATCACCTTCATCTTTTTCATCTGGCCCGCCACCCAGGCGGTCAAATCCTCGTTCGAGCGTTCCGACCCGTTCGGCTTTTCCACCCAGTTCGTCGGCCTCACCCATTATCTGCGCCTCTTCCAGGACCCGCTCTACCTGGCCTCGATCGGCCGCACGGCCCTGTTCGCCACCGCCGTCACCGCCATTTCCATGAGTTTCGCCCTGCTGCTGGCGGTCGCCGTCAGCCGGCTGCTGCGCCTCGCCCGGGCCTATACGACGCTGCTGGTCTGGCCCTATGCGGTGGCGCCGATCGTGGCGGGCATCCTGTGGTGGTTCCTCTTCAACAGCGCCACCGGCATCCTGCCCTATGTGCTGCGCTATTTCGGCGTGGTCTGGAACGCCAATCTCAACGGCACCCACGCCATGATCCTCATCATCGTGGCCGCCAGCTGGAAGCAGCTTTCCTACAATTTCCTGTTCTTCGTCGCCGGCATGCAGTCGGTGCCGCAATCGCTGACCGAGGCGGCGGCCATCGACGGGGCGGGGCCGTGGAAGCGCTTCTGGACCATCGTCTTTCCGCTGCTCTCGCCCACCAGCTTTTTCCTGCTCATCGTCAACATCAACTACGTGATGTTCGACACCTTCCCCATCGTCGCCGCGACCACCGAGGGCGGGCCCAACCAGGCCACCAACATCCTGGTCTACAAGGTCTATTCGGACGGCTTCATCGGCCTCAACCTGGGCTCTTCCTCGGCCCAGTCGGTGGTGCTGATGGTCTTCGTCATCCTCCTCACCTTCGTGCAGTTCCGCTACGTGGAACGGCGCGTGCAGTATTAGGGCCCGCCATGGTCGAGAACCGTCCCCTGCTCGATGCCCTGACGCATCTGGTGCTGATCCTGGGCGTCGCCATCATCGCCTTTCCCGTCTATGTGGCGATCATCGCCATGACGCACGACCAGGCGACGCTCAACACCGCCGCGCCGCTGCTGCCCGGCAGCCACTTCATCGAAAACCTCGTCGCCGTCTGGACCTACGATCCGCCCGGCCTGCCGCCCTTCTGGATGATGGTGTGGAATTCCACCCTGATGGCCCTCATCATCATGGTGGGCAAGATCGTCATCTCCATCCTCTCGGCCTACGCCATCGTCTATTTCCGCTTTCCCTTCCGCACCCTGGCCTTCTGGCTGATCTTCATCACCCTCATGCTGCCGGTCGAGGTGCGCATCGTGCCCACCTACGAGGTGGTGGCCAATCTGGGCCTGCTCAATTCCTATGCCGGCCTCACCGTGCCGCTCATCGCCTCGGCCACCGCCACCTTCCTCTTCCGCCAGTTCTTCATGACCGTGCCGGACGAATTGCTGGAGGCGGCGCGGGTCGACGGCGCCGGGCCGATAAAATTCTTCCGCGATATCCTCCTGCCCCTCAGCCGCACCAATATCGCCGCGCTGTGCATCATCCTCTTCATCTATGGCTGGGTGCAGTATCTCTGGCCGCTGCTGGTCACCACGCGCGAGGAGCACTTCACCCTGATGATGGGCCTCAAGCAGATGGCCGGCGCCCAGGAGGTCGATCCGCAGTGGAACATCATCATGGCCGGTGCGGTGCTCGCCATGCTGCCGCCGGTCCTCATCGTCATCCTCATGCAGCGCCTCTTCGTCAAAGGCCTGGTCGAAACGGAGAAATAAGCCCATGGCAAGCATCGGCCTCAACGGCGTCCGCAAGGTCTATCCCGGCAACGTCACCGCCATCCACGGCCTCGACCTCGAGATCGCCGATGGCGAAATGGTGGTGCTGGTGGGCCCCTCGGGCTGCGGCAAGTCTACGCTGCTGCGCATGATCGCCGGGCTCGAAAGCATCAGCGAGGGCACGATCAGCATCGGCGGCGAGGTGGTCAATACCCGCGAGCCGGCCCAGCGCGACATCGCCATGGTGTTCCAGAACTACGCGCTCTATCCGCATATGAGCGTGCGGCAGAACCTCGAATACGGCCTCAGGAACCGCGGCACGCCGCGCGCCGAGATCGAGGCGCGCGTCGCCGAGGTGGCACGGCTGCTCGAGATCGGGCCGTTCCTCGAGCGCCGGCCGCGCCAGCTCTCGGGCGGCCAGCGCCAGCGCGTCGCCATGGGCCGGGCCATCGTGCGCCAGCCCCGCGCCTTCCTCTTCGACGAGCCGCTGTCCAATCTCGACGCCAAGCTGCGCGGCCAGATGCGCGTCGAAATCCGGCGCCTGCAGCATCGCCTCGGCACCACCAGCGTCTACGTCACCCACGACCAGCTCGAAGCCATGACCCTGGCCGACCGGCTGGTGGTGATGCATGGCGGCCGCATCGAGCAGGTGGGGCGCCCCACCGAGCTTTACGACCGGCCCGCGACCCTGTTCGTTGCCGGCTTCATCGGCTCGCCGCCGATGAACCTCCTCGATGCCACGGGGCTGGCAGGGCTGGCCGGCGCCGCCGCGCTCGAGAACCTGCCCGCCGGCACCGACATCGTGGGCATCCGCCCCGATTGCATGGCTTTGGGGGAAGGGGAGGGCATCGCCCTTTCCGGTCGGATCGAGCTGGTCGAGCCGGTGGGCGGGGAAAGCCATCTCTACCTGCGGGTCGAGGGCATCGACGCGCCGCTGGTCATGGTGCTGTCCGGCCGGCCCGCTCTGGCCGAAGGGGCCGAGCTCGCCTTCCACCTGCCGCCTGCCGCGCTCCATCCCTTTTCCTCGGCCACCGGCCGCCGCACCGACGCGGCGTAAATTTGCCGGCTGTTTACCACCACCGCGAATCGGGCCGCGGTTAAGAAAATCGTCAATCAGCGTGGGGTTAATCTGGCCGCCGCTCCAGGATGGGGCAGGGGAAAGCGTCGGCACGATGGACGAGAGCGACAGACATGGACGCAGCCGCCTGTGGCGCGGCACCACCGCAGTGCCCATGCTGGTGGCGCTGCTCGTCATCGTCGTCGCCGGCATCTGGGTCGACCGGCAGGCCCAGACCCTGGCGGAAAACCAGCTGCGCGCCGCCGCGCTCGCCAAGATTTCGGTGATCCGCGCCAAGCTCGAGGGCAACGTATCGAGCAATATCCAGCTGGTGCGCGGGCTGGTGGCCACCATTTCCACCGAGCCCGACATGGACCAGGCCCGCTTCGAGGCGCTGGCCGGCACGCTTTTCGACGAGGACAGCCAGCTGCGCTCGGTCGCCGGCGCGCCCGATCTGGTGGTGCGCCTCAACTATCCCTTTGCCGCCAACCAGGCCGCCATCGGCCTCGACTATCGCAACAATCCCAGCCAGTGGGTGGGCGTGCGCGAAGCGGTCGAGAGCGGCCGGCTGGTGCTGGCCGGGCCGATCGACCTGGTGCAGGGCGGCCGCGCCTTCATCGGCCGCTTTCCCGTCTATGTCGGGGAAGGAGCCGAGCGCCGCTTCTGGGGCGTGGTCTCGGCCGTGCTCGACGTGCCGCGGCTCTACGCCGATAGCGGCCTCGACGATCCCGGGCTGCAACTGGATATCGCCATTACCGGCGCCGATGGCCGGGGCGGCGCCGGGCAGCGCTTTTTCGGGCCACCGCTCGCGGGACAGGACCCGGTCTTTGCCGATGTGGTGCTGCCGGCCGGCCAGTGGCGCATCGAGGCGGTGCCGCATGGCGGCTGGGCCCGCGACGGGCTGTCGGTGTGGCTGCTGCGCGCCGTCATCGTGCTGGCCGGCGGCCTCGTATTGCTGCCGGTCTTCGTCACCGCGCGCATGGTCAACGAGCGGCACCGCTATATCGGGCAGTTGCGCAACCGCGAGGCGGTGCTGGCCCAACTGACCCATCGCCTCAACCTGGCGCTCGACGCCTCCAAGATCGGCGTCTGGGAAATGGACCTGTCCCGCGACAGCGAAACCTGGGACGCGCGCACCCACGAGCTCTATGGCCGCCTCCCCGACGGGCAGCCGCGCACCCACGCGGACTGGCGGGCCGCCGTGCATCCGGACGACCGCGAGCGCGCCGAGCGCAGTTTTCGCGATATGATCCCCTCCGGCCGCTACGAATGCGACTATCGCGTGCTGCTGCCGGACGGCACGGTGCGGCACGTCCGCTCCATGGGCGCGCTGCACCGCCAGCCCGGCCAGCCCGACCGCGTCATCGGCGTCAATCTCGACATGACCGCCGATGTCGAGCTGGCCGAGGATTTGCGCCGCGCCAAGGGCCTCACCGAGGCGCGCAACCGCGAGCTGGAACTGGCGCGCATCCGCATCGAGCACAACGCGCTGCACGACAGCCTCACCGGCCTGCCCAATCGCCGCTATCTCGACGACCTGCTCACCCGCAATTCCCCGCTCGGCTTTCGCGGCAGCGGCGGCATCGCCCTGCTGCATATCGACCTCGACCGCTTCAAGCAGATCAACGACACGCTGGGGCACGCGGCGGGCGACGCCATGCTCATCCACGCCAGCGAAGTGCTGCGCGCCAATTGCCGCGCCGACGATTTCGTCGCCCGTATCGGCGGCGACGAATTCGTCATCGTCGCCGAGGCCGGCCCCACCGACGAGGCGGTGAGCGCGCTGGCCGCCCGCGTCGTCGAGCAGATGCGCAAGCCCGCCATGCACGAAGGCCACGAATGCCGCTTCGGCGTCAGCGTCGGCGTGGCGGTGGCGCGCGGCCGTTCCATCGACGCGCGCCAACTGCTGATCAACGCCGATATCGCGCTCTACCGGGCCAAGGCGCTGGGCCGCAACCGCCACGAATTCTTCTCGGCCAGCCTGCAGGCCGAAGTTATCAACACCAAGCGCGTCGCCGACGACATCCTGCAGGCGCTCGACGCCCGGGCCTTCATCGCCCACTACCAGCCGCAATTCGACGCCACCACGCACGATCTGGTCGGCGTCGAGGCGCTGGCCCGCTGGCAGCACCGGACCGAAGGCCTCAAGACACCCGACAGCTTCATGGAGATCGCCGAGGAGCTGAGCGTGGTGGCGACCATCGATCGCATGATCCTCGACCAGACGCTGGCCGACCTCCGGCGCTGGGACGCCATGGGGCTCGACGTGCCGCGCGCCTCGGTCAACGTCTCGCTGCGCCGCCTCAACGACGAGGGCCTGATCGAGAACCTGCGCGGCCTCGACATCGCCCCCGGGCGCATCGCGTTCGAGCTGGTCGAATCGATCTATCTGGACGAGCGCGACGGCGTCGTGGGCTGGAACATCGACCGTATCAAGGAGCTGGGTATCGATATCGAGATCGACGATTTCGGCACCGGCTATGCGTCCATCATCTCCCTGCAGAAGCTGCATCCCGACCGGCTGAAGATCGACCGGCAGTTGGTCGACCCGATCCTCAGCCAGCCGGCGCAGCGCCGGCTGGTCTCCTCGATCGTCGATATCGGCAAGTCGATGGGTATCGCCATCGTCGCCGAGGGGGTCGAGACCATGGAGCACGCCGAAATCCTGCGCGACCTGGGCTGCGACATTCTCCAGGGCTACGCCTTTGCCCGGCCCATGAGCCGCGAGCGGCTCGAGGATTTCCTCGCCCGCCAGCAATGGCGCCGCACCGGCTGACCCTCAGCGACCCGCCGCGTCGAGTTGCTCGCGCGCGGCCTCGGGCAGCTCGAGCCGGGCGCCGCGCATGATCGAGGCGAGCTGTTCGGGCGAGCGGGCCGAGGCGATGGGCGCCGAGACGCCCGGCTGGGCGATGAGCCAGGCCAGCGCCACCTCGGCCGGGCTCGCCGCCAGCTCGGCCCCCACCGCGTCGAGCGCGGCAAGGATGCGCCGGCCCTTGGCGTCGAGATAGCGGCCCGCGCCGCCGCCGCGCGGCGATTGCCCCAGATCCGCCTCTGAGCGGTACTTGCCGGTGAGGAACCCGGAGGCGAGGCTGGAATAGACCACCGCCCCCACTTCGTTGTCGAGCAGGTAAGGGCGCAGCGCCTCGAAGTCGGCGCGGTCGTAGAGATTGTAGCGCGGCTGCACCACCTCGTAGCGCGGCAGCGACTTGACGATGGCGGTCTGCTGGGCCTCTTCGAGCATGGCGGTGCTGTAGTTGGAAGCGCCGATCACCCGTACCTTGCCGGCGCGGATCAGCAGGTCATAGGCCTCCAGCGTTTCCTCGTGCCCGGCTTCCGCATCGGGCCAGTGGCTGAAATAGAGGTCGACATAATCGGTTTGCAGCCGTTGCAGCGAGGCGTCGATGGCCGCCTTGATCGCCTCGGCCTTGAGCCCGCCCGGCTGCTTGCCGGAATTGACCTTGGTAAAGAGGTGCACCCGGTCGCGATTGCCGCGCGCCTTGAGCCATTTCCCGATTATGGTCTCGCTCATTCCCGGCGGGTTGCCGGGCACCCAGTTGGGGTAGCCCTCGGCCGTGTCGATGGCGGAAAAGCCGCCCTCGAGGAAAGCGTCGAGAATGGCAAAGCCCTGCTGTTCGTCCACGGTCCAGCCAAAGACATTGCCGCCCAGCACCAGGGGTTCGATGACCAGCGGGCTGCGGCCAAGGGGACGACGGTTCATCGCAAATCTCCATTTGATGTCGTGGGGTCAACGCCGGAAGCGGCGTTTCGTTCTGGGGGCGGCACGCGCGGCGCGCACCAGTAGAGCGCTTCTTCGATCGCCCGCAGCGAGCCCGTGAGGTCGATGAAGGCAAAGGCGTCGGCCGCCGCGTGCGCCGGCCGCAGATAGACGAAGCTGCCCTGCCGCAGCCGCTCGAGCAGCGGCGCCGTGTCGCCGGCCAGCCGCGCCGTATAGTGGCCGGCATCGGCCACCGCCTCGAATTCCAGGTTTTCGCGGTCGATGGTCATCTCCCAGCGCCCCGCCGCCTCCGGCCGGCTGGTGTGGATGTGGATGCCAGTCGAAAAATCGTCCTCGCAGCGTACCACGAGACAGGTGTAGGCCGCCGCGTCGGCCGCGCGGTCGCAGCCCAGCGAGGCGCGGTCGCCCTCCCCGGGCAGCGGCGAATAGTGCCAGCCCGGCTCCAGCCCCAGGGCGGGCGGCACGCCGGCGACGACAAGCAGCGCAAGCAGGGTTTTTCGCATTCGGCCCGCAATTTTCCGGTTTTCCCGATCATGCCGCTCCATCCGGCCCGGTCAAGCCGGATCGCCCTTCCGCGAGCCAAAGATTCCACCCGCCGGCACGACTGTGGAAAGCCATTCCAGGCCGCCGGAATTGACCAAGCGGTCAAACTCCCCCATTGCGCGGAAGGAAAATCTAAGCTTTGGTGTCGCCCAAGCGCCGGCCGCCGGGCCGGACGCGCAAAAATTTCGGGAGACGACACAGATGAAATTGATGAAAACCCTGCTTGCGGCCACGGCAATGGCGGCGCTGGTCACCGGCGCCGCCCAGGCCAAGCAGCTGATTTATTGCTCGGAGGCCTCGCCCGCCCACTTCGATCCCGGCCCGACCACCGGCGGTAACGATTTCGACGCCTCCGCCCACACCATGTTCGAGCGCCTGGTCGAGTTCGCCCCGGGCAGCACCGAGGTGATCCCGGGCCTCGCCGAGAGCTGGGACATCTCCGCCGATGGCCTCGAATACACCTTCCACCTGCGCCCCGGCGTCAAGTGGCACACCCAGCCCTATTTCACCCCGACGCGCGACCTCAACGCCGACGACGTGATCTACTCCTTCGAGCGCCAGTGGAAGACCGACAATCCCTGGTACGAATATCTCGAAGGCATGACCTGGGACTATTTCCAGGGCATGGACATGCCCAAATACATCGCCGCGCTGGAAAAGGTCGACGACCTCACCGTCAAGCTGACGCTGACCGAGCCCAACGCGCCCATGCTCGCCAATCTGGCGATGCAGTTCGCCTCCATCGTCTCCAAGGAATATGCCGACCAGCTCGAAGCCTCGGGCGACATGGCGGCCTTTTCGACCCAGCCGGTGGGCACCGGCCCCTTCCAGTTCGTCGACTATCAGCTCGATACCGTCATCCGTTACCAGGCCTTCGCCGACTACTGGAACGGCAAGCAGCCCATCGACGACCTGATCTTCGCCATCACCACCGACGCCTCGGTGCGCGCGCAGCGCCTGCTGGCGGGTGAATGCGATATCATGCCCTATCCGGCCCCGGCCGACATCGACATCCTCAAGGCCGACGACAATCTGGTGGTGCTGGAGCAGGAAGGCCTCAATATCGGCTATATCTCCTACAACACCACCGAGCCGCCCTTCGACAACGCCGAGGTGCGCAAGGCGCTCACCATGGCCCTCGACAAGCAGGCCATCATCGACGCCGTCTACCAGGGCGCCGGTCAGGACGCCAAGAACCTGATCCCGCCCACCATGTGGTCCTATGACGACGCCATCCCGGCCGATGTCTACGATCCGGACCAGGCCAAGGAAATGCTGGCCGCCGCCGGCGTCACCGACCTCACCACCGACCTCTGGGCCATTCCGGTCTCGCGCCCCTACAACCCCAACGGGCAGCGCGTGGCCGAACTGATCCAGTCGGACTGGGCCAAGGTGGGCGTCACCGCCAATATCGTCACCTATGAATGGACCGAGTATCGCGAGCGCGGCAAGCTCGAGGACCGCAAGGGCCCGTTCATGATCGGCTGGACCGGCGACAACGGCGACCCGGACAACTTCTTTGCCACCCTGTTCTCCTGCTCGGCCATCGGCGTCTCCAACTATTCGAGCTGGTGCAACGACGAGTTCGAGACGGCCATCCAGGACGCCAAGCGGACCTCCGACCAGGACGAGCGCGTGGCGCTCTACACCAAGGCCCAGGAAATCTTCAAGGCCGAGGAACCGGCGATCACCCTGGCGCATAGCCGCGTCTTCATGCCGATGAAGAAGACGGTGAAGAACTACGCCATGAGCCCGCTGGGTACCCACAGCTTCGTGGGTGTGGACATTGAAGAATAAGTCCCGTTAACCTGGGTTTGACGATACCGAGCCTCGATCCGGCACCGCCGGACCGGGGCTCGCCTCTAAAAGAGCGGGATGGACGAGACGTCGATGCACGGCGTCCGGCATCCGCCCGCCGCAACAGGAAACGCTTGCGTCCGCCCCTTGGGGCCGGGCGGGCGATCGAAGGGCGAAGACCCGATCCATGCTGACTTATATCCTGCGCAAGCTGGCCTTGCTGGTGCCGACCATTCTCGGCATTTCCATCTGTGCCTTCGCCTTCGTGCGCGTGCTGCCGGGCGATCCCATCCTCGCCATGGCCGGCCAGCACGGTGTGACGCCCGAGCGCTATGAAATCCTCAAGGAGCAGTTCGGCTACAATCTGCCGATCTGGCAGCAATATTTCAATTATCTGGGCAGCGTGCTGACCGGCGATTTCGGCATTTCGCTGGCCACCAAGCGCCCGGTGATCAACGAGTTCATGACGCTGTTCCCGGCGACGGTGGAGTTGGCGCTGTTCGCCATGCTGCTGGCGATCGCCATCGGCATCCCGGCGGGCATCTTCGCCGCCGTCAAGCGCGGCTCCTGGTTCGACCAGCTCACCATGGGCGTGGCGCTCACCGGCTATTCCATGCCCATCTTCTGGTGGGGCCTGCTGCTCATCATCTTCTTTTCCGGCTATCTGGGCTGGACCCCGGTATCGGGGCGCATCGCGCTCAACTTCTTCTTGAAGCCCATCACCGGCTTCATGCTGATCGACACCGTGCTCTACGGCAACTGGCCGGCCTTCGTTTCGGCGCTGCGCCATCTCATCCTGCCCGCCGTGGCGCTGGGCACCATTCCGCTGGCGGTCATCGCCCGCCAGACCCGCTCGGCCATGCTCGAAGTGCTGGGCGAGGACTATGTGCGCACCGCCCGCGCCAAGGGCCTGCCGCCGGGGCGCGTCGTCAATGTCCACGCGCTGCGCAACGCCCTCATTCCGGTGGTCACCACCATCGGCCTTCAGGTCGGGCTGCTGATGGGCGGCGCCATCCTCACCGAAACCATCTTCACCTGGCCGGGCATCGGCAAGTGGATGATCGATTCCATTTCCAAGCGCGATTACGTCGTGGTGCAGTCGGGCCTGCTCATCATCGCCCTCATCGTCATGGCGGTGAACCTGGCGGTCGACCTGCTCTACGCCCTCATCAATCCGCGCATCCGGGTGCAGTAGCATGGCCACCACCACCGACTCCGCCGCTCCCGCCAAGCCCGCTTCGGCCCTCGGCGAATTCTGGTATTATTTCTCCGTCAACCGCGGCGCCGTGGTCGGGCTCACCGTCTTCGTCGTGCTGCTGATCTTTGCCGCCTTCGCGCCGGTGCTGGCCCCCTACGCCCCCGACGCGCAGTTCCGCGACGCGCTCCTCAAACCCCCCATCTGGGACGCCGCCGCCGATCCGCGCTTCATCCTGGGCACCGATCCGGTGGGCCGCGACATGCTGTCCCGGCTCATCCACGGCGCGCGCTTTTCGCTGTTCATCGGCTTTTTCGTGGTGCTGGGCGCGCTCATCGTCGGGGTGACGCTGGGCGTCTTAGCCGGCTATTTCCGCGGCTGGGTCGACGTGGTGGTGATGCGCGTCATGGACATCATCCTGGCTTTCCCGCCGCTGCTGCTGGCGCTGGTGCTGGTGGCCATTCTGGGGCCGGGCCTGTTCAACGCCATGATCGCCATCGCTCTGGTGTTGCAGCCGCACTTCGCCCGCCTGGTGCGCGCCGCCGTCATGGCCGAAAAGAACCGCGAATACGTCACCGCCGCCAAGCTGTCCGGAGCCGGGCATTTCCGCCTCATGCTGGTGACCATCCTGCCCAATTGCCTGGGGCCGCTCATCGTGCAGGCGACGCTGAGCTTTTCCAACGCCATCCTCGAAGCGGCGGCGCTGGGGTTTCTGGGCATGGGCGCGCAGCCGCCGACGCCCGAATGGGGCACCATGCTGGCCACCGCCCGCGAATTCATCATCAAGGCGCCCTGGGTCGTCACCTTCCCGGGCCTCGCCATCCTCGTCACGGTCCTCGCCATCAACCTCATCGGCGACGGCCTGCGCGACGCGCTCGATCCCAAGCTGAAGCGGAGCTGAGCCCATGAGCCTGCTCGAAATCCGGAACCTCTCCGTTGCCTTCGACACCTCGATGGGGCTGTTCAAGGCGGTGGACGGCATCGATATTGCCGTCGAGGCGCGCGAAGTGCTGGCCATCGTGGGCGAGAGCGGCTCGGGCAAGTCGGTCGCCATGCTGGCCACCATGGGCCTGCTGCCCGATAGCGCCACGGTGACGGCCGACCGCATGAGCTTTGAGGGCCGCGACCTGCTCGCCATGAGCGGCAGCCAGAAGCGCCGCATCATCGGCAAGGAGATCGCCATGATCTTCCAGGAGCCGATCGCCAGCCTCAACCCGTGCTTTACCGTCGGCTTCCAGATTGGCGAGGTGCTGCACCAGCATCTGGGCCTTACCGGTCGGGCGGCGCGCCAGCGCAGCATCGAACTGCTCGAACTGGTCGGCATCCGCGACGCCGCCGACAAGCTCGGCGCCTTCCCGCACCAGATGAGCGGCGGGCAGTGCCAGCGCGTCATGATCGCCATGGCCATTTCCTGCAACCCGAAACTGCTGATCGCCGACGAGCCGACCACGGCGCTCGACGTCACCATCCAGAAGCAGATCCTCGACCTTTTGGTGCAATTGCAGGCCGAAACCGGCATGGGGCTGATCATGATCACCCACGACATGGGCGTGGTGGCCGAGACCGCCGACCGCGTCATCGTGCAGTACCAGGGCCACAAGATGGAGGAGGCCGACGTGCTCTCCCTGTTCGAGAACCCGCAATCGAACTATACGCGGGCGCTGCTTTCGGCCCTGCCCGAAAACGCCGTGGGCGACCGCCTGCCCACCGTTTCCGACATGCTGTTCGAGCCGGCCCCGGGGGTGCGGCCATGACCACGCCCGCCCCGGCCGGCCCGCCCGTCCTCGACGTCAAGCATCTGCGGCGCGACTATGTTTCCTCGGGCGGCTTCCTGCGGCCGGCCCGCATCGTGCACGCCGTCAAGGACGTCTCCTTCACGCTCGAAAAGGGCCGGACGCTGGCCGTGGTGGGCGAAAGCGGCTGCGGCAAATCCACCCTGGCGCGCATGATCACCCTCATCGATCCGCCCACTGCCGGCGAGATTCGCATCGACGGGCTGCCCGCCAGCGCCGCCCATGTCACGCGGGAGCTACGCCAGAAGGTGCAGATCGTCTTCCAGAACCCCTATGGCTCGCTCAATCCGCGCCAGAAGATCGGCGACGTGCTGGCCGAGCCGCTGCTACTCAATACCGCCATGAAGGCGCCCGAGCGGCGCGAGCGCGCCATGGCCATGCTGACCCGGGTGGGGCTGTCGCCCGAGCATTTCAACCGCTATCCGCATATGTTCTCCGGCGGCCAGCGCCAGCGCATCGCCATTGCCCGCGCGCTGATGCTCAACCCGAGCTTCCTCGTGCTCGACGAGCCGGTCTCGGCGCTCGACCTGTCGGTGCAGGCGCAGATCCTCAACCTGCTCAAGGATTTGCAGGACGAGTTCGGGCTCACCTATGTCTTCATCAGCCACGATCTCAGCGTCGTACGCTACCTCGCCGACGAGGTGATGGTGATGTATTTCGGCGATGTGGTCGAGCATGGCAGCCGCGAGGCGGTGTTTGCCGACCCGCAGCACGAATATACCCGCACCCTGTTCGCCGCGACGCCGCGCGCCGACGTCGCCAGCATCCGCGCCCGCATCGCCCGCAAGCACGCCGCCGCCTGAGCTGGGCGAGGCGGCATCGCGGTTGTGGTGCCTTTATGGGCTGTGAGCGACGCGGGTGAGGCTGGTTCGTCGCCATTCGGGCTTAGCCCTCATAGCCTTCTCGCCGCAAATTGCGCCACTGGCGCGATTTGCCCGCGTGATTGCGCGGGATGGCGATAAGGATATAAACCTTTCTTTATATGCGTCATTGATCCGGCACCGGGCTTTCCGTATAGGAAGGCACGACAATTCACGCGCGGAGTTCACGCATGACCAGCCCTACCGACTATGTGGTCAAGGACATTGCCCTGGCCGATTTCGGCCGCAAGGAAATTGCCATCGCCGAAATCGAGATGCCGGGCCTGATGGCCATCCGCGCCGAATACGCGGCCAGCCAGCCGCTCAAGGGCGCGCGCATCGCCGGCTCGCTGCACATGACGGTGCAGACCGCGGTGCTGATCGAGACGCTCAAAGCCCTGGGCGCCGATCTGCGCTGGGTCTCGTGCAACATCTTTTCCACCCAGGACCATGCCGCCGCCGCCATCGCCGCCGCCGGCATTCCGGTCTTTGCCCACAAGGGCGAGACGCTGGAGGAATACTGGGCCTATACCGACCGCATGCTGGAATGGGGCGATGGCGGCACGCCCAACCTCATCCTCGACGATGGCGGGGACGCCACCATGCTGGTGCTGACCGGCGCCCGGGCCGAGACCGAGCCGGACCTGCTCGACAAGCCCGGCAACGAGGAAGAGGAAATCTTCTTTGCCACTATCAGGCGGCGGCTGGCCAAGACCCCCGGCTTTTATTCGCGCATCCGCGCCGCCATCAAGGGCGTGTCGGAGGAAACCACCACCGGGGTGATGCGGCTCTACCAGTTGCACGCGCGGGGCGAACTGCCCTTCCCGGCCATCAACGTCAACGACAGCGTCACCAAGTCGAAATTCGACAATAAATACGGCACCCGCGAATCGCTGGTCGACGCCATCCGGCGCGGCACCGACGTGATGCTGGCCGGCAAGGTGGCGGTGGTGTGCGGCTATGGCGACGTGGGCAAGGGCTCGGCCGAAAGCCTGCGCGGCGCCGGCGCCCGCGTGCTGGTGACCGAGGTCGACCCGATCTGCGCCCTGCAGGCGGCGATGGAAGGCTATGAGGTGGTGACGCTGGCGGACGCGGCGCCGCGCGCCGATATCGTGGTCACCGCCACCGGCAATCGCGACGTGCTGACGCTCGACGACATGCGCAATCTCAAGGACATGGCGATCGTCTGTAATATCGGGCACTTCGACAACGAGATCCAGATCGCGGCGCTGCGCAACTTCAAGTGGACCAATATCAAGCCGCAGGTCGACATGGTGGAAAAGCCCGATGGCAACCGCCTCATCGTCCTGTCCGAAGGGCGGCTGGTCAATCTGGGCAATGCCACCGGGCACCCGAGCTTCGTCATGTCGGCCTCGTTCTCCAACCAGACGCTGGCGCAGATCGAGCTGTGGACGCAGGGCGACAGGCTGGAAAAGAAGGTGCACGTGCTGCCCAAGCACCTCGACGAGAAAGTGGCCGAGCTGCACCTGGCCAAGCTGGGCGCCAAGCTGACCAGGCTCACTAAGGAGCAGGCCGACTATATCGGGGTGCCGGTCGACGGCCCCTTCAAGTCGGGCGAATACCGCTACTGAGGCGGCCCAATTTCCGACGGCGAAACGCTGGCCCGCGCCCCTGGCGCGGGCCGTTCTTTTTCGGGGAAAGCGCGGCGCGTTTACGCTTTTTAAAGGTTCCTGCTTCGTTCGCCGTCAAGCCCTTTGATTGCCGCTTTGCCCGCTAAGCACAGGCATGAAGACTCTTTTGCCCGATTCCCCGGCCCGGTATGGTCGGGGTGATTCGGGTCGCGAGGGGACGCGCGACCGCTTCGGGGCAGCCGGAATCGCCGCAGCGACACCAGCGTTGGCCGCCCGTCTCCAGTGCCAGTACCGGCCGCTTCCGGCCGGCTCGACAAGCGCGACACAAACGAATGAGGGCAGTCCATGGCGCCGGTTCGGCTCCGGAAACATTGGGGAATCGCGGCGTTGGGCGCCGCGCCCCTTACCCTTCTGGCCGCGGTCCCCGCGCTGGCCCAGGGGTTTTCCAGCGCCTCGCTGGGGGCGGTGGCGCCCGTCGCCGTCACCCTGGGCGCCGCCGCTTTCGCGCTCATCGCCCTGGCCGTGGTACGCAACCGGCTGCGCGAGGGGCAGACCGCGCAAAGCCGGGCCGCCGAGCAGATCGCCGGCTTGCGGGCGCTGGTCGACGAATATGAAAACCTCATCGCTGGCGGGCGCGAGCTGACGGTGCTGTGGACCGAGCAGACGGGCGGCCAGCCGCGCTTTCTTGGCCAGGCCTCGGCCGTGCTGCCCACCGGGCGGCAACCCCAGAGCGCGCTCAATTTCAACAGCTGGCTGGGCGCGGCGGAAGCCAATCGGCTGGCGCGGCTGCTCGACGAGTTGCGCATGCACGGGCACGGTTTTTCCACCAGCCTCAAGACGCTGGACGGCCGGCTCATCCGGGCCAGCGGCTGGGTCACCGGCACCGGCGCGGCCCTGCGTCTGCGGCCCGCTTTCGTCGAGCCGGCGCCGGCCACGCCGCTCGAAGGGGCGGCGCAGGGCGAGAGCCTGGGCAATGTGCGGGCCATATTGCGCCTGCTGTCGAAGCCCGCCTTCGTGCGCGACCCCGGCGATGGCCTCATCTATGCCAACGCGCCCTATCTGGCGCTGGCGAAAGCGCTGGGGCGGCCGGGCAACGAGGGCGCGCCGGGCGAAATCATCGATGGGCCGAAACTCGCGGCGCATCTGGCCGCCTGTGCAAAAACCGACGAGCCGGTGCGCCTCGCGCTCGATCTGGGCCGCAACGGCCGGTTCGAGCTCATCGAATTTCCAGTGAGCGGCGGGCGGGCCGGCTACCTGCTGCCGCAGGCGGAGGCGGCGGCGCCGCCGGCCGAGGACGCGATGACCCATATTTCGGGGATCATCGACGCGCTCGCCACCCCTATCGCCATCTTCAACGCGCGGCGCGAACTGGTGCAGTTCAACGAGGCCTATGCGCGGCTCTGGCATTTTGAGGGCAAGTTCCTGACGCTGGGGCTCGACGAGCGCGCCATTCTCGACAAATTGCGCACCGAGGGCATGCTGCCCAGCCAGGTGGATTATCACACCTGGCGCGCCAGCCACCTCGAGAGCTACAGCCGCAAGGCGCCGTTCGAGGCGCCGCCCTGGCACCTGCCAGACGGGCGCACCATCAAGGTGATTTCGGCGCCGGCAAGCCCCGCCGGCGGCGTCATCTACGTCTTCGAGGACCTCACCGAGCGGCTGGAGCTGGAATCCACCAACAAGGCCTTCACCAACGTGCTGCGCGAGACCATCAACGCGCTGTCCGAGGCGGTGGCGGTGTTCGGCACCAATGGGCGGCTGACGCTCGCCAATCCGCGCCTCTCGGCGCTGTGGAAACTGCCGGCCAACACGCTGGGCGCCAGCCCCCATATCGACCAGATCGCCGAGGCGTCGGGCCGCGCCATGCCCGAGGACGGGGCCAGCATCTGGCGGGAATTGAAGCGCGGCATCATCGACCTCAATCCTACGCGCACCGACCAGACCGGGCGCATCGCCCGCTCGGACGGGCGGCTGCTCGACTACGCCACCACGCGCCTGCCGGACGGGCAGACGATGATGACCTTTCTCGACGTCACAGAGAGCGCCAGCTATTCGAAAGTGCTCAAGGAGCGCAACGACGCGCTGGTCGCCGCCGACCGGCTCAAGGACGCGTTCGTGGAGAACGTCTCCTACGAACTGCGCTCGCCGCTCACCAATATCATCGGCTTCGCCGACCTGCTGGCCGGCACCGAAGGGGCGAGCCTCAACGAGCGGCAGCGCGCCTATATCGACTATATCCGCGCCTCCTCGGTGACGCTGGGCGTCCTGATCGACAATATCCTCGACCTGGCCTCGGTCGATGCGGGCATTGCCGAGCTCAACCCCGAGCCGCAGGACGTGGCGGGGCTGATCGAAAAGGCGCGCGCCGGCCTCAGCGCCACCTTCCCCGAAGTGTCGGGCGAGGCGCCGCAGCTCGTGGTCGAGATCGAGCCGGACCTGCCGACCATCGTCGCCGACGGCACGCGGCTGGTGCAGGTGCTCTATAATCTCCTCTCCAACGCGGCGCGCTTTTCCCCGCCGGGTGGGCAGATCCGCCTTTCCGCCAGCCATCGCGGCGAGCGCGTGCTGTTCGTCATCGAGGACGAAGGCCCGGGCCTCACCGACGAGATGAAATCGGCCATCCTCACGCGCCTCGATTCGCCGCAGGCCGGTGGCCGGCAACGCGGCGCCGGGCTGGGGCTCTCCATCGTGCGCACCTTCGTCAACCTGCATGGCGGCACCATTTCGGCGGAAAAGCGCGAGCCCAAGGGCAGCCGCATCATCGTCAACCTGCCCGTCGACAGCGCCGTAGCCGGTGTGGCCGAATAGGGGTGCGCGCGGGCCATCACGAGGGACAGGGCGTGGACGCGACCACCGAGACTTTCCTCGCCGACGAGGCCGCCACCGCCGCCTTCGGCACGGCACTGGCGGTGCAACTGGTGCCGGGCGATATCGTCAGCCTCGAAGGCGAGCTGGGAGCGGGCAAGACGGCGCTGGCGCGTTCCATCATCCGCGCCCTCATGGGCGATCCGGACCTGGAAGTGCCCTCGCCCAGCTTTGCCCTGGTGCAACCCTACGAGACACCGCGCGGCCCGGTGCTGCACGCCGATCTCTATCGCATCGGCGACGCGGCGGAGGTGGACGAACTGGGCCTTTTCGACCAGGAGGAGGCCATCGTGCTGGTGGAATGGGCCGAGCGGGCGCCCGAAATACTCGCAATGGCCCGCCTGCGCGTGGCGCTGACCCTGCCGCCCGGCGGCGCAGGGCGGAACGTGCGGGTAACGCGCCGCTGAGTTTCAGGCGCCGGGGCGCGGCTGCCGGGGCGCCAGGCCGTGCAGGAACAGCTGCTCGAGATGGCGCGCGGCGTCTTCGAAGCGCGCTTCGCCATTGCGGTCGGGGCCGAGCACGGCGCGCACCTGCACGTCGAAATCGGCGTAATGCTGGGTGGTGGCCCAGATGGAAAAGATCAGGTGATAGGGGTCGGTGCGCGCGAGCCGCCCCTGGTCCATCCAGGCGCGCAGCACCTTGGCCTTGTCGTCGACCAGCGCCTTGAGGTCGAGATCGAGCATGTCCCCGATATGGGGGGCGCCGCGCAGGATTTCATTGGCGAACAGCCGGCTCTGCCGGGGAAAGTCGCGGGCCATTTCCAGCTTGCGCCGGATATAAGAGCCGATCTCGGCCAGCGGGTCGCCCGTTTCGTCCATGTCGCGCAGCGGCGCCAGCCAGGTCACCAGCAATTCGGAAATCAGGCACCGGTAGATTTCCTGCTTGCGGGGAAAATAGTAGAGCAGGTTGGGCTTGCTCATGCCAGCCACCGCGGCGATCTGGTCGATGGTGGCGCCCCGGAACCCCTGGCGGGAAAAGACGTCGAGCGCCGCTTCGAGGATGATGTCGCGCTTCTCGCGCTGGATGCGGGTCAGCGGCCGGGGCGCCGGGCCGGCGGCGGATTGGGGTTGTCGTGGTGCCATCATCGTCCGATCGGATCGCCCTGCGGGCCGACATTTTTCCAGATGGTCAAAAATCCCGGTAACGCGCCCCGCCGTCAAGCACCAATGACGCCGCCCTGCCGCCGGCGGCAGGGCAGGGCACGATCAGGGGAAAAAATTCAGAGATTGAAGACGCGGCGGGGATGGAACTGGCCCGATGCCACCCTGCCGGTAGCAAGCGCCCGGCCCTTGTGGCTGGCCCAGCATTCCTCGAGGGCGATGGGGGCGCCGGCGCCGGTGAGCAGCACCGGATTGCCATGCGCGACGGCGGCGGCCTGGCCGGCATCGAGCCGGATTTCCGCCAGCTCGGCCAGTCCCGCCGCGACGGGGAGGAGGAGCGCGTCGCGCTCTTCGCCACCGGCGGCCGCTTCCAGCTGCGCCAGGCTGACGCTGCTGGCGGCGCCGAACGGCCCGACAGCGACCCGGTGGAGACTTGCCACATGGCCGCGCGTGCCCAGCGCCTCGGCGATGTCGCGCGCCAGGGCGCGCACATAGGTGCCCTTGCCGCAGGTGATTTCCAGCACGCTCTGCGCGCTGCCGTGTTCGAGCAGCGTCACCGCGTCGATCTCGACCGGGCGCGGCGCCAGTTCCACGGCCTCGCCGGCGCGGGCCAGGTCATAGGCGCGCTCGCCGCCGATCTTGAGGGCGGAAAAGGCCGGCGGGCGCTGCAGGATGGTGCCGGTAAAGCGCGGCAGCACCGCTTCGAGCGCCGCGCGTTCCGGCCGGCTCTCCGAGGTGGTGACGATCTCGCCCTCGGCGTCATCCGTGCTGGTGGCGGCGCCCCAGGCGATGGCGAAGCGATAGATCTTGGTCCCGTCCTGCACCTGCGGCACCGCCTTGGTGGCCTCGCCCAGCGCGATGGGCAGGATGCCGGTGGCCAGCGGGTCGAGCGTGCCGGCATGGCCGGCCTTGGCGGCAGAGAACAGGAACCGCACCTTGCCCACCGCCTGGGTGGAGGTCATGTCATAGGGCTTGTCGAGCACCACCCATCCCGAGATGGGGCGCTTCTTCGATCGGGCTTGCGTCAAGGCTCAGTCGTCCCGGCTGTCGTCGTCGTGGTCGAGATCGCGGCGCACGCGGTCCGAGCGCAGCAGCGCGTCGATGCGATCCGCTTCGGCGAAGGTCTCGTCGACGAAAAAGCGGATCTCGGGGGCGAATTTGAGATCGATCTGCGGCGCGATCCGGCCGCGGATGAACTTGCGGTGGCGGTTGAGCGCCTCGACCACCGCCTCGGCATGCGCCCCGCCCAGCGGCATGACATAGGCATTGGCCAGCTTGAGGTCGGGGGTCATGCGCACTTCGGGCACGGTGACCACGGCGCCGCGCAGCGCCTCGTCCTCCACCTCGCCGCGCGCGAACAGCGCCGCCAGCGCGTGGCGCACCAGTTCGCCCACGCGCAACATGCGCTGGCTGGGCCCTGCAGGTCGGTTATCCTTTTTCATGGGCGAGCGCCATAGGCCCTCCGGGCCGCGCCGTCAATCCACGAGCCCCAGCGCCACCTCGGCCTCGAACTGGGCGACGCGCTGTTCGATGAGCGCGGTATCGACCGGCCAGCTGGCCGGGGTGGCCGGATCGAAGGCGGGGCCGAGCCATTCCTGGTAGACGACGCCGACGCCGCGCGCGGTCTTGAGGAAGCGCATGATCATGACTTCGCCCTTGCCCTGGTAGCCGCTCAGCCGGTCGTTATAGCCGCCGCAGGCAAAGCCCAGCGGCGCCAGCTCCTCGCCCTGGTCGGGCGACAGCTGGAAAAACGCGGTCAGCTCGGGCCGGCAGATCTGCGCGTAGCCGATGATGACCACGTCGCGATAGGCCTTCAGATTGGCATTGCCGTCGAGCGACAGGCGGGCACCGACCCGCGTGGTCCAGAACGCCTCGCTCTCGGCCCGCGGATAGAGCAGCAACGACACTTCCTGCGCATCGGCCTCGAGCAGGGTTTCGGGGGCGTTCGGGTCTATCTCGGCGCCGGCGGCCAGCCAGTCGGGCGCCGGCATCAGCAGGCGCTGCTCGAGCGCTTCGAGCGCCAGCTGCTCGCCCGCGCGCGATAGCACCGGGCCGGCCGTTTCCGCCGCCGCGACGGGCAGGGCGGCCGCCAGGCCGGCGACAAGGGCGAGACACAAGAACCTAATTTGCTGCACGGGGCACTCCCAGACCCGATCGGGCGGCTGGCGAAGCCGCTGGTCGCCGCTTCGGGCCGCCGCGCCCCCTGCGGCAAACCGAACGGCCGACGATTAGAAAGGAAGCCGTCGCGGCGCAAGGGGCGGCCGGGGCGCCGCGGCGAATGGTCCGGCCATTGGGGAGAAGCTGCAACAGTCAGCCGCCGGCGGCGCGCGGCAGCGGGCTTTCGGGCAGGAGGCGATGCGGCGGCTGGTGCCCGTCCATGAAGGTGCGGATATTGACGATGACCGCCTCGCCCATCTCGATGCGTGCTTCCAGCGTCGCCGAGGCCATGTGGGCGGTGAGGATGACCCGCCCGGCCTCGGCCAGCGCCAGGAGGCGCGGATCGATGCCGTTGCGGTTCTCGAAGACGTCGAGCGCGGCCCCGGCCAGCTGCCCGGCCTCGATGCGCGCGATCAGCGCCGGCTCATCGATGAGCTCGGGCCGGCTGACATTGACGACATAGGCGTTCTTCCGGAGGCGCGCCAGCCGCCCGGCCGAGAGGATGCGGTTGGTGTCGCGGGTGAGGGGGGTATGCAGCGACACGATGTCCACCGCCTCGAGCATGGCGTCGAGATCGGGCCAGTAGGTGGCCTCCAGCGGCCCCTCGACGCCGGGCGGGCGGCGGTGCCGGGTGAAATAGTGGATGGCAAGGCCGAAGGCGCGCGCCCGCATGGCGACGGCCGCGCCGATGCGCCCCATGCCGACGATGCCCAGCGCCTTGCCGCGCAGCCGGTGGCCGAGCATGGAGGTGGGCGACCAGCCGGCCCAGGCGCGGTCGGCCAGCAGCATCTGCGTACCTTCCACCAGGCGCCGCGGCAGCGCCAGCATCAGCGCGGTGGCCATGTCGGCGGTGTCGTCGGTGAGCACGCTCGGCGTGTTGGTGACGGTGAGGCCCGCCTGCCAGGCCGCGTCGAGGTCGATATTGTCGACGCCGTTGCCGAACTGGGCGATGAGGCGCACGCTCCTGGGCAGGCGGGCGATGAGCGCGGCGTCGATCCGGTCGGTGATGGTAGAGACCAGGACGTCCTTGCCCGCCAGCCCGTCGAGGATGTCGGTCGCGGTGAGGGCGGCGTCGAGCTCGTTGACGTCGGTTTCGAACAGCGTCGCCATGCGCGCCTCGATCGTCTCGGGCAGGCGTCGGGTGACGAGAATCTTGGGTCGGGCAGAGGTCATGGGGCGATCGGGGCGGACCGGGGCGGGTCGCGGGGGGCGTCCTTCAGCGACCATTAAGGATCATCGGCTAGTGATAGGCTAATTCCAATCCGTCTGCAAAGTCATGTTGTTCCTGCCCACTGCCCGGGGCCGTGCCCGTTTCTTGCCCTGTCTGCTCGTCCTGGCGCTGTTGCTGGCGCCGGGCATTGGCCTGTCCGCCGTCCGGGCGCAGGAGAGCGCCGACAATCCCTCCGGCCTCAAGCTGCCGCGCTTCGTCACCACCCGCTCGCATCCGATGAACGTGCGGGTCGGGCCAGGCACCAAATACGATCTGGCGTGGAATTTCACCGTGTCGGGCGTGCCGGTGGAGATCATCCAGGAATTCGACACCTGGCGCAAAATCCGCGACGTGGACGGCGCCGAGGGCTGGGTGCACCAGAGCCTGCTGGTGGGCAACCGCGCCGGCTATGCCACGCCGCTGCTCGCCAATGGCGAGGTGGAGATGCACGCCAATGCCGCCGACGAGGCGCCGCTGGTGGCGCGGCTGGCGCCGGGCGTGCGCGTCTCCATCAGCCAGTGCAACGGCGACTGGTGCAAGGTAGCGGCCAGCCAGCCGGGCGAGCGCGCCAGCTATGGCGGCTGGGTGCATCAGGCCGAATTGTGGGGCGTCTACCCCGACGAAGTATTCGAATAGTCAGTCCGCCGTCTCGCGCTCGGCCAGCGCCGCGGCTGCCTGCCGGGCGCGGCGGACCTCGTCGGCCTGCCGGGGGCAGGAAGCGCAATAGCTGCCGGGAAAGGCCAGATAGTCGAGGCAGCACCCCTTGCGGGCGATGATCGGCACGGCCGTGCCGTCAGCGAGGCTCAGGGTCTCGAGCTCCCCCTCGCCGGCAAGGCCCATGGCCTCGAGCCACAGCGCACAGAACCGCTGTTGCTGCGCGAGGCTGGTGCCGGGGCAGAAGCGGTCGAGGCGGACCATGAGGTCCAGCATGCGGTCGGCCAGCAGCCGCCGGGCGGGCCGGCGCTTGAGGCGGGTGATGGCGTTGATTTCCGTTAGGATCGCTTCGCTCATGGCGTTGAGTTGGCGCCCCGCCATGGCGATGAGGGCTTCGGGCGAACCGGCCTGCTGCGGGCCCGGGGCGAGGCGATAGCCACTGACATCGACGCCGCGCACCGATTGGGCCAGCCCGCCCAGCTCGGGCAGGGCGCCATGCACGTGCACGGCGATGACCGCGAGATAGCAGGGCTGCCACAGCAGATTGGTCCACAGGCGCACCGCATAGAAGGGCGCGCCGGCCTGCGGATAGGCGGCGGCGAGGCGGTGGCGCAGGGTTTCGAGCAGCATATGGTTGTCGCGGCCGAGCTGGTGCCAGCCTGGCAGCCAGGGGCCGGGCGCGCCGTCCATGAAGCCGGTGACGCGGGCGGCGGTGGCGATGAGCCGGGTCAGCGCGGCGGCTTCGTCGTCGGCGGCGAAAAGGAATTGGCGCGCGGCCACGGCGGTGCTCCGGTTCTCAAACGTGGTGAAACCAAGACCTAGAGCAGTTCCGCCGGCGGGGAAAGCGCCCCGCCCCCCGGATTTGTCCCATGCGGAATGGGTACTTGCCCGCAGGGGCGGGTTCACCACGCGCTGGGCCGGCGCGGCGCAGGCTGCAGGCGGGGAAAGCTTGCAAAGGGAGGTTTCCCATGCTGCGAGCGCGCCGGCTCAAAGACGATCGCGGCACCGCCGTCATCGAGTTCGCCCTGCTGACGCCGGTGTTTCTGCTATTGCTCACGGGCATGCTGGCCTACGGCCTCTATTTCGGCGCCGCCCACGCCTTGCAGCAATTGGCGGCGGACGCCGCCCGCATCGCCATTGCCGGGCTGACCGACAGCGAGCGCGACGCCATGGTGGGCCGCTATCTCACGCGCCACGCCGGCGACTACATGCTGATCGATCCCGGCCGGCTCAGCTACGAGATCGGCGCCTATCCCGGCGATCCGGACCAGTACCAGGTGCTGCTGCGCTACGACGCGGCCGAATTGCCGATCTGGAACCTTTATCCGCCCCTGCCCCTGCCCGCTTCCATGCTGGTCTCGGGCGCCAGCATCCGGCGGGGCGGGCTATGATCGGGCGGTTCTGGCGCGACCAGCGCGGCAATATGGCGATCCTGTTCGCCGCCGGCTTCACCCTCTCGGTGGTGGTGGCGGCGGTGGCGGTGGACGCGGCGGCGCTCTACCATGAGCGGCGGATGCTGCAGGCGGGCGTCGACCTGGCCGCCCTGCAGGCGGCGCGGCAACCGGCGGCGGCGACGGAAATCGTGCGCGCCGCGCTGGCGCAGGCGGGGCTGCTGGCCGACGGTGCCGAGGACCTGTCGGTGACGACCGGCCGCTACGTCGCCGACCCCGACATCGCCCCGGCGGCGCGTTTCATGCCGGGGCAGGGTCCGGCCAACGCCGTGCGCGTGACGCTGGCGCGTCCCGGCCAGCTCTATTTCGCCACCAGCTTCGCCCCCGCGCCGATCATCGGCGTGGAGGGGCTGGCCAGCGTCACCCCGGAAGTGGCCTTTTCGGTGGGCTCGCGCCTCGCCAGCCTCAATGAGGGGCTGGCCAATGCGCTGCTCGGGCGGCTGCTGGGCACCAATGTGGCGCTCAACGCGCTCGACTACCGGGCGCTGGCCGACGCCCGCATCGGCGCCCTGGGCTTTCTCGACGCCCTGGCGCAGGAGCTGCACGTCACCGCCGGCAGCTACACCGAATTGCTGGACATGCAGGCCGATGCCGGAGCCGTCGCTTCGGCACTCGCCAGCCTCACCACCGGTTCCGCCCGCACCCTGCTGGGCACGCTGGCGGCCGGCGGCGCGGGCAACCGGCTGCGCATCGGCGACCTCATCGATCCGGGGCGCCTGGGGGCGCTGGCGGTGGGCAGCGGCGACGCGGCCGTCGATATCGAGCTGTCGGCGCTCGACGTCCTCACCGCCGCCGCGGCGGTGGCGGACGGCTCGCGGCAGCTGGCGCTCAACCTGGGCGCCGGGGTGCCCGGCCTTGCCGCGCTGAAGCTCGAACTGGCGCTGGGCGAGCCGCCGCAAGGCGGCAGCTGGCTGGCGGTGGGGCCGCAGGGCACTATCGTGCGCACCAGCCAGCTGCGCCTGCGCCTCAGCGCGCAATTGCTGGGTGGGCCGGGCGGCGCGGGGGTGAACCTGCCGCTCTGGCTCGATCTTGCCCATGCCGAGGCCCGGGTGGCCGGCGCCAGTTGTCCGGACGCCGAGGCGCCCAACGGCACGGCGCGCATTGCCGTGCGGCCCGGGGCGCTGCGGCTGGGGATCGGCGCCATCGACACGGCGGAACTGGCCGGCTTCGGCGGGCCGCTGCCGCTGCGCCGGGCGCGGCTGGTCGACGCGAAGCTGCTGCGGGTCGAGGGCAGCGCGCTGCTGGAGGTGGCGGCACTCGATCCCGTCATGCTGGATTTCGCCTCGGCGGAGATCGGCGGCCAGGCCGTCAAGACCGCCCGCACCCGCACCATCACCGGCTCGCTGGCCGCCTCGCTCCTCAACCATCTCGAGCTCGACATCTCCGTGCTCGGGATCGACCTGGGGCTCTCGAAGATCGGCATCACCAATACGCTCACCGCGCTGCTGGCGACGCTGGCCCCGACGCTCGACCTCACCATAGACGGCGTGCTTTCGGCGCTGGGGCTGGGGATCGGCGAAGCCGATATCCGCGTCTATGGCGTGCGCTGCAGCACCCCCGTCCTGGTCGGCTAGGATTTTCTGGCCTTTCCATCGGCGCCTTGCCGTCGATTCCGGCTTGACGGCCATACGTAGTGTGTTAGTTATATAGCACACTAATTGAGCAAGGCAGATGGACGAGTTTCACGCCAGCCAGCCGATCTTCGTGCAGATTCGGCAGCGGCTGATCGAGATGATCCTGCGGGGCGCCGCGCCCGAGGGCGAGGCGCTGCCCTCGGTGCGCCAGATCGCCGCCGAGCTTTCGGTCAACCCGCTGACGGTCACGAAAGCCTTCGAGGCGCTGGTCGATATCGGCGTGGTGGAAAAACGCCGGGGGCTGGGCATGTTCGTCGCCGCCGGCGCCCGCGCCACGCTGCTGGCGCATGAGCGCGAGAAATTCCTCAACCAGGACTGGCCCCGCATCGCCGCGCAGATCGAGGCGCTCGGCCTCGACCTCGCCGCCCTGATGACCCCGACCCCACCCGCAGCCAAGCCGGAAGGCACCGAGAAATGACCGACAATCCCGTCGCCCTCGACCCCATCGTTTCCGTTCGGGGCCTCAAGAAATCCTTCGGCCGCAAGCCCATTCTGCACGGGCTGGATTTCGACATTCCGGCCGGCCGCATCTATGGCCTCGTGGGTCACAATGGCGCGGGCAAGACCACCACGCTCAACGCCATGCTGGGGCTCACCTCCTATGAAGGCAGCATAAGGGTGCTGGGGGAGGACCCCTTCGCGCGGCGCGCCCATCTGATGGAGAACGTCGCCTTCATTTCGGACGTCGCCAGCCTGCCGCGCTTCCTGCGGGTGCGCGAGCTGTTCGCGCTGCTGCGCAACATCCACCCCAATTTCAGCCCCGACAAGGCCCGGCAATTCCTCGAAGGCACCGATATCCGGCCGGAGATGAAAATCCGCACCCTGTCGAAGGGCATGATCGCGCAATTGCACCTGGCGGTGGTGATGGCGATCGACGCCCGGCTGCTGGTGCTGGACGAGCCGACGCTGGGCCTCGACATCACCTACCGCAAGCGCTTCTACCGGCGGCTGCTGGAAGACTACATGACCGAGGAACGCACGCTGGTCATCACCACCCATCAGGTGGACGAGATCGAATTCATGCTCTCGGACATCATGTTCATCCGCGACGGTGCGCTGATCCTGCATATGCAGATGGAAACGGTGAGCGAGAAATTCACCCAGCTGGTGGTCAACGAGCCGGACCGGCAGGCGGCGGCGCGGGCCCTCGCCCCGGTCTACGAGGAAACCCGCTTCGGGCAGACGGTGATGATCTTCGATGGGGTGGCGCGCGACAAGCTGGCGCCGCTGGGCCAGGTTTCCACCCCGACGCTGTCGGACCTGTTCGTGGCGCTGATGCAGCGCGCCCCCGCCAATCCGGAGGCCGCCCGATGAAGGCTTTCCTCGCCCTCATGCACCGCGAATATATCGAGCATCGCGGCGCCTTCCTCATCGCGCCGCTGATTTTGGTCGGCGTGGTCTTCGTGCTGACACTGCTGGCGTTCAGCGTCGAGCGCATCGATTCGCGCTTTTCCGGCGCGCTGGTGACCGTCATTCCCAACTGGGTGTTCGTCGCCGGCTTTGCCGCGCTGGCCAGCGGCTGGGCCGTCTATCTGGGCTTCGTGCTGTTCTTCTACTGCGCCGATGGCTTTGCCGCCGACAAGCGCAACAACGCCATGCTGTTCTGGAAGTCCATGCCCGTTTCCGACCTCAGGATATTGGCCAGCAAGCTGGTGGCGGCGCTCACCATCCTGCCCGGCTCGATCTTCGCGGTGGCCATGGTTTCCATCCTCATCATGTTCGGCGTCGCCTATGTCACCACCATGATCGCGGGGCTGGGGAGCATGGCGCTATTGGGCAGCATCACGCAGATCTTCGCGCAGATGGCGCTGGTCTATCTGGTGGTGCTGGCGCTGGCCCTCCTCTGGTACCTGCCCTATATGGCGCTGGTGGGCGCCATGGCGACGGCGGTGGGGCGCTGGGCCATTCCACTGGCCTTCCTGCTGCCCTCCATCCTCTCGGCGCTCGAATGGGTGACGCTGGGCGGGCGGCACCCTTTCGCCACCACCGTCTGGGCCTATCTCGACTATCGCTCGCGCTTTCCCGTGTCGCTCGACTATCTCGAGGCGGTCTGGGACGGCGCGGTGGCGTTCGACGCCGGCGTGTTCCTGAGCGGGCTCATACAGGCCTTCGACTGGCTGCAGGTGGGCACCGGCGCGGCCTTCGCCGCCCTCGCCATTTATCTGGCGGCCGAATACCGGCGCCGCGCCGCCGCCAGCTGAGCGGCGGCGGGCGGTTCGACGCGCCCCGCCGCGGCAGAAGGCGATCGTCGCACGACGCTACTTGCGAATGATTTGCAATTGCACTATGTGTGCTGGCGGATCATTCGGAGTTTGCCATGCGCCGCCGCCAATTCGTCAGCCTCGCCCTTGCCGCGCCGCTGCTGCTGAGCCTGCCGGCCCGCGCCCAGTCGCCGGCCCGGCTCAAGGCCGTCACCAGCTTCACCATCCTGGCCGACATGGCGCGCAACGTGGCCGGCACCGCCGCCGACGTGGTGTCGATCACCAAGCCGGGCGCGGAAATCCACAATTACCAGCCGACGCCGGGCGACCTGGTGGCGGCCGACGGGGCCGGGCTCATCCTGTGGAACGGGCTCAATCTCGAACAATGGTTCGGCCAGTTCCTCGACAATTTCCCCGGCGTGCCCAATGCGGTGCTGAGCGAGGGGATTGAGCCCATCGGCATCGGCGACGGGCCCTATGCGGGCAAGCCCAACCCGCACGCCTGGATGTCGCCCACCGACGCGCTCATTTACGTGAAGAACATCGAGCGCGCCTTTGCCGCCGTCGACCCGGACAACGCGCCACTCTACGCCGCCAACGCCGCCGCCTATGGCGGTGAGATCGAGGCTCTGGTCGCGCCGATCCGCGCCGCGCTGGCCGCCATTCCCCCGGCGCGGCGCTGGCTGCTGACCTCGGAGGGCGCCTTTTCCTACCTGGCGCGCGATTTCGGCTTGCAGGAACTCTATCTCTGGCCGATCAACGCCGACCAGCAGGGCACGCCGAGGCAGGTGCGGCTGGTGATCGACGCGGTACGCGAACACAATATCCCGGCGATCTTTTCGGAATCGACCATTTCCCCGCGCCCGGCCGAGCAGGTGGCGCGCGAGACCGGCATCAAATATGGCGGCGTGCTCTATGTGGATTCGCTCTCCGAGCCGGACGGGCCGGTGCCGACCTATCTCGACCTGTTGCGCGTCACCACCAGCACCATCATCGCGGGGCTAAGCTGATGCATACCATTGCAGACGGCATCCTCGTCGACGACATCACCGTTGCCTACCGCAACGGCACCACCGCGTTGCGCCACGCCAGCTTCACCAGCCCGCGCGGCTCGATCACCGCGCTGGTGGGGGTCAACGGCGCCGGCAAATCCACCATCTTCAAGGCCATCATGGGCTTCGTGCCGCTGGCCTCGGGGCGCATCGTGCTGCTCGGCCAGCCCGGCAAGGCAGCGCAGCGCGCCAATATGGTGGCCTATGTACCGCAGTCCGAGGAGGTGGACTGGAATTTCCCGGTGCTGGTGGAAGACGTGGTGATGATGGGCCGCTTCGGCCACATGAACCTTTTCCGCATGCCCCGCCCTATCGACCGGCAGAAGGTTGCCGCCGCGCTCGAGCGCGTCGACATGACCGCCTTCGCCAAGCGGCAGATCGGGGAATTGTCGGGCGGCCAGAAAAAGCGCGTCTTCCTGGCTCGGGCGCTGGCGCAGGAGGGCGAGGTGATCCTGCTCGACGAGCCCTTTACCGGCGTCGACGTCAAGACCGAGGACGCCATCGTCGCCTTGCTGCGGGCGCTGCGCGACGAGGGCAAGGTGATCCTCGTCTCCACCCACAATCTGGGCTCGGTGCCCGAATTCTGCGACCGCACCGTCCTGGTCAAGGGCACCGTGCTGGCTTCCGGCCCGACGCCCGAAGTGTTCACCCGCGAAAAGCTCGAGGAAGCCTTTGGCGGCGTGTTGCGCCATTTCGTGCTGGCCGGTGCGGGCCTGCACGCGGACGACGATCCGCGCCACCTGGCCGTCCTCAGCGACGACGAGCGGCCGCTGGTGCTCTACGGCGAAAAGGGCCGCATGGCGCATCAGCAATCGAGCGGGGACAAGCCGTGATTGCCCTGCTGCTGGAGCCGTTTTCCTACCACTACATGATCAACGCCATCTGGGTTTCGGCGCTGGTGGGGGGTGTCTGCGCCTTCCTTTCGGCCTATCTCATGCTCAAGGGCTGGTCGCTGATCGGGGACGCGCTCAGCCATTCCATCGTGCCGGGGGTGGCCGGCGCCTATATGCTGGGCCTGCCCTTTTCGCTCGGCGCCTTCTTTGCCGGCGGGCTCGCTGCCGGGGCGATGCTGTTTCTTTCCCAGCGCACCAAGCTCAAGGAAGACGCGGTGATCGGGCTGATCTTCACCAGCTTTTTCGGCCTGGGCCTGTTCATGGTGTCGCTCTCGCCCACGCCCATCGACATCCAGACCATCGTGCTGGGCAATATCCTCGCCATCACCCCGGACGAGACCCTGCAACTGGTCATCATCGCCGCGGTGACGCTGGGCGTCATGCTGGTGATCTGGAAGGATCTGATGGTCACCTTCTTCGATGAGAGCCACGCGCGCTCCATCGGCCTCAGGACCGGGCTGCTCAAGGCCGTCTTCTTCACCCTGCTCAGCGCCGCGACGGTGGCGGCGATGCAGACGGTGGGCGCCTTTCTCGTCATCGCCATGGTGGTGACGCCCGGCGCCACCGCCTATCTGCTGACCGACCGCTTCTCCCGCCTCATCCTCATCGCCATCGCCGTCGGGGTCCTCTCCTCGCTGCTCGGCGCCTATCTGAGCTATTTCCTCGACGGGGCCACCGGCGGCATCATCGTGCTGTTGCAGCTGCTGGTCTTCCTCACCGCCTTCCTGTTTGCGCCCAAGCACGGCCTGCTGGCCGCACGCCGGCGCCTCGCCCGGGAGACGGCGCCATGAGCTGGCTCGATACGGCGCTCTTGCCGTTCAGTTTCCCCTTCATGACCAAGGCGATGCTCATCGCCGTGCTGGTGGGGGTGCCGAGCGCCCTGCTCTCGTGCTTTCTCGTGCTCAAGGGCTGGTCGCTGATGGGCGACGCCATCTCGCACGCCGTGCTGCCCGGCGTGGTGCTGGCCTATCTCGCCGGCCTGCCGCTGGGCGTCGGCGCCTTTGCCGCCGGCATGGTCTGCGCCCTGTCGGTGGGCTACCTCAAGGCCAATAGCCGCATCAAGGAAGATACGGTGATGGGGGTGGTGTTTTCCGGCCTTTTCGGCCTCGGCATCGTGCTGTTCGCGGCCATCCGCACCGATGTGCATCTCGACCATATCCTCTTTGGCAATATTCTGGGGGCCGGGGAGGCAGACTTGCAGCTGGCTGCGGCCATTGCGCTGGTCGTGGGGGCGCTGGTCGTCGCCAAATGGCGCGACCTCATGCTCTTCATCTTCGATCCGCAACAGGCCGGCGCCATCGGCCTGCCGGTGAAGCTGCTGCATTACGGCCTGCTGGCGCTGATCTCGCTCACCATTGTCGGGGCCTTGCAGGCGGTGGGCATCGTGCTGGTCATTGCCCTGCTCATCGCCCCCGGCGCCACCGCCTTCCTGCTCACCCGGCGCTTCGGCACCATGCTGTGGCTGGCGGCGGCGATGTCCGTCCTCTGTAGCCTCGCCGGCGTCTATCTCAGCTTCTTTCTCGACAGCGCCCCCGCGCCCACCGTCGTGCTGCTGATGACGCTGTGCTTCGTCGGGGCGCTGCTCGCCACCCAGCGCCGCCGCGCCGCCCCCGCGCCCATCGCCTGACCTGTCGGGGAACGCTCCCGCGCGGCCGGCAGTTTACTAGGAATATCCCCTTTCCGGCGCGGCGGCCGGCGGGGGCAAGGAGGACGGGGGAATGGCCAAGTATCCCGCTTTTGCCCATGGCCGATAAGGCCGGCAACCTGCGCCCGGCCGTCAGCGACGGCGCGCAGCATCGGGACATCGCCGACTATGGCATCATCGGCAATTTGCTGACGGCGGCGCTGGTGGGGCGGGACGGCTCGGTCGACTGGCTGTGCCTGCCGCGCTTCGATTCGCCCGCCTGCTTTGCGGCGCTGCTCGGCACGCCCGACAATGGCCGCTGGAAAATCGCGCCGCGCGCGGCGCTCACCGGCAGCTCGCGGCGCTATCTGGAGAACACCGCCATTCTCGAAACCCGCTTCGAGACCGCGACCGGCGCGGTAACGGTGACCGATTTCATGCCGCTCTCGGCGGAGCCCGGCAAGACCAGCCTCGTGCGCATCGTCAGGGGGGAAGCCGGCCATGTCGCCATGGAGATGGAACTGGTGCTGCGCTTTTCCTACGGGCAGGCCGTGCCCTGGGTGCGCCGCCGCGAATACGGGCTGAGCGCCGTCGCCGGCCCCGATACCGTGCACCTCCATACGAGGCTCCCGCTGCACGGCGAGGGCCGCATCACCAGGGCGCATTTCACCATCCGGGAGGGCGAGAGCATCGCCGCGACGCTCTCCTACCACGCGTCGACCGTGGCCCCCAGCTTCGTGCCCGACAGCGGCGAAAGCCTGCAACGCACCACCAATTGGTGGCGCGAATGGACGCGGCGCGGCCGCCTGCCGGAGGGCCCGGCGCCCTGGCAGCAGGCCATGCGGCGCTCCCTCATCACCCTCAAATTGCTGACCTACGAGCCCACCGGCGCCATCATCGCCGCCCCCACCACCTCGCTGCCGGAGCGGCTCGGCGGCCCGCGGAACTGGGATTACCGCTATTGCTGGCTGCGCGACTCGGCGCTCACCCTGCTGGCGCTGCTGCATGCGGGCTATCGCGAGGAGGCCGAGGCCTGGCGGCAATGGCTGCTGCGCGCCGTGGCCGGCGACCCCGACCAGTTGCAGATCATGTACGGCATTGCCGGCGAACGCTGGCTGCCGGAGCGCGAAATTCCCTGGCTGGCCGGCTTCGAACACAGCAAGCCCGTACGTATCGGCAACGACGCGGCCAACCAGATGCAGCTCGACGTCTATGGCGAGCTGTTCGACACCCTGCACGCGGCCCGCCACGCGCAATTGCAGCAGCGCGAGGAAGCCTGGGCGCTGCAAAAAACCCTGCTGGCGACGCTGGCGACGAAGTGGCAGAGCCTCGACCGCGGCATCTGGGAGGTGCGGGGGCCGGAACGCGCCTTCACCCATTCGCGGCTGATGGTGTGGCTGGCCTTCGACCGCGCCATCGCGGCGGCCGAGAGCTTCGGGCTCGACGGGCCGGTCGCCGACTGGCGGCACGTGCGGGCCGCCATCCACGACGATATCGTTTCGCGCGGTTTCGACGCCGGCCGCAACAGCTTCGTGCAGTATTACGGCGGCACGGCGCTCGATGCGAGCCTGCTGCTGCTGCCGCAGACAGGCTTCCTGCCGCCCGATGACCCCCGCATCGCCGGTACCATCGCCGCCATCGAGCGCGAGCTGGTGGCGGACGGGCTGGTGCGGCGCTATTCCACGACCGAGACGGATGACGGCCTCGCCGGCGCCGAGGGCGCCTTCCTCGTTTGCAGCTTCTGGCTGGCCGACGCCCATGTGCTGGCCGGCGACCGCGACAAGGCCGCCGCCATCTTCGAGCGCCTGCTGGGGCTGCGCAACGATCTGGGCCTGCTCTCGGAAGAATATGACAGCCGGGGCGCGCGCATGCTGGGCAATTTTCCGCAGGCCTTTTCCCATATCGGGCTGATCAATACCGCCCATAATCTGCTGAAGGTCGACGGTCCCGCCCGGCAGCGGGCGCGCCAGCGCGGCTGAACCCGCCGCCGCCCGGCCGGTCTATCCGCCTAATCCCCCCCGCCGGCCCGCCGCGCCACACTGGCCCCCGACAATTTTTTGGGAGCCCCGCGCATGGACAACACCCCCCGCCTCGCCTTGCCCTTCATCGTTGCCGGGCAGGCGCTCAAGCACATCACCCATAACGAGGCGCTCGAAAAGCTCGACGCGCTGGTGCAGCCGGTGGTCGAAACCATGAGCCTTGCCGCGCCGCCGCCGAGCCCGCTCGATGGCGAGGCCTATGTGGTGCCCGCCGGCGCCAGCGGCGCCTGGGCCGGCCATCACGACGAGATCGCCGTCTTCCAGTCGGGGGCATGGCGGTTCTTCGATCCGGCCAGCGGCTGGCTGCTGTTCGATCGCGCCAGCGCCACGCTGCGCGCCTATTCGGGCACGCAATGGGTGGCGCTGGCGGCGCTCGGCGCCGGGCTCGAGCAGTTTGGCGTCAATACCGCGGCCGATAGCGTCAACCGCCTCGCCGTGGCGGCGCCGGCGACGCTTTTCACCCATGAGGGCGCCGGCCATCAGGTGAAGATCAACAAGGCGACGACGGGGGACACGGCCAGCCTGCTGTTCCAGTCGAACTGGTCGGGCCGCGCCGAAATGGGGCTGATGGGCGATGGCGACTGGCGCATCAAGGTCAGCGCCGACGGTCTCGCCTGGACGAACGCCATCACCGTGGCGGCCAGCGACGCCAGCATCAGCGTGGCCGGGTCGCTGCGCCCGGCGGCCGACAACGCCGTCAGCCTGGGCGCCAGCGGCGCGCGCTGGGCGGCGATCTGGGCCGCCACCGGCACCATCCAGACCTCGGACCGGCGTCTCAAGACCGCCATCGCCCCCACCGATCTGGGGCTCGACTTCATCGCCGCATTGCAACCGGTGCGCTTCCGCTGGCGCGACCGCCCCGCTGCGGGCACGTTTTACGGGCTGCTGGCCGAGGACGTTGGCACCGCCGCGCAGCAGTGCGGCGTCGCCGACTTCGCCGGTTATGTGCCGGGCGGTGCCGACACCCCCGCCGCCTTGCGCTACGACGCCTTCATCGCCCCGCTGATCGCCGCCATCCAGACCCTCCATGCCCGGCTGCAGGCGCTGGAAGCGACCGCCCACTGATTCCCCTGGGGCCCGGCATGCCGGCGCGATGGCGAAGCCAGCCTTTTGAGTGCCTCCGACGCCAACCCGTGCAAAAAAGCCGCCCGGCCCCTTCCGGCCGGCGGCGCGGGGCGCTAGGCTGAGGCACGTACGTCTCGAGGAGGAGCGCGCAGATGAGCGCCAGGCGCCTGGGTATCGGCCTGATCGGTACCGGCAATATTTCTTCGGCCTATCTGAAGGCCATTCTGGGCCGGGACGGCATGCCGGGCTTTCCGATGCTGGAGGTGCGGGGGCTGGCCGATATGCGGCCCGAAGTGGCAGCCGCCCGGGCGGCCGAGTTCGGCCTTACGGCGATGAGCATCGAGGCGCTGCTGGCCGATCCCACCATTGCGCTGGTGATCAACCTCACCATTCCGCGCGCCCATGTGGACGTGGGGCTGCGGTGCCTCGCCGCCGGCAAGCACGTCTATTCGGAAAAGCCGCTCGGCATCAGCTTTGCCGAGGGCCGCAAGCTCGCCGACGCGGCGGCCGCTGCCGGGCTGCGGATCGGCTCGGCGCCCGACACCTTCCTCGGCGGTGCGCACCAGACGGCGCGCGCCGTGCTCGACAGCGGCGTGCTCGGCCCCATCGTCGGCGGCACCGCCTTCTTCCTCGCGCCGGGGCACGAAAGCTGGCACCCCGACCCGGCCTTCTACTACGATATCGGCGGCGGGCCGGTGCTCGACATGGCGCCCTATTACATCACCGACCTGGTCAACCTGCTGGGGCCGGTGGCGCGCGTTTCGGCCATGGCTTCGCGCCTGCGGCAGCAGCGCCCCATCACCTCCGAGCCCAGGCGGGGCGAGATCATGCCCGTGAGGGTGGATACGCACGTCGCCGGCACTTTGGGCTTTGCCAATGGCGCCATCGTGCAGGTGGGGATGAGCTTCGACGTCGCCGGCCACAAGCACGTGCCGCTCGAAATCTACGGCACCGAGCAGACGCTGATCGTGCCCGACCCCAATTTCTTCGGCGGCGCGGTGGAAGTGAAGAAGAAGGGCCGCGAGGAGCCGTTCGTGCCGGTGCCGGTCAGCGCGCCCTATGCGGACGGCAATTACCGCTCGCTGGGCGTCGCCGACATGGCGCTGGCCATTCTCGATGATCGCCCGCACCGGGCCAATGGCGCGCTGGCGCTGCACGTGCTGGAGGTGATGGAAGCCTTCGAGACCGCGGCGCGCGAGGCGCGCACCGTCGCGATCGCCACGCCGGTCGAGCGCCCCGCCCCGCTGGCCGACAGCCTCACCGCCGGCCGGCTGGCTTAGACCGTTCCCGTTCGGGTCCTTCCCCCAGGTCATCCCCGCGCGCGGGGATGACATGTAGCGGCAGGGGTTCGGGACGCCCCCGTCAGCGCAGCCAGCCCTGCGGGCGGGGGTGCAGTTCCATCTGCCCGTCCTTGGTCGCCGCGTCGATGGCGGCCAGTTCCGCGGCGGTGAAATCGAGATTGTCGAGCGTGCCCAGATTGTCCTTGAGCTGCTCGAGCGTGCGCACGCCGATCAGCGCCGAGGTCACTTCCGGGCGCCGCAGCACCCAGGCCAGCGCCAGCTGCACCAGCGTCTGCCCGCGGGCCCGGGCGATCTCGCCCAGCCGGTCCACGGCGGCGAGCACGCGCGGCTCGATATGGCTGGCGCGCAGCGAGCCGTTGGGATTGGCGCCGCGCGTGCCTTCCTTGCTGGCGCCGCTGCCATATTTGCCCGACAGCACGCCCTGGGCCAGCGGCGAAAAGGCGATCATGCCGATGCCCAGCTCGCCGCAGGCCTCGATGGTGCGGTCGTTCTCGATCCAGCGGTTGATCACCGAATAGCTGGGCTGGTGGATGGTGGTGGCGACGCCCATGCCCCTGAGGATATGGTGGGCCTCGCGCGTTTCCGGCTCGGGATAGGAGGACACCCCGACATAGAGCGCCTTGCCGGCTTTGACCGCCTGGGCCAGCGCCCCCATGGTCTCTTCCAGCGGCGTTTCCGGGTCGTAGCGGTGCGAATAGAAGATATCGACATAGTCGAGCCCGAGCCGCCTGAGGCTCTGGTCGAGGCTGGCGAGCAGATATTTGCGCGAGCCGAATTCGCCATAGGGGCCGGGCCACATATTGTAGCCGGCCTTGGTGGAGACGATCAGCTCGTCGCGATAGGGCCGGAAATCACGCGCCAGCACCTGGCCGAACAATTCCTCCGAAGAGCCGGCCGGCGGCCCGTAATTATTGGCCAGGTCGAAATGGGTGATGCCGCGATCGAAGGCGTAGCCCAGGATTTCCATGGCGGAAGGATAGTCGCGCGTGCCGCCGAAATTCTGCCACAGCCCCAGGCTCAGCACCGGCAGCTTGAGCCCGGAGCGGCCCGAGCGGCGATAGGCCATGGTGTCGTAGCGCGCGGGATCGGCACGATAGGTCATTTTCTTCTCCCGATGGGTGTGGGGAGCCGGCTCGTGACGAAGCGGCCGGCCAGTGCTAAGGAGCGGCGCTATGTCCACGCCCCAGCCCGATTGCGCCGCCACTCTGCCCCAGCCCGCTGCCCCGTACAAGGTGATGGCGCTCTATAAATTTGCCGCCCTGCCCGATGCGGCGGCGCTGCAAAAGGCGCTGGCGGCCTTCTGCTGCGCGCAGGCCATACGCGGCACGCTGATCCTCGCGCCCGAAGGCATCAACGGCACGGTGGCCGGGGCGCCCCCGGCCATCGACGCGCTCGCCGATTTTCTCCTTGCCGGCGGCCCCTTCGGCACGCGTCTCGCCGGGGCGGAGATCAAATACAGCTTTGCCGCGACGGCGCCGTTCCTGCGCCTGAAAGTGCGCCTCAAACCCGAGATCGTGACGCTGCGCGCCCCCGAGGCGGACCCGACGCAGCGGGTCGGCACCTATGTGGCGCCCGAGGACTGGAACGCGCTCATCGCCCGCAACGATGTGGTGCTGGTCGATACCCGCAACGACTACGAGGTGGGCCTCGGCACCTTCAAACGGGCGCTCGATCCGCAGACGCGCAGCTTCGTCGAGTTCAAGGACTATGTGGCCAAAAACCTCGATCCCGCGCGCGACCGCAAGGTCGCCATGTTCTGCACCGGCGGCATCCGCTGCGAAAAGGCCTCGAGCTACCTCCTGAGCCAGGGTTTTGCCGAGGTTTTCCACCTCAAGGGCGGCATTTTGCGCTATCTCGAAGTGGTGCCGCCCGAGGAAAGCCGTTTTGCCGGCGAATGCTTCGTCTTCGACGAGCGCGTCTCGGTGGGGCCGGGGCTCGAACCGGGCACGGCGAGCCTCTGCCGCGCCTGCCGGCAGCCGCTGACCCCGGCGGACCGGCAGCACGCGGCCTATGTCGAGGGCATTGCCTGCCCGCATTGCGCCGGCCGCAAGCCCGCGACGGCGGCGGCGGAGCGGCAACGGCAGATGGCGCTGGCCAAACGGCGCGGCGGCGCCCATCTGGGCGATGCGGCGGCGGCGGAGGCGCTCGCCGGCCGGGCCCGCAAGCGGCAGCGGGCGGAACGGTCGCGGCTTTTCGGCAAAAACGGGCCAGGGCCGGCCAACGGATAGGAAAATTCAGCGCCGCGGCAAGAGGAGAACGCCATGCATATCCAGTATCTGGGTCATTCCGCCTTCAAGGTGACGGTCGCCGGCGCGGTGGTGCTGTTCGACCCGTTCCTCACCGGCAATCCGAAATTTTCCGGCGACCGCGACGCCGTCATCGAGGGCGTCACCCACGTGCTGCTGACGCACGGCCACAACGATCATTTCGGCGACACCATCGACATCCTGAAGCGCACCGGGGCGACGCTGGTCTCGACGCCGGAGCTGTGCGGCTACGTCAGGTCCGTGCATGGCGAAGCAAAAGTGCACGGCATGAATATCGGCGGCACGCGGCAGTTCGGGCCCATCGCCGTCTCCATGGTCAAGGCCTTCCATTCCTCGTCCTATACGGCGCCGGACGGCCGCGTCGTCTATGGCGGCATGCCGACCGGCCTCATCCTCAAGGCCGAGGGCAGGGCGCTCTACCACATGGGCGACACCGACAGCTTTGCCGACATGGCGCTCATCAACCAGTTGCACCGCCCCGATATCGGCATCGTGCCGATCGGCGACAATTTCACCATGGGGCCCGCCGAAGCGGCCATGGCGGTCGAGCGCTTCTTCGACTTCAAAATCGTCATCCCCTGCCACTACGCCACCTTCGGCCTGCTGGAGCCCACCGCCGACCGCTTCGCCGGCGCCGTCAAAACGGCGCGGGTCGAAGCGCTGGCGCCGCTGGCGAGCCTCGAACTTTAGGCGCTGCCGATGAGGATGCCGGCGGCAAACACCAGCGCGCCACCCAGCACCACCTGCAGGGCGGCGCGCCAGAACGGCGTCTGCATGTAGCGCTGCTGGATGAAGGCGATGGCCCACAATTCGACCAGCACCACGAAAGCGGCGATGCTGGTGGCGACGGTGAAATCGCCGATGAGATAGGGCAGGGCGTGTCCCAGCCCGCCAAGGGCGGTCATGCTGCCGGCCGCGAGGCCGCGTTTGAGCGGCGAGCCGCGCCCGGTGAGGCGCCCGTCGTCGGACGCCGCCTCGGTAAAGCCCATGGAAATGCCGGCGCCCACGGCGGCCGCCAGCCCGACCAGAAACGTCTGGTGCGTGTCGCCGGTGGCAAAGGCCGCGGCAAAGACCGGCGCCAGCGTCGAGACCGAGCCGTCCATCAGCCCGGCAAGCCCGGGCTGCACATAGGTGAGGACGAACTGGCGGTGCGCCTCGTTCTGCTCGGCTTCGCGGCCGCTTTCGCCCAGCACCTTTTCTTCGATCCGGTCGGCCCGCACCGCGTGCTGGCGCTCCTGCGCGGCGAGGTCCCCCAGCAGCTTGCGGATGGCGGCGTCGCTGCTCTCCCGGGCGGCGGCCAGATAGAAGCGATAGGCCGCTTCCTCCATTTCCCACACTTCCTGGCGCGCCTGTTCCAGCGTCAGGGTCTTGAGCAGCCATACCGGCTTGCGCCGCAGGAAGCCGCGCACATGCTCGCGCCGGATCGGCACCAGCCGCGTGCCGAAGCGCTCGACATAAAGATCGAGCAGCCGGCGGCGGTGCTCGTCCTCCTCGGCCGCCATGGCTTCGAGCAGCGCCGCGCTGCCCGGATAGGTGTCGGCGAGCCGCACCGCCAGCTCGGAATAGATGCGCCCGTCCTCTTCCTCGGCAGTAATGGCCAAGGCCAGGATTTCGCGCTCGGAAAGGCTGGAGAAATCGCGGCGGGTATCGAGCCAGCGCAAGGCCATCCGGGCCTCCATTGTTTAGAATGATTCCAGACAATGTTTAGAACGGTTCTAAATCATGCGCAAGAGCCTGCGGCATCATGCGCCTTGCCGGACCTTGAGCGGCGGAGCGCCCCGCGCTATGGCTGATAACGACGGAGGATCCATTGTCCAATGAGGCGCGTGGCATGGTGAAGGAGGCCGGAACCGCTTTTGCGGTGCTGGCCATCTATATCCTCACGCTGCTGCTGCCGCTGCACCAGGCGGCCGGCCTGCAACGCGACCTCGACGCGCTGGGTTTCGCAACGCTCGACAGCTGGTCCGTCTGTACCGCGCTGGTGCAGGACGACGCCGGCAATCCGCGCAGCGAGGCGGCCGTCAACTGCCCCGCCCTCGGCGTCGCCAAGCACCAATTGGGGGCCGTGCCGCCGCCAGCGCCGCTGCCAACCCCGCCGAGCCGCGTCGCCCCGGTGGTCTATGCCGCCCTGGCCAGCCGGGCCGGGCCGCCCTTGCCCGGCCACGTCGCCCAGGCCCGGGCCCCTCCAGCATCGGTCTAGCCCTTTTCGCCGCCCGCGCGCCCGCCGCGCCGGCGCCCTAGACCCTTGGAAAACAATTTTCGCTGGAGATCCATGATGATCCGCTTCGTCGCCCGCACGGCGCTTGCCGCCATTTCCCTCGCCTTCCTTGCAGCCCCTGCCTTCGCCCATGTCACCCTCGAAACGCGCGAGGCCACCATCGGCAGCAGCTACAAGGCCGTCGTCCGCGTGCCCCATGGCTGCGGCACCGAGGCCACGAACACGCTGCGCGTGCAGATCCCGGAAGGCTTTTTCAACGCCAAGCCCATGCCCAAGGCCGGCTGGACGCTCGAAACCGTCACCGGGCCCTACGCCAACACCTATATGAACCACGGCACGGCGCTGACCGAAGGCGTCGTCGAGATCGTCTGGTCCGGGGGCGAGCTGCGCAACGAGTGGTATGACGAGTTCGTCTTTACCGGCACCTTTGCCGATACGCTGGCGCCCGGTCCCTTCTATTTCCCCGCCGTGCAGGAATGCGCCAGCGGCGAGGAAGCCTGGATCGACACCAGCGGCACCTCGGGCTCGGACCAGCCGGCGCCCAGCCTCGTGCTCGTGCCGGCCGCCGGCGCGCACTAGCCGTACTGGCGCGGCCGGCGTTCCAACCAACGCCTGAGGCCGCTCCGGCTATTTGTCGCGCGCATCGTCGCGCAGGAAACCGGCATCCGGTTTTCTGCACGATGCGCGCGGCCCGGGCGGGGCGCGGCCTTCGCCGCTCCCCCGCGCAAAAAAGCCGAAAGCGAACGTCATGTCCGTCGTTTCCCACGCCTTGCGGCTGGCCCTCGCCGTTGCCTTCCTCCTGGTCGCGCCGCTATCGGCGGCCTTCGCCCATGCCCAGCTGCTCGGCACCAGCCCGGCGGATGGCGCGGTGCTGGCCGCCGCGCCGGCCACGGTCGACCTGCATTTCAACGAGCCGGTGACGGCCCTTGCCATCACGCTGGTTGGGCCCGATGCCACCTCGCAAGACCTCCTGGCGCGAACCGGCAATGGCGAAACCCTCACCATCGCCCTGCCGGACGATCTGCCGCGCGGCACGCAGGTGCTGAGCTGGCGCGTCGTCTCGCTCGACGGGCACCCGGTCGCCGGTTCGCTGGTCTTTTCCATCGGCGCGGCCACCGGCGCCGCGCCGATGGCGGCGGCCGGCGACCCGGCGGTGGGCGTGGCGCTGTGGGCGAGCAAGGTGCTGGTCTATATCGCCCTCTTTTTCGGGGCGGGGGGCGCGGTCTTCGCGCTCTTTGCCACCCCGCCCCCCGCCGCGCGGCGCCTGGCGCGGACGCTGGCCGGCATGGGGCTCGCCGCCGCCCCGCTCAGCCTCGTGCTGCAGGGCCTCGACGCGCTGGGCCTGCCGCTGGCGGCGGCCGCCGATGCGCACGGTTGGGTCACCGGCTGGCAGACCAGCTACGGCCCGAGCGTGCTGGTGGCCGAACTGGCCCTCCTCGTGGCGTTTCTCGCCCTGCGGGCGCCCCGCCCGGGGTTCTGGGGCGCCCTCGCCTGGCTGCTGGCAGCGCTGGCCCCGGCGCTCAGCGGCCACGCCAGCGCCGCCGACCCGCAATGGCTGACGCGACCGGCGGTGTTTTTGCATATGGCGGCGCTGCTGTTCTGGATCGGGGCGCTGCTGCCGCTCGCTACCGGCCTCGCCGGGCGCGGCGGCGAGGCGGCGCTGGGGCGCTTTTCCCGCTTCATTCCGCTGCCCATCCTCCTGCTTCTCGTCTCGGGCCTTGCCCTCGCCACCATCCAGCTTGGGCCGCCGGGCGCCGCCTGGCTCACCCCCTATGGCTATATTCTTGCGGCCAAGCTCAGCCTCGTCGCCCTGCTGTTCGGGCTGGCGCTGTGGAACCGCGTCTGCCTGACCCAGCCGGCCCTGCGCGGCGACAGCGGCCCGCGCCGGCGGTTGCGCCTCTCCATCCGCGCCGAAATCGGCATCATGCTGCTCATTCTCGGGCTGGTGGCGGGGTGGCGCTTCACGCCGCCGCCGCGCGCCATCGTCCCGGCGGCGGCCGAAAATATCGCGGCCGAGCCGCTCTACCTGCACGCCATGAACGACAGGCTGATGGCCATGGTCAGTGTCGCGCCCGGCGGCGCCGGCCCGGTGGTGCTGGATATCGAGCTGGTCGACCTCGGGGGCGAGGCAGCCGCCCCGCAGGCGGTCGGCGTCACCCTGTCGGCGCCCGCGCTCGGCATCGAAGCCATCCGGCGCGACGCCAGCGCGCTCGACGATCACTGGCGCGTCGACGATCTCACCCTGCCGGTGGCGGGCGCCTGGCAGCTGGCGCTCGACATTCGCCTCGACCGGTTCAGCCTCGTGCGGCTCGAAACCGGCTTCGACCTCCCCTGACCCCTCAACGGAGCTTTGCTATGACCCGTTTCCGTAACTGCCTGCTCGCCCTCGGGCTGGCCACTTTCCTCCTGCCGGCCGCGCCGCTCCTCGCCGGCGAGCCCGTCGCCGCATCGCCCGCTGCGACGGCGCCCGTCCGCGTCGGCGCCATCGAGATCGGCGGTGCCTTCACCCGCGCCACCCTGCCCGGGGCGCCGGTGGCCGGCGGTTTTCTCACCCTCGTCAACACCGGCGACGCCGATGACCGGCTGCTGGCGGCGACCGCCGCCTTCGCCGCCGAGACGCAGATCCACGAAATGGCGATGAGCGGCGACGTGATGACGATGCGCCGGCTCGAGGACGGCATCGCCGTGCCGGCCGGGGCGACGGTGCACCTCGTGCCCGGCGGCTACCACCTGATGTTCATGGGCCTCAAGGCGCCGCTGCTGGAAGGCGAGCACGTGGCGGTGACGCTGACCTTCGAAAAGGCCGGCACCGCCGTCATCGACCTGGCCGTGGCCGGTGCCGCCGCCGCGGCGCCCGAGGGCATGGAGCACGGCGCCATGGCGCACTGAGCCGCGCCCCGGCTCACCCGAGCCGCGGATCGGCGGCAAAGCCGGCGCGGGAAAATTCGAGGCTGCGCCGCGGATGCTCGCACAGCGCCTGCACGCCCGTCGTGCCGATGCGGATTTTCCAGCTCTGGCGCCGCGTCGGCGCTTTTTTGGCGAACACCGTGCACGCGAGCACCGCCAGATTGGCGCCGCCGCCCGGGTCGCGCACCGAACGGTAGCGGATGAGGTCGATGCCGGCGCCGCGCGCCTGATCGGCCAGTTCCTGGCAGGCGGCGTAGGCGGTGGGATGGGTCCAGCGCGCCGCCTCGGCCTCGAACGGCGGCCGGGTGAGGTCGATGGCGGCGTCGGTCGCCAGCGCGGCGGCGAAGGCGGTATAGTCGGCGGCATTGGCCGGCAGCGCCGTCCCCGGCGCTTCGGCAAAGAACAGCAGGCGGTAGAAGGCCATTTCGGCCAGCGCCGTCTCCACCCGCTCGGCGGCATAGAAGACGCCCGGCGTGCGGCCGGCGCGGCGAAAGCGCGAGCCGTGCGGATAGGGGCCGTAGCGGAAGGGCGTCGCCAGCAGGTAATCGAGCCCGGCGCATTGCGGTGGCAGAGGCGGCTTGCTCGCCTCCAGCACGTCCTCGAGCAGCGCCTGCTCGGCGAGGCTGTCGACCAGCTTCAGCGTCGAGACGTGGTGCTGCGCCTCGACCACCCGCCAGCCTTCGCCCCGATAGGCGAAGCGGCTAGACGAGAGCGCGGCGGGCATCGAGATAGGCGAGCACGTCCATGAGCCCGGCAATGCTGCCCAGCCGCTCGACCGGCTTGCCGCCCAGCGCCGTGTTGTCGCTCGTCATCCACTGGCGGATCACCGTCTCGTCGCCCCCGGCAATGGCGTCGAGCGAGCGGAAGACGCGGATCAGCAGCACCGCCAGCTCATAGGACTTGCCGCGCGGGTCGAGCTGGTAGGCGCCTGCCTTCATGCGCGACACGGTCGGCTCGCTCGCCCCGATCACCGCCGCCAGCCGCCGCGCGCTGAGGCCCAGCAGCTCGGCCGCGCGCAACACCGCCTTGGTCACCACGGCGGCGCGGTCTCCCAGAATGTGCGGCTCGGCCGAAAGCATCTTTTCCTCCGAAATTTTCGGAACAATGAATTTCACAGGAAAGATAATATCTTCTCCCGCCCTTTGCAAGGGTTCCGCTGCCCCGCGGCGTACCGCGTGACGTTGCAGTTGCTGCGTCTCGTGCCTCCTCTCCCACCGGCGCTGCCCGCGGGCCTGACCCGCGGGCCCCTTGCCGCGACCGCCGCAGCTTCAGGGGCCCTCCAGCCGGCCCACTTGTCCCAGCCCGTGGGCCGCCCCGGCGGCTCAACGCCGGAACCGGCACTAGCCGCCGAGGAAGCGCGCCATGCGGAAGGGGTGGATGTCGATGGCGGTGGCCTCGCCGGTCATGGTCTGGGCCAGCAGCTCGCCGGTGGCCGGCCCCAGGGTAAAGCCGTGATGGGCGTGGCCGATGCCGACATAGAGCCCGTCATGCCGGGGCGCCTTGCCGATGATGGGCATCATGTCGGGGGTGCAGGGGCGCGCGCCCTTCCAGGGCTGCGGGTCGACCCGTTCCCCCAGCGGAAAGATTTCCCGCGCCGCCTTTTCGGCCTTGCCGAGCTGGATCGGCGTGGGCGCGGCGTCGCGCCGCGCGAATTCCGCTCCGGTGGTGAGGCGCACGCCGCGCGCCATGGGGGCGATGACATAGCCCACTTCGGCGTCGAGCAAGAGGTGGTTGAGACGGGCGTCGGCCGCTTCCCGATAGTGCATGTGATAGCCGCGCTTGACGAAGAGCGGCAGCCGGTAGCCCAGCGGCTCGAGCATGTCGGGGGCCCAGGGGCCCAGCGCGATCACCGCCTGCCGGCCTTCCACCGCGTGCCCGTCGACGCTGGTGCGCCAGCCATGCGAGGCCGGCGTCAGCCCCGTGGCCTCGCCGGCGAAAAAGCGCCCGCCCAGCCGCTTGAACAGCTCGAAATAGGCGGTCACCAGCGCCCCGGGGTCGCGCACCGTCCAGGGGTCGGTCCAGTGGATGGCGCCGCTGAGCCCGCCCAGCAGCGCCGGCTCGATGCGCTTGAGCTCCGGCCAGTCGAGTACCGCGTAGCCGATGCCGAAGCGCTCATGGTCCGCGCGCGCCTTGGCGGCCTCCTCGGCCAGCCTCTCGGGGTGGCGGAAGGCCAGATACCAGCCCTCGCGCGAAATCAGCCGTTCCGCCGCCGGGCCCGCTGCGGCGATGAGATCGGCATGGGCGATGATGGAGCGCCCGATCAGCGGCGCGTAATTCTCCACCACGCGCCGATAGTGCTCGGGCGAGGATTCCCACCAGTAGCGCAACAGCGGCGGCGCCAGCTTGGGCAGCGCCAGCGGCGCGTAGCGCGCCGCCACGGAAAGGTGCAGCCCCACCTGCAGCAGCGTCGCCAGGTCGCGCGGGAAGGGGTGCGGCCTCACCCCCTCGCGCTGGATGATGCCGGCATTGCCGAACGAGGTCTCGTGCCCCGGTTCGCGCCGGTCGATCAGCGTCACGCTGCGGCCGCGCCGCAACAAATGGATGCCCGTCGCCACCCCGACAATGCCGGCCCCCAGAATGATGACGTCGTCCATGCCCGCCCCGCAAACGCCGCGGCCCCGTCGCCGCCCGCTTGCACAAGAGCACCGGCGCGGCCCTCCGTCCAGTGGCGCGCGGGCGGGCGCCGCGCTGCGGCCATATTCGGAGCGACACTGGGCCCCCGAACCCATCGTTTGCCGAGGAGACGCCGATGCGCCCCTTCCTTGCCCTGTTGCTCGTCGCTTGCCTGGGAACTGTCCCAGCTCTGGCTCAGGAGCAGGACCTGACCACCGATGCGCAAGGCGCCGCCAGCGCCCATCTCACCATCGACCCGCGGGCGCATCCCGACGCCACCCCGCCGGCGGTCGCCATGCTGACCGGGCTCTACGCGACGCTGGCCACGGTGGATGTCTGCGGCATCGCCGTCGCCGCGCCGGTCGACGCTGCCATGCTGGCGCACCGCCAGCAGCTCGAAACCGGCCTCGCCATGGACGCGGCCACCGGTGAAAAGGCCTATGCGGCGGTGCATGACGACGTCGAAAAAGCCGGCCTCGACTGCGCCGAAGGCAGCCCCGACCGGCAGCAGACCGATGCGGTCATCGCGCTTTACGCGCAGGAGGCGCCGCCGCAATAGCGCGGGGGAGCGCCGCCGGGGTCGGCACAGCGGCGTTAACGCTGCGCAAACCATCTTTCTCGGCCCCGCGCCATCTGCTATCAGCCACGGCCATGACCACGCCGCTCAAGAACATCCGCAATTTTTCCATCGTCGCCCATATCGACCACGGGAAATCCACGCTTGCCGACCGCCTGATCCAGACGACGGGCGGGCTGGACCTGCGCGAAATGAAGCAGCAGGTGCTCGACAACATGGAGATCGAGCGCGAGCGCGGCATCACCATCAAGGCGCAGACCGTGCGCCTCACCTACAAGGCCGAGGACGGGCAGACCTATATTCTCAACCTCATCGACACGCCCGGCCACGTCGACTTCGCCTATGAGGTTAGCCGCTCCATGGCGGCGGTGGAAGGCTCGCTCCTCGTGGTCGACGCCAGCCAGGGCGTCGAGGCGCAGACGCTGGCCAATGTCTATCACGCGCTCGACGCCGACCACGAGATCGTGCCGGTGCTCAACAAGGTGGATCTGCCGGCCGCCGATGTCGAGCGCGTCAAGACCCAGATCGAGGACGTCATCGGCATCGACGCTTCCGAGGCGGTGGAAATCTCCGCCAAGACCGGGCTCAATATCGACAAGGTGCTCGAAGCCATCGTCACCCGCCTGCCGGCGCCCCAGGGCGACGTCACCGCGCCGCTCAAGGCGCTGCTGGTCGATAGCTGGTACGATACCTATCTGGGCGTCGTGGTGCTGGTGCGCATCGTCGACGGGGTGATGAAGAAGCACCAGCGCATCCGCATGATGGCTTCGGGCGCCGTCTACGAGCTCGACCGGGTGGGCGTCTTCACCCCCAAGCTCGTCGAAGTGCCCGAACTGGGGCCCGGCGAGATCGGCATGTTCACCGCCTCGATCAAGGAGGTCGCCGACACCAATGTGGGCGATACCATCACCGAGGACAAGAAGCCCGCCGCCGCGCCGCTGCCCGGCTTCCGTCCGGCCCAGCCGGTGGTGTTCTGCGGCCTGTTTCCGGTCGATGCGTCCGATTTCGACGAATTGCGCGCCGCCATGGGCAAGCTGCGGCTCAACGACGCCAGCTTCTCCTATGAAATGGAAACCTCGGCGGCGCTCGGCTTCGGCTTCCGCTGCGGTTTTCTGGGGCTGCTGCACCTCGAGATCATCCAGGAGCGGCTGGCGCGCGAGTTCAATCTCGATCTCATCGCCACCGCCCCCTCGGTGGTCTACGAGATCGAGCTCACCAATGGCGAGACCACCTATCTGCACAACCCGGCCGACCTGCCGGACGTGATGAAGATCGCCGAGATCCGCGAGCCGTGGATCAAGGCCACCATCCTGACGCCGGACGAATATCTGGGCGCCATCCTGAAGCTCTGCCAGGACCGGCGCGGCATCCAGCGCAACCTCTCCTATGTCGGCTCGCGCGCCATGGTGGAATACGACCTGCCGCTCAACGAGGTGGTGTTCGATTTCTACGACCGCCTCAAATCCATCTCGAAGGGCTATGCCAGCTTCGACTACCAGCTGGCCGACCACCGCCCCGGGGACCTGGTGAAACTCTCGATCCTCGTCAATGCCGAGCCGGTCGACGCGCTCTCCATGCTGGTGCACCGCTCGGCGGCGGAATCGCGCGGCCGCGTCATGTGCGAAAAGCTCAAGGAGCTGATCCCGCCGCACCTGTTCGTCATCCCCATCCAGGCGGCCATCGGCGGCAAGGTCATCGCCCGCGAAACCGTGCGCGCCATGCGCAAGGACGTCACCGCCAAATGCTATGGGGGCGACGCCACCCGCAAGCGCAAGCTGCTCGAAAAGCAGAAGGCCGGCAAGAAGCGCATGCGCCAGTTCGGCTCGGTGGAAATCCCCCAGGAAGCCTTCATCAAAGCCCTCAAAATGGGGGATGACTGACCGCCGGCGCCAAGGCGCAAAATCGCGCCAGTGGCGCGATTTTAGGCGGTCAGGCCCGAAGCGCTACGCGCGCAGGGCGAGCCACGGCATCGGCACACCAAATCGCTCAAATGGCGCGATTCCACGGCGCTTCCCGTCCTCCCCCCACCGGGTCATTCCCGCGAAAGCGGGAACCTCCGTTACCCTTTCTGGGACCCAACTGAGGTCCCCGCTTTCGCGGGGATGACAGCGGGGTGGCTAAGGATTTGGCGTGCCGCCGGCGTTGCAGCCAGGCGCTTTGCTTTGGCGCGCCGCTGTTTTAGATTGCCCCCGGGTCGACGGGCAAAGGTGGGGGCCATGGCTGACATTCTCGACTATTGCAAAAACCTGCGTCAGGTCCGCTTCAAGTCGGGCCAGCCGCTGCTGGTCGAGGGCGAGCGGCTCGATAAGCTCTATGTGCTGGTGGAGGGGCAGGTGGAGATCGTGCGCGAGCGCACCCAGGTGACGCATGTGGACGAGCCGGGCTCGCTGTTCGGGGAAATGGCGGTGCTGCTCGACATGCCGCATTCGGCCACGGTGCGGGCTCTTTCGGACCTCAGCGTCTATGAAATACCCGAGGCGCTGGCCTTTCTCGACGGACACCCGGAATTTTCCCTGCATATCGCCGCCATGCTGGCGCGGCGGCTCTACTACACCACCTCCTATCTGGTGGATTTGCAGCAGCAGGCGGCCGGCAAGCGCCAGGACCTCGACCTGGTCGACCAGATCCTGGCCAGCCTCGTCGATCCCGCCGAGGCGCGCCGGCAGCGCTCGTGAGCAGCGGGCCGACCAGGCGCGATATAGAGGGTTTTCAAACGCTTCCGATGCGGTAGTCTTGCCGGGCTCATTCCACGGAGGCCACAAGCGTCATGGCACATAAATTCCATATCACCCCCGCCGCCAGCGAACAGTTCAAGTTCGACTTCTCCTATAACGGCGAGAAGATTTTCTGGTCGGAGAACTACAAGGCCAAGGCCAGCGCCAAATCGGCCATCGAATCGCTGAAAAAGAACGCGCCGGACGCCGCCACGGTCGACCTTTCCAAGGATGAGAGCGGCTCGGGCTACCGTTTCGAGATCGTCGCCTCCAAGGACGGCCAGCATTTCGTGCGTTTCGTGGCCAGCAATGGCGAGACCATGGTGCGCACCGAAACCTACGCCGCCAAGGCCTCGGCCAAAAACGCCATCGAATCGCTGAAGAAGAACGGCCCGGGCGCCGAGGTGGTGGACGGGGCCTGAGGCCCCTTCCCCCTCTCCTCTCGGGCAGCTAAGGTCCGGGGCCATTTCCGAAACCGGGAGCTCGCCGCCGCATGTCTACGTTCAAAATCCTTCTCGCCGCCGCGCTCCTGGCCGGCGGCGGCGTTGCCGCCGAGGCGCAGGACCTGCCGGACCTCGCCGGCCGCACCATCGTGGCGGTCACCGAAAACGCCTATGTGCCGCTCAATTTCGCCGACCCCGCGACCGGCGAGGGCGTCGGGCTCGAATACGACCTCTTCAACGAGATCGCCAAACGCCTCAACGCCGAGGTGGACTGGCAGCTGGCCAGCTGGGACGTGATGATCCAGGCGGTGCGCGACGGCCAGTTCGAGGTGGGGATGGACGGCATCACCATCAACGAGGAACGCCAGCACCTGGTGGATTTCTCCGACAGCTACCTCACCAGCCAGCAATTCATGCTGGTGCGCGCCGACGAGGACCGGTTTGCCGACGCCGCCGCCTTTGCCGCCGACCCCGAGTTGTTGGTGGGCGCGCAGGCCGGCACCACCAATTTCTACGTCGCCGTCTATGACGTGCTCGACGGCGACGAGACCAATCCGCGCATCAAGCTGTTCGAGACCTTCGGCACCTCGGTGCAGGCGCTGCTGGCCGGCGACGTCGATACCGTGCTCATGGACCAGACCTCGGCCAACGGCTATATCGGCGCCAATCCCGGCGCCTTCAAGGTGACGGGCGCGGCGCTGGGCTCGGAGGATTTCGGCTTCATCCTCACCCCCGGCTCCGACCTCGTGGCGCCGATCAACGCGGCATTGGCGGAGATCAAGGCCGACGGCACCATGGCGGCGCTCGAGCAGAAATGGTTCTACGATTATAACGCCGCCCAGTAAGCGGCGGGGGCCGGCGCCGCCGGCCCCGGTTTGTTCATGACGCCACGCTCCACCCGCCCGTCCCTTCTCGATCGCACGCCCTGGTGGCTGCTGGCGATCGCCTTGCTGTTCGTGCTCGGCCTCTGGGCCATCACCGGCGATGCCGGCTATGCGCCGATCTTCCGGGCGCTGGCCGGCGGCATCGTCACCACGCTCTGGGTGACGGCGGTGGCGTTCACGCTGGCCATCGTGCTGGGGCTCGTCGTGGCGCTGGCGCGCACCTCGGCCAGCCGGCTGCTGCGCGAGCTCGCCACCTTCTATGTCGAGATCGTGCGCGGCATCCCGGTATTGGTGCTGCTGTTCTACGTCGCCTTTGTCGGCGCGCCGGCCATGGTCGGGGCGGCCAACTGGCTGCTCGAGCCCATCGGGGCAGCGGTGACCATAAGGCAGTTCGATTTCGCCTGGCGCGCCATCGTCGCGCTCACCGTGGCCTATTCGGCCTTCATCGCCGAGATTTTCCGCGCCGGCATCGAGGCGGTGCCGCAGGGGCAGATCGAAGCGGCCCGCTCGCTGGGGCTGTCGCCCTGGGCCTCGTTCCGCCACATCGTCTTTCCGCAGGCGCTGCGCACCATCCTGCCGCCGCTGGGCAACGACTTCGTCGCCATGATCAAGGATTCGGCGCTGGTCTCGGCGCTGGGGGTGCAGGACATCACCCAGTTGGGCAAGGTCTATTCCTCGGGCACCTTCAAGTTCTTCGAGACCTATAACGTGGTGGCCTTCCTCTATCTCACCATGACCATTTCGCTCTCGCTATTGGTGCGCTGGCTGGAGCGGCGCCTCGCCGGCGGCGGCAAACGCTGACGGGGCGGCTTGCGCTCGGCCCCTTCGATCCCCAAATCTGCGCGGCACGCTTGCAAAGGACAACATTCATGCCCCCCATCGCCCGCCTGGCCGTCATCGCCCTTGCCGCCCTGTCGCTCGCCGCCTGCGGCCAGCGCGACGAGGTGGGCAGCGTCGGCGTGGACTGGACCGGCAACGACATCGCCATCGAGGCGGTGGCCGACCCGGATGTCGAGGGCGTGGTGTGCCATCTCGCCTTCTTCAACCGCTCCTTCATCGACCGGGTGAGCCAGGGCAACTGGTTCGAGGACCCCTCCTATTCGGCGCTCGACTGCTCGGCGGTGGGGCCGGTGACGGTGGGCGACATCGCCACGAGGCCGGGCGGCGAGGAAATCTTCAAGCAGGCGCGCTCGCTGATCTGGAAGTCGCTGCGCGTCACCCGCATCTACGATTCGACCAATAACGCGCTGATCTACCTGGCGCATGCGCGGCAGGTGCAGCAGGGCTCGGGCAAGATGAGCCTCTCGGTCGTGCCGCTCAACGGGCCGGGCGTCACCTGGAAGAACGGCGCCCCCGCCCGGACCGGGCAGGAAGGGTCCGCACTGGTCCAATAGGCGGGCTTCCGCCGCCATGCTCGCTTTGCTAGATTCGGCGCAACGGCTTGGCCGCAGCGGCCCGAACAAGGCGAAAACGTTTCCCCCGCAAGCCCTGCAAAACCCCGCTTTTCACCCGATATTCTCAAGTTTGATCCACCATTCAGATGACCCGCGACAGGCGCGGGCAACAAGGAAGACGACATGGCGATTCTGATCGGCGACATCGCGCCGGACTTCACCCTCGACTCCACCGAAGGTCCCGTCCATTTCCACGAGCAGATCGAGGGCTCCTGGGCGGTGCTGTTCAGCCACCCCAAGAATTTCACGCCGGTCTGCACCACCGAACTGGGCTACACCGCCAAGCTCAAGCCCGAATTCGACAAGCGCGGCGTCAAGGTGTTCGGCCTGTCGGTCGACCCCATCGAGGACCATAAGCGCTGGGCCGGCGACATCGCCGAGACCCAGGGCACGGCGCTCAACTTTCCGCTGCTGGCCGACCCCAAGGGCGAGGTGGCGCGGCTTTACGACATGATCCACCCCAATGCCGACAATACCCTGACGGTACGCTCGGTCTTCGTCATCGGGCCGGACAAGAAGGTCAAGCTCAAGATCGAATACCCCGCCTCGACCGGGCGCAATTTCGACGAGGTGCTGCGCGTCATCGACAGCCTGCAACTGACCGCCCGGCACCAGGTGGCCACGCCCGTCAACTGGCAGGAGGGCGAGGACGTCATCATCGTGCCCGCCGTTTCCGACGAGGAGGCGCGGCGCAAATACCCCGATGGCTGGACGACGCTGAAGCCCTATCTGCGCATCGTCCCCCAGCCGCGCGGCTGAGCGTCCTTCCCGGGTCGCCCCCGCGAAGCTATCACTCCCACCGTGCTCCCCGCGGACCTGATCCGCGGGCCTATGCAGGAGCCCCGGCGAGCCCGGTTCGCGCCGGCGGAAAATGCCAAAATTCTGCTCTTGCAAGGGGCGGTGGCCAAGCCATCGCCCCTTTGCTTTTCATGCCGCCCGCCTGCCCCATTCCTGCCCATTTTGCGTCCCGCTCCGCCCGCTGGGGCGCCGGAACCCGCCGTCAACCCCGCAATCGGGGCGGTTGGGGCGGAACCGTTGCCCATCGGCCACAGCGCGCAAATCCATTCCCCGATCCGCGCCGCTTTCGCCTGCTGCGCCGCCGCAGGACCGGGCAGGCGGATTCATCTTCCAAGCTTTCGGCGATTCCGGCCGACAGGGTTAAGCAAATCCACCTCGCCAGCTGTGACCGATCGGCAACAGCGACGGTTTTGCCCGGATTTCCGGGCTTTTGCCTCATATTTCGGCCTTCCGCCCGCTTTAGCGAGCCGCTCATCGTCATCTGAGTGAGCAAAGACCCTTGATCAAGACTACCCTGCGCGTTGCCGCCTGTGCTGCCGTCCTCGCCCTGTTTTCGACGGCCGCCTATGCCCAGTGCGGTGGCGCTTCCTGGTATGGCCCCGGTTTCAACGGCAAGCGGGCCGCATCGGGCGAAATCTTCAACGAAAACGCCATGACGGCAGCGCATCGCAGCCTGCCCTTCGGCACCAAGGTGCGGGTGGTGGACCAGCGGACCGGCAATTCGGTCGACGTCACCATCAACGACCGCGGCCCCTTCCACGGCAAGCGCATCATCGACCTTTCCAAGGCCGCCGCGACGGCGCTGGGCTTCCGCAATCGCGGCACCACCTCGGTGTGCCTGGCGCAGCTCTAGCGCCCGATATAAGCACCCCTCCGGGCCCGCCCCCAGCCGGCGGCGGGCCCCGCGGTGTGACCTTAATGCAAACGTTGCAAAAACTCCGCCGCCGGCGGCCGGCCCCCGTTCCCTGGGCGAACAAAATGGCCTAGCGTGCCGGGCGACTGATCTTTTTGAGCGTTTTCATCCATGCGATTCGGCATCGACCTGCCGCCCCAGATCAAGATCTTCGGGGCGTTCTTCGTTTATTCGTTCTGCATGGGGAGCCTTTATCCCCGCCTGCCCGCCATCCAGACGGCCATGGGCGTGGGCGAGGGTGCCCTCGGCCTGGCGCTGGTGGGGGCGGCGCTGGGCACGCTGGTGTCGCTCACCGTCGCGCCGCCGATCATCGAGCGCATCGGCTATCGGCGCACCCTGCTGACGGCGATCCCGCTGCTCTCGGTGCTCTACGCCTTGGCCAGCTGGGCCCAGGGGCCGCTCGGCTTCTTTCTCCTGCTCATCCCCGTGGGCATGACCATCGGCTGCATCGAGATCATCATCAATCTCGAGGCCGACCGGGTGGAGCACGCCATCGGCCGGCGCATCATGAGCCGCGCCCACGCCTTCTGGAGCTTCGGCTTTTTCTCCGCCGGCATGGTGGGGGCGCTGATCGCCCAGAGCGGGCTGTCGCCGCAGCTGCACCTGGCGCTGATGATCCCGCTCGTCAGTCTCGCCACCCTGCTGGTGCTGGGGCGCTTCCAGCCCGCCGCCCATCGCAGCGGCCCCGATGGCGGCGCGGCGCGCTTCGCCCGCCCGACCCTGCCCATATTGGGGCTCATCGGCGTCTGCATCGGCGCCATGGTGATGGAGGGTGCCGGCATCGACTGGTCGGCCATCTATATGCGCAATCTGTTCGACGCCACGCCCTTCTGGGCCGGTTTTGCCGTGGCGCTGGTCGCCGGTTCGCAGGCGGTGGCGCGGTTCTTCGCCGATGGCTTCGTCGAGCGCTTCAACCCCGTCACCGTGGCGCGTACCCTCGTCGCCATACTGGGGCTGGGCTCGCTGCTGCTGTTCGTCGCCCCGGCGGCCTGGGTGGGCTATCTGGGGCTGGTGCTGATCGGCATCGGCTCGAGCGCGCTGTTTCCGCTGGCCATGTCGGCGGCGGCGCAGCGCACCGACCGGCCCGCCGCCGTCAACGTCGCCTCGCTCACCCAGATCGCCTTCGTCGCCTTCCTCCTGGGGCCGCCGCTCCTGGGCTATGTGGCCGAGCATTTCGGCATCCACTGGACGTTTGGCATCGGCGTACCGCTGGCGCTGCTGGGGCTGGTTACGGCTGGCGCGCTGGCGCCGCGCCCGCTCAAGGCGGTGGTGTCGCCATGATCGCGTCCTGCATCGCACCGCAGCACCGGGTCTATGCCTGCTTCTTCCTTTTCGCCGTGGCCACCGGCGCGCTGATGGCGCGCCTGCCCGACATCCAGACGCATCTGGGGGTCACCGAGGGGCAATTGGGCCTCACCATGATCGGCATGTCGATCGGCTCGCTGATTTCCCTCACCTTCGGTGCCTCGACCATCGAGCGGCTGGGCTTTCGCACCACCGCCTTCATCACCACCCTGGGGCCGGTGCTGCTGATCGCCACCATCCCCTGGCTGCCCACGGCGCCGCTGATGTTCGGCGTCCTGTTCTTCACCGGCCTGTTGTCGGGGGCGCTGGAGATCAACCTCAATGTCGAGATCGACCGGCTCGAGGCGCAGTCGGGCCAGCGCTTCATGAACCGGGCGCACGGCTTCTGGAGCGTCGGCTTCTTCGTCACCGCGCTGTTCGGCGCCATGATCCGGCAGTCGGGCCTGTCGGCGGGCTGGCACCTGGTCATCGTCGCCGCGCTCGGCGTCGCCGTCGGCAGCTTCATGCTCTGGGGCGCCGTCGCCGCGCCGCGCCGCGCCAGCCAGGCCGGCGAAGCGGTGGGCCATGCCATCGCCTTCCCCAATTGGGGGCTCCTGCCGCTCTGCCTCATCGGCTTTGCCGCCTTCCTGGTGGAGGGCGCCGGCATCGACTGGTCGGCCATCTATATGCGCAATATTTTCGACGCCGAGCCCTTCGTGGGCGGCATGGGGTTGACGCTCTTTGCCTTCTTCATGGCGGCGATGCGGCTGGGGGCCGACCCCATCGTCGCCCGCTTCGGGCCGCGCCGCGTTGCCGTGTCGCTGCTGGCGCTCGCTTCGCTGGGGGCGCTGCTGGTCGGGCTGGCGCCCGAGCCCTGGGTGGCCCTGCTGGGCTTTTCGCTGATGGGCATCGGCTGCTCGGCGGTCTATCCGCTGGCCGTTTCGGCGGCCGCGCAGCGCACCGACCGGCCCGCTTCGGTCAATGTCGCGGCGCTGGGCCAGGTGAGCTTCGTCGTCTTCTTCCTCGCCCCGCCGCTGCTCGGCTTCGTCGCCGAGCATCTGGGCATCCGCAATTCCTATCTCATCTGCCTGCCGCTGCTGCTGGCCGGGCTGTGGGCATCGAGCTTTGCGCTCGGCGGGCAGAAGGCCGCTTCCCCGCCCAACCTGCCGCCCGAGCCCCTCGCCCCCAATGGCTGAGGAGCAGCCACCGCTGGTCGACCTACGGCAGTCGGCCACGGCGCTGCGCGTGCAACGCGGCGCCATGCGCATGCTGCGCGAGCGCCACGACATGGCCTGCTACGCCGAGGTGCCGCTGGCCAATGGACGGCGCGCCGATATCCTGGCGGTCGGCCCCAAGGGCGAGATCTGGATCGTCGAGATCAAGTCGAGCCTCATCGACTTTCAGGTCGACCGCAAATGGCCCGAATATCGCGAATTTTCCGACAAGTTCTTCTTTGCCAAGCCGCCGGAGCTGGACGCGGCGATCTTTCCCCAGAGCGAGGGGCTGATCGTCGCCGACGGCCATGACGGCGCCATCCTGCGCGACAGCCCCGACACCCCCCTCGCCCCGGCCCGCCGCAAGGCCCTGCTGCTCAAGCTGGCGCGCCTCGGCGCCGACCGCATCCACGCCCTCATGGACCCCGGCCCGCGCTGAACCGTAGCGCCTCCTACTCGTCGAACCCCTGTGTTTCCACCGGGGTGATGGGGGTGGGGTGGCCGTGCGGGCTGGGTTCGGCGCCCAGTTCCGAGAGGCGGCTTTGCAGGGCCTGCATCAAGGCGAGCTTGTCGGTATCGGGCAGATCGTGCAGGTGCTGGCTCAACCGGATGGTGAAATCGGAAAAGGCGTTGTGCCAGTCCGAGGGGATCTGCTGCAGGTCGACGCGGCGGCGCGGCGGCGTGCGCGCCGCCTGGATGCCGGCCACGGTCAATTCGAAATAGTCGTCGAGCTGCGGCAGCACGATCTGGTCGCCGGCCATGCCGGCCTGTTTGAGCGCGTCGCGCAGCGCCGTGCGCTCCTCGTCCTCGCCATGAGTGAGGAACAGCGCGCCATGCGCCGGCAGGCGGCCGCGCACCCAGGCCATCAGCTCGGAATGGTCGGCATGCGCCGAATAATTGCCCATCGAGCGGATGGTGGCGCGCACCGGCACCAGCGTGCCGTGGATGCGCACTTCCCGCGCCCCGGAGAGGATGACCTGCCCCAGCGTGCCCGGCGCCTGGTAGCCCACGAACAGCACGGTGGCGTTGGCGCGGATGAGGTTGTTGCGCAGGTGGTGCTTGATGCGCCCGGCATCGGCCATGCCCGAGGCGGAGAGAATGATGGCGCCGCCGGTAATGGCGTTGAGGGCTTTGGAATCCTCCACCGCCTCGATGATGCGGAAGCGCGGATCGTTGAAGAGCTCGCTGGCGCTGAGCTCGGTCTCCTCGAACATTTTCGCGTATTTGCGGTAGACGCCGGTCACCTTGCTGGCCAGCGGCGAATCGAGCGCCACCAGCTGCGGATTGATGGCGCCTTCCTTGATCAGCGTGCCGATATCGTGCAGCAATTCCTGGCTGCGCTCCACCGCGAAGGCAGGGATGATGAGGTTGCCGCCGCGCCCCAGCGCCGCCTCGATCTCCTGGCGCAGTGTCTCGCGCCGCTGCTCCAGCGTGTAGTCGCGGCGCTCGCGCCCGCCATAGGTGGATTCGCACAGGATGTAGTCGAACCCCGACGGGCCTTCGGGGTGGCTGTAAAACACCTTTTCGTCCGGCCCGATATCGCCCGAGAACATCAGCCGCACCGGCTTGCCCTCGCCGTTCTGCACCTCGACCTCGATCGAGGCCGAGCCGATGATGTGCCCGGCATTCCAGTAGCGGGCCCGCACGCCCGGCCCCGGCGTCACCCATTCGCCATAGGGCACGGTGCGTCGGTGTTTCAGCGCCTCCTCGGCGTCGGCCATGGTGTAGAGCGGCCGCGCCGGCTCGTCGCCGCGCCGGCCGCGCTTGCGCGTCTCGCGCTCGGCCTCGCTTTCCTGGATGCCGGCGCTGTCGGGCAGCAGGTATTCGAGCAGGCCCGCGGTCGGCTCGGTCATCCACATCGGCCCGCGCCAGCCTTCGGCGTAAAGCTTGGGCAGGAGGCCCGCATGGTCGATATGGGCGTGCGTCAGGAGCAGGAAGTCGATGCTGCGCGGCTCGAACGGCGTCGGCTTGAGGTTGAGGTCGCGCACCGATTTGTTGCCCTGGAACAGCCCGCAATCGACGAGGAACTGGCCCCCCGGATGCACCACGCGATAGCACGAGCCGGTCACGGTGCCGGCCGCGCCGTGGAAGTGCAGGGTAACGGTCATGGCATGCTCTTCATGTTGCGGGAAAAAGGACGCGGCTCAGCGCGGGGCGCGTTTGGCGAGGATGCGCTGCAGGGTGCGCCGGTGCATGTTGAGCCGCCGCGCCGTTTCCGAGACGTTGCGGTCGCACAATTCGTAGACGCGCTGGATATGCTCCCAGCGCACCCGGTCGGCCGACATGGGGTTTTCCGGCGGCTCGGGCTTGTCCTCGCCGGTGGCCAGCAGCGCGTTGATGACGTCGTCGGCGTCGGCGGGCTTGCTGAGATAGTCGGTGGCCCCCAGCTTTACGGCGGTTACCGCCGTGGCGATGTTGCCATAGCCGGTCAGCACCACCGCGCGGGCGTCGGCCCGCTTCTGGTGCAGCGCCGACACCACGTCGAGCCCGTTGCCGTCCTCGAGCCGCAAATCGACCACGGCGAAGGCCGGGGCCCGTTCGGCCACCGCGCTGAGGCCCGCCGCCACCGTGCCGGCGGTGCGCACCTCGAAGCCGCGCCGCGTCATGGCCCGCTCGAGCCGGGAGAGGAACGCCGCGTCGTCATCCACCAGCAGCAGGCTCGGATCGGCGGCCATGAGGTCTTCGATAGTTGTGTCCATGATTGTCTAAATAGGCGCTCCCCGGGGCTTCGTCAAAAGCCCGGCGGCGTCAATTCCCTTCATTGAGATCGGCACGGTTCCAGTGGATGCGCACGCGGGCATGGCCGGCCGGGCCGGCATTGTCGAAAGTCAGCCGCGCCCCGGTGCGCTCGAGCAGCGTCTTGGCGATGAAGATGCCCAGCCCCAGCCCGCCGGGCTGGTGCGCGTCGGCCCCGGCCGGGTCGCGCGGGCGGCTGGTCAGATAGGGCTCCCCCAGCCGGGCGATCAGCTCGGGCGCGAAGCCCGGCCCGTCATCGGTGATGGCGACGTCGATGCGCTCGTGGTCCCAGGCGCTGTCCACCCGCACCGTCTGGCGCGCGAAATCGCTGGCGTTCTCGATGAGGTTTCCGAGGCCGTAGAGCAGCCCGACGCTGCGGCGGAGCACCGGCGCCGGCCCGGCAATGTCCTCGGAATAAAACAGGATCGCCTTGCCATGCGCCTCGTGCGGGCGCGCGACCTCCGCCAGGATATCGGTCAGCGGCGCCTCGGCGAAGGGATCGGCCGGGTCGGCGCCCAGATTGCGCAGCCGCGCCAGGATGGTGCGGCAGCGGGCCGCCTGCTCGATGATGAGCTCGACGTCCTCGGCCATGGCGCTGCCGTTTTCCACCTCGGCCCGCATTTCCTTGGCGGCGAGGGCAATGGTGGAAAGCGGCGTGCCCAGCTCGTGCGCCGCCGCCGCCGCCAGCCCGTCGAGCGCCGAGAGCTGCTCCTTGTGCGACAGCGCCAGCTCGGTGGCGGCCAGCGCGTCGGCGATCTGCCGGCTGTCATGGGCCACCCGATTGGTATAGGCGGCGATGAACACCACGCCGCACACGATCGAGACCCAGATGCCGATGACATAGATGCGGTTGAAGACGATGCTTTCCCCCGGCGCCCAGGGCAGCGGCAGGTGCCAGATCGAAAGCAGCGACGCCACGAGCGCGGCGAGCCCGGCAATGACGAAGGCCTGCCGCTGCGGCAGCGTGGTGGCCGATACCGAGACCGGCGCCAGCAGCAGCAGCGAAAAGGGATTGTGCAGCCCGCCGGTCAGCGCCAGCAGCCCCCCGAGCTGGCAGAGGTCGAACGCCAGTTGCAGCGCCGCGGTGCGCGAGGAGAGCCTGAGATTGCTGCCATAGCTCAGCACCAGCGCGATATTGAGCGCCGCCGACAGCGCGATGAGCACGAGGCAGGCCAGCAGCGGCAGCGGAAAGCCCAGCCCCACATGCACGAACAGCACGCCGACGGCCTGGCCGGCCACCGCCAGCCAGCGCAGTCCCACCAGGGTTTGCAGCCGCAGCGGCCGCCAGGCGCCGGGTGCGGGCAGGCCGGAAACGGTAATCTCGCTCATCGAGCCGCCTTTCCCCTTGCCCGGCGCCCTTAGGAAGCGCAAAGCGCTATTTCAAGCGCGACTTTTTTCTGGGCACAGCCTTGATCCTGTCCCCGGATAAACCACGTTAAAAGCATCGTGACTGGGAGACGAAACGACATGAACACAGCCCTTATCAAACCGCAATGGTCGCCGCTGACCATAACCCTCATGGTCCTCGGTTTTATCGTTTTCTGGCCTCTGGGCCTGGCCGTGCTCGCCTACATCATCTGGGGCGAGAAGTTCGGCGGTTCGGCCGAAAAGGCGCAACATTACTGGAACAAGGGGTGCGGCTACGTGCGCAACAATCATGGACGCGGCTTCGGCCAGGCCGGCTTTACCTCCTCGGGCAACGCCGCTTTCGATGACTATCGCGCCGAACAGCTGCGCCGGCTCGACGAGGAACGCGCCCGGCTCGACGCCGAGATCGAGGCCTTCCACGACTACATGGCCAATCTGCGCAAGGCCAAGGACCGCGAGGAATTCGACCGCTTCATGAGCGAGCATCGCGGCAGCCGCCAGGGTTATGGCGACCACACCGAAAACGGGGATCGCGGCTCCAACGGCTGACCCCTTTTTTACCCGACCTCCTCCTGACTGGCGCTCCCCTTGGGGAGCGCTTTTTCTTTGCCGGCCGCAGCGGCTGGTGGGCGTGATTCCGCTGCGGGGCGAAAAGCTCTAGACTGGCCGCAGCGATTCCCTTTGTCCAAAACCCATGCTTTCCTTCCTGCGCCAGTCCCCGCCGCCCAGCCGCACCCATCTCGAGATCGACGGCGAGACCGTGGCCGTCGCGGTGCGGGTGAGCCGCCGGGCCCGCAGCTTCCGCCTGTCGCTGCCGGCCACCGGGCCGGTGCTCAGCCTGCCCGAGGGGGCGCGTTGGACCGAGGCCGAGGCGTTTCTGTTCCGCCAGCGCCACTGGCTCGCCGCGCGGCTGGCGCGCACCACCCCGGCGCGGCGCCTCGTGGCGGGCAGCCTCGTGCCGCTGCGGGGCGAGGCGCATCGCATCGTCGCCTCCGGCCAGTTGCGCGGCCGGGTGACGCCGCTGGCGCTGGCGGGGGAGGCGGCGCTCAGCGTGCCGGGGGCGCCCGAGCACCTGCCGCGCCGGCTCTACGACTGGCTGCGCGCCGAAGCCCTCGCCGATCTCGGCCGGCAGAGCGCCCGGCACGCGGCGCGGCTGGGCGTCGCCCCGACCAGGATCCAGCTGCGCAGCCAGTCGAGCCGTTGGGGCTCGTGCTCCAGCACCGGCGCCATCAACTACAACTGGCGGCTGATCCTGGCGCCGCCGCACGTGCTCGACTACGTCGCCGCCCATGAAGTGGCGCATCTGCTGGAGATGAACCATTCGCCCGCCTTCTGGGCCACGGTGGCCCGCACCCTGCCCGACATGGCGCGGGGCCGGGCGTGGCTAAAAGCACACGGTCGGGAACTGATGGCCTGGCAGGCCCCCGTCGCGGGAGGGTGAGCGGGGGTTTTGCCGCCAATTTGCCTCAATCGCCCCGCTATCACCGGATCATGCAGCGCGTCTTTGCCCTCATCGCCCTGATTTTCGCCTTCGCCGCCCTGTCGGGGACGACGATGGCGCACGCGCATCGCTTCGTCAGCACCCCCATCGTGGTGCTCAATCACGTCGACGCGGACAATGTGGCGATCCCGGTGATCGTCAGCGTGCAGCAGGGCCAGATCGAGCTCGACGCCGGCATCGTCATGCCCTGCGGCCCCCACCACGCCATCGCCGTCGAGGCCGCCGCCGTGCCGCGCCCGCCCCAGGGCGAGGCCCCGGCGGGGCTGGCCGATGGCGGCGCCCCGCTCTGGCCGGGCGAGCGCCTGTTGCGGCCGCCACGCGCCGCCTGAGCGAAACACCCTTTCCCATCGTTTTTGCTCAGCGGGGCCGCGGCCCCTAGGAAGCTCCCATGTCATATTCTCTCGACGCGACCCTGTCGCGCCGCGCCGCGCTGGCCGGTCTTGCCAGCTTCGGCGCTCTTGCCCTCGCCGGCTGCACCACCACCGGCACTGCTCCCGCGGTCGCCAGCGTGCCCGCCGGCCCGCCGCGCTATGCCGTGTCGCCCGACATGCTGGCCCAGTACAGCGCCCGCCCGGAAGAGGAATACCCGATCCCGGCGGCCGACATCTCCCTGCTCGATCCGGTCTACCGGCGCCAGGAAGTGGCCAACCCCACCGGCCAGCCCGCCGGCAGCGTCGTGGTCGATACCGCCAATTATTTCCTCTACTGGACCCTGCCCGAGGGCCGGGCCATGCGCTACGGCGTCGGCCTGGGGCGGGCGGGCTTCGAATGGAGCGGCAACGGCCATATCGCCTATAAGCGCAAATGGCCGGTGTGGACGCCGCCCAGCGAAATGATCACGCGCCAGCCCGAACTGGAAATGTACCGGCACGGCCAGCCGCCGGGCCTGCTCAACGCGCTGGGCGCCCGCGCGCTCTACATCCACCAGGGCAATCGCGATACGCTCTATCGCATCCACGGCACCATGGACATCGTCTCCATCGGCAAGGCGGTGTCCAGCGGTTGCGTGCGGCTGATTTTCCAGGACGTCATCGACCTGCACGACCGCGTGCCCAGCGGCGCCCCGATCGTGGTGATCTGAGCCCGAAGCGCGCGGCCTTCCGCCAACCGCAGCCAACACCACCCGTGCTGCCACCGGGCTTGCCCCGGTGGCCGTCGCGGCAGCGGCGTCGATGCGTGTCGAAATCCCCCTCGGCCTGAAGCGGAACCCTTAAAACGGCTCAGTTGCCGAAGATCAGGTCCATCAGCGTGCGCTGCGAGCGCGGGCTTTCATAGACCGGCTGCTGGCCTAGCTGGGCAGGCGGCGCGAACTGGTTCTGCTGCGGCGCGACGGCCGGCTGGCCCTGCTGCGCCGGGGCGCTGGGCACCCACACCTGCTCGCCCGTCGCCGGGTCGACGATCAGCACCATGGGCAGGCCGGTATCCGGGTCGATCGGTGCCGCGCCAAAGCCGTTGCCCTGCTCCTGGCTTTGCAGCGGATAGCCGGTGACTGGGTCGATCGCCTGGCCGTTGGCGTCGTATTGCACGATCTGGCCGATGCCGTCGACGGGCTGGCCGAAGGGGTCGGCATTGGGATCGTACTGGCCGCCGCCCGCATCGACCAGCGTGCCGGTCTGGATGGGCTGGTTGGCCGACTGCGTCTGGATCGGTTGCAGGCCGGGCATCGCCTGGCCGGTGGCCGGGTCGATAGCGACGATCTGCCCGGTGGCCGGGTCGGTCGCGGTCTGCACCGGCGCGCCGGTGCCGCCATCGACATATTGCACCATCGGCATGCCCGTCGCCGGGTCGATGACCGCCTGGCCGGTGGCCGGATCGACGACCTGCTGGGCGATGAGCTGGCCGGCATAATTGCCGCCCGGGATGGGGGCGGGCTGCTTGCCCGCCAGCGCCTTGGTCATGAATTCGGACCAGATGGTCGCCGGCACGTTGCCGCCCGACAACCGCGTGCCGGTATTGTCGTCATTGCCCAGCCACACGCCGGTCACCATGGCCGAGGTATAGCCCACGAACAGCGCGTCGCGCGATTGCTGGCTGGTGCCGGTCTTGCCCGCCACCTGCCAGCCATTGAGGTTGGCGCGCGTGCCGGTGCCCACCTCGACGGCGGTTTCCAGCATGTCGTTCATTTCCGCCAGCACCACCGGGTCGACCACCCGGCCGGGGCCGGCGTCCGATGCTTCGTAGAGCACATTGCCCTCGGTGTCGGTGATGCGGGTAATGACGTTGGGAATGACGCCGTAGCCGCCATTGGAGAAGGGCGCGAAGGCGCCGGTCAGCTCCAGCAGGTTGAGCTCCTGCGTCCCCAGCGCGATGGAGGGCACCGGCGTCAGCGGCGAGGAAATGCCCATGCGCATCGCCACCTCGACCACTTTTTCCGGGGTCACGTCGATGGCCAGCCGCGCCGCGATGGTGTTGAGCGAATAGGCGAGGCCCTGGCGCAGCGTCACCGTGCCGGCATATTTGCCGCTGGCATTGCGCGGGCTCCAGCCATTGTAGTCGAACTGCGCGTCCTCGGCCAAGGTGTCGGGCGTATAGCCCTTTTCCATGGCCGCCATGTAGACGAAGGGCTTGAAGGCCGAGCCCGACTGGCGCTTGGCGGTGACGGCGCGGTTGTACTGGCTCTTCTGGTAGTCGACGCCGCCCACCATGGCCCGCACCTTGCCGTCCACGTCCATGGCGACCAGCGCCCCCTGCGTGAAGCCGCGCGAGGGGCCGTCCTCGGCCACGTGCTCGCGCACGATGAATTCGGCGTCCTTCTGCATCTTGTAGTCGATGGTGGTCTGCACGACGACGTCGGTATCGACCTCGCCCAGATAGGCGGTCATCAGGCTCTCCACCCAGTCCGCCACGTAGGATTCCGAGCCCGCGACGCGCGTGCGCACGCTCTGGTCGGGGTCGATCTGCGCCGCCGACGCCTCGTCCTTGCTGATATAGCCTTCCTGCGCCATCAGCCCCAGGACGATGCGCTGGCGCTCGATGGCCTTGTCCGGATTGGCCTTCGGGTTATAGGCCGAGGGCGCCGGCAGCAGCCCCACCAGCATGGCCGCCTGGCCCAGCGACAGATTGCGCGCCGAAACGCCGAAATAGGTCTGCGCCGCCGCCTCGATGCCGGTGGCGCCCGAGCCGAAATACACCCGGTTCATGTAGAGCTCGAGGATCTGCTCCTTGGTGTAGTTCTGCTCCAGCCAGATGGCGAGGATGGCTTCCTGCACCTTGCGCCCCAGCGTCTGGTCGGGGGTGAGGAAAAGGTTCTTGGCCACCTGCTGGGTGATGGTGGAGGCGCCGCGCGTCACCCCGCGCGCCTCGACCATCTCCACCGCCACCGACAGGATGCCGATCGGGTCGACGCCGAAATGGCTCATGAAGCGCCGGTCTTCCGAGGCGATGAAGGCGGCGGGCACGTAATAGGGCAGTTCGTGATAGGTGATCGCCTCGCCGCCGGTCTGGCCGCGATTGGAGATGAGGCTGCCATCGGCGGCCAGCACCTGGATATTGGGCGGCCGCTCGGGAATGGCCCAGCTATCGGCCGAGGGCAGTTGCGCGCCGTAGTAGACGATGACCCCGATGACGGCGAGCCCCCCCCACAGGCACGCGACGAAACTCCACCACAACAGCCCCATGAGAAAGCCGCCGCTGCGCGAGCGGCGTTTCTTTGCCGGCGCTACGCTGGCCTTGCCGCGGCGCGGTTCCTTGCGGGGCTTCGCCGGTTTTCTGGGCGGCTTGCCGCCGCGGCCGCCGCCACCGGCGCCGCCCGAGCGCTCGTCGTCGACGAACACGCCGACCGACTGGCCCAGCGACGGCTCGACCCGCTGGTTCCGGGCCGGTCGGGGGGCGGGCTTCCGCCCCTTGGCCGGCTGGGTGCCAACGCGGTCATCGGCCGAAATGCGGAAGTCCATCGCGCAAACCTGTCAAAAAATTCCTGATGCCGCTTCTACTCCCTTCCGCGATAGAGGGAAACAGGCGGTAAACGGGAGGTTAAGACAGCGGTAAACGACAGCGGCGTCGACCGGCTTTCCCTCGGGGTTCAGCGGCAATTTCCCCTTCTCGGGGGCAAATGTGGCCGGTTTATGTGACGCTCCCATTGCGCCGCCCGGTGATGCAAATCCGACACGCCAAAAGTCTTCACTTTTTTGACCGAAGCCACGGCAGGCGCCCGCTCCCCCTTGCGGGGAGGGCCGGGGAGGGGGTCCCGCGGTTCATGAACCGTGCCCTTCGCCCAGCCTCCGAGACCCCCTCCCCCAACCCCTCCCCGCAAGGGGGAGGGGAGCAAGAGAGAAGCCGGGTTCCGCCCGGCCCGCAGGCCGGCCGGGGCGACCCCGAAGCGGCGGCGCTGCGCGGCAGGTGGCCCGCATGTCACGCCCGCGGGCCGCATCGCCGCACCGAAACCGGCAACCCCCCTTCCCTCACCGGTGGCGGCACGCCATAAAGCCGGCGCGCTGAAATCCTGGAGAATGCCGCGTGCGCCGAATCTGCCGGATAGGGTTGCTGCTCCTGGTCGCCTGCCTTGCCGCCATCCCCGCCGTTCGGGCCGAGCCGGTGGTGGAGGCGGCGTTCGATCTCGCCATCGCGCGCTTCGAGGCGGCGCGCCCGGCGCTGGGCTCAGCTTTTGCCGGGGTCGACATCGCCGCCTATCGCGACGCGCTCACCCTGCGGCGCTTCGTTTCCCGCCATTGGGGCGGCACTATTGCGCTTGCCGTGCTCACCCCGGGCGCGGGGGAAACGGCCTGCGCCCGCTACGCCGCCTTCGTGCGCATCCCGCCGCGCCAGGGGAGCGTCGCGCTCGCCTTCTGCCCGGAATTTCTGGGCGCCGGCACGCCGGACCTGCGCGCCCTCACCGTGCTGCACGAGATGGTGCACGTGGTGGCCGGCGCCGACGAGTGCCGCGCCATGGCTTTTGCGGCGCGGGTGGAAGTCCTCGCCACCGGCCGCTTCACCGATGTGGGCCGCTACTGGCGCGCCAATGGCTGCGACGCCTCCCCGTTCAGCCTGCCGGAATTTTAGCGGTTCAGCGCCAGCCGAGGCCCGGCGCCACATGCGTCAGAATGGCTTCGATGACGTGGGCGTTATAGGCGACGCCCAGCTGGTTGGGCACCGTCAGCAGCAGCGTATCGGCTTCGGCGATGGCTTCGTCCTCGGCCAGCATGGCGATCAGCCTGTCCGGCTCGGCGGTATAGCCGCGCCCGAACACGGCGCGGGTCTGCGGCTCGATATAGCCGAACTGGTCTTCCTCCGGCCGGCCGCTGCCGAAATAGCGGCGGTCCTCGTCGCTGACCAGTGCGAAGATCGAGCGGCTGACCGACACCCGCCCTTCATGGGCGTGGCCGGCCGCCTTCCAGGCGGCGCGATAGGCGCGGATCTGCTCGGCCTGCTGGATATGGAAGGGTTTGCCGGTCTCGTCGAACTTGAGCGTCGAGGATTGCAGGTTCATCCCCAGCCCGGCCGCCCAGATGGCGGTGTCGTTGGTGGCCGAGCCCCACCAGATGCGCTCGCGCAGGCCTTCGGAATGCGGCTCGAGGCGCAGCAGGCCGGGCGGATTGGGAAACATCGGGCGCGGGCTGGGCTGCGCGAAACCCTTGCCCTTGAGCACGTCGAGAAAGACTTCGGCGTGGCGGCGCGCCATGTCGGCATCGGATTTGCCGTCTTCCGGCGCGAAGCCGAAATAGCGCCAGCCGTCCACCACCTGCTCGGGCGAGCCGCGGCTGATGCCCAGTTGCAGGCGCCCGCCGGCGATGAGGTCGGCCGCGCCCGCGTCCTCGGCCATGTAGAGCGGGTTTTCGTAGCGCATGTCGATGACGGCGGTGCCGATCTCGATGCGGCTGGTGCGGGCGCCCACCGCCGCCAGCAGCGGAAACGGCGAGGCCAGCTGCCGGGCAAAATGATGCACGCGGAAATAGGCGCCATCCGCCCCCAGTTCCTCGGCCGCCACCGCCAGCTCGATCGATTGCAGCAAGGCGTCCGCCGCCGAACGCGTCCCCGATTGCGGCGACGGATTCCAATGCCCGAACGACAGAAAACCGATCTTTTTCATGAGAACCTCGCGGCTGGAAATGGTGGCAGAGGCTAGGCTTTTCCGTCGAGCAGAAAAAGCCGGGCAGCCGCAACGGACTGGTCACGCGGCGTGAACGGCCCTATTCGGCGGCCTGGTAGTAGGCCGGCGAGGGGCGGATGGCGGCGACGATCCCCTCGGCCATGGCCTCCCGGAAGGCGTCCACCGCGCGCCAGTCCTCCAGCGTGCGCGGCAGCGGCTGCCCGCCCGGCCAGTCCTCCAGCGCGAAAGCCAGCGCCGCGGCGCCCTCGGCAATCGCCGCGTCCAGCGTGTCGGCTACCGCTATCACGCCCGGCAGGTCCGGAAAGGAAACACCGTAGCCGGAATCGGCATCCTTGTGGATGAGGGCGACATAGTGAAGATCACGCATCCTTGTCCCATCCCGCCTGTCTGTAAATCGACCCCTACGCGAGCGGGCCGGCGCTCAGACGTCCAGATTGCTCACATTGAGGGCGTTGTCCTGGATGAAGTCGCGGCGCGGCTCGACCAGGTCGCCCATGAGGGCGGTGAAAATCTGGTTGGCTTCGCTGGTTTCGTCGATCTCGACCTTGAGCAGCGTGCGGGCATTGGGGTCGAGCGTGGTTTCCCAGAGCTGCTCGGCGTTCATTTCCCCCAGCCCCTTGTAGCGCTGCAGGGAGACGCCCTTGCGCCCGGCATCGGTCACCGCCTTGAACAGCGACGCGGGGCCGTGGATCGGCGTGGTCTCGCCCTTGCGGGTCAGCACCGGCACGCCGCCGAACAATTCGTCGAGCCGCCCGGCCAGGGCCCTCAGCTTGCGCGCATCGGCGCTGGCCAGCAGCGCCCGGTCGATCTGGTGGGTTTCGGTGACGCCGCGCACGGTGCGCGAAAAGGCCAGCGCGTCCTCGTCGGTGACGGCGCCGGTCCAGCCGCGCTCCAGCTCGTGCGAAATCCGGTCCAGCCGATTGGCGACGCGCGTCAGCGCCGCCTGCGCCTTGTCCGGGTCGGCCATGGCGTCCGGGTCGAGCCCGCCGACGATGGCGGCCTGCTCGACGAGACTCCGGTTGTAGCGCGTATTGAGGTTCTCGATGGCGTTCACGATGTCGCGCGACTGTTGCAGGATGCCCAACAGGTCCGGCCCGGCGTGCTCGACGCCGTCGCGGGTGGTGAACACCGCCTCTTCGAGCCCGGCTTCGAGCAGATAGTCCTCCAGCGCCCGCTCGTCCTTCAGATAGAGCTCGGAGCGGCCGCGCGTGGCTTTGTAGAGCGGCGGCTGGGCGATGTAGATATGGCCGCGCTCGATCAGCTCGGGCGTCTGGCGGTAGAAGAAGGTGAGCAGCAGCGTGCGGATATGGGCGCCGTCGACATCGGCGTCGGTCATGATGATGATCTTGTGGTAGCGCAGCTTGTCGGGGTTGAACTCCTCGCGCCCGATGCCGGTGCCCAGCGCGGTGATCAGCGTGCCCACCTGCTCGGACGAGATCATGCGGTCGAACCGCGCCCGCTCGACATTGAGGATCTTGCCGCGCAGCGGCAGCACCGCCTGGTTGGAGCGGTCGCGCCCCTGCTTGGCCGAGCCGCCGGCCGAGTCGCCCTCGACGATGAAGATTTCGCTCTTGGCCGGGTCGCGCTCCTGGCAGTCGGCCAGCTTGCCCGGCAGCGAGGAGATTTCCAGCGCCCCCTTGCGGCGGGTCAGCTCGCGCGCCTTGCGCGCCGCCTCGCGCGCGGCGGCGGCCTCGGCCACCTTGCCCACGATGATGCGCGCCTCGTTGGGGTGCTCCTCGAACCACTGGCCGAGCCGGTCGTTGACGATGCTCTCGACCACCGGCCGCACTTCGGAGGAAACCAGCTTGTCCTTGGTCTGCGAGGAGAATTTCGGGTCCGGCACCTTGACCGAGAGCACGCAGGTGAGGCCCTCGCGCGTGTCGTCGCCGGTAAGGTTCACCTTCTCGCGCTTGGCGATGCCCGAGCTTTCCGCGTAGCCGGTCACCTGCCGCGTCAGCGCCCCGCGCAGCCCCGCCAGGTGCGTGCCGCCGTCGCGCTGGAAGATGTTGTTGGTAAAGCACAGCACGTTTTCGTGGTAGCTGTCGTTCCATTGCAGCGCCACCTCGACGACGATGCCGTCGCGCTCCCCGCCCATGGTGATCGGCCTGTCGATGACGCCGGTCTTGGAGGTGTCGAGGTAGCGCACGAAGGCTTCGAGGCCCCCCTCATAATGCAGCTCGGTGCTGACCGGCTCGGGGTGGCGCAGGTCGCTAAGGACGATGCGCACGCCCGAATTGAGGAAGGCCATTTCGCGCAGCCGGTGCTCGAGCGTCTTGTAGTCGAACTCCACCATGGTGAAGGTCTCGGCCGAGGGCAGGAAGCTGACGGCGCTGCCGCTGCGCCCCTCATAGGTGCCCGGCTGCTTGTCGACGACATAGGTGCCGGTCTGGGCGAGCGGCCCGTCGGCGACGCCGTGCGTGAAGCTCATCTCGTAGACCTTGCCGTCGCGGCGGATATTGAGCTTCAGCCACTGGCTGAGGGCGTTGACCACCGAGACGCCCACCCCGTGCAGGCCCCCCGACACCTTGTAGGAGTTCTGGTCGAACTTGCCGCCCGCATGCAGCTGGGTCATGATGACCTCGGCCGCCGAGACGCCTTCGTCCTTGTGGATGCCCACCGGAATGCCGCGGCCATTGTCGTTGACCGTCACCGAGCCGTCGGCGTTGAGCGTCACCGTCACCAGGTCCGCATGGCCGGCCAGCGCCTCGTCGATGGCGTTGTCCACCACCTCGTAGACCATGTGGTGCAGGCCCGAACCGTCGTCGGTATCCCCGATATACATGCCGGGGCGCTTGCGCACCGCGTCGAGGCCTTTGAGCACCTTGATGCTGTCGGCGCCATACTCGTTCGGGGTCGGGGTCTCGCTATCGCTCATGGGGTCCGAATCAGTGGTTTCGAGGATGGTTATGTTCTAGCGGAACGGGGCCGAAACCCCAAGGAAATTGGCCCTTTTTCCGCGTTTTGCGGGGTCCGCGCCACCCGTTTTGCCGCCGCGTCACGCCCGCGCCAGCCGCCCGTCGCGCACGCTTACATATTGCGCCCGCTCCCCCAGCGCCTCGAACAGCACCGGGTCGGTGCCGGTAAGGAAGCATTGGGTCCCGAGGCTATCGAGCGCGCCGAACAGCGCCCGCCGCCGGTCCGGGTCGAGATGGGCGGCGATCTCGTCGAGCAACAGGAACGGCACGATGCCGGTCCGGAGGCGCACCAGCCGCGCATGGGCCAGCACCAGCCCGATGAGCAGCGCCTTCTGCTCGCCGGTCGAGCCCAGCGCGGCCGGCATGGCTTTTTGTGCGTGCACCACTTCGAGATCGACGCGGTGTGGTCCTGATGTGGTGCGTCCCGCCGCCCGGTCAAGGCCGCGATTGGCATGCCAGCGTTGCGCCAGCGCCGTTTCGAGGGCGGCGGCGGTGGCCGGCTCGGCCCCGGTCTCGAACAGCGGCGTCAGCGCCAGCTGCGCGGCCGGAAAACTGTCGCTTTCGAGGCTGGCGGCGATCAGCCCCTGCAAGTGTACGAGGCTATCGGTGCGGTTGAGGTGGATGGCGGCGCCCAGCTCGGCCATCTGCGCTTCGAGCGCGTCGAGCCAGCGCGCCTCCCCGCCCCCTTCCAGCACCCGGTTGCGCTGCCGCATGGCCTTGTCGAAATCGGCGACCGCCAGCGCGTGCGCCGGAATGAGTGTCGTCACCAGCCGGTCGAGAAAGCGCCGCCGCTCGCCCGCCGGGCCGGAAAACAGCCCGTCCATGGAAGGGGTCAGCCACAGCAGCCGCAGATAGTCGCTCATCGCCTCGATGGAGCGGGCATTGGCGCCGTTGATGCGCACCCGGCGGCCGCCATCGGGCAGGGCGCCGGTGCCGATATCGGCCGGCCCGTCCGCCGTCTCGATGGTCGCCGCCACCGCCCAGCCGCTGTCGGCGCCGTGGCTTTGCAGCGTCTCGAAGCTTGCCCCGCGCAGGCCGCGCCCGGGCGACAGCACCGAAATGGCCTCGAGCAGATTGGTCTTGCCCGCGCCATTGGGGCCGGTCAGCACCAGGTGCCGCGCGTCGAGGTCGAGCGCGGCGCTGGCATAGTTGCGAAAGGCCGTGAGGCGCAGCCGGGAAATATGGCGGATCATGAACCGAACTCCCCGCCCCCAACGCCATTCCTCGCCCCCGGGCCTGACCCGAATGTGACGATCGCGTCTGGAGCAGGCATCCCGCCCGGCGCGCGCAGCGCTGCGGGCCTCGTCGTCTTCAATCGCTCCACTGGCGCGATTTCCCCAGCGGGACACCGCCTAGAGCGTTTCATCACCAAACGGAATCGGCAGTTTGCTCCCCTCGCCGCGACCACTGGGCTGCCCCCGGGCGAAGACCCGGGGGCCGGTGCGGGAGCCGCAATGCCGATTGAGCGGCATAATGGCCCCCGGGTCTTCGCCCGGGGGCAGCGTCGGGGGTGTTGAATCCCCACGCTGTCATTCCCGCACTTACGGGAATACCGGTGAAGGGGTCGCAAGACGCTGCACCACAAGCGTGAAATGCTCTAGACCCGCATCGGCATCAGCACGTAGAGCGCGTTGGCCTCGCCGTCTTCCTTGACCAGGGTGGGCGAATTGGCGTCGTTGAACAGGAATACCGCGTTTTCCGAGCGGATCTGGGCGATGATGTCGAGCAGATAGCGCGCGTTGAAGCCGATCTCGAAGCCGTCGGTATCGAAATCGACCGCGATTTCCTCGCTGGCCGTGCCGTGGTCGGGATTGGTGACCGAGAGGTCGAGCAGCCCGTCATGGGCCGACAGCTTTACCGCCTTGCCGCCCCGGTCCGAGGCGATGGTGGAAACGCGGTCGACGGCGATGGCAAAGCCCTGCCGGTCGACCAGCATGCGCTTGTCGTTGTTCTTGGGTGTCACCCGGTCGTAGTCGGGGAAAGTGCCTTCGATGAGCTTGGAGAGCAGCACCACCGGGCCGACCGTGAAGCGGATCTTGGTGTCCGACACCTCCACATGCACGTCCTCCTCGACCCCGTCGAGCAGCTTCTGCACCTCGCCCACGGTCTTTTTCGGCACGATGATGCCGCTCATGCCGGTGGCGCCCTCGGGCGCGGCGATCTCGGCTCGCGCCATGCGGTGCCCGTCGGTGGCCACGGCGCGCAGCAGGCTGCCGGCCGCCGAGCTGTCGACGGCGTGGAAATAGATGCCGTTGAGATAGTAGCGCGTTTCCTCGCTGGAAATGGCGAACTGGGTGCGCTCGATGAGGTCGCGCAGGGCGGCCGCCGGCAGGTCGAATTCATGCGCGAAGGCGCCCGATTTGAGATCGGGAAAGCTTTCCGGGCTGAGGCAGGCGAGGTTGAAGCGCGAGCGGCCCGAGGTCAGCACCATGGCCTCGCCGCCATCGGTTTCGAGCCGCACTTCGGCGCCGTCGGCGAGCTTGCGCACGATCTCGTAGAGCGTATGGGCCGGCACGGTGGTCGAGCCGGGGGTGGAGACCATCGCCGGCACGCTCTCGGTCACCTCGATATCGAGGTCGGTGGCGCGCAGCTCCACCCGGTCGTCGGCGGCCTTGAACAGCACGTTGGCGAGGATGGGATAGGTGTTGCGCCGCTCGACCACGCGATGCACATGGCTCAGCGACCTGAGCAGATGATTGCGTTCAAGCGTGACTTTCATTCTGGCTCGTACCCCTTGGTCAACACCCGCCCCCGGGCCGGCAAAGCCCCGGTGCGCGGGGTCTGGACCTTTACAAGTCATTGACCAAAACGCAAGGGCGGCGGGAAATTTGCCGCAGGATATCCCCGCCCGGCTGGCCCCGGCGGTTTCCCCCGCACCGCCGCCGCTTGTGAAGACGGATGCGCGCCTCTCCCGGGCAGGCGCCGCAGCGGCAGGGGCTCTTCCCAGCCGGCCCACGGGTCAGGCCCGTGAGCAGCCCGGTAGCTTTCTCACGCACCAACGCTGCCCGCGGACCTGATCCGCGGGCCTCTCCCGGCAAGCGCCATGGCCCCGAGAGCGCCCCGGCACCCCACGCGCCATCCAGCAATTTTCAAAAAACCACGGGCGCCGCCGCGAAAACGGCCCGTCCGGCTATTCTTCCAGCATGCGCTTGAGCAGCTCGATTTCCTGGCCCAGCTCGATGTCGTCCTTGATCATCTGCTCGACCTTGCGCACCGAGTGCAGCACGGTGGTGTGGTCGCGGCCGCCGAAGCGCCGGCCGATTTCGGGCAGCGAACGGCTGGTGAGGGCCTTGGCCAGATACATGGCGATCTGGCGCGGCCGCACCACGTCGCGCGAGCGGCGGGCCGAGAGCAGTTCGTTGCGCGGCACCTTGTAGTGGCGCGAGACGATTTTCAGGATGTCCTCGATGCGCACGCGCTTGGCGTCGCGCGCCCGGATGAGGTCGGCCAGCGTCTTTTCGGCCAGCGGCACGGTGATGAGCTCCCCCGTCAGCTGGTTGGCGGCGACCAGCCGGTTGACGGCGCCGTCGAGGTCGCGCCCATGGCTCACCACGGCGCGGGCGACATAATCGATGACGGCGGGCGGGAAATGCATGCCGAAGCGGCTGCTGGCCTGGTCGGCGCGGCGCTGCACGATGGCGCGGCGCAGCGTCGTGTCGAAACTCGAGATCGGCACCACCAGCCCGCCCGAGAGACGCGAGCGCACCCGCTCGTCGAGCATTTCGAGGTCGCGCGGCGGCGCGTCGCCGGCCACCACCACCTGCTTGGCGCCGGTCAGCAGCGCCCCCAGCGTATGGCCGAATTCGGTGGCCGACTTGCCCTGCAGGAACTGCATGTCGTCGATGAGCAGCAGGTCGACGCGGCGCAGCCATTCCTTGAAGCCGAGCGCCGACTGGCGCTGCACCGCGGTGATGAAATGATACATGAAGTGGTCGGCCGTCAGGTAGACGATGTTCTTGGCCGGGTCGGCCGCCCCCACCCCGTGCGCGATGGCGTTGAGCAGGTGCGACTTGCCCAGCCCGACGGTGGAATGGATATAGACCGGGTTGAAGGTGACGGCGTTGTTGATGGCGGCGCTGGCGATCTGCCGGGCGACGCCGAAGGCCATTTCGTTGGCGCCCCCCGAAACGAAGCTTTCGAAGGTCATGCGCGGGTCGATGGCGCTGCCCGAAAGCGCGTCCCCGCTCCGCCCGGCGTCGCGCGCCAGCCGCGTCGGGGCCGCCGGCACGCTGGTGGCGGGGGCGCGGGCCGGCGGGGCGGCCTGCGCCTCGGGGGCGGCTTCGGCTGCCGGCGCCAGGCGCGGCCGGGCCTGGCCGTTGACGCGCAGCGTCACGATCAGCCGCTCGATCGCCGCGATGTCGTGGCGGAAGGCTTCGATGATGCGGTCCGCATAGTTCGATTGCACCCAGGAACAGAGGAACCGCGTCGGCGCCGACAGATGCACCACGTCCTCGCCCAGCTCCTCCAGTTCGAGCCGCGCGAACCAGGAGGTGAAGACGTCCTCGCCCACCACCGCTTTCAGCCGGGCCCGCACGCGGGTCCACAGTTCACGCTGGGCTTCGGGGGAGGAGAGGGAACCGGACATGACAGGGGTGCCACCTTTGCTGGAAAGAGTAAGGGAAGGTTGCGGGGCCTCGGCCCAGTCGTCCCGTCCCGCCATCGCCTGTCGCGTCATCGTGTCCAGCCCCATTTCTCAAACACCGCCCGGCGGGCCGCAAAATCCGCCAGGCTCAGGATACCCAAATGCCGTGCCCTTCTTGTCGCGCGGGGTCGCGGCACGGCTGCGCCCCTGCGGCCCGAATGCTCGGGCACACCTATTTCCCCGGCGGTCGCGCCGCCGTGGCCTATCGACCTTTCACTGGAGCCCGGCCAGAACCGGCCGGAGGTCTACAAAACGCCACCGGCCCGCGAGGAACCAGCCGTAAAAAACGCCGCCAACACAACCATTACCGGTTCAACACACGCCGGCATCGCTGCCGGCCGTTTCCCCAACTGCCTCCCGTTCGGGAGGTGACCCGCCAGCCCGGTCGCGGCGCCTTTCCGGCATCGCTTTTTCCGCGCTGGCCCGAGCCACTTTAGTGGCTGGGTTTTGGCCCCGCAACACGTGAATCGCTGAAATAGGGGCTTGACTCCCGGCCCTCCTTGCCGATGCCCGCCACCGGCAAAAAGCGGGCTGCGACAAGGCTCTGTGACTCAATGCAGATTCCAACACTTAGCCGCCATGGCGGGCTGAAAAATTTATTCTTCCGCAACCCTTTTTTCCGCCGCCGCCCGGGTCGTCCCGGGGCAACCGGCGGCATTTTATCGGAGCCAAGATTTTGGAAACAAAGAGAAATTCTCTACCGCGCCGCCACCGGCCGGCCCGTGGCCCGGCGTCACCGAACCGACACGGAACCGTCATCGGGCGAAAAACTTGCCCGCCCCCGCGCCCATGAAAAAGGGCTCCTCGCGGAGCCCGTTTTGCGTATCCGTCTTCGCCCTCGAAACGGGCGGCGCGGCCTGCCGATCAGGCGCTCAGCGCCTTCACCCGGCTATTGAGGCGCGACACTTTGCGGGCCGCCAGATTGGCGTGCAGGATGCCGCGGTTGGCGGCGCGGTTGATCTCGGGCTCGGCCGCCTTCAGCGCGGCGAAAGCGGCGCCGTGATCGCCCTTGGCGATGGCTTCCTCGACCTTGCGGATGAAGGTGCGCACGCGGCTGCGGCGCGCCTTGTTGACCGCGGTGCGGGCAGCGATCTTGCGGGTAGCCTTCTGGGCTGACGGCGTATTGGCCATGGCGGTCCTCTTAAAGCAGCGTCCGGGCCGGAAGCTCGCATCCGCTCGATGAGCGCGGCGGCCGGCCGGGATGAAATGAAAGCGGCGGCACGCGCCGCGCCGCCAAGTCGGCCGGTCTATAGGAGAAAGACGGGCGAGCGTCAACTGGATTCCGGGGCGGCGCCGGGTGGCAGCGCGAACTCGGCGAAGCGCGCCTCGCGCGCCTCGTAGACCAGCACCCGGCCGATCAGCGGCGTACCGATGCCGGTCACCAGCTTGATGGCTTCCACCGCCATCAGCGTGCCGATCACCCCGGTCACCGGCCCCAGGACGCCATTGACCTCGCAGGAGGCGAGGTCCGCCTGCCGCAGGGCGGGAGGAAAGAGCGCCTCGTGCGCCGGCCCGCCCGCATAGGGGGCGAAAACGCTCACCTGCCCGGAAAACCCCGCCACCGCGCCCGAGACCAGCGGCACGCGCGCCGCCGCGGCCGCCGCGGCGACGGCCCGGCGCGTCGCCAGATCGTCGGTGCCGTCGAGCACCGCATCGTAGCCGGGGAGGAGCCGCGCCGCCCCCGCTTCGTCCAGCGTCTCGGGATAGAGCGCCAATTCCACATGCGGGTTCAGCCCGGCGACGAATGCGGCCGCGCTCTCGGCCTTGGGCTGGTCGAGTGCGGCGCCGCTATGGACGATCTGGCGTTGCAGATTGGACAGCGCCACCCGGTCGGGGTCGGCAATGCCCAGCCGGCCGATGCCGGCGGCGGCGAGATAGGCGATGGCGGGACTGCCCAGCCCCCCCGCGCCCACCACCAGCACGCTTGCCGCCTTGAGGCGCTGCTGGCCCGCGCCGCCGAAGCCCTTGAGCACCAGGTGGCGCGCATAGCGCCGGGTTTCGTCGGGCGAGAGGGGCGGGTCAGCGCGCAAGCGGCACCGCCAGGAAGCGCCGATCCGGGCCCTCGAACCCTCCCGGATAGCTCGAAACCAGCGCCACCGCCGCGTCGAGTGCTGCCGCCCCGGAGGGCAGGACCACGGCGTGCAGGCGATAGTCGAGCGGGCAGCCGCGCGAGCGGGGCAGGGGGGCGGCGTCGCGATGGATGAGGCGCGTGCCCGCCGCGTCGATGAGGTGGAGCGCGAAGCCGCGCGGCGGCGTGCCGAACCAGGCGGCGCAGTCGGGATTGGCCGCCGCGGCCTCGAAGGTTTCGAGGGCGAGCCGCGCCGGCTCCAGCACGGCGCCGGGGGCATAGCCGGGCCGCCCGAAGGCCAGTGCGCGCCCATCGGCATCGGGCACGCCGTCGCCGAGCAGCGCCACGATCTCGCCCGGCACGGTAATGTCGAATTTTTCGATCAGACCTGCCGCCGCGCCGGCGGCCTCGGCGCGCACCGCCACGAGGCTGCGCGCCTCGTCTGTCGCCTGCACCCGCACCGGGCTGCCCGTCACCCAGCGGTCGGCGGCAAGGTCGATGACGTAGAGATTGGCGTAGGCGAAGCCCGAGCCGTCCTGGATGCCGAATTCCTCGAAGGCGAAATAGCGCGCATCGCCGGAAAAGCCGATGACCTCCAGCAGCGCCCGGTCGCCCGCCTCTGCCGGTGCCGCCAGCCCCGCCAGGCCGGCGATGACGCAGAAAAGGACGGTTTTAGGCCCGGCCCGTCGAGCCGAAGCCGCCGGCGCCGCGTTCGGTTTCATCCAACTCGTCCTCCAGGCTGAACAAGGGCTGGGCCACCGCGGCGATCACCAGTTGCGCGATGCGCTCGCCGCGCGCCAGGGTGAACGCCTCCTGGCCCAGATTGATGAGCGGCACCATGACCTCGCCGCGATAATCGGCGTCGATGGTGCCCGGCGCGTTGAGCACGGTGATGCCGTGGCGCACCGCCAGCCCCGAGCGCGGCCGCACCTGCGCCTCGAAGCCCGCCGGCAGCGCCATGGCAAAGCCGCAGGGCACCAAAGCCCGTTCCCCGGGCAAGAGGGTCAGGGGGGCGTTTTCGGGCAGCGCCGCCCGCAAATCGGCCCCCGCCGCCAGCCGCGTCGCCAGCGCCGGCAGCGGCAGGCCCACCCCGTGCGGCAGCCAGCTGAGGCGCACCGGCACCGCGGTCACGGCGCGCGCACCACGGCGAACAGCTCCTCGGGCAGGTCGGCCGTGCCGTTGATCAGGTCGAGAAAGGGGATGGCCCGCTCGGCGCTGCGCCCGTCCGGCGCCAGCGCCATATTGGTCTCGGTAACCGCGGCGCCCGAAAAGCGCACGGTGATGGCGTGGCCGGCAAAGAACGCTTCCATCATCTGCCGGGTTTCGGCGTCCATTTCGTCCTCGATGCCCGCTTCGGCGCGCATCTGCGCGGTGGGCAGGCTGACGCGCACCAGGCCCGGCCCCGCCGCGGCGAACACCAGCGCGTCCTCGCCATCGGCCGCTTGCAGCCCGGCAAAGGGGCCTTCCTCGCTGAGCACGCAATCGGCGCTGCCATCGGCGTTTTCGGTCAGCGCGCCGTCGGCGCAGAACCCCGCCTCCTCGTCCTCGCTGTCTTCGGCGCCCATCTTCACCATGGCGTAGAAATCGGCGTCCATATGCTGGGTCATGGTCACCCGCGCAGTCTCGGGCCCGGTCAGCGCCACCTCGACCTGGGCGTCGACGCACCCGGCCAGCGCCGCCCCCAGCACCAGACCGATGGCGAGCTTGCCCAATGTTCCCATTGCCTTGGCGTTGCGGTGCATGGCGGCTGGTCTCCTGCGGCGGCACCCTGCCGCTGTCGCGCGGCAATCTAGGGGGCAAATCCCGCCGCGGCAAGCCGACCCCTTTTTAGAGCAGCGCCAGCCGCACCCCGCCCAGCACCAGCACGACAAGCGCCGCCACCAGCACCGCCAGGAGCGCGGTGCGCAGCGTGCGGTCGGGCGGCCGGCGCAAGAGGGCGCGCTGCTCCTTGAGCAGCGCCTCGGTCTCGGCCACCAATACGGGCAGGCGCCCCGCCGCCTCGCCCAGGGCGCGCAACTGCTCGGCCAGCTCTTCGAGCCGCCCCACCGGGCCGGCCTCGCGCCGCAGCCAGGTGCCCACCACCGGCTCGGCGACGGTCCAGATGTCGAGCTCGGGGTCGAGGCTGCGCGCCACCCCCTCGACCAGCACCATGGATTTTTGCAGCAGCACCAGCTCGGGCCGCGTCTGCATGTCGAACAGCTCGGTGATGACGAACAATTGCCCCAGCACCCGCGCCATCGAGATATCGGCCGCCGTGCGCCCGTGCAGCGGCTCGCCGATGGAGCGGATGGCGAGGGTGAAATCGTCCACCGACTGGTTTTTCGGCACATAGCCGATATCGAAATGGCGCTGCGCCACCAGCCGGTAGTCGCGGGTGATGAAGCCGTAGAGAATATCGGCCAGGAACCGCCGCTCGCGCTTGTTGATGCGCCCCATGATGCCGAAATCGACGGCGATGACGTCGCCGGTGCGCGGGTCGGCGAACAGGTTCCCCGGATGCATGTCGGCGTGAAAGAAGCCGTCGCGGATGGCGTGGCGCAGAAACGCCTGCAGCAGCGCCGCCGCCAGCCGCTTGCGATCGACCCCGGCCGCGTCGAGCGCGGCGTGGTCGCGGATGGGGATGCCGTCGACCCAGGAGGTGGTGAGCACGGTTTCGGCCACCTGGTCCCAATGCACTTCCGGAATGACGAAGCCGCTGTCGTCCTTGATGTTGCCGGCCATTTCGGAGATGGCGGCCGCCTCGAGGCGCAGGTCCAGCTCCAGCCGCGCCGAATGGTCGAGCGTGCGCACCACCTCGGTGGGCCGGAGGCGCCGCGAGGCGCGGGCGAAGGTCTCGGCCAGCCGCGCGCCGGCGTAATAGCTCTCGATATCGGCGCGGAAGCGCTGCTTGACGCCGGGGCGCAGCAGCTTGACCGCCACCACGCGCGGCACCGCGCCGGGCCGGCGCAGTTTGGCCTGGTGCACCTGGGCGATGGAGGCTGCCGCCACCGGTGGGCCGATCTCGGTCAGCGCCGCCGCCTTGGGGCCCAGCGCCTCGTCCAGCAGCCCCGGCACCAGTTTCGGGTCGAAGGGCGGCATGCGGTCCTGCAGGGCCGACAGGTCGGCGGCCGCCGCCGCGCCCACGATGTCGGGGCGGGTCGCCAGCGTCTGGCCGAATTTCACGTAGGTGGGACCGAGCCGGTTGAGCGCCGCGTTGAGCCGTTCCACCCGGCCGCTGCGGCGCACCGCCCGCCGCTCCACCAGCCGCAGCAGCCCCACGCCCAGCCGCATGGCGGGGGGCAGCGATTCGGCCGGCAGCACCGAAAAGGCGCCCTCGCGCGCCAGCACCCACCCGGCCCGCAGCAGGCGGAAATACGACCCCAGCGCCATGGGCTACAGCTTCCAGCCCGAAAACAGCGCGGCGATATTGCCCGAGAGCGGCGTATGCTTCACCCGCCGGAACCCGGCGGTGGCCAGCATGGCGCTGAAGCGGGCGGGGTCGGGGAATTTGCGGATCGATTCCACCAGATATTGATAGGGCTGCGCGTCGCCGGTCACCACGCGCCCCATGGGCGGGATGAGCCGGTCGGAAAACGCCTTGTAGAGCGCGTCGAGCCCGGGCACGTCGACCTGGCTGAATTCGAGCACCAGGATACGGCCGCCGCGCCGCAGCACCCGGTGCGCCTCGCCGAGCGCCTTGTCGATGCGCGGCACGTTGCGGATGCCGAAGGCGATGGTATAGGCGTCGAAGCTGGCGGTCTCGAACGGCAGCTCCTCGGCATTAGCCTCGACGAATTCCACCTGCCCCGGATAGCGCCACGCCCTGGCGCGCGCGGCGCCGACCCGCAGCATGTCGGCATTGATGTCGCTCACCACCACGCCCGCATGGCCGTGCGAGGCGTTGAGGATGCGCTCGGCGATGTCGCCGGTGCCCCCCGCCATGTCGAGCACCCGCCAGGGGCGCGACCCCGAACGCGGCGGCGCCAGCTCGGCCACCATGGCGTCCTTCCACAGCCGGTGGATGCCCCCGCTCATCAAATCGTTCATCAGGTCGTAGCGGTCGGCCACGTCGTGAAAGACCTGGTTGACCAGGGCCTGCTTGTCCTCCAGCGCCACGGTTCTTTCACCGAAATGCGTGGTTTCGCGGGTCTGGGGCATGGCGGGCTCGATGCACGGTGAATTGCGGGACGATCCGTTCCGGATTGGTGCGCACCATATATAAGGCTTGCACAAATGCCCATGGTGCAAAGCCGCACAGGGCGCAAGGAGTTTTACCGCCATGCCCGAACTGCCCGAGGTCGAGACCGTGCGCCGGGGCCTGGAGCCCTGGCTCAGCGGCGCGACCATCACCGAAGTGACGCTCAACCGCGCCGATCTGCGCTTTCCCCTGCCCGCCGGCCTCAAGCCGGCGCTGGAGGGCCAGACCGTCACCGGCGTCGGGCGCCGCGCCAAATACCTGCTGTTCGGGCTCTCGGGCGGGGCGACGCTGTTGAGCCATCTGGGCATGACCGGCTCCTGGCGCTTTGCCGAGCACGGCATCGACAAGCCGCCGCGCTATTACGAGCCGGGCACCGCGCCGAAGCATGACCACATGGTCTGGACCATTACCCATCCGGTGCACGGGCCGAGCCACCTCATCTACGCCGACCCACGCCGCTTCGGCTTTCTCGATCTGTACGACGACATTGCCGATAGCCCCTATTTGCAGGGCCTCGGGCCCGAGCCGCTGGGCAATGATTTCAACGCCGCGGCGCTGGCCCGCGCCTTTGCCGGCAAGAAGGCGCCGCTCAAGGCCGCCCTGCTCGACCAGCGCGTGGTGGCGGGGCTGGGCAATATCTACGTGGCCGAGGCGCTGCACCGCGCCCATCTCCGCCCCACGCTCGAGGCGCGGCGGCTGGTGACGCCCACGGGCCGGCCGTCGCGGCCGCTGGAGGATCTGGTCGGCGCCGTGCGCACCGTGCTGCTGGACGCCATCGAGGTGGGCGGCTCGACCCTGCGCGATTTCCGCAACGCCGCAGGCGGCTCGGGCTACTTCCAGAACCGCTTCGCCGTCTACGACCGCGCCGGCCAACCCTGCCCCACCCCCGGCTGCACCGGCACCATCACCCGCATCGTGCAATCGGGCCGGTCCACCTTCTTCTGCCCCGTCTGCCAGAAAGGGGCGTAGGGAACCCGCGCACCGGCGCTGCCCGCGGCCCCGATCCGCGGGCCTCTGCCAGCGCTTCGCGTTTGTATCGAGGCCCCTTGCGACCCGCCCCGCCACGAGGTCATTCCCGCGCATGCGGGAACCTCCGTTACCGTTTCTTTTAACCGAACAGAGGTCCCCGCAGGCGCGGGGAGGACGGCGCGGTGGCATCCGAGCGCGGGGTGAAGCGAAGCGCTCCGTCCTGCCGCCCCATCCCCCAAAAAACCGCCTCAGGCGTCGGGGTGCTTGAAGACCAGCGCGGCATTCGTGCCGCCGAAGCCGAAGGAGTTGGAGAGCACGTAGCCCAGCTCCACCCCGTCGCGCCGGGCGCGCAGGATCGGCATGTCGGCCACCGCGGGGTCGAGATTTTCGATGTTGGCGCTTTCGGCGATGAAGCGGTGATGCATCATCAGGATCGAATAGATCGATTCGTGCACGCCCGTGGCGCCCTGGCTGTGGCCGGTCAGCGACTTGGTGGCGGAAATGGGCGGGCACTTGTCCTCGCTGCCGAAGACGGCGCGGATCGCTTCGATTTCCTTGCTGTCGCCCACCGGCGTCGAGGTGGCGTGCGGGTTGATGTAGTCGATGGGCGCCTTGATGGTGGACAGCGCCATGCGCATGCAGCGCTCGGCGCCCTCCCCGGAAGGGGCCACCATGTCGAGCCCGTCCGAGGTGGCTCCATAGCCCACCACCTCGGCCCAGATCCTGGCGCCGCGCGCCCTGGCGTGCTCCAGCTCTTCGAGCACCAGCACGCCGGCGCCGCCCGAAATGACGAAGCCGTCGCGCGCCGCGTCATAGGCGCGGGAGGCCTTTTCCGGCATGGCGTTGAAGTCCGAGCTGAGGGCGCCCATGGCGTCGAACAGGTCGGTCAGCGTCCAGTCGAGGTCCTCGTGGCCGCCGGCGAACACGATGTCCTGCCGGCCCATCATGATCTGCTCCATGGCATTGCCGATGCAGTGCTTGGAGGTGGCGCAGGCGGCGGTGATGGAATAGTTGATGCCCTTGATGCCGAACGAGGTCGCCAGCGTCGCCGAGGCGGTCGAGCCCATCGCCTTGGGCACGGCCAGCGGTCCGATGCGCCGCGGGCTGGTATTCTTGCGGGTGATGTCGGCGGCCTCGACGATGGTGCGGGTCGAGGCGCCGCCCGAGCCCATGACGATGCCGGTCATGGGGTTGGAGATGTCGGCCTCTTCCAGCCCCGCATCGGCGATGGCCTGCTGCATGGCCAGATAGTTCCAGGCCGCGCCCTTGCCCATGAAGCGGGTGACGCGCCGGTCCAATAGCTCGAAGGGGTCGAGGCGCGGGTCGCCCTTGACCTGGCTGCGAAAGCCCAGCTCGGCGTAATCCTGCGCAAAAACGATGCCGGGGCGGGCCTGGCGGAGGCTGTCGGTCACCTCGTCGAGCGAATTGCCGATCGAGGAAATGATACCCATGCCGGTTACCACAACTCGTCTCATCTCATCCTCGCGTGGTCGTCTGGTGCTGGCGCCTCTGGGGCCGGCGCCATGGTGTTATCTCGTGTGAATTCGGCCCATTGCATCCCCTTTGCACGCTTTATTCGTCACTCATGCAGCGGAATGAGGCCGACCCGGAGATTTTCGGCGACATAGATCACCTCGCCATCCGCCTTGACCGAGCCGGTGGCGATGCCGAAGGGCAGGGGCGAGCGCATGTGCCGCTTGATGTCGATCCGGTATTCGAGCAGCTTCTTGTCGGTGGTGGCCTGGCCGGTGAACTTGATCTCGCCGCCCAGCGCCCGGCCGCGTCCGGGCGAGCCCGACCAGCCCAGGAAGAAGCCGGTCATCTGCCAGAGCGCGTCGAGCCCCAGGCAGCCGGGCATCACCGGGTCGTCGATGAAATGGCACTGGAAGAACCACAGGTCGGGCCGCAGGTCGAGCTCGGCCACCACATGGCCCTTGCCGAAGGCGCCGCCATCCTCGTCGATGCGGGTGATGCGGTCGAACATCAGCATGGGCGGAGCCGGCAGGCGGGCATCCATCTGCCCGGGCAGTTCGCCCCGGCTGTGGGCCAGCAATTCCTCATATCCAAACGCGTGTTGCCGCTCGGCCATTGGGTTGTCCCCGCTACACCTCAAGCTTCGTCTCGTATAGAGGCGCACCTTGAGGGTCAAGCCGCCCGAAAGGCAAGGGCCCCGCGCGCGGCGGCCGGGCGGCTTGTCACCCCGGTCCCGCGACACTATAAGAAATCCACAGCTTTACCGACCTGCGAGACGAGCTTTTCCGGCCTGATGACCGACCGTACCACAAGCCCCCGGGCCCATCCCTCCCGCACCCCGTGCCTGACGGCCGTTCTGCGCATGGCCGGCCTGCGGCCGACGCGGCAGCGCGTGGCGCTGGCCGAGCTGCTGTTCGGCGGCCCGCACCGGCATGTGAGCGCCGAGCAGCTGCACGGCGAAGCCAGCGCCGCCAAGGTCAATGTGTCGCTGGCCACCATCTACAACACCCTGCACCAGTTCCACGAGGCCGGGCTGTTGCGCGAGGTCGCCATCGACGCGGCGCGCTCCTATTTCGACACCGACACGTCCGACCACCACCATTTCTACGTCGAGGACGAGCAGCGCATGATCGACATCCCCGCCGAGGCGGTGGCGTTCGAGGCGCTGCCCGCGGCGCCCGAGGGCATGGAAGTGGCCCATGTCGACGTGGTGATCCGGGTCCGCAAGGCCCGCCCCTGAGGCGGTTTTCCCCGCGCCCCGCCGCCCGCCCGTGACAAACCGCACCGGCTTCAGCATAGTGTGCGCCAGTTTCAACAGCGGCAAAGGTGGTTGATGCCGGAAAAGGTCAACCTGAACGCCTATTTCGAGCGAATCGGCTTTGCCGGCTCGATCGCGCCCACGCTGGCGACGCTGGAATTGCTGCACGCGCTGCATCCCGCCGTCATCCCCTTCGAAAATCTCGATCCCCTGCTCGGGCTGCCGGTGCGGCTCGACCAGGCCAGTCTCGAGCGCAAGCTGCTGGCGGGGCGCGGCGGCTATTGCTTCGAGCACAACCTGCTGTTCATGCGCGAGCTGGCCGAGCTCGACTACAAGGCGCGGCCGCTCCTGGCACGCGTGCTCTGGGGCAAGGACGAAGGCGCCGCCCCGCCGCCGCCCAGCCATCTGCTGGTGCTGGTCGAGATCAACAAGCAGAACTACATCGCCGATGTGGGCTTCGGCGGCCTGACGCTCACGACGCCTCTGCGCCTGCGGGCCGATGTCGAGCAATCCACCCCGCACGAAACCTTCCGCCTTTCCGGCGGCGACCCGGACTGGCTGCTGGAAGTGCGGCTCGGCGAGGACTGGCGCCCCGTCTATACTTTTACCTTCGAGCCGGTCGAGATGCCGGCCATCGAGGCCCTCAACGCGGAACTCGCCACGGGCCCGGCCTCGCCCTTCACGCGGGAATTGCGCGTCTCCCTCTCGCCTTCCGGGCGGCGCTTGAAACTGCGCGATGCCGCCTTCACCATCCAGCCGGTCGAGGGCGAGGCCACGCGACGCCTCGTTGCCGATCCGGCGATGCTGCGGGCGGTGCTGACCGAGGATTTCGGTCTCGTCCTGCCCGAAGCCGAAGGGCTCGACGCCCGGCTCAGCGCGCTGTTGCCTCCCGCCCCGCCGCCCGAGCCGCCGGCCCCGGTTCCCTAGCATGCCGCCCGTCGCCGTCCCGGCCGAAAAGCTGCACGAATTTACCGATTTCCAGGCCTTCTACGCCTGGCTGGCCGCCCATCACGACAGCGAGGCCGAAATCTGGGTCCGCCTCTTCAAGAAGGGCAGCGGCCACCCCGGCATCACCCCGCTGGAGGCCATCGACGCGGTGCTGTGCTGGGGCTGGATCGACGCGATCAAGAAAAGCTGGGACGCGCATTCCTTCGTGCAGCGCTATTGCCCGCGCCAGCCCCGCTCGGTCTGGAGCCGCATCAACCGCGACAATATCGCGCGGCTCGACGCCGCCGGGCTGCTGGCCGCCCCCGGCCGGCGCCATGTCGAGGCCGCCAAAGCCGATGGCCGCTGGGACGCGGCCTATGCCACCACCATGGCGCCGCCCGCCGACCTCATGGCCGCCATCGCCGCCTCGCCCGCCGCCCAGGCGGCCTATGCGCAGCTTTCGGCGCAGAACCGCTTCGCCCTCACCTTCCGCACCGTCAGCCTCAGGACCGCCGCCGCCCGGGCCCGCAAGATCGCGGCTTTCGTCGCCATGCTGGAGCGCGGCGAGACCGTCTACCCGCAGGCGAGCCGGGGGAACGGCTGATGGGGCTCTGGGTGGCGTTCCTGCGCGGCATCAATCTGGGGCGGCGGCAGATGCGGATGGCCGAGCTGCGCGCCGGGCTCGAAGCCGCGGGTTTCGGCGCGGTAAAGACCATCCTTGCCAGCGGCAATGTGCGCTTCGAGGCGGACGGCACGGCGACCGCGCTCCGCGAGCGGCTCGAAACCAGCATAAGCGGGCAGTTCGGCTACAAGGTCGAGGCGATACTGCGCTCCGGCGCCGAGCTCGAACGCCTGCTGGCGCACCATCCCTTCGGCCGGCTCGATCCGGCCGCCGACCTCGCCCGCCACGTGCTGCTCTTTGCCGACGAACTGCCGCCGGACCTCAAACTGGCAGACCGGCCGGGCGATATCGAAATTTTGCGCATCGACGCGCGCGAGCTCTACCTGGCCGCCTATCGCAAGCCCAATGGGCGCTATACCGAAGGGGTGGAAGAGGTGCTGAAACCCCTTTATGCCCGGCTGGGGAAGGGCCATCTCGACACCATGCGCAACTGGAACACCATGGAGAAACTGCTCAAGTGATCGTCGTTTTCGGCTCCACCAATCTCGATCAGGTCGGCACCGTCACCCGCCTGCCGCAGCCCGGCGAAACCGTTGCCGGGGGCACCTTCTCCATGGCCCCGGGCGGCAAGGGCGCCAACCAGGCGCTGGCGGCGCGCCGCGCCGGCGCGGCGGTGCGCCACGTTTCTGCGGTGGGCAACGACGCCTTTGCCGATATGGCGCTGGCGCTGCTCGAGGCGGGCGGCGTCGATCTGTCGCAGCTGCGCCGCGCCGAGGCGGCCACCGGCATCGCCATGATCTTCGTCGACGCGGCGGGCGAGAACGTCATCGCCATCCTGCCCGGCGCCAACGGCACCATCTCCCCCGCCGACGCCGAGCGGGGCCTTGGCGAACTGGGGCCGGGCGATATCCTGCTGGTGCAGCAGGAAGTGCCGCAGGCCGCCACCCGCCGCGCGCTCGAGCTGGCCCGCGAGCGCGGCGCGACGAGCCTGCTCAACACCGCGCCCTATCTGCCCGACACCGCCGAACTGGCGCCGCTGGCCGATATCGTCATCGCCAACGAGACCGAGTTCTCGCTGCTTTCCGGCCGTCCGCTGGCCGAGCTGGACGCGGCAATGGCCGACTGGACGGCCAGGACCGGCCGCACCATCGTGGTGACGCTGGGCCCCGACGGCGCCCGCGCCCGTACGCCCGATGGCCCGCTCTCGGTGCCGGCCCACAAGGTCACCCCGGTCGATACGGTGGGGGCCGGCGACACTTTTTGCGGCTATCTCGCCGCCGCCCTCGGCGCCGGCCTGCCGCTCGTCACCGCCCTGCGCCGCGCCGCCGTCGCCGGCAGCCTCGCCTGCCTCCACCCCGGCGCCCAGCCCGCCATCCCCACAGAGGCCGCCGTCGACGCCGTGCTAGGCTAGGCTAGGTTAGGTTAGGTTAGGCTAGGCTAGGCTGGGCTGGGCTGGGCTGGGGCGCTTCCTCCATCCCAACCACCATGGCTGCCCGCGGACCCGATCCGCGGGCCCCTCGCCACGCCACAGCTTGCGGGCTCACCAACCGGCCCCCGGGTCTTCGCCCGGGGGCAGCAAGGGGGACGGGGGAGGAAAGCGGGAAGTAGGAAGCAGGAAGTAGGAAGTAGGAAGCAGGAAGCAGGAAGCAGGAAGCAGGAAGCAGGAAGCAGCCCTCGCCTCCGACACCCCCTCCCCCTTGCGGGGAGGGCCGGGGAGGGGGTCCCGCGGTTCGTGAACCGCCCCCTTCGCTCACCTTCCAACACCCCCTCCCCTCAAGGGGGAGGGGAGGAAAGGCGCCCCGCCGGCTCCTTCCGCCAACAAAAAGGCGGGCCCCGGGGCCCGCCTTCGTCGATTGCCGGAAAACCGCCTTGCCTCAGCGCGGCGCCAGCACCATGACCATCTGCCGGCCTTCGGCGCGCGGCTGGCTTTCCACCTTGGCGACGGCGTCGGTTTCTTCCTTGACCTTGAGCAGCAGCTGCATGCCGATGTCCTGGTGCGCCATTTCGCGGCCGCGGAAGCGCATGGTGACCTTGACCCGGTCGCCTTCGTCGAGGAAGCGGTGCACCGCCTTCATCTTGGTCTCGTAGTCGTGCGTATCGATGTTGGGCCGCATCTGCACTTCCTTGACCTCGATGACCTTCTGCTTCTTGCGCGCTTCGGCCGCCTTTTTCTGGGCGGCATATTTGTAGCGCCCCAGATCCAGCATCTTGGCGACGGGCGGGGTGGAATTGGCGGCGATCAGTACCAGGTCGAGCCCGGCCTCCTGGGCCTCGGCCAGGGCCTCGCGGGTGGCGACAACGCCGCGGTTCTCACCGTCGGCATCGATAAGCTGAACGTCGGGGCTGGTGATATCCTCGTTGGCGAGCGGCCCATCTTTCTGGGGCGCGACGGATCTCATGGGACGGCGAATGGCAAGCGTTCCTTGTGCTATTGGTGCCGGGGGTGAATTGCGCCATAAAATCGGGGCAGCAGCGGCATAAGTCAACTGGCGCCCGCCGCGATTTTGCCGCTGTTGCGCCGCGGAAACGATTTCCGCTCCTTCCCACCACAAAGCCGGTACGCGTCCATGGGTTCCCATAATCGTTTTCGTCTGCCGCTGGGCACCGGACCGGCCGCCCGCGCCATCGCCGTCTGCCAGCGTCCCGGCGGTGCGCCAGGGCTGTTCTGGCTCAACGGTTTTCGCTCGGTGATGACCGGCGCCAAGGCCACGGCGCTCGACGCGCTGGGCGCCGAAAAGGGCCTCGCCGTAACCCGCTTCGACTATTCCGGCCACGGCGAATCGGGGGGCAGCTTCGATCTGGGCACGATCAGCCGCTGGCTGGCGGAGGCCGAGGCGGTGCTGGCCACCACCGCCGGCCCGCAGATCGTCTGCGGCTCCTCCATGGGCGGCTGGATCGCCCTGCTGCTGGCGCGCCGGCAGCTGGCGCGCGGCACCCCGCTTAGGGGGCTGGTGCTGCTCGCCCCCGCCGTCGACGCCGCGACGACGCTGCTGCCCGCCCGCATGACGCCGGACCAGCAGCGCGATCTCGCGCGGCAGGGCTTTTTCGAGCGCGACAGCCGCTATGGCGACGGCCCCTACCGCTATACGCAGGCCTTCATCGAAGATGGCGCCCGTCACCAATTGCTGACCGGCGTCATCGAAACCGGCTGCCCCGTCCATATCCTGCAAGGCGGCGCCGACCCCGACGTCCCGGCCGCCCACGCGCAAGCGCTGCTGGCCCACATCCTGCACGACCCCGTCACCCTGACGCTGATCCCCGACGGCGACCACCGCCTCAGCCGCCCCGCCGACCTGCAAAAACTCCGCGAGGCCGTGCTGGCCATGGTTTAGGGGGCGATCCGCGCCGGTTGCAGGAAGACCGACGCCGTCTTGCCTTGCACCGGCGTCGTCTTGCCTTGCACCGGCGCTGCCTAGTCGTGCACCAGCGCTGCCCGCGGGCCCGACCCGCGGGCCGCTCTCAGCATACGCCGAAGCGGCAACGGCTCTCCGTCCGGCCCACGGGTCACGCCCGTGGGCAGCCCGGTGTCCGGGAAAGCATCCAGCCAAGCCCCGCAATATGGGATAACCCGCCGCCAACCGATCTCGCGCCGGGGAAGCCGCCCCCTCACCCCATCGTCAGCCGCGTCTTTTGCCGGCCGTCGCCATCGAAATTGTCGGGGGCGAGCCAGCGTTCCAGTTCGGCGCGGCGGGCCGGCCATTCGCTGTCCAGCATCGAGAACCACGCCGTGTCGCGGTTTTCGCCCTTGGCGATGCGGTCCTGCCGGAAAAGGCCTTCAAAGCTGAAGCCGAAGCGGCTGGCGGCGGCTTTCGAGCCGGTATTGCGGTCGTCGCATTTCCATTCGAAGCGCCGATAGCCCAGATCGTCGAAGGCGTGGCGGGCGAACAGGTAGAACGCCTCGGTGGCCAGCGCCGTGCGCGCCATGGGCAGCCCCCAATAGACGCCGCCGATCTCGATCGAGCCGTGCTCGGGCCGGATGCGCAGCCAGCCCTGATGGCCGAGCAGCCGGCCGCTTTGCCTTTCGATCACCGCCGCATAGCGGTCGGCGCCGGCATTGACCTTGTCGATCCAGGCGGCGGTGTCGGCCAGCACGGCGGGCGGGTGCTTGCTCAGCCAGCGATGGCGCTCGGGTTCGCCCGGCGCGGTGGAGAGCGCGAAAAGTGCCGCCGCGTGGCGGGGTTCGAGCGGTTCGAGCCGCACGGTGCGCCCCTCCAGCACGCGGTGTTCGGGGGCGCTTCTGGCGGGCTGGACGCTCATTTTTCCTCCTCATGGATCGCCGCGAGGCCGTCGCGATAGCTGGGATAGAGCAGTTCGATTCCCAGCGCCTGCTTGATGGCGTGGTTGGCGACGCGTTTGTTGTCGCGATAAAAGCTGCGCTGCATCGGCGTCAGTTCGGCCGTCTCGAACGCCGTTTCGGGCGGCGGCGCGACGCCCAGCAGCGCCGCGGCGTGGGTCACGACGTCCTGCGGCGGCGCCGGCTCGTCGTCGGCGAGGTTGAAGGTGCCCGCAAGGCGCGTTGCCGCCGCCAGCGCCGTGACGCGGCCGATATCGGCGACGTGGATGCGGTTGAACACCTGCCCCGGCTTGACGAGGCGCCGCGCCGTGCCGGCGCGCAGCTTGTCGAAGGCCGAGCGCCCCGGCCCGTAAATGCCGGCCAGCCGCAGGATGCAGAGCGGCACGCCGCGCTCCTTTGCGTAAGCGCGCCACGCCGCCTCGGCCAGTACCCGGCGGTCCGAGCGCATGTTGCGCGGCACCAGCGGCGCGCTTTCGTCCGCCCAGCCGCCGGAGAAATCCCCGTAGACGCCGATGGTGGAATAGTAGCACAGCCATTCGAGCTCCCCCGCCGCGTCGAGATCGGCGCGGTGGTGTCGCAGCACCGGGTCGCCCGCTTCGTCGGGCGGAATGGACTGGATCACGTGCGAAATGCCGCTTTGCAGGGCCGCGCCGACCGCCAGGCCGGGGCGCGTGCCGTCGAAAACGAGCACCTTTTGATAACGCTCTGTTAACCGATCGGCCTTGCCGGGGGTCCGCACGGTGCCCAGTACGTTAACCGGGTCGTCACCCTGGCCGAGGCAATGCGCACTGGCTGCGGCGGAAAAGCCCAGCCCGAAGATGAACGCCGCCATCGCCGCTAAAAATCCAGGTCGGCATAGCCCTTCGAGGGCGGCATGGCGACGACGCGATCGTTGAGCAGGGTGCGGAAGGCCGGGCGCGACTTGAGGCGCGAATACCAGTCGCGCGTTTCCACCGCCTTGCCCCAGTCGATGTCGCCCATGTAGTCGAGGGTCGAGAGGTGCGCCGCGAGCGCGAAGTCGGCCAGCGTCATGTCCGGGCCGGCCAGCCAGTTGCGGTTGGCCAGCAGCCAGTTGAAATATAAGAGGTGCTCGTTGAGATTGGCCTTGGCGGCGCGCAGCACCGCCGGGTCGGGCGTGGCGCCGCGCTGGTCGCGCTTGGCGATTTTTTCTTCGATGAGATAACGGGTTACCTCGTCGTTGAGCTTGACCAGCGCCCATTCCACCAGCCGCCACATCTCGGCGCGGTCGAGCGGATCGAGCGGCAGGAGCCCGGCCGCGGCGGCGGGGGTATAAAAGTCCTCCACCGCGTGGATGCTGGCCATGATGCCCACGATGGGCACGTCCCCCTCGCCGAAGAGGATCGGCAGCGTGGCCGCCGGGTTGAGCTCGAGCAGGGCCTCCTCGCGCAGCCAGGGCCGGATTTCCTCGAGATCCAGCGGCACGCCGTATTCGGCGCACATCAGCCGGATAAGGCGCGAGGCGGGATCGAGGGGATAGTGCACCAGGCTCGGCATGAACACACTCTGCTAGCTTTGCGCCGGACGATCAAGCACCACCTTGGCGGTCCCCGCGAACAGGGCTAAGAGGGGCACGAAAGCGGCTTACCGGGAACGAGTTAGGGGATCACATGAACGCCGATCAAGGTCTTTTTGTGCCCCTGGTCCTGGGAATTCTCGAAGGGCTTACCGAATTCCTGCCGGTCAGCTCCACCGGGCACCTGCTGCTGGCCGGGCATTTCTTCGGCCTCACCCAGCCGGCGACCTTCGTGGTGCTGATCCAGCTCGGGGCGATCCTGGCGGTCGTCACCGTCTATTTCACCCGGCTGGGCCAGCTCATCGCCGACGCCTTGCGCGGCAAGGCCTATGCCTGGTACTTCGCCGGGGCGGTTATCCTCGCCAGCCTGCCGGGTGCCCTGGCCGGGGTGCTGTTCCGCGATTTCATCCAAGAGGTGATCTACGAGACGCCGCTGGTCATCTGCATCTCGCTGCTGCTGGGCGGGGTGATCCTGTTAGTGGTGGACCGCATGCCCAAGCGCGAAACCTATGACGATATCTACACTTACCCCTGGCACCTGGCGCTGGTGGTGGGGCTGTGCCAGATGCTGGCGCTCATTCCGGGGGTGTCGCGCTCCGGCGCCACGGTGGTGGGCGCCATGCTGCTGGGGGCCAGCAAGCGCTCGGCGGCCGAATTCACCTTCTTCATCGCCCTGCCGATCATGGTGGGCGCCTTCGGCTACGACCTCTACAAGAGCCGCGAGCTGATCGACATGAACCTCGGGCTCAACATCGCCATCGGCTTTGCCGCCTCCTTCGTCGTCGGGGCGCTGGTGGTGCGCTACCTGCTTGATTTCGTCTCCCGCCACGGCTTTGCGCCCTTTGCCTGGTGGCGTATCGCGGTGGGCGGCATCGGCATTATTGCCCTCCTCGCCTTCGGGCGCTGAGCGGCAGAAAATCGCGGCCGGGCCGGGCGATCTCGCCTAGCGGCTCGCCGGATCGACGCCCTTATAGGTGGCGGGGATGGAGAAGAAGGCGCGGGGAATTTCCACGTCCTTCTGCACGTCATAGAGCGAGAAGGTCAGCTCCGCCCCGCTCGGCTCCACCAGCGTCCACTGCGCCAGATCCTTGGTCTCGGTATCGAAAATCAGCGACACCTGCACGGTGCCCGCCACCGTCTCGTCGATCACGGTGATGGAGAGGTACCCGTCCGAGGTGGTGACGTCGAGCACGTTGGCGTTGAGCAGGTCGATCTGGCTGCCCAGGAACTGGCGCAGGGGAATGGTGTCCTGCGGGTAGGCGTAATAGGTCTCGTCGCGCCGGTTGAGCACGTAAAAGCCGCGGCCCTGCGAGACGATTTCCTCGCGGCTGGGCGGCGCGTAGCGGAACGCCACCTTGTAGGGCCGCTCCAGAAAGAAGGTGCCTTCGGTGCGCCCGCCCTGCGTGTCGATCTGCAGGAAGCGCCCGGCCATGGTGCGGATGGCCGAGTTATGGGCGTTGATCTCGGCGATCAACTGCTGTTCTTCGGGCGTCAGGGTCCGGTCGAGCGCCAGGGTGGGCAGGATCGGCGCCAGGGCGGCGGCGGCTCCGAGCAGCAGGACATGGCGTCGAATCATCGGCTGGCTTTCCTCGTCAACGGGTCTTTCGCAAAGCTTATCTAGTAGCCAATTGCGGCAATAGGGGGAAAGTTCCCTCGCCCGGGGCGGGCCGGTGGCGTCGGCCTCAATAGCCGTCGGCGTTGTCCCCCACCAGGATTTCGCGCTTGCCCGCGTGATTGGCCGGCGAGATGACGCCCTCCCGCTCCATGCGCTCGATCAGCGTCGCCGCCTTGTTGTAGCCGATGGCCAGCCGCCGCTGCACATAGGAGGTGGAGGCCTTCTTGTCGGTGATGACGATATGGACGGCCTTGTCGTAGAGCTCGTCGCCCGAGCCGGCATAGCCCTCGTCGCCCGCCGCGCCGCCCTCGCCGAAGCCGCCTTCCTCGTCTTCCTCGGTGATGGTGTCGAGATAGTCGGGCGTGCCCTGGCTCTTGAGGTGCGTCACTACGCTCTCCACCTCGCGGTCGGCGACGAAGGCGCCGTGCAGGCGCTTGGTGCGGCCGCCCGAGGCCATGTAGAGCATGTCGCCATTGCCCAGCAGCTGCTCGGCCCCCTGCTCGCCCAGAATGGTGCGGCTGTCGATCTTGGAGGTCACCATGAAGGAGATGCGGGTGGGGAAGTTGGCCTTGATGGTGCCGGTGATGACGTCGACCGAGGGGCGCTGCGTGGCGGTGATCATGTGGATGCCGGCGGCGCGCGCCATCTGCGCCAGGCGCTGGATGGCCCCTTCGATATCCTTGCCCGCCACCATCATCAGATCGGCCATCTCGTCGACGATGATGACGATATAGGGCAGCGGCTCGAGGTCGAATTCTTCCGATTCGAAGATCGCCTCGCCGGTTTCGCGGTCGAAACCCGTCTGCACCGTGCGGGTGATGGTGCGGCCTTCCTTGTTGGCCTCGGCGACGCGCTGGTTGAAGCCGTCGATATTGCGCACGCCGATCTTGCTCATCTTGCGGTAGCGGTCTTCCATCTCGCGCACCGCCCATTTGAGCGCCACCACGGCCTTGTGCGGGTCGGTGACCACCGGGGTGAGCAGGTGCGGAATACCGTCATAGATCGACAGCTCCAGCATTTTGGGGTCGATCATGATCATGCGGCACTGCTCGGGCGTCATCTGATAGAGCAGGCTGAGGATGAAGGTGTTGATGCCCACCGACTTGCCCGAGCCGGTGGTTCCGGCGATGAGCAGGTGCGGCATGCGCGCCAGGTCCGCGATCACCGGCTCGCCGCCGATGGTCTTGCCCAGGCAGATGGGCAGCTTGCCCTTCATCTTCTCGAAGTCGGACGAGGCCAGCATTTCGCGGAAGAAGACGGTCTCGCGCTCCTTGTTGGGCAGTTCGATGCCGATGGCGTTGCGCCCCGGCACCACCGCGACGCGGGCCGAAATGGCGCTCATCGAGCGGGCGATGTCGTCGGCCAGCGAAATGACGCGCGACGATTTGATGCCGGGGGCCGGCTCCAGCTCGAACAGCGTCACCACCGGGCCGGGGCGCACATTGATGATGTCGCCCTTGACACCGAAATCCTGCAACACCGCTTCGAGCTGGCGGGCCATGGCCTCGAGCCGCTCGGGGGCGTGCTCGGCCGGCGGCCCCTTGCGCTGCGGCTCGGCGAGCAGGCTCAGCGCCGGCAGCTCGAACCCGGCCGGCTCGTCGAGCAGCGAACCCTGCGCTTCGCGGAAGACGCGCTGCCCCTGGGCCGGGCGCGGCGCCGGCGCGGCCACCGCGACGCGCGGGGCGCCGTGGTCCACCGGATGGAAGCGCGAATCGCCGCGCTGGGCGCGCGTGCCGCCCGGCGCATCGGGCACGAAGGGCAGGTCGTCGGCGTCGGTATCCTCGGGATAGTCGATGGCGGTGTCGTCGTAATCGGCCGGCGGCTCGACCCGCTCCGGGGCGGCAAAGCCGGGCTCCGTGCGCGGCGCGGCCGGGGCGTGGATGCGCCGGGCGACAGCCGGTTCGCGATCGATGCCGACCTCGGGGGCGCCGCTGCCGAAGGACGGCTCGGCGGCGTGCTCGAACGAGGTTGCCGTCTCGGCGGCGCGGCGGGCGGCGTGGCTGGCGCGGGCGCGGCGGAAGGCGGTGCGCAGCGAATAGCCCCAATGCACCAGCGCCCCCAGCGCCACTTCGAGGAGCGGGTTGGGCTCGGGCTCGTCGGCCGGCGCGTCGGCGGCCTGGCGCGCCTTTGCGCCGGATTTTTCCGGCATGGCGGGCACGGCGGTGCCCAGCCCCATGGCGATCCAGAACAGCGCCAGCGCCGGCGCGGCGATGATGATGGCGAAAAGCGTCGAGGTGACCGGCTGCGGCTCGGCGCCGGCGATCATGCCGGCCAGGTTGGTAAATACCATGCCGGCCAGCCCGCCCAGCCCGGTGGGCAGCGGCCAGCTTTCCGGCATCGGCAGGAAGGCCAGCACGCCGGCGGCGAGCAGCGTCGCGCCGAGCCAGGCGAGCAGCCGGAGCCCCGGCTTGCCGGGCCGGTAGCGGCGGGCCATGGCCCAGCCCCACAGCGCCGGCGGCACCACCAGCACCAGCGCCGCGAGGCCCAGCGATTGCAGCAGCAGGTCGGCCAGCACCGCGCCGGGAAAGCCCAGCCAGTTGGCGGGGTGCTTGTCGGTGGCATAGGAGAAGGAGGGGTCGTCCACCGACCAGGAGGCCATGGCCACCAGCAGCACCGCGACGATTGCCAGCAGCACGAGACCGGCAAGGCGCAGCGGAATGCGGATCGCCAGCGCGGCGGGCGGCGTCGGCACGCTGCTGCCCCGGCCCGGGGCGCGGGCACGGGCGGGCACGGGGCGGACGTCATCGAGGGTGGGGACGGGATGGCTGGGCATGGGCACGCATTACTCTTTGCCGGGCCGGAAGGGACGAAGGCCCGTAGTGCCGCCATGCTAGCCGCCCATGGTTAATCGCAGGCTAATCAGGCAAATTCCGGCTTCGCGTGCGGGCGGGCGACGCCGATGCGCCGCCCGCCGCAGGTGCTTCAGTTATAGGCCCGCTCGCCATGGCTGGAGAGATCGAGCCCGTCGCTCTCCCGGATATCGGAGACGCGCAGCCCGCCGAACAGGGCTTTGACCAGGAGCAGCGCCACCACGGTCACCACGCCCGACCAGACAATGGCGACGCCGACCGCCAGCGCCTGGGTCAGCAACTGGCCGGCGATGGAGTAATCGGCGGCCCCGAAGCCGCCCATGGCGGGCGCCGCGACGATGGCCGTGCCCAGCGCCCCGACGATACCGCCGACGCCGTGGATGCCGAAGACGTCGAGGCTGTCGTCATATCCGAGCTTCGGCTTGAGCGTGACAACGGCCCAGAGGCAGACGAGGCCTGCGACCGCCCCCAGCACGATGGCGCCCGCCGTGCCGGCAAAGCCCGCCGCCGGGGTGATGGCGACGAGGCCCGCGACGGCGCCGGAAAAGGCCCCCAGCGCCGAGGCGTGGCCGCGCGTCAGCCTTTCGGCCAGCGCCCAGGCGAGGGCCGCGGCGGCCGGCGCGGTAATGGTGTTGAGGAAGGCCTGCGCGGCGGTGCCGTTTGCGGCGAGGGCCGAGCCGGCATTGAAGCCGAACCAGCCCACCCACAGCAGGCTGGCGCCGATGAAGACGAAGACCAAATTATGCGGGGCGATCGGCTCCTTCATATAGCCCAGCCGCGGCCCCAGCACGATGGCGGCCACCAGCGCCGCGACACCCGAATTGATGTGCACCACCGTGCCGCCGGCGAAATCGAGCGCCCCCATGGTGAAGAACAGTCCGCCTTCGGCCCACACCATGTGCGCGATGGGCAGGTAGGAGAAGGTGAACCACAGCGCCAGGAACGCCATCACCGCGCCGAATTTCATGCGCTCGGCGATGCCGCCCACGATGAGGGTCGAGGTGATGCAGGCAAAGGTGAGCTGGAAGCACACGAATACCAGCTCGGGAATGCTGCCCGCCACGGCGTCGGGGCCGGTGGCGCCCAGCAGCACGTTGGAGAAGTCGCCGATAAAGGCGGAAAGCCCGCCCTCGCCGGGGCCGGCAAAGGCCAGCGAATAGCCGTACCCCACCCAGAGCAGGGCGATGAGCGCGAAGCCGGCGAATACCTGGGTGAGGACCGACAGGATATTTTTGGCGCGCACCAGCCCGCCGTAGAACAGTGCCAGGCCCGGTATGGTCATCAGGATGACGAGCAGGGTGGAAACCAGCATCCAGGCGGTGTCGCCGCTATCGATGGCGGCGGTCACCGCTTCGGGCGGCGCGATCTCCTGGCCGCCGGCCGGTGCCGCCAGGGCCAGCAAGGCCAGCGCGGCGACCCCCGGGTGTTTAACAATTGTCATGGACATGAGTGAGCTCCGGAAAGGACGGTTTTCAAAGGGCGGCCGCGCCGGTCTCGCCGGTGCGGATGCGGGTTATGGCCAGAAGATCGAGGACGAACACCTTGCCGTCGCCGATGCGCCCGGTCTGGGCGGCCTCGCTTATGGCCGTGGCCGCGGGGTCGACGAGCTCGTCCTCGAGCGCGATCTCGATCTTCAGCTTGGGCAGGAAATGCACCGCGTATTCGGTGCCGCGATAAATCTCGGAATGGCCCTTCTGCCGCCCATAGCCCCGCACTTCCGTGACGGTCATGCCGTGCACGTCGAGCGAGTTGAGCGCCTGCCGGACGTCTTCGAGCCGGGATGGCTTGATGATGGCAACCACCAGTTTCATATGACCTCCTTGGCGCCGGCAGCGGCGCCTGCTGGGATGGTCAAGCCGACTCAAGCGCCGTGCCAAACCACCGGCCCTGAGAAAGTGTAGTATTTTCAAAAGATTGGCTGGGTGCCGCCAAGGGCAGGGCTCTGTGTTGCTAAAAATAGGCTATTTTTTAAGCGCCAATGGACATTACTGCCCACTATTTAGGCGCGGCATCGGCGCGCTTGCAGGACGCCCGGCGGCGGCCGACAATGGCGCGGCAATCAACAGGAGAAGCGGCCCATGGCGGCACAGCCCGGCGAGCGGTTCGATGTCATTATCGTGGGGGGCGGGCCGGTCGGGCTGACCCTGGCGCTGGCGCTCACCCGCTCGGTCCCGGGGCTGGCGGTGGCGCTGGTCGACCGGCGCCCGCTCAGCGTGCCGCGCGACAACCGGGCCTCGGCCATCGCCGCCGGCGTGCGCCGGATTTTCGAGGCGCTGGGGGTCTGGGAGGCGATGGCGGCGGCGGCCCAGCCGATCACCGCCATGCGCCTCACCGATTCGGGCGAGGGCGACATCGCCCGCCCGCAATTGTTGCAGTTCGAGGGCGAGGTGGCGCCCGGCGAGCCCTTTGCCCACATGGTGCCCAACCAGGCGAGCGGCAAGGCGCTGCTCGAGGCCGCCGCTACCGCCCTGACGGTAGTGGCGCCCGCCGAGATCGTCGACTGGTCGGGCGAGGGCGCCCGCGCCACGCTGACGCTGGGCGACGGGCGCCTGCTCGCCGCGCCGCTCATCGTGGCGGCCGACGGGGCGCAGTCGATGCTGCGCCAGCGCGCCGGCATCGGCGTCGTGCAGCACGATTATCGGCAGGTGGGGCTGGTGGCCACCATCGGCCACGCGCTCGAACACGAAGGCGTGGCCTATGAGCATTTCCGGCCCGCCGGGCCCTTTGCCAGCCTGCCGCTGCCGGGCCGCCGCTCCTCGCTGGTCTGGACCGAAACGCCGGTCGCCGCCCGGCGCTTTCTCGACCTGGAGCCCGCGGCGCTGGCATGCGAAATCGAGGCGGTCATGGGCTCGACGCTGGGCGCGGTGACGCTGGAGGACCGGCTGATGGGCTTTCCGCTGCGCCTGCAGCTCGCCCGCAGCTTTGTCGGGCCGCGCCTGGCGCTGGTCGGGGATGCGGCCCACGTGATCCACCCCATCGCCGGGCAGGGGCTCAATCTCGGCCTCAAGGATGTGGCGGCGCTGGCCGAGGTGGTGGTGGACGCGCTGCGGCTGGGGCTCGACCCGGGCAGTCCCCCGATCCTGGCGCGCTACCAGGCCTGGCGGCGCTTCGACACCGCCTCCATGGCCATGGTCACCGACGGCATGAACCGGCTGTTTTCCAACGACAGTGCGCCGCTGCGCGCCCTGCGCGATGTCGGGCTGGGGCTGGTGGAGCGGGCCGGGCCGGTCAAATCCGCCCTTATCCGCGCGGCCTCGGGCCTCGATGCGCACGGCCCCAAACTGCTGAGCGGCCTGCCGCTCTGACGCCTGCCCCCCACGCGGCAGCTATTCGCCCTGGCGGGAAAGCGCCTGCAATTCGTCGGCATCGATGCTGCGCGCCTCGTCGAGGCTGAGCAGCGGCACGCCCTGGGCGATGGGAAAGGCCAGCCGGGCGGCGAGCGAAATCAGTTCCTTGCGGTCGGGCGACAGCACCAGCCGCGTCTTGGTCAGCGGGCAGACCAGCATTTCCAGCGTGCGCCGGTCCACGGCGAGGCGCGGCTCGCCGGCGCGCCGCGCCATCAGTTGAGGGGGGCCGCGCCGGCGGCGCCGCCGCGCGCGATTTCATATTCGGTGATGGCGATCAGCGTCTCGGCCCGCTCGCTCAGCGTCGGCGCTTCCAGCAGCACCTGCTTTTCGGCGGCGCCATAAGGCGAAACCATGCAGCAGAAATTGACCAGGTCGGCCGTGCCGGTGCGCTCGATCTCCTCCCAGTTGAGCTCGATACTGGCAAATTCGGCGTAGTCGCGCATCATCTTGACGAGGCGGGCGCGGTCCACCGCCTCTTCCCCGGCCTCGCGGTCGAAATCGCTGGCAAAGGCTTCCGCCGAGATCACGCATTGCCGATAGGGGGTGAGCACCGTCAATTCGTGCAGCAGCCGGAAGCGCGTCACCCCTTCGAGGATGATGAAATAGCGCCCCTCGCCGTTCTCCTCGAAATGCGTCAGGCGCCCCAGGCAGCCGATCTTTTGCAGCGGCGCCCGGCCCTTCGGGCTTTCCTCGCTGGTATCCTCGGGCTGGATCAGCCCGATCAGCCGGTCGCCGCGCAGGGCCGCGTCGACCATGTCGATATAGCGCGGCTCGAAGACGTTGAGCGGCCGGTGCGAAAACGGCAGCAGCAGGGCGCCGCTGAGCGGGAATACCGGGACCGATCGGGGCAGCTCGGCCGGGCTGGCTGGGCGCTTGGCCATCGGGCGTGTCCTTTGCGTCAGGAGAACAGGGCCGCCGACAGCAGCCGCCTTCCCTTGAGGGTGGCCGGGTCCTTGGGGCCCCAGGCCTCGAAGAATTCGAGCAGTTTCTTGCGGGCTGCGTCGTCGTTCCAGCTACGGTCACGCCGGAAGATGGCGACCAGCGCCTCGGCCGCTTCGAGCCGCCGGCCTTCGGCATTGCGCACCACGGCCAGGTCGAAGCGCGCCTGGTGGTTGTCGGGGTCGGTGGCGAGCGCCGCCTCGAGCGCCGTGGCGCCCGAGAGGCCCGTGGCCTCCTGTTGCAGGCGGATGGCGCCGGCAATGGCGGCATAGGCCTCGCCTTCCCGCTTGTCCGCGGGCACCAGGTCCAGCGTCGCCTTGGCCTGTTCGAGCTCATTGGCGTTGAGATAAATGCCGGCGAGCCCGACCAGCGCCTCGACATTGTCGGGCATGTGCTGGAGCACCATGCCGTAGATCTGCGCGCCCTGGCTGAGGTCGCCCGCCGCCACCGCCTCGCCGGCCACCCGCAGCGCCTCGGCGATCTGGCCCTCGAGCGAATCGGCGGCCGGGGCGCCGGCGGGCGCGGCGGCAATCACCTTGTCGGCGAAGCGCCGCACCTCGCCCTCGGGCATGGCGCCCATGAAGCCGTCGACCGGGCGGCCGCCGGCAAAGGCGAAGACGGCCGGAATCGACTGCACCCCGAGCTGGCCGGCGACCATCGGGTGTTCGTCGATATTGATCTTGACGAGGCGGATCTTGCCCGCCTTCTCGGTGACCACCTTTTCCAGCGCCGGTCCCAGCTGGCGGCAGGGACCGCACCAGGGCGCCCAGAAATCCACCAGCACCGGCACCTCCTGCGAGGCGTCGATGACGTCCGCCTTGAACGCGGCGTCGCTGGAATCGCTGACCAGGGGCACAGCGGGGGCAGGGGACGCGCCAGGGGCGCCGTTGAGGGAAATGGTCATGGCAATCGGCTCTTCAGCTTGGCGAAATCGGGCGCTCGCGGTCTTTGTGCCCCTGCCGGGGCGCCGCTGGCAAGCCCCGACGCTCGCAACGGCCCCGCCCGTTCGCCAAAACCCCGAAAATTGTGGGTTGCAAACGGCCGGACGATTGGGCATATAAGCGCCCGTCGGGCCACTTCCAAGGTGTCGCGGCAGCGGAGCGCGGGTGTAGCTCAGGGGTAGAGCATAACCTTGCCAAGGTTAGGGTCGTGGGTTCGAATCCCATCGCCCGCTCCAAAATCCTTCGGGAAGTTTTACAGCTTCAAAGGCGTCCTCCGGGGCGCCTTTTGCTTATGTGGCCCATATTGGCATCAGGCTGGACCGCGCAATTGATGCGCGGCCCGCCAGTGTTGTGGCCTCGAGATTGTGCCGATCGCCCCTCCCTCGCCCTCGCACGCCGCTCAGGGTTTGACGGCGCGGATGGCGAAGCGGTCGGAGGCGAGGCGTTCGGCGCCGCGCCAGAAGCTGGTCTTGCGGGCCTGCGCGAAGTGGATGTCCCAGAGATTGCGATCGACGACGATATCGACGAAACCGGCTTCTTCCAGCAGCGCCACCACCGCCTCGGCCGGCATGGTCTGGTTGAAGTAAACCTCCTCGCGGATACGTTTTAAACGTTCCGACCATTCCGGCCGCATAGGCGGTTTCGGCGCGGGCCGACCGAACAATTTGTCGAACCGTGCGTGCAGCGCCGCCACCCAGCTCTTCTTGCCCATATTGCCGTCCACGATGAGCACGCGCCCGCCGGGCCTCAGCAGGCGATACCACTCGGCAAAGGCGGCCGGCACGTCCACCAGCGTCCACACCAGGTGCCGGTTGGTGATGGCGTCGTAGCTGGCGTCGGGCTCGCCGGTGCTTTCGGCGTCGCGCATGACGAAGCTTATATCGGTGCCGCGCTTGGCCGCCTTGGCCCGCGCCTGCTCCAGCATCGCCTCCGACCAGTCCAGCCCCGTCACTTTGAAACCCATGTCGTGCATCAGGTGCGAAATGACGGCGGTGCCACAGGCCAGGTCAAGCAGCGGCCGCCCGTTCCCCTCGCCCAGATGCTTGCGGATCAGCCTGTGCCAGCCGCGCCGCTCCGCCGCGCTGAACACTTCGTGGCCCACGCTGTCATCGAAGGTCGCGGCCCGCTCCGACCAGAACTCGCGGATCTCGTCGCGAACGGAATAATTACTCAACTGGCTCATATAGATACCCCGGAACAAGAGCAACGCATTGGAATCGCTCTAAAAGATAATTCTTGATTCTGATTGTCATATTTCATAGGCGGGGGTGTCTTTCAACACCGGAGTGCGTGGCAATGTCCATTCGCAGCTTTGCCCTGGCCGCCTTGGCCGGGTCCGCTATCCTCTTGCCGTCTTTCGCCTGGGCCGACCCGTTCACCGTCACCGACGTGGCCGGGCGTGAGGTGACGTTCGACGGCCCGGTGCAACGGGCCATTCTGGGCGAAGGCCGGCTGATCTACACGCTGGCCGCCATCGAGACCGAAAATCCCTTCGCCCACGTGGTGGCCTGGCGCAACGATTTGTTCACCACCGATCTCAGCGGCTACAACGCCTATGTCGCGGCCTTCCCCGAGGCGGCCGAATTGCCCTATCTGGGCAATCTGACCGACGGCACGCTGCAGGCCGAAACCGTGGTCGACCTGTCGCCTGACGTGATGATCCTCACCATCGGCTCCAAGACCGCCGCCGACGAGGTCAAGCTCGAGGACATGCTCGCCCAGGTCGGCGTGAAGCTGGTCTATGTCGATTTCCGCGAGCACATCATCGACAATACCGAGCCCAGCCTGCGCGTGCTCGGCCAGCTTTTTGACAAGGAAGACCGGGCCCAGGAGATCATCGATTTCTGGAACGCCCAGACCGCCCGCGTCACCGACGTGCTGGCCCGCGAGAACCCGGAAAAGCCGCTGGTCTTCATGTATCGCGCCGCGGGGCTGGGCGATTGCTGCGGCACCTTCGGCAACGACAATTACGGCAAGATGGTCGAGATCGCCGGCGGGGTGAACCTGGGCTCGCAATTCCTGCCCGGCTATACCGGCACCATCAATCCCGAGCAGGTCATCGCCTCCAATCCCGACCTCATCGTGGTGACCGGCTCGGACTGGACCAACCAGTCTTCCAGCGGTGACGGCCCGTCCTACGTCAATGTCGGCCCCAACGCCGCCGCCACTCTCGACGACAGCCGCGCGGCCCTCGCCGCCCTCATCGACCAGCCGGCCTTCACCGGCGCCAAGGCGGTCGCGGATGGCAAGGTCTACGCCATCTGGCACCAGTTCTATGCCAGCCCCTACCAGTTCGCGCCCATCCAGCAGCTGGCCAAGTGGTTCCACCCCGAGCTCTTTGCCGATCTCGATCCAGATGCCACCTTCCGCGAGTTCCACGAGCGCTTCCTGCCCGTTCCCTACCAGCCCGGCTATTGGCTGGCGCTGAACGAGGAATAAGCCCATGGCCCTGGCAACCGCCGATGCTGTTGCCCAAGAAGGGCGCGGTCTTTACCGCGCCCTGGCCTGGCGACGCATGCTCATCATTCTCGGCTTCGCCCTGGCCCTCGCCGCCAGCTTCACCATAGACATCGCCTGGGGCCCGGCGCGCTATGGCCTCCTTGATGTCATCTCCGCCATCCTGGCGCCCGGCAGCGTCAGCGACAAGATCCGGGTCGTCGTCTGGGATATCCGCATGCCCATGGCGCTCATGGCCGTCATCACCGGCGCCGCCCTGTCGCTGGCCGGCGCGCAGATGCAGACCATCCTCGCCAATCCCCTGGCCAGCCCCTTCACGCTGGGCATTTCCGCCGCCGCCAGTTTCGGGGCAGCGCTGGCGCTGGTGGCCGGCATTTCCATCATCCCCTTCGCCACCAATTTCATGGTGCCGCTCAACGCCTTCGCCATGGCGCTGCTGGCCACGCTCATCATCCACTTCATCTCGCAGGCGCGGGGGGTGACCGTGCAGACCGTGGTGCTGCTGGGCATCGCGCTGGTCTTCACCTTCAACGCCCTCCTGGCGTTCCTGCAATATCTGGCCTCCGAGCAGGCGCTGCAAAGCGTGGTCTTCTGGACCATGGGGAGCCTCACCAAGGCCACCTGGGAAAAGATCTGGATCACCCTGGCCGTGCTGCTTTTCGCGCTGCCGCTGTTCGCGCGCCACGCCTGGGCGCTGACCGCCATCCGGCTGGGCGAGGACAAGGCCGCCAGCTTCGGGGTCAATGTGCGCGCCATCAGGCTCGAAACCATGCTGATCGTGGCGCTGCTGGCCGCCGTGCCGGTCAGTTTCGTCGGCACCATCGGCTTCGTGGGGCTGGTGGGCCCGCACGTCGCGCGCATGCTGGTGGGCGAGGACCAGCGCTTCTTCCTGCCCACCTCGATCATGGCCGGGGCGCTGCTGCTCTCGGCCACCTCCGTGGTCTCCAAGTCCATCCTGCCGGGCGTGGTCTTTCCCATCGGCATCATCACCGCGCTGGTCGGCGTGCCCTTCTTCTTCTCGCTCATTCTCTCCAATGTGAGGCGGTCATGGTAACCATCGCGCTCGAGGATATCGGGGCCTATTACGGCCGGCGCCTCACCGTCTCGGGCATCACCACGCCGATTTTTTCCGCCGGCGAGATCGTGGCGGTAATCGGCCCCAATGCGGCGGGCAAATCCACCCTTTTCAAGCGCATGGCCGGGCTGCTGCACGGCCCGGGGACGGTGCGGGTGGAAGGCTCGGGCAAGGGCAAGCGTGCCATCAGCTACATGCCGCAGGATACGTCGGCCAATGCCGTGCTCACCGTCTACGAATCCATTCTCCTCGCGCGCAAGCAGGGCTCGGGCTGGAGCGTTGGCGAGGACGATCTGCGGCTGATCGACCAGGTCATGCGCGCCATCGACATCACCGATATCGCCTTCCGCAATCTGGGCGAGCTCAGCGGCGGCCAGCGCCAGCTCGTGGGCATCGCCCAGACGCTGGTGCGCGAGCCCGACATCCTGCTCATGGACGAGCCCACCAGCGCGCTGGACCTGCACCGGCAGATGGAAGTGCTGGCGTTCATGCGGGAGGTGGCCCGCGAGCGGCGCATCATCGTCTTCATCGCCATTCACGACCTCAACCAGGCCATGCGCTTTGCCGACAAGGCCCTGGTCATCGAGCGCGGCCAGCTGCGCGGCGCCGGCCCCACCGGCGAGGTCATCAACCGCCGGCTGCTGCACGACGTCTACCAGATCGACGCCCGCATCGAACCCTGCTCCCGCGGCCATTTGCAAATCATCGTCGACAGCGTCGCCTCCAGAACCGCCGCCGCCCCATCCTGAGGGAAAATCGCGGTCTGGCTGTTAACAAGCTTCGACAGCACCAAATAAAGCGCAGCCTCCGGGCTGCGCTTTTTCGTTGGTTCCCGGTGGGAAGTCCGGTCAGCGAATGGCGAGGCCTTCGGCGTCGAAAATGTGGGCGCGGGCCGGGTCGACATGCACCGGGACGGTGGACCCGAGCTCGACCGGGCGCTGGCCTTCGAGCACGATGGTCATGGCCTGGCCGTCGGCGGTGGTGGCGTAGACGACGGTCTGGCCGCCGAGATTTTCGACCAGGTCGACCCGCACATCGGCAAATTTCACCCCCGAGCCTTCGGCCAGCGTGATGTGCTCGGGCCGGATGCCCAGCGTCGTCGCGCCGGCGGCGGGGCGCCCCAGAGCCAGCGCGGTGCCGCCGGTGCGGATGGTGTCGCCATCGGCGCTGGTGGCGAGGAAATTCATCTTCGGCGAGCCGATGAAGCCGGCGACGAACAGATTGCGCGGCGTGTTGTAGAGCTCGAGCGGCGCGCCTGCCTGCTCGATGACGCCGCTGCGCAACACCACGATCTTGTCGGCCATGGTCATCGCCTCCACCTGGTCGTGGGTGACGTAGATCATGGTATTGCCAAGGTCGTTGTGCAGCTTGGCGATTTCCACCCGCATGGCGACGCGCAATTCCGCGTCGAGATTGGAGAGCGGCTCGTCGAAGAGAAAAATCTTCGGCTCGCGTACGATGGCCCGGCCGATGGCGACGCGCTGGCGCTGCCCGCCCGAGAGTTGCTTGGGTTTGCGCTTGAGCAGCGGCTCGATCTTGAGGATTTCGGCGGCGTGCTGGACGCGGCTGTCGATTTCCGCCCGCGGCATGCGCGCCGTTTCGAGCCCGAAAGCCAGGTTCTGGTAGACGTTCATATGCGGATAGAGCGCGTAGGACTGGAACACCATGGCGATGCCGCGCCTGGCCGCCGGCACCTCGTTCATGCGCTGCCCGTCGATCAGGAGGTCACCCCCGGTGATCGGCTCGAGCCCGGCGATCATGCGCAGCAATGTCGACTTGCCGCAGCCCGAGGGGCCGACGAAGACGGTGAACTCGCCCGGGTCGATATTAAGGTCGACGCCGTGGATCACTTCGACGTCGCCATAGGTCTTCTTGAGCTGCCGCAGTTCGATGCTTGTCGCCATGGCGATGGTCTCCTGAGGTTAGCGGAACGCGGCGGGCACCCAGCTCGCATAGAGCGGGTGGTCGGGTCCGAGCGGCAATTCCACGTCCTGGTGGGTGGCGGAAGAATGGTAGAATGCGGTGATCAATTCCAGCGCCCGGCGCGCGTCGCGGCTGGTGACGGGCAGTTCCCCCTTGCCCAGCAGCGCGTCGTGGAAGCGCGCCATCTGCGTCTGGAAGCGCGAGGGCACGTGCTGCCAATTGGCCAGCAATCTGTCGATGCCGGCCTTGGTCGCCTCGTTGCGCGGCAGGATTTTCCAGGGCTTTTCGCCCGGGTTATAGGGCGCGTGGTCGCTCTCGAAGGTGACGTTCTCGAAAGCGAGGCGGATGCGGGTGATCTCGTCGGCCGAGCCGAGCGTCGCGGTAAAACTCGCCAGCGCGCCGCTCTGCATTTCCACCGACGCGGAGATGCAGTCCTCCACCTCGATGGGGTTCACCCGCGTCGCCACGCGGCCGAAAATGCGGGCGATGTCGCCCATGAGATAAGTGAAGATGTCGTGCGGATGGATGGCGTGGCCCATCAGCACGCCCCCCAGCTCGGTCTGCCACTTGCCGCGCCAGGGCACGGCGTAATAGGCCGCCTCGCGCCGCCACATCGTCTCCACCGTCCCGGCGAAGGCCTTGCCGGCGATCCCCGATTCGATGATGGTCTTTACCTGCTCGATGCCGTCGCCGAAGCGGTACTGGAACACCGGCATCAGCATGCCCGCCGACTGCTTTTCCTGGGCGATGACGGTGTCGACGTCCCGCAGCGAGCCGACCAGCGGCTTTTCGCAGATGACGTGCTTGCCGGCCGCCAGGGCCGCCGTCAGCATGGAAAAATGCACCCCCGGCGGGGTGCAGATGTCAATGACGTCGACATCCTCCATCGCCAGCAGGTCGTCGAAATTGGCGACGCGGCGCTCGATGCCGAATTCCTCGCCGATCTTGTCGAGGCGCTCCTCGTTGAGGTCGCACAGCGCCACGATCCTGAACTTGTCGACATTGGGCAGGTAGCCCTCGACGATATGGCTGCGGCCGATGCCGCAGCCGACGATGGCGACGTTGAAGATGCGGCTCATTGCTGCCATTCCGTTCCCTGCTCGGCCATGGCCTGCGCGGTGAGCGCCATTCTCATGGCGTTGTAGCAGCGCTGTTGCGGCATGGCGGTTTGTGTCCGATTGCGTACATCCTCGAGGAACTGCCGGCCGAAGGGCAGCTCGACCCCGGCGCAGTCGATATGCCGCGTGCCCTTGCCGTCGACGAGGAAGAGGTGGTTGTCGCCCGGCCGGCCGGCGATATCGACGTATTTCCTCAGTTCGATATAGCCTTTGGTGCCCAGGATGGTGAGCCGCCCGTCGCCCCAGGTCGGCAGGCCCTCGGGGGTGAACCAGTCCACCCTTATATAGCCGGTGGTGCTGGCGGTGCGGCTATGCGCGTCGCCCACATCCTGCAGGCCCGGCCGCTCGGGATGGCCGCGATTGGCGACGCTGGCCGAGACCACCTCGCCGTCCAGCGCGCCGGAAAAGAACAGGAACTGCTCGAACTGGTGGCTGGCGATGTCGCACAGAATGCCGCCATAGCGGGCGCGGGTGAAGAACCAGTCGGGGCGGTTGTTGAGGCGCAGCGAGTGCGGCCCGAGGCCGATGATGTTGACCACCTCGCCAATGGCGCCGCCGGCCACCAGATTGCCCGCCTCCACCGTGGCCGGCACCTCGAAATGCTCCGAATAGAGCACCGAGAAGATACGGCCGGTCTGGCGCTGCACTTGCTCGATGCGCTCGAGCTGGGCGAAGCTGGTCATGCCCGGCTTGTCGCTGAGCACGTCCTTGCCGTGCTGCATGGCGGCGATGGCGATGCCGGCGCGGTCGGCGGGAATGGCCGCCGTGACGATGACGGCGATGCTGTCGTCCTCGAGGATGGCGCGCACATCGGCCACCCGCCGGGCTTCGGGAAAGCGCTGCGCGAAGCTCTCGGCCAGATCGTCCTCGGGGGCGTAAAAGGCGACGAACTCGGCGCCGGCTCGCTGCAGGCACGCCACCTGGCCGTAGATATGGGCGTGGTTGATGCCGATGGCGGCAAATCGGATGGTCATCGGGTGAAATCCTGGGCGTTCGGGCGGGACCGGCGGCGCGGGCCGCCGATCCGCGAAAAGATCATCGCTTCATACCGGTCGTCGCAATGCCTTCGATCAGCAGGCGCTGGAAGATGAGGAAGAACAGGAAGATGGGGATGATCGACAGCACGCTCATGGCGAACAGCCCACCATAGTCGCTCTGCGCGGTCGAATCCACGAAGGTCCGGAGGCCCAGCATCACCGTGTAGTTCTGCATCCGGTTGAGGTAGATGAGGGGCGCGAAGAAATCGTCCCAGGTCCAGATGAAGGTGAAGATCGCCGTGGTGACCAGGGCCGGCACGCTGAGCGGCAGCATGATCTTCCAGTAGATGCGCCAGGGCGAGCAACCGTCCATCATCGCCGCCTCGTCCAGTTCGCGCGGAATGCCGCGGAAGAACTGCACCATGAGGAAGATGAAGAAGGCGTCGACGGCGAGGAATTTCGGCACCACCAGCGGCAGGAAGGTATCGATCCAGCCCAGCTCCCGGAACAGCACATATTGCGGGATGAGCACGACGTGATAGGGCAGCATCAGCGTCATCAGCATCATGGCGAACCAGAAATTGCGGCCGCGGAAGCGCAGGCGCGCAAAGGCATAGGCCGCCATGGAGCAGGTGATCAGATTGCCCATCACGCTGAGGAAGGCGATGATGAAGGAATTGGTGAAGAACACCAGGAAGCTGACCCGCAGCCCGTTCCAGCCGCGGAAATAGGAATCGATGCTCCACTCGATACTCGGCCAGATGCCGGTGGAAAAGATCTGTGCTTCCGGCTTGAACGAGGCCGCCAGCAGCCAGAGCAGCGGATAGAGCATCAGGATCGAGGCGCCGATCAGCGCGGCATGCGCCAGTACCGACAGGATGCGCCGGCGCCGCCGCGCCGCCTCGTCGCCTTCCTGGCCGGTGACCACGGTCAGCCGGTGCACGTCAGTCGTCATAATGCACCCAGTATTTCGAGGTGAGGAACGAGAAGGCGGTAAAGCACGCGATCAGCGCCAGGAGGAACCAGGCCAGCGCCGAGGCGTAGCCCATGCGGAAGAAGCTGAACGCCTCGTTGTAGAGATAGAGGGTGTAGAACAGGGTGGAGTTGATCGGCCCGCCGCTGCCGGCCGAAATGATGAAGGCCGGCGTAAAACTCTTGAAGGCGTCGATGGTCTGGATGACGAGGTTGAAGAACACCACGGGGGTCAAGAGCGGCAGCGTGATCTTCCAGAACTGCCGCCAGCGGCCGGCGCCGTCGAGCGAGGCGGCCTCGTACATGTCCTGCGGGATTTGCCTGAGGCCGGCGAGGAAAATGATCATCGGCGAGCCGAACTGCCAGATCGACAGCACGATCAGCGTCCACAGCGAATAATTGGGGTTGGACAGCCAGCTCGGTGCGGTCATGCCGGTCAGCGAATTGGGACCGAACACCCCGATAAAGGTCAGGAACTGGTTGACGATGCCGTTGCCGGCGAAAATCTGCCGCCACAATATGGCGATCGCCACCGACGCGCCGAGCAGCGAGGGCAGGTAAAAGAGGGCCCGGTAGAGCGGCAGCCCCTTCATGCCGCGATTGAGCAGCAGCGCCACGCTGAGCGCGAAGGCCAGCTTCAGCGGCACAGAGAACAGCACGTAAAAGAAGGTGACGCGCATCGCCGCGGCAAAGCGCGGGTCGTTGGTGAACATGCGCACGTAATTGTCGGCCCCGGTCCAGCGCGGCGCCGTCAGCAGGTCGAAATCGGTGAAGCTGAGATAGAAGGAATAGATGATCGGCCCGATGGTCAGCCCGAAAAAGCCGATGAACCAGGGCACGAGGAACGAGTAGCCGGGGGCGTGGTTGGACCACGCCCGCGACCAGATTGAGGGGGCAGCCGCAGCGTGCTGGCTGGACGCCGCGGCGCTTTCGACGGGGGCCGTCATGCGCTTATGCTTCGGCCCGGGCCAGGATCGCGGTGGCTTCGTCCACGAAGTAGCGGCCGGCATCTTCGGCCGAACGGCCGCCGAACGCCACTTCCTGGCTGAGCACGCGCAACAGCGAGGTGTCGATTTCGCCGGCCGCGTTCGGCGGCGACGGCGGCAGCGGCCCGAGCAGGTCGCCCAGGCTGGCGACGAAGTGCAGCGCGATCTGGTCCTGCTCGCTGAGCAGCGGGCTCACCGCGTCGCGTACCCCGGCCGAGCAGGGAATGCCGCGCTCGACCCCCAGGATCTTGCCCGCCTCGATGTCGTTGACGAAGTAGCTGAGGAAGGCGGCCGCCTCCTCCTTGTTCTGCGAAGCGCCGGCAACGGACCAGAACTGGCTCGGCTTGCGGTAGTGCCCGCCACCGACGCCCGGCGCGATGCGCGGATAGGAGGTGATGGTGAGCGTGTCGGGGTTGATCGACTGGTGGATCACCAGCTGGTTGGAGTTCGACGGGATCATCGCCGCCTTGTTGAGCGCCACCATCGACACTTCCGCCGCGCCGGTGTCGAGGGCCTGGTCCTCGGCACTGACGATATAGCCGGCCTCGCGGAACTCGTTCCACATGGTGAACCACTCGATCATGTCGTCCACGTCGGGACCGAGCTTGCCGTCGGCGGTGTAGAGGGCCTTGCCGCGCTGGCGGATCCAGTTGTCCAGCATGGGCTCGCTGTTGGAGCCGTCGCCGAAGGCGCGCATGCCGTCCCTGATATTGGCCGCCTTGAACGCCTCGCCGATCGTCTTGAGGTCGTCATAGGTCCAGGCCAGGGTCGGCACGTCGATGCCCACTTCCTCGAAGGCCGTGGTATTGACCAGCGTGGCCACCGAATTGGCGCCCAGACTAAGGCCGTAGAACTTGCCGTTGACCCGGCCGCCCTCGATCTGGTCCTCGTCGAAATCGTCGAGGTTGAGCACGCCCGAATCGATGAATTCATCGAGCGGCGCGATGGCGTTGCGGCTGGCATATTCCACGATGAACCGGTAGTCCATCTGGAGGACGTCGGGGGCGTTGCCGCCGGCGACCTGCGTGGCCAGCTTGGGCCAGTAATCGTTCCAGGACAGGAACTCGCCTTCCATCGCCGGCACGCCCTTGGCTTCGGCGTAAAGGTCGGCCACCGACAGCGTGCGGTCGGCACGCTCCTGCCCGCCCCACCAGATGAGGCGCAGCGGCTGGTTCTGCGCCCAGGCGGGCCTCATGCCGGCCGCGCCGGCGGCCATCAGCGCCGAAGACCCCATCAGGAACTTACGGCGGTCAAGTTTCAACGTCATCTGTCGTCCTCCCAAAAGCTGTCCGGGGCCGCCTGGCGGCGCCGGGTTGATAGCGGCCTCCCCGCCGCTAAATCACCAACCGGTTACTCACGGGACGGTCCGGCAAAGCGCCAGCTGCCATCGCTATTGGCTTGGCAGCACCGGGGCTGCGGGCCATCGCAAATAACCAGTCGGTTACGCCTTACCATACAAGACGCGGCAACGGCAACGGCTTCTTGTATGGAAGATGGAACAAGCCGGCGGCGCTCCTCGTCCCGCCCTGTCGCCTCCTTGCTGTCGAACCCCAGTGTGGCCCAGAATGCCTGCGGAGAAAACAGCGAAATTTTGTCTCCACTATAGAGTAAATCTATAGCATGATCGGGCCGAAGCGGCGGGACATGGAGGGGGAAGAAAACCGATGGACAAGCTGTTGCACCAATTCGTCGCGGTGGCCGATGCCGGCACGCTGAGCCGGGCGGCCAGCAGCCTCTACATCACCCAGCCCACCCTCACCTTCAACATGCGCAAGCTCGAGGAAAAGGTGGGCGCGCCGCTGTTCGAGCGCTCCTCCCGCGGCATCCGCCTCACCCGCTACGGCGAGACGCTTTATGAAAACGCCCGGGTGATGCAGCGCCTCTACGACAACACGCTGGCCGCTATCGCCGACCAGAAGCGCGGCACCGAGCAGGGCCTGGCCATCGGCACCGGCTATTCGTGGTGGAAGCTGTTCCTCAGGGACATGGTGCTCGCCTATCAGCGCGAATTTCCCGGTTCGCCCGTGCAGATCAGCCTGGGGCACCAGTTCCGCCTGCTCGATCAGTTGCTCTCGGGCGATGTCTCGCTGTTCCTGGGGCACGAGACCAAGGAGATGAACCCCACCGTCGCCACCGATTTCCTGCCGCTCACCGACGTGCATAACGGCTATTTCGTGCGCAGCGGCCACAAGCTGCTGGCGGGCCGCTGCACGCGCGCCGAGATCGCGCGCTTTCCCCTGGTGAGCAGTTCGCCGCAGGAGAGCCGGCACGAGCGTTTCTTCGACCCCAATCGCTGGCGCACCCGCACGCAGGCGCTGTTCGACCAGGCGGATTTCACCTTCGGCTCCAATTCGCTGGCCGCCTGCATCGACTATACGCTGGCCACCGACGCGGTGCTGACCCATTCGCACGTGCTGGCCGAGCACCTGGCGGCGCAGGGCCTGCGGCAGCTCGACGTGGCGGGCGAGCTGTCCCGCTCGGTCGCCGGCATCCACGTGCTCAAGCAGCGGCGCGGCGAGGAGCGGCTGGAAGCGCTGATCGCGCGCATCACCGAGGCGGCGCACCTTGTGCTGCCGCCGGCCGCCTGAACTGGTCCGCTTCCGCCAGGTGAAAATGGCTCTTTCGCGCCGCCCAACTAACATGTTAGTTATCGCGCATGCAGCAAGCCCCCTTTTCCGCCTCCGTGCAACCCCATGCCCCGACGCCGGCGCGCGTCGCTGCCGGCGAACGCGTCGCCGCCCGCCTCAAGGGCCGGGTGCGCGGCGCCATCCACACCGATCCGCTGATGACCTATGCCTGGAGCGGCGACGCCAGTTCCTACCGGCTGATCCCGGCGGTGGTGGTGTTCATCAATTCCGAGGACGAGGTGCGCGCCGTGTTCGAGGCCGCCCGCGCCGAGAGCCTGCCCCTCACCTTCCGGGCGGCCGGCACCTCGCTTTCGGGCCAGGCGGTGACCGATGGCGTGCTGGCGGTACTGGGCGACGGCTGGCGCAAGCTGGCGGTGCATCCGGGCGCCGAGCAGGTAACGCTGGGGCCGGCCATCATCGTGGCCGAGGCCAATCGGGCCCTGAAACCCTTCAACCGCAAGATCGGCCCCGATCCGGCCAGCCAGGCCACCTGCAAGATCGGCGGCGTGGTCAACAACAATTCCTCGGGCATGTGCTGCGGCGTGGCCCAGAACACCTATCACACCATGGCGCGGCTGCGGCTGGTGCTGAGCGACGGCACCCTGCTCGATTCGGGCGATCCGGCCAGTTGCGCCGCTTTTCGCAAAAGCCATGCGGGCCTGCTCGAAACGCTGCACGGCCTGCACCACGAGGTCATGGCCGACGAAGAGCTGGTGGCGCTGATCCGCCACAAATACCGCATCAAGAACACGGTGGGCTATTCGCTCAACGCGCTGGTCGATTTCCACGATCCGCTCGATATCCTTACCCACCTCATCGTCGGCTCGGAAGGCACGCTCGGCTTCGTCGCCGAGGTGACCTACAACACCGTGCCCGAGCACCCCTTCAAGTCCACCGCGCTGGTGCCCTTCCCCGACCCGCAATCGGCCGGCCGCGCCATCAGCGAGATGGCCAATGGCGGCGTGCAGGTGACGACCGGCATCACGGCGGCCGAATATATCGAGCGCCGGGCGCTGGCCACGGTGGAGCACCTGGCACCCATGGCGCCGCTCCTGCCCTGGCTGGGCGAGAATTCGCCGGCCGTGCTGATCGATGTCACGGCGCCCGACGCCGCGACCCTCGAGGCCGAGGTCGCGAAAGCCGAAGCGCTGCTGGCGCGCCATGGCGCCAGCAATATCGATTTTTCCACCGACGAGGCCCGCAGCCATGCCTTGTGGGACATCCGCAAGGGCTTTTTCGCCTCGGCCGGCGCCGCCCGGCCCAAGGGCAGCACCATGCTCACCGAGGACGTGGCGGCCCCCATCGAGCGGCTGGCCGATTTCGTCGTCGATCTGCGCGCCATGCTCGACGATCACGGCTATCCCGACGCGGTGATTTTCGGCCACGCGCTGGCCGGCAATCTGCATTTCCAGATGGGCGACAATTTCTCGCAGCCCGATTCGGCCGCCAAGTTCGACGCCTTTTCCAAGGCGCTCTCCGAGCTGGTTTCGGTGCGCTATGGCGGCTCGCTCAAGGCCGAGCATGGCACCGGGCGGGCCATCGCCCCCTTCGTCGAGGCCGAGTGGGGCGCCACCGCCTACGCCATCATGCACCGCATCAAGGCGGCGTTCGATCCCGAGGGCCTGCTTAATCCGGGCGTGCTGCTCAACCCCGATCCCACCATCCACGTGCAGAACCTCAAGCTCATGCCGCTGGCCGACGAGCTGGTGGATCTCTGCATCGAATGCGGCTTCTGCGAGCCGGCCTGTCCCAGCCACCACATGACGCTGACGCCGCGCCAACGCATCGCGGTGACGCGCGAGCGGGCGCGGCTGCGCGCCACCGGCGAGGACCCCGCGCGGCTGGCGCGCTTCGAAGCGGATTTCCAATATGCCGGGCTCGATACCTGCGCGGCCTGCAATCTGTGTTCGCTGCGCTGTCCGGTGGGCATCGAGACGGGCACCATGATCATGGGCGAGCGCGCCCGCCGCCGCGGCGGCACGGCGCGAACTGTCGCCCGCTTCGCCGCCGAGCATCGCGGCGCGGTGGAAAGCGTGATGCGCGGCGGCATGGCGGCGGCCGACGCCGCCCGCACCGTGCTGCCCGCCCCGGCGCTGGAGGCCGTCACCGAGACGGCGCGGCGCCTCAGCGGCAAGCTGGTGCCGCGCGTCTCCCGCGCGCTGCACCGGGGCCCGGGCGCCCCCAAACCCTACGAGACGCGGCAGGACCCGCGCCGCACCGGCTTTCCGGTGCCCATCGCCCAGCCCGGGCGGCCCAAAATCGTCTATTTCCCCGCCTGTCCCAGCCGCATCTTCGGTACGCCCGCCACTCAATATCAGCTGCTGCCGACGCCCGACGCCATGCTGGCGCTGCTCGAGCGCGCCGGCTACGAGGTCGTGCTGCCCGCCGGCCTCAACGGCCAGTGCTGCGGCCAGCCCTTCCAGTCGAAGGGCTTCCCCGAGGAGGCGGTCAGGGTGGGCAAGGCGCTCAATGCCAGCCTCTCGGCGCTGTCGGAGGCGGGAAGCCTGCCGGTGGTCACCGACGCCTCGACCTGCGCGAAACACCTCAAGGATTTCCCCGGCGACGCCGCGGTCACCGATTCGGCCAGCTTCCTTGCCGCCCACGTGCTGCCCCGGCTCACCATCACGCAGAAACTGCCGGTGGTGGCGGTGCATCACAATTGCTCGGCCCAGCGCCTCGCCGAACAGGCCATGACCGAGACCATTGCCGGTGCCTGCGCCGAGGCCATCGCGGTGCTCTCCTCGCTCACCTGCTGCGGCTATGCCGGTGACAAGGGGCTGTTCGTGCCCGAGCTCAACGCCCACGCGACGCGCCGGGCGGGCCACGACATGCCGCCGGGCTGCACGCTGGGGGTGTCGACCGTCTCCACCTGCGCTTCCGGGCTTTCCGAACGCACCGCGGTGCCCTTTGTCGGGCTGGCCAGCCTGCTCGAATGGGCGAGCCGCCCCGCCGCCGGGCCGCAATAGCGGCGGCGTCCGCGTTCAGCCTGCGTTCACCTTCCCCCCACTATGAGCTTGGACCGGTTCCACGGTCCGGGCATGCATGGCCGTCGTGGAATGGCTGCCGGTAACATCGGCGCAACCCAACGCCCCGCCGGGCGTTGGCTGTGAGGGAGGCGGAAAACGAGAAATTGGTTCGGCCCCGGGTCGAACCCGATGAATTATGGAGCACTCATCATGCTGAAGACCTTTTTGGCCGCCACCACGCTGGCCCTCACCCTGGCCGCCCCGGCCATCGCCCAGTCCGCCGCCGGCCCCGATGGCGTCTGGCAGGACAAGTGGGGCACCACTTTCACCTTCCAGACCTGCGGCGACGGCACGCAGCTCTGCGGCAAGTTGCTCGACATCCAGGGGGATTCCCGTACGCCGGAAAACCTCAAATTCGTCAACCAGCAGGTGGTCAAGGCCGACCAGACCGCGCCCGCCAAATGGGAGGGCCGCATCGCCCTCAATGGCGGCAACGCCAAGGCCATCGTCGAGCAGCTGGGCCCCGACACCATCAAGATCACCGGCTGCCAGGCCGGCATCTTCTGCTCCAGCATCAGGTATGAGCGCGTCTCGTAACGCCTAAACTCTCCCCCGACCCCACCGATGCTGCCCGCGGACCCGATCCGCGGGCCCCTCTCCGCCGGCACTGAAGCGTCGGTGGCTCCCCGCAAGACCCCCGGGTCACGCCCGTGGGCAGCCCCGGTGGTTTTGGTCGGCAAGAGACCCTTCTGCCCCGACAGCGGCTTTTTGCTCTCAGCAGACGGTGGCGACGCGCTCCTTGATGGTGGCGAGCACGTCGTCGCCGGGGCGCTTCCACCAGTTTTCTGCCGAAAAGATTTCCACTTCCTGCGGGCCGGAATAGCCGGCTTTTTCGATCATCCCCCTTATGCCCCTGAGGTCGATGACGCCGTCGCCCATCATGCCGCGGTCGAGCAGCATGTCGCTGGTGGGCACCAGCCAGTCGCAGATGTGATGGGCGAAGATGCGCTCGAGGCGCCCCGCCCGGGCGATGGCGGCGGCCAATGTCGGGTCCCACCACACGTGATAGACGTCGATGGCGACCCCGACATTGGCCCCCAGCGCCTCGCAGAGATCGAGCGCCTGGTCGATGGTGTTCACGCAGGCCCGGTCGGCGGCATACATGGGGTGCAGCGGCTCGATGGCGAGTTTTACGCCCGCGGCGTCGGCATGCGGCAGCATGGCGGCAATGCCGTCCGCCACCATGCCCCGCGCCCCGGCGATATCCCTGCTCGCCCCCGGCAAGCCGCCCACCACCAGCACCAGGCAATCGGCGTTGAGCGCCGCCGCCTCGTCGATGGCGCGCAGATTGTCGGCAATATTGGCCTGCCGCCCCGCCGGCGTCTCGGCCGGAAACATGCCGCCCCGGCACACCCCGGTGACCCGCAACCCGTTGGCTTTGACGATGCGCGCCGCCTCGGCGAGCCCGATGGCGGCGATCTGGTCGCGCCAGGGCGAAATGGCGGTAATGCCGGCGCGCAGGCACCCGTCCACCGCCTCGGCAAAGCCCCAGACCTGCCGCGTCGTCGCGAGGTTCAGCGAAATCCCCCGCTCCATGCTCATGCCTCCACCCCATGCACGGCCAGTACCCGCGCCATGCGGCGCACGGCAAGCTCCGGGTCGGCGAGGACCCGCGCCCGGTCGGCGAGCCGGAACAGTTCGGCCAGGTGTTGCAGCGAGCGGGTCGATTGCTGTCCGCCCACCATGACGAAATGCTCCTGCAAGCCGTTGAGATAGGCGAGGAACACCACCCCGGTCTTATAAAACCGCGTCGGGGCGGCGAAGATGTGCCGGCTCAGCGCCACGGTGGGTTCGAGAATGTCGAAGAATTCGTTGTCGTTGCCGCGCCCCAGGGCCGCCAGCGCCGCCGAGGCGGCCGGGGCGATGGCGTCGAAAATGCCCAGCAGGGCGTGCGAATGGCCCGCGCGGTCCCCGGCGATCAGTTCGGCATAGTTGAAATCGTCGCCGGTATACATCTTCACGTTCGGCGGCAGGCGCCGGCGCATGGCGATTTCCTTTTCCGCCGAGAGCAGCGAAATCTTGATGCCGTCCACCTTGTCGGCATGGGCGGCGATGACGTCGAGGCAGACGTCCATCGCCTCTTCATGCGTGCCCTTGCCCCAGTAATGAGCCAGTGCCGGGTCGAACATTTCCCCCAGCCAGTGCAGGATGACGGGCTGGCGCACCTGCGAGAGGATGTGGCCATAGACCCTCGCGTAGTCGTCCGGCGAGCGGGCCGCCGCCGCCAGGGCGCGGCTCGCCATCAGGATGACGCGGCCGCCCTCGCCCTCGACAAAGCCCACCTGCTCCTCATAGGCGGCGATGATCGCCGCGATGGTGACGTCAGGGCCGGGGGCGAGATGGTCGGTGCCGGCGCCATAGGCGATGAGCGCGTCGTCGCGGCCGCGCGCCTCGGCCTGCGCCCGGCGGATCAGTTCCTGCGCTTCCGGCCAGCCCAGCCCCATGCCGCGTTGCGCCGTATCCATGGCCTCGGCCACTCCCAGCCCCAGATCCCACAGCCGATGGCGGAAGTTGAGCGTCGTCTCCCAGTCGATGGCCGGGGCGAGCCAGGGGTCGTTGCTCGCCAGCGGGTCGGCCACCACATGCGCCGCCGCATAGGCGATGCGCGGAAAATCGCTCGCCCTGTGCCGGACGAAGGGAAGGGGCGTGCCGGTCAGCGTGTAGGGCGTGATGGAGCGGTCGGCGTTGGGCAGGTTTATCGTGGTCATGCAGCAGTCCCCTCATCCGCCCTCCGGGCTCCTTCTCCCCACCGCGGGGAGAAGGAGGGCCGTGGACGGGGTTGCTCGGTGCCCCCTCTCCCCTCGTGGGAGAGGGTGGATCGCGCGACAGCGCGAGACGGATGAGGGGGCTTTGCCGGGCGTTCGATCAGAATTCCAGTTGCGGCACGTCCAGCCAGCGCCGCTCGGCCCAGCTTTTGAGGCCCAGTTCGGCCAGTTGCACCCCCTTGGCGCCCGCTTCGAGCCCGTAGGGCCAGGGACCGTCCTCGGCGATATGGCGCAGGAACATCTCCCATTGCGCCTTGAACCCGTTATCGGCCGGCCAGTTGTCCGGCACTTCTTCCCAGTCGGCGAAAAAATCCATCGTCTGCGGCTGGTCCGGGTTCCACACCGGCTTGGGCGTATTGACCCGGTGCTGGGTGAAGCATTTGTGCAGCCCGGCCACGGCCGAGCCCAGCGTGCCGTCGACATGGAAGGTGACGAGATCGTCGCGACGCACGCGGGTGGTCCAGCTCGAATTGATCTGGGCGATGACACCCCCGTCGAGCTCGAACGTGGCATAGGCGGCGTCGTCCGTGTCGCAGGCGAAGGCGTTACCCGCTTCGTCGACCCGCTGCGGGATATGGGTGGCCCCCAGGCACGACACCGCCCGCACCTCGCCGAACAGATTGTCGAGCACGTAGCGCCAGTGGCACAGCATGTCGAGGATGATGCCGCCGCCATCCTGCTTGCGATAATTCCAGGAGGGGCGCTGCGCCGGCTGCCAGTCGCCCTCGAACACCCAGTAGCCGAATTCGCCGCGCACCGAGAGGATGCGGCCGAAAAAGCCGCTGTCGCGCAGCATCTTGAGCTTCATCAGCCCCGGCAGGAACAGCTTGTCCTGCACCACGCCGTGCTTGAGGCCCGAGGCGCGGGCGGTGCGGGCGAGATTGACCGCCACGGCGAGGTCGTCCGAGGTCGGCTTTTCGCAATAGACGTGCTTGCCGGCGGCCAGCGCCCGCTCGATGAGGCCGGCGCGCATCAGCGTGGTGCCGGCGTCGAAGAACACGCTGTCCTCGGGGTTGGCGAGCGCGGCGTCGAGATCGTCGCTCCAGCGGGCGATGCCGTGCCGGGCGGCCAGCGCCGCGATCCTGTCGCGATTGCGCCCCACGATGATGGGGTCGAGCACCAGCCGGTCGCCATTGCCCAGCGCGAGGCCGCCCTGGTCGCGGATCGCCAGGATCGAGCGGACCAGGTGCTGGTTGTAGCCCATCCGCCCGGTGACGCCGTGCATGATGATCCCAAGCCGTTGTTCGGCCATCGCAATCCCTCCCCGTCATTGCGATTTGTGTAACTGTTTAGTTACTTACATAGCCGCCGGGCGGCGAGGCGTCAAGCCGCAAGCGCGGTCGGCCGGGGATGAAAACGATAGCGGATTTTCTCCCTTTCACGCTATTGCCGGACGTCCGCCCGCCTCTCACCGGCCGGTTACTTGCGGCTTGACAGGGGCGGGGCCCCTCCGCGACCATGGCGGCGCGCCTTTTCGGGCTTTACCCAGCCGGATGCGGCTGCTATCGGCCGCTCCTTTGATGCAAGATTTTTTTCGGGCGGTGCCAGCGTGTCCCAGACCTCCGCAGCTTTGCCGGCCGCCAAGCCGAAATCCAAGCCGCAGTCCAAGCCGGCGGGGGGCAAGCGGACCGCCGCGCCGCGCGCCCGCAATTCGGCCAGGACCAAAGCCTCGATCCTCGCCGCAGCGCGGGTGGAATTTGCCGATCGGGGTTTTGAGGGTGCGCGCGTCGACGCCATTGCCGAGCGGGCCGGCGCCAATAAGCGCCTGCTCTACCACTATTTCGGCAATAAGGAGGAGCTCTACCGGGCGGTGCTGCTCGACGCCTATCAGGAGATCCGGCGCGGCGAGCTGGCCCTCAGCCTCGACCAGTACGATCCGGCGGAGGCGATGGACCGGCTGGTGCGCTTCACCTTCCGGCACTTCCTCGCCAACCCGTGGTTTCCGCGCCTGCTGGGGGCGGAAAACATCGAGAACGCCCGCTTCCTCAAGACCCTGCCCGATATCGAGGCGCTGCATTCGCCGCTGGTGGGGCAGATCGCCGCCATCATCGCGCGCGGCCACGCCGCCGGCATCTTTCGCCGCGACGTCGACCCGGTGCAGCTTTACGTCTCCATCGCGGCGCTGGGCTTTTTCTACGTGTCCAATACCGCCACGCTGTCGGTGATCTTCAGGCGCGACCTCACCAGCGTCGCCATGGTGCAGGAACGCGAAGCCCACGCCGTGCAGATGGTGCTCGATTACCTGCGCACCAAGCCAATGTGAACCGGCTTCCCATTTTCCCAGCCCCTGGCGCAAAGAGAGCGCGCCGCGCTCCCCACCCTGCCTTCTCCCCTCGTGGGAGAAGGTGGATCGGCCGCGAGGCCGAGGCGGATGAGGGAGGCCATGAGAGCCCCTTTCCCCCGCGGGGGAAAGGGGTGAGCGAGCAGGTCAGAGGTCCACGTCGTCCTCGCCCAGCGCGTCCACTTCGGCGGCGGCGCGGCGCAGGATGTCGGCGGCACGGCGCTGCTGCGCTTCGTCGCCGCGCCTTGCCTTCCGGATCGCCTGCTTGAGCGCCTTGCGCGCCCGTTCCAGCTCCGGCGTCGCGTCGTTGAGCGGCCGGTCGTCGTCGCCAAAGCCCCGTTCGTGCCGGTGTGCGCGGTGCGGGGGTTCGTTGCCCTCGCCGGCGGGGCCGGAGAAGGGCCAGTCGGCGCGGGCGAATTCGCGCAGGCGGCTCATCTTCTCGCCGGCCTGGGCGAGGAAATCGAGCGTCGAGCCCACCGCCTCGCGATTGTCAGCCAGATGCGCCCGGCCTTCCTCGGTGATGGTATAGAGCTTGCGATTGCCCTCGGGGGCGGAGGTGACGTAGCCGGCCTCCTCGAGGAAGGTCAGCGCCGGATAGACCACGCCGGGGCTGGGCGCGTAAAAGCCGGCCGAGCGCTCCTCGATGGCCTTGATGAGGTCGTAGCCGTGCCGCGGCTGCTGCTCGATGAAATAGAGCGCCACCAGCCGCACATCGCCGGCCGCCAGCATGCGGCCGATGCGGAAATTGCCGCCCCACTGGCCCAGCTCGTCGTCGGCCATGGATTGAAACCGGCCCCAGCCGCGCCGCGCCATCGCTTCGAGCCGCCGCCAATTGGGTTCGCCATTGCGCCAATAAGATGCCATGATCATATCTCCCGATATGTTTTGAAACTGTCCATGCGCAGCAGATCGGCGGGTCCACGCCGGTTTTCAAGATATATCGCCGTAATATTTTTCGGGGTGTGCGGCGGCGGGCATCGCCGGGCTGGCATGGCTCGCGAAAAAATATGACCCTCATACTCAAATATGAGTTTGACAATCATGTTTCGGCGTGGTTGATAGGGGCCGTGGCGCTGGCGACCCCTTGGGGCCTGTGGGTCGCGCGCCAGTCTCACGACGGGGCTTGCTGCTACCGTCTCCCCCGGCCGGTCAGGATCCTCAACGTCCTGGCCGGCCTTTTTTTTGCAGCCGCTACCGGGCGTCTGTCTTTATCCCGATATCTTCCCACATCACCGCCGCTGCCCACGGGCATGACCCGTGGGTCCGCCGCCGGGGCAGGGCGGCCTTTCCTTTGCCGCCGGCCTATGCTCTATCCGCCCCGATCGTTCCGGAACCGCCATGGCCCAGCCCCCGCTTCTTGCCCTGCAGAATATCGAACTCACCTTTGGCGGCACGCGGCTGCTCGAAGCGGCCGAACTCATCGTGGCGCCGGGCGAGCGGCTGGCGCTGGTGGGGCGCAACGGCTCGGGCAAGTCCACCTTGCTGCGCATCGCCGCCGGCATGATCGAGCCCGATGCCGGCCGGCGCTTCGCCGAGCCCTCGGCCACCATCCGCTATCTGCCGCAGGAGCCGGACCTTTCCGCCTATCCCACGACCCGCGCCTATGTCGAGGCGGGGCTGGCGCCGGGCGACGACGCCTATCGCGCTGCCTATCTGCTCGACGCGCTCGGCCTTTCCGGCACCGAAAGCCCGGCGACGCTGTCGGGCGGCGAGGCGCGCCGCGCCGCGCTGGCCCGGGTGCTGGCGCCGCAGCCCGATATCCTGCTGCTCGACGAGCCGACCAACCATCTCGACCTGCCCGCCATCGAATGGTTGCAGGCCGAGCTCGACGCCATGCGCTCGGCTTTGGTGCTGATCAGCCACGACCGGCGCTTTCTTTCCGATCTCAGCCGCGCCACCGTCTGGCTCGATCGCGGCGTCACCCGGCGGCTCGAGCAGGGCTTTGCCGGCTTCGAGGCGTGGCGCGACACGGTGCTGGAGCGCGAGGAGGAGGAGCGCCACAAGCTCGACCGCCAGATCGTGCGCGAGGAGCATTGGCTGCGCTACGGCGTCACCGCCCGGCGCAAGCGCAATGTCGGGCGGCTGGAGCGGCTGGCCGATCTGCGTCAGGAACGGCGCGAGCAGCGCCGTGGCCCCGGCGCGGTCAATCTCGTCGCCAGCGAAGGCCGCGTTTCCGGCGCGCTGGTGACCGAGGCCGAGGCGATTTCGCTCAGTTTCGGCGCCCGTCCCATCGTGCGTGATTTTTCCACCCGCGTGCTGCGCGGCGACCGCGTCGGCATCGTCGGCCCCAATGGCGCGGGCAAGACCACGCTGATCAAGCTGCTCACCGGCCTCCTGCCGCCCGACAGCGGCACGGTCAAGCTCGGCGCGGCGCTGGACATGGCCATGCTCGACCAGGGCCGCGCCCGGCTCGATCCGGAAACCCGCCTCAAGGATGCGCTGACCGGCGGCGGCAGCGACACGCTGACCATCAACGGCCAGCCGCGCCACGTGGTTGGCTACATGAAGGATTTCCTCTTTACCCCGGAACAGGCCAATACCCCCATCGGCCGGCTTTCGGGTGGCGAGCGCGCCCGCGTCGCGCTGGCCCGCGCCCTGGCGCTGCCGGCCAATTTCCTCGTCCTCGACGAACCGACCAACGATCTCGACCTCGAAACCCTCGACCTGCTCGAGGAAATGGTGGCCGATTATCCCGGCACCGTCATGGTGGTCAGCCACGACCGCGATTTCCTCGACCGCGTCGCCACCTCGGTCATCATGGCCGAAGGCGAGGGCCGCTGGCTCGAATATGCCGGCGGCTACAGCGACATGGTGGCCCAGCGCGGCGCCGGGGTGGCGGCCCGCGCCGTCGCCCGGCCGGCGCCCAAAGCCGCCGGGCCCGCGCCCGCGCCGTCCCCGGCCCCCGCGCCGCGCCGCAAGCTCAGCTTCAAGCAGCAGCACGCCCTCGACACGCTGCCGGCGGAGATCGCCCGGCTCGACGCCGAAATCGCCACGCTCGGCCAGGCCCTCGCCGATCCCGGCCTCTACACCCGCGACCCGGCCGCCTTCGCCGCCCACTCGACCGCCCTCGCCACCGCCCAGACCCGCAAGGCCGAAGCCGAAGATCACTGGCTCGAACTCGAAATGCTGCGCGAAGACCTGGAAGCCCCCTGAGTTCCGGTCGCTACCACCCAGCCCGCTCCCCCTCATCCGCCCTTCGGGCACCCCGGATCACGTCCGGGGCAGGCTCTTCTCCCACAAGGGGAGAAGGAAACTCCGTGCCACCCCACCCGCCGGCGCACCCCTCTCCCCTCGTGGGAGAGGGTGGATCGGCCGTCAGGCCGAGACGGGTGAGGGGGACCGGCCCCTCAGCACCTGCCCCGATCTCTCCCACCCACCGTGGCTGCCCTCGGGCTTGACCCCGGGGGCCAGTCGGTGAGCCCGAGTTGGTGGAAAGAGGCCACCGGGTCACGCCCGGTGGCAGCACGGTGGGTTTGGCAGAAAAAGTGGCTAGCACCCACGCCTCCCCCTCATCCGCCCTTCGGGCACCTTCTCCCACAAGGGGAGAAGGAAACTCAGTGCCACCCCACCCGCCGGTCCTCCCCTCTCCCCTCGTGGGAGAGGGTGGATCGCGCGTAGCGCGAGACGGGTGAGGGGGGCCGGCCCATCGGTACCTGCCCCGATCTCTCCCACCCTCCGTGGCTGCCCCCGGACTTGATCCGGGGGCCAACAAGGGAGCCCGAGCCGGTGGAGAAAGGCCACCGGGTCTTCGCCCGGTGGCAGCCCCGGTTATGTTGGAAAACCAGCACCTTCCCAAAAATCTATCCCCGCTCCCACAACCTGCCCCTATCCTTCCTCCATTCCCGCCAGTCACGCGGCCCCGACGCAGGGCCGGGCGGGGAGGATCGGATGGGGAAGGCGTTCCCCTGCGTGGGTAGAAAATTGGCAGCCGGACCTGCAATATCGGTACCGCCTGAGACCGGACCCCCTAAGCAAGCCGATGCCGTGACGGGCGGCCCTTGGCTCCCCTGTTATCCCAACGGCTTGAGTCAAAGGCCGCCCGTCGCCGTGAAACCGTAAAGGCAAAAATGCCCGGGCGGCGTTTCGACATGTCCCGGCTTTTTACGGCTTGCCGTCGTCCCAGTCGAAGCGCGGATGCAGCATATGGGTGAGGTCGGTCGTTTCCCCGGCGATGCGCCGCAGCAGCACCCGGCCCAGATTGCGGCCCGCCTCGACGAAATCCTCCTGCACCGTCTCGGCGGCCGGCTGGAACTGCATGAACATGGCGGAAGACTGCTTGGTGACCACATGGGCGTTTTGGCCCACGGTCTTGCCGGCCTCGGCCAGCCCCCCCAATACGGCCAGCGCGGAAATTTCCGAGGCGCAGACATAGCCGTCCGGGCCGTCCGGGCGGCGCGAGCGCTTGATGACGTAGTTGCGGATGGCGTCGGTGGGGCTTTCGAGGTTGATGTCGGCGGCAAATTCGCAGGCGATGCCCGCCTGCTTTGCCGCCCGCGTCATGCCCGCCTTGAGGTGGTCGGTATAGGTGAGCGCGCTTTGCGGCAGCACCATCGACACTTTTTTGCACCCCAGCGCCGCCAGCCGCAGCGTCGCGCCATGCGCATAGGCCTCGTTGTCGAAATCGACGTAAGGATGCGGCTCCGGCCACAGCGTGCGCCCGTGGCTGACGAAGGGAAAATCGTTGTCGATGAGGAAGCGCACGCGCTCGTCGTAAAATTCCGCCTTGGAGAAGATCACCCCGTCGGCCATGCGGTTGCGCACGATATGGCGGATCGGCTCGATCGGCTCGACATGCCGGAACAGCGGCGTGATCACCAGGTGGTAGGCCGTGTCGCGCAGCGCCTCGGTGATACCGGTCACCAGATAGGTGCCGAAACCGTAGATCTGCTCGTCCGGCTCGAGGATGAGCGAGATGACATTGGTGCGCCCGGTCTTGAGGCGTAGCGCCGCCCGGTCGGGCAGGTAGCCGATCTCGGCGGCGATCCGCTGCACCCGGTCGCGCGTTTCCTGCGCCAGTTCCGGGGCGTTGTTGAGCGCCCGCGAAATGGTGGTGACGGCCAGTCCCGTCATTCGCGCGATGGTTTTGAGGGTCGGCTTGCCGGATGGCTTGACGCCCCGCTTGGGCCGCCCGGCTGGTGACAACTCGTCCTCGGACACTCGTTCGTTTCCCTTTGCCGGCTCACGTGGAGCCGGTGACGCCAAAGGGGGTCACCACACCAGATTGTGCCGGCCAGTTCAAGCAAAAGGCACGGCCGGCAAGGTGATCCTTCGTCTCATATTCCCTGCCGTTTTATCGAAAGCGAGCAGGCTTTTTCCCGTTTTCGCCAAAATGCGCATGCCGGGGCACTGGAAAATTTTCGGCTGCGGGCCTATCTTCCCCTCTGCGCCGCCCTGCCGGCGGCGCGTCCCACCCGTCCAACACCCCAAGGAGAGGAATGCGATGCCGACATCCATGACCTTCATCATCCGTGCCGGGTGTTCGACCGTATGCCTCCGACAGCATGGCGCCAAACGCCGGCAAGGGTTCTGTCGATCCAAACGAATGTGATCCCGCGTCACATCCTCGTCTCACAGATCAGATAGCAACCCGCGCAAGCCCCGGCTCCGGCGCGAACGGTGATTCGTTCGCGGCCCGCCGGCGAGATGCGCAAGTGGAGTTTCCACCCATGCAGGAAAACAATTTGAATAGGGCCGTCAGGCAGCGGCCCATCGTCATCGAAGTGGGCGGCGAGCCCCAGGGCGTCGTCGTGCCCGAGGCCGGCGGCTATCGCTTCGTCGCGGTGCGGCTTTCCGCCTTCCCCATCGACGGCCAGCGTTTCGCCAATATCGAACTGGCGCATCTGGCCGTGGCCAATGCGGTGCGCGAGGGCGACGCGGCCTGAAATGCAGACCCGACCCGGACCGGCAGCAAGGCCGTCGCTCCGGGTCGGGTTCTAATCGTCATTGGTGGCGTTGAGGTCGGTGGGCCGCGTGCCCTCACGCCCGGCCGGCGGCGGCGTCAGCGCGCGCTCCACCGCCGCGGTCATCGCCTCGATGTCGATGCGCACCGCGCCGGTGCGCGACTGGCGTTCCAGTTCCGCGCCGATGGCCGTGGCGATGGCCTGGTGCCGCGCCGCGCCGTTTTCAGCCATTGCCATCGATCGACAGGCCCTGTTCGTCCAGCCGCACCTCGACGCCGGGCCGCGTCTCCTGCTGGTAGGTGTAGATGGCGAAGGCGGCGACCGCGATGACCAGAATGGCGATCACCGCATAAAGACCGTTACGGGACATGAAAGCTCCTGACGCTAAGGTTGCGCAGCCTCAACGCGCCAGTCGCGGAACGGTTCACGCGGCCCCGCTCAGCCGGAAATCCTCGAGCCGGCGGAAGGGCCGGCCCTTTTCGGCCTCGTGGTAGAGCACCAGCCGGTCGAGCAGCAGCGGCTCGCCCAGGTCCGGCGCGAACCAGGTGGCCGCCGCGGCCCGCATCGCCGCCATCTCGGCGCCCGCCAGCCGGTCGGTCAGCGTCATGTGGAAGCGGAATTCGTCCAGCACGTAAGGGTAGCCATAGGCGTCGAGCAGTTCCTCCTGCCGCGGCGTCAGCCCGTTGGCGGCGCGCGCTGCCCGGTCGCGCGGCTCGAGCGGCGCCCGGAAGGGCTCGAACGCCTCGACCACAAGCGCCGCGAAATCCCGCAGCGCCGCGCTCTCCGCCGCCGGCACCAGCGCCAGGAACCCGTCCAGTTCCGCCACCTGCAACCGGCCGATGGCGACGGGCGCCGCCGTTTCGGCGAAGCCGGCGAGCGCCGCCCGTAGCGCTTCCGGCTCCCGGCCCTCGGCCAGCCGCATCGGCGGCTTGAGGGTGGCGTGGAAGCCGTAGCGATGCGCCGATTGGGTGCGGTTGAGCAGTTGCGCCCGCTCGATCCCGGCAATCGCCCCCTCGAACGACGCCTCGGTCGCCGGGTCGCGGCCCAGCCAGGCCGAGGCGCGTTCCCACAGGGAGGTGTTGATCGAGGGGGCGTAGTAGAGGGCGAATCTCTGGGCCATGCGAACTCCTTTGCCTCGCGCTAATGGACGTCCATGGCGCTGATTTGACAACCCGCCGGCACTGGACAAAAAAGCCCCGCTCCGGGCACAAAGGCCGGGCGCCGCTGCTGCCAACCGGAAAGTGCCATGGATCGCCCGCTGCTCGAAACCCTGTTCAACGCCGCCGTCGCCGCCGCCCGGCCCGCTCTGGCGGTGCGCCGCCACCTGCCGGAGCGACCGCGCGGGCGCACCGTCGTCATCGGCGCCGGCAAGGCCTCCGCGCAGATGGCGCAGGCCTTCGAGGCCGCCTGGGACGGCGACATCACCGGGCTGGTGGTCACCCGCTACGGCTATGCCGCGCCCTGCGAGCGCATCGAGATCGTCGAGGCCGCCCACCCGGTTCCCGACGCGGCGGGCCTCGCGGCGGCGCAGCGGCTCACCGAAATGCTGGCCGGCCTTGGCGAAGACGATCTGGTGGTGGCGCTGATTTCGGGCGGCGGTTCTTCGCTGCTGCCGGCGCCCGCCGCTGGCCTCACGCTGGCGGACGAGCAGGAAGTCAACCGGGCGCTGCTGGCCTCGGGCGCCCCCATCGGGGTGATGAACCTCATCCGCAACCAGTTTTCCACCGTCAAGGGCGGGCGGCTGGCCGCTGCCGCGGCGCCGGCCCGCGTGGCGACCCTGGTGGTGTCCGACGTGCCCGGCGACGACCCGGCGCTGGTGGCCTCCGGCCCCACCCTGCCGCTGCCGGGCGGCCGGGCCGAAGCGCGGCGCCTCGCCGCGCTCTACCGGCTGGACCTGCCCCAAGCGGCGGCAAGCCTGCTGGCGGGCGACGACAATCTGCCACCCGAGCCGGACGATCCGGTCTTTGCCCGCAACAGCGTGGTCACCATCGCCTCGGCGGCGCTGTCGCTCGACGCCGCGGCCGAGGCGGCGCGCGCCGCCGGCGTCACCCCCGCCATCCTCTCGGACGCCATCGAGGGGGAGGCGCGCGACGTGGCGCTGGTGCACGCGGCCCTGGCACGCGAGATCGTCCTGCGCAACCGCCCGTTTGCCCGCCCCGTGGTGCTGCTCTCGGGCGGCGAGACCACGGTGACGCTGCGCGGCAAGGGGCGGGGCGGGCGCAATGGCGAATTCCTGCTGTCCCTCGCCATCGCCCTCGATGGCGTCGCGGGCGTCAGCGCGCTGGCCGGCGACACCGACGGCATCGACGGCTCGGAGGACAATGCCGGCGCCTTCGTCGACGGCACTTCCGCCCGCCGCCTGCGCGAGGCGGGCATCGACCCGCAGGCGGCGCTGGCCGACAATGACGCCTACAGCGCCTTTGCCGCCATCGGCGATCTTTTCGTCACCGGCCCCACCGGCACCAATGTCAACGATTTCCGCGCCATCCTGGTCCGCTGAGGGCGGCGTGGTAAAATCATACTTTTATGCGGCAAGACCCTTGGCAGGCCGGGTGCGGTCTGCTCTATAGCCCCGGCATGATTTCGGGAGGGCGTCCGGCATGAGCAGGCGGAAAATCGCGGTGATCGGCGTGGGCAAGATCGCGCAGGACCAGCATTTGCCGGTGATCGACGCCTCGCCAGATTTCGAGCTGGCCGCCACGGTCTCGACGCGCGGCGTCGGCCATGGCGCGGTGCCGGTGTTCCGCACCCCGGCCGAGCTTTATGCCGCCATGCCCGAGGTGGGGCTGGTTGCCATCTGCACGCCGCCGGGCGTGCGCCACGCTTTTGTGCGCGAGGCGCTCGACGCCGGCAAGCACGTGCTGATGGAAAAGCCGCCCACCCCTACCATTTCCGAACTGGACGACCTCATCGCCCACGCGGCGCGGCTCGACCGCGTGCTGTTCCAGACCTGGCACAGCCAGTACAACGCCGCCGTCGAGCGCACGAAGGTGCTGCTGGCCGAGCAGGGCGTGCGTTCGGCCCGCATCGACTGGCGCGAAAGCGTGCGCAAATGGCACCCCGGCCAGGACTGGGTGTGGGAGCCGGGCGGTTTTGGCGTCTGCGACCCGGGCATCAATGCCCTTTCCATCTTCACCCGGGTCATGCCGTTCCCGGTTTTCGTCAAAAGCGCCCGCCTCACCTTCCCGGCCAACCGGCAGACGCCGGTCGACGTGGAAACGGTGTTCAGCTCCGGCCAGCCGCACCAGCCGGCGCTCTCGGGCGGCTTCAACTGGCTCGAGGAAAACGGCGAGATCTGGACCATCAGCTTCGTCACCGGCAGCGGCGCCGAACTGCGGCTGGAGCGCGGCGGCCGCACGCTGCGCATCGACGGCGCGGTGGTGCTCGAACACGGCGACGCCGAATATGCCGGCATTTACGAGCGCTTCGCCAACCTGCTCGACGCCGGTGCCTCCGAGGTCGACGCCGCCCCGCTGCGGCTCATGGCCGACATCTTCCTCATGGGCGCCCGCGAGACCGGCCCCGCCTTCCACTGGTAGGCCGCGCGTTTTTTCGGTTAGGGCACGGCGGCGCTAAAGCCACCGGCGCTGTCCTTGGGTCTGACCTGCGCCGTCAGCGCAGCGCCCGGCCCGCGGCGTCGAACAGGTGCAGGCTGTCGGCCGGCAGCTTGATGGCGATGGGCTGGCCCGGTTCGAGCGCGGGGGCGCCGTCGAGCTTCAGCGTCACGGTTTCCCCGCCCGGCAATTCGGCATAGGCCAGCGCGTATTCGCCGAACTGCTCGACCACCGCCAGCGTGCCGGTGAGGTCGGCATCGTCCGGCGTGCCGCGCAGCAGGTGCTCGGGCCGCACCCCCAGCGTCGTCGCCTCGCCCAGCCGCGGATGGCTGAGGGCGAGGCGCTTGCCGCCCGGCAACGTCACCCCGTCGGCGGCGGCGCTGATGGCGAGGAAATTCATGCGCTGGCTGGCGATGAAGCCGGCGACGAACGTGTTGACCGGCTGGCGATAGAGCTCCAGCGGCGAGCCGACCTGCTCGATCCGTCCGGCATTGAGCACCACGATGCGGTCGGCCAGCGTCATCGCCTCCACCTGGTCGTGCGTCACATAGATCATGGTGGCGGCCAATGTCGCGTGCAGCTTAGCGATTTCCACCCGCGTCTGGGCGCGCAGCGCCGCGTCGAGATTGGAGAGCGGCTCATCGAACAGGAACACCTGCGGCGCCCTGACGATGGCCCGGCCGATGGCGACGCGCTGGCGCTGCCCGCCGCTCAGCGCCTTGGGCATGCGCTCGAGATAGGGCTCGATCTGCAGGATGCGCGCCGCCTCGCGCACCCTCCTGTCCACCTCGGCCTTCGGCGTCTTGGCCAGCTTGAGGCCGAAGGCCATGTTCTCGTAGACGCTCATATGCGGGTAGAGCGCGTAGGACTGGAACACCATGGCGATGCCGCGCTGCGGCGAGGGCACGTCGTTGACGACGCGCCCGCCAATGGCGATCTCGCCGCCGCTGATCGGTTCGAGCCCGGCGATCATGCGCAGCAGCGTCGATTTTCCGCAGCCCGAGGGGCCGACGAACACCACGAATTCGCCGGCCTTGATATCGAGGTCGACGCCGTGCACCACCTCGAGCGATCCATAGGACTTGCGGACGGCCCGCAGACTGACATCGGCCATGGCCGGCTCCCTATATTTCCACCAAGAGCGTCGCGATCTCGAACGGCCGCAGCGCCAGCGTCACCCCGTTGTCGACCAGCTCCAGCGCCGCGCCGGGCGCTTCCTCCATCAGGTTGACCGGCCGCACCGACTTGACCGGCAGGCCGAAGGCGATGCGCGCCGTGGCCCTGGTATTGGCGTGCTCGAAGACACGCAGCACCAGGGCGTCGGATTTTTCCGCCTTCTTCACCGTCTCGATGGTGACGTTGGCCGCATTGACACTGGCGAGGCCGAAGCTTTCCAGCGTGCCCGCCGCCGCCACCGGCGCCGCGTTGCCCAACACCCCGATGGGGTTGTTGAAGCGCTCGGCGGCGCGGTGCACCTGGGCCAGGTCCGCCACCCCCTCATGCACGAAAAGCCCGTAGCGCAGGCGATGCTCGCCCAGATCGGCCTCGGGATGCGGGTGGCTGGAGCCGCGCACCAGGGTGAGCCGCACCAATTGCTCGTGGCAGTCATAGCCGTATTTGCAGTCATTGATGAGGGCGACGCCGAAATCGGCCTCGCTGAGATCGACCCAGCGGTGCATCGAGGCTTCGAAACGCGCCTTGTCCCAGCTGGTATTGCGATGCGTGGCGCGCGTCACGTGGCCGAACTGGATTTCCGAGCGGATCTGCGAGCTGTTGAGGTCGAGCGGGAACAGCGCCTTGATGAGCTGGGCCCGTTCGTGCCAGTCGATGAAGGTGTCGAATTCGAGCTGCCGCGCCCCCGCGGCCAGCGAAATCACCTGCACGATCCGCGACTGCCGGTAGTGCCGCTCGATGCGGATGGCGGCCCGGTGCGGCCCCGTCTCGACCACCGCGATATCGGCCGTCGCGTAGGCCAGCGGCCAGCACTGTTCCTCGAAATAGCGCTCGATATCCCAGGCGTCCCAGTTGATCGGCTTGTCTTCATAGGCAACGAGCCGGTTGGCCTTTTCGCCGGCAACCAGGGTTTCGCGGTTCCGTGTCTTGTCGAAGATCGAGACGATCTCGCCGCTCGCGTCGAAGGCGACGCGCAGCCGCTCGTTTTCGAGATGCCGGGGCGAGACGGAGAGCGTGTTGTTCTCCTCCCCGGCATGCGGCACGATGGCCGCCGATGCCCAGCCCAGCGCCGGCAGGCCCGCCACGGGCGCCGCCATGGCCGTACTGCCGTCGGCGCGGGTGATGGCTTGCAGCGCCGTGACGCCGGCGGGCGTCGCGAGGCCATGCCCGGTTGCCGGTGCACCGGCCCCCAGCGTCACCAGCTCCGCCCGGTCCTGGCTGGTGAAGTTGAGGAGGGCGAGCCCGTCGCGGCCGGCGCCGGTCGCGGCGCGCGCCGCGCTCTGCCACGGGCCGTTGGCCGAGGCGAGGACGGAGAAGATTTTCTCGTAGTCGGCGTCGCTGTCGACATAGACCTCGCCGATCGAGGTGCCGGGCAGGATGTCGTGGAACTGGTTGATCAGCGTCAGTTCCCAGAATTCGGCCAGCGTCTCGGCGGGATAGGCCATGCCGGCCCGGGCCAGCGCCATGGCGCCCAGAAATTCGAGCTCCCGCAGCTGCCGCTCGGCCCGGCGGTTATTGGCCTTGTTCTTGGCCACCGAGGTCAGCGTGCCGCGGTGATATTGCAGGTAAAGCTCGCCGTTCCACACCGGGAAGCGCCCCGGCTCGGCGTCCATCGCCCGGCCCAGCCGATTTAGGAACGGCACGATGCCTTCCAGCTTCACCCGCGGGGCGCCGGGAATGCCGCGCTCGAGCCGCGTGCCGCGCTCGATCATGGCGCGGGTCGGCCCGCCCCCGCCATCGCCATAGCCATAGGACATGACGAGTTCGTCATAGGCGGCCTTGGGCTCGTAGCGCTTCCAGGCGCCCATGGTCTCGCTGACCGACAAATCGCCATTATAGGTGGTGTAGATGGCTTCGCTGTCATAGCGCTGCGCGGTGATGAGCTGCGCCTTGGTGACCGTGCCGTCGATGCCGCGCCAGAAGAAGGTGTCGTAGGGGTGGCGGTCGGTATCGTTCCAGCTCAGCTTGCTGGTGACGAAATATTTGAGCCCCGACTTGTCCATGATCTGCGGCAGGTTGGCCGAATAGCCGAACGTGTCGGGCAGCCACACCGTCTTGGGGTCGACCTCGAAATGCTCGAGATGGAAGCGCCGGCCGCGCATGATCTGGCGCACCAGGCTTTCGCCCGAGATGATGTTGACGTCCGGCTCCACCCACATGGCGCCTTCGATCTCGAACTGCCCGGCCTTGACCCGCTCTAGCAGCTGTTCCCAGATTTCGGGGTAGTCCTGCTTGAGAAAATCGAACAGCACCGACTGGTTGTACATGAAGACGAACTGCGGATACTCGGCCATCAGGTTGAGCACCGTGGCGAAGCTGCGGCCGGTCTTGTCGCGCGTATGCATGATGCGCCACAGCCAGCCCACGTCGAGATGGGTCGAGCCCACGGCGGTGATCTGCGGCTGCACTTCGGTATCGGCGAGGGCGTAGATTTCCGCGGCGATCTTTTCGGCCGCCGGCAGGCTGGCCTCGAATTCGGCGGTGTGGCCGTCGCGCCGGTCGAGCGCCCGCAGGGCGCGCTGTACGATGTTGAGGATGGCGTGGCGGCGCGGGTCGTTCTGCTGCAGCAGCACGGCGACGTCGAGCGGCGTCTGCAAATCGTAGTAGAGCTTTTCGGCCCGCTCGTTGCGGATGAAGAAATCCACCTCGAAGCCGACCAGCGGCCGGTCGAAAAAGGTGAAGGCGTTGACCAGCAGCACGTGGCGGTTGCCCGGCACGGCGTCGCGCTCGATCACCAGCTCGGTATGGTTGCCGTCCAGCGCCTGGGCGATGTGGCCGTCGAGATAGGCGAGGCATTGCGGGTCGGTCGAGCCGGGCCTGTCCTGCCACTGGCTGGTGAAGCGGGCGACGAACACCTGGCCGCGCGCCGCTTCCGGCACGGTGATTTCCGCCGCGAACCAGGTGTGCTCCTGATGCTTGCCCCAGACAGAATGCCGGCCGAATTTCTCCCAGCTGCGCCAGTCGGCCTTGAGCGCCGCGGCGGCGGGATAGTTGTCGGCGCGCTCGACATGCCACTGGAACGGCACGTCCCTGAGCGGCGTGCGGATTTTCCCCTCGAGGTCCGCGCACAGCCGCAGCAGCTTGCCCTCCTGCTTGAGGTCGTCATCGAGCAGACCCAGCCTGGAGGCGAGGGGGTTGGAATAGGTCATCCTTTAACTCCGACACCGGCGAAACCCGTATTCATGTTTCGCCGCAACAGAAAATAGACGCCGACCGCCGGCGCTGCGTAGATAATGGAAAAGGCGGTGAGGAAGCCATAATTGATGGCCCCCTGCTGCCCGAAGGCGGCGTAGAGCCCCACCGACATGGGAAAGCCGTCCTGCACCCGCGCGAAGATCAGCGGCAGGAGGAACTCGTTCCAGGCGCCGGTGAAGCTGAAGAACCAGACCACGGCGATACCGGCCCGCGACATCGGCAGCACGATCTTTGCCACGATCTGGAAGAGGTTGGCGCCCTCCACATAGGCCGCCTCCTCGAGCTCGATCGGCACGGTGTCGAAGAAATTCTTGAGCAGCAGCAGGGTGAAGGGCAGGTTGAGGATGGTGAGCGCGATGATGACGCCGAGCTGGTTGAGCAGGCCCATGCGCTGCGCGGTGAAATAGAGCGGCACCAGCACCCCCGCCGAGGGCAGCATGCGCAGCAGCACCAGCGTCCACAACAGCGCATTGCGCCCCGGGATCTTCAGCCGCGACAGCGGATAGGCGGCGCTGATGCCGACGATGACGCTGAGCGTCGCGGTGCCCGCCGCAATCAGCATGGAGTTGAGGAACTGCCGGCCGGCATTGCCGCTGACGGCGAGCACGAAATTGTCGAGCCCCACGGCGCGGGGAATTTCCAGCTGCCCGGTCGAGGCGGTGTTGAAGGCGTTGAGCACCAGCCAGGAAAACGGGCTGACCCAGATGACGGCCATGAAGGCCAGCGCGATGGCGGTGAGGCGGGAAGGGGCGGTCGATTCCATTATTTCGGCTCCCGCAGCATGCGCAGATAGACCAGCGACAGGCAGCCCACGATGACCAGCATGGCCACCGAAATGGCCGAGCCGAAGCCCAGATTGCCGCGCGCAAAGCTCTGGTTGTAGAGGAACACCGCCAGCGTCTCGGTCTGCCGGCCCGGCCCGCCCCCGGTCATGGCGTAGATCAGCGGGAAATAGGTGAAGGTCCAGATGGTGATGAACAGCATGTTGGTGGCGATATGCGGCCGGATGATCGGCAATTGCACGCGCCAGATGCGTTGCAGCGGCGTCGCCCCGTCCACCTTGGCCGCCTCGACCACTTCGCGGCTCACCGAATCGAGCGCCGCCGAAAACAGCAGGTAGCTCCAGGCGGTGCCCTTCCAGATATTGGCGATGGTGACCACGGGCAGGGCGTAGTCGTTGATGAAATTGACCGGCGGCAGCCCGAGCGGCCGGATGATGAGCTGGTTGATGAGCCCGGTCTGCGCGGTGGTGGCCGACCACAGGAAGGCCGCCACGATATCGGGCAGCAGCCAGCCCAGCATGACGCACACTTCCACCACGTTGCGCAGCGTCGAGCGCGTGCCGCGCAGCGCCGCGGCGAGCAGGAACCCGAGCACCGACTGGCCGACAATGGCCGAGAAGAAGACGAAGATGACGGTGGTCCACAGCGATTCGAGAAAGCCGCGCCGCGTGAACAGGCGCTGGAAATTCTCGAGGCCCACCCAGCTCCACTCGACGCTCTTGCGCCCCACCAGCGCCAGGTCGGTGAAGGAGAAGGCGAAGGCCCAGGCGGTGAAATAGAGCAGGATGCCGATGAGCAGCACGGCGGGCAGCATGCCCAGCCCCAGGATGAGCAGATTATTGGTCAGCCAGGGATTGGCCTGGTTCTTCATCGGCTTGCCCTCATGCCGCGGTTTTTCCGGCACCCGTGCCGCGCGGCGGAAACTCTGCTTGTGCGGATAAAAAAGGCCCGGCGACGCCCCTGGAGGACAGGGGGCGTCGCCGGTCCGTGGTTCAGGTCACTCGTAAGTGATGACGTTCTCCTCGCCGAACTCGTCGACCAGGGCGTCATGATACTCCTGCACCACCTCGTCGGGAGTGGCCCCGTCGAGAATGTCGGCCGTCGCCTGCTGGATCAGCGCCGACACGGTCTGGTAGCCCGGCACGGTATCGCGCCCGGTGGTATCGGCGGCCAGCTTGGTGGCCTCCGCCAGGAACGGATCGGCGGTGTATTCGGGCGATTGCGAGATGTCGGTCCGCACCCCCATGCGGTGATTGTCCAGCGTCCACTGCTTGAAATTGCCTTCATCGAAGATGGCGGTGATCAGCTTGAACGCCAGGTCCTTGTCGGCGGCATTGGCGTTGATGCCGATGGTCCAGCCGCCCGAGATATTGGTGGTCGCCTTGGCGCCTTCGACGCCCGAGCCGGGCCAGGGCGTCCAGGCCACGGTGGCGTCGCGCTCCTCGCGGCTCGGGGGATTGTTGCAATCCCACAGGCACGCATCCTCCCACGAGCCCGAGGCGAGAATGCCCAGCTCGTCATTGGCCAGCGCCGCGCGTACCGCCGCCCCGATATCGGTGGCATAGTTGAGTTCGGCGGTATTGAGCTCGCGCTCCACATAGACCTGGTGGAAGAGGTCGAAGGTGCGCCGCAGCGCCGGGCTGTCGCCGATCCACTGATTGGTCTCGCGGTTGAGCAGGCGGTTGCGGTCGTTTTCGGGCACGTCCGCGCCGAGCAGCGCCATATAGACGCCCTGCATGGTGGTGGCTTCGCCCTGCTTGGTGCCGGCCGGCAACTGGAACGGGTAGCGCACGCCCGCATCCTTGAGCTGCTGCGCGGCGTCGAGCACGTCGTCCCAGGTTTTCGGGGCCCAGGGCGTCGCGATGCCGGCCTTCTCGAAATTGGAGAGGTCGTACCAGAGCATGCGCACGTCGGTATCGGTGGGCAGCGCGTAGACCTGCCCCTGGTAGGAGGCGACTTCCAACAGGCCCGGCAGGTAGTACTGGTACTGGTCCCAGCCCGCCAGGAGTTCGTCGAGCGGCAGCAGATAGCCGGCCGAAGCCAGCTCGGACACCATGAAGCTGTCCATCAGGTTGACGTCGGCGGCGGTGCCGGCGCTGAGATCGAGCGCGATGCGCTGGTCATAGCCCTGGCCCGGCAGCTTGATGGCGTTGACCGTCTCGCCGGTCTCCGCCTCGAAGGCGGCGATGCCGGGCTCGACCAGCGCGGCGATCCATTCGGCATACATGAACGACACTTCGGCCCGCGCCGGGCCGGCGATGGCGGCCGTCATGGCCAGCGTCGCCACCCCCGTCAAAAGCACTTTCTTGAGCATGATTCCCTCCCTGTGATGCGTGCCCCCGCGATCGGCGGCACCGGCCGGCTCCTCGTTCCGGCGTGCAGCGCAGCTAAGCACAGCGCGTGCAACGTTGCAATTGCGTCCATGAAAACAGCGATTTTTTGCGGATACGCCCACTCAACATGCTGTAATTCATCCGGATTTCGCTGGAAAAGCACTGTGCGTAAGTGCCTTCGGTATTTGCATCGTTGCAGCGATTGCGGGTACACCCGGCGCCGTGCTTCGTGCTAAACAATGTGCCCAGGGGAAGCAGCATGCACAACGACAGGCCCGGATCAGCCGTGAAGGGGCGGGTGACGCTCAAGACCATCGCCGAGGTGACCGGCCTCAGCCTTTCCACCGTGTCGCTGTCGCTGCGCGGCGGCACGACGCTGAAAAAGGAGACGCGCGACAAGGTCGCCGCGGCGGCCAAGGCGCTGGGCTATGTGCCGGACCGGGCCGGCGTGCGCCTCCGGACCGGCAAGACCAATGTGCTGGCGCTGGTGCTGGACGGGGGCGAGGATTCCATCGATTTCGCCCGCCAGATGATCCAGGGCATCGGCCAGGCCATCAAGGGCACGCCCTACCACCTGACGGTGACGCCCGAATTCGAGCGCGAATCCACCGATACGATCCGCTACATCCTGGAGAACCGCAACGCCGATGGCGTCATCATCACCCATACCAGCCCGCGCGACCCGCGCGTGCAGATGATGATCGACGCCGATTTCCCCTTCGTCAGCCACGGGCGCACGGAGTTCTTCACCCCCCACCCCTATCACGACTTCCATTCCGAGGCCTTTGCCGCCATGGCGGTGGAGCGGCTGGCGGCGAAGGGTTGCCGCCAGGTCATGCTGGCGATCGGCGACGACCGCACCACCAACTACCACAATATCGTTACCGCCTTTCACCGCACCGCCGCGCGCTGCGGGCTGGAGATGCGGCTGCTCGAAGGCACGATGGGGCTGATGCCGGCCGAGCTGCGCGGCATCGGGCTGGATCTGGCGCGCTCGCCCGACCGGCCCGACGGCCTCGTCTGCGACAGCGAGATGCGCACCATCGCACTGGTCGCCGGTTTCACCGAGGCGGGGCTGGTGCCGGGCGAGGATATGCATCTGGTCTACAAGCAGACCTCGGGCATCCTGCCGACGCTGTTCCCCACCATGGACAGCATCCGCGAGGACGTCTTTGCGGCGGGCGGCGAATTGACCCGGCTGTTGCGTCTGCGCATCGAGGGTGCTCCCATCGGCCAGTTGCAGACCATGGCCGAGCCGCAGCCGCAATGGCGCAGCGCGCCGCTGCTGCCGGTTGCGGGCGCCGCGGCAGCGGGGGCTCAGTAGCGGCTGATATCGAGCCGCTGGTCGATGAAGGCGCGCTTGCCGCCGCGGCCGCTGGCGATCTGGCTCACCTCCTCGCTGGCAAAGGCGATATGGCCCTGCGTTTCGGCCTCGAGATGGGCCCGCAGCCGCTCGGCGTCGGCGGGTGAGCCCTGCGGCGCCAGCAGGTAGCGGATGGTCACTTCGCCCGGCGTCTCCTGGTAGAACTGCACTTCGGCGATGCCGGCGAACATCGCGGTGTCCTCCGGCGTGAGGGACGTGGCCACCACGCGCCGCCCGTCGCGCGAGATCAGGAAATCGGGCTTGCGGCGCGGCGCCAGCCCGCGCACGCGCAGCCGATAGCCGTTCGCCGCCGTGGCCGGCTCGACCAGCTGGGCGAAATCGCCGGTGTCGTAGCGGATGAACGGCATGCCGGTCGAAATGAAGCCGGTGGCAACGATCCGCCCCTCCCCACCCGGCTCGGTGACCGGGACGCCCGCCTCGTCCACCAGTTCGGTGGCGCCGTAGAGCGGGTTGAACGTATAAAACCCCTCTTCCTCGGAGTCTTCGAGCGCAAAGGCGGTCTTTTCGCTGAGGCCGTAAAAGACGCTGAACCGCACCGCGCCCAGCACGCTGCGCATCAGGGCGCGCTGGTGCGGGTAGAGCGGCTCGGAAATGGGCAGGATGCCGGCAATGCCGGCGCGCGGCACCCGGCCCAGTTCGCGCATGCGCCGGCACAGCAATTCGATGGCCGAGGGATAGCCGTAGAGAAAGCGGATGCCGCGCCGGTCGATCTGGTCGATGAAGGCCGCCGCGTCCGCCGTCGTCAGCGGGAACACCGCGATTTTCAGCTCCCGCAGCGCCGGGTCCCAGTAATGGGCGCCGCTTTCGTCGAGGTTGAGGCCGCGCAGGGCGACGCGCGCATCGTGCTCGCGAAAGCCGATCCGGGCCCAGCCATCGTAGACGAAGGCCATTTCGCGCGGGCTGCGGTCGCGGTCGAGATAAAAGCCGAACGGCGCCTCGGCGTTGGAGCCGCTGGTGGTGGCCGCTTCCACCTGCCAGTGCGGCACCGCCAGCGCCGCCTCCCCCGCCGCGCTCAACTGCGCCTTGTCCAGCACCGGCAGGCGGGGCAATTCGGCCGGGGTGAAGCCCGCCGCGTCGAACCCGCTACCGAAGGCGGTGTCGAGCAGTGCGCGATAGAACGGGCTCCCCCGATGCGCCTTCTCCAGCAGCGCGCGCAGCGCCACCAGATGCTGCGCGGCGGCGTATTGCGGGTCGTTCTCGGCCCGGGCGATACGGGCGCGCCACGCTTTGTAGGTGCTGCCGAATTTGAGGCCAGTCGGCACCCGCGCGAGCAGCGGGCCGGCGGCCGAGCGCACGAATTTGGGGCTGTGGGCATAAAGTCCGCGGGCGATGTCGAGGGGTTTCATCGCGCCCCCTCTAGCCTGCCGGCGGTGGCTACGCGCGTCCAGATGGCGCAGAGGGTTTTGGCATAGGGGCCGGTATCGAGCCGCTCGCGATGCGTCCGCCGCGCCGCTTCGCCCAGCTCACGGCGCAACGCCGGCGTTTCGATCAGCTTTGCCAGGGCCTGCCGCAGCGCCTCGACGTCGCCGGGCGGCACCAGCAGGCCCGTCTCGCCGTCGCTGACGATATCGGGCGTCGCCCCTACCGGCGTCGTGACGATGGCAAGGCCCGCCGCCATGGCCTCGATGACCGCGATGGGCAGGTTTTCGCTATGCGAGGGCAGGGTGAGGATATCCGCGGCCGAGAGCAGGCGCGCCACGTCGTCCTCCCCCTGCCAGCCGGGGACGGCGACGCGCTCTGCCAGCCCCAGTTCCCCGAGGTCGCGGCGCAGCTTGTCCACCTCGCCATCGCCGGCGATGGTGGCGCGCCAGCCCGGCAGCGCCGCCAGTCCCCCCAGCGCCGCGCACAGTTCAGGCACGCCCTTGCGGTTTTCGACCCGCCCCAGAAAGAGGATATGGACGCTTTCGCCCCCGCCCGCGTGCGGCAGGCGCGGCACCGGCGTGGCATTGGGCACGATGACGAGGCGTTCGGCTGTCTCGGGCACCCGGGCGCGCACGAAATCCCGCCAGATGCCGCCCAGCACGATGATGCCGCCGGCGCCGGCGAACATGGCCCCGATGCACCGGGCGAGCAAACCGTTGTCTTCCGGCCAGAAGCGCCGATAATCCGCGCCGTGCAGATGCAGCACATAGGGGACGCGGAGCGCCCGCGCCCAGGCGGCGATGACCAGCTTGCGATAGGTGCTGCCATGGCTGGCAAGGTTGATATGCACCAGGTCGAGCTTGCCGCCGAGCCGGGCCGCCAGCATCTGCAGGCAGAAGCCGAGAACGTAGAAGGGCGAGAGCATGACGGAACCGTTGCCGCGACTGGCGACGAAGCGGACCGCCACCGCGCCGTCCGCCTGTTGCGCCAGCGCGCGGCGCAGCGCGTTCATCATCCTGTCGATGCCGCCCTGTCCCAGGCCGGCGGCCGGCGTGGCGACCATGACGTGGATAATAGAACGGGCATGCGCGTGTTGCCGCAAGCAAGCCTCCCGGCAAAGCTGAAATCAGGCCAATGCCCGTAGTAGATTCAAGCCACTAGCATTCGGTTAATCCCCGCCGGCGGCGCCGCGTCGTGGTTAATCGACCGGTAGGAAAAACGCCCGTCTTTTCAAGGCCTTTTCCGTCAACCCTGCGTAGCAGCACCTATGCTGCGGTGCGGCTCAGCCGGCGGCGATGGCGGCGCACAGCTTGGCGGGCAGCGACAGGGTCTCGCGGATCGCCGCGACGCGTTCCGGCGTATAATAACCCTCGACGTCCAGCATGTTGACGGTGCCCACCAGCTCGTCGCGCAGGATCACCGGCATGTTGACCACCGACTGGCAGCCCAACGCGTCGATCAACTCGTGGTCGGCGAACACTTCGGCGATGGCGGCGATGGTGTTGGCGACGAAATAGTCGCGCCGCTTGTGCACGACCTCGAACCAGGCGTCGCGATGGATCGGCTTGGTGCCGGAGGTCGGGTAGTTTTCCGGATCGCTGCTATAGGCACGGCGGGCCAGCCCGTTCGCCATGTCGACGCTCATATAGGTAAAGAGCCTGGCGCCCACCGTGGCCCGGGTCAGCGTCTGCAACGCGGCGAAAGCCTCCTCGGCGGTCCTGGCGCGGGCAATGGCCGCGTCGAACGCGGCGAGGGCAGTTGGGTCGCTCATCGGATTGTCCTTGGTGTGATAAGGGGGCAGGGGAGGCTCAGCCGCCCAGGGTCGCGGCGAGCAGTTCCTGCGAATAGGGGTCGGTCAGCGCCTGCGCCTTGAGGCGGGCGACGTCGGCCACCTCGACGATGCGCCCGTGGCGCATCACCGCCAGCCGGTCGCAGAGGAAGCTCACCACCGGCAGGTTGTGGGTGACCAGCAGATAGGTGAGCCCCTGTTCGCGCCTGAGGCGCTTCAGCAGGTTGAGGATTTCGGCCTGCACCGAGACGTCGAGCGCCGAGGTCGGCTCGTCCAGCAGCAATATTTTGGGCTCCAGCATCAGCGCCCGGGCGATGGCGACGCGCTGGCGCTGGCCGCCCGACAGCTGGTGCGGAAAGCGGAAGCGGAACCGCCGGTCGAGCCCTACCGCGGCGAGCATCGCCTCGACCCGCTCGCCGCGATTGCCGATGCCGTGGATGGCCAGCGGCTCGCTGAGCGCGGCGTCGATGGTCTTTCGCGGATGCAGCGAGCCATAGGGGTCCTGGAACACCATCTGCACCTGGCGCGCCACGGCGCGGTCGACGCCGTGGCGGCGCGACCGCCCCAGCACCGAGATGCCGCCGCGCCAGTCGGGCGCCAGCCCGGCAATGGCGCGCAATATGGTGGATTTGCCCGAGCCGCTTTCGCCCACCAGCGCAAAGCTTTCGCCCTCGGCGATGGCGAGGTCGATGCCGTGCACCACCTGCGTCTCGCCATAGGCGATGTCGAGCCTGTCGAGCTGGATCGCCGTCATGTGCCGGCCCATTGGCTGCGGTCGAGCACCGGCAGTTCGGCGCGCGCTTCGTCGATGGTCGGCATGGCGGCGAGCAGTCCCCGCGTATAGGGGTGCCGGGCCGCGCTCAACTGGCCGGCGGCGCATTCCTCAACCACGCTCCCGGCATTCATCACCAGGATGCGGTCGCAATAATGGCTGACGAGGTTGAGGTCGTGGCTGATGAGCATCAGCCCCATGCCCTTGTCGCGCACCAGTTCGTCGATGATGTCGAGCACCTGGCGCTGCACCGAGACGTCGAGCGCCGAGGTGGGCTCGTCCGCGATCAGCAGTTCCGGCTCGGGGATCAGCATCATGGCGATCATGATGCGCTGGCCCATGCCGCCCGATACCTCGTGCGGATAGAGCCCGGCGACGCGCTCGGGATCGTCGATGCGCACCGCTTCCAGCATGTCGAGCAGGCGCCGGCGCACCGCCGTACGCCCCAGTTTCTGGTGCGTCACCAGCGCTTCGGCGATCTGCTCGCCCACGGTCATCACCGGGTTGAGCGAGAATTTGGGGTCCTGCATCACCATGGAGATGCGCGCCCCGCGAATGGCGCGCATCTGCTTTTCGCTGCGGCTCAGGATATCGATGCCGTCGAACGCTAGCCGGTCGGCCGTCACCAGCCCCGGCTTGCGCACGAGCTTGAGGATCGAGCGGCCGGTCATCGACTTGCCCGAGCCCGACTCCCCCACGATCCCCAGCCGCTCGCGCCCCAGCGTAAAGGAGATGCCCTTGACCACCTCCACCCGCCCGGCATGGGTGGGAAAGCTGACACGCAAATTCTCGACGGCGAGCAGCGGCGGGGTCATGTGCGGCCCTCGCTCTTGGGGTCGAGCACGTCGCGCAGCCCGTCGCCGAGAAAGCAGAAGCCCAGCGAGACGATGATGATGGCGAAGCCCGGCATGGTGGCGACCCACCACTGGTCGAGGATGAAGGTGCGGCCGCGCGAGATCATCGCCCCCCATTCGGGCAGCGGCGGCTGCGCCCCCAGCCCGAGAAAGCCCAGCCCCGCCGCCGTCAGGATCACCCCGGCCATGTCCAGCGTCACCCGCACGATCATCGAGGAGGTACACAGCGGCAGGATATGCCGCACGATCAGCCGGATCGGCCCGCCGCCGGCCAGCTGCACCGCCTGGATATATTCGGCATTGCGGATGGTCAGCGTCTCGGCGCGGGCGATGCGCGCATAGGCCGGCCAGGCGGTGATGGCGATGGCGATGATGGCGTTGTTGATGCCCGGGCCGAGCGCGGCGACGAAGGCCAGCGCCAGGATCAGCTTGGGCAGCGACAGGAAGATATCGGTAAAGCCCATCAGCACCCGGTCGATCCAGCCGCCGAAATAGCCGGCGACGGCACCGATGACGAGGCCCAGCGGTGCCGAGATCAGCGCCACCAGCAACACGATGGTGAGAGTGATCTGGCTGCCCCAGATGACGCGCGAGAAGATATCGCGGCCCAGCTCGTCCGTGCCCATCCAGTGGGCGGCTGACGGCGGCATCAGCCGGTTGCCAAGGTCCTGCCCGGTGGCCGAATAGGGCGCGAGCCAGGGCGCCAGCAGCGCCGTCAGCAGCAGCGCGAGGATGATCAGCCCGCCCAGCACCGAGAGCGGGTTGGCCAGGAGCGCCACGACGATGCGATAGGCGCGGCCGGCATTGGCCTGCAGGCGCGAGGCGGGGGAATCGGCGAGCAGCCAGTCGCGCGTGCGCATCAGCGGGCCCTCGGGTCGAGGACGCGGTAGAGCACGTCCGAAATCTTGTTGATGAAGATGAAGACCGCGCCGATGACCAGCGTCGCGCCCAGCACCGCGTTCATGTCGGCATTGAGCAGCGCCGTGGTGAGATAATTGCCGATGCCCGGCCAGGAGAACACCACCTCCACCATCACCGAGCCTTCGAGGAGCCCCGCATAGGAGAGGCCGATGACGGTGATGAGCGGCACGCGGATGGGGTTGAAGGCGTGGCGCCACACCACGATGCGCTCGGGTACGCCCTTGACGCGCGCCGTGGTGACGAATTCCTGCCCCAATTGGTCGAGCATGAAGCTGCGGGTCATGCGCGCGATATAGGCGAGGCTGAAAAAGCCCAGCACCGTGGCCGGCAGCATGAGGTGGCTGACCGCGTTCCAGAAGATGTCGGTCTCCCCCGCCACCAGGCTGTCGATGAGGATCACCCCGGTGACCGGCGGCACGAGGCCGTCATAGAAGATGTCGAGCCGCCCCGGTCCGCCCACCCATCTGAGGCGCGCGTAAAACACCGCCAGCCCCACCAGTCCCAGCCAGAAGGCGGGCACCGAATAGCCCAGCAGCCCGACGACGCGGATGATCTGGTCGAGCCAGCTGCCCTGCCGCGCGGCGGCGGTGACCCCCAGCGGCACGCCCAGCGCGACGCCGATGAGGATGCCCAGCGTCGCCATCTCGAAAGTGGCGGGAAAGAAGCGGCGCAAATCCTCGATCACCGGGCGGCCGGTCGAGATCGACTGCCCCAGATTGCCGGTAAGCGCGTTGCCCACATAGTTGAAGAACTGCACCACCAGCGGCTGGTCGAGGCCCATGGCCAGCCGCGCCGTCTCGTATTGCGCCGGCGTCGCCCGGTCGCCCACCACCGCCAGCACCGGATCGATGGGGATCACCCGGCCGATGAAGAAGGTGATGGCGAGGAGGCCCAGAAAGGTCAGCGCCAGCGTCACCAGGAAACCGGCAATGGCGCCCGAGCGGCGCCAGGTCCGGCTTCTGCCGAAAGCGGCGGCAGGCGTGGGGGTGGCGGGGGAAGGCTCGACGCTCACGCAAAATCCTTCAATGGGAACAATGCTCTGGGCCACAGGCGGCGAGCCTGCGGGCTGGTTAAGTCTTCACATTTCCCTTTCACCATACAAGAAACTTTGCTTATATCAAAAAAATTTTGGTGGAGCGAAGCGTGGTGGAGGCGTTGGCGACAGTGGCGGATGGCCATCCCATGGTCGGGGCGTTGATCCGTGCCCGCCGCCGGCAGCAGCAGATGACGCTGATGGAGCTGGGCGCGGCTGCCGACGTGTCGGTGGGCTATCTCAGCCAGGTCGAGCGCGACCGCGCCACCCCCTCGCTGGGCACGCTGGCGCAGATCGCCCGGGCGCTGGGCGTCTCCATCGATTATTTCGTCGCCGCCCCGGCGCCCCATACGGCGCTGACCCGCGCCGGCGAGCGCAACCGCTTCTCCATCGCCGGCTCCTCCATCGTCTATGAGCGCCTCGGCGCCGACTTCCCCGGCAACCAGCTCTCGGGCTTCCTGATGACGGTGCCGCCCGGCTACCGCTCCGAGACGGTCGCCCATGAGGGCGAGGAAATGCTCTACGTGCTCGAGGGCGCCATCACCCAGCGCCTCGACGGCGAGGAGATGGTGATGAGCGCCGGCGACAGCCTGCATTTCCGCGGCAATCGCCCGCACGCCTGGGCCAACCATACCGACCAACCGGCACGCCTGCTCTGGACCGGCACGCTGGCCCTGTTCCGTTCCACCGCCCGCCCGCCGCGCCTGGTGGGGGGCACTGCCGCAACCGGCACCGATAAGCCGGCCCGTAAAACCACGACACCCAAGGAGAAACGCTCATGAAGCTCTTCCGCTCTGCCCTTCTGGCATCGGCGCTGAGCCTGCCGCTCATGGCGGGGGCCGCCTATGCGGCCACCCCGGCCGATGCGCTGGTCATCGCCCAGAACATCGACGATATCGTCGCGCTCGACCCCGCCCAGGCCTATGAATTCTCGGCCGGCGAGATCAATGCCAACCTCTACGACCACCTAGTGCAGTACGACGCCGAGGACACCACGGCGCTGGCCCCGGCCCTCGCCGCCGAGTGGAGCGTCGACGACGCCAACAAGGCCATCACCTTCACCATGCGCGAGGGCGTCACCTTCGCCTCGGGCAATCCGGTGCGCCCCGAGGACGTGCTCTATTCGTTCAAGCGCGTCGTCACCCTCAACCTGACGCCGGCCTTCATCCTCACCCAGCTGGGCTGGACCGCCGACAATATCGACGCCATGGTCAGCGTGGACGGCAACACCGTCACCGTGCGCTGGGACGGCGATTTCGCTTCCGCCTTCGTGCTCAACGTGCTGGCCTCGCGCCCGGCCTCCATCGTCGACGAAGCACTGGTCAGCCAGCATGTCGAGGGCGACGACTGGGGCAATGCCTGGCTCAACACCAATTCCGCCGGCTCCGGCCCCTTCGTGCTCACCGACTACCGCCCGGCCGAAATGGTGCGCATGCGCGCCAACGAGAGCTATTTCGGCGGCGCCCCGGCCATGCAGCAGGTCATCATCCGCCACGTGGCGGAAGCGGCGACCCAGCAGCTGCTGCTGACCTCCGGCGACGTCGACATGGCCAAGAACCTGACGCCGGACCAGATCGCGGGCCTGCCCGATACGGTCAAGGTCGAAACCTATCCGCAGGCGGCCGTGCACTTCCTCTCCTTCAACCAGAAGACCGAGAGCCTGACGCCGCCCGCCGTATGGGACGCGGCCCGCTATCTCGTCGATTATGACGGCATGGCCGAAAGCTTCCTCAAGGGGCAGATGGAAAAGCACCAGGCCTTCTGGCCCAAGGGTTTCCCCGGCTCCTATGACGAGACGCCCTACGGGTTCGATCCGGAGAAAGCTAAGCAGATCCTGGCCGATGCGGGCATCGAGACGCCGATCAACGTGACGCTCGACGTCATCAATTCGGCACCCTTCACCGACATGGCCCAGTCGCTCCAGGCCAGCTTCGCCGAAGCGGGGATCAATTTCGATATCCTGCCGGGCACCGGCGCCCAGGTCATCACCAAGTACCGCGACCGCACGCACGAGGCGATGCTGCTCTACTGGGGCCCGGACTTCATGGACCCGCATTCCAATGCCAAGGCCTTCGCCTACAACGCCGACAATTCGGACGACGCCTACCAGGCGACCACCACCTGGCGCAACGCCTGGGCCGTGCCCGACGCCATGAACGCGGAAGTGCTGGCCGCGCTGGCCGAGCCCGACCAGGCCAGGCGCAACGAGATGTATATCGAGTTGCAGAAGCAGGTGCAGGAAAGCTCGCCCATCGTCATCATGTTCCAGGCGACGCTGCAGATCGCCATGGCCGGCAATGTCGATGGCTATGTCAACGGCTCGAACTCCGACTTCGTCTATTATCGCCTGGTGACCAAGAACTAGCACCACGCGACTAACCGAACAGCGGGGGCCGGGCTTCTCGGCCGCCGCTTGAAGCCGGGCCTTTCCTCCTCTCGCCCGGCTTCGCCCCTTTCCTCCAGCAGAGCACCGAACCCCATGACGCCCGCCCTTCAAACCCGCCTGGCCAATCTGCGCGCCCGCATGGCGGCGACCGCCACCGACCTCGTGGTGCTGGGCCCCTCGAGCCATATGCGCTGGCTGGCCGATATCTCGCCCCATGGCGACGAGCGCCCGGTCATGCTGCTGGTCAGCGCCGGCTTTGCCGGCTTTCTCATGCCGGCGCTCAATGTCGACAGCGCCCGCCAGCATACCGACCTGCCCTTCTTCCCCTGGGCCGACGCCGAGGGGCCGGATGCGGCCCTCGCGGCGCTGCTCGAGGCCAGCGGCGTCGAGCGGACCAGCCCCTCGCTGGTGCTCGACGAAACCATGCGCGCCGATTTCGCGCTCCTCGTGCTCGACGCGCTGCCCGGCGCGCGGCGCCGGTTCACCGCCGATACGGTGGGGTATCTGCGCGCCCGCAAGGATGCGGACGAATATCGGCGCCTCAAGGCCTCGGCCCTGCTCAACGACGACGCCATGGCGGCCGGCTTTGCCGCCCTGCGCCCCGGCATTACCGAACTGGAAGTGGCCCAGGCGATCGACGATTTCTACAAGGCCCACGGCGCCACCACCGAATTCTGCTCGGTGTGCTTTGGCGCCAACGGCGCCTTTCCGCACCACCACACCGGCACGACGCGCCTGCAGCCGGGCGATGCCGTGCTGATCGACACCGGCGCGCGTCTCGACGGCTATCCCTCGGACATGACGCGGCTGGGCTTTTTCGGCAGCGCGCCGGAAGGGTATGGGCAGATCCACGCCATCCTCGAGCGCGCCGTCACCGCGGCCGTCGCGGCGGTCCGGCCCGGCATCCCCGCCAGCGCGGTGGACAAGGCGGCGCGCGACGTCATCGCGGCGGCCGGCTACGGGCCCAATTTCCTGCACCGCACCGGCCATGGCCTCGGCATCGACGTGCACGAGGCGCCCTATATCACCGCCACCAGCGAGACGGTGCTCGACGAGGGCATGGTGTTTTCCATCGAGCCGGGGATTTACCTCGCCGGCCGCTTCGGCCTGCGGCTCGAGGAAATCGTCATCATCCGCAACGGCAAGGCGGAAATCCTCTCCGGCATGCCCCGCGCCGCCATCGCCCGGCCCTAGCTTGCCTTCCCCCCCGCGGCCGGCGGCCGGCGGCAGCAGCGCCGCTTTTGGGCTTGCCGCTGGCGGCGCGATGGGGCATGGGATAAGAGGATCGAATTAGTCAACTTAATATGCTCAAACGATTTTTCTCCTACTACGCCCCCTATAAGGGGCTGTTCGCGCTCGACTTCGGCTGCGCCGTGCTGGCGGGGCTGCTGGAACTCGCCTTTCCGCTGGCCGTCGCCTATTTCATCGACCAGCTGCTGCCGCGTGCCGAATTCGGCCTCATCATCATCGCCGGCGCGGCGCTGCTGACGATCTACGCCGTCAACGCGGCGCTGCACGCGATCGTCAATTATTTCGGCCACGTGCTGGGCGTCTCCATCGAGACCGACATGCGCCGGCAGGTCTTCGATCACCTGCAAAAGCTCAGCTTCCGCTTCTTCGACAATCACAAGACCGGCCACATCATCACCCATGTGACCAAGGACCTCGAAGACGTGGGCGAGGTCGCCCATCACGGCCCCGAGGACGTGTTCCTCGCCGTCATGACCTTTGTCGGCGCCTTCGTCCTGATGTTCGTCACCAACTGGAAGCTGGCCTCGGTCACCGTCGTCATCGTGCCGGTCATCACCTGGCTGGTGAGCCGCTACGGCTCGCGCATGACGCGCAACTGGCGCGAGCTGTTCGGCCGGGTTGGGGAGTTCAACACCCGCGTCGAGGATTCCATCGGCGGCATCCGCGTCGTCAAGGCCTTCGCCAACGAAGCCCATGAATCGCGCCTCTTCGAGGGCAATAACCAGGCCTATCGCCGCACCAAGCTGCAGGCTTACGCCATCATGACCGCCAGTATCACCATCACCTATCTCAGCACCAGGCTGGTGCAGCTCATGGTGATGCTGGCCGGCGCCTGGCTGGTGGTCGCCGGCGAGATGAGCTATGGCGGCTTCGTCAGCTTCCTGTTGCTGGTCGACGTCTTCCTGCGGCCCATCGACAAGATCACCGGCGTGCTCGAAAGCTACCCCAAGGGCATTGCCGGCTTCACCCGTTTCGCCAATCTCATCGACACCGCACCCGATATCGCCGACCGCCCCGGCGCCCGGGTAGTGAGCCAGTTGCGGGGCGCGATCGAATTTGCGGATGTGAGCTTTGCCTATGAGGCGGGCCACAAGGTCATCGACGGGCTGAGCCTGTCGGTCGGCGCCGGCCAGACCCTTGCCATCGTCGGGCCTTCCGGCGCCGGCAAGACCACGCTGTGCGCGCTGCTGCCGCGCTTTTACGAAATCGACGGCGGCGTCATCAGCATCGACGGCATCGATATCCGCGACATGACGCAGGCCAGCCTGCGCAACCAGATCGGCATCGTGCAGCAGGACGTGTTCCTGTTCGGCGGCAGCCTGCGCGACAATATCGCCTATGGCCGGCTCGGCGCCAGCGACGCGGAAATCTTCGATGCGGCGCGGCGCGCCCGGCTCGATACCGTCATCGCCCGCCTGCCGCAGGGGCTCGACACCATGGTTGGCGAGCGCGGCGTCAAGCTCTCGGGCGGCCAGAAGCAGCGCGTCGCCATCGCCCGCATCTTCCTCAAGAACCCGCCCATCCTCATTCTCGACGAGGCCACCTCGGCCCTCGATACCGCTACCGAGCTGGCCATCCAGCAATCGCTGACCGCGCTGTCCGAGGGGCGCACCACGCTGGTCATCGCGCATCGCCTCGCCACCATCCAGCACGCCGACCGCATCGTGGTGGTCGATGAAACCGGCATCGTCGAGGAAGGCCCGCACGCGCAATTGCTGGCCCGGGGCGGCGCCTATGCCCGCCTGCACGCCGCCCAGTTCGGCGGCCTCTCGGCGCCGCCGCGCCCCGCGGCCGGGGCGCCGGCGTGAGCCTCAGGCGCTGGTAACGCGCCAGATGACGTCGCCCACGTCGTCCGCCATCAGCACCGCGCCATCGGCGCCCAGCGCCACGCCCACCGGCCGGCCATAGGAATATTTCTCGTCCGCCGAGAGGAAGCCGGTGAGGATGTCGCGCGGCAGCCCCACCGGCCTGCCGTTCTCGAAGGCGACGAAGGTGAGCTTGTAGCCCGAGAGCTTCGAGCGGTTCCACGAGCCGTGCTGGCCGATGGCCATGCCGGCGGGAAAGCCGGCCAGCGTGCCCGCGGGCAACCAGCAAAGGCCGAGCGAAGCGGTGTGGCCGCCCAGCGCGTAATCGGGCTGCAGGGCCGCAGCCACTTTCCCGGCGTCCTGCGGCACCCGGTCGTCCACCACCCGGTCCCAGTAGCAATAGGGCCAGCCGTAAAAGCCGCCATCGACCACCGAGGTCAGGTAGTCGGGCGGCGTCTCGTCGCCCAGCCCGTCGCGCTCGTTGACCACAGTCCACAACAGGCCCCCGTCGGGCTCCCAGGCCATGCCCACCGGATTGCGCAGGCCGCCGGCAAAGATCCGCGACTCGCCGCTCGCGAGGTCCAACTCGTAGATGCAGGCCCGCCCCGCTTCCGCCTCCATGCCCTGGTCGGCGATATTGGTGAGCGAGCCGACCGCCACGTAAAGCTTGCTGCCGTCCGTGCTGGGGATGAGGTTGCGCGTCCAGTGCCCGCCCGCCTTGACGCGCAGCAGCGTCCTGCCCGGCGCCTCGATGCGCGTCGTGCCCAATGTGTAGGGATAGGCCAGCACCGCGTCGCTGGCGCCCACATAGAGCGTGTCGCCCAAAAGCACCATGCCATAGGGCTGGCGCACGTTTTCGAGCAGCACGTGGCGGCTTTCGGCGACGCCGTCGCCATCCGCGTCGCGCAGCAGGATGAGGCGGTTGGGGCTGGTGCCCGAGGCCTTTGCGCGCGCCATGGTGCTCGACATGGCCAGGTCGAACAGCGTCCGCGGCTTGCCCGATTCGCCCATCGATTCGGCCACCAGCACGTCGCCATTGGGCAGCACCAGCAGGTTGCGCGGATGGTCGAGCCCCCTGGCGAAGGCGTTGACCTTGAGGCCCGCCGCGACGCTGGGCGCATGCTCGCCCTGCCAGCCCTTGGCCGTCGGCATTTTGAGCGTCGGCACACGCCCCTGCGGCTTGGCGGTGGGGATGGCCGGCGTCGTGCCGTAGACCGGCTGGCGCGGGCCGTCCCCGGCATGGCGAAGGACGACGGCCGCCGCACCGATGGCGGCGACGAAACGGGCAAAAAGAGCGCTGGCGGGCATGGACTTCTCGGGGCGGGAACAAGCGACGCGGGCAAATTAGAGCCTATGGGCCATAAGGGCCAGCCCCCGGGCCGGTTTTTTGCGGGCCGCCGCCGGCGGTTTTTCCGCCCGCGGGCCGCAATTGAAACCGCGCCCATCTGCCCTTACCCTGCCGTGGCGCGGGCCGGCGGGCGCCGACCGCGCCGCGCCCGCCGAGGAACCCGCCGTCCATGACCTACGATCCCGTTTCCGCCAATCCGCTTTTCGGCAACCCGCTCGCCAGCCGCGCCGATGTCGAAACGGCGCTGCACGCCCTGTTCCAGCCGCTATTGCCGTATTTTTCGGCCGGCGGCGCGCGTGTGCGCCTCGATGCCGTGGGGGCGCATTTCGACCGCGCGGCGGCCGACCTCGAAGGTTTTGCCCGGCCGCTCTGGGGCCTGACGCCGCTGGCCGCCGGCGGCGGCGAGTTCGCGCATTGGGAGCTGTACCGGCAGGGTCTCGCCAACGGCACCGACCCGACGCACCCCGAATATTGGGGGCCGGTCAACGCCACCGACCAGCGCATGGTGGAGCTGGCGGCCATCGGCTTTACCCTGCGCGTGCTGCCGCACCTCGTCTGGGAGCCGCTGCCGCAGCGCGCCAGGGACAATCTGGCGGCCTATCTCACGCAGGCCCGCCAGTTCCCTTACGCCGACAATAACTGGAAATTCTTCCGCATCCTGGTCGATCTGGGCCTCGAGCAATGCGGCGTCGCCTTCGACCGGTCCTATACCGACGCTTATCTCGAGGAGCTGGAAGGCTTTTACATCGCCGATGGCTGGTATCGCGACGGCAATGTGCGGCGGCTCGACCACTACATTCCCTTCGCCATGCATTTTTACGGCCTCATCTATGCCCGACTGGCGCGCGGCGATGCGCCGCGGGTGGCCGCCTACAAGGAGCGCGCCCGCCTTTTCGCCCGCGATATCCAGCACTGGTTCGACGCCGATGGCGGGGCGCTGGCCTTCGGCCGCAGCCTCACCTATCGCTTCGCCTGCGCCGGCTTCTGGGGCACGCTGGCCTTTGCCGATGTCGAGGCGCTGCCCTGGGGCGTCATCAAGGGCCATTACCTGCGCCATCTGCGCTGGTGGAGCCGCCTGCCCATCGCCAATCGCGACGGCGTGCTCTCCATCGGCTTCGGCTATCCCAACCTGCTGATGTCCGAAAGCTACAATTCCGCCGGCTCGCCCTATTGGGCCCTGAAAGCCTTCCTGCCGCTGGCGCTGCCGGCCGATCACCCCTTCTGGACCGACGAGGAGGTCGCGGCAGATTTCGACGACCGGCCCGTGCCGCTGCGGCATCCGGGCATGGTCAGCTTTCACACGCCGGGCAATGTCGTTGTCCTCTCCAGCGGCCAGCAGAACTGGCAGATGCGCCATGGCGCCGAAAAATACGCCAAGCTGGTCTATTCCTCGCGCTACGGCTTTTCCGTCGAGGCCGACGAGCGCGCCTATCAGTTGGGCGCCTTCGACGGGGCGCTGGCCTTTTCCGACGATGGTCGCCACTACCGGGTGCGCGAGACCAACGAGCAGGCGCAGATCGCCGGCGACGCGCTCCACGCCGTCTGGAAACCGTGGGAGGACGTCACCGTCGAAACCTGGCTGCTGCCCGCCAATCCCTGGCATATCCGCGTGCACCGCGTCACCACGCCCCGGCCCCTGCACGCCACCGAAGGCGGCTTCGCCATCGCCCGCGCCGATCTCGACGCCGACACCTATAGTGATGAAACGGGCCGGGGCGTCGCCCGCAGCGCCACCGATCTCAGCGCCATCCTCGATCTTTCCGGCAGCCGCGCCGGGCGGGCGTTCCGGGCGTTGCCCAATACCAATCTCGTCGTCAGCAAGACCATCGTGCCGCAATTGCGCGGCGCCATTCCTGCCGGCACCACTGTGCTGATGACGGCGGCCATGGCGCTGCCGGCCGGCCCCGAGGCCGACGCCGCGCTCGCCCATCCCCCTGCCGCGCCCGAGCTGGCCGCGCTCGAAGCGCTGTTCGCCCGCGCCGGCGAGGCCGTCAGCGCCATCCTGGTGCCGGAGCGTTTCTGATGCCGCCCAAACTCGCCTTCGCCTTCGATCCGCAGCGCACCCGGCACGTCTTCGACGCCGAGGCGCTGGGCCGGCTCGCCGCCTGCTGTGAAATTCTCTCGCCGCAGCCGCTGCACTCCTTCGCCACGCCCGAGGCGCTGCCGCTGCTGGCGCAGGCGGAAATCCTCGTCACCGGCTGGGGCTGCCCCATGCTCACCCCCGAGGCATTGCGCGCCGCGCCGCATCTTAAGCTCGTCGCCCACGCTGCCGGCACGGTCAAGTTCACCGTCGATCCGGGCGCCTATCGCGCCGGCATCCGGGTCACCAGCGCCGCCGAGGCCAACGCCGTGCCGGTGGCCGAATTCACCCTGGCGGCCATCCTCTTCGCCAATAAGCACGCCTTTGCGCTGCGCGACCGCTATCGGGCCGATCCGAGCCGCGCCTCGAGCGACGCCCTGATGGACCAGCCCATCGGCAATTTCCGCCGCACCATCGGGCTGGTCGGCGCCTCGCGCATCGGCCGCCGGGTGGCCGCGATGCTCGCCGGCTTCGACTTTGCCGTGCTGCTCTACGATCCGTTCGTGAAGCCCGGGGACCCGGTGACGCAGCACGCCGAGCTGGTCGATCTCGATACGCTGATGGCGCGCGCGGACCTCGTTTCCCTCCACGCGCCGTCGCTGCCCTCGACGCGCGGCATGATCGGGGCGCGGCAATTGCAGCTGCTGCGCGACGGCGCCACCTTCATCAACACGGCGCGCGGGGCCCTGGTCGACGAGGCGGCGCTGATCGCCCAGTTGCAGTCCGGCCGCATCCAGGCCGTCATCGACGTCACCGACCCGGAAATCCCGCCCGCTGATTCCCCGCTGTTCTCGCTGCCCAACGTCTTTCTCACCCCCCACATCGCCGGCGCCATCGGCACCGAAAGGCTGCGCCTGGGGCTGCTGGCGGTGGCCGAGGTAGAGCGCTTCGTGCGCGGCGAGCCGCTGCACCACGAAATCGCCCCCGAACTGCTGGAGCGGCTGGCCTGAGCGCCGCCCTTACGCCTCGGGCTTTTCCTCGTGTCCGCCAAAGGCGTAGCGCATGGCCGAGATGACCTTGTTGGCGAACTCGTCATTGCCGCGCGAGGAAAAGCGCTGGAACAGCGCCGAAGCGAGCACCGGCACCGGCACCCCGGTTTCCACCGCTGCCTTCAGCGTCCAGCGGCCCTCGCCGGAATCGGAGACATTGCCCTCGAAATGCGCCAGCTTCGGGTCGCGCGCCAGCGCCTCGGCGGTGAGGTCGAGCAGCCACGAACCGATGACGCTGGCGTGCCGCCAGACCTCGGCCACCGCCGCGATGTCGATATCGTACTGGTAGTAATGCGGATCGCTGAGCGGCGCGGTTTCCGCGTCGGTGGTGCGGCTCTCCTTGCCGGCATCGGCCTTGTCGAGCACGTTGAGCCCTTCGGCATAGGCCGCCATCATGCCGTATTCGATGCCGTTATGGACCATCTTGACGAAGTGCCCCGCCCCCGCCGGCCCGCAATGCAGATACCCCGCCGGCGCCGTGCCGGCGGCCGGGTCGAGCGGCCCGTCCGCCCCCGGCGTCAGGCTGGCGAAAACCGGATCGAGCCGGCTGACCGGCGCCGTCGCGCCCCCGATCATCAGGCAGAAGCCGCGCTCCAGCCCCCAGACGCCGCCGCTGGTGCCCACGTCGACATAGTCGATGCCGCGCGCGGCGAACTCGGCCGAGAGGTCCACCGCCTCCCGGTAATAAGAATTGCCGCCATCGACGATGGTGTCGCCTGCCGTCAGCTGCCCGGCGATCTCGCGCGCCACCCGCGGCGTCAGTGCCGCCGGCAGCATCATCCACACCGTTTTCGGCGCCGCCAGCCGGCCGATGAAGTCGGCCATGGACGAACTGCCCACGGCGCCTTCCGCCACCAGCGCGGCAACGCTGTCCGGGTTGACGTCGTAAACGACGCATTGATGGCCGGCGCGCAGCAGCCGCCGCACCATATTGCCGCCCATGCGCCCCAGGCCCACCATTCCGATCTGCATGCTCGTCTTCCTTTCGCTCCGGCTTGCCCGTCTTCCGGCCAGCGTCGGGCGGCGGGTACGGCTCCGTCATGCCAAGCTGCAACGCCGCTGGCAATGGCACAACCGCCGCCCGCCCGGCCCGAATGCCGGCGCCGGGCCTGTCACCCTCGGCTGGTCGCAGCCGGGTCCGTTACCCTTGGTCGCTCTTTGCCACCCCCACGCACCGATGCTGCCCGCGGACCTCTGCGCTCCCCTCCCCACCGTGTCATTCCCGCGAAAGCGGGAACCTCCGTTGCCCCTCGCGGAGCCAAACAAAGGTCCCCGCATGCGCGGGGATGACGGCGTAGGGACAAATATGATTTCGGAGAACAATGGCTTCCCGGGGACATGGTTCCGGGGGCAACGGCAGCGCTCTGTGCTCCCCTCCCCACCGTGTCATTCCCGCGAAAGCGGGAACCTCCGTTCCCCTTGTGGAGCCAAACAAAAATCCCCGCATGCGCGGAGATGACAGCGTGGAGGAAATAATAGATGGCCCGGTGCCAGCCGCAGGCAAAACCCGCGCCGGCGCTACTCCCAGGCGTCCAGCATCGCCGCGGCGACATAGTCGAGATGCGCGCTCATCGCCTGCCGCGCCGCCGCTTCGTTGCCGCCCACGATGGCGGCGACGATGGCTTCGTGGTGGCCCAGAATCTGCTCGCGCATCTCGCCGCCTTCCACCAGGTGCTGGTGAAAGCGCGTATCCACCTCGTTGCGGCGTGCGGCCCAGAGCTGGTCGAGCAGGTCGTGCAGCACGGCGTTGCCGCAGGCATCGGCCAGCGTCATGTGCAGCATGCGGTCGCTGTCCACCGACCATTGCCCTGCCTCGGTTTCGCGCCGCATGCGCCGCAGCGTCTTGCTCAGCCGCGCGATCCCCTCGGGCGTGATGAGCCGGCTGGCCAGCGCCGCCGCTTCCGGCTCCAGCAGCCGCCGCACCGCCATGACTTCGAGCGGCGACGCGCTGAGCTCGGGCAGGCCCTCGGTGGCCTCGGTGGCGCTGCCCGGGCCGCGCACGAAGGCGCCCACGCCCACCCGCACCTCCACCAGCCGCGCCACTTCGAGCGCGATCAGCGCCTCGCGCACCGTCGGCCGCGAGACCCCCAGGCTCTGCGCCAGCTCGCGCTCGGACGGCAGTTGCCGTCCCGGTTCCACCGCGCCGCCCAGGATCTGGTCGCGGATCTGGTCGGCGATCTGGATATAGAGTTTGCGGTTGGAAACGGCCTGCAGCTTCATCGTTCCTCCTCGTGCCTTTTGTGTACCGCTCGCTCTGCCGCTTGTCTACTGGCCTGACCGCTTGACAGCCTGATGGATTTGCCATTACCTCGGCTCCGCGATGGCCGGCGGCAAGAACCGGACCCTCGCCCAAGGGAGGGATAGCGCATGGTGGGCAGCCGGCCCGCAACTGCCGGAGCGGTGGTGCCGCTGGTCGAGATGACCGGCATCGACAAGGCATTTCCCGGCGTCCGGGCGCTGTCGCAGGCGCGTTTCGAGCTCCTGCCCGGCGAAGTGCACGCCCTCATGGGCGAGAACGGCGCCGGCAAGTCGACGCTGATGAAAATCCTTTCGGGCGTCTATAGCCGCGACGCCGGCGAGGTCCGGCTCGACGGGCAGCCGGTCGATATCGCCTCGCCGCGCGAGGCGCAGGACCGCGGCATCGGCATCATCCACCAGGAACTGGCGCTGATGCGGGATTTGACCGCGGCGCAGAACATCTTCATCGGCCGCGAGCCGCGCCGCTTCGGCCTCCTCGACGAGGGCGCCCTCAACCGCGCCGCGCAGGCCATTTTCGACGCCATGAACCTGCGGCTGGCCCCCACCGTGCTGGTCGAGACGCTGACCATCGCCAAGCAGCAGATGGTCGAGATCGCTAAGGCGCTGTCCTATCGCAGCCGCGTGCTCATCATGGACGAGCCCACTGCCGCCCTCAACGACGCCGAGATCGCCGAGCTCTTTGCCATCATCAACCGGCTCAAGGCCGAGGGCGTCGGCATCGTCTATATTTCCCACAAGATGGACGAGATCAAACGCATTTCCGACCGGGTGACGGTGATGCGCGACGGCGAATATGTCGGCACCGTGCCGGCGGCGGAGACGCCCATCGAAACCATCATCGCCATGATGGTGGGCCGCACGCTGGGCACCGAAACGCCGGTCTTTCCCAGCAATGCCGACGCGCCGGTGGCGCTGGAAGTGCGCAATCTGCGGCGCGGCCGCGAAATCCGCGACGTCAGCTTTTCCCTGCACCAGGGCGAAATCCTCGGCTTTGCCGGCCTCATGGGCGCCGGCCGCACCGAGGTGGCGCGCGCCATCTTCGGCGCCGACCGGCGCGAGGGCGGCGAAATCTGGGTGCACGGCAAGCGCGTCGGCATCGCCACCCCGCGCGACGCGGTGGCGCACGGCATCGGCTATCTCTCCGAGGACCGCAAGCATTTCGGCCTCGCCACCGGGCTCGACGTGCGCAACAATATCGCGCTCGCCAGTCTCGAGCGCTTCACCGGGCCGGCCGGGGTGCTCGACGATGCGGGCATGCGCGCGGCCGCCCATGCCCTCATCGGCCAGCTCGCCATCAAGACCCCCAGCGATACCCAGGAGGCGCGCCTGCTCTCGGGCGGCAACCAGCAGAAGGTGGTCATCGCCAAATGGCTGCTGCGCGACTGCGATATCCTGATTTTCGACGAGCCCACCCGCGGCATCGACGTCGGCGCCAAGGCCGAGATCTACAAGCTGCTCAACGCCCTTGCCGCCCAGGGCAAGGCCATTATCGTCATCTCCTCCGAATTGCCCGAAGTGCTGCGCCTTTCCCACCGCATCGCGGTGATGTGCGAGGGGCGCCTCACCGGCATCCTGCCCGGCGGCGCCAGCCAGGAGGACATCATGCGGCTCGCCACCATGCGCGAAGCGGCGATGGCACCCGACGCCCAGAGGATATCAGCATGACCGACAGTACTGCCCCGGCCGAAAAATCCGGCCTCCGCATTTCCGGCGCCTTTCACCGGCTGCTGGCCTTTTCCGGCCTCATCGCGCTCATCGTCGTCTTTTCGCTGGCCTCGCCCAATTTCATGCAGACCCAGAACATCCTGGCCATCCTGCAGGCGACCTCGGTCAATGGCGTGCTCGCCATTTCCGCGACGCTGGTCATCATCACCGGCGGCATCGACCTCAGCGTCGGCACGCTGATGACCTTCTGCGCCGTCGTTGCCGGCGTGGTGCTGACCTATTGGGGCCTGCCGCTGCCGCTCGGCGTCATCGGCGCCATCCTCGCCGGCACCGCCAGCGGCCTCGTCTCGGGCGTGGTCATCGCCAAGCTCAAGGTGCCGCCCTTCATCGCCACGCTGGGCATGATGCTGATCCTGAAGGGCCTGTCGCTGGTCATTTCCGGCACCAAGCCGATCTATTTCAACGGCACGCCCGGCTTCACCCAGATCGCCCAGGGCTCGTTCATCGGCGCCATGCTGCCGGCGCTGCCCATCCCCAATGGCGTCGTCATCCTCTTCGCGGTGGCGCTGCTGGCCGCCTTCGTGCTCTCCAAGACGGCGCTGGGGCGCTACACCTTCGCCCTGGGCTCCAACGAGGAGGCGGTGCGGCTTTCCGGCGTCAATGTCGACCGCTGGAAGATCGCCGTCTACGCCGTGGCCGGCGCCATCTGCGGCGTCGCCGGCTTGCTCATCGCCAGCCGGCTCAATTCGGCCCAGCCGGCGCTGGGGCAGGGCTACGAGCTCGACGCCATCGCGGCGGTGGTCATCGGCGGCACCTCGCTGTCGGGCGGCCGCGGCACCGTGCTCGGCACGCTGATCGGCGCGCTCATCATTTCCGTGCTGGCCAATGGCCTGCGCATCCTTTCCGTGCCCCAGGAATGGCAGACGGTGGTCACCGGCACCATCATCATCCTGGCGGTCTATGCCGATATCCTGCGGCGCCGCACCGTTTAGGCGCCGCTGCTTACCCCGCGCATTTCGCGCCAATAAGAGGCAATCATGCCCGTCAACCGCACAGCAGCATTTGGGAGATTTACCATGCTCAATCGTCGCACCCTGCTCGGCGCCCTCGGCGCCGCGGCCATGCTGGCCACCGCCGGCGTCCCGTCCCTGGCCCAGGACAATTACGACATTGCCCTCGTCTCGAAGGGCTTTCAGCACCAGTTCTGGCAGGCCGTGAAGGCCGGCGCCGAACAGGCCGCCAGCGATCTCGGCGTCTCGGTGACCTTCGAGGGTCCGGAAAGCGAAACCCAGGTCGACCGGCAGATGGACATGCTGGCCGCGGCGCTGTCGCGCAATCCCGACGCCATCGGCTTTGCCGCGCTCGACAGTCAGGCCGCCATTCCGCTGCTGCAGCAGGCCAAGGATGCCGGCATCCCGGTCATCGCCTTCGACTCCGGCGTCGATAGCGACATTCCGCTCACCACCGCCACCACCGACAACGTCGCCGCCGCCGCGCTGGCCGCCGACGTCATGGCCGAGCTGATCGGCGGCGAGGGCAAGGTGGCCGTGGTCGCCCACGACCAGACGAGCCGCACCGGCATCGACCGCCGCGACGGCTTCGTCAACCGCATCGCCGAGGCCTATCCCGACATCGAGATCGTCTCGATCCAGTATGGCGGCGGCGACCAGTTGCAGTCGACCGAGATCACCAAGTCGATCCTGCTCGCCAATCCGGACCTCAAGGGCATTTTCGGCACCAATGAGGGCTCGGCCATCGGCGTCGCCAACGGCAAGACCGAACTGGGCAGCGATGTCGTGGTCATCGGCTTCGACTCGGGCGCGGCGCAGAAGGGCATGGTCGAATCCGGCACCATGGCCGGCGCCATCACCCAGAACCCGGTCGGCATCGGCTACCAGACCGTGCAGGCGGCCGTCGCCGCCCTCAAGGGCGAGGCCCTGCCGCCGGTGATCGATACCGGCTTCTACTATTACGACGCCAACAACATGAACAACCCCGAGATCGCGGCTGTTCTCTACGACTGAGCCTGCCTACGGCCTCCCTCCCCACCGGGGGAGGGAGGCGACCGGGCCGATACTTCAAGGAACAAGCATGGCCGACCTCAAGGGTAAAACCGTTCTCATCACCGCCGCCGCCCAGGGCATCGGCCGGGCCTCCGTGGCGGCGTTCGCGGCGGCCGGCGCGCGCGTCATCGCCACCGACATCAACGCCGCGCGGCTGGCCGAGCTCGACGGCATGGCGGGCGTTGCCACCCGCGTGCTCGACGTGCTCTCCGACGCGGCGGTGACTGCCGCCGTCGCCGCAATCGGCCGCATCGACGTGCTGTTCAACTGCGCCGGCATCGTCCATTCCGGCACCGTGCTCGAAATGGACGACGCCGATCTCGATTTCGCCTTCGACCTCAACGTCAAGGCGCAGATCCGCACCATCCGCGCGGTGCTGCCGCAGATGCTGGAGAGGCGCGACGGCGCCATCGTCAACATGGCGACGGTGGCCTCCTCGGTCAAAGGCGTGCCCAACCGCGCCGCCTATTCGATCTCGAAGGCCGCCGTCATCGGCCTCACCAAGTCGATCGCCGCCGACTACACCACCAGCAATATCCGCGTGAACGCCATCTGCCCGGGCACCGTGGATTCGCCCAGCCTGCACGAGCGCTGGGCCGCCACCGGCGACGTCGAGGCAGCGCGCGCCGCCTTCATCGCCCGCCAGCCCATCGGCCGCATCGCCCGCCCCGAGGAAGTGGCGGATCTTGCCGTCTACCTCGCCGGCGCCACCTACACCACCGGCCAGATCCACGTCATCGACGGCGGCTGGACGGCCTGAGTTTCGCCATGACCCAGATCACCACGCTTGCCGCCCACGACCTGCGCTTTCCCACCTCGGCGTCGCTCGACGGGTCCGATGCCATGAACCCCGATCCCGATTATTCGGCCGCCTATGTGGTGCTGGGCAGCGATGGCCCGCATCAGGGCCACGGGCTCACCTTCACCATCGGCCGCGGCAACGAGGTGGTGGTGGCGGCCATCGAGGCGCTGCGCCCCCGGCTGCTGGGGCTCGAGCTCGACTGGATCGCCGAAAATCCTGGCCGCTTTTGGCGCCACGTGACCGGCGACAGCCAGTTGCGCTGGATCGGGCCGGACAAGGGGGCCATGCACCTGGCCACCGGCGCCGTGGTCAACGCCGTCTGGGACCTGCTCGCCAAGCGCGCCGGCAAGCCGGTCTGGCTCTACGTCGCCGAAATGAGCCCCGAGCAGCTCGTTTCCATCGTCGATTTCCGCTATCTCACCGACGCCATCACGCCCGCGGAGGCGCTGGCGATCTTCCGCCGCGCCGAGGCCGGCAAGGCCGGGCGCATCGCCCGCCTCCGGGCCGCGGGCTATCCCTGCTACACCACTTCCGCCGGCTGGCTGGGCTATTCCACCGAAAAGCTCACCCGGCTGGCGACCGAGGCGGTCGAAAGCGGCTTTACCCATATCAAGATGAAGGTCGGCCGCGACCTCGACGACGATATCAGGCGGCTCGAGATCGTCCGCGCCATCATGGGGCCCGAGCGCCAGCTGATGATCGACGCCAACCAGGTCTGGGAGGTCGACGAGGCCATCGCCTGGGTGACGGCGCTCCAGCGCTTCGACCCCTATTTCATCGAGGAGCCGACCAGCCCCGACGACGTGGCCGGCCACAAGCGCATCCGCGAGGCGGTGGCGCCCGTCAAGGTCGCCACCGGCGAGATGTGCCAGAACCGCATCGTCTTCAAGCAGTTCATCGCCGGCGACGCCATCGACATCGTGCAGATCGACGCCTGCCGCCTCGGCGGCCTCAACGAGGTGCTGGCGGTGCTGCTCATGGCGGCCAAATACGGCAAGCCGGTCTGGCCGCATGCCGGGGGGGTGGGGCTGTGCGAATATGTCCAGCACCTTTCCATGATCGACTATCTCGTGGTCTCGGGCAGCATGGAGGGGCGGGTGATCGAATATGTCGACCATCTGCACGAGCATTTCCTCGACCCCTGCGTCATCCGCGACGCCGCCTACATGCCCCCCGAGCGCCCCGGCTTTTCCATCGAGATGAAGCCCCAATCCATCGCCGCCAACACCTTCCACCCGCCGGCCGCCTGAGCCGTCCCAAGCGCTTCACGTTTTAGCAAAAGTATCGATCGGTGCTCCCTCCCCCTTGCGGGGAGGGCCGGGGAGGGGGTCCTGCGGCTCGTGAACCCGGCCCTTTGCTTAACTCCGCCACCCCCTCCCCCAACCCCTCCCCGCAAGGGGGAGGGGAGCCGAGGGCGACCCCGGTGTCGGCTGAACGCGCCGACCCGCCCTAGCGCTCCGTCTCGATCAGCCGCACCCCGGCCTCGGCGCAGACGGCGCGGATGGAATCGAGCGGGCAATGGTCGGTGATGAAGGTATGGGCCTGCCCCAGATGCCCGATCCGCACCGGCGCGGTGCGGGTGAACTTGGTGGCATCGGCCACCAGGATGACGTGCCGCGCATTGGCGATGATCGCCTGCGCCACCTTGACCTCGCGATAGTCGAAATCGAGCAGCGCCCCGTCCGGGTCGATGGCCGACACCCCGATCACCGCGAAATCCACCCGGAACTGGCGGATGAAATCCACCGCCGCCTCGCCCACGATGCCGCCATCGGCGGCGCGCACCACCCCGCCGGCGATCACCACTTCCATCGCCGGCACCACCCGCAGCCGGTTGGCGACGTTGATGTTGTTGGTGATGACCATGAGGCCCTGGTGGCCGGCCAGCGCCTGGCTCACCGCCTCGGTGGTGGTGCCGATATTGATGAACAGCGACGCGTGGTCGGGAATGAGCGCCGCCGCCGCCTCGCCGATGGCCTGTTTTTGCGCCGTGGCGATGCGCCGCCGCGCCTCGTATTCGACGTTCTCGACGCCGGACGGGTGCATCGCCCCGCCATGGGTGCGCTTGAGCGCGCCGCGCCGGCACAGCAGGTTGAGGTCCTTGCGGATGGTCTGCGGCGTCACCGCGAAGGCGACCACGAGGCGCTCGACCGTCACCTCGCCGTGCTGCCGGGCCAGTTCGACGATTTTCGCCTGCCGCATGGTCGGGGTCATCGCCGGTTCCTTCCTCCCGCCCGACATAACCGAAACCGGCCGGGGAAAAAAGAGCGCTGCGGCCGCCGCCGGATCGCGGCGAGGGGAGGTAGCCTCCGTTCCCCGGGGTTTTGACACCATGACCCGGCACCTCCCCACACGCCGGTGCTGCCCGCGGGCCTGACCCGCGGGTCAATGCGGGAGCCGCCGCGACAGGGTTCGTGGCGAGTGGCCCCCGGATCACGTCCGGGGGCAGCCCGGTGGTCGCGACGAATACGTCTCCCACCCCGCCGCTCCTCTGTTTCAAATTTTCACGATTGCCCGCCACACGTGGTTCTCCCGAAAAGGCCACATGGATACCAATTGCGACACGCGTCGCCGCCGCCCGCGATTTATCCACACCCGCAATGCCCGCAGGACCGCGACAAATGCCGCTGAAACGGCGCCACTGCCGCGCCGACGGACAAGTTTGCCCGGTGGCTTAAATTGGTATTGAAATGGTCCGGAATGTGTGTTGACATAGTGTCAAGAAGACGCCTAGTCTTGAAAATCGTTTACAAGAACCGCAGCGGCCCGGAAGAGGCCGGCGGGGATAAAAACAGGGTGGGTAGATGCGGGTAGGGATCGTCGGCCTCGGCTATCGTCTGGCTTATCTGGCGCGTGTGTTTTCCGTCGCCAGCGATGCTTTCGAGGTCGTGGGCTATGTCGATCCGGCCCCGGCGGGCCTGCCCTATGTGCGCGAGCACGGCGTCGCCGTCGGCACCAGCTATCCCACGCTCGAGGCCATGCTCGACGAGGGCCGGCTCGACCTGCTGATGGTCGGCTCGCCCAATCACCTGCATCTGGGCCATATCCGCACCGGGCTCGAGCGCGGCATGAAGATTTTCGCCGAAAAGCCGGTGGTGACCTCCGTCGAGGACACGCTGGCGCTGGCCGAGCTCATCGCCCGCTACGGCTCCGACCACGTCATGGTGGGCCTCGTGCTGCGCTATGCGCCGCTTTACGTCGATCTGCGCCGCGCCCAGGCCGCCGGGCAGTTGGGCGACATCGCCTCCATCGAGGCCTCCGAGCATATCCCGCCCTATCACGGCGCCTTCTTCATGCGCGACTGGCGGCGCTACGAAAAATATGCCGGCAGTTTCATGCTGGAAAAATGCTGCCACGACCTCGATCTCTATAACGGCGTCATGGGCTGCCGGCCGCGCTATGTCGCCAGCTTCGGCGGCCGCCGAAGCTTCACCCCCGAAAACGCCCCGCAGGGGGTCGGCGCCAACGACCTCGAGGTCTACCACCGCAAGCCCTCCGGCTGGCTGGGCAGCGACAAGGTGTTCGACAGCGACGGCGACATCATCGATTTCCAGACTGCCATCGTCTCCTACGAGAACGGCGCGGCGCTGACCTTCCACACCAATATCAACGTGCCCGACGATTTCCGCCGCTTCGCCGTCATCGGCGCCCGCGGCATGGCCGAGGGCGATTTCGTGCGCAACTATTTCAAGGTCACCGACAGCCGCACCGCCGAGCGCCTCGCGGACAAGACCTACAAGGCCAGCCCCCTGTCCGACCATTACGGCGCCGACGAGCAGATGGCCGCCGATATCCTCAAGCATCTGATGGAAGGCGCGCCGCTGCCCGTCTCGGTCACCGACGCGCTGGAGGCGGGCCTGCTGGCGCTCTCCATGGACGAGGCCATGCGCAGCCGCACGGTCGTCGACATGGCGCCGCTCTGGCAGCGTTTCGACCAGGCCCTTGGGCGCGGGCGCTAGGGGAGAGCGGCGATGACCGGCACCAGGAACGCCACCCTCTTCGCCCTGGCCCTATTGGCGCCGGCCCTCGTCTACGTCCTCACCATCGTCGCCTATCCGCTGTTCGACACCATCGTGCTGTCGTTCACCAACGCCTCGCTCAAGGCCACCTACGATTTCATCGGCTGGGCCAATTACCAGCGCATCTTCACCGCCGGCAATTTCACCGAGGTGATCGTCCGCACCTTCATCTGGACCTTCTTTTCGGTCTCCATCAAGATGATCGTGGGCATGAGCGGCGCCGTGCTGCTCAATGCCGCCATTCCCGGCCAGACCGTGTTCCGCATCCTCACCATGCCGCCCTGGGTCGTGCCCATGGCCATCGGCATCTTCATGTGGGGCTGGATGTATAACGGCCAGTTCGGCATGATTTCCGGCCTGTTGCAGAATTTCGGCGTCATCGCCAAGCCCTGGCCGATCCTGGCCTATGGCGACAGCGCCTTCTGGGCCACCATCGTCACCGACGTATGGATCGGCGTGCCCATGGTCACCATCTATTTCCTGGCTGCCATGCAGTCGATCCCGCGCGACCTCTACGAGGCCGCCTGGACCGACGGGGCCGGGCGCTTCTACCGCTTCCGCCGCATCACCCTGCCCATGATGGTGCCGGCCATCATCACCATGAGCCTGCTCTCGCTCATCGCCACCTTCAATTCCTTCGACATCATCTGGATCCTGACCCAGGGCGGCCCGTCCAACCAGACGACCACCATGATCATCGACACCTACAAGACCGCCATCGGCTCGCGCAAATACGGCGAGGGCGCGGCGCGGGCCGTGGTCATCTCCATCTTTGTCACCATGTTCTGCATCGTCTACTTCCGGGCCATCCGCAAGCTGCAGCAGGGAGAAGCCAAATGACCGACCTCGCCCGCTCCGGCCAGGCCGTTGCCGCCGATGCTGCCGCCGCCCGCCCGGCCGGCCGCACCCGCGCCGCCCGCGCCATGATCGACCGCTATCGCTGGTACGAGGTGGTGGGGCTCTATGCCGGCATCGCGCTGTTCCTGTTCTTCGTGCTGGCGCCGTTCATCGAGGGGTTCCTGGTTTCCTTGAAACCGCTGTCGCAGCTGTTCTCGACGCCCTACAGCTTCATCCCGAAAAACGGCTCGTTCGACGCCTATGTCACCATGTGGAGCTCGGTCCCCATGCTGGCGCTCTACATCTTCAACTCCTTTTTCATCTCCACCATCGTGACGCTGATCGTCATCGCCATCGTGGTGCCGGCCGCCTATGCCTTCGCCCGCTTCAACTTCGCCGGGGCCGGGCTGATGCTGGGCGGGTTCCTCGCCGTCAACATGTTCTCGGGCGCCGTGCTGCTCATCCCGCTGTTCCGGCTGATGCGCACCATGGGGCTGCTCAACACCTATTGGGCCATGATCGTGCCGGGCGCGGCCTTCCTCATTCCTTCCGCCATCTGGCTGCTGCGCACCTATATGCTGCGCATCCCGCGCGAGCTGGACGAGGCGGCCTGGGTCGACGGCGCCAGCCGGCTCTATACGCTGCGCCGGGTCATCCTGCCGCTGGCCATGCCGGGCATCGTGGTGGTCGCCATCATGACCTTCATCGGCGCCTACGCGCAGCAGTTCATCTTCGCTCTGACCTTCAACTCGAAATCCGAGTTCATGCCGCTGCCGATCGGGCTCTTCGCCTTCTTCGGCAAGCAGGAAGTGATCTGGAACGAGCTGATGGCCGCCTCGTTCGTCGGAATCCTGCCGGTCATGATCGTCATCGTGTTCCTGCAGCGCTATCTCGTCGCCGGTCTCACCGCCGGCGCCGTGAAGCAGTAAAAGGGCCCGATGGGCCCCACATCAAGGGAGAATGAAATGCACAAGACTATCGGTTTGACGGCCGTATCCATGCTGGCGCTCGCCGGCGCGGCGTCCGGTGCCTTTGCCCAGGACGTGAAGGAAATCTCCTTCATCAACTGCGGCGACGAGCTCACCGCCGGCTACGCCGAAAGCTTCGCCGAATGGGAAGCGGCCAATCCCGGCTACAAGGTCGTGCCCGAGCTGGTGGGCTGGGGCCAGTGCCAGGACAAGGTGACGACGCTGGCCGCGGCCGGCACCCCGGTGGCCCTCGCCTATGTCGGCTCGCGCACCCTCAAGCAGTTCGCCGAGAACGACCTCATCGTCCCCGTGCCCATGAGCGACGCGGAAAAGGCGGCCTATTACAACTACGTGCCCGAGACCGTCACCTTCGACGGCACCCAGTGGGGCGTGCCGGTGGCCTTCTCCACCAAGGCTCTCTACTGGAACAAGGACCTGTTCGAGGCTGCCGGCCTCGACCCCGAGACCCCGCCCACCACCTGGGAAGAAAAGATCGCTTTCGCCAGGCAGATCACCGAGAACACCGACGCGGCCGGCTATGGCGCGGTGGCCAAGACCTTCGACAACACCATGCACCAGTTCCTGCATTGGGTTTACACCAATGACGGTCAGGTCATCGATGCCGACGGCAACATCACCTTCGATTCGCCCCAGGTGCTGGCGGCGCTGACCGCCCTGCGCGACATCATCCCCTATTCGGAGGAAGGCCCGACCGCCTACGAGCAGAACGAAGTGCGCGCCATCTGGCTCGACGGCGGCGTCGCCATGATCGAGGCTTCGCCCGGCGCGGCGATCCTGGCCGAGGAAGCCGGCATGAACTGGGGTGTCGCCAACCTGCCGCTCGGCCCGGACGCCAAGGGCCCCGGCACGCTGCTCATCACCGATGCGCTGGCCATCTTCAAGGGCACCGGCGTCGAGGATCAGGCGGTGAGCCTGGCCAAGTTCCTCACCGACGGCCAGCGCCAGTGGGATGCCGAAATGGCCCAGGGCCTCACCCCGCTGCGCCCGCTCGAGCCGCAGACCGCCGACCTCCTGGCGGAAAAGCCCTACTGGAAGCCGTTCCTCGACGGCATCGAGTTCGGCGGGCCCGAGCCGCTGTTCACCGATTATGTCGGCCTGCAGAACGTCATGATCGAAATGGTGCAGTCGGTCGTCACCGGCCAGGCCGAGCCCGCCGCGGCCCTCACCCGGGCAGCCGGCGAACTCGAGCAGTATAAGTAAGGTCCGTTTCGGACCGACCGGCCGTCGCCCTTCGGGGCGGCGGCCTCCCTCCCGCTTCCGGAGACGCGCAGCCATGTCGCAACTGAGCCTCAAGCACCTCGAAAAATCCTTCGCCGAGGCCCGCATCATCAAGGGCATCGACCTCGACGTCAGCGAGGGGGAATTCGTGGTCTTCGTCGGCCCCTCCGGCTGCGGCAAGTCCACCCTGCTGCGCATGATCGCCGGGCTCGAGGAAGTCAGCGCCGGCCAGATCGAGATCGGCGGCCGCGTTGTCAACGACCTGCCGCCCGTGCAGCGCGGCATCGCCATGGTGTTCCAGTCCTACGCGCTCTACCCGCATATGAGCGTTTATGAAAACATCGCCTTCCCGCTGCGCGTCGAAAAGCTGCCGCAGGCGGAAGTCGACAACCGCGTGCAGGCCGCGGCGAAGGTGCTACAGCTCGAAAGCCGCCTGCAGCACCGCCCGGGCCAGCTTTCCGGCGGCCAGCGCCAGCGCGTCGCCATCGGCCGCGCCATCGTGCGCCAGCCCAAGATTTTCCTCTTCGACGAGCCGCTTTCCAATCTCGACGCGGCGCTGCGCTCGGAAATGCGCATCGAATTGATGGAACTGCACAAGCGCCTCGGCTCCACCATGATCTACGTCACCCACGACCAGATCGAGGCCATGACCATGGCCGACAAGATCGTGGTGCTCAACGCCGGCGAGATCGCCCAGATCGGCTCCCCGCTGACGCTCTACCACAAGCCCGACAATCTGTTCGTCGCCGGCTTCATCGGCAGCCCGCGCATGAATTTCATCGCCGGCAAGGTGCGCAAGGCCGACGGCGCCCGCGTCACCGTCGATCTGGGCAAGCTCGGCGCCATCGAGCTGCCGCGCGCCAGCACCGCCATTGCCGGCCAGGAGGTGACGCTGGGCATCCGCCCCGAGCACCTGACGCTGGGCGAGGGCGAGTTCAGCCTCGAAACCACCCCCAATATCATCGAGCAGCTGGGCATCCACACCATCACCTATTCCACCCTGCCGGGCGGCGAGAATTTCACCGGCCTGTTCGAGGGCAATCCCGAACTGGCGGAGGGCAGGCCGGTGCGCCTGGGCTTTGCCATCGACAAGGTCCATCTCTTTGACGCCCGCGGCCTTGCCGTCTACTAGAGCGGTTCCAGCCAAGGTGGTGACGGTTTTGCGGTGCGGAAACGCGACGAAACGAAGCTTTCGAGCGGTGTCGCCGCTGCCGCGAAACGGTGAACTGCTCTAGGCCGTCGGGCCCGGGCCGGGAGGATCGTCATGCTCGATATCGTCGGCCTGTTGCAGACCGAAAAGGACGCCTTCACCCGCTCCGAGCGGGCCCTGACCGCGATCGTCCTCGCCGATGTCGATAGCGTCCTCAAGATGAGCATCGTCGACCTGGCCGCGCAGGCCGAGGTTTCACCGCCCACCGTCACCCGCTTCTGCCGCCGGCTGGGCTGCGACAGCTACGCCGATTTCAAGGTGCGCCTGGCGCAGTCGCGCTTTGTCGGACAGCGCTATTTCGCCCCCGCTGCCGGCCCCTCCAGCGTGCGCGAAATCGCCCAAGGCGTCGTCAACACCATCCAGTCCGGCATTTACGACGCTTTCGAGCATCTCGATCTGGACGCCATCGAGCGCGCCGCCGAAACGCTGGTCAAGGCCGGCTATATCCTGGCCTTCGGCTCGGGCGGCTCTTCCTCCATGCTGGCCGTCGAGGCCGAGGCGCGCTTTTTCCGGCTCGGCCTCAAGGTCGCCGCCTCCACCGATCATCAGGTGCAGATGATGCGCGTCGCCGCCGCGCCCGCCGGCGCCGCCGTGCTGGCCTTTTCGCTTTCGGGCAACAACATGCCGCTGGCGAAAGCCCTGGCGGTGGCCGGCGAATACGGCCTGCCGCGGATCGTGCTCACCCGTGCCGGCTCGGCCATGGCCGGCGAGGCCGATATCCTGCTGCCGGTCCATTGGCGCGAGACCCAGGACATCCTGCGGCCCACCCCCGGCCGCTACGCCTTTCTCGCCACGCTCGACGTGCTGGCCCAGACCGTCGCCGCCCGCCTGGGCGGCCCCGCCATCGCCAGCATGCGCCGCATCAAGCACCAGCTCGTCGTCAACCGCGACGGCGACGACAGCCAGCCGCTGGGGGATTGATAGAATAGCCCGAGCCGGGACGCACAATCGGCCTTCCCTCCCCGCATGGGGGAGGGGAGCCAGGCACCACACCAGTAGATTTTAACGAGCTTGCCATGACCCCCTCCTTCTCCCTCGTCACCACCTGGACGCCCGCCACCGGGGACGAACCGCTCGGCTACGGGCTCGAGCTCACCAATACCGGCGCCGAGCCGGTCGCCAATTTCCAGCTCGGCTTTTCCGGCCCCGCCCGCATCGACCCGCACGCCACGCTGGAAAACGGTCGCCTCCTCCGGCGGCTTTCCAACCACACGCTGATCGCCCCGCCGGAAAACTTCGTGCTCGGGCCGGGGGAGACCTGGACCGCCACGGCCCGCGGTCTTTCCTATGGCCTCAGGCATTGGAGCGATGGCGCCAATGCCGCCTATGTGGTGCTGGAAGATGGCGGCGTGGTCGCCATTCCCACCCTGCCGACCCGGGGCAAGGGCCATAATGCGCCGCTGCTCAAGGGGGCGGCGCGCTTTCCCGTGCCGGCGAAAGCACCGGCGGCCCATGCCATCATTCCCTGGCCGCGCACCGTCGCCACCAGCGGCAATCGCATCGCCCCGCCTGGGCTCGCCCTTGCGCCGCAGGGCGAACTGGCACGCCGCGCCGCCACCGCCTTTGCCGGCCTCGTCGCCGAGCTCTTTCCGCTCGAAGCCCTGGTGCGGCCCGCCGCCGAGGCGGGTATGCAGGTCGATGTGGTCGAGCAGCCGGGTTTCGGCCCCGAGGCCTATGAGCTGCACTTTGCCGACAACGCCGCCCGCGTCCTCGCCAGCACGCGGCAGGGCCTGTTTTACGGCCTCGTCACCCTGGGGCAGATGCTGCGCGGCGCGCGGCTCCACCCGCACACCTTCTCCTGGCCCACCGGCGGCAGCATCAGCGACGCGCCCGGCTTTGGCTTCCGCGGCAGCCATCTCGACGTCGCCCGCCAGTTCTACACCAGCGCCGAGGTCAGCCGCCTCCTCCGCATCATGGCCTGGAACAAGATGAACCGCTTCCACTGGCACCTCACCGAGGACGAGGCCTGGCGGCTGGAGATCGACGCCTATCCGGCGCTCACCGAGATCGCCGCCTGGCGCGGCCACGGCAAGGCGCTGCCGCCGCTGCTCGGCTCGGGCCCGCAGCCCACCGGCGGCTATTATTCCAAGCAAGCGGTGCGCGAGATCGTTGCCCTCGCCGACGAGCTGGGCCTTGTCGTCATCCCCGAAATCGACATGCCGGGGCATTTTTACGCCGCCCTGCAGGCCTTGCCCCAATTGCGCGATCCGGACGAGCAGGGCGAATACCAGTCGGTGCAGGGCTTTCCCAATAACAGCCTCAACCCGGCGCACGAGCCGGTCTACCGCTTCGTCGAAACCGTCATCGATGAAGTGCTGGAGCTGTTCCCTGCCGGCATCTTCCATCTGGGCGCCGACGAGGTGCCGCTGGCCGCCTGGTCCGGCTCACCCCTGGCCCTTGCCATGCTCGAAGAGCTGGCCGGCCCCGCCATGCGCCAGAAGCACGCGGCCCAGTTCAACCAGCTCGGCAATCACGGCGGCGCCGACGAGATCGAAGGCTCGCCCACCGCCATCCTGCAGGCCGAGTTCATCCGCCGCGTGCATCGCTATATCGCCAGCAAAGGCGCCACGACCGGCGGCTGGGAGGAAGCCGCCCATGGCGATGCGGTGGATCGCGACAAGGCCTATGTCATCGGTTGGCGCAATGTCGCGGTCAACGCGGCGCTGGCCGAGCGCGGTTACGACATCGTCGTCTCCCCCGGCCAGCGCTATTATCTCGACATGGCCAATTCGGTGTCCTGGGCCGAGCCCGGCGCCGGCTGGGCCGGCTGGTCCGGCCCGCAGGAAACCTATGAATTCGAGGCGCGCGAGGGTTTCAGCGCCGAGGGATTGAAACACCTGCTGGGCGTCCAGAGCTGCATCTGGTCCGAATCCATGACCGACCGGGCCATTTTCGACCGCCTGGTCTTCCCCCGCCTTTCGGCCGTAGCCGAAGCCGGCTGGACCCTGCCCGAGCGCAAGAGCTGGACGCGCTTCCAGGCCTTGGCCGGCCTCATGCCCATCATGTACGGCCACTGGGCCGAAGAGTAGGGGCACCACCCGCCGGGGCTGCCCGCGGACCCGATCCGCGGGCCGCTCACCGCACGCGCTGTGGCCGGATGTTTTGAACAACGCGGTGCGAGGCGCCGCACCATCACCCCCACGGGTTCTCCACCATCGGCCAGATATCGCGCCGCGCCTTGCGGTAGTCGGTTTCGGCCGGGCGGTTGGGATAGGGCTTGCCGGCCGCGCAATAGATGATCTCCGAGGCGATTCTGGAGAACGACGCGTAGAAATGATTGGTCGACTTGATGAGCAGGATTTTGCGGCTTTGCGGGTCGATCCCCAGCGCCGAGAACAGGCTGGGGTCGAAACTCTGTGCCCGCGTCGAATTGAGGATCACGTCGATCCCCTCGAACGCGATCCAGGCCGCGTCGCCGAAGGGCGCGAGGCTGGCGCCGAACTGCATCTGCGCGTTGCGCACCAGCCGCCTGACGGTCACCCGCCGGTCGATCGGATCGCCCGTATGGGGCGCCGACTTGGCGCCGAAGCGCAGCGGGATTTCCGCGCCTTCCCCGGCGGCAAAGCAGATCTGCACCGCGATCGGGTCCCAGATGGTGCCCACCGCCACGTCGCGGGCGCCGCGCGCCATGAGGGCGGCGAGAATGACCGTGGCGTCGCCCGCCGTGCCGCCGCCGGGATTGTCCCACACATCGGCGATCACCACCGGGCCGCGCGGCGCGGCAAGGGCCGCTTCGACCGCCTCGTTCTCGTCCACCTGCTGCACCATGAAGGTGCCGCGCATGGCAAACAGCTCCCGCCCCAGCCTTTCGGCCAGCGCCGCGCCTTTTTCCGGCGCCCCGTCCGTCACCGCGATGACCTTCGTGCCCATTTCCGGCACGTCGCCGGCCATGAAGCCGTGAATGACCGACAGCGACAGCACGCCCGGCTCGGTTGCTTCCAGCGCCAGCAGCCGGTCGACGAAACCGCGCATCGGCTCCTTCGAGGTGGGGAAGACGTCGATCATCCGGCAGTCGAAGACGCTCATCACCGGCCGGATTTCCCCCTTCAGCGCCCGCGCCGCGATGGCCCACAGGTCGCGCGCCCGCTCGACGAAGTCGGTATGGGGAAATTCCTTGAACGCCACGAAGAAGTCGGCCGCCGCCACCCGTCTGGCGGTGAGGTGGCTGTGCGGGTCGAGTTCGGCGCAGACCAGCACCTCCGGCCCGACCAGTGCCCGCACCCGCGCCAGCAGATCGCCCTCGGGGTCGTCATAGCCCTGCGCCACCATGGCGCCGTGCAGGCCCAGCACCACCCCGTCCACCGGCAGCGCCGCCTGCAATTGCGCCAGGATTTCGTCGCGCAGTTCCTCATAGGTGGCGCGCGCCACCAGCCCCGCCGGGTCGGCCCAGCTGGCGCTGCCCTCGATCAGTTCCCACCCCTCGGTTGCGCACACCTCCCGCCCCACCGTGATCGGCGCCGTGCACAGCGTCGGCGTCGCCGGATGCTGCCCGGGGCCGGCATAAAGCGAGGCCTCGAAGGCGCGCTTGTCGACGGCGATGGGCGAAAAGGTATTGGTTTCGGTGGCGAGGGCGGCGGTAAAGACGCGCAAGGGGAGATCCTCGAGGCTGGCACTCGGGCCGCGTGCAGGCGGCACCCAACGAGGCTAGCATAAGCCTTGCGGTGCATCACGTAACAAATTTACATTTTTGCGCCGGATTCGCGCGGCTTTTCCGGGTTTTGGGCGCTAAGCTCGGCGGAAAAAAGAAACTGACTTTCAAAAAACGTCAAGGAGACCGCAACATGCCGATCAAACGCTATGGGGCCGAAAAAGCCGGGGCCGGCGGCCAGAGCCTGCCTTTCGCCCGCGCCGTCGAGGCCGGCGGCTGGCTCTATGTCTCGGGGCAGGTGGCCATGCAGGACGGCGAGATCGTGCGCGGCACCATCGTCGAGGAAACCCACCAGACCTTGAAGAACGTGCTGGCCATTCTCGACGAGGCCGGCTACGGGCTCGAACACGTGGTGCGCGTCGGTGTCTGGCTCGACGACCCGCGCGATTTCTGGTCCTTCAACGGCGTCTACAAGAGCTATTTCGGTGCGCATCCGCCGGCCCGCGCCTGCGTCCAGAGCCGCATGATGGTCGATTGCAAGGTCGAGATCGACCTCGTGGCCTATAAGGGGCCGTAACGCCCGTGCCAGAGGAGCCCGTCATGGACCCATCCCCCTTCCGCCTCGATGGCCGGACGGTCCTCGTTTCCGGGGCCGGCGGCGGCATTGGCCGCGCGCTGGTGGCCGTCTTTGCCGCGGCGGGCGCCGAAATTATCGGCGTCGACCGCGACGCCTCCCTGCTCGCCGGCCTGCCGCTCCTGCGCCAGGTGCTGTGCGACCAGGCCGATCCGCCGGCCACCCGCGCCGCCATTGTCGCCGATATCGCCGCCCATGGCGCGCCCGATGCCGTGGTCGCCAATGCCGGCTTCACCCGCGCCGAGCATTTCGGCCTGCTCGACGACGCCGTCTGGGCCAGCGAGCTGGCCATCAATCTCAGCGGCGCCTACGCCATGACCGATCCCATCGTCGCGGCCATGGCGGCGCGGGGGCGGGGAAGCCTGGTTTTCATCGCCTCGGTCAATGCGCTGGCCCATTACGGCAATCCGGCCTATGCGGCGGCCAAGGCGGGGCTGGTCGCCTATGCCAGGGCCGTCGCCGTCGAGCGCGGCGGCGCGGGGGTGCGCGCCAATGTCGTGGCGCCCGGCTCGGTCCGCACCCCGGCCTGGGATCACCGGCTGGTCGCCGATCCGGGCCTGCTCGACCAGGTCTTGCCGCACTACCCGCTGGGGCGCATGGTGACGCCCGAGGAGGTGGCCCGGGCCGCGCTCTTTCTCTGCTCGGACGCGGCTTCGGGCATTACCGGGGCGGTGCTGCCGGTCGACGCCGGCCTCACCGCCGGCAATCTGCGTTTCGTCGATGACGTTCTGAGGGGCAAATGACTGCAATTTCCGATCTCGATACCCCCTGCGTGCTCATCGACCTCGATCGGGTCGAGGCCAATCTGCGCCGGGCGCAGGCCGCCGCCGACGCCGCCGGCCTCGCGCTCCGCCCCCATATCAAGACCCACAAACTGCCGCGCTTCGCCCGCCGGCAGCTGGAACTGGGCGCTGCCGGCATCACCGTGCAGAAGCTGGGCGAGGCCGAGGTGATGGCGGCGGCCGGCCTCACCGACATGCTGCTCACCTTCAACATCATCGGCGCGGCCAAGCGCGCCCGCCTCAAGGCGCTGCACGACGCCATCACCATCCGCACCGTCGCCGACAGCGCCGCCTGCGTCGACGGCCTGGCCGAAACCTTCACCGATCCGGCCCACAAGCTGGGCGTCTTCGTCGAATGCGATACCGGCATGGGCCGCTGCGGCGTGCAGACGCCGGCCGCGGCCCTCGCCCTCGCCCGCCACATCGCCGCCATGCCCGGTCTCGCCTTTGCCGGCCTCATGACCTATCCCAAGGCCGGGCAATACCGCGAGGCCGCCGCCTGGCTCGCTGGCGCCAAAACCCTGTTCGCCGCCGAAAATCTGGCCATCCCCGCCATCACCACCGGCGGCACCCCCGATATCGGCCATATGGCGGCGGCGACCGGCATCGCCACCGAATACCGCCCCGGCACCTATATCTACATGGACCGCTCGCAGGTCGCCGCCGGCGCCGCCAGCTACGCCGATTGCGCCCTGAGCGTATTGGCGACCGTCGTCTCCCGCCCCACCGACAGCCGCGCCATCATCGACGCCGGCTCGAAGACGCTGACCAGCGACCTGCTCGGCCTGGAAGGCTTCGGCTATCTTCCCGCCTACCCGCAAGCGCGCCTCGTCGGCCTCAGCGAGGAGCACGGCACGCTCGATCTCGCCGCCTGCCCGCAAAAACCCGGCATCGGCGACACCGTCCGCATCATCCCCAACCACGCCTGCCCGGTCAGCAACCTCTTCGACCGCGTGCATCTGGTACGCGGCGACGAACTGGTCGAGACCCTCGCGGTGGCGGCGCGCGGCCGCGTCGATTGAGCCGCCCGGCCGCAGGAAGGATTTCTCGTGCGCATCATCGATACCCATCTGCATCTGGTCTATCCGGAACGCTTTGCCTATCCGTGGCTGGCCAACGCGCCCGCCATCAACCGCCCCTGGACCCACGACGCCTATTTCGCCGAGGCGCTGCCGCTCGGCATCGAGGGCGCCCTCCATATGGAAGTGGACGTGGCGCCTGCCGATAGCGCCGCCGAAACCGCGTTCGTCCTCGGCCTGCCCCATATTGTTGGCGCCATCGCCGCCTGCCGCCCGGAAGACGCGGCCTTCCCCGACCAGCTCGAACGGCTGCTGGCCGCCAGCCGCGGCCGGGTCAAGGGCTTGCGGCGCATCCTCCACGAAGTGCCCGACGAGGTGAGCCAGAGCGCGCTCTTTGTTGAAAACCTGCGCCGCCTCGTGCCGCACGGCCTCACCTTCGATCTCTGCCTGCGGGCCGACCAGCTGCATCTGGGGGTGCGCCTCGCCCGTCTCGTGCCCGACCTCACTTTCGTGCTCGACCATTGCGGCAATCCCGACATCAACGGGCTGGGCCTCGACCCCTGGCGCGACAACCTGCGGGCCATCGCCGCGCTGCCTAATGTGGTGGGCAAGGTTTCCGGGCTGGTCAATCATTGCGATCCCGGCTGGAGTGCCGACACGCTGCGCCCCTATGTCGAGCACGTCATCGACAGTTTCGGCTGGGATCGCGTCGTCTGGGGTTCCGACCACCCGGTCGCCACCACCACCGGCGGCACGCTCAGCGATTGGGTCGCGGCCGCCCGGGCCATCGTCGCCGGCGCCTCGCCCGACGAGCAGGCTGCCCTCTTTTCGCGCAATGCCGAGCGCTTCTATACTCTGTGACAGCCAAGCGCGGCACGCCGCCGCCCCGAGGAGAAGTTTTCATGGCCGACAGCGCCGACCGCATCGCCCTTTCCACCTGGTCGCTCCATCGCCTCCTGGGCAGCATCTACCCGCACGACCTCACCACCGACGCGGTGGGCGAGGAGCAGGAAACCTATGGCGAGGGCAGCGAATCCCTGCTCGGCCTGCCCTCCGTCATGGCCAATCACGGCTATCACCGGCTCGAAATCGTCTCCTTCCACCTGCGCAGCCGCGACCCCGTCTATCTGGGCGAATTGCGCGACCAGCTCGAGGGCGCCGAGGTGCGCCTCCAGACCCTGCTCATCGACGCCGGCGACATGACCGATCCGCTGCACGGCGCCCGCGACACGCGCTGGATCGGCGCCTGGCTCGACGTCGCCCACGAACTGGGCGCGGAGCACGCCCGCATCGTCGCCGGCCAGCAGGCCCCGACGCCCGACACCATCGCCCGCTCGGCCGCCGGTTTTCGCGAACTGGTCGCGCGCAATGCCGGCAGCCCGCTGCGCCTCGTCACCGAGAACTGGGGTGGGCTGCTCACCACCCCCGCCGCCGTCAACGAACTGCTCGACCGGCTCGACGGCGACGTGGGGCTGCTCGCCGATTTCGGCAATTGGCACGGCGAAACCAAATACGACGATCTGGCCGCCATTTTCGGCCGCGCCGAGCTCTGCCACGCCAAGGCCGGCTTTGCCGATGGCGCGCTCGATGAAGGCGATTACGGCCACTGCGTCGGCCTCGCCGAGGCTTCCGGCTATCGCGGCCCCTATACGCTGATCTTCGACGCCGACCAGCCGCACGAATGGGCGGGCCTCGCGCTCGAACGCGACTTCATCCTCTCCCGCCTCGACTAGCGGGTTTTCCCTTTTTACGGCGGCACCGACCGGCGCTCCCTCCCCCCTTGCGGGGGAGGGTTGGGGTGGGGGGTGGTGCGGCAGGCACCACTTCCGCGCCCGCTCCGGCCGCTGCCGTCCTGCCCCGGTGCCGCCCTCCCCACCGGGTCATTCCCGCGACAGCGGGAACCGCCGTTACCCCTTTTGGGGCGCAAACAGAGGTCCCCGCAGGCACGGGGATGACGGCGCGGGGACGAGGATTTGAGGGCCCCTCAGCCGTAATGGACGCTGATCAGCTGGCCGCCGATCTGGTGCATCTTGATGTCCATTTCATGGATAGCGGGGGCACCGACCGGCGCTCACTCCCCCTTGCGGGGGAGGGTTGGGGTGGGGGGTGGTGTGGCAGGCGCCGCTTCCGCGCCCGCTCCGGCCGCTGCCGTCCTGCCCCGGTGCCGCCCTCCCCACCGGGTCATTCCCGCGACAGCGGGAACCTCCGTTACCCCTTTTGGGGCGCAAACAGAGGTCCCCGCCGGCGCGGGGATGACAGTGCGGGGACGAGGATTTGAGGGCCCCTCAGCCGTAATGGACGCTGATCAGTTGGCCGCCGATCTGGTGCACCTTGATGTCCATTTCGTAGATATCGGAGAGCACTTCGGGCCGCACCATGGCGCCGACATCGCCCTGCGCCGCCACCTTGCCGTGTTTCATGGCCACGATATGGTCCGAATACCAGGAGGCGAAATTGATGTCGTGCAGCACCAGCACCACGGTCTTGCCCAGCTCGTCCGCCGCCTGCCGCATCAGCTTCATCATGCCCATGGCATGCTTCATGTCGAGATTGTTGAGCGGCTCGTCGAGCAGCACATAGTCGGTGTCCTGCGCCAGCACCATGGCGACGAAGGCCCGCTGCCGCTGGCCGCCCGACAATTCGTCGAGAAAGCGGTCGGCCAGCTCCCCCAGGTCGAGATAGCCGATGGCGCGCTCGATATGCTCGCGGTCGGCCGCGTTGAGCCGCCCCTTCGAATAGGGGTAGCGCCCGAACGATACGAGGTCCCGCACCGTGAGGCGCGCCGTCATGTGGTTGTCCTGCCGCAGGATGGAAAGCGTGCGCGCCAGTTCGTCGCTGGGCGCTGTCGTGACATCCAGCCCGCCCACGGTCACCGTGCCCCGGTCCATGGCCATCAGCCGGCTGACCATCGAGAGCAGCGTCGACTTGCCGGCGCCGTTGGGGCCGATGATCGAGGTAATGCCGCCCTTGGGCAGGTTGAGACTCACCCCGTCCACCACGCAGCTTTGGCCATAGGATTTGGTGACGCCGTTGGCGACGATCATCGGGCCGACCCCCTGAGCACGAGAGCAATAAAGACGATGCCGCCTAAAAATTCGATGATGATCGAGAGGGCGGTGTCGAAGGCGAAAAGGCGCTCGAGCAGCGTCTGCCCGCCCACGAGGCACACGACGGCGAGCATCACCGCGGCGGGCAGGATGTAGCGGTGCTTGCTGGTGCCTACCAGCGAATGGGCGAGCGTCGCCACCAGCAGCCCGAAAAAGGTCACCGGCCCCACCAGGGCGGTGGAGATCGAGACCAGCACGGCGATGACGACGAGAATGGTCACCACGGTGCGCTTGTAGGGCACGCCCAGATTGATCGCCTGCGCCCGCCCCAGCGACAGCACGTCGAAGCTGTGCAGCAGGCGCCAGCCCACGACGCTGGCGGCAAAGACGATAATGCTGGAAATGCCGAGCAGCGTCGGGTCGGTGGTGGCGAAGCTGGCGAACAGCGTATCCTGCAGCACGTTGAAGGCGCCGGGATCGAGCATGCGCTGCATCAGCTGGGAAAAGCTGCGGAACAGGATGCCGAAGACGATCCCCACCAGCACCAGCAGGTGCAGGCTGCGCTCCTGCCCCAGGAACAGCCAGCGGAACAGTAGGGTGGAAAAGCCCACCATCACCAGCACTTCCATGACGAATTGCAGCTGGTTGTCGATGCTGACCAGCGCCCCGACGCCGAGGAAGAACACGATGGCGGTCTTGATCAGCACGTAGAGCGCGTCGAACCCCATCAGCGAGGGGGTGAGGATGCGATTATTGGTGACGGTCTGGAACAACACGGTCGAGACCGCCACCGAATAGGCCACCAGCAGCAGCGACAGCAGCTTCTTGCCGCGGAAGCTGAGCACGAAGCTCCAGCTGCCCTTGGCGCCCAGCGTCATGAAGAGGGCGATGGAAACGACGCTCAACACCGCAAGCACGATGAGCACCAGCGCCGGCCGGCTCAGTCCCGCCCAGCCATGGGCGGGGCCGGTCTCGCGCGGGCGGGCGGCGCTGGCGGCGGCGCGGTCAGCTGGCATGGCGCGGCGTCCTCAGCAGCAGGTAGAGAAAGAGCGCGCTGCCCACCACGCCCATCACCACAGCGATGGGGATTTCATAGGGGAAGCGGATGAGCCGCCCGACGATGTCGCAGGCCAGCACCATGCCCGCGCCCCCCACCGCCACCCAGGGCACGGTGCGGCGCATATTGTCGCCCACCATCAGGCTGACGAGGTTGGGCACGATCAGCCCAAGAAACGGAATCGAGCCCACCGACACCAGCACCACCGCGCTCACCAGCGACACGATGACGAGGCCCAGCACCATCACCTGCCGGTAGTCGAGCCCCAGATTGGTGGTAAAATCCTTGCCCATGCCGGCCACGGTGAAGCGGTCGGCCGCGACATAGGCGACAAGGCAGCACACCAGCCCGATCCACAGCAATTCGTAGCGGCCCCGGATCACGCCGGAAAAATCGCCCATGTTCCAGGCGAGCAGCGAGCCCATCAGTCCGGCGCGGTAGGCGATGAAGGCCGAGACCGCACCGATCACCCCGCCTAGCATGATGCCCACCAGCGGCACCAGCAGCACGTCGCGCAGCGGCACCGCCTTGAGCACGCGCAGGAACAGCGCCGTGCCGCCCAGCGCGAACAGCGCCGAGACGCCCATCTTGGCCATCAGCGGCCAGCCCGGCGCCAGCAGCGTCACGACGAGAAAGCCCAGCGCCGCCGATTCGCTGGTGCCCGCCGTCGAGGGTTCGACGAAGCGGTTGCGCACCACCATCTGCATCACCAGCCCGGCAATGGCCATGGCGGCGCCCGCCAGCACCAGCGCCAGCGTGCGCGGCACTCGGCTGGCAACGAAGATTTCCACCGCTCGCGGCTCGGCGCTGCCCGAGAGCAGCGCCAAAGGCGAAACGTCGCTCACCCCGATGAAGAGGCTCACGACGGCGAGGATGACGGTTGCCAGAAAGGCAAGAAGCAATGAGCGCACGGGAGGGGGCCTTCCGGGTGCGGGGTCGGGGCAGGCGGGCCTCGCTCCCTGCCACGGCGGGCGAGGGAGCGATCCCTTGTTCGCACCCCTTCCGCCCCTCCCCGGGGGGAGAGGCGGAAGGGGTGCGACGCGCCTGGCGCCTTAGCCCTTGAGGCCGGCCAGCACCTGGTCGAGCAGCAGCATCACGCCCTGGTAGCCGTGCATCGAGATATAGGCCGCCTGCGGGTCGAGATAGACCAGATGGCCGTTCTTGGCGGCGTTGGTCTGGTTGAACAGCTCATTGTCGAGCAGCGCCGCGGCGGCGCCGGTATTGTCGCCGGTGCCGGCGTCGCGGTCGACCACGAACACCCAGTCGGGGTTGACCTCGAGCAGGAACTCGAACGACACGGCGTCCCCGCCATGGTCGCCGTCCTTGACCGTGTCGAGGGCGGAGGGCATGCCGATTTCATTGTAGACCCAGGAGACGCGCGAATCCGGGCCGTAGACGCCCAGCTTGCCGGCATTGGTCACCAGCACCAGCGCATTGCCCTGGCCGTCGGCGGCGGCCTTTACTTCCTCGACCTTGGCCGAGAGTGCGGCGTTGAGTTCGGCGGCCTTGTCGGCCTTGCTGAAGATCTGGCCCAGCACCTCGATATTGTGCTCGACGCCCTCGATGATGCCGCCATTGTTCACCGACAGGTCGATGGTGGGCACGATGTCCTTGGCCGTGTCATAGGCCGAGGCCGAGCGGCCGGCGATGAAATAGACGTCGGCTTCGGCGGCGGCGATGCCTTCGTAGTCGGGCTCGAACAGCGAGCCGATCTGCAGCGCGTCGGCACCGACCGACCCCTGCAGGTAGCCCGGGGCGTTAGAGGAGGGCACGCCGGCGACCGGCACGCCCAGCGCCACCAGATTGTCGAACACGGCCCAGTCCTGGGTCAGCACGCTTGCCGGCACGCCGCTCAGCGTGGTCTCGCCCTGGGCATGGGTGATCACCTGCTCCTGGGCGAAGGCGGCGGGAGCCAGCGTCAGGGCGCCGGCAACGAGGGTCGCAACGATGGCGGGATGGCGAAAGAGCGAAGTCACGGAACGATCCAATCACGATTGAGGGTCGGGGCGCCGGAAAACATGAGGGCGCGCGTCCAGTTTCCTAGTGGCCCCGCCCGGTCCTGTCAAAAGAAAATATGACGCAGCCGCTCTGCTATTGGGAGGAGGAGGGCGCGTAGGTCTCCTCGCACAGCGCGATGAAGGCTTTCATCGCCGCCGAGAGCGGGCTGGACTTGCGCCGCGCCACCAGCAATTGCCGCATCGCCCAGGGCTCGGCCAGCGGCGCGCAGACGAGGTCGGTGCCCGCCAGCAGGTGCAGGCTGGTGGAGCGCAGGAAGCCCAGCCCGAAGCCGGCTTCCACCATGCGCACCAACGCCGGAAAGCTCTCCACCCGCAGCGTTTCGGTCAGCGGCCGCCCGGCCTTTTCGGCCGCCTCGCCCAGCAGCCGGTCGAGCGAACCGGTATGGTGCACCCCCACGATCGGGTAGGGCAGGGCCGCCTCGAACGCCAGCGCCTTGCGCGGCTCGATCCGGGCGGCCAGTTCGTGCTCGGGCGGCGCCAGCACCCAGATGCGGTCGTCCTCGAACGGCCGGATGTCGAAGCGGGTGAAATCGTAATTGTCCGAGACGATGGCGATGTCCGCCTGCCCCTCGTCCAGCGCCAGCAGCGCCTTGGCCGCGCCCATCTCGTCGATGGAGAGCGCGATCCCCGGATGCGCCCCGGCATAGCGCGCCAGCAGTTCCGGCAGCCGCCCGGTCAGCGCCGCGCTGGTGCAGGCGAGCCGCAGGCTGCCTCGCTGCCCGGTGCTGAAATCGGCCATCACCACGTCGAGATCGGCGATGGCGCGCAGCACGTCGCGGCAGCCCTGCGCATAGGCTTCGCCGGCCCGCGTCAGCCGCACGCCCTGCGCCGAGCGGTCGAACAGCACCACGCCCAGCCGCGCCTCGAGGTCCGAGACGCGCCGGCTGACGGCCGAGGAGGCGATGCCCTCGCGCTCGGCGGCGCGGCCGATCGAGCCGGTCTCGGCCAGCAGCAGGATGAGGTGGGCGGTAACGCTGTCGAAAGGGGGCAAGGTGCTGTCTCCGCCGCCCATCATAGGGGCAGGGGCCCCGCGACTGAATAGGGGCGCGCCGCTACCCACAGGTTTAGCCCCCGCTTACCAGCAATAGCCCGCGCGCCAGGTAGAAGGCGCCGATGGCCGTCACCACCCAGCGCGTCCATTTGCGGAAGCCGTCATCGGTGAGTTTTTGCAGGATGCGGTAGCCCAGTTGCGTGCCGGCCACCGCGAAGGGCGCCGCGATGATCACCAGCAGCCAGTCGTCCGGCGCCATGGCGGCGGCCGTCGCGCCGTAGAACGTCACCTTGGCGGCGTGCGACACCACCTGCGTCGCCGCCTTGGTGGCGATGACGCGCCGCCGGTCCATCGCCGTGCGGATGAAGAAGATGTCGACGGTCGGCCCGGAAACCCCCACCGCTAGGTTGAGCCCGCCCCCCAGCAGCCCGCACAGCACCGCGTGGTGCGGCTTGCTGGCGTCGAGCGCCAGCCAGCGCCGCGGGATCCAGACGAGGACCGGCATCAGCCCGATGGCGAGGCAGACCGTCGCGAGGTCCGGCGTGTAGCGCACGATCCACAGCAACAGCGCCGCCCCGGCCAGCCCGATGCAGATCAGCCCCAGGATGCGCCAGTCGATGAAGGCGCGCGAGAAATAGGCGCGCGAGCCATTGGCGACGATCTGGATGGCCCCCTGCACGGCGATGGCGGTGGCCACCGGCAGCATGGCCAGTAGCGCCGCGAGCAGCAGCAGCCCGCCGGCCATGCCGAAGACGCCCGACAGCGTCGAGGTCAAAAACACGGCAAGCGCCAGGCTGGCGCCGGTCAACAGCAGGGGCATGATGGTCTGGTCCTCGGCCCCGCTTTCTGGCCCGGCCGGCGCCGCCGCGCCAGCGCGCGTTCGGCAAGGGGGCATGCCGGTGTCATCATCGTGTCACAGCCGCCATGTTTGCTGCCCGGTTTGTGTTTTTTGCGCAGTTAGCATCTTGAATGGTACTTTGATTGCGCATTGAATGGGCGCATTGGTTTGATTTGCCCGTTTGCCGGCCGACGGTCCTCCCGCTTCCTCTGACGGGCCTTGTTTTTACGTCTGGATGTTCCCTTGACCACCTTCAAGGCTGGCCGCGACCGTTCACGCGGCGACGCTCGCACTCATGTGGCCGCCGCCTATGCCGGCAAAGGCCGAAGTCCGCTGTGGCGGGTCACCCTTTATTCGCTGCGCCATTACTGGCAGGCGAGCCTCGCCATCGGGGCGACCATCGCCGCCTCGATATTGCAGCTCACCATTCCGCGCCTGCTGGGGGAGGCCGTCGACCAGGCGCAGAACGTCCTCAGCACCGCCCCTGAAGGCGCCCAGCAGGCGCTCTGGGCCACCGCGCTCACCCTGCTCGGCGTCTCGGTGGCGCGCGGGCTCTTCACCCTGGTGCAGAACTATTTCAGTGAATCGGTGGGCCACCACGTAGGCTACGAGCTGCGCCTGGCGTTCTACGACAAGGTGCAGAAGCTGTCCTATTCCTACCACGACCGCATGCATTCGGGCGATCTCATCACCGTGGGCCTGCTCGACCTCGACGGGCTGCGCATGTTCTTTTCCACCGGCTTCGTGCGCACCATCCTGCTCACGGTGCTGATCGGCGTCGGCGCCTACTACCTGTTCTCCACCGACGTGCTGCTGGCCTTCCTGGCGCTGAGCTTCGTGCCCTTCGTCGCCTGGCGCTCCTCCAGTGCCCAGCTCACCCTGCGCGCCACCTGGCTGCTGCTGCAACAGAAGCTGTCGGTGCTGACCCGCATCATGGAGGAAAACTTGGGCGGCATCCGCGTGGTGCGCGCCTTTGCCGGCGGTCCGCACGAGCTCGGCAAGTTCGACACCGCCTCGCGCGCTGCGCTCGAATTGTCGTATCGGCGGGTGCGGGTGCGCGTCACCAACACCACGCTGATGACGCTTTCCTTCTTCATCTCCATGGGTCTCGTGCTCTGGGTCGGCGGCAACAAGGTCATCGCCGGCGAGATGAGCGTCGGCACGCTGGCGAGCTTCCTCACCTTCATGACCATTCTGCAGATGCCGGTGCGCCAGCTCGGCCTCATGGTCAATTCCTATGCCCGCGCCTCCACCTGCGGCGAGCGCTTCTTCGGCTTTCTCGACGAGCCGGTCGAGATCGAGGACCGGCCCGGCGCCGTGCCGCTGGCGGTGAGCGAAGGCACGCTGCGCTTCGATAATGTCGGCTTTACCTATCCGGGCGCTGCCCACCCGACGCTGAGCGGCATTTCCTTTACCGCCCGGGCCGGCCAGACCATCGGCATCGTCGGCGCGCCGGGCAGCGGCAAGTCCACCCTGGCGCACCTCATTCCGCGTTTCTACGACGTCTCCGAGGGCACCATTACCATCGACGGGCAGGACGTGCGCGACGTGACGCTGCAAAGCCTGCGGCGGGCCGTGGCCGTGGTGCAGCAGGATACCTTCCTCTTCACCACCACCATCGAGAACAACATCGCCTATGGCGACCCCTGGGCCAAGGAGCGCAAGATCGAGCGCGCCGCCGAAAGCGCGCAACTGCACAATTACATCATGGGCCTGCCCGCCGATTACGACACCGTGGTGGGCGAGCGCGGCGTCTCGCTCTCCGGCGGCCAGCGGCAGCGCCTCTCCATCGCCCGCTCGCTGGTCCTCAAGCCCGCCATCATGGTGTTCGACGATTCCACCGCCGCCATCGACGCGGGCACCGAGCACCGCATCCGCAGCGCCATGCGCCGCTACGCCAAGGATCGGGTGACGCTGGTCATCGCCCACCGCCTCTCCTCGCTCATGCACGCCGATGCCATCCTGTTCCTCGAGGACGGCCGCATCGTCGAGCAGGGCAGCCACGAGGAGCTGCTGGCTTTGGGCGGGCGCTATCGCGCCCTTTACGACCTGCAGACCCGCCCCACCGAGGACATCGACGTTCCCATCGACGCCGCGATCGGCAAGGAGGCCGCCCAATGAGCGCCCCCATGAACATCATGGAAGACGACGAGCGCGAGACCGCCGCCTATCCCGGCCAGCGCCCGCCGCGCGCCAGCGTCGGCAGCCACCGCATCGAGGAAGAGGTCTTCGGCAAGGCCTACGACCCCAATACGGTGCGCCGCATCTGGGCCTATGTGCGGCCCTACCGGCGCAAGATCTATCTCTCCGTCGCCGCGGTGCTGGTCTTTACCGCCACCCAGCTCGCCATTCCGCTCATCATCGGCAGCGCCATCGATACCGGCATCGCCGCCGGCGGCGATGCGGGGGCGCTGCTCTGGCCCATCCTCGCCTTTGCCCTCGCCGTGCTGGTCAATTTCGGCGCCTCCTACGTGCAGGAAATCCAGGTGGGCGAGGTGGCCGAGAACGTGCTCTTCGACATGCGCCGCGCCATGTTCGCCCAGTTGCAGCGCGTCTCGCTCTCCTTCATGGACAAGACCGAGGTCGGCCGGCTGATGAGCCGCTTGCAGGGCGATGTCAGCTCCATGCAGGAGTTCCTCGAAACCTCCGTCATCTCGGTGGGCGACATGGTGCTGCTGGTCGGCATCGTCGTGGTGCTGTTGAGCCTCGATCCCTGGCTGGGGCTGCTCACCATGCTCACCATGCCGATCCTGTTCGTGGTGCGCATCTTCTGGCTGCCGCCGGCCAAGCGCGCCTTCTGGGCCGCGCACGAGACCAATTCGCTGACCGCCGGCGCCATGGCCGAAGGCATCAACGGCGTGCGCACCGTGCAGAACCTCGACCGCCAGAAGGTCAATTTCGACCTTTACGACGACAAGGCCTACCAGAACCTGCGCACCCAGCTCACCGGCTCGCGCTACGCCCAGGTCATGGTGCCCATCGTCGACAGCCTCACCGGCATTTCCATGGCCACCGTGGTCATCGTCGGCGGCGCCATGGTGCTCAACGGGTCCCTGCAGGTGGGCGTCATCGTCGCCTTCCTCTTTTACATCCAGCGCTTCTTCGATCCCATCCGCTCGCTCACCATGCAGTATTCCATCATGCAGCGGGCCATGACCTCGGGCCGCCGCATCACCGAAGTGCTCGATATTCCGGTGACCATCGCCGACAAGCCCGACGCCGTGGCCCTCACCCCGGCCATGGACGGCTCGGTGGAGTTCCGCGACGTGGTGTTCGGCTACGACCCGCAGCGCCCGGTGCTGAAAAACGTCTCCTTCCGCGTCAATCCGGGCGAGACGGTGGCGCTGGTCGGTCCCACCGGCTCGGGCAAGACCAGCGCCATGGCGCTGGTGCACCGCTTCTACGAGGTGCAGGGCGGGGCGGTGCTGGTGGGCGGGCACGACGTGCGCGACGTCACCCTCGCTTCCCTCGGCCAACAGGTGGCCATGGTGTTGCAGGAGCCGTTCCTGTTCACCGGCACGGTGTTCGAGAATATCCGCTACAACAAGGCCGACGCCACGCTCGACGACGTCATCGCCGCCGCCCGGGCGGTGGGGGCGCACGACTTCATCGAGCGCCTGCCGGGCGGCTACGAAGCCTTGCTGGAGCAGCGCGGCGCCAATCTGTCGCTGGGGCAGCGGCAATTGCTCAGCTTCGCCCGGGCGCTGGTGGCCGACGCCAAGATCCTGGTGCTCGACGAGGCCACCGCCAATATCGACTCCTATACCGAGCGGCAGATCCAGAAGGCGCTGGAAATCCTGCTCAGCGGCCGCACCGGCCTCGTCATCGCCCACCGCCTCGCCACCATTCGTGGCGCCGACCGCATCATCGTGCTGCAGAACGGCGAAAAGATCGAGGAGGGCGACCACGACCACCTGATGGCGCGCGGCGGGCTGTATTCGAAGCTCTACAACATGAACTATGCCAGCTTCGACGACATCCCCGACGACCTCGTCGCCCAGGCCAACGCCAGGGCCGCCAGCACCTGAGCCCGGCGGCCCGCCGGCTCGCCTCCCCCACCGACGCTGCCCGCGGGCCCGACCCGCGGGCCAGCCCCAGCAGGCACCGGCCGCCTATTGCGCGTTCAGTTCTGGATAGATCAGCGCCGAGCATTGCCGGTTATTGGCGTCGAGCTGCGCCTGCTCGGCCGCCGAGACGACGCCGCTATAGATCGGCCTCCACAGCCCGTCGCGCTCCACCCCTTCAAGCCCGCACTGGCAATAGGTGGTGCAGAGGCCCGGCGCGGTGCCGCCCGCTTCGCAGCTGCTCTGGCAGGAAACGAGGAAGTCGCCGGCCCGCGCCGCCGCCTCGGTACCCATGACGCTGGCCAGCGGGTAGAGCGCCCCCAATAGCAGCGGCTGGTGCACGAGATAGATGAGGAGGCTCCAGCGCCCGAGAAAGGCGAGGCCCCGTCCCAGCCGGCCGGGTGTGATCGCCGCGAGGCGCGCCAGCCAGCGGCTGCGCTCGAGCAGTCGCATGGCCACCACCCCCAGCAGCACCACGCCCAGCCAGGGAAACACCGGCACCAGATCGTTGGCCGGCGGCGGCGTCACCCAGAAGCCGATCCAGGAAAACGCCTTCTCGTCGTAAAGCGGGTCGGAAAAGAAGAAGGGCAGGGCGATGATGATAAGGCTTGTCGCCCCGCTCAGCCAGAGCGGCGTGAAGAGGAAGGGCAGCGCCAGCAGGCTCGCCAGCGCGATGGCGTGCAGCACGCCAAAATAGACGAAGCTTTCGGGAAAGGTGAACCAGGTGCCCAGGCTAATGAGCAGGGCGCCCGCGACCACGAAGGCCCAGCGCCGCCAGAACGGCCGCCATCTCATGCCGCGCCCATGCGCCAGCACCAGCCCGACGCCGACGAGAAACATGAAGGCAAAGAGGATCGTGCGGGCAAACGCCACCCAGCCCGGCTCGTAGCCCACATCAACGCCGATGAAGCGGAAATAGGCGAGGTCCCAGCAGAAATGATAGAGCGCCATGGCGACGATGGCCGCGCCGCGCGCCATGTCGACAACCGCAAGGCGCGGGCGTCGCGCTGGCGCGGACGGCGCGGGCGTTGCCCCGCTCATCCGGCGAACCCCGCGACCACCGCGAGGAAGGCCTGCCCGTAGCGGTCGAGCTTGCCCTGGCCCACTCCCGGCAGGGCCAGCAAGTCGCCCAGCGCCGCCGGTCGCGCCAGCGCCATGGCGTGCAGCGTCGTATCGTGGAAAATGACGTAGGGGGGCACGCCCTGCGCCTTGGCGATGCGCAGCCGTTCGGCGCGCAGCGCATCGAACAGCGCCTGCGCCTCGGCCGGCAGCTCCGGCGCCTGTGCCAGTTGTCGCCGCACGTCCACCGATTTCTTCGGCCGGTCACGCCGCAGGGTAACGCTCCGTTGACGTTTGAAGACCGCATGCGCCTCCGCTGCTAACGTCAGGGCACCGTGGCTGGCGTGGTCCACCTGCACCAGCCCCATGGCCGTCAATTGCCGCAGCACCGACTGCCAGGCGCGCAGGTCGAGCTCCTTGCCCTGCCCGAACACCTTCTGGTGCTGATGGCCAAAGCGTTGAATCTTCTCGGTTTCCTTGCCCAGCAGCACGTCGATAACATGCGCGGCGCCGAAGCGCTGCCCGGTGCGGTAGATGGCCGCCATCGCCTTGATCGCCGCTTCCGTGCCGTCCCAGCTCTCGACCGGCGCGCGGCAGGTGTCGCAATTGCCGCAGGGCTCGGGATAGACCTCGCCGAAATGGCTCAGGATCGCCTGGCGGCGGCATGAGGCGGTCTCGCACACGCCCAGCAAGGCATTGAGTTTGCTGTGTTCCAGCCGCTTGATTTCGTCCGGCGCCTGGCCTTCGTCGATCATCCGCCGGCGCTGCACCACATCGGCCATGCCATAGCTCATCCAGGCTTCGGCCGGCTGCCCGTCGCGCCCGGCGCGGCCGGTCTCCTGGTAGTAAGCCTCTATGGATGCTGGCAAATCCATATGCGCCACATAGCGCACATCGGGCTTGTCGATGCCCATGCCGAAGGCCACCGTCGCCACGAGGCACAGCCCCTCCTCCTTGAGGAAGGCGTCCTGATGGGCGCTGCGCAGCGCCGCGCTCATCCCGGCATGGTAGGGCAAGGCCCTGATGTTCTTGGAGGAAAGCCAGTCGGCCAGGGTTTTCACCTTGGCGCGGGAGAGGCAGTAGACGATGCCGCTCTGGTTCTTGTGGGTGCCCAGGAAATGCAGCAATTGCTCGCGCGGCTTGTCCCGTTCGACGATGCAATAGGAGATGTTGGGCCGGTCGAAGCTGCTGGTAAAAATCCGCGCCTGCTCCAGCCCCAGCCGCTCGATGATGTCCTCGCGCGTCGTCGGATCGGCCGTGGCGGTCAGCGCCACGCGCGGCACCCCGGGAAAAAGCTCAACCAGATGAATGAGTTCGCGGTATTCCGGGCGGAAGTCGTGCCCCCACTGGCTGACGCAATGGGCCTCGTCGATGGCAAAAAGTGCGATCTCGACGCCCGAGAGCATATTGGCAAAGCCCGGCGTCGCCACCCGTTCGGGCGCCACATAGAGCAGGTCCAGCTCGCCCTGCCGCAATTGCCGCCGCACCGTCGCGGCTTCCTCCGGCCCCAGCGACGAATTGAGCGCGGCGGCCATCACCCCGGCCTGCCGCAGCGCCTCCACCTGGTCGCGCATCAGCGCGATCAGCGGCGAGACGACGATGCCGACGCCCCCCCGGCAGATCGCCGGAATCTGGTAGCACATCGACTTGCCGGCGCCGGTGGGGAACAACACCACCGCGTCGCCCCCGCCCACCAGATGCTCGACTACTTCGGCCTGCTGGCCGCGGAAATCCTGGTGCCCGAAAATATCGCGCAACACCGCGAGCGGCGCGGGCCGCTCGGCGCGTCGGGGTGAGAACAGGTTTTGAGACTCAAGGGCTTCCACCCGTCCCTTGAATCATGCGCTGCCGGGCGAGGCAACCGCGCTGCCCCGCCTTTGCACGGCTGGCGGTCAATGCGCGGCGTGCGCCTCGTGGCGCTTGCGCGTTTCGGCGGCCTTCTTCGCCGAGGCGGAACGGGCCGCGGCGGGCCGTTTGGCCGCCGCCTCGCCGCCCTTGCGGCCGCCCTTGTGCGCCGCCGGATTGCCGGTTTCCTTACCGCGGCCCGAGCCCGATTTATTGCCGCCGCCATCATCCTTGTTGACGGTGGCCCAGGCCCGCCGCTCGGCTTCCTTTTCGGAAACGCCGCGTTTCTCGTAGCCTTCTTCGATATGTTCGGCCTTGCGCTTCTGCTTGTCGGTATAAGCGGATTTGTCGCCACGGGGCATGATCGTCACCTCACCATTGGATAGCGGGAAAAGGCACGGTGCGGGTGGGATAGAGGCTCGGCTGCCCTTTCGTTGGCCGGGCCGGGAAACCGGAAAAACCGGCCCGTTCCCCAATGCCACCACGTCCGGTTGACGCGCACCGGCCCTTTCATGGAAAGACAACGGGCGCCCGGGCTGGTGGTTGCCCGGCGGGCGATCACATCGCGCCCAGCGGTCGGCTGAGAAAGGGCGAGCCGCATTTGACGAAGCGCCAGGGCGTCTCCACCCCCTTGGTGATGCCGATGCGCGGGCCGGTGGCCACTTCAGGCTGCGTTTCGGCGGGCGTCAGGGCAAAGGGCGGGCCGTCCAGCGGCAGGCCGTTATGGCGCAAATCGATGCCCAGCGCCTGGGCCAGCTTGCCCGGTCCCGAGCACAACTGCCGCGGCCCCACGCCGCCCCGCCGCCGCGCCATGGCGTCGAGCCCCCGGGTCGGCTCCAGCGCCCGGATCAGCACGGCGCTGCCGGGGGCGCAGACGAAATTGAGGCAATAATGCATGCCGTAGATCTTGTAGACATAGGCGTGGCCCGGCGGGCCGAACATCACCCGGTTGCGCGGCGTCGGCCCGCGAAAACTGTGCGAGGCGGGATCGGCCGGGTCGTAGGCCTCCACCTCGACGATCGGCCCGCCCGCTCCCTCGAAAACCAGTACGGCGCCGATGAGGTCGCGGGCGACCTCGATGACGGGGCGGTCGAAGAAGGCGGCACGAATCATCAATTCCTCACAGGCGGCGGTGCCGCTACTATAGCGCCGCCCGGCCGGCGCACACGCCCCGCGATTGGCGCGGATTGACGAACGCTGCCTTCGGCCCGCCCCGCTTGGTCGCGGCGGCCGGCGCGCCTACATCGGGGGCAGTTATTTTTTTTCGAGGGAGGTCGAGATGATCGACGCGTCCGTGCAGACCAAGGTGACGTCCGCGCCCATCCTGCCGCTGACCACGGCGCTGGGCCCGGTCCATATCGCCGTCACCGACCGCCACCGTGCCCTCGCCATCTGGCAGGACGTGGTGGGGCTGGAACTGTTGGCCGAAACCGGCAACGAGCTGGTGCTCGGCGCCGGCGGCACGCCGCTCATCGTGCTCGAAACCGGCGCCACCGGGCCGGTCGTGCCGCGCTCCATCGGGCTTTATCACGTCGCCCTGCACGTGCCGCGCCGGGTCGACCTGGCGCAGCTGGCGGTGCGCGCCCTGCAGCGCAATGTGCGCATCTCGCCCACCGACCATCTGGTGAGCGAAGCCATCTATCTGTGGGATTTGGACGGCAACGGCATCGAGATGACCTTCGAGACCCCTTGGCGCGGTACGCTGGGCGACCCCGACAAGGGCGAGACCTACGCCGTCACCGCCGCGGGGAAGCCCCATTCGGGCCGCGATCCGATCGACCTCGATGAACTGCTCGCCGAACTCGGGCCGGCTCCCGTCCTTGTGCCGCATCTGCCCGCCGGCACCCGCATCGGCCACGTCCACCTGCACGTCAACGACCTCGGGCGCGCCATGACGTTCTATCGCGACGTGCTGGGTTTTGCCGGCTTCCTGCTGATCCATTCCTTCGGCATGGGCGATGTCGGGCTCGACTACATGCCCCATACCCTGGCCTTCAATATCTGGTCGGGGCCGCAGGCCAGCCTGCCGCCCGCCGGCACGGCCGGGCTGCGCTGGTTCACCATCCGCCTGCCCGATGCCACAACGCTTGCCGGCCTCGTCGCCCGGCTCGAAGAGGCCGGCGCGCCGCTCGAGCCGTGCGGTGATGGCTTCGTCACGGAAGACCCCTCCGGCAACCGCATCCGGCTCGAGCGGGCCGACTGATCCCCTCTGCCCCTCTGGACTTTCGCGCCGTCCTCCCCGATCTTTCGGGCGAGGACGGCGAAAGGCAAGCGGCATGCAGGGACCCGAGGCAATCATCCAGTTCTGGTTCATCGAGCATGGGCGCGACGACTGGTTCGGCGGCCAGCCGGCGTTCGACGCGGCCCTGGCGGCGCGCTTTGCGGGCCTGCATGCCGAGATCGCGCGCGGCGAGGCCTGGGCCTGGCGCCGCACCCCGCAGGGCCGGCTGGCCGAGATCGTCGCCCTCGACCAGTTTTCGCGCCAGTTGCACCGGGGCCGCCCCGCAGCCTTCGCCCAGGACAAGATGGCGCTGGTGCTGGCCCAGGAAGCCATTGCCGCAAAGGCCGACGACGTGGTCGAGCGCGCCTGGGCGACGTTTTTCTACCTGCCCTTCATGCACGCCGAATCGCTGCTGCTGCAGGACGAGGGCATAGAGCTGTTCGAGCGGCTCGGGGACCCGGACAGCCTCGAATTCATGCGGGCGCATCGCGAAACGATTGCCCGTTTCGGCCGCTTTCCCTTCCGCAACGCCGCGCTGGGGCGCCAGAGTACGCCAGAGGAAATCGCCTATATGAAGGAGCAGGGCGACCGCGTTTTCTAAAAAGCATGGCGGCAAGCCCGGCCTGCAACTCTTTTTTGCCCGGCACGTTTTCTGCGGGAAGGAGTATCGCCATGGACCTGTCGTCCTATGTCTGGCTGATCGCTCTCACGGTGGGCGTCGTCCTGCTTGGCGCCGCCATGAGCTTCGGCATCATGCGCAATCGCGAACGCACCCTCTCGGAAAAAGTGCTGACCGAAGTCGAGACCAGGCGCGAATACGAACGCGAAGATATCGACCCGTAGCTGACCCCCCGCAAAGGCGGGCCGCCACCGCCCGGCCATCCCTTTGGAGGAAGGCCGGACGGCAGCGCTGGCGACTGGCTTTACGCCACCAGCCCCTTGGTCAGTTCTAAGGCCTGCCGCTCGAACAGGCGCCGGTAGATGCCGCCCGACAGGCGGATGAGGGCATTGTGGTCGCCTTCTTCGACGATCCGGCCCTTGTCGAACACCAGCAGCCGGTCCAGCGCCTGCACGGTGGACAGCCGGTGGGCGATGACCAGCGTGGTGCGCCCCTCCATCAGCCGAACCATCGCCTGCTGGATCAGCACCTCGCTCTCGCTGTCGAGGCTCGATGTCGCCTCGTCGAGAATGAGGATCGGCGCGTCGGCCAGGAACGCCCGGGCGATGGCCACCCGCTGCCGCTCCCCGCCCGACAGTTTCACCCCGCGCTCGCCCACCAGCGTTTCATAGCCCTTGGGCAGGTTGGCGATGAACTCGTGCGCATTGGCCTGGCGGGCCGCCGCCACGACCTCGGCACGGCTGGCGCCGGGCCGGCCATAGGCGATGTTCTCGGCCAGCGTGCGGTGGAACAGCAGCGGCTCCTGCTGCACGATGGCGATCTGCCCGCGCAGCGAGGCTTGCTGCACCTGGGCGATATTCTGCCCGTCGATGCTGATGGCGCCGTCCGACACGTCGTAGAGCCGCTGGATGAGCTTGACGAAAGTGGTCTTGCCCGAGCCCGAATGGCCCACCAGCCCGACGCGCTCGCCCGGTTCGATCGTCACCGAGAAATCGCGATAGAGCGGCGTCGGGTGCGCCCCGTAGCGGAAGGTGACGTTGTCGAAGCTGATGCCGCCCGCGCCGATGGCGATGGGGCCGGCGCCCGGCCGGTCGTCGATGCCCAGCGGCGTGCGTTCCAGTGCTACCAGTTCCTCCATATCGTTGACCGCCCGTTGCAGGTTGCGGATATGCATGCCCACCTCGCGCAGATAGCCCTGCAGCACGAAGAACATCGCCAGCACGAAGGTGATGTCGCCCGGGCTCGCCAGCCCCTGCTGCCACATGATGAGGCCCGTGCCCAATATGCCGGCCTGCATCGCCACCATCAGATAGCCCTGGATGGTGCCGCTCAGATTGCCGCGCTTCCAGGTGCGGCGGGTGCGGTGGTCCCATTTGCCCAGCACGTGGCGCAGCCGGGCTTCCTCGCGTGTTTCCGCGCCGAACGCCTTGACCACGTTGTTGCAGGTGACCGCATCGGCCAGCGCGCCGCCCAGCCGCGTGTCGCAGGCATTGGCCAGGCTCGCCGCCGGGGAGACGAAGCCCATGGAAAGGCTCACCGTCACGCCGATATAGAGCAGCGATCCGACGCCCACCACCAGCCCCATGACCGGCCAGTAGGACCCCAGGATGACGGTGGCGCCCACCAGCATGACCAGCGAAGGCAGCAGCGCCACCAGCAACACGTCGTTGAGCTGGTCCAGCGCCCACATGCCCCGGGTGATCTTGCGCACGGTCGAGCCGGAAAAGCTGTTGGCGTGCCAGTCGGTGGAGAAGCGCTGCACCCGGTGAAAGCCGTTATTGACGATGTCGGCCATCATCCTGAGCGTCAGCTTGATGACGCCCTCGAAGGTGAACCAGCGCACGCTGATGCCGAACAGCCCCAGCGCGATGACGATGGCGAAGGCCTGCAGGGCCTGGCTCGCGGCGTCGGCCTGCGCGCCGGCGATGGCGTCGACGATGCGGCCCGAAAAACCGGGCACCATGACCAGCGCCAGCGTGTCGGCGATGACGAGGCTGGCGATCAGCGCGATCCGTGCCGGCTGGCCGGCCCAGTGGCGAAAGGTGAAGCCGAGCACGTTGCGATAGGCATCGGCGCGGAAGTCGAGCTTCTTGCGAGGCATTTGCTTGTGTCCGGCGCCGTTTTCCGGCGGCCGGGTCCTTGAAAAGCGATCGGGAAACGCCGGCGGCAACCGGGCGCTGGGCCATTGCCCCGGGGGCCGGTCAGCGGCGACGGATAAAGAAAATACCGCGGGCGGCGGGCCTTATGCGGCGGGCCGCGGCAGGCAGGGCGCTAAGCGCGGGACCTGCCGAAGGGAGATGCGAGAAACCATGCTGTCATGCCACGCCTCCCTGGTTGCGAATGAAGCGGCGGCCGGTTTCATAGCCAAAGCCGGCGCGCTTGCCAACGCCCCCTGGGACGCTTTGCCGCAAGTGATGCAACCATGCCACAGGGGATCGGTCGGGGCCGGCGTTTTTGCGGCACGGGCGGGTGGCGCGCCGCCCCCGCCGGGGCTAGGCTCGGCGGCACGATTCACCGACCAAGAGGCACAGCCCCCCGTGAGCAATTTTCCCATCGATCCGGTCAAGCTCGACAAGCTCGGCGAAGTGGCCATCAAGGTTGGCCTGCAGCTGGCCGCCGGCCAGGATCTCGTCATTACCGCCCCCATGACGGCGGCACCGCTGGTGCGCCGCATCACCGAGCACGCCTACAAGGCCGGCGCGGGCCTCGTCACCACCATCTATTCGGACGAGGAAGCCACCCTGCTGCGCTACCGCCACGCCAACGACAAGAGCTTCGACCGCGCCGCCGGTTGGCTCTATGCCGGCATGGCTGAAGCTTACAAGAACAACGCCGCGCGCCTCGCCATTTCCGGGGACAACCCGATGATGCTGGCCAATGAGGACCCCGAAAAGGTCGCCCGCGCCAACCGCGCCAATTCCGCCGCCTACCGGCCGGCGCTGGAGCTCATCACCGGCTTCGACATCAACTGGAACATCGTGTCCTACCCCACGCCCAACTGGGCGAAGCTGGTATTTCCCGACGATCCCGAGGACGTTGCCATCGGCAGACTGGCGGACGCCATCTTCAAGGCGTCGCGCGTCGACCAGCCCGATCCCATCGCCGCCTGGCAGGCGCATAACGCCAATCTGCGGGCCCGCTATACCTGGCTCAACGGCAAGAAGTTCGCCGCGCTCAAATACCAGGGCCCCGGCACCGATCTCAGCATCGGCCTTGCCGACGGCCACCGCTGGAAGGGCGGCGCCTCGGAAGCCAAGAACGGCGTCACCTGCAACCCCAACATTCCCACCGAGGAAGTCTTCACCACCCCGCACCGCCTGCGCGTCGAGGGCACGGTCGCGGCCACCAAGCCGCTGTCGCACAACGGCACGCTGATCGAGAACATCCAGGCCCGTTTCGAAGGCGGGCGGCTGGTTGAATTGAAGGCCAGCAAGGGTGAGGCCGTCTTCGGCAAGGTGCTCGACACCGACGAGGGCGCCCGGCATCTGGGCGAGGTGGCGCTGGTGCCCCATTCCTCGCCCATCTCGGCCTCGGGGATCCTGTTCTACAACACGCTCTACGACGAGAACGCCTCGTGCCACATCGCCATGGGCCAGTGCTATGCCGACTGCTTCGAGGGCGGCAAGGAACTCACCCCCGAGCAGATTTTCGCCCAGGGCGGCAATAAGAGCCTCATCCATATCGACTGGATGATCGGCTCCGACCAGGTCGACATCGACGGCGTCCACGCCGACGGCAGCACCGAACCGGTCATGCGCAAGGGCGAATGGGCGTTCTGACGCCCGCCCTCCCCCGCCAAAGCGGCCCGCGGCCCTGATCCGCGGGCCGCTGTTGGGCAGCGCCGGGGGCTTTGGAACGCCCGGCTACTCGCCCTTCAGCGCTAGAAATTCTGTCGCGTTGAGCACGATCTGCTTGTCGATCCGGCCGATCTCGTCCTCGTCCTTGCCCTCGTAGTCCACCCCGTGCAGCACGGTGCGGATGGCGTTGAGCCGCAGGCGGCGCTTGTCGTTGGCGCGGATCACCGTCCAGGGGGCGTGCCGGGAATCGGTGCGCTCCAGCATGCTGTCGCGCGCCGCCGAATAGGCGTCCCAGCGACTGAGCGCCTCGATATCCACCGGCGACAGCTTCCAGGTCTTGAGCGGGTCGTGCCGCCGCTCGTGGAACCGTTGCAGCTGCATTTCCCGGCCGATGGAGAGCCAGAACTTGACGAGGCGGATGCCGTCGCGCACCAGGCGCTTTTCCACCTCCGGCACTTCTTCGAGGAACAGCTCGGTCTGCGCCGGCGTGCAGAACCCCATCACCGGCTCGACGCCGGCCCGGTTGTACCAGGAGCGGTCGAACAGCACCATTTCGCCCGCCGCCGGCAGCCATTCCATGTAGCGCTGGAAATACCACTGGCTGCTTTCCCGGTCGCTGGGCTTGGGCAGCGCGGCGATGATGTTGTAGCGGGCATTGAGGTTTTCGAGGAAGCGCTTGATGGTGCCGCCCTTGCCGGCGGCGTCGCGCCCTTCGAAGATGACGATGGTGCGGGTGCCGGCCCGGGCCATGTGCGCCTGGTGCAGCACCAGCTGCTTTTGCAGCCGGTACATCTGCGTGTCATACTCGTCCCGGTCGAGCTTTTTGTCATAAGGATAATTGCCCGAGCCGAGGGCCGCCTTCCTGATGGCCTTGGGCAGCTCGGGATCGTCGATATCGAAGCCGTCAATGGGATCGGTCACGCTGTCTCTCCGTTGTCATGATGAACGTGCTATGAAGGCGCCCGCCGCGCAAGTGCGGGCGACAAGCAATTGATTCGACGGCCACAAATGGATGACAGCCGCCCGCATCGCCCTTCCGGCATTCTCGCTCCCCTGCTGCCGCGCCTCGTCGCGCAGGCCGGCGTGCTCGCTGCCCTAGCCGGGCTGCTGCTCGCCTTCGTGCTGCTGGGCGATCTGCGGCCGGATCTGGCGCTGCTCGGCTTTCTGGTCATGCTGGCCTTCGTCGCGCTGCGGCCGGTGCCTGCCGCCGCCCCGGCGCCCCCCCTCGAGGCAGCGGTGGCGCCCGAGGCGCTGCCGGATCGGGGCGGCGCCGACCTGCGCGCCTTCATCGAGGCGCTGGGCGATCCCTGCCTCGTGCTCGACCGGCGTAGTGCCGTCCTCGATCGCAACGGCGCCGCCGCGCGGCAATATCCCAACCTGCTGCCGGGCCGCGTCGTGACGCTGGCGCTGCGCAACCCGGATTTTCTCGCCGCCATCGACGGCGTGCTGCGCACGGGCGAAGCCCGCAGCTTCGAGTGGCACGAAGTGCTGCCCAGCGAAACCTGGGACAAGGTGCTGGTCGCGCCGCTCCGGGACGGGCGTCTCGACTGGCTGGAGGACGCGGAGCGCCGGCTGCTGGTCACCTTCCAGAGCCTCACCGAGCTCAAGCGCGTCGAGGCCATGCGGTCCGACTTCATCGCCAATGCCAGCCACGAATTGCGCACCCCGCTGGCCTCGCTCCTCGGGTTCATCGATACGCTGCTCGGTCCCGCCGCGCGCGACCCGGCGGCGCGCGAAAAATTCCTTGGCATCATGCGTGGCCAGGCCGAGCGCATGAGCCGGCTGATCGACGATCTGCTCAGCCTGTCGCGCATCGAGATGCACCAGCATGTGCGGCCCACCGGCTCGGTGGACCTGGTGGGCCTGTTGCGCGAGGTGCGCGAAGGCTTGCAGACCCAGGCCCGCGCCGCCGCGCTCGAGGTGGTGCTGGAGCTGCCGGCCGAGCCGGCCGTGGTGATGGGCGATCGCAGCCAGCTCTACGAAGTGTTCGAGAACCTCATCGAGAACGCGCTCAAATACGGCGCCGGCGGCCAGACGGTGGACGTGCGGCTCGGCCCCGCCGACCGGCCGGGCCTCCGCCATCAGGTCAGCATCACCGACCACGGGCCGGGCGTCGCGCCCGAGCACGTGCCGCGCATGACCGAACGCTTCTACCGTATCGACGCCGAGGCCAGCCGCAAGAAGAAGGGCACCGGCCTCGGGCTCGCCATCGTCAAGCACATCGTGCAGCGCCATCGCGGCCAGTTGGCTATCCGCTCCCGCGCCCGGCCCGGCGAAGGCCTGCGCGTCGACGTGCTGCTGCCCTAGCGTTTCCAGCAAAAGTGGCAACGGCTTTGCGGTTCGGAAACGCGACAAGATAAAGATTTGGGGCGATTTCGCCGTTTCAATGAAACGGTGAAATGCTCTAGCGCGGCGTGACACTCTCAACCCGCGCCTGAAACCCTTGCCACCACGCCGTCATCCCCGCGCCTGCGGGAACCCCTGTTTGATCGTGCAAGGGATAACGGAGGTTCCCGCTGCCGCGGGAATGACCCGGTGGAACAGGGCGGCAAAGCGCGTCAAGTCGGACAGGAAACGCTCCGGACCAGCCCGGCTGGCCGCGGCGCTCAGCGCTTCTTGCGGTCGAGCTGGTGGTAGGCGCGGCGCGAGTGGAATTCGCAATAGGGGCCGGTTTCGAGCGAGGTCTGGCCGCAGAAATAGAAATCCTTGCTCAGCGGGTCGCCGATCGGCCACTTGCAGGTGTGCTCGGTGAGCTGCAGCAGGTTGAGCCGCTTGTCCTCGGGAATATAGAGCTCGGCGCTGGCCGGGGCGACATAGAGCTCGGCTTCCATTTCCGGGGCGGCGGCGAGCGCGGTGGCGCCCACCACCTGCGGCCGGGCCACGCTGACGCGCGGCTTGGCGTGGCTCATGCCGCCGGCCGGGCTGGCGACGCGCCGCGGTGCCGGGCGGCTGGCCGGCCGCGTCCGCGGCGCCGTATTGGTGGGCTTGGCGCGGGCCGAGAGTTTCAGCCGGTGCACCTTGCCGATCACCGCATTGCGGGTCACCCCTTCGCCCAGTTCGGCGGCGATCTGGCTGGCGCTGAGGCCTTCCATCCAGAGCTTCTTCAAAATTTCGACGCGCTCGTCAGTCCAGCCCATCGATTGCGCTCCTGAAACTATCGTCAAAACAGAATCCTTTACTCCGCTGCCAGAACGGTCTGGCAGCCTGTCGACTCTACAGCTCGTATGTTGAGCGGGTCCGCCACACGAAATATCGTGTCCCCAACGCTTTACAGATTACGCCATGGCTGGAATCGGGATCAAGAGTCGGGGCCCAATTTCCCCGCTTATTCATTGGTTAAAATTGCCCTAACAATCTTCGAGTCAAATCAGGGACTTGGGGCAGCCGCATTGACTTTCTGCGCGAATTTCGCCTAATTCTCGCCCGGAAACGCGCTGCCGAACCGGCGCGTTTTTGGTTTGTGTGGCCGCTTTGCCACGCCTGCCGGCGCCCCGCCCTTCCCATCCCGGCTTTCGAAAAGGAACGCCCCAAATGTCTGCGCTCTATGGCACTTATGCCCGGTCCGATCTCGCTTTCGAGCGGGGCGAGGGCATGCGCCTATACGACCAGCACGGGCGATCCTATCTCGATTTCCACTCCGGCATCGCGGTCAACGCGCTGGGCCACGCCGACCCGCATCTGGTCGCCGCCCTCAAGGCGGCCGCCGACAGGGTCTGGCACACCTCCAACGTCTTTGCCATTCCCGAGCAGGAGCGGCTGGGCCAGCGGCTGGTCGAACAGACCTTTGCCGACCGGGTGTTCTTCACCAATTCGGGCGCCGAGGCGCTCGAATGCGCCATCAAGACGGCCCGCCACTATTGCTTCGCCAAGGGCCAGCCCGAGCGCTACGAGATCATCGCCTTTACCGGCTCGTTCCACGGCCGCACGCTGGGCACCATCGCCGCCGGCGGCAACCCGGCCTATCTCGAAGGGTTCGGGCCGCCGCTGGCCGGCTTCCGCCACACCCATCCGGGCGACCTCGAAGCGGTCAAGGCGCTCATCACCCCGCAAAGCTGCGCCATCCTCATCGAGCCGGTGCAGGGCGAGGGCGGCGTCACCGCCATGAGCGCCGAGTTCCTCCAGGGGCTGCGGGCGCTGTGCGACGCCAACGATTTGCTGCTCATCTTCGACGAGGTGCAGTGCGGCTTTGGCCGGACCGGCCGGTTCTTCGCCCATGAATGGGCGGACGTCACCCCCGACATCGTGGCCGTGGCCAAGGCTATCGGCGGCGGCTTTCCGCTCGGGGCGTGCCTTGCGCGCGAGGCGGTGGCCGCCTCCATGGTGCCGGGCACGCACGGCTCGACCTATGGCGGCAACCCGCTGGCCTGCGCCGTCGGCAACGCCGTGCTCGACCGCATCCTGGCGCCCGGCTTCCTCGACCACGTGAACCAGATGGGCCAGCGCCTCGCCTGGCACCTGCAGCAGCTGGCGCAGAAATATCCCGACTACGTGCTCGAACTGCGCGGCAAGGGCCTGCTCGCCGGCATCCGCATCACGCCGCCGGTGCGCGATTTCGTCGCCCGCCTGCGCGACGACCATCAATTTCTGGCCATCGGCGCCGGCGACAACGTGCTGCGCCTGCTGCCGCCACTGATCGTTGGCGAGGACGATATCGTCGAAGCCATGGAAAAGCTCGGCGCCGCGTTCGACGCCATCGAGGCCGAGACCGCCGCCGGCGCGGCGGGGGATTGAGCCATGGTCCTCACCTTCTATCATTTCGGCCGCCGCCGAGGCCGCTGACCTTTTCGGCTCCGTGGCCGCCCCGGCGGCCCTTTTCCTGTTTCCCAGCGTCACAAAGGAACCCGGCCCATGACGATGACCGGCACCCCCAGACATTTTCTTTCGATCGACGATTTCACCTATGCCGAACTGCGCGGCATGCTCGACCAGGCGGCGGCGCTCAAGCAGCGCCTCAAGCAAGGCGACCGGCCGCTGCTGCTCAAGGACAAGGTGCTGGCGATGATCTTCGAGCGCCAGTCCACCCGCACCCGCGTCTCCTTCGACGTGGGCATGCGCCAGCTCGGGGGCGAGACCCTGATGCTGTCGGGCCAGGAGATGCAGCTCTCGCGCGAGGAAACCCTGGCCGACACGGCCCGCGTCATGAGCCGCTACGTCGACGCCATCATGATCCGCATCCTGTCCCATGCCGACCTGCTCGAACTGGCCGGGGCCGCCAGCGTGCCGGTCATCAACGGGCTGACCAGGCGGGCACATCCCTGCCAGATCATGGCCGACCTCATGACCTTCGAGGAGCATCGCGGCGATATCAGGGGCGCCAAGGTGGCCTGGGTCGGCGACAGCAACAATGTGCTGCATTCCTGGGTCAACGCGGCCGAGCTGTTCGAATGCGAGCTGACCATCGCCACGCCGGAGGAATACAGCCCCGAAAAGGACTTGATGGAGGATATCCGGCGCGCCGGCTCCTACGCGAAACTCATCGAGGACCCGCGCGCCGCGGTCGAGGGCGCCGATCTCGTCATCACCGATACCTGGGTCTCCATGGGCGACACCGACGCCGCCGAGCGCCGCCGGGTCTTGAAACCCTACCAGGTCAACACCAATCTAATGGCGCTGGCGAACAAGGATGCCCTGTTCATGCACTGCCTGCCCGCCCATCGCGGCGACGAGGTGACCGACGAGGTGATCGACGGCCCCGCCTCGGTGGTGTTCGACGAGGCCGAGAACCGCCTGCATGCCCAGAAAGCCGTGCTGTGCTGGGCCTTCGGGGTCGACGCGAACTAGGCGGAACATCCGTCTTCGTTCCTAACCCGGCAATTCCCGCCCCCGCGTCAGCGGGGGCCTTGCGTTTTTGCGGCCGCGATTGCCGCGGCGTGGGCCCAAACAAGGATTGAGCGCGCTTTCGCCGTTTCGACAAAACGGCGAAATGCTCTAGTTTTAGGAAAGTACTGGATACGATGACCGCGGGAACGACCATGACCGAGAACCTGCTCGCCTCCATGGGGCTCGACCGGCCCGAAACCGGCGACGACGCCGTGCTGCCCTTCACCCTCGACCGGCTCGACACGCGCGGCCGCGTCGTGCGCCTGGGCGCCGCGCTCGATACCATCCTCAGCCGCCATGATTATCCGCTGCCGGTGGCGCGCCTGCTCGGCGAGGCGGTGGTGCTGGCGGCGCTGATCGGCTCCTCGCTCAAATTCGAGGGCCGCTTCATCCTGCAGACCCAGACCGATGGGCCGGTCAACCTCATCGTCGTCGATTTCGACACGCCCGACGGCATGCGCGGCTATGCGCGCTTCGACCGCGACGCGGTGGTGGCGGCGGCCGAGCAGGGCCGCATCGCGCCCGCCGAACTGCTCGGCAACGGCCACCTGGCCATGACCATCGACCAGGGCCCGCATATGGAGCGCTACCAGGGCATCGTACCGCTGCAGGGCAATACGCTCGAACAGGTGGCCCATACCTATTTCATGCAGTCCGAGCAGATCCCGACCCAGGTGCGCCTCGCCGTGGCGCAGATGTCGACGCGCGGCGACCATCGGCCGCGCTGGCGGGCCGGCGGCATGCTGGTCCAGCACCTGCCGGCCAATGGGCAGGCCGCCATGCCCGACCTGCCCGGCGACGGTGATTTCGACAATCCCGGCACGGCCGACCCCGATTTCGTCGAGGCCGATGGCTGGAGCGAGGCGCGCGCCCTGCTCGGCACCGTCGACGACCTGGAGCTGGCCGATCCCGACATTTCGCCCGAGCGGCTGCTGTTCCGGCTCTTCCATGAAACCGGGGTCCGGGTGTTCCCGCCCCAGCCTCTCGAGGAGCGCTGCAGCTGTTCGGCCGAGCGCATCGAGGACATGCTGGCCAATTCCTTCTCCGACGCCGAGCGCGAGGACATGGCGGTGGATGGCGAGATCGAGGTGGTGTGCGAGTTTTGTTCGACCGCCTACCGTTTCAACCCGCATCATTTCCACCCCAAGCACTAAATCGCTGGCCCCGGGGAGAATTTTACGCTTCCCCGAGGCTGCCAGCTTGTAAATCGGCGGAACTGGCGGCAAGCTCGCTGGACGTGTTCAAACGGGTGGGGGAACCGGGATGAATGCCGATTTGCTGACGACGATCGAGGCCATCCAGCATCAGGCCGACAGCGCGTCGATCCTCGATATCATGTTCAAGACGATCGGCGCCTACGGTTTCGAGCGCTTCATCATCTCCGGCTTGCCCGATCGCGGCCAGGACGTGCGGCCCTTCGTGCTGCTCTCGGGCTGGGACGACGAATGGTATGCGCGCTATACCGATCAGGGCTACGTGCATCTCGATCCCGTGGCGCGCCACTGCTTTGCTACCGCCCTGCCGTTCGACTGGGCCGACGCCCCCTATGACCGCGAGGCCGACCTGCCGGCGCGCCGGGTGATGGAGGAGGCGCACGATTTCGGCATGGACGAGGGGTTTTGCGTGCCCGTGCATATGGAAAGCGGCATGCAGGGCGTCGTCTCGCTGGTCGGGCCCACCGGCCATCTCGACGACAAGAGCCGGCTCGAATTGCACATGCTGGCGCTATATGCCCATGGCCGGCTGCGCTTCCTCAATTCGGTCAACCATGACGGGCCGCGCCGCGCCATCATCCCGCGCGAGGCCGAAGTGCTCAAATGGGCCGCCTGCGGCAAGACCGCCTCGGAGATCGCCGACATCACCGGCCTCACCGTTCGCACGGTCAACCAGCACTGCGCGAACGCCCAGCGGCGCCTCGGCACCAATAACCGCCTGCACACCGTCGTCGAGGCGCTGCGCCACAAGCTCATCACCCTCTGACGCGCGGGTGCGGGCGCGCCCGGAGCTTCAAGGCGACGCCGTTCCCCATCCCCCGCGCTCCCCAAAACCACCGGCGCTTCGGCGCCTGCGAGGAATGGCCCGCGGATCAGGTCCGCGGGCAGCCCCGGTGCGGGAGGTTGCCACGGGGCAGGAGGAAACCCCCGTATTGGGATTTCTACCAATTTCGCGCCGCCCCCGCCCCATGCCTAATCAATGGTAACGATTGCAGTGGTTTTGGGGCATATGATGCAGATGCATATCGTCCGCACGCCAGCGGACCGGCGGAGCCGTGAATTGCTGGAAGCCCATTACCGGCTGCGTCACCGCATTTTTGTCGAGTTGCAGGGCTGGGAAGCGCTGCGCCGGGCCGATGGCCGCGACGTCGATCGCTTCGACAACGCCGATGCCACCCACCTGCTGCTGACCGATGGGGGCACGCTGGTCGGCGGTTCGCGCCTCCACCCGCTCGACAGGCCGAACTTGCTGCAGACAGTCTTCTCCGGGCTGGTGCAAGGAGCTTTCCCCGCTGACCCTTCGCTTGGGGCCGATTGGACGCGCTTTTACGTGCGCCCCGATCGACGCGAAGGCCAGAGGCGCACCCTCGAGTCTGCAGCCCTTTTCTGTGCGGTGATGGAGTATGCCCTCGTTCGGGGCTACGCCTTCATCACCTTCGTCTCGTCTATCTACATGCTCGAGCACGGCGCGGCCGTGGGCTGGCGCATCACCCCCCTCGGCGCGCCCGTGCTGATGGACGGCAAGCCCACCATCGCCGCCTGGATCGAGGTGTCGGAGCGGGCATTGAACAATGTGCGGCGGGCCACCGGGATGAGCGCACCGCTCATCCCGGTCGGGGCCGGGCCGCCCGCCGCGCCGGCAGCTTTGGCGGTGCATTGAGGCGGTGTCCGCCGTGTCCGATCCGCTGGAGCTGATGCAGGCCCTCCTGGGGCCGGGGGCGAGCCCGGCGCAGGCGCGCGACTGGCTCGAGCAGGCGCTGCGCGAGGAGGCCGATCCGCTGCGCTTCTGCGCCACGCGGCTGGGCCTCTCCGAAGCCGAGATCATGCAGCGGGGCGCCCGCTGGGCCGACCTCGCCTTTTTCGAGGTGGTGCCGCGCCTCGCCCATGCGCCGCTGCAGCCGCACCGGCTCGAGGCGCTGGCCGCGGTGCGCATGTTCCGCCTACACCTTTTCGATCGTGAGGTGGCGTTCGCCGCGCCCGATTTCTTCGGGCTGCTGCGGCTGGGGCGGCGGCGCCGCGCCGATCCCGGCCTGCGCGGCCGGGTGTGCCTGGTGCCCGATGCGGCGCTGCGGCAGTTCCTCGCCACGGCCGCCGCACCGGCACTGTTGGACGGCGCGCGCCAGAACCTGGCGCGGCGCTGGCCCTTTGCCGCCGCCCAGCTCGACCTGCCGCGCTCCCTGCGCTGGGCCTTCGTGCTGGCGGTGCTGGGTGGCGCCCTGGCGCTGCTGGTCGCGCCCCTGGCCGGCCACTCCTGGGTGCTGCCCTTCTGGGCCATCGTCGTCTGCCTGCCCACCCTGCTGCGGCTGGCGGCGCTGGCCGAGCCGCTGCCGCCCGACAAGCGGCTGCTGCCCTGGGACGATCCGGCCGAGCTGCCGGTCTATTCGGTGCTGGTGCCGCTGCGCGACGAGGCGGGCATGGTCGACCAGCTCTGCACCGCCCTGGCGCGCCTCGATTACCCGCCGGAGCGGCTGGAAATCTTCTTCGTCGTCGAGCAGCGCTCGCCCGAAACGCTGGCCGCCGTGCGTCGGCACCTGCGCGACAGCCGCTTTCACCTCGTGGAAGTGCCCGACGCGCCGCCCCGCACCAAGCCCAAGGCGCTCGCCTTCGCCCTGCCGCTATGCCGCGGCGATTTCGTCGTCGTCTACGACGCCGAGGACCGGCCCGAGCCGGACCAGCTGCTGCGCATGGTCGCCCGCTTCCGGGCGCAGCCCGAGGTGGAGTGCATCCAGGCGCGCCTCGTGGTCGACAATGGCGGCACCGGCTTCCTGCAATCGCAGTTCGCCGGCGAATATGCCGGGCTGTTCTCGGTATTGCTGCCGGCGCTGGCGCGCTGGCGCATCGTCATGCCGCTGGGCGGCACCTCCAATCATTTCCGCACCACGACGCTGCGCGAGCTGGGCGGCTGGGACGCCTTCAACGTCACCGAGGACGCCGATCTGGGCGTGCGGCTGGCGCGGCGGCGCCTGCGCACCGCCACCAGCACCAGCGCCACCTTCGAGGCAGCGCCCGACAGCTTTTCGGCCTGGCTCGGCCAGCGCACCCGCTGGATGAAGGGCTGGTCCCAGACTTTCCTTGTGCATAATCGCCGCCCCGGGCGCACCCGCGCCGATCTGGGGCTGCCCGGCTTTTTGGTGTTTCAGGTGCTGCTCCTGGGCATGATCGTCCTGCCGCTCCTGCACGCCGCCTTCGGCCTCACCCTGCTCATGGCCATCTGGCTGGGGAGGCTCGACTGGGTGTTTCCCCCCGGCCAGAGCGCCATCTTCATCGCCGTGCTGCTGCTCGGGCAGGGGGTGGCCATCGCCACCAATATCACCGGCCTCGTGCGCACCGGGCAGCGGCGCCTGTGGTGGACGCAGTTCGCGCTGCCGGTTTACTGGATGCTGATCGGCCTCGCCACGGTGCGGGCGCTGTTTGAGCTGGTGCACCGCCCCTTCCACTGGTTCAAGACGCCGCATCGCGCCGCCGCCGGGGAGCCGCGCGGCGTGCCCATCCGCCTGCCCGCCAGCAGGGGCGAACGGCCCGCGGGGCTCGCTCCCCTCAGGCCTCGAACCGGCGGTTGAATGGCACCATGGTGTCGTAGAGCGCCTGAAAATGCGCGAAGCGCTCGGCGTAGCGCTCCTGTGCGCCGGCCTCCGGCTCGAACACGCGGTCGTGGCGCACCAATTGCCGGACCGCCGCCACCAGGCTGGGCAGGGCGCCGCTGCCCACCCCGGCAAGGATCGCCGCACCCAGCGCCGCTGCCGCCGGAATGGCCGCCCGCTCCAGCCGCATGCCCAGCACGTCGGCGCGGATCTGGCACCAGATATCGGACCGCGCCCCGCCGCCGCTCAGCTTGGCCGCATCGATGGACCGGCCGGCGGAACTTTCCAGTGCCTCGAAAGCCCAGCGCACCGAGAACGCCACCCCCTCCATTACCGAACGGGCCAGTTGCGCCGGCCCCACGCTGGCGTCGAGCCGCGCGAAGCTGCCGCGCGCCGCAGGGTCCCAGAGCGGCGCCCGCTCGCCGGCCAGATGCGGCAGGAAGAGCGGCACCGTGCCGGCGTCGCCGGCCGCCGCGACCAGCGCCGAAAGCGCTTCCGGGCTCTGCCCGAGCAGCGTCGCGACCCAGGAGAGCGAGGCGCCGCCGGCCTGGGTCGGCGCGGCGTGCATGCGGATGCCCTCATAGGGCGGAAACAGGATGACGCCCGGCGTCGGCACCACTTTCGCCGAGACGATGCCTGGGATTTCGCTGGTACCCGACTGGTACATCGCCTCGCCATCCGCCACGACGCCGCAGCCGAACATGCCGCCCCAGGCGTCCATCGCCCCCACCACCACCGGCACGCCGGCGCAGGGCAGGCCGGGCCGGATGCGCCCGGCGACGTGGTGGAAGGGAAACAGCGGCGGCAGCCGCGCCGCCGCGCCGGGCACGAGGTCGAGCAGCGGCGCCACATAGGCGCCCGCGCCATCCACCAGCCCCACCGCCGCCATCGGGTCGGCCGCCAATTGCCCGGTCAGTTGCAGCACGCAGAAATCCTTCGGCAGCAGCACGTGCCGGGTGCGCGCCCAATTGTCCGGCTCGGTGCGCGCCACGAAGGCCATGCGCGACAGGGCGTGGCTGGCATCGATCGGCACCGGCCCGCCGAACCACGCGGTCTTTTGGGCCGGCGACACCTGCGCGTCGAGGCGCGCCGCGTCCGGCGCCGCCCGCGTATCCTGCCAGGTGATGGCGGGGCGCACCGCCGCCCCCGCCGCGTCGACGAAGACGTGGCTGTTGACCTGCGAGCAGAGGCCGATGGCCTGCAGCCCGGCAAGATCGGCGGTTTGGGCGAAATGGCCGAGGGCCGCGAGGACGCTCGCCATCCAGTCCTGCGGCGCCTGCTCGGCCGCGCCCGGCCGGGGGCGCCGGGTGGCGTGCGGCCGGCTGAACTGCGCCAGTTTCCGTCCCGTTTCGTCGATCAGGATGGCTTTCGTCGCCGTCGTTCCCACGTCGATGCCGATCAGGCTGAACGTCACGCGCCCAACTCCCTTTGCCTCTTGCCCAACCATGGGCGCGCCATATAGTGCCTTGGGCCAACAGGAAAACAACCGCCCGCATCCGGTTTGCGCGGTGGATTTCGCCTCAGGAGGGTTTCAGGTGCTGTTCAAATCCAAGCTGGCCGTGTCCGGTCTCGTTCTCGCCGCCGCCGCGCTGGCCGCCGGCGCCGCCCCCGCCCAGGAAAAGGTGGCCATCGTCACCCCCTATATGGCCCAGCCCGGCACCCAGTTCTACGTCGAGGCGTTCGAGGGCGTCGCCGCCGACAAGGGCTGGAACGTCAACGTCATCGACACCGCCGGCGACGTGGCCGCCGTCATCAGCCGCATCGAGGACATGGTCACCCAGAACGTCGACGCCATCGTCATCAATGTCGATCCCTCCCAGGTGACGGCCGGCCTGCAGGCGGCGCAGGCGGCGGGCATTCCCGTCTTCGGCATGGATGCGGGCGCCGATCCGCTGCTGGTGACCAACGTCACCAGCAACGGCTACGCCATGGCGGCGGAAACCGCCACCTATGTCGCCGACCGCATCGGCGGCGCCGGCAATGTGGTGATGTTCGTCTTCGACGCCTTCCCGCCCGTGCAGGTGCGCGGCGTCGTCGCCGACGCGGTGTTCGCCAACCATCCCGATATCAGCGTGCTCGACCGCGTGACGCCGGACGTCTCCGATGGCGGCATCGCCGACAGCCGCGCCAAGATGGAGGCCATCCTGGCCGCCAATCCCGAGCCGGGCAGCATCAAGGCGGTCTGGGCCGCCTGGGATCAGCCGGCGCTGGGCGCCTTGCAGGCCATCGAGGCGGCGGGGCGCGAAGGCGAGGGCATCGTCATCACCGGCATCGACGCCAATCCGCAGGCCCGCGAGGCCATCGCCGCCGGCGGCAATTTCGAGGCCTCGGTGGCGCAGGACTTTGCCGGCATCGGCGCGGCCACGGCCGAGGCGGTCGATCGCGTCCTGCAGGGCGAGGAACTGCGCCAGTCGGTCATCTACGTGCCGACCATGCTGATCACCGCCGCCAACGCGGCAGAATAGACGGCGGGCCAAAGCCACCGCTGCCGCCCGCGGGCTCGGCTCCGCGGGCGGCAGCGGTGAAGGAGACGACCCTGGGCGCTGAACCGGCCGACGCGAACATTCCTCTGCTTTCAGCCATCGGCGTCAGCAAGGCCTATGCCGGCGTGCCCGCGCTCAGCGGCGCCGATCTCGTCGTCGCGCCCGGCGAAATCCACGCGCTCCTCGGTGAAAACGGCGCCGGCAAGTCGACGCTCATCAAGATCCTGGCGGGCGTCGTCGCCCCCGACCGCGCCAGCATCGCCATCGACGGCGCCCCGGTCGATATCGCCGACGCCGCCGCCGCCTATGCCCTGGGCCTGCGGTTCATCCATCAGGAATTCAATGTCGTGCCCACCCTCTCGGTGGCCGAGAACATCTTCATGGGCCGCCGCTATCCGCGCCGCGCCGGGGTGTTGGTGGATTGGGCCCGCCTCAATGCGGCGGCCGGGCGGGCGCTGGCGCGGCTGGGCATCGACCATATCAACCCGCGCCAGGGGCTGGGCGACCTGGCCCTGGGCGACCAGATGCTGGTGCGCATCGCGGCGGCCCTGCTCGACGATGCGCGCCTTTACGTCATGGACGAGCCCACCGCCGCCCTCACCCGCGAAGAAAGCGAGCGGCTGTTCCGCGTGCTGCGCGAAATCCGCGCCTCGGGCAGTTCCGTGCTCTACGTGTCGCACCGGCTCGACGAGATTAGGGCGCTGTGCGACCGCGCCACGGTGCTGCGCGACGGCAAGTCCATCGATAGCGGCCCGCTGGCCACCGTCACCCATGACGACCTCGTGGCCATGATGATCGGCCGCCGGGTGGAGGAAGCCTATCCCGCCCCGCTGGCCGCGCCGCGCGCCGGCACGGCGTTCGCCGCCGCGGGGCTCCGCGCCCCCGGCATCGGGCCGCTCGATTTTGCCCTGCGCGAGGGCGAGATTTTGGGGCTGGCGGGGCTGTCCGGCGCCGGCCAGGCCGAACTGGTGCGGCTGCTCTTCGGCGCCGCGCGGCCCGCTGCCGGCCACATGCTGCTGGCCGGCGCCCCCTACGCCCCGTCCGGCCCTGCCATGGCCTGGCGGCGCGGCGTCGCCCACGTGCCGCGCGAGCGCCGCGCCGAGGGGCTGGTCATGCGCCGGCCCGTCTACGAAAACGTCACGCTGGCCCATCTCCGCCGCCAGAGTTTGGGGGGCGTCTGGCTCACCCCGCGCCGCGAGCGCCGCTTTGCCGCCGGCCTCGGCGCCGGCATGCGCCTCAAGGCGGCCGGGCCCGACCAGCCGGTCTTCGAATTGAGTGGCGGCAACCAGCAGAAAGTGGTGTTCGCCCGGGCGCTGGGCGGCCAACCGAAACTCTTGCTGCTGGAGGAGCCGACGCGCGGCGTCGATGTCGGCGCCAAGTTCGATATCTATACCATCCTGCGCGAGGCCGCCGCCGGCGGCGCCGCCATCGTGCTGGTTTCGTCCGACCTGCCCGAACTGCTGGGCCTTTGCGACCGCATCGCGGTCATGCGCCAGGGCCGCATCGACACCATCGTCGCCGCCGCCGGGCTGGGCGAGGACGCGCTCATCAATCTCTGCTACGGCCGGTCCGCCGGCGCCATGGTGGCCTGAACAATGCACTCCTTCATTCGCCGCTACGGCACGCTGCTGGGTTTCCTGGCCATCCTGGTCTTTTTCACCGTCATGCTGCCGGGCACCTTTCCCACGGCCCGCAACTGGCTCAACATCACCCAGCAGACCTCGATGCTCATGGTGGTGGCCGCCGGCATGACCATCGTCATGGTGATGGGCGATTTCGACCTGTCGGTGGGCTCCATGGCGAGCCTTGCCGGCATCGTCGCGGCGCTGGCCATGGCGGCCGGCCAGCCCGTCTGGGCCGCGGTGGCGCTGGCCCTCGGCGCCGGCCTTCTAGGCGGCGTCTTCAACGGCGCCATGGTGTCGCTGGTCGGCATCCTGCCCTTCATCGCCACGCTGGCGACCATGACCATGTTTTCCGGCCTCGCCTTCGTCGTCAGCGGCGGCAAGACCATTTCCGGCCGCGCCATTCCCGAGGCGTTCGGCAATTTCGCCCGTGGCGGCCTGCCGCTCGGGGAATGGGGGGGCGTTGCCATCAGCCTGCCCAGCCTTTCCATCGTCGCGCTGGTCGTCGTCGTGCTGGTCTGGGTGCTGCTCGAGCAGACCACCTTCGGCCGTCGCCTTTACGCCATCGGCGGCAATATGGAGGCCGCGCATCTCAGCGGCGTGCCCGTCAGGCGCCTGCGGCTCGCCGCCTTCGCGCTGACCGGTCTTTTCGCCGCCCTTAGCGGGCTGATGTATGCCAGCCGCGTCGCCTCGGCCAATCCGGTGCAGGGCAGCGGGCTGATGCTCAACGCCATCGCCGCCGTCTTTCTCGGCACCACCATGAGCCGGCACGGCGAGCCGCGCATCCTGGGCACCATCATCGGCGTGCTGGTGCTCGGCGTGCTCGACAACGGCCTCACCCAGATGAGCGTCGACAGCTATATCCGCCAGGTGCTGGTGGGCGGCCTCATCCTGCTCGCCGTCGCCGCCAGCTCGGTGTCGCAGGGCCGGCGCTGAAAAAACCTAGTCGCTGTCGTCCTTCACCGCTTCCATGGAGACGTGCGTGGAAGTATGGGCGACATGCGGCAGCGCCGAAATCTTCTCACCCAGTAATTCGCGATAGGCGGCGATGTCGCGGGTCCGCACCTTGAGCAGATAGTCGAAGCTCGAGGCGATCATATGCGCCTGCTCCACCTCGGGCAGCGCCCGCACCGCCCGGTTGAACGCTTCCAGCGCCGCCTTGCGCGTATCGGTCAGCTTCACCTCGACAAAGGCCACATGCGGCAGCCCCAGGCGCTTCGGGTCGATCACCGCGCGATAGCCCAGAATATAGCCCGCCGCCTCCAGCCGCCGGATGCGCGCCTGGCACGGCGTCTTCGACAGGTTCACCCGCCGGCTCAACTCGGCCACGCTGATGCGGCCGTCCTGCGCCAGCGCCGCCAATATGCGGCGGTCGATCTGGTCCAATGCACTGCTGGTAACCGGTATCATGGGCGTTCCGCCTTAAATCCGTCCTCAAATCGCGCTAAAGATAGCATGTTCGGGCGCAGATTGGGAGAAAGCGCTGCGCTGCCTCTGGCAGGATCGGGTTTGCAGGAAATTTCTGGAGCCGTCATGGATCAGGACGCCGCCCGCGCCGGCTTGCGCGCCCGCCTTTATGCCGACGAAACCGCGCTGGTGCGCGACCTCATCGCCGCCACCGGGCTGGACGCGGCCCAGCGCCACGCCATCTCGCAGCAGGCGGCCGAGCTGGTCCGGGCCGTGCGCCAGGGCGGCGAGCTGGGGCTGATGGAAAGCTTCCTCGCCGAATACGGCCTCGACAGCGAGGAGGGCGTGGCGCTGATGGCGCTGGCCGAGGCGCTGTTGCGCGTGCCCGACAGCGACACGGTGGACGCGCTGATCCACGACAAGGTGGGCGGCGCCGACTGGGCCGGCCATTTCGGCGGCTCGCCCAGCAGATTGGTCAATTTCTCCTCGCTGGCGCTCACCCTCACCGCCAGCGTGCTGGGCAATCCGGAGTTCGGCCCCGGCAATGCGCTACACCGCGCCATCGCCCGGCTGGGCGAGCCGGTGATCCGCGCCGCCGTCGGGCAGGCCATGCGCCTCCTGGGCAGCCAGTTCGTCTTCGGCCGCAGCATCGACGAGGCCATCGCCAATGCCGGCAAGCGCGGCGCGGCCGGCCCCCGCTATTCCTACGACATGCTGGGCGAGGCGGCCCGCACCGGCCCGGACGCGCAGCGCTATTTCGAGGCCTATCACCGCGCTATCACGGCGCTGGCGCCCCATTGCGGCAGCCGGGCGGTGCGCGACAATCCCGGCATTTCCGTCAAGCTCAGCGCCCTGCATCCGCGCTATGAAGTCGCCCAGCGCGAGCGCGTGCTGGCCGAGCTGGTTGAGACCACCCGCCGCCTCGCGCTGGCGGCGGCGCGCGCCAATATGGGGTTCAATATCGACGCCGAGGAGGCCGACCGGCTCGACCTGTCCCTCGACGTCATCGAGGCGGTGCTGGCGACGCCCGAACTGGCCGGCTGGGACGGTTTCGGCGTCGTCGTGCAGGCCTATGGCAAGCGCGTCATGCCGCTCATCGACTGGCTGGAAGCAACGGCCGCACGGCTGGGGCGCCGCATCATGGTGCGGCTGGTCAAGGGCGCCTATTGGGACGCGGAAATCAAGCGCGCCCAGGTGCTTGGCCTGCCGGGCTATCCGGTCTTTACCCGCAAGGCCGCCACCGATGTGAGCTATATCGCGGCGGCCCGCAAGCTCCTTGCCAGCGCCCATATCTACCCCCAATTTGCCACCCACAACGCCCACACCGCCGCCGCCGTGCTGGCGCTGGCAAACGCAGCCGGCCGGCCGGCCGACAGTTTCGAGTTCCAGCGCCTCCACGGCATGGGCGAGCAGTTGCACGCCGTGCTGGGCGAGACGCAGGGCACCACCACCCGCATCTATGCGCCGGTCGGCGCGCACCGGGATCTCCTGGCCTATCTGGTGCGGCGCCTGCTGGAGAACGGCGCCAACGGCTCCTTCGTCTACCAGATCGCCGATGCCGGCATTCCCCCCGAAAAGGTCGCCGAGGACCCCATCGGCAAGCTGCTGGCGCTGGAAGGGGCCATCGCCAATCCGGCCATTCCCGCCCCGGCGGCGATTTTTGCGCCGCGCCATAATTCGGCCGGCCTCGACCTCACCGACCCCCTGGCTCTCGCCGCGCTCGACGCGGCAGGGCAGGCTTTCCGCCGGCAGCACTGGCACGCCGCGCCTCTCATTGCGGCAGCCGCCGCGCCCGGGGCCGAGCACGCCGTGCGCAACCCCGCCGACCCCGATGACGTGGTCGGCACGGTGACGGAAGCGAGCCCCGAACAGGTGGCCGCCGCCATCGCCGCCGCGAGCCGCTCGGCCTGGCCGGCCCGGCCCGTGGCCGAGCGCGCCGCGCTATTGCGCCGCGTGGCCGAGCTGTACGAAGCCAACAGCGCCGAAATTCTCGTGCTGCTGGCCCGCGAGGCGGGCAAGACGCTGCCCGACGCCGTGGCCGAACTGCGCGAGGCGGTGGATTTCCTGCGCTATTACGCCGAGGAAAGCGCCGGGCTCACCGGCGCCCCGCGCGGCCCCTTCGCCTGCATCTCGCCGTGGAATTTTCCCCTCGCCATCTTCACCGGCCAGATCGCGGCGGCGCTGGTGGCCGGCAACCCGGTGCTGGCCAAGCCGGCGCCGCAGACCCCGCTCATCGCCGGCCGCGCCGTCGAGTGGATGCACGCGGCCGGCATTCCCGCCGACGCCGTGCAATTGCTGCCCGGCGGGCCGGCGGTCGGCGCGGCGCTCACCGCCGATCCGCTCCTCGCCGGCACCGCCTTTACCGGCTCGCTGCCCACCGCCCGCCGCATCGAGCAGGCCATGGCCGAGCAGCTCGACCCGGGCGCGCCGCTCATTGCCGAAACCGGCGGGCTCAACGCCATGATCGTCGATTCCACCGCGCTGCCCGAGCAGGCGGTGCGCGACATCCTCGCCTCGGCCTTCCAGTCGGCCGGCCAGCGCTGCTCGGCCCTGCGCATCCTTTACGTGCAGGAGGACGCCGCCGACCGGCTCATCGCCATGCTCAAGGGCGCCATGGACGAGTTGCGCCTCGGCGATCCGCTGCTGCTGGCGACCGATGTCGGGCCGATCATTGACACGGCGGCGCGCGAGCGCATCGAGGCTTATGTCGCGGCGCGCGCGGACACCATTATCCATCGCCTCGCCGCGCCACGGACGGGTATTTTCGTGCCGCCCACCGTGCTGCGCGTTGCCGGCATCGAGGCCATGCCCGAGGAAATCTTCGGCCCCGTGCTGCATGTCGCCACCTATCGCGCCGACGACCTCCCGAAGGTGGTCGCCGCCATCAACGCCTCCGGCTACGGGCTCACCTTCGGCCTTCATACCCGCATCACCACGCGCATGAAGCAGCTGTCGGCAAGCGTGCACGCGGGCAATATCTATATCAACCGCAACCAGATCGGCGCCGTCGTCGGCTCGCAGCCCTTTGGCGGCGAGGGCCTGTCCGGCACCGGCCCCAAGGCCGGCGGCCCGCATTATCTGCGCCGCTTCGTGACGGGCGGCACTATCGAGCCGGTGACGCCCCAGACCCTGCCCGGCCCGACCGGCGAGAGCAATGTGCTGCATCTGGCGCCGCGCGGCTCGCTGCTCTGCCTCGGCCCCAGCGATGCCGACCGGGCGGTCCAACAACAGCTGGCTGCCGCCGCCGGCTGCGCCGCCCTTGTGGGCGACGTGGACCCCACGCGCTTGCGTGAAGGCCAAGACTTTGCCGCCGTCGCCTGGTTCGGCGACGCCGACACGGCGCGGCAGCTCCGGGGCAGCCTCGCCGCGCGCGATGGCGCCATCCTGCCGCTGATCCTGGCTGAAACTGACGGCATGCGGCTCTTCGTCGAGCGGCACGTCTGCACCGACACCACCGCCGCCGGCGGCAACGCCGCCCTCATCGCCGCGGTCTAGGAACGCTCCCGGCACAAAGAGCGTCAACAAAAACCTTGCGGCGCCGGCATGGGGAATGTTTCCCCACTCACCGGGGCTGCCCACGGGCGTGACCCGTGGGCCGGCCGGAGAGCCCTTGCCGCTCCGGCGCTTGTGGGGAGCCGTCCGCGGATCGGGTCCGCGGGCAGCCCCGGTGCGGGCAGCCCCGCAAACGGCGGTTACTTGCCCAGCCAGACCGTGCCGCTGTCGTTCTGCACCGGCACGCCCACGGCGTTGCCGTATTCAGTCCACGAGCCGTCGTAATTGCGCACCTCGTAGCCCAGGATGCGCTTCAGCGCGAACCAGGAATGGCTGGAGCGCTCGCCGATGCGGCAATAGGTGATGACGGGCTTGGAGCCATCGACGCCCTTGTCGGCATAGATGCGGCGGATTTCATCGACCGGCTTGAAGGTGCCGTCCTCGTTGACGATGGTTCCCCACGGCACGTTGACGGCGCCGGGCACGTGGCCGGCGCGGATCGACAGCTCCTTCACCCCTTCGGGCGCGAAGATCTTGCCGGTATATTCGTCGGGCGAGCGGATATCGACGAGGTTGCCGGCCGTGCGGCCCTCGGCCACCGCCAGCACGTCGACCAGCCGGGCGCGCAGCGCTTCGTTGCGCGGCGACAGGGTGACGCTGGAGGGAGTGGGCTGGGGCACCTCGGCATCGAGCGGCAGGCCGCGTGCTTCCCACAGCTTGCGGCCGCCGTCGAGGAGCTTGACCTGCGCGCCCAGCCCGTAGACGTCCAGCACCCAGGCGCCCCAGGCGGCGAACCAGTTGTTGTGGTCGCCATAGATGACGATGGTGCTGTCCTTGTCGACGCCGGCGGCACGCAGCTTGGCTTCCAGCTTCTCGCGCGAGGCGATGTCGCGGTTGACGGTATCGACGAGGTCGACATGCCAGTCGAGATTGACGGCGCCCGGAATATGGGCGGCGGCATAGACCTGCGGGTCGACGCTGACCTCGAAGATGCGGACCTTGGGATTGTCGAGATTGGCGGCGGCCCAGTCGGCGGTGACCAGGGGGCCTTCGGGGATGGTGCTCATGGTGGATTTGCCTTTCTGTAAAGGGGTTTGCAAAGGGTCTAGGCGGCCTCTGCGGCGCCGCTGCGCACGCAGAAATCACCGAAATGCTCTTCCGGCTGGCGCTCGGCGGCGTAGCGGCCGAACAATTCGTCGAGATGCGCGAGGATTTGCGCCTCCCCGACATTTTCCTGCACCAGCGTGGCCAGCCGCTGGCCGTGGAAACCGCCGCCGATATAGAGGTTGTACTTGCCCGGCGCCCGGCCGGTCAGCGCGATCTCGGCGATATAGGGGCGGGCGCAGCCATTGGGGCAGCCGGTGATGCGCAGGGTGATCGGCGTCTCGCTGAGGCCGTGCCGCGCCAGCAGCGGCTCGATCCGGTCCAGCAGGTCGGGCAGGTAGCGCTCGCTTTCGGCCATGGCCAGCCCGCAGGTGGGGAAGGCGACGCAGCTCATGGCGTGCTGGCGCAGCGCGCTGCCGCTGAACGTGCCGTCCAGCCCGTGCGCGGCCAGCAGCTTGGCGATGCGGGCGCGCTCGCGCGCGGGGATGTCGGCGATGATGAGGTTCTGGTTGGGCGTCAGCCGGAAGCTGCCCTTGTGCACTTCGGCGACGGCGCGCAGCCCGTCCATGAGCCCGTCGCGCGAGCCGGCGACGAGCCGGCCGCTGCGGATATAGAGGGTGAAATGGTGGCGCCCGTCCTCGCCCTTGCTCCAGCCCAGCGTGTCGCCATTGCCGGTGAAACTGACCGGCCGGGCGGGCTCGAAGGCAAAGCCCTGCCGCCGCGCGATTTCCGCCGCGATCCAGTCGAGCCCCTTGTCGTCGATGGTATATTTGAAGCGCGCCCGCGCCCGGTCGGCGCGGTTGCCATAGTCGCGCTGCACGCTCATCACCGCCTCGCTGGTGGTAAAGAGCCTGTCCTTGGCGATATAGCCGATGACGCTGGCGACGCGCGGATAGCTGGTCGCCACCCGGTCGATGCGGCCCATGCCGCCGCCGATGGCGACGTTGAAGCCGGTGATTTCGCCGTTCTCGACGATGGCGATATAGCCCAGATCCTGCGCATAGACGTCGATATCATTGCTGGGCGGCAGCACGAAGCCGATCTTGAATTTGCGCGGCATGTAGGTGGCGCCGTAGAACGGTTCCTCCGGCCCCTCGGCCGGCTGGCGCGCTTCCCCGTACCAGATTTCGCGATAGGCCTGCATGCGCGGTATCGCCCGGTCGCTGCTCTGGCGCGCCAGCCCCGCCAGTTCGGCGTGCAGCGCCGACAGCTCCGGATTGACCGCGCACATCACCCCGCGCGAATCGTCGCCGCAGGCGGCCACCGTGTCGAGCCCCACCGCGTGCAGTCCCTGCAATACCGGCCGCAGGCCGTGGCGCAGCAGCCAGTGGAACTGAAAGGTCTGGCGCGTCGTCAGCTTGAGCGTATTGCCGCCATAGGTGCGGGCGAGGCTGTCGATCTGCAGCCATTGTGCCGGCGTGCAGACGCCGCCGGGGAGCCGCACCCGCGCCATGAACTGATAGGCCGGCTCCAGCTTCTGCCGGCGCCGCTCCTCGCGCACGTCGCGGTCGTCCTGCTGGTAGATGCCCTGGAATTTCAGCAGCTTGGCGTCGGAGGCACTGACCGACCAGGTCACCCCGTCGGCGAGGCTCTGCAAAATGGTGCCGCGCAGCTGGTCGCTCTCGTGCTTGAGCGTTTCGTCCGGGCTGAGGCGGTCCAGCGGCTGCGACAGGTCGGCGCTGCGGTCGATCGTCTGGGTCATGTCAGTAAACGTCCCGTTGGTAGCGGCCGTCCCGTTGCAGGGCGCGGACATAGTCTTCCGCCGCGTCCGGCGGGCGGTTGCCGGCCGTGGCGACGGCCTCGATCAGCGCCTGGTGCACGCCCGGCGCCATGCCCGCCGCGTCGCCGCAGACATAAAGATGCGCGCCGTCCTCGAGCCAGGCGAAGAGCTCCGCCGCGCGCGCCCGCACCCGGTCCTGCACATAGGCCTTTTCCGCCCCGTCGCGCGAAAACACCGCATCGATCAGCGACAGCGCCCCCTCCTGCTGGTGCGCCTGCCACTCGGCCTGGTAGAGGAAGTCGCTGCGGAAATTGCGGTCGCCGAAGATCAGCCAGGAGCGGCCTTTGGCGCCGCGTTGCGCGCGCTCCTGCACGAAGCCGCGATAGGGCGCGACCCCGGTGCCGGCGCCGATCATGATCATCGGCACGTCGTCCGCCGGCAGGCGGAAATGCGGATTGGGCCGCACGAAGACCTCGATTTCATCGCCCGGAGCCAGCCCGGCCAGCCGGCCGCTGACCACCCCTTCGCGCGCCGTGCCGTGCAGCTGGTAGCGCACCGTCGAGACGGTGAGGTGCACGTCGCCATCCTGCGCGTCCTGGCTCGAGGCGATGGAATAGAACCGCGGTTGCAGGCGGCGCAGTCCGCCCAGCACCGCCTCGGGCGTCAGTCCGGATACCGGGAATTGCCGCACGATATCGCTGACATGGTGCGCCTTGAGCCAGGCATTGCGCGCCGCCAGTTGCTCGGGGCCGACGAGGGCGCGCAGCGCCGCCGCCTCGCTGAGGCCGGTCCAGTGTTCGAGAAAGCGCGGCGTGGCCGTGACGATCTCGAAGCCGGTTTCGAGGAGGGCCGCGAGGGGCTGCGACGCGCCGTCGAGTTCCACGCTGGCGGTGCCGGCAAGGCCCAGCAGGTCGAGTAGTTCCTCGACCCGGCGCGGGTCGTTGCGCGCCACGATGCCCAGCGCATCGCCCGGCGCGTAGGTGATGCCGCTCTCGCCCAGCGCCAGCTCGATATGCCGTGTCTGCTTGCTCGACCCCCGCCCGGTGATGACGATATTTTCGAGAATTTCGGCGCGGAACGGGTTGGCCTCGTCATGGCGCGGCGCGGTGGCTGTCCCGGCCGGCCCGGCACTGGCTGCTGCCGGCGCCGGCGCCGGGGCATCGCGCGTCGCCAGCCCGTCGAGCAGCGTGGTCAGCCAGCGCCGCCCCTCGCCGATCTGGTCGACGTCGCAATCGATGCGCGGGGCCAGCCTTTCGCCGCCCAGCTCGGCGAGGCGCTCGTCCAGCCGGCGGCCGGTCTGGCAATAGAATTCATAGGTGGAATCGCCCAGCGCCAGCACCGCGAACCGCACGCCCGCCAGCGTGGGGGCCTTGCGCCCGCCCAGCGTCTCGAAGAAATCCAGCGCCGGCTGCGGCGGCTCGCCCTCGCCATGCGTGCTGGCGATCAGCACCACGTCCTCTTCGTCCTTGAGCGCCCCGGCCTTGTAGCGCGCCAGATCCTGCACGCGCACCGCCAGCCCCAGCGTTTCGGCATGGGTTTTGGCGCTTTCCGCCAGCTCGATGCCATTGCCGGTCTCGCTGGCGTAAAGCAGGCTGAGGCGGCGTTGCGCCGGGGCGGCGGTAGGCACCGGCACGGCGACGGGCGGCGCGGCCACCAGCACGCCCTCGAGGCCCCGCGCCGCATCGGCATAGCCGGTGAAATAGCCGCCCACCCAGTTCGATTGCTCGGGGCTGAGGCTGACGGCCAGCGCCTTCAGCTGCGCCCACTGCTCTTGGCCAAGACCCGGTCCGGGAAAACTCGTCGTGGTCATGAAGCTGGAATTCCTCGCGGCTTGCAGCAGGGACGACGAGCCTGGGTGCCCGACAGAGCGCGAGAATTGATTGGGGCTTAACCTCAGGTCAAATGAATGTTATTGGTGAATGAGAACAATAAGAATGGTTCGATAGCCATGGACATCATTCAGGCAAAGACGTTTCTCGAAATCGTCGAGACGGGGAGTTTCGTTGCCGCATCGGCGCGTTTGAACGTAACACAAACCACGGTCTCCGCGCGCGTTCACGCCATGGAAGAGCAGTTGGGGCGCCGGCTTTTCGTGCGCAACAAGTCCGGCGCCCGTCTGACGCCCGCCGGCGAGAGCTTTTTGCGCTATGCGCGCACGCTGGTGCAGACCTGGGATCAGGCGCGGCGCCAGGTCGCCCTGCCGCCCGGCCGCGTCGACGTTGCCAGCGTCGGCGCCGAACTGAGCCTGTGGAACCCGCTGCTGGTGGAATGGATGGCGTGGATGAAGCACGCGGCGCCCAGCATCGCGCTGCGGGCCGAGGTCAACGCCGCCCCCAGGCTGCTCGACGCGGTGCGCGAGGGCGCGCTCGACCTGGCGGTGCTCTACGACCCGCCGCCGCAGGACAACACGGTGGTGGTCGAGCTGCTGCACGCGGAAAAGCTGGTCATGGTGACGACCGATCTGGCGGGGGCCTCGGGCGCCGCCGAGGATTATGTGCACGTCGATTGGGGCTGGTCGTTCCAGTCCAGCCATCAGGCGGCGTTTCCGCAGCTGGAAAGCCCGGGCATTTCGGTGTCGCACGGGCCGCTGGCGCTGCTCTACCTGCTCAAGGCCGGCGGCACCGGCTATTTCCGCCTCGGCGCCGTCATGCCGCATCTGGCCGCCGGCCGGCTGCGGCGGGTGGAGGCGGCGCCGGAATTTTCCTATTCGGTGCATCTGGTCTATTCGCCCAGCGCCGACCGCCGCAGCATCGACCTGTTGCGGCGCGGGCTCGCCATTGCCGCCACCGCCGCCTGATCCGGCTCAGCCGCAGGCCAGCGCCGCCCCTTCCAGCCGGCCGCTGATATCGAGCAGCGCCCGCCGGCGCGGCCCCTCGCCCAGATGCGGGATGAGGGCGCGCAGACGTTCCAGCAGTTCCCCATCCCCCGCCGATCCGGCCGCTTCGGGCACCGCCGCCGCCAGCGGCAGGAGGCGCAGGATATCGCGCACCGCAACCGCGTCAGCCCCGGCAAAGGCGGGACGCGGGGTGCCGTCCCGGGGCCCGGCCAGCGAGCGGGCCAGCCCGGCGCGCAGCAGCGCCACGATTGTGGCCGTCGCCGCCGCCGCCTCGGCCTCCTCGAAAAACCCCATATAGGCGCCGCCCACCTCGTCGGCGTAGCACACCGGCGAAGCCTGCCCGACAAATTCCAGCCCGCCGCCGCCCACGACCGCCCGGGCCTCCTCGACCACCGCCTCGATGATGCGCGCCGCCGGCTGCACCGCTTTTATCGCGCCCACGCCCGTGCCGGCATAAAGCGCCATGGCCTCGAAATCGCCGGTCATGCTGCGCAGCGGCGAATCGGTGCTGAAGAGATAGATCGGTCGCCCTTCTTCCTCGCCGATGACGACGCGCTCCTCTTGCTCCGCGGCGCCGCGTTCGCCCGCCGTCACGGCGTTCGCCAGCACGCGCACCGCCGCCCCGGCCGGCCAGTTGATGTGAAAGATGTCGGTAAGCCGCGTATCCTCGGGGCCAGCGTCGACCAGCCGCTGCTGGTGGTGCGGATGCGCGAAGGCCTCGCGCGCCGCGATCAGCGCCGTGCCCAGCACGATGCCGGCGGCGCCCAGCGCCTGCGCCGTCGCCAGGTCCGCGCCACGCGCCAGCCCGCCCGCCGCCAGCACCGGCACGTCTACCGCCGCCAGCACCGCCGGCAGCAGATGCCCCAGCGGCGTCGTGCCGCGCACATGCCCGCCCGCTTCGACGCCTTGCGCCACGATCGCCTCGGCCCCCGCCTTGACCGCCGCCTGCGCCTCGGCCACCGACCCCACCTGGTAGACCACGGTGACGCCGGCGTCGCGGAAGCGCCCGACCGCCGCCGGGTCCATCTCCCAGAACAGTTCCACCGCCGGCACTTTGAGCGCGAGGATGGTGTCGATCTGCGCCGTCAGCAGCGCCTTTTCCGTCGAGGCGGGGATGATGTTGACGCCGAACCGCTCGATGCCCGCCTGCCGCACCCGCGCCACTTCCGCCTCGATCAGCCGGGGCGGTTCGCGCACCATCCCCAGAAAGCCGTAGCCGCCGGCGGCGCCGACCGCCGCCACCAGTTCGGAGCGCGCCACCCCGCCCATGCCGGCCAGCACCACCGGATGGCGGCAGCCCAGCAGCGTTTCGATGGGGGTGCGCGATGATGCGGTCATGGCTTCTTCTTCTGCTGCTTTTCCGTCAGATAGGCGGCCAGCACCCTGGCCTGGTTGTGGGTTTCGTCGCGCGCACCGTAAAGCAGCGTCAGTCGTCCCGCCGCCGCCCGCTCCAGCAGCGTCGTCACGGCCGGGTTCTCGTCCAGTTCGGCGCGATAGCGCTGCTCGAACGCGGAAAAGCGCGCCGGATCGTGGCCGAACCAGTGCCGCAGTTCGGGGCTCGGCGCGACGTCCTTCAGCCAATCGTCGAGCTGCGCCGCGCTTTTGGCGAGGCCACGCGGCCACAGCCGGTCCACCAGCACCCGATAGCCGTCCGTCGCGGCGGCCGGCTCGTAGATGCGCTTGATGACGATGCCCTGCGCTGCTGCCAAAGCTCTCTCCGGATCGGCTCCCGCCCCCTTGCCGGCGCAGCCTAGAACATTCTTGTGTCGTCACAATCGAATTTGATTGCGCCGTCGGAGCAATATTATTGTGCATAACCGCTCCACCGCCCGCGATGACGGCTGCTGTCGTTTCCTGGTCACAACTGGCCTATAAGGCGAGGTTCAGGAGATCATGACGATGAACGCTGCCGGACCCGACACCACCATCCTCACCAATGCGCGCCTCGTGCTGCCCGACGCCGTCGAGACCGGCGCGCTGACCATGGCCGGTGGCGTCATCACCGATTTCGGTCCGGCCAGCGGCCGCGGGCTCGACCTCGAGGGCGATTATCTCATTCCCGGCCTCGTCGAGCTGCACACCGATCACCTCGAAACCCATTACGCGCCGCGGCCCAAGGTGCGCTGGAATGCCATGGCGGCGGTGCAGGCGCACGACGCGCAGATCGCCGCTTCCGGCATCACCACCGTGTTCGACGCCATCCGCGTCGGCAGCGATGAGCATGTCGATGTGGGTGCCGCCGAATTGCGCATCCTCGCCGACGCGGTGGCGGCCGGGGCAGCGGCTGGGCGGCTGCGCGCCGACCACCTGCTGCATCTGCGCTGCGAGGTGTCGGCGCCCGATTGCCTGGAAAGCTTCGAGGCGATCATGGATCATCCCCTGGTGCGGCTGGCCTCGCTGATGGATCACGCCCCCGGCCAGCGCCAGTTCGCCGATCCGGCGGCCTACAAGGTCTACTACCAGGGCAAGCTCAAACTGAGCGACACGGCGCTGGCCGAGTTCATCGCCCGCCGCAACCACGAATCGCTGACCTATGCCGACCAACACCGTCAGGCGCTGGCGGGGCTCAGCCAGGCGCGCCGGATCGTCCTCGCCAGCCACGACGACGCCACCGCCGCGCATGTGGCCGAGGCGGTGGGGCTGGGTATCCGCATCGCCGAATTTCCCACCACGCTGGAGGCGGCGCGCGCCTCGCAGGCGGCTGGCATCGCCATCCTCATGGGCGGCCCCAACGTGGTGCGCGGCAGTTCGCATTCGGGCAATGTCTCGGCCCGGGCGCTCGCCGCCGCCGGGCTGCTCGACATCCTGTCATCCGACTACATCCCCTTCAGCATGCTGCAGGCGGCCTTCTGCCTCGTCGACGAGGTGGCCGGCATCACGCTGCCGCACGCCATCGCCATGGTGACGCAGCGCCCGGCCGCCGCAGCGGGCCTCGATGACCGGGGCGAGATCGCCACGGGCAAGCGTGCCGACCTGGTGCGGGTGCGGGTTGAGGACGGCATTCCCATCGTCCGCACGGTGTGGCGGCAGGGCCAGCGCGTCATATGAGCGGTGTCGTCGTCGCCGTGGTGGGGGCCAGCGGCGCGGGCAAGGACAGCCTCATTTCCTATGCGCGGCAGCGGCTCGCCGAAGCCGGCGTGGTCTTCGTGCGCCGCGTCGTGACCCGCGCCAGCGACGCCGATAGCGAGGACCACGACAGCCTCGAGCCCGAGGCGTTCGACGCGGCCGAGCGGGCCGGGCGCTTTGCCCTCAGCTGGCACGCCCACGGCCTGCGCTACGGCCTGCCGATCGCGCTCGACCGCGATTTTTCGCAAGGCCGGGTGATCGTCGCCAATCTGTCGCGGGCGGCGCTGCCGGCGCTGGCGCGACGCTATCCCGGCGTGGTGGTGGTGGAAGTGAGCGCCGCGCCGGCCATCGTCGCCCGGCGCCTGGCGCAGCGCGGCCGCGAGAGCGGCGCGGGCGTCGAGGCCCGGCTGGCGCGCGCCGCCCCGGCGCCGCTGCCCGAGGGCGCGGTGCGCCTCGACAATTCCGGCGAGCTGGCCGTGGCGGGCGAAAATTTCGTGGCGCTGCTCGAAAACCTGCTCGCCCTGCGCCAGCACGCCTGAAGCGAAGCCCGGGCGCGTCGCGCCTCAGGAAGCGCCGCCTCTACGCCGAACCGCCCCCCTCAGGCGCCGTTGATGGCGAGGTAGATGGAATAGAGCGAGGTGGTGCCGGCGATGAAGAGCCGGTTCTTGCGCGGGCCGCCGAAGCACACATTGCCCACCAGCTCGGGAATGCGGATCTTGCCGATGAGCTGGCCCTGGGCGTCGAGGCAGTGCACGCCCTCGGCCGAGGACGACCAGATGCGCCCGTCGCTGTCGAGCCGGAAGCCGTCGAACAGTCCGGCGGTGCAGGTGGCGAACACCTCGCCGCCGCTCAGCCTGCGGCCATCGGCGCTCACTTTGAAGCGGCGGATATGGGCGGGGCCGTCCTTCTGGTGCGAGGCGCCGGTGTCGGAAATGAACAGTTCGCTCTCGTCGGGCGAAAAGGCGAGCCCGTTGGGCTTGAGGAAATCGGTGGCGACGGCGGTGACGGCGCCGCTCTGCGGGTCGACGCGATAGACGTTGCAGGCACCGATCTCGCTGGCCGCCCGCTCGCCCTCATAGTCGATAAGGATGCCGTAGGTGGGATCGGTGAACCAGATGGAGCCGTCCGAGCGCACCACCACGTCATTGGGCGAATTGAGCCGCTTGCCCTCGAAACGGTCGGCGATGACGGTGATCGAGCCGTCATGCTCGGTGCGCGTCACCCGCCGCGTCAGGTGCTCGCAGCTGACCAGCCGCCCTTGCGGGTCGCGCGTATGGCCGTTGCTGTTGTTGGCGGGCTGGCGGAAGACCGAGACCGAGCCGTCGGTCTCGTCCCAGCGCAGCATGCGGTTATTGGGAATGTCCGACCACACCAGATAGCGCCCCGCCGGGAACCAGGCCGGCCCCTCCGACCAGCGCGCCCCCGTCCACAGCCGCTCCACCCGGGCGTGGCCGACGAGGCAGGCGCCGAAGCTGGGGTCGATGATTTCCGGGCCGCTGCCCTCCACTGCGCCGTAAAACATGGCGTTTCCTTCTCAGACGTCCCACTCGATATCGAATTTGCGGACCAGCGCATCGACCTGCGTCGGGCTCAGCTTGCGCGGCGCCATGCCCCGGGTAAGCAGCGCCAGCCGCGCCGTGCTTTCCAGCTCCTCGATGGCGTTGCAGGCCGCCGTCACGTCCTTGCCGGCCACCACCGGCCCGTGATTGGCCAGCATCACCGCCGAGCGGCGCCCAGCCAGCCCGCGCACCGCCTCGCCCATGGCCGGGTCGCCGGGCAGGAAGAACGGCAAAAGCCGCACCTTGCCCAGTTGCATGATGCCATAGGGGGTGAGCGGCGGCAGGAAATCGTCCTCGTCCACCTCCGGCAGCATGGACAGCGCCACCGCGTGGCACGAATGCAGGTGCACCACCGCCCCGGCCGTCGATCGCGTGTCGTAAAAGGCGCGGTGCAGCGCGATTTCCTTGGTCGGCTGGTCGCCATCGATGAGGCGCCCGGTCGCGTCGAACCGGCTGAGGCGGCCCGGATCGAGCCGCCCGAAGCTGGTGCCGGTGGGCGAGACGAGCAGCCCGCCATCGGGCGTGCGGGCCGAGATATTGCCGGTCGAGCCGCTGGTGAGCCCGCGGTCGAACATGGATTTGGCGAGCCGGCAGATCTGCTCGCGCAATTGCGCTTCGGCGCTCATGGCTGCTCCAGCCGCTCCCGGGCGTCGGTAAAGAAGCTCTCCGTGCCGAAATTGCCGGATTTGAGCGCCAGCGCCACGCGGTGGCCGCCCGAGCGGGCAAAGGTCCACGGCACGCCGGGGGCGATCTCGGCGCCCAGGTCGAGCTGCGTCACGCCGAGCGCCTGCGTCACCGCGCCGGAGGTTTCCCCGCCGGCCACGATGAAGCGCCGTGCGCCCCGGTCCCGTCCCAGCGTCGCGGCGGCAGCCAGCGCGGCCTCGACGATGGCGCCGGCCTGTTCGGTGCCCAATTGCTGCTGGGCGGCGCGCACCGCCTCGGGTTCGGCGGTGGCGTAGAGCAGCGGCGCCCGCGCCAGATCCTGCGCCGCCAGCCAGTCGAGCGCCGCCTGCGGCCCCGAGCGCGCCAGCTCCAGCGGATCGAGCCGGAAAGCCGGTGCGCCCGTCTCCCGGTAGGCGGCGACCTGGGCGCGGGTCATGGCCGAGCAACTGCCCGACAGCAGCAGCGTCGCGGCCTCGACCGGCTCGCTCCCTTGCGTCGTGTCGGCGGCATCGAGGAGGCCCGCTTCACGGTAGAGCGCCGGCAGCGGCAGCGCCAGCGCCGAGCCACCGGTAAGGAGCGGCATTTCCCAAGCGGCGGCAGCAACGCTGTCGAGATCGGCCTGGGTGATCGCGTCGACGATGACATGGGCGACGCCGCGCGCCTTGAGGGCGTCGAGCGCGGCGCGCACCGCCCCGGCCCCCTTGGCGACGCTGGTGCGCTCCACCAGATCGACCGGCCCCGCTACCTGCGGGGCCAGCAGCCGCAGCAGGTTCGAATCGGTCATTGGCGTCAGCGGATGGTCCTTCATCGGGCTTTCGGCCAGCAATTGCCGCCAGACGAAGAGGTTGCCCATGAAGACGGTGCGCCCGTTTTCCGGAAAGGCGGGGCAGTAGATGGTCTGCGTCGCTCCCAGATCGGCCAGCAGCGCCTCGGCCACCGGCCCGATATTGCCCCTGGGGGTCGAATCGAAGGTCGAGCAGTATTTCCAGTAGAAACGGCTGGCGCCGGCCTGCCGCAGCCAGGCAAGGGCGGCGCGGCTTTCCGCCACCGCCTGGGCGACCGGCGCGGTGCGCGTCTTCAGCGCCACGATCTCGAAGGCGGCGGTGTCCGCCGGCGGGGTCTGCGGCACCCCGATGCGCAGGCGCACCGGCGCGCCGCTGCGCGCCAGGAGGCCCGCCAGGTCGGTGGCGCCGGTGAAATCGTCGGCGATGCAGCCCAGCACCGTCATGCCGCGGTTCCGTGCAGCACTTCTCTTTCGATGGCCCGCTGCCGGTCGTCCGGCGCCGCCAGTTCCGCGCCGTCGCGCACCGCCAGCCGCGCCGCCAGCGTCAGGGCGTTGCGGGTAGCGTCGGGGCTGGCAACGCCCTTGCCGGCGATGTCGTAGGCCGAGCCGTGGGCGGGCGTGGCGATCCAGAACGGGAAGCCGCCGATCAGCGTCACCCCCCGGTCGAAGCCGATCAGCTTCATGGCGATCTGGCCCTGATCGTGATACATGGACAACACGACGTCGAATTCCCCCTTCACGGCCCGCATATAGACGGTGTCCGAAGGGATAGGGCCTTTGACGTCGATCTGCAACTGGGCGGCGCGCCTTATGGCGGGGGCGATGATCGCCTCTTCCTCCTGGCCGAAATTGCCGCCGTCCCCGGCATGCGGGTTGAGCGCCGCCACGGCGATGCGCGGGTGCGGCTTGCCGGCTCCCCGCATGGTCGCGTCGGTGAGGCGGATACGCTTGAGCACCGCTTCCTCGGTAATCAGCGCCGCCACCTGGCTCAGCGGCACGTGGCTGGTGACGCGCGCGTTCCAGATTTCATCGAGCACGTTGAATTCGGCGCCTTCCGTATCGACCCCCAGCACGTTCTGGATGAAACCGATCTCGTCCACATAGGACGGGTCGGCCAGCCGCATGGAATGCTTGTTGAAGGGCGTGAAGCAGGTGGCATGTGCCGCGCCCGCCGCGCAGAGCCGCAGCGCCGTGGCGAAATTGTCGAGCGCCGCCGCCCCGGTCGCCTCGCCCCCCAGCCCCGCCGTCACGGCTGCCATATCGAGATTGCCGCGCTCGACGAGGCACACCTCCTGCCCCGCGCCGGGCTGCCAGGCGGGCACGTCGAGCGCGATGCCGGCCTGCTGCGCGCCCTGGTCGAGCTGGCGCCGGTCGCCGATGACGATGAGGCGCGCTGCGGCCCGCACCGCCGCGTCGGCGACCATGCGGGCGGCCAGTTCGCTGCCGATGCCGGCGGCGTCCCCCAAGGCAAAAGCGAGGGTGGGGCGTGTCTCGGTCGTCATGCGGATTTTTCCTTGCAGAGATGCAATAGGCGCATTATGTATACGATATACGGTATACGCAACAAAAAAAGATCAGCAGCCATGCAGCAGCAGACGTCCGGCGGGGAGGCCGATTGTCTCCTGGCTTTCGATAGGGTGGAGAAGCATTTCGGCGGCACCTACGCGCTCAAGGGCGTGTCGTTGCGCCTGCACGCCGGCGAGGTGCTGGCCCTGTTGGGCGAGAACGGGGCGGGCAAGTCCACGCTCATCAAGACCCTGGCCGGCATCCACCGGCCCAATGCCGGGGAAATCCGCTTTCGCGACGAGCCCTATGCCCATCGCCCGCCCCGGCCCAACCAGCGCCAGCCGGTCGCCTTCATCCATCAGGATCTGGGGCTGATCGAATGGATGACCGTGGCCGAGAATGTCGGGCTGGCGCAGGGCTTTCCGCGCCGCGCCGGGCTCATCGACTGGGCCGGCACCGAGCGGCGCGCCGCCGAGGCCCTCGCGCTGGTGGGGTGCGACTTCGACCCCAGCGCCCGCGTCTCGAGCCTCACCCGCACCGAAAAATCGCTGGTGGCCATCGCCCGGGCGCTGGCGGTGGAGGCCGACGTGCTGGTGCTGGACGAGCCCACGGCGAGCCTGCCCGCCGACGAGGTCGAGCGGCTCTTTGCGGCCATCCGGCCGCTCAAGGAGCGGGGTGTCGGCATCATCTACGTCTCGCACCGGCTGGACGAGATTTTCCGCATCGCCGACCGCGTCGCGGTGCTGCGCGACGGACTGCTGGTGGGCGAGAAGGCCATCGCCGACACCTCGCCGGCCGAACTGGTGGAACTGATCGTCGGGCGCTCGGTGGACGAGCTCTTCGTCAAGGCGGCGCTGGCCGCCGGCGAGGCCGTGGTCAAGGTGCGCGACCTGCACTGCGCCGGCGCCGGTCCCGTCTCCTTCGATATCCATCGCGGCGAATTGCTGGGCCTCGTGGGTCTGCGCGGCGCCGGCCAGGAACTGGTGGGGCGCGCCCTTTTCGGGGCGGTCGCCTCGCTGGGCACGGTCGAGCTCGACGGCGTCGCGCCCGATCTTTCCAGTCCGCTGGCGGCGATGCGCTCGGGCATTGGCCTCGTGGCGCGCGACCGCACCGAGGAATCGCTGGCCCTGTCGCTCAGCGTGCGTGAAAACACCTTCCTCAATCCCGGCGCCGGCGGCCGGGGCCTTCTGTCCCTGCTCTCGCCCGGCGCCGAGGGTGAGCGCGCCCACGCCATCGGCGAGGGCGTGGGGCTGCGGCCCAACGATCCCAGCCTTGCCGTCGAGGCGCTTTCGGGCGGCAACCAGCAGAAGGTGGTCATCGCCCGCTGGCTTGAAACCGGCCGCCGCCTGCTGATTGCCGAGGACCCCACGGCCGGCGTCGATGTCGGCGCCAAGGGCGACATCTACCGCCTCATCGCCCGGGCGCTCGAAGCCGGGCTGACGGTCGTCGTCGTCTCCACCGATTTCGAGGAAATCGCCCATATCTGCCATCGCGCGCTGGTGTTCTCGCGCGGGCGCATCGTGCGTGAACTGTCCGGCGCGGCACTGACCGCCTCGGCCCTCATTACCGCGGCCTCGGCCTCTGAAGCAGCCTGAAGCGGAGACAGACAATGCAATCCATCCGATCCGCCGCCATCGAGCCGACCAAGGCGGAACTGAAACATCTCTCGGGCGGCCAGAAGCTGATCCGCCTGCTGCCCGTCTACGGGCTGGTGGTGCTCACCGTGGTGCTCATTGCACTGTTCTCGGTGCTGCTGCCCAATACCTTCCCCACCCTGCTCAACCTGCGCTCGATCATCTCCGACAAGGCCATCGTGGCGCTGCTGTCGTTGGCGGTGATGATCCCCATGGCGGCCGGCCGCATCGACCTTACCGTCGGCTACGGCATCGTGCTCTGGCACATCCTCGCCATCAGCCTGCAGACGATGTACGGCATTCCCTGGCCGGCGGCGGTGCTGATCGTGCTGCTGCTGGGCTCATTCGTGGGCTTTCTCAACGGCCTCCTCGTCGAAGTCGCCAAGATCGACTCCTTCATCGCCACGCTGGGCACCGGCACCGTGCTCTACGCCGTGGCGCTCTGGCACACCGGCGGGCGGCAGATGGTGGGCGTCCTGCCTGACGGCTTTTACGCCCTCAACGGCACCATGCTCTTCGGCCTGCCCATCACCGGCTTTTACGTGATGGGCGTGGCGCTGCTGCTCTGGGTCATTCTCGAATACCTGCCCATCGGCCGCTATCTCTACGCCATCGGCGCCAATCCCAAGGCGGCCGAGCTCAACGGCATCCCGGTACGCAAATTCGTCATGGGCGCCTTCATCGCCTCGGGCCTGCTCTCGGCGCTGGCCGGAGTGCTGCTGGCCTCCAAGCTGCGCATCGGCCAGGCCAGCGTCGGCCTCGAATTCCTGCTTCCGGCCCTGGTCGGCGCCTTTCTGGGCTCCACCACCATCAAGCCCGGCCGCGTCAATGTCTGGGGCACGGTGGTGGGCGTCGCCATCCTGGCGGTGGGCATTGCCGGCATCCAGCAATTCGGCGGCTCGTTCTGGGTCGAGCCGATGTTCAACGGCCTCACCCTGCTGATCGCCATCGGCATCGCGGGCTATGCGCAGCGCAAGAAGGGCGCCGTGCAGAAATGACTCCAGACCACCAACCAACGAGCAAACAGGAGGAGAAACTATGTTGAAGCACACTCTGGGCACGGCCCTGCTGGCGGCCGGGCTGCTGGCCGGCACCGGTGCGGTCCATGCCGACCCCATGGCCGACGCGCAGGCCACGGTGGACCAGTATGCCAGCCGGGTGACCGACTGGGATGGTCCCACCAGCGGCCCGCAGGCCGTCGAGGGCAAGACCATCGCGGTCCTTGCCGGCGACATGAAGAATGGCGGCATCCTGGGCGTCGCCGATGGCGTGCAGGAAGCCGGCGCCGTCCTGGGCTGGAACATCCGCGTGCTCGACGGCGCCGGTTCCGTGCAGAGCCGCACCGCCATCTTCAACCAGGCGCTGGCGCTGCAGCCCGACGCCATCGCCATTCTCGGCTTCGATGCCATCGAGCAGCAGGTCGGGGTGGAAGCGGCCAAGGAGGCGGGCATTCCGCTGGTCAGCTGGCACGCCGGCCCCAAGATCGGCCCCGATCCGGAAAACGGCATCTTCACCAACGTCACCACCGACCCCATGGAAGTGTCGGCCTCCGCCGCCCGCTGGGCCTTCATCGATGCGGGAGGCGCCCCCAAGGTCATCATCTTTACCGATAGCTGCTGCGCCATCGCGCTGGCCAAGGCCGACCGCATCCAGCAGGAGATCGAGGCGCTGGGCGGGGAAGTGCTCGAATATGTCGACACCCCCATCGCCGACACGGCCAACCGCATGCCGACCCTGACCACGGCGCTGCTGCAGCGTTATGGCGAGAACTGGACCCATTCCATCGCCATCAACGACATCTATTTCGACTTCATGGGTCCCAGCCTCGCTGCGGCCGGCATCGGCGGCGCCGACCGGCCGGTGGCCGTGGCGGCGGGCGACGGTTCGGAAAGCGCCTATCAGCGCATCCGCACCGGCCAGTACCAGGCGGTGACCGTAGCCGAGCCGCTCAACCTGCAGGGCTGGCAGCTGGTCGACGAGATGAACCGCGCCATCCAGGGCGAGGAGCCCTCGGGCTACGTCTCGCCGCTCCACATCGTCACCGCCGACAATATCGACTTCGACGGCGGCCAGAACAATGTGTTCGATCCCGAAAACGGCTATAGGGATCAGTACATGGCCATCTGGGGCAAGAACTGACCTCCCCGGGGGCGGCGCCAGCGCCGCCCCTTTTTCCCGGCGCGAAGAAGGACGATCCGTGGCACAGACCCTGATGCTGGTCGAAAAGAGCGACCACCGGCTGAGCTGGTACGACGTGGCGACCGGCGCCCGGGTCGGGCGGGCGGTGCAATTGCCCGAATTCCCGCACGAATTCGCGGTCGATGCAGAAAACCGCTACGCCTATGTCACCCATTACGGCGTCAAGACCTCGAGCCTCGAAGGCACGCAGGGGCGCTCGGTGATCGTGGTCGACATCAGGGCCCAGGCGATCGTCCACACCTACGATACCGGTGAGCATGCCCGCCCGCACGGCGTCGGCCTCGACGCAGCCGGCCGGCTCTACGTGCTTTCCGAATATACCGCCCACATGCTGGTCAAGAACGAGCCGCGCGCCTTCGACCAGGGCTGGGACCATGTGGTGCCCACCGGCGGGGAAAAGTCGCATCTCTTCGCGCTCACCGCCGATGGCGGCACGGCCTATTCGATGAACCTGGCGTCGGGCGACGTCACCGTCTTCAACCCGCGCGATCCCGGCATTATGCCGGTCTCGATCCGCACCGGCGACAAGCCTGAGGGCCGGCACCTCAGCGTCGACGAGCGCACGCTCTACGTCTCCAATCGCGGCTCGGCCAGCATCGCCGTCATCGATACCGCCACCCGCAGCGTGCGGCGCAGCTTCGCTGCCGCACCCGACTGCTCGCGCATCTATCACGACCGGCGGCGCAACCGCCTGATGACCATCAACTATCTGGACCAGTCGCTCAGCGTCTATGACGAGCCCAGCGGGCGCGAGCTGCACCGGCACGCCATGCCGGCGCGGGCCCTGGCCATGCATGTCGACGCCGAGGAGCGCTTTGCCTTCGTCGCCATCGACTGCGAGCAGGTGCAGCGCATCGATCTCGATAGCTTCGCGCTGGTGCGTAGCTTCGACACCGGGCGCGAGCCGGACGTGATGCACATCTTGCCCGATGGCTACTATTGAAATCGTCCCGTTTTGCTGCAAAAGCGGGGCGGCACGGCCCTTTGCCCGTTAACGGACATCCGCGCCACAGCGCAGGAAAGGTAACCAGGTTCAAATGAGCCAGATCGAGCGCCTCCCTTTGCATGAAGTGGTCGCCGGGCGCGTGCGGGACCTGATCATCGAGGGCCGGCTCGCCCCCGGCGAGGAGGTGAGCGAGCCCATGCTGTGCGAATTGCTGGGCGTGTCGCGCACCCCCATCCGCGAGGCCATCCGCACGCTGGCGGGCGAGGGGCTGATCGTCTTGCGGCCGGGGCGCAGCACCATCGTGCGGCAATTCACCCGCGAGGAAGTGCGCGGCATGCTCGAGGTCATCGCCGAGCTGGAAGCCATGGCGGCCCGGCAGGTCTGCGCCCGCGCGACGGACGCCCAGATCGGCGAGATCGTCGCGGTGCACCGCCAGATGATGCACCATTTCGAGGCGCGCGAGCGCCTGCCCTATTACAAGCTCAACCAGGCGGTGCACTCGCTGATCGTCTCCAGCACCGGCAATGCCGCCCTCGCCGAGGTGCACGAATTGCTGCAGGCCCGCATGAAGCGCATCCGCTATATCGGCAACGACACGCCCGAGCGCTGGGTCAGCGCCGCCACCGAGCACGAAGCCATGGTCGAAGCGCTCATCGCCCGCGACGCCGCCGCCGCCGAGCGCGCCATCCGCACCCATCTCGACAACACCTGGAACCGCATCAAGGACGCCGTCATCGAGCCGGCGCCGTAGGCGGCCGCCATGCCCCGATGCCGCCGGCGGGCGTAACGAAAACCCCCGCCTACCGCACCTTGCCCATGTCGGGCAGGAAGATGGTCAGCAGTCCCACCAGCGGCAGGAAGGAGCACAGCCAGAACACGTATTGGATGCTGGTCGTGTCGGCCAGCGCCCCGAGCGCCGCCGCGGCGATGCCGCCCGCCCCGAAGGCGAAGCCGAAGAAGATGCCGGCGATCATGCCGATCCGTCCCGGCATCAATTCCTGTGCGAACACCACGATGGCCGAGAAGGCCGAGGAAAAGATGAGCCCGATGACGATGGTGAGCCCGATCACCCCGTTGAGGTCGGCATAGGGCAGCGCCAGGGTGAAGGGCAGCACCCCCAGGATCGAGAACCAGATGACGAATTTGGCGCCAAACCGGTCGCCGATCGGCCCGCCCAGGAACACCCCCACCGCCGAGGCGCCCAGAAAGACGAACAGCAGCAATTGCGCGTCCTGCACGCCCACCTGGAACTTGTCGATGAGAAAGAAGGTGTAGTAGCTCGAAAAGCTCGCCGTATAGGCGTTCTTACTCAGCGTCAGCACGGTGAGTACGCCCAGGGCGATGAGCGTCGTGCGCTTGTCGAAGATCAGCGTCGTGCTCGCGGGCGCCGTGCCGGCATGGCTGCGCCGGTGCGCCGCGTACCAGGCGCCGACCCGCCACAGGATGAAGATGCCCACCAGCGAGCCGACTGCGAACAGGCTGACGCTCCATTGCCCCTGCCGCAGCACCACGAAGGCCGCCAATAGCGGCCCGATGGCCGAGCCGACATTGCCGCCCACCTGGAACAGCGATTGCGCCAGCCCGTGCCGGCCGCCCGAGGCGAGGCGCGCCACCCGGCTCGATTCGGGGTGGAAGATCGCCGAGCCCAGCCCGACAAAGGCCGAGCCCAGCACCAGCAGCCAATAGCTCTGGGCAAAGCCGAGCACGATGAGCCCGACCAGGCTCGACGCCATGCCCACGGGCAGCGAATAGGGCAGCGGGCGCTTGTCGGTATACATGCCGATGGCCGGCTGCAGCAGCGAAGCCACGCATTGGAAGGTGAAGGTCAGCAGCCCGATCTGCACATAGTCGAGCCCGTAGCTGTCCTTGAGGATCGGGTAGATCGCCGAAATCAGCGATTGCATCACGTCATTGATGAGATGGCAGGCGCTCACCGCGACGATGATCGAGAGCGTGGTTTTTCCCGCGACGCTGCCGGTCGCTGTGGGGGCTGAGACGGTCAATTGCTTGGGTCTTGAAAAAAACGAGGAGCCTTTCCCCTTCCTAGCACCTTGCGGGCCGCCTGTCGTTGTCGCTTGCGGCCCGAACCGTTCGGCGGCGCCAGCATTTTTCCGGCCGGAACGAAGCCTGGCGCCGGGGCGTTTTCCCCGCACCGCTCGAAAGGTTCGCCATGGCGCCGCGCATTTTCTGGAAGGGCTATCTCAAGCTCTCGCTCGTCACCTGCCCGGTCGCCATGGTGCCGGCGACCAGCGACAGCGACAAGGTGCGGTTCCACACCCTCAACGGCAAGACCGGCAACCGCGTCGTCAGCCGCTATGTCGACGCGGTGACCGGCCGGCCGGTCGAGGAGGAGGACGAGGTCAAGGGCTATCCGCGCGGCGAGGACGACTACGTGCTGCTCGAGGACGAGGAGCTCGACGCCATCGCCCTCGAAAGCACCCGCACCATCGATATCGACCGCTTCGTGCCCGCCGACACCATCGGCTGGCTGTGGTACGACCGCCCCCATTATCTCGTCCCCAACGATCCGGTGGGCGAGGAAGCGTTCGTGGTGATCCGCGACGCCATGGCCGCCACCGGCACGGTCGGGGTGTCGCGGCTGGTGCTCTATCGCCGCGAGCGCGCCGTGATGCTCGAGCCGCGCGACAGGGGCATCGTGCTCTGGACCCTGCGCTTCGGCGACGAGGTGCGCGACGCCGAGGCCTATTTCGGCAAGCTCGCCACGGACAAGCCCGAGCCCAAACTGCTGCGGCTGGTGGAAAAGCTGATCGAGGAGCGCCGCGCCGCCTGGGACCCCGTCATGGTGGCGGACCCGGTGCAGGCAAAACTGCTTGATATCATCGCCGCCAAGAAAAAGGGGCGCAAGCGCGCTACCAAAACCCCGGCGAAGACCCCGCCGCCGCCGGACAATGTCATCGACATCATGGCGGCGCTCAAAAACAGCATCGCCGCCGAAAGCCGGCGCCGCCGCTGAGCTATGCGTCCGGCAGCGGCGCGGCGGCAGCGCGGAACTCTTCCCACGGATCGGCGGCGAGGGCGGCCAGCCGCGCCGGCATGTTGGCGATGGTGAAATAGGTCGGCCCGATCCCCGGCTCCAGCTCGTCCCAGCCCAGCGGCGCCGATACCGCCGCGCCCGGCCGGGCCCGCGTCGAATAGGGGGCGACGGCGGTCTGGCCGCGCTGGTTGCGCAGATAGTCGATGAGGATTTTCCCCCGCCGCCGCGCCTTGCTGATGGTGGCGACGTAGTGCGCCGGGCTGTCCGCCGCCATGGCTTCGGCCAGCGCCTTGCTGAAGGCCTTGGCCGCCGGCCAGCCGGCGCGCGGCTCCAGCGGCGCCACCACGTGCAGGCCCTTGCCGCCCGAGGTCTTGACGAAGCCGGTCAGCCCTGCCTTTTCGAGGCGCTGGCGTACCTCGCGCGCCGCCGCGATGACCGCCGGCCAGGCGACGCCCTCGCCCGGGTCGAGGTCCATCACCAACAGGTCGGGCCGCTCCCAGTCGGCCAGCGTCGCGCCCCAGGGGTGGATTTCGAGCGCCGCCGCCTGCACCAGCCCCATGAGCCCGTCGAGGTCCTCGATGCTGACCAGCGGCGCATCGGCGGCGGCCGCCTTCGGGTCGCGCACCGCCACGATATGCGGGTTGAGGCCCTTCCAGACGTGCTTCTGGAAAAATTTCTCGCCATCGATGCCGTTGGGACAGCGCAGCAGCGCCAGCGGCCGGCCCACGATATGGGGCGCGATATGCCGCCAGACCTGGGCGTAATAATCGGCAAGCCCTTCCTTGGTCACCCCCTCGTCCGGCCAGTAGAGGCGGTCGGGGTGGCTGAGCTTTACCGTGCGGCGCGGTGATGGCGGCGTCTGCCGCGCGGCCGGCCCGGGCATCTCGCGCACCACGGTCGCGGCCGGCTTGTCCTCGCGCAGCCCGCGGAACGCGGCGTGGCGCAGATGGCCATCGGCGGTCCAGGCGCGGAATTCGACCTCTGCCACCAGTTCGGGCCGCACATATTTGACCTGCCGGGCCTCCGTCGCGCTCAGTGGTTCGGCAAAGGGGCTGGCCGGGGCGCGCAGGCGTTCGAGCCGGCCGAACAGCGCTTCGGCGACGGCGCGGCTGAAGCCGGTTCCCACCCGTCCCACAGGCACCAGCCTGTCGCCCTCATAGGCCCCCAGCACCAGCGAGCCGATGGCCCGGCGCGACACCGAGGAGGGCACGTAGCCGGCGATGACGAATTCCTGCCGCGCCGAGCATTTCGACTTGACCCAGCTGCGCCCCCGGCCCGGCCGATAGGGGGCGTCGGCGCGCTTGGAGACCACACCTTCGAGGCTCAGCCGGCAGGCGTGACGCAGCACCAGGGCGCCGCTTTCGGCAAAATGGCTGGAATAGCGGACCAGCCCATCGCTTCCCGCCAGCAGTTGCTCCAGCAGCCGCTTGCGCTCCAGCAGCGCCACCTTTTGCAGGTCGTAGCCGTCGAGATGGAGCAGGTCGAAGGCATAAAAGACAAAGTGGTCGCTGCGCCCGGCGCTGAGGTCGGCCTGCAGCGCGGAAAAATCGGACGCGCCGGAGCCGGTCTCGGCCACCAGCTCGCCGTCGATGATGGCGGTGCCCAGCGGCAGTGCTTGCAGCGCCGCCACCACCGCCTTGCCGAATTTCTTCGTCCAGTCGAGCTTGCCGCGCGTCAGCAGCTTGACCCGGCCGGCCGCGATATGGGCTTCCAGCCGGTAGCCGTCGAACTTGATTTCGTGCACCCACTGTTCGCCCGTCGGCGGGCTCGCCACCAGCGTCGCCAGCATCGGTTCGATGAAGGCGGGCAGTGCCGCCTTGCGGCTGCCCTTGACCCCGGCGGGATCGGGCGGGGCGGCGGTCTCCATCGGCGCCGCGTCCTTTGCCGGCGCCGCCGTTTTCTTTGCCGCACGCCTGATCCGGCCGGTTTTCGACGACCAGCCGGGCGCCTCGCCCGCCACCGCCGCGATGGCGCGGCCGGTCTTGACCGAATTGGGGTGCTCGACCAGGATATCGGCCGCCCCGTCGGGCCGGGCGAAGTCGTCCTCGCCCTTGATGAGCAGCCAGTTCTCGCGCCTCTCGCCCGGCTTGCCCTGCATGCGCACCAGGTGCCAGCGCCCCTGCAATTTCTCGCCCGTAAGCTCGAATTCCAGATGCCCCTTGGCGAGGCCCCGATGCGCGTCCCCCACCGGCGACCAGTGGCCGCGATCCCAGACGATGACGGTGCCGCCGCCATATTCGCCCTTGGGGATGGTGCCCTCGAAATCGCCATAGGCGAGCGGATGGTCCTCCACCTGCACGGCGAGGCGCTTGTCGGCCGGGTCGAGGCTCGGCCCGCGCGTCACCGCCCAGCTCTTGAGCACGCCGTCCAGCTCCAGCCGGAAATCGTAGTGCAGGCGCCGCGCCGCGTGCTTCTGCACGACGAAGCTGTTACCGCTCTTGCGCCCGGCCCGGCCGCGCGGCTCGGGCGTCGTGGCGAAGTCGCGCTTCTGCCGATAGGTGTCGAGCGCCATGTCAGCCGGCCTTCCGGCGCGGCGCTTTCGGCGCCGCCTTGCCGGCGATGACCGCGCTTTCGCGCAGCGCCGCCATCAGGTCCACCACTTTTTCCGGGCGCGCCGCGCGCGGCCGGGCGAGGCGCTTGCCCGCCAGCTTGGCCTTGACCAGCTCGGCCAGCGCCGCCTCGTAGCGGTCCTCGAACGCCGCGGCGTCGAAGCGCCCCATCTTGGTGGCGATGATGTGCTCGGCCAGCTCCAGCATCTCGCCCTTGAGCTTGAGTGCCGGCACGGCGGCGAACGCCTCGCTTGCCGCCTCTACCTCGTAGTCGAAATTGAGCGTCGTGGCGACGAGGCCCGCCGCGTGCGGCCGGATCAGCAGCGTGCGGACGCGGCGGAACAGCACCGCGCTGGCGATGGCGGCGACCTTTTTATGCCGCATGCCCTCGCGGATGAGCCCAAAGGCCTCGTCGGCCGAGCGGTCGGCGGGGCCCAGATAATAGGGCTTGTCGAAATAGACGTCGTCGATCTCGGTGCAGCCGATGAACGCCGATACGGCGAGCGTCTTGTCGCTCTCGGGCACGGCGGCGGCCACTTCCTCGGGCTCCAGCACCACGTGCTCGTCCGCCCCCAGCGCGTAGCCCTTGACCTGCGCGTCGCGCTCCACCGGCTTGCCGGTCCGGCTGTCGACGAACTGGCGCCGCACCCGGTTTCCCGTGGCCCGGTTGATGGTGTGGAAGGCGATGCGCTCGGCCGTCGAGGTGGCACTGTAGAGCGCCACCGCGCAGCTCACCTCGCCGATGGTGAGAAAGCCTTTCCAGTTTGCCCGCGGTGCCACGGCCGCTCCTTTCCGGGTGCCGTTCCAGCAACGCCGTCCCGCGGCCGATCGTTCCGCCTCAGGGCTCGCGCAGGCCGGCGGCGGTAAAGTCGATGCCGACGGCGCGCCGGATCATGTCCAGCGTCGCCATGGTGTCGAGCGTTGCCGCCCAGCGGCGTTGCGGCGTTTCATGGGCGCCGGCGGCGATGCAGCGCGCTACTTCGGCCGCTTCATAGTAGAGCCCTTCGTAATGCGCGCCGCGCTTCTCCTCGTAGCGCAGCACGGAGTCGCCTTCGCGCGAGCGCAGCGTAAAACTGCCCGGCAGGTGGAATTCGCTGTCGAACCAGATGCTGGCCTGCGTGCCGGTGATCACCGCATTGGCCGGCGTGAAGCCATAAGGGGTGGTGGCCATGGTGCCCTGATTGCCCTTTTCGTCGGCCATCACCACGGAGAGCTGGCTGTTGACGCCGCTGGGGTCCTCCTGCCCCAGCCCGACCAGCTGCGCCGGCACGCCCAGGAGCCGCGTCAGCAGCGACACCGGATAGGTGCCCAGGTCGAGTAGCGGCCCGCCGGCCAGCTTCGGATTGAAAATCCGGTGTTCGCGCGGCAGATATTCGCCGTAATCGGTATAGACCGAACGGATTTCGCCCAGAACGTCCGACGCCAGGATTTGCTCGAGCACGTCGAATTTGGGCAGGAAATAGCTCCACAGCGCCTCGGCGAAGAACAGCCCCCGCTGCCGCGCCAGTTCGATCATCGCGGCTGCCTGCGCCCGGTTGAGCGCCGCCGGCTTTTCCACCAGCACCGGCTTGCCGGCGGCCAGCGCCAGCAGCGCGTGGGCGTGGTGCAGGTTGTGGGGCGTCGCCACATAGATCACGTCGATATCGGCCGCCACCACCAGCGCTTCGTAGCTGCCAAAGGCGGCCGGCACCTGCCAGCGGGCGGCAAATTCGGCGGCGCTGTCCTCGTGGCGCGAGCCCACCGCCGCGATGACCTGCCGCGTATGCGCCGTGACCGACTCGACGAACTTCTCCGCGATCCAGCCGGTGCCCAGAATCCCCCAGCGCAGGGCGGGCGCCGCCATGGGGTCGGGCACGCGGGAAGCGGGCAGGGCGGTGGGAAAGGCCATGGCTCAGGCTCCCCGGCGCGCCGGCTGTTCCCAGCCTTGGCTCTGCAGAGAGCGCTCCATGGCGTCGATGATGCGCTCATTGGCGAGGCCGAAGTCGAAATTGGGAAAACAGTCGGCGCCGTTGACGAGGCCCTCGATGAGGTCGCGCACCTCGATCACCTTGACGTCGAAATAGCCCAGCCCGCCGCCGGCGAAGTCGAAACCGAAAAAGCCGGAAAACTGCGGCACCTGGCTGCCGGCATAGATGGTCTTGAACCCCCGGTCGGGCTTCGGGTCGGTGAAGCGCGAAATCTTGAGCTCGTTGAACCGCTCGCCATCCATGATGATGGTGCCCTCGGTCCCCGACACTTCCCAATAGACGCCGAACACCTTGCCGGCGGCGACGCGCGACGCCTCGATGCTGCCGCCGGCGCCGCTGGTGAAGCGCACCAGCGTCTGGATCTGGTCCTCGTTCTCCACGTGCGCGCGCGGCGCGTCCTCGCCCGCCTTGGCGCCATAGCCCGAGCCGCCCTGCGGCACGGGTCTGGTGGGAAAATAGGTCTGCGCCTGCGCCACGACGCTCTCCACCTCGCCCATCAGATATTGCGCCACCGCGATGACGTGGCTGCCCAGATCGCCCAGCGCCCCCGAGCCGGCCTGTTTGCGGGTGCAGCGCCAGGAAAACGGCAGTTCCGGATCGTTGAAGAAGCCCTGGTCGAACCAGCCGCGAAACCGCATCGGCGTGCCGATATCGCCGCGCTCGATCAACTGCTTGGCCAGCATGGCGGCGGGGGTCTTGATATTGTTGAAGGCCACCATGGTCTTGACGCCGCGCGCCTTGGCCGCCGCCGCCATCTCCTCGGCCTCGGCCAGCGTCACCGCCAGCGGCTTTTCGCAATAGACGTGCTTGCCCGCTTCGATGGCGGCCAGCGCCATCTCGTGGTGCAGCGCGTTGGGCGCGGTGATGTCCACCACGTCCACCGCCGGGTCGGCGACCAGTTCGCGCCAGTCGCCGGTGCTTTTCTCGAAGCCGAAGCGCGCGGCGGCCGCCGCCGCGAGATCCGCGCCGGCATCGGCCAGCAGGTAGAGATGCGGCACCGCCGGCAGGTCGCGATAGAGCAGCCCGGCGCGGCGGAAGGCATCGGCATGCGCCTGCCCCATGAAACCCGAACCGATAAGGCCGATATTGAGGCGTCTGGTCATGCTGGCGCTCCAAAAAGCGAGGTGACGTGGTCGAAGGCGCGCTTGGTGGCCGCCCGGGGCTCGGCTTCGGCCCGCGCCGGGTCCTGCTCGGCCTCGACCACCAGCCAGCCCTGATAGCCGGTGGTTTTGACGAACCGCGCCACCGGCGCGAAATCGAGGTCGCCGTCGCCCGGCACGGTGAACATGCCGGCGCGCACCCCTTCATTGAACGAGCGATCTTCGTCGCGCACCGCCGCGAGCCGTTCGCGCCGCACGTCTTTCAGATGAATATGGGTGATGCGGTCGCCGAAGCGCTCGATGAGCCGCGTGTAGTCGAACCCCGCCGCCGCGGCGTGGCCGGTATCGAGCAGCAGGCCGCATCGGGCGCGCTCGACCAGCCGCGAAATCTCGTCGAACGTTTCCACCACCATCATCAGGTGGTGGTGATAGGCCAGCTTCAGCCCATAGGCGTCGAACAGCCGGTCCTCGAACTCCCGCAGCCGGTCGGCATAGGCCGCCATGGCGTCGGCGTCGAGCGTCAGCCGGCGGCTGAGGGGCAGGTCCATGGCCCTGTCGGAGACCATTTTGCCCACCGGCCCGTAGACCAGCACCGAAGCGCCCATCGCCTTGAGCAGGCTCGCATGCTCCGTGACGGCGGCCATTTCCTCGGCCGCCGGGCGCTCGGCCAGCAGCCCCGAATACCAGCCCGAAACCAGCGCCAGGCCGTGCCCGGCCAGCAGCGGGCCGAGCACCGCCGGATCGCGTGGGAATTTCCGCCCCAGTTCGACCCCGGCAAAGCCGTTGCCCGCCGCCTGGGCGAGGCAGGTGTCGAGCGGGATGGCGCCGCCCAAATCCTCGAGCACCTCATTGGTCCAGGAGAGCGGCGAAATGCCGAGCCGGACGCCCGGCGGCAGCAGGGATGTTTGCATGGTGGCCCTCACGGTTGCCAGTTCGGTGTCAGGGTGACGCTTTGCCCCGAGGCGATGGAGACGAGCGCGGCTTCCGCCAGCCGCTGCGCCTCGAGCCCGTCGCGGATGCCGGCCAGCGGCGCCGGCCCGCCGCGCAGATGGGCGACGAACGCCGCCATCTCCGCCGCATAGGCGCGGGCGAAGCGGGCGATAAAATAATCCATGGGCGGGGCGCTGAGCGCGCCCTGCGGCCCGGCGATGCGGATATCGGTCTGCGGCCGGTTGTCGATGAACAGCACTTCGCCGGCGCAATGGGCTTCGAGGCGCTGGTCGTAGCCCAGCGGGCCGCGCCGGTTGTTCACCATCGCCACCATGCGACCCGAGGCGGTGAGCATGGTCACCATCAGGCTGTCGATGTCGCCGGCCGCGCCGATGCCCGGATCGATCTGGCAATTGCCTACCGCGTGCAGCGACACGATCTCCTCGCCCGTCATGTAGCGCGCCTGGTCGAAATCGTGGATCGCCTGGTCGCGCAGCATGCCGCCCGAGCGCTCGACATAGGCGAGCGGCGGCGGCGCGGGGTCGCGCGTCTGCATGACCAGTTGTTCCAGCCGCCCCGAGACGCCTGCGGCGATGCGCTCGCGCACGGCGCGGAAATCCGGGTCGTAGCGCCGCTGGAACCCCAGCATGCACACGATCCCGGCCGCTTCCACCGCCTCGGTCACCGCCGTGGCGGTGCTGAAATCGAGGCTGATCGGCTTTTCGCAGAACACCGCCAGCCCGCGTTCGGCCGCCGCCAGCAGCAGGTCGGCGTGACTGTCGGTGGACGAGCAGATGACGACGCCGTCGAGGTCGGGGTCGGCCAGCGCCGTCGCCGCCGGGGAGCGGGCCGCGCCCAGTTCGGCCGCCAGCGCGGCGCAATCGGCCACCGGGTCGACCAGATGGGCGATGCTGACGCCCGCCAGCGCCGCGGCGTTGCGCGCATGCACCGCGCCGATGCGGCCGGCGCCGAACACCGCCAGCCGGAGCGGTCGTACCCCTTGGCCGCCTGTCGCCGTGTCGCTGTCGTGCCCCATCCTCGCCTCCCGCCTGCCGACGCCGCTTTGCCGGACGTCATGGCCGCTAAGCTAGCAGCCGGCCGGATGGCGGCGAACCGCAATCTTGAAGAGATCTCTTCAACGTCGCCCGGCGCTCAGGCGTTCTCGATCATGTGGATATGGACCGGCGTGACGATGCTCTCCGGCACGCCTTCCAGGCGTCCCAGTAGCCGCGCCATGGTTTCGATGGCCATGCGCACTTCCAGCTGCGGGTCCTGATCGATGATGGCGTCGATGAGCCCGGCGCGCAGCAGGCGCCGCCGCGCCGGCGTCAATTCGTGGGTGATGCAGATCACCTCCCGCGCCCGCCCCAGCGCTTCGAGAGCCTCGACCACCGCCTGCGCGCCGGTCGAGGTATTGTAGATGCCCCTGATGCCCGGCTGGCGCGACAGCGCGGCGTGGACGAGGTCGCCGGCGCGCTGCTTTTGCTCGTGGCTTTCCAGCACGGCGGCGATGCGGCATTGCTCGTAGCGCTGCGCCAGGGCCGCGCGAAAGCCGCTCACCCGCTCGGCCTGTCCCGTCATGCCCAGAAGGCCCGCCACCACCAGCACCTCGCCGCCCGCCGGTTGCAGGAACCGCCCCATCAGGTCGCCGGCAACGCGCCCCGCCCGGTGATCGTCCGGGCCGATATAGGCCTGCCGCCCGCTCTCGCCGATATCCGTGGCCAGCGTCAGCACCGGGATGCGGGCGCTCTGCGCCCTGAGCGCCCCGGCCACCACCGCCGATTGCGGATAGGTGACGATGAGCCCATCATGGCGGGCTCCCAGCTCGGCAATGGTGCGGGCCGCCGCCGCGTGGTCGGTGGGGTCGGCGTGGAACAGCCGGAATTGCAGGTTGAGGTCGCTATAGCCGCGATTGGCGGCGCGGAACGCCGCCTGCACCTCGCCATGGAAGGGGTTGTCCGGTCCCTGCAGCAGCACCCCGATCCGCAGGGTGCGCGCGGCGCGCTGGTTGAGCGCCCGGTCCAGCTTGAGCTTGCGGGCCCATTCGAGCACCCGCCGCTCCTTGTCCGCCGCCACCCCGCCGCGATTGTTGAGCACCCGGTCGACGGTGGACAGCGACACCCGCGCGGCCAGTGCCACATCCCGCGCCGCTGCCTTCCTGCCCATCACCGCCCCGCAACCGACCATATCCCGGCCAGCGCATCGCGGCTCGGGTACATGATGCCGCGCGGCCTGCCGTCGAAAACCCTGTCCATGGCACGCTCCTTCCCCACCGCAATAGCAGATTTTCGCGCGGGAAGGCGCGGGCCGAAATGGCGGTTGCCGGTTGCGAGCGCTGGCGCGTCTTGCCTTTAGAGATCGACGATTGGCTCGAAGCCGCCCATGATCGAGCGGGTGGCGTCCCAGATTTTCGGGTCGGGGGCAATCCGGGGGTCTTGCATCAGGATCGTCCAGGCGGCGTCGCGCACCTGCCGGGACGGCCACTCGATGAAGGAAAAGCCGATGGTTTCATCAGATTTGGCGGCGACCGCGCGCTGGAAGTCGGTCGTTTCGCCGGGCGGCACGTCGTCGCCCCAGCAGTCGACGACGCGCAGCGCGCCCTGTTCGATGAGGAGCGGCGCCTGAGCCGCGGCGGCGGCGCGATAAGCGTCTTTGTTGGCGAGCGGCACCGGGGAAACCATGCCATCGACATAGCCCGGCCTCGCCCCGGCGCCGGTGTCGTTGAGCACCGCGAAGCCGCCATAGATCATGCGCGCCGCGTCGAACGGCATGGCGGACATGGCCTTGAGGTCGGGATCGCTCATCATGTCCTCGCCGGCCTTCATGCGGCTGGCGCGGTCGGGATACTCGACCCAGGAAAAGAGCGGCGCTTCGCCCGCTTCCAGCTTGGTGGCGCGATAGAAATCGGTCTGCTTGCCGCGCGGCACGTCGTCGGCCCAGGTCTCCACCAGGCGCGTGGCGCCGAGCTTCTTGAACAGGCCTGCGCCGGTGGTCGCGTGCGCGATATACTGGTCTTTGTTGGCGGCCGGAACGGCCAGCACGAAGCCGTCGATATAGGTCATGCCGGGTCTCCTCTCGGGTTTGCGTCTACCCCGACGACGAACGGGCCCGCGCGCTTTCGACAGGTTGGGCGATTCGTGACGAACGGGATTTCAAGGACAACCGGTTTTCGCGCCCGATGGTTCAGGAGGAACTGCGGACGATCAGCCTCGGCTCCAATGTCATGTCGGCAAGGGCAATGGCATCGGGGCCTTTCGCCTTGACGATCATGGCGATTGCCGTGGCGCCCATGTCATCGGCTGGCATGTCGACCGACGTCAGCGCCGGGCGGATGAACTCGCTCGTGGGCAGGTTGTCGAAACCCACCACCGCCATTTTTCCGGGGATCGGTATCCCCAGATCGGCCAGCGCCGCCAGCGCGCCCAGCGCCTGCCGGTCCGTCGCCGCCAATACCGCGGTTGCCCGCGTGCCGGCCGCGACGGCCTGGCGGATTCTGTCATAGGCGTCGCGCTCGCTGAAGGCACCCTCGATGACCTGCCCCCGATAGCCCGCGCCCCGCTCGGCGAGGCACGCTGCAAACCCGGCGAGCCGGTCCCGGAAGTCGAACCAGTCGCTGCGGCTGGTAAGGAAGATCAGTTCCCGATGGCCCCGCTCGAGCAGATGGGCCGTCGCCATGTAGCTGGCTTGCCGATTGTCCACCGTGACGGTGGCAAAACCCGCATCGGGCTGCTGGCCGACGATCACGGTGGGGATGCCGATCCTTGCCGGTCCGCGATCCAGCGCGCTGTCCCCGGCCCCCGAGCACACCACGATGCCGTCGAGCCGCCGCGCCAGAAACTGGTCGATGGCGCTTTCGCGCCGGTCGTGGTCGTCCCCCACGATCGAGAGCAGGATGGAGAGGCCGTTCCGCGTTGCCTCGCCTTCTATGCCCATCAGCATCCTGGCGTAATAGGCGTTGAGCACGGGAACGGCGACCCCGATGGTTTTTGTGCGCGAGGTGGCAAAGGTCCGCGCGATCAGGTTGGGGACGAACCCCAACTGCTGCACCGACGACAGAACGCGCTCCCGGGTTGCCTTCGCCACCGGATAGCCGCTATCGGCCACCACGCGTGAAACCGTGGCGACAGAGACCCCGGCATGCCTGGCGACGTCGCGAACGCCGATCCTCTTGTTCCCGTCCATGCCGTCGAATTGACCAGATAGACGCCGTTGTCACAAGGGCAGTAACCGGTTACTAGAAACCGGTTGCCGGATGGCCCGGCGCACGGGAATTCCCATGCACAGCTCCCTCGACGCCCAGTGGCGCATTGCGGCAATCTTTTTCATGCACGGCTTTGCCAACGCCATGCTCCACACCCGGATTCCCGACCTGCAACTGGTGGCTGGTCTCAACGATGCCGGCCTGGGCCTGGTGCTGATGGGCGCCCCGCTGGGCTCGATGGCGATGTTTCCCCTTGCGAGCCCGCTGATCGAACGCTTCGGCACCCGCCGGGTCACCTTTGCCGCCTTCGTGATGATGCTGCTGGCCATTCCGGCGATGCCGCTCTTCGCCTCGGCCATCCCGCTGTTCGTGCTGCTGATGGCCAATGGCGCCGGCTCGTCGCTCTCGGCCATGACCTTCAACGTCGAAGCCGACCGGGTCGAGCACCGCATCGGCAGGCGCGTGATGAACAGCTGCCACGGAGCGTGGAGCATCGGCTATCTGCTGGCCTCCGCCAGCGGCGCGGCCATCCGGGGCGCGGCGGTGCCGGCCGCCCTGCATCTGGGGGTGCTGACGGTCGGCATCGCCCTTGCAGCCCTCACGCTCATCGCTACCACCGCGCCGGCCCCTGCACGGGCCTTCACGGCGTCGCCGGGAAGGCGCCGTTTCGCCCTGCCGAGCCTCGTGCTGCTGTCGCTGGTCGCGGTGGGGCTGGGCGCCGAACTGCTCGAAGGGGCGTCGCGCATCTGGGCCACCATTCTCCTGCGCGACACGTTCGAGGTCGCCGCCTGGATCGAATCCTCGGCCCTGCCGGCCATGGTGGTCGCCATGGCCATCGGGCGTCTCGTCGCCGATCGCTGGATCGACCGCTTCGGCCCCGCTGCCGTGTCCCGCCTGCTCCTGGCGCTGGCCATTGTCGGGCTGACGATGGTGGCAACGGCGTTTCACCCGGCGCTGGTGATCATCGGTTTTGCCATCACCGGCGCCGGCATATGCGTCATCTATCCGCTGTCCATTTCGGCCGCCGCCCGCCTCGGCGACGGTCCGGCCTCGCAGAACGTGGCGACGCTCACCCTCATCATCCAGCTCGTCATGCTGTTCGCGCCGATGATGACGGGATTTATCGCGCAGCAATTGGGTGTTCGCGCCGCTTTCGGCGCGCTGATCCCGCTCCTCGCCCTGGGCTGGCTGATGGCGGGGTCCCTCGGCTCGAAAACCACCGACAGCGCCCTTTCCCGCCAGGCCGGATAGGCCGCGCCCATCCCGGCAGGATGGCCGCCCGGGTTCGGTGCGCCGGGACCGCCCGTCAGAACCGAAGCAGGTGGTAGCCGGGTACCCGAACGCCACCGGCTAGCTGTTGGAGAAGTCGTAGCCTGCTTCGACGAGTTTTCTGAACCATGAACTGTCGACCTGCTCGGCGGATTTTACCACGACGTGGTGGTTCCATCGGTTGGCGCTCGTCTGCTTCACATAGTGAAAGTGCGCGTTCTTCATTTCCCTGTCGAGACCGACGGTGACATAAAGCGTGCCGTCGCCGCTGCCGCCATAAGTCCACAGCCAGAGAAACTTGCGCTTCCCCCCAAATGTCATCTGGCCCTTCGTCTCCTGTCGGCTCGGCCCCAGCGTCTTGACGAAGGCAATGATCTTTTCCGCCAGTTTCATGGTTTCCGGCTTGGCGCTGAAATCTCCGGTCATTTTGTTATCGGCCGCCATCGCGCAGATTCCTCGGTCAGGCGGTTTTGGGCGCGTAGACGTGGATTGAAAGGCGGTCGCTCTGTTTGCCGAGCATGTAGTGGCCGCTTTCGCCTCCGACCGTATTTCCCCGATCATCCTTATGCTGCCACTGGATTTCCACCGCGACCACGTTCGCGGATAACCAGGCCACATGCACGATGATCGCCTCGGCTTCGGCGACCCCAGCATATTGCGGCATGGCCGACGAAAAGAACGCCTCGACGTCCCCGGCGCTCGTCACGGGCACTGCCCCCGCATCGCTCATTACGAGGCCCGGTATTCCCCAATGCGTTGCGATGGATGTTGCGTCACGCGATCCCAGCGCCCGGCCATAGTCAGTAAAGAAGGCTTCCACGTCCTGCCTTGCGATCGCCATTTCCATCTCCGGCATTGTCCTGGATGAAAGAGGCTGACACCAATCCGGTTCCCGTCTCGCACGCCGGAAAGGCGGCCGGCATCGCGCTTGGTCTATTCATGACGCATCGAACCCCGCAGGAATGCTGCGGTTTCGGACGGCATTGCATCTAAAGGGGAAAAGGCGCTGGAGCGGGTGAAGGGAATCGAACCCTCGTCGTAAGCTTGGGAAGCTTCTGCTCTGCCATTGAGCTACACCCGCCCGGGAGCGGCGCATCAATGCGGGAAATCGCGGGGCCCGTCAAGATGCGGCGGCGGCCGGTTCAGCCGGGAAACGGCTTGAAGTGCTTGGAAAGCTTGAGCGTCTGCGCCTGGTAGTTGGAGCCGAGCGCCGCGCCATAGAGCCGGTCGGGCAGTTCGGCCAGCTTTTCGTAGATCAGCCGGCCGATGGTCTGGCCGTGCCCGAGCAGGAACGGCACTTCCCGGCTGCGCACTTCGAGGACGGCGCGGCTCCCCGTGCCGCCCGCCGCCGAATGGCCGAAGCCGGGGTCGAAAAAGCCGGCATAATGCACCCGGAACTCGCCCACCAGCGGGTCGAACGGCACCATTTCGGCGGCGTGGCTGGGCGGCACGTGCACCGCTTCGAGGCTGACCAGGATATAGAATTCGTCCGGGTCGAGGATCAGCTCGCCCCGGCCGCGATTATAGAGCGGCTCCCAGAAATCGAGCACGTCGAGCGCGCCCTTGCGGTCCATGTCGACCACCGCCGTGTGGCGTTTCGAGCGGAAGCCGATGAGCCCGCCGCGCGCTTCGCCGCGGAGGTCGATGGAGAGCGCCACCCCGTGGTCCACCGGCTGCTCGCCGCCGGTCACCAGTGTTTGCGCGGCGTGCAGCGCCCGGTGCTCGGCCGGCGTAAGGCGCGTATCGCCGCTGCGGAAGCGCATCTGGCTGAGGCGCGAGCCGGTGCGCACCAGCACCGGAAAGGTGCGCGGGCTGATCTCGAGATAGAGCGGGCCGTGATAGCCCGCCGGCAGCAGGTCGAAGCCGCGCGCCCGGTCGCCGATCACCCGGGTGAAGACGTCGAGCCGTCCGGTCGAGCTTTTCGGATTGGCCGAGGCGCTGACCGTTGCGGGCAGGGCGAGGCTTTCCTCCAGCGGCACGAGATAGACGCAGCCGCGCTCCAGCACCGCCCCGTCGGTCAGGTCGATTTCGTGCAGCTTCAGCGCCTCGATGCGCTCGGCCACCGAATGGGCCGGCCCGGGCAGGAAGCTCGAGCGCACGCGAAAGGCGCGCCGCCCCAACCGCAGGTCGAGGCTAGCCGGCTGCACCTGGTCGGGGTCGAACGGCCGCCCGGCCGCGATCGCCCCCGCCGCATGCAGCCTGTCGATGAGGCGCGCCGGAAAGACGCCCTGCGGCCAAGCCTCAGCCATATCCTGCCACCCCCGCTCGCGTTCGTCCTTCCCTAGCAATCGCGGCAATTGACGCCAACTCCCAATTGGCCTTACATCACAGCACAGTGGTGATTTGGCCGGTCGCTTGCAGCCACTGAGGGGCCGCCCGCTTGTCCGGGCAGGCAGCAGCGCCCGCTGGGCGCCCGCCGCCAAGGCCTTGAAAAAAAAGAACTTGCTAAAGACCGTTCTTGAACCGGCCGCCGCTCGCGCGCCGGTTTTTCGTTTGAAGGCTGATGAAATGTCCAGGAAAAACAACCCCCTCCTCGATCCCCGGCGCCGCGCCGCGGCGACCCGGCTCGTGCATGGCGGCGGCCGGCGAACCGAGTTCCACGAGACGAGCGAGGCGCTGTTCCTGTCCTCGGGCTATTCCTATCCCACCTCCGAATATGCCGAGCGGCTGTTTCGCGGCGAGATCGTCGGCGGCCGCAATTATTCGCGCTTTGCCAATCCCACCGTCGATATCTTTCAGGATCGCATGGCGCTGCTCGAAGGGGCCGAGGCTGGCCGCGCCTTCGCCTCGGGCATGGCCGCCGTCACCAATGCGGTGATGAGCCAGGTGCGGGCCGGCGACCATATCGTGGCCGCCCAGGCGCTGTTCGGCGGCTGTCGCTACGTGGTGGAGGACTACGCGCCGCGCTTCGGTGTCGCCTCGACGCTGGTGGACGGGCGCGACCCGGCCAATTTCGCCGCCGCCATGCGCGACAACACCAAGGTGGTGTTCATCGAGACGCCCACCAATCCCACGCTCGATCTCGTCGACATCAGGGCGGTCGCCGATATCGCCCATGCGCACGGCGCCAGGCTCATCGTCGACAACGTCTTTGCCACCGCCCTGTGGCAGAAGCCGTTGGAGCTGGGCGCCGATATCGTCACCTATTCGGCCACCAAGCATATCGACGGGCAGGGCCGGGTGCTGGGCGGCATCGTGCTGGCGTCGAAAGAGATCATCGAGGGCGACGTGCACGCCTTCCTGCGCCAGACCGGCGCCACGCTCAGCGCCTTCAACGCCTGGGTCCTGCTCAAGGGGCTCGAGACCTTCGCCCTGCGGGTGCGGCATATGACCGACAGCGCCGCCCGCATCGCCGAGGTGCTCGCCGGCCACCCCAAGGTCGGGCGGGTGATCTATCCGCACCACCCCGACCACCCGCAATACGAGCTGGCCAGGCGCCAGATGCAGGCCGGCTCCACCCTCATCGCCTTTGAGCCGAAAGGCGGCCAGGAGGCGGCCTTCGCCCTCTGCGACAGCCTCGCGGTGATCCTGATTTCCAACAATCTGGGCGACACCAAGTCGATCATCACCCATCCGCGCACCACCACCCACCAGCGCCTCTCCGAGGCGGCGCGGCTCGATGTCGGCGTCACCCCGGGCCTGTTGCGCTTTTCCGTCGGCCTCGAAGACCCCGAAGACCTCATCGCCGACCTGCTCTACGGGCTGGACCAGGTGTGAACGGCGTGGCGGGGTGGGTCTTTTCGCCAGGTCATTCCCGCGCATGCGGGAACCTCTGTTATGAAACAGGGGCTCCCGCTGTCGCGGGAGTGACACCGGGAAAACCGCAAAGCCCCGCCCTGCCGCGAATTCGCCCTCTCGGCCGCGCGCTCTTTCTCGCCCTCGTCGCTTCCCTCGCTGTTCCCGCCACTGCCCAGACGCTGCCCTATCACGCCGATCCGGATGCGCGCGAAATCCTGCCCGGCGCCAATCCGGTGCCGGCCATCCGCTTTCTCACCACCGCCGATTTCCCGCCCTTCAACTATCGCGACGCGGCCGGCAATCTCATCGGCTTCAATATCGATCTGGCCAAAGCCATCTGCACCGACGTCAACGTCGCCTGCACCATCCAGGCCTGGCCCTGGGACCAGGCCGCCAATGCGCTGGCCGACAATCAGGGCGACGCGCTGATCGCCGGGCTGGCGCTGACGGCGGAAAACGGCGAGCGCTTCGATTTTTCGCAAACCTATCTCGCCTTGCCCGGGCGCTTCGTCACCCGGCAGGGCGAGGGATCGGGGGCGCCCGCCTTCCGTCCTGCCGCCCTGGCGGGCCAGCGCGTCGCGCTGCGCGGCGGCAGCGCGCACGACGCCTTCGTCGCCCGCTACCTGCCGGCGGCGGAAATTGTCCGTTTCGACACCGAGCTGGCGGCGCTCGAAGCGGTCCGGGCCGGCGAGGCGGCGGCCTATTTCGGCGACGCGCTGCGCGCCGCCTTCTGGCTCAATGACAATCCGGGCTGCTGCGCCTTTGCCGGCGAGCCCTATTTCCGGCCGCAACTGTTCGGCGCAGGGCTCGCCATCGCCGTGGCCGCCGGCCACGACCCGGTGCGCCACGCGCTCGATCGCGCCCTGGTCCGCCTCAAGGAAAACGGCACGCTGGACGAGCTTTACCTGCGCTGGTTCCCCATCGGCTTTTACTAAAAAGAAGGGGCGCCCCGGCTCAGAGCCAGCCGGCGGGATTGGCGATCGGCTTGCCGTCCATGGCATAGACGAAGCCGCGAATGGCGCGGAACAGCACCCATACCGCTACCGCCAGCAGCACCAGGAAGCCGATGGCCACCACCATCAGCACCACGCCGACAATGCTGCCGATCAGCGCGATCCAGAAGGTGCGGATGGCCGAGGTCATGTGCGATTCGAACGGCGTGCCGCGCAGGTCGGCGCGCTTCACATAGGCCAGGATCACCCCGACCAGCGCCAGAAAGCCGGTCACCGCGCCCAGAATGTAAAGGCCCCAGACGATCAGCGCCCAGGTCCGGGAATCCGGCTGCGCGCCGGCAGGTTCGGTGGTCATTGTCTTGTCTTCCCCAAAGCAACGGCGCCCCATCGACACCAGGCGGAATAGAGGCAGGCGCCGCCTGATTTGGCAAGCAGTCCCGCACAATTCGCTGTCTTCCTCCCCGCGTTCCTCGTCGGGCCCCCGGCTCAAGCCCGGGGGCAGTCTCGGTGGGCGGGGCAGCACCGAGCCCCCTTCTCCCCTTGTGGGAGAAGGTGCCCGAAGGGCGGATGAGGGGTGCTACCCGCAGTCGCCGGAAAACCCGAAAAAAATCCTACCCCAGCCGCCGGTGGCGGGCCCGTGCCGCTACCTCGATGGCGGCGGTGGTCAGCCGGTCGAGCTGGAGCTTGTCGCGCAGCATTTCGAGATAGCGCAGTTCTTCCTGCTCGAGATGCAGGTCGACCGCCGTCACCTCCACCGCCAGCGCATAGGCGGTGTCCTGCAGCTTTTCGGGGATGGCGGCGATGGCCGCGTCGATCAGCCGGTCGAGCCCGTCCGGGCCGTTGAGGGTGTCGGCGCAGGCATTGGCCACCGCCTCGAGGCGGCTGCGGTCGAAATCGGCGAATACCGGCAGCCGGTCGATCAGCGCCTTGATGCGCAGCAATTCCCGCTCGGTCATGGCGCTGTCCGAGGAGGCGGCGACGATCATGAGGTGGATGAGGGCGTCATGGGCAGGGTTGGGCATCGGCCGGGGTCCGCAAGCAGTACATGGTCGCCCAGAACTAGGCGCTGTCGGCCTGCAAGGCAATCGCCTGCGACATTGACGGCGGAGCCGGAGAGTGCAACACACCGAACCGCTGACGTCTCCCCTCACCCGAAAGGCTGCTGCCCCCGTGTCGCCCGCCGCTTTGCCCCCGCTTGACCCCGCCTTTTTCGAGCCCGCGCAGCAGGCGCGCGCCTGGCCGTTCGAGGAAGCGCGCAAGCTGGTCAAACGGCTGGAAAAGTCGGGCAAGGGCGAAGCCGTGTTCGAGACCGGCTACGGCCCCTCGGGCCTGCCCCATATCGGCACCTTTGGCGAGGTGGCCCGCACCACCATGGTGCGCACCGCCTTCCGCCTGCTGACGCGCGACGCCGTGCCGACGCGGCTCATCTGCTTTTCCGACGATCTCGACGGCATGCGCAAGATTCCCGATACCGTGCCCTCGAAGGCGGCGATGGAGCCGCATCTGCAAAAGCCGCTGACCGCGGTGCCCGATCCCTGGACCAACGAATATCCCAGCTTCGGCGCCCACAACAACGCCATGCTGCGGCGCTTCCTCGATACGTTCGGCTTCAACTACGAGTTCGCCAGCGCCACCGACTACTACAAGGCCGGGCGCTTCGACGACGTGCTGCGCCGCGCCGCCGAGCGTTATGACGACATCATGCAGGTGATGCTGCCGACCCTGGGAGCCGAGCGGCGGGCGACCTACTCGCCCTTCCTGCCGATTTCCCCGGTATCGGGGCGCGTGCTCTACGTGCCGATGAAGGAGGTCAACGCCAGGGACGGCACCGTCACCTTCACCGACGAGGACGGGCGCGACACCACCGTGCCGGTCACCGGCGGCCATGTGAAGCTGCAATGGAAGCCCGATTTCGGCATGCGCTGGGCGGCCCTGGGCGTCGACTACGAGATGTTCGGCAAGGACCACCAGACCAACCAGCACATCTACGACAAGATCTGCACCATTCTCGGCGGCACGCCGCCCGAGCACTACGTGTTCGAGCTGTTCCTCGACGGCGAGGGGCAGAAGATTTCCAAATCCAAAGGCAATGGCCTCACCATCGATGAATGGCTGACCTATGCCGGCACCGAGAGCCTCGGGCTCTACATGTTCCAGAAGCCGCGCGTCGCCAAACGCCTGCATTTCGACGTCATCCCGCGCACGGTGGACGAATATTACGCCTTCCTCGCCGCCTATCGCGGCCAGGATGCCGCCGCGCGCCTCGAAAACCCGGCCTTCCACGTGCATTACGGCAATGTGCCGAACCCGGACGTGCCGGTGAGCTTCGCGCTGCTGCTCAACCTGGTCGCCACCGCCAACGCCACCGACACGCGGGTGATGTGGGGCTTTATCTCGCGCTACCTGCCGGGCACCAGCGCCGCCACCCATCCCGAGCTCGACAAGCTTGCCGGCTACGCGGTGCGCTACTTCAACGACAAGGTCAAACCGCTCAAGGTTTATCGGGCGCCGACGGAGCAGGAGCGCGCCGCCCTGCAGGATTTGCACGACCGGCTGGCCGCCCATCTCGGCTCGGTCGATGCCGAAACCCTGCAGAACCTCGTCTACGAGATCGGCAAGACCCACCGGTTCGAGCCGCTGCGCGACTGGTTCAAGGCCATCTACCAGGTGCTGCTGGGCGACGACCAGGGCCCCCGCTTCGGCTCCTTCATCGCCCTTTACGGCGTCGCCGAAACCCGGGCGCTGATCGAAGCCGCCCTCGCCGGCAAACTGCTCGCCGCCTGACCGCTACTGACCGGGTCCCATCCGTACCGGGACCCGGCATCGCGCTTCCCCCACCCACCGGCGCTGCCCGCGGGGACCCGGCACCGCGCCTCTCCCCACCCACCGATGCTGCCCGCGGGCCCGACCCGCGGGCCAGTGCGAGAGCCCCCGCGTCACCGGATCGTGGATAGCGGCCCCCGGATCACGTCCGGGGACAGCACGGTGGTCGGGATCGGAAAGCGCCCGCAATGGACGCTCCCCCTTACTGGCTCGCCCAGATGATCCGGGCTACCCATTCGAGGTCGCTGAGGTCGAATATGCGCGGGCCGTAGGCGGGGTTGATGGAATGCAGCTCGATCTGCTTGGCGGTCTGGCGCGCCAGGATCTTGGCCATCACCTCGCCATCGCGGGTCTTGACCACCACGCGGTCGCCGCGCCGCACCTGCTCGGTGGGCGACACCACGATGCGGTCGCCCTCGCGATAGAGCGGCTCCATGCTGTCCCCGGTCACCTCCAGCGCATAGATGCCGCTGTCGTCGGGGGTCGGCAGCACGATCTCGTCCCAGCCCTGGCCGGCGGGAAAGCCGGCGCTGTCGAAAAAGCCGCCGGCGCCCGCCTGCGCCAGCCCCAGCAGCGGCACGGTGCGCGGCGCCGGCTCGGCAAAGCCGCTCGCCTGCATATAGGCGCCGGTGCCGTTGAGGAAGCTGTCGAAGCTTTCCCCCGTCGCCTCGAGGATCTTGGCGATGCTTTCGGTGGAGGGCCAGCGCGCCTTGCCGTCCTTGTTGAGGCGTTTCGAGACGTTGAAGGCCGTGGCGTCGAGCCCGGCCAGCTTGGCCAGCGCCGACACCGACACCCCCTGGCGCCGCGCCAAGGCGTCGATACCGTCCCAGATGGCCCTGTGTGAAAGCATGCAGCCTGCCGAAAAAAAGGAATGTTGTCTCTTGAGCGGAAAACAATCCTAATTTATGGCCCCCCGCCCATCTTGTAAAGAGAACCTTTACCCTTTACGCCCGGGGCCAGCCTGCTTTTTCCCTCGCCCTCAAGGCCCGCGCCATGCCCCCGAGCCCGGAACTGATCTACAAGATCGCCACCGCCGCCGCCTTCGAGGCGGCGCGTCTTTCCGGCCGCTTTGCCGGCATGCCCATCGACCAGCGCGACGGCTATCTGCATTTTTCCACCGCCGCGCAGCTGGCCGAGACGCTGCGCCTGCATTTCAGGGGCGCCGCCGACCTCGTGCTGCTGGCCGTGCGCACCGCCGATCTGGGTGACAACCTCGTCTGGGAGCCCTCGCGCGGCGGCCAGTTGTTCCCCCATCTTTATGGCGGCCCGCTGCCGCTCGCCGCCATCGCCTGGGAAGCGCCGCTCAGCGTCGACGCCGAAGGCCATTGTCCGCTCCCCGAGGCCGTCCGATGATCCTTTCCGCCTTTTCGCCGCTGCTGCGCCATGCGGGCCTTGCCGCGCTCACCCGCGACACGCTGCTGCGCATGGACCCCGAGACCGCCCATGGCGCCACCATCGCCGCGCTGCGGCTTGGCCTCGCCCCGCAGCAGCAGCACGCCGATCCGCCCGAGCTGGCCAGCAGCCTTTGCGGCCTTACTCTTAGCAATCCCATCGGCATGGCCGCCGGCTTCGACAAGAACGCCGAAGTGCCGCGCCAGCTGGCCCTGCTGGGGTTCGGCATGACCGAGATCGGCACTGTCACGCCGCGCCCGCAGCCGGGCAATCCGCGGCCGCGGCTGTTTCGCGTGCCCGGCGCCGAGGGCGTCATCAACCGCATGGGCTTCAACAATGAGGGGCACGAAGCGGTGTACGCGCGCCTTGCCGGCCAGCGCATCCCGGCGGCCCTCGGCGTCAATATCGGCGCCAACAAGGACAGCGCCGATTTCGTCGCCGATTACGTCGCCGGCGTCACCCGCTTCGCCGACCTCGCCGATTATCTCACCGTCAACATTTCCTCGCCCAATACGCCCGGCCTCAGGAATTTGCAGGCCGACGAGGCGCTGCGCCGCCTGCTGGGCGAGGTGCTCGCCGCCCGCGCCCGCGCGAAGACCCGCGTGCCGGTGCTCCTCAAGCTCGCCCCCGACCTCGACGAGGCGGCCATGGACGCCATTGCCCGCGCCATCGCCGAAACCGATCTCGACGGGCTCATCGTCTCCAACACCACCATCGCGCGCGACATGGTGGCGGGGCTCGAGAACGCCGGCGAAACCGGCGGGCTCTCCGGCCGGCCGCTGTTCGATCTCTCCACGAGGCGCCTGGCGCAGATGCGCCAGCGCGTCGGCGCGCTGCCCATTATCGGGGTCGGGGGCATCCATTCCCCGCAATCGGCGCTCGCCAAGTTTGCCGCCGGCGCCAATGCCATCCAGCTCTATTCGGCCATGGTGTTCGGCGGCCTCGACCTGCTCGAGCGGCTGAAGCGCGGCCTCGTCGCCGGCATCCGCGCCGCCGGTAAGAGCAATATCGCCGAACTGGTCGGCAGCAAAACCGACGACTGGGCCGCCGGCCGCGCCTCGCTCTGAAAACGCGCTAACCCGCCGCGAACAGCCGCGCCTTGCGCTTTTCCAGCGCCCCCCAATAGATCAGCCCGCGCGCCACGAACCAGCAGTGCAGCGCCCCCCACAGCCCCCAATTGCCCCAGAGCGGCGGCAGGGCGAAGGCGGCGACGATGAAGACGCCCAGCGACAGCACCATGCCGTTGCGCATGACGACGTTCTGCGTGGTGCCGATCAGAATGCCGTCGAAGACGAAGGCCGGCATGAAGGTGAGGGTGCACAATACCGCGATGGGCAGGTATTGCAGCGCATAGGCGCGCACTTCTTCGCTCGTCGTCATCGCCCCGATCACCCAGGGCCCGCCCACATACCAGCACAGGCCCAGCCCCATGGCGATGGCCAGCCCCCACAGCATGGACAGCCCATAGGTGCGCTCGAAGGCCGGCCGCCAATTGGCCCCCAGCGCCTTGCCGCTCAATTGCTCGGCCGCCTGCGCGATGCCGTCGAGGAAGAACCCCACCACCATCAGCAGGTTGAGCAGCACCGCATTGGCCGCCAGCGGCACTTCGCCGAGGCGCGAGCCGAGCGCCGCAAAGCCGGCATAGGCGCCCATCAGCGCCATGGAACGGATCATCAGGTCGCGGCTGAGCCCGACCATGCGTCGGATGGCGTGGGTGTCGCGCAATTCGCCCGGCGCGATGCGGGCCAATAGCGCGCCGACGCCGCCATAGTGGCGCGCCAGCAGGCCCAGCCCGGCCGCGGCGGCCACCGCCTGGCCGATCACCGTGCCGAAAGCGGCCCCCGGCACGCCCCAGCCCAGCCCGTGCACGAACCAGATGGACAGGACGATATCGATGAGGTGCAGCAGCAATTGCAGCAGCATGCCGGTGCGCGCCGCCGCCCGCCCGTAGAACCAGCCGAGCAGCGCGTAATTGATCAGCGCGAAGGGCGCCGACCAGATGCGCCAGTGAAAATAATCGGCCAGCGCCGCCTCCACCCCGGCATCGGGCGCCAGCAGGGCGACGGCGGCCCACAGGATCGGCGCCGCCAGCGCGATCATCAGCACGCCGAGCAGCACGCCCAGCAGCAGCGCTCGCGCCACGTGCAGCAGCCCGTCGCGCGCCTCCCTGGCCCCTACCGCCTGCGCCACCAGCCCCGCCGTGCCGATCCGGAGGAAATAGGCCAGCGAGAACAGCACGTCGAAGACCAGCGCCCCCAGCACCAGCCCGCCGAGCAGCGCCGCATCGCCCAGCCGCCCGATCACGGTGATGTCCACCAGCCCCACCAGCGGCTCGGTGATGAAGGCGATGGAGGCGGGCAGGGCGATCCGCCACACATCGGCGTGGCGCACGGTAAAGGGGTGTTGCGGGCGGGTTGTGGTCATGACGGAAAACTCGCGGCGGGGCCGACCCTTCTAGATGGCTTCAGCCTGTTGCGGAAGCGGTGATGAGCGCCACTTCCCCCACCGGTGCTGATGGGGTGTTGAGCGCTCTCTTGAGCACGATCTGCTTCTGGAGCATCTCATGTTTGTACAGTTTCCTGCGATCCTTTCACCGGGTCATTCCCGCGCCAGCGGGAACCTCCGTTATGCCTGCTGGAGCCAAACAGAGGTCCCCGCATGCGCGGGGATGACGATCCGGACAACACGTAAAATGCTCTAGCATCGCCCCACGGGCAGAAAACCCCCATTGTCGGCTTCTTCCTCCAGGTGGAAGAAGCCACTGCCGGGACGGCGCCGGCACCTACGCCGTCACGTCCAGCTCGATCACCAGATCGGCCCGCCCCTTCGAGGTTTCCACCCGGTCGTAATTGGGCAGGTCGTTGCGCTCGATATGGGCGCGGTTGCGCGCTTCGGTGAACAGCCCTTCTTCGCCATGCCGCCGCAGCAGCCGCGCCCGCACCAGCTCGCGCGGCACGTGGATGAAGACGGCATAGTCGAGCAGCGGCCGCACGCCGGTCCAGGGATCGTCGCCCAGCAGCAGGTAGTTGCCCTCGACCACGAGCAGGCGGACCGCCGCCGCCACCTCGAAGGCGTCCTCCACCACGTCCTCGATCTTGCGGCTGTAGCCCGGCCCGCGCAGCGGCCCGCTGGCGTGCTTCAACCGCTCGAGGAAGGCAACGAACGCCGCGCCCTCGAAAGTGTGCGGCGCGCCCTTGAAATCGGTCTCGCCCAGCGCTTCGAGCTTGGCGTGCTTCATGTGGAAGCCGTCCATGGGCACCAGCGCCGCGCGGCCCGCCTGTCCGGCATTGAGCCCGGCCACCAGCTCCGCCCCCAGCGTCGATTTGCCGGTGCCCGGTCCGCCGGCCAGCCCCAGGACGACGCGGCCCCCCGGCCGCGCCTCCTGCATCGCCAGCATATGCGGCAGCAGCCGTGCCAGCGCCGCCTGCGGCGTCAGTCGGATCGTCTCGGGCTCACGCACTGGCATTGTCGCTTCCTTCATTTGGCAGGATGGCGGCCATCATATAGGCTTCCGCGTGATTTGCAGAAGGTGCTCTTTGCCATCCTCCTTCCCCGCTGCCGCCCGCGGCGCTGAGCCGCGGGCCGTTCGTCGCCAAACGCCACGGCGTCGCCGGCGCTCCGGCCGACCCGCCTGTCGCGCCCGGGGGCAGGAGGGCTGACCGCCATGGCCGAGGCGCTCCTGCCCCCCGTCATCGCCGACTGGTTCGCCGCCCGGCACTGGACGCCCCGGTCGCACCAGCTCGACGTGCTCGCGTCATACCGCGACGGCGCCAGCCAGCTGCTCATCGCGCCCACCGGCGCCGGCAAGACGCTGGCCGGGTTCCTCCCCACCCTCGCCGATCTCGCGGCCGGCGGCCATGCGGGGCTGCACACGCTCTATATTTCGCCGCTGAAAGCGCTGGCGGTCGACGTGCAGCGTAACCTCTCGACGCCCATCGCCGAAATGGAGCTGCCGATCAGCGTCGAGACGCGCACCGGCGACACTTCGGCCGCCAAGCGCGCCCGCCAGCGGCAAAAACCGCCGCAGGTGCTGCTCACCACGCCCGAGCAATTGGCGCTGCTCATCTCCCATCCGCACGCCGAGCTGCTGTTCGGCACGCTGCAGCGCGTCGTGCTCGACGAGTTGCACGCGCTCGTCACCTCCAAGCGCGGCGAGTTGCTGGCGCTGGGGCTGGCGCGGCTGGCCGGGCTGGCGCCGGCCCTGCGGATCACCGCGCTCTCGGCCACCGTCGCCCGCCCCGACCTTCTCGCCGACTGGATCGCCCGGCCGCTGCCGCAGCGGCGCACGGATCTCCTGCGCATGACCGGGGGGGCGCCGCCCGAGCTGGCGATCCTCAATACCAGCGAGCACCTGCCCTGGGCCGGCCATTCGGCCGCCTATGCGCGGCCCGAGCTCTACGACATCATCCGGCGCCACAACACCACGCTGCTCTTCGTCAACACCCGTTCGCAGGCCGAAATGCTGTTCCAGGGCCTGTGGGACATCAACGAGGACATGCTGCCCATTGCCCTGCACCACGGCTCGCTCTCGGTCGAGCAGCGCCGCAAGGTCGAGGCGGCCATGGCCGGGGGGCGCCTCAAGGCGGTGGTCTGCACCTCGACGCTGGATCTGGGCATCGACTGGGGCGATGTCGACCTCGTGGTGCAGGTGGGCGCGCCCAAGGGTTCCTCGCGCATGCTCCAGCGCATCGGCCGCGCCAATCACCGGCTCGACGAGCCCTCGAAAGCCCTGCTGGTGCCCTCCAACCGCTTCGAGGTGCTCGAATGCGAGGCCGCGGTCGCGGCGGTGGCCGAAAACCACCAGGACAGCGAGGACCCGCATCCGGGCGGCTATGACGTGCTGGCCCAGCACGTGCTGGGCATGGCCTGCGCCGGCCCGTTCGACGCCGACGCGCTCTACGCCGAAATCACCCGCGCCTGGCCCTATCGCGATCTGCCGCGCGAGAAATTCGACCGGGTGCTCGATTTCGTCGCCACCGGCGGCTATGCGCTCCGGGCCTATGAGCGCTATGCCCGCCTCAAGCGCACCGAGGCGGGGCTGTGGCGGCTCGCCCATCCCAGCATCGCCCAGCAATACCGGCTCAATATCGGCACCATCATCGAGGAGCCCATGGTGCGGGTGCGGCTCATCCGGGCGCGCGGCCTCAAACAGGGCCGCACCACCGGTCCCATCGGCGCCGGCGGCCGGGTGCTGGGCGAGATGGAGGAATATTTTTTTGGCACCCTCACCCCCGGCGACACCTTCGTCTTCGGCGGCGAGATCGTGGCCTTCGAGGGCATGAAGGACAACGAGGCCTTCGTCTCCCGCGCCACCGCAAGGGACCCGAAAATCCCCTCCTATATGGGCGGCAAGTTTCCGCTTTCCACTTACCTTGCCGAGCGCGTCCGCGCCCTCATCGACAGCCCGGAGGCGTGGCACAACCTGCCCGATCAGGTGCGCGACTGGCTGCGCCTGCAACGGGATTTTTCCGTGCTGCCGCGCCGCGACAGCCTGCTGGTCGAGACCTTTCCGCGCGGCAGCCAGCATTTTCTCGTCTGCTACCCTTTCGAGGGGCGGCTGGCCCACCAGACGCTGGGTATGCTGCTGACGCGGCGCCTCGAGCGGCTGCGCGCCCGCCCGCTCGGCTTCGTCGCCTCCGAATATGCGCTCGCCGTCTGGGGGCTGGGCGATCTCTCGGCGCTCATCCGCACCGGGCGCCTGTCGCTCGACGAGTTGTTCGCCGAGGATATGCTGGGCGACGACCTCGAGGCCTGGCTCGACGAATCGGCGCTGATGAAGCGCACCTTCCGCAATTGCGCCATCATTGCCGGGCTGATCGAGCGCCGCCATCCCGGCAGGGAAAAGACCGGCCGGCAGATCACCATGAGCGCCGACATCATCTACGACGTGCTCTACCAGCACGAGCCCGACCATATCCTCATCCAGGCCACGCGGCACGACGCGGCGCGCGGCCTGCTCGACATCGAGCGGCTGGGGCAGCTCCTGGCGCGCATCCGCTCCCATATCGTGCACAAGCCATTGCAGCAGATTTCGCCGCTCGCCGTCCCCGTCATGCTCGATATCGGCAAGGAACCGGTTTTCGGCGAGGGCCGGGAATCAGCTATGGCTGAAGCCGCCGAAGAACTGCTGCGCGAGGCGATGGCGGGCCATTGAGACAGAACACTTTGAGAGCGGTGGTTGCCGAGCCCGTCATGCTGCGCTTTGCCGGCCACAATTTCGAGCCCTTGCCATCCGGCGCGCTCTATTGGCACGCCGAGGCGACGCTGCTGGTGGCCGATCTGCATTTCGAGAAGATGGCGAGCTTCGCCCGCCGCGGCCAGCTGCTGCCCCCCTACGATACCGGGCTCACCCTGGCGCGGCTCGAAGCCGATTTGCGGCGCACCGGCGCGCGGCGCCTAGTGGCACTGGGTGACACCTTTCACCGCGCCGATGCCAGCAGTCTGCTAACCAATGCGGATCGCCTGCGTCTCGTTGCGCTCGCCGATGCGCACGACTGCGTCTGGCTGTCGGGCAATCACGATCCGCTGCCGCACGGGCTCGGCGGCACCTGCCTGCCGGAGCTGGAAGTGGCGGGGATCAGGCTGTCGCACGAGCCGCACCGGGGCGAAAAAAGCTTGATCTGCGGGCACTTGCACCCGGCCGCCCGCATCGCCATGGACGGTCGCAGCACGCGCAAACCCTGCTTCGTGCACGACAATCGCGTGCTGGTGCTGCCCGCCTACGGTGCCTCGACCGGCGCCCTCAACATTCTCTCCCCCGCCTTTGCCGGCCTCTTCCACTGGCCGGCCCTGGAAGTGGTCATGCTGGGCCGCGACCGCACCTACAGGGTGCCGGTCAAGCGCTTGATTTCAGGGTAGAATCAGCGGCGGAACAGCACCCCGCCCAGCCATCCGGTGACCAGCGCCAGCGCCACGCAGGCGAGCCCGTAGAGCAGCGGATACTGCGTCGAGGACTGCGCCAGGAACCGCTCGAAGCCGATCTTGCGCACCGCAAACCCGTCCGACTTCCGGACGATCACCTCGCCGTTCTTGAACACATAGGTATGGGCGATATAGGGGCCCGGCGGGGCATTGCTGGGCAGCGTCAGCTGCGCCGAATAAAAGTTGTCCGACAGGAAGTTGACGGCATTTTCCTGCACGCCGAACAGCCTCTCCTCGGTCATCAGCCGGATGAGCTCGCGGCCGAACACCATGGTGGGCCACCACCCCGCCTCGTTGGGTAGCAGCACATGCGCTTCGGGCAGGATGAAATTGGTGGTCAGCGTGGTGATGTCGGTGATGTCGCGCAGCCGCCCGCTGGAGAGCACGTGGAAATAGCTCGGAAAACCCTTGAAGGTCACCTGGTTGGTATTGAGCCACATGCCCAGCACATTGGTCTTTTCGCGCGCCACCGTGTCCTCGGTGGGTCCTTCGATCACCACCACCACGTGGTAGGGCCCCACCACATATTTCTGCTCGGCTCCGGCATCCGGGGCGATGGTGCCGTAAAAGGTCAGCCGCTCGCCATCGAAGCTCGAGGTGATCTCGATGGTGTCGTTGGAGAGCGCCGAAACCAGCCGCTCGGCGGCAGCGGGCATGATCGTTGCCACCAGCAGGGCGAGGGCGAGAGCAAGCTGCAGGGTGCGCCTCATCTGGCGCCTCCCGCCGTGGTCATGCTGAACAGGTCGTCGGGGGTCAGCACCAGGTTGAGCCCGAAGCGGATGGCGATGGCCAGTACCAGCAGCGCCAGCAGGCCCCGCAACTGCTCGCCGCGCAGATGCTTGCCCGCCGCCGCGCCGAACTGCGCCCCCGCCGTGCCGCCCACCATGAGGCAGAAGGCCAGCAGGATGTCGACGCTCTGGCTCTGCACGGCGTGCATGACCGTGGTCGCCGCCATCAGCGCCAGCACCTGCGCCAGCGAGGTGCCGATCACCACATTGCCCGGCACCCGCAACAGATAGACCAGCGCCGGCACCATGATGAAGCCGCCGCCCACGCCCAGCAGCGCGCCGACGAAGCCGATGAACAGCCCGATCGCCAGCACCGGCAGCACGCTGATATAGAGCCGGCTCTTCTTGAACCGCACGCGCATCGGCAGGCCGTGGATCCAGCTATGCTGGTTGGGCAGGCGCTCGCGCACCACCACGCCCTGGCGCTGCTTGAGGATGGCGCGCACCGACTCCTGCAGCATCAGGATGCCCACCGACCCCAGCAGCACCAGAAAGCCGATGGAGATGACGAAATCCAGCTGCCCGGATTTGCGCAGCAGGTCGAAGGCGGCAACGCCCCCGAAGGCGCCCATGATGCCGGCGATGACCAGATACATCGCCAGGTGCAGGTCGATGCCGCCGCGCCGGTAATAGCTGAGGGCGCCCGAGGTCGAGGCCGCCACCACCTGCCCGGTGACCGAAGCCACCGCCACGGCGCTGGGCACGCCGGAAAAAATCAGCAGCGGCGTCAGCAGAAATCCCCCGCCCACCCCGAACAGGCCGGACAAAAAGCCCACCGCTCCGCCGATCCCGACGAGGAAGAACAGACTGACCGACAATTCGGCAATGGGCAGATAGATCTGCACGGCCCCAAAATCCCACTCAAAAGACGTCTTGCGGGCCATTCTAGCGAATGGTCCGTCAACAAGAGGTCAAAGCCCCCCGCTATGAGACAAGAAAGTGTGACCCGGCGGCGCGCCCGCCCTCGTGAGGGGAGCGCCGCTCGGGAAAGGGCCCCACGGGGGGCTTATACCGGCTGGCTGCCCAGCACCGCCAGCAGGCGCGGATTGATCTGGCCGCTTTGGCTCATGCCGGTGCCCTGCTCGAAGGCGCGGATCGCCTGCGCCGTCTTGGGGCCGGCGACGCCATCGGCGGCGCCCACGTCGAAACCGAGCCGGGTGAGGGCCGCCTGCACGCGCCCCACCACGTCCTTGCTGGTGATCGCCTCGCCCGGATCGAACGCCGGCGTCCAGGTGCCGATCGGCGCGAAATTGGCGGCCAGCTCGATATCGAGCGGCCGCCAGCCCTCGATTGCCGTGCCGATCCGCCCCACCGCCTCGGCGGTCAGCGACTTGGCGATGTCGTCGCGCGCCTGCGCCGCGTCCTTGTCGCCGCTCCGCGCCGCAAGGGCGAACCATTTGTAGGAGGTCTCGAAATCCTGCTCGACGCCCAGCCCGCGCGCATAAAGCATGCCGAGGTTGAACTGGCTGTCGGTCATGCCGCGCTCGGCCGCCTTTTCGAACCATTGCGCCGCCAGCTCGAATTGCTGGTCGCCCAATTGCCCGCCCGCATAGAGCGCCGCCAGATTGTGCATGGCCATGCGGTTGCCCGCATCGGCGGCGCGCTGATACCACAACCGCGCCACGTCGAGATCCTTTTCCACGCCCGTGCCGGCCTCGTAGAGATTGCCCAGCCGGTACTGCGCCGGCACGAAGTCGTGCGCGGCGGCGCGCTCGTACCATTTAGCCGCCTCGGCGAGGTCCTGCGCCACCACGCGCCCCTCGGTATAGATGGCCGCCACCTCGAACTGCGCCCGGGCATCGCCATCGGCCGCCGCCTGGCGCAGCGGCTCGGGGCCGACGGCCTCGGGCGGCAATTCGAAACTTTCGGCGAGTTCGGCCGGTGCAGACGCGGCCGTTGCCGGCGCGGCGGCGCTGTCGGCCGGCGCCGGCACCTTGAAGCTGGCGCCCGGCGTCGCGGCGGCGAGCAGCGTGGGCGGCAGCGGCGCCTTGGCCGGCGTGCGCGAAAAGCTCATCGGCGTGCCGGGATTGATCGATTCGGTGGCCACCGGGTCCACCCTGTCGCTGGTCGGCGGCGGCACCGCCGTGCTCCCGGCGGTCGCGCTCACGGCGCTGGCGGGCGGGTTGGCCACCGGCGGGTGCATGCGTTGCAGCATCAGGTTGAGCGCCAGCATGGAGACGGCGACCAGCGTGGCCGCCAGCAGCAGCGGCCGGCGGTGGCGGGTGAGGAAACCCGCCTGCGCCGCGCCGTCCTCGAGCGGCAGCGGCGCCTCGGCGTCTTCCACCTCGTGCAGGTCGACGACCGGTGCTGGCTTTGCCGCTTTTTTCGGGCGCCGGAAGCGCGCCGGCCGGTCCTCAGCCACTGCCTCGGGCACCGGCAGCGCCACGCTGTCGGGCGCCTCGGCGACGGCCGGCGTTTCCGCCGCATTGGCCTTTTTCGCGCGCACCCGCGTCAGGGCCCGGGCAAACAGCGAGCCGTCGGCGTCGCCCGCTGCCGTTTCCGCCTGTTCCTGGCGCGCGCGCTGGGCGCGGCGGGCCGCCGCCACGAAAGTACTGGTGCTGGAGGCCGGCGCGGCCACCAGCTCGGGCGCCGCCGTCTCGGCTTTCGCCACCGGCGCGAACGGATCGTGCCCGTCGCCGCCCAGGCTGGAGCGCGGCCGCGGCGGCCGCTCCACCTGCGCCGGGTCGAAATGCGGGCGTGCATGCTCGCTTGGCGCCGCAGCCGGCGCCGCCACTTCGGCGGGCCGCGCCGCCGGTGCCGCGCGGGGCGTCGGATCGGCGCCGAAGCCGGGATCGATCAGCGGCGCGTCGTCGGCCGGGTTGGCCGGCATGCTGTCGGCCTGCCCCGGGGCGAGGCCCGCCAGGATGCTGTCGAGACGCGCGGTCGCGCGCTCCGGCGCCGCTGCGGGGCGCGCCGGGGTGGGCGTGGGGATCGGGGCGGGCGCGCTGAAAGCCGCTGCCGGCGCCGCCGCTCCGGCGAGCGCCGCTTCGAGCCGGGCCAGCCGCTCGGCCGTCTCCTTGCCGGCGGTGTTGAGCACCGCCGTCATGCGCTGCTCCAGCGCCGCGATACCGTCCGGATCGAGCGTTTTCGCGTCCGTCCCGGCCGTGCGCGCCACGGCTTCCGAGGTCCGCGTCGCCACGAGCTCGGCCAGTGTTTCGTAGTCCGGCGTCTTGCCCGCCGACTTGATGAGGCCGGTGATCCGGTCCTCGATGCTCTTGAGGCTGTCCGGCCCGAACATGGCGACCGGCGGCGCCTGGCGCGCCACCGCCTCGCTGGTGCGTTCGGCCACCATGGTGGCAAGGGAATCGAAATCCGGCTCGGTGGTGGCGGCATAGAGCCCGGCCAGCCCGTCCAGCTGCGCCCCGGCGCTGTCCATGCGCGCCATCAGCGTCCTGAGCTGGCTTTCCACCGCCGTGGTATCGGCCGGCACGAGGCGCTCGCTCAGCGCCTCGATACGGCTTTCGAGATGGGAAAAGCGCGGCTCCATGCCTTCAAGCACCGCCTGGCGCAGCGCCGCGATATCGTGCTTGAGGGCGGCAACCTCGGCGCCGCCGCCATCGACCCCGGCGAGCCGCTGCGTCAGCGCGTCCACCCGTTCGACCAGCACTGCCGGCGCGCCGGCGCCCGCCTGCATCGCCTGGGTGAAGGCGGCCATCTCGCCGGTGAGCTTTTCGAAATCGCCCGCCGAGAGCGCCACGCTGCGCTCGATGGCGTCGATCCGGTCGTAGACATTGCGCACGCCCGCTTCGATGGCGTGCATGGCCGGCCCCAGCTCGGCACCCGGCTCGGGCCGGGCGGCCCGCTGCGCCTCGCGCGCGATTTCGCGCTCCATCTGTTCGGCCTGCAATTGCGCCAGCTTGCCCACCGTCGCCGCCACGTCGTCGAGCCGCTGGTTGACGGCGCCGAGATCGGGCCGCGGCGCGTCCTCGATCATCATGCCGAGCGCCGCGATCTGGCTTTCGAGCCGCTTGACCTGGCCGGTCTCGCCCACCGCGCCGGCCAGCAATTCCACCACCTGGGTCAATTGCTCGACCTGGCTGGCCACCTCGTGCACCTCGCCGGCATCGGCGCGCTGACCCTTGAGGTCGCCTTCGAGCCGTTCGAGCCGGAGGCTCATGCCGTTGACGAGGGCGCTGAGCTCGTGGAAATCGGGCATGTCGGTGGCCCGCCGCCCCAGCGCCGGCCCCTGCCGGCGGCGGATTTCGGCGATGGCGGCGCTCAGTTCGTCCTCGCCCGTTCCCTCGTGGCCGTCGCGCTCGCTGAACCGGTCGACGGCGCGCTTGACGCTGCGCAGCGCCTCGCGCCGCCGCAGATTGGGCTCGGGCGCCGCCACCTGGTCGCGCAGATTGCGCACCCGCTGGGCCAGCGCGGCGCCGGCCGGCTCGGGCTCGGCCTGCGCGCCATAGCGGCTTTCCACCTTGTCGAGCAGCGCGACCAGTTCGCCGCGCAGGGCCTGCCACTCCCCGGCGGCGGGGGTGGGGGCCGGATCGGCAGCGTCCGTGTGCGGATAAGCGCGGGCCATGGCAAGTCCCTGTTGCAATAGGCGGACCCCTCGCGATTCCACACGAAGGTATGACGCTCACTCTTGGGAAAACATGGTAAAGAAGCCGTTAAGCATTGCTGCAATATGCAAGAGCGGCAGGCGGAAAACCGTGGTTTTCCGGTGTAGGATCGACGCAAGAAGGCAGGAGTTACATGGCACGCCGGCGCATTATCATCGTGGACGACCATCCCCTGTTTCGGGCGGCCCTGCGCCAGACCCTGGCCGGCGGCGACACCACGGTGAGCGTCGAGGAGGCGGGGGACCTCAACGGCCTCAGCGCCGCGCTCGACGCCGACCGCGATTGCGACCTGGTGCTGCTCGATCTCAACATGCCCGGCGTGCGCGGCTTTTCCGGCCTGCTGCTGCTGCGCGCGCAATATCCCGACATTCCGGTGATGATCATCTCGGCGGTCGAGGACGCGGTGGTGGTGCGGCGCGCCTTCGAGCTGGGCGCGGCCGGCTATCTGCACAAATCCGAGGGCCCCACCGAAATCCGTCGCGCCATCGAAACCGTGCTCTCGGGCGACGTCTTCGTGCCCGCCGGCACCACGCTGGGCGGCGAGGACGAGCAGACGGCGCTGATGAAGCGGCTGGCGACGCTCACCCCGCAGCAGGTGCGGGTGCTGATGATGCTGAGCGATGGGCTGATGAACAAGCAGATCGCCTATGAGCTCTCCATTTCCGAGGCGACGGTCAAGGCGCACGTCTCGGCCATCCTGCAAAAGCTCGACGTCGACAGCCGCACCCAGGCCGTCATCGCCGCCGCCCGCATCGAGGACGGCCAGTTCGAAGCCCTGTTCTCCACCGGCAGCGACTGAGCGACGCACCGCCCTGATCACCGGGCTTCCGTCACTACCGGCTTACCCTCACAACCACCGGGGCTCCCTCCATCACCGGGGGCTTCCACAACTACCGGCTCACCCACCACCGGGGCTTCCGCAACCACCGGGGCTGCCCGCGGGCCTGACCCGCGGGCCGGCCGGAGAGCCCCTGCCGCTTTCGGCGTTTGCCGAGAATGGCCCGCGGATCAGGTCCGCGGGCAGCATCGGTGCAGGGCGCTGGCTCCGGGACGAGCCGGCCAATATGAGCCGCCCTAAAAACCGCCGCCGGTCTTGAAGCCACCATGCTTGCGGGTGCCGGCCGAGCCGGTGCGCGGGCGCGAGAAGCCGCCACCCGAACTGCCGCCGAAGCCGCCGCGCGGCGGCGTGGGCGGCGTTTTCGGGGCGCCGCCGCCAAAGCTGTTGTCGGGCCACTGGAAGCCGCCGCTGCCGCCGCCCCAGGGATTGGTGGCGCGCCGCTTGCTCTTGTAGCCGGAATAGCCGGCGCCCCATTCATTGCCGGCTGACCAGTTCTGACTGCGCTGCCACTGTTCCCAATAGGCGGCGGCGCTGATGCCGCCGCGCAGGAAGTCGTTGAGCAGGTCGCCCACCAGCTTTTCCTCGCGGAAACTCGAACGGGGGTCGTCGAACCGCTGCTTCTTGAATTCCCACTGGATGTCTTCCAGCTCCCGCCGCCGCGCCGCCAGGGTCTTGAGCCGGTCGCGCTGCTCGCGGCTTTCCTCGTCCTCCTCGCGCATGCGGGTGCGGTTCTCGTCGATCTGGGCGACGATGGTGTCGTCCTGCGCCGTGCGCGTCAGCCGCGCTTCGGCCAGCAGCGTCTTGATGTCCTCGCGCCCCAGCGCTGCGGCCAGCGCCGCCGTCGCCTGCTCGAAGGCCGGGTCGGCGCCCTCGGCCAGCGCGCGCAACGCTTCGGCGGCCGCGTCGCGCCGGTCCTCGCTGGCGACGATCTCGGCGTCGATGGCGGCGATTTCCTGCTCGATACCGGCAATGGCGGCGCGGATGGGTTTACCACCCGCCGCGTCCACCGCCTGCGTTTCCATCGCCGCTAAAGCCGCCTCCGCCGCCTGCGCCTGGCCTTCCTGGCGCTCGGCGTGCTCGCGCAGCCGCAGCGGGATTTCGTTCAGCATGGCGAAATTGGGCCGGGCCTTGTGGAAGCCGACCAGCCGGGCCACCAGCCCGTCGAGATAGCGCACCAGATTGTTGGCGCGGTAATTGGCCGTGCCGTAGCCGGCCTCCCACAGATAGATGAACAGCGGATCGTCGCGATAGGGCCGGCCCTTCTCGTCGCGGTCGGCCTCCGCCTGCTCGGTTTTCCGCAGCGCCTCCTCGGCCACCGCGTCGAGCGCCTCGGCCTCCTGGCGCCGGGCGAGGAAGGCGGGGTCCCGGGCGAGGATATCGGCCTGCTGCGCGCCCAGTTGCTTGAGCACCGCCTGCTGCGCCTCGAGCCGCGCCACGGCCGCCGCGCGCCGCTCCAGCAGTTCGCCGCGCGCCGCATCCACCGCCTGCATCGCCGCCTCGGCCCGGGCGACCTCGCCGACATGGTTTTTCAGCATGGCGCGCGCCTGGCTTTCCGCCGCCGAGATATGGCCGTCCAGGTCGCCCTGCACGCCCGGGTCAAGCCGCAACTGCGCCAGTTGGCGCAGCAGTTCGGCCTCGGTCTCCTGCATCTTGCCCAGCCGCTCGGCCGTGCGCGACAGGCGGCGCGAGATGTCGTCCTCTTCGCGGCGGATGTCGCGCATCGCCTCTTCGAGGCTTTCCAGGGCCTTTGGTCCAGCTATGCTCATGCGCCTACCACCGGGTCACCGCGCCGCCCAGCACGGGCATCAGATATTCCACGTCGAGAAACCCGTCCGATTTGCGGCCCACCTCGTTGGCCTGGATGATGCCGTCGTCCTGCTTGTCGGCCGCCACGGCGTTGTAGACGCGCTCGGGCACCCGCACCCCCCACATCGCCACGGTCTCGGTCTCGCCGGTCTCCTCGTTGAGGATGGGCAGGCTCAGCGCCGTGCCGTCCGGGTCGATGGCCTCCACCACGACGTAGTAATTGGTGGCGTCGGTATTGATCTCGGGAAAGGTCCAGAAGCCCGATTGCACGCCCGAGCGGTTGACGACCCGCAGCACGTATTCCTGCCGCAGCCGGTCGCGCAGCGCCACGAGCTTGTCCACTTCCGCCTCGGCGCCGGCGCGGTTGCCCTCGGCGGCGAGGGCCTTGCCGCGGGCGCGATAGGCCTCGGCCTCGACCACCGCCTGCTGCACCTTGGTCTCGTCGTAGATGGTCTGGTAGAGCGCGTCCATCTGGGCCGGCAGGCCCTCGGCCAGCTCGAGCCGCGCCTGCTCGACCTGGTTCGCCTGATAGGGCCGCCAGACGCCGAAATAGCCCGCCGCCGCCACCGCCAGCACCACGAGGATGGTGAGCGCCGGCCGCCCCCAGCTTTTACGACCCACATAGAGCCGCGCCAGCGTCGTGCCGAGGCCCGGCGGGGGCGGCTCGTAGACGAAGCGGCTTTCGGCCAGCGCCGCCACCCCCTCCTTGAGGATATGGTCGGGCACCTCGATGCCCTGCTGGCGGTAGAGCGTGCGCAGTCGCTCGATCAGCTGCGCCTCGCGCGCCGCGCCGTCGAGCTCGCGCGTCACCAGATCCTGCCGGTGACGGAGCGTGTCCACCACGTCCATCGCCAGCATGACTTCGTTGAGGGGTGCGGCCGGTCTGGCCGTCGCGTCGTTCATGCTGCGCCGTTACCCCGAACCGCCGGTCCTCAGGCCTTGCTCTCGAGCAGCAGCGCGTTGCCGTCGGCCGCCAGCGCCGCCAGGCGCTTCTTGCCGTCTTCCACCGCGTCGCGGATTTCCGCCGAGTTCTGCGTCGAGGCGACGCGCATCTCGTTGATGATGGTGCGGCTCTTTTCCTGGAAGTTGACCACCGAATCGACCAGCTTCTTGACCGCATCGGCGCGGATGGTCGGCCCGTAGCCGGCGCGGACCGCCTCTTCCTGCACCTTGTCGCCGATCTCCGAGAGCGTCTCGAGGCTTTTCGACATGCCCTCCTTCATGGCGTTGAGCGTCTCGGTCGATTCATGCAGGCCGAACATGCCGGTGAACGAGGCGGAAAGCGCGGTAAGAACCGTCTCGTTGGTGGAAAAGAACGAGATCGACTGCTGGTAAACGCGCTCCTTGGCGTTGGTCGTCTGCATCAGCCGCGCCATCACCACTTCCGAGGTATTGTAGGAAATGGTGAGGTTGTCCGAGAGGTCCTTGGCGATCTGGTAGCGCTTTTCCTCGTTCTGCATCTCGCGCAGCCGCTCGTCGCGCGCCATTTCCAGCCGCGCCCGGTCCGCCGGCACGTCCCCGGCATAGGCGGCCAGCTCGTCCGCCGCCTGCTGCAGGATGTTCTTCTTCTCGCCCAAGCGCTTTTCGGCGGTCTGCAACACTTCGAGCGCCATCACCTCGGCTTGCTTCAGCGCGCCGCGGAAGTCGCGATAGGCCTCCAAAATGGTCTGCTCGCGCTCGATCTGGTCCTTGGTGTCCTTCGAGACCGCGAGGTAAGTGTCGCGGATCTTGTTGAAGCGCGTGGCGATGTCGCCCCGGCTCACCTTCATCCACATGTTGGAGACGCGCTCGAACATGTCGATCTTGTTGTCGGCGAGCTGGTCGACCATGCCCTTGGCGTCGTCGCGGATCGAATCGAACCCCTTGGTGATGTCCTCGTAGCGCTCGCCGATCTGCATGGCGGCCACCTGCTCGCGCACCACCTCGTTGAAGGCGCTGGCCTGGCTCAGCGTCCGGCCGATCAGGATGACGCGGGTCTCGTCCAGCTCGGTGATCTGGCTGAGCAGGCTGGTGATCGGCTGCTCGCCCTGGCTTTCCGGCCACAGGCCCAGATCGCGGATCGCGTTCACGGCCTTGTCCAAATACTGCAACGGCTTTTCCGTCAGCGCCGTCAGGTTCGCGGCGGCGGTTGGCGTGGCGGTGGTCACTTGGTCGGTCATCTCGATAATTTCCCCAGCTCGTCGATCGGCGGCGTGGCGCGGCCTGATTGCTAGATTGCCCCTGGTGTCCCGCCTGACAATTGCATCGGGCCGGCCCGGCAACTATTTAGTCCCCATTGGTGCGAAAAAGCCGCAGATAGGGTGGCGTGGACGCTGCGCCCCCTCTATCGGTGCCCATCCGGGCCACAATGGGGCAAGCCAGCCGGGGGAGGCGCGCAAAGCCATGCAGTTCGGGGGCCGCTATCGTATCGCCGCGCCGCGCCTTGCCGTCTGGGCCGCGCTCAACGATCCCGACAAGCTCAAGGCCGCCATTCCGGGCTGCTCGCATATCGGCTGGTCGGGCGCCGCCAGCCTCGACCTCGAAATCCGGGTCAATCTGGGCGTCGTCCACCCCACCTTCAAGGGCGAGCTGGCCCTCAGCGACGTCGAGCCGGCCGAGCGCTACACCCTCTCCGGGCGCGGCAAGGGCGGGCTGCTGGGCCTTGCCGAAGGCGCCGCCGACATCACGCTCGACGACGACGGCATGGCGACGCTGCTGGCCTTCGTCGCCCATGGCGGTGCCTCGGGCCAGATCATGAAGCTGGGCCGCGCCCTGGTCGGCAATTCGGCGCAGCGGGTGATCGACGGTTTTTTCACCCGGTTCGGCGCCGCCATCGACGCCGAAGTCACCCCCCTCGGCCCGCCCGCCGATGCCTGAGCGGCCGCCGGGCGCCGTCCCTTGGCGCGGGCCCCGGGCGGAAAGCGGCGGTGCCGGCGGCGGCGGAATTTGACCATCCGGAAAAATTTTGCCCATGCCCTCTTGCGGCCAACGGGATTGCACGATTTTATCCCATGCTAGCGCACACGGTCGAGACCCTCGGGGCGGGCCCCGACGCCGGTGCGAGACAGGGAGACCAATAATGAAAATTTCGACCTTTACTCAGGCCATGGCCGGCGGTGTCGCGCTGGTCGCCATGATGACCGGCGCCGCGCTGGCCGATCCGGCCCTGATCTACGACCTGGGCGGCAAGTTCGACAAGTCCTTCAACGAATCCGCCTATAACGGCTCGGAGCGCTGGAAGGCCGAGACCGGCGGCAATTATCTCGATCTGGAACTGCAGAACGACGCCCAGCGCGAGCAGGCCCTGCGCCGTTTCGCCAGCCAGGGCGCCAATCCCATCGTGGTGATGAGCTTCATGTGGGAATCGGTGCTCGGGCCGCTGGCCGGCGAATTTCCCGACACCAATTTCGTGGTGATCGACGCCACCGTCGACGCGCCCAACGTGCAGTCGGTGCGCTTTGACGAGCATACCGGTTCGTTCCTCGTCGGCGCGCTGGCGGCGATGAAGTCCGATTCGGACGTCTTCGGCTTCGTCGGCGGCATGGACGTGCCGCTCATTCACCGCTTCTATTGCGGCTACGCCCAGGGCGTGCGCGCCATAAACCCCGATGCCCGGCTGATCGAGAGCTATACCGGCACCACCCCCGCCGCCTGGAACGATCCGGTGACCGCGGGCGAACTGGCCAAGGCCGCCATCGACCAGGGTGCCGAAGTGGTGTTCGCCGCCGCCGGCGGCTCGGGCCTCGGCGTGCTCCAGACCATGGCCGATGCCGGCAAGTATTCCATCGGCGTCGACAGCAACCAGAACTACCTGCATCCCGGTTCGGTGCTGACCTCGATGGAAAAGCGCGTCGACAACGCCGTCATCGAAGCCTTCAACAAGGCCGGCGACGACGCCACCTTCCAGCCCGGCCCGATCAATCTGGGTCTCGACGGCGATTTCGTCGGCTACTCGCTGGACGAATACAACCAGGACCTGATCACCGAGGACATGGTCGCCCAGGTCGAGGCGCTCAAGGCTAAGATCCTGTCGGGTGAGATCGTCGTCCACGACTACGAAACCGACTCGAACTGCCCGCTATAAGCGGACACTCCATGAACCCCGGGGTCAACACCAATGCGCAGCGGCCGGCAACGGCCGCTGTCGCGGCGCCGGCAAGCGGCTGGGCCATCGAGCTCGAGAAGATCAACAAGCGCTTCGGCGCGGTCCACGCCAACAAGGATATCGACCTCAAGGTAGCGCGCGGCACCATTCACGGCATCGTCGGGGAGAATGGCGCCGGCAAGTCCACCCTGATGTCGATCCTTTATGGCTTCTACACCGCCGATAGCGGCACCATCCGCGTCGACGGGGTCGAGCAGGCCATCACCGACAGCCGCCACGCGCTGGCCCTGGGCATCGGCATGGTGCACCAGCATTTCATGCTGGTCGACAATTTCTCCGTCCTCGAAAACGTCGTGCTGGGCGCCGAGGATTCGGGGCTGCTCAAGCCCAGCCTCGACCGCGCCCGCCGCGAGCTCGACCGGCTGGAGAGCGAATACGACCTCGAAGTCGATCCCGACGCCATCATCGAGGATATTTCGGTGGGCCAGCAGCAGCGCGTCGAAATCTTGAAGGCCCTCTATCGCGGCGCCGAAACCCTCATTCTCGACGAGCCCACCGGCGTCTTGACGCCGCGTGAGGCGGACGACCTCTTCCGCGTGCTCGAAACCCTGCGCGCCCAGGGCAAGACCGTCATTCTCATCACCCACAAGCTGCGTGAGATCATGGCCATCACCGACAATGTCTCGGTCATGCGCCAGGGCGAGATGGTCGCCACCCTCAAGACCGCCGAGACCTCTCCCGAGCAGCTGGCCGAGCTGATGGTGGGGCGCCGCGTGCTGCTGCGCGTCGAAAAGGGCACCGCCACGCCCGGCAGGACGCTGCTCGAGGTCGACAATCTCGTGGTGGCCGACGACATGGGCGTGCCGCGCGTCAAGGGTGTCAGCTTTGCCGTGCGCGCCGGCGAGATCGTCGGTATCGCCGGCGTCTCGGGCAACGGCCAGTCCGAACTGCTCGAAGCCATCACCGGCATGCGCGAGGCCCGTTCGGGCGGCGTGCGGCTCAACGGCAACCCGATCCGGCTGCGCGGCGACGACGGCGCCGCCCGGGCCCGCGCCGCCGGCCTCGCGCACGTGCCCGAGGATCGCCAGCGCATGGGGCTGGTCACCGCCTTCATGGAGTGGGAAAACGCCATTCTGGGCTATTCGACCAGCCCGGAATACCGGCGCGGCATGCTGCTCGACATCGCCGCGGCCAAGCGCCAGGCGGCCGAGCAGATCGCCCGCTTCGACGTGCGCCCCGCCGACATCATGCTCAAGACGGCGCTGTTTTCCGGCGGCAACCAGCAAAAGATCGTTCTGGCGCGCGAGATGGACCGCGACCCGGCCGTATTGGTGGTGGGCCAGCCGACGCGCGGCGTCGATATCGGCGCCATCGAATTCATCCACAACCAGATCATCGCCATGCGCGACGCCGGCAAGGCGATCCTGCTGGTCTCGGTCGAGCTCGACGAAATCCGCTCGCTGGCCGACCGGATCCTCGTGATGTTCGACGGCGTCATCGTCGGCGAGGCCGATCCGGCCACCGCCACCGAAGGCGAATTGGGGCTGATGATGGCCGGCATCGCCGGCCCGGCCGGGGAGACCCATCCATGAGTGCGTTGCGTCCCCTGCCGCGCTGGGCCGATGTGCTGGTGTTGCCGCTGCTCAACCTGGCGCTGGCCTTCATCGTTTCCGGCCTCGTGGTGCTCGGCATCGGCCACAACCCCTTCATGGCGGTCTGGGCTATCGTCACCGGCGCCTTCGGCACCGGCTACGGCATCGGCTACACGCTCTATTATGCCACCAATTTCGTCTTTGCCGGGCTGGCCGTGGCCGTCGCCGCGCATGGCGGGCTCTTCAATATCGGGGGCAACGGGCAGGCCTATGTCGCCGGGCTCGGGGTCATCCTCGTCGCCCTTGCCTTGCAGGATACGCACTGGCTGCTGATCGCGCCGCTAGCCATCCTCGCCGCGGCCGTCTTCGGCGGCTTCTGGGGCTTCGTGCCCGGCTGGCTGCAGGCCAAGCGCGGCAGCCACGTGGTCATCACCACCATCATGTTCAATTTCATCGCCTCGGCGCTGATGATCTACATGCTGAACCGGGTGCTGAAACCGGCCGGCGTCTCGGGGCCGGAATCGGCGATGATCGCCGAAGGCGCGCGCATGCCCAAGCTGGGCCAGTTCTTCCCGCCCTTCAATTATACGCCGGTCAACTTCGCCATCTTCCTGGCCATCGCGGCGCTCATCGGCACCTATGTGCTGGTCTGGCACACCCGCTTCGGCTACGCGCTGCGGGTCATGGGGCAGAATCCCGCCGCTGCCCGCTATGCCGGCATTTCCAATTCCCGCATGATCATGCTGACCATGACGCTCTCGGGCGCGCTGGCCGGCATGGTGGCCTTCAACGAAGTGCTGGGCGTGCAGAACCGGCTGGTGCTCGATTTCGTCGCCGATGCCGGTTTCGTCGGCATCGCCGTGGCGCTGATGGGCCGCAACCATCCGGTCGGCATCGCCTTTGCGGCGCTGCTGTTCGGGGCGCTCTACCAGGGCGGCAACGAGCTGCAATACGTCATTTCCGGGCTCGACCGCACCGTGGTGGTCATCATCCAGGCGCTGGTCATCCTGTTCACCGGCGCCATGGAGGGCCTGTTCCGCCCCGGCCTGCAACGCACGCTGATGCTGTTCTCGCCGCAACAGACGGAAACGGCGATCGACCGTTCCACCGTCCGCTCGGAGAGCTGAGCCATGGATTTCCCGGCCGTTCTTTCCCTGCTCGACGCCACGGTCCGCCTGTCGACGCCGCTGCTCCTGGCGTGCCTCGCCGGGCTCTATTCCGAGCGCTCCGGCGTCTTCGACATCGGCCTCGAGGGCAAGATGCTGATGGCCGCCTTTGCCGCCGGCGCCGTCGCCGCGCTCACCGGCTCGGCCTGGGCGGGGCTGGTGGCCGCCATCATCGTCTCGATCCTCACTTCGCTCCTGCAGGGGGCCGCCGCCATCAGCCTCAAGGGCAACCAGCTCATCGCCGGCGTCGCGATCAACATGCTGGCGGCGGGGCTCACCACCTTTCTCGGCCAGCAATGGTTCCGCCAGGGCGGGCGCACGCCGCAATTGTCCGGCAATGGCCGGTTCGGCGCCATCGAATTGCCCTTCGCCCATGAAATCGGCCAGCTGCCCATCCTCGGGCCGATCTACGAGGAGCTGATTTCGGGCCACCATATCCTGGTTTACATCGCCTTCCTCGCCGTGCCGGTCACCGCCTATGTGCTCTATCGCACCCGCTTCGGCCTGCGGCTGCGCGCCGTGGGCGAAAACCCCAAGGCGGTCGATACGGCCGGCATTTCGGTCATTCGGCTGCGCTACCAGGCGGTGCTGATCACCGGCGTGCTGTGCGGCATTGCCGGGGCCTATTTCTCCATCGCCCAGGGCTCGGGCTTCGGCAACAACATGACCGCCGGCAAGGGTTTTATCGCGCTCGCCGCGCTGATCTTTGCCAAGTGGAAGCCGGTGCCCGCCATGTTCACCTGCCTGCTGTTCGGCTTTCTCGACGCGGCACAGATCCGCTTGCAGGGCACCTCCCTGGGCGGCATCGAAATTCCCGTCCAGGCCATCCAGGCGCTGCCCTATATCCTCACCGTGGTGCTGCTGGCCGGCTTCATCGGCAAGGCCGTGGGACCCAAGGCCGGCGGCGTGCCCTATACCAAGGAGCGCTGAGCGTGACGCTGCCAAAAGACACCGACCGGGCCCTGTTCGACGCCGCCGAAGCCGTGCGCGCCAGGGCCTACGCGCCCTATTCCCACTTTCCGGTGGGCGCGGCGATCCTGGCCGATGACGGTCGGATCTATGCCGGCTGCAATGTCGAGAACGCCGCCTATCCGGTGGGCAATTGCGCCGAGCCCAGCGCCATCGCCGCCATGCTGGCCGGCGGCGGCAAGCGCATTCGGCGCATCTATGTGACGGGTCCGGGCGTTACCCCGGTGACGCCCTGCGGCGCCTGCCGCCAGCGCATCCGCGAATTTGCCGATGCCGACGTCGAAGTGGTGTCGCACGGCGTCGACGGCGCACCGCTGGTGCAGACGCTGGGGCAGTTGCTGCCCCACAGCTTCGGCCCGGAATTTCTCGGCCGTGTTTCGGGCGATGACGCCCGCTAGAGGGAAAGGGGCGGCAGGACTGCCGCCGTGACCCCTGGGAGGAAGCGATGAGTCTCAGAATCGTCGACAATGCCGCCAGCGCGCCGGTGCATCGGCGCAATCCCGGCTTCCCCCTCGACCTCGACTGGGTGGGCCGCGTGCGCATGAACCGCTCGGCGCTGGATCGCCGCGCCGGCTCCATCGGCGCCCGCCGCACCGTCAAGAAGGACTATCAGCTCGCCTGGTTGCTGAAGGCGATCACCCTGCTCGACCTCACCACGCTCAATGCCGACGACACGCCCGGCCGCGTCGAGCGCCTCTGCGCCAAGGCGCGCCAGCCGCTGCGCCACGATATCGCCGAACGGCTCGGCATGGCCGACCGGCGCCTCGTGCCCGGCGCCGTCTGCGTCTACCACGCCTTTGTCGGCACCGCCGTGGCGGCGCTGGAAGGCACCGGCATCCCGGTCGCCGCCGTCTCCACCGCCTTTCCGCACGGCCTCGCCCCGCTCGACACGCGCCTCGGCGAAATCGCCGCCTCGGTGCGCGACGGCGCCCGGGAAATCGATATCGTCATCGAGCGCGGCATGGTGCTGCGCGGCGACTGGCAGGGGCTCTACCAGCAGGTGAAGGCGTTTCGGGAAGCCTGCGGCGACGCGCACATCAAGACCATATTGGGCACCGGGGAACTGGCCACCCAGACCAATGTCGCCAAGGCCTCGCTGGTCTGCATGCTGGCCGGCGCCGATTTCATCAAGACCTCCACCGGCAAGGAAAAGGTCAATGCCAATCTGGTGACCAGCCTCACCATGATCCGCATGATCCGCTGGTTCGCCGAGGAGACCGGCATCGAGATCGGCTACAAGCCGGCCGGCGGCATTTCCCGCGCCGCCGACGCCCTCCGATACATGGCGCTGCTGAAGGAGGAGCTGGGCACCCATTGGCTGCAACCGCACCTCTTCCGCTTCGGCGCCTCGAGCCTGCTCACCGATATCGAGCGGCAACTGGAATACGGCCTTACCGGCCATTACGCGGCGGATTATCGCCAGCCCATGGTGTGAGCGGCCGCCCTCCCCCTCGAGGGGAGGGGACAGGGGAGGGGATCGCAAGGCCCTCTCGCGGAATTTTCGGCACTCTGAGGGAGGCCCGACATGAACAGGATCGCGCAAATCTTCGACAGCCTCGACTACGGCCCGGCGCCCGAAGCGCCCGACCAGGCCATTGCCTGGCTCGACGCCCATGGCCGGCAGTTCGGCCATTTCATCGCCGGCCAGTGGACCGCACCCGGCCGGACCTTTGCCGCCGACAATCCGGCCACCGGCGCCGCCCTGGCCCAGATCACCGATGGCACGCCGGCGGATGTCGACGCCGCCGTCGCGGCCGCCCGCGCCGCCTTCGCGCCCTGGAGTGCCCTTTCCGGCTATGCGCGCGGCAAATATCTCTATGCCATCGCCCGCCTCATCCAGAAGCATTCCCGGCTGTTCGCCGTGCTCGAAACCATGGATAACGGCAAGCCCATCCGCGAGAGCCGCGACGCCGACATTCCGCTCGCGGCGCGCCATTTCTACCACCACGCCGGCTGGGCCACGCATCTGGCACACGAATTTCCCGGCCAGGAGCCCTATGGCGTCTGCGGCCAGATCATCCCGTGGAATTTCCCGCTGCTGATGCTGGCCTGGAAGATCGCGCCGGCCCTTGCCGCCGGCAATACGGTGGTGCTGAAGCCCGCCGAGTTCACCTCGCTGACGGCGCTGCTGTTCGCCGAGATCTGCGAGCGCGCCGGCCTGCCGCCGGGGGTCGTCAACATCGTCACCGGCGCCGGCGATACCGGCGCGGCGCTGGTCGAGCACGCCGATGTCGACAAGATCGCCTTTACCGGCTCGACTGAAGTGGGCAAGGCCATCCGGGCCGCCACCGCCGGCTCGGGCAAGGGGCTCAGCCTCGAACTGGGCGGCAAGTCGCCCTATCTGGTGTTCGAGGACGCCGATCTCGACAGTGCCGTCGAAGGGCTGGTGGAAGCCATCTGGTTCAACCAGGGGCAGGTCTGCTGCGCCGGCTCGCGCCTCCTGGTGCAGGAAAGCATCGAAGCGCGCTTCCTCGCCAAGGTCAGGAAGCGCATGGAGACGCTGCGCGTCGGCGACCCGCTCGACAAATCCGTCGATATCGGCGCGCTGGTGGCCCCGGTGCAGGTCGAGCGCGTCCGCACGCTGCTGCAACGGGGCATCGCCGAGGGCGCCGAAGTCTATGAGCCGGCCGGGCCGCTGCCGGCGCAGGGCTGCTTCCTGCACCCCGCCCTCGTCACCAATGTCTCGCCCGCCAATATCCTGGTGTCGGAGGAAATTTTCGGCCCCGTCCTCGTCGCCATGAGCTTTCGCACCCCCGAGGAGGCGGTGGCGCTGGCCAACAATACCCGCTACGGCCTCGCCGCCACGCTCTGGAGCGAGAACGTCAATCTCGCCCTCGATATCGCCCCGCAGCTCAAGGCCGGCGTGGTCTGGATCAACGGCACCAACCAGTTCGACGCCGCCGTCGGCTTCGGCGGCTACAAGGAAAGCGGTTTCGGCCGCGAAGGCGGCCGCGAAGGCATGGCCGCCTATCTGAAGCCGGCCTGGGAAAAGGCGCTGCCGCCCGCTGCCGCCCCCGCCGCTATCCCCGCGGCAGCGGCCGCCCCGGCCAATCCGCTCGATGACGCGCCCATCGACCGCACCGCCAAGCTCTATATCGGCGGCAAGCAGGCGCGCCCCGATGGCGGCTATAATCGCCCGGTCGTCGGCCCCGAGGGCGCGCTGCTGGGCGAAGTGGGCGCGGGCAACCGCAAGGATATCCGCAACGCCGTGGAAGCGGCGCGCGCCGCCCTCGGCTGGGGCACTGTCTCGGCCCATGCGCGGGCGCAGATCCTCTATTTCCTCGCCGAAAACCTCGACTACCGGCGCGACGAGTTTGCCGGCCGCCTCGCCGCGCAGACCGGCGAGGACGGGGCCGGGGAGGTGGCGCTGGCGGTCGAGCGGCTTTTCGCCTTTGCCGGCTGGGCCGACAAATATGACGGCGCGGTGCACAACCCGCCGCTGCGGGCCATCGCCGCCGCCATGGTCGAGCCGCTGGGCGTCCTGGGCATCGTCGCCCCCGAGAGCCGGCCGCTGCTCGGCGCCGTCGCGCTGCTGGCGCCGGCCATCGCCATGGGCAATGCCGTGGTGCTCGTCCCCTCCGCTCGCGCGCCCCTCTCGATGACCGATTTCTACCAGGTGCTCGAAACTTCCGATGTGCCGGCGGGCGTCGTCAATATCGTCACCGGCGACCCGGCGGTGCTGGGCAAGGTGCTGGCCGAGCATGACGGGGTCGACGGGCTTTGGTTCATGGGCTCGGCCCCGGAGTCCGCCATGGTCGAAAGGGCCTCCATCGGCAATCTCAAGCAGACCTGGACCAGCCGCGGCCTCGCCTATGACCTGGCCGATCCGCGCTTTGCCGGCGATTATTTCCTCGGCAAGGCGACGCAGGTCAAGAATGTCTGGATCCCCTATGGCGCCTGAGGCGGGCGCGCCCATGGTTTTCCTGCCGCAGGAAATCATCGTCAAGAAGCGCGATGGCGGCACGCTGTCGCCCGATGAGATCGCTCGCTTCGTCGCCGGGTTCGTCGGCGGCACGGTGTCCGACGCGCAGGCGGCGGCCTTTGCCATGGCGGTCTATTTCCGCGACATGGATAGAAGCGAGCGCGTGGCGCTGACGCTGGCCATGCGCGACAGCGGCACGGTGCTCGACTGGGCCGAGCTCGACGGCCCGGTGGCCGACAAGCACTCGACCGGCGGGGTGGGGGACAATGTTTCGCTGATGCTGGCGCCGATCCTGGCCGCCATCGGCATCTACGTACCGATGATTTCCGGCCGCGGGCTGGGGCATACCGGCGGTACGCTCGACAAGTTCGACGCCATTCCCGGCTATCAGACCCAACCGGACATGGCGCTCTTTCGCCGCGCGGTGCGCGAGGCCGGCTGCGCCATTGTCGGCCAGAGCGCCGAGCTGGCGCCGGCCGACCGCACGCTCTACGCCATCCGCGACGTCACCGGCACGGTCGATTCCATCCCCCTCATCACCGCCTCCATCCTCTCCAAGAAGCTGGCCGCCGGGCTCGATGCGCTGGTGCTCGACGTCAAGACCGGCTCGGGCGCCTTCATGCCGACCCTGGCCGAGGCCGAGGCGCTGGCCCGCAGCCTCGTCGGCGTCGCCAATGGCGCCGGCCTCACGGCCCATGCCCTCATCACCGACATGAACCGGCCGCTCGCCAGCGCCGCCGGCAACGCCCTTGAAATGCGCAACGCCGTCGATTTCCTCACCGGCCGGCACCGCGATCCGCGCCTTCAGGAGGTGACGCTCGCCCTCGGCGCCGAACTGGCGCTGATGACCGGCAGGGCCGAACACGCCGCCGCCGCCCGCGCTTTGGTGGCAGAGGCGCTGCACAGCGGCCGCGCCGCCGAGCGCTTTTCGAAGATGGTCGCGACCCTGGGCGGCCCCGCCGATTTCGTCGCGCGGCTGGATGCCTATCTGCCGCCCGCCCCGATCATCCGCGACGTCTTTGCCACCGGGCAGGGCGTGGTGTCGGCCATCGACACCAGGGGCGTCGGCATGGCCGTCGTGGCGCTGGGCGGCGGCCGCACGGCGCCCGGCGACCGCCTCGACTATCGCGTCGGCTTCGACCGGCTGGCGGGGCTCGGCGCCGCTGTCGACCCGCAAACCCCCATCGCGCGCCTCCACGCCGCCGACGCGGCCGCTGCCGCCGAGGCCGAAACGCGGCTGCGCGCCGCCTACCGGCTGGGGGACGCGCCGCCCGCCCAGCCGCTGCTCGTCGGGCGGCTCGCCACCCAGCCGGCCCCATCGGAGGACTAACGCCCATGCCCCGCGCCATCATCTGCCTGCTCGACAGCGTCGGCATCGGCGGCGCCCCCGACGCGGCCGCCTATGGCGACGCCGGCGCCGATACGCTGGGGCACATCGCCCAATGGGCGGCGGCCGGCAAGGCCGACCGCGACGGCCTGCGGGCCGGCCCGCTGACCCTGCCCAATCTCGACGCCATGGGCCTCGGCGCGGCGATGCAGCTTTCCACCGGCACCCTGCCGCCGGGTTTTTCCGCCACGCCCCGGGGCGGGCGCTTCGGCGTCGGCCGCGAGGTGTCGAAGGGCAAAGACACGCCATCGGGCCACTGGGAAATCGCCGGCGTGCCGGTGCCGTTCGAGTGGGGCTATTTCCCGCAGACGGAACCGGCCTTCCCGCCCGATCTGATCGCCGGGCTGATCGAGAAGGCCGAACTGCCCGGCATTCTGGGCAACAGGCACGCCTCGGGCACTAAGATCATCGCCGAACTGGGCGAGGAGCATATCCGCACCGGCAAGCCCATCTGCTACACCTCCATCGACAGCGTCTTCCAGATCGCCGCGCACGAAAGCCATTTCGGCCTCGACCGGCTCTATCGCGTCTGCGAGATCGCCTTTTCGATGACGGCGCCGCTGCGCATCGGCCGCGTCATCGCCCGGCCCTTCGTCGGTGAGAATGCGGAAAATTTCAAACGCACCGGCAATCGCCGGGATTTCGCCATGGCGCCGCCCGAGCCGACCCTGCTCGATCGCAATGCGGCGGCCGGCCACCAGGTCTTCGCCATCGGCAAGATTTCCGACATCTATGCCGGCTCGGGCGTTACCCACAAGCTCAAGGCCACCGGCATCGACGCGCTGTTCGACCGGACGCTCGACGCCATGGAAATGGCCGCCGACCGGGCCTTCATCATGACCAATTTCGTCGATTTCGACAGCGAATACGGCCATCGGCGCGACGTGCCGGGCTATGCCGCGGCGCTCGAAGCCTTCGACCGGCGCCTGCCCGAGCTGATCGCGAAAATGCGCCCCGACGACCTCCTCGTCATCACCGCCGACCACGGCAACGACCCCACCTGGACCGGCACCGACCACACGCGCGAACAGGTGCCGATCCTGGTCTTTTCCCCAGCGCTGCGGCCGGGGGAGATTGGCATCCGCCCCAGCTTCGCGGATATTGGCGAAAGCGTCGCCGCCTGGCTGGGCCTGGCCCCCGGCCGCCACGGCAAATCCTTCCTTTGAGCGCTGGAGTGTTCCGATGAGCAAAAGCCCGGGTCCCGTGACGGTCATCGCGCACCCCCTGATCCAGCACAAGCTGACGCTGATGCGCGACAAGCGCACCTCCATCGCCGGCTTCCGGCGGCTGCTGCGCGAGATCGCCCATCTCATGTGCTACGAGGTGACGCGCGACCTCGAACTCGAACTGGTCGACATCGAAACGCCGATGGCGCCGATGCGCTCGCCCGCCATCAAGGGCAAGAAGCTGGTCTTTGCTTCCATCCTGCGCGCCGGCAACGGCCTGCTCGACGGCATGCTCGACCTGGTGCCGGCCGCCCGCGTCGCCCATATCGGCATGTATCGCGACCACGAGACGCTGGAGCCGGTCGAATATTACTTCAAGGCGCCCTCGAGCCTCGAGGATCGGCTCGTCATCGTCGTCGACCCCATGCTGGCCACCGCCAATTCGGCTACCGCCGCCATCGAAAAACTCAAGGAACGCGGCGCCAACAATATCCGCTTCCTGTGCCTGCTGGCGGCGCCCGAAGGCATACGGCACTTCACCGAGGCGCACCCCGACGTGCCGGTCTACACCGCCGCCATCGACGACCATCTCAACGAAAAAGGCTACATCGTCCCCGGCCTCGGCGACGCCGGCGACCGCATGTACGGCACGAAGTAATGTCTTCACGCGCGTAGCGCTCCAGACGGGGCGCGCCACGCGCGGGGTCCTCGCTGCGCTCGTCCGGGGGCTTCCCTCTCCCCTCGTGGGAGAGGGACAGCAATTCTGCGTTCAGCAGAATTGCAGGGTGAGGGGGTCTCTCCCCGCGCGCCGTGCCGGCGGGGCCTACTTCGCCTTGAGCGGCAGGCCCAGCGCGATGAGTTCGGCGCGCAGCAGCCTGGGGTCGGTAAAGTGGATGCCGTGCATGCCGAAGCGCCGCGCCGCCACGATATTGGCCTCGCTGTCGTCGATGAAGACGCAGGAATCGGGGGCGAGCCCGTAACGCTCGCAAAAGACGCGGTAGATGCGCGGGTCGGGCTTGACCAGCCCTTCGAGGCCCGAGACCACCACGCCGTCGAATTTTTCGAGGAACGGCCATTCGCCCAGCCGCGTCATCCATTTCTCCCACGAGAAATTGGTGATGGCGAAGGTGGGAACGTCCTGGGCTACCAGTTCGTCATGGATGTCGATGGTTTCCTGGATGAAGGGGCCGAACGTCTCCACCCAGCGTTCGTCGAAAGCCTGGATTTCGCGCCAGTAGCGGGGAAAGCGCGTCACCAGCTTGGCCACGCCCTCGCGGTAGATTTCGCCGGCGTCGAATTCAAGATTCCAGGCGCTGGTGCAGATGTTCTCGTGGAACCACAGCGCGTCTTCTTCCGTCTCGAACAGCTTGCGGAACAGATACATGGGGTTCCAGTCGACGAAAACGCCGCCCAGGTCGAAAACGGGAATGATAGTGTCGTCCATGCTCTTGCCGCCTCTGGAAAAACTCCCGCGGCTTGTGGCATGGGGGACGGCGGGCTGCAAGCGCCGGTGGCCGCCTCAGGGCTTGAGCGTGATCGCGCCGTCGAAGCGCGGCAGGAAATAGCCCGAGCGGTGCAGGTTGACCGCCTGCTCGAAAACCAGCCCGAGCAGCGGCTTGTAGGAATAGGAGGCTTCGGCGGCGATCACCATGCGGCCCTTGGCCACCGCGATCATGGAGGCGGGCAGCGGATAGGTGTCGCCCTTCGCATAGGCGGTCGAGACGGCAAGGCTGCCGCCGTGGAACTCGCGCGACCACTCGACGCTCGTTTCGCCTTCCGCCGAGACGCTGACCGCCGTCACCATCTGGCGCACCTCACTGGCCGAATAGGGCGTCATGATGCCGCTGGCAGCGCGGAAATAGTCCTGCAACTGGCTCACCGGCAGGGTCTTGTCGGCCCGCGCGGTAAGATCGCCGATGGAGGCCGACACCGACTGCACCTTGCGGTCCATGGAAATCAGCGCGCTCGCCTCCATGGTGCCCAGATAGATCAGCAGCATGATCGGCACGATCAGCGCGAACTCCACCACTGCCACGCCGGCGCGATCGTCGCGCCAGCGCCGCAGGATACGGATTGTCTGCCGCAGCGCCCGCATCAGAACGGCTCGTTTTGGAACACGGTGGCCGCCCCGAGCAGCCGCGTGCCGTCGGGCAGGTTGGCCATGCCGAGGAACCCCATCTGCAACACCACCGGATAGCGGTAATAGGCTTTTACCAGGATGACGCTCTTGCCCTGGCCCGGGTCCCAGGATTCGGGCTCGCTCCACACGCAGCTGCCGGTGCAATCGTCCGGGTCGATCGGCACGGTGACGGTGGCGGACTGGAAATTGGTGACGGTATTGACCGCCACGAACAGCCCCGCGCAGTCGGGAAACAGGCTGTAGAGCCGCGAGCAGACATCGGCGCGGAAATCGTCGACGTCGAAGCCCGGCGTCTGCACCTGGCCGGTGCGGATGGCGCGCCCGGCGTCGTTGACCGCACTTTCCAGCACCTGGCCGGCCAGAAAGACCAGCGAGGTCTGCAGGATGGCGGCGATGATGGAAAAGAACGGCAGCGCCAGCAGGCCGAATTCGATCGCCGTCACGCCGCGCCTGTCGCGCAGCATGGCCCGGACGAGGCTCGGCAATTGCTTCGGACGGTGCTTCACGGGGCCGCTGCCCTCCCAACGATTCCGGCCCGAGCCTAGGCGCGCGGCCCTAACCGTCCGTTAGGTATCCGCCCGCCGAAAGGCCAATCGTTCCAAAGGGTAAACGCCGCCTTAACCGCCGGCGCCCGGATTGCCCCCTCCACAGGTGGAATGGGCGCCCCAAATCCCTGCCACAAGGCTGTCATCCCCGCGCACGCGGGGACCTCTGTTTAGTCCCGGAAGGGGTAACGGAGGTTCCCGCTGGCGCGGGAATGACCCGGTGGGCCGGCCGGTAGCAAGCGCCTGTATAAATGGAAGCCGCTAATTGGCCGCCGATTGCACCAGTTGCGCCGAGGCCAGCGCCGTGCCGGAAAAGCCGGTGTCGTCGCCCATCATCACCACCGGCTGGCAGGTTGGGGCGCAGGCCAGCGTGGTGCGGCTCTGGCCCTGATAGACCGTCATCGTGCCGGCCTGCATCTGCACCACTTCGAGCATGGTGTCGGCGATGGGGTTGCCGGCGCTGTCGAGCACGATGAGATTGGTCTGCCCATAGCTCTTGCCGGTGAGGATCAGCGTCGTCGGGTCCTGGATGGTCACGTCGGCGATACCGGGATTGCCCACGATGACGGTGGCCGCCGGGGCGCTGATGCGCAGCACCCGGGCCATGTTCACATTGACATTGATGGGCGCGCCGCCGGCATCCTGGGCGCTCGCCGGCAGCGGCGCCAGCACGAGGGCGAGAGCGATAAGGGCAAGTCGGGACATGGCGGGCAATCCGGCTGGCTGTGAGGTTCCACCGCAAGGATCGCCCCGAATGGTAAATACTTGGCAAACGCCGCTATTGTTGTCCGGGCAAGTCTAGGGCTGCACTATGCTTTGCGCTATGGGGCGAAAGACGCCTTTGTTCTTGTTTTGACAGTCGGCGGCGGTTTTTCGGTAGTTTTCCCATCTGCAACAGGGCTTTCCCATAGCCGCGAAAGCGCTCGATAAAATGCGATTCATTTCTTTAACACATTGATTATCATATAAAATATGCAGCCGATAAGGCTCGGCGGGGCGCCGCCGATTAACGCTATCTCAACAAGTCATGCGTAGCTTCCACCCATGTTCGAAGTGTGGCGTGTCCGACGTGACGTCACTCGAGGACGTGTAAAAAGGAGCCTGTAAATGAATATTTTCGCACGTTTCGCGCAGGACGAGTCGGGCGCGACCGCAATCGAGTACGGCCTCATCGCCGCGCTCATCTCCGTTGGCATCATCCTTGCCGTTTCTACCTTGGGCGGCACGCTCAATGCCGTGTTTACGGACATCAACGACACGCTGAATGATAAATCGGGGTTGGGCAGCGCCGTAGGCGAAGGCGACTGATATTCTCCGAGCTTACCCAGGGGCTCCCTATTTGGGGGCCCCTTCTTGCATTCGGGTAGGGCCCATCATGCTGACAATTACAGCTGGACATTTGCGCCACTCACTACGTGCCCTCCTGCACGATGACTCGGGCGCCACGGCGATCGAATACGCGCTAATCGCCTCGCTGTTGTCGATTGCTGTTGTTGGATCCAGCCTGCTGCTTGGCGGCGGCTTGCAGAATATGTGGAATTTTGTCACCACCGAAGTTACGGCAGCAGTGACCCGCTAGGTAAGACCCTCAGCGCCACCCTTTACCTTTCTCCTTCGTTCCCCTCCCACCGACATCATCTCTGCAATAGCGGGCCGCGGGCGCATTTCCGCCCCACCCACCGGGCTGCCCACGGGCGTGACCCGTGGGCCATTCTCCGCCATCCGCTACCGCATCGGCCCGCAGGCAGCACTCGCGCAAGCCAACCCCCCGTGCCAAAACCCCGACATCGGCACATGGCGGTTTGCCCTTTATTAAAGCCCCGCATGCTAGCGTCCCCCGATCCCGTTTGCTGGTGAGCCGGCCGTCATGGCCTATCGTGTCGAGGACGAGATGGTGCAGAGCGCTACGCTGTTTTTCTTTCCGCTGCTGATGGCCTTTGCCGCTTCGTCCGATCTGCTGACCATGCGGATTTCCAACAAGCTGGTGCTGCTGCTGGCGGGCGGTTTCTGCATCGCCGCCATCGCCATCAACCTGCCCCTGCAGCTTTTCGCCATGCACGTGCTGTGTGCCCTGCTGGTGCTGGTCGTCGCCTTCGCCTTTTTCGCGCTGCGCTGGATCGGCGGCGGCGACGCCAAGCTGGCGGCCGCCACTACGCTGTGGCTGGGGTTCGGGCTGGCGCTGCCCTATCTGGTCTATACGGCGCTGCTGGGCGGGGTGCTGACACTGGCCATCCTGGCGCTGCGGCGCCTGCCGCTCACCCCCTTCATCGCCCGCTTCCGTTGGCTCGAGCGCCTGCACGACAGCCGTCAGGGCATCCCCTATGGCGTCGCCATGGCCGCCGCCGGCCTGCTCACCTACACCAATTCCACCATCTTCCTGCAGCTCGCCGCCTGACGGCGGCCCACGGCACAACTGCCGTTGCGGCGCTCCTATACACGCGCGGCGGGTCGTTACACGGCGAGCATTCGCAAAAAGCAAGTATTCATAACTTGTTAACGCAACTGGCAAAGTCCTGATTAACTAAACTTTGACCCTTTGGCCCCATATTTCCAGCGGTGGAATGGGGCGGTGGCCCCTGGTGAACCGGAGTGGGGTCATGAGACCGGCGCGTATCATCCTATTGGTAGTGGCCCTGGTGGCCGGCGGGCTGGCCGCCTTCCTCGTGACGCGCGGCGGCAACGCCCCGGCGCCGCAGCCGGCGGTCACCCAGGTGGTCGAGGAGGCGCGCGACCGGGTGCTGGTGGCCAGCGCCGCCGTCGGCGTCGGCGAGCGGCTCAATGCCAGCAAGCTCGAATGGCAGGATTGGCCGCACGGCGCGCTGCGCCCCGAATACGTCACCCGCTCGGCCATGCCGGACGCGCCCGCCGAACTGACCGGCGCGGTGGCGCGCTTCGAATTCTTCCCCGGCGAACCGATCCGCGAGGCCAAGCTGGTCCGCGCCGATCAGGGTTATCTCTCGGCCGTGCTGGCGCCGGGCATGCGCGGCGTCTCGGTGGGCGTCAGCGCCGTCTCCAGCGCCGGCGGCTTCGTGGTGCCCAACGACCATGTCGACGTGGTGCTGACCACCGCCTCGTCCATGGGCCAGCAATCCGAGGTCATCCTTTCCAATGTGCGCATCCTGGCCATCGGCAAGCGCCTGGGCGAGCTGGGCGCCACCGGCGCCGGCGAGGGCGACCCCGATACGCCCACCCCCACCACCTTCGACAAGAGCACCATCGCCACGCTGGAGCTCGATCCGGGGCAGGCCGAAACCCTCATCAACGCCGCCACCCGCGGGCAGCTCAGCCTCACCCTGCGCTCGGTGGCCGATTTCAACCAGCCCGACGCGCTGCGCAGCGCCAGCGCCAGCCAGTCGGTGCGGGTGATCCGCTTCGGCAAGCAGCAGAACGTCATGGCCGGCACGCCGGCCGGTGCCGTGGTGAACCAGCAGGCGGCCACCGATTACTGGCCCGACGACGAGAGCTACGATCCGGGCGACGCGGGCGGCCTGTCCGCCGCCGCGCCCCAGGTCCTGCCGCAATAGGGGACGAAAGATGACGCGCCATACCACGAAGCTTCCGCGCTTGCCCGCCCGCCGGCCGCTCCTTGCCGCCCTGCTCGCGGCGGCGCTGGCCGGCGCCGCGCCCCTTCCCGGGGCGCTGGCCGCCGACAGCCAGCTCACCGTTGCCGCCACCGCCTACGGGGCGACGCGCAATCTCGAGCTCGAGCTCAACAAATCCATGATCGTCGACCTGCCCGCCGGGGTGGCGGAGGTGATCGTGTCGCAGCCCAATATCGCCGCGGCGATCATGCGCACCCGCACCCGCGCCATCATCCAGGGCATTACCGGGGGCGACACCAACGTGTTCTTCCTCGACGACAATGGCCGCACCATCCAGGTGCTGGATCTGCGCGTCATCGAGGAGCCGTCCCAGGTGGGCAATGCGCTCGAGGCGGCGCTGGCCCGCGTCATTCCCGGCTCCCGCATCAAGGTGGAATCGGTCACCCTCGGGCAATCCACCAATCGCGTCGTGCTCACCGGCACGGTGCTCTCCTCCGAGGACCGCGACCGCGCCATGGCGGTGGCCGTGCAGTTCGCCGGCTCGCCCGACAACGTCGCCAATATCGTCGACGTCGCCGGCGCCCAGCAGGTCATGCTCCAGGTCACCGTCTCGGAGGTCAAGCGCGACGTCGCCAAGCAGTTCGGCATCAATCTGGGGGCCGTGTTCAATGTCGGCACCACCAATCTGCTGCAATTTGCCAACGGGCTGCTCACCGACGCCTTCCCCCTCACCGGGCTGGATGTCGGCATCGGCGATGGCCGCGGCAATGCCGTGAACGCCGCCATCCGGGCGCTCGAGGGGCGCGGCGCGCTGCGCGTGCTGGCCCAGCCGACGCTGACGGCGATTTCCGGCGAGCCGGCCAAGTTCCTCGCCGGCGGCGAAATGCCCTACTACACCTATGAGGACGACGATAACGGCAACCGCACCCGTACCGTGCTGTTCAAGCCCTATGGCGTCGAGCTGTCCTTCACCCCGGTGGTCAAGTCCACCGGCGTCATCGCGCTCAAGGTCGACACCTCGGTGTCCGAGCCCAAGGCCGACTGGTCGATCAGCAAGCGTCAGGCCAGCACCTCGGTGGAGCTGCCCAGCGGCATGACGCTGGCCATTGGCGGCCTGCTCGAGGAGCGGACCAGCCAGAAGATCAACCAGTTCCCGCTCCTGGGCGACATCCCCATCCTGGGCGCCCTGTTCCGCTCGCGCGACTACCAGACCGAGCAGACCGAGCTGGTCATTCTGGTGACGCCCTATCTGGTCAGTCCCAGCCCGGCCAATACCGTGGCGGTGCCCACCGATTATTCGACCATGGCCAGCGACGCGGAATCCATTTTCCTCGGTGCCATCGAACGGCGCTACGGCGTCGGCGCCAATGGCGACATGCGCGGGAGCCTCAGCGGCTCGGTCGGCTTCGTGCTCGACTGACCCGGCCTTCCAAGGAGTTTCGTTGATGAGTTTCCTGACGCCCGAACAGCCCGCCCCCGCCGAGGACCCGGCCCCCGAGATCGCCTCGGGCGCCCGCCTCGTGCCGCGCATCACCATCCAGGCCTTCTGCGAGCATTCCCAGACCGCGCAGCTGGTGGAGGCCGTGCTGCACGACCGCCGCATGTCGAAAGTGGCGCTGACCACCCATAATGGCGGCCTCGAAGGCGCGGTCGAGACCTATAAGGCCAACCCCACGCCCAACCTCATCATGGTCGAGACCAGCCTGCCGCCCGACAGCATTTCCGCGGCGCTCGGGCGGCTGGCCGAGGTCTGCGACGCGGCCACCCGCGTCATCGTCCTCGGCCACGTCAACGACGTGCTGCTCTATCGCGAGCTCATCCGCTCGGGCGTTTCCGAATATGTGGTGCTGCCGGCCGACCCGCAGACGCTGGTCACCGCCATCACCGAGCTTTACGCCGGCGAGAGCGCCGCGCCCATCGGCCGCACCATCGGCTTCCTGCCGGCCAAGGGCGGCGCGGGCAGCTCCACCATCGCCCACAACGTCGCCTGGGCCATCGCCACGACGCTGCGCCAGGATTGCCTCATCATCGACATGGATCTGCCCTTCGGCACGGTGGGCCTCAATTTCAACCAGGACCCGCCGCATGGCCTGGCCGATGCGCTGCTGGCCAACCAGAAGGTCGACCAGACCATGCTCGACCGCCTGATGAGCAAGGCGGCCAACCACATCAACCTGCTGACCGCCCCGGCGACGCTGGACCGCACCTGGGATTTCGCCGAGGACGATTTCGAGCAGATTCTGGAGATCTGCCAGAAATCGGTGCCGGTGGTGGTGCTCGACATCCCGCATGGCTGGAACGCGGCGACCCGCCACACCCTCTCGGCCATCGACGAGATCGTCATCGTCGCCGAGCCGGACCTGGCCAATCTGCGCAACGCCAAGAACCTGGCCGACGCCATCAAGGCCATGCGCCCCACCGAGCGCGCGCCTTCCCTGGTGCTCAACAAGCTGGGCGTGCCACGCCGCCCCGAGATCAGCGCCGGCGAGTTCGCGTCCTCGGTGGAATGCCCGCTCGTGGGGCAGCTCGGCTTCGACGCGGCGCTGTTCGGCACCGCCGCCAATAACGGCCAGATGATCGCGGAAGTCGCGGCCAACCACAAGCTCAACGACATCTTCTCCGCCGTCGGCATGCAGGTGACCGGCCGCAGCGCGGCGCATGGCGGCGCCCGCCCGGCCAGCGTGCTGCGGCTCCCCGCCCTCTTCAGGAAGCGGGCCTAGCGCCTTTACCGGGCCAGCAACCAGGGACGAATGCACATGTTTGGCAAGCGCACCACATTCGGCGGCAATACGCCCGGGCTCAGCGAGGCCCCGCGGCCGGTGGCCAGCCCGCGGCCCGAGCCGGCGGCGCCGGCGCCCGCCCCGCAGCGCCGCGCCGCCGATGCCGATGCCATGGCGGCCCGCATGCGCACCACCGACGAGGTGCTCGACGTGCGCGCCCCCGCCGATGCGCAGCGCGCCAAGGAATATTTCCAGACCAAGTCGGCCATCTTCAACGCGCTGATCGACTCGATCGATCTCAGCCAGCTCGCCACCATGGATTCCCAGGCGGCGCGCGAGGAAATCCGCGACATCGTCTCGGAAATCATCGCGCTCAAATCCATCGTCATGTCGATTTCCGAGCAGGAGGACCTGCTCGAGGACATCTGCAACGACGTGCTCGGCTACGGGCCGCTCGAGCCGCTGCTGGCGCGCGACGACATCGCCGACATCATGGTGAACGGCTCGCAGAAATGCTACATCGAAGTGGGCGGCAAGGTGCATCTCACCAATGTGCGCTTCCGCGACGACGCGCATCTGATGAATGTGTGCCAGCGCATCGTCTCCCAGGTCGGCCGCCGGGTCGACGAAGGCTCGCCCATCTGCGACGCGCGCCTGCCCGACGGCTCGCGCGTCAACGTCATCGCCCCGCCGCTGGCCATCGACGGCGCCGCGCTCACCATCCGCAAGTTCAAGAAGGACAAGCTGACCCTGCAGCAGCTGGTCAAGTACAGCACCATCTCGCCCGAAGGCGCCGAGGTGCTGCGCATCCTGGGCCGCGTCCGCGCCAACGTGCTGATTTCGGGCGGCACCGGCTCGGGCAAGACGACGCTGCTCAACTGCATGACCGCCTTCATCGAAAAGGACGAGCGCGTCATCACCTGCGAGGACTCGGCCGAACTGCAGCTCCAGCAGCCCCACGTGGTGCGGCTCGAAACCCGCCCGCCCAATCTCGAGGGCGAGGGCGAGATCACCATGCGCGACCTCATCAAGAACTGCCTGCGCATGCGCCCCGAGCGCATCATCGTGGGCGAGGTGCGCGGCCCGGAAGCCTTCGACCTGTTGCAGGCCATGAATACCGGCCACGACGGCTCGATGGGCACGCTGCACGCCAACTCGCCGCGCGAGGCGCTGTCGCGTCTCGAATCGATGATCACCATGGGCGGCTATGCGCTGCCCAGCCGCACCATCCGCGAGATGATCGTCTCGTCCATCGACGTCATCGTGCAGGCGGCGCGCCTGCGCGACGGCTCGCGCCGCATCACCCACATCTCCGAGGTGCTGGGCATGGAAGGCGACGTCATCGTCACCCAGGACGTCTTCGTCTACGACATCATGGGCGAGGACGCCAACGGCATGCTGCTCGGGCGGCACCGCTCCACCGGCATCACCAAGCCGCAATTCACCGAGCGCGCCCGTTATTTCAACGAGGAAGCCAATCTGGTCGAGGCGCTGGAAAAGGCCAATGTCGAGCACCACGAAATCCTGGGGCGCTGAGCCATGCTGATCACCATCCTGCTCGTCGTCCTGGCCGCGGTGACGGTGGGGGCCGCCGGCTTCGCGCTGGTGCCCTCGGCCATGGGGTCCAGCCGCGCGCAAAAGCGCATGAAGGCCTTCCAGGGCGACATGCGCACCAATCGGCGCGAGGCCGACGCCAGCCGCACCCGCGACCAGCGCCGCAAGACCGTGCAGCAGGCGCTCAAGGCCCAGGCCGACGAGCTCAACGCCAAGAAGCGCGTCGCGCTGCCCGACCTGCTGTTCCAGGCGGGCATGACGCTGACCCCCGTCGCCTTCATCCGCAACAGCGTCATTTTCGGCGTCGGCTTCTTTTTCGTGCTGCTTCTCGCGCAGGTGCCCTATTATTTCGCCGCCGTCATCGCCGCCGCCGCCGCCTACCTGCTGCCGCGCTTTTACGTCACCCGCCGCCGCAAGAAATATCAGGATCGCTTCCTCGACGAACTGCCCAACGCGGTGGAAGCCATCGTGCGCGGCGTCAAGACCGGCCTGCCGCTCAACGATTCCATGCGCGTCGTCGCCCGGGACACCAAGGAGCCGGTGAAATCCGAATTCGGCCGCGTGCTCGACCAGCAGAGTTTTGGCTTTTCCATGACCGAGGCGGTGCAGGTGCTGCTCGACCGCGTGCCGCTGCCCGAGGTCAATTTCTTCGTCGTGGTGATTTCCGTGCAGCAGCAGTCCGGCGGCAATCTCTCCGAGGCGCTGGGCAACCTGGCGCGCGTGCTGCGCAACCGCAAGCGCATGAAGCAGAAGGTCAAGGCCGTGTCCTCCGAGGCCAAGGCCTCGGCCGGCATCATCGGCTCGCTCCCCGTCGTCGTCGCCGTGCTGGTGTCGCTGGTCTCGCCCGCCTACCTGCAGCCGCTCATCACCACGCCCGTGGGCAATATCTGCCTCGCCGCCGCCGTGGTGATGATGCTGACCGGCGTTTTCGTCATGAACCGCATGGTCCAGTTCGAGATCTGAACGCCCCGCAACCGAAAGGCCCGTGCCGTGAACATCGCCGATCTGGTTACCCGCGATTTTCTCATTGCCGTGCTCGCGGCGGTGTCGGCGGCGGCGGCCGTCTTCACCTTCGGCACCTCGCTGCTCGGCCGGCAGGAAATCAAGCAGCGCATCCGCCGCGTCGCGGTGGAGCGCGACCGGCTGCGCGCCGAGGAAATGGCGCGGCTGCGCGGCGGCACTCCCGGCGACGGCCGGGCTTCCATCCGCGGCGGCCGCGAGACCAAATCCTACATGAAAAAGGTGGTGGAGCGGCTCGACCTCAAAAAGGCTTTTCAGGACGACACCACCACCGACAAGCTGGCGCTGGCCGGCTATCGCGGGCAGGGGCATCTCACCGCCTATCTCTTCCAGCGCTTCGCCACCCCCATCGCGGTTTTCCTGCTTGCCGCGCTCTATCTGCTGGTGCTGGCGCCGGGCGGCCGGCCCATCTATCTCAACCTCACCTATGCGGTGGGCGGCAGCCTGCTGGGGGCCTATCTGCCGGTGCTGCTGCTCAGCAACACCACGCAGAAGCGCCAGGCCTCGATCCGCCGCGCCTGGCCCGATTGCCTCGACCTGCTGCTGCTCTGCGTCGAGGCGGGCATGTCGATGGAACACGCCATGAAGCGCGTGGCCAAGGAAATCGGCGGTCAGAGCGCCGAGCTGGCCGAGGAGCTGACCCTCACCACCGCCGAGCTTTCCTTCCTCGAGGACCGCACCCGCGCCTACGACAATCTCGGCCGCCGCACCGGGCTCGACGGCGTGCGCGCGGTGATGACCGCCCTCATCCAGGCCGACCGCTACGGCACCTCGGTGGCGCAGGCCCTGCGCGTCATGGCCGAGGAAGGGCGCGAGGCGCGCATGCTGGAAGCCGAAAAGAAGGCCGCCGCCTTGCCCCCCAAGCTCACCGTGCCGCTGATCCTGTTCTTCCTGCCGGTGCTGTTCATCGTCATCCTCTCCCCGGCCATGATCAAGGTGTTCAGCAGCAGCGTCGCCACCGCCATGGGCGGCAGCTGAGCGGCCGCGAAGTTCCCCCACCCACCGGGGCTGGGTGCGGATGTGAAGCGGCCCCCACCCACCGGGGCTAGGTGCGGACGCGAAGTCCTCCCACCCACCGGGGCTGGTGCGGGCGCGAATCTCCCCCACCCGCCGGGGCTGGTGCAGCCGTGAAGCACCCCCACCCACCGTGTCATTCCCGCGCACGCGGGAACCTCTGTTTCCCCCCGCGGAATTCCAACAAAAAATCCCCGTTTTAACGGGGATGACGGCATTGAATCGGGACACCGATTCACGTGATGGGAAGGAAACCGCTCAGCCTTTTTCGATGCGGTTCCAGCGGTTCTGCTGGGTCAGCAGCGCCCGGATATAGGCCATGTTGGCCTCCACCTCGGCGGGCGGCAATTCGGCGGCGTAAAGCGCGCGCGCTTCGTCGAACCGCCCTTGCAGCCCCACCACCAGCGCCAGGTTCTGCCGCGTCTTGCCGGTCGCCCCGCGCATCTGCACGGCCCGCCGCAAATGCGTTTCGGCGCGCGGCAGCTCGTCGGTCATGGCGTAGCTGAGGCCCAGATTGGTCTCGATCGAGGCCTCGCCGGGGGCCATCACCTGCGCCTGCGCGTAAAGCGCCCGCGCCTCGGCGTTGCGGCCCATCTGGTCGAGCGTCGCGCCCTTGACCAGCAGCGCGTTCCAGTCCGGCGCATCGGGGCGGATGACGTTGTCGAGCACGCCCAGCGATTGCTCGAAGCGCCCCGAGGCGGTGAGGGCCTTGGCATAGGCGACGCTGATCTCGATATCGCCGGGATAGGCCGCCATGGCGCCTTCCAGCGCGGCGCTGGCCTGTTGCGGCAGGCCGGCGGCGCGCAGTGCGGCGGTATAGTGCAGCAGCACGCCGCGGTCGCGCGGATTGGCCTTGTAGCGGGCGGTGAGCTGGCCCAGCGCCGCCTGGCTTTCCGCCGCCGAAAGGTCGGAATAGTCCGGCGCTCCCAGCTGCCCGCGATTGGTGGCGCAGCCGGCCAGCGCCAATGCCGTCACGCCGGCGAGCAGCAGGGCGCGCAGCGGGCGGGTAAGACGGTGGCGATGGGGCACGGCTGTTCTCCGGGTGAGCCCGCTGGTTCTCTCCTCTGCAATAAATCATTAACCCTAACAGCCCGTTAAGGCGGCCATTTCACGCGCGCTTTTGCGCGTTGCGCCACCGCCCGGAACCGGCGGTTCCCGCGCCCCCGCCGCGCCCACCGGGCTGCCCCAGGACGTGATCCGGGGGCCGGCGCGGGAGCCACCATGGCCGCTTGGTCAGGGATAGGGCCACCGGGTCTTCGCCCGGGGGCAGCCCCGCCAAAAGGGGCGCAAGACGCTGCCCTACACCGGCGAAATGTTCTAGAAGCGGAGCGACCGCAGCCTGTTTTCAGAGTCGTTCCATGCCCCAGTCGCCCCTGCCCGTTACCCTGGTCGCCGAAGCCGGCCTCGACGCCGCCCCGCTCGACGCCGCCCAGCGCCGCTGGGCCGCCGATAACGGTTTTACCGGGCAGCGCGGCCGCCTGCTGGCGCTGCCGGGGGAGGGCGGGGCGCTGGCCGGTTATCTTTTCGGTATCGGCGCGCCCGAAGGGCGGCCGGTCTTTATCGCCGGGCTGGCCGCCGCCGCCCTCGCCGAGGGCCATTACAGCCTTGCCGGCGAGATCGGCGATCCGACGCTGGCGGCCATCGCCTTCCGGCTCGGGGCCTATCGCTTCGAGCGCTACCGCGCCGGCAAGCCCGGCCCGCAACTGGTCCTGCCGCAAGGGGCGGACGGCGCCGAAGTGTCCCGGCAGGTCGAGGCGGCGACCCTGGCGCGCGACCTCATCAACACCCCGGCCAACGATCTGGGCCCCGACGCGCTCGAGGCGGTGGTGCGCGAGTTCGCCGCCAGCCGCGACATGGCGTTTGCGGTGACGCGCGGCGACGATTTGTTGACAGGCAATTTCCCCCTCATCCACGCCGTTGGCCGGGCCAGCGCCGAGGCGCCACGCCTCATCGACCTGCGCTGGGGCGACCCGGCGGCGCCGAAGGTGACGCTGGTGGGCAAGGGCGTCATTTTCGATACCGGCGGGCTCGACATCAAGTCGGCCGCCGGCATGCTGCTGATGAAAAAGGACATGGGCGGCGCCGCCAACGTGCTGGGGCTGGCGCACGCCATCGTCTCGGCCGGGCTGCCGGTGCGCCTGCGGGTGCTGCTGCCGGTGGTCGAGAACGCCATTGCCGGCAATGCCTTCCGGCCCGGCGACGTGCTGCGCTCGCGCCGGGGCCTGACGGTGGAAATCGGCAATACCGACGCCGAGGGCCGGCTGATCCTGGCCGATGCGCTGAGCCTTGCCGATGAGGAAAGTCCCGATCTTCTCATCGACATGGCCACTCTTACCGGCGCGGCGCGCGTCGCGCTGGGTCCGGATCTGCCGCCGGCCTACGGCACCGACGACGAGCTGGTGCGGGCGCTCGCCGCCGGCGGGCTGGCGCTCGAGGACCCGCTCTGGCCCATGCCGCTCTGGCAGCCCTATGAGGGCCTGCTGGCCTCCCGCATCGCCGATACCGGCAACGCCGTTCCCGGCGGTTCGGCCGGCTCGGTCACGGCGGCCCTCTTCCTGCGCCGCTTCGTCACGGCGGCGAAGGCCTGGGTGCATCTCGATATTTTCGCCTGGGCACCCGAGGCGCGGCCCGGTCGCCCCGTCGGCGGCACCGATCAGGCGATCCGCGCCTGCTACGCCCTGCTGCGCCACCGCTACGGCGGCTGAGGCGCGGGGATCAGCCTTCGGGCGTCGCTTCGAGCGAAACGGCCTGCTCGGTGGTGCCGGCCACGGCGGGGATTTCGGCCTTGCGGAACAGCAGCGGCGCCATGGCGAAGCCCACCACCACCAGCGCCACCATGCCCCAGCCGGCCCATTTCTTGTGCCGCTCGATGAAGGCGCCCGCCGCCGGGCCGAAGAAGTAAAACAGTCCGCAGGGCACGAAATAGCGCAGCCCCCGGCCGATCAGCCCGTAGAGGATGAAGGTCCACAGGTCGAGCCCGGCGACGCCGCTGGTAATGGTGATGACCTTGTAGGGGATGGGCGAGAGCGCGCCCACCAGCACCACCAGCGGCCCGTTGTCGACGAAGGAGTGGCGCAGCGTGTCGAAGCCGTGCCCGGCGCCGTAGAAATCGATGATCGCCCGGCCCACCGTGTCGAAGAGGAAATAGCCGATGGCGTAGCCGGCCAGCCCCCCGGTGACCGAGGCGATGGTGCAGATGGTCGCCAGCCGCCAGGCGCGCTGGCGATTGGCGATGATCATCGGCGCCAGCATGATCTCGGGAAAGATCGGCAGGATCATCGCTTCGAGAAAGCACAGCGCCGCCAGGATCGGCTCGGCCAGCCTGTGGCGGGTTGCCTGCTTGAGGCGCTCGTAGAGCCCGGGCTTGCCGGCAGGCGCTTGGTCGGTCATTCGCACTCGATCACCCTGGTGGTGGGCACTAGCCTTGCCCGTAATTGAACGCCACCGCTAGTGAATTTTGCGTGTCAGTAGCCGCGCCCCCGATCGACGACGTGCTCGAGCGGCGCGCCGGCCTCGTGCGCCCTGAGCATGGCGCTGAAATAGCGCACCCCGCTCTCCTCGCTGGAGATGGCCGCGATATGGGGGGTGATATAGCAGTTTTCCAGCGCCCAGAGCGGGCTGGCCGCCGGCAGCGGCTCGGTTTCGAAGACGTCGAGGCTCGCCGCGCCCAGCGTGCCGTCCGCCAGCGCCCGCACGATATCGGCTTCCTTCTGGTGCCCGCCGCGCGCCGCGTTGACGATGACCGGCCCGCCCGCCAGCCCGTCGCGCCGCAATTGGCTAAAGGTGTCGTAGTTGAGGATGCCCGCCGTTTCCGGCGTCAGCGGCAGGAGATTGACCAGGATGTCGGTGCCGGAAAGGAACGGCGCGAACCCCGCCGCCCCGCAAAAGCCCTCGACCCCGTCCACCGCGTGCGGCGTGCGGCTCCAGCTTCTGAGTGCAAAACCCAGCGGCGCCAGGCGCTGCGCCGCGTGCTGCCCCAGCACCCCCATTCCCATGATGCCGACGCTGGTGCGGCTGGCGGCGGGCGGATAAACCTGCTGCCAGCGGCGCGCCCGCTGGTCGGCGGCAAAGCGCGTGAACTGCCGGTGGTGCAGGCTTACCTGCGCCACCACATAGTCGCTCATGCAGGCGCTGAGTTCGGCGTCGACGAAGCGCACCACCGGCACCTCCGGCAGGCGCGGGTGCTGCAACAGCGCGTCGACCCCGGCCCCCAGCGAGAACACCGCCTTGAGGTTGTCGAGCCCGTCAAAGGCGTCCGCCCGGGGCTTCCACACGAAGATGTAGCGTATTTCGGCGGGGTCGAAAGCGTCGCCGCGCCGCACCACGGGGTAGGGCGCCAGCGCCGCGGCGAAGGCGGCGGCCCAGCTGGCCTCGTCGACATCGGACAGGTGCAGGAGCAGCATCGGTTCCTCCTCGACAAAAGAGCCGCGCGGCGGCACGGCTCTCCTGCAATCGATTTTTTGGCGCCGGGCGCCGTTCCGGCGCACCGGATAAAAAGCGCTATTGCGCCGGCGTGGCTGCCGCGTCGTCCGCGCCACCGGCGGCGGGGGTGCCTTCCACCGCCGTTTCGCTCTGCGGCATGGTGGGCGTCTCGATCGGGGTAGCGGTTTCCGGCGCGGCTTCGGCGGGCGCTGCCTCGGCGGCAGGGGCCGCAGCGTCCTCGGCCGGTGCCTCCTCGGCGGCAGGGGCGGCGTCCTCGCTCGGCGCGGCATCGGCCGGCGCGGCCTCTTCCTCGGCGGGGGCGGCGTCCGGCGCGGGGAAGGGCACCGGATCGTGCGACAGCGTCTGCAGATAGGCCAGGATGTCGGCGCGCTCCTCGGCGGTGCGGATGCCGGCGAAATTCATCTTGGTGCCGGGCATGTAGCCCTTGGGGCTGGTGAGGAAGGCGTTGAGGTGTTCGTAGCTCCACACCTCGCCATTGGCGTGGTGTTCCATCATGATGTCGGAATAGGCGAAGTCGCCGACATCGCCCTGCGGCCGGTCCACCACGTCGTAAAGATGCGGGCCGGTCTTGTTGCCTTCGCCCTCGCCGAAATTGTGGCACGACTGGCACTTGCGCGCCGCCGCCGCGCCGCGATCGGCGCTGGCGCTGGCCAGCAGCACCGCCAGCGGCGTTTCCGCCACTTCCTCGACCGGCGCGCCCGCATCGGCCACTTCCGGCTCCGGCAGGGCGTAGCCCGGGCCGCGCCCCTCGATCGGATGATAGATGGCTTCGGCCATGAAGCCGACACCCATGACGAACAACAGGGTGCCGAGCACGGCGCCGATGATCTTGTTTAGCTCGAACGAATCCATTTGGTCTTCCTGCCGGTCCATCCCCATTGGACGAATGAGCGGACCAGCCTCAATCTCGATTCGCCCAGTACAATAGGGAAATCGGCCTCAACCGGCCAGTCCGACGCGGGCGGAAGATAGTCTCAAGCCCTGCCGAGGGCAACAGGTCAAACCGCTGGTGCGACAATTCCCCCTCTTGCCCCCGGGCTTCCGGCCGCTGGCCGATTGACAGCCCGGCGGGCAGGCGCCAGAACCCGCAACGCTATCGAACGATCGGATGACGAGCCATGAGCAAGAAAATCGCCTTTCAGGGCGAACCCGGCGCCTTCAGCCACGCCGCCGCCGCGAAAATTTTCCCCGGCGAGCAGATTTTGGGCTGCGTCACCTTCGAGGAGACCCTGGCGGCGGTGCAGTCGGGGCGCGCCGATTTTGCCGTGGTGCCGGTGGAAAACTCGCTTTACGGCCGCATCACCGACATCCATCACCTGCTGCCCGAAAGCGGCCTGTTCATCGTCGGGGAAACCTATCTGCGCGTCGAGATGACCCTGCTCGGCGTGCCCGGCGCGACGCTCGATGACGTCAAGGCGGTGCAGTCGCTCTCGGTGGCGCTCGGTCAGTGCCGCAAGTTCATTTCCCGTCACGGCCTGCGCACCATCACCGCCGTCGATACCGCCGGCTCGGCCCGCGAAGTGGCGCAGCAGGCCGACCGCTCGGTCGCCGCCATCGCCTCGCGCCTCGCCGGCGAGATTTATGGGCTCGACGTGCTGGCCGAGAACATCGAGGACGCCACGCACAACACCACGCGCTTTCTCGTGCTCTCGCCCACCGAGCAGCCGGCCGCCAACGAGGGCAAGGTGAAGACCACCTTCATCTTCCGCGTGCGCAACGTGCCGGCGGCGCTCTACAAGGCCATGGGCGGCTTTGCCACCAATGGCGTCAACATGACCAAGCTCGAAAGCTACATGGTGGGCGGCGCCTTCACCGCCACCCAGTTCTACGCCGACATCGAGGGCCACCCCGACGACCAGAGCGTGCGCAACGCCTTCGAGGAACTGGGCTTTTTCACCGACCGCTTCCGCATCCTGGGCACCTACCCCGCCGCCGCGGGGCACTAGCCAGCCACCTCCCCTCATCCGCCCTTCGGGCACCTTCTCCCACGAGGGGAGAAGGGGAGGTTCCGTGCCACCCCACCCGCCGGGCTCCCCCTCTCCCCTCGTGGGAGAGGGTGGATCGCGCGCCGCGCGAGACGGGTGAGGGGGACCGGCCCATCGGCACCTGCCTCCGCCTCTCCCCACCCACCGACGCTGCCCCCGGGCCTGACCCGGGGGCCGGCAAGGGAGCCCGAGTTGGTGGAGAAAGGCCACGGGGTCTTCGCCCGGTGGCAGCCCCGGTGAAGGCGAGGAAAACCAAGCCCTTCCCAAAAATCTCTCCCCGCATCTTCCCGTGCGTCCTATCCTCCCTCCCATTCCCGCCAGTCACGCGGCCCCGACGCAGGGTCGGGCGGGGAGGATCGGATGGGGAAGGCGTTCCCCTGCGTGGGTAGAAAATCGGCAGCCGGACCTGCAATATCGGTACCGCCTGAGACCGGACCCCCTAAGCAAGCCGATGCCGTGACGGGCGGCCCTTGGCTCCCCTGTTATCCAAACGGCTTGAGTCAAAGGCCGCCCGTCGCCGTGCAACCGTAAAGGCTAAAAAGCCCGGGCGGCGTTTCGACATGGCCGTTGACAGCCCGGCGGCCCTGTTTATGTTCCGCCCATTGCTTTTGAGGGGCCGCCATGCCGCACGCCCGCCTTGTCCGCATCATCGACGCCGCCTTCGACAACCGCGCCGCGGTGAGCTTTTCCACGCAGGGGGAAATCCGCGAGGCGGTCAACGAGGCGCTGGCGCTGCTCGACAGCGGCCGGGCGCGCGTCGCCGAGAAAATCGACGGCGCCTGGCGCGTCAACCAGTGGCTGAAGCGCGCCGTGCTGCTCTCCTTCCGCCTCAACGACAACCGGCCCATGGCCGGCGGCCCCGACGGCGCCACCTGGTGGGACAAGGTGCCGACCAAGTTCGAGGGCTGGGGCGAAAAGCACTGGCGCGAGGCCGGCTTCCGCGCCGTGCCTGGCGCCGTGGTGCGCCAGTCGGCCTATATCGCCAGAAACGTCATCCTCATGCCCAGCTTCGTCAATCTGGGCGCCTATGTCGACGAAGCCAGCATGATCGACACCTGGGTGACAGTCGGCTCCTGCGCCCAGATCGGCCGCAACGTGCATCTTTCCGGCGGCGTCGGCATTGGCGGCGTGCTCGAGCCGCTGCAGGCCGGCCCCACCATCATCGAGGACAATTGCTTCATCGGCGCCCGCTCGGAAATCGTCGAGGGCGTCGTCGTCGGCGAGGGCTCGGTCGTTTCCATGGGCGTCTTCATCGGTGCCTCCACCAAGGTGGTGAACCGCCAGACCGGCGAAATCCATATCGGCCGGGTGCCGCCCTATTCGGTGGTGGTCTCGGGGAGCCTGCCCGGCAGGCCGCTGCCCGACGGCACGCCCGGCCCGCATCTTTACTGCGCCGTCATCGTCAAGACCGTCGACGCGCAGACGCGCTCCAAGACCGCCATCAACGAGCTGTTGCGCGATTGAGCCAAGGGCAGGGGACCCGCTGACGCATGGCAATTGACCCGGTTCTGCTGCTCGAGCGGTTGATTGCCTGCCCCTCGGTCACCCCCGAGCCGGCCGGCGTGCTCGACCTGCTCGAAATCGAGCTCGCGGCCTTGGGCTTTGCCGTCACCCGCCTGCGCTTTGCCGGCGACGGCTCCTATCCGGTGGACAATCTTTTCGCCACGCGCGGCACGGGCGGCCGCCGGCTGCTGTTCGCCGGCCATACCGATGTGGTGCCACCCGGCGACCCGGCCGGCTGGCGCGGCGATCCCTTCGTGCCGCGCCGGGCCGATGGGCGGCTTTACGGGCGGGGCGCCGCCGACATGAAATCGGGCATCGCCGCCTTCATTGCCGCCTGCGCCGCCATTCCCGCCGCGGCCGGCACCATCCAGCTGGCCATCACCAATGACGAGGAGGCCGACGCCGTCAACGGCACCGCCAGGCTGGTGCAGTGGATGGATGAAAACGGCCACGCCTTCGACTTCGCCATCGTCGGCGAGCCCAGTTCGGCCGACATGCTGGGCGACAGCATCAAGATCGGCCGGCGCGGCTCGTTTTCCGGCCGGGTGACGGTGGCCGGCACGCAGGGCCACGTCGCCTACCCCCAAAAAGCCAATAATCCCCTGCCGGTGCTGGCCGCTTTGGCCACGGCGCTGGGGGCCACGCCGCTCGATGGCGGCACCGCGCATTTCCCCGCCAGCAATCTCGAGCTCACCTCCATCGACGTGGGCAACGCAGTGGCCAATCTCATTCCGGCCGCCGGCAGCCTGCGCTTCAATATCCGCTACAACGACCTGTGGACCCCCGAGAGCCTGGAGCGCTGGGTGCGCGAGCGCCTCGCAGGCGTCGCGGCCAACGGCGCCGCCATCGGCTTCGAGGTGCTGGGGCGGCCCTCGCGGGCCTTTCTTTCGCCCCTTGGCCCGGATGTCGAGACGCTGGCCGCCGCCATCGCGGCGGTGACCGGCCGGCGCCCCGATTACGCCACCGGCGGCGGCACGTCCGATGCGCGCTTTCTCGCCGCCTACGGCCCGGTGGTGGAATGCGGGCTGGTCGGCACCACTATGCACCAGGCCGACGAATCCATCGCCCTCGACGATCTGGCCGGCCTCGTTGCCATCTATCGCGGCTTCATGACGCGCTTTTTCGACACCGCGCCGGCCCAAGGCTTTTGACGCTGCTCGGACTTGCCGCTATGGCTCTGAGTCTCTACAAGCTGACCGGCCGGGTGGCCGGGCCCGCCCCTTGAGACGAGACCGACCCTTGGCCAATCCGCAACAGCCCTTTCACGAAGAGATCGCCCAGGCGGTGCGCGGCTGCTGGGCGCTGGTCGCCGGCCGTCGCGAGGCGCCGTCCTATTTCGATTTTTCGCGCCGGGGCCTCGTGGGCAGCCTCATCGCCGTGCTGCTGGCCATGGCGCTGGCCGGCTTCGGCCCGGTGCTGCTGGGCCTGCCGGTGCAGCCGGGCACCGCCACCCAGTCGGTGCTGGTCAATGCCGTGCTGTTCGCCGCGCAGGCCGGCATGGGCTTCCTGGTGCTGCGCCAGATGGGCCGTCAGGATGGCTTCGTGCCCTATCTCGTGGCCTCCAACTGGGTGACGCTGGTGTCGGCGGTGCTGCTGCTCGTCTCGACGCTGTTCGGCGCCCTGGGGCTGTTCATGCTGGCGGCGGTCGCCATTTTCGCGCTGGTCACCTTCGTCAATATCGGCCGCTTCGTCGTCACCCTTTCGCCCCTGCAGATCGGCCTGCTGTTCGTGTCGCAGGCGGTGGGAGTGTTCCTCGCGCTGGGCGTCATCGCCCTGCTGCTGCCGGCGCCGATGCCGCTCTAATAGTCGACCTCGACCAGATAGAGCCCGGCGGCCGGCGCCATCGGCCCGCAGCGCCGGCGATCCGCCGCGTCGAGCGCCGCGCGCAGTTCGGCGGGCGCCCATTTGCCTTCCCCCACCAGCTTCAGCGAGCCCACCATGGAGCGCACCTGATGGTGCAGGAAACTGCGGGCGCTGGCGCTGATGGCGATCATCTCGCCATCGCCGCTGACCGTGAACGCATCCAGCGTGCGGATGGGGGACTTGGCCTGGCACTCGGCTGAGCGGAAGGTGGTGAAATCGTGCCGGCCCAGCAGCAATTGCGCCGCCGCGTTCATCCGTTCGACATCCAGCGGCACCGGCACGTGCCACACCTGGTGGCGCGCCAGCGCCGCCGGCGCCCGCCGGTTGAGGATGCGGTATTCGTAGTGCCGGGCCCTCGCCGAAAAGCGCGCCTCGAACGTGGTGTCCACCGCCGCGCTTTCCACCACCACCACCGGGTGCGGCCGCAAATGATAGTTGAGCGCCTCGCGGATGCGGAACGGGTCCCAGGCCTTCTCGAGGTCGATATGCACCACCTGGCCCAGCGCGTGCACGCCCGCATCGGTGCGCCCCGCCGCCTGGCTGGTGACGGTCTCGCCGGAAAACCGCGCCACCGCCTCTTCCAGCGCCTCTTGCACGCTCAGCCGGTCCGCCTGCCGCTGCCAGCCGCAGAACGGGGTGCCGTCATATTCGATGGTGAGCCTGTAGCGCGGCATCAGGCCACGGCGCCGGGCAGGGTCCCCGCGCCGCGCAGGAACGCCGCCGCGTCCATGGCACCCTTGCCCTCGCGCTGCACCTGCACCAGCCGCACCGCGCCATTGCCGCAGGCGATGGTGAAATCGGCGCCCAACAGCGTGCCGGGCGCGCCGGCGCCCTCGGCCAGCCGGGCGCGCAGCGCCTTGATCCGCACCGTCTTGCCGCCCAGCTCCATCTCGAACCAGGCGCCGGGAAAGGGCGACAACCCCCTGATGCGGTTGTGCACCTCGGCGGCGGGCCGGGAAAAATCGAGCCGCGCCTCGGCCTTCTCGATCTTGGCGGCATAGGTGGCGCCGGTTGCGGGCTGCGGGGTGAAATCGAGGCTCCCCCGCTCCAGCGCCGCCAGTGCCCGGCCCATCAGGTCGGCGCCCAGCCGCATCATCTGGTCGTGCAATTCGCCTGCCGTCATGTCGGGGCCGATGGCGATGATTTCGCTGGGACCCATGGGGCCGGTATCGAGCCCTTCATCCATGCGCATCACCACGAGGCCCGTCTGCCGGTCGCCGGCCAGCACCGCCCGCTGGATCGGCGCCGCGCCGCGCCAGCGCGGCAGCAGCGAACCGTGCAGGTTGAGACAGCCATAGTCGGGCGCTTCGAGAATGGCGCGCGGCAGCAGCAGGCCATAGGCCACCACCACCGCCACTTCGGCCCCCAGTGAGGCGAACTGCGCCTGCTCGGCCTCGCCCTTGAGCGAGCGCGGCGTAAAGACGGGAATGCCAAAACTTTCGGCCGCCGCGTGCACCGGGCTGCGGCGCTCCGCCTGGCCACGCCCCGCCGGCTTGGGGGCCCGCGTATAGACCGCGAGCACCTCGTGCCCGGCCGCCACGATCTCGGTCAGCGTCGGCACGGCAAAGTCGGGCGTGCCCATGAAGACGACGCGCATGGGGCAGGCTCCCTTGTGGCAAAGACGGCCTAGACGGCGGCGCGCCGCGCGGCCTTCTCGAATTTCTTGAGCACGCGGTCGCGCTTCAGGCGGCTGAGATAGTCGATATAGAGCACGCCATCGAGATGGTCGATCTCGTGCTGCACGCACACCGCGAACCGCCCTTCGGCCTGCGTCTGCACCGGCTTGCCCTCAAGATCGGTATACTGCACCGTCACGTTGTTGGGCCGCTCGACCTCATAATAGAGCTCCGGGATGGAGAGGCACCCTTCCTCGGTGGTCTGGATCTGCTCGCCGACCTCGGTGATCTCGGGATTGACCATCACCAGCGGGTTGGGCTTTTCGTCCTCCCCCGCCAGGTCCATCACCACGAGCCGCTTCATCACCCCCAATTGCGTCGCGGCCAGGCCGATGCCGGGCGCGTCGTACATGGTGTCCAGCATATCCTTGGCCAGCGCCCGGATCTCGTCGTCGATCTCCACGATGGGGTCGGCGACGGCGCGCAGCCTTGCGTCGGGAAGGGTCAGGATAGGGCGAACGGCCATGGCGAGAAGTCCGAGAAAAAAGGGATTTGCTCTCGATATGGTATTTGCGCCGCCGCGGTCAACCACGCCGCGCCGTGCGGGAACATTCTGTGAACGCCCGAATCGGTCTACAAGGTCCCCATGGAAACCGTGCTCTTCGACCTTGGCGGCCTCCCCGTCACCCCGCCCCTGGCGCTGGCCGGCGCCGCCGTGCTGCTGCTGGCGCTGCTCGCCGTGGCCGCCATCGCCATGGCCCGTGCCGGCGCGCGCAGCGCCGCCGCGGCGGCGCAGCAGGCCGCCGAGCAGTTGCGTGCCAATTTTCTCGAACAGCTCGCCGGCCGCGACCAGCGCATCCGCGAGCTCGACCAGCAACTGGCCGCCGAGCGCGACAAGGCCGCCGGGCAACTGGCCGACGAGCGCGAGAAAAACAGCGGCCTCGTGGCCGAGCTGGCGGCCATGCGCACCCGGCTCGACGAGCAGGGGCGGCAGAACGAAGCCAATCTTAAGCGCTTCCTCGAAGCGCGCCAGCAGATGACCGACGAGTTCAAGGCCATCGCCGGCGACGTGCTGCGCAGCCATAGCGAGACGTTCACCAAACAGAACCGCGAGCAGGTCGACGGACTGTTGAAACCGCTGCGCGAAAAGATCGGCGAGTTCCACCAGGGCCTCATCCGCGACCGTTCCGCCATGGCCGAGCAGATCCGGGCGCTGGCCGAAAGCAATGTGCAGATCACCACCGAGGCGCAGAACCTCACCCGCGCCCTCAAGGGCAATTCCCAGACCCAGGGCGCCTGGGGCGAAATGATCCTCTCCACCATTCTCGAACAGTCGGGCCTGCGCGAGGGCGAGCAGTTCGTCACCCAGCACAGCCACCAGGCCGAGGATGGCGGCCGGCTGCGCACCGACGTGGAAATCCGCCTGCCCAATGGCGACGTGCTGATCATCGATTCCAAGGTGTCGCTCACCGCCTTCGAGGCGTACGTGAACGGCGAGGACGAGACGCGCGACACCCATCTGCGCGCCCATATCGAATCGGTGCGCGGCCATATTCGCACCCTGGGCGACAAGACCTATCACCGCGCCGCCGGCTCGCGGCTCGACTATGTGATGATGTTCGTGCCCATCGAATCGGCGCTGGCGACGGCCATCCAGAACGACGCCAAGCTGGTCGAGTTCGGCATGAGCAAGGGCGTCATGCTGACCACGCCCACCACGCTGATGACGGTGCTGCGCACGGTGCGCAATGTCTGGGACATCGAAAAACGCCACCGCAATGCCGAGGAAATCGCAGAGCGGGCCGGCGCCCTCTACGACAAGGTCGCCGGCTTCCTCGACACCATGGACAAGGTGGGCGACAGCATCGCCAGAAGCCAGCAGACCTTCCAGAAGGCGCGCGACCAATTGTCGACGGGCCGGGGCAATGTGGTGCGCCAGGTGGAGATGCTGCGCGAGTTGGGCGCCAAGGCCAGCAAGCCCCTGCCGGCCAATTGGGAGGGCGGCGGCGACGAGCCGCCGGCGCTGCGCCTCGTCCGCGACGAGCCCGGCGACCTCGCCTGAGGCGATCACATTCGCTGTCGCCGCCGAAACCGCGCGGCGCCCGTTGCGTTTGCCTTGATTGCCCCCAGCATGAAGGGAGACGATCATGGTGCACACGCCTGACCATCCCGGCAGCCTCGTGCCGCAGGAGATCGATTTCGACACGGCCGACCAGCCCGGCATCGCCCAGCCCTACAGCCAGGCGGAAATCGAGGATTTGCTCTACGGCTCCGACCGCCCGGCCCGCGAGCGGCTGGCGCGGCTCGAGGAAATCCGCGCCGAGCTCGGCACCCGCGAAAGCGGCGATTTCGGTGGCCACGACCCCGCCGCCCTCCTGGCGGCCATCGCCGGCGCCATCGCCCAGTTGCGCAGCGATCTCGACGGTGAGGAGGCCCTCGGTGCCGTCACCGTCGAGCCGGCCGAGCACCTGCACGCGCTCTCGCCCGACGACGAAGCCCAGCGCCAGGCGCTGGAAGAGGGCGAGGAGGCCTTTTACGAGGACGACGAGGACGGCCCCGCCGACGACGACCACTGGGACGGTAGCTCCGAATTCCGCCCCGACCTGAATTAAAGCGCGGCCGGCGCTTTTCCTTCCTCCGCACCGCCGCTGCCCACGGGCGTGACCCGTGGGCCAGTCGGAGCGCCGTTGCTGCTGCGCCCCCCACCGGGCCATTCCCCCGACAGCGGGAACCTCCGTCATCCCTTTCGCAAGCCCAACAGCGGTCCCCGCTGTCGCAAAGATGACGGCGGGGTGGCACCCCCACACCCCCGCAAAAAATGGCGCCACGGCGGGTGTTGGCAGGGCGTTCGCAAGACTTTAGAATGGCTCTGACCTGTGCCGGGCGCACCGTTGCGCGCCAAGGGTTTAGTCGCTGGTGCGCGTCGAATTGACCTATGTCAATGCGCGTTTCCGGGGGCTAGTTAGGGAACCATCGCAGGCTGGGACCGGTGCCCGGCACTCGATGCAAGAGGACTGGCCCCATGGATTATCGCGGTATTTTCGAGGACGCAGTGGATTCATTGCGGGCGGAGAAGCGCTATCGCGTCTTCGCCGACATCGAGCGCATCGCCGGGCGTTTTCCGCGCGCCCGCTACCGCGACGACGCCGACAATGCCCGCGAGATCACCATCTGGTGCTCCAACGACTATCTGGGCATGGGCCAGCATGAAAAGGTCGTCGCCGCCATGCAGGAAACGGCCGGCCGGCTGGGTGCCGGCTCGGGCGGTACGCGCAATATTTCGGGCACCAACCGGCCGCTGGTGGAGCTGGAGCGCTCGCTGGCCGACCTGCACCGCAAGGAAGCGGCGCTGGTGTTCACCTCCGGCTTCGTCTCCAACGAGGCCTCGATTTCCACCATCGCCCGGCTGCTGCCCGGCTGCGTCATCTTTTCCGACCAGCTCAACCACGCCTCGATGATCCAGGGCGTGCGCCAGTCGGGCATGGAAAAGAAGATTTTCCGCCATAACGACGTGGCGCATCTGCGCGAATTGCTGAGCCAGGTGGACCGCAAGCGCCCGAAGCTCATCTGCTTTGAATCGGTGTATTCGATGGATGGCGACGTCGCCCCCATCCGCGAGATCTGTGACCTCGCCGAGGAATTCGGCGCGCTGACCTATATCGACGAGGTCCACGCGGTGGGCATTTACGGCCCGCGCGGCGGCGGCATCGCCGAGCGCGAGGGTCTGATGGAGCGCATCGACGTCATCGAGGGCACGCTGGCCAAGGGGTTCGGCGTCATGGGCGGCTATATCGCCGCCAACAAGGCCATTACCGATGCCGTGCGCTCCTACGCGCCCGAATTCATCTTCACCACCTCGCTGCCGCCGGCGCTGTGCGCCGCCGCGCGGGCCTCGATCGAGCACCTCAAGGCCGATGGCGCCGGGCGCGAGCAGCACCAGCGCCAGGCGCGGCTGACCAAGGCCATCCTGCTCGACGCCGGCCTGCCGGTGATGGAGACCCAGACCCATATCGTGCCGCTGATCGTGGGCGATGCGCGGCTGGTCAAGGCCGCCAGCGACATGCTGATGGACAAGCACAACATCTATATCCAGCCCATCAACTATCCCACCGTGCCGCGCGGCACCGAGCGGCTGCGCATCACCCCGACACCGCTGCACACCGACGAGATGATCTTCGAATTGCGCCACGCCCTGGTCAGCGTCTGGGCCAGCCTCGAAATCCCGCGCGTCGAAGCCGACCCCGCCATCACCGCCAGCAAGCTCACCTCCGGCGACCTCACCCTGCCCACCGTCGGCGGCTGAGCCCTCCTTCGCCCGTCCGCCGGGTCACCCCTCTCCCCTCGTGGGAGAGGGTGGATCGGCCGTCAGGCCGAGACGGGTGAGGGGCGCCGGCCTATCGGTTCCTGCCTCCAGCCCTCCCCACCCTCCGACGCTGCCCGCGGACCCGATCCGCGGGCCGATAAGGGCGCCCGTGCCGATGGAAAGCGGCCACCGGGTCACGCCCGGCGGCAGCGCGGGGGTGGTATTGGTTAAAAAAACTCAGCTCGTGAGCACGATCCGCATCAGGTCCGCCGTGTTGCGGGCGCCGAGCTTTTCCATCACCCGGGCGCGGTGCACCTCGATGGTACGGGGGGAAATGCCCAGTTCGCGCCCGGCCTCCTTGTTGGACTGGCCATTGGTGATCAGTTGCAGCACCTCGCGCTCGCGCGGGGTCAGCTGGGCGAAGCCGCGCACTTCTACCGGCCGCCGGCCGCCCTGCATGGCGCCCAGATGCACGTCGCGGCGCAGCGCGTCGCGGATGACGGTGAGCAGGTGCTCGCTGTCGATCGGCTTGCCGAGCACGTCGGTGGCGCCCAGCTTCATGGCGGTGACGGCTGCTTCGAGGCGCGGCGCATTGGCCAGCATCACCACCGGCGCGCCGGTGCGCAGCGCCTTGACGCGCCGTAGCAGCACGATGCCGCTTTCCTCCCCCAGCTCCAGGTTGATCACCGCCACGTCCGGCCGCCGCCGGTCCAGCATGGAGATGAAATGCGCCGCCTCGGTGGAAAAGGTGGTCTGGAACCCTTCGAGGCGGAACAGCACGCTCAATGCCTCGCAGGTGCCCGCATCGGCGTCGGCGATATGGACCAGCCGGTCCCGGTTCAGGAAGGAATGGTAGTAATGCTCGCTGCTCATCGTGCCTTGCCCCCGCATGCGCTGCAAATGGATGGCGGTCACCGGGCACCGCCATGCGGACCCGCCGGCATCCCGCCGGTGGCCGAACACCGCACTGCCCCGGCGTTTCGCAAGTGTAGTTTGCGCTAGGTGTTGACGCCCACCGATATGGACTATCCGTAGGATCGACTACCTAGGTTTTAGGTATATATGCCTAAAATTACCACGTCAACTGATGATATTCCTAGATCACACGACGAAAAACGGCCGGAGCAATTTCCGGCCGCTTTCAACCTCATGGGCCTCGTCAGGCCTTCTGGGTGCGAATCGCGTCGCGGATTTCGGTCAGCAGCACTTCCTCGCGGCTGGGGGCGGCGGCTTCCTCCACCGGCTCCTTGGCGGCTTCGCGCTTCATCGAGTTGATGGCCTTGACCACGAGGAACAGCACGAAGGCGATGATGGTGAATTTCACCACCGCATTGATGAACAGCCCGACATTGAGCGTGGCGACGCCCGCCGCCTTGGCCGCCGCGAGCGAGGGCACCGCGACATTGTCGGGGTTGGACAGCACGACGAAGAGATTGGAAAAATCGATGCCGCCGATGATGAGGCCGATGACCGGCATGAAGATGTCGTCGACGATCGAGGAGACGATGGCGCCGAAAGCGGCGCCGATGATGACGCCGATCGCCAGGTCGATCATGTTGCCCTTGATGGCAAAATCCCGGAATTCCTTGAATACGCTCATAGTGGCCCTCTGCCTGCTCGCAAAGCGTCCGCGCGGACGTCCCGCTGGGTTAACAATGGTTTACGATGACCGAGGTCGCGGCCAAATTCAATGGGCCATTGGCGTGTCTTGAACTGGCGCGGTGCGGGGCGGATAACAGGCAGGAGCACTCTCACCCGACCCCTGGACCCGAAGGCCATGCCCCTGCCTGCGCAAAATCCGGCCGACAGCCTGTTGCAGGCCCTCGATTTCGTGCCCCAGGGCGTCGCCCTGTTCGACGCCGGCCTGCGGCTCGTCACCTCCAACCGGCGCTACAATTTACTGCTGGCCCTGCCCGAGGAGCTGACGCGCCCCGGCGCCTCGCTGTTCGATATCGCGCTTTTTACCGCCGAGCGCGGCGACCTGGGACCGGGCGACCCCACGCAACTGGCGGCCGCCCGCCTCAACCTGCTCACCTCGGCCCCCACCACGGTCAGCCAGCGGCTGGCGGCCAGCGGCCAGGCGCTGGAGTTTCATTCCAGCCGCCTGCCCAATGGCGGCCTCGTCATCTCCTTTTCCGACGTCACCGGCCGGGTGCTGGCGGAAAAGGAGATCGAGCAGGTCAACCAGACGCTGGAGGGCCGGGTCAAGGAGCGCACCGCGGCGCTGACCCGCGTCAATGCCGAGCTCGAGATCGCCCGCGCCAAGGCCGACGCGGCCAATCACGACAAGACGCGGTTCCTCGCCGCCGCCAGCCACGACCTGTTGCAGCCGCTCAACGCCGCCCGCCTCTATACCTCCACCCTCATCGAGCGCGCCAAGTCCACCGCCTTTGCCGAACTGGCCAATTCCATCGAAGCCTCGCTGACGGCGGTGGAAGACATCATGGCCGCGCTGCTCGATATCTCGCGCATCGATTCGGGGGCGTTGCGGCCGATGCCAGCGCCGGTCAGCGCCCAGGAACTGCTCAAGAAGATCGAGGTGGAGTTCGCTCCCATGGCGCGCGGCCGGCGCATCGCCCTGCGCATCGTGCGCAGCCGCCGCACCGTGCTGGTCGACCGCACGCTCGTGGGCCGCATCGTGCAGAACCTGGTCTCCAACGCCATCAAATACACGCCCGAGGGCGGCAAGGTGCTGGTGGGGCTGCGGCACCGCGGCGCGCGCCTGCGGCTCGACGTGGTCGATACCGGCATCGGCTTCAACCGCGACCAGCATCGGCTGCTGTTCGCCGAATTTTCCCGGCTGGAGCGCGGCGCCCGCATGGCGCACGGGCTGGGGCTGGGCCTTTCCATCGTGCAGCGGCTGGTGGCGGCGCTGGACCTGACGCTGGAACTGGACAGCCGCGAAGGGCACGGCTCGCGCTTCTCGCTCTACCTGCCCTTGGTGCGGCAGGCGCGCGTCGCCGACGCCGCCGAGCCGGCGCCACCCGAGCCCGGCTTCGGCACCATGGACCTGAAAGTGCTGTGCGTCGACAATGAGCGCGCCATCCTCGAAGCCATGGAGGGGCTGCTGGGCCATTGGGGGTGCGACGTGCGCACCGCGCTCTCGCTCAAGCAGATCGACCGCGAGCACCTGCTCGAGGGCTGGTATCCCGATCTGGTGCTCATGGACTACCATCTCGAGCAGACTTCCGGGCTCGACGCCATCGAGTGGCTGCGCCACAATCTGGGCGGCCACCTGCCCGCCGCGCTGGTCACCGCCGACCGCAGCCCGGCGGTGCGGGCCCTTGCCGAGGATCGCGGCATCGCCGTCATCACCAAGCCGGTCAAGCCCGCCGCCCTGCGCGCCACCATCAGCGGCCTCGCCAACCAGAGCGGCCGCAGCAACAAGCGCCTCGGCTAGAAGAGGGCGCCGGCGCCTGCAAGCCTTGCCCCCACGCCGTCATCCCCGCGCATGCGGGGACCTCCGTTTGATCCTGCAAGGGGTAACGAAGGTTCCCGCATGCGCGGGAATGACCCGGTGTGGAAGGTGAACGAAAGAACGGCAATGGCGGCGTAAAACGCTTCAGCCCCCGCGCCACACCGGTTCGCCGACGATGGGCAGGTTGTAGGCCTCGCGCACCACGTCCCAGCCTTCCTCGGCGGTATCGACCACGGTGAACAGTTCCGGGTCGGTGGGGGCGATGGTGCCGGCCTCGGCCAGCGCCTCGAGGTCGATGACGCGGGTCCAGAAATCCGAGCCGAACAGCAGCACCGGCACGCGGTCCATGCGGCCGGTCTGGATCAGGGTCAGCGTCTCGAAGAATTCGTCCAGCGTGCCGAAACCGCCCGGAAACACCGCCACCACCTTGGCGCGCAGCAGGAAATGGATCTTGCGGGTGGCGAAATAGTGGAAGTTGAAGCTGAGGTCGGGGGTAACGTAGAGATTGGGCGCCTGCTCGTGCGGCAGCACGATATTGAAGGCGATGGAGGGCGCGCCCATGTCGGCGGCGCCGCGATTGCCCGCCTCCATGACGCCGGGGCCGCCGCCGGTCACCACCACATATTCCTTGAAATCGGTGGCCGCCGAGGTCTGCGCGGCCAGTTGCGCGAAGCGCCTCGCTTCCTCGTAATAGCGCGAGGCCGCTTCGAGATTGCGCTTTTGCGTCTCGTTCTTGGCGGCCCAGGCCGGCTTGCCCGGCTCGGGAATGCGCGCGCCGCCGAACAGCACCACGGTCGAGGTGATGCCGTGCTCGCGCAGGCGGAACTCGGGTTTGAGATATTCGAGCTGGAAGCGGACGCCGCGCGTATCCTCGGAGGTCATGAACTCGTCGTCGGCAAAGGCCAGCCGGTAGGCGGCGCTCTGCGTCTGCGGGGTCTGGGGTGCCTTGCGGGAGGCGGCGATGTCCTCGCGTGAGGTGCGCAGCGGTGTCGGGTGGCGTCTGGCCACGGGCTTCTCCTTGGTCCCTGGCGCGACGCGCCCTTGTCGAAAGGGCATAACCAGCGCCGCCTGTTCGGGCAAGGGCCGTCAGCGGGCGGGCAAATCGCGCCGCCCCTTGCATCGCCCGCCGCGAGCCCGCATATAGGGCGCCGGGAGGTTGGCGCGGACGTGTTCCTCGCCAACCGGGTCAGGTCCGGAAGGAAGCAGCCCCAACGAGATCCGCACGGGTCGTTGCCAGCCTCCTACTCAGCTGTTCAAACCGGGCATTTGACGGCGCGAAAAGGCCTGCGGCCTTTTGCGGAACCGGCGCCATTGCCCTATGGTTGCAAGCATGATCCAAGGCAGATTCCCGGCTAGGCGAAACGATGGAGGGCTCGATGGCTGACGCACCCGCCGCGCCCTATCTCGTTCTCGCCCGCAAATACCGGCCGCGCGACTTTTCCACCCTGGTGGGGCAGGATGCCATGGTGCAGACGCTGGGCAATGCGTTCGCGCAGAACCGCATCCACCACGCCTTCATCCTTACCGGCGTGCGCGGCGTCGGCAAGACCACCACCGCCCGCATCCTGGCGCGCGCCTTCAACTACGAGGACGAAAGCGGCCGCCACCCGACGCTGGAGCTGGAAAAGGAAGGCACCCATTGCCGCGCCATCATCGAGGGGCGGCACGTCGACGTCGTCGAGATGGACGCCGCCTCCAATACCGGCATCAACGACATTCGCGAGATTATCGATTCGGTCAAATACGGGCCGGTCTCGGCGCCCTACAAGGTCTATGTGATCGACGAGGTGCACATGCTCTCGACGGCCGCCTTCAACGGGTTGCTCAAGACCCTGGAAGAGCCGCCGCCCTATGTGAAGTTCATCTTCGCCACTACCGAAATCCGCAAGGTGCCGATCACCATATTGTCGCGCTGCCAGCGTTTCGACCTGCGGCGCATCCCGGCGGAGGTGATGACCGCCTATCTCGAGGACATTCTCGGGCAGGAAGCCATTGCCTTCGAGCCGGACGCGCTGGCCATGATCGTGCGGGCCGGCGAGGGCTCGGCGCGCGACAGCCTCAGCCTGCTCGACCAGGCGATCGCCCATGGCGGGGGCACCGTGGCCGCCGCCACCGTCAAGGCCATGCTGGGCCTGGGGGACCGGGCCCGGGTGATCGACCTCTTCGAAGCGGTGATGGGCGGGCGCATCGCCGAGGCGCTGGCGGGCCTGCGCGACCTGTACGAGCTGGGCGCCGATCCGCAGACGCTGCTGGCGGACTTGGCCGAATTCACCCATCTGGTCACCCGCATCAAGGTGGTGCCGGCCGCCGCCGACGACGCGGCGCTGACCCCGGACGAGCGCACGCGCGGCGCCGAGCTGGCGCAAAAGCTGCCCATGCGGGCGCTGACGCGCGCCTGGCAGATCCTGTTCAAGGGCACCGAGGAAACCGCGCGCGCCGGCAATGGCCTGCAGGCGGCGGAAATGACGCTGATCCGCCTCGCCTACGCGGCCGACCTGCCCAGCCCCGACGAGGTGATCACGCGGCTGACCCAGCCGGGCGGGTCGCCGGCAGCCCCGGCACCGGCGTCTTCCGCCCCGACTGCCCTGCCGCCGCGCCAGCCGGCCGGCCCGAGCGCCCTGCGCGCCGAGGCGGCGCGGCCGCTGCCCGCCGCGGCGCCGGCCCCGGCCAGCCGGCCGCAGGCGGTGGCGCAGCCGGCCCTTGCCACGATCGCCAGCTACAAGGACCTCATCGCCCTCGCCACGGCCAAGCGCGACGTGCTGGTCAAGCTGGCGCTGGAAAGCCAGCTGCGGCCGGTCTCGTTCGAACAGGGCCGCATCGAGGTGGCGCTGGCCGAGGGCGCCGATCCGGGCATCATCGCCACGCTTTCGGCGCGGTTGCAGAGCTGGACCGGCGCGCGCTGGTTCGTCACCGTCTCCACGCGCCCGCCCGAAGGGCTCACCCTGCGCCAGGAAGCCGAGCAGCGCCAGCAGGCGGCGGCGGCGGCGGCGCATGACGATCCGCTGGTCAAGGCCATCATCGAGGCCTTTCCCGGCGCCAAGCTGGTCAATGTGACGGTGCGCGACGACGACGCCGCCGCGCCGGAGCTCGCTCCGCCCCCACCCGAAGAGGACGACGAATGAAAGACATCATGGGCATGATGAAGGCCGCCGGCGAAATGAAGGCGAAGATGGACGCCATGCAGGCCGAATTGGCCGAGCTGGTGGTCGAGGGGCGCGCCGCCGGCGGCATGGTCAGCGTCAGCCTGTCGGGCAAGGGCGAGATGAAGGGGATCAGCATCGACCCCGCCCTCGTCAGGCCCGACGAGGTGGAAGTGCTCGAGGACCTGGTGGTCGCCGCCTATAACGACGCCAGGGAAAAGAGCGAGGCGGAAATGCAGCGCAAGATGGCCGAGGTGACGGCCGGCCTGCCGCTGCCGCCCGGCATGAAGCTGCCGTTCTAGGGTATTGGTGAGCGGCAGATGGCTTCCGGCGGTCCCGAAATCGAACAGTTGATCCAGTTGCTGGCGCGCCTGCCGGGGCTGGGGCCGCGCTCGGCGCGCCGGGCGGTGCTGCACCTCATCAAGCGCAAGGAGCAGCTGATGATCCCGCTCTCGGCGGCGCTGGACCGCGCGGTGACGGCGGTGCGCAGCTGCGAGATTTGCGGCAATGTCGATACCATCAGCCCCTGCGGCATCTGTGCCGATCCGCGGCGCGGCGACAGCGGCATCCTCATCGTGGTGGAGGACGTGGCCGATCTCTGGGCGCTGGAGCGCGCCGGGGTGGGGCAGGTGCGCTACCACGTGCTGGGCGGCGTGCTCTCGCCGCTCGACGGGGTGGGGCCGGACGACCTCAATCTCGACGGGCTGGTGGCCCGGGCGCCCGACTATGCCGAAATCGTCCTGGCCATGAACGCCACGGTCGAAGGCCAGACCACCGCCCATTACATCACCGACCGGCTGGCCGGCAGCGGCGTCAGGATCACCCGCCTCGCCCATGGCGTGCCGGTGGGGGGCGAGCTGGACTATCTCGACGACGGCACGCTGAGCCAGGCGCTCAAGGCCCGCACCGCGCTCTAAAAGCGTTTCACCGCCAAACGGAATCGGCAGTTTGCTTCCCCAGCCGCGACCACTGGGCTGCCCCCGGGTCTTCGCCCGGGGGCAGCGTCTCTAGGCGCCGTTTCCAAAAATACCGGGACTCTCCCCGCCCCCGCCCGAGCGCGCGGCCTTGCGCCAATCATGCACACCCCCCCTTTTTGCGGGTTAACCGGCCGCTGCGCATGGTGTTGAACCTATTGGCCGATTGCGCTTACATCGTCGGGAAAGCTGAGGGGCTTTCGGGAGGGGACAATGAAGAGCTTTTCGTCGTCCAGCTTTGCCGGGCAGCACGCCGACGCCTTGCAGCGCGTCCATGCCGAGGCGCAGCGGCATCCACAGGCGCTGTTCAGCGATTTCCAGTGGTTTCTCTACGAGGGGCGGGACACGGTGTTCTTCACCGCCTTTTCCAGCCAGTCCTACGACCGGGAGACTCTGGCCAACATGGTGGCCGAGATGGTGGCGCTGGCGCCGCAGCTGACGCATGGCTTCGTCGGCGCCCAACCCGGCCAGCCCTTTCCCAAGCACCTGCTCGACGCCATCATCTCGGTTGAGACGGTCGAGACGCTGGACGGCTATCCCGATAAATGGCTGGGCAAGTCGGGCGATATTTTCGAGCGCCGCGACCTGCCGCTGTTCCGCGTCATGGCGGCGGTGCGGCGCGACGGCCCCGATGCGGCGGGACGCGCTTCGGTCATCCAGGTGCGCTCCAGCCACGCGGTGCTGGAAGGCTCCGATTCGGCCCTGCTCACCCGCTCGCAACTGGCCGGGCACGGCGTGCAGTCCGACGCCGCCAACAAGCTGGCCTGGTCGGCCCGCCTCGCCAGCGCCCTGCGCGGCGGTGGCACGGCGCTGCTCTATCTCCTCGCTGCCTGGGTGCTGGCGCCGCCGGCCCGCCCCTGGGGCTTTCGCACGCTGGCGCTCGACCGGCACCGGCTGCGGCGCCTCGCCAACAAGCTGGGGGTGCGCCAGCGCTCGCTGCTCTTCGCGCTCGTCACCCACGCCCTTAACGGCGAGGGGGCGGCCAAGCACATGAGCAGGAAGGTGATCGGCGCCGCCTACACCATGCTCGACACCCGCCGCAACAATGCCGACGACGACTTTTTCCGCGTCCGGGCGCTGGAGGCCAAATTCACCGTCATGGCGGATTTCGTCGACTATGTGCGGGCCGTCGACGATACGGTGGCCGGCATCGAGCAGAAGGACATCACTTCCTTCCAGGTGGTGATCCTGTCCATGTTCAAGGCGCTGCGCCGCATCAACCGCCTGCTGCCCTTCCTGCCGGGCCGCCGCTTCTGGCGCTTCAATGGCGGCCTGCATATCGTGCTCACCCTGGTGCCGCCGCACCGCACCTATGGCCCGCTCACCCACGGCATCGTCGAGCCCATCTATTGCGGCGCCTGGCATCCCGAGGCCAATATCTGCACCTTCTGCCCGGGGCGCGACTACATCACGCTCAACTTCTCGCTCGAACAGCGCCATTTGCCCAATGTCGACAAGATCCTCGCCCTGCTCGAGGAGACGGAACGCCGCGACGTCGGCCCCCACACCAAAAAGCCCGCGGTGGCGCTGCTGCACTGACGGAGTGACGCCACCGGCGCTTGCCGGGGGCGGGGCGCAAGGCGCTTCAATGCGGCCGTCAAACCCTCTAAGGGGTAAGGACCGTCCCCAAGAGGAAAGCCGCCCATGCCCTACGCCACCTATCCCAGCCTGCAGGATCGTCCCGTCGTCATTTCCGGCGGCGCCTCGGGCATCGGCGAGGCGCTGGTCCGGCATTTTGCCGCCCAGGGGGCGCGCGTCGGCTTTGTCGATATCGCGCAAGAGGCCGGCACGGCGCTGGCGGCGGAACTGACGGCGGCCGGGCAGGCGGTGCGCTTCACCCCCTGCGACGTCACCGACACCGCCGCCTACCAGGCCGCCATCGCCGGCTTTGCCGCCGCCCATGGCGACGCGCTGGTGCTGGTCAACAACGCCGCCCATGACGAGCGGCACGACTGGGCGCAGGTGACCCCCGAGGAATGGGACCGGCGCCTCGCCGTCAATCTCAAGCACGCTTTTTTTGCCAGCCAGGCGGTGGCGCCGGGCATGGCGCGCGCCGGCACGGGCGCCATCATCAATTTCGGCTCGATCAGCTGGATGGTGCTGACCCCGGCGATCCCGCTCTACGAAACCGCCAAGGCGGCCATGCACGGGCTGACCCGCGCGCTGGCGCGCGAGCTGGGCGGCTCGGGCATCCGCGTCAATTCCCTGGTGCCGGGCGCCGTCATCACCCAGCGCCAGCTCGAGCTGTGGCTCACCCCCGAAAGCCTGCGCGAGATCGAGGCCAGCCAGGCGCTGCCGGGCCAGGTCATGCCTGCCGATTGCGCCCGCATGGCGCTGTTCCTGGCCGCCGACGACAGCGCCATGATTTCCGGCCAGCACTTCCTTGTCGACGGCGGCTGGGCCAATACTTGAGCGTGGGCGCCGTTCATCCGGCATTCATCACTTTCATCTTACCACGCTCCTGCCTTATTGCAGGGGCACCACAAGGCCACTCCAATTCAAGCATCCTTCGGGGGATAGATATCATGAAGTCGAAGCTCATCGTCGCCTGCGTCGCGGCCCTGGCGCTCAGCGCCTGCACCACCACCGACCCCTATACCGGTCAGGGCAAGCTCTCCAACACCGCCGGCGGCACGCTGCTGGGCGCGGGTGGCGGCGCGGTGGCCGGTGCCATTGTCGGCGCGGCGGTGGGCGGTGATCCGCGTGTCGGGGCGCTGATCGGCGCCGGCGTCGGCGGCCTCACGGGCGCGGCCATCGGCAATTACATGGACCAGCAGGAAGCCGAGTTGCGCGCCCAGTTGCAGGGCACCGGCGTCTCGGTGACGCGCGTCGGCGATCAGATCCTGCTCAACATGCCCTCCAACATCACCTTCGCCACCGATTCTTCCACCGTGCAGCCGCAGTTCAACCAGACGCTGGTCTCGGTGGCGCTGGTGCTCAAGAAGTTCAACAAGACCATCGTTGACGTCTACGGCCACACCGACAGCCAGGGCGACGACGCCTACAACCTGTCGCTCAGCCAGCGCCGCGCCGTCTCGGTCGCCACCATCCTGGCCAATCAGGGCATCGACCAGCGCCGCTTCTATATCGAGGGCAAGGGCGAGACGACCCCGGTCGCGTCCAACGCCACCGAAAGCGGGCGCGCCCAGAACCGGCGCGTGGAAATCCAGATTTCGCCCATCCAGGGCTGATCTTTTCCCCTATACGCCCCTTACGAAACGCGGCCTTGCGGGGCCGCGTTTTTTATTGCCCCGCCGGGGCGGCCGGGCTTTCCACCACCGGTTCGGCGGTCGGCGTGCCGCTCTGCACATCGGTGCCCGGCGCGCCGTTCAGCCACTGCATGGCAAACAGCACCGCCACGATGATGGCGAGGGCGAGGATGCCGTAGAGCCACCAATTGGTCGGCCCGGTGGCGCCCACGCTGGGCGCGTCGCCGCGGGCGATTTCGATCCCCGAATCGTCGGGCACGTCGATCGTGGCGCCGGTTTCATCCACCAGCACATCCACCTTGGCGACTTCCGGGGCGTCGCCCTCGCGCGGTTCGGCCATCTTGCTTCTCCCTTTGCAAAACAATTGCCGCCGCCCTCTCGCCCGCCGGCGGGCGGGGGCGGTCTATGGCTTCAATGCCGCGGGCGCGCCGCCGGTTCCGGCGGGCCACCGCCGGCGATCACATCTTCGCCGCCGGGGAAACCCTGCGCCGCGCCTCGCGTTGGCTTGGCATACCCCTCTCATAAGGAGCATCAAAATGGCCTATGACGACGTTCGCACCGCCAAGCCCGATCTCAAGGAGACGCATGACCTCATCGCCTCCGACAAGGTCGAGGGCACCAAGGTCTACGATCCTGCCGGCGAGCATATCGGCTCGATCGAACGCATCCTCGTGGAAAAGCGCAGCGGCAAGGTCTCCTACGCGGTGCTGAGCTTCGGCGGTTTCCTCGGCATGGGGCACGAGCATTATCCGCTCCCCTGGTCCAAGCTCGAATATGACGAGGAGCTGGGCGGCTACCGCATCGACGTCACCAAGGAGCAGATCGAAGGCGCCCCGCATTACGAGCGCGAGGATGCCGATTTCTGGACCGCCGAGAACGGCCGCCGCGTCTACGACTATTACGGCGTGGTTCCCTACTGGCTCTAAGCGCCTCGCGCTGCCATAGCCGCGCCCATGGCCGGCGCTTCCCTTGCCGGGGAAGCGCCGGTTTTTGCATCGGTCTTGCCGGCGGCCCCGCCTTTGCCTACCACTGGGCGCTCCGGGGGGCGCGCGCGACATGATCACCTGTTTCGATATCGGCGGCTCCACCATCAAGGCCGCCACCGCCACCTCGCCCCGCGCCCTCGTGCCGCTGGAGCGGGTGCCTACGCCGCTCCACGATTTTTCCGCCTTCACCGCCGCCATCGCCGATCGGGTCGCGGCGGGCGGCGCTGCGCCGGGAACCCCGGTGGCGCTTTCGGTCACCGGCGTGGTCGACCCGGCTTCAGGCCGGCTCACCTGCGCCAATATCCCCTGCATCGACGGGCTGGACCTGGCTGCCATGCTACGGCAGCGCCTCGGGCGGCCGGTATTCGTCGCCAATGACGCCGATTGCTTCGTGCTGGCCGAGGCCATGGCCGGCGCCGGGCAGGGGCATCGCGTGGTTTTCGGCATTATCCTCGGCACCGGGGTGGGCGGCGGCATCGTCGTCGAGGGCCGCATCCATCGCGGGGCAGGGGGCTTGGCGGGCGAGTGGGGGCACGGCCCCGTCGCGGCCACCGTGGCGGGCACCCCGCCCGTCACCATACCGCGCCTGCCCTGCGGTTGCGGCCAGGTGGGCTGCGTCGATACGGTGGGCGGCGCGCGCGGGCTGGAGCGGCTCTATAAGCATCTTTTCGACCGCGAGGCGGCCAGCACCGCCATCGTTGCCGCCTGGCTGGCCGGCGACGCCGACGCGGCGCGCGCCATCGATTGCCAGGTCGACCTCCTGGCCGAGCCGCTGGCGCTGGCGGTCAATATCGTCGGCCCCGATATCGTGCCGGTCGGCGGGGGTCTGGGGCGGGTCGCACCGCTGGTGGCCCGGCTCGATCACGCCGTGCGCCGTCGCGTTCTGCGCCGGCTCGAGGCGCCGCTGGTGGTGCCGGCGCAACTGGCCGACGAGCCCGGCCTCGTGGGGGCGGCGCTCTTAGGGTTCGCCGCATGAGCCGGCCGCTGCTCGAAATTTGCATTGACGACGCCGCTGGGCTCGACGCCGCCATCGCCGGCGGTGCCGACCGGGTGGAAGTGTGCGCGGTGCTGGAGCTGGGCGGGCTGACGCCGACGCCGGGGCTGCTGGCGCTGGCCGCCGCGGCGCCCGTCGCCGCCCGCGCCATGATCCGCCACCGGCCCGGCGACTTCGTTTTCTCGCCGGCCGAGGAAGCGGCCATGCTGGCCGATATCGCCGCTTGCGGCGCGGCAGGCATCGAGGGCGTGGTGCTGGGCGCCAGCCGTGCCGATGGCCGGCTCGACACGCGCCTCCTGGCGCGCCTCGCGGCCGCCGCCGGCCCCATGCGGCGCACGCTGCACCGCGCCTTCGACCTGGTTCCCGATTTCGCCGAGGCCATCGAGATCGCCGTCGAGCTGGGGTTCGACACCATTCTCACCGCCGGCGGGGCGCGCGATTGCCTCGCCGGCGCCGACAATCTGGCGCGCATCGCCGAATTGGCGGCGGGGCGTATCGCCATCATGCCCGGCGCCGGGGTGACGCCCGCCGCCATCGCCCGCCTGCGCCGCACCCTGCCGCTCGCGGCGGTGCATGGTTCGGCCTCCGAGCCGGCCGCCCCCGCCACCCCGCCGGCGCAGCAGCTGGGTTTTGTCAGCCCGGCGCGCCGCCGCACCAGCCGCCCCAAGGTCGCCGCCCTCCGCGCCGCGCTCGACACCCCCGCCTGACCCCGTTCCGTCTCCCCGTCATCGAGACTTTTTGTCGCTGGTTCAATACTTTGGTCGGCCTTGAATAAGCCGCGAAGGGACCCGATCTTGGGGGTGGTCGATCCCGGCCGTTTCCGAAAATCAACGTTTGCCGCTTCCGCCCCCGGGGCGCGAAGCCGAGGAGGTTCATCATGTTTGCCCAGAGGCTGTGTCAGTCCTGCGGAGAGCCACGGCCGCGTGCCGCCGTTCGCTGCCCGTGGTGCCTGACAAGCTATTCTCTGCCACCCCGCGCCCCCGAGCATTTGTTCGCGGCGCCCGATGGAAAACAAGGGCAGGCCAGCGAACCACCCCAGCACACATCGTCGCTCCCGGGCCAGTAGGACCAAAGGCCCATAGCCTTCCGCCGTTCCGGGGCGATGATGCCGCCGTGGCGCCTGCCAGCAATGACGGCGCCACCGGGGCTTGAGCGCCAGGACCACCGGCGCTCGCCCCACCCTTTCCCTACCCCTCTCCCCGGCCATCGCGCCGGGATCTTTTTTGCCTTGACTCTTTCATAGCCGGAAAGTTATGGAACCAATTCATAGCTGGAGTGTTATGGATCATGGACACCTCGCCCGACCTGCTGTTCCGTTCGCTGGCCGACCCGACGCGGCGGGCGCTGTTCGAGCGGCTCTGCCGCGACGGCGAATTGACGGTGGGCGCGCTCACCGCCGAGGCCGGCGTCTCGCAGCCGGCGGTCTCCCGGCATCTGGGCGTATTGAAACAGGCGGGGCTGGTGCGCGACCGCCAGGCAGGCCGCCAGACCCATTACCGCGCCCAGCCGCGCGCGCTGTCGCCGCTGCTCGATTGGACCAGCCGCATGGCCGGCTTCTGGGAAAGCCGCTTCGACAGCCTCGAAGACCTGCTCGGGAGGATGGACCAGTGACCGCGCCTGCCACCCGCAGCGTCGTCGTCGAGAGGGAAATTCCCCACCCGCCTGAAAAAATCTGGCGCGCCCTCACCCGGCCCGAACTGATGGAGGAATGGCTGATGCACAACGACTTCCAGCCCGTTGTCGGCCACCGGTTTACGCTGAGCGGCAACTGGGGCGGCACGCTCGCCTGCGAGGTGCTGGCGCTCGATCGGCACCGCTCGCTCTCCTATAGCTGGAACCACGCGCATGCCGACCCGGCCTATGCGCTGGAAAGCACCGTCACCTTCACGCTGACGCCCACGCCGGCCGGCACGCTGCTGCGCGTCGAGCAACAGGGCTTCAGCCCCGGCCAGAAACAGGCTTTCGGCGGCGCCAGCGCCGGCTGGCGGGACAAGCTCGCCCGGCTCGAACGCCTGCTGGACGCCGGGGGCACGGCCCCCACCCCAACCCCCGAAACGGAGCAATGACCATGCAGATCAAGCTGACCAGCATCTATGTGGACGACCAGGAAAAGGCGCTGCGCTTTTATACCGACGTGCTGGGCTTCATCAAAAAGGCCGATTTCAGCAATGGCGACTATCGCTGGCTGACCGTGGCCGCGCCCGAGGATCCGGACGGTACCGAGTTGCAGCTGGCGCGCAACGACAATCCCGCCGCGAAAACCTATCAGCAGGCGCTGTTCGCGCAGCACCAACCGGCGGTGATGTTCAATACCGCCGACATCAAGGCCGAGGCCGAGCGCATCACCGGGCGCGGCGGCGCCTTCACCATGCCGCCCACCGACGTCACCGGCTCCACCATCGCCCAGCTCGAGGATGGCTGCGGCAATCTCGTCCAGATCACCCAGCTCAACTGGTAGCACCGCAACGAAAAAGGCCGGCAATGGCAGCAAGACCCCAGAAATCGGCGGCCCGTGGCGGCGCCGGCTCGCGCCCGCCGCTCCGGCCCGGCCCGGACGGCGTGGTGCGGCTCGCCGGCGGCAATCCGCAGATTCCCAAGGGCGAGGGCGACGCTCCCGTGCAGGCCTTCATCCGGGCCATGCCCGGTTGGCAGCGCGAAATCGGCCATCGCCTCGACGCCATCATCACCCAGACCGTGCCGGACGTGTGCAAGTCGGTCCGGTGGAATTCGCCGTTTTACGGCACCGATCCGGCAAGCTGGTTCGTCAGCTTCCACTGCATGAGCAAATATATAAAGGTCGCTTTCCCCGCCGGCACCGCGCTTGATCCCGTGCCGCCGGGAACATCGAAGCAGGCCGGGGTGCGCTATCTCGATATCTACGCGGACCCGGCGTTTGACGCGGCCCGCTTCGCCGCCTGGATCGGTCAGGCCAGCCGCCTGCCGGGCTCGACTTTCTGACCCTGGCCGGGATAGGGAGATTTTCATGTCCGCTTCCCAACGCATTGATCAACTGATCGCCGAAACGCCCGACTGGCGCGGCGCCATGCTGGCGCGGCTGCGCCGCATCATCCTCTCGGCCGACCCCGGCATCGTCGAGGAGTGGAAGTGGCTGGGCAGTCCCGTCTGGACCGATCACGGCAATCTCGTCGTCGGCAACGCCCACAAGGACAAGGTGAAGCTGACCTTTTCGCACGGCGCCGCGCTCGCCGATCCCGCCGGCCTCTTCAACAACGGCCTGGGCGGCAAGGTTTGGCGCGCCATCGACCTGCATGAGGGCGACGATATCGACGAAGCCGCGCTGCTGGCGCTGTTGCGCGCCGCCATCGCCCACAACCGCGCCCGGGCCGCCCGTCCGCCCGCGAAAAAATCCCGGGGCTGACTAAGCGGTCCCGGTTGACCGGTTTCCCGCTACTCGTCCTGCTCGTCGCTCCAGCCCATGGCCCACATGAGGCCGATGAGCCCGCCCTTCATGCTGGGCAACAGCAGCAGCGGCACGATGGCCGAGAGCGGCACCAGCACGTAAAGATAGACCAGCGGATTGCCGTGCCCGCTCAGCTCCATCTCCAGCATGACGAAGCCGGCGATGAACACCATCACCGTCACCACGATGAGCGGCAGGAACAGCCCGACCTTGTAATAGGCCAGCGGCTCGCCGCAGGCCGGGCAGCGGTCGACCTGCTCGATATAGTGGTGAAACAGCCAGGCCTGGCCGCAGCGCGGGCACTTGCACTTGATCCCCCGCCAGACGGAGAGCCCTACCGATTTTTCCGTCCCATCCCCATCGTCGTCCGCCATCGATCCCTCACCCTGCATTGGCGCCAGGCGCCTGAACGGCATTCCGGGGAAGCTTCTACCCAGTAGCGGCGAATGGCAAGCCGGCGCCGCCCGCCGCTCCCGGAACGGCGATTTGCCCTCATTCAATAGTCGGATGGTCCGTCCCGCCGCCACGCCCTATGCATGGAGCCCCAGGCACATCGTCATCGGCAAAAGGATAGCGGCAATGATCAAGGACAAGGTGGTGCTGATAACCGGCGCGTCCTCGGGCATCGGCGAAGCGACGGCAAGGCTCCTCGCCAGCCGCGGCGCCCGGCTGGTGCTCGGCGCCCGGCGCGCCGACAGGCTGGAGCGGCTGGTCGCCGGGATCGTGGCGGCCGGCGGCCAGGCGGTCTATCGGGAACTGGACGTCACCAGGCAGGCCGACAACGACGCCCTCGTGGCGCTGGCGCAAGAGCGTTTCGGCCGCGTCGACGTCATCTTCCTCAATGCCGGCCTCATGCCCAATTCGCCGCTCTCGGCGCTGCAGACCGACGACTGGCACCGCATGGTCGACGTCAACATCAAGGGGGTCCTCAACGGCGTCGCCGCCGTGCTGCCGACCTTCATCGCGCAGCAGGCCGGCCATGTCCTCGCCACCTCCTCGGTGGCCGGGCTCAAGGCCTATCCCAACGGTGCGGTCTATGGCGGCACGAAGTGGTTCGTCCGCAACTTCATGGAGGTGCTGCGCCTCGAAAGCGCCATGGAAGGCACCAATATCCGCACCACCACGCTCTATCCCGCCGCGGTCCGGACCGAGCTGCTGGAGACGATCAGCGAGCCGGGCACGGCCCGCGGCATGCACAAGCTCTACGACCGGCACGGCATCGCGCCCGAGCGCATCGCCGACACCGTGGCCTTCGCCATCGACCTGCCCGAGGACACCACCATCAACGAATTCACCATCGGCCCCGTCACCCAGCCCTGGTAGGCGGTTTCGCGGGTATCGGCCGCAAGATCGCGGCTGGCGGAACAGGCAGTCACCATCGCCGCCTGTCGGCGTCAGCTGATTTTCACTGGCGGGGAGAAATGGTGCCCAGAGCCGGAATCGAACCAGCGACACGCGGATTTTCAATCCGCTGCTCTACCAACTGAGCTATCTGGGCATCGGGGCGGCAGGGCGGCCCGGCTGCAAGCCACCGGCCTTATAGGGGATGGGTTTTGGCCGCGCAAGCGCGAAATGCCGTGTGGAAAAACGCTACCCTGCCAACGCCCTGCCGGCCTTCGGCGGCCTTGAGGCGCCTATGGACCGTCCTCGTCGTCCTCGGGCGGTTCGTCGTCGCGCGCGGGGATGGCATAGGCGCCGGTCAGCCAGCGGTTGAGGTCGACATCGGCGCAGCGCTTCGAGCAGAAGGGCTTCCACTTTTCCTGCGTGGGCTTGCCGCAGATCGGGCATTTCCTCGTCGCGGCGGCCGGCATCACACCCCCGACAGGCTCGACTGGTTGAGCCAGTTGAAATGCACCGGATAGCCTTCGCCGGCCAGCAATTGCGCCGCTTCGTAGAGCGGCAGGCCGACCACGGCGGAGTAGGACCCCACGAGCTTCACCACGAAGGCGCCGGCAATGCCCTGGATGGCGTAGCCGCCCGCCTTGTCGCGCCATTCGGCGCTGGCGAGATAGGCTTCCATCTCCCGGGTGGAGAGGCGCTTGAAGCGGATGCGGGTTTCCACCAGCCGGTGGCGCCGGGCGCCCGAGGGGGTGATGAGGGTGACCCCGGTATAGACGCGATGCGCCCGCCCCGAGAGCAGGCGCAGGCATTCGGTCGCCTCTTCCATGGTCTCGGCCTTGGGCAGCACGCGGCGGCCCACCGCCACCACGGTATCGGCCCCCAGCACCAGCGCATTGCCGCCGAAGCCGGCGACGCGGGCCTTGTGCTGGGCGGTGAGCGCCTTGAGGTCGGCCAGCCGCGCCGCCAGCTTGCGCGGCAATTCGCCCTTTTCCGGCGTTTCATCGACATGGGCCGGCACCAGATGCTCGGGCTCGATGCCGATCTGGTTGAGCAAAGCGAGCCGGCGCGGCGAGGCTGAGGCCAGGATGAGGTCCGGGCGGCTGGCGGCCATGGTCAGGTCACTTGAAGCGGTAGGTGATGCGACCCTTGGTGAGGTCGTAGGGGGTCATTTCGCACAATACCTTGTCGCCGGCGAGAACGCGGATGCGGTTCTTGCGCATGCGACCGGCGGTATGGGCGATGATCTCGTGATCGTTCTCCAGCTTGACCCGGAAGGTCGCGTTGGGAAGCAATTCGGTGACCACGCCCGGAAATTCGAGCACTTCTTCCTTGGCCATACTTTCTCCTGAGACGGCCCCGCCGCCATGACTGGCGCGCGCAAGGCCGGAAATCCGCGCGGAACCTACTGCAAATCAACGGCTTTGTGAACCACTTGCGCCGCACGGGCCACGAGCGGCTCCAGCCGCTCGCGCACGCGCCGTCCGAGGCTGTCGCGCAAGGCCCGATAGGCCCCGAGCATCGCCTCGCGGCTGCCCTCGGTCAGCGACGGGTCGGCGACCTGCCAGTGCTCGACCGCGCCCGCTTCGAGCCCCTTTTTCGCCACCGCCTCGGGGGCGTCGTCGGAAAGGGTGACGACGAGGTCGAAATGGTTGGCGACCAGTTCGTCCAGGATATGGGGCGTGTGCACGCTCATATCAATGCCCACCTCCTCCATCACCTCGTGCACGAAGCTGTCGGCCTTGCCGCCATTGACCCCCACCGAGCGGGCGATGAGCCGGCCGGGAAAGGCCTGCCGGGCCAGCGCCGCCGCCATGGGCGAGCGTACCGAGTTCATCGAGCACACAAACAGCACGCTGGGCAGCTTGCTGGTCGCCTCGTCGATGCGCGAGGCATAGGGCTGCACGGCGCAGATGAGGGTGAACAGGCGCCTCGCGGTATTGAGGTCGATGATGAGCTTGTTCTCGAGCCGGGCGCGCAGCAGTTCGGCCGCCTCGTTGTGCATGCCGCGCCGCGCCATGTCGACGGTTTCGATCTGGAAGGGCTGCGCCGAGCGGATGGCCTCGTAATAGGCGTCGCGGATGCGGAAATAGTCGCGGATGAGCCGGCGGAACGGGGTGAGCGACAGGTAATGCGCGGCGATCGGCTTGAAGGTTTCGGGGTCGCGCACGTCGAGCAGGATGTAATTGCCCACGATGGAGACGTGCAGCGCGAACGGCCCCTCGGCCTGCACCCGGGCCGGGCGGAAGGCGTTGTCCTCCAGCAGGTCGTAGATGGCGATGCGCCATTCGTGCACCTCGTCGGGGTCGATCGAGGTGATGGTATTGGGGTCGAGCGTGACGGTGACCAGCCTGTCCCTGTCGGTCATGGCCGGCGGGGTGCCCATGGCAGAACTCACCGATTGAGCCGGATGGCGACCGAGCGGCCATGCCCGTCGAGCCCTTCCACCCCTGCCAGGGTGATGGCGGGCTCGGCCAGCGCCGCCAGCGAACCGGGGTCGCACCCCAATAGCGAGGTGCGCTTCATGAAGTCGAGCACCCCCAGCCCCGAGGCGAAGCGCGCCGAGCGGGCCGTGGGCAGCACGTGGTTGGAACCCCCGACATAGTCGCCGATGGCCTCGGGCGTGTGGTGGCCGAGAAAGATCGCCCCGGCGTGGCGGATGGCCGGCAGCAGCGCCTGCGGCGCGTCCAGCGCCAGCTCGACATGCTCGGAGGCGATGCGATTGGCCAGCGCTGCCGCTTCCTCGAGGCTGGCCACGGTGATGATGGCGCCGAATTCGGCCCAGCCCGCGCGCGCGATGTCCTGCTTGGGCAGCAGCGCCAGTTGCCGCTCGACCTCGGCCGCCACCGCGTCGGCCAGCCCGGCGTCGGGGGTGACGAGGATGGATTGCGCGCCGCCGCCGTGCTCGGCCTGGGCGATGAGGTCGGCCGCCACCCAGGCGGGATTGGCCGAAGCATCGGCGATGACCAGCACTTCCGAGGGGCCGGCGATCATGTCGATGCCCACCTGCCCGAACACCTGGCGCTTGGCGGCCGCGACATAGGCGTTGCCCGGGCCCACCACCTTGTCGACGCGGGCGATGCTGGCGGTGCCGTAGGCGAGCGCGGCAATGGCCTGCGCCCCGCCGATCCGGTAGATTTCGCTGACCCCGGCAATGGCCGCCGCCGCCAGCACCGCCGGGTTGACCGCGCCGCCCGGCGTCGGCACCGCCATGGCGATGCGCTCGACGCCCGCCACCTTTGCCGGCACGGCGTTCATCAGCACTGACGACGGGTAGGAGGCCAGCCCCCCCGGCACATAGATGCCCACCGCATCGACCGGCGTCCAGCGCGTGCCCAGCGTCACCCCCAGCGGGTCGGTATAGATATGGTCCGCCGGAAGCTGCTTTTCGTGGTGGGCGCGGATGCGGTCATGCGCGGTTTGCAGGGCCTTGCGGACATCCGGCGCGATGGTCCTAGCCGCCGTGGCGATGTCTTCGGGCGTGAAGCGCAGCGTCCCGGCGGTGACCGCGGCCCGGTCGAAGCGATTGGTCAGCTCGACCACCGCCGCGTCGCCACGTGCCCGCACGTCGGCAATGATCGCGGCGACCGTGTCGCCGACATCCTGGCTGGTTTCGCGCTTGCCCGCCAGCAGGCGCTGGAACTCCGGTTCGAAATCGGCGTCGGCGGTGGAAAGGCGAAGCGGCATGCAAAAACTCTCTGACGGACGGCCCCGACGGCGGGGCAGGGGCGGAAAGGGGAGGGCGGCCTAGTCGAGCCGGTGCGCCGGCTTGGCCGCGGCGGCCCAGGTGGCGCCCAGATCGGCCAGCCGCGCTTCGATATAGTCGACCGTGAGGCGCACCGTGCCGCCGCCGGCAAAGCGCAATTCGATAATGCCGGCGGGCGCCGCGCCGGGCAGGAAGGCGATGGCCAGCAGTTCCAGCACACCTTCGGGGGCCGCCGGGTCGAAGCCGGCATAGGTGACATGGGTGACGGCGTCGAAATGCAGCCCGGCGCGCTTGCGCAGCCCCTTGCCGCGCGGCTGCTGGTTTTCCCAGTCGAAGCGGTTCATCAACAGGGCAAAGCGCCGGTCCGCCCGCGCATAGCCCATATCGGCGACGCGCAGCACCGCGTCCTGGACATGCGCCGACACGACGTCGAGGTCTTCGCTGTCGAGCGCAATGAGCTTGAGATCGGTCATGGCTGCCTGCGGCCCCTTCCTGACGGCATCTGGGTCCTCATCTGGTCACGCGCCTCCCGCTCTACAAGGTTGCCCGCCCGCGAGCAATGCGCCGCCGTCGGAAAGTGCCTTTCCACCGGTGCCGCTGCGGCAGTGAAATGAGGATAAGGACCGTGGGCCTATGCGGGAGCTGCCGCAGCAGCGGGTCGAGGATAAAGGCCACCGGGTCAAGCCCGGTGGCAGCATGGTGGGGAGGTAGCCCCGCGCAGCAAGGCGTCCAGCATGTCCGGCCCCCGGCGTCCTGAGCCCCATTCTCTCCACAAACACCGGCGCTGCCCACGGGCCTGACCCGTGGGCCGCTGCGGGAGCCACCGCAGATGGGATAGCCGTTTGCCATGACCTGTACCACCCACCGCCCCGACGCTTCCTCCATCCGTCCTCCATCCTCACCACCAACACACCGCGCCCCCCCACCACCCGACGCAACCCCACCCCCACCAAAAACCCCGCCCCTCCCCCAAAATTCCCTATTGCTGACTGACCAGTCAGTTATATATAATCGCCGCCATGGAAAAACCGCGTAAAAAGTTTCGCAGGCGGGCCGAGGCGCGGCCGGACGAGGTGCTGGACGCGGCGCTGGCGGTGTTCGTGGAAAAGGGCTTTGCCACCGCCAAGGTGGACGACATCGCCCGCCGCGCCGGCGTCTCGAAGGGCACCGTCTATCTTTATTTCGCCTCCAAGCAGGCGCTGATGGAGGGGATCGTGCGCCGTGCCGTTTCGCCCATCGCGCAAGGGGCGGCGGCGGAAATCGCCGGCTTCGAGGGCGATCCGCGCGTCCCCATCACCCTGCTGTTGCGGCGCCTCTGCGCGCTGCTGGCCGAGCCGGCAAACCTGGCGCTGCCAAAGCTCTTCCTGCGCGAGGCGCTGAATTTTCCCGATATCGCCCGCACCTATCGCGAGAGCGTGCTGGAGCGGATCATGCCGGCGGTGGCCGGGCTGGTGGCGCGCGGCATCGCTTCGGGGCATCTGCGCCCGGTCGATCCGGACATGGCGATCCGCTCCATCGTCGGGCCGCTGGTGGCGCATGTGGCGCTGAGCGAGGTGTTCGGCGTCACGCCGGCCGATGGGCTGGCGCTGGAGCGGCTGCTGGAAAACCACCTCACCATTCTTTTCGACGGGCTCGCCGCCCGGGAGGCGAACAATGGGTGATTTCCTCGCCGGGCTCTTCGCCGCCGTCCTGACCCTCTTTTCCCCCGCCGCCGCGCCGGCGGGCTATTCGGGCTATCTCGAAGCCGACACCCTCTATGTCGCGGCGCTCGGCGCCGGGCGGGTCAGCGACCTCAGGGTCGAGGAGGGCCAGCCGGTGCTGGCCGGCGATTCGCTGTTCGCCCTCGACGTGGTGCAGCAGCAGACGCTGCTGGCGGCGGCGACCGCCCGTCGCGAAGCGGCCGAGGCCAGCCTCGAGGATCTGGCCACCGGCAGCCGCGATGCCGAGCTGGACGTCATCCGCGCCGCCCTCGCCAAGGCCGAGGCCGATCTGCAGCTGGCCGAGGCGAGCGTCGCGCGCAGCGAGCGCCTGCGCCAGTCCGGCGCCGTGCCGGCGGCCCGGCTGGACGAGGACCGCAACGCCCGCGCCGCCGCTGAGGCGCAGGTGGCGCAATTGCGGGCGCAACTGGCGGTGGCGGAACTGCCGGGGCGCGCCGCGCAGCGCCGCGCCGCCGAGGCCAATCTGCGCGCCGCCCGGGCCGATGAGCAGCGGGCGCGGCTGGACCTTGCCGAGCGCTACGTCGCCGCGCCGGCCAGCGGCCGGGTGAAGGCGATCTATTTCCGCAATGGCGAAGTGGTTGGTCCCGGCGATCCGGTGCTGGCGCTGCTGCCGGCGGGCACGCTGGAGGCGCGCTTTTTCGTGCCCGAGACGGTGCGCGCCACGCTGGCGCTGGGCCAGGAGGTGACCGTCACCTGCGATAGCTGCGCGGCGCTGACGGCCCATATCACCCGCATCGGCAGCGAGCCGCAGACCACCCCGCCGGTGATCTATTCGCGCGAGGAGCGCAGCCGGCTGGTCTATCTGGTGCGGGCCCGGCTCGACGCGCCCGGCACCATGCAGCCGGGCCAGCCGGTGACGGTGCTGCCGTGAGCGCGCCCCTCGCCATCGACGTCAGGGGGCTGACCAAGAGCTTTGGCAAGGTGCGCGTGGTCGACCATTTCGACATCGCCGTGCCGCGCGGCGCCATCTACGGCTTTCTCGGCCCCAACGGCTCGGGCAAGACCACCACCATCCGCATGCTGTGCGGCCTGCTGCTGCCCGATGCCGGCAGCGGCACCTGCCTCGGGCTCGACCTGCGGCGCGCGGCCGCCGCCATCAAGACGCAGGTGGGCTACATGACGCAGAAATTCAGCCTCTACGAGGATCTGACCATCCGCGAGAACCTCGATTTCGTCGCCCGCATGTACGGGATCAGGCAGCGCCGCAGCCGGGTCGACGCGGCGCTGGCCGATCTGGGGCTGGCCGCGCGCGGCGGCCAGTTGGCCGGCACCCTGTCGGGGGGCTGGAAACAGCGGCTGGCGCTGGCCGCCTGCCTCATCCACGATCCGCAATTGCTGCTGCTGGACGAGCCGACGGCCGGCGTCGATCCCAAGGCGCGGCGCGATTTCTGGGACGAAATCCGGCGCCTCTCCCGCGCGGGCGTCACCGTGCTGGTCTCGACGCACTACATGGACGAGGCCGTGCAGTGCGATTTCATCACCTATATCGCCTATGGCCGCAAGCTGATCGACGGCGCCGCCGCCGCCATTCCCGCCATGGTCGGGCTCACCACCTGGCGGGCCGAGGGCAGCGATCTGGCGGCGCTGGAAGACCACTTGCGCGGCATGCCGGGGGTCGGCCAGGTCGCCCGCTTCGGCGCGGCGCTGCACGTCTCGGGAACCGACGCGGCGGCGCTGGCCGAGACGGTGCGCGCCTGCCGCGCCAGCGGCGGGCAAAGCTGGACCCAGGTGCCGGCCGGGCTCGAGGAGGCCTTCATCTACCTCATGGCGGGGGCGCGCGACAATTTCGCGCCGGCGGCGGCATGAACCCCTCCCGTGCCCTCGGCCGCTTCGGCGCGGTGCTGCGCAAGGAATTCATCCAGATGCGGCGCGACCGGGTGACCTTCGCCATGATGGTGGGGCTGCCCATCATCCAGCTGCTGCTGTTCGGCTTCGCCATCAATACCGACCCGCGCGACCTGCCCACGCTGGTCGAGATCAACGACCAGAGCCCGCTCAGCCGCGCGCTGCTGGCGGGGATGCAGACCTCGGGCTATTTCGACTTCATCGGCGAGGTGCACGGGCCGGCCGAGGGGGAGGAGGCGTTGCGCCGGGGCGAGGCCAATTTCGTCGTGGTCATCCCCGACGATTTCGAGCGCGACGTGGTGCGGGGCGCCCGGCCCAGCCTGCTGCTGGCCGCCGACGCGTCCGACCCGTCGGCGGTGAGCGGCGCGGCGGCGGCCATGAGCGGCATCGTCGCCGGCGCCATCGACCAGGCACTGGCCGGTCCACTGGCCGAGGCGGCGGGCGGCCCGGCCCCGTTCGAGGTCATCGTGCACCGCGCCTACAATCCCGAGGGCCGGACCGCCACCAATATCGTGCCCGGGCTGCTGGCCATCATCCTCTCCATGACCATGGTGATGATCACCGCCGTGGCCATCGTCAAGGAATATGAGCGCGGCACCATGGAGATGCTGATCGCGACGCCCGTGCGGCCGCTGGAGGTGATGCTGGGCAAGATCCTGCCCTATGTGCTGGTGGGCTATGTGCAGACCGTGGTGTTCCTGGCCATGGCCTTCGCCGTCTTCCGCGTGCCGTTCGAGGGCAGCTTCCTTGCCTTCTTTTACGGCTTCAACCTGTTCGTACTGGGCAATCTGGCGCTGGGCTTCCTGATCTCGACGCTGTCGCGCAACCAGATGCAGGCGATGCAGCTGAGCTTTTTCACCATCCTGCCCTCGGTGCTGCTCTCGGGCTTCATGTTCCCCTTCGCCGGCATGCCCGGCTGGGCCCAGGCCATCGGCACCGCCGTGCCGGCCACCCACTTCATCCGCCTCATCCGCAAGGTCATGCTCAAGGGCGCCGCTCCCACCGATATCGGGCCCGAGCTGCTCGCCCTGGCCCTCATCGTCGTCGTCATCACCCTCATCGCCATGCTGCGCTACCGGCAGACGCTGGATTGACGGGCGGCGTGCCCCTCAGCCCGCCACCCGCTCGATCTCGGCGCCGCAGCGCGACAGCTTGTCTTCCAGCCGCTCGAAACCGCGATCGAGATGGTAGATGCGGTTGACCACGGTTTCGCCCTCGGCGGCGAGCCCGGCGATGACCAGCGACACCGAGGCGCGCAGATCCGTCGCCATCACCTGCGCCCCCTTGAGCCGGGTGCGGCCATGCACCGTCGCCACCTGTCCGTCGACCGCGATATCGGCGCCGAAGCGCATCAACTCGGCCACGTGCATGTAGCGGTTCTCGAAAATGGTCTCGCGGATGCGGCTGGTGCCCGAGCTCATGGTCATCAGCGCCATGAACTGGGCCTGCAGATCGGTGGGAAAGCCGGGGAAGGGGTCGGTTTCCACGTCGACCGGCTGGATGCCGTTGCCGTTGCGCCGCACCCGCAGGCCGCCGCTTTCGGGCACGACCTCGGTGCCGGTGCGCGCCAGGATGTCGAGCGCCGCCTGCAGATGCCCGGGCCGCGCGCCGCGCAGCAGCACGTCGCCCCCGGTCATTGCCGCGGCCATGGCGAAGGTGCCGGTCTCGATGCGGTCGGGAATGACCTCCACCGTGGCCCCGTGCAGCTTTTCCACGCCCTCGATGGTGAGGATGCGCGTGCCGATGCCGGAAATTCGGGCCCCCATGGCGACGAGACACTCGGCGACATTGGTGATCTCGGGTTCCTGCGCGGCGTTCTCGATGACAGTCGTGCCCCGGGCGAGGCTGGCGGCCATCAGCAGGGTATGGGTGGCGCCCACCGATACTTTCGGGAAGCTGACATGGGCGCCCACCAGCCCGCCTTCGGGCGCGCGGGCGACCACATAGCCCTCGTCGATATCGATCTCGGCGCCCAATTGCTTGAGGCCGTAGAGGAACAGGTCCACCGGCCGCGTGCCGATGGCGCAGCCGCCGGGCAGCGAGACGCGCGCCTCGTGGCAGCGTGCCAAAAGCGGCCCGATGACCCAGAAGCTGGCGCGCATCTTCGAGACCAGGTCGTAGGGCGCGGTGGTGTCGACGATATCGGCGGCATGGAAGGTCATGCGCTGGCCTTCGCCTTCGGCTTCCCCCCGGCGGCGGCCGTGCACGGCGATGTCGACGCCATGGTTTTCCAGGATGCGTTCGAGCTGCTTGACGTCGGCCAGCCGCGGCACGTTGGTGAGCACCAGCGGCTCGTCGGTCAGCAGGGCGGCGATCATCAGCGGCAGCGCGGCGTTCTTGGCGCCGGAAATGGGGATTTCCCCCGTGAGGGCGTTGCCGCCGACCAGTCGAATACGATCCATGAAAGAGGTTTCCTCTCTACCGGCTCCCGGGCCGGGGCCTTTTGCCTGTGGGGGAGGGAAGCGAGGTCTTCGTTGCCACGTAAGCCAGACCAGCCGCGCTCGAAAGAAAATGCGACGGGGGTATTAGGCCCCGAAAATGGTTTACGGTTTCTTGTCCGCGTCCGTTTCGGGGGCCGCGGAAGCGGGCCGGGCGGCGCGCGCCCTGGCCTGGTTCTTGCGGCGCTTGAGGTTTTCACGAAGCTTTGCGGCCAATCTTTGTTCGCGCAAAGCCGCCTGTTCCGATTTGCCCATGGGGTCCTTCGGCCGCCCGACTCGTCATGGGCGGTGATAGGCGTTTTTTGGCCTTGCGTCGAGCCGGGGCCTATGGCAAAGGAGCCCCGGTCGCCGCGCCGACACCCTTCGCGCCGGCAAATGCATGCTGCGGTAGCTCAGTGGTAGAGCACTCCCTTGGTAAGGGAGAGGCCGTGAGTTCAATCCTCACTCGCAGCACCATCCCGCTGTTTCTGTCTGAAATACCCGTTAAAGCTTTGAACGGGAACGAAAAATCGGGTGTTCCATACACCCCTTCCAAGCTGTATCTGAGCGGCTTCAAAAACGCCAATCTCAACACCGTCTGGCGTAATACGTAATCTCCATTTTTGTATATATCCCAAGGACTTGATAGGAACCGCAAGGCGAGTTCCATACATTCCTCCAGCCGTCCGCTTGGTGGCACCGCGTTTTCCAGCCGTTCACTGAGAACTATTTTTTGCCGTTCCAGCTTGTCGATGCGGGTTTCATAGGCACTGACCACGCTGGCGCTCGACGCGTCCACGAGACGATCCAGCAGACTTTCGATCTGCTTTTGCGTATCGACAAACTGCTTTTTCAGTGCGGCCTTCGCCTTTTCGGTTTCTGCAAGGCGCATGTTCCACGCGTCCTGCATCATCGCCTTGACGACCTTAAACAGGCCGGGAGCCGGTTGCAGGCTCTTCATGATTTCGGCAAAGCCATCTTCCAGCTTCGCCCGTGGAACCGATTTGCTCTTCGCCACGCATCCGCGCGTCTCACAGCGATAATAGGCATAGTGCTTGCTACACCCCTTCGACCATGCGGCTGTCATTGCCTTGCCGCAGCAATCGCAAAGCACGAAGCCGCGTAGCGGAAAGTCCTCGTTGTAGTCTTTCCGGGCCGCAGGGCCACGCTTCCGCCCTTCGAGATTGTCCTGAATACGCTGGAACGTCTCAAAGCTGATTAGCGGTTCATGCTGGCCCTTGCGGAGCGAAACGCCCCAATTGGGAGCCTCGACATAACCGGCATAGACCGGCTTTTTCAGGAGCCGCGTAACGGTCATGGAGCGCAGCGTGCCGTCGCTTCTGTCTTTGGGAAAATGCGGATCGCGCTCAAGGAAACGCTGCACTTCCGCTTGGGTTACAAAGCGGCCGGTGGCGTAGCCCTCAAGAGCCTGCCGCACGGTGGAGGCGACCGGTTCGTCAATTGCCAGCACCTTGCCGCCACCCGTTGCGATAACGTAGCGATAGCCCACGGGAGCGCGAAATACCCACAGTCCGGCCTCAACGCGGGCCTGCATCTTTTGCAGAACCTGACGCCGGTTCTGCTCGCGTTCCAACTCACCTTGGGCGGCGATGATCGTTTCGATAAACTTGCCTTCCGGCGTATCCTCGAAATGAAAATTCAGGCATTCGATAATGGCGCCGCGCTTTGCAAATTCCCGGCGCAGCTTCAGGTGGAATTCGGTATCGCGTGCAAACCGTTTCAGGTCGTCGAAGATAACGACATACTGCTTGCTCTTCTGCGCATCGAGATAGCTGAGCAGCGCAACCATGCCGGGGCGGCGCATAAAGTCGCCGCCGCCGCTCACATCGTCGGGGAAAACAGCTTCAACCTCATAGCCCTTTTCATCGGCATAGCTACGGCACCGTTGTTCCTGACTGTCTAGACCTCCGCCTTCCAGCCTTTGCCTAACGCTGGAAACGCGACAATAAATAACCGCCTGTCTGACATCGCTTTCGTGCGTTTTCATTCCATCTCCCGGCTGCCGGTCGGGCCGCCATCCCTCTTGCTTTCATTATTCGAATCCGCCTTGTCCGCCTTGTCAAAGGCCTCCTTCAACTCGCTGGCGGATTCTTCCTGCTCGCACACCTCTTGCAGAGGATGAACGCCAAACCCCAGATCAACGAAGGCCACCACGATAGACCAGAGCGCTTGCAGGAACTCTTCTTTTTCCGCCTCGCTCAGAGACGGATCATCAAGCAGGGCCTTGTATCTTTCCACATCGACGGTAACGATCCGCCGCGCCGGGCTGTTAAATAAATTTCTTATACCAAATTCGTCTTTTCTATCACTATCCATTTAAATATTACACCCTGCATATATTATACAACCGAGAGTTGATTTGTGCAAACAATCAAGACCCGCGATCTATAGTTTTTGTCGATTTCTTTGTTTGAACACTGTCGAACGATCATGGAAAATCAGGTGCAACGGATCGACCTGCCTGTAGCCGCCGAGTGCGCGGGCAATGCGAATGTCCACGATTTTGTGCATCCGCGAACGCACACGTTCGCGTAAAAGTTCAGCGGCATAATCCCGCGCTTCGGCCTGCCGGTCGATGGGCTGCGCCCACCGGGGCGCGGGCGGCTTTGCCTGTGGCACCTGCCAGCGCCGGAGGATTTTTTGGGTTTCCTGCTGATGCCAGCGCAGGGCATGTTTACGCAGATGCACAATCATCCGCGTTTCCAGATCACCAACATACCGGGCCATAGCAGCGCCGGAATAATCCATGCCCTTGGCCCGGTCAGCCACTGAGGGACGGCGGAGAAAGGCGTTGGGGCGAGCGTTCGGTTCTTTCACTTTTGCGGCCTCGTTCAATGCGCTCTTAAGATCGTGGCGGTGCGGCATGGCTGTGCTTTCCTAAGGTCAGGGAGGGGGAAAGAAAGCGATCAAAGGGCAATGCCCGTCCGGCGGCACGACCCGGCGAGTGTGCAGTCCGGCATAATCGCAGTGCAAAAAATACGGGGCTGTGGCAGTGCCGCTATAGACCCCGGCAAACCTTAGATGCGGCGTCGGCACCGTTGCCGGATCGAGCGCAAACAGCGCGAGCACCGGAGGCAGCCACAACAGATGTTTCCACCGCACCGGCCAGACGCAGCGCCGTTGCCGTTCCGGTTTCGGGATGCGCTTTTTATTCAGCAGCGGACGGCTGCCATCGTCCGGATAGCGGATAGAAAAAACGGGCTTGCCGGAAAGGCGGGAGCCTTCCAGCGGATTGTTCGCCACTTGCCAGCGCCACGGCGATACGCGCCCATAATCGACCATCGACAGGCAGAGCGGGCGCAGTCCGCGCACGAACACCCATGCTTTATCCCGATCCATCGCCAGGATTTCATCGGGGGTCATCAACCGCCGCCCAAGCTCGCGGCTCGATACGTTGATGTCTTCCGCATCCGCCCGGTAGGAATAATCCTGACGGCGGATCGTGGACTCGGCCAGCATGTCGGAGACATGCCGGGCGCGGGCCAGCGAGTTCAGCCCGGCGTAGATTTTGATATCGCAATAAGACTCGATGGCGCTGGCCGCTTCGCGTCCGTATTTGCGCACCAGCCCATCGAAGGACTGGATATACAAGTCCATTGAGATTTTAAGCCCCCGCATGGTTTCCATGTCGGAAGCCAGATCGGCAAAGCGGAAATTGAGCGCTTCTTCCCCAACGATATGGATGGGGTGTCCGGCTGGCTGGCGCTTGGCTGCATCCAGCAGGCTATGGGTGAGCAAAGAGACGACCGGCGCAAAGTCGCGGGCATGGCTAAGCGGGGCCATGACAAAGACAGCGATCTGGCGGCGGCGCATATCTGCGATATTGTGCATGGCGGCGCGGCCGTAGCCCGCCAGCCGCCCGCCCTGATTGAAGGTCAAAAGCCTTTGCGTCGCCCCTTCCAGAAAGGAAGACGCGTTTTCGGGATTATCCTGAAACAGCCGCAGCAATCCGCTGCTTTCGGTTTTCAGAAATTCCACAAGGGGATCGGCCGCAGCCAGCCGGGGCAGTTCATGGCGCAGGAATACGAGACGCCGCTGAAAACTGGCCGGATCGTTGAGCAGCGCAAACACATCCGAAGGCGTGCAGTGCGCCGGATCAATCAGTGCCTGGCTTATGATCGCAATGGCGATGCAGCGGCGCGAGCCGTTGCGAAAATAGACGTTGCGGTCTTCGCCGCTTTTGTTCTCCGGAAGGTGGAGATCGGCCAGATCGAAGGCGAGCTTGATGGCGTCCTGCCGGAAGGCATCGGCGGCATAGGCAGCGTCAAGCACCGACTGGTAGAGATTGAGCGGCGTATCCCCGCACAGCGCTTTATGCACTCCTGCCGGATTGATGCACCAGACCTCGATGCCAATGTTCCGCAACGCTTCTGCCAGCATCGGCGCGAGCTCGCATTTGACATCCGGGATGAAGAGCGATTTGCCGAGCCGCGCCTGATGCAGGATCGAACCGATAACGTAATTGACGGTTTTGCCGACGCCGGGCGGCATCTCGATCATGGAAAAGGGCGTGCGGGGCGGTGCAAAGGCAGGTGCCATCGCTTCATACAGCCCCAGGAAATTCCCGCTGGCGGGATCGTCCATGCCCCGCGAGACGAGTTCAGACCAGCTTGCCTGCCGCGCCGCGCCATGATCGGCGGACGCTTCTGCCGCCCGCGCCAGATTGCGGCGCAGCCTGAAATCCCGAAACATGCCCTTCATGGCGGCAAGGCCGGGGGGAAGCGCGGCGGCAAGGCAAACCCAGGCCGCCGTTTCCGATTGAAAATGCCATGCGGCAGCAGCCAGAGCGCCTGACACCAGCGCCATGCGATTGACCGGGCCGGATTTGGGATGAACGGGAACGCTCACGGTGCGCCCCCGTCGATATGCTGGCCGATACCGGCCGCGCTATTTCTTGCCATCGCCGCTTCAACGGCAGCACGGACGGCACGCAGCCGTCCAATGGGGCCGAAATTCTGCGCCACATCGTCATCGCGCAGGGCCAGCGAATGGACACGCAGCACCCCGAATTTTGCCGCGACAATCAGCACGGCAACACAGGCACCAATAAGAAACGCAATCTCCCCGCCATACAGATAGCGCCAGAAGGCAGCTGCAAAACCAATCAGGCCGACAGCCGGAGGCGCGGCGAACAACAGCAAGGGGCGCGTCACGGACACGTATTCGATACGCGCCAGCGTGTAGCTCTTGCGCGGCGTCTTGAGCAGCGTGTCGCTGACTTCGAACCCGCCGCCGCGATAGTGAATGCGGGCGCTCATGGCTGGCCCCCGTTTCCGCAGGAACCGGCTTCAAACACCTGCATCATCTGATCGTCGAAATCCCGCACCGGCGCGGGCCGGATCAGGCCGAGCGTCCCCGAAAAGATCGCCCATTCCGTGCGGGATTCTTCAATGGCGGCGTCCGCCACACAGCCGCAGATCGTGCCGGATTGCGCCAGATCGGTCGCCGTTTGCGCCTTGATTTTCGCGACCGTCGCGTCATAGGCGTCCCGTGCCATCTGCTTTTGCGCGTGCAACTGGCTCATGGCCATATCGCTCATCTGGCCTAGCCCAAGAATATCGCCGCTGCCGCCGAATACGCCGAGTTGCTGCATAAAGGGACTTGAGCGCAGCGCGTCGAGTTGAGCGGCCGCCATGTCCTGTTCGATATGGGTTTGCGGTTGCAGCACGGCACGGGTGCGGGCGTCGGCGGCGCGAGCGACCATCGCCTGATAGTTTTGCTCACAGGCAGGAAGGTAATCCGCCCGCGCTATCCTTGCGGCCACATCGGGCCCGATGAGCAGATAGTGGCTGCCGCCCCAGAGCAGCGCGGCGGCAAGAACCGCTTTCGGGGCAATGTCGGCAAAGTCTTTCAACATGCGATTGGCTCCTGAATTTACGATCCGGCATTCAGCCGCCATCGGCCACGCAAGCGGGCGAACAGGGTCGCGCACCGCCACTCAGGGCGATACGGGAATGCTGGAATCGCGGTCGTCCGGCTCGAAGCGGACGGAACGGGATGGTTTTCGAGAGGCCGGCCGACTTATTCGGTTATCGGGCCTCGGCTCGACGGCGGTGCTGATGCAGGGCGAAATACGAAGTGGCGGAAACCCTTGCACGAAAAAGCCGGACGCCTTGGAAGCGCCCGGCCGATATTATTTGCCGCCGTTTTTGGAATATGTCGTCCGACTCAGAGGGTTCCACTGGCTGGTGTTAAGATGCACACCTGCACGTTTGCTCTCTTCGGCGAGACGGACGGCTTCCGCATGGGAGTTTGGGCCATTCTGGCTGCTCATGCGTCCTCTCCTTTAACGCCATCGGCACCACCATGATGCCGATGAGGGAAGGAAAACATGAGGTCAGCGTTATGTCAACACCAGTTGTTGACTAAAGACTAGGAGGGGGTGATTGAGCGACCTTCGCGACGGCGTGCTGCCGCATACAATCGGTTGGCCTTATCGTAATCGTCTGGAAATTTCGCATAAGCTTCGGCCGGATCGGCGAGGTTCGCCTCAAGCAATTCTGCGTCCAGTCTTTCCGAAGGTTTTTCGAGAAGCACCAAAAGATCGTCCGGAACGGACTTTCCCTCCTTATGGAGTCTGGAGAACAGCTTGCTAAGAGCGAGGTAGAGTGGCCTGTCTAGGCGACGCAATATATTGCGCGTTAGTCCGTCACTATCCCAAGTGCCATCGTCGCGCATGTGGCCGTAATGAGCCTTGATGAAATCGGCAGGACTGACCTCACGGCCGGTCGTCCGTTCAGCCCAAAGGGCGGGACGGCCATCTGGCAGCAGGGGAAGGCGGGGATCGACGGGAGACTTGGCCGGGCCACTAGCGAGAACGCCCTGGGTGGCGGCAACGGTCGCACAATGCGTAAAAACCTCGCGCAGCGTGGCGAGATCGAAATTCTTCATAAGACCGTTTATATCATCAATAAGGTCTTTCTTATCTTTATTTTCAAAATACACTAAGCCTAATGATATAACATCTTCGACTTGTCGTAAAGCAAAATCCCGATCTTCAGGAGATTTGCTTTGATATTTTCTTTTTACATTCATCGCTTCAACTGCCGTATCAGCGTGGGTTCTGTTAAGGTTTTCCGGGCGAGAAGCAGGCATCCATAGATGCCCGCATGAGCCTTTCGCCGACGCTCGACAAAGCCCGCGCCGCTATTGAGCGCCTCATAACCGGGATAGATAAGGTTGGTGTCGGGGATTTCCAGAAGCCTTTTCATATACTTGTCAGCCAGCCGCACCAAGTGTTCGTTTCGGCTTACCCGCCCGCTCAGTGTTATCCGCGACGGTGCCACGGTCAAGACAAGCGAGACGCAGAGCTGGGCGACATAGCTGGCAAGCACGTGTAGCCGCAGATCGCCTTCATCCCATGTCCGCAATTCTTCTTCGACATTCGCCCCCCAACGTCTTCTGAGGGCGGGAAGGGATAGAAACCTCTCGGCACAGCCAGAATACGAATGGGCTGAGCACTCCGGCTTAAATTCATCCAGTTCATGCCTCCGGATGGGAAGATGCCCGATTTCGGCGTGCAATGGCGTTCGCATAAGATTCCCGTTGACGACGACAGCGCCGCCAACGCCTTCATCTACCATCAGATGGGCCAGCACCGTCCCCTCCGCCGGGTCGGAAAGATAATAGTCGCCATACGCATAGGCGGCGGCGTCCGGATACGCGTTTATCTTCGGCTCCTTGGTGAGGCGGTTCCCAACACCGGCTTTCGCGCAGGCTTTCTTAAACTCCCCCGCTATCTGCACCTCCGTCCAGCGTTCCTCTTTGCGGTGATAGGATGTCGTAACGTGGTTTTTCTCTTTGCCGACGACGATTGGGCCGGGCATGGCGATGGCGACGGACGCGATCTTGCCGCCGGAAGGGAGCAACCCGGCAATCTCTTCGACGGCGCTGTTTATTTCCACCGTGAGCGCCCCCGACGTTTGGCGGCGCGGCGGTATCACGCCGTCGAACCTGTAGGGCGGCAAATGCGCGTTATCATGGGCCTCCACCGCGACGAGCGTAAAATCGTCCGCAAGGAAAATGCCCGCGAGATAGTCCTTATCCAAGATACCCGCTCCTGATGAACCGTAGTCCTATCATCCACAGCCACGGGGCATAAGAAAGCCCGCAGGAGGTGAGTGAGCCACAGGTCGCCAGATTTATCCCCGCCAATCCGCCGCCGCTCCCCTACAGCGCGGCGAATTACTTTTTCATGTTTGGAAAGAATGGGGGATTCATTCGGGCGGCGTTCCTGCTATCGTTCCGGGATCGGGGATGAGCATGTCATGACTTATGAGGAGCCGCGCGGCCTGATCCGGCCTCTGGATGAGGCGTTCTGGCATGTCATGCGCGAACTGGCGGTCACCAAGGCTGAGCTGATTGACCGGCTGGCCGCCGCGCCGCCGGAACAGCGCCCGGCGATCCGCAGAACCTTAAAACAGGTGCGCACGATAAAGCGCAAGCATATCGACCACTATCACCGGTTTTTCCCGCTGCAATGGGTGGAACCGTCTGAACCGGAGAAATGAGGCCATGACCTACGCGGTCGAGGCGGACACGCATTGGCGCACTTCATCCTGATTTGTGGATGGGAGCGCCGCTCTGGGCGTAATTAATCAACCAAAGATTCGGGAGGGCCATCCTCACTGGAACAACCCGAACCACCACAACCAATTCCGCTTAGAAAGTTAGTATTTTGAGTCGGCCCACCACGGGTATCCGAACAGTCGGAAGCGCCACATCCCGATTTGTCGGTTATCTGGGTATCACCTTTCCCATCTCCGTCAGTGTCTTTAAAGACAACCTTGCCGCCCGATGATCCGCCGCCGCCGCCAGATCTATCGTCGTGAGATGCGTTACAACCGTTAACGCTACAGGTTTGCGTCGTCGTCGGCTTGGTGAGTCCCGCGGCTTCGCAAACAGAATCCGCCACAACGGCCCCGTTCAGTTTGCAAATGACGTTGCGGGTATTGGTATAAGTAAACACCTGGCCTGTATCCTGCCCTTTTTGGAGCAACGAAGACATCGTTGCTCCGTAAGGCGCAACAGACGCGCCGCCTTCCTGCGGCTCTCCTTGATACTGGGCCTGTTGTGCTCTGCCTGTCGTGCAAAACGTGCAAAAGAAGCAGCATCCCCAAAACACCATGAACACCCCGATGAGCATTCGACCCGACTGCCAGCGTGCAATCCCGTTACGAATAAATGAAACCATCAATCCTCCTTTTTTAGTGCGTGAAATTTATGAAGCGGCGATATATTTCCGCGTTTCTTAAACTCTCCCCTGACGGTCGCCGCCGCCTGAATAGGTGACGTTGCCGCTGTTCTCGACGGCCCAGCCCGCCGGGCCGCCAGCCGTTCCGGCTGTGCCCGCACCGTTGTTGCCGGACGCTCCCGCAGCGCCGCCAGTTCCGTTCGCGCCCCAGGTCCCGCCGGTGCCGCCTTTGCCGCCCTTCCCACCATTGGTTCCACCGGTTACTCCCTCCGCGCCGTCCAGCGCGGCGCTGCCCGTTGCGGTGCCGTCATAGCCCTGGCCGCGACCGCCATTCCCGCCTGCGCCACCGCTGGTGTTAACTGTTTCTGAAGAGGTATACTGCCTGTAAATCGAATAAAATCCGCCACTTACATTAGAAGGCCTTTGTAGACTTCCACGAGAATAAGTAACCGATCCAACCGTATAGGACGTATACCCCATAAAAGCCGGACTCATCGTTTGATAAACACTCTCATGGTGTATCAAAGAGCCAGACCATTTTAAGATAAACGTATATCCCGTATTATGATCTCCGGAGTCTTTCGAGCCACTGGCGATCCACTGAGTGACGTTCTCCGAGTAGTAAGGGCCTTCTGTAACCGTTTTAGGGTTATTATAACTTCCACCGCCCCCATTCCCGCCCTTTCCGCCGGCGCCGCCGCCGGCCCGGATCGCGCCGTTGTTGATGAGCCTGACGCCGGACGCTTCGGCGAGAAAGGCCGTGCCGCCGGCCCCGCCATTGGGTTCGCCGCCCGCGCCGTGGATTTCACCATTGACGGTCACGCTGAGAGACCCTCCCCAGCCTGTGCCCGTGCGCATGGCCGGAACCGCCGCCGAGGTCGAGCCGACAATGACGCCCGCCGGAACGATCACGCGCTTGGGCCGGTTCGAAGCCCACCGGCCGTTCGCCGCAAAGTCCGGGAGGGCGGACAAATCGACGGCGGTGGCATCCGCCAAAACCACAGGAAACAAGGCGTCCCCCGATAAGGATGCGCTTGGCGCGAACGAACCGCCATAATGCTCTCCCGCCCCGTGAATGTTCAGGCTTCCCGAAATCCCCCCTGTTGCCGCAGCCTTCGCCCGCACCATGATCGTGCAACTTTCATTCAGGGCCAGCCTTGCCGCGGCGCAATCGGTTTCCGTTATTTCAAAGTTCGAGGCGTTGTCGAGCAAAGGCGCGCTGATCACAGCCCTTTCTTCGCCGATGTTGGTCAGCATGAATTCGGCGGTATCGCTATACGCCGTACCGCTTTCGCCATCGATGATGAAATCGGGGACGGGAGACGGGCTGATCAGCAGGTTCGCCGGTGTCCGGTCGCGCGAGGTAATCGTCCAGGTTTTCTTCACCCCGCTGATCGAGGCGGAAAAAGTCAGCGTCTGTTCGTATTGAAGGGGCGCGGCGGCCCGCAACTGCACATAGTCCCCGGATTCGATCTGGGCCGGCGCTGCCGTCACGACGCCGTTGATGAGAAGCGTCGCCGCACCGTCCACCGTGACCGTCTTTTTGTTCAAAAAGCCTGAAAACGACACCTGATTCGAGGTGTACACATCTCCCAGCGCGGCGTTTTCAACCGGGATAAAGTTGCCGCTGGCCTGTGCCGAGGTGCCGATCTCCTCCCACCCGGTGTCCATGCAAATCTGCACGACGCCCAGCTCCACCCGCATGGTGCCGATCGTTTCCGGCGTACAGGCTTCTTCGGGAAGCTCCCCGATTTTGGCATTGGCCATTCGCGGCACCAGAAAAGAGGCGTAGGCAACCTCTTTTACGATATCGTCGCTGCCGGAAGGCCTGCTCACCACGGGCGTGCCTTCGGCTACGAAATCACTGCAACTTGTCTGAAATACCCTATCCGGCCCGGCGCTCAGTACCGCTATCGCCGTTGCCGTTGCCGTTGCCACATTGCCGCCCGCCAGCCTGTTCGCCCCGGCGCCGCCGCATCCCGCCGCCTTGGCAGCCGTGCCATGATCCCAGGCGCAATAGCCGTACAGGCTCTTCCATGGGTCTGTTTTGTTCGCGCCCACCGCGTCCGGCAAAAAGCCGCCGCCGATAGGGGCGGGAACGAGTGTGGCGACAGTCTTGAACGCCACGGGTTCTATCATCCCGTCCTCGTCGCAATCCGCGGTGGGCGAGGACAGTGAATATTCTGAAAGCAGGGCTGTGGCCGCGATCATGTCGCCCTTCACGACGGTATCCTGCATCACATGGTGCATTCCCCGCACCGGGCCTTTCAGGATCATAATGGCGGCCGCCCCCAGAACGCCCACCATTGCCAGCGCCCCGAACAGGGCGAAGAAGATGTTACCGGACTGGGAGGGGGGAGGGCGCGGCTCAATGGGCAATCGACGCAAAGCCAGCAGCCCGCCGCCGCTGGCTATAAAACCGATCATAAACGTCCGCACCCAGGCGGCGTATTGATGGAAAAACCGGCTGGAACCGGAGGGCCTCCCTGTGTATCGCTGGCGACAGCCCTGAGTCAGAATAGAACTATTCCTTACATAAATGTGCAAAACCCCTCCCTTTTGCTACTTCATCAACTGAATAAGATCGTAAATATATATTATTGAATAATTCTGATAACAGATATACCGCTATAATAATATTATTCATATTTGTATCTTTACTGTCAACCTTGCGCTGCTTCCCGCCTTTGCAAAAAGGAGGGGTTTTGCTCTTTTTGGCATTCCAGGGCGGCCATCATGAACATTGGCTATGCCCGCGTTTCCACGGCCGATCAGAATCTGGATATGCAGCTTCGCGCCCTCAGAGAGGCCGGATGTATCCATGTCTATGAGGACATTTTGTCCGGGCGTTCCGCCCGCCGTCCCGGCCTGAAAGCCGCGCTTGCCCGGTGCCATGAGGGCGATGTGCTGCTGGTTTGGAAGCTCGACCGGCTGGGGCGCAGCCTGCTCGATCTCGTCACCATCGCCCGGCATCTGGAGCGCAAAGGCGCGGGCCTCAGAGTGCTCACCGGACAGGGTCAGTTAATCGACACCAGCCAACCGGAGGGGCGGATGATGTTCGGCATCTTTGCGGTGCTGGCGGAGTTCGAGCGCGAACTGATCCGCGAGCGCACCGTGGCGGGCCTAGCCGCCGCACGGCTGTGCGGCACGGCCATCGGCCGCCCACCAAGGTTGAATGAAGCGGCGTTGTCGGAAGCGAAAGCCATGTTGACAGAGGAAAACATGACGAAGAAGGCAGTCGCCGCACGGCTCGGCGTTCACGTCACGACGCTACACAGGGCTTTGCGGCAGCGCAGTAAAGTCGAGAAGGGGCCGTAACGGTGCGTCCCATATCTTACGGGAACGACGCCCAAATTCAGCAGGGTCGCAAGATGTGTTTTGTCTTACAAAACCATCTTGGCAAGGGGGCCGCTGCGCGCCCCCGTTGCATCCCCCACGCCGTGGCCCGTCTAGGCATCGAGCCTTTCCGGTGCCATTCAAACGCCGCCGTTTGATCCCGCTTGGATGAAGGGCATTCCGCCCTGTCCAAGACCTCACCTTGACCACCGTGATTGCCGATGGAGCACAACCAAAGGCGTCCGCCGCCCTTGGAACCCCGCCGTGGTTTCGCCCACGGCGACGACGAAAGGGCGTTCCTGCCCTCTCGACACCAAACCAACCGTCCGCCGGTTGGATGCCGTCAGCGTGTCGGCGCTGAACCCGATCAGGGGGCTATCGCGCCACCCTGAACCCACTCGCTGGACTATGAGATTTGCCTCTCCTCCTGCACCGCATCAAGAATATGGCGCCGAGCACACGACGTCGAAATAATTCAATGCCTACGCAACGCCGCCCTCTCCGAGAACCTCTTCGACAATCTCGTTGTCGTCCAAGAAGTCTACTGATACGGGGCCATCCGACGGATCATGCCCGGCGAGACGCACCTCCTCAATTACCTGCTGCATCGTTGCTACTATCTTGCGTGGCGTAATTTCTGTGAGCTGAGATGCAATGGTTTCAATCGCGGCCTCTTCGAATGGGAAGAAATCACCTTCGCCATCTGGACTAACCCGATTACTGCCTAAAATTTCTCGCACGAATGCAACAGCATCGTCCTTATCGAGCACGACAAGCTCAATCTGCCTGTGAATCCGACTCAGAATATAGTCGAAGAAGAGAACGGCTAGTTGGGATATTTCCGCCGAAAGCGCAATAACCATACAAAAACAATTTGGACAGTTATCATAAATATGACGAAGAATGTCATTAACCTCACGCGCCTCCTTAACACTTGCACGCTCTAAGTCGTCTAGTTCATCTATAAAAAGATACGCCCCTTTCTTAAACCGCTTTTTATCCGTGTTAGAGACGCTCATCTCATGGACAAATAGATTAACCAGGCGAGTAAAAATTATCATCGCCTGATAGTCTGTTATTGTTTTTGGAGCAATTAGTTTTAAGAAGTCATCTTCCTTCTGACAATGGTAAATCTCCTTGGCAAAGTTGTTCAACTCAACCGCAGGAATCAAAATCTCAATAATCTTCTCGGCAGGGACGTCGTGCGCGTGGCCGTGGGCAGTACGGCACAGCGAAATGCACTCAGTCAGGAAATTATGGTATGCTTGAACATTGGCCATTAAATCAGACTTGGCGACGATGTCATCGAGGAACGCTCCAGCAAATGTCAGTTTCCCCTTATCCTTGCGCAAAGTCGGAATGAAGTAGCAGACTGAATCAAAAGTTTTTTTCTCATCATGCAGAATACGGTTCTGCGCCCAAAGGAGGGCGTGGGATTTACCCGTGCCGTAGTTGCCATAGAGCATAATGAAATTTGCATTGCCAACTTGGTCAGCCAGGGAGCGTCGCAGATACTTATCGAATTGTTTCTTCTGCTTCTCGTAACCAACCCAGACGCTTGCGCGTGGATCGGCGGCAAAATTCGGGTTTGATCGGAACGGATTGTCCTTTAGGTTCGCTTTTTCATAGTAATCTCCTGGCTGCATCACCATTTTCCATTCTCCAGTTTTTGCCATTGCCCTCGCGCCAAAAACCGACGCACATCGGGTAGCTCGTAGCTATGCATCATAAGTTCCGCCACATACTCTTCCACGAAGCCGATCTCGTTCTCTGGCACTGAGTAGCAAAGCTCCTCGTTCCACTGCTGATCCTCAAGGGCCATACCCTTGGCCGTTAGATTTGAAGAGCCGACGAGAATCAATGACGAGTAGCGATCACCTTCGCGCAGACCTGGCTCATAACGACGGTTTTCATCGAAGACGAAACAATAAAGCTTTGAATGAAGGCGTGGGTAGAAAAAGATATTTACCTTCCGTTCGGCTAGCTTTTCCATCCATTCTATATTTTTATCTTTTGGAGGCGCAGTAATTAGTGCCACACTTGCTCCGTCCTCGACCTGATCGAGCAAGAGCTTCCCAAAGGACTTGGTGGGCGCAAAAAGATCGCCGTTGATAAACGGCGCGACGAGCCAGATATCCTTGTGCGGAAGGTTGCGCCGCGAAAAAATTTCGCGGTGTATCTGGGGATGTGGGATATTGCGTTTGAAGCGGTTGATGGGTGGGGGAGCCGCATTGGGCCTATTAGGTGGAGATATAGCGGTTGATGTTGCTGCTATTTCCGGTCCCCCATCGTCAACAGGCAAGGCAGCGTCAATAGCTCCTGCGGGTGGGCCGACTAGGTTGTCTTCGATCCTGTGCTCTCCAGCACGGAACAGATAAATGTTCTCCCCCCTGCGAAGAAAGATAACCCTGTATGCCGTGCGCTTTCGGCTCACATAACGTATCCAAGCATCTTGGATACCCTTGTAAGGATGATCGTCGGCATCCAGCCTAAACCCGCCATCGGGTCGGATGGTCTTTTGCAGAACCCGCCGCGCAAAATTTGCGTCATTGTGCTCTTGTAGGTCCGCAATGAAACTGGGGAGCAGGAAGACCGGCATACTTATTTCTTGCTGCTCAAAGCACCACCAGTATGTCTCGATGGTCGGAGCGCGAGGCGGCGTTGTTCTCCCCTTTGCTCTGCCAAAAGAGAGGTGGGAAGATCAAGGACGGCTTCACCGCGTCCGCACGACAGAGCAACAGCAGCTGGATAGGCAATGGTAATCGGCAGTTCACGCCGAAGCATTGCCTTTCGCACATGAAGGCCACGAAAAACGTCAATCATGTCTTCGATCAACGGAACGACGGCATCCGCATCTCCCTCCATATTCGGTTTGACACGCAGACCGGAATAAGCTTCGGCAAAATTCACTAGGCACCTCCACAGACTTCTAGTGTTTTCAAATAGATCAGGACGAAAGCCGGATCGCACCAACTCATAATCCATTGGCCAATAAGTGAAACAGCTCGATTCATCGATATACCCGTTCTGACGCAGGCCATCGAGAAAGTCCTGACCACGTTGCGTTATACCCTTTTCATTGTCCCATAATCCGAGCGAGACTGCCCAATCCCGCCGTCTCGGCGGAACTTTACGAAAATAATCCTCGGAAAATTCGATCTCTTCCTGCTGATCCGAAGCTAGGACGCCGATAAGCTCAGGTTGCAGGGGAGTTGTGCGTTTCAATGAAGTCACGGACTGACCGCCCCCCGCGCTTCCCTTATTCTTGTCCTGACGTTCAATCGTGATAATCCGGTGGATTCGCTCGATTGAAGCTTTCCCTCCCAAATGCTTCAGAACCTCGTTGCGCTTGTTCAGCATCATCGTGCTGAACGTCTTCTTGATCGCTTCCTCTTCAAACCCCGCCAGCAGCAAGTTCACAAAGATTTCGCCGTCATTGACGAGAATTGCCCACAAAAACAGGAAGTCGCAAGCGGCACGGCTTTCCTCTTCGTTGCCGAGCAGCTCCGAGACGATAGCCAAGGCGTCGAGGTTTTCTAGGACGAGAATATCGCCGGATGTCCGCTGGATTAGGCGCAGGGATTGAAAAAAATCGGCAATGTGTTTTTCCGCGCTCTTATCGCGCGCCCAATTTCCTCCTTCTTTGCTACCCGTGACCAGTGAATGCCAACTCGCGGTCGTGATGTCCCGGTCTTCTAGGTACTTCGAAGTCAAATCCCTCACACGTTCGGCGGTGTATTCCAATCCTACCGAATAGCCTATCTTCCGAAGGAAGATTGCGTAGGGATCAGAATGGGCTGTAGCCGCCATGCGCACTCACTCTAGGACGGATTTGTACAAGAACAGTTCGGCTGCTCGCTTGGTCCCCCAAGAAGCATTGACCAGCATCAAGAACACGAACCATATCGCCAAAATCAGTAAGGTTCGTACCTGCGAACTTCATGGTTTTCACCGACTTAGTCGGGATACGGTCCACCGCAGCGTTGATATCGTTCTGAAAGCTCAGTCGGTGATTGAAAGTAATATTCACTTGGCTGAGGATGCGATCATCAAGGGCCGATGGTTGTTGGGTCGCCAGAACTAGCGATAATCCGGCATCGCGACCTCGCTTTACATATTCTACTAAGGCGCTCCGCGCTGGCGAAACCTGATCTTTTGGGGCCACTACATGGGCCTCATCGATTACTAACCAAACGCGGTCTGGTGTGCCGTCCTCTTCAAAAGGCCTCTCGAAAAAGCCTGCGGTCTTTTTCTTGTTGTGGTGGCGCCCAAGAATATCAAACAGATTGCGAGCGATGACGGCTGTAATAAGCGACTTATCCTCATTGCGTAACTCGCGCAACGACAGGATATTGCACGTTCCATCTTCAAGAAAATCTTTAACCCACAAGCCGCTAGCTGAGAAAAGGTTGGTGCGACGATAATCATCCAGCTTGTAAGTGATCGCGTTGCGCGAAGATTCCGCGATCGTCGGCCAATGAGTGTCATCTCCGATATAGCTGAGCATATCGCCAATTTCGAAATCTCTATCGCCAAGTGCTTCGAGCGTTGCGGTTATAATATGCCCCTGTGGACTGTAGACCTCTTGGCCGAGCAGCGCGCACCATTCTTCCGCTCGCACGTCCTTAGGCCTGATCTGGAGAGTCTTCTCGGTGCCAAGAAACCTCGTCGCTCCTGGGGGAGCGTAAACCTTCGCAGCAGCAAGATTGTTCGGTTCAAGATTCCAGCTCCTCAACTCGTCGAGCTGAATTTTATTTGCCTCGATTGTCTCGCGCGGCGGATAGCCAAGCGTCCAGAATTGGCTCTGCGTGTCGATAATGATGGAGGTAATCGGCTTTACACCATTTTGAATCGGCGATGGTTTAGCCAACTTAGATATTCCTTCAACCAGAACGCCAAGATCGAAGCTCTTGCCGCTACCGCGAGTACCGGTGATGTAGATCACGTGCGGAAAAGTTGTATCCAGCCAAGCATCCGCTCCAAGATAGCTCTTGCCTTTTGTGCTCTCTAGAATTTTCCCGACATAAAGAAGATTGCTGTAATTTTCACCCCTGAGCGTGCGGCCAAAAACAACATTTTGCCCCTTCGAGACATACTGGACCTTCACCAAGGGGTCTTCTACTAGGTAAGAGCTTTTGTCGATTACAGTTCCAAACCGTTCAGCCGACTTGGTCGAGAAACTCATTTTGGTATTCCTTGAAAGAAAGCCATGCGGGTTCGTCTCCTGAACGAAGCATCAAGACCTTCGTCGGGCGAAGAGCGTCAAGATAGTGAGCGTGATTCGCAGCTGCAATAAAGGCAATCCGCCCTGTTGCAATTACCTGTTTGCGCAAGTTATGCGCAACGATCTTGGCCGTGATCGGATCGAGATCACTGCAAAACTCATCGAGAAGCCAGACCTCCTCATCTCTGAGAAGTAAATCGGCAATCATTGCTCGATACTGCTGCCCGCGACTGAGCATCCAAAAGGGCTTGATGAACGCCAGAGCTTCCGACAAGCCAACGCGGCTAAGGGCTATAAAAGCTTTCTCAGGTGTAAACTTCTCCGCTAAAGCCTCAAATATGGGAATATCGTCCCGTAAGGGACGCAGCCAACCCGCCGAATGTGTCAGGCTTCCCACACGCTTGACCATCAGGTTGCCGTCCATAGTCCTGTCTGGATCAAGCGCATTCAAAAACACGCTCTTACCGCTTCCGCTGGTGCCAACCACAAAAACGATGTTGCCATTCGAGGCCTTGACAGAGACATTTTGAACGATGTCCGCATACACCGTGTCCCCTTTTAGGCCGAAGGCGTCCATAATGATCTTAGTGGAGCGCGTTTCGGGCACACGATAAGAGGCACGGATCGACAAGTTTTCAATGCTGATCTGCGTGCTCTTAGCAGAGAACTCAGAGCAATTGGCGGCGGTATCCCCCACCGGAGGATGAATTTTCAGAGCTGCCCGCAGATACTCGCCAGAATAGTCATCAAGCGGGCACAAAAAGTACGGAATAGGATTGCGAATTACCGAGCGTAAGACCGCCCACTCTCCAGTTGTCAGAGCGTCATGGTTCTGTTCGATTTTCCGGCGCAGGGCTTCAAGGCCTTCATCAAAGCTGATCTGAAGAGTTTTGCAGTAATCTTCCAGTGCTCGAAAATATTTACGCTGCAAGCTCATCATTCCGAACTCGCCACCTGGCGCGCGCGCCATGGACTGCATGTCCTTAAGGACACGGCTTACGTTGCCCTCGGTCTTCCCCACAAACTTAAATCCAGAGGACGTGACGAAATCGATATGGCTCAGCATCTCTGCCGAAATTTCCATGAAGATCGGACGTATACCGCCGATATGCCAGCGTTCAGCAGCAAAACTCTTAGCTGCTTTGATAATTCGCCTTGTCAGGCCGAGCCCTCGCAACTCAGGACTGACAACGATGCGACCGATGCGGACTATCGTATTGAGATAGTCCTTCATGGCGTGCTGATCCCAACGTTTCCAATGGATAGTGCGTTCAGGATGTTCGAAGGGGTGGTTGAAAAGCTCATGGCGCGGCTTACACATCATGAGGGGCATTTGGAGATCGATGTAGCCAGCCGGCAGCCAACGTTCGCCTATTTTAATTGATGCATAGAGTACTGCGCGCCGGCCACCAGCAGAGGCGGTTGCACTTTTGGACTCGTCTTCTTGAGACCTCTCGCTTAGCGAGTTGTTGGTCTTGTAATGAAACTGCTCTAGGAATTCGAGCGCGCGCATGTCAGCTTCGGAGTTGATCTCCCGAATGCGCACATCAAATTTCTCTTTCCCGATAGCAACCGTTTCATCTACGCTGAAAAGGGGCGTGAGCGGAATATCAGGTTCATTCTCATCTTTGGCAACAATGAAGACCTTGTTGCTTCCCGCCGCTCCGAAACGAATCTGATCGCCTTTTCCGACAACTGCAAAGCGGTGAACACGAACGGTCACGGATGCCTCGTCGCCGCTACGAACGGTGATATTCTTATAATAGCCTTTAGGGTTAGAGGTCAGGACACTATAGGCTTTCGCTGTTCTGCTCATGAGTCTGTTAGCTTTGAAGGGACCAGTTTGAAATTCTTAGCGTATATGGACTGTAGTAGCCACGCCGGTTAGCCATGGCGAAGGCCCGTAGCAGCAAGGTTGGCTTAGCAGCGGGCCATGGTGGCTGCAAATCAGGATTCGCCTCTAACGGTCGCCAAAAGCGGCCAACGCTCTGGCGCACCCTGCACCTAGACCGGGCTGTCGTGAAATAAGCCTGCACTCTCGGCCACTCGGCAACCAACCCGTTTAGTGCACGCTCAACCCTGATCTTCTTCCGGTAGGCCTATTGCCCCGACTTCGGTCAAGATCATTGAAAATTGCATGTCCTCACATTTCCCCCTTATGCGAGAATCACTCCCGCCCGCTGGACCGCAATCGCCTGAGCGCCCTGTCGAGCGTGGAGCGGCCGACCTTCAGTTCTCTGGCCAGCGCGGTGGCCGTAATCTCCCTTGCGGCCAGACGGCGGCGGGCGTTCTTGACCTGCCGGGCCGACAGCTTTCGCGGCCGCCCCAAAACCTTGCCTCTTGCCCGCGCTGCCGCCAATCCCTCTTTGGTTCGCCGCGCCAGTATCCGGCGCTCGAACTCGCTCATACCGGACAGGATGGTCAGCAGCAAATAGCCTTCGGGCGTCGAGGTATCGAGCGGGAAATTGGCGATGCGGAAACCCACGCCGCGCTTGTTCAGGGCATTGATTTCATTGAGCGCGTCGGCGGCCGAACGATAAGCCCGATCCAAATCCCAGACCACCAGAACATCGCCGGATTTCAGCCGCGCCAAGACCCTTTCATAGACCGGGCGTCTTTTACTGACCGCCGAGAGCGTCTCTATATGAAGCTCCTCACAGATCGCCTTGAGACCGTCAATCTGCCGGTCTGGCTTTTGTTCTTCGGTCGATACACGTAAATAGGCAATTCTTTTCATATTTTCAGACACTTGGCCGGACTCATGCGGCCAGCGATATGTCTCAAAAATGTCCCTCTTCGACCAAACCCCGTAGGATCGCCCCAATACTGCACCTGCTCAAAGCAAGTTCTAGAATTCTTCACTGTAACTATAGAATAACATGAGTGAAGAAATTATGAAAATTGCACCAAATTTGGACGTATATGAACAATGTATTCAATAGAAGATTTTCGCGGCTGATTAGAATTTCTGCCTTTTGTCTTCCTGTTTGTATTTTAGCGCAACAGGCGGTGGCGGAGGACTTTACCGCTGACGTGTTGATGCGTGACTATGATGACGGCCAGCGCTCTCTCTTTCTCACCGGTGTTATCGAGGGCCTTGCACAGGCGCGATACGAGCATGACGGCAAAGACCCGGCCGGGGCCAAGTGCGTTTACAACTGGTTTTACGGAGGCGGAAAAGACTCGCTTTTGCAGATCTATAGCGCGTTCGGCAGCCATTCCAACTCGGCACCGGCCGCCATTGTCTCGGCCTTGGTCAATCGGGAGTGCGGCACCTAATGGAGCTTACGCCGGTCAGATCGTGGAAGCATGAATTCGCCCGTAGCACTGAGGCGGAGCGCTACCGCGAGATTTTGCGCCGGCACCACGACGATCTCCGCCGCAAGAAAGAAAAGGATGACGAGGACCGCGAAGAGCGTCTTGAAGATCTCGATGAGATGCTTTTCGCAGTCATGGCCACCCAGACCGAAATCGACGCCTACCTCGCCACCACCGCGCATTACCAAACCGCCACCTACGACGCGATTATAGAGAACCAGCAATTGCTGGAAGCGGTGCGCCACGAGCGGGAAAAGCTTCTGGAAAAAGCCTATGTTTTGCCCGATGGGCGCCGCGTCTTCGAATCCGAAGACGGCGTCCGCGTGTTCGATGAGAATGGCGTTGAACTCGACCCGTCTGTCATCAGCGCCGACGACATCGAGGACTGGCGGCCGAAACACGAGCAGATGACAGCTCTCGATGAACGGGAAGCTTTTCTGATGGATGAGCAGACCGAACTGTTCGAATATCAAAAGAAACTGGACGAGGCACGGGAGCGCCTGGAAGCGGGTGAAATCTCACAGAAGGACTTCGACGCGCTGAAGAAGGAGCTGGATGAATCCATGCCGGAGCGGGTGCGCGATCATCTTCCCGACGAGTTCAAACCGGAACGCGAGCAAGACCGCTCCGCAGAGCTGACTGTAGACTCTGCACCGCTGGCGAAACCCGGCCCGATGCCGCTGATGGATAGTCCATAGAAATAGTCTTATTCGAACTCCGCCATTGGTCGTGGCGTGCCATTTGAGATGATTCCCACACCAGAGAGCGCGTTTTAATCAGGTTCGTCGCCATGATGCCGACGATACCGGCCCTATTGCCCGACGATATGTATCCTCAGATTAGCACATCCAGCCGAAACGGCGGGACCGGGCTGTCGTGAACCGAGCCTGAAGTCTCGGCCATGCGGCGTCCATCCCTTGCGCAAGAAGAATTGCCAGCCCTGAAGGGACTGACTTTTTCTTCGTTTAGGGGCTTCGCAGCCCCGTCCTCCGTCAAGTCCAAGCCCTTCGGGCGCTGCCAGCGGTGTCCCCGTCCTTCCGCACGTCGTTTGTGCAGGACGGGTGATCCCCCTCCGCTGGCTGCGGACTTGACGGCCGTCTCCCCGCTCATTGGCGCGGGCCTAGTCCGGTTGCATGTGCAACCGGTTTTCAAATGAGGAGAAAGACCAATGAAACAGCAAAAAGGAGACATCAATATCTATGTGGCCTGTCTGGCAGCCTACAACAACGGCTACCTGCATGGGGCATGGATCGACGCAGAGCAGGACGCATACGGAATCTATGCCGATATCCGGCAGATGCTGGCGGCCTCGCCGGTCGAGAGCGCGGAAGAATGGGCGATACACGACCATGAGGGTTTTGAAGGTGCGCCCGTGTCCGAATATATGGGGCTTGAGCAGGTCTCAGCGTTGGCGGCGTTTATTGCCGAGCATGGCGCAATCGGTGCGAAGCTGGTCGAGTATTTCGGCGATTTAGGCGAAGCCAGCAAAGCCCTCGAAGATAGCTATGCAGGGCAATACAGTTCATTGGCCGATTTTGCCGAAGAGCTGACCGAGCAAACCAGCGAGATTCCGAACAGCCTGCGCTACTATATCGACTACGAGCGCATGGCGCGGGACATGGAAATCTCCGATGTCTTCGTGATCGAAACCGGCTTCGAGCAAGTTCATGTGTTCTGGAGCCACTAACATGGGCACAGAGACACACAACATTACATGGCGCGGCATCCGGATCGAAATCACCTTCACACCGGAAGCATTCGGGATGGTGGAGCATATCGAGCTACAGAGCGAAAGCAGGCTTGCGCTGCCGATCACCGAAACAGGCTACCGTTCACATTTCATCCCCGTGGGCACCGTTGCGCAGGAGGGCGGCCCGGCCGCCTATGTTACCGCATGGCTGGACTTTGAGGCCGAACGCACGCGCTGGAGCGGTGCGCAGCTATCCTTGTTTTAGGCAGATAAAAATTGCGGCTGGCCGTCAGGCCAGCCGCGATGCTCGATTCTTTAAGCGAGGATTAGAACGACTATTCCTCTGGGAAGAGGCCGGGCATCCAGCGATCTGCAAATTTAGCCGGAAAGGCCAGGTTGAGCGGTGCGCGTGTGCTTTCCGAGGTCAATGCGCCGACATCAATCAGGGCAGATGTAATCCGCCGCGAGGCACGATCGCTTAACCCCAATAGCGGCGCGACTTCTCCTCGCTGCAATTCGCCCTGATACAAGATGGTCTTGAGAATGACATCGGATTTTGGGGGCAGAATGCCAGCCCTGACCTGCTCTTGCGCCCATATCATGATCCGGTCGCGCAATCGTTCAGGCTTCATGAGTTCCTCCATGAAGCCGACCTGATCGACGCAGGTTTCCAGAAAAAAGATGGTAAATTCCGCCAGCGCCTCTTCGCTCAGTGTTCCGCGTCCATCCATATCGTTACGCCGTTTCATGTCGCACGCGGCAAGGTGCTGTTTGTAGCGCGATTCCCGGCGGGCCAGCCCGCGAGCTACAGACCATAGCCCACGTGTATCAAGGGATTTGAGCAGCATGGCGTAAGACATCAGACGGGCCACACGTCCGTTGCCGTCGATAAACGGGTGAACCCACAATAAGCGGTGATGAGCGGAAGCAGCAGCCAGAATGGCGTCAACCCTGCCAAGTCTCGAATACGCAGCATCCATGCGTTCCAGAAAACGCGGCACCGCGCCGGGGCTGATGGCTATATGCCGTCCCACCCGCACATCACGCTCGCGCAACGCACCGGGAACCACCTCGACATCCTCACCTGTCGTGGGGTCTTTTACGAACAGCAGTTCCGGAGGCAAAAGCTCGCAAAATCGCCGGTGGATTTCGCGAATGACATTGGGATTGGTTGGAGGCCCGGTAATGCCGCCGTCATCTATCCATTTCTGGACGGTGATATGGGCCTTGGCTTCGAGCTGCAAATTGCGCTTTTCGGGATCGGCGCTGTAATCATTGTTCAGAGCGCGCTCGATATCGACCGGATGGGTATTATGACCCTCGATCAGGTTGCTGTAATAGCAATTCATCGACCGCACGAGATCGGCCAGCGCCGTGGCGATGGAGGGAGGCAGGCTGCGCCGGAAACCCTCGGAGCGCGTGGCAAGCTCCAGGGCAAGATCGGCCAATCTGTTTCGATGCCTTGAGCTTTCCGAAATCAGCAGCGGTTCGAATAATCCAGTTGTTTCTCCATCGTCGCGAACAGGCATAAATTTGCAGTCTTTCTGGCCGGTTTAGTGGCCGCATTCTCACGTGTCATTTCGTTAATGATATCACATCACTAGCTAAGATAGCAGCGAAAAATATGCCAAATAAATGGCCGGTTTAATGGCCGCTTCGCAGAAAGATGAAAAGCGGCTGGCCGAAAGACCAGCCGCTTTTGGCTATAGGCCCGGCGAACGCCGCGCCAACTCGATTTCGATATTGCGTATGGAAGCAAGCAGATCGCGGCGCTCCTGCGAACGGGGCTGCGCAGACGCAGCCGCGATGAAGGCCCCTCTCAGAAGGCCGCGCAATCTGGCGGTGCTGCTGGCTGCTGCTTCAAAGCGTGTAACAAGTCTCATCGTATCCTCCTTTGTTTCAAGGAGGCCCCGAACCATTCAGGGCCTTTCGGCCCCGGCACACATCATCATCGGCCATGAAGGCGCTGATGGTTTCGGGTGGTGATTGAAGCGATAGAGGATACGCCGAAGACGGTTTGCTACTCTTTGGGCGGCAGGAGGGCGGTCACACCGCCAGATGACCAAGGAATGATGAAAAGGGAGCTTTGCAGCCTGCGTTCCGCATGCGATTTTCCCGCTGCGCCCGCAGCGCTAAATATCGTAATCGAGCTGTCGCGGTCGCCGTTCGCGGCGATTCCGGCGGGTTTCCGACCCTATATCGCGTTCCCGCCGTTGCCCGTTTTCCAGTGTGGCGTAATTTGCGACATCCGCACGCAGCAGGGCCAGCCGCTGCTGCGATATTGACCGTTGCGCTCTGATATAGGTTTGCAGGGTTTCGCGCTCTTCAAGCTGCCGAAAAATCAGATCGTCTTTTGCCGCCCGGTCGCGATGATAGGCTTCCAGTGCCTCCCGGTCGTTTTGCCGCCTGATCTTGGCATACAGCCCGGTCAGGCGATGCCAAAGACCGGAAAAGCCCTTTGGCAACCGCTGGAAGCGGCGCTGCGCTTCCGCGTCCCATCGGCGCTCAAGACCGGCATTCAGCTTTGTCCGTTCGCTGCGATGGCGAGCGGCCAGTTCCGCCTTGCGGGCGGCCAGTTCCTTGCTGCGTCCCAGTGCTTCCCGTTCGGAATCTGCGATGAAGGCTTTAAGCTTGCCGGTCATGCCTTGCGCGATTTCGGCTTTGACCTGATCGACAGAATGCAGCCGCGCAGGATCGCCAATCCGTGCTTCCAGTTCCCTGACTTTCACTCCGGCATAGCGCGAGAGCGAATAAACCTCCCCGCGATAGTCGATAGCGACGAACCCGCGCCGGTCGCCTCTGGCAAGCCAGAAACCGCGCTCTTTCAGCGCCCGTTCGAATGAAGCCCGGTTATCGGAGCGTTGCCAGCACTGCTGTAGAACGGGTTTGGTTTCACGGGGGTCGATCCCGACGCGCCGCGCCTGCTGCCATTCCGCTTGCGAGAAATGCAGCGGATCGCGAAGGCTGCGATCCTGCAATCCACGCGGCATGTCCCAACCGTGTTCCAGAAAAAGTTTGCGGGATATATCACGCAGCTTCACCTTATAATGCGCCATATTGATAGCCCGCATACGCTCGCTATCAATGCGCGACCACACGACATGGGCGTGCCGTCGCCCGTCTTTCTCATGAAAGACCACGGCGCGGGGCTGGTTTTCCAGACCGAGCTTTTCTTCAATCTGGACGATTGCCTGCTCAAAAACATCGGTGCGAACCGCTTCTTTCGCTGGAGGATTCAAACTCATCGAGAACAGGTAGTTCTTGCAGCGCGTTCCCTTGGCGATAGCATCGGCCTCGCTAAAAGCCCCGTTCAGATCGTCACTGACGAATCCCCGCACGTCATGCAATTCGACATGCTCATTCTCACCCATAGAAAGCAGATAACGCGCAAGCTGCCGCGCATCCCCGCGCTCTTTGGCTTTGAGGATCATGGCCCGTCCCCCGGCGACTTGCCAAGCGCCCGCAATAGATCGGCCCGCATGGCGGCCACATCCTGACAGGCCGTTGCAAGATCGGATTCGGTTTCGGGGGTTACGGGCAGAGAACCCGAATTTACCGCTTTGGCGAGTTGATTGAGGTTTGAGGCGAGCCGGGATTGGCCGAGCGCCCCAAGGACGCGCCCCAGCGCTTCCGCGTCCTTGACCGGACTGGTGCCGCCCTTTTTTCGCGGTGCAGCAGCATCCCCGAAAAGCCGTTCCCGAATATAGGCGCTAAGAGATTTGTTGCCCCGCAGCATATCCAGCCTTGCCCGTTCCTTCGGGGTCAGGCGCATCGAGACGGGCCGCGGATATACCGTTTTCGTGGGGGGCGAGGCCACAGCCGCACTAAATTTTCGGCTTAAGTCGTTCATGGTCGCACCGCAGGCCGTCAAAGCCTACCTGTGCGAGATGGCGCTCCCATTCCTGCAGCGTGTCGAAGAGATCGTTCAAACTATCTCCCGCCAGCAGCACCATTCCCATCCTTCCAAACCATCGATGCCCGGCCGCGCCTAAAGGTGCTCCGCCCGCAATTGCTCGGCGCTTTTGGGCGACAGGAGCCCCGGGGCGATGTCGAATACGGTGTGCGCGCCGTGCCGGCCCATGGCGTGCAGCCGCTGCACGGCCCGCGCATAGGCTACCAGCACGCTGGCGGTGAACTCGGGATTGCTCTCGAGCTTGAGGCTGTATTCGATCACCTGTGCCGTGCCGGCCGAGGTGTCGCCGCTGCGGATCACGAAGCCACCATGCGGCATGGCGCTGTGCGCGGCCGCCAACTCCGCCGCGCTGATGAAGGTGACGGTGGTGTCGTAGGCATCGAAATAATGCGGCATGGTGACGATGGCTTCGCGCACCGTTTCCGGATCGGCGCCGTCCTCGAGCACCACGAAGCAGTCGCGCCGGTGCCGCTCGCGCGTCGTCAGCGCCGGGCGGCTGCCGCTGCGCACGCGCTCGACCGCTGCCCCGATCGGGCGGGTGTACTGCACCGCGCCGGCGACGCCCGGCAGTTTCCGGATTGCGTCGGAATGGCCCTGGCTCAGCCCGTCGCCCCAGAAGGTATAGGTGGCGCCATCGGGCAGCAGCGCCTCGCCCAGGACGCGGTTGATCGAGAACAGGCCCGGGTCCCAGCCGGCCGAGATCAGCGCGGTCCGCCCGCCGGCCCGCGCCGCCGCGTCCACCGCCGCGAAATAGTCCGGGATGCGCGCATGCGTGTCGAAGCTGTCGACGGTGTTGAACGAAGCGGCCAGTTCCGGCCCCTGGCGCGGCAGATCCTCCTTCGAGCCGCCGCACAGGATGGCCACGTCAATGCGCTCCCCATGCGCCGCAAGCGCCGCCATGGCATGGACCGGCGTTCCCGGCTGCCGCGGCACGATGCTTTCGGGGGCGCGGCGCGTATAAATGCCGGCCACCGTCATGTCGGGGTTCCTGGCCACCGCCGCCTCGACGCCGCGCCCCAGATTTCCGTGTCCCACGATAGCAATACGGATCGTTTCCGGCATCCCGCCACTCCTTTGCCCCGACTCTGGTTCGGCCGGAGGCATACCAGATGTCGCGACGCCGCGGAACGTGCGCCGCCTCCCCACCGAGACTGCCCGCGGACCTGATCCGCCGGCGCATAAAAAAAGCCCGGCTGCCAGGGAGGGAACTGGCAGCCGGGCTTCGGCGTCGGCAGGGGGAGGGCGGGGCGCCGAGGGAGGGCGGCGCCGCCGGCCGTCGAGCCGCGCGTGGGACGCTTGGGGGGGCGTCGCCGCGCCGCGGCGAGCGTGACGCTCTTACCTGCCGATCGTGCGGAAGGCGTTGGGGTCGATCCCCAGGGCGGTCAGGTGCTTGGCCTTGGGCGCCCGGCCCGCATCGACCGCCGCCGAGACGGCAACGGCGCTGCCGAAAACCGTGGCGAAGGTGTCGAGGGCGGCAAAAAGCTGGTTCTTGCGCGGGGCGTTCATCGGTCAATCCTTTCCATCCGGAGCCGGGGAGATCCCGTTCGCTTCCATGACCCCAAGATGGGCTCCCCACCCCCCGACCGGTAGGGGCGGTTTGCTCAGCCCAGCCATGCGCCGGAGGGAGAGCTTCTCCGGCGGTCACCGCCCCTTGCCCGTTGGGCACCGCCCGGCTGCCCGGAAAAAACGGCCTAGAACAGCGTCACCAGCAGCGCGCCGGCCACCGCCACGACGCAGAGCGCCGCCAGTGCCGAGGCCAGCAGCATGGTCTGGATCTGCTGCCCCCTCATGCCGCGCCGCACCAGCCGCCGCGCCGCTGCCACCTCGGGCCGGTATCGCTCGATCGGAATATGGGTCATCGCGCCCTCCTGTGCCGGTCCCCCTCGGACCGGGCCGCATCGGGCAGCCGCCTTGCGGGCCGTTTCTCACCCTCGCGGCCGAGGATAGCGCGATCCTTGCGCCCCCCGAACGGCGCGCTGGCAACGCGGTTAATTTAGCTCAAATCCGACCCGTTCCAATCTTGTATGGAAGATATTGAAACCGCCCGGCGAACATGGCACAAGCTGTGTTCATGACCCAGCCAGCCCATCTCCACCCCGACCGCCTGTTTCCCGCATCCGAGCCGGGGCGCGCCATTGCCCGCGCGCTCTATCCGGCGGTCAGGGACCTGCCGCTCATCAGCCCGCACGGGCACACCGACCCGGCATGGTTCGCCGATAATGGCCGCTTCTCGAGCCCGACGGCCTTGTTCCTGACGCCCGACCACTACGTGCTGCGCATGCTGCGGAGCCGCGGCCTCGACTACGACGCGCTGGGCATTCCCCGCAAGGACGGCAAGCCGGTTGAAACCGACGGCCGCAAGGCCTGGCGGCTCTTTGCCGAAAACTATTACCTCTTTGCCGGCACGCCCTCGAAGACCTGGATCGATCATTCGCTGCACTGGGCCTTCGGCATCACCGAGGAACTGGGCCCCGATAGTGCCGACGCCATCTACGACGCCATCGACGCGGCGCTCGCCACCCCGCAATTGCTGCCCCGCGCCATTCTCGACCGGGCCAATGTCGAGGTGATCGCCACCACCGAATTCGCGCTCGATCCGCTCACCCATCACCAGAAGATGGCGGGCGAAGGGCTGATCGGCCGGGTGCGCACCACCTATCGGCCCGATGACGTCACCGATCCCTCCCGCGCCGCCATCGTCGAGAACCTGCAAAAATTCGGCGACCTGACCGGCGAGGACATCAGCCGCTGGGACGGCCTCATCAATGCCCACCGCCGGCGGCGCGAGACCTTCCGCCGCTACGGCGCCGTCGCCACCGATCACGGCGTACCCAGCGCCCGCACCGCCGACCTGCCGCTGGTGGAAAAGCAGGCCCTGCTCGACAAGGTGCTGGCCGGCCGGCACGACGCCGCCGACGCCGAATTGTTCCGCGCCCAGATGCTCACCGAAATGGCGCTGCTCTCGGTCGAGGACGGCCTCGTCATGCAGATCCATGCTGGTTCGCGCCGCAATACCGATCCGCTGCTGTTTGCCGAGCGTGGCCCCGATCTGGGCGCCGATATTCCCGGCCCCACCGATTATGTCGGCGGGCTCGCTCCCCTGCTGGCGCGCTGCGGCAACGAGCCCAATCTGCGCCTCGTCATGTTCGTGCTCGACGAAACCACCTATGCCCGCGAGCTGGCGACCATGGCCGGCTACTGGCCCAGCCTGATGATCGGTCCGCCCTGGTGGTTCCACGACAGCCCACAGGGCATCCGCCGCTATCTCGATCAGGTGGTGGAAACCGCCGGCTTCTACAACCTCGCCGGCTTCAACGACGATACGCGCGCGCTGCTCTCCATCCCGGCCCGCCACGACGTCTGGCGCCGCGAGGTCTGCGGCTTCCTCGCCCGCTGGGTCGCCGAAAACCGCCTCAGCCAGGCCAGCGCCGAGGACATCGCCCGGCACCTCTCCTACCAGGCCGCCAAGGACGCCTACCGCATCGGCTAGCACGTTTCGTCATTACCGGAACCGGCACCTCCTCGCTCCCCTCCCCCCTGAGGGGAGGGGCCGGGGGAGGGGGTGCCTGGGGGGTAACCGACGGTCACGACCTGCGCCGGCCCCCTCACATGCTTCGGGCCATCACCACACTTTCATCACCTTTGCCCGCCACCGCTCACGAGCGTGTCGAATCAAGCGACGCCTTCTGCTCTAATGGCGCCATGATGAATCAGTCTCCCGTCGAAACGGCGCTCAGCCGCGCCATGATCCGCTGGTCGCTGACCAAGTCCACGCCCGTGGCCGAAACGCCGCGCGGCTGGATATTCCGCGTCGAGCAGAACGGCCGCAATGTCGCGGCGCTCAAGCTTCTCAAACCCGGCGCCGCCGCGGAGGAGGGCAGGGGCTCGCGCCTGCTGCAATGGTATGGCGGCGACGGCGCCGCCACGGTCTTCGATATCCACGGCGACGCCATTTTCATGGAATGGCTCGATGGCGGCACGCTGGGCGAGCCGACACGCGCCGGCCGGGACGACGAAGCCAGCATCGCCATCGCGGCCGTCGTCGCCAGCCTGCATCGCCCGCGCGAGAACGCGCCAGAAGATTTGCAGCCGCTGCGCGAGCGCTTCCAGGCTCTGTTCGATACCGATGTCCGCGTCTGGCCGCATACGGCGCGCGACCTTTACGCGCGCGCCAGCGGCATCGCCCTGCAGCTTTTCGACCGTCCCACGCCGCACATCCCGCTGCATGGCGACCTGCACCACGACAATATCCTCTCCTCCGACCGCGGTTGGCTCGCCATCGATCCCAAGGGCCTGCTGGGCGATCCCGCCTACGAGCTCGCCAATATCTTCATCAATCCCAAGCACGCCAACAACATGGCCGCCGACCCGCACCGCATCGCTGCCCGCGCCGATATCCTGTCGCAGCGTCTGGGCTATCCGCGCAAGCGCCTGCTCGGCTGGGCCGCGGCCCACGCCGCCCTGTCGGCCTCTTGGGACCTGGCCGACAACACGCCCATTACCGGCCTGCTGGCCGTCCTTCCCAACCTGCTCAGCGCTTACGACCTGGCATGAGCTCTTCCCGGATCGCCCCCATGCCGCATCTGACGCGCCGCGCCGTGCTCGGCCTCGGCACCGCCGCGCTGCTTTCCGCCTGCGCCGCCACCATCCCGCCGCTGCCCGCCGCCACCGACAACCGTCCCGAAAGCCTCTCCCGCGAGCAGATCCTGGCGGCCATCAACGCGGTGCGCAAGGCCAATGGGGCGCCGCCCTGGAGCTATAATCCGCGCCTTGAAACGGCGGCCCGCGCGCAGGCGCGCCTCATGGCCGGCAAGGATACGCTGAGCCACGATCTGGGCACCACGCTGCGCCAGCGCGTCACCGAGGCGGGGTATCTCGGCGCCGTCGGCGAAAACGTCGCCAAGGGCTACAAGACCCTGCCCGACGTCATCGAGGGTTGGCTGGCCTCGCAGGGCCACCGCAACACGCTGCTCTCGCCCAAATTCGTCGAATTCGGCCTCGCCACCGCCCGCACCGGCTCGGGCAAGCTCTACTGGGCCCTCATCGCCGGCGGCAGCTTCGACGCCTGGCGCGTCTGAGCGCCGCGCCGGGGCGTTTCACCAGCGAACGGCATCGGCCGGTTTCCCTCTCCACTTCCACCATCACCGGTTTCCCTCTCCACGCCCACCGGGCTGCCCCCGGACGTGATCCGGGGGCCAGTGCGGGCACCACAACAGCCGGTTGACCGGGGATAATGGCCCCCGGGTCTTCGCCCGGGAGCAGCCAAGGTGGTTCAGGCACCAGCCGGGGCAGGGCCACGCTCGAACACCAGCACCGTCTCCCGGTTGCCGTCGCCCCCGGCAATCGGCGAGGGCACGCTCAGCCGGTGCGTAAACCCCGCGGCCTCGACAAAGCCGATCACCGCCGCCATGGCCCGCGCGCTGGCCGCCGCATCGCTGACGATGCCGCCCTTGCCCACATGCGCGCGCCCCACCTCGAATTGCGGCTTGTAGAGGATGATGGCCGTCGCCTCGGGGGCGCAAAGGGCCAGCGGCGGCGCCAGCACCTTGCTCACCGAAACGAAACTGACATCGGAAACCAGCAGCTCGATGGGCTCGGGGATGCTGGCGCGCGTCAAATCCCGCGCATTCGTGCCCTCGAGGCTGACGATGCCCGGCCGACCGCGCAGATTGTCGTGTAATTGCCCGTGCCCCACATCGACCGCATAGATACGCGCCGCGCCGCGCTCGGCCAGCACCTGGGTGAAGCCGCCCGTCGAGGCGCCGACATCGAGGCAGATTTTGCCCCGCGGGTCGATGCCCGCCGCGTCCAGCCCCGCAAGCAGCTTGAGCGCCGCCCGCGACACATAGCCGGCCGCCGGATCGTCCAGCACCAGTGCGTCGTCCGGGCCGACCAGCTGGTTGGGCTTATTGGCCGCGACGCCGTTGACGCTGACCGTGCCGCGCCGGATGGCGTCCCGCGCCCGGGCGCGGCTGGGGACGAAACCCCGTCGCTCCAGCGCCAGGTCGAGCCGGAGCCGCTCGCTCACCCCTTGACCAGCCGCTCGATCTTACCCAGCGCCGTGTCGCTGGCTTCCTCATAGGCGATGGTGCCCTGAAAGCTGCCATCGGCCTTGATGAGGAAGGTCAGCGCCGTGTGGTTGACCAGATAATAGTCGGTGTCGAGCTCGCCCGCCTTTTCCGAAAACACCCCGAAGGCAGCCTTGGCCTTCTCGGTCTCTTCGAGGTTCCCCACCAGCCCGATCACCGAGGGGTCGAACCCTTCCACGTAATCCTTGACCATTTCGGGCGTGTCGCGCTCGGGGTCGACGGTGACGAAGATGATGCGCAACTGCTCCGGCGTCAGCCCCAGCTGCGCCCGCCAGGCCGTGGTTTCGGCCAGCGTCGTCGGGCACACATCGGGGCAGAAGGTGTAGCCGAAGAAAATCAGGCTCGGCGTGCCCTTGAGGTCGTCCTGGGTGAAATTGCCGCCCTTGCTGGAAACGAGGCTGAAATCCTGCCCCGTCACCCCCAGCGGTCGCTGCGGCGGCCGCAGCGCGAACAGCGCCGTCGCCCCGATGGCGGCCACCGCCACCAGCACCCACAGGATGATGCGGAAATTGCGCAGGGTCTTGTTCGTGGTCATCGGCTCAACACTTCTCGCTGCCGGCGCCGGTCCGTGCGGCAGGCCGGCCGGTTTGCCCAGCCTCTTTCTTCCCCCGCCGCCCGGTGCAGTTCAAGCGTCCATCGTGCCGCACCCGAACGCGCTTCAGGGCGCGTCGAGCGGCTCCGTGCCCGTGGCCTTGCCGTCGCGGTTGAGCGTGATCTTTTCGATCCGCGCTTCGGCGGTGCGCAGCAGCGTCTCGCAATGGGCCTTCAGCGCTTCGCCGCGTTCGTAGATGGCGATGGATTCGGCCAGCGGCGCCTTGCCGCTTTCGAGCTTGGCGACGATGGCTTCCAGCTGCTCCAGCGCCGCCTCGAAGCTCAGCGCCCTGACGTCGTCATGCGTATCCTCGGCCATGCCCGCTCCGTTGCTTGTGCCATGGTTGCCTCAGCCGTTGAGCAGCGTCGCCACGTGCTGGCCGACCCCGCCGGCGAGGCCCTTGAGGTCATACCCACCTTCGAGCAGCGACACAATGCGGTCGCTGCAGCGGCGCCCCGCCACCTCCATCAATTTTCCCGTGACCCAGCCGAAATCGTCGTCCACCCAGTTGAGCTGGGCCAGCGGATCGCGCTCATGTGCGTCGAACCCGGCCGAGAGCAGCAGCACGTCCGGCGCGAAATTCTCCAGCGCCGGCAGGATCGCCTCGCGATAGGCTTCGCGCATTGCCGCCCCGCCGCCGCGCGGCGCCAGCGGCACGTTGACGATATTGCCCACGCCCGTCTCGCCCGGCGCGCCGGTGCCGGGATAGAGCGGCATCTGGTGGCTGGAGGCGTAGAACACCGAGCCGTCCTCCTTGAAGATGTCCTGCGTGCCATTGCCGTGATGCACGTCGAAATCGACGATGGCGATGCGCTCGGCGCCGTATTTGCGCTGCGCCTCGCGCGCCAGGATGGCGATGGTGTTGACGAGGCAGAACCCCATCGGCGCGGCGATTTCCGCGTGGTGCCCCGGCGGCCTGATGGCGCAGAAGGCATTGTGCGCCTCCCCCAGCAGCACCGCGTCGAGCCCGGCCAGCGCCCCGCCGATGCCGGTCGCCACCACCGCCAGCGAGCGGCCGGAAATGAAGGTGTCGCCGTCGAGCTGGCCGATGCCCTCGGCCGGCCGCGCCCGGCGCAGGCGCGCGAGATAATCCCTGTCGTGCACCAGTTCGGCCAGCAGCAGGTCGCCCGCCGGCGCGGCGCGGCGGATGAGCGCGTCGAAGGCCGGCCCCGCCAGCGCCGTCTCGATCGCCTCGATGCGCGCGGCCCGTTCCGGGTGGCCGTCCGGCGTCGCGTGCTCGGCAAAATTGGGCTGGCTGACGAAAAGCGTGGTCACGAAGGCTCGCTGTGCTGGCTGGTGCATTTGTCTTGACGCGGCCCCTGCCGGTTGTCAAACAGCGGCCATGACCACCCCCGATCCCGAAACGCTTGCCGCCGCCGCGGCCCGCCTGCGCGCCGGGCAGTTGCAGGCCTTCCCCACCGAAACGGTCTATGGGCTGGGGGCCGACGCCACCAATGCCGACGCGGTGCTGGCCATCTACGAGACCAAGGGGCGGCCGCGCTTCAATCCGCTCATCGTGCACGTGGCCGATCTGGCCATGGCCGAAAGCCTGGCCATCTTCTCGCCGCTGGCGCGGCGCCTCGCGCAAAATTTCTGGCCCGGTCCGCTCAGCCTCGTCCTGCCGCTCAAACCCGGCCATGGCCTTGCCGATATCGTCACCGCCGGCCTGCCCCGGGTGGCGCTGCGCATGCCCGACCATCCGCTGGCGCTGGCGCTGATCCGCGCCGCCGGCCGGCCGCTTGCCGCGCCCTCCGCCAACCCGTCCGGCCGCCTCTCGCCCACCAGTGCCGAGCGGGTGCGCGCCGGTTTCGGCGACAGAGTGCCGGTGCTCGATGGCGGGCCTTGCCTGGCGGGCGTCGAATCCACCATTCTCGCCGTCGAGGGCGAGCGCCTGGTGCAATTGCGCGCCGGCGCCCTGCCGCGCGACGCCATCGCGGCGGCGGTGGGCGTTGCGGTCGAGCGCGCCCCCGAAGGCGCCGCCATCGCCTCGCCCGGCATGCTGCTCAGCCATTACGCGCCGGCGGCTGGCCTGCGCCTCGACGCCGAACCGCGCCCCGGCGAGGCCTTCCTCGCCTTCGGTCCCGCCGCGCCCTTTGCCGGCCCGATGCGCAATCTTTCGCCAACTGGCGAGCTGCGCGAGGCCGCCCGCAACCTCTTTGCCATGCTGGCCGAACTCGACGCCACCGGCATTTCCACCATCGCCATCGCCCCGGTGCCCGAAACCGGCCTCGGGGAAGCCATCAACGACCGCCTCCGCCGCGCCGCCGCGCCCAGGTCCTGAAACGCTGCCGCTGCGGTGGAGGAGGCGTTTTTCGAGCCGTAATCCCTGCCACCGCGCCGTCACCCCCGCGAAAGCGGGGGCCTCTGTTTGGCCCCGGCCGCGTTAACGGAGGTTCCCGCATGCGCGGGAATGACCCGGTGGAAGGGCGCTGCAAAGAGCCTGCGTACGAGCGGGCCCCGCTCTAGTCCCGCACCTTGTACGGCTTCTGGTCGCGCATGAAGCGGGCCAGCGCTTCGAGGTCGGGGTCGCCGCCCGGCGGCAGCACCACCCGCACATTGACATAGAGGTCGCCGTCGCCATAGAGCCCCTTGCCCTTGAGCCGCAGCGCCTTCGAGGTATCGACCCCCGGCGGCAGGGTGAGCTCCACCGAGCCGTCCAGCGTCGGCACGCGCACCTTGGCGCCCAGCACCGCCTCGTAGAGCGTCACCGGCACGTCGGTGCGCACGTCGTGGCCGTCGCGGCGGAAGAGTTTCGATTTGGCGAAGCGCACCGTCACCAGCGCATCGCCCGGCTCGCCGCCGAAGGGGCTGGGCGAGCCCTGGCCCTTGAGGCGGATCTGCTGGCCTTCCTCGACCTTCTCGGGCAGCTTGACCGACAGCATCTTGCCATTGGGCATGCGTACCGGCACCGAGGCGGCGGTGTGCGCGTCCTCGAGCGACACGGCCACGGTGACCACCACATCGTCGCCCTTGCCGCTGCGCGCCCCCGCTCCCGCCGCCGTGGTGGCGCCGGCGAACGGGTCCCACTGGGCGCCGCCCCCGGCGCTGCGCGCGCCGCCGCGCGGCTGGCCGCCGAAGCCGCTCATGAATTCCTTGAGGATGTCCTCGGCCGAAAACCCGCCGGCCCCGCCCGTCGGGCGCCCGCCCCGCGCTGCGCCGCCGAAGCCGCCGGCCCCGCCGCCGAACCCGCCATTGCCGAAGCCGGCAAAGCGCGGATTGCCCTCGGCGTCGATTTCGCCGCGGTCGAACTGGCCCCGCTTTTCCTTGTCGTTGAGCAGGTCATAGGCCGAGGTCGCCTCGGCGAACTTGGCGTGCGCCGTGGGGTCGTCGGGGTTCTGGTCGGGATGGTATTTCTTGGCCAGCTTGCGATAGGCGGACTTGATGTCCTTCTCGCTTGCGGACCGCGACACCCCAAGCACGGTGTAAGGATCGCGCATTTGGTCCAATCTTTTCGGTTGGGCGTTGCTCGCCCCGCATTTCGAGTCCTATATGGCCACGCCCCCCGGCCTTGTCCAGTTGGCCGGGCGGCGCAGTTGCGGGAAAGCGCCAGCATGGACCACACCCTGACCGACAAGCTTTTCGACGACGCCGACCACGCGGCCATCGATCCGTTCGCGCTGTTCGAGGAATGGTTCGCGCTGGCCGAAAGCAGCGAGCCCAACGATCCCCACGCCATGGCGCTGGCCAGTGCCGACGAGAACGGCCTGCCCGATGTGCGCATGGTGCTGCTCAACCGGCGCGACGCGCGCGGCTTCTGCTTCTTCACCAATTTCGAGAGCGCCAAGGGCCGGCAATTGCTGGCCAATCCCCAGGCCGCCATGGTCATGCACTGGAAGAGCCTGCGGCGCCAGGTGCGCATGCGCGGCCCGGTCGAGATCGTGACGGCCGCCGAGGCCGATGCCTATTTCGCCTCGCGCCCGCGCGGCAGCCAGATCGCCTCCGCCGTCTCCGCGCAGTCCCGGCCCCTCGCCAGCCGCGCGACGCTGATCGAGGCGGTCGAGCGCCGCACCACCGAATTGGACGAGGCGCCGCTGGCCCGGCCGCCGCACTGGTCCGGCTTCCGCCTCGTGCCGCTTTCCATCGAGTTCTGGAAGGACGGGCAATATCGCCTGCACGACCGGGTGCGCTTCACCCGTCCGGCGCCCGATGCGCCCTGGTCCGCGCAGCGACTCTATCCCTGAGCGGGACGCTTTCTTCAAACAAGCGAAAGACCTTCCCCCTATTGTTCTGGTCGAACCGGGAGATCTGGGCCTTCGTGCGCATCTTCATCAGAACATCGAAATGGGCGATCTGGGCGCGGCGCCTCGGTAGTCTGGCGCTCCCTTTAACGCTATTGCCGGTGCTGCTGCATCGCGCCCGGCTCATCGAGTCCCCGGCTTTCTTCGGCGTCGCGCTGGTCGCTGCGGCGGTGTCGGCGCTGGCCATCCTGGTGGCGCTCGTGGCGCTGGTCCGGCTCTGGCAGCGCGGCGACCAGGGTTGGGGGCGGGCGCTGATGGGGCTTTTTTTGGGGCTGTGCTGCCTCGCGCCCTTTGCCTGGTACGGCGCGCTGGCGCTGCATTATCCGGTGGTGACCGATATCGCCACCACCAGCCGGGACGCGCTGCCGCTGGTCTTCGAGCCCGATACCGCCGCCATGCCGCCGCCGCGCCTCGCTACCGAAGCCGAGCGCGAGCGGTTTTTCCCCAATGTCGCGACGCGCACCTATCCGTTGGGGGCCGGCCAGCTTTTCGCCCTGGTCGACAATCTGGTGGCCGCCCGCGGCTGGGACGTGCGCCTGCGGCGCGAGCCGGACGGGCTGGGCGGCGCCGGGCGGCTCAACGCCCGCATCCTCACGCTGCCCGGCTGGCGCGAGGAAGCGGTGTTCCGCGTCGCCCCGCTGGGCGAAGACGCCACGGTCGACATGCGCTCGGCCTCCCTCAACGCCGTCACCGATTTCGGCTCCAATGGCGAGCGCATCAGCGCCTTCCTCGTGGCGCTGGACAACGAGGTCACCGCCTTCCTGCGCGACAACCCCAATATCGACCAGCCCCTCGACGCCGACGCCCCCGAACCGGTGGAAACCGGCAACTGAACCGCACCCCGCGGGTCCCAGCCGCTGGGCGCGCCAAAACCGCATCCGAGACGAAATTTGCGGCGCCTTCCACGTCCGCCGTGCCGCTCCCCGCACCTCTCCCCCCACCGTGTCATTCCCGCGAAAGCGGGAACCTCCGTTACCTCTTTTAGGAACAAACAGAGGTCCCCGCATGCGCGGGGATGACAGCGTGGTGAGGGACGCCAAGCCCCGCATTCCCCAAGCATAGACACTGCATTCCCCCACCCCCACCATGTCATTCCCGCGAAAGCGGGAACCTCCGTTACCCCTTTTAGGAACAAACAGAGGTCCCCGCATGCGCGGGGATGACGGCGTGGTGAGGGACGCCAAGCCCCGCATTCCCCAAGCATAAACGCTGCATTCCCCCCACCCCCACCGGGTCATTCCCGCGAAAGCGGGAACCTCCGTTACCCCTTCCACGGACCAAACAGAGGTCCCCGCATGCGCGGGGATGACAGCGTGGTGAGGGACGCCAAGCCCCCCCAATTTCCAAGCATAAACGCTGCATTCCCCTTACCCCCACTGCGTCATTCCCGCGAAAGCGGGAACCTCCGTTACCCCTTTCCGGTACTAAACAGAGGTCCCCGCTTTCGCGGAAATGACAGCGCGGCTCTACCAAACCCACCGACGCTGCCCCCGGGCGAAGACCCCGGGGGCCTCCATCCCCGCTCAACCGCCCCTGCGGCCCCCGCACCGGCCCCCGGATCGCGTCCGGGGGCAGCCCCGGGGGCGCGGCAGGCGCGAGGCAAACCGCCCCACTCGCCGATAAAACCGCCCTAACCCGTCAGCGTCCGCCGCACCGCCTCGTTCCAGCCCTTGACCTTACGGCTGCGGGTGGCGGCGTCCATTTTCGGCTCGAAGCGTCTGTCGCGGGCCCAGCCTTGCGCGAATTCGGCCATGCCGGGCCAGATGCCGGCCCGCATTCCAGCCAGCCAGGCCGCGCCCAGCGCCGTGGTTTCGAGGATCGTCGGCCGGTCCACCGGCGCGTCGAGAATGTCGGCGAGGAACTGCATGGTCCAGTCCGAGGCGACCATGCCGCCATCGACCCGCAACACCGTGTCGCCGGCGTGCCCGCTCCAGTCCTTGCGCATGGCTTCGAGCAGGTCGCGCGTCTGGTAGCACACCGCTTCGAGCGCCGCCCGGGCGATTTCCGCTGGCCCGGAATTGCGCGTCAGCCCATAGATGGCGCCGCGCGCCTCCGCGTCCCACCACGGCGCCCCCAGCCCGACAAAGGCGGGCACCATATAGACGTTCTGGCTAGGGTCGGCGGTTTCGGCCAGCGGCCCGGTCTGGCTGGCGTGCTGCACCAGCCTGAGGCCGTCGCGAATCCATTGCACCGCGGCGCCGGCGACGAAGATCGAGCCTTCCAGCGCATAGCGCGTCTCGCCGTCGAGCCGATAGGCGATGGTGGTCAGCAGCCGGTTGTGCGAGCGCACCAAATCCTTGCCGGTGTTGAGCACGGCAAAGCACCCGGTGCCATAGGTGGACTTGACCATGCCCGGCTCGAAACAGGCCTGCCCGATCACCGCCGCGTGCTGGTCGCCCGCCACCCCCAGGATGGGCATGGCCGCGCCGAACAACTCCCTTTCGGTATGGCCGAAATCGGCGGCGCAATCCTTCACCTCGGGCAACAGCGCCGCCGGCACCTCGAGCAGCGCGAGCAGGTCTTCGTCCCAACCGTGGTCGGCGATGTTGAACAGCAGCGTACGCGCCGCATTGGTGGCGTCGGTGGCGTGCACCTTGCCCCCGGTCAGCCGCCAGATGAGGAAGCTGTCCACCGTGCCGAACGCCAGCTGTCCCGCTGCCGCCTGCGCCCGGGCGCCCTCCACATGGTCGAGCAGCCACTTGATCTTGGTGCCGGAAAAATAGGGGTCGAGCAGCAGCCCGGTCTTTTCCGTCACCATGGCCTCGTGCCCGGCGGCGCGCAATTGCGCGCACAAGTCCGCCGTGCGGCGATCCTGCCAGACGATGGCGTTATGGATGGGCCGGCCGGTTTCCCGGTCCCAGATCACCACCGTCTCGCGCTGGTTGGTGATGCCGATGGCGGCGATGGCGCTGGCCGGCAGCCCGGCCGCCTCGAGCGCCTGGCGCACCGACCACACCACGCTCTCCCAGATATCCTCCGGGTCGTGCTCCACCCAGCCGTCCCGGGGAAAGATCTGCCGGAATTCGCGCTGCCCGACCCCGGCCACCTGCCGCGCCGCGTCGAAGACGATGGCCCGGCTCGAAGTCGTGCCCTGGTCGATGGCCAGAATATAGCCGCTCATGCTGCCTCCACTTTGCCGCCCACCGCCACCTTCTCCCACAAGGGGCGCGGCAGACAAGCCCGCTAGCCGCGTTCCGCCAGATAGGCTTCCAGCCGCGCCACGTCGCCCGGCGAGACGCGCAGGCCCAGCTTGGTGCGCCGCCACAGGATGTCCTGGGCGGTGCGGGCCCATTCATGGGCCACCAGATAATCCACTTCGCGCGCGTAAAGGTCGGCGCCGAACGGCGCGCCCAGAGCCGCGATGGTCCGCGCCTCGCCCAGCAGCACCCGCGCTTTCGTGCCGTAAAGCCGCATCAGGCGCCGCAGCAGCCCGGCCGGCAGTTCCGGATAATCGAGGCCGAGCCGGCGCGCCTGCGCCTCGAATTCCAGCGGCGCGAAATCGCCGCCGGGCAGGGTGCTCTTGCCGGTCCAGGCCGCGCCTTTGCGCCCGAGCACGCCCTCGGCCTTTTCCAGCACCGCCTCGGCCAGCCGCCGCGAGGTGGTGAGCTTGCCGCCGAAGACGTTGATCACCGCGCCGCTGGCCGCGTCACCTTCCATTTTGAGCACATAGTCGCGCGTCGCTTCCTGCGCCGTGCTCGCCCCGTCGTCGTAGAGCGGCCGCACCCCGGCATAGCTCCAGACGATGGCCTCGCGCGTCACCGGGGTGGAAAAATATTCGCTGGCGGCGGCGAGCAGGTAGTCGGTTTCCGCCGGGCTGATCGCCACGTCCCGCGGGTTGCCGCTGAAATCCCGGTCGGTGGTGCCGATGAGGGTGAAATCGTCCTCATAGGGGATGGCAAAGACGATGCGCCCGTCGGCGTTCTGGAAGATGTAGCAGCGGTCGTGTGCGAACAGCTTTTTCACCACGATATGGCTGCCCTGCACCAGCCGCACGTTATGGGCGCCGCTCTCGCCCAGCACGTCGTTGATGACGTTGTCGACCCACGGCCCGGCGGCGTTGACGAGGAGGCGCGCCCGCACCTCGCGCCGCCCGCCTTCTCCATCCAGCTCCAGCTGCCAGCCGCCCTCGGCACGTCGCGCCGCCACCACCTTGGTGCGCACTTCGATGGCGGCGCCGCGGTCGGCGGCGTCGCGGGCGTTGAGCACCACGAAGCGCGCATCGTCCACCCAGCAGTCCGAATATTCAAAGCCCAGCCGGTAGCCGGGTTTGAGCGGTTCACCGGCGGGGTCGCGGCGAAGGTCCAGCGTCTTGGTCGGCGGCAGCAGCCGGCGCCCGCCCATATAGTCGTACATGGCCAGCCCCGCGCGCAGCACCATGGCCGGTCGCAGCCCCTTGTGGTGCGGCAGGACGAACCGCAGCGGCCGGATGATGTGCGGGGCGGCGGCCCACAGCACCTCGCGCTCGGCCAGCGCCTCGTGCACCAGGCGGAATTCGTAGTGTTCGAGATAGCGCAGCCCGCCATGGATCAGCTTGGTGGCGGCCGAGCTGGTGCCCGACGCCAGGTCGTGCATCTCCGCCAGCCCCACGGCAAAGCCGCGCCCGGCCGCATCGCGCGCCACGCTGGCCCCGTTGATGCCGCCCCCGATGACAAAGATATCCAGCATGCCGCCCCTGCCCGGTTCGATAGTTCGTTTATATGCCATATGATTTCGTTTTGGAACAGAACTGTTTTCGTTTTGGCGTGGCGCGGGTGGTGGCTCTGCCCCCTTCCATACAAGAGAGCGATTGACCGCCTTTCTTGCGCGCGCTAGGGCAGGGGCTTTGCTCCTCCGGCCCGGAATATCGGCCAATGCTTTCCATTCTCGCCATCATCGCGCCGATCTTCGCGCTCATCGCGGTCGGCTACGGGGCGGTCCGCTTCCGGCTGTTTCCGGCCGAGGGGGTGCAGGCGCTCATCGCCTTCGTCAACAATTTCGCCACGCCCTGCCTGCTGTTCTATTCGATCAGCAGCAGCGATTTCCGCGCCGCCTTCAATATCGGCATCATCGTGCCGTTTTATCTGGGCGCCGTTTTCTGCCTCGTCATCGGCTTTTTCATCGCCCGCCGCGTCTTCGGCAACCGGCCGGGCGAAAGCGTTTCGGTGGGCTTTGCCGGCAATTTCAGCAATACCGTGCTGGTCGGCCTGCCTCTCATGACCCGCGCCTATGGCGAACCGGCCCTGCCGGTGACGCTCTCCATCATCGGCCTGCACGCGGCCATCCTGCTCACCCTGGGCATGGTGGTGATGGAGCTGGTGCGCCGCGACGGCCAGCCGCTGGGGCGCACCCTGGTGCTGGCCGCCCGCCGCGTCGGCTCCAACCCGCTCATCTGGGGCATCGCCGCGGGCGTCACCGGCTCGCTGCTCGAGTTGCAGCTGATCGAGCCGGTGCAGGCCTTCTTCCAGATGATGGCGCAGGCCGTGGTGCCGGTGGCGCTGTTCGGCATCGGCGGCGCGCTCAACCAGTTCAAGCTCAGCGAGAACTGGAAGCAGGCGCTGGTGGCCTCCCTCATCAAGCTCGTGCTGCATCCGGCGCTGGCCTACGCCATGATGATCTGGGTGTTCCGCGTCCCCATGGAGATCGCGCGCTACGGCATTCTGCTCGCCGGCATGCCCTCGGGCATCAACATCTACATCTACGCCGCCTATTACGACCGCGGCACCAGCGTCGCCGCCAATACCATCCTCATCGGCACTGTGCTCTCGGCGCTGACCATTTCCGCCTGGCTGTTCGTGCTCGGTCCCTAGTGAAGAAAGCGGAACGGAAAAGCCGCCGGCCGCCCTTTCCCCGGCCGGGCCCCCTCGCTATTGTGCTGGCCCGAAAGGGAGAATCCGCGTCATGACCATTGAAATCCTGCAAACCGGCCGGCTGCTGGCCTCTTGCGAACAGGCGCTGGCCGCGCGCTACACCGTCCACAAGCTGCATGAAATGGCCGACAAGGATGCCTGGCTGGCCGCCAATGGCGCGCGCATCCGTGCCCACGCCGGCAGCGGCGTCGACGCCGCCCTCATGGACAAGCTCCCCAACCTCGAAATCATCGCCAGCTTCGGCGTCGGCTACGACAATATCGACACCGCCACCGCCCGGGCCCGCAATATCCGCGTCACCAACACGCCCGACGTGCTCAACGACGCGGTGGCCGAGATGACCATCGGCCTCATGATCAGCCTCGCCCGCCGCATTCCGCAGGCCGACCGCTTCGTGCGCGAGGGCCGCTGGCCGGCCGGCCAGTTCGGGCTCTATTCCGAATTGACCGGCAAGACGGTGGGCATTCTCGGGCTGGGGCGCATCGGCAAGGAAATCGCCAGCCGCGCCCAGGCCATGAAGATGCGCGTGCTCTATCACGGCCGCCGCGCGCAGCCCAACGTGCCCTATCCCTATTACGGCGATCTCGAAGCCATGGCCCGCGACAGCGACTGGCTGGTGGTCATCGCCCCCGGCGGCAAGGACACCGGCGGCATCGTCTCGCGAAAAGTGCTCGAAGCGCTCGGCCCCACGGGCCGGCTGGTCAATGTGGCGCGCGGCACGCTGATCGACGAGGCCGCCATGGTCGAGCTGTTGCAGAACGGCGGGCTGGGCGGCGCCGCGCTCGACGTCTTCGAAAACGAGCCGCAGGTGCCGCAAACCCTGTTCGGCCTCGACAATGTCGTCCTCTCCCCGCACCAGGGCAGCGCCACAGTGGAAACGCGTGACGCCATGGGCGCCCTGCTGGTCGCCAATCTCGAACGCCACTTCGCCGGCGAACCCCTCATCAGCGCCGTGGTCTGACCCCTTTCAACCACCCCACCGATGCTGCCCGCGGGCCAACGCGGGCGCCCCCGCCGCTTCAAGGCGAGCCGGGAGCGCCCCCACCGCGTCATTGCCGCGCCCGGCAGAAACCTCCAGTCAATAGCGGTCCCCGCTTCCGTAACAGGCCGAAGCGCTCCGGAGTGTTTCCAGCAAAAGTGGCGACGGTTTTGCGGTTCGGAAACGCGACAAGACAAAGAGCTAGAGCATTTCGCCGTTTCATTGAAACGGCGAAATGCTCTAGGTTCGGCCGCATCCGGGCCGGCGCCCGGCAAGGAGCGATCGATGAACCAGTGGTGGCGCGGCGGGGTGATCTATCAGGTCTATCCCCGCTCGTTTCAGGACAGCAATGGCGACGGCGTGGGCGATCTGGCCGGGGTCATCGACCATCTCGACTACATTGCCGGGCTGGGCGTCGACTGCATCTGGCTCTCGCCCTTCGCCAAGTCGCCGCAGCACGACATGGGCTACGACGTCTCCGACTATACGGCGGTCGATCCGCTGTTCGGCACCATGGCCGATTTCGACACGCTGGTCGCCGGCGCCCATGCGCGCGGCCTCAAACTCATCATCGACCAGGTGGTCAGCCACACCTCCGACCAGCATCCCTGGTTCCACGAATCGGCGGTCAGCCGCCACAACGCCAAGGCCGACTGGTATGTCTGGGCCGACGCGCTGCCCGATGGCTCGCCGCCCAATAACTGGCTTTCGGTATTCGGCGGCTCGGCCTGGGAATGGCACACCGCGCGCCGGCAATATTACCTGCACAATTTCCTCATCGGCCAGCCCGACCTCAACTACCATAACCCTGAGGTGCAGGAGGCGATTCTCGACGTCATGCGCTTCTGGCTCGACCGGGGCGTCGACGGCTTCCGGCTCGATACCGTCAATTACTATTTCCAGGACGCGAGGCTGCGCTCCAACCCGCCGCGCAAACGCCCGGCCGGCGCGGCGCTGGCGGTCAACCCCTATGACATGCAGAGCCAGAAATATTCCAAGAGCCAGCCGGAAAACCTCGCCTGGCTGAAGCGCGTCCGCGCCTTGCTCGACCAATATCCGGGCACCGCGGCGGTGGGCGAAGTGGGCGACGACGAGCGCGGCGTCGAATTGATGGCCGCCTATACCTCGGGCAGCGACATGCTGCAGATGTGCTACTCGTTCGATTTCCTCGGGCCGCAGTTTTCCGCCACCCATTTCCGCAGCAAGCTCGAGGCCATGTTTCGCGCCGGCCCGGATGGCTGGCCGTGCTGGAGCTTTTCCAACCACGACGTCATCCGCCACCTGACGCGCTGGGCGCCCTTCAGCCTGTCGCGGCTCGATCTGGCCCGCCAGATGGTCACCCTGCTGCTCACCCTGCGCGGCTCGGCCTGCCTCTATCAGGGCGAGGAACTGGGCCTGCCCGAGGCCGATATCCTGTTCACCGAACTGACCGACCCGCGCGGCATCCGCTTCTGGCCCGAGGACAAGGGGCGCGACGGCTGCCGCACGCCCATGCCCTGGCTGGCCCACGCCCCGCATGGCGGTTTTACCACCGGCACGCCCTGGCTGCCGCTCAAGGCGGCGCAGGCCGCGCTCAGCGTCGAGGCCGAGGACGCCGACCCCGCATCGACCCTTTCCTATTACCGGCAGGTGCTGGCCTGGCGCAAAACCCATCCCGGCCTGCGCGACGGCGCCATCGCCTTCTTCAAGACGGCCGAGCCGGTGCTGGCCTATCGCCGCAGCGGCGGCGATGCCGACCTCATTTGCGTCTTCAACCTCTCGCCCGAGCCGCGCGCCATCACGCTGGCCGCCTTCACCCCGGTGCCCGAGCCGGTCAGCCACCACGCCGCTCTCTCCGGCCCGACGCTCACCCTCGGTCCCAACGGCTACGCCATCTTCCCCGTGCCCCCCGGCGACGGCAGCGTCAGCTTCAAGGGCTGATCAACCTCGCTCTATGTTGGCGCTGGAGCGTTTCATGCTTCGCACCGGGTCATTCCCGCGAAAGCGGGAACCTCCGTTCCCCCTTTCCGGGACCCTTCACCGGTATTCCCGCAGGTGCGGGAATGACAGCGTGGGGCTACCAACGCCCCCGACGCTGCCCCCGGGCGAAGACCCGGGGGGCCACTATCCCGCTCAACCGGCGTTGCGGCTCCCGCACCGGCCCCCGGGTCTTCGCCCGGGGGCAGCCCGGTGGTCGCGGGAGGGGGAGCAAACTGCCGATCCCGTTTGGCGGTGAAACGCACCGGGTCATTCCCGCGAAACTCCAGGTCATTCCCGCGAAAGCGGGAACCTCCGTTACCCCTTCCCGGGACCCAACAGAGATCCCGCATGTGCGAGGATGACAGCAGGATTGCGGGGATTTTGGGCCTCGATGCGAAGCGATGGGCGCGCCCTCCCGCTCCCCTCAATAAACCCGCCGATAGCTGTTGGGATCGAAGAACTGCATTTCCTCGCCGCCGCCCGGCTTGCGCACGAAGGCGCGGATGCAGCCGTTCCAGCGCTCGACGCTGCTGGCGTCGACCCCCAGCCGCCGCAATTGCATCAGGTCGAATTCGTCGACGTCGTTCTGCGACAGGCGCTTGCCGATCGAGGCGCCGAAGCTGAAATGCAGGCCCGGCCCGCCGCCGGTGCAGAACGGCACGGCCGCCGCCGGCAGGGTGAGAGAGGCGCTGGCGCCCAGGATGACGAGGATGCGGATGGCGCGCATGGCTGGCTCCGGAAGAGGGGGGCGGCACGAAAAAATATCTTCGCGAGCCTGCCCGTCAATTGTGGCTGTCTTGCGCCGGGCGGGCGCCGCGCCGCACCAGCACCGCCACGGCGGGGATGGCGAAGCTGAGGATCAGCAGCCGTACCACGTGGTGCGTGGCGATGAACGCCGTGTCGTAGCCCAGCGCCAGCCCCAGCGCCCCCATGCCTTCGAGTGCCCCCGGCGACAGCCCCAGCCACACCTGGCCGAAGGGCAGGTCGACGAACTGCACCACCACGGCCGCCGCCGCCGTCACCACGCCCACGGCCAACGCCGTGCCCACCAGCCCGCCCTTGGCCGCCGCCATGAATTCGGCGCGGGTGATGCCGGCAAAGCGCGAGCCGATCAGCGCCCCGGTGAGGATGAAGCTCAGCGTCACCAAGAGCGGCGGCATGGCTTCGGTATAAAGCCCGCCCAGCTTGGCGCCGGTCGCCGCCGCCATGGCGCCCAGCACCATGCCCGCCGGCACCTTGAGCCGGATGAACACCCACCCCACCAGCGTGCAACCCGCCGCCAGCAGCAGCAATTGCAGCGGCCCCAGCACGGCGCTCGCCGGCGCCGCCTCGAAATGCGCGATGGGCAGGAAGGTGGCGCCGATCGGCACGGCGATGGTCAGCATCAGGATGCGGATCACCTGGATGATGACGATCTGCCGCGCATCGCCGATGCCGGTGGCCGCGATCCCCATGATGAACGACAGATGCCCGGGAAAGGCGCTGAGATAGGCGGTGCCCCGGTCGAGCCCGAATAGGCGGTTCAGCACCCAGCCGGTCAGCGCGATGATGATGGCCAGTTCCACCGCCAGCGCCGCGAGGCTGATCGGCCAGCTCGCCAGCATGGCGAGGCTGTCGGGCGCCACATTGGCGCCCATCGACATGCCGATCAGCACGAAAGCCACGTCGCGCGGCCGGTCGGGCAGGCTCACCGGCACGCCCAGCATCGCCGCCAGCGTCACCGCCAGCGCCCCGCCCATCAGCCACCCCGCCGGCAGCCCCAGAAAATCCGCCAGCGCCCCGCCCAGCGCCGAAATGACCAGCGTCAGCGCCAGCGGCCAGTGGTGTCCAGAACGGGCGAGGGGGGGGAAACGCAAGGAAACAACCGATTGCCAGAAGGAAAATTGAAAACGAGGGGAAGGGCGGCCGGTTCAGTCGTCCAGCGGCAGCGCCCGCTCCACCAGCCGCACCCAGTAGCTGACGCCGAGGGGGATCGCCTCGTCGTTGAAATCATAGCTGTCGGTGTGCAACTCGCTGCTCTCGCCGTTGCCGAGGAAAATATAGGCGCCCGGCCTTTCGTTGAGCATGAAGGAAAAATCCTCCCCGCCCATCGAGGGCGGCGCGTCGCGGTCCACCCGCGCCTCGCCGGCGACCTCGCTCGCCACTGCGGCGGCGAACTGCGCCGCGGCGGCGTTGTTGACCGTCACCGGGTAGCCGCGCACATAGCGCAGCGTGGCGCTGGCGCCAAAACTCTGCGCGAAGGCCGGCACGAAGGCGTTGAGCCTGGCCTCGATCTGGTCCTGCACCGCCCCGTCCAGCGTGCGCGTCGTGCCGGTGATCCTGGCGGTGCGCGAGATGACGTTGTCCGCCTCGCCCGCTTCGATCATGGTGACGCTCAAGACCGCCGCGGCCAGCGGGTCGAGATGGCGCGACACGATGGTTTGCAGGGCGGTCACCAATTGCGCGGCGACGATGATCGGGTCGATCGTCTGCTGCGGCCGCGCCGCGTGCCCGCCCTTGCCCTCGATCTCGATATAGAAGCGGTCGGTCGCCGCCATGATGCCGCCGGCGCGGATGCCGAAATGCCCCAGCGCCAGCCCCGGCCAGTTGTGCATGCCGTAGATTTCGGCGATGGGGAAGCGCTCGAACAGCCCGTCCTCGATCATCACCTTGCCGCCGCCGCCGCCCTCTTCGGCCGGCTGGAAGATCAGCGCCACCGTGCCGTCGAAATGTCGCGTCTCACAGAGATATTTCGCCGCCCCCAGCAACATGGCGGTGTGCCCGTCATGGCCGCAGGCATGCATCATGCCGGGGATGGTCGAGGCATAGGGGCGGCCGGTCCGTTCCGCGATCGGCAGCGCGTCCATGTCGGCCCGCAACCCGATCATTCGGTCGCTTTGCTGGCCCCGGCCCCTGATGAGGGCGACGACGCCGGTGCGGCCGATCCCCGTCTCCACCGCGTCGCAGCCGAAGCTTTCGAGCTTTTCGGCCACCAGCGCCGCCGTCCGGTGCACGTCGAACAGCAATTCGGGATGCGCGTGCAGCTCCTGCCGCCACGCGGCGATTTCGGCCTGCAACTGGGCGACGCGGTTGAGAACGGGCATGAACGATCCGTCAGCGGGACAAAGAGGCGCGCAATGTCTCTGCCCCCGGGCCCGCCGTCAACCTCCGCCCGGCATCGGTTTTCCAACAATCGGCGCCGCGCCGAACCGAAATTCCCTTCCGCCGGCTTGCCCCTCCACCCCCTTTTTGCCAGAACCGGCCCGAGGTCCAGGGAGCTGCCCGATGAAAATCCTCGTCGCCGTCAAGCGCGTCGTCGATCACAATGTCCGCATCCGCGTCCGCCCCGATGGCTCGGGCGTCGAGACCGCCGGCGTGCGCCTGTCGATGAACCCGTTCTGCAAGCACGCCGTGGAAGCGGCCGTGCAACTGGCCGAGGCCGGCCGGGCCGACGAGATCGTCGTCGTCTCCATCGGCCCGAAAGCGGCCACCGACGTCATCCTCACCGCGCTCGCCATGGGCGCCCATCGCGGCCTGCTGGTCGAAACCGACGCCGCCCTCGAAACCCTCGCCGTGGCCAGGCTGCTCGCCCGGGTGGTGGAGGAAGAGCAACCCGGCCTCGTCCTCCTCGGCAAGCAGGCGGTCGACGACGACGCCAACCATGTGGGGCAGATGCTGGCCGCGCTGACCGGCCGCCCGCAGGCCACCTTCGCCTCCGCCATCACGCTGGGCGAGGGGGTGGTGGATGTCACCCGCGAGGTCGATGACGGCCGCGAGACGCTGCGCCTGCCGCTGCCGGCCATCGTCACCGCCGACCTGCGGCTCAATACCCCGCGCAACGCCGCGCTGCCCATGGTGATGAAGGCCCGCGCCAAGCCGCTCGCCAGCCGCCCGGCCGCCGCGTTCGGCCTCGATCTTACCCCGCGCCTGCGGGTCGAGCGCGTCTTTGCTCCCCCCGAACGGCCGGCAGGCCGGACGCTCGGCTCGGTAGCGGAACTGGCCGACGAGATCGTCGCCACCCTCGCCGGGCAGGGAGCAGGCGCATGAGCGTACTGGTCCTGGCCGAATGCGATAAGGGCGCGCTGGCCCCCGCCACCGCCCGCCTCGTGGGCGCTGCCGCCCGCCTGGGCCCGGTCGACGTGCTCGTCGCCGGCCCGCCGGCCGCCGCCGCGGCCGCCGCGAGCCTTGCCGGCGTCGCGACGGTGCTGGTGACGGCTGGCGACGGGCTGGCCGACAACCTCGCCGCGCTGCTGGAAACCCTCGCGCCGCGCTACACCTGGCTGCTCGGCGCCGCCTCCAGCCTGGGCAAGGACGTCATGCCGCGCCTTGCCGCCCGGCTCGATATCCAGCCGGTCACCGACATCGTCGCCATCGAGGCCCCCGACCGCTTCACCCGGCCCATCTATGCCGGCAACGCGCTCGAAACGCTCACCGACCCGCAGGAGAGGCACGTCCTCACCCTGCGCGCCGCCGCCTTCCCGCCCGCCGCCACCGCTGAGAAGGCCGCGCCCATCGAGACGCTGCCGCCCCTCGCCGCGTCCCTCGGGCAGCGCCTTTCCAGCCAGCGCACCGACAGCGACGCGCCCGATCTCGCCACCGCCCGCATCGTCGTCGGCGGCGGCGTCGCGGTCGGCTCGGCCGAGGGGTTCCGGCTCATCGAGACGCTGGCGCAGACGCTGGGCGCCGCCATCGGCGCCACCCGCGCCGCGGTCGATGCCGGCTACGCCCCCAATGACTGGCAGGTGGGCCAGACCGGCAAGGTCATCGCCCCCGAGCTTTATATCGCCATCGGCATTTCCGGCGCGTTGCAGCACCTGGCCGGCATCGCCGGGGCCCGCCGCATCGTCGCCATCAACACCGATCCCGACGCCCCCCTGATGCGGCTGGCCGATCTGGCGCTGGTGGGCGACCTGTTCGAGGTCGTGCCGCGCCTCATCGCTGAGCTGGAAAAACGCGGCATGAAACGCTGAGCCGGCCGCCGCTGGCGCCCGCCAGCTTTCCTTTGCAAAAATCGTCTGCCCGCCTATAAAGGCGGCGCCTCCTTCCCGGACTTCCGACATGTTTGAAACGCTCTCCAAGGCTCCCGGCGACAAGATTCTTGCGCTCATGGGCCAGTTTGCCGCCGACCAGCGCCCCACCAAGATCGACCTCGGCGTCGGCGTCTATAAGGACGAAAAGGGCACCACCCCGCTGATGGCGGCGGTGCGCCAGGCCGAGGAACGGATGCTGGCGAGCGCCCAGACGAAAACCTATCTCGGCATTGCCGGCAACAAGGGGTTCGGCACCGCCGTGCTCGACCTGGTGCTGGCCGACAGCGTCGACCGCGCCCGCCTGCGCATCGCCCAGGCGCCCGGCGGCACCGGCTCGCTCTGGGTGCTGATGCAGCTCATCAACCGGGCCCGCCCCGGCGCCACGGTCCACCTGTCCGACCCCACCTGGGCCAATCACAGCCCCATCGCCGTCAATTCCGGCCTCAAGGTCGCTTCCTACCCCTATTTCGACCCGGCGACGCGCGGCGTCAAATTCGACGCCATGCTGGCCGCGCTCGACCGGCTGGGGCCGGACGACGTGGTGCTGCTGCACGGCTGCTGCCACAACCCCACCGGCGCCAACCTCACCCCGGCCCAGTGGGACGAAGTGGCGGCCAGCCTCGCCCGGACCGGCGCGCTGCCCTTCATCGACCTTGCCTATCTCGGCTTCGGCGACGGCATCGAGCCGGACGCCTACGGCACGCGCAAGCTCGTCTCCAGCCTGCCCGAGGCGCTGGTGGCCTTTTCCGGCTCGAAGAATTTCGGCCTTTATCGCGAACGCATCGGCGCCGCCGTCCTGCTGGCGCGCTCTCCCGACGAGGCCGATACCGCCAATTCGCAGCTGCTCAACATCATTCGCGGCGCCTATTCCCAGCCCCCCGACCACGGCGCGGAAATCATCCGCACCATTCTCGAGGATGCGAACCTGCGCGCCACGTGGGAAACGGAGCTGGCCACCATGCGCAACCGCATGATCTCGCTGCGCCGCCGCCTCGCCGATGCCATTCGCGAGCGCTCCAACGCCACCGATTTCGACTTCGTGGCCGACCATCGCGGCATGTTCTCGCTGCTCGGGCTGACGCCGGCGGCGGTCGAGCGCCTGAAAACCGAAAACGGCGTCTACATGACCTCGGACAGCCGCATCAACGTGGCCGGCATTCCCGAAGCGCGCGTCGGCGAGCTGGCCGACGCCCTGCTGGGCGTTTTGGCCTGATCCCCTCGCTTGCGGGGGCGCCCCGGCATGACTACATCTGGTGCAACGGACCAGACCGAACAAATTTTTAGGAGGGAACGATGAAGTTCTTCGTCGATACTGCAGATACCGCCGCCATCAAGGAGCTCAGCGAAACCGGGCTCGTCGACGGTGTCACCACCAATCCTTCGCTGATCGCCAAGTCGGGGCGCGATTTCAAGGAAGTCGTCGCCGAGATTTGCACCATCGTGCCCGGCCCGGTCTCGGCCGAAGTCGCCAGCCTCGAATTCGACGGCATGGTGGCCGAGGGCGAGACGCTGGCAAAGATCGCCGCCAATGTCGTCATCAAGCTGCCGCTGACCCTCAACGGCCTCAAGGCGACCAAATATTTCAAGGACAAGGGCGTCAAGACCAACGTCACCCTGTGCTTTTCGGCCAATCAGGCGCTGCTCGCCGCCAAGGCCGGCGCCACCTATATCTCGCCCTTTGTCGGCCGGCTGGACGATATCAATCTCGACGGCATGGAGCTGATCGAGAATATCCGCACCATCTACGACAACTACCAGTTCGAGACCCAGATCCTGGCCGCCTCGATCCGCTCGCCCAACCACGTCACCCAGGCGGCCCTCGCCGGCGCCGACGTGGCCACCATCCCGCCCGACGTCATCAAGAAGCTGGCCCTGCACCCGCTGACCGACAAGGGCATCGATGGTTTCCTCAAGGACTGGAAGGCCACCGGCCAGTCGATCCTCTAGGAAACTTTTCGCGCGTAACGACTGCATCGACTGGCGCCCCCTCCCCCTTGAGGGGAGGGCCGGGGAGGGGGTCCTGCGGCCCCTGAACCGTTCCCCGCTTACCCGCTGATACCCCCTCCCCCTTGCGGGGAGGGCCGGGGAGGGGGTCCCGCGGTTCCTGAACCTTTGCCCCGCCCCCCCTGATACCTCCCCCGCGGGACGCATGCGACAAAAGGGATGGCCCGGCGCGCTTCAACCGCGGCGCGAACTGCCCTAGAGTCCCTTGGAAGCGCTGATGGGCTCCGCCGCCGTGCGGGCAGGGTGCCCGTCACCGCGATGCCAACCCGGCGCAGGTCATGACCAACACCGAAATCGCCGCCCGGATAAAAGCCGCCCTCGCCGCCGTGGAGATTCCCGGCGGCGGCGATCTGGCCGGCTATGCCGGGCTTTCCGAAATCATCGTCACCTCGGGCGCCGTGGCCTTCGCCATCGCCGTCGCGCCGGGCATGGAGGCGGCGTTCGGCCCGGCCTGGGAAGCGGCGCGCCGGGCCGCCGAGGCGGTGGCGGAAGGCCGCAAGGTCATGGTGTCGGTCACCTCCGACAAGCCGCCCGCCACCAGCCAGCGCCGCTCCGGCATCATGCAGCGCAGCCCCGTTCCCGGCATTGCCCATATCGTCGCGGTGGGCTCGGGCAAGGGCGGCGTGGGCAAGTCCACCACGGCGGTCAATATCGCCCTCGGGCTCCGGGCCGAAGGGCTGCGGGTCGGGCTGCTCGACGCTGATCTCTACGGGCCCTCCATCCCCAAGCTGCTCGGCATCGAAGGCCAGACGGCGGTGCGCGAGGATGGCATTTTCTCGCCGCACGAGGCCTATGGGCTCAAGGTCATGTCCATCGGCGCCATGCTCAAGCCCGGCCAGGCCGTGGTCTGGCGCGGCCCCATGGCCACCCAGGGCCTGCGCCAGCTGTTGCGCGAAACCGCCTGGGGCGAGTTGGACGTGCTGGTCGTCGACCTGCCCCCGGGCACCGGCGACATCCACATCTCGCTGGTCCAGCAGGTCACGCTCGACGGCGCGGTCATCGTCTCCACCCCGCAGGATCTGGCGCTGATCGACGCGCAAAAGGCCATCGACATGCTCGAGCGCATGAACACGCCGGTGCTGGGGCTGGTCGAGAACATGAGCTATTTCATCGCCCCCGACACCGGCCACCGCTACGATATTTTCGGCACCGGCGGCGCCGAGCGCACCGCCGCCGCCCTCGGGCTCGAGTTCCTCGGCGCCATCCCGCTGGTCATGGCCATCCGCGAAAGCGCCGACGCCGGCGTCCCCCCGGTTGCCGTGCAGCCCGACAGCGCCGAAGCCGCCCCCTACCGCGCCATCGCCCGCCGCCTGCTGGCCCGCTTGGCTTAGGCAAGGATTTTCCTTACATTACGGCGCGGAGGTCCCGATGATTACCAGCAAGCTGACCAGCAAGGCGCAAACCACCATTCCGCAGGCCGTCCGCCACGCCCTCCGCCTGCGGGCGGGCGACGAGATCGCCTATCACATCGAGAATGGCCGCGTCATCCTGACCCGCGCCGCCGCCGGCGCAGCGGACGATCCCTTCGCAGCCTTCGCCGAATGGGAGAGCGACGCGGATCGCCGGGCCTATGCCGACCTTTGAGCCCGGTACGGTCGTCCGCGTTCCGTTTCCCTATACCAACCGACCGGTCCATCAGTATCGGCCGGCCGTTGTCGTTTCCGCCCCGGCGTTCAATGCGCGCGCGCATCTCCTCTGGGTGGTCATGGTCACCAGTGCGGAAAATCGCCGCTGGCCGGACGACATCTCGCTCGAGGCGGACTTCCAGAGCGTCGGTCTGCCGGCGCCCTCGCTGATCCGGCCGGCAAAGATCGCCACCATAGAGGCCGCGCAGGCCGAACCGGTGGGGCATTTGCCGCCAGACCGCCTGTCGCTGCTTCTGGCCGCCATCGCCGCCATTCTGCCCCTTTGAGGCCCGTACCTCAGTTTAAATCGATTGCATCGCGCCCGACCCTGCGTTATCCGGGAGCCGTTCGATAGGGCTAAGGCCCGGGGGAGGCAGGATGTTTTCGGTTGAGCGGCGGCAATTCGGGCCCGGTTTCACGTTCGGCGTCGCCACGGCGGCCTATCAGATCGAGGGCGGCCAGCGCGACGGCCGCGGTCCCTCCATCTGGGACAGTTTTTCCGCCACCCCCGGCAATGTCCATAATGGCGATACCGGGCGCGACGCTTGCAACCACTACGAGCTGTGGCCCGAGGATTTGGACCTCATCCGCGACGGCGGCTTCGACGCTTATCGTTTCTCCTTTTCCTGGCCGCGGCTCCTGCCCGCCGGCACCGGCGCGGTCAACCCGGCGGGCCTCGATTTCTACGACCGGCTGCTCGACGGCATGCTGGCGCGCGACATAAAACCCTATGCCACGCTCTACCACTGGGACCTGCCCTCGGCCCTGCAGGATCGCGGCGGCTGGATGAACCGCGACATCGCCAGCTGGTTCGCTGACTACGCCACGCTGGTGGGCGAAAAGTTCGGCGATCGCCTCACCGCCACCGCCACCATCAACGAGCCGTGGTGCGTGGCTTTCCTCAGCCATTATCTGGGCGTGCACGCGCCGGGCTATCGCGATCTGCGCGCCGCCGCCCGCGCCATGCACCACGTCCTTCTCGCCCACGGCACCGCCATCGACGCCCTGCGCGCCACGCCGGCGAAAAATCTCGGCATCGTCCTCAACCTGGAAAAGTCCGAGCCGGCCAGCCCCAGCGCGGCGGACCGGGAGGCCTGCGATTTCGGCGATGCGCTGTTCAACCGCTGGTATCTCGACGGCCTGTTCAAGGGCGTCTATCCGACCGTCGCCACCGACTGGCTCGCTCCCTATCTGCCCGAGGCCTACGCGGCGGACATGGCGACGATTTCCCGGCCCCTCGACTGGCTCGGCGTCAATTACTATACGCGCGGTCTCTATCGGGCCACGGGCGAGGCCGGGCGGCCGGTCGAGCAGGTCAAGGGCGACCTCGAACAGACCGAGACCGGCTGGGAGATCTATCCCGCCGGCCTCACCGACCTTCTGGTGCGCGTCTCCCGCGACTACACCAAGCTGCCGCTCTACGTCACCGAGAACGGCATGGCCGAGGTCGAGGGCGACAACGACCCGCGCCGGGTGCGCTATTACGACGAGCATTTGCAGGCGGTGCTGGCGGCCCGCGACGCGGGCGCCGATGTGCGCGGCTATTTCGCCTGGTCGTTGCTCGACAATTACGAATGGGCGGAAGGCTACGCCAAGCGCTTCGGCCTCGTGCATGTCGATTACGCGACGCAGCAGCGCACCCCCAAGGCCAGCTACCGCGCCTTCCAGGGTCTCCTGCACAATACCCGCTGATCCGGGGGCAGGGGGTCTACCCCAAGGCCGGCAGCCGCGCCGCCATCAGCGCCTTTGTCAGCCGGTGGCGGGGCCGGGCGAAAAGCTCGGCCGGGCGCCCTTCCTCGACGATGCGGCCCCGTTCCATCACCAGCACCCGGTCGGCCATCGCCCCCACCATGTCGAGGTCGTGGCTGATGATGAGATAGGTGAGGCCGTGCTCGGCCCGGAGCCGCGCCAACAGCGCCAGCACCTCGCCGCGCACCGAGACGTCCAGCGCCGATACGGGCTCGTCCAGCACCACCAGCCGTGGCCGCGTCACCAGCGCCCGGGCGATGGCGAGACGCTGGCGCTGGCCGCCGGAAAATTCGTGCGGATAGCGCGCCAGCATGCCCGGTTCCAGCCCGACAGCCATTACCGCCTCCGCGACACGGTTCTGCTGCTCGGATGCTGACAGTGTGTTGACCAATTGTAGCGGTTCCGCCACCGATTGGGCAATGGTGCGACGCGGATCGAAGCTGCCGAACGGGTCCTGGAACACCAGCGACAAATCGGCCCGCAACCCCTTGGGCAGGTCGCTGCCGCGATAGCGCGTCGCCCCCAGCACGAAGCTCCCCGCGCTGGCCTTGTCGAGCCCGACGATGAGGCGCGCCAGCGTGGTCTTGCCGCAGCCCGAAGGGCCCACCAGCGCCACGCATTCGCCGCTGGCGATCTCGAACCGCGCCCCGTCAACTGCTTGTAAAACCGGGCGTTTCCACGGCCAGACGCCGCCCTGGCCGTAGTTTTTCGACACCCCTTCGACGCGCAGCAGCGTCTCGCCCAGCCGCCGGGGCGCCGCTGCCGGGGGTGCCATCCGGCTCGCGGCGAGGAGGCGTTCGGTATAGGCCTGTTGCGGCGCCGCCAGCAGCGTCGCGGTGTCCCCGACCTCGATCAGCCGCCCTTGCCGCATCACCCCGATCCGCTGGCACAGCACCGCTACCGCCTTGATATCATGGCTGATAAACAAAAGCGTCATGCCCCGCCGCCGGCAGACTTCGGCGATGAGGTCGAGCACCATGCGCTGGGTGATGACGTCGAGCGCCGAGGTCGGCTCGTCGGCGATCATCAATTCCGGCTGGCCTGCCAGCGCCATGGCGATCATCGCCCGTTGCCGCTGCCCGCCGGAGAGCTGGTGCGGATAGCGCCGCGCATGGTCCGGCTCCAGCCCCACCTCCGCCAAAAGGGCGGGCATCGCCGTCGGCACCGCGTCGCGGCCCACCAGCGTAATGGCCTCGCCGATCTGCGCGCCGATGGTCATCAGCGGATTGAGCGCCGTCATCGGCTCTTGGAACACCATGCCGATATGGCGCCCGCGCAGCCGCGCCAGCGTCTTTTCCTCGGTCGGCAGCGGGTTTCCGGCAAAGCGTATGGTGCCGCTCGCCGTCGCCGCCTCGGGCAGGAGGCCGGTAATCGCCAGCGCCGTCAATGACTTGCCCGAGCCGCTCTCGCCGATAATGCCGAAGCGCTCGCCCTGTTCGAGGCGCAGCGACACCCCGTCCACCGCGGGCGGTCCGCCGAAATCGATGCGCAAATTTTCGACCTCAACCAGCGGCATGGCCGAGCTCCTGGCGCCGCAGGCGCGGGTCGAGCGCGTCGCGCAGCCCGTCCCCGGCGATATTGAGGGCGATGACGATGAGGACGATGGTCACCCCCGGCGCGATGCTGAGCCAGGGGTGGATGAGAAACAGGCTCTGCGCGTCCCGCAGCATCAGCCCCAGGCTGGTGGCCGGCGGCTGCGTGCCGAGCCCGATATAGCTCAGCCCCGCCTCGGCCAGGATGCCCAGCGACAGCTGGATGGTGCCCTGCACGATGATGAGGCTCATGATGTTGGGCAGCAGGTGCCGCCAGGCGATGGCGGCATTGCCGAGCCCCGCCAGCCGCGCCGCCGCCACATAGTCCTGCGTGGCGATGCTGAGGGCGCCGCCCCGCGCCACCCGGGCAAACACCGGGATGTTGAAAATGCCGATGGCGAGGACGGCATTGGCCTCGCCCGGCCCGATCAGCGTGGTGACCAGGATGGCCACGATCACCGCCGGAAAGGCGAAGGTGAGGTCGGAGATGCGCAGCACCAGCCATTCCACCGCGCCGCCCCAGGCGGCCGCCGCCAGCCCCATCGGCACGCCGATGCCGATGCCGATCAGCACCGCCAGCAACGCCACGGTGAAGCTGGTCAGCGTACCCGACATGATGAGCGAAAGCATGTCGCGCCCCAGATGGTCGGTGCCCAGCCAGTGGGCGAGACCGGGATCGGCGAAGCGCCGCGCAATCTGCACCTGCTCGATGGGGTAGGGCGTCCAGACCAGCGAGATAAGGCCCAATAGCGCCAGCAGCAGGCTGGCGGCGATGCCGATGGTGAGGCTGGGATGGGCGAGGAGCCGGCGCGCGTTCATGGGGCCTCCCGCCGCAATCGCGGGTCGACCAGCGCATAGGTGAGGTCGACCAGCAGCATGGTGGCGGTCACCACTACCACCAGCACGATGGTGGCCCCGCGCACCAGCACTAGGTCGCGCTCGGAAATGGCGGTGAAGATCAGCCGCCCGAGCCCGGGCAGGTAGAAGACGTTCTCGACGATGATGGTGCCGGCGATGAGATAGGCGAATTGCAGCCCCAGAATGGTCAGGACCGGCAATAGTGCATTGCGCACGCCGTGCCGCCACAGGGCCTCGTCGCGCGTCATGCCCTTGGCCCGCGCGGTGCGGATGAAATCCTGTTCCGCCACGTCCACCAGCGCCGTGCGCATGACGCGCGCCAGGATGGACGCCTGCGGCAGGGCCAGCGCCAGTCCGGGCAGGATGAGGGCGCGCAGGGCCGCGCCGGGGTTTTCGCCCCAGGGGGTGAAGCCGCCCGGCGGCAGCCAGCGCAGGCCCACCGCAAAGACCAGCGTCAGCAGCATGCCGAACCAGAAATTGGGAATGGCGATGCCGGTCTGGGCCAGCGCCATCAGCGCCGTATCCACCGCCTTGCCGCGCCGTCGCGCCGCCAGCAGGCCAATCGGCAGGCCGACGACGACGGAAAGGACCATGGCCAGCATCGAAAGCGGAAAGGTGACGCTCATGCGCTCGGCGATGAGCCCCGCCACCGGCACTTTCTGCGTGCTGGAAAGGCCGAAATCGCCCTGCGCCATGCCTATCACCCAGCGGATGAAGCGCTCCGGCGCCGGCGCGTCGAGCCCCATCTGCGCGCGCAGCGCCGCCACCGAGGCCTCGCTGGCATTGATGCCCAGCACGAACCGCGCCGGGTCGCCGGGCAACAGGTCGAGCAGGAGGAAGATGACGGCCGCCGCGACGAGCAGCGTCGCGGCGAAGCCGACAAGGCGCCGCAGCGCGAAGCCGATCACGCCGTGCCCCCTTGGGCCGCTATCGCGTTGCCGCCTGTGGCGTCAGTCCACCCAATGGATGTCGCGCAGCACCACGCCTTCGATGGGCGCGTTCTGCCACATGCCGGTGAGCCGGGCGTTCCACACCCCGGTCTGGGCCAGTTCGAACAGATAGCCGTTGACCGCATCCTTGGCGATGATGGTTTCGATTTCCTGCGCCAGGGTCTTGCGCTCGCCGTCGTCGATACTGGCATTGAGCTGCTCGTTCAGCGCCTGCACTTCAGGGTTGTCGTAGCCGAAATAGTAGTTGGGATCGGCGTAGATGCCAATGTCGAACGGCTCGACATGGCTGACGATGGTGAGGTCGAAATCCTTGTTGGTCAGCACGTCCTCGAGCCACTGCGCCCATTCCATGTTGATCAGCTCGAGCTTGATGCCCACCGTGGCGAATTCGCTGGCGATGATCTGGCCGGAAAGCCTGGCATAGGCGACCGGCGGCAGCTTCAGCGTGGCGCTGAAGCCGTTCGGAAAGCCCGCTTCGGCCAGCAGCGCCCGCGCCGCGTCGGGATCGAACGGATAGGTGTCGGTCAAATCGAGATAATAGGGGTGGTGCGGGGCGAAATGCGTGCCGATGGGCACGCCATAGCCATAGGTGGCCCCTTCGATGATTTCGCTGCGGTTGAGCGCGTGCGCCATGGCTTGCCGCACCTTGAGCTGGTCGAAGGGCGCCTTCCTGTTATTGGTGGCGAGAATGGTTTCGCCCTCGGTCGAGCCCACCAGAACCTTGAACTGCGGGTTGCCCTCGAACACCGCCAGCGCCTCGGGCGCGAAATTGTTGGTGCCGTCGATATCGCCGGCCAACAGCGCATTGGTCATGGTGGCGGTGTCGGAAATGAACACATAGGTGGCCTTGGTCAGCGCCGGCTTGTCGCCCCAATAAGGCTCGTAGCGCTCGAGGATCACCCGGCTGCCCCGGTCCCACTGCACGAAGGCGAAGGGCCCGGTGCCGATGGGCTCGTTGGCGTTGTTGTCGGCGCTTTCGGGCGCCACGATCACCGCGTCGCCCCGCCCCAGGTTAAAGAGGAACAGCCCGTCCGGCCGCGATAGCTTGATCTCCACCGTCAGCGGGTCGATGACCTCGACGGCCTCGATGGGCGCATAGAGCGCCTTTTGCGCATTGACGCTGTCCTCGGCCAGGATGCGCTCGAAGCTGAACTTGACATCCTCGGCATCGAAGCCGGTGCCGTCGTGGAACCGCACCCCGTCATGCAGCTTGAACCGGTAGGTCAGCCCGTCCGCGCTCACCGTCCAGCTTTCGGCCAGGCCCGGCTGCACGGCGCCGGTCTCGTCGATGCGGGTCAGCCCCTCGAAGACGTTCTGGTAGACCACCACGTCGATGGCCTCGGCCGCCCCGGCGGTGGGGTCGAGCGCCGGCGGCTCCAGCGCCACCCCGATGCGGATTTCGGTGGGCTGCGCCAGGGCGGCGCCGGTGGCCAGCACCAATCCGGCCATGGCCAGCGCCAGGGATCTTGCAAGGCTCATCATCGGTCTCCTCAAGCCGCGGCGGGATGCGCGCTGGCTCTGGTATAGGCAAACTGCGCGCTTCTTGCACGGCCCGTGCCGTCAAACTTTTTGCTGATATGGCGGCCTTTCCAGAACAATGATCCAGCGCGCCGGCGCGGGCCGTTCAGCGCTTTTGCTCCTCGGGCGGCAGCGCCTCGCGCTCCACCAGGTCGGCCGGGATGCGCAGCGAAAACAGCATGCCTTCCTGCCCCGCCGGGTCGACCGACAGCGACACCGCGTTGACCGCCAGCAGCGAGCGCGTCAGCGCCAGCCCGACGCCCGAGCGCACCGGCGTCAGCGCCCGGCCGGCCTTGTCGGTGCCGTCGCGGAACACCACGAAGCGCTCGGCCATGTCCACCGCATGGGCCGAACTGTCGCGCACATGGATGGCAATGCCGCCATCATCGAGCTGTTGCGCCGAGATGACGACCGCGCCGCCCGCCGGCGTCTGGTCGATGGCGCTGGCGAGCAGGTTAAGCACCGCCTGGGCCAGCGACGGCCGGTCCGCGGTCACCCGCGGCAGCGTTTCGGAAATGGCGCTGCGCACGATGACCCGGCTGGCATTGGCCGGCGCCCGGATGCGGACCACGCAGCTTTCGAGCAATCCCGTGAGGTCGAGGCTGGCCCGCTGCGGCAGGTAGCGCCCTTCGCGCAGCCGCGTATAGTCGTCGAGCTCGTCCACCAGCGCGGCGATTTCCTGCCCGGCGCGGGAAATGTCGTCGGCATAGCCTTCGTAGCGCTCATTGCCCAGCGCCCCGAAGGCGGCCGAACGGATGAGATCGGAAAACCCGATAATGGTGTTGAGCGGCCGGCGCACGCCGCGGCTGATCCGCGCCAGCAGCGCCGGATCGAGCTCGGCCCCGCTGCCCCGGCGCGCCGGCGCCGTCTCGCGCGGACGCACGAAACCGAAATAGCCGCTTAATATGCCGGCCTGGCCCAGCGCGAACAGCGTGATGGCGGCGCGCCCGTCGGCCGTCCGCAGCTCGATTGCCGGCCGCGCGGTTTCGGCAAAGCGCGCCGGCCGCTCGAGAAACGCCTGCAGGCTCACCACGTCCTCGTCGCCCACCAGCCCGGCCAGCGTGCGGCCCGTGAGCGGCCGGCCCTGGGTCAGCAGCGTCGCCGCCATGGCGTTGGCCGCGCTGACCGTGCCGCTGCGGCTGGCTTCGACAAAGCCGTCGCCGCGTAATTCGGCGAGCCCTTCGGCAAAGGCGCGCACCGCGTCCTCGTGCCCGGTCCGCACCTCGGTGGCGCTGGCCGACAGCATCAGGGCCGGCCGGCCCTGCCAGGAAATGGATTGCAGCCGCGCCGTCACCGGCACCAGCGTGCCGTCGCGCTGCACCAGATGGTTGACCGGCCCGGCGTCCTGCCCCTCCGGCCCGGCGGCCGGAAATACCGCGCCGAGACCCGCCCGGCGCAGGCTTTCCACCGAGTCATAGCCGATCATCTCCGTGATGGCGCGGTTGGCGAACAGCACCTGCTGGTCCCGGAACACCAATATGCCCAGCGGCAGGCGATTGAGCACCAGCGTCTCGCCGCCCAGATTGATGAGCGCGCCCGGCGTGGCGCGCGGCGCCGGCACGGTGGCTTGCGCCGGCTCGATGGCGGGAGCCGGCTCGTGGTTCTTGTCCCCGATCCGGTCGTTGAGGATGCGCGACAGCTCGTCGAAATTATAGCGCGAATTGTGCTCGACCCGCGCCGCCTCGGCGCTCGGCGACGCCGGTTCCCCGTCGTCGGCCGCCGGAATTTCCGGCCGGAAGCCGCGCCCGGTGATCCGGTACAGCACCGGCGCTTCGGCATCTTCCGGCGGCGGGACATCGGCCGCTTCCGCGGTCTGTGCGGCCGGAGGCTGGTCGTCGGCGCTCGTCAGCGGGGCAAATAGCGCGGTGTCGGCCACCAGCCGCTCGACCAGTTCGCTCAGCCGCCGCTCCGGGGCGGCTGCCGGCACATCGCCCGGCGCTTCCTCGGGGGGAACCGGTGGCATCGGGGCGGCGTCGGGGCGCTCCGCCTCGGCCATCCGCCAGCTTTCCAGCTCGCGCGCATAGGTTTCGTCGTCGTCGACCACCGGCGGCGCCAGCTCCTCGGCCGTTTCCGCGCGCGCCGCGGCCAGTATTTCGGGCGCGATGGGGTCGACCGCCACGACAAGCAGCGCGGTTTCGTCGTTTTCCCAGACGAGGGGCGTCGTGGCGCAGGTGGCCGAGGTCGGCTTGCCGCCGGCCAGGAACTGGATGCGCGCCAGGCTGGTGCGGCCCTTGCTGCCCAGCCGGATGATGCGCGCCACCTGCCCGCGGATCGGCACCGCCGGCGCGGCGCGGCGCAGGCCGTGTTTCTTGAGTTTTGCCAGCAACAGGCCGGCGGCGGGATTGGCCCAGATCAGCCGCTGGCCGTCGCCCGACCACAGCCAGGCCGGGCGCGCGTCATCGGCATGGCGCAGGACGCGCTCGGCGTTCGGCAATGTCGTCCAGCGCGCATTCATGAACTGCTTTCTTCCGGCAAGCCGTGTCACAATGGGACAAACGCCCAGCTTCCTTAAGTGTTCTTCAATATCGTGCCGGCGCCGGCGAATCCAGCCCGGCCGGCGCTGCCGGAGCAGCGTTCGGCGCCCATGGTTAAGCGCCAAATTCTAAGGAAAGGTCACGAAACCCGAGACGATTGCGCGGCTGTCAGGCGCTGTCCACAGCCCGAAAAACGGCCTTGTCATCCCGACCGTCTCGACCTATGTTCCGCCCGTTTTCAGCGGCCCTCCCGCCGCCCCAGCCCGTGCCGCCTTAGCTCAGTTGGTTAGAGCGCTAGATTGTGGATCTAGAGGTCCTCCGTTCAATCCGGAGAGGCGGTACCATTCCTCCCTTTAATCCCGGTCCTCAGAGGGCGAGGCGCAGCGCCGACAGTTCGTTGGCGATCGAGGAAAAGGTTTCCTTGAGTTCACTCGCAGCGTTGGGAAAGCGCGCGCGGTCGGCGGTCGAGGCGCAATCTCTCAGCATTTGCTGCACCACTTCGGTCGTGCTTTGCTCCACCTTGTCCGTCGAGAGCCCCACCGTATAGATGGTGATCCCGCCGCCGTCGGCCGCTTTGGCGTTGGCGCAGGTCTGGGTGGTGCGGGTGTTCATCTCGGTGACCAGATCGGCGTTGCTGGTGCCCAGCGGGCCCATGCGGGGCGTATCGCTGGAATGGTTGTAGGGATACCCGTAGGCCGAGAAGTAGCAGCTGCCGTTGAGGTTTCGCTGGGCGCTGGAACTGCAGTAATTGCTGAGATTATAGGCGGTGTTTTCACCATCCGTCATGATGATGAGCACCTTGCTGGTGGCCTCGTCATACTCATCGCCTTCCTCGAACGGGGCCGTGGGCGACAGCGCCCGAAAACCCCATGCGGCGCCTTCATGAATGTTGGTTCCGCCTTCGGCCTTCATGTTGTTGATGGCGGAGATCACGTTGCCGGGCGTGGCGGTGAGCGGCAGTATGGCCTGCTGCGGGCAGTCGCCGTTGGGGCCCTTCTGGCTGGTGATATAGGGCAGGTTGCCGGTATATTTGCACAGGCGTTCCTGCAGCTCCCGGCTTGAAAGATTTTGCGCATTGTAGCGGAAGTCGCAGGTGCGCACGCGCGTATAGGTGCGTTTGTTGCTGCTGCCGCTGTAAGTATTGGTGCCGCTATCGGTAAGCCAGGGCCCGGAGGACGAGCAGGAGCAGCTGAGGCTGCCGCGGTCCCGTCCCGAATCCCAGCTATAGGTGTTGCTGGTGGTGCCCGAGCAATTGTTGTAGCTGCTGCAGTTCTTGCGCGTTTCCGTCCAGCGGCAAACGCCGGTGATCTGGCAGGCGGCCGGGTGATCGGCCGCGTAGTTGTTGAGGCCGGTGTTGCTGGACAGGCTTACCAGCGTGTCGGGCAGGTCGGGCGCAAAGAGCGGCACGAACAAGGTATCGGGCTGCGCGCTGGTGGGCACGGTGTCGTCGGTATCGAGAAATTCGCCCGCTCCCCCCGTGGCGATGTGCGGGCGCGCCTCGACGCAGCCCCGCCAGCTTTCATTGGTGATCTGGTCGTAAAGGGCCAGACGGTCGACCGGGCCGGCGAAGGCGGTCGCATCGTTGTCGTCGTCGTCGAAGTTCTGCGCGGCGATGGACGACTGGCCGTAGCGGTCTATCCAGCTGGCGTTGGCATTGCCCGCGCCGACATTGACATACATGGTGAAGGGAACGATGCCGACGCGCACGTCTTCCACCTGTTCGGCGCCGGCGGCCGGAACGCAGGAATTACCGGCGTCCTGCACCTCGGTATACATCAGGATATAGGTCGCGCACTTGGCCGCTGCCACCAGATTGGTCATCCGGCCTTCCTTGTCCATGGAGCCGGAATTATCGAGCACCATGACGACTTCGAGGGCCAGTTTCTTGCGCGTCGCCTCCGATTCCACCGTCGCACCCAGCGTGGGGACGCCCACCAGCGATACGAACATGGTGGGCATGGTGAATTGCGCCCGCAGATAGAGGGAGCCGTCCTCGATATTGGTATCGATGAAGGTTCGCTCCACCTTGATGCTGGTGTCTCCGATGCGCTCGACCACGATGGCTTCCGCCTCGAGACGCACGGTTTCCGAATCGAAGTCGGCCTTGAAGATTTCCGGCTGCAAGGCCAGCGCGGCGGCGTCGAGCGCCGTCTGCGCCCGTTCGCGCGTCTGTTGCAGGGTGACGTAGTCCACCACCGCGCCGCCCATGGCGATCAGCACGATGGCCATCAGCCCGAACAGCACGGCGAAGACGCCGCGCTCGTCGCGGGCGAAATGCGTCAGCAGGCGGGAAAGTCGAGACATTGTCGGCGCACCCCAACGGGCCGCCCGTCCTGGCGGCGCGCCCTGCAGTCTCCGCGAAAATCCTTATTAAAGCACCACCGCACTGCCATCGGTTTGTATGCGTTCACAAACCCCGGATCACATCTTCGTTGGCCGGCCGGCGCTGTTGCAGCGGTGCAACGCCGGGCGGCAAGCTGCGACAAGCTGCCACATAGGCTCTTGCCCCTCACGAAGGCGTGAGCTAGGAGGCAGCATCCGTAACCGCCAGCCGAGGGAGGCACCGCATGAAGCCAATGTTCAGCCGCCATACCTGGCCGCGCCTCACCCATCGCCCGCACGCCTGAGCCGTTCGGCGCGATAGGCTGACGGCCCTTCCGGGTCCGGATTCCTTTCCACCCCCCGAAATGCTGAAACCGGGTCGCCCGCGCGTCCGGAATCCGCTTTTCCGTCACTTTCCAACAGAGGCCGGCCGTCTGACGCGGCCGGAAACAACGATGTCGAGCAAGCTGTTCGACGAGCGCAGCGTGGTGCTGCGTCTCGAATTTTCCATCGCCGATGCCGTCTACCAGCGCGGCCTCGTGCCCGTCATCGCGGCAGCCGTCGCGGCGTGGTGGCGGCGGCCGCCGCGGGTGAGCGAGCTTCCCGCCAGCCTGCGGGCCGATGTCGGCCTGCCGCCCGCCGGCGAGCCGCTCTATTGGCATAGCGGCTCGCTCAGCCCGCCCGATCTCGGAAAGGATCGACGGCGGCGCTGATCCCGCCCCTGGCGGCCGGGTTTCCCGGCCGCCTTTTCCCGCAAGCAATATTGTCTCGTCCTACCCTATGGGCTAGGAACGGCGCGACTTTCCACGGGTTTCTCCATGGCCGAAAAAACCAAGCTCATCACGCCCCGCCTGCCGCGCGGCTTCGAAGACCGCACGCCCGGCGAGATCGCCGCGGTGGACGCCATGATCGGCAAGATCAGGGCCGTTTACGAGCGCTACGGCTTCGATCCGGTGGAAACCCCGCTGTTCGAATTCACCGAAACGCTGGGAAAATTCCTGCCCGATACCGACCGGCCCAATGCCGGGGTCTTTTCGCTGCAGGATGACGACGAGCAGTGGCTGAGCCTGCGCTACGACCTGACGGCGCCGCTCGCCCGCTATTTCGCCGAGAATTTCGAGACCCTGCCCAAGCCCTATCGCTCCTATCGGCAGGGCTATGTGTTCCGCAACGAGAAGCCCGGCCCCGGCCGCTTCCGCCAGTTCATGCAGTTCGATGCCGACACGGTGGGCGCCCCCGGCCCGGAGGCCGACGCTGAAATGTGCATGATGATGGCCGACGTCATGGATGCGCTGGGCTTGGCGGGAAAATATGTCGTCCGCGTCAACAACCGCAAGGTGCTCGACGGTGTGCTCGACGCTATTGGACTGGCGGATGACCCTGCTCGCCGACTGGTTGTTATGCGTGCGATCGATAAATTAGATCGTTTAGGTCCAGAGGGTGTGGCACTCTTGCTGGGCGCGGGCCGAAAAGATGAAAGTGGTGACTTCACCGAAGGCGCAGGCCTTGATGCTGAACAAGCACAATTTATTCTAGGCGTATTGCACTCTAGCATAGCGGGTGAACAGGCTTCTCGTAGGATTGGAATCTTTGAAACTGCGACTGCGTTAATGCCTAACGCAAGATTCCCAGTTAACGATTATATTAATAAGGTAAGCTCATATTTTACTGATGGAATAGAAGAACTCAGTCGAATGAAGAGTCTCTTTTATTCGGGCGGCTACGGCCCCGACCGCATCAAGGTCGACCCCTCCGTTGTCCGCGGCCTCGAATATTACACCGGCCCGGTGTTCGAGATCGAGCTGACCTTCAAGGTGCAGAACGAAAAGGGCCAGGACGTGGTGTTCGGCTCGGTCGGGGGCGGGGGGCGCTATGACGGCCTCGTGTCGCGCTTCCGCCGCGAGCCGGTGCCGGCCACCGGCTTTTCCATCGGCGTCTCGCGGCTGGCCAATGCGCTGAAGCTCACCGGCAATCTCGGCGCTACTGAGCCCGCCGGCCCGGTCGTCGTCCTCGTCATGGACAAGGACCAGACCGCCTCCTACCAGGCCATGGTCTCCGAGTTGCGCAAGGCCGGCATCCGCGCCGAGATGTTCCTGGGCTCCACCAAGAATTTCGGCAAGCAGGTCGCCTATGCCGACAAGCGCAATTCACCGGCCGTCGTCATCGAAGGCAGCCAGGAGCGCGAGCAGGGCATCGTCCAGATCAAGGATCTCGTCGCCGGCAAACAGGCGGCCGCCGCCATTGCCGACAACGCCGAATGGAAAGCCCAGCGTCCCGGCCAGTTCGAGGTCAGGCGGGAGGAATTGGTGGCGGCGATCCGGAAGCTGTTGAGCGAGCAATGATGGTCTCCATCGCCTCCCATATCGGCGCCTTGGCCCCCTCCCCCTTGCGGGGAGGGTCGGGGAGGGGATGGCCTTGCGGCCCATTGCGGCCCTCCCACCCTCAATTCCTCCCTATAAGAGAGAGGGAGGCGGCGGCGCAGAAAAGTGTAGGGCTGCAAAGATGACCAACGCCGCCTGGCGCCGCGCCCAATTGGAGTCTCTCGTCGAAGCGCAGGGCGGCTGCCGCGCCACCCCGCCGCTGCTGCTCAAGGCCGATCCCTATTTCGACCTGGCGGGCGAGGAGTTCGGCCGCCGCCTGTTGCTCACCACCGACGCGACCGGCGCCGAATATTGCCTGCGGCCCGATTTCACCCTGCCCATCGTCGCCGACTATATCGCCAACGGCGCCGGCCAGCCGGCCGCCTTCTCCTATCTGGGGCCGATCTTTCGCCAGCGCGCCGGCGGCCCAGCCGAGTTCGACCAGGCCGGCATCGAATTGCTGGCCCAGCCCGATGGCGGCGTCGCCCTCGACCAGGTGCTGACCTTCGCCCGCGCGGCGCTGTCGCTCTATGGCGTGGCGGCCCAGGTGCGGTTGGGCGGCGTCGGGCTGTTCGAAGCGGTGCTGGTGCAGGCCGACATGCCGGCCGCCTGGCGCCCGCGCATCCGCCACCGCTTCGGCAATCCCGAGGCGATGGCGCGGCTCCTGGCGCGGCTCGACCGCGCCGCCGCGGTCACCGGCGCGGCGCCGCTGGACCGGGACGACCTCATCGAGGACGTCACCGCCCGCATGGTCTCGGCCGGGCTCAGCCTCTCGGAAGGGCGTACGCCCGAGGAAATCGTCACCCGCTACCTGGCCCAGCAGACGCTCGACGCCGCCCATGTGCCGCCGGCCACCCTGGCGCTCCTGCGCGACTATCTGGCCATTGCCGGCGACGCCCTCGCGGCCCTGCGCGACGTCGAGGCGCTGGCCGCGCGTCACGGGCTCATGCTCGGCGCGCCGATCCGCGCCATCCGCAACCATCTCGACAAGCTGGGCGAAGCGCGCGTCACCTTCGATGCCAGTTTTTCGCCGCGGCTCGATTATTACACCGGCATCGTCTTCGAGATGCGCGGGCAGGGGGATACGGTGCTGGCTTCCGGCGGCCAGTATGATCGCCTGCTCGAGCGTCTCGGCGCCACTGCCCCCATTGCCGCCGCCGGCTGCGCGCTCTGGGTCGACCGGCTCGAAGCGGAGTGGCCCAAATGACCGCGCTGACGCTCGCCGTGCCCTCCAAGGGACGGCTCGAAGAACTGACCCGGGAATGGTTCGCCGCGCGCGGCCTCACCGTCACCCGCCCGGGCGGCGCCCGCTCCTATCTGGGCGCGCTCGAAGGCGTGCCCGACATGACGGTGCGCTTTTATCCCGCCGCCGAGATCGCCCGCGAGCTCATTCGCGGCAATCTCGACCTCGGGGTCACCGGGCTCGACCTCATCCACGAAACCGGCGAGCACGGGCCGCAGGCGGTGGCCATGGCGGGCGAACTCGGGTTCGGCGCCGCCGATGTGGTGGTCGCCGTGCCCGACGCCTGGATCGACGTCACCCGGATGCACGACCTGGCCGATGTCGCCTCCGATTTCCGTTCGCGCCACGGCCGCTTCATGCGTATCGCCACCAAATACGTCACCGTCACCCGCCAGCATTTCGCCCGCGCCGGCATCGCCGAATACCGGATCGTCGAGAGCCTCGGGGCCACCGAGGCGGCCCCCGCCTCGGGCGTCGCCGATATCGTGGTCGACATCACCTCCACCGGCTCGACCCTGGCCGCCAATGGCCTGCGCGTGCTCGAGGATGGCGTCATGCTCAAAAGCCAGGCGTGCCTGTTCGCCGCGCGCACCCCGCCTTGGTCCCCCCGCAAGCGCGCCGCCATCGGCGCGTTCCTTACCCAGCTCGGCCTGCCCATCCTTGCCGGCTGACGGGCGGCAGCGCGCGACCGCTTGCCCTCGCCGCCGCCGTGCCGCCGGCCGGCCCCACCCCGACCGGGAGTGACCCTTTCCCATGCTTGACCCGCTCACCCTTGCTGCCCTCGCCGTCATCGGCTTGCTGGCGGGTTTCATCGACGCCATTGCCGGGGGTGGCGGCATGCTGACCGTGCCGGCGCTCATTTCGGCCGGCCTGCCGCCGGTGGCGGCGCTCGCCACCAACAAGATGCAGAGTATCATCGGCACCTGCATGGCGGTCGGCACCTATTGGCGGCGCGGTTTCGTCGATCTGTCCCGCCTGCTGCCGGCCGCCCTGCTCACCTTTGCCGGGGGCCTGTTGGGCGCGCTCACCGTCAGCACGCTCGACACCTCGCTGCTCGACGTGGCCGTGCCCGTCGCCCTCATCGGCATCGCGCTCTATTTCCTGTTCGCCCCAAAGCTGTCCGACGCCGACAGCGCGGCGCGGCTGTCCTTCCGGCTCTACGTGCCGCTGATGGGCTTTGCCGTCGGCTTCTACGACGGGATATTCGGCCCCGGCACCGGCTCGTTCTTCACCATCGGCTTCGTGCTGCTGTTCGGGCTCGGGCTCATTCGCGCCACCGGCAGCACCAAGGCGCTCAACCTGGTGTCCAACCTGGCGGCGCTGGCCGTCTTCATCCCGCAGGGCCAGGTGGTCTGGCCGGTGGCGGTGGTGATGGCGCTGGGGCAGGTGGTGGGCGGCTATCTCGGCGCCCGCACCGGCATCCGCTACGGCGCCCGGGTCATCCGGCCGCTGGTGGTCCTGGTCAGCATCGCCATGGCGCTGAAACTGCTGTTCTTCCCCTGAAAGCCCATGAAAAAGCCCCGGTGTCTCCACCGGGGCTTTCCGCGAGGATCGTGACTGGGAAGTGACGATCTTCGAACTGTGTCCGCTGGGCGGGAGGACAAGGCGGCAAGGCCGCCCGACCGTCGGTCGCCCCCGCGGAGGGCCAGCGGTCGGCAGTCCTGCCGACCGCGATACGGCCCGTGAGCGAAGGAAATGCTGGTTCGCTTTTGCGAACTAGAAATCCATGCCGCCCATGCCGCCCATGCCGCCACCGCCGGGCATTGCCGGGGCGGGCTCCTTGGGAGCCTCGACCACGGTGGCCTCGGTGGTGATCAGCAGCGAAGCGACGGAAGCCGCGTCCTGCAGGGCGTGGCGCACGACCTTGACAGGGTCGATGACGCCGAGCGAGACGAGGTCGCCATATTCATCGGTGGCCGCGTTGTAGCCGAAGGTGGCAGCGCTGTTTTCCAGGATCTTGCCGACCACGACCGAGCCCTCGGCACCGGCATTGTTGGCAATGCAGCGTACCGGCTCCTGCAGGGCGCGGCGCACGATGGCGATGCCCGCTTCCTGGTCGGGGTTGGCACCCTTGGCCTTGAGGTTGGCCGAAGCGCGCAGCAGCGCCACGCCGCCACCGGCCACGATGCCTTCCTCGACGGCGGCACGGGTCGCGTTGAGCGCGTCGTCGACGCGGTCCTTGCGCTCCTTGACCTCGACTTCGGTCGAGCCGCCGACGCGGATCACGGCGACACCGCCGGCGAGCTTGGCCAGGCGTTCCTGCAGCTTCTCGCGGTCGTAGTCCGAGGTGGTCTCCTCGATCTGCGCCTTGATCTGGCCGACGCGGCCCTGGATATCGTCGCTGGCGCCGGCGCCGTCCACGATGGTGGTGTTTTCCTTGGTGATCTCAACGCGCTTGGCGGTGCCCAGCATGTCGATGGTCACGTTCTCGAGCTTGATGCCGAGCTCTTCGGAGATCACCTGGCCACCGGTAAGGATGGCGATGTCTTCCAGCATGGCCTTGCGGCGGTCGCCGAAGCCCGGGGCCTTGACGGCAGCAACCTTGAGGCCGCCGCGCAGCCGGTTGACGACGAGGGTGGCCAGGGCTTCGCCCTCGATGTCCTCGGCGATGATCAGCAGCGGGCGCTGGCTCTGCACGACGCTTTCCAGGATCGGCAGGATGGCCTGCAGGTTGGAGAGCTTCTTTTCGTGCAGCAGGATGACGGGGTCCTCGAGGACGGCGGTCATCTTCTCGGCATTGGTGACGAAATAGGGCGACAGATACCCGCGGTCGAACTGCATGCCTTCCACGACATCGAGCTCGGTCTCGGCGGTCTTGGCTTCCTCGACGGTGATGACACCCTCATTGCCGACCTTCTGCATCGCCTCGGCGATCATGTCGCCGATTTCGGTCTCGCCATTGGCCGAGATGGTGCCCACCTGGGCAACCTCGGAAGAGGAGGTGATCTTCTTGGAGGAGGCCTTGAGCGAATCGACGACCTCGGCGACGGCGAGATCGATGCCGCGCTTCAGATCCATCGGGTTGAAGCCGGCGGCGACGGCCTTGACGCCCTCGACCACGATGGCCTGCCCCAGCACGGTGGCGGTGGTGGTGCCGTCACCGGCAACGTCGTTGGTCTTGGAGGCGACCGAGCGCAGCAGCTGCGCGCCCAGGTTCTCGAACTTGTCTTCGAGCTCGATCTCCTTGGCGACCGACACGCCGTCCTTGGTGATGCGCGGGGCGCCGAACGACTTCTCGATGACGACGTTGCGGCCCTTGGGGCCCAGCGTCACCTTGACGGCATTGGCGAGGACATTGACGCCGCGCAGCATCTTTTCGCGGGCGTCGGCGGAGAATTTGACTTCCTTGGCGGCCATTTATGGCTCCTTGAAAATATCGGGTTGATAGGGGGCGAAAAAAATGGGCTGACGAAGGGCTGAAATCAGCCTTCGATCACGCCCATGATGTCGCTTTCCTTCATGATCAGCAGGTCTTCGCCATCGAGCTTGACCTCGGTGCCGCTCCACTTGCCGAACAGCACGCGATCGCCGGCCTTGACGTCGGGGGCGACGATCTTGCCGGTCTCGTCGCGGGCGCCGGGGCCGACGGACACAATGACGCCCTCGGAGGGCTTTTCCTTGGCGGTGTCGGGGATGATGATCCCGCCTTTGGTCTTTTCTTCGCTGTCAACGCGACGGACGACCACGCGGTCGTGCAGGGGACGGAAGCTCATGGTTGCTCCTTATGGCATCTGTGCAATGCAATTTCGTACCTGTTAGCACTCAAAACCGAGGAGTGCTAACAGGCTGGCCGGATATAGGGATGGCGGCGGGGGCGAGTCAAGGTCGAGTGAACGGAGTTTTTTCTGGCGCGTTAGGACAGCATCGCCAACGCGCCACAGGGGCTTTCACCATGGCCGATATTCACGACCGTTCCGCGACCGTCAGCCCGGTCCCGGGCCGCGTCCGCATCTTCTTCGACGACGCCGAGATCGCCAGCACCCGTGCGGCCGTGCAACTGGACCGGCCCGGGCGGCCGGGGCGCCTGTTCGTGCCGCTCGACGACGTCCACCCGGGCATTCTCGAAGCCTCCGAAACCACGAAAGACGACGCCGAACTGGGCGAGGGGCGGTTCTACACCATCAAGACGCTGACCGCCGACGGCGTCGACGAGGCCTGGTACTACCCCTACGCGGAAGGCATTTTCGCGCCCTTGCGCGGCCTCGTCACCTTCGGGGGCGACCGCGTCACCCAGCGCGTCTCTTCGGTTTGAGGCGGGCGGCGCAGTTTGCTCTTCCCCAAGCTGCGCCGGTGCTGCATAAGTCACAGCCATGAGTGAACAATCCGCTTACCAGATCAAGCTGCGCCGCACCGGCGGCGTCGGACCCAACACCAATTGGCAGTGGGCGATCCACGACGCCACGGGCAAGCCGGTCAAGACCGGCACGGCCGTCGGCCCCGAGCACAAGGCCTTCGCCACGGCCCGGATCGCCAAGGAAAAGCTCGAAGCAGCGGAGCGCTGACCCGGCCGCGGCGCCGCTGGGACCGGGAGGGACCGTCGTTGAACCGACCCATGGAGCAGGCCGCTGCCGTCCCCGTGCGGGGCCGGGAGGACGAGCCCATGCGCGGCATCGGCCTCAAGGTCCTCTCGGTGTGCTGTTTCGTGGTCATGGCGACGCTGCTCAAGGCCACCTACACCATCCCCGCCGGGCAGATGGTGTTTTTCCGCTCCTTCTTCGCGCTGCTGCCTATCCTGTGCTGGCTCGCCTGGCGGGGCCAGCTGGCGCGGGCCTTCGTGACCCAGCGGCTCGGCGGCCACGTGATGCGGGCGCTGATGGGTGTCGCCTCCATGGCCTGTGGCTTTTTTGCCCTCACGCGCCTGCCGCTGCCCGAGGCCACCGCCATCACCTACGCCGCGCCGCTGCTGATCGTGGCGCTGTCGGCCATCTTCCTGCATGAGCGGGTGCACGTGTTCCGCTGGGGCGCGGTGCTGATCGGGCTGGTCGGCGTGCTCATCATCCTCTGGCCGCGCCTCACGCTATTCTCGGGCGGCCTCGCCCCCGGCGATACCGAAGCGATAGGCGCGCTGGCCGCCATCTGCGGCGCCGTGCTCTCGGCCTTCGCCATGCTGCAGGTGCGCACCCTGGTGCAGACCGAGCGCAGCGAGACCATCGTCATCTATTTTTTCATCTGCGCCAGTATCCTGGCGCTGCTTTCCGTGCCGCTGGGCTGGGTCTGGCCGACGCCGCAACAGGCGGTGCTGCTGGTGGGCGCCGGTATTTTCGGCGGCGTCGGCCAGCTGCTCCTCACCTCGTGCTACCGCTATGCCGACATGTCGGTGATCGCGCCGTTCGAATATGTCTCGCTGCTTTTGACCATCGTCATCGGCTTTCTGGTCTTTGCCGATGTTCCGACCCTGCCCATGCTGGCCGGCGCCGCGGTCATCGTCGCCGCCGGCATCGCCGTCATCCTGCGCGAGCGCCATCTGGGGCTCGACCGCACCTCTTCGCGCCAGGCCAATACCCCGTCCTGAAACCGGCGTTCAGCGCCGCACCCGGTAGTGCGATTGCACGAGGCCGGAGGGGAACCACGTGGTTGCCAGGTGCTCGAGCGCAATGTCCTCGTCCAGCGCGCCGAACAGCGGCAGGCCGCTGCCGATCAGCACCGGCACGCGGCTGATCACCATGTCCTCGATCAGGCCGGCGCGCAGGAACGACTGGATGAGCGCGCCGCCATCCACATAGGCGCCGTGCCAGCCCCGCCGCTGCGCCTCGGCCATGGCCGCTTCGGGCGTGAGCGCGAGAATTTCCGCCTTGCCCGCCAGCCGCGCCGGCACCGCCGCCGCTTCGAGGCTGCGGCTCAGCACCAGCACCGGCTTGTCATAGGGCCAGGGGTCGAAACTGACGGCCTTCTCGAAACTGCCCCGGCCCATGATGATGCCGTCGACCCGCGCCATGTGCGTGTCGTAGCCGTGGTCTTCCCCCAGCGCCGAAAAGCCCACGAGCCAGTCGATATCGCCGTCGCGCCGGGCAATGAAGCCATCGAGGCTCGTGCCGATGAACACGTGGCCTGTCGTCATGCTGCCTCTCCTTGCTGTCGCGCCCAGCCTTGCGGGCGGCCGTGACAGGAGCTGGCAGCAGGCAGGGCCATCCCGTGCCGCCCTAGCCGGCGGCGGCCATGCCGGCCCAGTTCTGGCGCTTGCGGTAGATGGTTGAGGGGCTGATTTCGAGCGCCGCCGCCGCCATCGAGATATTGCCGCCGAAAGCGGCGATGGCGTCTTCGATGATGCGCTGCTCCTGCTGCCACATGGGCAGCACGCGCCGCCGTGGCTCCGCCCGCGGCGTGTCATTGCCGGGGAGCGGCGCGGCACGCGATTCGATATCGGCTGCCGCCAGCATGCCGGCGCCGATCTCGCCGCCGTCGAACATCACTACGAGGCGCCGCACGAGATTTTGCAATTGCCGCACATTGCCCGGCCAGTCGGCCGCCGCCAGCTGCTGTGCCGCTTCGCCCGAAAAGCCGGAGAACCGCTTGTGCTCCTCGGTCGCGTAGCAGGCGAGGAAATGCCGGGCCAGCACCATGATGTCGCTGGGGCGCTGGCGCAGCGGCGGCAGGTGGATCGGCAGCACGTGCAGCCGGTAGAACAGATCCTCGCGGAACTTGCGCTCGGCGATCATCTGCATCGGGTTGCGGTTGGTGGCGCAGATCACCCGCACGTCCACCTTGCGCACCGCCGTCTCGCCCACGCGCGACACGGTGCCCGTTTGCAGGAAGCGCAGCAGTTTCGATTGCAGCGACAGGTCCATTTCCCCGATTTCGTCGAGAAACAGCGTGCCGCCATCGGCCAGTTCCGCCGCGCCCTTGCGATCCTCGTGTGCCCCGGTAAAGGCGCCGCGCGCCACCCCGAACAATTCGCTTTCCATCAGGTCGCGCGGAATGGCGGCGCAGTTGATGGCGACGAACCGCCGGTCGGCGCGCGCCCCCTGCGTATGCAGCGCTTCGGCACAGACGTCCTTGCCGGTGCCGCTTTCGCCGGTGATGAAGACCGGCGCCGAGGAGGCGGCGACCCGGCCGATCTGCTCGTAGAGGAACTGCATGGCGCTCGACGCGCCGACGAAGCCGGCAAAATCGCTGATCGCCGGCGCGTTCGCCGTTTCCATGGCGAGGGCCCGTGGCCGGTTGTGCCGCTGCGCCAGCTCGCCGATTCGTGCCGCCAGCGCCGGCGCGCCAATGGGCTTGGCCACATAGTCGTGCGCCCCCGCCCGCATGGCCGAGAGCGCCGTGCTGACCGAGCTGCCATCGGCCACCGCCAGCACCAGCGCGCCTTCGGCGAGGCGGACGAGGCGCGCCACGGTGTCCTCGATATTGGCGGCCAGATCCTCCAGCGTGTCGAGGTCGGCGATGACGATGTCGAAGCGGTTGCGGCGCAGCAATTCGAGCGCGGCGCCGCCGCTCCCGGCCACGACAGCCTCGGGCGTGCTGAGCAGGATGCCGCTCAGCGCCGTGCCGGTCTGCCGGGCGGCCTCGCCGTCCCGGTCGATCAGCAGAAGCCGTCCGCAAAGAGCGACATCGCTTGCCTTCGTCATGGCCATATGCGTCAAAATCCGTTGCGTTTCCGGTTGGCAGCGGCCGCCGGCCGCCTGTTTCTGCCCTGGCGCCGATGGTGGGCGATTAGGGTAAATAATCCGTTCTTGCGGCGCGCTGCAAAACCGGCTCTATCTCTGCGCCATGCCCAGTCACCCTAAACAGGATGCCTTCCACCCCATTGTCCGGGGCGTTGCCCAAGCGGGCGTCCGCGTGGCCAATGAACGCGCCGTGATGTCGCTGATCGCCGGCAATCCCGGCTGCTCGAATGCCGATATTGCCCGCGTCACCGGGCTGGGCCCGCAGACCACGGCGCGCATCCTGGTCGACCTGGAGGAGCGCGGCCTCATCCTGCGCGGCGCGGTGTTGCGCGGCCGCCGCGGCCAGCCTGCCACGCCCTATCGGCTCAACCCCGAAGGCGCCTTCAGCCTCGGCGTCGAAATCGGCTGGCGCCATTGCGAGATCGTGCTGTTCTCGCTCGCCGGCACGGTGCTGGCGCAGCGGCGGCACACTTATGCCTTTCCTCCCATCGAAACGCTGTTTTCGCGCATTGCCGAGGACGCCGACGCGCTGCTGGCCGGGCTGTCGTCGTTGCAGCGCCAGCGCCTCACCGGGCTGGGCCTCGCGACGCCCGGCGCGCTCGAGCGCAGCATGACGCGGCTGGGCGCCACGCCGGCCGAGGCGGCGGCGTGGGCCGGCCTCGACATTGCCGGGCGCGTTTCGGCGCGGACCGGCCTGCCGGTGCATCCCGTCAACGATGGCAACGCCGCCGCCTGGGGCGAGATCGTCTTTCACGCCTCGCCCCGCCCGGCCGGCTTCGCCTATCTCCATATCGGCACCTTCATCGGCGCCGGGCTGGTGATCGAGGGCACGCTGTGGGCCGGTCAGCACGGCAACGCCGCCGACCTGGGGTCCACCGTCGCCGTGGACCGCGCCGGCCGGCCCACTTTTCCGCATCTGGTTGCCTCGCTCTTCGCGCTGGGCGAGCGGCTGGCCGCCGCCGGCCTGCAACCGGTCGATCCGGACCCGACCCATTGGGACTGGCCGGCGCTGGAGCCGGTGGTCGGCCCCTGGCTCGAGGATGCCGCCTATGTGCTGGCGCAGGCCGCCATCACCGCCCGGGCTCTGGCCGAGGTCGATACGGTGCTGGTGGGCGGCGACCTGCCGCCGCCGCTGCTCGAGCGCCTGATGGCGGCCATGCGCGCCAGCATGGCGGCCCTGCCGCCGCCCGGCCCGGGCCTGCCCTGCATCGAGCCGGGCCAGCTCGGCCCGGCCGCCGGCGCTATCGGCGCGGCGCAGCTGGTGTTTTTCCGCACCTTCTTTTCCCGCGTCTGGGACCTGTTCGAATCGTGAGGCGCAATTAGCGCGGGACAGCGCCCCGCCGCCGCTTTTGCGACGCGTGCGGGGATGCTATGGGAAAAAGGCCAAATCCCGGCGCATGAGAAGGGGTTGCAGGTCCTCCCGTGCAGGCACTGGTCTATTCGTTCATCGCAATCGCCGCCGCCGCTTCGGGGGCGCTGGCCTATTTCGCGCTGACCTTCACCCCCGCCAATGCCATCCTCGTCGCCGTCGTGGTCGGTTGCGCCTGCGTCGTGCTGATGGAGCGGCAATTGCGCTTGCGAGCCGAAAACCGGCTCGAACGCGCTATCGAGGATTTGTCGCGGCTCCTCGCCACCGACGCGCAGGCCGGCGCCGTGCTCGGCCAGCGCATCAATACGCTGACCGATCTCAATCCCGGCCAGCGGCTCGAAACCGTCGAGGCCGATATTTCCGTGCTCGGCACCGTCATCCGCCAGGTGGCCGAGGCCGTGGCGGAAATGGAAGACAAGGTCGAACGGGCCGCCTGCCCGGCCGTGCCGCTGCCGGCCGCCGTGCCGGCTCACCCCGCGCCCCCGGCGGCAGCGCCGGCCCCCGCCGCCCAGCCGCGCCTGCCCGAGCCGGCCATCCCGCTCGACGCCCTGCGCCAGGCGCTGTTCGAAAACCGCCTCATCCACCATATCCAGCCGGTGGTGCGCCTGCCGCAGCGCCGGCCGGCCGGCTACGACCTCGTGCCCTGCCTCCTGCTCGAAGGCGGCGAGATCGCAAGCGCCGCCGATTTCCTGCCCCGGCGCGGCGGCGAGGACCTGCTGTCCCAGATCGAGGGGGCGGGCCTTGCCGAAGCCATCGCCATCGCCCGGCGCTCGCGCAGCGGCGGCCAGGTGCCGACGCTTTATGTGCCGCTGTCGCGCGCCTCCCTGGGCGACGCCGTCGCCGCCGAGCAGGTGCTGGTCACGCTCGACGCCAACCGCGCCATCGCGCCGGGCCTCGTCTTTGCCATGGCCCACGCCGACTGGCGGAGCCTGACGACGCCCGAGCGCGCCATCGTCGAGGCGATCGCCCGCAAGGGCGCCGGCTTCTGCCTGCTCGACATGGTATCGCTGCGCGTCGACGTGGCCGAGCTGGCGGCCCAGGGCGTGCGCACGCTACGCGTCGAGGCGGCTCGCCTGCTCGACAATCCCGGCCATTATACGGATTTCCACCTCGGGGACATCGCCGCCTATCTGGCCCGTTTCGAGGTGACGCTGCTGGCCACCGGTATCGGCAGCGAGCGGCAGATCGTGGAACTACTCGACCACGACATCGTCTTCGTGCAGGGCGACTACATCGCCGCCCCCGGCCCGGTGCGCGCCGACGTGGCGCTCGAGCCGATGCGCACCATAACCCCGCTGCGGCGGGCGGAGCGCTAGGCGCGTGGCCGGTTTTCGCTTGATCCGGGCCGCGCTCCTGGCTCATAGAGCAGCGGTCAAGGCAGCCCCGCGCACCTGCCCGCCGATGTTGCGCCACCATATCCCGAGGGGCCGATCATGACCGCGCCGTTGCCGACCATTTCCGGGCTTGCCGACATTGCCGGCCGCTACGACGCGGTGCTGAGCGATGTGTGGGGCGTCATCCATAACGGCGTCGCGGCGTTTCCCGAGGCGGTCGAGGCGCTGCGCCGCTTTCGCCAGGAGGGGGGCAGGGCGGTGCTCATCACCAATGCGCCGCGCCCCTCGGGCCCCATCGTCGCCATGCTCGACCAGCTCGGCGTGCCACGCGACGCCTATGACGCCATCGTCTCCTCGGGCGACGTCACCCGCACGATGATCGCCCGCTATCGCGGCAAGGCCATCCACCATGTCGGCCCGCCCACTGCCGACGACGCCCTGTATGAAGGGTTCGATCTGCGCCGCACCGGCCCCGAGGAGGCCGAGGCGGTCGTCGTCACCGATCTCGATACCGACGACGACACGCCCGAAATGTATCGCGAGCGCGCCCGGCTGTGGCTGGCGCGCAAGCTGCCCATGATCTGCGCCAATCCCGACCGCGTGGTCGAGCACGGCGACAAGATCATCTATTGCGGCGGGGCGCTGGGCGATCTCTATTCGGCCATGGGCGGCATGGTCCACATGGCCGGCAAGCCCTATCCGCCGATTTATGAAGAGGCCTTCGCGCTGGCCGAGCGGGCCGCCGGCGGCAGTCTCGACAAGGCGCGGGTTTTGGCCATCGGCGACAGCGTGCGCACCGACGCGGCCGGCGCGGCCCAGTTCGGGGTCGACCTGCTGTTCGTCACCGGCTCCATCCACGCCGCCGAGCTCGACGCCTTCGGCAAGCCCGACCCGCAGGCCATCGCCGATCTGGTGGCCCCCAGCCGCGCCCGCGTCGCCGGCTATCTGCCGCGCCTTTCCTGGTAGGATCGCCTCTCTTGACCGGCTTTACCCGTCTTTCCAGCCTCGACGCCCTGCCGGCCCCGCTGCGCGGCGCCTATGTCGCCATCGGCAATTTCGACGGCATGCATCGCGGCCATCAATCCATCCTGGCGGCGCTGCTGGCTACGGCGCGCGCGGCCGGGGCGCCGGCGCTGATGCTGACCTTCGAGCCGCACCCGCGCGACGTCTTCGCGCCCGCCCCCTTCATGTTCCGCCTCACCCAGGGCGACGCCAAGGCGCGGCTGGCCGAGGCCATGGGGCTCGACGGCATCGTCATCCTGCCCTTCGACCGGGCGTTTTCGCAGATCGAGGCCGAGGATTTCGTCCAGCATATCCTGGTGGAGCGGCTCGGCGTGCGCGGCGCCTTTGTCGGCGCCGATTTCCATTTCGGCCGGCAGCGCCGCGGCACCCCCAATTTCCTCCGCGCCGAGGGGCAGCGCCACGGTTTTGCCGTGGACATTCTCGCCCTCATGGACGAGGGCGACGAGGTCATCTCCTCCTCGCGCATCCGCGCCGCCCTGTCGGAAGGGGCGGTCGCCGCCGCCAACCGGCTGCTCGGCTATCACTGGTTCTTCGACGGCTGCGTGGTCCAGGGCGACCAGCGCGGGCGCGAGCTGGGCTATCCCACCGCCAACACCATGACGCCCACCGGCTTCCAGCTGGCCCAGGGCGTCTACGCCGTGCGCGCCCGGCTGGGCGAGCGGCTACTCGACGGCGTCGCCGCCTATGGCAAGCCCATGTTCGACAACCAGCTGCCGCCCTTCGAAACGCATCTGTTCGATTTCGACGCCGATATCTACGGCCAGGAACTGCACGTCGCGCTGGTCGGCCATATCCGCGGCCAGGAGGTTTTCTCCGGCCTCGACGACCTCATCGCCGCCATGGACCGCGACGCGAAAAAGGCGCGCGACCTGCTCGCCGCCGCAAGGCCGCTCGGCGACCTCGACCGCAGGCTGGGCTTTTTCGCCTGATTGGCGGCCGCCCTGCCGTCTTTGCCGCCGGCAGCGCCGGGGCTGGGGCGCCGTTCGGCTGCCCGCCGCCCAAATCATCCTTTGCCCCCACCGCCTCCCCTTGCTAAAAGGCGGCCACACTTCCCCAACGAAACGCCGATCCATGAACGACACCGCTGCCAGCGCGACCGAAAAAGACTATTCGGCCACGCTTTTCCTGCCGGAAACCGCCTTCCCCATGCGCGCCGGGCTGCCCCAGCGCGAGCCCGACTGGCTCGAGCGCTGGGAAGCGATGGATATTTACGGCCTGCAGCGCGAACAGGCCCGCGAGCGGCCGCTCTTTACCCTGCATGACGGCCCGCCCTACGCCAACGGCAACATCCATATCGGCCACGCCCTCAACAAGGTGCTCAAGGACCTCGTCAGCCGCTCCATGCAGATGCTGGGCTATAATGCCGCCTATGTGCCCGGCTGGGACTGCCACGGCCTGCCCATCGAATGGAAGATCGAGGAGCAGTACCGCGCCCGCGGCAAGGACAAGAACGAGGTGCCGGTGGTCGAATTCCGCCAGGAATGCCGCGCCTTCGCCACGCAATGGGTCGATATCCAGCGCGAGGAATTCAAGCGCCTTGGCGTGCTGGGCGAGTGGGACAACCCCTACCTCACCATGAGCTTCGACGCCGAAGCCCAGATCGCCCGCGAATTGATGAAGGTCTCGATGTCGGGCCAGCTCTATCGCGGCTCGAAACCGGTCATGTGGTCGGTGGTCGAGCGCACCGCGCTGGCCGAAGCCGAGATCGAATATCAGGACCACGAGAGCGACACCATCTGGGTGAAATTCCCGGTTGTCGCCGGGCCGCATCAGGGCGCTGCGGTGGTCATCTGGACCACCACGCCCTGGACCATCCCGGCCAACCGCGCCATCAGCTTTTCCAGCCGCATCGCCTACGGCCTTTATGAAGTCACCGCCGCGCCCGAGGGCAATTGGGCCAAGGTGGGGGACAACTATATCCTCGCCGATAATCTCGCCGCCGAGGTTTTCGCCAAGGCCAAGGTGGAAGCCTATGAAAGGCGCGGCGCCGTCACCGCCGAGCAGCTGGCCGCCCTCACGACCGCCCACCCGCTGCGCGGCCTCGCCGGCGGCTACAATTTCGACGTGCCGCTGCTCGATGGCGAGCACGTCACCGACGATGCCGGCACCGGGTTCGTGCATACCGCGCCCGGCCATGGTCTCGACGACTTCGGCATCTGGATGGAATCGACGCGCCTGCTGCAGGAGCGCGGCATCGACCCCACCATCCCCTATGCCGTCGACGACGCCGGTTTTTACACCAGTGACGCGCCCGGCTTCGAGGGCGCCCGCGTCCTCGACGACAACGGCAAGAAGGGCGACGCCAACAACCGCGTCATCGCGGCGCTGGCCGAAGCCGGCAACATCATCGCCCGTGGCCGCGTCAAGCACCAATACCCCCATTCCTGGCGCTCGAAAAAGCCGGTCATCTATCGCAACACCCCACAATGGTTCGTCTATATGGACCGGCCCATCGAGGGGGCGGCCGGCGATACGCTGCGGGCCCGGGCCCTTGCCGCCATCGACAAGACGAAATTCTATCCCCCCGCCGGGCAGAACCGCCTGCGCGCCATGATCGCCGACCGTCCCGACTGGGTGCTGAGCCGCCAGCGGGCCTGGGGCGTGCCGATTACGGTTTTCGTGCACAGGCAGAGCGGCGAGATCCTGCGCGACGAACTGGTCAATGAGCGCATCGCCCAGAGTTTCGAGCAGGAGGGCGCCGACGCCTGGTACCAGCCGGGCGCGGCGGCGCGCTATCTGGGCAGCGCCTATCGGGCCGACGACTACGAGATGATCCGCGACGTGCTCGACGTCTGGTTCGATTCGGGCTCGACCCATTCCTTCGTGCTGCGCAACAAGCAGAAATGGCCGCATCTCAAATTCCCGGCCTCGATGTATCTCGAAGGCTCGGACCAGCATCGCGGCTGGTTCCATTCGTCCCTGCTCGAAAGCTGCGCCACCAACGGTTTTGCCCCTTACGACAGCGTGCTCACCCATGGTTTCACCATGGATGGGGAAGGGCGCAAGATGAGCAAGTCGCTGGGCAATGTCGTCGCCCCGCAGGAAGTCATCAAGCAATACGGCGCCGATATCCTGCGGCTCTGGGTGGCTTCGGCCGACTATGCCGAGGATTTGCGGCTCGGCAAGCAGATCATCCAGACCACGGTCGACGCCTATCGCAAGCTGCGCAATACCCTGCGCTGGCTGCTCGGCAATCTGGCGCATTTCCGCCCCGAGGACGCGGTCGAGGTGGCAGAGATGCCCGAGCTCGAACGGCTGATGCTGCACCGGCTCGCCCAGCTCGACGCCGGCGTGCGCGCCGCCTATCGCGAATACGACTACCGCAAGGTGGTGACGCTGCTCTCCAACTTCATGAATATCGAGCTCAGCGCCTTCTATTTCGATATCCGCAAGGACGCGCTCTATTGCGACCCGATTTCGAGCGTGAAACGCCGTTCGGCGCTGACCGTGCTCGACCATCTGTTCAACGCGCTCACCGCCTGGCTGGCGCCCATCCTGGTCTTCACCATGGAGGAATGCTGGCTGGAGCGGCACCCCGAGCCGGGCAGCAGCGTGCATCTGCGGCTCTTCCCCGATATTCCGGCCGAATGGCTGGACGAGGATCTGGCTGCCAAGTGGCAGCTCATCCGCGCCGTGCGCCGCGTCGTCACCGGGGCGCTGGAGATCGAGCGGCGCGAAAAGCGCATCGGCTCCTCGCTCGAAGCCGCCCCGCAGGTCTTCGTCGCCGACGCGCGCTATATCGTGGCGCTCGAAGGCCAGGACCTGGCCGAGATCGCCATCACCTCCGCCATCACCGTCAAGCAGGCCGAAGGCCCGCTCGACGCCTTCCGCTTGGAAGACGTGCCCGGCATTTCGGTGCTGCCGGCGCATGCCGAAGGCCGGCGCTGCGCCCGTTCCTGGAAGGTGCTGCCCGAGGTGGGCTCGGACCCCGACTATCCCGACGTCACTCTGCGCGACGCCCAGGCGCTGCGCGAGCGGGCAGCGGCGGGGCTGTGATCAAGCCGGCCGCTGTCCGCCGCCTGCGGGCACCCCAAACGGTGCCCCGCCAGCGGGTCGGAAGCCATGCCGGCCGATGCGGTCAGGGTGAGCGGCTCCCGGATCGGTGGTTTTGAATAGTGCGAAGACGCTGGCCCCTGAGGGCGGGCGCTTGAAACGGGAGTTACCGGTGACCGCCCCATCCCTCCGCGATCCTGCTACCCTTGCCTCGCTCATGGGGGCGGTGCTGGCCTTCGGGCTCGATCGGGCGCAGAAGGGTTTTCATGTCGCCGCCGAGTGCTACGCCATCGGCCAGGCGGTCTGCGTCGATTTTCCGGCCTTCTACCACCCTCTCGCGCTGAGCGGCTGGCGCGGCGGCGAGGTCGTGCCGGTGACGTCGTTCTTCGACTACGTGCTGGTGTGGAATACCGGCATTTCCTACGGCCTGCTCGATGGCCTGCCGGTGTGGGCGCTGGGCGTCGTCATGCTCGCGGCCATCGTGGCGCTGAGCCTGTGGTGGTGGCGCAGCCCGGCGCTATTGGTGCGGCTGGGGCTGGCGCTGTGCATCGGCGGCGCGCTCTCCAACGCGCTCGACCGCCTGCTCTACGGCGCCGTGGCCGATTTTTTCCACTTCCATTGGGCCAACTGGTCCTTCTACATCTTCAATATCGCCGATATCGCCATTACGCTGGGCGTCTGCCTGCTGCTCGCCGATATCGTCGGCCTGGGCAGGAACCGCCCGAAGGCTTCTGCGTGACGACGCCAAACACCTTGTCGCCAGAATCTGGTCTTAAGCCCCGGAATGCGCTATAAGCGCCCGCCGACATCTTGAAGGACGTTTCATGCGTATGGGTTTGACCGGAAAGCGCGCCAGTGCTGCGGCGAAACTGGGTCTGGCTGCATTGGGCCTGCTGGCCGCTCTGTCGCTGTCGGCCTGCACCACGGTCGAGGGCACCAATGCCATGACCGATTTCGGCACCTTCGAGCGCGAGGTGATGAACACCACCGCGCGCGGCATCGGCCTCATTCCGGGCGAGGCGCCCAAGGAAGACCTGACCCAGGCGCGCGCGCCCCTGGTGCTGCCCAAGGACCAGGCCAGCCTGCCCGCGCCCACCACCAGGGTGGCGGCGGCGCAATTGCCACAGAACAGCGATCAGGTGCGCATCGACGCTTCCAACCTCTCCGAGGCCGACATGCAGCGCCTGCGCAATGCCCGCGTGGTCGATCTGCGCTCGCTGTCGGGCCGGCCGCTCACCGAGACCGAGGCGAAGGCCCTGACGGCCCGCATGACCGCGGCCGGCATGAATGTTAGCGCCAGCGGCAACCGGCCGCTCTATTTGCCGCCGGACGCTTATTTCACCCGCGTGGGCGACGCCAATCTCGTCTGCCGCGCCGCCAATGGCGACCTGGTACCGCTCAACGACGCGCGCTGCCCCGACGATATCCGTCGCGCCCTGCGCGCCCGCGGCGGCCCGTCCCTCACCGGCAACCTCGCCACCGAAAATCCCAATCCCGCCATGTCCGACCGCTAGGCATCGGGGGAGAGGCAAGGCTTTATCCGGCAGCCGGTTTTTCCGGCCGCCTTTCCCGTTCTTCGCGCCGCCCGCCCCTGCGATCCCGCCGGGGCAGCATGGGTCCCGCATGTCAGAAAGTCCGCCATGAGCGACACCCCCAAACAGCCCGAAATCGCCGACCGTCTCGCCAAGGTCATCGCCCGCGCCGGGCTCTGCTCGCGCCGCGACGCCGAGGGCTGGATCAGCGATGGTCGCGTCAGCGTCAACGGCAAGAAGGTGCTCACCCCCGCCTTCAACGTCACCAGCCGCGACCGCATCGAGGTCGACGGGCTGCCGCTCGCCGCCCGCCAGGGCACCCGCGTCTGGCTCTACCACAAGCCCGCCGGCCTCGTGGTCACCGAGAAGGACCCCGAGGGGCGCCCCACCATTTTCGAGGCCTTCGAGCGCCTCGGCCTGCCGCGCGTCCTCACCGTGGGCCGGCTCGACATCAATACCGAAGGCCTGCTGCTGCTCACCAATGACGGGGGCCTGAAGCGCGTGCTGGAGCTGCCGACCACCGGCTGGCTCCGCCGCTACCGCGTGCGCGCCCACGGCACCGTCACCCAGACCCAGCTCGATGGCCTCAAGGACGGCATCGTCGTTGATGGCGTCAAATACGGCCCCATCCAGGCCAGCCTGGAGCGCGAGCAGGGCAGCAATGTCTGGCTGCTGCTGGGGCTGCGCGAGGGCAAGAACCGCGAGGTCAAGAACGTGCTCGGCGCCCTCGGGCTCGAGGTCAACCGGCTGATCCGCATCTCCTTCGGCCCCTTCCAATTGGGCGACCTGGCCGAGGGCGCGGTGGAGATGGTCAAGTCCCGCCTGCTGCGCGACCAGCTCGGCAAGAAGCTGGCGGAAGCCGCCGGCGCCGATTTCGAGAGCGAGATGCCCGATAGCGTGCCGTCGCGCGATCCCCGCCCGGTGCGCTCCCCCCGCGACCGCGACATGGGCCGGCCGCGCCGCAGCGAACCGCCCGCCGGCCGTGGCGAGGCCCGGAGCGAACGCGCCGCCGGCGCCGGCGCCGGCCCGGTGCGCCGCGGCCCCGGCCGCTTCGAGGAGCGCGATGCCCGCCCCCGCCGGGATGGGCCGGGCCGCGCCGAGGCGCGCCCCGTGCGTCCCCGCCGCATCCATTTCGACGAGGATGGCCGCGCCCCCGAGGTTTATGAGGACGGGCGCGACCGGCCGTCCCGCGAGCGCGTCGCCGCGCCGGACCGGCCTTTTGCCAAGCGCCCGGCGCGCTCCGGTCCCGCGGCGGCCGGCAAACCCTTTGCCGCCCGCGCCGACCGTCCCGCCGGCGACCGTCCGGCACGGCCGCCGCGCCCCGGAAAATCTTTCGAGGACCGCCCCAAGCGCAGCTTCGGCGACAAGCCGCAGCGCACCTTTGCCGAGCGTCCCGCCCGCCGCGATGGCCCGCCCGGCGGCAAGAATTTTGCCGGCAAGCCCGGCGGCAAGCCCTTTGCTGGCAAGCCCGGTGGCAAACCCTTCGCCGACAAGCCCCGTGCCGGCCGCCCGACCGGCAAGCCCGGCGGCGCCCGTCCCGGCGGCAAGCGCCCCACCGGGGCGCCGCGAAAGCCACGCGGCTGATCGGCATGCGCATCGTCGCCGGCAAATATCGCGGCAAGCACCTGCTGTCTCCGGCGGACGCGGCCATCCGCCCCACCGCCGACCGCGTGCGCGAATCCATCTTCAACATATTGGGGTCGCGCCTCGGCCCGGCGCTGACGGGCCGGCGCGTGCTCGATCTGTTCGCCGGCACCGGGGCGCTGGGGCTTGAAGCGCTGTCGCGCGGCGCCGCCCACGTCACCTTCGTCGACAATGGCGCCGAGGCGCGCGGCCTCATCCGCGACCATATCGAGGCGTTCGGCGTCGCCGGCATCGCCAAGCTGCTGCGCCGCGACGCCACCGCGCTCGGCACCCCCGGCAGCTTCGGCCGCTTCGATCTGGTGTTTCTCGATCCGCCCTATCACCAGGGCCTGGGCGAACAGGCGCTGGCCGAACTGGCGAGCAAGGGCTGGCTCGCCCCCGACGCCACCATCGTCTGGGAAGAGGCGGCCGACGCCGACGTCGCCGTGCCGGCCGGCTTCAGCCTCGAAGACACCCGCCATTACGGCGCCGCCGCCATCCGCTTCCTGCGTTTCGAGGCGGCGGCGTAGCGCGGCCCCTCAGGCGGCCAGTTGGCAGGCCGCGCATTTGCCGCGGATTTCCATGGTGGTGCGCTCGGTCCGAAAACCCTGGCCCGTCGCCCAATCGCCCAGCCGTTCCTCGATCACCGCGTCGGCGAATTCGTCCACCCTGCCGCAGCTTTCGCAGATGGCGAAGGCGATGAGGCCCTTGCGGTGGCAGTGGATATCGGTGCAGGCGACGAAGGCGCTGAGCGATTCCAGCCGGTGCGCCAGCCCGCGCTCCACCAGCTTGTCGAGCGCCCGATAGACCTGCAACGGCGCCCTGATGCCCTTGCCGCGCACGCGGTCGAGAATGTCGTAGGCCGAAAGCGGGCCGCCCGAGCCGTTGAGCGCGCCCAGCACCAGTTCCTGGTTGCGCGTCAGGTCCACCGGAATGTCGTGGCTATGCGTCATGCTCCTGCCTCCTGCCCAACAGTCGGGCGGTCGGAACCGCCAGCGACAAAACGAAAATTGCCAGCGCCGCCACCACGATGGACGGCCCCGACGCCGTATCCCAGTTGCGCGACCCGAAGAGGCCCGCGACCACCGAGGCGGCCCCCAGCCCCGCCGCCACCACCGCCATGGTCTCGGGGGTGGCGCTGAGGCGGCGCGCCGTCGCCGCCGGGATGATCAGCAGCGAGGTGATCAGCAACACGCCGACCAGTTTCATGGCGATGGCGATGACGCTGGCCATGAGCAGCATCAGGATGACCCGGCTGACCTCGGGGCGCAAGCCTTCCGCTTCGGCCAGTTCCGGGCTCACCGTGCCCGCCAGCATCGGCCGCCAGCTCATCACCAGCAGCGCCAGGATCGCGGCGCCCCCGCCATAGATGATGAAGATGTCCTGCTCGGAGACCGCCAGAATGTCCCCGAACAGGAACCCCATGAGGTCGATCCGCACCTGGCTCAGAAAACCCACCAGCACCAGCCCCACGGCCAGCGACGAATGGCTCAGAATGCCCAGCAGCGCGTCGGTGGACAGCGTCGCCTGCCGTTGCAGCAGCAGCAGCGCCCCCGCCACCAGCGCCGCCACCACGAAGACGCCCAGCGTCATGTTGACCGAGAACAGGATCGACAGCGCCACGCCCAGCAGCGCCGAATGCGCCATGGTGTCGCCGAAATAGGCCATGCGCCGCCAGACGATGAAGCAGCCCAGCGGCCCCGTCACCGCCGCCAGCCCCACCCCGGCGATCAGCGCCCGGGAAAAGAAGTCACCGAACACGGCCGGCCTCCCGGCGCCGGGGGCGCCTAGTGCTGGTGGTCATGGTGATGCCCCCCCATGCGCGTGCTCGTGCGCGCCATGCGCCCCCACCACGCAGCCGTCGTCGTGGTGCTCGTGGTCGTGGTGATGGGTGTAGAGCGCCAGCGCCGCGCCGGCCCGGTCGCCGAACAGCCGCAGATATTCCGGGCTCGCCTTGACTGCCTTGGGCGTCCCCCGGCAGCACACATGGCCGTTGAGGCACAGCACCGTGTCGGTTTCCGCCATCACCACGTGCAGATCGTGCGAAATCATCAATATGCCGGCACCGGTGCTGTCGCGGATGTGCCGGATGAGCCGGTAGAGCGCCACCTCGCCGGAAAAATCCACCCCCTGCACCGGCTCGTCCAGCACCAGCAGGTCGGGCTTGCGGATCATCGCCCGGGCAAACAGCACGCGCTGGAATTCGCCGCCCGACAGCTCCTGCACCGCCGCCCGCCGCAGCCGCCGCGCCCCCACCGCTTCGAGGGCGGCGTCGATCTCGTCGGCCGAAAACCGCCCCGTCAGCGTCATCAGCCGCTCCACCGTGAGCGGCAGCGTCCAGTCGATCGTCAGCTTTTGCGGCACATAGCCGACCGTGAGCCCGGGCAGGCGCGTGACGCTGCCCGTCGTCGGCTTCAGCACGCCGGTCGCCATCTTGGCCGTGGTCGACTTGCCCGAGCCGTTCGGCCCGATCAGCGTGACGATTTCCCCGCGCGCTATGGTGAGGTCGACGCCCTCCACCAGCACGCGCGCGCCCCGCTGCACGCCGGCATTGGCGAGCGTGATCAGCGTTTCTGTGTGTCTGTGGTCGTGCATCGGGCCTTCGGGTCTGTGGCAGCTTCAAGGCAGGGCGGCAGGAACTGCCGGGCGTCGCGGGCGGGCGCGCCGGGTTTTGCACGTGTCGCGTCGATCGCCCTTGACGGCTTTCAATACGTTATAGCATAACACCACCGCAAGCGTAACAACATAACATATCGCTACCACCCCGCCCATTCTCAAGAGGTGCCGCCATGGCCCGTGTTCTTCCTCTCGCCCTCCTTGCCAGCCTCCTGCTTTCTGGCACGGCCCTGGCGGCGCCGCTTGTGGTGGCCTCGATCAAGCCCATCCATTCCCTGGTGGCAAGTGTCATGGCCGGGGTAGGGGAGCCGGCCCTGATCGTCAGGGGCGCCGCCTCGCCCCACACCTATGCGCTGCGGCCCTCCGACGCGGCGGCGCTCGAAGCGGCCGATATCGTCTTCTGGACCGGCCCCGACATGGAGGTGTTCCTTGCCGATGCCCTGGCCACGCTGGCGCCGCAGGCCGTCACGGTCGAGCTCGCCGAAACCCCCGGCCTCGAGCTCCTTGCCCCGCGCGAGGGCGGTGCCTTCGAGGCGCATATGCACGAGGAAGCCGGCCACGATCACGATCACGATCATGACCATGATCACGACGACCCCGATCACGCCGGCCACGCCCATCACGAGGAAGCGGATCTGCACTTCTTCCTCGACCCGGAAAATGCCCGGCTGCTGGTCACCCACATCGCCGAGGTGCTCGGCGCGGCCGACCCGGACAATGCCGCCGCCTATGCGGCCAATGCCGAGGCCGAACGCGCCGCCCTCGACCGGCTGCAGCAGGAAATCGCCACGACGCTGGCGCCGGTCAAGGACAAGCCCTTCATCGTCTTCCACGATGCCTACCAGTATTTCGAGAAGCGCTTTGGCCTTGCGGTAGCCGGCAGCATCACCGTTTCGCCCGATGTCCTGCCCGGCGCTGCCCGCATCGACCAGTTGCACGCCAGGCTCGCCGAGCTGGGCGCCACCTGCGTCTTTGCCGAGCCCAATTTCCAGCCCGCCATCGTCAACACCATCATCGAGGGCACGCCCGCCCGGGCCGGCACGCTCGACCCCGAAGGCAGCACCCTTGCCGAAGGCCCCGGGCTCTACGCCGACCTGCTGCGCGGCCTCGCCGCCAACCTCGTCGACTGCCTCGACTGACGGCGCCGGGCCCGGTGCCACGCAGTACTGCCAAGCCCACCGGGGCTGCCCATGGGCCTGACCCGTGGGCCAGCCGGTGAGCCCACGAAGCTGCGGCGCTTTGCGGCAAGTTGCCCACGGATCGAGTCCGCTCCGGGGAGCAGCGCCGCCCCTATTTCAGCGGCCCCTTGAAGATGAAAAACGCCCCGGCGCCGATCAGCACGAAGCCGATGCCGTGGTTCCAGGTCAGCTTCTCGCCCAGGTAGAACACCGCGAACAGCGCAAAGACCGAGAGCGAGATCACTTCCTGCAGCGTCTTCAGCTCAGCGGCCGAATAGACGGCGTGGCCGATGCGGTTGGCCGGCACCGCCAGCCAGTATTCGAAAAAGGCGATGCCCCAGCTCGCCAGCACCACCACCCACAGCGCCGCTCCGGGAAATTTGAGATGCCCGTACCAGGCGAAGGTCATGAACAGATTGGACGCGATGAGCAGCCCGACCGGGGCCAGCATGGCGAAATTGAAGCCCAAGGCTTCCTCCACGACAAGGCAAGGCCGGGCGCATCCCGGCCGCGTCTTGTAGCCGGCGCCGCCGCGGCGGAAAAGGGCCCTGTTTCAGCGGCCGGCGCGGGTCGGCTGCTCGAGCGAAAAGATTTCGTCGCTGACATGGTCGAGCTTCTTGCGCACCAGCGCCTGCGCGTCGTGCAGGCCGCGATTGTAGAAATAGGCGCCCATTTTCTCGGCGAAGAACTGCATCAGCATTTCGGCCGGGAAGGCGCCGATGGACTGGTCCAGCTCGTCGCGGAAATAATCCTGGATTTCCGCGACGATGGCTTTGGTTTCGTCGCGATCGAAGCTGATGGGTTTCATGTCCGGTCTCCTTGGCTGCGCTTGCTTAGCAGATGAAGCAATCGGCCGCATGGTCTCGCGGGGGACGGCGATTGCCCCTTGTGGCCCGAAGGCGTAATGCTGGGGGCCTAGACGGTTCCCCGCGCGGCCCTCAGGGCCGGGGGAGGCAATAGGGAACACGGTGCGGCGTACCCATCAGGGGCCAAATCCGTGGCTGCCCCCGCAACTGTGAAGCGGTGGGCGTCCTCATCGTGCCACTGGTTCGCCCCGCGAATCGGGAAGGCGAGGGCGCTGCATTCACCGCCAGCCAGGAGACCTGCCGTCACCCGAGCCATCGGGGAAAACCGGGCCAAGAGCCCATTGTCTATTCTGTGCACGGAGGGTGCCGATGAATACCACCACGACTGCCACTTCTTCCCTGTCCTCGCTTACCCTGTCGCAGCGGCTCATCGCCGGCGGGCTGGCCCTGCTGCTGGGGCTCGTCCTTCTGGCCGGCACCGGCTTTGCCGGCGATTACCGGCTGCACAACGGCGCGCATGATACGCGCCACGCCATGGGTTTCCCCTGCCACTGAGCCGGGCGCGAGAGGTCGAAAGAAATGTTCCGCAACCTGTTTTTCGCGGCGCTCGCCGCCGCTCTTTGTGCTGGCCTCGTCACTGCCGGGCTCCAGCACTTCCGCGTCACCCCGCTCATCCTGCACGCCGAGACGTTCGAAGGCGGCGGCCACAGCCATGACGACCCGGCCGTCGCCGGCGAGCACGAGCACGCCGATGCCGCCACCCTCGAGGACGACGCCGAGGAATGGGCGCCCCAGGATGGGGTCGAGCGCACGCTTTACACCACCCTCGCCACCGTGCTCGTCGCCGCCGGCTTCGCGCTGCTGATGGGCGCCGTCTCGATGTTCGCCGGCATTCCCATCACCTTTGCCAATGGGTTCCTCTGGGGGATTGCCGGCTTCGTCACCTTCTCGCTGGCCCCGGCCTATGGCCTCGCGCCCGAATTGCCCGGCATGCCGGCGGCCGATCTGGGCGCCCGCCAGCTCTGGTGGATCGGCACGGCGCTGGCGACCGGCGCCGCCTGCCTGCTGCTGGCCAGGAGCCGCGCCGCCTGGGCCATTGCCGTGGCCGTCGCGCTGGTCGCTATCCCCCATATCATCGGCGCCCCCGCGGCGCCCGACGAGCCCAGCGCCGTTCCCGCGCACCTGGCCACCGAATTTGCCGCCATTACGCTGGGGACCGCGCTGGTCTTCTGGCTGCTGCTGGGCGCGCTGTTCGGCAAGTTCAACGATCTGCTGGCCGCCCGTGCCGCCCACCCCGCCGGAGTTCCCGCATGACCACCAAAATCCCCACCACCGTCATCACCGGCTTTCTCGGCGCCGGCAAGACCACGCTCGTGCGCCACATGCTGGCGCACGCCCCCAGGGGCAAGCGCATCGCCCTCATCATCAACGAGTTCGGCGATCTGGGCGTCGACAAGGATATCCTGGCCGGCTGCGGCGACGAGACCTGCCGCGAGGAGGACATGGTCGAGCTCTCCAATGGCTGCATCTGCTGCACCGTGGCCGACGAATTCATCCCGGCCATGCAGGCGCTGCTCGCCCGTGACGAGAAGTTCGACCATATCGTCATCGAGACCTCGGGGCTGGCGCTGCCGCAGCCGCTGATTCGCGCCTTCAACTGGCCCGAGATCAAGGCGCAGGTCACCATCGATGGCGTCGTCACCGTGGCCGACGCCGCGGCGCTCGCCGAAGGGCGCTTTGCCGCCGACGAGGCCGCGGTCGATGCGCTGCGCCGCCAGGACGACATGCTCGACCATGAGACGCCGCTGGGCGAATTGTTCGAGGATCAGCTCTCGGCCGCCGACATGGTGGTCATCAACAAGACCGACCTGGTGGACGCGGCAACGCTGGAAAAGGTCGAAGCCAATATCCGCGCCGAACTGCGCCCCGGCGTCGGCATCCTCCGCGCCGCCAATGGCCATGTCGACGTCGCCGCGCTGCTCGGCATGGGCATGGAGAGCGAGGGCGACATCGCCAACCGCCCCAGCCATCACGAGCTGGAGCATGGCGGCGAGGAGCACGAGCACGACGATTTCGACAGCTTTTCGCTGGTCCTGCCCACTATTCAAGGCAAGGACCACCTGCTGGGCGTCATCGAAAGCACCATCAGGCATCACGACGTGCTGCGCCTCAAAGGCTTTGCCGCCGTGCCCGGCGCCGCCGCGCGCCTCGCCATCCAGGCCGTCGGCCCCCGGGTGACTGCCTATTTCGACCGGCCCTGGCGGGCAGGCGAAGCCCGCGAGACGGCCCTCGTCGTCATCGGCGAGCAGCCGCTGGACCGGGCGGCGATCACCGCCAGCCTGGAGCAGGCAACGGCCTGATGCCCCAAGCGATGACCCCCACCCTCATTCCCTCCCCTCAAGGGGGAGGGATGCAATGGCGCCGGAGACACGGAATTCGTGCCGCCATCGCCCCCTCTCCCTTGAGGGGAGGGCCGGGGAGGGGGTCCCTCCGCTCCACCTCAAAAGGCCCCCTCTGATGCACCTGCTCTCCGCCCAGGCCGGGGCCATCCAGCAGGAGGGCGAGGCCATCGACCTCGCCCAGTCCCCCGGCGCCTACATCTTCGCCTCCTCCGCCGATAGCGAACTGGCCATGCTGGCTGGCGCCGCCGACCGCGCCGGCGAAGACGGCCTGCGCCTTGCCAACACGCTGCGCCTTGCCAACAACCTTTCGGTCGACACCTGGCTCGAAAACACCGTCGCCTCGGCGCGGCTGGTCGTCCTGCGCCTCATCGGCGGCGCCGCCTATTTCCAGTACGGCGTCGATGAGTTGACCGCGCTCTGCGCCAACCGGAAAATCCCCCTCGTCCTCCTCCCCGGCGACGCCAATCCCGACCCCATCCTGCAAGCGCGCTCCACCATCCACCCCGATGACTGGCTGGTCCTCCACCGTCTCTTCGTCGCCGGCGGCCCCGACAATGCCGATTTGATCCTGCGCGCCTTCACCCTGCTGGCGGCCTCAATCCCTTCTCCGCTTGTGGGAGAAGGGGAGGGGACCCTGCTTGCCTCCCTCGAACCCAACCCCTTTCCCCGCTTCGGCCTCTGGCACCCCAAAACCGGCATGACCGACGAGGCCGGCCTGCGCGCCCGGCACGCTTTTCTCGGCGGCGCGGCGGCTCGCCCCCTCGTCCCCATCCTCTTTTATCGCGCCGCCCTCGAAGGCGCCGGCACTGCCACGCTCGAAGCCCTGGTGGCCGAGCTCGAAGCCCGCGGCCTTTTTCCCGTGCCGCTGCTGGTCTCCTCGCTCAAGGAGCCGCCTTGCGTGCGCTTTGTGCAGCAGGCGCTGGCCGCCTTTCCGCCCGCCGCCATCTTCAACCTCACCGCCTTTGCGCTGGGCATTGCCGAGCTCGACGCCAGGGCCAATCCCTTCGCCGCCACCGACGCGCCGGTGATCCAGCTCATCCAGTCCGGCCGCGCTGAAGCGCAGTGGCTGGCAGATCCGCAGGGCCTCTCGGCCAAGGACATGGCGATGTATCTGGTGATGCCCGAGGTCGACGGGCGCATCGGCGGCCTGCTGGTCGGCCATAAGGCCGACGCCGTCTGGCACGCGCGCACCCAGTGCCCGCTTTCCGCCTACGCCCCCGATCCCGGCGGCATCGCCCGCGCCGTCACCCTGGCGCACAACTGGGCCCGCCTGCGCGCCACCCCGCGCGCCGATCGCCGCCTCGCTTTCGTCCTCTCCAACTACCCCCTCCGCGACGGACGCCTCGCCAACGGCGTCGGCTACGACGCCCCCGAGTCGACGGTACGCATGCTGCGGGAACTGGAGCGGGCGGGCTATATGCTTTCAGAGGATGAGCCGAAATCCTACCCCCAGACCGGCGCCGCCCTCATTGCCCGGTTGCAGGCCGGCCCCACCAATGCCCGCCCGCAGCGCGGTGCGTCGGATGCCGTGCTGCCGCTGTCCCGCTACGCCGAACTGCTGGCCACGCTGCCGCCGGAAATCGCCGAGGCGGTCACCGCGCGCTGGGGCGAGCCGGCCGCCGATCCCTTCGTCCGCGCGGGCGCCTTCCACCTGCCGGCGCATCGCTTCGGCAATGTCGTCATCCTGCTCCAGCCCGGGCGCGGCTACCAACTCGACGAAACCACGAGCTATCACGATCCGCACCTCGTGCCGCCGCACGCCTATCTCGCCGCCTATCTCTGGCTGCGCCACGATTTCGGCGCCCACGCGCTGGTGCATAACGGCAAGCACGGCACGCTCGAATGGCTGCCCGGCAAGTCGGCGGCGCTCGATGCCGATTGCTATCCCGACGCGCTCTGGGGCCAGTTGCCGCACCTCTATCCCTTCATCGTCAACGATCCGGGCGAGGGCACCCAGGCCAAGCGCCGCACCGGCGCCGTCATCATCGACCATCTGGTGCCCCCGCTCACCCGCGCCGAAACCTATGGGCCGCTGAAAGACCTCGAAGCGCTGCTCGATGAATATTACGCCGCCTCCGGCATGGACCGGCGCCGGCTCGACGCGCTCAAGCGCCGCATCCTCGATTTCACCCGCGACAGCCGGCTCGACGCCGATATCGGCCTGCCCGAGGACAGCGCCGAGGCGCTGATCAAGATCGACAATTTCCTCTGCGACCTCAAGGAAGCGCAGATCCGCGACGGCCTGCATATCTTTGGCCAGTCGCCCGCCGGCACCATGGAACGCGACCTCGCCGTGGCCCTCGCTCGCGTGCCGCGCGGCGAGGCGGCGGCGGACAATTCGTTCATCCGCGCCCTCGCCGACGACCTCAGGCTCGGCTTCGATCCGCTCACCGCCAAGTTGGCTGAGCCCTGGACCGGGCCGCGCCTGCCTTTCCTTGCCGCTCCTGCGCCCGCCGCCATTGCCCCTCTCCCCGCCAGCGGGAGGGACGAAAAAGCGCCCCGCACCCTCGGCGATGTGGTCGAACGCCTCGAAGCCCTCGCCGCCGCGCTGGTCGATGGTGCCGTCGAGGTGCCCGCCGACTGGACCGCCACGCCCGCCGTCCTCGACACGATGAAAACCCTGATCCGCCCGCGCCTCGCCGCCTCCGGCCCGGCCGAGATGGCGGCCTTTCTTGCCGCGCTTGACGGAAAATTCATCGCCCCCGGTCCTTCCGGCGCCCCCTCGCGCGGCCGGCTCGACGTCCTGCCCACCGGGCGCAATTTCTATTCCGTCGACGCCCGCGCCGTGCCCACGCCCAGCGCCTGGGAATTGGGCCGCAAATCCGCCGAAAGCCTGGTGCTGCGGCACTTGCAGGATCATGGCCATCACCTGCAGGCCGTTGCGCTTTCCGTCTGGGGCACCGCCAATATGCGCACCGGTGGCGACGATATCGCCCAGGCGCTGGCCCTGGTCGGCGCCCGTCCCACCTGGGACCCCGGCTCGCTGCGCGTCTCCGGCTACGAAATCATCCCGCTCGCCCGGCTCGGCCGCCCGCGCGTCGACGTCACCCTGCGCATTTCCGGCTTTTTCCGTGACGCCTTCCCCGCCCAGATCGCCCTTTTCGACCGGGCCGTCCGCGCCATCGGCGCCCTCGACGAGCCGGCGGACGACAACCCCATCGCCGCCCGCATGCGCGCCGAAGCGCTCGGCCTCATGGCCGAGGGCCGCTCGGAGGCAGCGGCGTCGCTGGAAGCCGGCGCCCGCATCTTTGGCTCGAAGCCGGGCACGTACGGCGCCGGGCTCGGGCAATTGCTCGATAGCGGCAACTGGGCCGACAAGGGGGATCTCGCGGCGCGGGTGCTCGCCTGGGGGCAATACGCTTATGGCGCCAAGGCCGCCGGCGTGCCGCTCGGCGCGCGGTTCCGCGCCCGGCTCGGCGCCATCGACGCGGTGCTGCACAACCAGGACAATCGCGAGCACGATCTGCTCGACTCGGACAATTACTACCAGTTCGAGGGCGGGCTGGCGCTGGCCGCCGAAACCCTCTCCGGCCACAAGCCGGCCAGCTATCACAACGACCATTCCCGCCCGGAAAACCCGCGCGTGCGCACGCTGGAAGAAGAAATCGCCCACGTCATGCGCAGTCGCGTCGTCAATCCCAAATGGCTCGCCGGCATGCTGCGCCACGATTATCGCGGCGCCTTCGAGATCATCGCCACGCTCGATTTCATGTTCGCCTTCGCCGCCACTACCGGCGCCGTGAAGAGCCACCATTTCGACCTCGCCTTCGAGGCCTTTGTCGAGGACGACACGGTGCGCGCCTTCCTGCAACGGGCCAATCGCTTCGGCTACGAGGAACTGCTCGAAAAATTCCTTGAGGCGCGGCAAAGAGGCCTGTGGTCGCCCCGTTCAAATTCCGTATTCGCTTTTCTGGAGAAGACGCCATGACGGATAAGCCCGCCAAAAAGACCGACCACATGACCGAGGCGGAGCGCGACGCCTATCACGCCGAAAAGATGAAGAAGAAGAAGGTGGCGCGCGACAAGATTCTTGCCACCAAGACCGAGGAAAAGGGCCTGCTCATCGTGCATACCGGCAAGGGCAAGGGCAAGTCGACCGCCGCTTTCGGCATGGTTTTCCGCGCTCTGGGCAATGGCATGCGCGTCGGCGTCGTCCAGTTCGTCAAGGGCGTGTGGAATACCGGTGAGCGCGACGCGCTGGAAAAATTCCCCGGCCAGGTCACCATCAACGCCATGGGCGAGGGGTTCACCTGGGACGTGGCCGACCGGCAGCGCGACCTGGCCGCCGCCGCCCGCGCCTGGGAGCAGGCCCGGGCGCTCATCGCCGACCCCGCCTACGACATGGTGCTGCTCGACGAGCTCAATATCTGCCTGCGCTACGACTATCTGCCGCTGGCCGAAGTGGTCGAGGTGCTCCGGAACAAGCCGGCCGGCAAGCACGTCATCGTCACCGGCCGCAACGCCAAGGACGAGCTCATCGAGATCGCCGACCTCGTCACCGAAATGACCGAAATCAAGCACCACTTCCGCGCCGGCGTCAAAGCCCAGAAGGGGATCGAATTCTAGAGCGTTTCACTGCCAAACGGAATCGGCAGTTTGCTCCCCCCGCCGCAACCACTGGGCTGCCCCCGGACGGGATCCGGGGGCCGGTGTGGGAGCCGCGATGCCGGCTGATCGGAGATAGGGGCCCCCGGGTCTCCGCCCGGGGGCAGCCCCGGTGGTTTTGCCATCACCACGCTGTCATCCCCGCGCATGCGGGGACCTCTGTTTGGACTTGGGAAGGATAACGGAGGTTCCCGCTGGCGCGGGAATGACCCGGTGAAAGGTCGCAAGATGCTGCGCTACAAAAGTGAAACAGCCAAGGCCACGCGGTTCTCCGTAAAAAACCGCCCTCAGCACCCCGTGCTCTTGAGCGAGGGCACCAGCCGCTCGATGGCCGGGTCCACCACGCCCCGGTCCGCCTGGTAATATTCCAGCCGGAAGGCGGCATAGCGGCCCTCGCCGCAGAGCGCGATCATGCGCTGGTAGAGCACGCGCGCGCCTTTCACCCCCGACCAGCTGGCCCAGCCCGGCGTGCTCGCCTGATAGGTGATGGCCCAGCCATGGTCGGCGTCCTGTTGCAGCGTCCAGGCGGCGAGCGCCGAAAAATCCGGCTGCCCGGTAATGAAGCCACCCCAGCTCAGGAGGCGGTTCGGCCGCCCCTGCTGCATGAAGACCTGCCCGTCGCCATTGGCGCTCTCGCCCTGGCCGACAAAATCGTCGGGCACGGCGATGGCAAAGCCGAAGCGGGCATTTTCATAGATTTCCGCCGCCGGCGCGGGCAGCACCAGGAGGAGGGCGAACAGCAGGGAAAACAGCGAACGCATGGCCCCGAATCTGCCTGCTTCGCCGCGCCGCGGCAAGGGGCGCTCACACCACCACGATGCCGGCGTGCTTGGCCTTGGCCTCGGGCTCGACATGGATGGTGATCTGCACGTCCTTGACCGCCTCGCGCAGCTTGCCCTCGATCACGTCGCAAATGCCATGCGCGGCCTCGACGCTCATCGCGCCGGGCACCACCAGGTGAAATTCGATGAAGGTCAGTCTGCCCGCCTGCCGGGTGCGGATGTCGTGCGCCTCGATGGCGCCATCGGCGTTGACGGCGATGACGTCGCGGATCGTCCGCTGCGTGTCGGGCGGCACCGCCACGTCCATCAGCCCGCCGACGCTCTGGCGCATCACGCCCCAGCCCGACCACAGGATATTGAGCGCCACCAGCGCGGCGAGCACCGAATCGAGCTGCGCCCAGCCCGTCGCATAGACCAGCCCCAGCCCCGCCAGCACGCCGATGGTGGAAACCACATCGGTCATCAGGTGCTTGCCGTCCGCTTCCAGCGCCGGCGAGCGGGCCTTGCGCCCCTGCCGCACCAGCACCTGCGCCCACACCAGGTTGATGATGGTGGCCACCACGCTGATGGCGATGCCTTCCAGCGGCGCCTGCGGGATTTTCGGGTCGAGAAAGCCGTAGACCGCCTCGCGCAGGATGAGGATGGCCGCGACGATGATCATCACGCCCACCAGCACGGCCGAGAAATATTCCGCCTTGTGATAGCCATAGGGCAGGGCGGCGTCGGCTGGCCGCTGCGCCAGCCGCAGCGCGATGAGCGCGGTCAGCGCCGTCACCACGTTGACGATCGATTCGAGCGCGTCCGAATAGAGCGCCACCGAGCCGGTATAGCGCCACGCGAGGAATTTCAGCCCGAGCACGCCGACCCCGATAACGAGGCTGGCAGCGGCGATAGCGAGGGTTCTGTCGGCAGCCATGCTGGCCTCCCGGTGACGCCCATGGCCTTATCCCTTCAAAACCGCTCTCGCAAGTCCTTGTTTTTGCAAACGATTTTCAGAAGCATTCCGATAAGCGCCCCCGCGCCGCCAAGCCTTTGATTGACCACGCGGTTCCGGCCCCCTACAACCCGGGGTGAACGCAGTGTTCCCATGACGGAACTGAAACAGAGCCTGGTGCGGTCGACCCAGTCGCGGGACCAACTCCAGGGCTGCTCCGGTCTTGTGCGAAGCTGCCTCGTTCTCAGCGAGGCCCCGATGACGACGCCGATGGCCGGGAATTTCCCGGCGCCGCCCCTCCCAAACCATGCCGGCCTTGTGGCCGGGCTGGGCGCCCGTGCCGGCGCGGAAGCTGCCGAAATCCTGGCGCTGCTCGATGCATGTCTCGCCGAAATCGGCGGCGACCGCGCCAGCCTCCGCGCCTGCGTTACCGCCGGCGATCGTGTGGCTCATCCGGCGCTTCGCGCCGTGGCCGCCCGGCTCGGCGTGCCGCTGCTGGCGGTCGATACCGGCCCGACAGCGGCCCGGGCGCCCAACCCCTCGGCGCTGGTCGCCCGCCATCGCGGCACCGCTTCCGTGGCCGAGGCGGCCGCGCTCGCCTGCGGCCCGCTGCTCCTCGAAAAGCGCCGCTCCGCCAATGCCACCTGCGCCCTGGCCCGCGCGCTTTACGGGCCGGCCAGCGCCGCCAAGGCTGCGGCCACGCTCGCCACTTCGCGCGCCGGTGCATAGCGGGGGCGGGCCAGCATGACGATCTTGACGCCCCGTTCCGCCGCTGCCGCCAGCTTGGCCGCCCCGGCCGCGCCGCCCGAATTCTTGCTGACCAGATGGGTGATGCCATGACGCGCCAGCAGCGCCCTCTCCGCCTCGATCCCGTAGGGCGGACGGCTGACGATCAGCTCGGCATGCGCCGGCAGCGGCGCAGCCGGCGGCTCGATCACCCGCGCGAAAAAGCGGCAATCGGTGCGCCCCAGATAGGTGCCGAGATCGGCGTGCCCGGTGGTCAGCAGGACGCGCGCGCCGGTGGGCAGCGCGCGGGCCGCCGCCGCCGCGTCCGCGACCAGTTGCCAGGCCGCGCCCGGCGCCCAGCCCGGCCGCAACAGCCGCAGCAGCGGCACGCCGATTTCCCGCGCCGCCGCCACCGCATTGGCGGAGATGGTGGCGGCATAAGGGTGGGTCGCGTCCACCAGCTGATCAAAACCCTGCTCCCTGAGATAGGCAGCCAGCCCCGCCGCGCCGCCGAAGCCGCCGATCCGCACGGCGCCCGCCGGCAGCAGCGGTTCGCTGGTGCGCCCGGCCAGCGAACTGGTGACCGCGTGCCCTGCTTCCACCAGCGCCCCCGCCAGTGCCCGCGCCTCCGCCGTGCCGCCCAGAATGAGAATCCGCATCGCCTGTCGCGCCTTTGCCCGCCCGCTCCGGGTTTAGGCCATGCCGCGCCCCCGTCAAGGAGGAGCCTCCATGGCTGAGTTGCCGTTCGCCCGTCTCGACGGCGCCGATTTCCCACCCTTCCGGCCCGGTTCGGTCTGGCTGGCCGGCGCCGGCCCCGGCGGGCCGGGCCTGCTTACGCTGCTGGCCTACCACGCGCTGGCCGAGGCCGACGTCATCGTCCACGACGCGCTGGTCTCGCCCGCCATCCTGGCGCTGGCGCCGCCCGCCGTCGAGCGCCTCCCGGCCGGCAAGCGCGGCGGCCGCCCCTCGCCGCGCCAGGCCGACATCACCATCCGCCTCATCGAACTGGCGCGCGCCGGCCGGCGGGTGCTGCGCCTCAAGGGCGGCGATCCCTTCATGTTCGGGCGCGGCGGCGAGGAGGCGGCGGCGCTTGTTGCGGCCGGCATTCCCTTCCGCATCGTGCCCGGCATTTCCGCCGGGCTCGGCGGGCTCGCCTATGCCGGCCTGCCGCTCACCCATCGCGACACCAACCACGCCGTCCTCTTCCTCACCGGCCATGACGGCACCGGCGCCGTGCCCCCCGCCATCGACTGGCCGGCGGTGGCCGCCGCCGCGCCGGTCCTCGTGCTGTTCATGGCGGTCAAACACCTGCCCGCCATCGCCGCCCGTCTCATGGCCGCCGGCCGCCCCGAGAGCGAAGCGCTCACCATCGTCTCCCACGCCGCCAACCCGACCCAGAGCGTCCGCGAAACCACGCTGGGCCGCGCCGCAGACCTCGCCGACCTGCCCACTCCCGCCATCGTCGTCGTCGGCCCCATCGCCGCCCATCGCGCAACGCTCGATTGGTATCTGGGGGAGGCACGGCGCCATGTCTTCGGCTAGAGGGTCGTCGGCGGCAAAATCGGCGGCGCACGGCCTCGTCGTCGCCGCGCCGCGTTCGGGCTCGGGCAAGACGCTGCTCAGCCTTGGCCTTCTGGCCGCCTGGCGCCGCCGGGGGCGCGTCGTCGCCCCCGCCAAGACCGGCCCCGACTATATCGACCCGGCCTTTCTCAGCCGCGCCGCCGGCCGCGAGGCGGTCAATCTCGACCCCTGGGCCATGCCGCCGGCGCAGCTGCGTGCCCTCGCGGCCCAGGCCGCCACCGGCGCCGACCTGCTGCTGGTCGAAGGCGTCATGGGCCTCTTCGATGCCGCCGCCGACGGGCAGGGCTCCACCGGCGACCTTGCCGAAACGCTGGCCCTGCCGGTGGTCCTCGTCATCGACGCCGAGCGCCAGGGCCAGTCGGTCGCGCCGCTGGCCGCCGGCTTTGCCCGCTGGCGGCCGGGCGTCGCCGTCGCCGGCGTCGTGCTCAACCGGCTCGCCTCGGCCCGCCACGAGCGCATGCTGGCCGCCGCGCTGGCGCCCACCGGCCTCACGCTGCTCGGCGCCATTCCCCGCCGCGCCGAACTGGTGCTGCCCGAGCGCCATCTCGGCCTCGTCCTCCCCGATGAACACGGCGCCTTCGACGCCTTCCTCGATCTGGCCGCCGAAACCGTCGGCGATTATCTCGATCTCGATGCGCTCGAACGACTGGCCCGGCCGGTCGACACCGCGGCGCCCCTGCCGCCCGGCCTGCCGCCGCTGGGCCAGCACGTCGCCATCGCCCGCGACGCCGCCTTTGCCTTTCTCTATCCGCATCTGCTCGATGGCTGGCGCGCCGCCGGCGCCGAGCTGTCCTTCTTTTCGCCGCTGGCCGACCAGCCGCCGGCTGCCGGCGCCGATGCCGTCTTCCTGCCCGGCGGCTATCCCGAGCTGCACGGCGCCACCCTCGCCCACGCCGCCGCCTTCAAGGCCGGGTTGCGGGCGGCGCGCGACCGTGGCGCCCTCCTCTATGGCGAATGCGGGGGCTTCATGGCGCTGGGCGAGGCGCTGGTGGACCGCGACGGCGTTGCCCACGCCATGGCGGGCCTCCTGCCGCATGTGACGCGCATCGACCGGCCCAAGCGCGTCCTCGGCTATCGCCGCCTGCTGCACGACAGCCCCTTGCCCTGGCCCGCCGGCCTCAACGGCCACGAATTCCACTATTCCTCGGCTAAGCAGACCGGCCTGCCGCCTCTGTTCGAGGCGCTCGACGCCGAAGGCATCCGCCAATTGCCCATGGGCGCCGTCATCGGCCGCGTCATGGGCTCTTACGCCCACGTCATCGCCGGTGCATAACACCGCGATGACCAGATCCCTGATGTTCATGGGCACCGGCTCGGATGTCGGTAAGTCGCTGATCGTGGCGGGCCTTTGCCGCGCCTTCGCCAATCGCGGCCTTGCCGTCGCGCCCTTCAAGCCGCAGAACATGAGCAACAATGCCGCCGTCACCGCCGATGGCGGCGAGATCGGCCGCGCCCAGGCGCTGCAGGCCCGCGCCGCCCGTCGCGCGCCGCTGACGGCCATGAACCCGGTGCTCCTCAAACCCGAAGGCGAAACCGGCTCGCAAGTGGTGGTGCGCGGCCGGCGCCGCGCCAGTCTTTCGGCCCGCCAATACTGGGCCGACCGCGCGCAATTGCTGCCCGAGGTGCTGGCCGCCTTCGACGAATTGGCCACCGGCGCCGACCTCGTGCTGGTCGAAGGCGCCGGCAGCGCCGCCGAGGTCAATCTGCGTGCCGGCGACATCGCCAATTTCGGCTTTGCCCGCGCCGCCGGCGTGCCGGTCGTGCTGGTGGGCGACATTCATCGCGGCGGCGTCATCGCCGCGCTGGTCGGCACGCTGGCGGTCATCGATCCGGCCGATGCGGCGCTGGTGCGTGCCAGCCTCGTCAACCGCTTCTTCGGCGATCCGGCCCTTTTCGACGCCGGAAGGGCATTCCTTGCCGAGCGGCTGGGCCGCCCCTGTCTCGGCCCGGTGCCGCATTTCGCCGCCGCCGCGCGCCTCCCCGCCGAGGACGCATTGGCGCTCGATCACCTGCCAACAGGGCAGGGGGGCGGGCTCCACATCGCCGTGCCGCGCCTGCCGCGCATCGCCAATTTCGACGATCTCGATCCCCTGCGCGCCGAGCCCGGCGTCACCCTCACTTTGGTGCCGCCCGGCGCCGCCCTGCCGCGTACCGCCGATATCGTGCTGCTGCCCGGCTCGAAGGCCACCCGCGCCGACCTCGCGGCACTGCGCGCCAATGGCTGGCATATCGACATCGCCGCCCATCACCGCGCCGGCGGCATCGTGCTGGGCCTCTGCGGCGGCTACCAGATGCTGGGCCGCACCATTGCCGACCCCGCGGGGCTCGAAGGCCCGCCCGGCACTAGCGAAGGGCTGGACCTCCTCGCCGTCGATACCGTGCTCGAGCCCACCAAGACGCTGGCCGTCACGGCCGCCCGGCATCTGGCGAGCGGCGAGGCGCTTGCCGGCTATCACATGCATATGGGCCGTACCACCGGCCCCGATTGCGCCCGCCCCTTTGCCCGCACCGCCGCCGGGGACGAGGGCGCCGTCAGCGCCGATGGCCGCGTCATGGGCACTTATCTGCACGGCCTGTTTGCCGCCGATGGCTTCCGCCGCGCCTTTCTCGGCGGCGCCGCCAGCCCCGATCTCGCCTACGAGGCCGGCATCGAAACGGTGCTGGACGCGCTCGCCGCCCATCTCGAAACCCATCTCGACCTCGACCTGCTGCTGGCGCTGGCCGGCCCCGTGGAGCGCCCATGACCGATCCCCTCATCGCCCCGCTGGCCCTCGCCATCGAACGCGTCGCCGGCTACCCCGATGGCCTCACCCGGCGCATCGGCCACCCGGTCGTCTGGATCGGCGCCCTGATCGGCCTCTTCGAGGCCCGCCTCAATACCCCCGCCCGGTCCGCCGCCCAGCGGCGCCTCGCCGGCGTCGTCGCGCTGGCGCTCGTGCTCCTTGCGGTGCTGGTGGTCAGCGTCGGCCTGCGCACCATTCTGTCCTGGTTCCCGGGCGGCTGGCTGGTCGAGATGCTGCTGGCCACCAGCCTCCTGGCGCAAAAGGAACTGGCCCGGGCCGTGCGCGCCGTCTCCGAGGCCTTGCGCACCTCGCTCGCCGCCGGGCGCGAGGCGGTCAGCCATGTCGTGGGACGCGACCCGGAAGCGCTGGATGAGGCGGGCGTCGCCCGCGCCGCCATCGAGACGCTGGCTGAAAGCACCTCGGATGGGGTGGTGGCGCCGTGGTTCTTCCTCGTGCTGTTCGGTCTCCCCGGTATCGCCCTCTACAAGGCCATCAACACCGCCGATTCGATGATCGGGCATCTCGACGCGCGCTATCGCGACTATGGCTGGTCGGCGGCAAAGCTCGACGATCTGGTCAATTTCCTGCCCGCCCGGCTCACCGCCATGCTGGTCACCGCCGCCTGCTTTTTTGTCCCCGGCGCCAGCCCCAGCCGCGCCTGGGCCACGGCGAGGGCCGACGCGGCAAAGCACGATTCGCCCAATGCCGGCTGGCCCGAAGCCGCCTTCGCCGGCGCCCTCAGCTTCACCCTGGGCGGCCCCCGCGCCTATGATGGAAAAGTGCTCGACCTGCCCGCCTTCGGCACCGGCAAGACCGCCCTCGGCCCCAGCGACATCCTGCGCGCCCTGCTGCTCTACCGCCTGACCCTCAACGTGCTGCTGGGACTGAGCGTGGCCCTCGCCATACTGGTCCTCGCCGGGACGCCGTAACGCGGCCCTCTCCTTTCTCCCCTCTCCCCTCGTGGGAGAGGGACAGCTTTTCTGCGTTCAGCAGAAAAGCAGGGTGAGGGATCTCTCCACACCCTCGATGCTGGCGACTGCTCCCCGCCATTCGAGCGTCGCTCTCACGGCCCCCCCTCATCCGGCCTTCGGGCACCTTCTCCCACGAGGGGAGAAGGAAGACCGGTGGCCGTGACACCTCCCTCGCGCACCAAAGCTGCCCGCGGACCTGATCCGCGGGCCCCTCACCGCAAGCAGCAAAGCAGCAGGCTCTCCGCCCGGCCCCGCTCACACCGCCGGCGCTTCCCCCTTCAGTGTCAGCGGCAGGCCGGCGGCGACGAAATAGACGTCCTCGCAGGTTTCGGCCAGCCGCTGGTGCGCCGAGCCGGCGAGGTCGCGAAAAGTGCGCGCCATGGCGTTGTCGGGCACGATCCCCAGCCCCACCTCGTTGGAGACCAGCACCAGCTTGGCGTCGCGGCATTCCACCAGCGTCGCGCACAATTCCCCCACCGCCGTGGCCACGTCTTCATTGGCCAGCAGCAGGTTGGTGATCCACAGCGTCAGGCAGTCCACCAGGATGACGTCGTGGTCGGCGGCGGCCCGCAGGATGGCGCGCGACAGCGCCAGCGGCTCCTCGATGGTGGTGAAGCGCACGGCACGGCTCGCCTGGTGGCTGGCCACCCGGTCGCGCATTTCCCCGTCCAGCACCGTGGCCGTGGCCAGATAGGCCGGGCGCGTGCCGGCGTGAAGCGCCAGCCGCTCGGCGAACGCCGTCTTGCCCGAGCGGGCGCCGCCCAATACCAGAGTGTGTCGCGTCATGGCCCATCCTTGTTGCCTGCCCTCGCCGTGCCCGTCGCGGCCGCGCCAGTCTTTCTGCAACGAACGGCCGGGGCAAGCCGTTCCGCCGCGGGCGGTGCCGGACAATTTTGTGCCTTGTGCTACTTTCGTCTTAGCGGCTTTGGCATTATGGTCCGCGCCGAAACGACACCCTGGGTGCGCCGGGGCGGCCGGGGCACGGTTCCCGCTTTGCCTGCCGCGCCGGCCGTCACCGCTTTTTTCGGAGTATCCTTTCGTGGCTCGCTACTATCTGGGCGTCGATGGGGGCGGCACCAATTGCCGCGTTCGCCTGGCCGACGCAAACCTGCAGACGCTGGCCGAGGTGCATAATGGCCGCTCCAACCTGCAGATCGACGGCGGCGAGCCCGCCTATAAGGCCATCGCCGAGGGTACGCGCGACGTGTTCCGCGCCGCCGGCATCGACTATGCCGAAACGGCCAATACCCATGCCTGCTTCGGCATGGCCGGCGGGCGCATGGATTCGGCGCGGGCCGGCTTTGCCGCGCGCCCCTGGCCCTTCGCCGGCGTCAGGGTCTACGACGATATCGACATCGCCCATGCCGGCGCCCTGGGGGGCGAGGAGGGGGGCGTGGTCATCATCGGCACCGGCTCGGCCGCTCTGGCGATCGTGGATGGCCAGCGCCATCAGGCCGGCGGCTGGGGCTTTCACATTGGCGACCAGATGTCGGGCGCCATTCTCGGGCGCGAAATGGCGCGCTACGCCGTCGAGGCGGCGGATGGGCTGGTCGAGGCCTCGCCGCTGACCCGCGCCGTGCTCGAGCAGCTCGGCGGCTCCAACCAGGCCGCCATGACCTGGGCTTTCGCCACCGCCATGGAGTTGAAGCTCGTCGGCCCCGGTGGCGCCGAGGGCGGCGACGACGCGCTGATCGGCCGCGCCCCGGCCGAATATGGCAAGCTCATGCCGCTCCTGTTCGAGCATCTGGAGCGCGGCGACCCGGTGGCCCGCAAGCTGCTCGATGTCGAACTGGGCTATGTCGAGACCTATGTGCGCTGGTTCAAGAGCCATGGCGCCGGCGTCATGGCCATTGTCGGCGGCCTCGGCCACCGGCTGTTTCCGCTGTTGCAGCAGCGCTATGGCGACTTCGTCGCGCTGCCGCGCTATGAGCCGCTGCACGGCGCGCTCATCCTCGCCCGCCAGAATTTTCCGCCTCATAAGGACGCATAAGCCTTGTCCAGCCGCATCATTCCCGTCCAGCCCTTCGACTATGTGGTGTTCGGCGCCACCGGCGACCTGACCAAGCGCAAGCTCATCCCGGCGCTCTATCATCGTTTCCTCGACGGCCAGTTCGACGAGCAGAGCCGCATCATCGGCGCCTCGCGCTCGAAACTCTCCGACGAGGCCTTCCGCACCCAGGCGCGCGAGGCGATCGAGCAGTTCGTCGAAAAGCCCTATCAGGACGCGGCGGCCATCAAGCGCTTCATCGGCATTTTCAGCTATGTGCCGGTCGACGCCACCAAGCCCGAGGAAGCGGGCGATCTGGGCAAGGTCTTGCGCGACGATCCCGAGGTGGTGCGCGCCTTCTATCTCGCCGTGGCGCCCGACCTGTTCGAGCCCATCGCCGAATTCCTGCATGCCCGGAAGCTCTACCGGCGCGACGCCCGCGTCGTCATCGAAAAGCCGCTCGGCCACGACCTCGAATCCTCGCAGGAAATCAATGACGGCGTCGCCAAGATCTTCAAGGAAGATCAGGTCTACCGGATCGATCATTACCTGGGCAAGGAGACGGTGCAGAACCTGCTCGCGCTGCGCTTTGCCAATACGCTGTTCGAGCCGGTGTGGAACTCGGCTCATATCGACCACGTGCAACTGACCGTGGCCGAGAGCGTCGGCGCCGGCACGCGCGGCTACTATGACGAGAGCGGCGCGCTGCGCGACATGATCCAGAACCACATGCTGCAACTGCTCTGTCTCGTGGCCATGGAGCCGCCGGCCAGCGACGAGGCCAATGCGCTGCGCGACGAAAAGCTCAAGGTGTTGCGGGCCTTGAAACCCATCGCCAATGGCGATGTGGGACGCAACACCGTGCGCGGCCAGTATCGCGGCGTCAAATCCGAGACCGCCTCGGTCGCCGGCTATCAGGAAGAGCTGCCCGAGGACAAGAAGGGCAGCCACACCGAAACCTTCGTCGCCCTCAAGGTCGAGGTCGAGAACTGGCGCTGGTCCGGCGTGCCCTTCTATTTCCGCACCGGCAAGCGCATGGCCGAGCGCGTCTCCGAGATCTGCATCCAGTTCAAGCCCATCCCGCATTCCATCTTCGACCACGCCGAAGGGGCGCCCAAGGCCAACAAGCTCATCATCCGCCTGCAACCCGACGAAGGCGTCAAGCTGATGATGATGATCAAGGATCCCGGCCCCGGCGGCATGCGCCTGCGCGAAGTGCCGCTCAACCTGTCCTTCGCCGAGACCTTCAACGAGCGCACCCCGGAAGCCTATGAGCGGCTGCTGATGGACGTCATCCGGGGCTCCCAGACCCTTTTCATGCGCCGCGACGAGCTGGAAGCGGCCTGGAAGTGGATCGACCCCATCCGCGAGGCCTGGGACCGCTCCAGCGAGGCGCCCCAGAGCTATACCGCCGGCACCTGGGGCCCCAGCGGCGCCATCGCCCTCATCGAGCGGGACGGCCGCACCTGGTATGAAGGAAGCAATCTATGAGCATCGACCGCCGCAGCTTCGCCGATAAGCCCACGCTGGCGCGCGAACTGGCCGAGGCCGTCGCCGACCGCATCCGCGCCGCCATCGCCGCGCGCGGCGCCGCCGCCATCGCCGTCAGCGGCGGCTCGACCCCGGCCAAATTCTTCCAGGCGCTGGGCAAGACGCGCGACATCGCCTGGGACAAGGTCTTCGTCACCCTGGTCGACGAGCGCTGGGTGGACGAGACCAACGACCGCTCCAACGCGCTGCTCGTCAACGAAAAGCTGTTGCAGGGCCCGGCCGCCGTGGCCCGCTTCTTTCCGCTCTATGCCGGCGGCGCGGCGCCCACCCCCGAAGCGGTCGCGCGCACCAACGCGCTGATGGCCGAGCTGCCAAAACCCTTTGCCGCCGTCGTCCTGGGCATGGGCAATGACGGGCACACCGCCAGCTTCTTTCCCGGCGGCGACACGCTCGAGGCCGCGCTCACCGACCCCGGCCCCACGCTCGCCATCAACGCCCCCGGCGCCGGCGAGCCGCGCATCACCTTCACCCTGCCGCGCCTGCTCGAGACCGAAAGCCTGTTCCTGCATATCGAGGGCGCCGACAAGGCCGCCACCCTCGACCAGGCGCTGGCCGAGGGGCCGGTAGCGGCGATGCCGGTGCGCGCCGTGCTGCGCTCGGGCGCGCCGATTTCAGTTTACTGGTGCCCCTGAGGCCCCCGGGACGGTCCCCAATCGACCGCCCCGGCCGCCGCAGGAACACCAGTCGATCGATGCAAGGACCATCCGCGCCAGCGGCCCCCCTTTGGCGCGCCCTTGCGAGCTAAAGGAGACTTGCCATGACCGTCCGCCGGGCCATCCAGGACGTGACCGACCGTATCGCCGCGCGCAGCCGCGACAGCCGCCGCACCTATCTCGACCATCTCGAGGCGGCGCGGGAAAAGGGCGTGCACCGCTCGGTTCTCTCCTGCGGCAATCTCGCCCACGGCTTTGCCGCCTGCTCGCCGGCCGAAAAGGCGGCGCTGGCCGGCGACAAGGCCCTCAACCTGGGCATCGTCACCTCCTACAACGACATGCTGAGCGCGCATCAGCCCTATCACGACTATCCGGACGTCATCAAAGCCGCCGCCCGCGAGATCGGCGCCACCGCGCAGGTCGCCGGCGGCGTCCCGGCCATGTGCGATGGCGTGACCCAGGGCCAGCCGGGCATGGATCTGTCGCTGTTCTCGCGCGACGTCATCGCCATGGCCACCGCCATCGCCCTCAGCCACAATATGTTCGACGCCGCGGTGTTTCTGGGCATCTGCGACAAGATCGTCCCCGGCCTGATGATCGGGGCGCTGGCCTTCGGGCATCTGCCCGCCGTCTTCATCCCCGCCGGCCCCATGCCCTCGGGCCTGCCCAATGACGAAAAGGCCAAGGTCCGCCAGCTCTACATGGAAGGCAAGGTGGGGCGCGCCGAACTGCTCGAAGCCGAGAGCAAGTCCTATCATTCGCCCGGCACCTGCACCTTCTATGGCACCGCCAATTCCAACCAGATGCTCATGGAGATCATGGGCCTGCACCTGCCCGGCGCCAGCTTCGTCAATCCCGGCACGCCGCTGCGCGAGGCGCTGACGCGCGAGGCCACCCGCCGCGCCCTGTCGCTCACCGCCCAGGGCAATGCCTACACCCCCATCGGCCACATCATCGACGAAAAGGCCATCGTCAACGGCCTTGTCGGGCTGCACGCCACCGGCGGCTCGACCAACCACACCATGCACCTCATCGCCATCGCCGCCGCTGCCGGGCTGGAGGTCACCTGGGACGATATGAGCGATCTTTCCGACGCCACCCCGCTGCTGGCGCGCGTCTATCCCAATGGCCTGGCCGATGTGAACCACTTCCACGCCGCCGGCGGCATGGGCTATCTCATCCGCGAGCTGCTCGAAGCGGGCTATCTGCACGAAGACGTGAAAACCGTCTGGGGCACCGGCCTTGCCGGCTACGCGGTCGAAGCGAAACTGATCGAGGACAAGCTCAGTTTCGAGCCGTCCCCGGCCGAAAGCGCGCTGCCCAAAGTGCTGACCAGCGCGAAAAACCCCTTCCAGCAGACCGGCGGCCTCAAGCTGCTGTCGGGCAATCTCGGGCGCGCCGTCATCAAGGTGTCGGCCGTCAAGCCCGAGCACCGCGTGGTCGAGGCGCCGGCCCGGGTCTTTCACAGCCAGGACGGGCTGCTGGCCGCCTTCAAGGCTGGCGAACTGACCGGCGACATGGTGGCGGTGGTGCGCTTTTCCGGCCCGCGCGCCGTCGGCATGCCCGAATTGCACAAGCTCACCCCCTCGCTCGGCGTCCTCCAGGATCGCGGCTTCAAGGTGGCGCTGCTGACCGACGGGCGCATGTCCGGCGCCTCGGGCAAGGTGCCCGCCGCCATCCACATGACCCCCGAAGCCGTCGATGGCGGCCCGATCAGCAAGATCCGCGATGGCGACATGATCCGGCTCGACGCCAACGAGGGCACCCTGACCTTCCTGGGCGACGAAAAGGAGTTTTTCTCCCGCACCCCCGCCAGCGAAGACCTGCGCGCCGAGCACTGGGGCATGGGCCGCGAACTGTTTGCCGGCTTCCGGAGCCTGGTAGGCGTCGCCGACCGCGGCGCCAGCGTGTTTCAGTAACTTCGAGCCGTCCCGCAGGGCAAATCGCCCCGGTGGGGCGATTTGAGGTGAGAAGGCCATGAGAGCTGCGCTCGAATGGCAAGGACCGTCCCGCAGGCAAATCGCCCCGGTGGGGCGATTTGAGGTGAGAAGGCCATGAGAGCTACGCTCGAATGGCAAGGATATTCCCCACGCACAGCACCCCAACCCTCTCCCCTCGTGGGAGAGGGACAGACCTGACGCGTTCAGCGGAAGGTCAGGGTGAGGGGGTCTCTCCACGCATTCGGGGCTTGGGGGAAACCCGCCTCCCCTCATCCGCCCTTCGGGCACCTTCTCCCACAAGGGGAGAAGGGGAAGGCTCTCGTGCCTCCCCTCAACCCTCCGCCTCTCCCGCCAGCCATGCCCCCACCGCCGCCGCGTCCGCGTCCACCAGCCCGTGGCCGGCATCGAGGCGTTCGAGGCGCACCGCCGCTCCGGCTGCCGCGAGGGCCGTGGCCAAGACTTCCCCCTGTTCCCGATAGGCGTCGTGCTCCCCCACGACGATCAGCACCGCGGTGTCCGTAAGGTCGATGCTGGGCACGGCGTCGAGCGCCATCACCGGCCGCAGCAGCACCGCCCGTCGCACCAGCCACTTGTGCAGGAACAGCGCCGCGGCCAGCAGGTTGGCGCCGTTGGAATAGCCCAGCGCCACCAGGTCCTGCGCCTCGATGCCATAGGCACGGCGCGCCTCGGCAAGGAAAGCCGCCAGCGCGCCGGCTTCGAAGCGCAGATCCTTCTGGTCGAAAATGGCCGGCCCGAAACTCTTGAACCAGCGCCGCGTGCCCGTTTCGGTGCTGCGCCCCCGCAGCCCCAGCAGCGTCGCGTGCGGCGCGGCGCGATGCGCCAGCGGCATCAGGTCGGTCTCGTCGCCGCCGGTGCCGTGCAACAGGGCGATGGTCGTGCCGTCCGGCGCCGCCGGGGTGTGGAAGCGATGCTCGTAAATGAGGTCGCGGTAGACCACCCGCGCTTCGCCCGGCAGCCCGAACTGCGGCAGCATCACCTTGACGGCGTCGGGGTCGGGCGTGTCGGGCGGCACGAAAAGGGCGCTGCCCAGCGTCGCCAGCGGCTCGTCGACGGTAAAGCCCGGCCCGTCGCTGGCCATCTCGACCAGCACGCCGCCCGGCTCGCGTACATAGAGCGAGGTGAAATAATGCCGGTCGTGCAGCGTGGTGAGGCTGGCATTGCGCTGCCGCAACGCCGCCTCCACCGCCGCGACCTGGGCGGCGTCGGTTGCCCGCACCGCCACGTGGTCGATGGTGCCGGTGCCCGGCGCCCCCGGCCAGAAGCCGGCCGCGTCGCGAATGTCGATGACGTCGCCCGCCGCGCCGGTGAGCCGCTGCACCGAGCCTTCCACCGGGCCGGCGCTGAAGCCGAAATAGCGGCTGAGAAAGGCCGCCGTCTGCTCCTGCACTTCCGAGAGCAGCGTCACCCCGCGAATGCGCCGGATGGCGTGCTCGGGCGGAATATCGCCGGTCGGCCCCGCCGGCGCCGCCAGCGACGCGCTCACCAGCTTGATGGGGACGCCATCGGGGTCGCGCAGCCGCAGCACGGTTTCGCCGAATTCCTTTTCCGTGCCTTCGCTGCGCACCTGGAAGCGCAGCGCCCGCTCCACCCAGTAGCCGATCGAGCCGGGCGCCAGGGCCAGCGCCACCTCGCTCACCTGGCCCGCTCCCGCCTGGCCGGCGGCGCCGCCCTGCCAGACGAGGAAGGTCAGCAGCGAACCCGGGCTGGCCTGCCAGTCGCCATAAAAGAGGTGCAACTGCCGCGCGTCCTCATAGCCGCCGGTGCGCTTGACCAGCCGCAGCCCGAGGAACCCGACGTAAAAATCCACATTGGCCTGCACGTCGGCGGTGATGAGGGTGACGTGGTGGATCCCCGAAGTCATGCCTTTGCCTCTCGCCTTCCCGGCCGTCGCGACGCGCTCGATTTCACCGGCTGCGCCCGAACAGCCGCTCGATATCGGCCTTTTTCAGTTCCACATAGGTGGGGCGCCCATGGATGCACTGGCCCGAATGGGCGGTGGCCTCCATGTCGCGCAGCAGCGCGTTCATCTCGTCGACGCGCAGGCGCCGCCCCGCGCGCACCGAGCCGTGGCAGGCCATGCGCCCGATAATGGCCTCCATCCGCTCGCTCAGCGCCGCCGTGCTGTCCCATTCGGCGAGGCCATCAGCGAGGTCGCGGACCAGCCCGGCCACATCGCTGTTGCCCAGGAGGGCCGGGGTCTCGCGCACGGCGATGGCGCGCGGCCCGAACCGGTCGAGCCACAGCCCGAACCGCTCCAGTTCCGGCGCCGCTTCCTCGAGCCGCGCGCAATCCTCCTCTGGCAGTTCCACGATCACCGGAATGAGCTGCGCCTGGCTCGGCACCGGCCCGGCGGCCAGCTGCGCCTTGAACCGTTCATAGACCAGCCGCTCATGCGCCGCGTGCTGGTCCACCAGCAGCAGGCCGTCGCCGTTCTGGGCAATGATGTAATTGTCGAACATCTGCGCCCGCGCCGTGCCCAGCGGGAATTCTTCCGTCGCCGGCGCCGCCTCGACCGGCTCCAGCCGCGCGCTCGGCTCGGCAAAGCCCGCCAGCCGCCCCGCCGCCCGGTCGAGATAGAGCGGCGCCTGCCGCTGCTGCCAGCCCGAACCCGCCGGGGCGAAGGCCGCCGCCGGGGCAGGGGCCATCGGCCGTTCCGGCGCGCTGAACGCCCCCAGAATGTCCTCGGCAACGCTGCTCGACGCCTTGTAGCCGGCCGCCGCCAGTGCCGTGCCGATGGCGCGGATCACCGCACCGCGTACCCCGCCCTGGTCGCGAAAGCGCAGCTCCGCCTTGGCCGGGTGCACGTTGACGTCCACCTCCGCCGGGTCGACGGCCAGATAGAGCGCGACGACCGGAAAGCGATCGCGGAACACGTAGTCGGCATAGGCGGCGCGCACCGCCCCCACCAGCACCTTGTCCTTCACCGAGCGGCCGTTGACGAAATAGAACTGACTCAGTGAATTGGCCCGCGTATAGGTGGGCAGGCCCGCCAGCCCCGCCACCACCACGCCGTGCCGCGCCATGGCCAGCGGCACCGCATTGTCGACGAAATCGGCGCCCAGCACCTGTCCCAGCCGCGCCGCCAGCGCCCCCTCGCCCTCCTGCGCCGGCCAGTTGGCGGCCTGCCGGTCGCTGCCTTCGAGCACGAAATGCACCCCCGGATTGGCCATGGCGAGGCGCCTCACCACATCGGTGATCGCCGCCGTTTCGGCCCGCGCGCTTTTGAGAAATTTACGCCGCGCCGGCACCTGCGCGAAGAGGTCGCGCACCTCGATCACCGTGCCGCGGTTCATCGCCTGCGGCACCGGGCCCTGGCGCTTGCCGTTGTCCACCACCAGTTGCAGCCCGCTGGCCGCGCCTTCGGGGCGCGAGGCCAGCGCCAGCCGGGCCACCGAGCCGATGGAGGCCAGCGCCTCGCCGCGAAAGCCCAGCGTGCGGATATCCTCGAGATCGTCCGCGCCGAGCTTGGAGGTGGCGTGCCGCTCCACCGCCAGCTGCAAATCGGCCGCGTCCATGCCGCAACCGTCATCGGTGATGCGGATGAGGTCCATGCCGCCATTGCCGGTGCTGACGACGATCCGCCGCGCGCCCGCGTCGATGGCGTTTTCCACCAGTTCCTTGACCACGCTGGCGGGCCGTTCCACCACCTCGCCGGCGGCGATGCGGTTGATGAGGTCTTCGGGCAGCTGGCGAATGGGCAAGGGCGATTCTCCTTGCGCCCAATATAGCCGGGCTCGCGCCGCTTTCCGACCCCACCGCGCGATTGTGCCGCCGCCCGTTGCGCGCTAAAGCCTTGCCCATGCCCGCCGCCCCCGCGCCCATGGAGATCGCCCTGCGCCTCGCCGAGGAAGCGGCGGCCCATGGCGAGGCGCCGGTGGGCGCGGTGATCGTTTGCGGCGATACGATACTGGCCGCGGAGCGCAACCGCATGCAGGCGCTGGCCGATCCCACCGCGCACGCCGAAATGCTGGCCATCCGGGCGGCGCTAGCGGCGCGCGGCAGCGGCAGGCTCGACGGCTGCGACCTCTACGTGACGCTCGAACCCTGCGCCATGTGCGCCGGCGCCATCGCCCATGCGCGGCTGCGGCGCCTTTATTTCGCCGCCGAGGACGTCAAGGCCGGCGCCGTCGAAAACGGCGTCCGCCTCTTCGACCAGCCCACCTGTCACCATCGCCCCGAAGTCGTCTCCGGGCTTTCCGCCGCCCGCGCCGAAGCGCTGCTTGCCGGCTTCTTCCAGACGCTGCGCCGGCGCTAGCGCCGCGGCGGGTTGGAGGGCAGCGGCGTCGCCTTGCCGGCGATATAGGCCTCCACCTTCTGCGCCAGCAGCCGCTTGAAACGCTCCTTTTCGGCGTCGGCATGGCCGATGATCTCACGAACCCGCCAGAATTCCATTGCCCCGAAGCTGGCGACGTGCGGGCGCACATAGATATCGGGCGGATAGGCCGCGATCATGTGCGCGGTGAGCGCGTGCATCATGATCTGCGCCGCGCCGAACCAGATGTCGAGCGCCCGCGGCTCGTTGCGGCTGAGCGCCAGCGACGGGTCGCCCACCACGTCGATGCCGATGAGGAAGTCGCTGCCCAGCGCCGCCTGGTCGAGCGGCAGCGGGTTGACCACCCCGCCATCCACCAGGATGTGGCTCTCATGCGTCACCGGCCGGAACAGGCTGGGAATGGCGATGGAGCCGGCAATGGCCGGCCGCAGCAGCCCGCTGTTGAACACCACCTGGTGCCAGGACTGGAAATCGGTCGCCACCACGAGCAGCGGGATCTGCAGCTCGGCGAAGCGCTCGGGAAAATCGTCGGGGGTGAAGGCATCCACCATGCTTTCGGCGTCGAGCTGCATGGAAATGCCGTTCCTGAGCAGCCCGCCAATGCCGCGCACCTGGTGCGCCCACAACTTGGCGGCGATGGTCCTCAGCGTTCCCAGCACCTCGACCGAATAGCTGCGCAGTTGCTGGCCGCTCATGCCGGCCGCCCAGCCTGCCCCGATCAGCGCCCCGATCGAGGTGCCCGCGATCACCGCCGGCTTGAGGCCCAGCTCGTCCATCGCCTCGATATAGGGAATATGCGTGAGGCCCCGCGCCGAGCCCCCGCCCAGCGCCACCCCGATCCGCGGTCCGCCAGAACTATCCACCGTGCCTTGCTCCGTGCCCCGGGCCCGCAGCCGCGCCGCCAGTGCCTGGCCGCGCAATTGCAGCGGCGTCGGCGGGCGGGGCGGCACGTCCCTGAAGACGTGTCGCACCGAGCCTAGTCCGGCAAGATTGAGGAAAGGTTCAGAGGGTTTCCCGGGCGATTTCCCGCCAGCCGATGTCCCGCCGGCAGAACCCCTGCGGCCACTCGATCCGGTCCACGCCCCGATATGCACGTTCCTGTGCCTCTTTGACCGATGCCCCGAGCGCCGTGACGTTGAGCACGCGCCCGCCATTGGCGGTCAAACGCGCGCCCTCGCGCTTCGTTCCGGCGTGGAACACCACGAGATCGCGGGCGTCGAGCCCGTCGACCCCGCGGATTTCGCTGCCCTTGTCATAGGCGCCGGGATAGCCCTTGGTCGCCATGATGACGGTGAGCGCGAAGGCTTCGCGCCAGCGGGCCGCGTGCCCGGCCAGCGTCCCGGTCGCCGTGGCGTGCAGCAGCGGCAGCAGATCGCTTTCGAGCCGCAGCATCATCACCTGGCATTCCGGGTCGCCGAAACGGGCATTGTATTCCACCAGCTTCGGGCCGCTCTCGGTCAGCATCAGCCCGGCATAGAGCACCCCGGCATAGGGGGTGCCGCGCCGCGCCAGCCCGGCGATCGTCGGCTCGATGATCCGCGCCATGGTCTCGTCGAACAGCTCTTTCGTCATCACCGGCGCCGGCGAGTAGGCGCCCATGCCCCCGGTATTGGGGCCCTCGTCGCCATCGAAGGCGCGCTTGTGGTCCTGCGCCGTGGTCAGCGGCAGGACGGTTTTGCCGTCGGAGAGGACGAACAGGCTCACTTCCTCCCCTTCCATGAATTCCTCCAGCACCACGGCCGCCCCCGCCGCCCCGAAGGCGCCGGCAAAGCACTCGATGATGGCCGCCTCGGCCTCCTCCACCCGCATGGCCACGGTGACGCCCTTGCCCGCCGCCAGCCCGTCCGCCTTGACCACGATGGGCGCGCCATGCGCGTAGAGATAGGCCAGCGCCGACGCCTCGTCCTCGAACCGCCCATAGGCGGCGGTGGGGATGGTGCATTCGTCGCACAGCGCCTTGGTAAAACTCTTGGAGCCTTCCAGTTGCCCGGCCGCCTGCGACGGGCAGAAACAGGCGATCCCCGCCGCCCGCACCGCGTCGCCCAGCCCTGCCACCACCGGCGCGTCCGGCCCCACCACCACGAAGTCGATGCCATGGGCCCGCGCCGCTGCGATCACCGCCGCGTGGTCATCGATGTCGAGCACGAGATTGGTGCCGAGGCTTTCCGTGCCGCCATTGCCCGGCGCCACGAACAGCGCCGTCAACAGCGGCGACTGCGCCAGCTTCCAGGCCAGCGCATGCTCACGGCCGCCCGACCCGATCACCATCACCCGCATTTGGCCGCCTCCCGCAATTTCCTGCGCGCCTGATGCACGAGACGCGCCGGGGAGGCAAGGGGGCGTTTCCCGGACAGCGCCCGGCGCCGCCAAAACCACCAGCGCTGGGCTCGACAGCCGGCTCACGGGTCACGCCCGTGGGCAGCCCCGATGTGTGACGCAAAAGGGGGCGCCCCGCAGCCGCCGGGTCCGCATCCCCCCACCGGGTCATTCCCGCGACAGCGGGAACCTTCGTTACCCTTCCGGAGGCTAAACAGAGGTCCCCGCTGTCGCGGGGATGACGGTGTGGAGCAAGGATCGGGGCACCGATTCGGCGCTGGCTGACACCTTCCCAGCCGAGGCGCCGCCCCGCCCCTTACATCTCGGCTTCCTTGAAAATCGGCGTCACGTCGCCGTTCCATTCGCCCCGGAACTTTTCCAGCCAGACCTGCGCCGGCGCCTTGCCGCTGCGAACGGTTTTTTCCAGCGGCGCCATGAAGATGCTTTCGTCCTGCCCCTGGGCGTTGCGCCGACCGCGCCGCACCAGCCCGGCCCCGGCGATGCCCACCGCCTGCGCGGCGACGTCGAAAATGCTGGAGCGGTCGAAGGGCGTCGTCAGCCCCAGCCGGGGCACTTCGCGCCGCAGATAGTCGCGGTCTTCCTCGGTCCAGTCCTTGACCAGCTCCCAGGCGGCCTCCAGCGCGATGGGGTCGTAGAGCAGCCCCACCCAGAAGGCCGACAGCGCCACCACATGCGCCGCGTCGCCCATGTCGGCGCCGCGCATTTCGAGGAACTGCTTGAGCCGCACTTCGGGAAAGAGCGTCGAAAGATGGTCCTCCCAGTCCTTGATCGTGGGCTTTTCCCCCGGCAGTTGTGGCAGCCGCCCTTCGAGGAAATCGCGGAAGCTTTCCCCGGCGACGTTGACGTATTGCCTGTCGCGGATGACGAAATACATTGGCACGTCGAGCGCGTAGTCGGCATAGGCCTCGAAGCCGAACCCTTCGTTAAAGGCAAAGGGCAGCATGCCGGTGCGCGCTTCGTCGGTATTGAGCCAGATATGGCTGCGAAAGCTCAGATAGCCGGTGTCGTGCCCGTCGGCGAAGGGCGAATTGGCGAACAGCGCCGTCGCCACCGGTTGCAGGCTCAGCGCCACGCGCAGTTTCTTGGCCATGTCGGCTTCGCTGGAAAAATCGAGATTGGTCTGCACCGTGGCCGAGCGGTACATCATCGAGGTGCCCAGCGTGCCCACCTTTTCCATATAGGGGGCCATGATGGCGTAGCGCGATTTCGGCATGGAGGCGATTTCCGCCACCGACCACAGCGGCGTCACCCCCAGCCCGAGGAAATGGATGTCGAGCGGCGCGGCGACCTTTTTGGCCACGCGCATATGCTCGGCCATTTCCGCCGCCGTGCCGTGCAGGTCTTCCATGGGCGCGCCGGAAAGCTCGAACTGCCCGCCCGGTTCGAGCGAGATGCCGCCCGCGATCTCGTCATTGCGCAGGCCGATGGGCCGGTCCCCGTCGTAAAAGGAGTGCCAGCCGGTTTCCTTTTCGATCCCTGCGAGGAGCGCCCGGATGCCGTTTTCGCCCTCATAGGCCACCGGCCGCAACGGATTGGTGTGGAACACGTGCTTTTCGTGCTCGGTGCCGATCCGCCATTCCACCGCCGGCCGACAGCCGCGCTCCATCGCCTCGATGAGGTCGGCCCGCGATTCGATGGGAGGCGAGAAAGGGTCGGCGCCGGCCATTTGCGTTCTCTTGCTTGAGGATGGTCTATATCGTCACGTTGGGGCGCGAACATAACGAGCGCAAGCGGGAAAGCAATCGCCTTTTATCGCCAATCGCCGATGGTCGCCTGGATGACGGCCAGCGCCGCCACCGCGGCGGTATCGGCGCGCAGGATGCGCGGCCCGAGGCTGATGGGGACGACGAAGGGCAGGGCGAGCAGCCGGCTGCGCTCCGCCGGCGAAAACCCGCCCTCGGGCCCCACCAGCAGGCCCAGCCTCTCGCCCTCCAGCGCCCGCAGCGTCGCCAGCGGCGAGCCGGCTGCCTTTCCCTCGTCCGCCAGGATCAGCCGGCGGTCCCCATGCTCTTCCGGCCAGCGCTCGATGAGGCTGTCGAGGCTGGTTTCGGGCGCCATGGCCGGCACGGTCAGCACCTCGCATTGCTCGGCCGCCTCCACCGCATTGGCGGTCAGCCGCTCGGGTTTCAGCCGGTGCACCTGGGTGAATTGCGTCAGCACCGGCTGGATGATGCCGGCGCCCATTTCCACCGCTTTCTGGATCACATAATCGAGCCGCTCGTTCTTGAGCGGCGCGAACCCGTACCAGAGGTCGGATGGCGGCGTCTGCGGCGCGATATTTTCCACCGCCGCCAGCCGCACCGCCTTTTTCGCGTCGCCCACCAGCCGGCAGCGCCAGGCGCCGTCCCGGCCGTTGAACAGCACCACCTCGTCGCCGGCCTTCTTGCGCAGCACCGCCGCGAGATAGAGCGATTGCTCCTTGCCCAGCGCTATTTCCACCCCGCTTCCGAGGGCGGGTTCGACATAAAGGCGCGGCAGGCTGGCGTGGGAGCGGGGCATGGCGGGGCTATCGTTTCCCTTTTCCTGGCGGGGAAAAGGCGGCCCCAGGGGCCGGATGAGGGTTTCGGCCGCCACCATAAACGCTGTATGCGTGGAAAGAACCCCTGACCCCGATTTTCTGCCCGGCGCCGGGCAAGCCGGCGGCACGAGAGACAGCATCATGACCCATCCCACCGGTACCGTGGCCGACGCCCGCGACGACAACTGGCTCGATCGCTATGCGCCCGAGCCGGTCAAGCCCTATGGGCGGCTGGCGCGCTGGGACCGGCCCATCGGTTTCTACCTGCTGTTCTGGCCCTGCGCCTGGGGCATCGGGCTGGCGGCCGTTGCTCAGCCCCAGATCGGTTTCGGCTGGGGGGCGGCCGTCCTCATGTTCATCGGCGCCATCCTGATGCGCGGCGCCGGCTGCACTTTTAACGATATCGTCGACCGCGATATCGATACCAGGGTGGCGCGCACTCGCTCCCGCCCCATTCCCGCCGGCCAGGTGACGGCGCGGGAAGCCTTCTATTTCCTCATCGCCCAGGCCCTCCTGGGCTCGGTGGTGCTGTTCCAGTTCAACCGCTTCACCGTCTGGGCCGGCATCGCCTCGCTGGTGCTGGTGGCCATCTATCCGTTCATGAAGCGCGTCACCTGGTGGCCGCAGGCCTTTCTGGGCCTCGCCTTCTCCTATGGGGCGCTGGTGGGCTGGTCGAGCCAGACCGGCGGGCTCGCCTGGCCGCCGCTGCTGCTCTATGCCGGCACCATTGTGTGGGTCATCGGCTACGACACCATCTATGCCCTGCAGGATATCGAGGACGACGTGCTGGTCGGGGTGAAATCCACGGCGAGGCTGTTCGGTGCTAAGGTGAAGCCGGTCGTCGCCGTGCTCTATGCCGCCGCTTTCGTGCTGTGGAACGCGGCGGTGCTGCTGGCCGGGGGCGGCATCGTCTTTTTCGTCCTGTCGCTGGTGGCCGCCGGGCTCCTCGCCTGGCAGCTCTGGACGCTGGATGCGGCGCTGCCGCGCAACCCTTATGTCCGCTTCTACAACAATCACTATGTCGGCATGGTGCTGACGCTGGCGCTGCTGGCCGAATGGGTGTGGTAGCGCGTTAGCGAATCCACCACCTATGTAGTCTTGATGCTGTGCCCGGTGCTGACGGTGTGTGCACGAATGTGTCACCAATAAACGCCGAAAAGGGTCAACCGCACCACCGGTGACCCTTTTCGGCGGCTTTGGAGGCGGGAAGGCTAGTTGCTCTCGACCTGGCCGGGCTTGCGGCGGTTGAGAAAGCGCGGCCGCCTTGCAGCATCGGCGGCCAGCTTGCGGCGCGGGGCGGGGCTGCCCAACATCACGCCGTCGACCTGCTGGCTATAGGGCAGATAGGCGCCGTCGCCGGCCTTGATGAACAGCGGCAGCCGCAGCTTCTTGCCCCAGTTCTGCCATTCGGCCACGACGTTCTGGTTGCCCTCTTCCTCGAACACCTTGTAATTCAATTCGGAATCGGAATGGACCAGCTCGATGAGGCTGCTCAGCACCCCTTCTTCGGAGATGCTCGTGGCCACGGCGACGCCGATGAATTCGGTTACCGGCACCTTGATCTTGACGGCCACCCCGCTCTGTTCGAGCTGCTTGCGCACGGTGACCGTCTTGACCGGGTCCTTCGGGCCATTGTCGTTCGCGGCCATGAACCGGCGTTCGGCCAGTGCGGGCCGGCCGAAGGCCAGCACCACTGACGATCCTTCCATCGCAACGCCTTGAACCATTTTTGCTGCCTTCCTGTAACTTCGAGAGCTGGTTTTTCCGCTCCGTTTATGGGGCCAAAGCTAGCGCCGTTCCGTACCCGCCTCCTTAATGGGTTCGGTTAAGTTTATCTTGTTTTCCGAGAGGGTTAGCGGTGCGTTGCACCCGGTAGGGAGCAATTAACCGCGCCTGGTTCACCCCCGTTTACCCTAAGAAAAGCTGTTTGCCGCCGGTGGCATTGGTAAGAGCGCGGCCAGCCCCTTGTCCAAAGCCGCGCCGGGGCCTAAAAGCCCCGCCATGCCAGCCGCTGCTCCGCCCTATAGCGACGATCTGCAACTCCTGCGCTCCGCCGCCGTGGCCGCCGGAATCATCGCCTGCGGCTATTTCCGCCAGGACGTCAAATCCTGGACCAAAGGCAATGCTTCCCCGGTCAGCGAGGCCGATATCGTCGTCGACCAGTTCCTCGCCGCCAACCTGCTGGGCGCCCGTCCCAGTTATGGCTGGCTGAGCGAGGAGACGGCCGATGATCCCGCGCGGCTCGATTGCGAGCGCGTCTTCGTCGTCGATCCCATCGATGGCACCCGCGCCTTCCTCCGCGGCGAGGATTGCTGGACCATTTCGCTGGCCGTGGTCGAAAACGGCGTCGCCGTGGCCGGCGTCGTCTATGCCCCGGCCCGCGACGAGCTTTACGAGGCCGCGCGCGGCTGCGGCGCCCGTCTCAATGGCGAGCCGCTGCTGCGGCGGCGCCGGGCCGGCGCGGCCCCGGTCATTCCCGCGCCCGGTGCGGTGCACCAGGAAATCCAGGCGGGGGGCCTGCTTTATGCGCGCGGCCCGGCCTATCCGTCCCTCGCCTACCGGCTGGTGCAGGTGGCCACCGGCCGGCTCGACGCCGCCGTGGCCCGGCGCGGCAGCAATGACTGGGATATTGCCGGTGCGGCGATTATTCTCGAGGAATGCGGCCTCGATTGCGCCGATGTCTGCGCTGGCCCGCTGCGCTTCAACCGGCCCGACAGCCGCCACGGCGCGCTTGCCGCGCTGGCCGACATGAGCTTAAAACCGCATCTTCATGCGGCATTGATCAAGGTTTACGGCTGCCCGGCCGAGACGGGGCAGCATGCCGCCAACCCCATTTCCTGAGCAGGGATGCGACCATGGCAGAGACGACGGAAAAGCAATTGCTGCATCTGGTGATCGGTGGCGAACTCTCCACCGCCGAGGGCGTGACCTTCGATAACCTCGACGCGGTCGATATCGTCGGCATCTACCCCAATTACGCCACCGCCTACGCCGCCTGGAAGCAGAAGGCGCAGCTGACGGTCGACAGCGCCCAGACGCGCTATTTCATCGTCCACCTGCATCGCCTGCTCGATCCGGTGACCGGCAAGAGCACCGAGGCCTAGCCGGCGGCCTCGGCCGCGCCGAGGCCCAGCGCCGTAAAGATGGCGTCAAGCGCCCCGGGGCCGCCGATCCGCTCGCGCCCCAGCGTGCCCAGCTGGCGGCGCTCGCCCGCATCGGCCAGGAGGCGCCGCAGCACCGCCTCGATGGCCCCGGCCTCGGGCGCCACGACCTGCCGCGCCGCGCCGAACAGTTTCTGCTCGTCCTCGAAGCGCGAGCGCCGGTCGCGCGGATTGACGAAGGTGATGGCCGGGATGCCCAGGCCCAGCGCCTGCACGGTGGCGGTGCCCGCCTGGCTCAGGACGAGGTCGGAAACCGCGAAGAGATTGCCCATGGCCCGGCCGCGCGCCATGTGGATGGTCAGCGTGTCGTCGCTGAGGGCGCCCAGATCGTCGGGCTCGCTGCTGAGCAGGGGCGCGCGCCGTAGCCCGGCGTTTCTGGCCAGTTCGTCCACGGCGATGCTGCCCGCCACGGCAAGGAAGATATCGGGCCGCTCCGCCTCGGGCAGCGCCCGCAGGGCGGCGACCTGCAGGGCGAAACTCTCGCCCGTCAGCGCCCGGCTGCCCGGCAGCAGCGTGACGGCCAGCGGCCGCTGCCGCCGCGCCCGGGCGTCGTATTCCCCCTGCGGGATGGTGTCCATCATGACATTGCCCACGCTGCGGGCGTCGACCCCGTGGCGCCGCAGCAGTTCGGAAAGCGCCGGCGCGCGGCAGAAGACCAGTTCGCAGCTGCGCTTGATGGCCCAGCGCTCGGCGCGGGAATAAAGCCGCGCCGCGCCGGTCTTGTAGACGTCGAGATAGACGAGGTCGCGATGGCCGGTGACGAGGCACGCCAGCACCCCCACCATGTCGCCGACCACGACGATGCGGTCGTACCGTCCCCGCACCTTGCGCAGGAACCGCAGGGCCGGCGGCACCGTCAGCAGCCCGCCATTGACGATATCGCGGCGCAGCGAGCCCTTGACGTTGCGCCAGCCTTCCGAGGCGAGGCTGGCGCGGGGCCCGACAATGGGGCAGATGCCGTTATAGGCCTTGCCGCCGCCGATGACGGGATAGGCCTCCACCGCGACGGGGCGCGGCAGGCGCGCCACCATCTGTGCCGCGATGGCGTCCTCGCCGTGCCCGTTGGAAATGACGAGGTAGCGTTGACGCTCCGCCGCCCCGGTCACCGTCAGAGGCCCCGGCCGTAGCGCTCGAAGGCCGTATGCGCGGTCTGGGCGTCGGCATAGGGCTCCTGCCGGTCGACGCTCCAGTAGAACAATTCGTCGAGCGGAATGGGCTTGCCGCTGATGGCGCAGCGCACGAAGCTGCCGGGCTTGAGCACCACATAGTCGCCGTCGAGATAGCGCAGCGTCGCTTCCGCGGGCGAAAATCCCTTGTCGAAAATGTTCATGGCCGGCTCCTTGCGGGTCGGGGACCGGTATATCGGACCCCATCCCCTATCAAAAGAGACTTTCCTGTGACCCATTGTCTGGGGGCGGGCGCGGCTTGCTGCGGCGTGGCGGCGGGCCGCCCGCCACCACGGCGCCCAGTTCGCCATCGGCAAGGCTGATGCGCAGCCCATCGCCCGCCCGCACCGCCTGCGGGCTGGTGACCAGCGCTCCGGCCTCGTCCTGCACCAGCGCATAGCCGCGCGCCAGCACGCTGCGATAGCCCAGCGTTTCCAGCAGCTTGCCGGTCTGGTCGAGGCGCTGCCGGCGCTGTTCGGTGAGGCTGACGCCGCTTTGCGCGAGGCGCCTTGCCAGCGGCTCCAGCCGGCCCGCCGCGTGCCGCAATTCGGCTTGCAGCGGTTGCGGCGTGAGGCGCGGCGCCAGGCGCTCGAGCAGGGCCCGCCGCCGCTCCAGCGCCTGCCGGGCGGCGGCGGGCAGGCGGGCGGCGCCGGGCGAAAACCGCAGGCGGGCGCGCTCCAGCGTCTGGTGCAAGCCGCTCGCCGCGCGCCGCCCGAAATTGGCCAGCCGCTCGGCCAGTTCCGCCCGGCGCTGCCGCACGAGGCGCGGTTGCATGGCCACGGCGAGATTGGAAAAGGCGAGGCGCCGCGCCTGCACGAAATGCCGCAGGGCGCCGGCCAATTGGCTCGCCGCCATGTCGAGGCTCTGCCGCTGCGTGGCGACGAGATCGCCGGCACGCGGCAGCCCGGCGCCGGCGGCCCGCAGCCGGTCCCGCAAATTGACCAATTGCCGCCTTGCCGCCTGCCGCTGCCGGCTGCCCTGGTCCTCGACATAGGCGATTAGCTCGGCACGCACCGGCACGGCGGCTTCGGCGGCGGCGGTCGGCGTGGGCGCCCGCATGTCCGACGCATAATCGATGAGGGTGGTGTCGGTCTCGTGCCCCACCGCCGAGATGACCGGAATGGCCGAGGCGGCGACGGCGCGGACCACCGCTTCCTCGTTGAACCCCCAGAGATCCTCGATGGAGCCGCCGCCACGCGCCACGATGAGCAGGTCCGGCCGCGGGATCGGGCCGCCTGCGGCCAGGGCGTTGAACCCGGCGATGGCGGCGGCGACTTCCGGCGCGCAGGCCTCGCCCTGCACCCGCACCGGCCAGACCAGCACGTGGCTCGGAAAGCGGTCGGCCAGCCGGTGCAGGATGTCGCGGATGACGGCGCCGGTGGGCGAGGTGACGACGCCGATGACGCGCGGCAGATAGGGCAGGGGGCGCTTGCGTTCGCGGGCGAACAGCCCCTCCGCCAGCAATTTCTTGCGCCGCTCCTCGAGCAGCGCCATCAGCGCGCCGGCGCCGGCTGGCTCGATATTCTCGATGACGATCTGATATTTTGACGAGCGCGGGAAGGTAGTGAGCCGCCCGGTGGCGATGACTTCGAGCCCCTCTTCAGGCTTGAACGCCAGCCGCGCATAATTGCCTTTCCAGACCACCGCATCGATGGCGGCGGCGTCGTCCTTGAGGGTGAAATAGCAATGCCCGGAGGCATGCTGGCCGCGAAAGCCGGAAATCTCGCCACGCACCCGCACATGGCCGAACTCGTCCTCGACGGCGCGCTTGACCGCCTGCGAAATCTCCGAGACCGTGAATTCGGTCGCATTGGTCAAAAGCTGTGACATGGCTTTCTGGTGCGCTAATCCGCCCCGGCGGTCAAGCGCCTGCCGCCCGGCCTATTCGGCCGCCTCGGCCGGCGTCGGCAGCTCCAGATTGCCCATCGATTGCACGATGTGGTTGGCCAGCGCGTCGTAGATGCCGCCATAGGCGTGGCTGGCCCGCATCAGCGCGATCTGCGCCTCCGCCAGCCGCGGCAGGCCCTGCTCGTCGGCAATGACGCGCATGCCCGGCTGCAAGGCGCTTTCGGGCAGAAACCCCACCGCCAGGTCGGAGAGCACCGCCGAGGAAATCGCCGTGGCGTTGGAGGAGGTATAGGCGACCCGGTAATCCCTGCCGGTCCGCTCCAGCGCCGCCATGGCGCCCTTGCGCCAGATGCAGCCGGCGGGGCCGCAGGCAATGGCGAGCGGCTCGCTGGCCAGCGCCCGGCCGCCATGGCTGGCCACCCAGAACATCTTTTCGGTGCGGAACAGCTCGCCGAAATTCTGCTCGGTCCCCTGGGTGAAGACGATGATGTCGTAGCGCCCGGCCCGCATGCCTTCGAGCAATTGCTCGGAGGCCATGCAGGCCACGTCCACCGCGATCCTGGGGTGGGTGCGCTGGAAGCTGGAGAGAATGACCGGCAGCAGGCGCACCGCATAGTCGTCCGGCACGCCGAAGCGGATCGAGCCGGCCAGGTCCCCGCCATTGAAGCGGTCGAGGATTTCGGCATTGGTGCGCAGCATCTTGCGGGCGCGCTCGTAGAGCACCTCGCCGTGATGGGTCAGCGATACACTGCGCCCGTCCCGGCTCAGCAGGGCGTGCCCCAGCCGCTCCTCCAGTCGCTTGATCTGCATGGATACGGCCGACTGCGTCTTGTTCACCCGGCACGCCGCTTCGGTGAAGCTGCCGCAATCGGCGATGGCGCAGAAGCTCTGCAACTGGTCGAGGTCGAGCGGCGCGGCCATGGCGGTATCCATCACTCAAGTTGATCGAAAGGATGAAATCTATTTGTTGGACGAATGGAAGTCCAGCCGCTATGTCGATGCGCAACGGTGCAGCGATGTGCCGGGCTGCCGGCCTCCCTCCGGCGCCGTCCTGAAGTTCTGGAGATACGAAAAATGGCGCTCTCGCTTCCTGGCGAGCGGCCCGTTGCGGCCGCCATGCCCGTCAACCCCCTGCGCGCGCTGGCCGCCGCCTTCGCCCGGCTCGGCGCCGCCCGGGCCCGCCGCGCCGCGCTTCACGACCTGCTCGGCCTCGAACCGGCCCGGCTGCACGATCTGGGCATCACCCGGGCCGATATCCTGGATGCCATGCACCAGCACCACGCCCGCCATCCGGGGATGGTGCTGCACGCCGCCCGCGCCCGCGCGGCCCGGCGCTGACCGCCCTTCGCGGCCGCTTCCCGGCGGCCGCGCCGCCGTTGGCCCGAACACGGCACCTGTACGCTCGAGCCATCTCCAGGGCTGGTTTTGCCGCCAGCCCCGTTTCCTGACACTTGCCGGGCCCCGTTTATGCGGGCGCCCGGCCTTTTGTTTCAGACGAAATGCACGCCGATCTCGGTCTCGGTGCGCCAGGCCACCTCGCATTCGAACCGCCGGCCATCGTCGAGGATCAGGAAGAACCGCTGCGGCACGCCCAGAATGCTGGCCATGGCCAGCTTGGCGCCGCTGTCCGACATGTTGCGGATCGTGCAGGTGAAGGTGGAAAAGCCGTCATTGAGCACGATTCTCGCGCCCTTGAGGGTGCGGCGGCGGGGTGTCTGGCGGCTTTCTTCGGTCATCATCGCCTCCACGATCAGGGCAGGGCGTCGAACCCTTCGGCAAACCCCTCGAGGGAAACGGGGATGCCCACGCCTTCCTCCGGCGTCTTGAACACCACGAAGATGGCGCTGGTGCCTTCGGACAGGATTTTCACGAGGTCGTCGTCGAGCTCGACCTCGGCGATGCAGCCATTGGGCAGGCAGCGCACGAAGGCCACCCGGCCCATATCGGTGCCGTCGACATTGAGCCCCAGCCCGTTGGGCAGCAGCACGCCCAGCGGCGCCAGCACGCGCAGCAGCCGCGCCTCGCGGTCGGCGGTGCGCAGCACGATGACGGAGAGGCCCACATTGGGCTGGTCTTCGGCGAGCACGTTCTGGATGATGGCGCATTGCTCGAAGCTGGCGCCCGGCGGCGTGTCGCAGCTCATCTGCCAGTCGCCATATTCGGCCTTGACCGTGCCCTGGGCGAGCGCCGCCGCCCCCGACATCCCCGAAATCAGCATGGCCGCCAGAGCCGCCAGCGTCGCGATTGCCTTTGTCGTCATCAATTCTCCTGCCGAATCGGGGCGGCCAGTCGATCCTTGCTGTTTCCGACACCCGTGTCGGCCTGTCAACCAAAGCCCCGGATTTCCGGCCTCTCTTGCGCAGGAACTGCGGCGGGGATGAGGCGATGGCGCGGCGCAAGGCAGCAATTTGCCGCAGCCGGCGGGCCGCACGCCGCAATAGACTCGGCCGACGCGATATGATTTAGGAGTCTGGAGTTTTGCGCTCCGAGGTTGAGTCGGGGCGGCGTTAGCTATGCCGCTATATCCAGCCCTCATTCTCGGTGCCAGCCGCCGGAACCAGTCGATAGGGGGTTTATGTGATCGGGCAGTTCGTAAAGAAGATGGGGGCGGTCTCGGCGGCCGCGCTGGCCCTTGCGCCTGCGCTGACCGCGGCCCAGGACGCGCCGAAGGGGCACCCCGCTTATGGGCAGATCCACCTCCAGGAATCGGTGACCCCGCTCATGGACTCCATCGTGGCCTTCCACGATGGCCCGCTGATGTGGACGATCTCGCTGATCGTGCTCTTCGTCCTTGTCCTGCTCATCATCGTCATGGTGCGCTTCAACGCCAAGGCCAACCCGGTGCCGGCGCGCTTCACCCACAACACCTTGATCGAGGTGATCTGGACCGTGGTGCCGATCGTCGTGCTGATCGTCATCGCCATCCCCTCCTTCGGCGTGCTCTCCGACCAGTTGATCGTGCCCGACGGGCAGCGCAAATATCTCGGCTCGAACATCTTCTCGTTCGGCGAAGTCGACGTGCCGCCGCCGGGCCTCACCGTCAAGGCGTCGGGCGAGCAGTGGTACTGGAACTACGAATATGTCGATGACGAGCTGGCCTTCGACTCCAACATCATGAGCGACGAGCAGCTCGCCGAGCTGAAGCCAGGCCAGCCGCGCCTGCTCGCGGTGGACAACGAGCTGGTCGTGCCGGTCGATACCACGGTGCGCATGCAGATCACCGCCAGCCCCACGGGCGTCATCCACGCCTTTGCCGTGCCCTCCTTCGGCATCAAGATCGACGCCGTGCCGGGGCGCCTCAACGAGACCTGGTTCAACGTCCGCGAGACCGGCATCTATTACGGCCAGTGCTCCGAGCTGTGCGGCAAGGACCACGCCTTCATGCCGATCGCCGTGCGCGTCGTGAGCGCCGACGAATTCGAGGCCTTCATCGCCGCTTTCAAGGAAAGCCGCGACTACCAGACCGCAGTCGCCACGCTGCCGGCGATCAACTAACGGTTAGGGGATAAAAGATGACCGATACCGCTCACCTCGAGGCCCACGCAACCGGACACGATGCGCACGCGCACCACCAGCCGACCGGCTGGCGCCGCTGGCTCTATTCGACCAACCACAAGGACATCGGGATCATGTACCTGGTGTTCTCCATCGTGGCGGGGATCATCGGCGGCCTGCTCTCGGGCGTCATGCGCCTGGAGTTGCAGGAGCCCGGCATCCAGATTTTCCACGGCCTAGCGGCCATGGTCTACGGCCTCGACGGCGCCAGTGCGCTCGACGCCGGCAAGCAGATGTACAACGTGTTCACCACGGCGCACGCGCTGATCATGGTGTTCTTCGTGGTCATGCCCGCCACCATGGGCGGCTTTGCCAACTATTTCGCGCCCCTCATGGTGGGCGCGCCCGATACCGCCTTCCCCCGCATCAACAACATCGCCTTCTGGCTGCTGCCGCCGGCGCTGTTGCTATTGCTGATGAGCCTGTTCTTCGAGGGTACGGCCGGCACCACCGGGTTCGGCGGCGGCTGGACCATCTATCCGCCGCTCGCGACCGATGGCCATCCGGGCCCCTCGCTGGATTTCGTCATCCTGTCGATCCATATCGCGGGCATCAGCTCCATTCTGGGCGCCATCAACCTCATCACCACCATCCTCAACATGCGTGCCCCGGGCATGACGCTGCACAAGATGCCGCTGTTTGCCTGGTCGGTGCTGGTGACCGCCTTCATGCTGCTGCTGGCCCTGCCGGTGCTGGCCGGTGGCATCACCATGCTGCTGACGGACCGTAACTTCGATACGGCCTTCTTCCGCCCCGAGGGCGGCGGCGACCCGATCCTGTTCCAGCACCTGTTCTGGTTCTTCGGCCACCCGGAAGTCTACATCATGATCCTGCCGGGCTTCGGCATCGTCAGTCACGTGGTGTCCACCTTCAGCCGCAAGCCCATCTTCGGCTACATGGCCATGGCCTACGCCATGGTGGCCATCGCCCTGGTCGGCTTCGTGGTCTGGGCGCACCACATGTATACGGTCGGCCTCAGCCTCGACGTGCAGCGCTATTTCGCTGCCGCCACCATGGTGATCGCGGTGCCCACCGGGGTGAAGATTTTCTCGTGGATCGCCACCATGTGGGGCGGCTCCATCAGCTTCCGCACCCCCATGCTCTGGGCCATCGGTTTCATCTTCCTCTTTACCGTGGGTGGCGTCACCGGCGTGGTGCTGGCCAATGCCGGCGCCGACCGGGCCCTGCACGACACCTATTACGTGGTGGCCCACTTCCACTATGTGCTGTCGCTGGGCGCGGTGTTCTCGCTGTTCGCCGGCTGGTACTACTGGGCGCCGAAGATGTTCGGGTTCATGTATTCCGAGTTCCTGGGCAAGCTGCATTTCTGGACCATGTTCATCGGTGTGAACCTGATCTTCTTCCCGCAGCACTTCCTCGGTCTCGCCGGCATGCCGCGCCGCTATATCGACTATCCCGACGCCTTCGCGCTGTGGAACCGGGTATCGTCCATCGGCTACTACATCACCTTCGTGGCCATGGTGATCTTCTTCTACGCCACCTGGGAAGCGGCCCGGAAGCGGCGCCCGGCCGGCGACAGCCCCTGGGGCGACAGCGCGACGACGCTGGAATGGACGCTGAGCAGCCCGCCGCCGTTCCACCAGTTCACCACGCTGCCCAAGATCGACCCGAGCAAGGTGCACTGAGCGGGCGGCGTACAGATAGGCGGATCGCGCTTTGCCGCGCGGTCCGTTCTCCGGAATGGAAAGACCAGTGACCTATATCGACGACAGCAGCAGCATTCCCGCCATGGCGGGCGGAGCGCGGGTGGAAGACTACCTGACGCTGCTGAAGCCGCGCGTCATGTCGCTGGTGGTGTTTACCGCCCTCGTGGGCATGCTGGTGGCGCCCGGCGGCATCAACCCGATCCTCGGGCTGATCGCCATCGTCTGCATCGCCATCGGTGCCGGCGCCTCCGGGGCGCTCAACATGTGGTACGATGCCGATATCGACGCCATCATGAGCCGCACCCGCAACCGGCCCATCCCCGCGGGCCGCGTCACGCCGGAAGAATCCCTCGTGTTCGGGGTGGTGCTCGCAGTCTTTTCGGTCGTGCTGCTGGGGCTCGCCACCAATTGGGTGGCAGGGGCTTTCCTCGCCTTCACCATCTTCTTTTACGCCGTGATCTATACGATGTGGCTCAAGCGCGCGACGCCGCAGAACATCGTCATCGGCGGGGCCGCCGGCGCCTTCCCGCCCATGGTGGGCTGGGCCGCCGTGACGGGAACGCTGAGCTGGGAGAGCTTTGCGCTTTTCCTCATCATCTTCCTGTGGACGCCGCCGCATTTCTGGGCGCTGGCGCTCTATAAGCAAGGCGATTACGGCGCCGCCGGCATTCCGATGATGCCCAACGTGGCGGGCGAGGCCTCGACCAACCGGCAGATCGTCGCCTATTCCGTGCTGCTGGCGCTCTCCAGCCTGCTGCCGGTGGCGCTGGGCTTTTCGAGCTGGATTTACGGGATCGTGGCGACGCTGACCGGCCTCGGCTTCGTCTATCTGGCGGTCCGCCTGTGGCGCCAGCCGGCCGGCACCGAAATGCGCCGCGCCGCGCGCGCCCTTTTCACCTTTTCGCTGAGCTATCTCTTCGTGCTTTTCCTCGGCTTGCTCACCGACCACATCGCCTTGCAGATGGGGGTGCTATGACCATGGTTGCCCAACAGGACGGCGGCAAGCTCCAGCCGGCCATGACGCCCGAACAGGAAGCAATTTACAAAGCTCGGCGCCGCCGCCGCTCGATCGCGCTCGCCATCGCCCTGACGGTCTTTGCCGTCACCTTCTATGTGCTCACCATTGTCAAGATGGGGCCGGCACTGTTCGACAGGGCATTGTGATGGCCGATACGTCAGCTTCCCTGCCGCCCGCCGGCCACCACCGCAACCGCAACGTGGCCCTCGGTCTTGCGGTCTTTGCCGTGGGCATGGTCGGCCTCGCCTTCGCGGCGGTACCGCTCTACCAGATGTTCTGCCAGGTGACCGGCTATGGCGGCACCACCCAGGTGTCGGACGGCAACCCCAAGGGGGTCATCGACCGGCAGATGACGGTGCGCTTCGATTCCAATGTCGACCGGGCGCTCGCCTGGACCGTCAAGGCCGCGGCGCCGATCACCGACAAGCTCGGCACCGTCGACACGGTCAACTACGTGGCCACCAACAATTCCGACAAGCCCCTCACCGGCCAGGCGATCTTCAACGTGACGCCGGACCTGGCGGGGCTCTACTTCAACAAGATCGAGTGCTTCTGCTTTACCGAGCAGACCCTGCAGCCGGGCGAAACGGTGGAAATGCCCATCGTCTTCTTCGTCGACCCGGATTTCGACCAGGAGCATGGCCTGGCGACCGTCAGGGAAATCACACTCTCTTATACCTTCTACGCTTCAGACAGTGAGGGAAGCTGAACATGGCCGCCATTGAAAAGAACCATGACTATCACATGGTAGACCCCAGTCCGTGGCCGGTGGTCGGCGCGGTCTCGGTGTTCACGCTGGCCCTGGGCGGCATCTTCTGGATGCACCACTGGACCCCCTGGGTGTTCTTCATCGGCCTGGCCGGGGTGTTCTACACCATGTACGCCTGGTGGTCCGACGTCATCAAGGAAGCCAATAACGGCGTCGACCACACGCCGGTGGTGCAGATCCACCACCGCTACGGCATGATGCTGTTCATCGGCTCGGAGGTGATGTTCTTCGTCGCCTGGTTCTGGGCCTATTTCGATGGCTTCTTCCGCAATGACGACATCGAGCAATATGCCCGCGTCGCCGCGACCGGCGGCACCTGGCCGGCCACCGGCATCGAACTGTTCGACCCCTTCCATCTGCCGCTGTTCAACACCCTCATCCTGCTGACCTCCGGCACCACCGTCACCTGGGCCCACCACGCCCTGCTCGAAGGCGACCGCAAGGGCCTGCGCTGGGGCTTGGTGCTGACCGTGGCGCTGGGCGTGCTGTTCTCCCTCGTGCAGGCGATCGAATATTCCGAGGCCGGCTTCTCCTTCTCGGGCAATATGTATGGCGCCACCTTCTTCATGGCGACCGGCTTCCACGGCTTCCACGTGCTGATCGGCACGATCTTCCTCCTGGTCTGCCTGCTGCGTGCCGAGCGTGGCGATTTCACGCCCGAGCGGCATCTCGGCTTCGAGTTCGCCGCCTGGTACTGGCACTTCGTCGACGTGGTGTGGCTGTTCCTTTTCGCCTCCATCTATGTCTGGGGCAGCTGGGGCGTGGCCTTGAGCCATTGACCCGTCCGGGCCAATCATCGAAGGGGGCGCGCCGCCGGGCTGCGCCCCCTTTTCGTGGAGCCGTGATGCAGCAAGCCATTCTCCTTCCCGTCGTCTCCGTCCGCCGCCGCGCCGCGGCGCCGTGGTCATGAGCGGGGCCGCCCGGCGCGGGCTGGGCTGGGGGGATTGGTTGTTTACCGCGCTGATGTTGGCGCTGGTGGCCGGTTGCCTTGCCCTCGGCACCTGGCAAGTGCAGCGCCTCGCCGAAAAGGAGGCGCTGATCGCCGCGGTCGATACGCGACTGACGGCGCCGCCGGTGCCGGTTCCGGCCGCGACGCAATGGGCCGGCCTCGATCTCGACGCGCTCAATTTCCAGCCGGTGACGCTTACCGGCAGCTACCGGTTCAACCAGACCGTCACCGTCTTCACCAGCCTCGGCGAGGCCCGCGGGACCTATTCGGGGCCGGGCTACTGGGTGGTCACCCCTTTCGTGCTGGCCGATGGCGGCACGGTCTTCGTCAATCGTGGCTTCGTGCCGGCTGACAGGCAGGAAGCGGCGGCCATGACCGGCCTGCCCGACGGTGACGGGGAAACCACCATTACCGGCCTGCTGCGCCCGGCCGAGCACGCCGGCCTCTTCGTGCCCGAGGCCGATATGTCGAGCCGCGTGGAATGGGTGCGCGACCCCGAGCGGCTGGCAAAGATGGTCGACCCGGCCCTTGCGCCCTTCGCCCCGTTCTATGTCGACCTGCCCGCCGGCCCGGCCGGGCAGTTGCCGCAGGGTGGGGAGACCGTCGTCAGCTTTCCCAACAACCATCTGGGCTATGCCATGACCTGGTACGGCTTTGCCATTATCGGCGTGGGCATGCTGGGGTTCTGGCTCTGGCGCCAGGCCCGGCGCCCGCCCTCGTGAAGGGAAAAACCGGCAAACCTTGCGGCCGGGGCCGGGTTTGACTAGTTTTCGACAATTCTAAAGAGGGCGTTCCCCCCTGATGCAGTTTGTTTCTACGCGCGGCCAGGCGCCGGCGCTCGGTTTCTCTGACGCGGTTCTGGCCGGCCTCGCCACCGATGGCGGCCTTTACGTGCCCGCCACTTGGCCGCAGCTGAGCGCCGCGGAAATCGCCGGTTTTGCCGGCCGGCCCTATGCCGAAGTGGCCTACGCCGTCATTTCCCGCTTCACCGGCGACGCCATCGCGCCCGCCGTGCTGGGCGATATCATCGAAAACGCCTACGCCAATTTCCGCCACCCCTCGGTGGCGCCGCTGCTGGAGCTGGAGCCGGGCCATTTCGTGCTCGAGCTCTTCCACGGGCCGACCCTGGCCTTCAAGGACGTGGCGATGCAGTTCCTCGGCCGCGTCATGGATCATATCCTGGCCGAGCGCGGCCTGCGGGCCACCATTGTCGGGGCGACCTCGGGGGATACCGGCTCGGCCGCCATCGAGGCGTTCCGGGGCCGCGACAGTACCGATATCTTCATCCTGCACCCCGAAGGCCGCACCTCCGAGGTGCAGCGCCGGCAGATGACGACGGTGCTGGACGCCAATGTCCACAATATCGCCTTGCAGGGCACGTTCGACGATTGCCAGGACGCGGTGAAGGCCATGTTCAACAATCGCGCCTTCCGCGACCGGGTGCGCCTCTCGGGCGTCAATTCCATCAATTGGGGGCGGATCGTCGCCCAGATCGTCTATTATTTCACCGCCGCCGTGTCGCTGGGCGCCCCGCACCGCCCGGTAAGCTTTACGGTGCCGACCGGCAATTTCGGCGATATTTTCGCCGGCTATTGCGCGCGGCGCATGGGCCTGCCCATCGAAAAGCTGGTGATCGCCACCAACGCCAACGACATTCTGCGCCGCATGCTCGACACCGGCCGCTACGAAATGGCCGGCGTCGAACCGACCAGCAGCCCGTCCATGGATATCCAGATTTCCTCCAATTTCGAGCGCCTGCTGTTCGAAGCCACCGGCCGCGACGCCGCGGCGGTGACGCGCATGATGGGCGCCCTCAAGCAGGCACGCGGCTTCGAGCTGCCCGCCGAAGCCCTGGCGGCGATCCGCCGCGACTTTGCCGCCGGCACCACCGACGAGGCGGCCACCCGGGCAGTCATCGCCACGACCAATGCGCGCAACGGCTATGTGCTCGATCCCCATACCGCGGTCGGCGTCGGGGTGGCGCGGGGCCTGCCGCGCAGCGGTGTGCCCATGATAACGCTGGCGACGGCGCATCCGGCGAAATTCCCGGCGGCGGTCGCGGCGGCGACCGGTACCGAGCCGGCGCTGCCGGCCTGGCTGAGCGATCTATACGAACGACCCGAACGGGTCACGGTGCTGGCAAACGAGCAGCGCCAGATTGAGGATTTCGTCGCGTCGCGCTGCCGCGCGGCCTGATGGAACGGCGAGCCGCGGTCGCGGCCGCCGGTTGAGGAGGACCAGTTTGAGCGTACGATCGACAACCCTCGATAATGGCATGGTCGTGCTGACCGACGACATGCCGCATCTCGAAAGCGCCTCCCTGGGGGTGTGGGTCAAGGCCGGCGCGCGCTCCGAGCGCCGGGCCGAGCACGGCATCTCGCACCTGCTCGAGCATATGGCGTTCAAGGGTACGGCCTCGCGCAGCGCCCTGCAGATCGCCGAATCCATCGAGAATGTCGGTGGCGACCTCAACGCGGCGACCTCCATCGAGCATACCGGCTATTTCGCCCGGGTGCTCAAGGAGGACGTGGTGCTGGCCGCCGACATCCTGGCCGATATCCTGCAGAACTCCACCTTCGACGAAAACGAGCTGGCACGCGAAAAGCAGGTCATCGTGCAGGAGATCGGCGCGGCCCGCGACAATCCCGACGATCACGTGTTCGACCTGTTCCAGCAGGCGGCCTATCCCACCCAGCCGATTGGCCGCACCATTCTGGGCACCGTCGATTCGGTGCGCGAATTCTCGCCCGATACCATCCGCAAATATATGCGGCGCAACTATGTGGGCGACCACATGGTCATCGCGGCCGCCGGCAATGTCGACCACGACGAACTGGTCGGGGTCGCACGGGATCGCTTCGCCGACCTTACGCCCAATGGCGCCCCCGCCCCGCAAAAGGCCGAATATCAGGGCGGCGAGGAGCGCCTCATATCGGACCATGAGCAGGCCCATATCGTGCTCGGCTTCGAAGGTCGGGCCTATCATTCGGATGGCTTTTACGCCGCGCAGGTGCTTGCCTCGGTGCTGGGCGGCGGCATGAGCTCGCGCCTCTTCCAGGAAGTGCGCGAAAAGCGCGGCCTCTGCTATTCCGTCTATGCCTTTCACTGGGCCTTCGCCGATAGCGGCGTGTTCGGCGTCGCGGCGGCCACCGGCTCCGAGGAGGTCGGCGAGCTGGTGCCGGTGGTGCTCGACGAATTGCGCCGGGCCACCGAGA